>Ga0228535_1000005_pt1 | contig 787419 bp, 763 predicted proteins | sample SJ1metagenome_FD_168457 | JGI IMG/M metagenome (GOLD analysis project Ga0228535, IMG submission 168457) | Enriched culture of PCE-dechlorinating microbial communities from Ithaca, New York, USA - SJ1 | ecosystem: Engineered > Modeled > Simulated communities (microbial... > Unclassified...
CTCTGCCCTTACCGGCTGCCGGGTTGACGACAAATATATGCTTCATGAATGCTCCTTTAGGACAATTTGATTCATTTTAACACAATTTCAGGATTTCTTAAATAACTTCTTGATTTTGGTGGTATAATTTATATGCTGCCCCGGATTCCGGGGTCATTTAAAAGAAAACTCCGGCCCTTAACTGGTGCCGGTCGATAACAAGGAGGAACTATGGATCCAAGAGTAAAACAATTATCGGAAGTCCTGATCGACTATTCCTGCGCCCTGAAGCCGGGAGAAAAAGTGCTGATCTCCTATGAAGGAGACAACTGCAAACCCCTGATCCGCCAACTGATCAAGGATGCCTACAGCCGGGGAGCCATCCCCTATGCTGAGATTCGGGATTCGGCCATCAGCCGGGAGATCATGCTGGGCTGCCAGGAGGATCAGCTGGAATTCATGAAAGAATACCAACTGGCTCAGATGAAGGGCATGGATGCCTTTATCGCTGTTCGTGGGGGAGCCAACAGTGCGGAGCTGGCGGACGTCCCTGCAGAAAAGGTCAATATGTACAGCAAGATTCTTCGCCCTGTCACCGATTATCGGGTCAACGAAACCAAGTGGGTAGTCCTCCGGTACCCAGGACCTTCCATGGCTCAGTTGGCCAACACCAGCCAGGAAGCCTTCGAAGACTTCTATTTCGACGTCTGCACCCTGGACTATAAAAAGATGAGCAAGGCCATGGATCCCCTGGTGGAACTGATGGATCGAACCGACAAAGTCCGCCTGGTGGGGCCAGGCACCGACCTGACCTTCTCCATCAAGGACATCAAGGCTATCAAATGTGACGGAGAGCGAAACATCCCTGACGGGGAAGTCTATACTGCTCCCGTCCGGGAATCCATGAACGGGGTCATCAGCTACAACACCCCTTCGGAAGCCCAGGGCTTTACCTATGAAAGCATCGTATTCCATGTGAAGGATGGTAAAATCGTAGAAGCCACCGCCAACAACAACGAGCGGATCAATGCTTACCTGGATACCGACGAAGGGGCCCGGTACTTCGGCGAATTTGCCATCGGCGTCAACCCCTTTATCCTTCATCCCATGAACGACACCCTCTTTGATGAGAAGATCGCCGGCAGCTTCCACCTGACCCCGGGGATGGCTTATCAGGAAGCAGACAACGGAAACATCTCCGCAGTCCACTGGGATCTGGTCATGATCCAGCGTCCCGAATACGGCGGCGGTGAAATCTGGTTTGACGACGTGCTGATCCGAAAAGACGGCCTCTTTGTCCTGCCGGAATTGCAGGGTCTGAATCCGGAAAACCTGAAATAGCAGATTGGCCGCTGATCCAAGTAATGGAATAGGTTGGAAAGATATAAGCGTTAACTGATTGGTGATATTTATCAATCAGTTAACGCTTTTTCGGCTCTATGCTCTTTCCCTTTTGAAAACTGTTTAATATTTAATTGGTAATATTTTCCATTTTATGTTTCATATTACAAAATATATGATAAAATGTAAGCATTAGAATTTGAAAATGCCTCCAACGGCATTCCAGAAATATTTGATTAAATTGATAAAACCATTCTTGATTTTACAACTAATATGTTGTAAAATCTTAATTGAAGTTAGGAGTTGATTGTATTTGTTTCAAATTGATTTAACGAATCGATTTAAAGGTTCGTTAGAAAAAATTGCGAAAACGGATAAGATATTGTTTGCTGAAGTGAACGAACGAATAAAGCTGCTTGCTGAGGGTTATATAGAACAGCTAACAATCAAGCCCATAAAAAGAAAAGATGGCCAATACAAAATTCAGGAAATCGTAATTCGGTACCCTTCTAGTTTTAGAGTTTTTTATATTCACGTAAGGATGGATGAAGACGCTATCCTTTTAGTGGATTGCCGAAGGAAAAAAGTTCAGAAATTCCCATCTGAGTATTTTAAAGATCTGGATAAGTGTATTGAAAAACACTTATATGGCTGAACCAAACGGAGGTATGATTATGTATAAATATTTAGATTTTGTCGATGATTTATTAGACGAAAACCCTGAAGCGAAAAGAGAAGTAGAATTGATATCTTTGAAGTATGACATAATAAGGTTGCTTGTAGATTACAGAAAAAACAATAAACTCTCGCAAGCTGATTTCGCCGAAAAAATTGGCGTAAAGCAACAGGTGATCTCTCGATTCGAAAAAGGAGACGTGGATCCTAGATTAAGTTTCATTTCAAAAATTATTGCAGGAATGAATTATGAAGTGAGATTTTTAGATCGTGACAACATCATTACAACAAATATTTTACAATTCAACAAAATGAACGTTTTATAAAGTTTAAACCAACAATGGCTAATAGATAAAGTCGTAGAAACTAAAACGGTCTCTACGACTTTTCTTTTGTCATTCTATGAATTTTCAAACCCTTCTATCGGCACTTTTTCAGCAATTTTTCCCATTGCTGATCCACATATTTCTGGCTTTCTTCAATCATCCACTCGTTGCCCGGTTCGAACATGTGGGCAAATCGTCCCTGCCTTTTCAGAAATTCCACCACCGGCACTTTCTTTCGCGGCTCGTAGTTCAGCTTCCAGGTTCCCTCTTCGATCTCATAGAGGGGCCAGACCCGGGTGTTGACGGCCAGCTTGCAGATTTCTGCCAGGTCGGCCGGATCGTACCGCCAGCCTCTGGGGCAAGGGGAGAGGACGTTCAGGAAAGCAGGCCCTTCCGTATAAATGGCCTTATGGGATTTTTCGTGGAGATCCTTGAAATTCCCCCAAAAGGTGGTCTGGGCTGCATAGGGAATGTCATGGGCTGCCAGGATTTCGGTCAGGTTCTTCTTATTCTGCCGTTTTCCCGGTTCCACGGTTCCTGCCGGAGAGGTGGTAGCATCGGTAAACCGAGGGGTGGATGAAGACCGCTGGATCCCCGTATTCATGTAGGCTTCATTATCGTAGCAGACGTAAACCATATCGTGTCCCCGCTCCATGGCTCCGGACAAGGACTGGAGTCCGATGTCATAGGTTCCCCCGTCACCCCCGAAAGCGATGAACTTGAAGGTCTCATCGATCTTGCCTTTTTTCTTCATCACCCGGTAGGCGGCTTCCACCCCGCCGATGGTGGCTCCGGCGTTTTCAAAGGCGCTGTGGATGTAGCTGTCTTCGTAGGCGGTATAGGGATACATAAAAGAGGATACTTCCAGACAGCTGGTGGCGTTGGCTACCACAGCCCGGTCCCCTTCTTCCAGAGCCCTCAGGACTCCCCGTACGGCAACAGAAGCACCGCAGCCGGCACAGAGGCGATGGCCTCCCACCAGACGTTCCGGTTTATTCATTTCGTCGTGAAAATTATAGGTCATCCTTATTCCTCCCTCTGTCCAATATGGCGGTATACCGGTCCGGTGACCCCTGTCTTCAGGATCCGGAACAGTTCTTCGTAAATGGCTTCGAAATCCGTGGTCTTGATGTCCCGTCCCCCAAGGCCATAGACGTAGTTGATGGCTTTCGGCCGGTTTTCCAGGTCATAGAGAGCGGAACGGACATCAGCAAAGAGAGGGCCTCCTGCGTTGGAGAATCCTTCAGCCTTATCCATGACGGCCACAGCACCCACCTTAGATAGGGCTGCTGCCAGTTCTTCCATGGGGAAGGGGCGGAATACTCTCAGCTTGATCAGTCCCACCTTCCTGCCTTCTTTTCGCATCTGATCTACTGCCGCTTTGGCGGTGCCAGCGCTGGATCCGATGATGACCAGGGCTGCTTCCGCATCGGCCATTTCATATTCTTCAAAGAAGCCGTAGCTTCTTCCCGTCATTTCTTTGAATTTTTTTGCTACTTCCAGAATCACCGGCTTGGCCTGCTTCATGGCTTCTACTTGTTGCATCTTGAAGTCCATATAGTAGGCGGAGATTCCATAGGGGCCGATGGCCAGGGTTCCGTCCTTCTTCAGCAGGTAGTTTTCCGGCTGGTATTCTCCCACGAATTTCTTTACCTTCTCATCTTCCAGCAGTTCCATATTTTCCACCGCATGGCTGGTGATGAAGCCGTCCTGACAGACCATCACCGGCAGCTGCACCGCCTGGTGCTCCCCGATGGGCATGGCCATCAGGAAATTATCGTAGGCTTCCTGGTTGTTTTCCGAATAGAGCTGGATCCAGCCCGTATCCCGTGCTCCCATGGAATCGGAGTGGTCGTTGTTGATGTTGATGGGCCCCGTCAGAGCCCGGTTGACCAAAGCCATGGTGATCGGCAACCGATCCGAAGCTGCTACATATAAAAGCTCCCACATGAGGGCCATTCCGCAGGAGGAGGTGGCAGTGACAGCTCTGGCTCCCGCAGCCTGGGCTCCAATGCAGGTGGACATGGCGCTGTGCTCCGATTCCACGGCCACAAATTCCGTATCCACTTCTCCGTTGGCTACGTAGCTGGAAAAGTACTGGGGGATTTCGGTGGAGGGGGTAATGGGAAAGGCTCCCATCACATCGGGGTTGATCTGACGCATGGCAATGGCCACGGCTTCATTCCCGGATAATCGATCCTTTATTGCCATTACTTTTCCTCCTTTACCATTTCAATTGCATGGAAGGGGCAGACCTTAGCGCAGATGCCGCAGCCCTTACAATGCATGAAGTCAAAATCCAGCCTTTTCCGTTGATGAACCGGGATGGAACTATCCGGGCAGTAGGGAATGCAGTACAGGCAATGGGTACATTTATCTTCCAGAAATACCGGGGTCATGGTCCTCCAGTCCCCCGTGTTGAAAAGCTTGGAAGTGGCTGGCTCTGCGATGCCCGCTCCCGTAGTCAGTTCTCTCCAGGGGGTATTTTCGTTGATTTCTGATGCTTTTCTCATAATGTGGTCCGGACCTCCTCCATGGATTTTTTCAGGGCTTTCAGATTGCCATCTACCACCTGGGGTTTATCGGCAAATTTGTGACGGAAAGACTGTTCCATATCCGCAAGGAATTGTTCCTCCCCGATGACGCCGCTGACTTTGACGACGGCTGCCAGCATGGGGGTATTGGGGATGTTCTTTCCTAAAAATTCTTCGGAAATCTTTCCGGCATCGATGGTGGCAACCTTCCCGGGATACCCGGCCAAAAGAGGTTTCAGCTCCTCCGGGGATTTATCGCTGTTGATGATGACAGCTCCCGCCGGCTTCAGGCCGCTAGTAACGTCGACAGCTGTCAGCAGGGTTTCGTCCACCACCACCACATAGTCCGGCTCGTAAATATTGGAATGAATGGTACATTTTCCATCGGAGATCCGGTTATAGGCGGTGATGGGGGCTCCCATCCGCTCCGGTCCGTATTCGGGAAATCCCTGGACGTGCTTGCCCGAGGAAAAGGCCACGTCGGCCAGCAGCAGGCACGCCGTCTTGGCCCCCTGCCCTCCCCGTCCGTGCCACCTGATTTCAACCATTTTATCGCTCATATTCTGGTTTCATCCTTTCTACTATTATCTGATCTTGATTTTGCCTCTGATTCAGCCTAATAAAATACCCCCGTCCTTAAAGGACGAGGGCTGATGCCTTCGCTGTACCACCTTTAACCACATACCAACATACGGGTTCCCGATCACGGGGGAATGCCGTCACGTCCTACTGCCTGTCGGGTTCGGCGTGCAACTCGGGAGGGATGTTCCATGTTCCGCTACTGGCTCCGGGCTCACACCTTCCCCGGATCGCTGGGGCTTTGACCGGACATGTACTGTCTCCGTCTTCGTCTTTTTTATTCAACTATGTTCCAGTATAAGGGAAGTTAGCCGGTGGTGTCAATGGTTTTTTATTTTTACAAACAAAGTTTTTTTCTTTTCTTTGTTTTCAGAAACAAATCCTTTAGTCCAGAAGCATTCGGTCATTGTCGATTTCAAATTTGGCGATCAGGGTCTCCACGGTCATGTTTTTCCGTTCCTCCCCCCGGACATCCATCAGGATCTGACCGTCCCGCATGAGGATGGTTCTGGTGCCATTTTCCAGGGCCGCTTTCATGTTGTGGGTGATCATCAGGGTGGTCAGGTTATTCTCCTGGGTGAAAAGATTGGTCAATTCCAATACTTTTCGCGCTGCCGCCGGGTCCAGGGCTGCCGTGTGTTCATCCAATAGAAGGAGTTTGGGTTCCGAGATGATGGACATGAACAGGGTCAGCGCCTGCCGCTGTCCTCCGGATAGCAACTTGGCCTTCTGATTCATTCGGTTTTCCAGCCCCATTTCCAGCAGAGCGAGCCGTTCCCGGAAATATTCCCGGTCCTTTCGGCTGATTCCCGGCTGCAAGCCGTGGAAACGGTTTTTGCAGATGGCGATGGACAAGTTTTCTTCGATGGTCATATCGAAGGCGGTTCCTTTTAATGGGTCCTGAAATACCCGGCCGATATGGCGGGCTCGCTTGTATTCCGGCTGCCGGGTCAGGTCTTCCCCATCCAGGAGAATGGTTCCGCTATCTACAGGGAATACCCCGGAGATGCAGTTCATCAGGGTGGATTTTCCTGCTCCGTTGTTTCCAATGATGGTAATGAATTCACCCCGGTCCATATCCAGGCTCAGGTCGTTGATGGCTATTTTTTCGTTGATGGTACCTTTGCCGAAGGTTTTTGTGATTCGATTGATTTTCAGCATCTTATTCACCTACCTTCTGCTGGATTCGGGAACGGATCTTACCTGATTTGCCTGCTTTTCCATTTTTGTTGTTTTTCCCAGTAAAGGAAAAGTTTTCTCCCATGACCCCAAGGGCTAATGCAACGGTAACGATTAATGCCGATACCAGCTTCAGGTCATTGGCCGGCATCCCTGCAGCCAGGGCAACGGCAATGGCCAGCCGGTACAGAATAGCACCCAGGACTACGGCAATCAACCGCCGGATCAGGCTTCTGGTGCCAAAGATGGCTTCCCCTACAATGACGGATGCCAGGCCGATGACCACCATCCCCACCCCCATGCCAATATCCGCATAGGACTGATACTGAGCTAAAAGCCCTCCTGCCAGCCCCACCAGACCATTGGAAAGAGATAGTCCAAAGACCTTCATCTGATCGCTGCTGATGCCGGAAGCCCGGACCATGTCCTCATTGTCTCCGGTAGCCCGCAGGGCAAAGCCCAGCCGGGTCTTCAGGAAGAAAAAGAGCAGGGTGATGACAACGGCTACGATGAGGATTCCCAGTACCAGGGAGGTGTAGGTGCCGGGAAATATTTCCTCCGTTACCTTATAGATGGTGTCGCTTTTGGTCAGGGCGATGTTGGATTTGTTGCCCATGATCCGGAGATTGATGGAATAGGCTCCCAGCATGACCAGGATACCGGCCAGCAGGGGCTGGATCTTCAGCTTCGTATTGAGCAGGGCGGTGATGATTCCCGCCAAGGCCCCAAAAACGAAGGAGACAGCCAGGGCAAGAACAGGGTTCCCGCCCAGGCTGCAGATCATGGCCGATGCGGCTGCACCGGTTACTATACTACCATCTACCGTCAGGTCTGGCGTGTTCAGGGTCCGAAAGGACAGGAACACTCCCAGCGCCAGGATGGCATACACCATTCCCAGCTCCACAGAGCCGATAAAGGCTGCAAAGGTTATCATAATTTCTCCTTTTTCTTTTCAGGCTCCCCTTTTCGGGGCCGCCTTTATTTACCTCCCAGGTCCGTGGCTTTGGCCATAACGGAATCGGGAATGGTGATTCCTAATACTTCAGCGGTTACGGTGTTTACATAGATGTCCATATCGGTCATGGTCATAACCGGCATGGTGGCGGTGTCTGCTCCGTTCAGGACTTCTGCTGCCATCTTTCCTGTTTCCTTGCCCAGTACCACGTAGTTGATTCCGTAAGTGGCCAGACCGCCGTCGGATACCATGGAGTCAGCTCCCACATAGAAGGGAACGCCGGCGTTGTTCAGGGTTTCCACGATGATAGGCATGGAGGAAGCCACTGTGTTGTCAATGGGCGAGAATACCGCATCAGCTTTACCGGCCAGGAACTGGGCAGACTGCTGAACTTCACTGGTATTGGTTACCGGGGATTCGACGACTTCCAGTCCGTTGGCTTCCGCATAGGCTTTCAGGTCATTGATGACGGATACAGAATTGACTTCACTGGAATTGTACAGGGCGCCGATGGTTTTGATGTCCGGCGTGATTTCCCGGGCCAGATCCATGATCATCTGAGCAGAAACCGCATCGGAGGTTCCGGTAACGTTGCCACCCGGTACTTCCAGGGAATCCACCAGTTCTGCAGCCAACGGATCAGTTACAGCCGAAAAGATAATGGGAATTTCGGTTGTTTCTCCCAGAGCTGCCTGGGCAGAAGGGGTTGCGATGGCGATGATCAGATCCACCGGTGCTGCGGCAAATGCCTGGCAAATGGTCTTCAGGTTAGCCATTTCATTTTGAGCATTTTTGTAATCGATGACGATGTTTTCACCGTCTACAAAGCCTTCTTCCGCCAGCTGGGCGATGATGTTTTCCCGAATGGTGTCCAGGGACGGATGTTCCACGATCTGAACGATGCCGATCTTCAGGGCATCGGGAGCTTCGTTTCCGGCCGGTTCCTCAGGAGCACCGCCACCACAGCCGGTCAGGGCTGCCATCAGTACCAGCATCACGGCCAGGGCCAGAGCAAATCTTCTTGTTAATTTTGTCTTTTTCATTTTCCTTACCTCTTCTTTCTTCTCTCTTTTTTCTTATGGGTTAAGATGTTTTGAAAAAAGGGTTTCTCTGCAAGACTCGTATGAACCAAACAAAAAACACCTATCCTCTGTACAAGGACAAGTGTTAACCTGCGGTACCACCTTGTTTAACGGGAAAATCCCCGTTCTCTCTGCAGAGTGCCATCACACCCCTCGCCAATCACGCCGGCGCTGCGTCTTCGCTACTCGGAGTCTGCCAACCGCTCCCTTTCACGTCGCCCTCAGAGGCCCATTTATCTGGCACTGCATCTCCCCGGCTCACACCACCCCGGATTCGCTGAATGACCGTCTACCAGTTTTACTTCCTCTTCATCGGTTTATATGGTTTATATGTTGTATGGACATATTTTACAGGTTTTTTTATGGCTTGTCAACAAAAAAATAGCGAAGGGGGTGTTGTATATGGTTTTTGGTTGGATGGGGGTGCTGGTTAAGCTGGGGTTGGGGTTGGATGATTCTTGGGGTTGGGAAATTGCTGGCAGCGGCGTGTTAATGGGGCAAGTTATCCACTTTAGACGTATTTTTTTAATGAAAGTGGGTAACTTTTAGTGTATTTCAGACGAATTTTGCACTCTATTTATATATATTCACAAAACGCGTATATGTATGCATCCAAATTTTACAGTAGCGCCATTTTTGGATGCTTCATCGCCCATTGTATTAACATTATTTTCCATTTAATATATTATTGTCAGTAAGCAACTAAAAAAGTTATCCATTTTTTCGATTTGAAAAGCCCAAAGTGTATAACTCATTGAAATTTCAACCTTAAACAGCTAAATTCATGCATAAACAATGTATTGTACTATGTATTTCAAACTACTACTGCCCTATTACAAGTTTTTACATGGATCTCCGGGCAACCCGTTGACTTCCGGGATTGCAGCGGCTACTATAAAGATAACCCTTGTACAACACCCCCTTCACTCATCCCTTCTTTATGTTTTTAGCGTATTACGGCGAAAGGAGTTAACATGAAATCAATAACCTTGCAACTGAGCGAAAAAGAAGAGTTGCTGATCCGCAAGTACGCTGACCTTCATCACATGGAACCTTCCACTTTTATTCTGGAAGCGGTGTTGGAAAGAATTGAAGACGAGCACGATCTTGTTTTAATTGATAAAGTTTTGAAAGAGGATGAAGATCAAGAACGTCTGACCCATGATCAGGTAAAGAGTGACCTAGGACTCTAATCAAATAAACGATGCATCAAACAGAAAAACTCCGAAACTCGGAGTTTTTCTTCGTCATAAGGCAGGTTGGCAACCCTGCATCTCTTAAAAGACCTACGTAGTAGGCGTGATAGCTGCCCGTTCTATCCTCTTATGACTTCTTATGAATAAGTCTATAATATTGGTTCTCTTATGTCAAGTCGATATTCCCATGCCCTCTTCTTCCTAATATAGTCACATAGTTGACTGTCGGTTATCGGGTAAAGAGTGCGGTAAGATAATTTCCCATCTGAATTAAACCGGACTGCAATTAGAATGTTTTGTGAAAAGCGCTTGATGAACTGAAGGCTGGAATCTTTGGGATTAATACCGATAAAATCAGGCTCTTCAATAATTTCGGGTATTCTTTCCATGCACATATAGAAATCCTCTGGCTTCATAAAGTCCGCCTTGTGCTTCTCCGCGTATTTCATTCGATCTTCCCACAGCAAAATTGGACTTTTTTTTAAAGTGTCATGGAGCTCTGGAAATTTTCCTATAATAAAATCTACTTTGGCTTGATCAAGAAACCCAATAATAACAAATTTACATTCATTATTGAATACGCTTATATCTAGTTTGTCAGTTCCTTTGTAACGGATAATACTCATGCAGCCTCCCAATCCAATCTATGATATTAGTATATCACAACAATTGATAAATTGGAATATATTTACACATGAGACTTAAATTTACATGAATTATCTCTATCTTTCAATATTAGTCAATAATCCTAATAATAATCGGGCCCAGTTCCGGTGCTGCGGGGCCGATGGTGAAGGCCTTGGCGGCTTCTTCAGCTCCCTGGCGGACTTTCAGGGAGTCCCGGCCGGATACTTCTGCCAGCACGTCTCCTTTGGCTACAGGGTCACCGACTTTTTTACGCAGGATGATGCCGGCGGACAGGTCGATGGGGTCTTCCTTCTTTTCCCGGCCGGCGCCGCTATGCTGGGAGGCCAGGCCGATGGACCGGGCTTGGATTTCAGTGATATAGCCCGATTCCTGGGCCAGGACCTTTTGATAGGTGGTGGGCTGGGGGAAGAGGCTGTAGTCTTCTACAACGGCGGGGTCTCCCCCCTGGCCTTCGATGAACTGGGCCAGTTTTTCCAACGCCCGGCCGCTGCGAAGGGCCTCTTTCGCCTTTTCCATTCCCTCTTCCATGGTTTCCGCGTGGCCGCCAGCATAGATCATGATGCCGGACAGAGTCAGGGCCAGCTGGGTGATGTCACTGGGGCCCTTGCCTTTCAGGGTTTCGATGGCTTCGATAACCTCATTGCTGTTTCCCACCGCATGACCCAAGGGCTGATTCATATCGGTGATGACGGCGATGGTTTTCTTGCCGTCGGCGTTGCCGATGTCCACCATGCCTTTTGCCAGTTCCACCGCTTCTTCCAGATTTTCCATAAAGGCCCCATTGCCGCACTTGACATCCAGGACGATGGCATCGCTGCCGGAGGCCAGTTTCTTGCTCATGATGCTGGCGGTAATCAAACTCAGGTTGTCCACGGTGGCGGTTACGTCCCGTAGCGCATAGAGTTTTTTATCTGCCGGAGCGATATGGGCCGTCTGACCGATGACCGACAGGCCTACCCGGTTGACCAGCTCCATAAATTCTTCTTCTTCTAGGGTAGTTCGGAATCCGGGGATGGATTCCATTTTATCCACGGTACCGCCGGTGAAGCCCAGTCCCCGGCCACTCATCTTGGCCACAGGAACCCCGTAGGCAGCCGCCAGAGGTCCTACAACCAGAGTGGTTTTGTCTCCCACTCCCCCGGTGCTGTGCTTGTCCACCTTGATGCCGCTGATGGCGGATAGGTCCACCACATCCCCCGATTCCTTCATGGCCTTGGTCAGCTGATAGGTTTCCTCTTTGTCCATTCCCTGGAAATAGATAGCCATCAGAAGAGCCGAAGCTTGGTAATCGGGAATCTCTCCCTTGGTATAGCCGTTGATAAAGTGCTGTATTTCTTCCGGAGAGAGCTTCTCCCCCTCCCGTTTTTTCAGGATGATGTCTACCATATTCATTGGACTCAACCTCCCTTTCTGCAGTTCGATGGGTTAGTTTCTGATCTCTGCCAGAAAGCTTTCCCCGATCTGGGTTTTTCCGGCTTGGAATATTTCCGTGATGGTGGCTCCGATGTCGGCGAAGCTGCCTCTGGTTCCAAGGTCGGTACCGGCCTTAATAGGCGGTCCGAAAATAACTAGGGGAACGTATTCCCGGGTGTGGTCCCATCCGCTGTGGGCCGGGTCGTTGCCGTGGTCGGCGCAAAGCATCAGCACATCCGACTCTTTCATCGTAGCCAGGATTTCCGGCAGCCGTTGGTCAAATTCTTCGATGGCATGGCCGTATCCGGGGGCATCCCGGCGATGGCCGAATTTGGAATCAAAGTCCACCAGATTGGTGAAGATCAGGCCGGTGAAATCTTTTTTCATGGCCTCCAGGGTCTTATCTACTCCGTCCATGTTGCTTTCCGTATGGACCGACTGGGTGATACCGCTGTCATTGAAAATATCGCTGATCTTTCCGACAGCCACCACTTCCCTGCCAGCATCTGAAAGGAGGTTCAGCATGGTTTTGGCCGGAGGAGAAACGGCGTAATCCTTCCGGTCCGAGGTCCGCTGCCGCTGTCCATCAATGATCCGGTAAGGCCGGGCGATGACCCTTCCGCAGGCGTATTCACCCACCAGCATTTCCCGGGCGATTTCGCAATATTTGTATAAAGTTTCCAAGGGCACCACGTCGATGTTGGCGGCGATCTGAAAGACGCTGTCCGCCGAGGTATAGATGATGGGCATCCCTGTTTTTTCGTGTTCCTCTCCCAACTCCTCAATGATCACCGTGCCGGAGGCAGCCAGATTGCCCAGGGTGCCGATGCCGATGGCCTTTTCGTAGGCATCCATGAACTCCCGGGGAAATCCCTCCGGATAGGTCTTAAAGGGGGTTTCCGTCAATAGTCCGGCGATTTCCCAGTGACCGGTGATGGTATCCTTGCCGGTAGAGCGTTCGCCCAGCCGGCCAAAGGCTCCCCGGACCGAGGGCCGGGCCAGCTTGCCTCCTGCCAGTCCTTCAATGTTGCCAAAGCCTAAATCCAGCAGGCCTGGGATAGCTAAATCCGGTTTGGACCGGAGAATGTGGGAAAAAGTATCGGCTCCCTTGTCTCCGTATTTTTCTGCGTCAGGCAGCTGACCGATGCCCAGGCTGTCCAGGACGATGAGGATGACCCTCTGTATTGCAGTTTCGCACATGGTTGTGTCCTTTCTCCTACTCCCGGATCAGAAGGGGCCGGCACTGAAGCCGGTCCAGAGATACCAGCCGGTATTCCGTACCGTTCAGGTTGCTCTCGATTCCTTTGGTGTAGGCATCCTTACCGTGAAGATGACCGTATACTACCATTTTTACCCCATATTGGGAAAAACATTCAGTAAATCCCGAACTCTGCTGTTTATCGTTGGTGGGGGGGAAGTGGAGAGCTCCGATGATTTCTTCCGCCCCTGCGGCCACCGCTGCATTCAGAGAGGCCTTCAGCCGCATGATTTCCCGTTTGTAGATCTTGTCGTCGTGGGCGGTATAATCCCGGTCTCCCGGACAAATCCATCCCCGGGTGCCGCAGATGGCCAGCTTCCCTTCCATATAGCAGTTGTTCTGGATGAAAAACAGGTCCGGATACTGGCCGGACAACTTGTTGATGGAGGACCACCAAAGATCGTGGTTTCCCTTGACCAGAACCTTTTTCCCCGGCAGGCTGCTGATCCACTCCAGGTCCTCCCGGGCTTCCTCCAGCTTCAGGGCCCAGCTGTGATCCCCCGCCAGAATGACCAGGTCTTCCCCCCGGACGGTATCCATCCAGATTTTCCTGGTTCGTTCTGCGTGATTTACCCAGTCAGGGCCAAAAATGTCCATGGGCTTCTGGGTCCCCTCAGAAAGGGACAGGTGCAGATCTCCGATAGCAAATATTCTCATAAAAGTTTACTCTTCCTCATTTTCTAACAGGGGGAGGGAATCCTCCGGAGCATCCAGTCCCAGCAGGATGGTACTCTCGCTTTCTCCGATCCGGACCACGTTGCTCAGTTTTCTCTGAATGCTTCTGGTACGGACGCCAATCAGTTTATCCAGTTCTGCATTGGCCTGGGTGATCCGCTGCTGGGTCGCTGCCAGAACATTGCCGAATTTATCAAACTCCGTCTTGACGGCCCCCAGGATATCCCATACCTGGCTGGAATGCTTCTGAATAGCCAGGGTCTTAAAGCCCATCTGAAGGCTGTTGAGCAGGGCGGCCATAGTAGTGGGACCGGCAATGTTGATCTTGTATTCCCGCTGCAGGGTTTCCACCATACCCCGGCGGACGGCTTCCGCATAAAGGCCTTCGAAGGGCAGGAACATGATGCCGAAGTCGGTGGTGTGGGGTGGATCGATGTATTTGTCGTGGATGTCCTTGGCTGCTTTTTTCAGGGCCTTTTCCAGGCCCTTGACCGCTTCGTCGATTTCCTCCGGCCGGCCTCCTTCGTAGGCGTCCACTAATTTGGCATAGGAATCCCCCGGGAACTTGGCATCAATGGGCAGATAAACAACCCCGTCCTCATCCCCCGGCAGCTTGATGGCAAATTCCACCCGCTCGGAGCCGGAACCCTTGGTGGTGATATTTTCTTCGTATTGGTCTTTCGAAAGAATCTGGTCCAGGATGGCTCCCAGCTGAATTTCTCCCAGGATTCCCCGGGTCTTCACGTTGGACAGGACTTTTTTCAAATCCCCTACCCCGTTGGCCAGGGTCTGCATTTCTCCCAGGCCTTTGTAGACCTGCTCCAGCCGGTCGCTGACCAGCTTGAAGGACTGGCCGATCCGCTCCTCCAGGGTCTTTTGCAGCTTTTCATCCACCGTGTTCCGCATCAGATCCAGTTGACGGCTGTTGTCTTCCTGAAGAGAAGTAATCTTCTGCTCCATGGTGGTCCGGATCCCTTCCAGCTTCTTTTCATTCTGGGAGGTCATGGTTTCGATCTGACGGTTCAGTTCCGCCAGCCGCATGTCCTGAGCCTCGGAGGAATTTTTCTGGCTTTCCGAAAGAATTTCGGCCATGGAACGGATGTTGCTCTGGGTGGTCTGCATCAGCTCCTGACGGGTGGCCCGAAGCTCATTCATCAGCTCCTGACGGGCTTCTCGGACCTCTTTTTCGCTTTCGATTTCCACCTGCCGCAGCAGGTCCAGAATCTTTTGGGTTTCCGCTCCCGGGTTGTTCCGATTCAGCTTGGCCAGAATCAGAAACAGCAGGATCACAGATAGAATCCCGGCTGCCAAAGCAAGAACCAACAATAAAATCGGATAATCTCCCGTCATAGGTCACCTCTCGTCTTACTCTTCATCAATAACGGTTCCGTAAGCTCCCAGCATGGCTGCCAGAGCCCGCTGGCCTTCGCCAGCAATATTTTTCACTAAAAATGGGATTCTCAGGTTTTGCAATAGCCCCGAATACCGGGTCAGGTCTTCTCCCCGGACCACCAGCATGGCTGGTTTTTTCTGCTCCAGGAACCGGGTCAGTTCCTCCGGGGAATAATCCTCCGGATGGATCTCAAAGGCCAGGCTTGGGTAGCCGGAATATTCCAGTTTGGCATAGACTTTCATGTCTCCAGTGGCCGGCAGGATCCGCTCTTTATAGGAGAGAAACTGGCGGTTCTGTTCTTCATCCACCGACTGGATAGCCCCCGGTTCCCCGCTCCTGCCGGAATATCGATTGGTAAACTCCTTAAGCAGGATTTCCGTCTGATCCGAGGAAAGGAGGACGGAAGCCGAAGGGTCCTTTTTCAGGGTTTGGACGATCCGGTCCAGCCCTTCTTGGTCGGTGGTTTTTACATATTGGTATAGGGGCCGTTTCGGCAGGGTCCTGGTACCGGACAGGTACTGGGCGATTTCCCCCTGACTCATGCTCTGTTCCAGGGCCAGCCGCAGGATGTCCTTTTCCAGATAGAGACGGGACAGGTCCACCAGCTCTCCGGCTCGGATATATTCTTCCTGCCAGGGGCTCACGTCTTCGATTTCTTTTCCGGTGGCCAGATCATAGCCCCGGCTGTTTTCAAAAATACCATCCCGGGAGGCCTCCAGGAGCACCTGGTCGTTGACAAAGGAGCCCTTCAGCAACTGAACCTGAAAAGGAACAAATCCCTGGCTTGCAGTCAGCAGATTCTGTCCCAGGTACAGGGTTTCCGGTTCTTCCATTCCGAGCAAAAATGTCACCGTTGGCAGAATATCCAGCTGTCCCCCGGCAATGGAAAGGGTTTCCCCGCCTTCTACACCCGGTAGATGGATCAGGAAGGGGACCCGCATTAAATCCAGATAGCCGTATTCCCGGCCCAGCAGATCCCCCATACGGGCTGCAATATCCGGGTCGGATTTGGGCATACCGAAATGATCTCCGTAGAGGACAATAATGGAATTATCATAAAGTCCCCGATCCCTCAGTTCCTGGAAAAACAACTCCACCGAGGAATCCAGATAGCGGACCAGGTTCAGATAGTCGGTACAGATGGTCTTTTCTTCCGCCGTCACCCCGAGGGCATTAAAGTCTTCCGGAGTCAGGAAGGGATAGTGGCTGCTGAGGGTGATGAGGAAACTGTAAAAGGGTTGGGGCTGCTCCTCCATCATGATGGCCGACTGGCGGAAAAATTCCCGGTCACTGACCCCGGTGATCCGCTGGCTGCCCAGACCTTCGATGTTATCACTGACAAAGTCTTCTCCCCCCAGGAATCGGTCAAATCCCAGAGTCGGATAGACGTTTTCCCGGTTCCAGAAGTCCTTGCGGAATCCATGAAACACGGTGGTGCTGTAACCCTTCTCTTTCAGAAGGACTGGAAGGCCTTTGAAATAATTGTCCTGGTAAAGCTGGTAGGTATAGCTGTCCAGAGAGCCCAACAACCCGTTGTTGGCCGCGAATTCCGCGTCGGAGGTATTGCCGCTCCCCAGCTGATGGAAGAAATTTTCAAAATAGAAGGTCCCCTCTTCCCGGATCAGCTGACTGAGAAAGGGGGTCACCGGCTGGCCCTTGTAAGCCATGTCTATGGTGAAGCCCTGGACCGATTCCAGCTGAATCATGATCAGGTTCCGCCCTTTGGCCAGGCCAAAGAGGGGGTCTTCCTTCCAGCCCCTGGTATCGGGCTGAATCAAAGGAATCTCCGATTCTTCCTCCTGATCCAGATACCGGAGCAGATCTCCCAGGTGATGGAGAAAAATATCCTGCTTCCCTATGCCGGCAAAGAAGGAGCTGTTCAGCGGATTCAGCACCATCAGAACAATCAGGATCCAAGCAAAGGAACGGGCCAGAAAACCTTTCAGTTCCCGGGGCAGTTCCCTCATGGCAGCACCTCATCCAGACTTTTTCCCTCCACATAGACCTGTTTCAGGACATCCTTGTCCAGCAGATACTGGGAGGTTTCCGAAATGCTGACCGATCGGTGGTAGTAGGTTTCCAGGCCTTCCAGGGAAACGGGTTCACCGGTTTTGGTATTCCAGGCCCGGCCGTTTTCAAAGATCCCGTCCCGGGACATTTCATAGGCGATGTCGTCCAGGAAAAAGGATCCCTTGACCATAAAGGTGTGCTGGGCTACAAAACCGGATTGGGCCGTCAGCAGGTTCTGACCCAGATAAATGGTGTCCAGCTCCGGGAAGCCCATCAGGTAAGCCATGGTAGGCAGAAAGTCCAGCTGGCCCCCCGCCGTGGAGACGGTTTGCCTGAAATCTGTATTGCTTTCCGGCACATGGAGACCCTGCTCCGGAAGATGGATGATCAGAGGAACCCGCATCACTTCTTCGAAGTCATAATCTTTCCCTAAAATGTCCTTCATGACCCGGTCCGTCTCTGCTTCCTTGACCAGCCCGGAATGATCCCCATAGAGGACGATGATGGAATTATCATAGAGCCCTTCCAGCTTCAAGTCCTCCAGCAGTTGGCCGATGGCATAGTCGGTATAGGCGGCGCTGTTCAGATAGTTGCCTGCCAGGGTGTCCCGATGCTCCGGAAGAAGATCGATGTAATTGTAATGATCCAGCATCACATAGGGGTGATGGTTGGACAATGTAATGATAAAGGAATAGAAAGGCGCTTTTTCTTCCTTCATGTAGGGAATCACCTGTTTATAGAATTCCGTATCCGTCAGACCCCAGCCCATCCACTCGGTCATCATAAAATTGCCACCTTGCCTGTTCTGGGTGTCGTTGATGATCCCTCCGTAAAAGGTATCAAAGCCTTCCACCGGATAAAAGTCCTCCCGGTTCCAGAATCCCCGGGACTCGTGGGCATGGTAGACGGCGGTGGAATATCCCTTTTCCTTCAGCAGTACCGGAAGGCCCCGGAAGGTATTTTCCGGATAAAGTTTGTACGTATAGCTGGTTAAAGAGCCCAAAATGGAATTGTTAGTGGCAAATTCCGCATCGGAGGTGTTTCCGCTGCCGGTCTGCTGATAGAAATTATCGAAATAAATGGTGTTGGAATCAATTAACCGGTTCAGATAGGGGGTAATCTCCTGTCCGTTGTATTCCCGTCCGATGACAAAGTTCTGGAGGGATTCCATCTGAATGATGATCACATTGCGCCCTTCGGCGATTCCAAAAAGAGGTCCGTTCTTCTGCTCCTCATATTGGAAGGACAAGGCCACTTCTGCATCGGCGCTGGTGCCGAAAACCGCGGAAGCCGTATCCTTCAGCCGGAAGGAATAAAATTCCTGGTTGGACAGGGAGGTCAGCAGCCGGGAATCGGTGACGTTGGTGACAATGAGGACCAGGACCAGGAGTGTGGCCCCGGCTGGAATCAGCCCTTTTCCCTTAGAGGCTGCCGGTCGTTTTTTTTTAGGAGAAATCTTCCCGGTTCCCAGGAATATGCCCATCAGGATTACATCCAGGAACATGACAAAATTCACCGGCTTCATCACCTGCTTGATGCTTTCCCCTATGTCTCCGATCACCTCCGCCGCCCCCAGCATCTGCAGGGACAAGTACCGGTTGAAAAAACTGAAATAGGTGATATCGGCAAAGAGTATGATCGAAATAATCAGATAAACCGCCAGGGCTGCCCATCGATTCCGAAATCCAGTGAGGATCAGGAAGGTGATCAGACAGGAAAGTAGCAGCACCATGGGAAAATTGGCCGTAACCTGGACCAGACTATAAAAGACCGTAAATTTAACGGCCACAGTGACAAAAAGAAGGACCCACCAGGGATTGGCTTTGATCCGGTTGATTATATTTTCAGTCATGGACTGTAAATTTCTGATTTCAGGCATTCTTCCACTCCTACACTTAGATTATTGATTGTTCTCATTTTCCGGCATCCGGAGGCCTTATCGCAACAGAATCACGGTGAGGCCCCGATTGCCTCCCACGTATCGGTCGTAATCCCGAAGTTGGCTGCAAACGGTCAGAAAATCCTTTTTTCGGTTCATCCAGTCTTCGCCCCCCACCGAGTCCCGAACGATACCCCGGAGGCTGTTTTCCTTTAGTTTACTTCTGGTGGCGGTCTTAATCGCTCCTCCCACTCCTGTAGAGCCATAACCGTGGACCAGAACAACGGCCCGGTATCCGGCTCCCTTGGCAGTGGTAAGCTCGTTGACCAGCCGCTTCATGGCGGTTTCCACGGTGGGATTTCCCCGCTCCAGATTGATTTCCTTTACTTTTACTGCACCGATCATAAATTGTTGACCTTCATTTCAAATTCCTTAAAATCCATCTCATAAATCACCGAATCGTGGTCGCTCTCCCCTAGGCGGGTAAATCCCATCTTTTCGGAGAACAGCTCCCCGGACCGGGTCACGTTGTCGGTGATGATCCGGCCGACTTTCAAGCCAGTTTCTGCAAGGCCCCGATAAAATTCCGTCTGATGCCGGAGCAGCCTCGCCAGAACCCCTGATTTTCGGTATTCTTCGTCCACCACGATGCAGGAAAGGAACAGCCCCACCGGTTGGGCCGGGGGTTTTCGGATGTCGATGATGTCCTCTGCTTTCAGGTCCGCATCGTTGAAGGTTCCTTCCCGGATTTTTTCGAAGACTTCCGGGGAAACGGGAAAGAGATCCAGGAATCCGGCCAGCTGGTCCCCGTCATAAATAGAACAGTTGCTCCAGGGAAACGCCAAAAACCACCTGTACGCTTCTTCGTAAGGTGTTATATGGCTTTCATCATAGAATTTTAATTCCAGATCGTGCATGCGGATGAAATCCGTCAGATCCAGATGGTTTCGGACCTCCATGTATTAACCCTCATTACAGTGACCGTTCTATTATACCATAAGTCACTAGGGGATTAACACTTTTTTTAGGATGGAAAGGCCCTTTTCCAACTCATTACTGCTGATATTCAGGGGAGGAAGCAGCCGCACTTTGTCCTTTGCCGTCAGGACGATCAGTCCCTCTTTTAAACACGCTTCGGCGATTTCTGAAGCGGTCCGGGTTTCGTGAAGAAAGCCCAGCATCATCCCCAGTCCGCTGACTTCCTTGATTCCCGGTACTCCCTTCAGGGCTTCCCGGATCCGATGGCCCTTGGACGTCACCTGGCTCAGAAATTCCTCATCCATGGTTTTCACGATGTAGGCTCCCCCGGCGCAGACTACCGGATTCCCGCCAAAGGTGGTCCCATGGTCTCCATATCCCAGAACTCCCTGAGTTTTTTCTGAGAAGAGGATGGCACCAATGGGAAGGCCTCCTCCTAATCCTTTTGCGGATGTGACCAGATCCGGCTGGATTTCGTACTGCTGGTAGGCAAAAAAGGTTCCGGTCCTGCCGATTCCCGTCTGGACCTCATCCACGATCAGCAGGATGTCTTTTTCTCTGCAGATGGCGGCCAGGTTTTGAACAAATTCTTTTTCCAGGGTGTTGACCCCACCCTCTCCCTGAATCAGTTCGATGAGGACGGCACAGATGTTCTTGGTCAGCTTCGGCTTAATGTTCTCCATGTTCCCCGCTTCCCCGTAGACGAAGCCCTGGGCAAAGGGGTGGAAATGCTTGTGATACTGCTCCTGTCCCGTGGCTGTGATGGTGGTCATGGTACGGCCGTGGAAGGAATGGAGCAGGGACAGGATGCCGTGACGGCCCGGTCCATATTTGTCATTGCTGTATTTTCGGGCGGTTTTGATGGCCCCTTCGTTGGCTTCCGCTCCGGAATTGGCGAAAAAGACCTTGCTCATGCCGGTTTTTTCGATCAGAAACTCTGCCAGTTCCACCGCCGGCTGGGTGTAATACAGGTTGGAGGTGTGCTGCAGCTTCACCGCCTGGCGAGTGATGGCAGCCACCCATCCCGGCTCGGAATACCCCAGGGAATTGACTCCGATTCCGGAGGAAAAGTCGATCACCTCCCGGCCTTCGAAGGTATATCCGGTTGCCCCCTCCCCCCGTTCCAGGCAAAGGTCGCTCCGCTTGTAGGTGCCGGCAATATACCGGGCATCCAGTTCTTTTAATGTCTGGCAGTCCATGGCTCTTCCTTTCTCCATCTATCCGTGATTTCAGAGGACTTAATTTTTATAGAATAAGGTGCCGATTCCTTCATTGGAAAACAGCTCGATCAGAATGGCGTGTTCGATTCGGCCGTCGATGATGACCGCTTCCCGGACTCCCTGTAGGATGGCCTCCACGCAGCTTTCCACCTTGGGAATCATGCCCCCCATGATGATGCCTTCTTCGATCAGCTGGGGAATCTCAAAAATGTCTACGTTGGTAATGAGGGAATCTTCATCCCTCTTTTCCCGAAGCAGCCCCACGATGTCCGTCATGGTAATCAGTTTTTCCGCCTTCAGGGCCCCGGCGATTTCGGCAGCGGCGGTGTCGGCGTTAATGTTGTAGATCTGACCCTTTTCGTCGGTTCCCACGGTGGCGATGATGGGAATATAGCCGTTATCCAGGGCCATGTTGATGGGCTGGGTGTTGACTCCTGTAATATTGCCCACAAATCCCAGGTCTTCCTCCGATTCCAGTTTTTCCACCTGCAGAATGTCCCCGTCGGTACCGCAGAGGCCGATTCCCTTTCCTCCGTTCTGATGGATCAGGGAAACCAGCTGTTTGTTGACCTTGCCGGCCAGCACCATTTGAACCACTTCTGCAGTATCGTCGTCGGTGTATCTTAGGCCGTTGATGAATCGGGACTCCAGGGAGAGTTTTTTCATCATCTGATCGATTTCCGGGCCACCCCCGTGGACCAGCACCACTTTGATTCCCACGATGTTGAGCAGGACCATATCCCGCATCACGGCCATCTTAAGCCGTTCATCCACCATGGCGTTGCCCCCGTACTTGATGACAATAATTTTGTTGTTGAATTTTTGAATGTAGGGCAGGGCCTCGATTAAGATCTGGGCACTGATGTCCTTGCCGATTTTCATGAATGCTCTCCTTTATGAACGATAGGATCCGTTGATTTTCACATAGTCGTAGGTCAGGTCACACCCGTAGGCAGTAGCTTCTGCATCCCCCTGGTGAATGTCGATGACCAGTTTGACCTCCGCAGCGGACAGAATATGGCTCACTTTTTTGTCGCTGTGCTTGAAGTAGGTGGCATCCTTACAGACCTGGGCGCTCCCCAGCATGGATTCGATGAATACTTCTGTCTTGCTGATGTCAAAGTCGGTTTTGGCGTAGCCCATGGCGCAGAGGATTCGTCCCCAGTTGCCGTCTTCCCCAAACATGGCGGCTTTCAGCAGGTTGGACTCGATGACGGCTTTGGAGATGATCCTTGCCGTTTCCTTATCCGGAGCTCCTTTGACGATGCATTCGATGAGCTTGGTGGCTCCTTCTCCGTCCCGGGCGATGTTCTTGGAAAGCTGATGATTCATTTCATAGAGGGCCTTGCAGAAAATCTGAAATTCTTCCCCCTCTTGATTGATCATGGGGTTGCCTGCCATGCCGTTGGCCAGGATGGCTACCGTATCGTTGGTGGAGGTGTCTCCGTCGATGCTGATCTGGTTGAAGGTGTCCTGAATATCGGCCGACAAGGCCTTTTGCAGCATTTCATGGCTGATAGCCACATCGGTGGTCAGGAAGCAGAGCATGGTCGCCATGTTGGGATTGATCATCCCGCTGCCCTTGGCGATTCCTCCCATTCGGCAGGTTTTCCCCCCCAGGGTGAATTCCAGGGCCAGTTCCTTTTTTACGGTATCCGTGGTCATGATGGCTTTTGCCGCTGAATCGGATCCATCGTAACTGAGTTCGGCTGCCAATTTTGGGATTCCTTCCTGAAATGGTTCCAGAAACAGTTCTTCTCCGATGACGCCGGTGGAACTGACGATGATGTCGGATGCTTTCAGGCCCAGGGCATCGGCTGTAAGCTTGCAGGTGGCCTCTGCCACTTCGATGCCGTTGGGAGCACAGGTATTGGCATTTCCACTGTTGCAGATGATGGCTTTTGCCGTTCCGTCCTGGATGTGCTCTTTGGTGACATAGATGGGAGCCCCTTTGATTTTATTGGTGGTATAAACCGCTGCCACCTGGCACATCTGGTCGCTGACGATCAGGGCCAGGTCCTTTTTCTTTTTATTCTTTCGGATTCCGCAGTGGATGCCGGCTGCCTGAAAGCCAACCGGTGCGCAGATTCCGCCTTTAACCTTTGTTATTTTATCCGTATTTATATTTGCAATTGTATCCATGATGTCATCCTTTCACTAAACCAAGGGTCTCTTCCAGCCCCAGCATGATATTCATGCATTGGATGGCGGCTCCGGAGGCTCCTTTTCCAAGATTGTCAAAACTGGCACTGATAGCCATCCTGTCTGGATTTCCTGTTACCAGGATTTCCATATCGTCCTGCCCGGAAAGCCGGTCTCCTCTGATCATAGCCCCTTCCTGCTCCGGCAGAGTTTCAATCAACCGAATCATGGGCTGTTCCGGGTAGAATTTTCTATAAATTTCTTTTAAAGTTTCCGGATTAATAGCAGCGGCCGATTCTTCCCTTGTCAGGGAAACGGTAGTCACCATTCCCGAATAATAGCTGCTCACAATGGGGAAGAACAGCGGAGCTTTTTTCAGGCCGCAGATGCTCATCATTTCCGGCAGATGCTTGTGTTCCTGGGAAAGGCCGTACATTCTGGGAGCCCGGAGCTTTCCATCCGTGTCCTGTTCGTATTCGGCAATCATTTTTTTCCCGCCACCGCTGTAGCCGGTCAGGGAAGTACAGGATAAAACCATCTCATCACTGATGATGCCCATCTCAACCAAAGGCTTTACCAGGGCAATGAAACCGCTGGCATGACACCCCGGCACCGCGACCCGGCTGCTTTCCCGAATCTTCCGTCGCTGATCCGGAGCCAGTTCCGGGAATCCGTACACCCAGTCCGGATTGGTCCGATGGGCTGTGGAGGTATCCAGAATGCGGCATTCCCTGGGGGCCAGAGCGGCAATTTCACGGGAAGCGGCATCGGGCAGGCAGAGAAAGGTAATGTCTGCTTCTTTGATTTTTTTCAGCCGGGCTTCCGGATCTTTTCTTCGGTCTGGATCGATGAAAAGGATATCCATATCCGGTCTGCTCATTAATCTCTCCACGATTTTCAGTCCGGTAGTTCCTTCCTGTCCATCGATAAATACCTTTGCCATTGGTTCTTCCTTTCCCGTGTCGAATCTGTAATATATTCTATAATTATACATACTCATTAATATTTGTCAAGATTTATACGGAAAATAAGTATATTTATGCAAATTAATTTTCTTTTATCCATTATCAAGTTCTTCCCGTTGACTTTTACCCCTCTCCATCGGATAATAGAAAGAGTTGTCCACGATTTTTCTCGATTTTTCTACAAAAGGAAGCAAAAAATGAAAAAAACTCTGGCCCGAATCCCTATTAAAACTACAAAAAACCTTATCCTGCCGGTGGCCTTCGGTCTGCCCTTTTTTCTGGGCTTCGAATCCGGCGGATTCCAGCTGGCTCTCTTGATGATTTCCGACACCTATAACCTCAGCACGGAAACCATGGGGATTCTGGTATCTCTTCAGTACGGCGGTTCCATCCTGGGACCCATCGTCTTCGGGGATTTCATCAATCGGGTTTCGAAAAAATATTCTTCCCTTCTGTCCATGACTCTGTTCATTTTTGGATGCTTCCTGCTGCTTTTGATTCCCGAACTTTATGCCTTTTTTGTTGGCGTCTTTATTATGGGGATGGGCTTCAGTTTGTCCCAGACCTGCTCATCCTCCGCTTTATCCGATGCTTTTCCCGGACAGTCCAGCCGGTACATCAATCTGGCCCAGGTATTTTTCAGCAGCGGTGCCGTGATCAGCCCCATGGTCACTTCCTGGGCCATCACCAGTCTGGGCTTTACCTGGAAATTCATTTTCATCGTTTCCGCCTGCGGATATCTTCTCCTGATCATCCCCCTGATGTTTACCCATTTCCCCATGGCTGAGAAACTGCCGGATCACAAGCCCATGGGGTATCGGGCCCTGATCCGAAGCACCCGAATCGGTTATTTAGTGATTGCCATCTTTATTTATGTGGGGGTGGAAAGCGGCCTTGCCTTCTTCATGGCTCTCCTCTTTTCCGATATTTTTCAGACGGGCCACCTGACGGCTTTTGCTATTTCCGGGATCTGGATTGCCATGATTCCCGCCAGAATCGCCACCGGAATCCTCTACCGGTTCCGAAGAAAACTGGTTCCCGCTTTATTTTTGATCAACGCCGGTTTGTTTACAGCCTTATCCTTCTCCCCCAATCCCTGGTTCGCCCTGGTCTGCTGTCTCTTGCTGGGATTCACCCTGGGCCCCATCTGGCCCACCCTGATCGGACTGGGTACGGAAGAATCCCCGGAAAACTCCGGAGCGACCACCGGCCTGCTAAACGTTGCATCCGGCATCGGCGGCGCCGTCTTCCCCATCCTGATGAGCTTCTCCGCTGCCTGGTTCGGCATCCGGATCTCCTACATCCTCCTGGCCCTCTTCTGCCTGGCCGCCCTGGCAGTCCTTAAAAACTACCAACTTTATAAGCAGGTCTGATAACTGGCAGTTTTCCCGTTGGCGCAAGAAAGAAAACCCCGGTAGATCCAAGGTTTCTTGGATCTACCGGGGTTTTTAGGTTCAAAAGCGCCAACTGGCAGACCTGCTTATAAAGGTGGTTATTCCATGTCCTTTCTGGACAAGTTGATTCGGTTCTGGCTGTCGATCTCGGTGACCTTGACCCGGACCTTGTCTCCGACGTTCATTTCGTCTTCGACTTTTTCTACCCGGTGCTTGGCCATCTTGGAGATGTGGAGCAGACCTTCCTTGCCGGGCAGGATCTCGATGAAGGCACCGAAGGACATGAGCCGGGTAACGGTTCCGTCGTAGGTTTCTCCTACTTCTACATCTCTTACCAGATCTTCGATGGCTTTTACGCCCTTCTGGGCGGATTCCATGTCGGGGGAAGCGATGTAGATCAGACCGCTGTCTTCGATGTCGATCTTGACACCGGTTTCGGCGATGATTCGGTTGATAGTTTTGCCTCCTGGTCCGATAACGGTTCGGATCTTGTCCGGATCGATCATCATGGTGATGATTCTAGGAGCATAGGCAGACAGTTCCGCTCTCGGTTCTGCAATTTCTTCCAGCATCTGGTTCATGATGTGGATTCGACCTTCGTGGGCCTGGGCCAGGGCATCTTCCAGGATCTTTCTGGAAAGGCCATGAACCTTGATGTCCATCTGAATGGCGGTGATGCCTTCCTTGGTTCCTGCTACCTTAAAGTCCATGTCGCCTAAGAAGTCTTCCATTCCCTGGATGTCGGACAGGATGGAGATCTTGCTGCTGCCGTCGGGCTCAACCCGTTCGATCAGCCCCATGGCTATACCGGCTACCGGTGCCTTGATGGGTACACCAGCATCCATCAGGGACATGGTGCTTCCGCAGACGGAGGCCTGTGAAGTACTGCCGTTGGAAGAAAGGACTTCCGAAACCACACGAATAGCATAGGGGAATTCTTCTACGCTGGGCAGCACGGGGATCAAGGCTCTTTCAGCCAGGGCTCCGTGACCGATTTCCCGACGTCCCGGGCTTCTCATAGGTCTTGCTTCACCTACGGAATACGGAGGGAAGTTATAGTGGTGCATGTATCGCTTGCTGACTTCTTCGCCGATGCCGTCGATGGTCTGAGACTCGCCAACGGGAGCCAGGGTGGTGACGGAAAGGACCTGAGTCTGTCCACGCTTGAACAAGCCGGTTCCGTGGGCTCTGGGCAGGACGCCGGTTTCACACCAGATGGGCCGGATTTCGTCGGACTTACGATTGTCCGGACGGATGCCGTCATCCAGAATCAGGCTTCTGACCTGCTCTTTGGTGATGCTGTAGAGTACTGCTGCGATGTCTTTTTTATTATCCGGGAAAATCTCTGCGAAATATGCTTTGACTTCCACTTCAACCTTGTCCATGTTTTCCAGCCGTTCCATCTTGTCGTAGGTCTGGATGGCTGCTCTCATCTTGTCGGTCGCATAATCCCGGACAGCCTGGTCGATTTCGTCGGATACCTTGTACAGGGTTACTTCTGTTTTTGGCTTGCCCACTTCCTTGATGATTTCATCGATGAATTCAATCAGGGACTTGATTTCCTCATGGGCAAACATGATAGCTTCCAGCATCACGTCTTCTTTGATCTCGTTGGCTCCGGCTTCTACCATCATGATGGCTTCCTTGGTTCCGGATACCACCAGGTGCAGATCGCTGACTTCCCGCTGAGCCAGGGTGGGGTTGACCACAAACTGACCATCGACTAATCCTACCAGCACGGAAGCGGTGGGGCCGTCAAAGGGGATGTCAGAGATGGACAGGGCAACAGAGGAACCGATCATAGCGGCGATTTCCGGCGCACAGTCCGGATCCACGCACATAACGGTGGCCACTACCTGAACATCGTTGTAATATCCTTTGGGGAACAGGGGCCGGATGGGCCGGTCGATCAGACGAGAGCTAAGAATCGCCTTTTCGCTGGGCCGCCCTTCTCTTTTTATAAAACCTCCCGGAATCTTACCGGCAGCATACATTCTTTCCTCATAATCCACGCTCAGCGGGAAAAAATCAATATCCTGTCTTGGCTGAGCGGATGCAGTGGCCGTGACGTTGACGACGGTATCGCCGTACTTGACCATGACCTGGCCGTTGGCCATCTCGCACACCTTTCCGATTTCCAGCTGAAGGAGTCTGCCTCCCACGGCGGTGCGGAACGTTCTGTAATCTTCGAATCTCATTAACAACTACCTCCTGTTAATTTTTCTTTCTCTTCTTCTTCAATAAAAATATAAATAAAAGCGGGGTGAAAATCCCCCGCTTGAATTTCTTAGTATTACTTTCTTAATCCTAAGTCTGCAATAAGATTTCTGTATCTGTCGATATCCTTATTTTTTAGGTAATTAAGAAGGTTTCTTCTCTGACCGACCATCTTCAGCAGACCTCTTCTGGAGTGATGATCTTTCTTGTGAATCTTTAAGTGTTCATTCAGATCGTTGATTCTGAAAGTCAGAATGGCAACCTGAACCTCGGGAGATCCGGTATCTCCTTCTTTCAGCTGATACTGCTTGATAATTTCCGTTTTCTTTTCCTGTGTAATCATGGGTATTCTCCTTTTCATTCATCCACCTGTCCCGGGTATTTGTCGGAGTCTCAACATACTCAGCGGCAGGTATAATTAATTTAACAACTTATACTAACACAAGTCCTGGTTTTTGTCCACTATTTCTTCAGGCCACCCTGGAGAATATGATATTCTCTGGCATAGACGCAATCCTTGCGAATCTGCTCCTTCAGAGCATCCACATCGTGGAACTTGACCTCATCCCGGATCTTTTTCAGGAACTCCACCCGGATGGTCTTTCCATAAAGTTCTTTATCAAAATTGAAGATATGGGTCTCCACATTTTTTCCATAATGACCAATGGTGGGTTTGACCCCTGCATTGGTAATACTGGGATAATGAACACCATTGTAAATACAGTTGGTGACATAGACTCCATTGGCCGGGCTCACCATGGTTTCATCCACGTGGATATTGGAGGTGGGGAATCCGATGGTCCGGCCGATCCGGTTGCCCACCTGGACCTCTCCACCGATGGAGTAATACCGGCCCAGATACTTGGCGCATTCGTCCACCTGACCTTCTGCAATCAGCTTCCGGATCAGGGTGCTGCTCACCAGGTTCCCATCTACTTTATAGGGGGCCAGAACGTGAAGGCCAAAACCGCACCGCTCTCCCTCCTTAATCAAAAGCTGAGGGTTTCCCTTCCCTTTATGGCCAAAACGGAAGTTGAATCCGCAATAGGCTTCTCTCATCTTTAATTTAGCCACCAACAGGTTATCGATGAAATCCATGGGGTCCATGTTCATGATTTCCTCATCGAAGGGAATAGCAAAGTAATAGTCTACCCCCAGCTCTTCGATGATGGCCGCCTTTTCCTCCGGATAGAGGATGTTCATGACCGTATTTTTGCCGGTAATAAGATTCTTCGGATGGGTGGAGAAGGTGAATACGCTGCTTTTCAGGTTGGAAACTGCTGCGCTCTGCACCGACTTTTTAATGATTTCCTGGTGGCCCAGATGGACACCGTCAAAGTTCCCGAAGGCAATCACCGATGGTTCGATATCTTCTATTTCATCCAAGGATTTAAAAATCCTCATCCTCAAGCCCCCTTAAAAAGATCTTATCTGCTACTAGTTTCTTGTATGTTTCGTTATAAAAAGCCACCCCCAGAAATTTTTTCCTGCCCTTTACCAAAGCCATCATCCGATAGGCCTTCCGGTATTCTTCCCGAATGGGAAAGGGTGGTTCTTTGTCCTTGTATTCCGGCTCATGAAGGATTTCTCCCTCCTGGAAGCTGATATGGCCCCCGGTGATGAACCAGACTGCCCGGTCTTCCCGGATCAGGAATTCTCCAAAATGAACCAAAGGAAAATCCGTGGGCAGGATATACCGGGTAAAATCGTCCCCGGCTTCTGCCAGTTCTTCCAGGGTGACGGAATTTTCCAGGGTAAACGCCCCGCTTTCCAGACGGATCAGAGAAGACATGGCGGCGGTAAAACCAAGCTTTTCTGCCATATCCACACACAGAGTCCGTACGTACGTACCCTTGGAACAAGTCACGTCAAAGGCTGCCGTTAAAGTCTCCGGATTCCACGAGTTTACCGTAATATCTTTTATGGTAATCTCCCTGGATTTGATCTCGACCTCCTGTCCGGCCCTGGCGTATTCGTATAATTTCTTGCCGTTGACCTTCAGGGCCGAATATTTGGGGGGAACCTGACGGATCCTTCCCATAAATTCCCGGCTGATCTCCCGAAGCTTTTCGAGCGTGATTCCGGAAAGGGCTTCCTTATCTAAAAGAAGCTGCTCCCGGGTGTCGGACAGTACCTTTCCCCAAACATCCAGGGTGTCCGTTTCCAGTCCCAAAACCATGGTGCACCGGTACTTTTTAAAGTCCATATCCAAATACTCGGAAATCCGGGCAGAAGTCCCGATGCACAGGGGCAGGACGCCGGTAGCCATCGGGTCCAGGGTGCCTGTATGCCCAATCCGCCGTACGCCGGTCAGCCGTCTCAGCCGATTGACGCAGTCGTGGGAGGTCATGCCCTCTGGTTTATTCAAGTTGATGATGCCACGGTTGATCATGGTTAGAAAGTCTCCTGAAACAGCTCGGTCATCAGCTCGTGGGAAATGATTTCGGCGCATCGCTCGATGGGTTCATCCATAACGAATCCCGCAGCCTTTACATGGCCGCCGCCCCCAAAACGGGCAGCAAACTGGGCCACATTGAAATCACTTTTGGCCCTCAGGCTGACTTTGACCTTCTTATCCTTTAATTCTTTCAGAATTACAGCAATTTCAACGCTTCCGATGCTTCGGACCGTTTCCACGATTCCCTCTGCTTCATCTGCTGTAGCCCCCGTATCATCCAGATCCTGCTGCCTCAGACTGACGATGGCAATCCGGCCGTCAGCAAACATCTGAAGGGATCCCAAAGTGCGGTTGAACATCAGCAGCTTTTCCAGCCGGATGTTCTGATAAATCTCCACACTGACTTTAGCGTGATCGATGCCCAGGTCATAAAGACTTGCTATGATTTCATGGGTCTCCCGGGTGGTATTGGAGTACTGGAAATTGCCGGTATCCGTGGTGATAGCCGCATAGAGGGCCTCCCCCATTACCTTGTCCAGAGTGACCCCAAGGGCCAGCAGGAATTTATAGATCAGTTCCCCGGTGGCTGCTGCCGTGGGGTCGATGTAATTGTAAGTTGTAAAAGGAACCGCCGTGGAATGATGGTCGATGCACATGGTCAGCTTTCCCTTTAGGAACAGGTCCTTTCGATTGATGAACCGCTGAATTTCGGCACAATCCACTGCTATGCAGATATCCGGATCTGGAATTAACTCCAGATCCTGAGTACAAATATCCCCGTTGAGAAATTTCAGATTGGCCGGGATCTCATCTTCGATTACCACCCAGCAGGTCTTGCCCAGGCTACGGAGTCCGCGGCAGAGTGCTGCGGAGGAGCCGAGGCAATCCCCATCCATGTGGATATGAGGAAACAAAAGGATCGACTCCGCCTGCAGAATCTCCCGAACCATGTTATCCATTTCCGGTTTTAGTTCGTTTTTAGTCATCCTCGCCCTCATCTTCGTCTGAATCCAGATCCAAATCCAGATCTTCCTTCTCTTCTTTTGCCGGACGATCTGGCTGAATGCCCAGATCATGGATGATTTTGTCGATGTGCCTTCCGTATTCCATAGAGGTATCCAGCTTGAAAATCAGCTCCGGCACATGGCGCAGCTTGATCTGATGGCCGATTTCTCTGCGGATCAGCCCTTTGGCACTTTTAAAGGCCTCCAGGGCATCTTCCTTTTCCTGGTCGGAAGCTTCTTCACCCGGCCGGTTTCCCAGCAGAGTGATATAGGCGGTGGCATAGCTGCCGTCGGAGGTCACCTCCACAGCGGATATGCTCACCAGCCCGGACAGTCTGGGATCCTTCAGCTCTCTCAGCAAAAGCTCACTGATGATCTTCCGGATTTCTTCCCCCAGACGTCCCTGTCTGTATCCTTTACCCATTTGTTGACACCACCTTTATTTTCTTTCTGTTTCCACCATGTGGAAGCATTCGATGATATCGCCTTCCTTGAGGTCGTTGTAACTTTCGATGCCGATACCGCATTCAAATCCCTTGAGGACTTCCTTGGCATCATCCTTGAATCGCTTCAGGGATGAAATCTTGCCTTCGTGGATGACAATGCCATCCCGTACCAATCGGATTTCGGCGTTTCGAAGAACTTTTCCCTCGATGATATAAGCACCGGCAATGGTTCCGGCACCGGGAACCTTGAAGGTTTCCCGAACTTCTGCCTTGCCCAGGACCACCTCTTTGTAGATGGGATCCAGCATGCCCTTCATGGCGGCTTCGATTTCTTCGATGACGTTGTAGATGACCCGGTATAATCGGATTTCCACTCCCTCCCGCTCGGCCATCTGGCTTACTGCGGTGCTGGGCCGTACGTTGAAGCCGATGATGATGGCTCCGGAGGTTCCGGCCAGCATAACGTCGGATTCGGTAACCGTACCGACGCCGGAATGGATGATTTTCACCCGAACGTTTTCGTTTTTCAGTTTTTCCAGGGATGCTTCCAGGGCTCCGACAGAACCTTGTACGTCTCCCTTGATGATCAGGTTCAGTTCTTTGACTTCCCCTTCCTGGAGCTGACTGAACAGCTGTTCCAGGGTGCTGCTGGCATTCTTGGCGAATACTTCTTCCCGCAGCTTGTTTCTTCTCTTTTCAGCAATGTCTCTGGCCATACGGTCTTCCTTGACCGCATTGAAGACGTCACCGGCTTCCGGAACTTCGGTCAGACCCAGAATTTCTACGGCTGTGGCCGGTCCGGCTTTTCGGATGGTATCGCCCTTGAAGTTGGTCATGAGACGAATCTTACCGCTGCTGGTTCCGGCTACCACGCTCTGTCCGGACTGAAGAGTTCCGTTGAGCACCAGAAGGGTCGCCACGGTTCCTTTGCTCTTGTCCACCCGGGCTTCAATAACCGTTCCGGAGGCCAGTCGGTTGGGATTGGCCTGAAGCTCCATCATTTCTGCCTGGAGCAGGATCATTTCCAGCAAGTTGGTGATTCCGTCTCCGGTCTTGGCAGATACGGGCACGCAAATAATATCTCCGCCCCATTCTTCCACCAGCAGACCGTGGTCCGCCAGGTCCTTTTTAACCTTGTCCGGATCTGCTGCCGGCTTATCAATTTTATTCATCGCCACGATGATGGGCACTCCGGCCGCTCTGGCGTGGCTGATGGATTCAATGGTCTGAGGCTTGACGCTGTCATCGGCGGCTACCACCAGGACGGCGATATCCGTAACATGAGCACCCCTGGCTCGCATGGCAGTAAAGGCTTCATGACCCGGCGTATCCAGGAACACGATTTTGTTGCCGTTGATGGTTACTTCGGAAGCACCGATATGCTGAGTAATCCCGCCGGATTCGGAGGCAGTAACGTTTGTTTTCCGAATCGCATCCAACAGGGATGTTTTACCGTGGTCAACGTGACCCATAACGGTAATGATGGGAGATCTGGGCTTCAGGTCTTCCGCTTTATCTTCGAAACATTCGATGCCTTCTTCTACTTCGCATTCAAAGACTCGACCGACTACTACGTCGATACCCAGCTCTTCTGCCAGGATCATAACCGTATCCTCATCGATAGTCTGGTTGATATTGGCCATGATTCCCAGCTTCATCAATTTCATGATAACGCTGGATGTTGAAATTTCAGCCTGCTCGCAAAAGCCTGCTACGGTGATGGGTACGTTGATCACCTTTGTTCCTACTGGTAATTCTTCCATATTTATCGTTGTTTCTTCCTCTATCTGCTTCGGCTTTGACTGATGCTTCTTTGGTTTAGCTGCTTTTTCCAGTGATTTCTGTACGAAAGGTGCTTTCTTGCCTTTGCCGCTTTCCAGCTTGGCGAATTTATCCCGTTCTTTTTCTTTTTCGGTTCGTTTATCTACCGTAACCGGTTTGGCTGCTGAAGGGACTCCTGCCGGTTTTCCGCCAGCAGGCCTCTCTCCCGGACGTCCTCCTGTCGGACGGTCTCCTGGTCTGCCACCTGTGGGCCGCTCTCCCGGTCTACCGCCTGTGGGCCGATCTCCGGGTCTGCCGCCTGTGGGGCGGTCTCCGGGTCTGCCACCTGCAGGACGATCTCCCGGTCGCTGAGGCCGGTCACCAGGCCGTTGGTCTGGTCTGGGCGGACGATCTCCGGTTCGCTGGTCCGGTCTTGGTGCGGGCCGGTCTCCAGGCCTCTGGTCCGGTCTTGGTGCCGGACGGTCTCCCTGCCGCTGATCCGGCCTGGACTGAGGAGCAACCGGTCTGGCCTGGGGTGCTCCAGCTGTTTCTGCCGCCGGACGAGCAGTTTCCGCTGCAGGTCTTTGAGGCTCTGTCGGAACTGCCGGAGCTGCCTGCACTGCTGCTTCAACCGGTTTGGGGGCCGCAGGGGCCGGTTTGGGTACGGTGCGGCTTTCCAAATCCTGGGGTACTACTGGCTTCCCCATGGGGGGCTTAGGAGCCCGCTGATCCAGTTCTTTCGAAATTACCGGCTTGCCCATGGGAGGACGAGCGACGGGCCGGTCCTCTCTGGACTGCTGAGGCCTTGTATTTTTCTGGTGATGGGGCTGAGGTGGAATCACTGCAGCCTTCACCACTATTTTCGGTTCTTCATCTTCCGGACTTTTTTCCACTTTTTTAGGTGTTACCTTCACAATTTTTGTTTCAGCTGCCGCTTTGCTCCGTAAAACGGTGTTTTTCACTGCGGTTGCCTCTATTTCAGATAGTACGCTCATATGACTTTTCGCTTCGATGCCCATGGAATGTATCTTATCAACCAGTTCCTTACTATTCATGTTTAATTCTTTGGCTAATTCATGGATTTTTATAGTCATTGAACTACCTCCCTTCTGTACGTACTGACTTATCGTCAATCTCCTTACTGATTACATCTGCAAAATTTTTATCAGTGATTCCGAATACGCCCCGCTCTTCATATCCCAATATACGGGATAGCTCCGCCATGGTGCCGATTATCCGGTAATCGATCTTCTTATCCTCCGCTGCCTTCTTCAGTTTTTCCATGGTGTTTTCTGCCAAATCCTCTGCCAGGATCAGCAAGAGGACTTTCCCCTGATTCATCCCGTGAAGGCAGGTGTTCGTACCGCTGATCAGATTTCTGGATTTTTTGGCAAATCCCAGGTAACTTTCCAATTTACTTCTCATAATGTCGTTTACTATTCTTTCGCTTCTGTGTCGTTAATATATTGTTTCAGGTCCTCAAAGAGTTTTGTGACCTGTTCTCCCGTCAGTTCCATCTCCAGATTTCTGCCGATGGCTTTCTTTTTCTGAGCTTTTTCAAAACATTGGGTGGCGGGGCATAGATAGACCCCCCGTCCTTTCGCTTTTCCGGTGGGATCAATGGATACCTGGCCTTCGTATCCGGCCACCCGGATCAGCTGATTTTTTTCCTTTGATTCCATGCATCCCACACAGCGACGCATCGGTCTGGCTTTTGTTTTCAATGATATCGCTCCTATTCTTCGATTTCTTCGATATACTCTTCTTCATACTCTGCGTCGTCGTATTCCTGCTGAAGAAGGGCTTCATTGTCATAATACTGGGTATGGCTCTTGATGTCGATCTTCCAGTTGCAGAGTTTGGCTGCCAGCCGGACGTTCTGACCTTCCTTGCCGATGGCCAGGGAAAGCTGATAGTCGGGGACCACCACTACTGCTGATTTGTCATCGCTGCCGATGATGACCTTTTCCACCTTAGCCGGGGAAAGGGCGCTGCTGATCAGTTTTTCCGGGTCATCGCTCCAGGTGATGATGTCGATTTTTTCTCCGAAGATTTCATCCACAACAGCCTGAACCCTTGTGCCTCTGGGGCCGACGCAGGCTCCAACCGGATCCACGTTTTCATCTCTGGCCAGCACCGCAATCTTGGTCCTGGAACCGGCTTCCCTGGAAATGCTTCGGATTTCAACGGTTCCATCCTGAATTTCCGGAACCTCCAGTTCAAAGAGCCGCTTGACCAGTCCCGGATGGGACCTTGACAGATAGACCTGAGGGCCTTTTGTGGTCTTTTTTACATCCATGATGTAGACCTTCAGTCGGTTGTTGACGGTGTAAGTTTCTCCTGGTACCTGTTCAGTGGCTGCCAGGATTCCTTCCGCCCGCCCCATATTGATAAAGACGGTTTCATTGCTGATTCGCTGAACCACCCCGGTAATCAGTTCTCCCTGGCGGGTAATATAGTCGTCGAAAATCATGCCCCGCTCGGCTTCCCGAATCCGCTGAACCACAACCTGCTTAGCAGTCTGAGCAGCAATACGGCCGAAATCCCGGGGAGTGACCTGGTACTCGATGGCATCTCCAACCTTGTACCTGGGGTCGATTTCCAGAGCATCTTCGATGGAGATTTCCATCAGATCATCCTCCACCTCTTCCACCACGTCTCTCTTCATGAAGACATCGATGTCCCCTTGTTCCCGGTCAATAACGACCCGGACATTCTGGGCAGTGCCATAATTTTTTTTATAAGCGGAGACCAGGGCCAGTTCGATGGCTTCAATCAGGATATCCTTGGAAATCTGTTTTTCCTTTTCCAGCTCCTCAATTGCTTTGATAAACTCTTTATTCATTTTCCGACTAATTCCTCCTCTAAAATATCACCAGTAATTTGGTTTTTGCCACTGCCTCTTCCGGGAATGAAAGGGTCTGTCCCTTTTCTCCGATCAGGACCAGATTTCCGTCCTGCCAGCCAATCAGTTCCCCGGTATAATGCTTCTTCCCGTCAATCCCCTTGTACAGGCTGACCTCCACCGGATGGCCGGCGAACCGGATGAAATCCTTTTCCCGGAGAAGGGTTCGGTCCAGTCCGGGGGAGGAAACCTCCAGATAATAATTCTGTTCGATGGGGTCCACCTGGTCCAGTTTTTCGCTCAGATACCGACTGACCAGTTCACAGTCATCGGTACTGATATATTGTTCTTCTGCTTCTCCGGGTAATTTGTCGATGAATACCCGAAGGAACCAGTCCTTTGATTCCTTCACGAACTCTACGTTATAGAGCTCCATACCCTGCTCTTCCAGATAGCCGGAAAGCAGCTCTTCTACCACTTCCGTGATCTTTTTCTTTGCCATTTTAACACCTGCTTAAACCTATTTTTAAATACTTATTTAACTAATTACCGGCTAACAAAAGTGAAAGAGTGGGCTTGCCCACTCTTTTTGCTTTCCGAAAATTAACTTCCTCTATACAATACCACAGTTTTAGCAGGATTGCAAGTGATTTTCCAACAATTCCCGGCCTTTTTCCGGGTCTGAGATCTTGATGATGAGACGGGCGATTCCGGCGTCGGAATAGCCGTACATATACCGGATGCTGATTCCGGCTCCGCTGAGAACCAGTAAGGCCTTATGGAGGGCTCCGGGGATGTCGGGGCACTGGATGGACAGGACGTCGGTGGTCTTGACCGTAAATTCGGCAGCCTTCAGAATCTCCACCGCCTTGTCAATGTCGCTGACGATCATCCGCATGATCCCGTAGGTTTCGGTTTCTGCCACGCTAAGGGCGGAAATGTTGATATCATTCTCCCCTAAGATTCTGGTCAGCTCTTCTAGTCTGCCGATGTCGTTCTGTAAAAAAACCGTCAGTTGCTTGGTTATCATACCCTTCGTCCTCCCCTATATCTTTCGCCGGTCGATGACCCGTTTGGCTTTTCCTTCGCTTCTTGCAATGGTCTTGTGCTCCACAAGGTTGATGTTGACGCTGATTCCCAGAATGCTTTCCACCTTGTGTTTGATTTTCTGCCGCACTTTATTTAATTCTACCATTTCATCGCTGAAATATCTATCATCGATTTCAACCTGAATCTCCAGGGTGTCCATGGTTCCCACCCGGTCCACGATCAGCATGTAATGGGGCTTGGCTTCCTCGATTTCCAGCAGAGCGCTTTCCACCTGGGAGGGGAATACGTTGACCCCCCGAATAATGAGCATATCATCGGAACGCCCCTGAATCTTGGACATCCGCACGTTGGTCCGTCCGCAGGCACAGGTGTCGTAATTAAGGCTGGCCAGATCCCGGGTCCGATACCGGAGAAGAGGCATGCCTTCCTTGGTGATGGTGGTGAATACCAATTCCCCTGTAGTTCCAGGAGCTACAGCCTTCAGGGTTTCCGTATCCAGGATCTCCGGATAGAAATGATCCTCCGCCACGTGGAGGCCGTCCTGGACATGGCAGCTACAGGAGACTCCCGGTCCGATGATCTCGCTGAGTCCGTAAATGTCATAGGCTGTGATGCCTAAGCCTTCTTCGATCTTGGCCCTCATCTCGTTGCTCCAGGGTTCTGCCCCAAAGATGCCGGCTTTCAGCTGAAGCTGGTTCTTATTGATTCCCGCTTCCTCGATGGCTTCTGAAAGGAAGGCCGCATAGGAGGGGGTGCAGGCCAAAATGGTGCTGCCGAAGTCCTGCATCAGGGCCAGCTGCTTTTCCGTGTTTCCACCGGAGATGGGCACCACAGCCGCTCCCAGCTTTTCAGCGCCATAATGCATCCCCAGGCCACCGGTGAATAAGCCATAGCCATAAGCGATCTGGACAATGTCGTCTTTGGTAGCGCCAGCGCAGCAATAGGCTCTGGCCACCACTTCGGAGAAAAGGTCGATATCTTTTCGGGTGTACCCTACCACGATGGGCTTGCCGGTGGTGCCGGAGGAGGCGTGGACCCGGACGATTTCACTTTTGGGCACCGCAAAGAGCCCAAAGGGGTAATTTTCACGCAAGTCATTTTTCGTTGTAAAGGGCAGTTTATGGATGTCTTCGATGCCTTTGATGTCTCCCGGTTCCAATCCCAGTTCCTGCATCTTTTTCCGATAAAAGGCCACATTGTGATAGACCCGGTTCACTGTCTCTTTCAGGCGCTGGCTCTGCTCGGCCGTCCGCTCATCCCTGCTCATACATTCTTTCGGCTCATTCCAAATCATGGTTCATTCTCCTTTATTCCAACAATTTTCCGGCCACCGCCGGTTTCCGAACAAAAAAAGCTTCCAATCTCCTAAGAGACGGGAAGCCCGCGGTACCACTCTTATTGCCTTTCGGCCACTCAGGACTCGATGAATCCTTATCTCTGTGACGGGAGAACCCGGAACGGCCTACTATCGGTTCAGCCGGTCAGCTCAAGGGGGAACTTGGGATGTCTGCTTCTGTCGGCTCTCAGCACTGCCGATTCTCTGTAATCCGCCGGATCATCTTACTTTACCCTGTCATCGCATTTGGTATGAAGTTATTCCTATTCTAACGGTATTTTTTGTTATTGTCAACAAAAAATTAGATATTTTTTATGATTCTTACACCATTTGCCATCAACAACTCCTGGGCTTTCAGCTGATCCGTCACTTTCATGACGAAGAGCTGGGCTCCGTCCTCCCGAACCAGGAAGGAATAAATGTAATCGATGTTGATGCCGTTGTCCCCCAGCAAGGTGAAGATGTCGTTCAGGCTGCCCCGCCGGTCATCCGGGTCTACTGCCAGAACCTCGCTGAGCTTGGATACGATTCCCTCTTTTGCCAGTTCTTCCACGGCCCGTTCCGGCTCGCTGACCACCACCCGAAGGATCCCATAGTCCACCGTGTCGGAAACAGAGATGGCCCGGATATCGATTTCATGGTCCCGAAAGATCCGGGTAACGTCGGCCAGGGTCCCTGCTTCATTGGCAATAAAAATCGATAATTGTTTGATTCCCATTTTTATTCCTCCCTCAGATCGATGACCCGCTTGGCTTTTCCTTCGAAACGCTGGAGGGTCCTTGGCTGCATGATATTGACTTTTGCATCGATGCCCAACACGGTTCTGAGCCTCTGCCGGATGGTCTGGTTCAGGTTTTCAATCTGGCTGAAGGAATCCAGCAGATCCGCGTTGATCAGTTCCACATCCACTTCGATACGGTCCAAATGGCCCTTCTTGTAAACTTTAATTTGGTAATGAGGGCCGATGCCATCCACGTTGAACAGGACTTCTTCGATCTGGGACGGGAATACATTAACCCCACCCAGAATCAGCATATCGTTGGAGCGGCCGGAAATTTTTGCCATTCGGACGGTGGTCCTGCCGCAATCACATTTTTCGTAGTGGAGGGAGGTGATGTCGCTGGTCCGGTACCTTATAATGGGCAGGGCTTCCTTGGTGAGGGTCGTGATGACCAGTTCCCCCACCGATCCCGGCGGAAGCACTTCCCCGGTTTCCGGATTGATGATTTCGGGCAGGAAATGGTCTTCGTTGATGTGCATGCCCTTGAGGGCCAGACACTCTCCCGAGACTCCCGGACCAATCAGCTCACTCATGCCGTAATTTTCCGTGGCAAATAGGCCCCAGGCTTCGTTGATTTCCCGGCGCATGGCTTCGGTGGACCCTTCTCCCCCGAATAAACCCCATTTCAGCTTCAGATCCTTCTTAGGATCGATGCCCATTTCCTTAGCTATTTCTGCCATGTGGAGGGCATAGGAAGGGGTACTGATCAGGGCTGTGGTGCCGAAATCCTGCATGACCATGATCTGTTTGTGGGTATTGCCGCTGGACATGGGAATCACCGTGGCTCCCACGCGTTCCAGTCCCTGGTGGAGGCCAAAGGCTCCTGTAAACAGTCCGTATCCGAAGGAAATCTGTGCCACGTCTTCATCGGTGACGCCGGCCATGGTGACCAGCCTGGCGATCATTTCCTTCCACATTTCCATATCGTTTTTCGTATAACCAACCACCGTCGGTTTTCCAGTGGTTCCGGAGGAAGCATGGACTCTCACCACCTGTTTCTGGGGTACGGCAAACAACCCATAGGGGTAATTGTCCCGAAAGTCCAGCTTGGTGGTAAAGGGAAGCTTGGACAGGTCATCCACCGACTGAATGTCTGCCGGAGACAGGCCCATCGTGTCAAATTTCTTTTTGTAATGGGGCACGGAATCATAGACCCGCTGAACCATTTCTTTCAATCGTTTGCTTTGTATTTCCCGGAACTGTTCCCTGCTTAGGGTTTCTTCCGGACTCCATATCTTGTTTTCCTGCATGCTTTCCTCCTGTATGATTTTTTCACTTTTGCCCTTTATCATAGCACAAAACATAAGTCTTTTCTACTCCGAAATCAGAAAACCGTGAACCACGAACCGATCCAGCTGCCGTCCGGTGCTGGTGCAGGTGGACAGGGTGACAATCGGGACGTTTGGATGCGGCTTCTGGATGGAGACACCATCTGCCGCAGGCGGTGCAATATCTGACAGATTTGTAATCTTTTCCAGATACTTGGCATATGCGGCATCAGTCCCAAATTGGTAGGTGTAGGTATCGCTCAAGGCATCGGTGACGTAGGCGGAAAATATCTGATATCGTTGGACACCATCCTCCCGAAGGATATAAAACTGGGGACGGGCATCAGTAAAAACCTGATCACGGAATTTTTCCAGGGTACCGAACATGGCATCGCTTTTCATGTTGTGTCCGTAGATGATGGTGTTCCTGCCGCTGAAATCCCCGGGAATCCGATAATCTAAGAAGATGCTGCCCAGCTTGTTATGCCCCCCGTCATAAGTCCGGGTCAGGTAAAACTGATTGTCCCTGCCCTGCACCAACGGATAGCTAATCTCCGAATCGGGAATCCAGATCCACCCCACCGAATCGGGGCTGATGGAAGAAAGCAGGTCAAAATCGATGGCAGGGGGAAGCGGAGCAGCCGGGCCATCCGGCTTCTCTTCATCTACAGGCTTCTCCGGAAGAATAACCTGCTCCGCAGCAGCCTCATAAAGATCCTGCCCCTGCTTGTACTCCAGCAACGTCCCCGCCAGCATCAGTCCGGATCCGATAAATACACATATCAAAACTATCAATATGATTTTTCTCACAACAACCACCTCTATAAGCAGGTCTGTCAGTTGGCGGTTTTTGAAATATGGGCCAACGGACAGAATTTCTAATAAATAAGGGTTACCCGAAGGTAACCCCTACACATCTTTAATTATACTTTACCGTACTTACTTTTCAACCGTTTCTTTTCGTCTTCCCAGGAGGACGATTCCTGCTCCGGATCCCATCATCAGGGCCAGCAGCAACCAGATATTGGTGTTGTCGCCAGTCTGGGGAACGTCTGCCAGCGGAATGGGCTGCTCTTCAAGAGTTACTTCCGGGGCTTCCACTAACGGAGTTTCTGTTTCAGGGATTTCAGCTAATGGGGGTTCTGGATCGGTGATAGTTGTAGTGGTTCCTCCACCACCACCTCCGCCGGTTCCGCCACCGCCGCCTCCAGTATTACCTGTGGTAGTTTGATTCTGACTCCATTGCGCAGTATATATTGCGTTTCCACTTACAGTAGCCGACCAAGTTGGACTCCATCCTGTGAAGGTGTATCCGCTTAGCCCTGTCACTTCCGGTGCCGTCGGTGTTGGAGTTCCAGATGTCAAACCACTAGTTGATGTAGCAGCAAATGTGCCATGGGTTCCAGGAAGATATGTGACCGTATAGGTAGTAACTGTGGGATCCGCTGTCCATTGTGCTACGTATGTCACATTACCCGTCACTGTTGGCGTTAATTCAGGGTTCCATCCTGCAAAGGTGTATCCGCTGTAGCCAGGTGTTGCTGGCGGGGTAGGGGTCACTGCTCCAGAAGTCAGTCCAATGTTGGAAACAGTTGTAAATGTTCCCTGGGTTCCAGGTGCGTATATTACCGTATAGGTAGTAACCGTGGGATCCGCTGTCCATTGTGCTACGTATGTCACATTACCCGTCACTGTTGGCGTTAATTCAGGGTTCCATCCTGCAAAGGTGTATCCGCTGTTGCCAGGTGTTGCTGGCGGGGTAGGGGTCACTGCTCCAGAAGTCAGTCCAATGTTGGAAACAGTTGTAAATGTTCCCTGGGTTCCAGGTGCGTAAGTTACCGTATATGTTGTTGGTGTAACATTTGTATTAACTGCCTTAAAATTCAGATTGTTACGTGGCATTGTAAATGTATCACCTGGCATAAAAATCTTTCCATCAGGCCCAAGGTCTTTATCATTACCATTAAGAGCCCAAGCGTTGTAGCCTTCTGCGGCTTCAGCAACGGTCACAAGAACACCAGGCAAATAACTTTTAACTATGTCACCACCATTTTTATTGTACGTCACCTTGTAAGTTTGTTCAGTATTGCCACCAGGGCCGTTCCCGTTGTTGCCGCCATGGTTGTTGTCACCATTGCCGCCAGGGCCGTTCCCGTTGTTGCCGCCACGATCGTTTCCGTTGTTGTCACCTCGGTCGTGACCGTTGTTGCCGCCACGATCGTTTCCGTTTTTGTCACCTCGGTCGTGACCGTTGCTGCCGCCTCGGTCGTTGTCATTGTTGCCGCCTCGGTCGTTTCCGTTGCTTCCGCCTCGGTCGTTGTCATTGTTGCCGCCTCGATCGTTTCCGTTGCGGTTTTGGTTATTGCCTCTTTCCTCAATACTTTGTGAACTTCCATTTTGATTAGTTAATTTTTCAGCGAAAGCCACTCCCCCAAAGGAGTACATCATCACCATTGTCAGCGCTATGAAAAGCGCCAGGGGCCTTGCCCATCTCTTTGCATGAACGTTCATCTCCATTCCCCTTTCTACCTTCAATACGCTCTTCAGATGCTCAACTTTAGCTGGTGGCGTATTTTTTATCCTGTGGATTATCACTTTCTTCGAATTCTATGGTCGCTTCTTCGTTGCCCTTGTTCAGAGCTCCATCGATTAGTTTCATTAGTTCTAATGCGCTTCTGAAATATTGAGTCTTGTTTTCTTCTGCCCAGACCACCTTGCCTTGCCAGGTGGCGTTCTGTCGGTATTGTACCTGTATCAGGAATGTGCCCTTGCTGCCCTTAACCTTTAGTAGTTTTTCATCCTGCTCCATTTTTATCATCTCTTTCCTGTTTTGGCTGGGCTTCCTTTTGCTGAAAGATCTTGTTTCGGTGGAAGCCATCGGAAAATTCAGGTTGTCATAGAACTTGTCCATCAGGATCAGCATTTCGAATGCGTCCCGGTATCGGATCGGTTCTTCGGAGTAAAGGTGGTACAGCTCTCCTTGTATGCCGTTAGGTCCACATTGGTTGACGCAGTTACAAATAATATTCCGGGAAAACATCCGGATATTGCTTGGCTGCAAACTTACCACCTCCTTTGTTGAATTTCCGTTCATTTCTAACAACTGGTTTTCTTCTTATTTTTACTATAACGGTTTCAGGTTTCAATGCAGGTTTCAACATCTCAGAATTATGAAACATTTTGTACTCTATTTTAAAGTTTTACAGTTTCCTGTAAAACGGCCTGGACAACGAACCGATCGTTCTTATTTCCATTAGAAGTGCAGGTAGAAAGGGTCAGGATCTGGTCTTCCGATTCCGGATCAGGCCCCAGGGGATGAATGAAAAGCCCTTTCATTTCTTTCAAGTATTGCTGATAGCGGTCCAGGGTGTCAAAATTCACCCGGTAGGTTTCTCCAGTAGCATCCGTACCGTGAACGGAGAAAACTTCATACACTCGGTATTCCTCCGGTTTCAGGATATAGATCAGAGAATGGCTATTGATGTACTCAAGGTCTTTATACTGCTCCAAGGTACCGAAAATATCTTCCGTCAGCATGTTATGGCCAAAGAGAATGGTATGGCTGCTGCTGTAATCTGACTGACATCGGTAATCCATGAACACACTGCCATTTTTATCGTAGGTTCCTTTATAGGATCGAGTCAGGTACTTCTGATTGTCTGGCCCCTGCATCACCGGGTAAGTGATAGGCGAATCGGGAATCCAGATCCAACTAGTTGTCTCATCGTTGATAGCCAGTAACCCATCAAAGTCAATGGTTACAGAAGGAGCCGGGTAGAGGGGCTGCTCCACCTCGGCCGAAATCGGCAGCTCCTCTTCCTGCAGGGACGTCTGGAATTCTTCCTCCCCGTTGTTGCCCGGTCCAAACAAGGAATAAAGCAACAAGATACAGGCTAGAAGAATGAGTACAATTCCCAGGCGGATCATCCAGGTCCTCTTCATCGTCTCCACCTCCTTTGAAACAGGGGCCGCCGGATGGCAGCCCCTTTGGTCATTACAATTTTTCCGGTCTCCTAGATACGACAACCAGGATTCCAAATCCGGACAAAGCCAGTAATATCCACCAGAGATTCAGCAATGCATTGGTTCCGGTTTGAGGAACATCAGCCAATGGAATAGGTAAATCAGCTAATGTTTCAACGGTGACAGGATCCTGGGCTAAGGGTACCTGACCGTCAGGAACCGTAGCAATGGTATTGGTATCCGTATTTCCACCACCGCCACTGCTGCCACCTTGATTGGTGCCGCCACCGCCAGAAGTTTCTTCCTCAAGAACATCCTTGGTGTTTACAAAGGTGATCAGCCCATCTTCACCTGGCTCCAGGGTGATTTGGAAAGAGGCTTCTGAAGTGGTATATCCTGCTTTTGTGGTTTCAGTCACTGTATACAGAACACCAGGAACTGCATTCATTACGTAGGGTTCCAGCGCTGAAATCGTTGTCTGGATGGATTTAGTGGTCGTATCCATTACCATGGTACGGTATTGAGGGATTTCATTGTCCCCCGGATCCTCATCATCCACTAGTTCTTCTTCCCAGGAAATCAGAACATCGAAGACTTCTGCAGAACCGGTTACGTTGGGTACATCTTTCATTACCGTCAAAGTTGTCGGATTGTAGGTGAGTATGGCTGTATCTGTCGCTGTCAGCGTGATGCATTCCGTAGGAGGAGTCCAATGTTTCATCGTTTGGAAGTCTCCCTCACCGCCTCTAGGAGCCCATATGATTTTTTCGTAGCAGCCTGTCGCTGTGGCTTCATTAATCAGTTGATTACCATCCCAGGCCTCTTCAGGAATCAAAGACAAATCAATGGCAATGGTGGTTGTATAGGAACCTTTGTGCCCATGATTCCATCCATATCCATGATTGCTTTGATTGCTTGCTGTTATCTTACCGATAGTCAAGTCAATTCCTAATAAAGGATCAACTAATTTTACGTTATCAATATTTTTTGAATCCCAATAATTTTCAGACTTCATATTGTTATGGATAGTAAAGGTATACTCAACAGTACCTTCTTTCGCATATACCATCTCTGGATCTACCGACTTTTCTAAGGTCATTGGCGGCACATACGTTACCGTAGCTGTGTCAACTGCCGACAGAGTTACCAGTGTATCACCCCTCATAAAGGGAGCTTCCACTCTTGCAGTGTTGATAAACTCGTCACCATCCCACTCAACACTTGACAAGTTAATCTCCTTCGACTGTTTCTCTGTTTCTTTACCATCAATTTTTCCAAAATTCAGCATGATTCCGATAGTTTCATCATAAACCATTACATTGAAAAGATCAGAACGCATGTTATTTGTTACTTTGAACGTGTAAGTTACCTTTTCGTCCATAAAATTAACAGTACTTTTGTCCACTGTCTTTTCAAAGGTCAGGGGTTCCTGATAGCAGACGGTATCCGAAGCCTCAGCACTGACCGTTCTTGCCTCTTCGCCCCATTGTACGGTTCCTTGAACATTGGCAGTATTAGTAAACGAATTTCCGTCCCATAAATTCTCACTAAGAGCAAAGGCCACTGTAGTAGTAAATGTTTTGCCCTTTCCATGAGTTCCCAATGTGACTTCATCAATTTCCAGCCCCATCACCGGATCAGTAATGACCAGATCTGTAATGGGAAGTCTGCTATAATTGGTTACCGTAAAGGTATAGGTTACCGTGGAGTCCTTAAAAAAAACAGTTTCACGATTGGCTTCTTTGGTGAATACAATCATCGGCTTCAGTTCCACTATTGCGAAATCCGTATCCGATACAGGTTTATCCTTACCATCTACCTTTGCCATGCCAGTAACGCTGGCTGTATTCCGATAATACTGACCATCCCATTTTTCAGGATCCAACTGAACGGCGGCTTTGGTAAAGTATGCCGATCCCCACCCATCTTTCCTTAAATTACCAATATCAATGTTAAGACCCAAATCTTCATCAACCAACACTACGTTCTGCAAGCTTCGGTCGCTTTTATTGGTAACCTTGAAGAAGAAGGTTACCGTGTCATCTTTGAAATAGACCTCATCCGGATCTACCCACTTTTCTAATTTGATCTCAAGTTTGGGGTCTGTATCCTGATTATAATAACTCATGGTTCTTGTTTGCCCTTCCCCCTCAGGCAAGGCCTCAGGCAAACCCTCATCCATTTTTCCAGTACCGTCATCACCGGAGGGATCCTCTAACCCCAAAGGTTGAATGATTCCGTTTTCTTCCGGAGGTGGTCCTTCGAAGCCTCCCTCTTCTGCCACCACCACTCCTGTGGCCCCGGTCATCAATACCAGGGTCATCATGACGGTAAAGGCCAGTACTCTCATCCAACTTGTTTTTTTCCTACTCATAATTTCACTCCTCTCTTTTTAAGATTGCGCATGTCTTGGAGGCAATGCTAAATCGAAAGCCTCCCTTTTGTTTAACTATCATAACCCGTTTTAGTTTCACCACCAGTTTCAAAAAAACAGTGTCTTGTTGAAACCTGTGGGTTTTCCGCAATAAAAAAACGCCTCATTTCGAGGCGTTTTGTCGAAATTGTGTCATATTTAATTAGAATCCGTCTTATTTTGTATCCTGTTGGCCGTTTTTGTCGCCAAAGAGCTTCTTAATGTCGGCTGCAGAAACCACCTTGTATTTCAGGTTGACCTGGTTTCCCCGATATTCCTTCCGGAAATGCTTTTCAATCCGGTCAAAGACGATGCTGCAGTTTTCCTGGTTGATGCCGATCAGCAAATACAGATACTGGGAAGGACTGTACCGGGTATAAAGGTCACCCCGCCTTAAAGAAGCCTTGGATGCTGTCTTCAGCGCCTCGGAGGCTTGGGCCAGCTGGATTTCCTCATCCAGCAGTTTGCCCTGTTTATTGACCATGGTGCATAGCATCAGGAATGCGGAAAGCCCGCTTCGCTCCAGTCCTCTTACCAGGAATCGATAGCTGTCGGCAAAGTTTTGGTAATTGGTGAAATAGGCCCCATTATCGTCTTCCCCTTCTTCCAGGGAACTTTTGACTTCATCCACATTGATGGCGCTTTTCTGAGTCGTTGCCGATACCTTATCATAAAGAGCCTGCAGTTCTTCCGATGGGGTGACGCCGTATTCGTTAAAAATCAGATCCACGATCCGGTTATACTCCGAGATGGCTTCCTTGGTCTTGCCTAATTAATGCAGGGCAAAAATCTTTTCCCGGGAGAAATCCTCATCCATCGGATAAATTTCCAACCCGTGGGAAGCAATATAAAGAAGCAGGATATAGTCCCCTTTCTTCCGAATCAGCTGACAAGCCCGGACCATCAGGTGCTTATAGGCTTCCTCGTACCGAACCCGCATGGGAATCACCCAGCTTTCCGTCAGGCTGTTGCCCAGGAAAGGTCCCTGATACAGGTGGATGGCCTCCAGCATCAGCTTGAGGGATTCCTCCTCCGGTGCATTGGGATGGAGGGCCCGCTTCATGGTGTGTTCAAAGATCTCGATGTCGACCTGACAGGGAATTTCCGGATTCCATCCGTATTTCCCATTGTAGTTGATGATGTACTCCGTTTCCGGCAATCCAAGGGAAAGGATCTGCTTCCGGAGCCGGTGGACGATGATCTTCAGGGCATTGGTGGGATTATCCACAAATTCATCTCCATAAAGGAGTTCGATCAGATGCTCTTTCGTAAAAGATTTAGAACGATGGGCAAGGAAATACTGAAGCAGTTGAAAAACCTTGCTGCTTTTCAGTGGACCCTCTAAAATCAGATGGCCTCCCTGGCTCAGGGAAAATTCTTTAAAAAAGGTGATTTTATATTCCTCTTGCATGGGCATTCCCTCCCTTGCTCCCATTGTAGATAATAAAGCAAAAAATGTCAATGTAAAGACATTAAAAGTGACAAAAAGAGAATTTTAGCGTTAAAAGAGACACAGCTGATCCGTTTCCGGCAGTCCGGTCAATACACCATGCTGTTTCAGTGCTTCGATGGCGGTTTTATTGGCCCTGGCCCGCTTCTGAATCTCTTCTACCGAGTGAAATGGCTGCTTCCGGTGTTCTTCGGCGATCAGCCGGGCTGCGGTTTCTCCCACTCCGGTAAGGGCCATCAGGGGCAGCAGGACCTTGTCGTCCTGTACCTTAAACTTGACCGGGTCTGAGTGCTCCAGGGAAGCCTCCTTAAAGTCGTATCCCCGGCAGAGCATTTCATAGGCCAGCTCCATGACCGTCACACTGTCTTCTTCTTTTTTCGTCGCGTTCTTGCCCTTATTCTCAATGGACTCGATCTTATCCAAAATAGCCTTGGGGCCCTTTAATATAGTCTCCGCATCAAAGTCATTGACCTTGGTAGTAAAAGTAGTAGCGTAAAACTCCCTGGGATAATAGACCTTGTAATAGGCGATCCGGTAGGACATCATGACGTAGGCCACCGCATGGGCCCGGGGGAACATGTACTTGATCTTGTTGCAGGAATCAATGTACCATTCCGGCACGTCATTCTCCCGCATCAGTTCCATGTCCTTTTCGCTCAGTCCCTTCCCCTTCCGGACGTTTTCCATGATCTTAAAGGCGTTGCTGTTGGGCAGCCCCTTGTGGATCAGGTAATTCATAATGTCGTCCCGGGTGGAGATGGCGTCCTTCATGGTGGCCACCCCGCTTCGGATGTATTCCTGAGCGTTGTTCAGCCATACGTCAGTGCCGTGGGAGAATCCGGAAATCCGGACCAGGTCCCCGAAACGGCTGGGCCTGGTGTCATCCAGCATCTGCCGGACGAACTTGGTTCCAAACTCGGGGATGCCGAAGCTGCCATGACGATACTTATAGTTTTCCTCCTGGATATCCAGGGTACTGATGCCCAGGAACAAGCCCTTGACTTTGTCATCGTTTAAGGGCAGAGTCAGGGGATCCACTCCCGTCATATCCTGAAGCTGACGGATCATAGAGGGCACATCGTGGCCCAGAATATCCAGCTTCAGCAGGTTTTCGTCGATGGAATGATAGTCAAAGTGGGTGGTGATGATGTCCGTATTCATGTCGTTGGCCGGCCGCTGGACCGGGCAGAACTCGTAGATTTCGTGACCTCTGGGGACAATGATGATCCCGCCGGGATGCTGTCCTGTGGTACGCCGGACTCCGGTGCAGCATTCAGTCAGCCGTTCGATCTCCCACTTGTTGATGTTCTGCTCCCGCTCTTCAAAATATTTGCGAACAAAGCCATAGGCGGTCTTGCTGGCTATGGTGCCGATGGTCCCGGCCCGATACACGTTTTCCCGTCCAAAAATCTCTTCCACATATTTATGGGCGGTACTCTGATATTCGCCGGCGAAATTCAAGTCGATATCCGGCTCCTTGTCTCCCTCAAAGCCTAAAAAAACTTCAAAGGGAATGTCAAAGCCTTCCCGCTTCATCAGCAGGCCGCAGTCGGGACAGTGCTTTTCGGGCATGTCCACCCCGCAATCGTATTCGTTGTTGTCTCCCCATTCGAAGTGTTTGCATCCGCTGCAGATATAGTGGGGAGGCAGCGGGTTTACTTCCGTAATGCCGGCCATGGTAGCGGCAAAGGAGGAACCTACGGAACCCCGGGATCCGACCAGATATCCGTCCTCCAGGGATTTTTTCACCAGCATTTCAGCGGAAACGTACATCACCGCATAGCCGTTGTTAATGATGGAGTTCAGTTCCCGCTCCAGCCGGTTTTCCACGTCATAGGGCAGGGGATTGCCATACATCTCCCAAGCCCGCCTCATGCAGGTCTCCCGGAGGATTTCCTCGGCCCGGTCGATCTTGGGGGGAAACTTACCGGTAGCAATGGGTTTGACATCCTCCACCATTTCGGCGATCCGGTTGGTGTTTTCCACCACCACCTGCCAGGCGGTGTCCCGGCCCAGATAGCTGAACTCCTCCAGCATTTCGTCGGTGGTCCGAAGGTACAGTCCTTTATCCCCTTCGATATCCTTGTATCCCTGTCCGGCCATGAGGATCTTCCTGTACAAGGCTTCCTCCGGGGTGGTGTAGTGGGAGTCGCAGGTGGCGGCAACCGGTTTTCCGGCTTCCTCTGCCAGACGGACAATCCGCCGGTTGATGTCCCGCAGCTCTTCTTCATCCTTCACCGAACCGTTGTCGATGAGGAATTGATTGTTGATGATGGGCTGGATTTCCAGGTAATCATAGAAATCAATGATTTCCTGAATATCCGGGTTTCCCTTCCGAACCGCCTGATAAACCTCACCGGCTTCGCAAGCAGAACCGATAATCAGCCCTTCCCGGTGGGCGGCGAGAACCGATTTGGGGATCCTGGGCTTTTTATAGAAATAATCCAGGTGGGAGATGGAAACCAGCTTGTACAGGTTTCGGAGTCCCTCCTGGTTTTGGGCTAATATGATGACGTGATAGGTGCCGGAAGACTTGTAGTCTATGGTTCCGTCCTCTCCGATCTTGTCCTGGTCGTCCAGCAGGTAACCTTCCAGACCGTAGATGACCTTGATATCCAGTTTGCCTTTCTTCACAACTTTGGGGGCTTCCGGAAAGGCCTGAACCACCCCATGATCGGTAATGGCCACTGCCGGATGTCCCCAGGCTGCTGCCGTCCGGATCAGTTCCGATACTTCATTGAGACCGTCCATGGCGCTCATCTTGGTGTGGGCATGGAGCTCCACCCGTTTTTTCTCTGCCTTATCGGTTTTGGCTTCCTTCTGGTGCTTCTGAATGTCCTTCACCATGACCACCAGCTGGTTTTCATAGGTGTCCCATTCCACGATGCCCCGGACCCGGATTCCGTCTCCCGGATTGAGCAGTTCGTCGATCTCCTCCCATTTGCCGGGGGATACAAAGGCCTTGAGGCAAAGAGAAGTGGTCTTGTCGGTGACCAGCAGGGTCACCAGCTTCTTGTCGCTGCGGATGGTACGAGATTCCTTTCGGAACAGGATTCCTTCGATGACCACCGTTCCCGATTCGGTGTTCAGGCTCTGCATGGGATCCGGGTCTCCGGCAAAGGGTTTCCCCATGATTTGGTTGCCGCAGGCCGGTTCTTCTTTGGAGGATCGTTTTTTTCCCCAGCCCTTTTCCTGGGATTCGGCCGGTTTCTTCGGAGCAGCTACCGCAGATTTCTGAACCTGGGCCATTTCCCGGGCTTCGGTTTCCGTCAGGGCTTTTTTCTGGCTGGACACTTTGAAATAGGAATCATCGTGGTTTTCAAACCGAACCTGAAGGGAAAGCCCCATGTTGGCTTCCAAAAGCTGACGGAACAGGGGGGAAACCCGTTGGTTGAGCTGCTCTACCGCTAGGTTTCCCAGGGCATAAATAGTGAGGGTCTCTCCCTTTAAAGCATACTCCTCCGTCAGAATGGTTTTGGTCAGGGGGGCATATTCCCCGTTGACATCTTCAATCATATACTCGATGTAGTGACGGAGGATCTCCTCCGGCTTCAGGATCATGTCCCGGTAATAAAACTGGAAATCCACCCTGACCAGATCCGGAATCTGGTTGATGATCAGGGCTTTGATCCGCAGGATGTCTTCATAGGGCACAACAAAATTCAGTTCTACCTCCAGGGTCAGAACTGAACCGTCCTTTGACATTTTTGCCTTTCCCAGGTGAAAGGAATACGCTTCCTTGGGATGGCTGCCGATTTTATTCCAATGAATGTTGCTTTCGATCAGATTTTTCATGTTCTATTTCCCGGAGAAAAAAGCTTCTGCTTCTCTTCTCCATTTCAGCTCCTCTTCTCTGTCTGTTTCGTCCAGCCGGATGCCATGGGCCTCCGGACGGATCTGTTCATCAATGGTGACGAAAGTGGTGTAACCTTCCGCCTTTTTCTTTCCCGTTTCCTCTGAAATCACATCGATGTGGATGGTAAAGCTGGTTTTTCCGGTACGGACCACGGTGCTCTCATAGCTGATGATCTCTCCCGGGTCCACCGGACTGAAAAAATTAAACTGATGGGTATTTTTATAGAGCAGGCCGTGCTTGTTCTTGTGCTCTCCCACGGCTGCAATGAAGGAGGATTCCATCATCCATTCGATGGCCCGTCCTGCGTAGAGGTTCTGATGATGGTTCAGGTCCTCGGATTTGATCATGTGACTGGCTTTATAGGTCTTCATAGTGTTCTACCGCCTTTAGTAATTCTGCTACGATGTCTTCTTCCGATACGGTTTTGATGATTTCTCCCCTTTTAAAGAGGACGCCCTTGCCGGTACCGCAGGCTACGCCCACGTCGGCGCTTCTGGCTTCCCCCGGCCCGTTGACGGCACAGCCCATGACGGCCACCGTTAGGCTGGGTAGCCCCTTTTCCTCCCGGTCCAGGGCAATTCTTTTGGATTTCTCTTCTACCTCCCGGGCAATCTTCTCCAAATCCACTTGTGTCCTGCCGCAAGTAGGACAAGAAACCAGGTTGATGCCCGACCCCCGGAGACCGACCACCTGAAGGATTTCCTTGGCCAGCAACACTTCGCTCACCGGATCTCCCGTCAGGGAAACCCGCATGGTGTCGCCGATGCCGGCTAAAAGGAGGGCTCCAATGCCAATGGCCGACTTGATCCGGCCTGAGGTGACGGTTCCCGATTCGGTGATGCCGATGTGAAGGGGATGGTCGGTGGAAGCTGCCACCAGCTGGTGAGCATCCTGGTTGAGCCGGACGTTGGAAGCCTTCAAGGAAACGACGATGTCATCAAATCCCATTTCCTCCACCATCCGGACGTTCCGAAGGGCGCTGTCGGCCAGGCCCTGGGCTGAAACCCCCTGATACTTTTCAAGAATATCCTTTTCCAGAGAGCCGGAATTGACGCCAATCCGGATGGGAATCTGTCTTTCCGCTGCCGCCCGGACTACCTGGAGGACCCGGTCCCGGTCACCGATGTTGCCGGGATTGATACGGATCTTATCCGCTCCCTGACGGATGGATTCCAGGGCCAGACGATAATCAAAGTGGATATCCGCCACCAGCGGGACCTTAGCTGCTTTCTTGATCCGCCCGAAGGCTTCTGCCGCCTCCAGGTCGGGAACAGCCAGCCGGACGATCTGACAACCGGCTTCCTGAAGCCGGAAAATCTGATCCATGGTGGCCGATACGTTTCTGGTGTCCGTGTTGGTCATGGACTGTATGGATACGGGAGCGCCGCCACCGATGGCCACATCTCCGCAATAAACTTTCTTTGTCATGGGGTACCCGCTTTCTTAGAAGAGTCTCAGTACATCCTGATAGGTGACATAAAGCATCAGCCCCATCAGCAAGGCAAAGCCCACCAGATGGATTTTCCCTTCCACTTCATCGGAAATGGCCTTGCCGGTAACCTTACGGATCACCAGCAGCAAAAGCCTTCCTCCGTCCAGAGCCGGGAAGGGCAGCATGTTAACGATGGCCAGGTTCAGGCTGATCAGGGCCGTCAGCTGAGCCACATAAACAAAACCATGTTCCGCGCTGTCACCCACGGCTCCCACGATACCCACCGGTCCCATCAGCTCCTTGGCCGATACGTCTCCCGTGAACAATTGCCCAATCACATCCAGCATCATGGCTCCCATCTGCCAGGTGGCCTGGAACCCATATTGGATGGATTTAATCGGTTTCTTATGAAATTCGGGGGAAATGCCGATGATCAGCCTTCCCTCCTCCTCCACGGGCGTCAGGGTTACCGTCACAGAGCTGCCATCCCGGATTACCTCTACCGGGATGGGATTTCCTTCCGAAGTGGCGACCGCATCGGAAACCTCTTCCCAGTCCTTGATATTAAGTTCGTTGATGGTAACCAGACGGTCTCCCGGCTGCAGGCCTGCTGAAGCGGCCGGACTCTCCGGTGAAATCTGCTCTAGTGTGGTGGAGGGCAGGCCATAGGAAAATACCACCATGGACAAGATCAGAATCGTCAGAAGCAGGTTCATGGCAGATCCGGCCACTAAAACCGGCGCCTTGACTCGAAAGGGCTTGTTGTTAAAGGCCCGGTCGTCCTCCGATTCCTCATCCTCTCCCTCCATGGCGCAGAACCCGCCAATGGGAAAGATCCGGAGGGAATAAAGGGTTTCCCCTTTGGTTTTCTTGAAGATCGCCGGCCCCATGCCCAGGGCAAATTCTTTGACCTTAATGCCGGTGGCCTTGGCTACAGCAAAATGGCCCAGCTCGTGGACGAAAATCAAGATGCAAAATATAATGATTGAATAGACTATGGTCATAGAGTTCTCCCCTGTTATACCCCGGCAGCCAATCGGGCTGCCTCTTCTCTGATCTGCCGGTCAACCTGCAGGATCGTTTCGACGCTGTCGATGGAAACCGGACGATGTTCTTCCATAATGATACCCAATTTCTCAGGAATATCCATAAAGGAAATCCTTCCATGAAGGAATAGATCCACCAAAACTTCATTGGCTCCGTTCAGGGCAATCCCGTAACTGTCTCCATATTCCAGGGCTTTTCTGGCATAACCCAGACAGGGGAAGGTTTCCTCATCTACTTCCTCAAATGTCAGGCATGCTCCAGATCCGAAGAGATCCAGCCCCGGTTCCTGGAATGGTATCCGTTCCGGCCAGGAAAAGGCATAGGCAATGGGCACCCGCATATCCGGGTTTCCCAATTGGGCCAAGATGGAATTGTCCCGGAATTCCACCATGGAATGGACAATGCTCTGGGGATGGACGGCCACCTGTATCTGCTCCGGCGCTACATCAAAGAGCCATCGGGCTTCAATGACTTCCAGCCCTTTGTTCATCAGGGTCGCAGAATCCACCGTGATCTTAGGTCCCATGGTCCATCGGGGGTGATCCAGGGCCTGCTCTAAGGTTACCAGGCGAAGCTGATCTTTCGTCCAGCCACGAAAAGGTCCTCCGGAAGCAGTCAGAATCAGCCTTTTGACCGGATTGCCGGAATTGCCCTGAAGGCACTGAAAGATGGCGCTGTGCTCGCTGTCCACCGGGAGGAGGCGGATCCCTGCATTTTTAACTGCATCCATGATCAACTGTCCCCCTGCCACTAAAGTTTCTTTGTTGGCCAGGGCGATGTCCTTTCCTTTGCAGATCCCGTGGTAGGTCGGAACCAGGCCCATCATGCCCACCAGGGAATTGAGGAGAAGGTCGCAGGAACTCTCAGCGGCACGAATCAAGCCTTCGGTGCCCCAGAGGATTTCCGTACCGGGGTGAATCTTCTGAAGCTCCTGAGCATCCTCTTCCCTTTCCGTCACGGCGATTTCCGGCGAAAATGCCCCAATCTGATCCGACAGCAAGTTGATGTTGCGTCCGCAAGTCAAAGCACTGATCCGAAATCGATCCGGATTGGCGGAGACAATTTCCAGCGCCTGGGTTCCGATGGAACCAGTGCTGCCTAAGATGGATATGGTTTTCATAAATACCTCTGCTTAATCCTTATCGGATGATGAATTCAATATAATAATAGACCAGGGGAGCGGTGAAGAGTACGCTGTCGATCCGGTCCAGAACACCGCCATGACCGGGAATCAGGTTGCCGTAATCCTTCAGGCCCATCTTTCGCTTGAAAATAGAAGCAGTCAGATCTCCCAGCTGGGAAATGATTCCTCCCAAGAAAGCGATGATCAGGCAGTGGATCAGCAGCTCCGGCACGACGAAATAACCGAAAACTCCGGAAAGGGCCATGCTGCCCAGAATCCCTCCCACCGAGCCTTCGATGGTTTTTTTCGGGCTGATGGTCGGGCAGAGTTTATGCTTCCCAAAGAATACACCGGAAAAGTAGGCAAAGATGTCCGTGCCGAAGGCCGTCAGGAAGATCAGCCATACTAAAAGGTGAAATTCCCCCGTCTGCTCCGTCAGGATGATATGGTAACTGAAAAAGACCACATAAAAAAGTCCGCCGATGGTGGCCAGCATGTCCTCCGGCTTCCGTTCCTCAATCTTGAACAGATAAAGAAGGGAAAGAAGGACGGACAGGAAAAACCAGAAGAGGATCCAATGGGCCTCCTGGCCCATCCCCAGCAGATTACCCGTGTAAAGCAGAAAGGCCATAGCCATGCCGATGGGCAGGGAGGGAGAGATGGACAGGCCGGAAAACCCGTTGTAAAACTCCCGAAGGGCCAGGATGCTCAGTAAAAAACAGCCGGCCAGGAGCAGTTTCCCTCCGACAAAGACAAAAGCCAGCAGGGGAAGCATGATGATCCCGGACAATATTCTCGTTTTCATTTCTGTTCCCTCCCACCAAAGCGCCGTTCCCGGCCTTGATACTCTAAAATGGCTTTTTCAAATTCTTCCACAGTAAAATCCGGCCACAGGGTATCCACAAAGACGAATTCACTGTAGGCACTCTGCCAAAGCAGAAAATTGGATAGTCTCTTCTCCCCGCTGGTACGGATCACCAAATCGGGGTCGGGGATCTTTTCCATTTGTTCTCCGGTAAAGAGAAGGCTGCTGATGTGATCGGCGGAGATATCCTCCGGATCCAGTTGCCCCTCCTTTACTTTTACAGCCAGCCTGCGGCATGCCTGGGTAATTTCATCCCGGCTGCCGTAATTCAGAGCGATGCAAAAATGAAGGCCCGTGTTGTCTTCCGTCTTTTTCAGGGCCTTTTTCAGGCTGTTTACAGCATCCGCAGGGAGCTTTTCATAGTCCCCCAGGATACTGACCCGAACATTATTCTTGTGAAGCTCGGCCAGTTCCCTTTCCACGTAAAGAATCAGCAGCCGGAAGATGCCGCTGACTTCCTCCGCTGACCGCTTCCAGTTTTCTGTTGAAAATGCATATACAGTGAGATGGCCGACTCCCAGCTGACCACAGCGACGGACGATGTTTTTCATAGCCAGCATGCCGGCGTTGTGTCCTGCCAGTCTTGGAACTCCGTGGGCCTGAGCCCACCGACCGTTGCCATCCATAACGATGGCGATATGGGAAGGGATCCGGTTCAGATCGATATTCTTCATAAAACTCCTTAAAAAAAGCGGATATGGCTGTGTCCTAGCCACACCTCATATCCGCCTGTCTTACCTGTTTCAGCCAGCCCTAACCAGGAAAAATCCCAAAGGCTTGCTATACTTCCAAGATTTCTTTATCTTTTGCTGCGACGATATCATCAATATCCTTGATGGTCTTGTCTGTCTTTTTCTGGACCAGCTCCATTTCCTTTTTCAGGTCATCCTCGGTCAGCTCTCCGGATTTTTCCTGTTTTTTCAGTTCGTCGTTGGCGTCCCGACGTTCGTTCCGGACGGCGACCTTGGCGTCTTCACCAAACTTTTTGACCACTTTGGTCAGCTCCTTACGACGCTCTTCCGTCAGCTGGGGTACCACCATTCGGATGATTTTTCCGTCGTTGGTGGGATTGATGCCCAGATTAAGGACGTTGATGGCCTTTTCGATGTCGTTTATGGTTTTCGGATCAAAGGGAGCGATCATCAGGGTCCTGGGATCCGGAACACTGATGTTGGATAAGTTCTTCAAAGGTGTCGGGCTTCCGTAATAATCCACCACCACCCGATCCAGCAATGCGGGATTGGCTCTGCCAGCCCGGACGGTATTGAGTTCGTCTTTAAGGACGGTGATGGTCTTCTGCATCTTTTGTTCCAGAATTTCCTGAACGTCTTTACTCATGATCTAATCCTCCTACGTAATGATTGTACCGATTTTTTCGCCCATAATGGCTTTCAGGATATTGCCTTCCTCCGATACAGCAAAAACATGAATCGGAATGTTGTTGTCCATACACAGACTGGCTGCAGTAGCATCCATGACCTTCAGATCCTTTTCCAGCACCTCCCGATGGGACAGTTCCGTAAAGCGGACCGCATCCGGGTTGGTCTGGGGATCATCGGAATAGACTCCGTCTACATTTTTAGCCAGCAGGATGACGTCCGCTTCGATTTCCGCTGCCCGCAGAGCTGCGGTGGTATCGGTGGAAAAGAAAGGGTTGCCGGTTCCGGCACCAAAAATAACGACTTCATTGTTGTTCAGCTGGCTGATGGCTTTTCGGCGAATATAGGGCTCTGCCACTTCCTTCATCTCGATGGCCGTTTGGACCCGGGTTGGTATCCCGATGGCTTCGAAGGAGTCCTGAAGAGCCATGGCATTGATTACTGTAGCCAGCATCCCCATATAATCTGCTGTTGCCCGGTCCATGCTCTTGCTGGTCCTGCCTCGCCAGAAGTTCCCTCCTCCGACAACGATGGCAACCTGTACCCCGATTTCATGAATCTCCTTCACCTGCCTGGCTACCTGGCCCAGCATTTCTTCGTTCAGACCGAATTTATTTTCTCCGGCCAAGGCTTCTCCGCTGATTTTCAGAATGATTCGTTGATATTTTGGTTTCATAGTCCCTCCCTATTGAATTTCATAATAAAGGGACACTAAACAAGTGTCCCTTTATTATATCATAATTTCATTATGCGTTCATCTGTTTTGCTACTTCTTCAGCAAAATTTTCTTCCTTCTTTTCAATGCCTTCGCCCACTTCATATCGAATCATGGAAGCGATTCTGACCGGCTTGCCAACTTCCTTGGCAATTCCGTCCACATACTCTTTGACGGTGACATCGCCATTCTTGACGAACTTCTGGTCTACCAAGCATACTTCCTTCAGGATGGCCTTGATCTTTCCAGGGATGATCCGGTCCAGCATCTCCGGCTTCTTACCCTCGTTGAGAAGAAGCTGAGTGGCAATCTTGGTTTCTTCTTCCAGCCAGGCCGGATCCACGCCGGTTTCGTCCACGAACTTGGGATTCATGGATGCCACCTGCATGGCCACGTCTTTACCGCATACCTGAACCTGGTCCAGGGAAGCTTCGGTTTCCAGACCGATGACAACACCGATTTTTCCGTTTCCGTGGGTATATCCTACATATACCATGGCCGGATCTGCGGCTTTATAAATTCTTCGAACGGACAGGTTTTCACCAATGGTGGCGATTTTCCCGTTCAGAGCTTCCTGAACGCTGCCTTCTCCGTGATAGTCCAGGTTCATAAATGCAGCAACATCGTCGCTTTCAGCATTCAGGGCCAGGCCAGCCAGATTTTCTACGAATCCGACAAATTCTTCATTTTTTGCAACGAAGTCGGTCTCTGAGTTGACTTCTACCATGGCAGCTGCTTTTCCGCCATCAGCGAAAGCAATTCGAACCAGACCTTCAGCGGCTACACGGCCGGCTTTCTTGGCTGCTTTGGCAAGCCCCTTTTCCCGAAGGACTTCAATTGCCTTATCCATATCGCCATCGGTTTCTTCCAGGACCTTTTTACAGTCCATCATTCCTGCTCCGGTTCTTTCCCGCAGCTCTTTTACCATTGATGCGCTAATTGCCATAATCTATTCCTCCTATAATAATTCGGGCCCGGCGTTTCCGCCAGGGCCACTTGAAATTTATGCTTCCGTATCTTCTACCACGTCTGCTGCTTCTGCTTCCGCTTCTACGGCATCAGCTGCGGGACCTTCATCATAGCTTTCGCCCTGGTTTGCTTCGATGATGGCATCAGCCATTCTTCCGGCAATCAGTTTTACCGCACGGATGGCATCGTCGTTGGCGGGGATGACAAAATCCACATCATCCGGGTCACAGTTGGTGTCCACGATTCCTACGATGGGAATGCCCAGGATTCTGGCTTCCTTCACCGCAATTCTTTCTTTTTTAGGATCTACGACGAACAGTGCTCCGGGCATGCCCTTCATGTCTTTGATGCCGCCCAGGAATTTTTCCAGTCTTTCCAGTTCCAGCTTCAGCTTCAGGACTTCCTTCTTGGAAAGTTTAGCAAAGGTGCCATCGACTTCCATAGTCTTGATGTCATTCAGTCGCTTGATTCTTCCGGAAATGGTCTTGTGGTTGGTCAGCATGCCGCCCAGCCATCTCTGGTTGACGAAGAACATGCCGCATCGCTTTGCTTCATCCTCAATAGCGGTCTGCGCCTGTTTCTTGGTTCCAACGAACAGAACCGGCTTTCCGCTTTCCCCGACTTTTCTCATGAAGTCATAAGCTTCATCGATTTTTCGGACGGTTTTCTGCAGGTCGATGATGTAGATGCCGTTTCTTTCGGTAAAGATGTAAGGAGCCATCTTAGGGTTCCATCTTCTGGTCTGGTGGCCGAAATGCACACCGGCTTCCAATAATTGTTTCATTGATATAACTGCCATTTTTCTACCTCCTGGTTTTACTCTTCCACCGGACCTCCCGTGAGAACAACCCGATTCGGGCACCAATCCTCAAGTATTCCGGTGTGACTAATACGTTCTGATCCATTCTCATAGACCAACAAAAACTATACTATAAAGCCGATGAAATTGCAAGAAAAAATTAAACCAATAGCCAACTTTTTTCCCTCCGTCAGGTAACGGCTGAACCTCTGCTTGGCAGAGGTGAATTTGTCACGGCTCAAGGGGATTTCCATGCCGCCAAAAAGTTGGATGGACTGGTCCTTCATGGATCGGATCTGATCCATGTTGACATACATGCTCTGATGGCACTTCATGAAATTATCTCCCAAATAGGGAATGAATTCCTGGATTCTGCCATAGGTCTCCAGGGTGACCTCCCGGGTGACCAGCCGGATCTTCCGCTGATACTGCTCCACATACAGAAGCTCCTTCGTCAGGATCCGATGAATTTCCTTCGATTTAATTACAGGTATGAACTCCATGCATCTTCAACCTCCTTAAAGGGTAGTGTACCGAGAGGAGAATAGGCAGGGCAACCCGGCTAAACGTATTGTTTATCAATTCCAACTTATCGCATGTAATTTCTTTCCATTTCAGCAAGGTCTCTTACAATTTCACCAGCCATCAGCAGCCCGGCAATGGGGGGGATGAAAGAGATGCTGGCTGGAGAACGAGTTTCGACAGTAGCTTCCATTGCTCGGAAGGGCTCCTCCGGGGAATAAACCACCTTAACTCCTTGAATATTCCGTTCCTTCAGTTCTTTGCGGATTCGCTTGGCCAGCGGGCAGGTATGGGTTTTTTCGATGGGTGCAATGGTAAATTTTTCACCCTGCAGCTTGTTTCCGGTTCCCATGGAGGAGATCACCGGAAGTCCAAGATCCCTTGCCCGGGTGATGATGGCCAGTTTCCCCTGGACATCGTCAATGGCGTCCACCACATAATCCAAGTCGGGATGGATCAGTTCCCCCACGTTTTCCCAGGTCACCCGTAGCGCATACTCCTGTATCCGTGCTTCCGGATTGATATCCCGGATGCACGACGCCATAGCTTCAGTCTTTGGCTTTCCCATCGTACTGTGAAAAGCAATCACCTGCCGATTCAAGTTAGTGATGTCCACCCGGTCAAAATCCACCAGGCTGATAGAACCGATTCCGGCTCTGACCAGAGCTTCCGTACAGATTCCCCCCACCCCTCCCAGGCCGAAAACGATGACCCGGGAAGCCTTCAATTTTTCCATGGCCTCATCCCCGATCAGCCAGGAGGTTCGGTCGTACATGGTTCCCATATAATGATTCCCTTCTTTCAAAAAAAATACAGCGGAGTGGCTCCGCTGCTTCCATGTCATTTACTGACGGGTATAGGTAATCAGGTCTTCTGCTATTTCGTGGGCAGCAATGGACACGGGCTTTTCCACCGGGTCCGTGGTCAGCTTGGGTTTTCCTTCGATGATGTCCCGGGCTCTTTTGGCTGCCAGGATCACCAAGGTGTATCGGCTGTCCGCTTTTTTCCTGATCTCGTTGATGGATGGATACAGCATATCAGACTTCCTCCTTATAATTCTTAATAAGTTCGTATATTTGCTCCGACACTCTGGAATGCTCCGCCAGGATGATGGCTTTCACCCTTGCCACTGCTTCCTCCAGGTCTTCATTGATGACGCAATAATTGTATTTATCGATATAGGATACTTCCGACAGGGTCTTTCCCAGCCTCAATTCGATGGAATCAGGACTGTCCGATCCTCTTCGGGTAATCCGTTTCCGAAGCTCGGTCATGGAGGGGGGCAGGATAAAGATGTAAATCCCCTGGGGGTATTCCTTCCGGACCTTCAGGGCTCCCTGAATATCAATCTCCAGAACCACATCTTTGCCTTCCGCCATTTTATCCAGAACTTTTTTCCTGGGTGTTCCGTAAAAGTTGCCGTAAACCTCGGCGTATTCCAGCAGGTCTCCTTCCCGAATGGCCTGTTCGAATTCTTCCCGGGTCACAAAATAATAGTTGACCCCGTCTATCTCCCCTGGTCTTGGACTTCTGGTGGTCATGGAAATCGACAGTTCAACATCCATTTCGCTGACCAGTTTCTGGCATATGGTCCCCTTTCCGGCGCCGGAGGGTCCGGAAACGATAAACAGCTGACCTTTTTTCATGTATATTCCCCTTCATATTTCTTCAGTTGAATGTACATTATAGCACAATCCGTCAGGCTGTTCAATAAGGAATCGAGAGGAATTAGAGGGCAGGTTTTATTCGATGTTCTGGACCTGTTCCCGAATCTTTTCGATTTCGCTTTTGATTTCCAGCATCACGTTGGTGACTTCCATGTCATTGGCCTTGGAACCGATGGTGTTGGCTTCCCGGTTCATCTCCTGAACCAAGAAATCCAGTTTCTTGCCGTCAGGCTGGCTGCTGTTGGAAATGATGGAATGGAGCTGCTGGATATGGCTGTCCAGTCGCACCAGCTCTTCGGTGATATTGGATTTATCCGCAAAGATGGCTGCCTCCAGTAATATTCGGTCCTCGGGAACCGTCGCACTGTTGCCGATCAGCTCCTTGATCCGGGCCTTGAGTTTTTCAGTATAGACCTCCACTACCCGGGGTGCCCGCTCTTCAATACGGTCTACCAGTTCCCGGATATGCTTACCCCTGGCCAAAAGATCCTCTGCCAGCTTTTCTCCCTCAGCAATCCTCATTTCATCCAGATGCCGGGCTGCCGACTGAACGGATGTTTCCAGGCACTTGGTGATTTCCTCTTCATCCTCCACATCTGGAACAGCTTTCATGACGTCGGGCAGACCAGCCAGGAAGGGCAGGGTCACTTCCCCAGTCAGACCGAATTCTTCCTTTAAAAGAATCAGGTTGTCGAAATACTGGCGGGCTACCATGGTGTTGAGCCGGATGTTGGTGTCGTCCTCGGTGATGTTCTCTACGATGATGGATACTTCCAGCTTGCCCCTTCTCACTACCTCCTTGACCGCATTTTTTATCCGATCCTCGGCAAAGGAATATCGCCTTGGCATCTTGACGGTGATGTCGCTGTAACGATGGTTGACGGCCCGAATCTCTGCTATGATGGTCCTTTTGCCGTCGCTGAATTCGCCTCTTCCGAAGCCGGTCATACTTTTTATCATCTTGTTTCTCCTCAATCAACGGGTTTTATGATAATATATTGATTATAACTCAATTGTTCGTTATTGAAAAGGGAAACAAAGAAAGACAGGAAACTAAACATGAGTTTTGATGGAATCATCACCGGCGCCATCGCCGAAGAAATAAAAAGTCGCATCCTAGGGGGGAAAATCGAAAAGATTTATCAGCCGGAAAACGATGAGCTGGTTTTCCATATTCACGCCCAGGGAACCGGCCACCGGCTGTATGCATCCTGCAACAGCAGCCATCCACGCATTCATTTTATTCGGGAAATTCCGGAAAATCCTTCCTCCCCCCTGGCCTTTTGTATGCTGCTCCGGAAGCATCTTCAGAGCGGACGGATCCTAGATGTCCGGCAGAAGGATTCGGAACGGATCATCGAAATACGGGTGGAAACCAGAAACGAGCTGGGCTTTTCCGTCAATAAACGGTTGATCATTGAAATCATGGGCAAACACAGCAACATCATCCTAGTGGATGACGAATCGGAAAAAATCATCGACTCCATCAAGCGGATTTCCATCGACGTGAACCGATACCGCCAGATTCTGCCGGGCAAGCTGTACCAAATACCCCCGGAACAGGACAAGATTCCCTTCCGCAGCCTATCCCAAAGTGATTTGGAGAAAATCCTGACGCCGGAGGGAATAGGAACGACCGGGGAGCTCCAGTTGAACGAGGTGAACCTGCCCCGGCTGCTGATGTCCGCCATTCAGGGAATCAGCCTGTCTTTGGCAGAATCCCTTGCCTTATCGGCTATGGCGGATCCGGATTTTAACCAAAGCCCAGCAATGGTTTTATTTGAAAGATTCCACAATCTGATTCTGGCCATGGAAGAGGGCTCCGGCATCCCTACCGTACATGTAATGAATGGGGAGAAGCCGCTGGACTTTCACATCATACCCTTGATGCCCGATTCTCCTGAAATTTCCGCATTGACCTTTGACAACCTCAGCGAGGCCCTGGAATATTTTTATGCCCACCGGGATTCCTCCAACCGGGCAAAGCAGAAAGCCACCGACCTGGAAAAGAACGTGAAGAACATCCTTCAAAAGCTGTACCTGAAGAAGCAACGTCTTTCCGAGGACCTGCTCGAAGCAGAAAACTCAGAAAAGTACCGGCTTTTCGGGGAACTGCTCACTGCCAACCTTCACCTGGTCCGTCCAGGAGAAGGCTCAGTTAAAGTCATCAACTATTACGACGGAGAAGAATTGCAGATTCCCCTGGACAAGCGGCTTTCTCCATCAAAAAATGCTCAGCAGTATTTTAAAAAATACGGCAAGGCAAAAACGGCAGTCCGAGAAAAAAAAGTCCAGCTGGAAGAGCTGGAAACTGATATCCTCTATGTGGAATCCGTAGCAGAATTTCTGGAAAAGGCCGCCACTCCCGAGGAGGTGGAAATGCTTCGAACCGAACTTGCGGATAACGGCTACATGAAAAAAAGAAAGGCGGTCGGAAAACCGGTCAAAATCAAAACCAAGCCCTATGAATATACGTCGGCAGAAGGCCTCCGGATTCTGGCAGGCCGGAACAACACGGACAACGATCAATTGACCTTCAAGTTGGCAGGGCCCAAGGATATCTGGTTCCATTCCAAAGACCTGGCCGGTTCCCATGTAATCCTATTTACAGAAGGCCGGGAGCCGTCGGAAGAATCGATCCGGCAGGCAGCCTCCATCGCTGCTTACCACAGCAAGGGGAAGAATTCAGAAAATGTACCGGTGGATTACACCCGGGTCAAATTCGTCAAAAAACCAAAGGGATCAAAACCCGGTATGGTGATTTTTACGGATAACAGGACGATTTATGTCAATCCAGAATTACACCTTTAAAACACGCCATGTGGGTTGAAACCTGCATGGCGTTATAATTTTCTTCATCAGATTTAACGGCAGATAATCCCAAATTTCTCTGGTAGATTTTTATCCTTTTCTACCATGCTTAGAATTCGGCTGGCTGGACCATTTGGTACATTTTTCTCACCCTCCCAAGCTTCTACCGTCTTTGGAGACACTCCCATAAAATCAGCGAAGAGTGTTTGTGTCATGCCTAAGCTGTTTCGGATATTTTTGATTTCAGCACCATGGTAAACACGAACAGGCTCAATAGTCAGTTTATTTTTCCTAACATTAAGTTTTCCTTTTTCATATTCAATTGCTTCAGTCAAGCCTTGCATGATCCCTTCATACACGCTCATAATGACACCTCCCTTCATATATTTTTTTCAAGGTATTCAATTAGCTTTTTAATGTTATTTCTTTCTTCTTTTGATAAATTATCTTTTTCACTTTTACTATAAGCATGAATCAGATATATTTTTTCTTGAACAGTAAAATCAACATAGACAACACGTAATGCCCCTTTTTTTCCTTTACCATTGGCAGAAAAACGGACTTTCCGCAAGCCGCCGGTTCCTTCAACAACTGCTCCCGCTTGAGGGTTGAGAAGCAATTGTTCTTGCAATTGCTGTAACTCAAAGTCATCTAATCCAATTGCCTTCCATTGCTTATCAAATTGTGGCATCATAATAAATTCACGCGTCATAATAAATTCACGCGTCATAATATAATCTCAACATTATATTACCCTATTGAATAGGGCATGTCAACTTCAACTTATTGTCATAACACTGTTTTCAATCCACTCAATCATATATCGGATCACTTCGGTCCCATCCTCCGTTTTATTGCCATTATGGATTTCGTGAAAGTAACCTGGCCATTCCACAAACTCACAGTTCCGGCTGATTCGGCAGAATTTCCGGCTTCCCTCGATATCGCAGATATAGTCAGCGGTCCCGTGCATCAGCAGGAGTTTTTTCCCTTGGTCCTCTGTCTCCAAAATTTCTTCTCCGGCCCGGATGGCATCCAGGGCTGTAGAAACAGTAATGACATTGTGGAGCATTTCCTTTCCCGGCTGAGCATCATAGTTCTTTTTATTCCCCAGTTTATCCGGCTTGATGCCCGCGCTGACCGGGACCTGGGAAATCAGTCTTTCTCCCATCTCAAGAGCACGAACCAAAGGCTTCGGTACCGGCTTTTTCAGGAGGATCCAGGGGGATGTAACGATGTAGGCTTCCGGGACCTGGTTCAATTCCCCTCTTCTTCGGTAATCCAAAGCAATGTTCCCCCCCATGCTGTGGCCGTATAAAAACAGGGGAGCTCCCGGATAGCGCCGACCAGCCTCCCGGATCAATTCATCCACAAAAGAAAGAATCTGCTCTCTGGGGGCGCAATGCCCCTTCTTTCCACCGGAAAGGCCATGCCCCGGCAGATCCATAGAAAGGACGGCAATCTTTTCTTCCCTCATGAGAGAAGCCACCCGCTCATACCGGGCTGCATGCTCACCGATCCCATGGATGATGCAGACTACCGCCTTAGGATTTTCATGCTCCCAGGAATAGCCGGTCAGAGAGCCCTCCGGAACATTCAATGGATAATGTCTGGCTGTGACTGTACTTTTTTCTCCTGACATTTTCTTCACTCCCGACAAAATATTACTGAATATCAACAAGAAATAACGTTTTTTGGGTGTAAAAGGCAAATTACCGGGAACCCGGTTTCACCCTCGGCTATAATGGTAATAAGCACACTAAAAACGAAACTATATCTGAGGGACCATGAATAAAAGGAAGGTGAATTATGAAATCATCCTGCTCTCTTTGCAGCAATGCCTATCAGATCATCCCCTTCAAAGGAGGTGCCGTTTGCGAAGACTGTCTTACCTATATAAGGCGGCTTCAGCAGCCTATCCAGCCAACCGTTATCCATTTAAAGTGACCAGGTCCCGCCCATGGATCCCCGGGCAGACCATCTTTTCCATGACATCCGTACTCAGATATAAGAAGGCAGGAGGTTATCGACCTCCTGTTTTTCCTTTTTTCGACCGCATAGCCGAACGCTTCTGCCCTTCCAGTTTTTTCTTGGTTTTAGGCTTCATGATGGAGTAGCCGAACCGACCCAGAGGACGCTGATTAATTCCGTAATATTCTCCATGGTTGTAGCACAGGAGCCCGGCTTTGTCCAGCCGGAGCTTTCCCGTCTCGCTGAGGAGGCTTTCATCAGCGTGGACCGCCAGAATCTCTGCTATGAACATGTCGTGGGAGGGGAAGCTTTTCACTTCCATTACCCGGCATTCCAGGTTTACCGGCGATTCCTGTATCATGGGAGCACCAATCTGATCCGAAGGAATGGGAGTCAGACCACATTCTTGAAATTTATTGAGTTCCCTGCCGGAGCGGACGCCGCAGAAATCGGTGGTTTCCGCCAGTTTTTCCGTGGTCAGGTTGATGACGAATTCACCGGATTGAGTAATCAGTTCATGGGAATATCGGGATTTCCGGATGGATACATAGGTGATGGGCGGTTCGGAATTGATGATGCCGGTCCAGGCAATGGTAACGATATTGGGGGCTTCCATGCTCCCGCAGCTGACCATGACCACCGGAAGGGGATTCAGCATGGTTCCCGGTTTAAAAGTAACTTTGCTCATTGTTATTTCCTTTCTCTCAGTTTCCGGAGCACCTTTTGGAAATCCTCCGGAAGATCTGAATCAAACTCCATATAGCGATCGGTAGCCGGATGGCGGAATCCCAGCTTTTTGGCATGGAGCATCTGCCCTTCCACTCCCGGGTATTTTTTCTTGGGTCCGTATACCGGATCTCCCAGCAGCGGATGGTTGATATAAGCCATATGCACCCGAATCTGATGGGTACGGCCGGTTTCCAGGGTTGCTTCAATATAGGTAAAAGGGCCTAATCTTTCCAAAACCCGATAGTGTGTCACCGCTCTCCTTCCCCGCTCCGGATCGGTAACGCCCTGACGCAGGCGATTTTTGGGATCCCTGCCAATTGGTCGGTCGATGGTGCCCGAATCTTCTTTCAGGTTGTTATAGACGATGGCATGATAGACCCTTGTTATGGAATGGTTCGCCAACTGACGGGCCAAACTCTGGTGGGCCCGGTCATTTTTGGCGATCATCAGCAGGCCGCTGGTATCCTTGTCGATTCGGTGAACGATACCGGGACGGACGACGCCATTGATGGAGGAGAGGGAGTCACCGCAGTGGTGCATGATGGCATTGACCAACGTACCCTTTTCATTACCGGCTCCGGGATGGACCACCAGGCCTCTGGCTTTGTTGATGACCATCAAGTCCTGATCCTCATAGAGGATCTCCAGAGGAATATCCTCCGCTTCCACTTCTAAAAGAGAGGGAACCGGCACTTCAACCTTTACCAGGTCTCCCCCGCGAACCGGATGCTTTTTTTCCAGGCAGGGTTGGCCGTTGACCTGCACCATTCCCTCCTCGATGAGCTTCTGAATCCGGCTCCTTGAAAGGTCTTCCATAGACAAGGAAAGGACCACATCCAAGCGTGCTCCTTCCTGTTCTTTTCCTATAATAATCTCAAATTTGTCTTCCACTTTTTTCTTTTCCTTCAATGAAAAAAACATAGCCGGCCAGAAGCACGCAACCTGCCGAAACACCGATATCCGCCACGTTGAAAATGGGCCAGAAATGAAAATCCAGGAAATCCACTACATACCCCAAGGTCATCCGATCAATCAGATTGCCGATGCCACCGGCCACGATCATGGCCATGGAAATCCGGAGCAGGGGATGGGTCTTTCTCCCCTTCAGAATGTAATAACCCAGAATCACTCCGATGATGATGACCTGAAAAAAGGCCAGCACCTGAGTTTTTCCTGCCAGCATACTGAATGCCGCACCAGTGTTATGAATATAGGTAATGCTGAAGATCCCATCCCAGACGGGAATGGATTGGTTCAGCACCATGGACTGCTGAATCAGCCCTTTTGTCAGCTGATCCCCAATCACGATTAATATGATGATGATATAAAACATATGGTTCGGGTTATTCCCCGTCTCCTATCCTGATATTGAGCATGGTCTTTGCCAGCTCCTCATCCGTAGAGGGAGCAGCTGGCCGGGTATCCCGGTCAGGCCTTTGGCTGACTCCAGGGACTTTATGGGCTGGTTTTACCATTTCCAGTTCATCCAGCCTGAATTCATGGAACAGCTCCAGACTTAAGCTGTCAAACCGCTCCAGTTCTGATTCCAGCAGGGATTTATATTTGGTCTGGAAAGCCAGAAACCGATTCTTTAACAGCAAGCTTTCCTCTGTCAGTCTCTCTACCGAATCCTTAGCTTCCCGGGTGATGAGCTCTGCGTCCAGTTCGGCGTTTTTCAGCAGGATTTCCGCCCGGCGTTCGGCACTTTGACTGATGTCTCCCATCAGGGCCTTGGCTGCTTCCAGCGTTTCCAGAACCACTCCTTCTGAACCCCGGTACCTCTCCAACTCTTTCGTCAACCGGGCAACGTCCGTTTTCAGGGCACTATTTTCCGTAATCAGCCGTTCCAGGTCAAAAGTGATCAGATCCAGAAAACTGTCTACATCCTCTTCCTTATAACCTCGAACTGCTTTGGAAAACTCCTTGTTCTGTATATCTAAGGGTGTAATCATTTCTTTATCCTTTCCCGACTGCTCCTGCTACATTAAGGTATATAGCAGAGCAACGATCACATTTCTTGCCAGTGAAATAAACAGAAAAGCGATCAGAATGGAAAAATCGAACATGCCGGTATTGAACCTCGCCAGCAGCCGGCGGCAGGGAGCCATCATGGGTTCCGTCAACCGGATCAGCAATTGATAAATACCGAAAAGGGGACTTCCTGCATCCCGGACGAACCAACTTAAAATAGCTCTCCCGAGCAGCATATAGATCAATACATCAGCAAATGCGTTTACAGCAACGATTAAAATTGAAATCATCCACTACCTCCATGGACTCTTCACACCGGTTTCAAATTCGATTCCCTTGTGATCGATGGTGGAAGAAATCCCGACATTTTCGGGGGCAAAAACGAATATATTGTTGGCCACTTTCTGAACGTTGCCATTCAGGGCGTAGGTGGCACCGCTGAGAAAGTCAAATATTTTGCGGGCTACATCCGTATCCAGTTTTTCCAGATTGATGATCACCGGCTTACGGCTCTTTAGGTTGTCCACCAGCTTGGAACATTCGTCAAAGCTTTTTGGTTCAATGACGATCAATTTCAAGGAGGAAGTATTGGCGGAAAGAGGCTTCTGGATCGGTGTGTTTCTGGATTCCAGGGTCTCTGACCTGGGCGCCGTAAAAGAATTGGTGGTTTCCGGCTTTTTATCCAGTTTGGATGCAACCGACTGGATTTCTTCTTCGGTTATTTCCTCGTCCATTTCTTCGATTCCTACTAAATCTTTAAATTTGTTGAATATTCCCATCTTGTCCTCCTTCAACCCGCTGTTATTATATTGAATAATCCCTGGTACCAAATATAGAGGTGCCTACCCGGACATGGGTGGCTCCCTCCTGGATCGCCACATGAAAATCGTGGGACATGCCCATGGACAGGCAATCGAAGCTTTCCTTGTCTTCCACGGCTTCCCGGCACCGGTCAAAGGCATTCCTGGCTAGCCGGAAAAAGGGCCGAACCTCCTCCGGATCTTCCAGATAGGGGACGACGCACATCAACCCACGTATCCGAACCCCGGGACACTCTTCCCGGATCTTTCGAACCAGTTCAGGAATTTCTTCTGCCGGAACGCCGTATTTATTGTTTTCCATCCCTCCGTTGATCTGGATCAGAATGTCCATCCGCTTTTCGGCAGCCAGACAGCGGCGGCTGATTTCCTTCGCCAGCTTCAGGGAGTCCACCGAGTGGATCATGGATACTTTGTCTAGAATATATTTTACTTTATTTGTCTGTAAATGTCCAATCATATGCCATCGGACCGGCAACACTTTTTCATATTTGTCCAGGATTTCCTGGACTTTGTTTTCTCCGATATCCACTGCCCCGGCGGAAATGGCTTCGTTAATAGCTTCCGGGCCATAGGTCTTGCTGACGGCCACCAGGGTGATTTCGGAAGGATCTCTGCCTGCCTGACAGGCCGCGATTCTGATTTCTTCCTGAATATGTTTCAGATTGTTGCTGATACTCATCATCCATTCCCCACATTTCTTCTGACTTCATCGTATACGTCGATGGTGTTGATTTCCTTTCCCTCTTCATCATAGAAGTAGGAAGCTTCTACAGCAGACCAAATCCCGTCGGTGTTGATCACCTTGATGGGCGTAAAGGTAAAGTCTCCGTCCTTTTTCCGGACATAGACACCGATTCGTCCTTCTTCATCGGTGGTAATGCTGTCATTGCTCACCAGGATGCCGGTGGCATTGGCGGTGATGATGGTGGCTGCTCCTGTTCGCTCTTTGGTAAAGCCTTCATAATATCGGTTGGTGGACAGCACGATCTGCCACCAGTCTCCGTCAGCCCGAACCTGGTCCACAACGGCGCGAACCATTCCACCCGGAAGTTCTGCTGTAACGCTGGATCCCACATTGAATTTGGAAACTTCACCCTTTTCCACCCAGCCAAGGATATACCACCTTGTGTGATCGCAGATCTTGTAAAGGGGTTCCCCCGTTACAACTCTTTTACGGGTAGTATTTTCCGGGGTGATCATTTCCGGAATATCTTCTCGTTTGATGGAAGGAATGGCCTCTGGGGTGAAGATACCCTCATACCCGTCGATGTGATAGCTGACCAATCCATGATTCTCTGTATTGAAGCTGGTGGAAGGGACAGCGCTGCGCCCAAGCCGCTCCAGTATATCTTCAAAAGATCTTTCTCCGGCCTCTCCCGGGTGAGAAGTAACCTCCAGGATCCTGGTTCCCTTTCGGACCTGGGCACCTTCTTCATAATAGTAATTGATGTCCCCGGACCTTTCTGACAGGTAGACCTTTTCATTCCGGACGATATAGAAAGTCATTGCCTGGCTGACCTTGATCTCCCCATAATGAACGATTTCCGTTTTCTGAAGGGCTCCGGTAACACCGGGAACCAGGTAGATGGCTCCGTACAAAAGACCGGCCGCCAGGATCATGGCCAGAATCATCAGTTTTTTTCCGTTACTCATCTTGGCTCTCCAGTATTTTCTGCAGAAGCTTCTTTTCTTCCTTGTCCAGTTCCTCCCGGCGCTCTAAAAATTTTTCAAATAAATCCGGACGCCTTTCCTTTGTCAGCTTCAGAGACTGCTCCAGCTTCCACAGATGGATTTTCCGGTGATTGCCGGAAACCAATACCTCCGGCACCTCCATCCCCCGATATTCTCTGGGCTTGGTGTAATGGGGGTATTCCAGTAGTCCGGAATAGATGGACTCCTCCATCAGGGATTCGGGGCTTCCCAGTACGTCCGGTATGAGCCTGGCCACCGAATCAATCAGCACCATAGCCGGCAGTTCTCCGCCAGTGAGGATATAGTCCCCGATGGAAACCTCCTCCATGTTCCAGTGATCCAGCACCCGCTGATCCACGCCCTCGTAGTGGCCGCACAGTATGGTCAGTTCGTCCAGTTCCGCCAATTCTTCGATCATGGACTGATCCAGCAGTTTTCCCCGGGGGGACATGTACAGGATCCGTTTCCCCTGGACATGGATATTTTCCAGAGACCGGAAGATGGGGTCGGCGTTCATTACCATGCCGGCTCCGCCACCAAAGGGAGTATCATCGGTTTTTTTATGTTTATTCAGCGTAAAGTCCCGGATATCGATGATATCCAGTTCAAGTATTCCTTTTTCGTTGGCCTTTCCCAGCATGCTTTCCGACAGGACCGGGGGAAACATTCCGGGGAACAGGGTCAGGACATGTATGATCATGTTTTTTTCCTTATAGCTCCAGCAATCCCTCTATTAATTCTACCGTGATTTTCCGGTTCTGACAATCGATGTCTCGAATAAATTCTTCCACAGCCGGTATGAATATTTTCCGTCCCTCTGCTGTGGTAACCTCATACAGGTCCTGGGAAGAGTTCTGAATCACATCGGTCAGGATGCCGATCCGGCCTTCCTTCTTTGATGTCACTTCCATCCCGATCAGGTCTTTTATATAATAAGTGTCTTCCGGGAGAATCCGGAGCATGGATTCATCGATGAATACCTCCTGCTCCTTCAGGGCTTCGGCTCCGTTCCGGTCCGATACCCCGGCAAGCTTGAGGATTACCATATCCTTCATGTAGCGGACTCCTTCGATGGCTACTTTCCGGCCGTCAATCCATAATTGATCCAGTTCTTCGAACCGCTCCTTGTAGTCGGAATAATGATAAACCTTGACTTCTCCCTTGAGGCCCACCGCATTGACGATTTTTCCGATTTTGATTTTTTCCATAATTTTGTTACCCCTCCGCATCATCCGATGTATTAAGGAGGCACATATACCGCAGTACATGTGCCCTTTGACTTCGTATTGCAGAAGAACCCTACTGGATTATTTCAACAACTACTTTCTTATTTTCCTTAACTGCAGCAGCCTTGACCACCGTGCGCAGCGCTTTGGCAATCCTGCCTTGTTTGCCGATGACCTTCCCCATATCCTGGGGGGCGACCCGAAGCTCAATGACGATGGTATCATTGTCTACGGATTCCGTGACTTCCACGGCTTCCGGATGATCCACCAGGGATTTCGCGATCGCTTCAACAAGTTTCAACATGTGGTATCACCGCTTTCCTTAACCAAGAATACCTGATTTTTTGAACAGAGCCTTCACGGTGCTGGTGGGCTGTGCTCCATTGGCAATCCACTTTTTGGCAGCTTCTCCGTCGATTTTGATGTCGGCCGGATCTGTCAGCGGGTTGTAATAACCGATTTCTTCGATAAATTTGCCGTCTCTGGGAGATCTGGCATCTGCAACTACTACTCGGTAGAAGGGCTTCTTGTTAGCACCCATTCTCTTCAGTCTGATTTTTACCATTATATCTTCCTCCTCTCTTGATTTGTATCATTTTTTATATATGTTTACATCCTGTTGTCAGGGATAAACCAATTGGTTCGTTCCGGATCAGAATCCCCGGAACATGCTGTTTCGCCTGTGCTTAGGGCCTCCTGCGAACTGCTTCATCATTTTTCTGGCTTCCTCGTAGCGTTTGATCAGAGTGTTGATCCGGCTTACCGGCTGTCCGGAGCCTGCTGCGATTCTCTTCCTTCGGCTGGCGTTCAGGATGGAGGGATCTTTACGCTCCTCCTTCGTCATGGACAGGATGACCGCTTCCATCTGGGAAAATTCCTTTTCGCTGTCGGAAAGATCTACGTTTTTCATGTTCTTTCCACCCATGCCCGGCATCATATCCAGCAGCTTTCCGATCCCACCCATGTTCTTGATCTGGCCCATCTGTTCCAGAAAGTCCTCCAGGGTGAACTCGTTCTTCTTCATCTTCCGCTCCAGCTCAGCAGCCTTCGCGTCATCAAAGTTTTCCTGGGCCTTTTCAATCAGGCTCAGCATATCTCCCATACCCAGGATCCGGCTGGCCATCCTCTCCGGATGGAAGGGCTCCAGGGCATCGGTTTTTTCTCCCACACCGATGAATTTGATGGGTTTTCCCGTAACCTTCTTGGCTGACAGGGCGGCACCGCCCCGAGAATCTCCATCCAGCTTGGTCATGATGATCCCGTCAATCCCCAGCCGATCATTGAAACCGGTGGCTACATTGACGGCGTCCTGACCGGTCAGGGCATCCACTACCAGCAGGATTTCGTGAGGCTTGACGGTCTGCTTGATCCGGACCAGTTCCTCCATCAGCTCTTCATCGATCTGAAGCCGTCCGGCAGTATCTACGATCAGGACATCGTTGCCCTTCTTTTCGGCTTCCTTCATGGCGGCCAGGGCGATTTTTTCCGGCTCCCGGGATTCCCTCATGGTAAAGACAGGAACATCCACCGATTTGCCCACTACCTCCAGCTGATCGATGGCAGCAGGCCGGTAGATGTCGCAAGCTGCCAGCATGGGCCGCTTGCCGTTTTTCTTCAGATAACCGGCAAGCTTGCCGCAGGTGGTGGTTTTACCGGTACCCTGAAGTCCTACCATCAGATAGACGGTAAAGCCCCGGGGGGAGTAGGTCAGTTTGCTGTTGGCTCCCCCCATAAGGGCGATCAGCTCTTCGTTGACGATCTTAATGACCTGCTGGGCGGGGGTCAGGCTTTCCAGGACGTCCTTGCCCAGGGATTTCTCCTTGACGGCGTCTACGAACTCCTTGACTACTTTAAAGTTGACATCCGCTTCCAGCAAGGCCAGTTTGACCTCCCGCATAGCTTCATTGATGTCGTTCTCCGTCAGGACTCCCTTGCCCTTCAGCTTCTTAAATACATTTTGTAATTTATCGGATAATCCTTCAAATGCCATAAGTCCTCCATTTGAATCCTTGTATTATTTTTATTGTTCCAGCTGTTCCAGATTTCTGATGATTCGGCTGATTTGATCCAGGTGCCGCTCAAGGGCCTCATCTCCGGTATGTTCCTCCGCCATCTTGGTGATGCAGACTTCGATTTCTCGGATGGCTCTGCCGGTCTTTTCCAGTTTTTCCACCAGGCCCAGCTTTTCTTCGTATTCGTGCAAGGCTCTTTCCGCCTTTTTCAGGGTATCGTGAACCCCCTGACGGCTGATGTCATACTCCTTGGCAATCTCCGACAGGGAGTAGTTTTCTTCGTGGTAAAGCCGCATGACTTCCCGCTGTCTCTCTGTCAGCAACTGACCATAAAAGTCATATAAAAGGCTGACCTCTGCGATTTTATCAATCATAGCACCTTCTCCGGCAACTCTCGATACTGAGGGTGACAAGCTTTGAACCTTAACACCTAAAATAGATTACCACAGGAAAAGGAGGCTGTCAAGTTTTTTTCCTTAACAGCCTCCCGGTTTTACTTTTCTTTCAAATAAGGGGAGGTGTAACTAATCGGCAGCTCCCGCCCTTTTTCTGTCAGTTCAAGGAGAAGGGACAGCTGGCCCAGTTCACTGCGGCTTCCCTGATAAATGCTTCCCAGCAGGGACCCGAACAGGGTGTTCTGCAGGTACTCCACATCCACCACCTGAACGTCTTCCAGGCCGTAATCCTGCTGAAGCATGAGAACCCCGTCATCAAATCCGGCAATTTCATCCACCAGGCCCAGCTCCAGTGCCTGGGAGGCGGTATAAATCCTGCCGTCGGCGATTTTCAGCAGTTCTTCCATGGGTATTTCCCGTTCTTCGGAGACGATCCCGGCGAACTGATAATAGGCTTCATCCACCAAACCCTGAAAAATCTGTCGTTGCTCCTCCGTCAGCTGGTCGAAATTGCTCCCCATGGCCTTATTGGCACCAGAGGTAATGGTCTCCGTCCGGATGCCGTATTCCTCCAGCAACTGGGAAAAATCAAACAAGGTCCCGATGGTGACACCAATGGATCCGGTCCAGCAGTTCCGGTTGGCAATGATCTTATCCGCCGGTGCAGAAATATAGTATCCGCCGGAAGCTGCCATAGAACCAAAATAGGCATAGACGGGCCGTCCGGTTTCTTCCTGGTAATCCTTGATTTTCAGGTATAGCTCATCGCTTTCATAAACCCCTCCTCCCGGGGAGTCAACAAATAGAATCAGGGCTTTGTTGTTCTGGTCCTCCATCATCTCATCAATCTTATCCAGGGTCCACTGATGCTGGTAACCCAGGGCGGCACCAAAATAGTCCACGTTTCCTGAAGCAATGGAACCTTCCACATATAAAGTGGCGATATAGGGCTCCTGAGGCAAATTACCGGACTCTATCCCGGCTCCTGTTCCGCTGGTAAAAATCTTCCCGATGGTATTGTTGCAGGATACCGCCAGTACCAGGATAGCCACTACGATGATGGCGAAAATGATAACTCCTTTGTAAGGGGCTGCTTTCTTTTTTTCTTTCTTTTGAAGGTGATAAGTCCTGACCCCCCTTTCATCCGGCGTACTGATGACAGGAGTCTCCTTCTGCTGATTGTCGTTTCTTTCTTCCGGTTCCCCTGAATGATTTTTTTTCTCTTCTTCCATAATCCTGTCCTTTCTTTATTAGACTATTTTTTATTCTACCACAGCCGGCTGAAAAAGAAAACACCTGTTGACAGTGTATTATACCTCGTGGTACACTTCATCCATAGAAAGGAGGAATGGCCATGTTTCAGCTGGATTTAAAAAGCAGAAAGTCCATCTATGAGCAGGTGGTTGATAATATGAAGGAACTGATCATCTCCGGGGTCCTTAAACCGGAGGACAAACTGCCTTCCGTAAGGGAACTTTCCAAGACCCTGACGGTCAATCCCAACACGGTGCAGAAGGCTTACCGGGCCCTGGAAACCCAAGGCTATCTCTATACGGTGGCCGGACTGGGCACTTTTGCCGCCTGTCCTGATACCAATATCCGGGACGAGCGGCTGATCAGCGTCATCCGGGACCGGATCCGCAGCGATCTCAAAGAATTGTTTTATCTGGGCATGTCTCAGGAAGAAGTATCGGCTCTGTTAAAGGAGCTTTTATCCGAACGGGGAGGTTGGAAATGATTGAAATAACAGGAGTCAATAAATCCTTTGACCATTTTCAGGCATTGACGGATCTGGATCTTCATGTGAAGAAGGGCTCTATCTACGGCCTGGTAGGCACCAATGGTGCCGGCAAGACCACTATCATCAAACACATTACCGGCGTTTTAAAGCCGGATTCCGGAGACATCCTGATGGATGGCCAGCCGGTTTATGAGAATATCAGCATCAAGGAGCGGATGGGATTCATCCCCGATGATCTCTACTTCTTCGCCTCCTACAGCCTGCTGGAAATGTCCCGTTTTTACAAGGGAATCTATCCTGGGTGGGATCAGGAACGGTTTACCAACATGGTCCGTCAGTTTTCCCTGGATCCTAAAAGAAAGCTTTCCAAGTTTTCCAAAGGAATGCAGAAACAGGCCGCTTTTATCCTGACCATGTCCGCCCGTCCGGATTATCTGATTCTGGACGAGCCCATCGATGGACTGGATCCCATCATACGGAAGCTGGTCTGGAAATACATCGTAGAAGACGTGGCCGAGCGGGAAATGACCGTTCTGGTATCCTCTCATAATCTTCGGGAGCTGGAAGGAATCTGCGATTCCATCGGTATTTTGTCTCAGGGACGTATGATGCTGGAGCGGGATCTGGATGAACTGAAGACGGATGTCCATAAAATCCAGGTTGCCTTCCGGGAGCCGGCAGAAAATCCCTATGCAGGTCTTCACGTCCTGCACAAGGAAACCCGAGGGACCGTAGACCTGCTCATCGTCCGAAACCGCAGGGAACTGGTGGATGAGATCATCCAGAAACACGATCCGGCTATTTTTGACATCCTCCCCCTGTCCCTGGAGGAAATTTTCATTTACGAGTTAGGAGGAGAGAATCATGAAATCCATGACATTATATTCTAGCTTTTCCCTGCCTCTGATCCGGGAAAACTTCAGAAGGTTCTGGGCGATTCCGGCCCTGTCCTTTTTGCTCTATTTCCTGTCCGGTGTATTCCCGATCCTGATTACCTATGACAATATCAACCGGACGGCAAGCTACATCTCCATGTCCTTGTCCAACATGCAGCCCTTTTATATGGCGGCCCATTTAATGATGCCCGTGATGGCTGCCGTAATCATTTTTCGCTATCTTCAGACAACCAGCTCGGTGACCATGATCCATTCCCTGCCCTTCAGCCGGCTGAGGCTCTATGTCAGCAATCTGCTGTCGGGGCTGGTTCTGGTGCTGCTTCCCATGCTGGCCAATGGGCTGATCCTTCTGATCATCGCTAAACCGGCTTACGACCAGTGGGCTTACCAACAGGGAAACATGGCTGAACTGGTCAACCATTTTACCAGAACCGCCGTCCTGGAATGGATGTGGCAGTCCTTCCTGATCATTCTGGTAGTCTATGCCATCTCCATCTTTGCCGGATTGGTGACCGCCAATTCCATCATGCATATGGCCACGGCCCTGGGATTCAATTTCCTGGTACCATCCCTTTACGCCGTCTTTGTCTACTATTTTGATTTTTATCTTTTCGGCTACAATTCTGCAGGAGAATGGGCCCGATTCGCCCTGGGGATTTCCCCTTTCCTGGAAGTGTTTAATCAGGGACGGCCGGAAGGCCCCTTTCCTCTGGGCTATCAGATCTATTATCTGATCAACGCTCTGGTCCTTTTCGTCCTCAGCGGATACCTGTATACCCGGAGAAGGCTGGAGCGGGCCACGGAAAGTCTGGCCTTCCAGTTCATGATTCCGGTGATCTGCTACCTGGTTTCCTTCTTCGGCATGACCCTGCTGGGCGTCTGGTTCACTGAACTCAACGGAGACGGCATCTTCTTCACCTACGCCGGTTATGGGGCCGGAGCGCTGATCTTCTTCCTGATCGGGCGGATGATCGTTACCAAGACTCCCCGAATATTCAATCTGGCCACCCTCAAGACTTTTGGCCTTTATTGCCTGATCGCCGTCCTCTTTTTCACAGCCCTTCAGCTGGACCTGACCGGTTTTGAGAAGCGGATTCCTGCAGCAAGCCGGGTCGATGAAGTCGTCATGGACAACACCCTCCTCACCGGAGGCGACCGATTTAACAGCGGCCCGTATATGGAATCCTATGCTTATCAGCAATATGGCAATTACCGGTACGGCAGCAGCTTCCGGCTTAAAACACCGGAGAACATCCAGGCAGTGATTCAGCTTCACCGGGAAATCCTGGATCAGCGGGATGCCATTGAAAACCCGAAGGTCAATGCCTTGAGCCACACCATCGGGTTCCACTACAATCCGGACAGTCTGATGGGTGCAGAGCGTCAATACAACGTGCCCTACTCCATGCTGAAGGACAGCTCTCCCATGAAAACCATATACGAATCTGCCGAATTTAAGGATATGTATTCTTTGAAAAACCTGACTTATGAACAGCTTCGAAGCGTCAACCTGTCCAATCCGGCAGGAATCGGTTCCGGAGCCATGATTTTTAATAAAAAAGATATCCAGGAACTCTTCCGGGTAATGGATCAGGATTTTGCTGCTGAAACCTTTGAAGAAGCCATTAATCTGAAATGGCCGGCCGTTGTAGTGAACATCCAGTATACCATCAGAAATCCGGAGACCGGGAGAATCACGGAACAGGGAACCACCGCCACCATCGGCATGGGCTATACCAATACCTTGGCCTGGCTGGAAGAAAAAGGATTCTCCACGGATCTTCTGCTGAATGAGGAAACCATCAGCCGAATCGAACTCTATCACTACAAACAGCCTACAGCCGAGGAATCCGCTATGATGGAGCCGGGAATGCCGGTCTATGATACGAAGTATCAGGAAGAACCGGCTATGATAATCCAAGATAAGGATCAGATCCGTCAGCTTCTGGATATCGGCAGGACTACCAACATCAATTACGACGAATATTATTACGGCACGATTTTCTTTCAGCCCCCCGCTGGTTCCCCGGCAGATGCCGAGTACTATACTCTGCCCATTTATTTTGAAGTCGATGAGGTACCCTCGTGGATCATTATGAAGTAATCATTGTAGGAGCCGGTCCCGCCGGTTTATTTTCAGCAGCGGCCATCAGCCCGGGGGTCCGTGGCCTGATTCTTTACAATCGGCAGCAGCCCGGGCTGAAGCTCCTGATGGCAGGCAGCGGGCAGTGCAACCTGACCCGGGAGGGCGATATCCGGGACTTCATCAACCATTACGGCCCTGCCGGCAAATCCATCCGGAAGACACTGTACACCTGGTCCAATCAACGATTGATGGCGTATATGGAAGATCTGGGGGTCCCTCTGATGGTTCGTGAAGACCATAAGGTCTTTCCTCGCTCCCTAATGGGCCGGGATGTGCTGACGGCTTTGATTCAGAAAGCAGAATTCAACGGATTCCGGCTGGAAGGAGAAAGGCTTGTCACCAGCATTAGCAGGGAGCAGGATCATTTTCTTGTTACTGCCGGCAGCCGGAGCTATACGGCCAATCATGTGATTCTGGCTACCGGTGGCCTCTCCTACCCGACGACCGGTTCTGACGGCAGCATCCATCCGGTGCTCCGGCAGTTATCAATTCCTTTGACTGAAATGAAGCCGGCTCTGACGCCTGTTTATGTAGAAGGATATCCCTATGGGGAGTTGTCCGGTTTGTCCTTTCCTGAAGCAGCGATTAAAATCGATGAGCAGGAAGCAACCGGCCCCCTGCTGCTGACCCATCAATGCTTCTCCGGACCTGTTATCCTCAACCTCTCCCGGTATGCTGCTCCCGGCAGGAAACTTCAGATTGACTGGATTCCCGGCGGATCAAAAGCCCCGTTACAAAAATGTTTTTTTGATCGGGCAGCCCGGGGTGGCCGGGAAGTCCTGACCGACCTGCAGGATACCCTGAACCAATACGAGTGCTCCCTGCCCCGTCGTTTTTTACAGGTTTTCCTTCATCGGGAAGGAATCGACCCCTCCATGAAAAGCAGTCAATGCTCCAAGAAACAAATCCAGCAATTGCTGCAACGATTCCGTCGGGAGGATTATATCATCAGCGGCACCGGTGGTTACCAGACAGCCATGGCTACCCGGGGCGGAGTGCCTTTGACGGAAGTCCGGCAACCCGGCTTCGAATCCATCAGATGGCCTGGCCTCTACCTCATCGGCGAAGTTCTGGACGTGGACGGGGATACGGGAGGTTATAACATACAGTTCGCCTATGCTTCCGGCAGCAGCTGCGGCGACCATATCAATAAAGCCCTGAGTTCCGTTTAGGAGCCCAGGGCTTTGTTATGACATGCAGATTAGATGCTTTGAGATATCAGTGGTGATCCTGTGGGTCTTCCTCCTCCAGAGGGAAGGGAAGGATGATGTTCTGAGCATCCTCCAGGGTTTCTTCCGGCACGTAGATATCAATGGGAAAGGCCATGCTCTGTCCCATAAAAATCTCCATGGCGTTGGAAGCGCCTTTGTATTTTCGGATGCTGGGAATCCCTTCTCCATGGAGCTTGGACTCCAGAATATCAGCTTCCAGACTGTTGGCCGCGGTGCAGAGGTAAACCCCGTCCCGCCATTCCTTGACTTGATTCTTCTTTAGCATCGCTTTTCCTTTATTTCTTCCAGCAGATCGGCGATGAACCGGTCTACTTCCATTTCACCCAGTTCCCCTTCTTTGCTGGACCTGAGGGTCAGGGTGCCGTTTTCCATTTCCCGTTCACCGATGACGCCAATGTAGGAAACCCTTTCGTTCCGAGCCTCTCTCAGCTTGTATCCGATTTTTTCATTCCGGACATCCGCTTCCACCCGAAGGCCGGCTTCTTCCAGCTTTCTGGCAGTTTCCAGAGCATAATCAGCAAATTTTTCCGTTACAGTCAGCAGCTTCACCTGAACCGGTGCCAGCCACAGGGGGAATTTCCCGGCAAAATGTTCGATCAGGATTCCAATGAATCTTTCGATGGATCCGAAGATGACCCGGTGGATCATAATAGGCCGGTGTTTTTCCCCATCTGCTCCCACGTAGGTCAGATCAAACCGCTGAGGCATCTGGAAGTCCAGCTGAATGGTGCCGCACTGCCAGGTTCTGCCCAGGCTGTCCTCCAGGTGGAAGTCCAGCTTCGGTCCGTAGAAGGCTCCGTCTCCCTCGTTGATGATATAGGGAATGGACTTGGACTCCATCGCTTCTCGGAGAGCTGTGGTAGCCAGATCCCATTCTTCCTCGGTTCCCATGGAATCCTCCGGTTTGGTGGAAAGTTCGATGTGGTATTTGAATCCAAAAAGGTTGTAAACATAGTCGATGAACTCGATGACTCCCAGAATTTCGGATTTCACCTGTTCCGGCAGCATAAAGATGTGGGCATCATCCTGGGTAAAGGTCCGGACCCGCATCAGGCCGTGAAGGGCTCCCGACAGCTCGTGGCGATGAACCTGGCCCATCTCTGCCATTCTCATGGGGAAATCCCGGTAGGAATACATCTTCCGCTTATAGGTCAGCATAGCGCCGGGGCAGTTCATAGGCTTGATGGCGAAATCCCCTTCGTCGATCTTGGTGAAGTACATGTTGTTCTGGTAATGGTCCCAATGACCGGAAGTATGCCAGAGCTCTTCGCTGAGGATCAGAGGTGTACGGATTTCGTCATAGCCTCTTTTCCGGTGTTCCTGACGCCAGAAGGATTCCAGCTCATTGCGAATGATCATGCCCTTAGGCAGGAAGAAGGGAAATCCGGGGCCTTCGTCAAACATGGCGAAAAGGTCCATTTCTTTGCCGATTTTCCGGTGATCCCTTAGCTTGGCTTCCTCCAGCCTGGCAATATAGGCATCCAGCTCTTCCTGGGAAGGGAACGAGGTGCCGTAAATTCGCTGAAGCATCTTGTTCTTTTCATTACCCCGCCAATAAGCTCCAGCTACGCTCATCAGTTTGATAGCCTTAATCTGGCCTGTATGCTCCATGTGGGGTCCGGCGCAGAGGTCCACAAAGTCCCCCTGCTTATAGAAAGAGATGATGGTATCTTCGGGAAGATCCCGGATCAGCTCAACTTTGTAGGGTTCTTTCTTTTCTTCCATGTAGTGGATGGCTTCCTCCCGAGGGAGTTCAAACCGTTCCAGTTTATGGTTTCCAGAAATTATTTTTTTCATTTCTTTCTGGATTTTCGGAAAATCCGCTTCGGTGATTTTGTAATCCAGATCGATGTCATAGTAAAAACCGTTTTCGATGGCTGGTCCGATGGCTAATTTGGCCTCGGGCCAAAGGTTCTTGACGGCATGAGCCATGATGTGGGAAGAGGTATGACGAAAATCATGTCTTACCTGTTCGCTTTCAAAATTGATTTTTTCTTTTGCCATATGTTTTCTCCTGACTGCTGCTGAGTTGTGACCCATTCTATATAGAATAAATTATAGTCTAATGGTTGATTTTGTCAAGTTTGCCAGGCCTGGTGAAGTTGCTCGGTCAACCCGGTGTTCTCTTACTCCGATTTTTCTGTCCCCAGAACCGCATAAATGCCGATGGCGCATTCCACTCTCTTCCGCTCCATTTCGCAGCCCAGGTGGTAAGGAATCATGATATCCCCATTCATATTCACTGCATTGGCATGACAGCCTCCGCTGCAGTAGAACCGGGCCCAGCAGTTGCGGCAGTCTTCTTTTTCGTAGATATTAGCCTTCAGGAAGGTTTCCCTCTGGTCATTTTCGATAACGGAATCAGACAGATTGCCGATCCGGTAGTCTTTGTTGCCAACGAATTGATGACAGGGATACAGGTCCCCTTCCGGAGAAATCGCCAGGTATTCGGTGCCGGCTCCACAGCCGGACAGCCGCTTCAGCAGGCAGGGCCCTTGTTCCAGATCCACATTAAAGTGGAAGAAATCAAAGGCTTCCCCCTTTCTGGCTTTTTCCAGATAGAGTTCCGTCAAACGGTCGTATTCTTCGAAAATCCGGTCACGATCCTCCTCCTGCAGGGCATAATCCTGGCCCAGGTCCGTCACCACCGGTTCTACGGATACATTCCGGAACCCCAGGCTGGTCAGATGCTCCACATCCCTGGCAAAGTCCAGGTTGTTGCGGGTGAAGGTGCCGCGAACATAATAGAGCCCTTCTCTTTCCCTGGTAAATTCCAGATAATTGCCGATGATCTTATCGTAGGTGGGTTTTCCGTTGACGGTCTTTCTCATCTTGTCGTTGATTTCCGGACGGCCGTCGATGCTAAGGATCACATTGTCCATTTCCTGGTTGATGAACTGGGTTTTTTCCGAATCCAGTAGCAGTCCGTTGGTTGTTATGGTAAATCGGATATTTTTGCCATATTTTTGCTCTTCCTGGCGGCCATAAGTCACTAATTCCTTCACCACCCCGAAATTCATCAGAGGCTCTCCTCCAAAGAAATCGATTTCCAGATTGCGGCGGGTTCCCGAGTTCCGGAGCAGGTAGTCGATGGCCTTTTTACCCACTTCAGCGCTCATCAGGCACTTGCTGCCGGCAAAGGAGCCCTGTTCCCCAAAGCAGTAGGTACAAATCATGTTGCAGTCGTGAGCGACATGAAGGCACATAGCTTTGATCACAGCCCCTTCATTTCGGAGCATTTCCTCCGTCACATAGGAGTCGTCGGTAAAGAGCATGCCCTCCCGTATCAGGGTCCGGATATCTGAAGCGGCCTCTCCTTCCACGGTTTCAAAATGGTCGGCAGCCTCCCGGGCCGTAGCCTGTTCCATTCCCTGGAGCAACTGGTAAACTTCCCGGTCCGCCACGTGGACGGCTCCGCTGTTCACATCCAGAATCAGGTATCGATCCTGGAAGGGGTACGTATGTATCATTCTTTTTCCTCTTGGTTCTATAGTTTTTATCGTACGGATTGGACTATTGGGTCAAGTTCTTTCATTAAAAAAACAGCATCATCTGCTGTTTTTAACCTGTTTCGTCTGAAAAAACCTATCGTCGTCGTGTGTTTTCACACTTCTGGTTAGCAACGGTGCAAGATGTCTTGCAAGCGGACTGGCAGGAAGTCTGGCATTCCTTGCATCCTTCTCCACAAGCAGTTACTTTCAGTGTCGGTTTGGCAATGGTTTTGATTTTATTCACGGTGGCCTCCTGATGTTTTATTGATATTATAACAGTACAATTATACCCGTCGTTCTTTTCTTTGTCAAGGTCCGGTTCATCGTCCCCGGCCGGCAGGCTCAACAGCAATACCCCACCGGAAGGGCTCCGCCAGCGGCTTGAGACAAAGCGGCTGCTTTCTCCTGATCGAAATAGCTGCAAAGTTCGATGAAATCGATGCCGGATTCGGCCATTGCCCGGGCCGCTTCCTCTGCCATGGCATCACTGCCTACAATGACGATGCGGGTATTGAATTCCTGGTTTTTCTTTTCCAGCCAAATCGGTTCTGAACCGATGCCTCTTCCCATCAGGATAATCCCGTAATTCTGCATGGTGGTCAGGGCCTCTAATTTCTTTCCTTCCTCTTCCGAATAGACCGCTGCAGATATCCGAATCGGATTCCCGGTAGCCTGGCGAAGGGCTTCTGCCATTTCCTGAGTGAAATCTCCGCAAAGGTCCACCAGATCAAATCCTTCCCGGGCAAATCCTAGAATGGTTTCCTTTGCCATATCCATACCGGAGACGGCGACCATCTCCAACTGAAAATCCGGGTTCTCGTACCGGAGAGAATAGGTCTGGGGATTCTGGCTTTCTGAATTGGCGATAAAAGCTGCTTTTAACATGAGTTACTCCTTTTCTGTTTTGCCCCGGAGAGGGCTTTCGGCTGCTGCTGACGGATCCAGTCCAACAATCTGGACCACTTCAAAATAGTGGCTTCCGGCAATATCCCGGGGGGTGACCAGCCATCCGCCGTCGCTGTCGATGTCCAGACCCAATTCATAATAGGCATACCAGACCAAGTGAGAACACTGGGTTTCCCGGATGTCGGGAACATATTTGCCGAACATGCCAGTCAACAAACCATAGGGCACATCGGTTAATTTTTCTTCCCCCACTCCTGCCAAGCGTTCTTCTGCCTCCTGACGGCTGATACCCAGCTGGTCCAGGGCTTCATCGGAAAGTCGGAGTTGGAGAAAGGTGGGATACTCCGGCCATTTTTCTGCCCGCTGGACTTCCGAATTCCGGCCCAGCACAACGGCCTCCAGTGTTCTCCCGGTGTCGCCGTTGGTCACCAGGGCCGAATGGCCGTGGCGCCATCCCAGGCTGTGGGTGGAGAAGGAAAGAAAGATATCCCCCGTCCTTATCTGCTGGATTTCAAATCCCGGCACCAGATTGTTCTTTTCATCGGTATTTTTTTCTTCTCCGGTGATGGGGGTGATTTTTCTGCACAATATGTTCTGAGGGTTAAAGAAGTTATCCTGATGGAGCTGAAGCTGGCGGAGGGCAGCGTCCTTTTTCAGGACCAGAATCTCTTCCAGAGCATCGGCCCCCAGTCCGGTTTGCAGGTAAAGCTCCCGGAACAGTTCGGAATCCTTGTTCTGGTCCAGGGCCTCGTCTGACTCAGAAAACTTCCCTTGCTCCAGGATTTCCTCCAGGGAAACCTTTTCGTAGGTCGGAACAAATCGTTGATCATACTCGACGATGATTTCTAAAAAGAGCCAGTAGGCCAGAAGGGACAACAGAAAAAAAGCCACGATTCCCGGAATGGCAGATGGCTTTTTCTTATTCTTACCGGCTTGAGTTTGGGCTTCTTCCATGTTCCGGCCTCCCTGCAGATGAGATGATTTATATATTTAATTATATCATCCCTATCCGGGTCAGACAAATGGATTTTCCTGAATCTCATAACGGGATTGACGCTGAATGGAGGTGACAGAAAGGAAGGGGAGGCTGAAAACATCCTCACATACCAGCACCAGGGTAGCGGTGACAGCCGGCACCCCGGGAGGACTGCCGGGCTGATAACCGGCATAGTCATCTTCAAAGGTCAGGTTCAGGTGGATATCCTCCACTCCTTCCATGTCCCGGATCCGGTAATCCAAAAAATCTCTGGCAAATTCCCTGCCCGCCTCATCATCGAAACGGATTTCCCCTGCTCCGTAGGCTTCCTGATCCCAAAGAGCGGCAGCACTGGAAGCGCATTCTTCAGCCATAAATTTTAATTCCGCCTGCCGGGCCATATACCGGGTCATATCCCCCTGATAACTGACAAAGCTGGCCTGAATGACGAACAATCCTAAAAAGACGATCAGCACTTTCATCTTATTCCGGCCTTCCCCTTCCTCTTTCAGATTCTTTCGCTGGCTGTGTAACTGTCAATGACCAGCCGGTAGCAGTTTTCCTCCTCGGTCATGCCAAGGATAGGACTTGCAGCCATGACTCCACGGATGGGTACCGATACGGTGAAATAAATCAGCCGTTCCTCCCCCACCCCGAACCGGGTTTTGATCCGGTCATCGCTTTCAATCAGGATTTCTTCAGGATCTGAACCGGCTGCCCTTCCCAGGTCTTCTTTCAGTCGTCTCCGGTTTTCCGGAGAAAAATAACCCTCCTGTTTCGCTGTTTCCTTGGCACTGTAAACGATTTCCTGTATCTCTCCTACAATCCGTCCATGACGCTGATCGGCGGTAAATTGAAGAAAGAAGATCATCATGACCGGCAAAACGGCCATCAGAATAATAAACTGTTTCAAAACAACCCTCCCTTTTATGGCATTCGGGAACGGGCTTCCAGGCCTTCCTTCCAGAATCGGCCAAGATGGCTGATAAAGGAATCCTCCCCGGGCCCCAATATGAGCTGATAAATGAAAACTCCCAGCAAAATCATGCCGGACAGGACGATAAATTGCTTCATTTTACCCTACTCCCCGGTACCCGTCATGGAATCCGTCAGGACCGTCAAGGCCTGGACCCCGGTATCCCTCATCGACTCTGCCTGGTCTGAAAATCCCAGGATCATCGTCCCCAAACCAATTCCCAGGATCATCATCGCGATCATTACGATTATCTGTTTCATTGTTCCTCCTCCTCAGCCTGTTTCAATCCCGGCTGATGGTGTTAAAATAGCACAGAAAGCATTTCCTGCTGCTGCAAAAAAAATGCTACGACTAAAAAATTCAGAAACAGGATCACCACATTGAGCATCACCGGGAGAAATATCAGGTCGCTGATGACTTCATCCTGTCTTTTTTGACGGGTGATTTTCTTTTCCCGAAAGGATCGTTGCATGGAAATCATAATTTCAGCCAGATCCGCCGGATCGATTTCATCCCATTTCATCAGCAGGGAGGCGTATTCCCTGCCGGCGGGATCCCCGCCGCTTTCCCGGTGGAAAACGGCGATGGCTTCCCGGTGCCTATTTAACCGAATCAGTCCCAGCATTCGAAGGTATACAGGCTTCAGCACACCATGCCTGCAGGAAAGATGTTCCAGGACCTGATCAGCCCGGATATCACGGCCAGCGTTAAGAGTCAGCAGGTTGCGGAGAAAGGAAATCCCTTCATATATTTCTCTTTCCGCTGCCTGCAGCCTCCGCCGCTTCAGCCAATCCTTCCAGAACCGACGGACCTTGTCCATCCTCTCCGTTCTTCTTTTTGTTCCTGTGTCGGGTACATAGCGAATTCTTCTGTCCTTCACCGGTAGGATGGCAAGGCCGGTTATCAATAGGAACAGAAAAGAAGCATAGATCAATAGGGTCGATATACTCATGACTTTCTTCCCCTTCCCTTTCCCTTTCCCTGTCAAAAATCAAACTGGCGGTTGTTGACAGCCTCCAGCAGCAGCGTATTGATCATCATCAGAAAAAGGCTGGCCAGAAACAGCAGGAACCCTTGAGAGGTGAGGAATTGATTATGGAAATAGTCTTTCCAGCTGAGCCCCATCCCTTTTACGGATAAAAGGGCCCCGCCTGTAAAAAGCACCGGTATCAGATAAATCACGATCCGCACGGCTTCTCCGTTTAGCCTGCGCCGTTCCTCCATCAACTGCCTTGCTTCCCTCATCTGAATCAGCACATCCTCTACTGCAGTTGAAATATTGATCCCGGACTCCGCTGCCTGTCCGATGCTGTAAGCCAGCATTCCAGCCCAATTGGTTCCGGCTGCACTGGAAAATAGGTCACAGGCCCCTCGGATCCGAACCGGGTCCGCTGTGGTACGTAGCTCCATCAATAACCTGGTAAGCAGCCGGTTCATGATCGGCGTTTCCGGATGGTGACGTATCGTTTGCTCGATCCCCTCAAAAATATTGAAGGAGGAGAGGCGATACTGACTAATGAAATTGCTGACGAAGGCCTCTCCCTCATGGCTTCCCTTTCGTTTTCGGACCTCATTCCTTGTCCGAAAAAGCAGGTACGGCATCAATCCAGTTGCCACTGCAGAAAGAAAAGCTTCCAGCGGGGTCAGGCTTCGGAGTCCCGTCCCCAGGACCACCAGAAACAACAACGCTGAGAGCAGCAGAAACCGAAAAAGTGCCGTGGCATTCCTGGAATCCGCTGAAACCAATTCCTCCAAATGACCCCGCAGTCCTCCTGGCTTTTCAAAGGATTTTTTTCGAGCCAGAAGCCTTTTCCTCAAACGGAATCGTTGCCATGCAGTTTCCATGTCCTGAAGCAGCAGCATTCCTGCTCCCGCCAGAAACAAACCATAAAGTAGCATTGATACCAGCATAATTATGTCATTACTCCAGTTCATCAGCCAATTTCTCCAGGGTTTCCCAAAAGTGCTGAAACATCCCTGAATTTTCCTCCCTTCCCGCGTGCTCCTTGTCTTCTCCGATATGGCATGTCCAGGCCCATCGGTTTTCCAGAGGCAGATACCGGCAGATTTCCGTCATGTGGATTCGGGAGGTCTGCCGGTCCCAGCTGATTTCCCAGATGCTGCTCAGTTTTTTCTCCCGTTTATCCTTTCCCTGTATAAAATGAAAAATATAGTCAAAGCTGGCGGCCACTCTGCCGGCCGTAATCTGCAGGTCTCCGCCCAGGGATCGGACGATTTCCCAGGCTGCATCATAAGGAAAATCCATGGGATTTCTTGTATGAAAGGTAATTTTCATCCGCCGGGTCCCTTTGCTGGCTACCCGGATAACCGTATCCATGGCGTATCCATCTCTGGCTTCACCTACGATTAAATAATCCGCATCGCTCCGAAGAACGCTTTTGGTAATGGTCAGCATCCGTTCCTGGTCTGCCAGCAGCTGGACAACCGGAGCCCCGGGCATCAGCTTGTGAATGGGGATTTCCGGATCGGTTTCGATCATCAGCCCCTCCAGGCTTCGGTTTTCATATTGCTGCCAGGTGGCAAGAAATGTGGTCTTGCTGGATCGCATAGCACCGGTAAAGGCCACGTTGTAGCCCAGTCCCACCATATCCCGAAACAAGGGGATTGCCTCTTCCGGAATCGTTCCCCGAGCAGCCTGTTCTTCGAAGGTGTATTCGGGAATCACGTAACGGCGGAAAACCAGGATATCCATTTCCTCCTTGACCAATGTACCTCGGAAAATAGTCACCCGGGTCCCATCCAGCAAATAAATTTCATGGGTGTCCTTGTTGTGCCTTTCCCGGGGTGTCAGCAGCAGAAAGGCTCGGATCAGCTGATCCCGCCGTTCCCTGGCAATTTTCTGTGGTTTCCTTTCCATTCTGCCGTCCTCCAGAAAAAAGATATCCTCTCCGATAATTTTAGCAGAGCTGCTGTTGCAATGTTTTTCACCGAACCACTCCGCCACCCCGGCCAACCCCCAGTTTTCATGATAGACTCCTTCTTCCAGGCTGTTGTACCAAGAGGGATACTCGGTGTTGCCGCTTTGATGACAGCGGATCAGTTCCCGAATTCGGTTTAAAAAATAGCCGACCTCCTTTTCATATCCGATGATGGCTCTTTTTTGTATGTCAGCCATCCGCTCCATCGAGTCTCCCCCCTGTTCCCATTCCTTCATCAATTCCTGAAAGATGGTGCTGCACAAGGCGGGAAATTCCAATCCCTCCGAAATTGGTTTTCCTTCCTTTTTTAAGTGATCCTCTAGATAAAATTTTTCCATAGCCCCTTCCTTTCAGGAGACAGTCCTTCCTCACCCATAAATCCCAGAAGCACATTGGCAAGCTTTCGAATATCTTCCCGATACATTTCATCCCGATATTCCATCAAGGTCTTGTATTCCATTTCCGCCTGCCTGGAGTACTCGGCCTGATGGACCAGAAAAAAACGATCCTTGGGAATATCCAGCCTTTCCGATAGGTAGTCCACCGAGTAGGGATCCTTTTCCTGAAACTGATTGAGGATGATCTGGTTAAAATGGATTCCCGCTTCCTGATATCGGCTTCCCCGTTCCTCCACTCGCCGAATGGTGGATTCCATCTGATTGAGGACCAGGAAGCGCTGGGCAGCCATCCGAAGTCCCCCGTAAGCCAGTCCGTTGTCCAGGCTGCATCCGGTATCACTGATGATCAGGTCAAAGTCGTCTTCGATGGATTTCAGCAGATACTCGGCCGTTTCCGGGTGATAATATCGTTCCTCCTCTTCCCGGACCAACCCTGCCAGCATATGAAAATTGTTGCGACGGCGGGTCGACTGGATAAACTCCTCCCGTATCAGCAGCCGACTGTCCAGCTGAACCCGGTAATCATCAATGGTCTGAACCCTTTCCCGGACAAAACCGGCGTTTTTTCTGCTGTTCAGGGTAATCAGCAATACTTTCATGTCCTTCTTCCGAAGGGCAATCAGTTCTGCCAGAGACTGAGCCAGCATGGTTGTGCCAGTCTTATGATCTCCTCCGTGGAGGGCCACCAGTTTTTTCATCATCTTGCCCCTTCTCCCTTCTTCTGTTCCTCCTGCTTGATGATCAGTTTCCTGCTGCTGATGTCGGAATACCCACCGAAAGGCTCCTCCGGGTTTATTGGGTTAAAAAGATAATCCAGAATTTCCCTATATTCTGAGATTTCTGCCAGGATTTCCAGTTCTTCCACACTTCCGGTGCCGTGGGCCCGATCTAATATAGGCAGTTCTCCTTTACGAATTTCTTCTTCTCCGGTCATTACCTCCTTCCCTTGAGCATCTTTCACGAAAGCAACCTGAAATTCTCCCAGCTCGGTAGTGCCTTCCAATCCGTAGATCCGAATCCGGTCTCCCCTTCGAAGAGAACTGCTAACGCTGAAAATCCATTCTCCCCGAATCAGAAATGCTCCCTGATCTGCCCCCATAAAGTGACGGGGGCTTCCAAAGCTATTCTCGACGATCTGGCTGTTTTTCGGGATGGGATAGAGAATCCGGCTGCCCAGTATTTTATCCACTTCCTCCGGTTTGAGAGCCCCATGGACTTGATCTTCAACTCCTGCCCGACGCTGAACAAACATGCTCTCCACTGCCAATTCTCCGGCCATCAGATCCCGATCGGCAACCAGAAGGGGAATCGAGCGCATTTGTTCCCGACCCGACATTTCCCAAAAAAACATCAGTGCAACCGCCGACAGAATCAGAATCAAACCAACGATGGTTCGTGTTCTTTTTTTCATAGGTCCTCCTTTTGGAATTATTTACCATTTGTTTCTTATTTTTACATATATTACCATTCGTGTCAAGGGGCATCTTATTATTTTTCTTCATTGACATTCGGAGCGGAAACCAATAAAATTAATTTCGTATGAAAAAGTGCCGGTTGATAGTCCATGTTTCAGGAAAAAGTCAGCCAGCGATCAACATAAACCAGACAAGATCGGAGTAACCAATGAGTTTATTAATAGTAGAAAATGTAACCCACGGATTTGGAGGACGGCGGATTTTGGAAGATGCCTCCTTCCGTTTGCTGAAGGGAGAGCACGTAGGTCTGATCGGGGCCAACGGAGAAGGAAAATCCACTTTTCTGAATATCATAACCGGGCAGCTTCAGCCCGATGAAGGAAAGGTGGAGTGGTCTCGCCATGTTACCGTAGGTTATCTGGATCAGCATTCCACGCTGAAGCCCGGCATGACCATCCGAACCGCCCTTCACGAAGCATTCCGCCATATGTTCGACCTGGAAAAGGAAATGCTTTCCCTCTATGACAAGATGAGCGAGGAGGATGCCGAAATCGACCAGCTGATGGAGGAAGCCGGCGAGATCCAGCAGATTCTGGAACACAGCGGCTTTTATACCATTGATGCCAAAATTGAGGAAGTGGCCAATGGACTGGGTCTGGGGGCCATCGGCCTGGACAAGGATGTGGCTCAACTCAGCGGCGGTCAGCGGACCAAGGTGCTGCTGGTTAAGCTTCTTTTAGAGGATCCTTCCATCCTGCTGTTGGACGAGCCCACCAACTACTTGGATTTCGAGCACATCGAATGGCTGAAGCGGTACCTGAAGGAATACGAAAATGCCTTTATCCTGATTTCCCATGACATGGAGTTCCTCAACTCGGTAGTAAACGTGATCTACCATGTGGAGGACGGGGAACTGAGCCGCTATACCGGGGATTACGATAATTTCCTTCATATGTATGAAATCAAGAAAGGCCAGGAAGCCAGGGCTTACGAAAGGCAGCAGCAGGAAATCGAAAAGATGGAAGATTTCATTGCCCGGAATAAGGCGCGGGTGGCAACCCGGGGAATGGCTAACAGCCGGCAGAAAAGGCTGGAAAAAATGGAAATCATCGAAAAGCCCCGGGAAAGGCCAAAACCCTCCTTTCATTTTAAGGAAGCCCGGACTCCCAGTAAATTCCTGGTTGAATGCAAAGATCTGGTGCTGGGCTACGGGGAACCCCTGACTCGACCGGTAACCTTTTCCATCGAGCGGGGAAAGAAGATTGCCATTACCGGAACCAACGGTCTTGGAAAGACCACCTTGCTGAAAACCATCTTAGGTAAAATCCCTCCCATTTCCGGAGAAGTTCAGTTGGGAGACTACTTGTTTCCCGGATATTTTGAACAGGAGGCCGGCCGGGACAGTTCTCAGACCGCCCTGGAATACATTTGGAGCCTGTTCCCTTCCTATACCAATGCAGAAGTTCGTTCCGCCCTGGCCAAGTGCGGCCTTACCACAGAGCACATTACCAGCCAGATGAAGGTCCTGTCCGGCGGGGAAAATGCAAAGGTCCGTCTTTGCCAGCTGATGCAGAAGGAAGCCAACTGGCTGATTCTGGACGAACCTACCAACCACCTGGACGTGGAAGCCAAGGAAGAACTCCAGCGAGCCCTGAAAGCCTACAAAGGCTCCGTCCTCATCGTTTCCCACGAACCCACCTTCTACGAAGGCTGGATTTCCGAAGTCTGGAATGTAGAAGACTGGACCCTGAAAATCGTTTAACCAACTTTATAAGCAGGTCTGCCATCTGGCAGATATGAAAAACGCCGGAATCCATTCTTTTCAATGGTTCCGGCGTTTTACATGTTAAAAAGCTGCCAACTGCCAGACCTGCTTATAAAGTTGGTTGTGTTTCGACAAATTTTTTGTTATAGTTAAGAAAATAACACTTATGGGTAAATCCGGGAGATTTTTTATGGAGCAACCTGTATTATTTGCAGTACTGCTGACCGCTGTCAGTACCTATACTCTGGCCTGCGGACTTCAGGCTGCAGATGGAATCCTCAGGAGCCGGATTAATGGGGTACTGATTCTGATCTGCTCTCTGCTCCTGGCTTGGTCTTTGTGCCTGGCTATTACAGCATCCACCCCGGTGGAAGAGATCCGCAGGATGACCCATCTGCTGGCTCCTCTGACCTGGGCTTTTATACCCGGTCTCTTGGTTCATTTTACTTTGCTGCTGACGGAGAAGGAAACCCTCCTCAGCCGATGGTGGCTTTATCCCCTTCTTTACCTTCCCGGTCTCCTGACCATATTTATTTTCACCCTTTTGCCTTTTTTAGGTCTTAATGCGGATACATTCACCCTGACCCCCTTCGGATGGGCAAAGTTTCCCCGCTTCGAAATCTGGGATCTGTTCTTTTATGCTTATCTGATTCTCTTTACTTTAATTGATTTGATTGTGCTCCTGGTCAGCCGTCATCAGACAGGGGATCAGGGGCATCGGGCTCAGATGCTGTTGACAGCAGGAATGGTTTTCCTTACTGCCTCAGTCTGGGGACTGTCTGATCTGCTTACTAAAAGACTGGATGTTCCCCTTCCTTATCCCACACCAGTGATTTTTCTCTTTTTTACCTTCGCCATTCTCTATTCCACCCACTACCATCGCCCCATCCACCGACGGGATATTCCCAGAGCACCTATCATCCTGACAGAAAGAATGCAACGGAAAGTCTACCTGCTGATGAGCCTTGTTTTTTTCCTGGCTGGCCTGATTCATGTTCTGTCCAGATTCATTCTGGGCGGAACAAAGGAAGTTCTTTCCTCCGGCATGCTGAGCCTGTTCCTATTGGCCATAGCGGCCGCCATCCTTCTGATTCGTCAGATTTCCATTGAACAGAACGGCAAAGATTTGCTGATTCTTGCTGCCTTTTCCCTGTCTGTTCCCGTCGTTGGCATAACCTCCGCTTCTATGGGCAGCATAACTCTATGGATATTCATGCTTCCGGTAATCATCATCTGTCTTCTTTACAATCGGCGCACACTGCTGGTTACGATAACCACCGCTTCCTTCCTGACTCAGATTTTAGTCTGGGCTGTTCTCCCTGGAATTGCCGAAGGGGTGAACCTTTCTGATATCTTTGTCCGATTGAGCTTTATCGCTGTTTCCGGCTTTCTGGCCGTCTACGTCAGTTCCGTTTACATGGACCGGCTCAAATCCAACGATGCCCACGATCGAAAAAGAAAACTCCTTATGGAGCTTTCTCAGGAATTGATTTCCGCCGACGAGCAGAATATGGACCGAAAGATCGACTGGCTCCTTGGACGCTGCGGCAGCTTCCTGGGTTGTGACCGGGCCTATTTCATTCTTATGGAGGAACGGTCCGATGGGATCTCCTATTCCAGGGAATGGCTTCGGCCGGAAAAATCAATCCAACTAAAGGATTTATATTACCATGATCCGGAATCCTTCCCACGAACGATCCAGTTGTTGGAGAAGGAGAAGGTGACCAGACTCCACGATGCCCGGGAACTTTCCTATAAAGCCAGAGAATTAAAGGAATTGCTGGCGGACCAGAACATCCACGGATTGATCCACCTTCCTGTTTCCGGCGATGACCGAACTCTGGGTTTTCTGGGTTTTCACTCCTCCCGGCCCCTTCGGGAGTGGGAAATGTATCTGGATGATTACCTGGACATCATCGGGGGGCTTCTTTCCGATGTCATTACCCGGATTCATCGGGAGCGAAGGATCCGCTATCTGGCTTACCACGATCAACTGACCGGGCTGCCCAACCGCCTCCTCTTTAAAGACCGGCTCCAGCAAGCCATCCACCTGGCTCAGCGAAATAACCGGACGGTGGGGGTCGTATTCATCGACCTGGATTCCTTTAAATCAGTCAATGACAGCATGGGCCACGATCTAGGGGATCAGCTTCTGATTCAGGTGGCGGAAATCCTGTCATCCCACGTTCGCAGCTACGATGCTGTATCACGGATTGGGGGAGATGAATTTGTTCTGATGATTAATCAGCTTCCTTCTCCGGAAGATTTAAAAGGGATTATGGATAAGCTGATGGAGGGACTGCGGAAGCCCTTTATGCTACAAAGCCAGGAGCTTTTTATCACCGCCAGCGCAGGTGTTGCTTTCTATCCTCAGGACGGGGAGCAAAGCGAAACCCTGATTAAGAATGCAGATACGGCCATGTACCGGGCTAAGGAGATGGGCAGGAATCAATATCAAATCTGTTCTCAGGATATGAAGGACCAGATTATTGAAAAGATGGAGTTGACCAATTACCTGTACCGAGCTTTGGAGAAAAACCAGTTCTTTATCCATTACCAGCCCCAGGTCAGCATGGCCACCAGAAAAATAGTCGGGGCTGAGGCCCTTATTCGCTGGAATCTGCCTCAAGTAGGAATTATCTATCCCGACGTTTTTATTCCTCTGGCAGAGCAGACCCGGCTGATCGAGTCCATCGGTGAATGGGTATTGGAATCTGCCTGTACCCAAAGCAGAAAATGGGTAGAAAAGGGGCTCCCTCCCCTTCGGATGGCAGTCAATGTATCCGTCCACCAACTGCTGGATCCCGGATTCGTCCAGCAGGTAGCACGAATCGTAAACAAAACGGGAATCAATCCTGCCGATCTGGAAATTGAAATTACGGAAAGCGCCACTTCCAAAAACCCCACGACCGTCAGCGAAGTGCTGACAGGCCTGAAGAAGATTGGTGTATCCCTTTCCATCGACGACTTCGGAACCGAATATTCCTCCCTGAGCCGCCTCAAGTATCTTCCAATCGATCGGGTCAAGATTGATATGCAGTTTGTCCAGGGAATCGAAGACAATGAAAAGGATAAAGCCATCGCCGAGGTAATCGTCACCCTGGCCAAGAGCATGAATATGAAAGTCATCGCCGAAGGAGTCGAGACGGACCAGCAGCTGGATTTCCTCAATAATCTCCAGTGTGATGAAATCCAGGGTTACTACTTCTACCGTCCCATGGCCCCGGAAGACTTGGAGACCCTCCTCTAAACAACCAACTTTATAAGCAGCTCTGCCAACTGGCAGAAAGCAAAACGCCGGAAACCATTCTTTTCAATGGTTCCGGCGTTTTACGTGTTAAAAACCTGCCAACTGGCAGAGCTGCTTATAAAGTTGGTTGGAGGAATTGCCGGGTGCGCTGTTCGGCCTGGCCGCCGCTGAAGATGGCGGATCCGGCTACCAGGATATCCGCTCCGGCTTCCAGGACGATACCCGCGTTTTCTAGGGTGATGCCCCCGTCCACCTGAATCTGGAAATTCAGGTTGTTTTCCTCCCGGATCTCCCGAAGGGCCCGGAGCTTTTCCAGGGCGGATGGAATGAATTTCTGGCCGCCGAAACCGGGATTCACCGACATGATCAGCACCAGATCCACTTCCTCCAGAATATAGTCCAGTGTGGCCAGGGAAGTGGCCGGATTCAAGGATACGCCGGCTTTGATTCCAAGATCGTGGATTTCCTGGATGTTTCGGTGCAAATGGGAACAGGCTTCTTCATGAATGGTGATGAATTCCGTATTGGGAGTAGCAAAATCCTGAAAGAAAAAAGAAGGATTTTCAATCATCAGATGAACGTCAAAGGGTACAGAGGTCTTTCCCAGAAGGCTTTTCATCACCGTGGGACCGTAGCTGATATTGGGGACAAAATGGCCGTCCATCACATCCACGTGGATGTAGTGGGCGCCTCCCCGCTGGATAGCAGCTACCTCTTCTCCCAATCTGGAAAAATCGGCAGATAGAATGGATGGAGCTAATTTCATGATTTCTTTCCTTTCTGATATCGGGGCTTTTGGCGGATTTCCTGAAGCTGACCGCTGTAAGACCGGTATCGGGAGGGGTGTATCCTTCCCTCTTCAACTGCTTCAATAATGGCGCAGCCCGGTTCGTTCAAGTGGCGGCAGTTATCATACCGGCACTGGTTCATCAGGGGCATCATTTCCGGATAGCACTGAGACAGCTCGTCTTCCTCCGCTTCCAGCACCTCAAAGGAGGTGAATCCGGGGGTATCGTAAAGAAGGGTATTTTCTCCTGCCCGAAAGATTTCCACATGGCGGGTCGTATGCTTCCCCCTTTTCGTCTTTTCGCTGATTTCCCCGGTCTCGATCTGTTCCCGGGGCAGGATTCGCCCCAGAATCGTCGATTTTCCTACTCCGGAAGGACCGGCAAAGGCACATCGCTTCCCTGCCACCATCTTCTGAAGTTCGTCCAGTCCCTTGCCGGTAAGGCCGCAGACGAAAACCAGGGGATACAGATTACCGTAAATCTCATAAAGCTGCTTCCGAGTCTCTTCCGTTGCCAGATCCATCTTATTAACGCAAAGAATGGCCTGGGTCTGATGGTATTCTGCCATGGCCAGAAATCGGTCCAGCAGGGTCAGGTTCGGTTCCGGTTCGGCGGCGGCTATGACCACCACCAGACAATCCACATTGGCGATGGGTGGCCGGATAAAGCTGTTTTTCCGAGGGAGGATTTCAAGAATAACGCTGTCTCCGTCTTCCCGCTTCTCCATCACCACATGATCTCCCACCATGGGGAGGATATGCTGATTTTTAAACTTTCCTCTGGCTTTGCACTGATAGATTTCATCACCGGACAGGACGTAATAGAATCCGGCGATTCCTTTGATTATGGTTCCCTGCATCGGTTCCTCTCTCATAGGCTATTCCAGCGTGCCGGTATTGAAATCTACCGCCTTCTGCATGACTACCGTGTCATCGAAAATGACGGTCACCGACCCTTTTCCAGTTCCGGAGAGGGACAGGATCTCGCTGCCATTGTCCTTGATCCGCTGTTCTCTGGAAATCACATTATAGGTCCCGGTTTCATCGTTCACGGTTACTGTCAGGTAGAATACTTGATTTTCTGCCCGGGAATAATCAATGTCCAGGGCAATGGATTTGGATCCAGCCGGCTCATTGCCGGTGCTGATCTTGATATTCACTTTAGCTCCCGGCTGAATGGCACTGCTGTCCAGCTCCTGTTGCCAGATGATGATATCCTTGGCGTAAACCCCACTCATCTCGTAACCGATTTCTCCAATTTCCAGTCCCAAGGGAGCCAGGGCTTCCTTCGCCTGCTCCAGGGTCATGCCAACTAATGTGGGGAGGGCTGTTTTGGGGCCTTCACTGACGACGATGTTGATGGGGCTTCCCGGTTTGGCTTCCGTCCCGGATTCCGGGGACTGACGAATAACGATGTCTTTAGGAAGCTGGCTGGCTTCCACTGTTACCGTCCCCTGGGTATAGCCATACCGGTCCAAAAGGAACACGGCATCTTGGAAGGATTTTCCCACCAGATTGGGCACTGCCCCTTCCCGGGCTCCTTTACTAATGCTGACGGTGATGGTCTTCCCTTCCTTAATCATGGATCCGGCTTCAGGATCCTGAGATACGATCAGTCCCGCTTCCAGATCATAATCGATGACCTGGTCTCCTTCCTTCAGCACCAGCCCCGCCTCTTCCAGGGTGGTTTCCGCTTCTTCTACAGAAAGTCCCCGAAGGTCCGGAACCTCCACATCATCGGCTTCACCCAGGGCAGAGATACCGGACAGGATCAGTCCACTGACGGGAATAGCCAGCACCAGGGCTGCGATGGCGGCTGCTATCTTGATTTTATTGATTCGGAATTTTTTCTTTTTCTTTTCTGCCATTGTTTCTGCTGCTTTCTCTTTTCCTTCACTTGTCTTTTCACCAGTTGCTGCCGACTGATCCCGGGAGGATGTTCGGGATGATGATTCCGAAGAACCCACGATATTCGCGATGATATCCGCATTTTTCATGGCTTCCAGCATCTCATCCGCTGAGGCATAACGATTGATGGAATATTTATTGGTGGCTTTCATGATGATGTTCTCGACAGCCACCGGAAGTCCCTCCACGAACTGGGAAGGAGGCGTGATTTCTTCGTTGATGTGCATCAGGGCTACGGAAACCGCATTATCTCCATCAAAGGGTACCTTTCCGGTGACCATTTCATAGAGCACGATTCCCAAGGAATAAATGTCGGACTTTTCATCCACATAACCGCCACGGGCCTGCTCCGGTGAAAAATAGTGGACGGAACCCATGATGGTGCTGGAGGAACCCTCCACTGCCGTTGCATCCATGGCTTTTGCAATGCCGAAATCCGTAATTTTAGCCGTTCCGTCAGGGGTGATCAGAATATTGTGGGGCTTAACGTCCCGGTGGATGATATGGTTTTTATGGGCCAGGCTCAGCGCCGAGGCAATCTGCCGGCCGATTTCCAGGGCCCTTCGGTAATCCATGGGGCCGTCTTCCTGAATCACATCGGAAAGGACCCGTCCTTCGATAAGTTCCATGACAATGTAGTGGATATTCCCTTCCCGTCCCACATCAAACACATTGACGATATTGGGGTGGGCAAGGCTGGCGGCTGCCTGGGACTCTCTCCGGAAACTTTCAATGATTTTCAAGTCCTTGGTAAACTCCGGTTTCAGAATCTTGACCGCCACAAAACGGTTCAGAAGCCGGCATCTGGCCTTATAGACCACTGCCATGCCCCCATCCCCTATTTTTTCAATTAATTCGTATCTGCCTGCCAGCAATCTAACACTCATGGCTTTCCCCCTTGTATCGTAAGCATATGATGGTGATGTTATCGCTGCCGCCCTTGTCATTGGCCAACTGCACCAGACGATCACACAAATCCTGCATATCTTCTTCTTCCCGGATGGTTTGCAGGATCTCTTCATCTCCGGCCTCTCCGTGGAGGCCATCGGTACAAAGTACCAGAATATCTTCCGGTTCCAGGTCAACGGGGAAAAAGTCTGCTTCTACTTCCTCTTCCGCCCCAAGTGCTCTGGTAATGATGTTCTTCTTCGGGTGGAACCGAGCTTCTTCCCTCGTAATGGTTCCTATCCGGACCAGGGTATTGACGAAGGAATGATCCTCCGTAATCTGCTCCAGCACGCCCTTTCGGTATCGATAGGCCCGGCTGTCCCCTATATTGAATACGAAAGCCTTATGGCCCGCTAAATAGGCCAGGACCAGGGTCGTCGCCATGCCCTGGCTGTCCGGAGAGCTTGCTGCCTGCCGAAAAATCAATTGGTTGGTTTCCCGGATCATGGCAAAAAAACAGCTGCGGATTTCTTCCTCTTTGGACAACAAATCCAGACATCCTCGGGAAATCCGGCTGCTCAGATAATCCACCGCCATCCTGCTGGCCAGTTCTCCGGAGTTGTTTCCACCCACTCCATCAGCGACGATGAACACCTGATGTTCCTCGCAAATATGACAGGCGTCCTCGTTCTTCATCCGTCGGACGCCCCTATTGGTATTCATGCCCAGTTGTATCATGTTACTCCTTATACCAGATTATACCAGTCGATCTGCTTTCTTCATGCGACAGATGAAAAATCCGTCGGTATCATTAACATTTGGCAGGAGCTGTAAAGCTTCCACCCGCTCAAAGAGCCTGTTCTTTTTCAGGAATTCACTGACCACCCGCTGATTTTCGTAGGGATTGATGGTGCAGGTGCAGTAAAGAAGGACGCCTCCCGGCTTCACGTACTGGGAAGCTGCCTGAAGAATCTCCAACTGCTTCCTTGGAAGCAGATCCATTTCAGCTGTCCTCCGTTTGTATTTAATCTCCGGTTTTCGCCGGATGACCCCAAGACCGGAGCAGGGAGCATCCACGATGACCCTGTCCGCCTTTTCCGCCAGGGCTGAGTCCACTTTCGTGGCATCCCATGTTCGGGCTTCTACATTATCCAGACCCAGCCTTTTTGCCTCGTTGAGAATGATGCTGATTTTTCGCTTATAGATATCCTGGGCCAGAACCTTGCCGCTGTTCCGCATGGTTTCGGCGATAGCCAGGGTTTTCCCTCCTGGTGCAGCACAAACGTCGATGATAAATTCTCCCGGCTGGGGATCCAGTTTTTCCACGGCAAACATGGAGCTTTCATCCTGGATGGAATAGAGTCCGCTTTTGTAAAGTTTTCCTTCAATCAGACGGCTTCCCTTGACCCGCAGACCGTTTTTAGCGATACCGCTGAGTTCTGCTTCCACCCCTTTGGCTTGAAACCGTTTAATCAGGTCCTCCCGGGAAATCCGGTGGGTATTGACCCGGACCACCAGATCCGGCGTCTTATTGCCCGCTTTCAGCAGTTCTTCTACGAACTCTTTGTTATACTGCTCCATCCAGAGCTCAATAATCCAGGGTTCATAGGAATATTTAACGGAAAGATGACGGATTTCATCCTTGCTCCGATCCGGCAGACGGGCTTCATAGGGCGCCTTGAGATAAGACCGGAGAACACCGTTGATAAAGCCTTCCCTGCCCTTGGCAAATTTCTTGGCCATATCCACGCTTTCGTTGACCGCCGCATAGGAGGGCACCGAATCCATGTATCCAATCTGATACAAGCCCATTCTCAGGATAGTCAGGTCACTGTTTCTCAATTTCGCCGCACCGGAGGCTACGAAATGATCGATGATGTGATCCAGCAGGTATTTGTTTTCCAGGACTCCGTACACCAGCTCCCGGACAAAGGCCGGGGAATCCGGTTTGCCGCAGATGATATGATGGTTCAGTGCAATATTGGAATAGGACTTTTTGCTTTCCACATCCATTAACGTGTAATAAGCAGTTTTTCGATTTGAATCCATTTAATTACGCCCCCTAATCGCTAAAATCCGGATAAGATTGGATACGGCCACCGCCAGGGCTGCCACATAGGTCAAAGCCGCTGCCGAAAGTACTTTTCTGGCACCGGAACGCTCATCCTCCAGGATGATGCCCAGTTCCAGCAATTGATCTACCGCTCTTCTGCTGGCGTTGAATTCCACCGGCAGAGTAACGGCATGAAACAAAATCACACCAACGAAGAGAAAAATTCCAATATTAAAAATCATATTGCCGCCGGAGTAATATCCGGCACTGATGATGATGATTCCAAGCAGGAGCAAGGGCCAGGACAGGTTAGAAGCGATGGAGACCAGGGGTGCTATGGTGTTTCTCACCCGCAGTGCCGGGTAATGCTGTCCGTCCTGAATGGCGTGGCCCGCCTCATGGGCCGCTATGCTGACAGAGGCAATGGACGGTTCCCCGTATACCGCAGGCGAAAGCATCATGACCTTCTTTCTGGGATCATAGTGATCCGTCAATTTGCCCTGGGTCATCCGGATTTCCACATGGCCCAGGCCATTCCGATCCAGAATCAGCCTGGCAGCTTGCGCTCCGGTGATACCCTTCCGGTTCCGTACTCCGGCATAGGTCCGGTAGGCCGATTGCACCTTGGTTTGAGCAAAGAAGGCAAATATCATTGCCGGAATCAACAGCACAAAGGTAGGGTCGAACATTCCGTATCCCATGGTCTTTCTCCTTTCCTATCGGCCCAAGACCAGCGGGAGCTCCATTTTATGCCCCCGGAGAAAATCCCGAACGATCATTCTCTTTTTACCCGGAACCTGAATCTCAGTAATCAGCAGATATCCTTTTCCGGTTTCCACCAGGATGCCCCGATCATCCACAGACCGAACACTGCCCGGTTCCATGACTTCATCGGCATTCAGGGAAACAGATATCTCAAATCCAGACTCGGCCGGGTCTGCTATCACTTCTGCCATAAATGCCTTCAAGGGTTCTCCCTTGTAAGAGGTGGTTGCCCCCGGTGCCGGATAAAGGCCCCGGATCTGCTTTTCCAGATCAAATGCATTTCTTGAAAAATCCAACAGTTCATCCGGTTTCAGAATCCGGTGGGCATAGGTAGCCAGGGAATCGTCCTGCTTTTCCGGCTTCAGGGTTCCCTTTTCGATGGAATACAGATGAGCCCGGAGCAATTCAGCTCCCATAAGGGCCAGTTCGTCGTGGAGCTGTTGATAATTTTTCCGATCCACCAAGGTTTCTGCCTTTGCCAGCATATCTCCCGTATCCAGCCCTTCAGCCATCTGCATCAGAGTGATTCCGGTTTTGTCTTCTCCCTCCATGATGGCCCGCTGAATCGGCGCCGCTCCCCGGAGACGGGGCAGCAGGGAGGCATGGATATTGATGCAGCCTTTTTCGGGAATCTCCAACAATTCTTTCGGAAGGAGCTGGCCGTAGGCAGCCACCACGATCAGATCCGGTCCGTAGGCCCGGATCTGATCCAGGATCTCCTGATTTCCCCGGATTCGCTCCGGCTGAAAGACCGAAAGACCCAGTTCCAGGGCCCGGGCTTTCACCGGTGGGGGCTGCAGTTTATTTCCCCGGCCTCTTGCCTTGTCCGGCTGAGTGAACACCATTCCCAGCTCATGGCTAGTGGAGGCTAGCATTTCCAAGGGAGCCACCGCGAATTCCGGTGTTCCCATAAAGATGATCTTCATATTCTACTCTTCTCCCGCTTCCCGGATGCCGGAAGCCTTGTCGATGAACAGGACTCCCTCCAGGTGGTCGTATTCGTGACAGATGGCCACCGCCTTCAGTCCTTCCGCTTCGATTTCATAGAATTCTCCGTTTCGGTCCTGAGCCCGAAGACGGACCTTTTCCGGTCGTTCTACCGTTCCGAAATATCCGGGAACGCTGAGGCATCCCTCTTCACCGGCCACCAGCCCTTCCATGGACAGAATCTCCGGGTTGACAGCCTCCAGCACATCTCCTTCTTCCGCCTCCACGATGAAAATCCTTTTCAGGATACCCACCTGGGGGGCGGCGATTCCCACACCGTCATAATCCCGCATGGTTTCCAGCATATCGTCCAGAATCATCCGAATCCGGTCATCTACCTGACTGACTTCCCGGCTCCGCTTCCGGAGAACCTCATCGCCCTCTACAACAATTTTTCTTAATGCCATTTTTTCCTCCTGATCTTATCTGTCTACATCATGCTGGCAGGATTGATATCGATGATGATTCCATAATCCCTTTTTATCTTTTCCAGCACGACGGTATACTCTTTTCTTCTTCCCCGGTCCACCTTCATCACGATCTGATGACGAAATAGATTTCCCTGCTTTGCAATGACCGCTGCAGCAGGCCGGAACACCGTGTACCCCGGGCTGTTACCGAAGGCGTTCATACATTCTTTATACACCGATTCCGCTTTCTCCAAACTATCCTTTTCCTTCTTGCCAGTGATGGTAAGGAGGAGAATATCGGCAAAGGGAGGATACTTCAACCCCTCCCGGATTTCTTTTTCTAATCGGTAAAAACCGTCGTAGTCCTGCCGGGCTCCCAGGGTCACCGCATAATGGTCTGGCTCATAAGTCTGAATCACTACCCGGCCCCGGGTATCTCCCCGTCCGGTTCTGCCCGCTGCCTGGGTGATCAGCTGAAAGGTCCGTTCCGCTGAGCGGTAATCGGGGATGTTCAAAGTCGTATCAGCAGCCAGGATTCCCACCAAGCCAACATGATGAAAATCAAGTCCTTTAGCCACGATCTGGGTGCCAATCAGGATCCTGGTCCGTCCCTTCCGGAAGTCGGAAAGAATCTTATCCAGGCTGCCCTTCTTTTTGGTGGAATCCAGATCCAGGCGGGCGGCAGGGATGTGAGGAAAATACTGGTTTACCTGCTCCTCCACCTTCTCCGTACCGGAACCGAAATGCCTTAAATAACGGCTTCCGCAGGAGGGGCATCCGGTTGGCAGGGATTCATTCCGGCCACAGTAATGGCAACGGACGTTCCCTTCTTCTTTGTGATAGGTCATGGAAATGCCGCATTCCCTGCACTTCATGACAAATCCGCATTCCCGACAGGAAAGAAAGGTACTATACCCCCGGCGGTTGAGAAAGAGGATGATCTGCTTATCCTGTTTCAGGGTCTCCTCCATCAGACCGAAAAGACGGGTGCTGAAGACGGAAGTATTGCCATTTTTCAGTTCTTCCCTCATATCCTGGATTTCCACCTGAGGCAGTTGGTTTCCGTTATACCGTTCTGTCAGGGTCAGCTTTTCATAAAAGCCTTCCTCTGCCCGGACGGCGGTAACGATGGAGGGGGTAGCGCTGCCGACGATCAGGACTCCCTTATTCAGCATGGCTCGCCGCAGGGCAACTTCACCTGTTTCGTATTTGGGGGACTTATCCGATTTATAAGTCAGCTCATGCTCTTCATCCATGACGATGACGCCAATGTTTTCCAATGGAGCAAATACGGCAGAGCGGGCACCGATGACGATGGATACCTCTCCCTTCCGAATCCTGGTCCATTCATCATACCGCTCTCCCATGGAAAGACGGCTGTGAAGCACGGCGATCTTTTCCTCCGTAAACCGGCTGATAAAGCGGCGTATGATCTCCGGAGTCAGGGAAATCTCCGGAACCAGCATGATGGCCGTCTTTCCCTTTTCCAGCGCCCGTTCGATGGCCCGCATATAGACCTCCGTTTTCCCGCTGCTGGTAACCCCGTGGAGCAGGAAGGAGTGCTGTCTATCTGAATCCATTTTTTCATAGATTCTGGCCAGAGCCAGTTCCTGCTGCAAAGTCAGGGATTCCACCGGTCCTCCCAGTCCTTCCGCATCCCGATAAGGCCTTCTTACTTTTCCGCCCTTGGAAATGGTGCCGCTGGGAGTAAAGCAGTGAATTCCTTCGATAAGGCGGCAGAGGTACCTCTTTTTCATCCAGAGGCAGATTTCCAGGGCTTCCTCCGGCAAAGAATATTCGGAATCGATCTCCCGAACCATCTTCAGGCCAGGGATGTCCTTTTCCAGATGATCCATCACCTCAAAAACATAGGCGGGCCGGATCCGATCACCCTGGGCAAAGGGAACCAGAACCCGGTCCCCCGGCCTGATCTGGGGAAAGGAACACCCATAGGTGTAAAACCGGTCCGTCTTATCCGTATTATTGTCGATCACCACGTTGACATAGTTCATGATGCTCCTGTTCCTCTAGAGAAGGTGGATATTATTGTTCCTACAGGTTTCCACCATGTCCTCGGGCCAGACAGAAACCTGGACCTCACCGATATGGGCCTTGCGCAGGAAGTACATGCACAGCCGGCTCTGTCCGATTCCTCCGCCGACGGAGTAGGGCAGTTCCCGGTTTAAAATGGCCTTGTGGAAAGCCAGTTCCTTCCGATCCAGGGCGGAAGCCAGGGTAAGCTGACGTTCCATGGCTTCTTCATCCACCCGAATGCCCATGGAGGATATTTCGAAGGAACAGCCCAGAATATCGTTCCATAAAACGATGTCACCGTTCAGTTCCCAGTCATCATAGTCGGGGGCTCTTCCGTCATGTCTTTCCCCGGAATTCAGCTTTCCGCCGATTTTTTTAATGAAGACGGCCCGCTTTTCTTCGGTGATGGCATCCTCCCGCTGTTTGGGAGTCAGGTCCGGATACCGATCCTCCAGTTCCTGGGTGGTGACAAAATAAATCTCATTGGGCAGTTCCGTCTGAATATCCCGATACAGACGGTTCACGTAATCCCCCAGATTTTTCAGGGCATTGTAGATGGTAACCACGGTTTCTTCCAGGTAAGCATCGGTCCGCTGTTCTCTGGTGATGACCTTTTCCCAGTCCCACTGATCCACATAGGCGGAATGGAGATTGTCAAATTCTTCGTCCCTCCGAATGGCATTCATATCGGTGTAGATGCCGTTGCCCGGCTGGATGCCATACTTCCCGAGGGCCATCCGTTTCCATTTGGCCAGGGACTGGACCACTTCCACCTTCTGCTCGTCCATATCCTTCAGGGTAAAGCTGACGGTTCGTTCCACTCCGTTCAGGTTATCGTTGAGGCCGCTTTCGGGGGTGACGAAAAGAGGGGCGGTGACTCGGCGCAGATTCAGGCCGTAAGCCAGTTCCTGCTGGAAAAAGTCTTTGACCTTCTTAATGGCTCGCTGACTTTCCATCAGATCGATCACCGGGGAATAGTTTTCTGGAAGCATTACTTTCGACATATATTTTCTCCTTTATTTTTTCATATTATTGATATTATTTGTAAAGTCTAAAGCTGTAAAAGCAGTCTGTGGCCGGTTATTTTTCCGGTTCCTCCGGATCCGGCCGCCTGGAATACTCACATCCGCAGAATCGCTGGCGGTAGAGCCGATATTCTCTTGCCATCTCCACGCTTCGCTGGTAACCGGCTTTTTTTCGGAAATCTTCAGCGATATAGGTAAGTCCGTACCGAAGGGCCAAATCCTGGCCAATACGGGTAATCAGCAGAAAGTTCTTCCGGGGGCTTACAGCCAGGGTTGTGGCAAAGCAGTCGTTCCCGGTGAGCCGGGCAGTCTCCGCCGTCTTTTCCAGCCGGAGCCAGAAACAGGCGGTACAGCGTTTTCCTCCCTCCGGCTCCTCCTCCATCCCCTTGGCGGCATCCAGGAAGGAGTCCGTATCGTAGGGGCCTTCTATGAAGGTTATGTGATCCTCGGGCGGGAGCTTCAGGTTGTAGCTTTCGATGAATTGAATCTGGGTTTCCTTCCGTTTCAAGTATTCTTCCCGGTGGGTAATATTGGGATTGTAGAAATAAACGGTAATTCGGTATTGCCGGGCCAGTCGCTCGATGACCGAGGTGCTGCAGGGACCACAGCAGCTGTGGAGCAGGAGACCTGTTTTTTCCAGCCGAAGGGGCTTATGGTCACCCTCCGCAAAATACCCGAAGCGGTTTTCCCGGCCTTCTGTCAGGACCCCGTTGGAAGGCTTGCATTTTTTATCTTCAGTCAAAAAGGATTCCCCCTTTTCAGGATTTTGGTTCACAATTCATGCAAAATATTATATCATAGAAATGGTCGGTTGCAAATAAGCCAAAGGCTTATTTTTCAAGGAAAGAGGTTAAATTTTGCAGAATCAGTTTTACACCATAGGCACATTTTTACAAGATTATTTCGGTGGACGGGTGGTCAAGCTTTCCATCGACGGAGGATTCACCTGTCCCAATCGGGATGGCAATCTGAGCAGGGGCGGATGCAGTTTCTGTTCTCCCCACGGAAGCGGAGAACTGGCCAGCAGTATCCCGGATCAGATCCGACTCCTTTCGGAAAAATGGCCGGATTCCCGGTACCTGGCCTATTTTCAGAGTCATACCAATACCTATGGGCCCCTGAAGTTGCTGAAGGAAAAGTATGAAACAGCCCTAAACTGGCCGGGAGTAGTTGGTCTGGTGGTGGCTACCCGCCCCGACTGCCTCTCGGAGGAAGTGCTGGATTACCTGGAGGAACTGAATCAGAGGACCTTTTTATGGGTGGAGCTGGGACTGCAGACCATCCACCAAAACACTGCTGACCGGATAAACCGCTGCTATCCCCTTCCCGTTTATGATAATGCCGTTAAAAATCTGGCATCCCGGGAAATCCGGATCGTGACCCATCTAATCTTCGGTCTGCCTGGCGAAACCCGGGAACAGATGCTCCAATCCGTGGATTATGTGTGTTCCGGTCCCATTTTCGGCATCAAGTTCCATATGCTGAACCTGGTAAAGGGCTCTGTCCTGGCTGCAACGGATCCGGATTACGTTTCCTTTGAAAGAATGGAGGACTATGTGGATTTAGCAGCGGAGGCTATCCTGCGGGTCCCCCCGGGAATCACCATTCATCGGATTACCGGAGACGTACCACGAAATCTGCTGATTTCACCGGAATGGAGCTACCAAAAACGAACCATACTGAACAGCATCAATAAAAGGCTGGCAGAAATAAAAAAATCCGGCGATAAGCCAGATATTTAAAAAGCCGGGGTTCACTCCCCCAGCCTCCCATCGTTGTAATGTTTCCGACAGAGGGACACGTACATATCGTTTCCTCCCACCAGAATCTGTTCTCCCTGCTTGACGAATTTTCCGTCAACGATCCGGGCCACCATGGTCGCTTTCCGGCCGCACCAGCAGATGGTCTTGATTTCTTCAATCTTATCCGCATATACCAGCATGTAATAGGAGCCTTCAAAAAGCTCATTCCGGAAGTCGTTCTTCAGCCCGTAAGCCAGCACCGGCACGTCACAGCTGTCTACGATTTCCACCAGCTGCTGGACATGCTGCTTGTTCAAAAATTGGCATTCATCGATCAGCACGCAGTCGATGGGTGCTTTTTTATTTTCCCGAAGAAAGAGTTCCAGAATATTGGTTTCCGGAGATACCATCTCCGCTTCCCGCTGGATGCCGATCCGGGAGGTGATGACCCCCTTGCCGTATCGGTCGTCCACGCTGGGCACCAGGGTCAGGACCCGCTTTCCCCGTTCCTCGTAATTATAGGCTACTTTGATCAGTTCTATGGATTTTCCCGCATTCATGGTGCTGTATCGGTAATATAATTGTGCCAATGTTTTCCTCCTGTTTTGTTGATAGGATAGCAGGAATATTTTACCCCATTCCCTGGCTATTGTCAAATCTGACAATCTGCTTTATAATGGATGGAGTTTATCCCCTGTCGGGGCAGTGTCCATCCGGAAGGTATTCAAACCGGATGGCAGGAAAGGAGAGTTCCATGCGATTGGCATTTATCCGGGATACGGTACAGAAGGTGGCCGAGGCCATCACCGCAGCCCTGGACATCGAAACAGAAATCGTGGATGATGGCTTGGAAATCATCGGAGGAACAGGCCGGTACACGGATAAGATCGGCACCTATGAAGAAATGGGGGATCTAAATTCCAATTTCATCTACGCCCGACTGCTGAAAACTGGTGCGGAATACATCTGCTCCGATCCGGCCTCCGACCCTCTGTACAATCCGGAAGAAGGGGAACTGGCGGAAATCTGCTGCCCCATCCGGCTGGAAGGACAGGTTGCCGGTTTGATCGGACTGGTTGCCTTTACCAAAGAACAACGGGATAATATCCTGCACCGACAGGACAGCCTGATTCCCTTTCTTCGGATCATGGCCGACCTGATCGCCAGCAAGCTGGCCATGGCCTCGGTCAATGACACCATGCGGATCACGTTGGATTCCATGCTCTCGACAGTCACCGACAGCAAGGGATTTATGGGCATCATCGGCATCAGCCGGGAGATTCACGACGTGAAGCTTCGGGCACTGCAGGTCGCCTCCAGCGATTCCACCGTGCTGATCACCGGGGAAAGCGGAACGGGAAAGGAGCTTTTTGCCCGTTCCATCCACAGTTCCAGCCATCGGAAGGATCACCCTTTTATCTCCATCAACTGCGGTGCCATTCCGGAGATGCTTTTAGAAAGCGAGCTTTTTGGTTATGAACGGGGCGCCTTTACCGGGGCAGACCGAAGCGGCAAACTGGGGAAGTTTGAAATTGCCAATCAGGGAACCATCTTCCTGGATGAAATCGGCGACATGCCTCTCCATCTGCAGGTCAAACTCCTTTCCGCCATCCAAAGCCGTCAGATCGACCGAATCGGCGGGACCGAACCGGTTCCGGTGGATGTCCGGATCATTGCCGCTACCAATAAAGACCTGGAATCGATGATTGAAACCCGGGAATTCCGGGAAGATCTCTATTTCAGGCTCAACGTCATACCCCTTCGGATCCCCCCCCTTCGGGAGCGTCCGGAAGATATCGCTCCCCTTCTGGAATTTGCCCTGGAAAAATTTTCTGTCCGGCTTGGAAAAGTTATCCATGGATTTTCTGAGGAAGCAGAGCAGGCCCTTTTAGCCTACCACTGGCCGGGTAACGTCCGGGAACTGGAAAACACGGTGGAATTTGCCGTCAACATGGAATCAGGAAACCGGATCACTCTAGCCAATCTTCCCGATCGAATCCGTTCTCCCAGAAACCGGTCTTCCGAAGAACAGGGAACTCTGAAGAAACGAACCGACCGGTTCCAGGAAGAAATCATCCGCCAGGTCCTTCGGGAGACGGGAAACAGCCTGGCCGGCAAACGTCAGGCGGCAGAGCTGCTGGATATCAGCGAATCCACTTTATATAGGCGAATAAGAGAACTGGGGATCGGCTGAGGCCGGTCCTTTTTTAGGCTCTGTAATTTCTGTGGGGGTCGGTAGAAAATAAAAAAAATAACACCTCGGACTAAATGTCTGCGAGATGCTACTTTTTTTGTGGTGCCCAGTCTCGGAATTGAACCAAGGACACGTAGATTTTCAGTCTACTGCTCTACCGACTGAGCTAACTGGGCAAATGGTGGGCCATCAGGGACTTGAACCCGGGACCTGCCGGTTATGAGCCGGATGCTCTGACCAACTGAGCTAATGGCCCAGGCCTTAAATGGTCGGGGTGGCAGGATTTGAACCCGCGGCCCACTGGTCCCAAACCAGTTGCGCTACCAAGCTGCGCTACACCCCGTTGTGTCGGACATTCTAGTTAAAGAAAATGGCAGGGGTAGTAGGACTTGAACCCACGGCGCATAGTTTTGGAGACTATCGCTCTACCAGCTGAGCTATACCCCTATGTATATGGCGGAGAAGATGGGATTCGAACCCATGCACCAGTTACCCGGTCTAACGGTTTAGCAAACCGTCCTCTTGAGCCTCTTGAGTACTTCTCCATATGAGTTGAATCGGTATTCTACTGGCGGAGAGGGTGGGATTCGAACCCACGGCCCCTTTCGGAGTCACTGGTTTTCAAGACCAGCTCCTTAAACCGCTCGGACACCTCTCCGTATGAGTTCTACTACATCCATATTTGATTGAAATTGGTGACCCATCCGCGACTCGAACGCGGGACACCTTGATTAAAAGTCAAGTGCTCTACCGACTGAGCTAATGGGTCATAATGGCTGGGGTAGCAGGACTCGAACCTACGAATGACGGAGTCAAAGTCCGTTGCCTTACCGGCTTGGCTATACCCCATTCTAAAAATTGTGGCGAGCCCACAGGGATTCGAACCCCGGACACACGGCTTAGAAGGCCGTTGCTCTATCCAACTGAGCTATGAGCCCTTAAAAAAAATGGAGCGGATGGCGGGAATCGAACCCGCGCTATCAGCTTGGAAGGCTGAAGTACTACCATTGTACGACATCCGCAGAAAAAATGGAGCGGAAGACGAGATTCGAACTCGCGACCCTCGCCTTGGCAAGGCGATGCTCTACCCCTGAGCCACTTCCGCGTAAAAGAAAAATTGGTGGAGGGAGGTGGATTCGAACCACCGAAAGCTCAGCTAACGGATTTACAGTCCGCCCCCTTTAGCCACTCGGGAATCCCTCCAGATTAAGATAGTACATGGAGCTGGTGGAGGGAATCGAACCCCCAACCTGCTGATTACAAATCAGCTGCTCTACCGTTGAGCCACACCAGCATGTCCACTCATGAGCTTTAAAAAAAATGGCGATCCGGATCGGGCTCGAACCGACGACCTCCAGCGTGACAGGCTGGCATTCTAACCAACTGAACTACCGGACCAAATGTTTAAATGGTGGGCGCTATAGGGCTCGAACCTATGACCCTCTGCTTGTAAGGCAGATGCTCTCCCAGCTGAGCTAAGCGCCCTGGGATTGTGTCGTTGCAACTTTTTTAGTTACTTGACACATTTATTTAATATACAGTAATTCGCTTCCGTTGTCAATACCCTATGTTGATTTTTATTTTTAAAAATTGGCTCCAAGGGTGGGGCTCGAACCCACAACCTATCGGTTAACAGCCGAGTGCTCCACCATTGAGCTACCTTGGAACATCTACTCGGGGAAGCGAGTCGAGTATTATCTTAACATAGCATTCCGGGCATGTCAACGAGTTTCTCTGATTTTTCTTTCTAATATTTTTACCGTCCCGCTGGTCACTTGATTCAGGAGTTCCAGCAGCTCTTCGCTGCCTTCCGGTGGTACAGAAATCAATCCTCCTACCTGCTCGGCATAGTTCAGGTCCTCCAGGGAAAAGCTGCCTTGAGCTGCCAGATGCCGGAGCTTATCCAGATAGGGATAGGCGAACTCCACCAGGAAAAATTCCCGCTCCTTGACTTCCACGATACCAGCTTCTTCCAATGCCAGCCGGGCCGTACCGGTATAAGCCCGCACCAAGCCCCCGGGTCCAAGCTTGATTCCCCCGAAGTAACGGGTGACCACCAGGGCTACGTTGGTGACTCCTTGAGCTGTCAGCATCTGAATCATCGGAGCACCTGAAGTTCCCTGAGGTTCTCCGTCATCGCTGGCCCATTGAATCTGAAACTGATCGCCAAGGACCATAGCCGGTACATTATGGGTTGCATCCTTATATTGGGATCGGATGCCGGCAATGAAGGCCTCGGCTTCCTCCCGGCTTTCCACCGGACAGATGTGACCGATAAAACGGGACTTCTCGATGATCTGCTCCGCAGAAGCCCGCTTTCCGATGGTTTTATACAAGCTCATATTTCTTGAATCGGCTGACATCCGCAAGGGAAAACTCACCCCGGATCAGCGTTCCTCCTTCTTCGTAGACCATTTCCTCCACCGTACCCTTATCGCAGAGGATTGATGAGATGTCACCCCGGTCATAGGGAATCAGAAAGCCGGTCCTTATCCGATCGGAAAAAGCCAGCTCCCGAATCTTGCTGATCAGCAGATCCAGGTGCAATCCCTTCTTGGCGGATATCAGGATGGCATTCTCGTTGTAGGAGGGCAGAAATTCTCCCTCCACAAGGTCGATTTTATTGTATATCAGCAATTTTTTCTTATCGGAGGCCCCAATCTCCCCCAAGACCTGATTCGTCACCTGTACGTGGAAATCGTGGTCCGGATCAGCCGCATCCACCACCTGGAGCAGCAAATCTGCATACAGAACCTCTTCCAGGGTGGCTTTGAAAGCCTTCACCAGAGCATGGGGAAGCTTGCTGACAAATCCTACCGTATCAATGAGGATGAATTCCTGGTTGGTATCCAGCCGTACGCTCCGCTGGGAAGTGTCCAGGGTAGCGAAGAGCATATCCTTTTCCAATACGGTTTTATCCGATTTGTCTGCCATTTCCAACAGCCGGTTCATGATGGCTGATTTTCCCGCATTGGTATACCCCACCAGGGCTATCACCGGTATCCCCGACTTTTCCCTCTTGGCTCGCTGGGTGGTCCGGGTTCCCCGAATCTGAGTAATTTCCGATTTGATTTCATCCATTCGCTTGGATATATGTCGTCGGTCCAGCTCCAGCTTTTTTTCTCCCGGGCCCCGGTTGCCGATTCCTCCCTGACGGGACAAGGACTTGCCGAAACCAAGGAGTCGGGGCAGTCGGTACTGGAGCTGTGCCAGTTCAACCTGCAGTTTTCCTTCTTTGGAAATTGCCCGGTCAGCAAAAATATCCAGGATTAGGATCGTCCGGTCCAGCACCCTTACTCCCAGGATATCTTCCAGATTCCGCAGCTGAATGCCAGAAAGCTCATCATTGAAAATCACCGTATCCGCTTCCATGTTGTGGCACAGTTCTTCCAGTTCCAGCACCTTGCCCTTGCCGATATAGGTCGCTCCATTTCTTCGCTCCAGCCGCTGGACCATCTGGCCCAGCACCGTGATGCCGGCCGCCTCCGCCAATCCGGCCAGCTCTGCCATGGACTGGGTGATGTCTTCCGATGTCTCCAGTCCCACCAGAATGGCTCGGTAATCCTCTTTGGTGATGACCTCGTTATTATCATTAAATTGCAGCATACCGCACCTGACCCCTTCCATTAAAAACCTCCGGCCCCAGAGAGCTGGAACCAGAGGCTTCGTTCATTGCTTCTTTTATACTTTCAGTTTGGCCAGTTCCTCGTGGAACTTGGAATTCAGGACCTTGATATGGGTTCCCTTCATTCCCAGCGAACGGGATTCGATGACACCGGCACTCTCCAGCTTTCTCAGGGCGTTGACGATAACGGAACGGGTGATGCCGGATCGATCAGCAATTTTACTGGCCACCAGCAGTCCCTCGTTGCCATTGAGTTCCTTAAAGATCTGCTGAACCGCTTCCACTTCCGAATAAGACAGAGTACCGATGGCCATCTGAACCACTGTTTTCCGTCTTTCTTCCTCTTCCAGTTCGATGGCTTTGCGCCGCTGCATCTCCAGTCCTACAACCGTAGCACCATACTCGCCAAGCACCAGATCCTCATCGCTGAACTCCGGCTTATACCGGGTCAGTACCAAGGTCCCCCAACGATGTCCGCCAGCGGTGATAGGAATGACGGTATGAAGCTTGTCATAGGTATCATAATCGTATTTGAAAATTTCCAGCGCTTCCTGGCCCTGCAGATTAGCCGTGGTGTTGACCACCTTCAGCAGTGCTTCATTGTATTCGTTGGGGAACTGCTCATTGCCCGTTTCCGGGTCCGTGATGGTCACGCTGTCCGCCTTGATCTTATAATGGACGCCGATGACTTTACCCCGCTTGTTGGTAATATAAACGTTGGCATCCATCAGGTCGCTGAGGGTTTCACACAAATCTCCGAAGGATAATACGCCGGCAGCACTTTCCCGTAATAACCAATTGAGTTTCCGAACTTTTTCCAATATATGGTTTTCCATAAACCGTTTCTCCTTGTTCCCTGTAAATTAATCATTATAAAAACATTATATAGATTTTTTACCGGTTTACAAGGGAAATAATTGACTTTTCAAAAAAGTTTCCTGAAAAGACACAATTCACGAAAACCAGTGAGCATGGGCATCCTAGAGAATAAAACGGTCTACGTCATCAGCATGGATTCGGCCGGCGAACCGCTCACTTACATATTCCTTATCAATTATGAGCTCTTTTTCCTGCATTTCAGAAATATTGAAAGAGATATCCTCCAGCAGTTTTTCCAAGATGGTGTGAAGCCGACGGGCACCGATATTTTCCGTCTGTTCGTTCATCAGCCAGGCCATGGTAGCAATCTCCTCAATGGCTTCCTCGCTGAAGTCAATCTTGATTCCTTCCGTTTCCAACAGCATCTTATGCTGTTTCAGCAGGGCATTTTCCGGCACGGTAAGAATCTTGACCAGAGCTTCCTTATTCAGGTTGGCCAGCTCCACCCGGATGGGAAATCTACCCTGGAGTTCCGGAATCAGATCCGTAGGCTTGGCAATATGGAAAGCACCCGCACCGATAAAGAGGACATGGTCCGTCTTGACCGGTCCATACTTGGTGTTGACTACGCTTCCTTCTACGATAGGCAGGATATCCCTCTGGACCCCTTCCCTGGATACATCCGCTCCGGAGCGATAGGTAGAACCGGAAGCGATCTTATCGATTTCATCAATGAAGATGATGCCGTTCTGTTCTGCACTCTGAAGGGCTTCTTCGGTCACCTGGTCCATATCGATCAGATTCTGAGCTTCCTGCTCCCGAAGGATTTTCCGGGCATCCTTGACCCGGACCTTTTTCTTTTTGGTCTTCTGGGGCATCATATCCCCGAAAATATTACCGATGGCAATGGACATCCCCTCATTGCCCATATCCAGGTTGTTTCCCTTTGGGGATTCCTTGATGGTGATTTCAATGAACTGCTCCTCCAGCAGCCCGTCCCGAAGCTGCTGACGGACCTGTTCCCGGGCCAGTTCAATGTCATCCTGACTGGCTCTGTCCTCTTTGGACTCTTCCTGGGAACTCTGCTTTTGAGCCTGATATCCGCCACCCATGATAAAATCAAAGGGCCCTCGGACACCGCCGGCAGCCGGCGTCGTCTTTTTCTTACCGGGAATAATAGCTTCAATAATCTTTTCTTCGGCAATTTCTTCGGCAATGGAGTATTTTTCCTGAAGCCGTTTCTGCTTGGTGATCCGGATGGCTGCTTCCACCAGATCCCGGACCATGGAATCTACATCCCTTCCCACATAGCCGACTTCCGTAAATTTCGTAGCTTCCACCTTGACAAAGGGCGCATCCATCAATTTGGCCAAACGACGGGCAATTTCCGTCTTGCCCACACCGGTGGGTCCCATCATCAGGATATTTTTCGGGGTGATTTCTTCCCGGATTTCCTCCGGCAGCAAGCTTCTTCGATAGCGGTTCCGAAGGGCAATGGCCACAGACTTTTTGGCTTCGTCCTGGCCGATGATGAATTTATCCAGTTCCGCCACTATTTCCTTTGGTGTCATTTTATTGAAATCGTTCATATCCTGTCCCCCTCTATAGTTTTTCCACGGAAATATTGTCGTTGGTATAAACACAGATGGAGGCTGCGATCTTCAGGGATTCCCGGACGATCTCCTCCGCCGACATATCCGTATGGGTATAAAGAGCACTGGCGGCTGCATGGGCATAATTTCCTCCGGAACCGATGGCAATATAGGCCGAATCCGGTTCGATGACCTCTCCGTTTCCGGAAATGACCAGCAGGCTTTCCTTGTCTGCCGCTATCATCAGGGCTTCCAGATTTCGGATGGCCTTATCGCTTCTCCAAAGCTGAGCCAGCGCTACCGCTGCTTTTTTCAGATTTCCCGAATGCTCTTCCAGTTTCTTTTCAAATTTTTCCGTCAGGCTGAAGGCATCGGAAACGGAGCCTGCAAAACCGGTCAGGACCGAATTTTTATAAATCTTCCGGACTTTCTTTGCCGTGGACTTCATGATGGCCGTCTGCCCCATAGTCACCTGTCCGTCACCGCCGATGCAGATATCATCCGGCCCTCGCCGTACGGCAACAATAGTCGTAGCATGAAATTCTATCATTATGTTCCTCCTCGTATTAGTCCATATTCAATAATTTTCTTTTTCCTATGACTATTCTTTATACCCACATTCCGGATTGGAACACGCCAAGCTGGAGGTTTTTGTCTTTTTTTCCAGAAGGACGGATCCGCATTCCGGGCATTTTTTGGAGGTGGGCTTGTTCCAGAATACCTGGTCGCAGTCGGGATAACCACTGCATCCATAGAAGACCCGGCCGGATTTTCCCCTGCGGACGATAATATCCTTGCCGCACTTGGGACACTGGGCATCCACCGTATTGACGATCTGCTTCGTGTTCTTGCATTCCGGATAGCCGGTGCAAGCAATAAAATCACCGAACCGCCCCTGTTTTCTGGCCATGGGTTTTCCGCATTTTTCACAGAGTTCCCCTGTCAGTTCATCTTCGATGACCACTTTTTCAATTTCTTCTTCTGCAGTCTTCAGCTCTTTTTCAAAAATTTGATAGAAATCCGCTACGATTTCTTTCCAGTTGATGTTCTTTACTTCAATGTCGTCCAGCTTATCCTCAAGATTGGCGGTAAAATCCGCATCCACGATTTCTGTGAAATACTTTTCCATCAGCTCAGTGACCACAAAGCCCAGGTCTGTAGGAACCAGGGATTTCTTCTCCCGAAGGATATAGCGCCGGTCCAGCAAGGTGGCAATGATGGGAGCGTAGGTACTGGGACGGCCGATATTTTTTTCTTCCAGGTCCTTGACCAGACTGGCTTCGGTAAATCGGGCCGGTGGCTGGGTGAAGTTCTGATCGCTGTTGAGGGTCTTCAGTTCCAGGTTTTCCCCCACATTCAGTTCCGGAAGCATTTTTTCTTCATTTTCTTCTGCGTTATCCACGTAGATTTTCAGGTAACCGTCGAATCGGACCCGGGATCCGGTGGCGCGGAAAACATAGTCTCCGTTTTGTATATCTACGGAAACCCCGTCGTACACCACCGGTGCCATCTGACTGGCCATAAACCGGGACCAGATCAGCCGGTAAAGCTGAAATTGATCTTTGGTCAGGGAGTCCTTAATGGAATCGGGGGTCAGCTCAATATAGCTGGGACGAATAGCTTCATGGGCATCCTGAACATCCTTCTTTTTATTGGCATACCGGTTGTCTGCCAGATATTCTGCTCCCATGGCCGTTCGGATAAAATCTGCTGCTGCCTTCCGGGCATCATCAGAAATCCGGACCGAGTCGGTACGGATATAAGTCACCAGGCCCACGGTGCCATGTCCCTTGACATCGACTCCTTCATAAAGCTGCTGGGCGATCTGCATGGTCTTTTTCGTCTGAAAGCCCAATTTGTTGGAAGCATCCTGCTGGAGGCTGCTGGTGGTAAAGGGAGCGCTGGCCTTACGGATTCGTTCTTTCTTTTCAACTGCTGCTACCACATAGGGGTTTCCTTCCAGCTGACGGCAGATGGCTTCCGCAGATGCCTGGTCGTCCACCGTCAGTTTGCTTCCTTTATATTCCCAAAGTTTGGCATTGAAAGCCTTGGATGATTTGGTCCCTTCCTGTTTCAAAAGGTCGGCGCTGATGGTCCAGAATTCCTTGGGGATAAATTCCCGAATCTGCTTTTCCCGGTCACAGATGATCTTCAGGGCTGCAGACTGTACCCGGCCGGCACTGAGGCCCCTCCGAACTTTTCTCCATAGAAGGGGACTGATCTGATACCCTACCAGTCGGTCCAGTACCCGCCTGGCTTGCTGGGCATCCACCAATTTCCGGTCAATGGCCCGTGGATTCTTCACTGCCTGCTGAATGGCGGTTTTGGTGATTTCATTGAAAACGATCCGGTTGGCTGAGGCTTCTTCGATTCCCAACAGAAAGGCAATATGCCAGGAAATCGCCTCACCCTCCCGGTCATTATCCGTTGCCAGATAGATTTTCGAAGCATTTTTCGCTTCGGATCTCATGGCTTTGATCACATCTCCCTTTCCGCGGATCGAAATGTATTCCGGATCGAAATTATTCTCTATATTGATTCCCATTTTGCTTTTGGGAAGATCTCTGACATGACCTACCGATGCTACCACCTTGTAGTTGCTGCCCAGAAACTTGCCTATGGTCTTTGCCTTGGATGGCGATTCTACAATCACCAAAGCCTTGGATTTAGCCATATTATCATCCTCCTATCGGTTAACCCTATTACCTGGTTTCCCCGGATTCCGTCTGAATCCCGGTTCAATGAATGATTATATTTGCTAAATCTTTATTTTGCAATAAAAATTTTTCCGAGGCTGGTCCAGAGGACTCCCTTCATCTCCATAATAGTCACCAAAGCATGAATGTGAGAAACCGGCTTTCCCGTCCTCCGGCAGAGTTCATCCGCCGTCATCTCCCCTCCTTCTGCCAAAGCCTGGTAGATTCGTATTTCATCCTTCCCCAGGGTTTTCATCACTTCTGCTTCCTGTAATCTTGGAATCCCCAAGTCATCCAGAATGTCTTCAAAAGAAGTCATCGGCAAGGCTCCATCAGCGATCAGTTTGTTCGTTCCTGCACTAAAGAGGCTGTTTATGTTTCCCGGCACCCCATAAGTCCTTCGCCCCTGATCCTCAGAAAATCCTGCCGTAATCAGGGAACCGCTGGAAATTCCTGCTTCCACCACTACCGTAGCCATTGAAAGGCCGCTGATGATCCGGTTACGGGCCGGAAAGCTGTAGGATGTGGCCCGAAAACCGGGTGGATATTCGGTCAGGATCAGCCCCTTTTCCTCTATTTCGGCCATCAAAGGCTGATTAGAACGGGGATAGCAGATATCGATTCCGGTTCCAAGGACGGCGATGGTTGGTCCCTGATGATCCAGGGCACTTTGATGACTGGCTGCATCGATTCCCGCAGCCAAGCCGCTGACCAGGGTTATGCCATATTGGGCCGTCTTGCTTCCTAAAAGCCGGGCCACCCACCGACCATAGGCCGTACCACGGCGGGATCCCACAACGGAAATGCAGGTCCGGGAAGCCAGGGCCAAATTTCCTGTATAGTAAAGGGTTTCCGGAGGATTCTTAATCATTCGCAGCAACGGAGGGTATCCGTTGTCTGAAAGGTTCACCATATTAAAGGAAGTTTTTTTCATCGGTTTAAGGTCCTTTCCTGTTGATCCCGATACTGAAGGGCTTCTGCCACATGGGAAACCCGGATGATTTCCTCTTCCTCCAGATCAGCAATGGTCCTGGCAACCCGAAGGATTTTTTTGTATCCCCGCATGGAGAGTCCCATTCCCTCCGAAGCTTCCAGGGAAAGGACCCGGGCTTCTTTCTCCATGGGGCAGAAACGTTCCAGCATTTGGCCATCCAGTTGGGAATTGAAAGTCAGTCCGGTTCCCTTGAAACGTTTGTTCTGGCAGTTCCTGCCCTGCAGCACCAGCGCCTTCATTTCAGCAGATCCAACGTCCTTAGTTCTTTGCTTGACCGATTCCAGGCCCATAGCTTCTGCCAGAGGGACCGCCATAACCCCCACAGTAAGATCCATTCGGTCCATCAGCGGTCCGGAGATTCGGTCCTGATAGCTCTTGATTTGAGCAGGTGTGCAAGTACATATCTGACCGGGGGAACCATGATATCCGCATCGGCAGGGATTACTGGAACCCAGAAGCAAAAAACGGCAGGGGTAGGTGACACTGCCTGCCATTCGGTGTATCCGAATCAATCCCTCTTCCAGAGGCTGCCGAAGAGTTTCCAGCACATCTCTTGGAAATTCACGCATTTCATCCAGAAAAAGGACACCCAGATGAGCAAGAGATAATTCTCCCGGTTTCATTTTTCTTCCTCCTCCCGTCAAGGCAATGGGGGAAATAGTGTGATGAGGCATCCGAAAAGGGCGGTCAAGGACGATGGGTTCTTCCCGGGTCAGAACTCCCGCCACGCTGTGAATCTTTGTAGCCTGAAAAATTTCCTCCTGATCCATGGGCGGGAGGATGGAAGGCAGGCATCGGGCCAGCATGCTTTTTCCCGAGCCGGGGGCTCCGGTCAGAAGAAGATTGTGAAAACCAGCTGCAGCAATCACCATGGCTCGTTTAGCCCCTTCCTGGCCAATTACTTCCCGGTAGTCCCTTTCTTTTTTATCTCCAAGTCCTTTTGTCTTTTTCATCATGGATTGGCAAAAAGAGAGAGGGCCCTCCTGGTTCAGGCAATGGACTAAATCGGTGAGGTTTTCTGCGGGGCACAGCTTGATGCCTTCTACCAGCCCGGCTTCTTCAAGATTGTCAGCGGGAAGGAATACCCTCTTTATTCCTGATTCAAAGGCCCCCATTACCAGAGGCAGGACCCCCTGAATCCTTCCCAGCCGGCCGTCCAGGGAAAGTTCCCCCAAAAAAACCGACTCCGGAAGATGACGGCTGCCCACTACTCCCAGAGCCTTGAGAATACCAATGGCCATCGGCAGATCGTAATGGGTTCCGGTTTTTGGCACATCGGCCGGGGAAAAATTGATGGTAATGCGTTTAGCGGGGTAGCCAAAGCCTCCGTTGATCAGAGCTCCCCGGACCCTCTCCCGGGCTTCTCGAACGGTGATATCCGGCAGACCTACCATATTCAGTCCCGGCAGCCCATTGCTCAGATCGGTTTCTACGACAACAACCTCTGTCTGGAGGCCATAAAGGGACATGGTCTTCACTTTTGAAAGCATGATACTTCCTTTCTGTTTTTCTATCCAAGGGCTGCAGAACACCTAAAAAGCATCGGTTATCTGCCGGATGAGGGTACTATTGCCCTGGAGAATGATCTCGATGACATCCATCCGGCAAGCTTCTGCCGATTGGCCTGTCGTCATCAGGTAATAACGGGCCATTCTTCGAAGCCGATGCTGCTTCTCCCGGTTCACAGACTCACAGGGGAGCCCCTGTCGAATCGTCGTTCTGGTTTTTACCTCTACGAAAATGATGACATCCCGATACCTGGCTACCAGATCCAGCTCCCCGAAGCGACTTCGGAAATTTCTTTCGAGAATCTCATAACCAAGCTTTGTCAGATACATTTCTGCTATTGCTTCTCCCTTTTTTCCGGTGTTCATACCCCCATCCTTTAATTCCATATTTTTATATATTTTACATTTATTTACATACATTGTCAACCCTCATTCAACCCTGCCCACGAAAAAAACCGCCTCTCATACCAAGACGGCTTTTTCCAGAACTCACCTTTAGGGTAAGGATTTCTTGCAATTAAAACAGTTTACAAAGAAGGGTGCCCCAAAATCAGACGATGGATAGCCGAAGCCACCCCATCTTCATCATTGGATCCGGTTATGAATTGAGCGATAGCTTGGATGCTTTCCTTGCCGTTGGCCATGGCCACCGGGTAACCGGCGGCCCGAAGCATCGCCTCGTCATTGGGGCTGTCACCGAAGGCCATGGTGTAATCCCGATGGATATCCAGAATCTCGCATAGATGAAGGACTGCATCGGCTTTGCTGGTGGTCCTGCCTCCGATTTCCAGATTATGGTCAAAAGAAGAGGTGATGGTCACATCCGGGATGGTTTTCAGCACCTCAGCCATCATAGCCTTATCTTCCTGTCGTCCAAAATTGATGTTGATGTTTTCCACCTCGGCTTTATTATTTCGCAAAAAATTCAAGATTCCATCCACCGGTTTCCTGGTTCTCAAAATGTAATCGGAATGTTTTTTAGCCAATCCGACTTTCTCAATATTGTGGTAAATATGGCTGTCCACAAAGGCCTCTCCTTTGACGAACGCTTCCAGCATAAAATCATAGTTGCTAAAAAGGTTCACCGTAAATTCGATGGATTCCGGATGGATCAGATTAGAATAGATGGTCTCTTTGCTTTCCAGATGGACTACCCGGGCTCCGTTGGAAGTAATCGCATATTCGATTCCCCGGACTGCTGTTACCTCTTCCGGCAGGGCAGAATAAACCCGGCCGGTGGCTATAACGACGTGAACCCCCTTTCCGGCAACGGTTTCCAAAGCTTCCCGGGTCTTTTCCGTCAACTGGCCCTTACTGTTCAGGGTCGTTCCGTCCAAATCAAGGGCTATTAATTTTATGTTCATGATCGGTACACCTCTTGTTGTAATATTCAATAATGGGGTGATTCTTATACTTTGTGATTCAGCATATAAAGGAACTCCTCGTTGTGAGCCCTGACATATTTCATATTGCAGGAATCTCCGTGCCCTGGATGAATGGTGATGTCATTGCTCCACTTATCCAGAATGCGGGTCACCGTATCCCGGAGCTGGGATAGGGAACCGCCTTCCAGGTCCGTCCTGCCCAAATCCACATTAAAAATCGTATCTCCGGTAAAGACTGCTTTGGATTTCTCCGAGTAATAACAAACTCCTCCGGCAGTATGGCCGGGAGTATGGATCACTTCGATGCTTTCCCCATCCAGGTCCAGTTCCTCTCCCCCTTCCAGAACAACATCCACTGGTTTCCGGTAAAGGTCTGCATCTCTTCGGTGTAGGTAAACGGGGCAGTCAAAGAAACTCCGTATTTTATCTACCCCGCCCACATGGTCATAGTGGTGATGAGTGAGCAGGATTCCTGCCGGCTTCAGCTGATGCTCCTGAACGAATCCAATAAAGCGTTCCGGATTGTACCCCGGATCCACCACGAAACAGCTGCCTCCGTCTCTGATATATAGAACATACCCGTTGCTTTCCAGGTTGCCTCCGATAAATCGTTTGATAATCATTTGTTCCTCCTTTTTCAAGCCATTTCCTCTAATTTTATATTAATACCCCCTTTTGTGCAAATAATTGTTGATTTAAAACCCATTAGTGGTAGAATAGTGTCTATCGAGATACAGAAAACCGCTTGAGCCGGTTGATTCAGTGTTATACAAGCAAAGGAAATTATTATGAAAATTGCAATCGTCGGTGCGGGGAAGCTGGGAACCAAGGTGGCAGAAGCCCTGGTAGGGGGCGACCATTCCGTAACCGTCATCGATAAAAACGAGGAAGCCATAGCCAAGCTGTCCTCCCATATGGATATCATGACGATCACGGCCAATGCCAAGGAGCTTTCCGTGCTGGAAAATCTGGACATCGAGTCCTATGATTACCTCCTGACGGTAACCGATAAGGACGAAAAAAATATCTTCATTGGTTCCATGGCTAAAAAACTGGGCTGTCACAGCGTCATAGCCCGGGTTCGGGATCCGGAACATATGAATCAGTTTGACTTCATCAAACAGCATTTTGAAATCGACTCCATCGTCAACCCTGACCTGTCTATTACGATGGAAATCTATAAATATCTGGTTGAAAAGTATACTCTGAGCAACGGCATCTTTACCAGCGGCAAAATATCTCTGTTGGAATTCCCGGCAAAAAAATTTCCCGCTATGATCGGGGTTCCTATGTCCAGGATGAAGACCATCATACCGAACATGCTTCTTGTAGCCATTTCCCGTTACGGAAAGGTCATCGTTCCCCACGAGGGAACCATGGTTCAGCCGGAGGACGGTTTGTATCTGATCGGGGAATATGAACCAATCACAAAACTGTCGGAAAAGGTTCATGAGCGTGGGAAATACACAAATTTACAAAAAATCATGATTTTGGGTGGCGGAAAAACCGGACTTTATCTGGCAAAGAAGCTGTCCGATTTCGGTATATCGGTCAAAATCATCGAAAAGGAGAAAAGCCGCTGTCACTATCTGGCGGCCCATCTGGATGACAGCGTCATCATCCTCCATGGTGATGCTACAGACATTACCCTGTTGGAAGACGAAAATTTCAATGAAATGGATGCCTGCGTCACTGCCACTGGTTATGATGAAGAAAACCTTTTGCTGGCTTTGGTGGCTAAGCAGCATGGCATCGAAGATGTGATTGCCAAGGTGAGCCGTGAAAGCTATGCCGAATTGATCGGGAGTATGGGCATTGACATGGCTTTGAATCCTATCGACATCGTTACCAGCAATGTCCTCCGGTTCATCCAGGGGTCCAAGCGGATTCTTTCGTCTCAGTTGATCCAGGGGCAGGCAGAAATCGTCGAGTTGGTAGCTGATTCCAAGATGAAACTCATCGACATTCCGCTGAAGAACCTGAAGCTTCCGGAAGGAGCTATCATCGGAGCTATTCACCGGGGGCTGGAGGTCATCATTCCCAATGGGGAAACCGTTATTAAACGAGGAGATCGGGTTATCGTCCTCTGCCTTCTTTCGGAGCTGGCCGAACTGGAAAAACTGCTTCGAACCAGCAAAGCCGGTCTTTTCGGCAGGAGTTGATTTTTCATGGACTTGAATTGGAACATAATCCTACGTATATCCGGTGCGCTGTTCATCGTTATTTCTGTTGCGATGATCCCCTCATCGCTGGTTTCCTATATCTATCAGGAACCGGAAATAGCCCTGGCCTTTACAAAAACAATCATTCCGTCAATTATTATTGGCGGCTTATTATTGTTGGTAACCAAACATAATACCGGCCGGATCAAGGTCCGGGACGGATACATCATCGTCGCTCTTTGCTGGGTCCTTTCTTCTTTGATTGCAGCAGTACCCTTTGTGATCTCTGGGGAAATCCCAAGCCTTGTGGATGCTTTTTTTGAAACCTGTTCCGGATTCAGTACAACAGGGGCCTCCATCCTCACCAATGTGGAAGCATTATCCAAGGGACTGCTTTTTTGGCGATCCTTCACCCATTGGCTGGGCGGTATGGGAATCCTGATTTTTGCCATTGCCCTGCTTCCCAGTCTGGGAATCAACGGGCAGGCTATTGCGAAGGCAGAAGCTCCCGGACCCACTCTAGACAAACTCACCCCAAAGCTTTCCGATACGGCAAAGAGGCTTTACCTGCTCTATCTGGGATTCACGCTGATCATCACCATCCTGCTGAAAGCAGGGGGGCTTTCTCTCTATGATTCCCTGGTTCACGCCTTCGGTACCATAGCCACAGGTGGTTTTTCCATATATAATGACAGCATTGCTCACTATGACAGTGCCTATGTGGATTTGGTCATCGGGGTATTTATGGTCGTCGCCGGAGTCAACTTCAACCTTTATTTCATTTTGTTCCGCCATGGAATTCGAAATTTCTTTCAGGATCTGGAGTTGCGGTTTTTTCTTTTTTTAGTTATAACGGTGACCCTTCTCATCGGAATCAATTTGTTTGCTGCCAACGCCTATGACAACCTGTTTGAATCCTTCCGACACTCTTTTTTTCAGACCGCTACCATTATTTCCACCACAGGTTATGCTACAGGGAATTTTGACCTATGGCCAACCTTTTCCAAGATTCTTCTGCTGGTCCTCATGCTGATCGGAGGTTCATCCTCCTCCACCAGCGGAGGTATGAAGGTCATACGAATTCTGGTAATTTTTAAGTTTATAAAAAGAGGAATAGCCAGAAGGCTTCATCCTACCGCCATTGTACAATTAAAATTTGGAAGCAAAGCCCTGCCAATTGATACGGTTTCTGCTATCGCAAATTTTATTTTCCTTTATATTATTACCATTTTTGTCAGCACAATCCTGATTTCCATGGAAGGGAATAGCCCTATGACCAATTTCTCGGCAGTCATAGCTTGTCTGGGAAATATTGGCCCTGGATTTGATCAGGTTGGTGCTGTCATGAACTATGAATTATTCTCTGATCCTTCGACGCTGCTGCTGTCCTTTTTAATGCTGGCAGGCCGCCTGGAACTATTCACCATCATCATGCTGCTGAGTCCAAGGTTCTGGAATCCCAACCGATAAACTGAGGTATCCTATGCTGCTCAATCTTCCAATCATCACCAGAATGGTGGGCCTGATCACCTTAATCTGCGGGGTTTCCATGATCCCATCCTGCATCATCAGTATCATCAAGGATTCTCCAGAAGTAATCCGGGGGTTTCTGATGGCCTTCATACCGGTAACGGCAATCGGCGGATTTCTGTTCTTTTTTGCTAAATCAAAGGCGAAAAATGAATCCTTTAAAGTCCGGGATGGTTATTTAGCCGTCAGCCTCTGCTGGGTTTCCGTTTCCTTTGCCGGAGCACTTCCATACGTATTTTCCGGAACTGCAGAAAGCTTTATCGATGCCATTTTCGAATCCGTTGCTGCCTTTACCACTACAGGTGCTACGGTGATCGGGGGGGCAGGATTACCAGCATCCATCGCCCTTTGGAAAGCCATTTCCCACTGGCTGGGAGGCATGGGGATCCTGGTATTTGCCATTGCCATTCTTCCGGCACTGGGTGTCAGCGGTCTGAAAATGGCCAGTGCGGAAACCCCGGGGCCCTCCTTTAATAAGGTCAAGAACAAGGTATCTGAGTCGATGAAAACCCTGTATCTGATCTATATTAGTTTTACCGTCATCGAGTTTATTCTGTTGATCCTGGGAGGAATGCCCGCCTTTGATGCAGTCATCAACACCTTGGGCAGCATCAGCACCAGCGGCCTGGCATCCCATCCCGACGGAATTGCAGCCTATGGCAGCTTCTATATCGAATCCATCATCAATTTGTTCACATTTCTGGCATCGGTGAACTTCCTGCTTTTCTATATGGTCCTCCAGGGCAAGATAAAGACCATCTTTAAGGATGCTGAGCTAAGGGCTTTCATCGGAATCATTTTCGGAGCATTTGTCTTGAACAGCGTAGCCCTTTTTGCTTCCGGAACCTACCCATCACTGGCTGCTTCCATGCGGGCCAGCATCTTTCAGACACTGGCCTTCTCCAGCACATCTGGATATTACATTGCGGACTACACCTTATGGCCTGTGTTCAGCCAGACAATCCTGTTTTGTCTGATGATCATCGGCGGGTGTGCGGCCTCCACCAGCGGCTCCTTTAAGGTTATCCGTGTCATCATACTGTTTAAGCTGGTGATTCGTGGATTCCGGAAAAGACTCCATCCCCGTTCTGTGGTGGCAGTCCGGATTGGAAACAACGTGGTTCCTGCTGACACGGTTTCCTCCATTACCTCCTTCACCATGTTTTACATTACGGTGTACTTTATTACAGCTCTGGTCATGTCTCTGGACAACTTGGATATGACCACTACCCTGAGTGCTGCTGCCGGAATCCTCTCCAACACGGGAATGGGCTTCGGCGAGCTGGGCCCCGCTAATAATTTCAGTATTTTCAGCCCCGGCGTTCGTCTATTTTCATCGTTTATGATGATCGTGGGGCGTCTTGAGCTCTACACCATCCTGCTGCTTTTTACCCCCTATTTCTGGACAGGAGAAAATTAAAACCGGCCTCGGCCGGTTTTATTATTTGAGTCTATTCAATTATCTTATTCTTGTCTCATTCTTTTTCTTCTGCCTCATCCGCCAGCCGAAAATCAATTTCTCCATCCTGAGCACTGACCCGTTCCACCACGACCCGGACCCGGTCACCAAGGGCGTAAATTTTATTGGTATGAGCCCCTCTCAGACGGTAATGAGCTGCTTCATGCTGATAATAATCATCTTTCAGGGAGGAAGCGCGGACCATTCCTTCGATGGTATCAGGAAGCTCCACGTAGAATCCGAACCCCGAAACCCCGCTGATGACCCCATCGAAAATATGTCCCACATATTTTTCCATGTACTGGGCTTTTTTCAGTTTTTCCACATCCCGTTCCAGCTCCTGAGCCTGACGTTCTGTTGTGGAGGATATTTCAGCCGCTTCCTCCGTCACCTTCCGGTACTTTCGGATTCTGGCGCCAGTCAGGTTTCCCTTCAGGGTCTCTTTGATGATCCGATGAATCATCAGATCTGGATATCGCCGGATGGGTGAAGTGAAATGGCAGTAGTAACGGACCCCTAGACCGAAATGGCCCTGGCACTCGGTTCCGTAAAAAGCTTTCTTCATGGACCTTAGCATAATGGTATTCACCACCCGCTCATAGCTTTCGCCCTCGATTTTTTTCAGGATGGCAGCCAGTTCCCTGGGATGGACATTATCAGAGGAGCCCTTCAGATGGCAGCCGAAGCTGGCAATGAATGCCTTGAATTCTTCAATTTTTTCCGGGTCCGGTTTTTCATGAATCCGGTAAACAAAGGGGAGTTCGGTCCAAAAGTAATGCTCCGCCACCGTTTCATTAGCAGCCAGCATGAACTCTTCGATCATCTTATTAGCCGTCCGTCTTTCCACCAGTTCTACGCTGACCGGAACCCCTCCCTCATCCAGCACGATGGCGGCTTCATTGAGATCGAAATCCAGGCTTCCCCGGTCCAATCTTTTTTTGCGCAGGATCGCCGCCAGTTCTTCCATCATCCTCAGTTCCGGAATGATTCCGGTATAGCGGGAGATCAGGTCTACTGCATTGTTTTCCAAAATATCCGACACGTCATCGTAAATCATCCTGAAACGGGACCGGATCACACTTTCATAAATTTCATGGCGGACCACTTTGCCGGATCCATCGATTTCCATATCCACCGACAGGGTCAGCCGATCCACCTCCGGATTCAGACTACAGGCTCCATTGGACAGTTCCGCCGGCAACATGGGAATCACCTGATCGATCAGATAGACGCTGGTGCCCCTTTTCAATGCCTCTTTGTCCAGATGCCCCCCCTCCCGCACATAATGGCTGACATCGGCGATATGGACTCCCAGCAGGTAATGACCGGATTCCGTTTTCTCAATTGAAATGGCATCATCCAGGTCTTTGGCGTCAGGTCCATCAATGGTAATGATTTTTTTATCCCTCAAATCCTTGCGTCCTGTCAGGGAATCGGCAACTTCATCTCCTGCCATTACGACAGCTTCCGAGCGGACCCGGCCGGGAAATTCAGGCGTCAGATTGTAGGAACGGATCAGGGATTTGATGTCTCCTCCGGCCTCTCCGCTTCTGCTGATGATTTCACTGATCCTGCCCTCCGGATTGCTGCCTTTTTCCGGATACTTTGTAATGGCGACGACAACTTTGTCCCCCTTCCGGGCACCATTAAAATCCTTTCGCCGCACATAGATATCATCGGTCTGCCGTTTATCATCGGGCACCACAAATCCAAAGGCCCGGCTGGTTTCAAAGCTGCCAATGATTTCCCGGGTACCCCGGGATAGAATTTCTTCAATATATCCTTCCCGTTTGGCTCCAGCCGCCTCTTCGTATGCAACCCGAACTGCCACCCGATCTCCGTTCATGACGTCTTTCATGTTAGATCGACTGACGAATACATCCGAACCCTGTCCCTCTTCCTCCGGAATCACAAATCCAAAGCCATTTTTATGCTTCATCATTTTCCCGATGACCAGCGGGCCTTTCCCTCGGAGAGACTCTTTTTTCAGGTGAGTGGTTTTTTTATTGATTGTTGCGGGAGTTTTTTTCGGATCCCTGCCGTTTCTTTTCTTTTTCATAGTCCTATTCTAACTGAAAAAGAGCGGCTACGCCACTCTTTCTTTCAACAGACATGATTCTGAACCTTATTCCACTGAAACGATCCATCCCTTATCATCCTCAATTTTCCCGGTCTGAATGCCATAGAGGGTATCATACAGTTTCTGAGAAAGTTCCCCGATCTGATTATCGTGGATAATCGCCTTCTGATCCACCCAGCTGAGCTCGCCCACCGGAGAGATAACGGCTGCCGTACCGGTTGCAAATACCTCCTTAAGGCTGCCGTCTTTCGCAGCCTGGAATACTTCCTGTATGGTCAGTCTTCTTTCGGAGACCTTGTGCCCCCATTCCCTCAGCAGAGTCAGTACTGAATCTCTGGTTATGCCCGGCAGGATGGTTCCGGCCAGGGGAGCAGTGATGACTTCATCATTGATCACAAAAAAGGCGTTGGAGGTGCCGATTTCTTCCACATACTTCCGCTCTACCCCATCCAGCCAAAGAACCTGATCGTACCCTTTTTCATGGGCCTTTTCCTGAGATTTGAGGGCCGCCGCATAGTTGCCGCCGATTTTGGCAAATCCCGTTCCTCCCGGCACAGCCCGGACGTATTCCTCTTCCACGTAAATTTTTGTGGGAGCCAAGCCATTAGCATAGTAGGGACCGACTGGACACAGAATAATGCCGAAGAGATAGTGGGCTGCCGGCTTGACGCCCAGTACCGGGGAATCTCCGATAATAAAGGGCCGGACATAGAGGGAGGTGCCCTCCTGCTCTGGAATCCAGTCCCGGTCCATGTCCACTACTGCTTTGACGGCTTCCACATATAGATCTTCATCGATGGTGGGAATGCACATCCGCTCATTGGTCACATTGGTTCTTCTGGCATTCATTACCGGTCGGAACAACTGTACCGTTCCATCTTTTGTTTTATAGGCTTTCAAGCCTTCAAACATTTCCTGTCCGTAATGAAGGCAGGTAGCCGCCGGAGAAAGGGAAAGGGGCCCAAAAGGCACGATTCTGCCGTTATGCCACCCTTTTTCTTTGGTATATTCCATCAGGAACATGTGATCGGTAAAGGATTCTCCGAATTTCAGGGCTGCGGGATCCGGTTTTGCCTTAGGATTTTCGTTTTTAATTACGGTGAATGAATGCTTCATAAGGTCGTTCCTTTCTTTATGTTTTGGGAGCAGGGTCATGCTCCAATTCTTTGTGGATACACCGTATATGATAAACCTATTTTTGTATCTCGTCAACAATTTTGTTGTATATTTTTTGTTATTTTCAACAATAAAGACGGATGGTTGCCCATCCGCCTTCTGTAATCGTCTTATAAAATTATCCTTTAGAACATTCCGCCAATGGTGACAAAGAAGGGTGCAAATACAACGGCAACGATGGTCATCAGCTTGATCAGGATGTTGATGGAAGGACCGGAAGTATCTTTGAAGGGATCACCGACCGTATCTCCGACAACAGCTGCTTTATGGGATTCGCTTCCCTTTCCGCCGTAGTTGCCTTCTTCGATATATTTTTTAGCATTGTCCCAGGCACCGCCTGCGTTAGCCATCATGATAGCCAGCAGAACACCAGCGGAGAGAGCACCAGCCAGCATGCCGCCCAGAGCTTCTGTACCCATGAAGGTTCCAACCAGCAGGGGAGCAAGGATAGCCAGCAGACCTGGGGCAACCATTTCTTTCAGAGCTGCCTTGGTGCTGATGTCAACGCATCTAGCATAATCGGGCTTGGACGTACCTTCCATGATTCCCTTGTCTTCCCGGAACTGACGTCTTACTTCTTCAATCATCTCATTGGCCGCTTTTCCTACAGAGTTCATGGTCAGGGCGGAGAATAAGAAGGGCAGCATGGCTCCGATGAACAGGCCGGCGATAACCAGCGGGTTCAGCAGGCTGATGGTGGAAAGGCCGGCAACCTGAGAATAGGTGGCAAAAAGGGCCAGGGCAGTCAGGGCAGCAGATCCGATAGCAAAACCCTTACCAATAGCCGCGGTAGTATTTCCTACAGCATCCAGTTTGTCGGTAATCTTTCGGACTTCCTTGGGAAGTTCTGCCATTTCAGCGATACCACCGGCATTATCAGATACCGGTCCGTAAGCGTCAACAGCTACCACCATACCGGTGGTGGAAAGCATACCTACTGCAGCGAGAGCGATTCCGTAGAGGCCTGCAAAGGAATTGGCTACCAGGATGCCCACTGCAACACAGAGGATGGGCCAAACGGTAGACAACATACCCACGCCAAAACCACTGATAATCGTGGTAGCCGGGCCGGTCTGACACTGTTCTGCAATTTTTTTAACGGATTTGTAATCACCAGAGGTGTAGATTTCTGTAATTTTTCCGATGGCCGTACCGACGACGAGGCCGGCGATGATAGCGATGGCACTATTCATGTTGCCAAAGAAAATCTGGCTCATGATCAGAGAAGCAACAATGACGATACCACTGCTGATATAGGTACCCATGTTCAGGGCTGATGCAGGATTGGTGTTTTCATTGCCCCGGACACACATGATTCCGATGATGGAAGCGATGATTCCGATGGCGGAAAGCAACAGGGGAAATACGGAGCCCATGACCGGATCCAGCTCAAAACTTTCACCAAAAATGGGGTTAATAACAGGGATAATGACCGCCAGAGTAATGGCGGAAATGATGGCGCCTACATAGGATTCAAACAAGTCAGAACCCATACCGGCAACGTCACCGACGTTATCTCCTACATTGTCAGCGATAACAGCGGGATTTCGCGGGTCATCTTCCGGGATTCCGGCTTCTACCTTACCAACCAGGTCCGCTCCTACGTCCGCCGCTTTGGTATAGATACCGCCACCTACACGACCGAACAGAGCCATGGATGACGCTCCAAGACCAAAGCCAGTGATGACTTCCGCCGCATCCACACCCAGCACTACGAAAATCGTACCCAGACCAAGAAGACCCAGACCAGCTACGCAAAGGCCCATGACAGCTCCGCTTCGGAAGGCTACCTTCAGCGCTTTGTTCATGCCACCTTCCATGGCAGCATTGGCTGTTCGAACGTTACCTTTGGTTGCAACCTGCATCCCAAAGAATCCGGCCAGCACAGAAAACAAAGCTCCGAACACATACAGTCCGGCTGTTACCCAATTTACGGCAAAACCGATCAGCAGGAACAGGATGATGATGACCACGACCATGGTCTTGTACTCTCTCTTCAGGAATGCCATGGCACCTTCATGGATGTATCCGGCAATTTCCTTCATTCTGTCCGTGCCCTCGCTCACTTTACCGATCCAGGACGCCAGGCCATAAGCAAAGACCAGGGCCACCAGGGCAACAACCGGTACGATAACTGCTAAAATTTCCATCAAATAATTCCTCCTCTTCTTTTTAACGACACTAAGAGGCGCCAACGACACCTCTTACCCTACGGACGTTAAAAACTTCACTTAAAATATTTCAAATAAATTTAAAACGTGATTATTCAATTGTTACTAATGCGAGGGAAACGACGATGAACGCAATGGCTGCAACGGTGGTCACTTTGCTGAGTACCGCTTCATAGCCTTTGCTCTTCTTTTTGCCGAAAAGCTGTTCCGCGCCGCCGCCGATGGAACCGGAAAGACCTGCGCTGTTACCGGACTGCAGCAGAATGCTGGCAATCAGAACGATGCTGGCAATGGCTAACACGATCATAAGGAATATGTTCACTTTGCACCTCCTATGTAAGATTAACTACTCGATTTTAACACAAAACCACTTGGCAATCAAGTGGTTTCGTGTTTTTTAGACTTATTTTAAGTTGTAAAAAGCCCCATTGCCCGCATACTGGGCAGCCGTATCCAGGGTTTCTTCGATTCGGAGCAGCTGGTTGTATTTTGCCACTCGGTCGGTTCTGGAAAGGGAGCCGGTTTTGATTTGTCCCGTGTTCATGGCAACCACGATATCCGCAATAGTCACGTCCTCGGTTTCTCCGCTTCGGTGAGACACCACAGCTGTATATCCGGCCTTCTTCGCCATCTCAATGGCATCGAAGGTTTCGGTCAGAGTACCGATCTGGTTGACCTTGATCAGGATAGAGTTGGCGATGCCTTCCCGGATTCCCCGTTCCAGTCTTTCCGTATTGGTAACGAACAGGTCATCTCCCACCAGCTGGACTTTTTTGCCCAGCGTATCGGTCAGCAGCTTCCAGCCTTCCCAGTCATCTTCGGCCAGGCCGTCCTCAATGGAGACGATGGGATATTTATCCACCAGCATTTCATAATAAGCAACCATTTCAGCCGAAGTCTTTTTCACTCCTTCGCCTTCCAGGTTATACATCTTGGTTTTTTCATCGTACATTTCACTGGCAGCCACGTCCAGAGCCAGGCGGATATCGGCACCGGCTTTGTAGCCGGCCTTTTCGATGGCTTCCAGGATTACCTTGATGGCATCTTCATTCGTAGCCAAGTCCGGGGCAAAGCCCCCTTCATCGCCTACTGCCGTATTTTTACCCTGGCTCTTCAGCACAGCCTTCAGACTGTGGAATACTTCCGCACCCATTCGGAGAGCTTCCCGGAAGCTGGCAGCGCCTACCGGCATGATCATGAATTCCTGAATGTCCACCGTATTGTCTGCATGGGATCCGCCGTTCAGGATGTTCATCATAGGTGTGGGCAGCAGCTTAGCATTGACTCCGCCCAGATACTGGAACAAGGGCAGTCCAAGGCTGTTGGCAGCCGCATCGGCAGCAGCCATGGAAACAGCCAGGATGGCATTGGCTCCCAGCTTGCTTTTGTTGGGGGTGCCGTCCAGGTCGATCAGCAGTTTATCCAGGCCTACCTGATCAAATACGTTGTACCCGATGATTTCTTCTGCAATCAGGTCGTTGACATTTTCAACAGCCTGCAAAGTGCCTTTTCCCAGGTACCGCCCCTTGTCTCCATCCCGAAGCTCAACCGCTTCGTGGATTCCCGTGGAGGCACCGGAGGGAACGATGGCTCGTCCCATGGTTCCGTCTTCCAGGTAGATTTCTACTTCGACAGTTGGATTCCCTCTGGAATCCAGCACCTCTCGTGCTAAGACGTCTTCAATATATGACATATCCGAACCTCCTTAAAAGTTAATGATTTCCATGAAATCTGCAGGGATCAGGCTGGCTCCGCCAACCAGAGCTCCGTCAATCTCATCCATATTCATGATTTCTGTTGCATTGGAAGGCTTGACGCTTCCACCGTACTGGATGATCACCAGATCGCAAACCTCTTCATCATAGAGGTCTTCAATCACTTTCCGGATATAGGCGCACATTTCATTGGCCTGCTCCGGGGAAGCGGTTCTGCCTGTGCCAATGGCCCACACGGGTTCGTAAGCCACCACCAGTCGGCTGACCTGTTCCCCTGAAAGTCCTGCCAGAGCCCCTTCCATCTGAGTCTTGACCACTTCAAATTCTTTTCCGGCATCCCGCTCTTCCAGGACTTCTCCCACACAGAGAATCGGAAGGATGTTTGTAGTGAACAGCTGATGAAGCTTTTTGTTGACCGTTTCATCGGTTTCGTTGAAATACTGCCTTCTTTCCGAATGGCCGACGATGCAGTAATCCACTCCGATTTCTTCCAGCATTGCCGTAGAAATCTCACCGGTGTAGGCCCCCTGCACCTCAAAGTGGACATTCTGTGCACCGACAGCAATGCCGGTTCCTTCAAAGGCAGCCTTCAGAGCCGCCAACTGTGTGTAGGGTGCACAAATAGCAGCCCTCACATCCGTATCCTTATATAATTCTTTAAACTCCTCCGCGAAGGCAACGGCCTCCTTGGTGGTTTTGAACATTTTCCAGTTCCCTGCGATCAATGGTATCCGCATAATCCCTTCCCCCTTATTTCATTTCACTTATGATTATGATTATTAACACAACGATTTAAACCTGGTTCCGGACTTATTTATCCTCCAGAACGGCGATTCCCGGCAGTTCCTTTCCTTCCAGGAATTCCAGAGAAGCTCCGCCACCGGTGGAGATGTGGGTCATCTCTTCTGCAAGTCCGAACAGTTCCACGGCTGCAGCAGAATCTCCGCCTCCGATGATGGTTACAGCTTCGGAATCAGCCAGGGCTTCGGCAATAGACCGGGTTCCTTCGGCAAAGCTGGGCATCTCAAAAACCCCAACCGGCCCGTTCCAGATAATAGTCTTCGCTTTAGCGATTTCTTCTTCAAAAAGTTTGATGGACTCGGGTCCGATATCCATGCCCATTCGATCCGCCGGAATGGCATCCTTAGCGTAGACGTCGGCTTCTGCCTCATTGCTGAACTCTGTGGCAGCCACCGTGTCCACCGGAAGCAGCAGCTTGACACCGGCTTCCTCTGCTTTTTTCATCAGATCCGCCGCAAGTCCGACATTGTCTGCATCCAGGATGGATTTACCGATTTCCAGGCCCTGAGCCTTGAAGAAGGTAAACATCATGCCTCCGCCGATAATCAGGGTATCGACCTTTTTCAGCAGATTTTCAATGACCAGAATCTTATCGCCTACCTTGGAGCCCCCCATGATGGCTACAAAGGGCCTTTCCGGGTTCTCCACGGCTCCACCCAGGAACCGAACTTCCTTTTCAATCAGGAATCCGGATACCGCAGGCAGGAATGCTGCAATTCCAGCGGTAGAGGAGTGGGCCCGATGGGCTGTTCCGAAGGCATCATTGACGAATATTTCCGCCAGGGAAGCCAGTTCTTTGGAGAACTCCTCTCCGTTTTTGGTCTCTTCCTTTCGGAATCGAAGGTTTTCCAAAAGAAGGACATGACCCTCTCCCAGACGGTCAGCAGCAGCCTTAACATGCTCATCCACTACTGCGGGAGAACTGACGAAGGCCACCGGCTGACCCAGCAGCTTGACCAGACGCTCCGCCACCGGCTTTAAAGTATATTTCATATTGGCTTCTCCATCCGGACGTCCCATATGGGACATCAGGATGACTTTCGCCTTGTTTTCGATCAGGTACTGGATCGTGGGAAGGGCCGCCGTGATACGGATATCATCGGTGATATTTCCCTTATCGTCCAGCGGCACATTGAAGTCGCAACGGACGATAACCTTTTTCCCCCGGACATCAATGTCCCGGATGGTCTTTTTGCTCATAGGACACCTCCTATTTCCCTGCCATGTAAGTCAGCAGATCAACGACACGGTTGGAATAGCCCCACTCGTTGTCGTACCAGGAAACCACCTTGAAGAATCTCTTTTCCCCAGGCAGATTGTTCTGGAGGGTTGCCAGGGAATCATAGATGGAGGACCTTTCGTCATGGATGAAGTCGGTGGAAACCACTTCTTCATTGCCATAGCCCAGGATGTCTTTCAGATAGGTTTCAGAAGCTTTCTTCATCAGGCCGTCAATTTCCTCAATGGAGGTATCTCTGGCTGCGGTGAAAGTCAGATCCACTACGGAAACGGTGGGGGTAGGCACACGGAAGGACATGCCGGTCAGCTTGCCCTTGGTAGCCGGAAGAACCTCACCGACAGCCTTCGCTGCACCGGTGGTGGAAGGGATGATATTGATGGCAGCCGCTCTGCCGCCTCTCCAGTCCTTTTTTGAAGGACCGTCAACGGTTTTCTGGGTTGCCGTATAGGAATGGATGGTGGTCATCAGTCCGGTTTCAACGCCCACGCCTTCCTTCAGAAGCACGTGAACCAGAGGCGCCAGGCAGTTGGTGGTGCAGGAAGCGTTAGAAACGATGTTGTGCAGAGCCGGATCGTATTCCTGCTCGTTGACTCCCATGACGATGGTCTTTACATCGCCTTTTCCGGGGGCCGAAATGATGACTTTCTTTGCACCGGCTTCCAAGTGGCCCTTGGCCTTTTCGGAATCGGTGAATAATCCAGTGGATTCGATGACGTACTCAACGCCCAGTTCTTTCCAGGGCAGCTGAGAAGGCTCTTTGGTGGCCATGATGCACTTGATCTCATGTCCGTTCACTACCAGAATATCATCCTCTGCCGCTTCCGGAGAGCTTTTTTTGGTAGCCAGTTCACCTTTGAATTTCCCCTGAGTGGAATCATATTTCAGCTGATATGCAAAATACTTAGCATCGGTAGTCACATCAACGATGGCAACTACGTCAAATTTACTGCTAAGCAGCCCCTGTTCTGTCATAGCGCTGAAAACCAGTCTTCCGATTCTCCCAAACCCATTAATACCTACTTTTGTACTCATTCTTCTTTCCTCCTAATAAATATTAATATCTCTTCCTCTTAGAGGAGGAAGGGATTTTCAGTTCATCCCGGTACTTGGCCACGGTGCGCCGGGAAAGCTCGATTCCTTTTTCCGCCAGCATGGCTACCATTTCCTGGTCACTGAGCGGACTGGCCGGATCTTCGCTGTTGATCATTTCTTTTATAAATTCCTTGATGCTGGAGGAGGAAATGCCCTCTCCTTTATCATCGGCTACGCCGCTGGAAAAGAAATAACGGATTTCATATACCCCTCTGGGGGTCTGCATATACTTGCCGTTGATGGAACGGCTGACAGTGGACTCATGGATGCCCACCTCCTCGGCGATTTGTTTCAGCGTCAGGGTTTTCATATACTTGGTTCCCAAATCGAAAAAATCCTTCTGGTAACGAACCACCGCTCTGACAACATTATATATGGTTTGCTTCCTTTGTTCTATACTTTTTATCAGCCATACTGCAGAATTATAGCGACCGGAGAGGAATTTCGACAAATTTTCATCTTCGTCACTCTGTTTCATCAATTTCTGGTAATAGGAGCTAAGAGTGAGCCGGGGGGTGCTGGACTCATTGACCGTCACCACATACTCTCCTTCCACCTTCTCCACGAGAACGTCAGGGACGATATACCGGGTGGAGGTCTGACAGGCAAATTCCCGTCCCGGCTTCGGTTCCAGGCTTCGGATCAGGTCCGCCATATCCTGGGCTTCCAGGCAGCTCACTCCCAACTCCCTGGAAATAACACTGATTCGGTTAGAAGCGATGTCCTCCAGGTATTCCTGAACGACCCGTTCCAGTTCATCGGACAACTGCCCCCTGTTCCTCAGCTGTATGAGCAGGCAGTCCTTCAGATCCCGGGCACCTACCCCGTAGGGCTCAAAGGTCTGGATGACCTCCAGGACCTTTTCCACATCCTGCAGGCTGACACCGGCAGCCCGGGCGATCTCCTCCGTGGTCAGGGTCATATAACCGTTGTCGTCCAGGGACTCAATCATGTATTTGCCTAATAAGCGGCAGCGTTTTTTAATTTCTGCAAACTGAAGCTGAAAGAGCAGGTGTTCTGTCAGGGTGACTTCTGAGCAGGTAAACTGTTCGAAGGTATATTCCGGATTATCCGGCTTCTGTTCCCACTGCTTGTAACTGATGTCATCATACCGCTCCAGCAGCGCTTCCTGCCATTCCTTATCGCTGATCTTGTCCATATCCCCTTCGATGCTTTCTTTTTCAGCAAAGTCTGAAGGGCCGCCCTCTTCCCGGCTTTCGCTTGAGGCTTCGTTTTCCAGGAGTGGATTGGCCAGGAGCTGTTCCTGAACATAGCTTTCCAGTTCTTGAGTATTAAACTGCAGGATTTGAATCGCCTGAATCAGCTCCGGTGTCATGACCAGATTCTGGGTTTGTTTAATTGTCAGATCATAACCAAGCTTCATTTTTCCGCTCCCTTTCACACGATAGAATGATACCCGAAATATTCGGAAACCTTCCAAACCGTATGCAATTATTATACCATTTTATTTCAACTTTGGAAAGTCCAATTGGCGAAGGGCTTCGAAGAGGACGATGCTCACCGAGTTGGACAGATTCAGGGACCGGAGCCTCACATCCTCTGCCATCGGGATCCGGATGGTCTGATATCGCCTTTCTTCCAGCAGATCGTGGGGCAGACCGGCTGTTTCTTTTCCGAAAAGGATCATGTCTTCATCACGGAATTCTGCCTCTGTATGGCGGCGGATGCCTTTTGTGGTCGCCAGATGCATCCTTCGATCTCCGTATTTTTGTAAAAATGCTTTCAAGTTTTCATGTATCTCCAGTTGTACGAAGGGCCAATAGTCCAGACCGGCCCTCTTTACCGTCTTGTCATCAATGGAAAAGCCAAGGGGCTTCACCAGGTGGAGTACCGTTCCTGTGGCAGCACAGGATCGGGCAACGTTTCCGGTATTGGGGGGAATCTCAGGTTCCACCAGTACGATGTGCAGGGCCATTCCGAACCTCCTTCTGTTCCTTCTGTTCCGCTAATCGTTTTTAAGGTCCGGAAAGACTCCGGACAATCAGATTCTATGATATAATTTTTTGGAGAATTGTAAAGACAAAATCTACTTTTTGATATATAATTTCAGAATTAGGGAAAAAAGGAGGATTTTATGAAAACCGTAAAAATCGGTCTTATGGGCTTTGGCAATATTGGAACCGGAACCTATAAGACATTGGAAATGAACCGTGAAATCATCAGAAAGAACACCGGGATGGACTTTGCCATTACTCGCATTCTGGAAAAGGATACGGAGCGGGAGCGAGGGGTGCAGGTCACCAGGGATCAGTTCACACAAAACCCGGAAGATATATTCAAGGACCCGGAAATCTCCATCGTCATCGAGTTGCTTGGCGGAATCGAACCGGCTACGTCCTTCATGCTGGAAGCCATGAAAAACGGCAAACATGTGGTAACGGCCAACAAAGCGGCTGTAGCAGCTAATTACGACCTTCTGATGGATACGGCGGCTGAACATGGAGTGATTTTTAAATTTGAGGCCAGTGTCGGAGGGGGCATTCCCATCATCAATGCTCTGACTTCCGTCCTCCAGGCTAATGATTATATGGAAATTCTTGGAATCGTCAACGGCACCACCAACTATATCCTGACCCAAATGACCGAATTTGGCTTTGAATATGAAGATGTGCTCAAGGACGCTCAAGCCAAAGGATTTGCAGAAGCAGACCCCACCGCTGATGTGGAAGGGATCGATGTGGCTAACAAGCTGGCCATCCTGATGGCCCTGGCCTTCGGCATCCGGGTAAAACCGGAAGAAATCCCCAGAGTAGGCATCACCGGCATAACAAAGGAAGATATTCAGGAAGCTGCTGAAAGCAATGAAAAGATTAAGCTGATCGCCGCTGCCAAAAAAGACGGGGAAGGAAATATTGAGTATTCCGTGAAGCCCATGCGGCTGCCTGCCGATCATCCCCTGGCCGGAGTCAGCAACGAATTCAACGCCATCTTTGTAAGGGGCAATGCTGTGGACGAGCTGATGTTCTACGGCAAAGGCGCAGGTCCTCTTCCTACCGGCAGTGCCGTGATGGGGGATGTCATCGATATCGCCAGAAAAACAATTCAGTAACCATATGCCATCGCAATGCAGATAAGGGGAGAAGCAATATGACTCTTTATGAACAGTGGGAAAAAACCATCAACGAACAAACCGATGATTCCTTTCCGGAATTCTGGGAAAAATACAGCAGCACGGAAAAAAGAATCTACAGCGCTATACTGGATGATCCAACCGTAAAAATCCAGGGAACTTTCAGCGAACTGGCTGCCCGTTACGAAGCCGATCCCGTCATCTTTATGGGATTTCTGGATGGAATCAATTCCAGCCTGAACGTTGCTCAGGATTTCCAGAGTTTTGACGAAAACGCCAGAATCCTGTTGGATATCGATTACGAAAAGCTGTATTACAATATGCTGGTTGCAGAAGCCGATTATCTCTATACCCTGCCCCAATGGGAAGTGATCCTCACCGATGATACCAGAGAATCCATTATAACCGCTTACAAGCGATCCCGAACCGTCATTAAGGACAAACAGCCGGGAAGAAACGATCCCTGCTCCTGCGGCAGCGGAAAAAAATACAAAAAATGCTGTGGCGCCAACCTCTAAGGGAATTCAAATCCTTTCGATTACAGGCCGGATCCATATCGACAAAGAAAAGCCACCGGGCAAGAATTGCAACGGGGCTTTTTTGCGTCGCAGCAATTTCTGCCATGAAAGATCAGACTGTGATGAGCTTCAGACCAGCGTTCCTCCGGCAATATCTCCATCAAAGCCAGCTCGGTTTTCAGGGGGTCCTTAGCCTCTGTTAATCCAAGTCGGTTGGCCACACGGAACACATGGGTGTCCACCGCTATCCGCTGATGACCGAAACCCACAGAAAGGACAACATTGGCCGTTTTTCTGCCTACCCCCGGCAGGGCGATCAAGGCCTCATAATCCTCCGGCACCCTGCCTTCATGTTTTAGCTCCAGCTCCTGGCTCAGAGCGATGATATTCCTGGACTTGGTCCGATACATGCCGATCCTCTTAAGGATTTCTTCCACCTCCCCCGGCGATGCCCCTGCCAGTGCCTTCGAATCCGGGTATCGGGCGAAAAGGGCGGGGGTTACCTGATTCACGCTTTTATCCGTTGTCTGGGCAGACAGTACTACTGCCACCAGCAATTGAAAGCGGGTGCCAAAATCCAGAGCGCACTGAGCCTCCGGATATTCTTCCGCTAGTATATCTAATATCCGGATCGCTTCTTCTTGTGTTTTTTTTCTTCCTATCGTCACGATTCAACCTTCTTTCCCTTTTTATTGTTTCATTTTCTATATGTACCCCTTTCTAAGCCAGCCGGCAACACTTCCTTCACCAAATTTTCAGTTGACTTCGGAGGTCGATTCCTATATCATTTAAACGTCGACCGGCGGGTCGGCATATTAATTCAATCATTCAGCATTCAGAGGAGGAACTTGCGTGAAAGACGAACGACATGAAAATCCAGCCCTGCATCCAGATGATAAGGGGCTTTTATCCAACGAAGGATCTCCGGAGGAAAATCCTCCGAAAAAAAGAAACCGGCGTAAAATCATCCTGATCCTAATCGGGATTATTCTGATAGCCATCATCGCCCTGCGCTTTATTCAGACCTTTTCCCCGGCACCGGAAGAGGCCCCTCAGCTGGCCAATGTTACAACGGACCAGGTCCGTTATGGTTCCCTGGAAGCCCAGTCCCCTCTCACCGGAAGGGTTGAGCCTAAGGAGGAAGTTACGATCCTGCCCTCCGCCGGAGGTGAAGTAACGGCTGTTTATGTCAGCCTGGGGGACCGGGTCAACAAAGGAGATCTTCTCTTCACCATCGAAGGAGTTCAGATTGCCGCCAGCTACAACCAGGCAAAAGCTGCCCTGGATTTGGCCAAGCGGACCTTTGATAATATGAAAGTACTTTACAGGGAAGGGGCCGTTTCCCAAAATGACTACGAACAAGCCCGGGTGCAGTACGAATCGGCTGTCGCTTCCTTTACGACTGCTTCCGATGCTTACTCCAATACGAGAGTCACCGCTCCCATCAGCGGATACGTGACTTCCATTAATGTATCCCCGGGATCCACTGCTGCTCCCGGTTCTCCAGCCGCGACCCTGGCAGACGTCAGCAGCCTGCGGATTAAAACCACCATTTCCGAATTCCTGGCCAGACGGATCCAGCAAGGGGATCCGGTGGAAATCATCATCAGCACCCTCGGGTCCGAGCCGATTAAAGGAACCGTCGATGCCCTTTCTCCTGCCCCTGCTCAGGGAACCCTGACCTATCCGGTGGAATTTTCGATCCAGGATCCGGAGGGAATCGTCAAGGCAGGAATGTTTGCCGAGATCCGCATCGTATCCGATGAGCGGACCGATGTCCTGATGGTTCCCTCTAAGGCTGTGATCATCAAGAATGGAGAAGCTTCCGTCGTCGTGCTCAAGGATAAGATTCCTTCCTTCCAATCTGTAAAAACCGGGCTGGACAACGGTGAATGGACAGAAATCATCAGTGGGCTGAAAGAAGGCGAAACCATTGTCGTGGAAGGTCAGCAATTCGTGACCGAGGGTCAGGAAGTCAACATTATCACCAACGGGACGGGGGAATAAGCCGATGAATCTATCCAGTCTAGCTATAAAAAGACCCGTTGCCACCATTATGCTGATGCTGATGGTGGTGGTGGTGGGTATAGCAGCCATCACAGGGATTCCCTTGGATCTGCTGCCGAAAATCGAATATCCGGTAGCCCTGGTCATGACCAATTACCCCAATGCCTCTCCGGAGGAGGTGGAAAGCATCATCACCAAGCCGGTAGAACAGGCTTTGGCCACGGTGGAAGGTCTGGATCAGCTCCAGTCCGTAACCACGGAGGGCCAGTCCATCGTTGTGGTCCAGTTCCAGATCGATACGGACATGAACTTCGCCACTCTTGACATGCGGGAAAAAATCGCGCTGATTGCCGACTATCTGCCGGAAGAAGCCGGGGATCCCACAGTCATTAAAATGGATATGAGCGCCACTCCGGTGATTCAGGTCTACGTTTCCGGAGACCAATCCCTGGCAGAGCTGAATAATCAGATCGACGGAAATATCCTGTCCAGGCTGGAACGGGTAGCCGGAGTAGCTTCCGTTTCTGTCATCGGCGGCGTGGAAGAAGAAGTATCCATGGAATTCAGTCAGGAAAAGCTCCAGGGATACGGTTTATCCCTTTCCCAGATTGCTCAGATCCTGGCAGCGGAGAACATCAATATGCCCAGCGGAGACATTTCCCAGGGTTCCACCAAAGTCATCGTCCGTTCCATCGGCCAGTTTGAAAAAGTGGAAGATATCGGCAACATTCCTGTACCGGTAGCCGACCGGAGCATCCTCCGGCTAAGCGATCTGGCCACCATCACCAAGCAAATTAAAGAGCAGGATTCCATCAGCCGAATCGACAGCCAGACCGCCATCGCCCTATCCATCACCAAGCAGTCTGATGCCAACACCGTTGGCGTATCGGATGATATAAGGGAAACGGTTGAGGAATTGCAGAAACAGTATCCGGAGCTTTCCTTCACCGTCGGGTTTGACCAAGCGGATTACATAAGAAATTCCATCTCATCCGTTACCAATTCTGCTTTGGCAGGAGGCCTGCTGGCCATCCTGGTGGTTTTCCTTTTCCTCAGCAATATCCGCACCACTCTGGTGGTGGCCATTTCCATTCCCACATCTCTCCTGGCAACATTTGCCCTGATGAATTACTGGGGAATGACCCTGAATCTGATTACCCTGTCTGCTCTGACCATAGTAGTGGGCATGCTGGTGGATAACTCCATCGTTGTGCTGGAAAACATTTTCCGCTACCGACAGATGACAGACAGCGCAGCAGAAGCCGCTCGGGAAGGAAGTAAGGAGATATTCCTTGCCGTCATCGCCTCTACCCTTACTACGGTTCTGGTATTCCTGCCCATTGCTATGAGCAGCGGCATTGCCTCCCTGATGTTCAAGGACTTTTGCTATACCATGATCATTGCCCTGATGGCTTCTCTGGTAGTTTCCCTTTCCGTAGTTCCCATGCTGTCCTCTAAAATGCTGGATAAAGGCATGAGCACCAACTACATACGGGTCGGATCGCGACGATATAAATTCAAGGTGCTGACCATTTTCCGTTCCGGTATCGAATGGCTGAAGGAAGAATACGAGTATTATGTAAGAATCGCCCTCAGGAAACGCAAGAAGGTGATCATTGCCTGTATTTTATTGTTTGCCGTATCCATCGGATCGGTTGCACTGGTAGGGAGCGAGCTCCTTCCGGCAGCAGATGAAGGGTCCTTTTCCGTAGACATCGATATGCCTTACGGAACCTCCCTTTCTGAAAAAGACCGGATATCCACCCAGGTGGAAAGCTATATCGCCGGCATTCCGGAGGTTGAACACTACACCCTGAACATTGGTGGAAGCGGCATGTTCGGATCGTCTGAAAATCCTTCCCTGTCCGTCACCCTCAGCAGTAAGTGGGATCGAAACCGGTCTACCGCTGAAATCGTCAAACTGGCTCAGGAACAGCTGAACGTCATTGCAGGGGCAGACATTGCAGTAGCCGAAACTTCCTCCATGGGATTGATGCTGGGCGGTTCCGACATGAGCCTTCTTATAAAGGGAAGAGAACTTTCCGGGCTGGAGAAAATCGGCAGCGATCTGACGGATCGAATCAGCAAAATAAACGGGGTGGCTAAGGCCGAACTGGATCTGACGGAAGGAAATCCGGAAGTTCGGGTCAAAATAGACCGAAATGCAGCCTCCTATTACGGAGTCACTGCTTACCAACTGGGAAGTGCTTTGAAAACTGCCATCAACGGTTCTACCGCCACGACCCTGAAAATAGACGGAGATGAAATTGATGTGCGGCTCTCTCTCCCGGAACAGTATGCTGCTTCGGTTGAAAACATGAAGCAGATATCCGTAACCGGCTCTACCGGGCTTCAGGTACCGGTGGGTCAGATCAGTACCTTTGAGTTCGACAACTCTCCCAATGCCATCAATCGGATGAATCAGGAACGGTACATCAGCCTGAACATCGATGTGGATGGCCGGGATCTGGGAACCGTTTCCCAGGAAATCAACAAGCTGGTCGATGAGTATCCCTTCCCGGAAGGATATTATCAAGAAACCGGCGGGCAACAGAAGGAAATGATGGAAGCGTTCAGCAGCCTGCTTCTTGCTTTGGTAGTTGCCGTTGCCCTGGTTTATCTCCTGCTGGCAGCTCAGTTTGAGTCCATGGTATTGCCCTTCATTGTTATGATGTCCATTCCCTTTGCCATGTCCGGAGCCTTTTTTGCCCTGTTTCTGACCGGAACCCGGCTCTCCCTGACCTCTTTCCTGGGTTTGATTCTTCTGGTAGGCATCGTGGTTAACAATGCCATTCTGCTGATCGAGTTCATTTCTCACAATCGGCAGGTCATGGGCAGGGACGAGGCTCTGGTCCAGGCGGGCAAGCTTAGAATGCGGCCGATCCTCATGACTACCACCACCACCTGCGTTGGCATGATCCCCATGTCGCTGGGCCTGGGCGAAGGTGGCGAAATGCTGGCTCCCATGGCCATCTCCATCATCGGCGGCATGATCGCTTCTACCCTGGTAACGCTGATTTTTATACCTGTTCTCTATTCGGTCATCGATGACAATCGTCATAAGAGGGATCTGCGAAGACAGGCCAAGGATCAGCAGATCGTGGAACTGGAAAAGCAATGGATGGAAGAGGATCAGAAAACAGAAGGTATCAGGAGGGCTCATCATCATGCAGGCCATTTGTAAAAAATTCCGAGAGAAAAATGACCGGGAAACCGGCAACAAACGAGAACTGATTCTGAATTCAGCTTTTGAGCTTTTTTACCAAAAAGGATATCAAAGAACCAAGATTCAGGATATTGCCAAGCATGCCGATATCGGAAAAGGGACTTTTTATGAGTATTTCCAGAGCAAGGACACCCTGCTGGAAGAGCTTCTCCACCTGAAAATAAAGGAAGACCAGGAAATACTGGACAGGATTCGGTCATCTCCGGATACCACTGAAGACAAAATCAAAATTTTTTATACCATGGAGCGACAGAATATGGAAGAATACGGCCCTCGATCCAATGTGCTGGCTCAGGAAATGATGTCTCCGGATTTTTCAGCCAATCATGAAGTCCAGAGATTGATCCACCGTTTTTTCAAAGTGAAGCATCAGTTCCTTCAGCTACTTCTGGAGGATGGGATGCACCGGGGGGAAATCCGAAAAATCGACCCGGTGGTTGGAGCTACCGCCCTGCTGGGAGCCATCAGTTTCTACACGATGTTCCAGTTTCCCACTGAGGGCCATCCGGGTATTTCAATGGATAATACCGAAATTTCCATGGCCCGGGATCCGGAATTTTTTCGGATACTCTTCTCTGGTATCGGTGCTGTTTCAGATGCCGAAAAATAACCAAAATCAACAAGATAAAAAAAGGCCCAATCCTAAAAAATGGGCCTTTTTTCAATGGTTCAGAGCAAATTGATATAATATTTTAAAAATTGTAATATAAATGAAAAAAACTAGTTACATTTCTATCAACCTGTAGTATAATTGAGTCGTAATATTTTACCTAATTTTTTTATGGAGGTGTTTAAATGTCAAAGTACACACAAGTTGAACGAGACGGTTTGTTCGAATTGACGGACGTAGCAAGAGCCGAGCTTTCTTCATCCAAGTATTACAATGAAGACCTTGCTCCTACCTCGATCTCTCAGCGAACATGGACCACATACCACATCAGCATGCTGTGGGTCGGTATGTCCGTCTGCATCCCATCCTTCACAATGGCCTCATCCTTGGTCGGTCTGGGACTTTCTCCCTGGCTGGCAGTATTCAACGTAGCGTTAGGAAACATCATCATCCTGATTCCTATTCAGCTCAACTCCCACGCAGGAACCCGATATGGTATTCCTTTCCCGGTATTTGCAAGACTGACCTTCGGTGCTGTCGGCGCTCACATTCCTTCCTTATCCCGAGCCCTGACTGCCTGCGGATGGTGTGCGATCCAGTCCTGGATCGGAGGAGCTTCCTTCGTCGCCATCATTGCAGTCTTCGTACCCAGCTTCTCATCCATGACGGCTGCGCCTTTCATCGGATTCGGAATCTTCTTATTATTTGTTTTATGGATTGCTTATACCGGTTCTGAAAGCATCAAGGCTATGGAAGCCGTCGGCGGACCGATCCTGATCGTCCTGACCATCGCGCTTCTGATTTGGGCTACCAACTTAGCACTGGGTGCTGGTTTCTCCATCGGAGACATCACTCAGGCCGCTACCGACTACACCCTGACTGATGCCAATGGCGGATTCTGGTATGTATTCATGGGCGGACTGACTGCCAACATCGCTTTCTGGGCTACCATGGCACTGAACATTCCGGACTTCTCCAGATATGCAAAATCTCAGAAGGCTCAGTTCAGAGGACAGCTTTATGGTATGCCGCTGATGATGGCTGTATGTGCTTTCGTCGGAGCTTACTTTGCACAGTCCACCAAGCTGGTACTGGGCGAAGCCATCTTCGATCCTACCGCTGTACTGCTGATGCTGGACAATCCGATTGTCGTCATCGTAACCTCTCTGGGTGTCATCATCGCTACCCTGACCACGAACATCGCTGCCAATGTAGTAGCCCCTGCCAACGGATTCTCCAATGTTTCCCCCAGCAGGATCTCCTATAAGATGGGTGTAGTTGCTACCTGCGTCATCGCTGTAGCTTTCCAGCCCTGGTGGATTTTCGGCGGAGCCGGCGCTTACATCTTCGGATGGCTGGGAACTTACGGATCCATCCTGTCCCCCATCGCTGCCATCTTCGTAGCGGACTATTATCTGGTCAAGAAGAGAAACATCGACGTTATGGCTCTGTTCCAGGGGCCCCAGGGTAGATACTGGTATCAGAACGGTTTCAACATCCGAGCTATTATTGCTTGGGTTGTAGCCTTCATCCTGCCTTTGATGGGCAACTTCAAAGTTGGCGGCGAAACTGCAATCGGTACACTTCTTCACTGGATCGCTGCTAACGGATATGTATTCGGATTCGTAGTAGGACTGGTTGTTTACATGCTTCTGATGAAGAACGAAAAAACTTCCTTCCTGACTGACGAAGAACACGAAGCCCTGACCGAAAGAGCTTCCGCTTAAGTTATCGCAAAAACTTAAGATCAACATCATAACCCCGCAGGAGCCTTTGTGACCCAAGGGCTCCTGCTTTTTAAAACACATTTTTTTAGAGGAGGTTTTATCATGGATTTATTAATCAAAGGCGGTACTCTTGTCACAGCAACTTCGACCTTCAAAGCCGACATCGCTGTAAAAGATGGCAAAATCTCTGCCATCGGCATGAATCTGAAACCCGGCAAAAACACGGAAGTAGTGGATGCCAAGGGCCGAATGGTTCTTCCTGGCGCTATTGACGGCCACACCCATCTGGCCATGCCCTTCGGCGGTACCATTTCTTCCGATGACTACTACACCGGAACCAAATCCGCGGCTTGTGGCGGTACCACCACCGTATTCGACTTCGTCCTTCAGGGCAAAGGAGAAACTATGCTGGATGCTGTAAAACGAAGAGATGCCTTGGCTGCTCCTGATGCTGCCGTAGACTATTCCTTCCACGTAGGGGTCTGCGATGTTTCTACCGATGAAATGCTGGACAGCATGGAAGATGCCGTTAAATTCGGGATTCCGTCCTTTAAAGTCTTCATGGTTTACGACTTTGGGGTAGATGATGGTTCTTTCTACAAAGTTCTCCAGAAGGCAGCCAAAATCGGAGCTTTGGTAGGGGTACATGCTGAAAACAGGGATGTGAACAATGTTTTAGTTGCCAAATATCTTTCCGAAGGCAAAACCGATGCTTGGTGGCATTACATGGCCAAGAACGAAGAGGTGGAAGGAGAAGCGGACGTACGTGCCATCAATCTGGCAAAAATGGCCGGCACTTCCCTCTATATCGTTCACCTGGCAGACAAGCAGGGGGTAGAAGCCGTTACTCAGGCCAGAGATGAAGGATACCCCATCTTTGCCGAAACCTGTCCCCAGTACCTCCACTTCACCAATGAAGTCTACAAGAGAGAACGGGGCAGAGACTTTGTCTGCTCCCCTCCGATGAAAGGCAAGCCATCCCAGGATGCTCTCTGGGCCGCTATTAAGAGAGGCGATATTGCTACTCTGGCCACGGACCACTGCCCGTTCACTCAGGCAGAAAAAGACTGGGGAATCACCAAGAAGGACGGCACACCGGGCAACTTCACTACTATCCCCAACGGCTGTGCGGGTATTGAAAATATGTACCCCTATATTCTGTCCGAAGCAAACAAGGGACGCATTACTTTCAACAAGGCGGTTGAAATCAGTGCTTCCAATCCAGCCAAGCTTTTCGGCCTGGACCACATCAAGGGCGACCTGAGAGTGGGCCTGGATGCAGATATCGTTCTGTATGACCCTAAGAAAAAAATGGTCATTAAAAATGAAGAAATGCACGGCAACCTGGATCACACCATCTGGGAAGGCGTCGAAGTCAAGGGATATCCGGTTGCTACCTACAGCCGAGGCCGTCTGGTATACAAAGATGGTGAATTCCTGGGCGAAAAGGGAGCTGGCAAGCTGATCAAATGCAAGCCCATCAAGCTGACCGGACCCAACCTGTAAACCATCCTTTCAACGCTTGACATTTCAAGGACATAAAACAAAAGGAGCGATTCACCAGAAATCGCTCCTTTTGTTTTATGGTCTTTTTTACTTAATTTCAGTTCCTTTTACTTCCGCTTTGACTTTTTCTGCTCGATCCGCTTTCGGGCAAAGCCGGCAGGGCTCGGTGCCCCTCCGTAGCTTTTATTACGGCCACGGCTGCCGGTTTTCTGCTTTTTAGATGCCTTTTCGATTTGAAGAGCTCTTCCCCTGTGGGTGAAATCCGCCATAGCCAGTACGACTTCATCCGCATATTTTTCCGGTACTTCAATAAAGGTAAACTGCTTGTGGATATCAATGGCTCCGATCAGCTTGCCGGGCATAGAGGAACGGGAAGCGATGGCTGATACGATATTCTTCGGCTGGATTCCGTCCATGACTCCTGCGTTAAGGAACAGCCTTGCCATTCCGCCGGAAGAGTACATCATTTCCTCATCGTCCAGATCTGATTCTCCGTATCCTCTGGTTTCCAAATCCCCAAAAGCGATTTTATACAATGCTGCTGCCAGGTCTAAAGTGGTGGCATCGTCTGAATTTTCAAGGATCCGTTCCACTACGGCCATATATTTAGTATGCTGCCCTTTCAGGATGACATCCATGATTTCTTTCATGGTTTCGTCCTGTTTGACCCCTTCGATATCGGACAAGGTAGGCGGTTTCATCGGAAGGATTTCCGTCTTGGTGTACCGCTGAATATCCTTCAGCTTATAAATGTCTCTTCCAAAAATAAAGGAGTAGGAAATCCCCTTCTTCCCTGCCCGGCCGGTTCTTCCGATCCGGTGAACGTAATATTCTTCATCACTGGGAATGTCATAGTTGAATACCGCTTCCACGTTGTTCACATCAATACCACGGGCAGCCACGTCGGTGGCAATCAGAATCTCCACCAATCCTTTCCGGAACTTGTTCATGACCCGATCCCGCTCTGTCTGCTTCATGTCACCATGCAGGGACTCGGCAGAGAAACCTCTGGTCTGCAGGGCGGTCGTCACCTCATCCACCTTTCTTTTGGTGTTGCAGAAAACGATGCCCAACTTGATGTTCTTGGCATCGATCATCCGGCAAAGGAGCTCCAGCTTGGAGGATTCCCGGACTTCCAGGTAATACTGCTCCGTCAAAGGCATGGTGATTTCCTTATGGACCGTTTTGATCAGCACCGGTTCCTTCTGATACAGCTTAGTAATGTCAAGAATTTCCGGTGACATGGTGGCTGAGAACAGAAGGGTCTGCCGATCTTCCGGAATCTCCTTCAGGATGGTATCGATATCTTCCCGGAATCCCATGTTGAGCATTTCATCGGCTTCATCCAGAACGATCATCTTCAGTTCTTTAAATTTCAGGGTGTGGCGACGCATGTGGTCCATGACCCGGCCCGGCGTGCCAATGATGATCTGAGGCTTGTTTTTCAGGGCCATGATCTGTCGGTCGATGGGCTGGCCTCCGTATATGGGCAGGGTTTTAATCCCCTTTTTATATCGGCACAGGTTCTTGATTTCTTCCGACACCTGAATGGCCAGTTCCCGGGTAGGACACAGGATCAGAGCCTGTACTGCAGTGCTGCGGGGATCGATCATTTCAACCATAGGTATACCAAAGGCACAGGTTTTGCCCGTTCCCGTCTGAGCCTGGCCAATAATGTCCAGACCCTCCATTACCGGGGGGATCGCCTTGGACTGGATGGGAGTCGCCTCCTCAAAGCCCATGGCATCCAAGGCCTTCTGCATGCCTTCGGATAGATTCAGTTCATTAAATTTCAAATTTTCCATTGAGTTCCTTTCTCACAAAGCCAAGGAACTTTCCAATGTCCCTATAGGCTTCCAAATATATAACAGTTTATTATATACCGATACGCATACAAAAGCAAGATAATACTATTTTCTTGACAACAACCTTTCCGAGTAATATAATTGTATACAAATATACAATCGCGTTTTAATAGATACAGGAGAAAAACTATGGGAAAGACATTAGCGTATAAAATACTGGAAAATCACCTGCTAAAGGGAAGCCTGATACCCGGCACCGAGATCACCATAAAAATGGATCAGACCCTGACCCAGGATTCCACGGGAACAATGGTCTACCTTCAGCTGGAGGCCATGAACGTGGATCATATCAAAACAGAACTGTCCGTAGCCTATATCGACCACAATATGCTCCAATCCGGATTTGAGAGCGCCGATGACCACGCCTTCATTCAGAGTGTAGCCAAACGTCATGGGGTGCTCTACTCCAAGCCGGGGAACGGCATCTGCCACCAGCTTCATCTGGAGAACTACGGTATCCCCGGCAAGACTCTGCTGGGTTCCGACAGCCATACTCCTACCGGAGGCGGCCTGGGCATGATCGCTATAGGCGCCGGTGGTCTGGATGTGGCAATGGCCATGGCTGCCGGCACCTATACCCTGACCGTGCCCAAGGTCCTGAAAGTGGATTTGAAAGGAAAGCTGAGGCCCTGGGTCTCTGCCAAGGATGTGATTCTCTATGTCCTGCAGCAACTCACTGTTAAAGGCGGTGTTGGAAAAATCATCGAATATGCCGGTGAAGGGGTCCAGTCCCTTTCCGTTACCGATCGGGCCACGATCACCAATATGGGAGCAGAGCTGGGTGCTACTACGTCCCTCTTCCCCAGCGATGAAAACACCCGGGCTTATCTGACCCAGCAGGGTCGGGAACAGGACTATGTTCCCATGGCTGCGGACCCGGATGCCGTCTATGATGAAGTGCTGGTGGTGGATCTGGATCTGCTGGAACCAATGGCTGCCAAGCCCCACAGCCCGGACAACGTAGATTCCGTCAAGAACATCGGACCCATCAAAGTGGATCAGGTGGCCATCGGCAGCTGCACCAATTCTTCTTATGGAGATTTGATGAAAGTGGCACAGATTCTGAAAGGAAAAAAAGTCCACCCGGATGTCAGTCTTGTCATCTCCCCGGGATCCTCCAGAATCCTGGCTAAACTGGCAGAAAACGGCGCCATGGCGGATCTGATACTGGCTGGTGCCCGAATCATTGAAAATGCCTGTGGCCCCTGTATCGGCATGGGCCAGTCACCCAAATCCGGAGCAGTCTCCCTGCGTACCTTTAATCGGAACTTCAAAGGGCGAAGCGGCACCCTGGATGCCCAGGTTTATCTGGTAAGTCCGGAAACAGCAGCCCTGTCCGCCCTTACCGGTGTCTTGAGTGAAGGGCTGGATTCCGACCGGACCCTGGAGCCCATCCCGGAAGTCACCTTTACCCCTAACGATAACTTCATCGTCTATCCGGAAGGAACCAACAAAGCAAACACCCCCGTGGAAATGGGACCCAACATCAAACCCTTCCCCCGGAATAGTCCTTTGGGAGATAAGCTTGCAGCAGAGGTCACTCTGGTGGCGGGAAACAATATCACCACTGATGACATCATGCCGTCGGATTCCAATCTCCTGCCCTATCGGTCCAACGTGCCCTACCTGGCTAACTTCTGCTTCAGCAAGATTGACAAGGATTTTGCCGGCCGCTGCCAGAAGGCTGGTGCTTCGGCCATCATCGGCGGAGAAAACTACGGTCAAGGAAGCAGCCGGGAACATGCCGCACTGGCTCCCCTGCAGCTGGGAGTCAAATTCGTCCTGGCCAAATCCTTCGCCCGGATCCACCGGTCCAACCTGATCAACAGCGGTATCCTTCCTCTGGTTTTTGAAAATCCCGGGGATTATGATTCCCTTCAGCTTGGCCACATCCTTGAAATCGATGATATACAGGATCAGTTGGACAAAGACATCATTATCCTTCAGAATAGGACCACCGGCGGAGAAATCAGAGCGAAAGGCAGCTATTCCCAACTGGAAAAGGAAATGCTGCTGGCCGGCGGCCGAATCAACCTGATCAGCAAATAGCAGAATCACAGAATAGATTGGAGACCATCATGACCTATATGGAAGCATTTGAAAAAATCGTACAGGAGCAAATCGGCCGGGCCGAAAAAATGGCCCGGGAAGAATCTTTTTATGACTACAGCAGTCTTTCCCCCATCGTGATCGGCATAATTGACGGAGACGGCATCGGTCCGGTAATCCTTCGGGAAGCCCGTCGGGTCCTTTCCCTCCTGCTGAAGGATGAACTGGAGTCGGGGCAGGTGATTCTGAAAGCAATTGACGGACTGACCCTGGAAAACCGGGTCCGGACCATGGAAACCGTTCCCATGGCGGTGCTGGAAGAAATCAAAGAGTGTCATGTACTGCTAAAGGGCCCCACCACTACTCCCAGCCGGGCTGATAACCTGCCCGAGCTGGAAAGTGCCAATGTAACCCTGAGGCGGGAGCTGGATCTCTTTGCCAACGTCCGCCCCGTTCAGATTCCGGAGAAGAACATCAACTGGACCTTCTACCGGGAAAACACCGAAGGAGAATACGTCCTGGGGAGCCGGGGAGTAGATATCAGCGAAGATGTTTCCATAGACTTTAAGGTTACTACCACGGCCGGTACCCGAAGAATTGCCCGGGCGGCCTTCGAATACGCCAAGGCTAATGGAAACCTGAACGTGTCTATCGTTACTAAGGCTAATATCATGAAAAAAACCGACGGGAAATTCCTGGAAATCTGCCGGAAAATCGCCTCAGAATATCCGGAAATCAAGACCGATGACTGGTATGTGGACATTATGGCAGCCAACCTGATCAACGAACAGCTGCAGAGCCGTTTCAACGTATTCATCCTGCCCAACCTGTACGGAGACATCATCACCGATGAAGCTGCCCAGCTGCAGGGTGGCGTGGGTACTGCAGGCAGTGCCAATGTAGGCTCCCGTTACGCCATGTTTGAGGCTATCCACGGCAGTGCACCCAGAATGGTAGCCGACGGGATAGCCGAATATGCCAATCCGGCCAGCATCCTGAAGGCAGCAGAAATGATGCTCCGCCACATCGGTATGGGTAAGAAGGCCGATCAGCTGGCAGCAGCCATTGACCGGGCCGATCAGAATTGCCGGATGCCGGGAGACGGAACCGGCAACACCGCAGCCGAATACGCTGCCGTTGTCATCGACGGATTGCAGGTGAAATAATATGGTTCAGTTGAAAGCTGGCAGCACCCATGGTCTGCCTCTATCAGAAAACCTCTATAACCGTCTTCAGATGGATATCATCCAGGGGATTCACCCGGCTGGCAAAAAACTGACGGAGCAAAGCCTTTGCCAACAATACAGCGTAAGCCGGACACCGGTTCGGGAAGCCCTCCGGCAGTTGGAAACCGAAGGGTTAGTGGAAAACATACCCAACCGGGGCGCTTTTGTGGTGGGTTTTTCCAAGCAGGATATTGAGGATATGTATGAACTGCGAAAGGCTTACGAGCTTCAGGCCGTCCGATGGGCCATCCGGCGAATCACAGAGGATGAACTGGAGGAGCTGGGAGAGATCTTTGAGTTTATGGAATTCTACACCCATAAAGGGGACATCGATAAGATGCTGAATATTAACACCAACTTCCATCAGCTGATTTACACCGCATCCCGGAACAAAATGCTCCGCCAGGTCCTTTCTTCCTATCAGGTTTACATTAAGTACAGCCGGAGCCCCAGATCCTATGACGAACATTACCTGGAGGTCGTCCTGGAGGAACACCGGAAAATCTATCAGGCTTTTTTAGCCGGAGATGAAGAAGGTGCCGTTCAGGCCATGGAAGAACATATGGAAAATTCCCGGCTCAGGAAGTCGGATGAGTTTTAAGAAAAGGAGCACCTATGCTTACCTACGAAGAAATTAAAAAAAATGACGAAATAACCACTTACATAAAAAAGGGAAATGATGTGTTGGGGGAAATCGGCTATACGGAGCACGGCTTCGCCCACGCAGGGCGGGTGGCTGAAACAGCCGGCCGGATTCTGGATTTGCTGGAATACCCTCACCGTACCGCAGAACTGGCCCGAATCGCAGCTTATATGCACGACATCGGCAATTGCATCAATCGGAACGACCATGCCCAGAGCGGAGCCATTATGGCCTTCCGTATCCTTAGCGGCATGAAGACAGATCCGGAGGATATCGCAGACATCGTCAGCGCCATTGGCAACCACGACGAAGGGACCGGTTCCCCGATCAGTCCCGTTTCAGCTGCCCTGATTCTGGCAGATAAATCCGATGTCCGCAGAACCCGGGTCCGATACAAGAGCCGGAATGCCCAAAAAATATCCGAAGACATCCACGACCGAGTCAATTATGCCGTCGAAAAGTCCGACATCACCATCCTTCCTCAGGAAAAGATGGCCATCTTGTCTTTGACCATCGACACGGAAATCAGCCCGGTCATGGAGTACTTTGAGATATTTCTGTCCCGAATGGTCCTGTGCCGCACGGCGGCCGAGTATCTGGGCCTTCGCTTCGAGCTCAACATCAATAACATCAAGCTTCTGTAATGGCCCGGGTTTCAGTCCGGCCCTCAGACTTTAATAGCCCAGTTCTTGATTGATCAGGTAGATCAGGGACCGGGAAGAATTCATCTTTTTGTCCATGATCAAGGTGGCATTGCATATTCGCTGACGGGAACGGCAGTCTGTGCAGGCGCCATATCGGCAGGGCGTTTCCAACTGCAGCCTCTCTGTATTCCAGGGGGCTGCAATTTTTTTGATCCGATCATAGGCACTCGGAACATCTTTGGTCAGTTTATTGACCCCACAGATATAGATCACACGATCATGGCCAAAGAGCATGCTGGCCAGACGGTTGCCGGTCCCGTCAATATTGACCAGTTTTCCATCCTCCGTAATGGCGTTGGAGCTGGTCAGATACACATCCGTCACCATGGCTTCCTTCAGGAGTGTTTTCTTCTTCTGCGGATCCGGTTCCCCATTATGGGTAATGACTCGAATCCCCCTCTCTTCCAGCTTTTCACGGACTCCCATGTTGATGATGGTCATGGACCCCCCGATTCCTACGGTTTCTTCCGGTGAAATTTCCTGATACAAGGCATCCAAAGCCTCCTCTGTCGTTTCAAAATAAAAGGGTTCAAAGCCGTTTCCGGCCAGGGCCTCCATGGTTTTTTTCACTTGTTCCTGCATCCTTATCCTCCTATCTCAATTAAAAGAGCGGGAAAATCGATTCCCGCTCTTTATTATATCATATTCTCTTTATTTGGTGGACGCATCGTATAATTTTTCAGCGTTGTCCCACTCTTCGATAATCTGAGGAATGACCTTGTACAAGTCTCCCACGATTCCATAGTCTGCCACTTCAAAGATCGGAGCATCCGGGTCCTTGTTGATGGCTACGATGATATCGGAAGTCTGCATGCCGGCCAGATGCTGGATGGCGCCGGAGATTCCGCAGGCAAAATAGATTTTCGGCTTAACGGTGGTTCCCGTCTGCCCTACCTGATGGGAGTGATCGATCCATCCGGAATCTACCGCTGCACGGGAAGAACCGACTACACCGCCAACTTTGTCCGCCAGCTTCTTGATCAGCTCAAAACCGGAAGCATCTCCAAGTCCTCGTCCACCGGAGCAGATGATTTCTGCATCGGTCAGGGAAACCAGTTCCTTGGCAGATTTGACGATTTCAACAACCTTGGTTCGGATATCCGATTCTTTCACGTCCACAGCGACCTTGATGATTTCGCCAGTGGCTCCGGGAACCGGTTCTCTCTTCTGCATGACGCCGGGACGTACCGTTGACATCTGGGGCCGGGTCTTGGGGCAGATGATGGTAGCCATCAGGTTTCCGCCGAAAGCCGGACGAGTCTGCTTCAGACCAGTGCTGGGATCATTTTCATCCAGGGATGAAGTGTCCAGGGTGGTATTCTTCTTAGCATAATCGATGTAGGTGGATACCCGTACATCCAGCCGGGTACAGTCTGCTGTCAGACCGGTATTGAGTCTGGCAGCCACTCGGGGCGCCAGGTCACGACCGATATGGGTGGCACCGAAGATGACGATTTCAGGCTTGTATTCTCTGCAGGCATCTACCATAGCCTTGGTGTATCCGTCGGTGGTGAAATTCTTCAGGTTGGGGTCTTCCATCAGATAAACTGCATCTGCTCCGTATTCGAAGCACTCTTTTGCCAGGTGATCCACCTTGTCGCCAACCAGAACAGCGCAGACTTTGGTATCATCGCTGATTTCTCTGGACAGTCGGTATCCTTCACCGATCAGTTCCAGGGCAACGTTCATCATTTTTCCGCCCCGCTGTTCTGCATAAACCCAGATGTGCTTGTATGCGGACAGATCCACTGCTTCTGCATTGGCTTCCGTATCCTCGATAGCATCGAAGGGACAGGCAGGAATACACTGCTTGCAGGCGGTACATTTTTCATTGATTTCGGCCAGTTTGCCCATCATATCGATGGCGCCGAAGGGACAGGCTTTGATGCAAAGCTTGCAGCCCTTACATTTATCTTTGATTACTACTATTGCCATAAGTGGTTCCTCCTCCTATTAGATTACGTGTTTTGCTTTAAGGTTGATCAGCAGCTTCTGTGCAGCTTCCTGATTGCTATCCGCTTCGATCATGATGCCCTTGCCCTTGGGAGCAGGAGTGAAGGAGCGGAATACGTTTGTCGGAGAAGCATCCAGTCCCACTTCTTTTACCGGATCGACACCCAGATCTTTTGCTCCCCAAGTAGGGATTTCCTTCTTGCAGGCTTCAAAGATGCCGCCGACGGTCATGTATCTGGGGTCGTTCAGTTCCTTGATGGCTGTCAGCATGCAGGGAGTCTGGATCTTGATGACTTCATAGCCATCTTCCAGGGCTCTCTTCACGGTGATGTCTTTCATGTTCTTATCCATCTCAAACTCAGTCACATAGGTAACCTGAGGAATTCCTAATTTTTCAGCGATCTGGGGGCCTACCTGGGCAGTGTCCCCGTCAATGGCCTGACGTCCGGCAAAGATGATGTCATATTCGCCGATTTTTTCGATGACGGCGGACAAAGCATTGGAGGTTGCCCAAGTATCGGAGCCACCCAGTGCCCGGTCGGATGCCAGGATTCCTTCATCAGCACCCATGGCCATGCATTCAATCAGCATATCCTTAGCCTGGGGTGGTCCCATGGTGATAACCGTAATATGGGTGTCCGGATACATGTCTTTGATTTTAAGGGCTTCTTCCAGGGCGTTTGCATCGTCATGGTTCAGAATGCTGGGAACGCCTTCCCGAATCAGTGTATTTTTAACCGGATCGATTTTTATTTCGTTGGTGTCCGGTACCTGCTTAGCGCAGACGATTATTTTCAATGCCATATTCTTATCCTCCCTCTGTTCTATTTGAATACCGATGCAGCGATGACGATCTTCTGGACTTCAGAGGTTCCCTCATAGATCTCGGTGATCTTGGCATCTCTCATCATTCTTTCCACCGGATAATCCTTCGTATATCCGTAGCCCCCGTGAAGCTGAACAGCTTTGGTAGTTACGTACATAGCGGTTTCCGCTGCGAACAGCTTCGCCATGGCAGAGTAGGGACCATAAGGCAGGTGTCTTTCTTTCATATCAGCCGCCTTGTAGATCAGCAGTCGTGCTGCTTCGATTCGGGTCTTCATGTCGGCGATTTCAAACTGCAGAGCCTGCATGTGGGACAGGGATTTACCAAACTGCTTTCTGGCCTTCATGTAATCAACGGTCACATCCAGAGCACCCTGGGCAATTCCCAGCGCCTGAGAGGCGATTCCGATACGTCCGCCGTCCAGAGTGGACATGGCAACTTTAAAGCCGTCCCCTATGTTGCCCAGAATCCGGTCTTTGGGAATCTTGCAGTTGACCATGATCAGCTCGGTAGTGGAGGAAGCGCAGATTCCCATTTTATCTTCGGTCTTACCGATGGAGAATCCTTCGTCATCCTTTTCTATGATAAAGGCACTGATACCTTTGGTTCCTTTGGATTTGTCAGTCATAGCCATGACAACAAAGGTTTCTGCATAGCCGCCGTTGGTGATGAATACCTTGGATCCGTTGATCAGCCAGTGATCCCCCATATCCACGGCCTTGGTCTGCTGTCCGGCAGCATCAGTACCGGCACCAGGTTCGGTCAGCCCGAAAGCACCCAGTTTTTTCCCGGAAAGCAGGTCCGGCAGATACTTCCGCTTCTGCTCTTCCGTACCCCAGTTATAGATGGGCCAGCAGCAAAGAGAAGTATGAGCGGAACAGATTACCCCTGTAGATGCACATACCCGGGATAATTCTTCCACGGTGATGGCATAGGAAAGCTGATCCCCGCCGGAACCGCCGTACTCTTTGGGGAATGGTACGCCAAGCATACCCAGTTTTCCCATTTTCTCTACGTTCTCTGTGGGAAACCGGTGTTCAGCATCAATTTCTGCTGCAATCGGTTCAACTTCCTTGACAGCAAAATCCCTTACCATTTTCCTTACGAATTCTTGTTCTTTCGTTAGTTGAAAGTTCATGTAATTGCCTCCTTAGTAAATATTTCTGACGGTCATACCTAACCCTTTTGTGATGTTGCTACGCCCTATATTTCACAAATAATGTTAAATTTATAACAACTTCACACCTACTAGTAAACACTATTTCCCTTCAATTTGCAAGTGTTTTTTCCACTTTTAGGCCTATGCTCCCATATTTGATATATTCTGAATTCTTTGAATGTGTTAAGGCTGGATTTCGGCTGTAACTTGTGTTTTTTCCTTAACAATTTCAACAATTTTCAGAATAGACTGTCTATTTTTTCCTGAAACGAACAGTTTTTTACGATATAATTGAAACGAATTTGCCGAATTTGCTGTCCGCTGCTCCCCTTCATTGCGAAGGGGACGACCCCATGATAAAGTGATATAAAATACCTGTAGCTAAAAAGGAGGAATCTATGAAAAAAAGCCGAATTCGACTTGTTCTAACGACCCTTTTAATCCTGACATTGGTATTGACCGGCTGTGGCAGCGGCCAGGAGCCTGCCGGACCCGAAGAAGAAACGGATATCCTGGAAAACCAAGACTATCTAGCTCTCAAGGAATCCCTGGATGGTATTCGCACCGAGTCTGGTGCCTACTATGTCTACATGATGATTCCCAACGACGACAATGATTTTCTAATCACAGTGGACGGATCCGAAGAACCGGATGATTTCCTCACCAATTATGGCTGGGAAGTCCAGTTTACTGAAGCCATGGAGGGAGAACCAGCTACCGCAAGATCCGGTTGGGATGACGATGTTCCCGTCTGGTCCGGTTTCGCACCCGTTTACAACAGCGACGGCAAAGTAGTCGGCATCCTGGGCGTAGACTTCCCCTCTCCGGAAATCGAGGATTTTCCGGAATGGAATCGGGATCGGGAAGATTGGAACGGAGCAGAGGATGAGCTCCCAGCCGATATCCCTCAGGCAGTCCGGACCGCCATGGAACGTCCTATGACCATCGCTGCTGAGGCAGCTGAAACCCTCAACGGGGAATGGGCCGATGGTTACGAAGCCTTTATGGCAGACAAATTGTAACTTTGCTACTCTCCAAACCTCATAGATAAAAGCGAGTGTATCCAACCGGAAATGGGTTGGATACACTCGCTTTTTGTTGTTCTAAAGCCTGCAATAAAAAAACGCCAGTTATCAGACCTGCTTATAAAGTTGGTTGAATCCGGACTACTTCCCTGCTTTCCAGGGCGTTTTCTATGAGGGCTTCGACTTCCAGAAGGGATTCGGAAGCCAGTATGGCATCCAGTTTGGGCTTTGTCTTAGGATGCTTGGGCAAAAATACGGTACAGCAGTCCTCATAAGGCAGGATGGAAGTTTCATAGGTGCCGATGTCCCTGGCTCGATCCATGATTTCCACTTTATCCATGGCAATCAGTGGTCGCATCACCGGCATGGTGACCGCCTGATCCGTTACCACCAGGGCCTCTGCTGTCTGACTGGCTACCTGCCCCAGATTTTCCCCAGTAATCAGCATCATGCAGTTCCGATCTTGTGCCACCCTTTCAGCGATCTTCATCATAAAACGTCGAACCAACAGCGTGGTTTCCTCTTCCGGGCAGTTGGCCACGATGGCTTCCTGAATCGGAAGCAGATTGATGACGTGCAGATTGAAATTTCCAGTATAACCGGCAACGATCCTTGCCAGATCCTCCACCTTTTCCTGGGCCCGCTCACTGGTATAGGGGTAGGAATGGAAATGGAGGGCTTCGATCAGCATACCCCGCTTTGCCATCATCCAGGCAGCCACCGGGCTGTCGATGCCTCCGGAAAGAAGAACCAGACCTTTTCCGTTGGTACCCAGAGGCAGTCCCCCGAAGCCGGATAGCTTCTGTTCAAAAATATAGGTTCGATCCTTCCGGACATCGATAAAAAGCATGGCTTCCGGCTTATGGACGTCGACTTTAAGGACTTTACAGCCAATCAGCACTTTGGCGCCGATCTGGCGAGCGATATCCGGTGATTTTACCGGAAAGGACTTATCTGCTCGCTTTGCCTCTACTTTAAAGGTTTTGACACCCTTTCGCTCAATCAGATCCAGCATGAACTCCACCGCTGCTTCTCCGATTTTTTCCATATCCGACTCCACTTCCATGGCAGGACTGATGGAGGCAACACCAAAAACTTTAGAAATGTCGGCCATGACCTTTTCCACATCATGATGGGTTCCACCGCGAACGAAGATCAATCCTTCGCTTCTGACCACGGAAATTCCCTCATAGGCCTTCGTGACCTTCCGTATCCGATCCGCCAGCATACGCTCAAAATAAGGCTTATTGAGGCCTTTCAGGGCTACTTCTCCGCAGCGCACTATCAATGTAAACTGATCCTTCACTTTTTTCCTCCATCATACCCGTCATCGGCGGCGGGATTGTTTCAACTGGGTCATTCGAGCTGTGATTTCGCTGCATCGATCAGCCGTGAATGACAATTCTTCCATTGTGGTATATTCCGAAAAACTGAAACGAAGGGTCCCTTCCAGTCGGGTTTCCGGAAGGCCCATGGCAGTAAGTACGTGGCTGTGGCCCTTTTTCCCTGAGGAACAGGCTGATCCGGTGGATACATAGATTCCGTCCTGTTCCAGAAAATGAAGGAGAACTTCTCCCTTGAGTCCCGGGAAACTGACACTGAGAATACCCGGCTGACAAAATTCACCTTCCGGACCATTGAATACAACGACTGACGCCTTTTCCAGAAGCTGCTCCCGGAAGAACCGGCGGCAGCTTTCCAAATGAGAAAGAATCGATTCCCGGTTAATCCGGATATGTTCCGCCGCCACCCCGAACCCTGCAATGGCCGGCAGATTTTCTGTTCCCGATCTCCTGCCCCGTTCCTGACCTCCGCCAACTACCAGAGGCTGGAGGACGATACCCTTTTTCACGTACAGGGCTCCAATGCCCTTCGGTCCATGGATTTTATGGGCACTAAGGGAAATCATGTCTGCATCCGCCCCGGTCAGAGGCAGTTTCCCGTAGCTCTGGACTCCGTCGGTATGAAAGAGGATCCGGCTACCATGGTTCTGGTTATAGGCTTGGATCCGCTGATAGATTTCCCGAACAGGCTGAAGGGAACCTACCTCATTATTGACGTGCATCACGGTTACCAGCAAGGTTTCCGGGGTCAGGGCCTCTTCCAGATCCTTCAGGGAGATGATTCCCCTGTTGTCCACCGGCAGCCGCACCACTTCATAGCCCCGGTCCTCCAGGATCCTGCAGGGCTCCAGAACTGCCGGATGCTCGACGGCGGTGGTAATGATCCGGTTTCCTCTTTTCTTATTACTGCCCACCGTCCCCAGGATAGCCATATTATCGGCTTCTGTTCCTCCGGAAGTAAAAATGATTTCCTCCGGCAGAACCTGCAGGGACCCAGCCACCCGAGCCCTGGCTTCCTTCAGGATTTTTTCCGCTGCCAGCCCCATCCGGTGAAGAGAGGATGGATTTCCGTAATCCTCCTTCATGGCTTGGACCATGGCCTCCGTAACGGAGTCATGCTGCCGGGTGGTGGCACTATTGTCCAGATACACATGCATCATGCTGATTCCTTTTCTCCAATTGAAACGAGGCAGGCGGATCCTGCCTCGTCAGTCTTCTTATTTGGCGTATTCCACCGCTCTGGTTTCCCGCAGGACATTGACCTTGATCTGTCCCGGATATTCCAGCTCGCTTTCGATTTTCTTGGAAATCTCACGAGCCAGGAATACGATTCCGTCGTCGGACATTTCTTCCGGCTTTGCCATGATCCGGATTTCCCGTCCGGCCTGAATGGCGAAGGCTTTTTCAACCCCTGGTGTGGTGGTTGCAATCTCTTCCAGCTTCTGGAGACGTTTAATATAAGTTTCCAGAGTTTCCCGCCGGGCTCCCGGCCTTGCAGCGGACAAGGCATCTGCTGCAGCGATCAGGACGGCTTCCATGCTCTTGGGTTCGTAATCCCCGTGATGAGCCGCCATGCCGTTGATGACCGTTTCGGATTCCTTATATTTTCTCAGGACATCGATTCCGATATCCACATGAGTACCTTCCATTTCATGATCCAGAGCTTTTCCGATGTCATGAAGCAGTCCGGCTCTCTTGGCCAGCTTGACGTCCAGCCCCAGCTCGCCAGCCATAAGACCAGCCAGATGGGCGACTTCCACCGAGTGCTTCAGCACGTTCTGACCGTAGGAGGTTCGATACTTGAGTCGTCCCAGCAGCTTGATCAGTTCAGGATGGAAATTGTGAATACCCACTTCAAAGGTTGCAGCCTCTCCGGCTTCTTTGATGATCTGAGCCACTTCGACTTTGGCCTTTTCCACCATCTCCTCGATTCGAGTGGGATGGATCCGGCCGTCGACAATCAGTTTTTCCAGGGACAGTCGGGCAATCTCTCTTCGCACCGGATCAAATCCTGAGAGAATAACGGCTTCCGGAGTATCATCGATGATCAGGTCCACACCCGTCATGGTTTCGATGGCTCGGATATTTCGGCCTTCTCTTCCGATGATTCTTCCCTTCATTTCGTCATTGGGCAGGGGCACTACAGAAACAGTGCTTTCCGCCACGTGATCGGATGCGCATCGCTGAATGGCTCCAGTGATGATTTCTTTTGCTTTCTTGTCCCCTTCTTCCCTGGCTTTGGATTCGATATCCTTGATCAAGAGAGAGGCTTCTACGCGAACTTCCTTTTCGACGTTGGACAGCAATAAGGCTTTGGCCTCTTCTCTGGTGTATCCGGAAATTCTTTCCAATTCCTCGGTCTGCTTTCGGACGATGTCTTCTATATCGTTTTGTTTTTCAATAATAGTCTGTTCTTTCGCTGCAATGCTTTCTTCTTTTCGTTCCAATCCTTCGATCTTGCGGTCGATGGTTTCTTCTTTTTGAATCAGCCGTCTTTCGGCTTTCTGGATTTCAGCCCTTCTTTCACGGATTTCCGCTTCCGTTTCAGACCGGAGACGGTGGGCCTCTTCCTTGGCTTCGATGGTGATTTCTTTCTTTATTGTTTCACATCTGTTCTCTGCGTCCAGCAGCAGGTTCTTAGCCTTCTGCTCGGCGCTGCCGATCGTTTTTTCTGCCAGATTCTTTCTGAATATATATCCAGCCAGCAGGCCTATGACCAGGGCAACTAATGCAACAATGACGGTTATTAGTATTTCTATCTCGAACACCTCTTTTCATTTTAAATTTTTTCCATTTTCATCTCAATTTTTCATTTGGTTTTAACTGCCATTTTTGTGGCAAAATCATAAAAACATCGCATGTTGTAATTAATTATTGATATAATTACACAATGATATTATAATGTTTTTGACACCAACCTGTCAAGCAATTGTACTTACTGCAAAGGAACAAACATGAACTATTTTTTAACGCTTTTTCGCAATACGGATAAAGTTTTACTCATCCTTCCTCTGGTCTTTGCCGCAATCAGCATCCTGATGATCGGAAGCACGGCATACGACGGGGAATTTATTTTTAACCGGGACCTGAAGGTGCAGTCTGCCGCCTACATCCTGGGGTTTCTTGCTGTCTTTGTAATCCTTTTTATCGATTACCGAATATTTCAGAAGTATGAAAAATTCCTGTACGTGGCTTCCGTCCTGTTCCTGCTGACGGTATATATCCCCGGTCTGGGGGTAGAGCACTTCGGCGCCCGTTCCTGGATCAACCTGGGAGTGACGGATCTGCAACCCTCTGAATTGGTCAAGATATCCTTTGTCCTGTTGTTTGCCAACTATCTGTCCCGAAACCACGAATCCCTCCGAACCTGGCAGGGGATTTTCCTGGCAGCCCTTTACGGAGGTCCCTTCATCCTGATTGTTCTGAAGGAAGACCTGGGCAGCGCCATCGTCATGGCTGTGATGTGGGTCATTATGGTGTTTTTCGCCGGTGTAGACGGCAAGATCTTTGCCAAGCTGTCCGGCCTTTTTCTCCTGACCATTCCCATTATCTACCGGTTTATGGCCAGCCACCAAAAGGAGCGTATCGATGCCTTCCTCCACCCGGAAAACCTGTCTCTTGGGGGGAATTATCAGGTATGGCACAGCAAGGTTGCCATCGGATCCGGCGGATTTTTCGGCAAGGGCCTCTTTATGGGAACTCAGAAGGAACTGAAATTCCTGCCGGTCCAAAAATCCGACTTCATTTTTTCCGTCATTGTGGAGGAACTGGGTATGCTGGGGGGACTGGTCCTCATCAGCCTCTACACCCTTTTCCTGTACCGCATCATAAAAATAGCCAGGGCAGCCAAGGAGTTCTACGGCTCCCTGATCGCCATTGGCTTTATTGGAATGTTCGGCTTTCAGATTTTTGAGAATATCGCCATGACCATGGGTATTATGCCGGTTACCGGAATCACTCTGCCCTTCATCAGCTACGGCGGTTCCTCCATCGTATCCAACATGATTGCCCTGGGGCTCATCCTGAATGTCGGGATGCGGAACAAAGAAATCAATTTCTGATAATAATAATAATTACTCGTTTAAATGTGGTTGGTTGTCAGCCGGCAGGATCCTGCCGGCTATTTTATTGAAGTTCCGATGGATATAGGTTCCTTTTTCCACCGATACCAGCCGTCCGTTATTGGTTCCGATATAAATGGCGTCATCCAGCAAAATGGTACCCGCTATGGGAGTCCGCAGGAGCTGACCGATCTGCTCCAGCGATGGAATCAACCCTTTTTTCATCAAGCGGGGATCGATTCGATTGATCAGACACTTCCGGTCAGAAACTCCCAGACGGGCCAACATCCGGTCCAGGCTGTCAGCATCCCGGAGGGCAGCATATTCGGGAGTGGTAACGATCAGAGCCTGATCTGCCACAGCAGCAGCCATTTCCACCACCGCTCCCATGCCTCCCGGGCAATCCAGGAGAACCACATCAAACTTGGAACACACCCGATCACAGAGCTGACGGAGACTTTCTTCCGTCAGTTTTTCCATCTCCGGGTGCTGGGAGGCCGGCATCATATACAAATTCCCGATGTATCGATCCCGGAGGATGCCTTGCTTCACTTTGCAGGTTCCGGACAGAATATCCAGGATGTCATAAATGACCCGGTTTTCCATGCCAAGAGCCAGATCCAGATTTCTCATCCCCATATCCAGATCGATAAGCAGGACCCTATTGCCTTTTTCTGCAAAGACAGCTCCCAGGTTGGCGGTTATCGTCGTTTTGCCCGTTCCTCCCTTGCCGGAGACTACCATGATTATCCTGCTCATCCTATTCCTTGTTCCTTTCTGTTCTATCGCATCTAAATCTGCTCAATTGTTACTGTATCGTTAAATTCAGGGGATACACATCCACCTGCTTATTTACCTGTAGGTATTTGCCGATGATCTCCCGGGTCATGGGCCCTGCTATGGTTGAGGTGCCTCCCTGAACCAGCAGGACAGCCACGGCGATTTTCGGATCATCTGCCGGAGCCAAGGCTACTATCCAGGCAAAGTTATCATAATTGCTCTTATAGGCATCCAGTTTTTCCGGGGTCACCGAACCTCCGCTCAGGTTGATCACTGCCTGTCGCACAGCAGAATCCCGGGTCACAAAAGTATCCGGATATTCCCGCATCAGTCTGGCCATTTCCTGTTCAATGGCTGTCATTTCCATTCCGGGACTGATCCGACCGATGTTGGTCCGGATATACTCCACTTCATCGGGCGGGTTGATCTTTCCGCCCCGTTCCGCAGTCCCTGTCTTGGCCGCTACTGGAACCGGGAATCCGGCAAAGGGCCCCCGCAGGCTTCCGGATGGGCCGGTAATGACCTGCTTCATGCCCTGGATGATAGAATCCAGATGATCGGTGGTGCTGATATCTATTTTTGTGCCTTCTTCACGGATCACTTCTCCCTTACCCTCAATAGCTTTAATCAGGGTCACCTTGTTTCGGACCCCTTCGTTGCCAATGGTGGCTACGTAATTGGCCATCTGAAGGGGCGTATAAGCGTTCTCTCCTTGTCCGATAGAAATATTCAGCTCATCTCCCAGAGTCCACTGAGCTTGGTTGTAATAGGTATATTTACAAAGGTCCGCTACGGTTTCGATCATGTCATCCCGAATCCCCACTTTAACCATTCGCTTCAGCAGCTCATTTCTGGAGGGATTTTCCTCTGTCCAGCTGACGATTTCCATGATATTGGTGTTGAGCTGGCTTTTATCATCGATGATTTCCTGCTTGAAATACCGTTCTGCCCGTCCGATGAGTACATTTTTCAGCAGGGATTTCATGGTTGCCATCTTCCTGGCCGCACTGGGGGCTTCGGTGATGGTTTCGCTGATTTCGATGCCGGTGGGTAGGCCAAGTCCGTACTGTTTAGCATAGGAGGAAATGATATCAATGGAGATATCCTTGTCATATCCCAGGGAAACTCCCCGGTAAAAATCCCGGCCGGTTGCTATATCAAAAAAGTAGTAGTTGCAGGAAACTTCAATAGCTTTTGCCAAATCCACGCTTCCATGAGACCCTCCGTTGGTGTGCCAGATCAGGCAGGCATATTTTCGGTTTCCCACTTGGACATATCCCCCGTCATAAAGACGCCGGGAAGGATCCAGCCCCGATTCCAGGGCTGCGGTGGCGGTCACCATTTTATAGGTGGACCCGGGCTGTACTGCAGTCCTTGCCGCCACGTTGTACAGAGGTACCGGTGACAGGGGGTCCCGTGGATTCTTACTCTGGAGTGATGCCCAGGCTTCAGCCGTGATGCCGGAGGAAAACAGGTTGGGGTCATAATCGGGATAACTGGCCATAGCCAACACCTCCCCCGTCTCCACCTCCAGGGCTACCACCGCTCCTACGTTGGCATTGGGATACCGCTGGGAAAATTTATAATTGGCGTATTCTCCGGTAAAAGTACCGGCAACCTGGGCTTTTTCCAACGTCTGCTTCAGGGCGGCCTCAGCGGTCTTCTGCAGTTCCAGATCAATGGTCAGATACAAGTCCTGCCCCTTTTTGGGTTCTGTATTGTCAATTTCATCCACCAGTTCTCCCAGGGCATTGACCTGAACGCTTCGGACCCCATCCTGACCCCGCAGGGTGGACTCGAAAGTCTTTTCGATTCCGTCCTGGCCAATCAGGTCGTTGGCACTGTAGCCCAGTTCCCCCACGTATTGCTCCTTTTGGCGTTCAGAAATCTTACCCAGGTATCCCAGAATATGGGATGCCGTATTGCCATTGGGGTAATATCGCTTGGTTTCCGATACGATTTCCGCACCAGGAAGCAAGCTGCTTTTTTCTTCAAATTCAATGATAGTAGCATCGGAAACATCGGTGGCAATGGTGGCCGGCAGATACTGCCGATAGCCCATAGCGGCGATTTCATTCCGGATAACCATGATTTCCCGGGCTTCCGCATCAGAAACCGAGTCGCTGATCCGAAAGATGCGGCGCAGTTCCTGGAAGGCTTCTTCCGCAGTGGTCTTTTCCTCGATCCGGTATCGTCCCAGGAATGTCTTTTTATCCAAATCTTCCAGGTAGGTAAACGTCTTGACAGAGATGGGAGGATAAATCTTATAGGTATCCTGCATCTCTTTCTGCGCTGCATAGCGGTCCAGCCCTTCGCTGATCCCGTACCGGTTGCGGATTTCCTGAAAGGCCTGTTCCGCCGAAAGGGCCGGGGGAAGGTTCTGGCTGACCAGCCAGTCCCGAATCGTATTGTCATAGGTATAGACGAACTGGCCGTTTTGTATGATTACCGGGAAATTGTCGTAATAGGAGTCCCCGTTCTTTTTCAGGATGGAAACGATTTCCGAAGCCATATAGTTGATGGACTCATCATCTTCCAGGTCCGCCGGCGTTACCTGCAGGGCAAAGGTCTGCATATTGCCGGCCAAAAGATTGCCATACTTGTCATAAATCTCCCCGCGAGGTGCCGGAGTATATACATTCTTTACGCTGATGCCGGAAGCTGCCTCGCTCCAGCGGTCATGCTCCAGGACGGTCAGGTCAAAAAGCCTTATGGACAGAATTGTCATAAGGGCAAAAATCGTCAGGGTAATCTGCATGTTTCTGGATTTCAGGATTCGGATCATTTGTAGTACCTATCATTTCTATGGCGGATCGCCCGATTGATCAGCGAAAGATAAAGGAGAATCATTACCGCCATGTTGTATGCCACATAACCGGGCTGCAGCTTGAGGAAATCCAAAAATCCGAACTGGTCCCGGAATAGGTTGACGATTCCCCAATACAGCAGATTGTAAATTAAGGTTCCGGCTGAACTCAAAATCAGAATGGAAAGGATGTTTTCCCTGTTCAGCAGCTGACGGGCTTTCCAGGTGAGGAAGCCTGCAATCAGAAGCCCCATGGAAGCAACTCCGATCACATCGGAATAGATCAGATCATAAAGAACACCAAAAGCTGCTCCCAGGTAGATAGCCCTGTCCGTATCATAAAGGAGGGTCAGAGTGATTACCAGGCAAAGCAGCAGATTCGGTGTAACGCCCATCACGGCAAACAGATTCAGCAGACTTCCCTGAATTAGAAAGGCTCCTGTAAATAGAAGAGCGGCAATCCTTATTTTCATAGTATCACCGCCACCCTCTGAATATTTTTGAAATTGACCACAGGCTCGATGGTAACCTTCTTTAGCTGTGTATCATTATCAAATCGGACCTCCTTGATCGTTCCGATTTCAATCCCTTCCGGATACATGCCAATGCTGGTCGTCACCAGCAGATCCCCTTCGATGACGCTGGCTTTACCATCCAGCATATAGCCGGTCAGTCCGGACATTCCGTCTCCGTGGAGAACTCCCAAAAGAGTCGGGTCCCGAAGGACTTTGAAGCTAACCTTGTTGGATTCATCAATAATGCCGATTACTTTGGACCAGCCCTGACCGGTTTCCAGTACACGACCGATAAGTCCGTCACCGGTAACCACGATGGCATCCGGATAAACCCCGCTCTCTGTCCCTCGATTGATAGTAAACAGGTTGAACCAGTTGGATCCGTCCATGGAAATCACATCTGCTGCTATGGTTTGTTTTTCTGAAGATTCAGCCGTATAATCCAATGCTGACGCCAGCCTTCGAAGTTCCTCCAATTCCTGAGCCTTCAATGCATTCTGGGTGTTTTCCCTTTTTAATCCGGCAATTTCTTCCTTCAGTGCTTCATTTTCCCGGGCAATCGCCTGAAATCGGAAAAGGCTTCCGAAGAAGCCGCGGATACCGTTTTCTCCCTTTGTTAATGGTTCCTGCACAGCAGAGGTACTGGTTTTCAGCAGACCATCCGGGCCGGATCCTCCCGGAATGCTCTGTACGGAAATCAGCACTGCTGTCAGCAGGATCAAAACAGTCAGTACCGGCAGGAGAATTTTTTTATATTTCTTGAGCCACTTCATGAAATCATCCTATCTCCGCAGGGAATTGGTTGAATATCTCTTCAGCTTTTCCACGTTGGAAAGGCTCTTTCCGGCTCCGTAAGCCACTGCTTCAAAGGCATTTTCTGCTACAGTAACCTTCATGCCGGTCTTGATTTCAATCATTCGATCCAGATTTTTCAGCAAGCCGCCGCCTCCTGTCAGCACCAGACCGGAATTAACGATATCCGCGGCAATTTCAGGCGGAGTCTTTTCCAGGGTCATCTTCAGGCCCTCAATGATGATTTCAACCGACTCTTCCAGGGCGATGAGCATATCCTTGTTGGTTACTTCCACCGAAGTCGGCAGCCCGGTCAGCACATCCCTGCCACTGGCAGTCATCCGGTGAATCAATTCGTTGCCGTCCTCATCCAGATCCATCAGCGCACAGCCGATGTTGATTTTCAGCTGTTCTGCAGTCTTTTCACCGATGATCAATCCTTTGTTCTTACGAATGTACTGGATCACCGCTTCGTTCATTTTATCGCCAGCATAGCGGATGGAGGTGCTGGTCACGTTCCCCCCCAGTGCGATCACGGCGATGTCCGTGGTACCGCCTCCAACATCGCAGATCATACAGCCCTCTGCATCATCAACGGAAAGACCGGCTCCGATGGCTGCCGCCATGGGTTCTTCCAGGATGTAGACTTCCTTTGCCCCAAGCTGGCGGACCACTTCCTCCACGGCTCGCTTTTCCACCTCAGTAACACCGCTGGGAACACCCACCACCACCCGAAGGCGGTTGGTGCCGCTGCCATCCCCCAGAGCTTTGCCAATGAAGGCACTGAGCATTTCTGCGGTCATGTCGAAATCAGAAATGACTCCGTCCTGCAAGGGGCGAACCACGGTTACGGATTCTGGGGCTCGACCGATCATGGCTTTGGCCGGTTCCCCGACAGCGATGATTTTTTTAGATCGGGTCTCATAGGCGATTACCGACGGCTGGTTCAGGACGATACCCTTATCAGCAATATAAATCAGAGTATTGGCTGTTCCCAAGTCGATACCCATGTCTCGTTTGAAAAAATTGAAAAACCCCATTTTTACCTCCGTAACCCACTAATAATATTTATCCGGGCATCAGGTTCCGCTGCCGGAAGCTGACATAAATCCCATCTCCGATAATGATATGATCCAGTACTCGGATTCCCAGTATTTTCCCGGCTTCAATCAGCCGAAGGGTCACTTCCTGATCCTCACTGCTGGGCTCCGGGTTGCCGCTGGGATGATTGTGAACAAAAACAACCGCTGCGGCACTCCTCCTGACCGCTCCCGAAAAAATTTCCCGGGGATGAACGATGGTGGAGGAAAGGTCCCCGATGGAACTTTTTTCAATACTAATGATCTCTCCCTTGCTGTTCAGCAAAAGAACCTGGAAGAACTCCTTCCGGTAGTAGCGCATTTCTTCCATGAAAAGATCTGCAATCGACTCTGGGCTGGTAATTAAAACTTTGCCGGGCAAGGGCCGGGTAGCCAGCCTTCTTCCCAGTTCAAAGGCGGCAATGATCCGGCAGGCTTTGGCGATGCCCATGCCGGAAATCCGGCAGATTTCTTCCGGAGTGGAACCGGCCAGATTGCCAAGTCCGTCCTCTTCTGCCGCTAAAAGAGCACCCGCCAGATCCAGGGCAGACCGGTCTTTTGTTCCGGTTCCGATGAGGATGGCTAAAAGCTCTGCATTGGAAACAACCGAAGAACCCAGGGAAATTAGCTTTTCCCTCGGTCTTTCTTCTGTGGGTAGTTCTCGGATGATCATAGGTTCCTCCTCGCAATTCGCGATTACGGACCAGATTTCCCGCCCACCTATGGATCCCCGGTTTGACTCGGGTAATTATATCATTAATTCCTTGCTATTTCAATTCTATTTCAGAATTATCCGACAGAAGGTGCAGAAACAATCCGCTTCCCAGCTTCGGTTCGAACCAGGTGGATTTAGGGGGCATTACCTGATCAGCATCCGAGACCCGGAACAGATCGGAAATCTCCACCGGATAAACGGCAAAAGCCACCTTCATGTCGGAAGAAGCCCGCTGTTCCAATTCTTTCAGTCCTCGGATTCCACCGATGAAGTCGATGCGCTTATCGGTTCTGGGATCGTGAATCCCGAAAATCGGTTCCAGAACCAGATTCTGAAGCAGAGATACGTCCAAAGAGCCGATGATATCATCCGGCACCCACTCCTCTGCCAGAGTCAGCCGATACCACTTCCCTTCCAGGAACATGGTAAATACATGTTTTCTTTCCGGATATACCGGTTCCGCGCCAAGCTGTTCCACCCGGAATCCTGTCTTTTCCAGCAGGCTGAGAAATTCAGCCGTTGAATGACCGTTTAAATCCTTCAGAACTCGGTTATAGTCAAAGACCCGAAGCTGGTCATCGGGAAAGATCACCGCCATGAAAAAGTTGAATTCCTCTTCCCCCGTCCATGCGGGATTTTCTTCTCGCCGTTTCATGCCCACCTTGCAGGCAGAAGCGCTTCGGTGGTGGCCATCAGCAATATAGAGAAAGGGGATAGCATCAAAGGCTTTTCTGATTTCCTGTATCTCCCCATCTTGATCTATCTTCCAGAGCTGATGCCGGATTCCGTCACCGGATACAAAATCAAAGAGGACCGGGTCCCTTTTCATCACCTTTTCCATCAGGGCCGTCAGCTCCGGTTTGTTTCGGTAAGTCAGAAATACCGGTTCCGTATTGGCATCACAGATATCAAAGTGGTTGATCCGGTCGATTTCCTTCTCTACTCTTGTAAATTCATGCTTCTTAATTACGTCGTCGTTGTATTCGTCCACGGAAACGCAACCTACGATACCGGCCTGTCCCCGCCCTTCCATTTCCTGCCGGTAAAGGTAAAAGACCGGCTCCTCCTCCTGGAGAAAAGTACCTTCCGCCAGAAAGCGATGGATATTTTCCCGGGCCTTTTCATAAACCCGGCGGTCATAGGGGTCCTCCAGTTCCGGAAGATCGATCTCCGACCGACAAATGTGGAGAAAGCTGAAGGGATTTCCTTCAGCCATCGCCGCTGCTTCTTGTCGGTTCATAACGTCGTAAGGCAGGGAAACGACCTTTGCCGCCAGATCTGCTGCCGGTCGCACTGCCCTGAAAGGCCTGACTGTTGCCATTGTTCTTATTCTCCTTTGATGTGGTCAATGATGGCACAAATCACCTGCTCCAAATTCATGCCGGTGGTATCGATCTCCCGGGCATCCTCTGCTTTTCGCAGTGGATTGAGGGCCCTGGTCATATCGTTGTGATCCCGAAGCCGGATATCTTCCAGTACCTGAAGGTAAGAGGCCTGCTGACCCTTTTCCAACAGCTCCAGGTGTCTTCTCCTGGCCCGTTCTTCCGGCTGGGCGTTGAGATAAAATTTATACTCTGCATCAGTGAGCACGTTGGTGCCGATGTCCCGGCCGTCCATGATGATGCTCTTTTTTTCTCCCATCTGCCGCTGGAGCCCTACTAGTTTTTCACGAACCGGTGCCAGAGCCGAGCATTCGGAAGCCAGGGACGATACCTCCGGCGTCCGGATTTTGCTGTTGATGATTTCTCCGTCCAGGAGGATATTTCCCTTGACGAAGTCGATGTCTGTATCTGCCAGCATATCCTCCAGCAGCTTCATGTCACTGACCGGTACATTGTCCCGCAGCATCTTGTAGGCCACTGCCCGGTACATGGCACCCGTATCGATATAATCCATTTCCATTCGCTTGGCTACTGCCCGGGCGATGGTGCTTTTCCCCGCCCCGCTGGGCCCGTCTATGGCCACGCGAATCCGGCTTTTATCCTGTTCCATGTCATCATCCCTTCCTGAATCCTAATTCCCCTTTTTTTCGTGCTTCAGAAATTTTTCAATCTCTGCTATGAAGGTATTTGCGTCGGTAAACTGCCTGTAAACGGAAGCAAACCGAACATAGGCTACTTCATCCAGCGATTTCAGCTGATCCATGATCAGCTCTCCGATGAATTTGCTCTCCACTTCTTTTTCCATGAGGTTGTTGAGTCCCCGTTCGATTTCATTGACAATGCGTTCGATTTCGGCGATAGGTACCGGCCGTTTTTCACAAGCCCGGATGATGCCGTTCATGACCTTGTACCGGTCAAAAGCTTCTCTGCTGCCATCCTTCTTGATTACCATCAAGGCAATTTCTTCTACCTTTTCATAGGTAGTGAACCGTTTGCTGCAGTTTTCGCACTCTCTCCTCCGCCGAATCGCCTGACCTTCATCGGTTGGACGGGAATCAATGACTTTAGTATCCGGGTTATCACAATATGGACACTTCATAAGGTACCTCCTCCTCTTTGCTTATCTTTATATATTACACCAAAAAAGAGGATTTGCATAGCCATTGGGCGGTTAAAACTCTTTTATACGGCCCTGTTCCAACCGGCTGAAGTAGCTTTTCGTTTCCGCCACGACCACTCCGTTGAGCAGGATCAGGGCTAACAGGTTGGGGAAGGCCATCAGGCCGTTCATGATATCGGCGATGGTCCACACGGCACTGAGGCTGATGAAGGGACCCGCCAGCACCGCTACTATATACATCCATCGATAGGTTTTTACTGCCGTTCGGCTGCCGTTGGTCAGATACTCGATGCATCGTTCGCTATAATAATCCCAGCCAATGATGGTAGTAAAGGCGAAGAAAGCCAGGCTGACCATCAAGATGAAGGCTCCGATCTGCGGATTCCAGTCCAAGCCGTTTCTAAAGGCAAAGCTGGTGGCGTCTGCACCGTCCAGTCCGATATTCCACGCACCGGTTACCAGAAGGGTCAATCCGGTCAGATTACAGATGATAATGGTGTCGATGAAGGTACCGGTCATAGAAACCATTCCCTGTCGGACCGGTTCGTTGGTCTTTGCTGCAGCCGCAGCGATAGGGGCGCTTCCCAGTCCCGATTCATTGGAAAAGATTCCCCGGGCGATTCCCTTTTGCATGGCAACCAGAATGGCCCCCATGGCTCCTCCCGCTACCGCATCTATTCCGAAGGCCCCCCGGAAAACAGCCGCTATCGCGTTGGGTATGGCATCCAGATTGGCAATCAGTATTGTAAGGCAGACCAGAACGTAGGCAACAGCCATAAAAGGTACCACGACAGTGGTAACGCTGGCAATTCTGGAGATTCCCCCGATAATGACAAGAGCTGACAGCAAGGCTACTACAAGGGCTGTGATAACCGTCGCCCAAGAATACTCCATTCCCAGGATGGATACCATATTCAGACTCTCAGGATCAAAGAAATTCTTTGCAGCAGAAGCAATACCGTTTACCTGAACGATGGTACCGATTCCTAAAAGGCCGGCTCCCGCACCGAAGAGGGCAAAGAGCTTGGCCATCCACTTCCAGTTGGGCCCCATGCCTCGTTCAATATAATAGAATGGCCCGCCCAGGGCGTGGCCGGATTCGTCAATAACTCGATATTTAACGGCTAACAGCCCTTCTGCATATTTGGTAGCCATGCCGAAACAGGCTGCCACGATCATCCAGAACAAAGCCCCCGGTCCGCCGGCAACGATGGCCGTTGCTACGCCCACGATGTTTCCGGTACCGATGGTGGCTGCCATGGCTGTACACAGGGCTCCAAAGCTGGTTACCTCACCAATGCCGGTTTCTTCGTTCTTTACCATGTACCGGAGAGCCTTGCCCAGATGACGGAACTGAAGCACTCTAAGGCGGGTGGTCAGCAGGATGCCTACCCCCATTACCAGGACCAGCAGGGGTACTCCCCATACCAGGTCATCAATTTTAACCAATAATTCACTCATGTTTTTCTCCTCCTGTAAAACAAATAAAAAAAAGCCGACGAATCGACTTTCCAGAGAAAAGACATCTCAATAGCATATAATATAACTATTTGCTCTGTCCTTTTGCCTGAGAGATTAACAGGTTTCCCTGCCGTACACCTTCGGCGCTCATAAAGAGACTCTCCAGAGAATCATATAGCCGACCAAAAGGCCGACTATATGAATATACCACGACGGGTCTCCAGACTCAATATTTTTTTTACAGAAAAACAATTTTTTTTATGCTTTTGGAGCAGCATTTTCAACTTTTTTATGCTTTTGGAGCAGCATTTTCAACGATGAAGTTGATGACTTTTTCCAGCAGGAAGGTTTTCTGGAGATTTTCCTTGCCGGCGTACTCTTCAAAGCTCATGCCGCTCTGGCTTTTAAAGGCATCTTCTCCGCTGAAGCCCTGTTCTTTCAGGGTCAGTATTAAAAGGTCCTTGTATTCCTTGTCGCTAAGGCTGATTCCTTCTGCTTTGGCGATGGCATACATGACCATCTCCTGTTCCACGATGGTCTGGGCATACATGTCCAGATAATCGGAGAATGCCGCTTCGTCCATGCCGAAGTAGGCTGTTACGAAACTGTTCAGATCCATGTTGTACTGGGTGGCATAATTGGTATAATATTCAATGTTTTCCTGCTTCCGGGCATCTACCTCACCCTCGGGATACCCAAGGATTTCTGCGTTTTCCATAACCTGATTCCACAAGGTGTTCTGTTTCAGAGCCAAGGCTTCGTCTGTTTTTTTCTGAAGCAGTTCTTCCTTCACCGCGGCTTCATACTCTTCCAGGGATTTAAATTCCGTTGTTGCCGTGACGAAATCCAGTCCGTATTCCGGCATCACCGGTCTTGTTCCGCTGTTGATGGTAACGGTGAACACGGCCTCCTTGCCAGCCAGCTCTGGCGAGCCGTAATCGGCCGGGAAAGTCACGTTCAGATCTTTTTTATCTCCTACTTTCCATCCGATCAGCCCTTCTTCAAAGCCGGGGATGAACTGGCCGGAACCGATGGTCAGGGAATAATCCTTCCCTTCGCCTCCTTCAAAAGCCACTCCGTCCACCTTGCCCAGGAAGTCGATGCTGAGGACATCTCCTTCTGCCACTGCTTCTTCCTTCAGTTCGGTGCTGAAGCCTTCCGTTCCTTTGGCAGCCGCCAGCCGGTTTTCAATTTCCCCTTGCACTTCCTGCTCGGTTACATCCATGGCAGAATCCTGATATTCCAAACCTTTATATTCCCCTAACTTCACATGATCCTCCAGCTTGTACTCGTAGTTGCCGGCAAAATCCTTTCCCCCGCAGGCCGCCAGACTGAAAGTCAGGACTGCTGCCAGGGTAAGACCGATTATTTTTTTCATCATCATATGATTTTTCCTTTCTGTGTCAAATTCCATAACAAATACGATTATACACGAATTCCAGCTTCCGGGAAACCGGTTTCGGAAATTTCACCAAATCCCCACGAAAAATCCTCCGGTTCGGTTCAAAGACCTGGTTCCGGAGGATTATAAAAATCTCTTTATCGTTCCACTATTAAAAATATTGAAATCTATTTATATGCTTTCTTAGCGGTATCGCACAGCTGAGTGAATGCAGGCATATCATAGACAGCCAGCTCAGCCAGCATTTTTCGGTTGATTTCGATGCCTGCTTTGTTCAGTCCGTCGATCAGCCGGCTGTAAGAAAGACCGTTCATTCTGGCTCCCGCATTGATTCGGGCGATCCACAGTCTTCGGTATTCTCTCTTTTTGTTCTTTCGACCTACATAAGCAGATCTCAGAGCTCTCATCACAGCCGGATTAGCTGCCCGGAACACCTTGCTCTTAGCTCCGTAAAAGCCTTTTGCCTGCTTCAGTACTTTCTTATGTCTCTTATGGGCGTTGACACCCTTTTTTACTCTTGCCATTCCTTATTACCCTCCCAATTATTTGTTCAATACAGATTTGATTCGCTTTAAATCAGCACTCGTCAGTAAAGTGGCCTTTCTCAGCCCTCTTTTTCTCTTGGCAGCCTTCTTGGTCAGGATGTGGCTCTTGTATGCCTTGTTCCTCTTTACCTTACCGGAACCGGTCAATCGGAATCTTTTCATTGCGCCTCGATGAGACTTCATTTTGTTTTTAGCCATTTTATCTACTTCCTCCTATGCTATAGAAATTCTTTCCACGGGGTATCGCCGCCTCCCTGAGGAGACGGGGCCAGGATCCCGTGAGTCCTTTATTTTTCTGCTTTATCTGCCTTTGGCGTCAAGATCATCGTCAAGCTTCTGCCTTCGAATTCAGGCTTTTTCTCAATTACGCCGAACTCCGAGATCGCATCAGAAAATTTCTTCATCACATCAAGCCCTTTGTTGACATAGTCCTTTTCTCTTCCCCGGAATCGCAGGCTTACCTTTACCTTATCGCCGTCCTTCAGGAACTTGGCTGCGGTATTGGCTTTCACCATGATATCATGATCTTCGATGAAGGTGCTGAGCCGGATTTCCTTTACCTGGGTAGTCTTCTGCTTCTTCTTGGCTTCCTTTTCTCTCTTCTGAAGTTCATAACGATACTTTCCATAATCAAGAATCTTGCACACCGGCGGTTTGGCCGTTGGGGAAATATTCACCAGGTCCAGCTTCCGTTCGTTGGCCAGAGCCATGGCATCCTCCAGGGACATAACACCCAGTTGTGTACCATCACTGTCAATAACTCTCAGTTCTTTATCACGAATTTCTTCGTTGATCAAATTTTCCTTGCTAATGTCCTTGCACCTCCTGCAAAATAAAAAAGCGGATACTTCCGCATCCGCTTCTGTCAGCACGCCCTTGGGCATGGCATAAACAACTATTAACCCGAACAGCCTGCGCCGTAAAGGTGAGAAGCGGATAACTTCTTCTTCGTACCCAATTAATATAACATGTACTTATTCCGTCGTCAACCCTTATTTCCTCTGCCTTGCACTTTTTTCCCCTTCATTATATAATAACATCACACAGACTTCAACGGAACTACAATAATCTATGCTATCATTCAGATACACCAGCAGGGAATCTAAACCCGCTAAGAGAGGGCCAGTCAGTATATATGGATAACTTTATCAAAGACATTGAAGCAACCGACATTCTCCCCATCCTGAACAGCATCAAGGATGCGGTTTTCATCGACGATGCGGGGGGCAATTCCATCTGGTGCAACAAGGCCTGCTCCGAGCTTTATAAAATCACACCGGAAGAAATCCGGGGCAAGAATGTAACCTATCTGGAGAGCATCGGCTTGTTCAATCCTTCCGTAGCCCGGCTGGTCATGGAACGGAAAGAGGAGGTGACCATTGTCCACGAAAACAAGGACGGAAAGAAAATACTTTCCACCGGCACCCCGGTATTTGACGACAAGGGAAAATTAAGCAAAATCATTACCACTTCCCGGGATATTACCGAACTGAGCCTTTTACAGAACAAACTGAACTCGGTGGAAAGCGCCCTGGAGGACTTAAAATTTCAGGATAAGCACCTGGTTGCCAACGGCCTCATCGCCAACAGCCCGGTCATGTTCAACATCTTCCAACTGATCAAAAGACTGGCAGACCTGGATTCCACCGTCCTCATCACCGGCGAGTCCGGGGTGGGAAAGGGAGTGGTGGCCAAGCTGCTTCACGAAAGCGGCAAGCGGTCTTCCTTTCCTTTTGTAAAGGTCAACTGTGGGGCCATTCCGGAGAACCTGATCGAATCGGAACTCTTCGGTTATGAACCGGGGTCCTTTACCGGTTCCCGTAATGAAGTCAAGAAAGGGCTGTTTGAAGTCGCCCAAAAGGGATCCATCTTTCTGGATGAAATTTCCGAGCTGCCCCTGAATCTTCAGGTCAAATTGCTTCAGGTCATCCAGGAGCGGGAGATTACCCGGGTCGGCGGTGTCCGGAGCATTCCCATCGATGTCCGGATCATCTCCGCCAGCAACAAAGACCTTCACAGCCAGGTGCTCCTCGGAGCCTTCCGGGAAGACCTCTATTACCGGCTCAACGTAGTACCGATCCACGTGCCCCCACTCAGGGAGCGTTACGAAGACATCCATCCGCTGATTCTTTCCATCCTGGAAACCTACAACGAAAAAATCAATGATCACAAGACCATCGATCCCGGCGCAATGGCAGTTCTGTTGCGATACGGCTGGCCAGGGAATGTCCGGGAGGTTCATAACATCATTGAACGTTTAGTCATCACCACCAAGGGAAGTGTGATTCTTCCGGAAAACCTCCCCCAGTTTATTCACGCATCCGTCACCGGTGACACGCCCCGGCATCCGGAAAACCTGACCCTGAGGGATGCTTTAGAGGCAGCAGAGAAGGATATCCTGCGACGGGCTTATAAAAAGTACCGGTCTACCAGGACCATGGCTAAGGTTTTGGATGTCAGCCAGCCTACGGTAGTTCGTAAATTAAATAAGTACGGAATTCCCCAGTCAGAACTCTAAAAACAGGGGTTCAACTATCGATACAAATATGCATCACCGATACACATTTGCATCGGCGGTTTTTTCCACGAGCCAAAACCCTTGAAGCTTCATTTATGAGGGCTTCCGGTTCGAAAATTAAAATCGGTTAATTTTTCACAAATTATCCGATTCACATTTGTATCACTCGTTGGTTTTCTCCGGTTTTTTCCAAGTGGTAATTCACCTAAAGTTTTATTAAACTCTGCTGGAGGGCCGTTGGAAAACGTGGGTTTCTCAAACCGGGTATTTCGTATACAGGATACATGTCCTGCTGCGAGCCCATATCACTAAAGTTGGCACGGCTCTTGCTCTATTATAAGGCATCAGCAGTCATGCTGACATTCTTGTTACTTTTATCTAAGGAGGAAAAAATATGTCTATCAATTACGAAGCGTACGTTGCGGACTTAGTGGCTAAAGGCCATGCAGCCCAGAAAATCGCAGAAGGTTTCGACCAGGCTATGGTTGAAAAACTGACCGCTGCAGTTGCTTATCAGCTGACCAAGCCCGAGGTTGCTCTGAAGTTTGGTGAAATGCTGGTGGAAGAGTCCGGCATGGGCGTTCCCAAGGACAAAGAATTAAAGATGTACGGAAAAGTGAAGGGTTCCTATTTCCAGATGAAGGGCAAGCCCTCCGTCGGTTTATATTCCGTTGATGAAGAAATGGGCATGGAAGTCTATGCAAAACCCATGGGCGTTATTGGTGCTATCATTCCCGTAACCAACGGAGAGGCTACTCCGGTAGTAAAAGCTCTGATGGCTCTGAAGACTAGAAATGCCATCATCCTGGCTCCCCACCCCAAAGCAAGAAAAACCAACATGGCTGTAACCGACATGATCCGAGAAACCATCGTGAAGTGCGGCGCACCGGCTGATCTGGTTCAGGCCATCGATCCCGATTATGTATCCATTGAGGCTTCTGCTCAGCTGATGAAACAGGTTGACTTCATCCTGGCTACCGGCGGAACACCGATGGTTCGTCAGGCTTACTCCTCCGGAAATCCGGCTATTGGCGTAGGTACCGGAAACGTCGTTTCCATCGTTGACGGGACAACAGACATGGACCAGGTTGCTGACCTGATCGTCCGATCCAAGACCTTTGACAACGCTACTTCCTGCTCCACTGAAAACAACATCATCGTCTTCGAAAGCTGCTACGACGACTTCATGGCTGCTATGGCCAGAAGAGGTGCATTCCTGATTAAGGAAGATTCCGAAGACAAGCAGAAGCTGCTCAAGACTCTGTGGCCCGAATCTCCTGCCAACCACGACCTGAACCGACACATCGTCGCTCAGCCTGCTGCTAAAATCGCTGAAGCTGCCGGCATCGCCGTTCCCGAAGGAACTGTTATGCTGATGGCAGAAGAAAATGGCGGATACGGAAACGAATTCCCCTTCACCGGCGAAAAATTATCCCCGGTTTCCGGCGTCAGAAAAGCTAAAGATTTCGACGATGCAGTTGAAAAAGTCATGAGCATTCTTGAATATCAGGGCAAAGGCCACAGCATCGGCATCCACACAACCATTAAGGAAAGAGTCACCAAGCTGGGCGAAATGATTCCCGTATGCAAAGTGTGCGTAAACCTGCCTCAGTCCCTCTCCAACTCCGGTTCATGGACCTGCGGATTCCCCATGTCCATGACATTAGGCTGCGGAACCTGGGGCCACAACAGCATTTCACACAATGCTACCTGGAAAGACCTGCTGAACTTCACTTATGTCGCAAGACCGATTCCGTCCTTCCAGCCTAAGGATGAGGACCTGTTCCCGGCAGACATCGTAGCAGAGTTCAAATAAGCTGCCAAATGATTTAGTATATTATATTGCTAATGATTTTATAAAAAGGAGAATTAAAATGTCAGCAATCAAAGAAATGAGCAAAAAGTACAACCTGCATTCCTGGAGCGCTCAGGGAAAACTGAGCCCCATGGTTGTCACCAAAGCAGAAGGCATCTACTTCTGGGATGAAGATGGCAAGCAGTACATGGATATGTCCGCTCAGCTGGTCAACCTGAACCTGGGCTATGGAAACAAAGCTATCGTACAGGCCATCAAGGATCAGGCAGACAGCATGCCGTTCATCGGACCGGGATACGCCATCGACGTTCGTTCCGAAGCTGCAAAAGCTCTTGTTGAACTGTCCGGCCTGGAAGGTGCAAAGGTATTCTTCACCAACGCTGGTGCTGAAGCTAACGAAAATGCCATCAAAATCGCAAAAGCCTATACCGGAAGATGGAAAGTATTCTCCATGTACCGATCCTATCACGGCGCTACTGCCGGTGCTGGAAGCCTGACTGGTGAACCCAGAAGATTCAGTAACGAACCGGGCGTACCGGGATTCATCAAGTTCGATGGCCCTTATGCATATCGAGCTCCCAAGGCTTGCAAATTTGAAAGCGAAGCAGATGTAACCGAATTCTATTTAGAATTACTGGACAATCAGCTGCAGTATGAAGGGCCTCAGAACGTGGCAGCTATCTTCATGGAAACTGTAGTCGGTTCCAACGGAATCCTGATTCCTCCGGCTGGTTACATGGAAGGCGTTCGGGCTCTGTGCGACAAATACGGCATCATGATGGTCTGCGACGAAGTAATGGCTGGATTCTACAGAACCGGAAAAGCGTTTGCATTCCACAACTTCGACATCAAACCGGATCTGGTTTCCTTCGCAAAGGGTGCTACCTGCGGATACGTTCCTCTGGGCGGCGTCATCGTAAGCGAAAAGGTTGCTAACTTCTTCGACGACAACAAAATGTTCTGCGGTCTGACCTACAGCGCACATCCCATGGGTTGCGCCGCTACTCTGGCAACCATTGCAGAATACGAAAGACTGAATGTAGCTGAAAACGTAAAGAACGTCGGAAAAGTCCTGGCTGATACCCTGGATGAAATCGAAAAGAAGCACGCATGCGTAGGACAGGTTCGACACATCGGTCTGTTCTCCTCTGTTGAGCTGGTTAAGGACAAGGCTACCAGAGAAGCCCTGGTTCCCTTCAACAACGACAAAGAAGGCCTGATGGTCAAAATCGTCGGCATGCTGAAGACCGAAGGATTCTCCACTTACTCCCATGAAAACATGATCCTGGTTGCTCCTCCGCTGACCATCACCGAAGAGGAAATGAAGACTGCTCTGGCAATCCTGGACAAGGTTCTGGATTCCGTAGACAACATGATCAAATAACAACCAATCTTATAAGCAGTTCTGCCAATTGGCGCTTAACCCGACCGGTTTTCCGGTCGGGTTCTTGGTTTTTGTGTCTGGCTTTTGGGAGACGCTTTCAATTTTATAGAGAAAAACAGGAACACATGTTTACATTTGAGGATTGTCATGATAAAATGGTTGCAAGTCATAGAATGAAAAGGAGGACGGTATGGAAGGATTGAAAGAACGGGAACGCAGGATACTGCTCTATATGAAGGATCAGATCAAGGCAAAGGGATACCCGCCGACGGTCCGGGAAATCTGTCAGGAACTTCATATCAAGTCTACTTCCACCACCCACAAGGATATCGCTAACCTGGAAAAAAAGGGCTATATCCGCAAAGATCCCTCCAAACCACGGGCTCTTATGATCATGGATCCGGATTCTCTGCCGGAAAGTCCTTCCTCCACCATCAGCACCACCAGCCCTGCAGGCATCCCTCTGCCGATGGTCAGAGAAAACGCCCAGGTAATCGATATTCCTATCGTTGGACGGATTGCTGCCGGCACACCGATCCTGGCGGATCAGAACGTGGAAGACACCTTTCCTGTCCCGGCCCGCTATGTGAGCAAAGGAACCCATTTCATGCTCAATGTCCGGGGTGACAGCATGATCGAGGCCGGCATCCACGACGGCGACCTGATTCTCGTCGAGCAACAGAACATTGCCCGAAACGGAGACATCGTTGTCGCCATGGTCAATGGCATGGAGAGCGAAGCCACCGTCAAAACCTTCTACAAGGAATCGGATCATATCCGTCTCCAGCCAGAAAACGCCAGCATGGAGCCTATCCGGGTCAAGGACGTGACCATCCTGGGCAAAGTCCGAGGTGTATTCCGCTACTTTAACTAACCAACTGTATAAGCAGGTCTGCCGGCTGGCAGGTTTTTACAAAAAACGAAACGCCGAAATCCATTCTTTCTTTTTAAATGGTTCCGGCGTTTTTTATGTGTTGAAAAACTGCCAACTGGCAGACCTGCTTATACAGTTGGTTATTTGACCAGCAGCTTTTTGATGCCCGCTTCCAAGCCGTCCAGGGTCAGTTCAAACATGGGGAAGACTTTTCGGATCATATTCAGGCTGATGGATCCGTAGACATAATCCCAGTCGGATTCTTGGATGGGATTTAGCCAAATGGCTCTTTTGTAGCGTTTTCGGAATTTCTGGAGCCATTCAATGCCCGGTTCTTCGTTATAAAGGCCGATAACCGAATTACCTCCTTTATGGGTCAGTTCCGAGGGAGCCATGGTGCCATCCCCCACAAAGATGACTTTGTATTCACTGTTCAGGTTGTTGAGAACCCAGGAGGTTTCAACCCATTCTCCCCTTCGGCAATAGGGGGTAGTGTACAGATAATCGTAAATGCAGTTATGGAAATAATAGACCTTCAGGTCCTTGAAATGACTGGATTTGCTGACCGCTTGGAACAACCGGTTGCACAGCCGGCTGTAGGGGGTCATGGAACCGTCCGAATCAAAGAGGATCAGCAGCTTGATGGTATTTTTCCGGGGCTTGTCAAAGACCAGCTTCAGGTTGCCTGCATTGTTGCAGGTCTCGTCGATGGTTCCGTCAATGTCCAGCTCCGTCTTGGCCCCTTCCATTCGGGCCGAATACTGGCGAAGCTTTCGAAATGCCATCTGAAACTGTCGGATATCCAGGATATTGTCCTGACGGAAATCCTTGAATTTCCGTTCCCCTGCCACCTGCAGCGCCGTCTTGTGCCGGCCTTCCGAACCCACCCGGATTCCCGCCGGATTGTACCCGCTGTGTCCCATGGTGGAGGTGCCTCCGGTTCCGATCCAATAGTTTCCGCCGTCGTGGCGCTCCTTCTGCTCCTCCTGCCGTTCTTTAAACCGGCGAAGAAGCTCGTCCAGGTCCGCGGTGAACTGGTCCAGCACCGTCTTATCGTTGATATCCCGGACCTTTACATCATTATTGAGCCACTCCCAAAAATCGGCAGGAAGATCCTCTGGGGTCTCGATTCCGCGGAAATACTCGGCAAAGACCTGATCGAATTTGTCGTATTCGGTTTCGCTTTTTATCAATATACTTCTGCACAGATGATAGAAGTCGGTCAGGCTGGCTCCTGCCAGACCCTTGTCCAGGGCTTCAATCAATGAAAGCCACTCATTGAGGGAAACTTCCAGCCCCCTGGCTCTGAGCAAATAGAAAAAATCTAAGAACATTTACCACCTCTTGAGAGAATATCCCTTTTCCTTTACTTCATACATGGTATCGATATCCTGATTCTTCTTGAGCAGGACTCCGGCATAAGGAATCTCTTTGACGATTCTCTCCACTTCGATGCCGCCGAGCATCAACGCCTGAAGCCAGTCCAAAAGCTCCGATGTGCTGGGCTTTTTCTGAATGTCCCTCATATCCCGAATCTTGTAAAAGGCCTCCATGGCCTGATCCAGCAGTTTCCGATCAATATCATCAAAATGAACCCGGACGATTTCTTCCATCTTGTCCCGATTGGGGAATTCAATGTAATGGAAGATGCACCTTCTCAAGAAGGCGTCAGGAAGTTCCTTTTCGGCGTTTGAGGTGATGATGACGATGGGCCGGCTTTTCGTTCGAATGGTTTCCTTGGTCTCATTGATGTAGAACTCCATCTTGTCCAGCTCCCACAGCAGGTCATTGGGGAATTCCAGGTCCGCTTTGTCGATCTCATCGATCAGCAGCACCACTTGCTGTTCAGCCGTAAAGGCTTCTCCCAGTTTACCCATTTTGATGTACTGGCTGATGTCGGAAACGTCTCCTTCTCCGAACTGGCTGTCATAGAGCCGCTGGACCGTATCATACACATAGAGGCCTTCCTGCGCCTTGGTGGTAGACTTGATGTTCCAAATCAGCAAGTCCATCCCAAGGGCTTGGGAGATGGATTCTGCCAGCATGGTTTTTCCGGTACCCGGCTCACCCTTTATCAGCAGCGGCTTCTGGAGGGCGATGGATACGTTGACCGCATTCATCAATTCCTTGGTAGCCACATAATCAGCACTTCCTGTAAATTTCTTTCGATTCTCAGACATGTTCTTCTCCTTCTATTTCACTTTCATTCATTTTATATTTTGTCCCCTTCGGGAAAAAGCTAAACCCTGAAGTCTTAAAGGACTTCATCAGATGCCGGCAAAGAATGCTACCAGCACCGGTACCCCTACGGCCATCACCAACCCGGTCACAAAGGAATAGACCAAAATATCCTTGCTGGTGGCCTTTTCCACGATGGGCAGGAAAATATCCATGGCTGCCACTCCCGGCAGACTGACCGTCTCGATGTAGCCCACAAACCGGGCAACCAGCGGTATCAGCAACAGTCCCAGAAACTCACGCATGACGTTGTGCATGAAAGACATGGCACTGATTTCTGAGGAATACTCCATGAGCATGACCGGAGCCAGGGTATACCAGCCAAATCCGGATCCCACCGCCATTGCCTCCCGGGCTGTTACCGGAAGAAACAGGGCCGAAAGGGCAGCAAAGGTCAGTGTACCAAGGATAATGGCCACCGGATAAAGAAGCACCTTGAATCCGGCTTTTTTCAGCATGGTCACTGCCGAGCCTTCTATTCCCAGTTCTACACCTACGAAAAACAGGAGAACAGATAAACCCACAATCATAACCGGTTCAGAAATATCAATATACCAGCCGGGAAGAAAGGCATATCCGGACACCATGCCGGCTGCCACAGAAAACAGGATGATTCTGGTCAACTCTTCTTCATCCCCCTTTTATCCCTTCCCAGAAGGTTTCGCAATAAAAAGACCGCCAGGACACTGCCGGTCATGGTAAACAACGTAAGAATCAGGGAATTCCATCCGATGGTTCCAAGGGAGGCTGCGATGGTCTTGTCAGCCCCAATCCGTGCTCCCATGGTGAAAATCAAGATCACCACTGCCACCATCTGGATCCGGGTCACCCAGGGAGCTTTTTTACCCCGGGGCATCCATTTATTTCCTACCAGGTAGCCGACAAAGGCCAGCCCCAGGTATAAGATCAATAATTCCAACTTTCCATTTATCCTTTCTGAAGAGCCCTTTCTTGTTGTATGGTTCCTTCCTGTAACATACCTTGGTCTAAAAGGCTTCATTCATAGCTTTCACAAGGCCATTAGCCACGGCAAAGGCATATTTGTCGGCATAATCCGACGCGATGATCCGCTGATAATCCTCCGGATTGGAAAGAAACGCTCCCTCTACGATAATGGCCGGCATTCTGGTCTTGTTAAGAACGGCCAGCTTGGGCCCTTCTTTCGCGCCCCGGTTATCCGTCCCCAGCATCCGAACCATTTCCGTCTGGACGGCTCTTGCTATATCCTTGCTGTAGATGCCGTAACGATCTTTTTCATCCAACTTGGGCAAAAGGGCTAAAGCAGCATCCGTGACGCTCTCCAAACCGGAATCGGTAACAGAGCTCAAACCGGCTGGGCTTGTTCCATCTGCCCCTTCCTGCAGGGACTCATCCTGATAAGTCTTGCTGTAATAATAGACTTCCGTCCCTTTCGGAGCTGCCTTTTCCGAAGAATTATTATGAATAGAAACGAAGAGGTCTCCCTTGTTCTCATTGGCAAAAGCAGGTCGTTCCAGAAGAGTCAGACCGCTGTCGTCTTCTCTGGTAAACAGGTATCGGAATCCGGCCAGATCCAGATACTCCTTCAGCTTCAGGCCTACCTGAAGATTGATATCCTTTTCATAGACTTGCCCAGGCTGATTCTCCAGGGCTATGGCACCGGTATCCCGTCCTCCGTGGCCCAAATCGATAATCACCAGTTTTTCCCGGGCATTGGTGTTGAGAACAGCCAATTTCCCAAAGGGGGTATCCACCTGGGGCGTATCCGATCCCTCATATACCGGGTCTTCCTTCGCTACCGTTGCCGTCCGGGTATCTTCTGCCCAGGAAACATTATACCCCAAGCCTTCGCTGACAAACCGCAGAGGAAGCATGGTGCTGCCGAAACTGTCTCCATCGTGATCAATGATCATGGCCGGCACTTCCAGCAGTTTCTCCTTTCCATTGACCAAGGTGATGGTACTGTCAATTTTCAGTTCAATCGTCGTTTCCTCTTCTATGATGGTTACTGTACGGGACCCGTCGTCCCAGGAAACCTGAGCCCCCAGGGTTTCAAAAAATGCCCGGGCCGGAATCAGCGTTCTCTCGCCGATGATGACCGGAGGCACCTCCGATCCTTGTGTATCCACCGGTTTTCCCTGGAGGTTCACTGTTACCGGATACTGTCGGCAAAAATCCAGCCCCCGGCTGATCTCATCTTGAGTAAAGGCGGGTTGATTTCCCGGCAGGATAGCCGATCCGGTATTGCCATATACCTCCGATGTCGATCCAAATCCGGCGATCAGCAAAGCAAAAGTAAATATAAAGACTATATATCTATCATAAATGGATTTTCTGGCTTTCATGGTGCCCCCCTGTATTTCCACAACTCTGACTTCATTATTATACTATTTTTTTGACTTGAATGGAATGTAAATTTCTATAAAAGCTAATTTTCCACTTGCATTTATCAGGAAACTTTGGTATTATTAAAAAGCTGAATCGATTAGGGGCGTTAGCTCAGTGGATAGAGTCGCAGACTTCGAATCTGTCGGTCGGGAGTTCGAGTCTCTCACGCCTCACCAAAAAAACCTTCGATGGATAACTTCCGTCGAAGGTTTTTTATTGTTCCTGCAGAGAAATGTTGAATGGAACGGGTGCCAGCCCTTAATCCCTCACAATAAAGGAAATCTTAGTGCCTACCCGATATCGGGTAATTTCATTATTCTCCACAACAGCTTGCATGCTGTCTACGTAAATGGATTGGATGTTCTTGATCGTCTTGGCTGCTTCAGCCAGGGCATCCTTTGTTGCATCCTCCCAACTTACGGTAGACTCGGCCATAATTTCGATAACTTTTACGACTGCCATTTTTTCACCTCCTCTGTATATTTAATGCATCATTTAATAATTCTACAGTATGGTTTAATTCCTCTTCTGAAAATCCGCCTTTTGCCATTGCTTCCAGCTCTGACAGATCTGAAGGTTCCAGCAGAAAGATCAAACCAATCACCATTTCCCAGGATTCGGCCCATCCCAAGGGTGGCACAGTCGGTTTGACCGGTTGGGTAAGGGCTGTTGAAGCTGCAATAGAACCGGATGCTTCATCACTCATAGGCACACCTGCTTCAACGATGCTGACAATCCCGGTTTCGTTCCAGATCAACTCCTGATTCAGCTGCTCAATCAAGGGATTGTATCGCATAAAAATGGCCGATAGTACTATAACTCCGCATCCTAAAATAGTCAGACCCACCTTAAGCCAGTTATACCGTCTCCTCCTGCCTCGACCTGGCAAACATTCTTCCCGTCCTAAGTCCAGAATCTCTTCTATATCAAATTTTTCAGTTCTTTCACAACCGTCTTCCTTCTCATCTTTAAATCCCGCAGAATGGCTTTTCCGGAAAATCACGGCTGCCGTCTTAACCATTATTCTGAAATCCAGCAGGGGAGAATAGCTTTTAATGTAAAACAAATCAAATTTCAGCTTGTTCTCAGCAGTTGTGGTGTAATTCGCCATGACCTGTGCCAGACCGGTGATTCCTGGTTTAACGGCCAGCCTCAGATTGTATTCCGGGTTTTCAGAGCAAAACTTCTCAACAAAGCAAGGTCGCTCAGGCCTTGGCCCTACAATGCTCATACTGCCTGATATCACATTGAAAAATTGTGGAATTTCATCCATTCTGGATTGGCGGAGATACCTGCCGACCTTGGTTATTCTGGGGTCATTTTCTGTTGCAAAGACGGATCCCGTCGTTTTTTCCGCATTGACCTTCATACTTCTTAGTTTCCAAATTTCAAATTCCCTACCGTTGATACCGCTTCGGGTCTGCCGGTAAAACACCGGTCCCCCATCCTCCGCTTTGATAAAAATGCCGCAGATAACAAGCAACGGTGATGTGATGATGGTACCAATGAGAGCAATCAGGATGTCAATCATTCTTTTGATCATGGCCTGAGCTTCTGTCAGTCGGAACTGATCAATGGTAAAAAGGGGTATATCGCCTATCCTGGTCAATTCCGAGTCCCTCATGGCAATTTCATGAACCTCCGGAACGATATACAGCCGCTTGCCCTGCAGCTCACAGTATGTGATGATTCTCCTTTTATACTCCATGCTGGCTGAAGACAACAAGTAAACGTAATCCGAACGATCAATATAGGCAGTAAAATTTTTGGTTCTTTCATCAAGAAAACGCAGCTGATACTCGCATTGCCTTCTGATCGTCTCCAGCAACCATTCCTTTTCCGATGATTTTCCGATGACTAAAGCCCGTTTACCTTGCAATGTATTTTGTTTCAGCAGACTGCTGAATATTTTAATCAGCAAGAGGAAAGTATATTGAAAGGCCACGGCAACGATAAAGTAATAGGGCGAAAGCCGGGCATCGCTGATAAAATAAAGGATCAGGATTAAAACCACGTTGATGGACAATACAATACTGATTGATCGCCCCAGGGCACTGACAAAGGAGCAGCTCATAAAATTGAAGTATTTAAAGGATGCCAGTATGACCACAGCGATAGCAGAGACCATGGCGGATAAAAGGATCCCCTGTTGGATTCCAAATGGAAAATACTCGCCATAAATGAACAAACCGGCAAGGGCGAAGGAGAGAATCAGGAAAATGATGACTAACAGGATCTCCAGGAATTGAATTCCGATGATTCCCATGCCGCTCTTCCTTGTTTTAAAGAACCTGGTCATGACCTCACCCCCAATCTTATCTTATATACAATATATCTCAAATTCCGGCGGAAATTCTTACTATCCTTCTACTAATATTACTAACCTTCTACAAGGGATTTCTGGAAATGACAGCAATCATTACAATACTCGAAAATTCCCTTAAAATGTATAAAAGGTTATGAAATCCCGTCCCTTTCGATGGTGTATAATGTAGTAAAGAAAAGGGATAAAAGATTCTGGCATTCCGCTTTCGCCGGAAGGAGGGGAGCAAGATGTTTGTTGACATAATGAAAAGAAAACCCAAGAGATGGGTATTCCTTCTATCCATTGCTGTTTTAATCATTACCGTTGCAGCTCTGTTGCAGCATCGGCCCTTTGAAGAATCCACCCGAGCTGAAATAAAGAGGCTAACGGAACCAGAGATGGTCATGGCTGCTGCCAATAAGGAAATCCTTCCACCCAAGGAATCGGAAAAAGCATTGAATGTTCTCCTGATGGGTATTGATGACCGAAGCTCCGGTTTCGGAGGAAGAACGGATTCCATCATCATCGCAACCATCGATTTTTCCAGTGATTCCATCCGGTTTACCTCCGTATTGCGGGATACTTATGTGGATATCCCTGAACACGGCTATTCAAAAATCAATGCCGCTTATGCCTACGGAGGTCCCAGCCTTCTGATTCGTACCCTGAAATATAATCTGAACATTGAAATCAACCACTACGCGGTCATCGATTTCAACGGTTTTCAGCATGTAATCGATCGACTGGGCGGAATTCCCATCGATATTCAGGATGTCGAAATCGGCGAAATGAATCGTTGTATGGTCAATACCCCCCAATACTACATCAAGGAACCCGGAATTCAAAATCTCAATGGTATCCAGGCTCTTGCCTATGCCCGGATTCGGTATGTGGGCAATTCGGATTTCCAGCGGGTCGAGCGGCAGCGAAGCGTTCTATCCCAAATCGCCCTTAAAATCCGGGGAGCAGGCCTCAAGGAGGGAGCCGGTTTAATAAGCACCATGTTCCCGTATATAAAAAGCGATGCCAGCATTTCAGATCTGCTGGCATACGGGTATCAATTCAATAAAATGGATAAGCTGGATACCTTCATGCTGACCCTTCCCGCCAGCGGTGACTACCAATCCGGTTTTCTGGATGGGCAGAGCGTGATTCTTCCAAATCTACAGGATACAGCTGAAAAATTCCATCAGTTTGCAACTCCCGGCATAGAAATAAAAGGACTTAATGTGCCGGATAATTCCATTCAGTTTCAACGACTGAACAATTCTTGATCCTGCCTGTATTTCCCACTCAGGATGTTCTCCCACCAATCCGGATGATCCAGATACCAGCGAATGGTTTTTCGGATTCCCTCTTCAAAAGAGACCGTTGGCAGCCATCCGATTGCTTTATGGATTTTCCCCGGATCAATAGCATATCTCAAATCGTGTCCCAGCCGATCCGGCACATAGGATATCAATGCCTCTGGTTTTCCCAGTTCCTCCAGAATCGTCCGAACGATGTGGATGTTGGTCTTTTCGTTGTGTCCTCCCACGTTGTAGACTTCCCCAAGGATTCCCTGGCGAAGGATACCATCTATCGCAGAGCAATGATCATCCACATAAATCCAGTCCCGGACATTTTCACCTTTGCCATAAACCGGCAGGGGCTGATCAGCAAGAGCTCTGGTAATCATCAGAGGAATCAGTTTTTCCGGGAACTGATAGGGACCGTAATTGTTGGAGCATCGCGAAATGGTGACTGGCAATCCATAAGTCCTGTGGTAAGCCTGGACAAGAAGATCAGCAGAAGCTTTGGAGGCAGAATAAGGAGAAGAAGTCCGAATAGGAGTTTCCTCTGTGAAGAACAAATCCGGCCTGTCAAGGGGAAGGTCCCCATACACCTCATCGGTAGAAACCTGGTGATAGCGAGGTACCCCCTTTTTTCTGCAGGCATCCAGCAGAATCTGGGTGCCCAGCACATTGGTTTTTAAAAATACCGATGGGTCTTCGATAGACCGGTCTACGTGGCTTTCCGCAGCAAAATTGATGACTTCGTCAAAGGAATGCTCATCAAATACGATTTCCACAAAGTACCGGTCGGTGATGTCCCCCCGGGCAAAGGTAAAGTTATTGCGCCCAATCGCATCCTGCAGGGTATGAATGTTCCCGGCATAAGTCAGGGCATCCAGGCAAACCACCTCATCCTCCGGATATTTATCCAGAAGATAGTAGATGTAATTACTTCCGATAAAACCGGCGCCTCCGGTTACCAATCTCTTCATCGTCCCTACTCCTTCCCCTCTAAAATAATTCTGCAGATTCGGTCTACATCCTCCTCTTCCAGACCGGCATACAGAGGCAGACAGAGGACCCTTTCCGCAATGCCGCGAGCAATGGGTGTATTTCCGGAATCAAATTCATTCTGATAGCAGCCCAGATCACTGACCAACGGGTAAAAGTATTTTCTCGGGAAAATATCTGCTGACATTAGAAAGTCGCAGACTTCATCTCTGGATTTTCCGAAAATCTCCTTATCGATTAACACCGGGAAATAGGCGTAATTGGTTTCAACCCCCGACTGTTCCTTCAGAAGCTGCACTCCGGGGATCTCGCTTAAATGATGACGGTATCCCATTACGGCTATTTTTCTCTTTTCTATTTCTCCATCAATATGACGCAGATTGCAGAGGCCCATAGCGGCCTGAAACTCATTCATCTTGCCGTTCCCTCCTACATAATCGATGGCTCCCGGCCCACTGATGCCGAAATCTCTCAGGCAAAACAACTTTGCTTTCAGACTCCTGTCCGACGTGGTGACGGCTCCTCCTTCTATGGTATGATAAACCTTCGTTGCATGAAAACTGAATATGGACGCATCTCCAAAGGAACCGATTCCCTTCCCATTTACCCGGACCCCGAAGGCATGGGCCCCGTCGTAAATCAGGCGAAGGTTATGGCGGGTAGCAATGTCATCCATCCTTTCAAGGTCACAGATATTTCCGTATACGTGAACCGGTAAAATGGCTGAGGTTCTCTCCGTGATCAATTTTTCCAATTTTTCGGGATCCATGGTGAAAGAATCCGGATCTACATCACAAAAAACAGGCTGAAGACCATTCCGAACAATGGCATGGACCGTAGACACAAAGGTGAAGGGTGTTGTAATCACTTCTCCCTTCAGATTCAGGGCGCCAATCACAAATTCCAGGGCTGAATGACCGCTGGAAAACAGGGAGACACAAGGCACTCCCAGATAAAGGGCCAATTCTTCTTCCAGCCGCTGATGCTTGGGCCCCATATTGGTCAGATGGCGGCTTTCCCAGATGTCTTTGATCTCATCGATGTATTCCTGAAGCTCCGGCATGGAGGATCGGGTCACCATAATCTTTCTTCCCTTTTCTTCCATCCTCTTCACATCCTTCCCATGTACCTTGAACTTCCTTTACAGAAGAGACAGGATATATTGGCCGTAATCGGTCATTTTCAAGCTCTCGCCGATTTCTCTGAGTTGATCGTCATTGATGAACCCTCTGCGCCAGGCGATTTCTTCCAGACAGGCGATGTAAAAGCCCTGCCTGCTCTGAATGGTTTCAATGTATTCTGCGGCCTTCAGCATACTGGAAGGGGTTCCGGTGTCCAGCCAGGCCATTCCACGTCCCAGGATCAGTACGTTGAGTTCACCCTGCTCCAGATAAGCATTATTGACCGCCGTGATTTCCAGCTCTCCTCTTTTGGAAGGCTTAATGGTTTTCGCTATTTGAACCACCTTATTGTCATAAAAGTATAGGCCGGGCACTGCCAGGTTGGACTTAGGGTTTTTGGGCTTTTCCTCAATGGAAACCGCCTTAAAATCACAGTCGATTTCTACGACACCGTAAGCCCTTGGATCTTTCACTTCATAGCCGAAGATCACTGCTCCTGTTTCGTTCTTTTTTGCCCGGTTCAGCAGTTTGGTCAGATCTTGCCCATAAAACAGATTGTCTCCCAGAATCAGACAGACCTTGTCGGTTCCGATGAATTCCTCTCCAATAAGAAATGCGTCAGCCAGTCCTCTGGGCCTTTCCTGAACTTTATAGGAAATCTTCAGTCCCAGATTGGACCCGTCTCCCAAAAGCCGTTGATAGGCAGGCGTATCCTCCAAAGTGGATATGATCATAATCTGTCGTATTCCTGCCAGCATCAACACCGAAAGGGGGTAATAGATCATCGGCTTATCATAAATCGGCAACAGCTGCTTGGACATGATCTTCGTCATCGGATAGAGGCGGGTTCCCTTCCCGCCGGCAAGAATAATACCTTTCATGATACTCCCTCCCTTTTCTCTATGATACTGCCCACTGCTTTATCGACAGGTTCTGAATCCCCTCAACCGAATATGGGGTGTCAGATGGTCCGCTTTAACCGGTTGTTCCCTCATCAGATCGGTGGTCAGGTATTTTTTATTATCATCAGCAAAAACGGTTATCACAGCAGCATTTTTATTCTCCAGAATCTCCTGAACCTTCAGGGCTCCCAGAAAATTAGCACCGGAGGAGATTCCGACCCCCAGCCCCAACCGGGTCGAAAGCATCCTGGCCATGTTGATGGCATCCCCATCATCCACCAGGATAATATCATTCAATAGATCCAGACGAACAAGGTCCGGAATGAATTCATCTCCGATACCGGCAATCCGATGCTTCCCTCCTGCCTTTCCTCCGGTGGCCAGGGGTGAGGAGTTGGCTGGGTCCAGGGGATAAAATCTACAAGAAGGGTATTGTTCAAGAATCGCCTTTCGGATTCCCATGAGGGTTCCTCCCGTACCGATCCCAGCGACAACCCCATCGGGTTCTCTTCCGAATCTGCTGATTTGATCCAATATCTCCTTCCCGGTGGTCAGGCAATGGGCTTCCACATTTTCCAGATTGGAAAATTGCCGGGGTAAGAATACTCCATCTTCCTGGCCCATTTTTTCTGCCAGCCTGATGGCACCCAGGAATCCTCCCTCTTCCTCGGAAACCGGCCGGATCTCCGCTCCGAAACTTCGGATCAGATCAACTCGTTCTTGACTCATCCAATCCGGCATGAAAATGGTCACCGGATTCCCCAGAAAAGCTCCTGCTGCTGCAAAGGCAATTCCCGTATTGCCGCTGGTCGCCTCTGCAATCCTGTCTCCTTGCCGGATCTGCCCGGTTTCGTAGCCATTTTTCAGGATATGGAGGGCCATCCGGTCTTTGATGCTCCCGGTAAGGTTGTAATACTCCAGCTTGGCATAGACCCGTCGTTCCTGACCGTCAAAGTCAAGGGCAATTTCCAGCATGGGGGTGTTGCCGACTAAACTAGTCAAGGCATCAAATTTTCCTATCATCACGTCGCCCCCTTCTCCAATAGTACCAGGCTATTCCTGTGATGGAACCAGTGCTGTCCAACAGTACATCCTGAACAGAAGCCGTTCTGCCCAAAACAAACATCTGATGAAACTCATCACCAACGGCATAAAGGATGCAGATCAGGATGGCTGGCAAAATCCATTTCCTGCTGGTTGGATGCCTGCCTGAGAAGACGGATGCAACCAGAATGCCCAACAACAGAAAAAGGACGAAGTGGGCAAGTTTCCTTAATATCCAGTTAATTTCTTCTGCATCATTGATAAGATTAGCCGAATTTCCGAATAATAATTGCTGAATTTCCAATATTTTTTCAGACACACTCCTGCTGAGCTGCTGAGTTTCCATGGTCGATTGGGATGACAAGAGGAAAATAAGCAGCATGGTCACAAAAAGAAGTATCCACGGAAAGAACCCTTTTCCTTTTTCCTTCACTTCTTGAAACATAGGGATACCCTCCCACTGGCAGCTATTCAAATCAGGATAAAATCATCCAGCATATCTCGAATCTTTTCCGGCTGGTTGAACATCATGACATCCAGGATGGATAATGCTTTCTCAAACCCTCCTTGAATCTGAGGATATTCGGGGAGGTTTGACTTTAAAAACTTGATGCTGATTCCTGCTTGCTGGAATTTCGACCGATCATAAAAGGCCGCCCCTCCCTCCAGATTCCAGTACTCCTCCACACCTCCCAAAGCCTGGCAGATGGTAAGAGGAACTTCATCCGGCGCTTCTGCATGCTTTACTTTTAATCCCATTTCAGAAAAAATACTTAATTGGCAAGGAATCCCTATATAGTTACAAACGGCTTTAAGGGAGTGCTCGTTAAGTCTGACGATGCTGTCTGTATCTATGCTAAGGGCTTTTTCAACCGTATCCAAAGTCTCCTGATAGTAGGGCGCTCTTTTTTTATAGTAGAGAAGATGTTTGAAAATTTCATTCCGCCAGTCTTCCTTATTGTTGATCCTAACTTCCGATATCAAGTCCTTCTGCCGATATTTCTCCAGGGGAATCCGAATATAATTCCAGCCTCCTCCCTCTGAAAGCACTCGGTTTCTTTGAATCCACCCTTGTTTAATAAATTGGACTTCATCCAGGAGGATAAACTGATCCGTCTGTTTGATCAGGCTGAAATAACCCAGATAAGGGAAGAAATACGGTTGATTAATAGCCAGTTTCACCACAAATCCCTCCTCTATGCACCTGCAGATTAAAAGAGGCACTCCATACCATCCAAGTCGAACACTGGAATCCCAAGAATCTCTTTTGCCAGTTTTCTGCGTTCTATTCTAGGGCTGATAAAAATCCCTGCTTTTCCTTGCATCGCGTAAATCCATTTGTCTTCCAAAGAACCAGGAATGATTTGAAAAAACAAATCCCGATGAATGGGATAACGGCTCAGCCACTGGATCGGTGTTTCGCTCTCAGGTAAAACCAGAACCAATTTTTTCCCGGCCCCAAGCAACTGATAGGCAAACCTTATGGTCTCCGGGTCAATCTGCCCATCCCTGGTGATAAAGGCTTCTGCATCCAGACAGGCCCATTCGTATTCGTAAGGAAAGGCATAACAGTTTGAAAATCGCAAATCCAGCCCCAAATCCAAATCATTTAACAAAATTTCAACATCCCGCTCCATCCAGTCATACACCGATAAAGCGGCAAAATTTACCCCCAACTGTCGATAAAGGGCCATCTCGCCGACTTGGCGGACGGAAAATTCCAGTAGCTTCAGTTGATCCTTTCGATCCTCTTTCACCTGAAAAAACCAGGACCCGCGGAAAACAAATCGTTGATTCAAATCATCTGCAATCCGTTGAAATTCTTCCCGATCCTCAACTCTCTGGTTGTGGTAGGCCCGACCATTCAGAATCCGCTCCCGGGTGCAGGCTCCTGAAAAAAGCAATCGGCCTTCCCGGTTAGTAAAGCATCCTACTGTATATTCATCCCCCGGCAGGTATTCACAAATCAGCATATCCCGGTTCGATTCCAAAATCCCCTCCAGCTCCTTCTGATTTTCTGCCAGATAGGTATTTCGGCTGCCGGCACCGATGAAGGGCTTTAAAAAAACCGGGTAATCCGTCACTTGTTCTGGTGAGTCATAGAGCCGGGGATAGTAGGTTGCGCCGATCAATGCTTCCGCAGTCAGCCTCTTGTTTTCGGCGATTCGAGCAGTCTCATAGGGAGAGCAGACAATTCCTGCGTGGATTTGATCTGCCAAACGGGTTAGGGCTACGGCAACGGTATCGTGAGTCGGCAGGACAACATCGATGGAGAATTTTTTGATCAATGAATTGAAATTTTCCAGAAAATCTTCCTCTGCAATATTCAGTTTTCCAATAAAATAATGATCCGCAGGATAAATCGATATTGCGTGATCGATCTTGCCGGATGCCCCATAAACCTCAAAATCCCGGTTGCGGCGAAGAGAGTCGTAAATGTCCATTCGGTTTTCAGCACCGGCAGGGAAAATCAAGACATGAATCTTGCCGGATTTTTTATAAGTTGGCTCCATCGTGATCCTCCCCTCCTTTTCTTCTCCGAATGAACTCCTTCAGAGTATTTCGCAGGTAGATGTAGCATTCCAGCTTCAGTAAAGCTGCCATTAGTGTATAGGAAAGGATTCCAGTTAATATTCCAATAAGCAGATGGGGCAGCGGCTCCAATTCCAGTAAAACGACCAACCCGACGATTCCTGCCATGATTATAGACAACAGCAGGGAAGGTCCGATATCCCGAAGCTGGTCCAGATACCCGTATCCCAACAGCTTTTTATTAGGGCTGGCGTTGATGAATGTTGATATCACACCATTTACAATACCTCCAAATGCAATGGCATAAATACCGAAGGGAATGGAAATAGCCAGAACGATCAGTCCCATGATCATTTTGATGATCTCCAGGCGTAGAAAGATGTCACTTCGCCCAAGAGCATTAATAGCCTGAAGGTTGGCCGTATGGACCGGCCAAAGTCCATAGCTTGCGCAAGCCATTTGAAGGAACGGAACTGCTGGCAGCCACTTATCGGTTAAAAGCACTCGAATCATCGGTTCTGCCAGTATTGCCAGACCTGCCATCATAGGGAAAATAATAAAGGAACTAGTCACCACAGAACGCCGAATCATGCTTCTTACCCGTTCCTGATTTTCCTGACAAGAGGCCAGGGCGGGAAACAAGACTGCTTGTATGGATCCGTTAATGTTCGTGATAAGATATCCGGGGAAACTGGTTCCCCTGTCGTAGAATCCCAGCAAAGCAGGTTCGTAAATCTTTCCGATAATCAAGGTGCGAAGGTTATGATACAGGGTGTTGATCAAGGATGAAACCAGCAGTTTCCACCCGAAGGAGTATAGTTTTTTAAAGCGATTGAATGAAAAATCCCTGGAAGGCTTCCAGTCCACGAGAACCAACAGTATCAAGGTGCCAATGATCCGATAGGAAATCTGCTGCCCAACCAATGCCCAGATACCAAAACCCATATAGGCCATCCCCACCCCGATGAATCCCGAAATGATGACACTTCCCATGCTGCCCATCAGCAATTTTTTAAATTCCATTCGGATAGCGATCATTGCTTGCTGGATGGAGTTAAACACGCCCAGGAAAAGGGTGATGGACAGGATTCGAATCACCTCCGGAAGGCCGGGCTGGTGAAAAAAAACAGCCAGAAATGGTGCCGCAATGAACAGGATTCCATAAAGCAAAGCTGCCAATGCCAATCCAACCCAGAACACAGAGGAAAAGTCTACCTTATCAGCATCCTTTTTCTGTATTAAGGCTGTATTAAGTCCACTGTCCACGAAAATGCCAGCCAATGTAATAAAGATGGTGACAATGGCAATGATCCCGTATTCCTCAGGCAGCAGAAGTCTTGCCAGAATAATCTGAACGATGAATTGGATTCCCTGGGTTCCTCCCCGCTCCATCAGTTTCCAGAAGAGGTTGATGAGCACGACGGATTTCATGGATTCACTTTTCATGGAGACCACTTCGCTTTTATCTTTTTCAGATATTCAACACTAGCTGGGCTATAGCTCTCAAGATAGACTTTCCCCCTGGTGTATAGCGGAAGTTTCCTGAAACAATCCCGGTACTCAGAAGACAACGCCTCCTTCATATTTCCTTTCATAAGCAGCAATCGGTAATGATTATTCCGGATTGTTCTGCCGATTGCTTCCTGATATTGATGAGCCGTAGCCTCGTCGACTGATTTTAGCATAACAGCTATACTCCGAAAATGTTCTTCCGTCTTTTCTATGGAATTAAGGGTATTGAAAGACCATGATCCCTCAACATTGACCCGGTAAGCGGACATCAACCGATCCATGTAGTAAACATAACCCTGAGTCGCCAGATAAATGGCCAGTGGATAATCCCCAACCGGGGATTGATAATAGTACTCCGGCCTTCCCGTAGCAAAGCGGGCCGGATAGAAAAAAGAGTTGGTCGGGAAAAGACCGCCACCTCCTTCAATTACTTCTTCTGTATGGAAGCGTCTGCTTCGCCGGGCAGGCCGGGTCTTCGTCTTTGAAGTTATTCCATGTTTATTGACATGAGCAGAGCCATGTACGCACAAGGTACAATCCGGATGGGCCTCCATATACTCTACCTGACGCTGGAGTTTTCCCGGATCGGTCCAATAATCGTCTCCCTCACATATTGCAATGTATTTGCCCCTTGCCCTTTCCAGAAGGAAGTGGGAAACCTTCTCTCCTCTGGAATACTGGTTCTCCTTCTGATAGACTCCCTTGATCAGCCCTGGGTATCTTTTCTCATACTCACGGATAATCATAGGAGTCCGATCAGTGGAGGCATCATCGTGAATTAATATTTCATAGGGGAAAGTCGTACGCTGCATGAGAAAACTTTCGATAGCATCTGCAATATAGTTCTCATGATTGTAAGTAACGCAGCAAACACTGACTATTAGCCATTTCTCCATTGGTAACAATCCCCCTTCGCTATATTTGGTTTTACATCATTGGGCTCCGTTCACGCTCTTGTTCAGATTTTCCTGATAGGTTAAGGCTCTTATGATGATTTCTACCGCTTCTGCTCTGGTAGCAGGGCCCTGAGGTCGGAATGTTGAATCTTCATATCCCTGTATCAACTTCCATTGTGTCGCTGCATCGATATCATTCAATGCCCAGGCAGATATGTCCTTCCCATCCCGGAAACTGCTCTTTTGTGTGGCCGTCGAAATCTTCATCGCCCGAGCCAGCATAACCGTCATTTGTTCTCTTGTGATGGCTTGATCCGGACCAAAGAGGTTGCCGCTTAAGCCCTCAACGATTCCATTTTGAGCCGCAACCTGGATTTGTTCTTTTGCCCAGTGCTGATCAACATCCTCCCAGCTGATAGCTTTTGGAGTAGTCATTCCCAAAGCCTTTACCAGCATTGTCAGGAATTCTGCTCTTGTAATCTGTCGTTCCGGTCGGAAGGTCTTATCCAAGTATCCATTGACAAATCCAAGGCCAAACGCCTTGCGTATTCCGGATTCTGCCCAGTGTCCGGTGATATCTGTAATATCCGGCATCGGAAGCATCTCAAGGGGTGGCTTGACTTCAGGGATTGGAGTAACAGCACTACTGCCACCTGATCCTCCGCCGCTGCTTCCACCACCACTGCCTCCGCCAGGATTCGTGGGCACAGCCAGGAATTTAACCAGCTTAACAGCAACCGTTGAATATGTGCCGTTGCCATTGGTGGTCACTGCCTTTATGGTCTTTGTTTCCCCTGCTGTATCGGTTGTGGACAATGCAAAGGGAGTAGTGTATTCAATTCGAGTTGAGCTGTCTTCCGGATTGGTTCCATCTACCGTGTACCAAATACTGGAAGTCGGGATTATGGAACTGATTGTAATCTGCACCGTTGAACCATTCGCCAGAGAAGAAGTATCTGCTGGATCTGATTCAATGATAGGCTCAAGCAATACTTCTCTCTCGTGGATGGGGTAGCCGTTGTTCAGATTGGTGTACTGATCGGACATCCAAGTCAAGAAGATCTCGGGATTCATGGCATCCACATTATCATTCAGTTGCTGTATGAGTCCATCCGCTTTCATTTCATCAGTTGTCTTGCCATCGGCGTCTATGAGAATGGCATCTATCTGTTTACCAAAATCGGTTGTTAATTCGGTATTCCAATATCCTTTGTCAATGATACCATTCGAGTTAACATATCCAACCAAGCCTCCAGCACCACTATTTTCAATGCCACCGCCACTAATAACCTTCGTTGCTGAATAGCTATTTTTTATACTGCCGTTTTTGAGATACCCCGCCAGACCACCCGCTGCGCACCTTTTTTCGGCAGATGCATAAACACTTCCTTCTACGAAGCAATTTTCAATAAATCCCTTTATCCATTCATTATAATATCCCATGTATCCGGCAATTCCTCCGGCATATATGTTGCTATCACCTGCTATTTCTGCTTTAATGTCCAGATTTTTCAGGCCCAGATTTCGAACCGTTCCAGTTAAATATCCGAATAAGCCATACCCTTTGCTAATAATGGAGTCTTCTGCCAATGTTTCTTCTATAGTTAAATTGGCAATGATATGACCGCCTCCATCATAGATACCTGAAAATCCACGATTTCTCTTATCGTTGGGAGAATCGGATGAAACATATTTCCCGATGGGTTTCCAGTTTTCACCAGAAAGATCGAGATCATCCATCTGTTGAAAGTATTGTCCAGAATAGTCTTCACCGTTGTTAACCATCAGTGCAAGATATCGGAGATTTTCTGCGGAGCTGATGAGGTAAGGATCCCCTTCCGAACCGGATCCTGCAAAAATCTCTGCCTTCGGGAACTCTAAATCCGAAAAATAGAGGGAGGATGCATTTCCATCCAAGTCATACCTCGTCATTTCAAGATCCACCATACGCCCATTAGAACCTAACGTCATATTGATTCCCTGTGCATAGTCTAGTGTGTCCTTATATCCCACGGCACCGGAATTGAGAGTTTGGTAGCCCGTTTCATAAAATTTCAGGATCTCACCAGCTAATACTGGCCCCAAGTCATGATTATGTCCCCAAAGGAATACTACAGGTTGATCATATTTTTCCAGTATCCCCGAAACTGATGTTGCATTTGCGGCATTTCTTTCTCCTCCCTGGTTAGTTTGTGTTCCTTCTCCGTCATCGATGGGATAATGACCAGATATTAAAACCAACTTGGACTTATCTGGCCGGTTTGCCAGATAATCATCCAGTGCATAAATTTCATCGCTGCTGTAGTTGTATTCATCGTCAACACCATTGGGTGCTCCAAATCGAAACACATCCACATAACTGGTCTCGATCAGCCCGTAATGTTCTGCTGATCCGGTAGGATATCCAGCGTACCTATCATAGTCATTTCCATCGTTATAATCATTATTACCCCTTACAAATATTACAGGAATATCACCTAAATAATAACTAGAGATTGCCCGGATTTCATCATATGGATTTATAAAACCCAAACCAATACCAGACTCCGAAGAATAATCTCCTTCCATAGGAGGAACATATTTTTTTTCTGTAGGTGTTGATCCTAAACCTTCATACTGGTCCCCGCAGAGAATCAATAAATCCGGCTCAAAATTTTGAATCCCTTTTAGATATGCTTCGAACCGGGCTCGATTGTTCTGATCTCCGTTACCCAGCAGATGCAAATCCGCTGTGATGCTGATTCTAGTCAATTCCTGATTCCCCATGCTGTCATCAGTCTGATAAGACCCGGCCGCAAAGGCGGTTCCGGTCATAGGCATCAAACCAATGATCAGGAACAGTGCAACTAAAAAACATAGAGCTTTATTATTCCTTATCCTATCCATGTTTCCACCTCCAAATGATTAAGTACTGATTTCGCTTGAAGTATATCACATCCATCAATAGCCAGAATATTATTGTTAAACTCATGTTTTTCCCCGATGCACCAAAAAAACAACAGGCTTCCCCTGTTATCCATTTATTTCTTCAAAAACGACAAGACGGACCGACTTTAAATCGGTCCGTCTTGTCGAAGGTTTAAGTTGAAAAGTCTAAATTACAGTATAATTGGTACCAGTGGGATGTCCAGATACAACCCGATTAAGCAGGTTATCCCCAATGATGAATCCATTGGAAGGAACATATCCCCCATTGTTCAGAATGGGAACCGAAGTGCTTGTTCCTGCAAAGGTGTTGCCGGTAATCGTCACATTCTTTGCCTGGTCATTGGATAAATCCACACCGCAGATAGTGGTTCCATTGATGATGTTCTTATTGATAACAATATTATTCATCACATAAGGGGAAGAACCATAGGTGGTAATGCTGATTCCTCTCTTCGCTTTGTTGATGGTGTTGTTATGAATGTTGATATCAGAGAGAGTACCATTGTATTCGATGGCAAGAACGATTCCATTATGGACCGCATTGTTGATAGTGTTGTTGTAAATTTCAATATTTCTCTGGTCAGCATGGAAAGCATCGATATAGATGCCCATGATCGGGGGTGCTTCGATGACATTTCCGAAAATCTTACCGTTATTGGCTCCACCCTTCGCATCGATTCCTTCTTTTCCCATATGAGAAAGTTTATTGTTGCTGATAACGAACCCATCGGTTGCTCCCACCGTCAGTGCTTCATCGGATCCTCCCTGGGTTGCAGGCAGCGTATTGGCGTATTCGATGGTGTTCCCGTCGATTACGACGTCCTTTGCATAACTCAGGTTGATTCCGGAACTCTTTGTATTGGAGATGAAGCAATCCCGGATAACGATATTTCGGGTGGATCCGGGGGAAGCGTAGGGACTTCCGAATCCGGTCCAGGAGGAATTGATGATCCGTAATCCTTCCACCTTGATATAGCTTTTATAGGCCACATCGAAGAGAGCTGTTCCTTTGGCAACAGAAATACCGTTACCATCAATTGTTACCGTTTCACCATTATAGTTCATAAAAGTGATATAACCATCGGTGGCATTACCGGAATTAGCCGGCTTCACCTTCTCGTTGTATGTACCGCCCCGAATCAACACCACGTCCCCTGCCTTTGCTGTGTTGGCAGCCTTCTGAATGGTTCTGAAAGGAGTGGCTGCTGACCCGTTATTGGAGTCGCTGCCGTTTGTAGCAACGTAGTAAAGGTTCTTAGCAGTCGAAGGTACAGTTGGCACGGTAGGCTCTGTAGTTGTCGGCGGAGTGACTGGTTTTTCAGGTACAACCGGAGGGTTTACCGGTTCCTGAACGGGGGGATTCGGATTGGTTGCCGGGAGCTGGGGAACAGATCCTGCTGTTCCTCCCGCTACAGTTCCTGTGGAACTGATGGTAACGGTTCGGCTGGTACTCTTCCAGCCGATGTCAAACCCTAATTGCTCACCAACAAATCGAACCGGGATCAGGGTCCTGTCGCTGACGATTAAGGAAGGCACGTCCAGATATCGGGTCTTTCCATTGACTACTGCCTTATTGGATCCGATGGTCAGAACTACCACCGAATCTTCTGTGGTTATTTTAGCCTGTCGTTTTATTTTATCCCAGGTTACCGTAGCTCCCATATCTTCAAAGACAGCCCGGACCGGGATCAGCGTTCTGTCCTGCAGAATGACGGGTGAAACATCGGATTGGATCTTCTGACCTTCAACCTGGAGTGATACCGGGTATTTCTGGCTGTAGGCTACCGCTGCCTGAAGATCCGCCTGAGAAATATTCAACTCACTTGCCTGTGCGGCATTCGATCCGGAGAAACCGGTCACCAGGACCGTCATCACCAGCATCAGTGAAGTTAATACCGTAAATATTTTTGTTTTTCTTAGCGCTTTCAATCGCTTACGCTTTTCATTTCTTGTTTTTTTCTGAATCATAGATTATCCCTTTCTTTTATTGCTTCTGATATTTTCTCTTCCTTTCTCAAGCGACTTTACTTGTTCTACCATAAACAAAATATAATGTTGCTGTACGAAAGTCAACTTTTTTCGTTCGTCATTTTTTACATAAAATGGAAGCCCCTTGCATTGCAAGAGTTTTTCGACATAAACCGATGCGTATGTGAAGTTCTAGTGAAGACAAGAAGGGAAGATTAATAACTATTTTGCTGTTTATTCTCCAGCTTTTTCTTATAGCTATTATTCAGAATCAGCATAAATCCGATGATTAGGGCATTCCAAAAAAACCTTTTGTTAATGGCATCCAAAAACAAGGCAGGAACGACACCACTGAGCAGAATAAGCAATGACAAAAGATTGCCCCTTTTGAAAGATTTTAGGATAATAACAAAAACCGGAACAAAAAGAAGGGAAAACCCGATAAGTCCTCCATCTGTCAGGGTGCTTATGAAGGTATTGTGGACGGCACTGTAAACTCCATTGTATCCCCAATAAGAGCCCCATCCTCCTCCGAAAAAGGGATTTTGGAAGAATATTTCAAGGGCATTTTCCCACAGCATGCTCCGGCCGCTGCCGCCAATATAGGAAGAAAACCGGAATATGCGGTCGAAAGTATTATCTGGCAAAAACCGAAGGGCTAATAAGAACAGGGCTACACCTGACAGCAGAACCATGGAAAGATTGCGCAGAGTTCTAAGGGATAGCACTCCTCTCCCCCTGTCCGGAAGGACTACACCCAAAACTGCTATCAATCCACAGGCTAGCAAACCAGCACGAGAGCCGGTTTTCAGAATCGCATAGGCATTGATCAGCATAATCAATACCAACAACAGATTCCAACCAAGTTTTTTGCTTTTATTCATGAGGAAATATAAGGCGATAGCAATCCCCACCAGCAGAAAGGCCGCCTGATCGTTTGGATCGTTCTGAGCCCCGAACAGAGTCAACACTTGTCTTACGCTAAACAGTTCATTAAGATAGGGCTCACTAAAAAAAAGGCTGAGGAATCCCATGGATGCACTGCTGAGAAGGGTTGTGCAAATAGCAGCTCGAATAAAACAGTCATCAAATACCACCAGGGTCATGACAAGGAACAAAGCAATCATACCTATCTGAGAGAACAAATGAAGGCGAACGATATAATTGAGGGAAACCCAGAAAATGGACGTAATTTTCAATAGAAACCATAAGATGATGCTGATGTGTATCCAATGGATACTCACCGCCTTATAACTGACAAGAAAGCAGAAAACTACCAGCAGGATCAGATATTTCCCCACGGAGCCTACCAGGATATTGGTATAGGGTTCATAAAAGCAAAAAACGAGATAAAAGCAGAAGAGGAAGGTAAGGGAATTTCCGGTTCTGGCATAGCCACTCCTGACGGCCGTCATTTCCATGTGAACCTCCTTTTCTCCTGACTTCAACGGGTTGGTGCCAGGACATCAAAAATCTCCTGCCATTGATGAAGAATGCCTGCCAAATTAAAAGGCTTAATGTGTTCCCTGCTGCTGGCGGCCATGGCGATACGCAATTCACTGTCTTGTATCAAGGTTTCGATCCGATGAATCATTTCATCCTAATCAAAGGCGGTTATCAAATACCCGTTTTTTCCGTCTTCTATGATTTCATCCGGTCCGGTATCTATATCAAAACTTATGAGAGGAAGGGAACTGGCTCCGGCTTCCAGCAGTACCATTGGGAAACCTTCCCGAAGAGAAGTCATTACCAGAAAGGAATACTCCTCATAAAGGGCATATAGGTTCTCCCTCTGACCCCTCAGAAAAAGGCGGCCTTGGAGTCCCCGTTCCCGTATTCTGCGATCCAGCTCCTGATGCAGCTCTCCTTCTCCATAAATATCCCATTGCCACTCCGGAAAATGATTCAGAACAACACCGGCGATTTCGATAAGAGCTTCATAGTTTTTGGGCGGGGATAGCCGACCAGCACTGATGATTTTCTTTGAATCCGGCTGGTACTGGGCATTTTCAAGGAAAATAGCCGGATCAATAGGATTATAAATCTGATAAACTCCTTCTCTTTTATACTTTTTTATATATCTTCCATAATCTCGTTTCGTCAGGAGAACAACCCCGTCGGCAGCCATGGCACCCGACCATCGGCAAATCCGTTGGAAAGCATGATCTTCTATGGTATGGATGTTGGAATGTTCCCAGCATATGCATCTGGACTTCAGACCCAGGCAGGCTAAAATGGATAATGGAAAGTACAGGGCTCCGCAAGCTACCAGAATATCGATACGATTCCGCTTTATATAGCCTCGAAGTTGTCCTACTCCTCCAGCAATCATAGCCTTTTTCATCGTGATCGGCTTATCAAAAAGAAACCTTCTGCCTATCCTTTCATCCAAAGGGAAAAAGTCCGGTTTGCCTTCATCAAAGAAACTGAGAGCATGAATGGAATCCTCGGGCTCTTGCGACAACTCCCCGGCCAGGATGGACACAGCCCTTCCGATTCCCCCATTTTCTGAAAATCCGTTGAGCAGAAAACAGATGTTCATAGAAACCCCACTCCTTCCTGGCATCCCGTTCTTTATCCGGCAATAAATCTGATTAGCATGGATTGAAAAAATTTCTGATCTCTGTTTACCATTTCAAGAAATTCCTGGCGGCCTTGACAATAGGTATTGAAGTCCATCGAAAGTATTGATTTTTCAAGGATGTCCCCCAATCCTGATTCCGGGATCTCATCCAGTATAATCCCAAGGGAGTATTGCCGAACCAGCCGGGAAAGGGAAAGGTTCCCTCTCAGAGTAATTACAGGCAGCCCCGCAATCGTGCCTTCATATAGTTTATTTGGCAGGGCAAAATGATTGAATCGGTTTTTCTCCCTGATGATGTTGACGAAATCTCCATGCCTCTGGTAAGTTTCATACACATCCTTCTTCTCGTAACTGCCACAGAAGGTAACCTTGTCAAATCCATGAGTTCTGGAGAATTCCTCCAGCTTATTCCTTTCAATGTTTCCCCTTCCAATATAGAGGAGCGAAAAGCGCCTGTCATTTCCTAAGGCTTCAACCAGCCTTCGGTTCAGTTCATATCCACCCAGGTCCCCCATCGAAATAATCCGATACCGGCCTTTTGACCAAGGACGAGGTTGGGAGGAAAGGGCATTTACAACCGCTTCCTCTTCTGCGTTGTGAGAAAGGCATCCTTTTCTGTCACTTTCCCAGAAATCAAAATCCGGAGAGGAAACCACGATCTCTGCTGCATGATCTACTACTTGGTTTAGGCGGTTCTGCAGAAGATGGACGATGGGGGAATCATCCCGGATATCAAGCAGGTACTTACCCGGGTATCGTTTCACCAAAAATGGCTCAAGGAATACACCCAATTGAGCCGTAAACAGGATCAGTTTATCATATTTCCTTTTCTTACAGATCCCTTTTACAAATCCAGCAAACCTGAGCCAGGTGAAAAGTCTGCCTATCCCATAAAGGAAATCCCGCTTGCTGGTTTGAACACGGCATTGAAAAACATGATCCGATTCCTCTGCAATCCCGAATTTATTCCAGGAAATGATTTCCGTTTCTGCCCCTTCCTTTTGACAGCATTGAAGATACTGCTGTACATAGGGAGAATATTTCAGATTTGCCGGTACGATCAATCCAATCATAGGATCACTTCCCTGCTTTGCCTTTTGATCAGGCTTTCAGATCCCCGGCTTCGGCCAGGGTTGCATTCATTTTTTTCGCTTCATAAATCTTTGCGTCTACCAACATCCGATACCAGTATGCCTGAAAAAAAGCGTAGAAAAAACCTTCCTTCCCATCCAGAAATCCGAGGCGAAAGACATAACGATATATGAAATACAACCAGCATCGCAGCCCCGTCGGCAACCGGTAATAAATTTTTCTTTTAACCATACGCCGAAGTTTGGACGGAAAGTCCAATTCTTGATAAATGTCCTCTTTCCCGGCGAAATCAAGATAGTCTTTGGCTGCCCTGGTGGCATACCAGTTATGTTTATTGATCCAAAAGGTCAAGTCCCGAAAATCGTGATGTTCGGATACCTTCTTCATCTCCACTGTCCGGCCCGACAGCAGCACGATCTGCTCATCCATGGACCGTTCCTCCATATAGGCCAACCCCCGTTTAAAAATACAAAGTTTTTTAAACGGATAGGTGCCACCATGTTTCAGCTTCCTTCCCAGGAACACCACCTCTAAAGTGAAAATGATTCCGTTTACATCGGTATTATCATTTTCTGTGCAAAGTTCTTCCAGTTCCTTGGCGGATTCCTTTGTGAGACGTTCATCGGCATCAAAGCGGAATATCCATTTTGTATCAATATCTGTATGATCCATTGCCCATTGAAATTGTTTCCCATAATTCTCAAAGGGATGCTGGTAGATATCGGCGCCATTTGCTTCTGCGATTTTCAGGGTATCGTCGGTACTGTAACTGTCCACCACTATGATTCTTTTAGCCACATCCCGGACCGAATCGATGCATTCCTGGAGATTTTTCTCTTCATTCTTTGTCAGGATGATAGCTGTCAGATTAATCATTTCATCACCCCCCAGACAACACGATGGATATAATCTGTATAAGAGAGAATGATTCGCAGAACCTTTTCCGACACGTTATCCGCCTGGTAATCTGCAACCTGCTTCAGGGTATCCCCCTTCTGGCCCTTCAGAACTTCCAGGCCCTGAAGGATTCGATTGGCTCCCAGTCCAACCATCATGACTGCCGTTTCTTCCATAGCCTCCGGTCTTTCATGGGATTGTCTCAGATTTAATGCCGGAAACCCAAGCAGAGACGATTCCTCGCTGATGGTACCACTATCGCTTAGCACCGCGATTGCTTTCATCTGCAGATGAATATAATCAATGTATCCCAAGGGTTTAATCGTCCGGATCAGCGGATTGAATTGGATTTTGCGATCCTCAATCTGCTTCCTGGTTCTTGGATGGGTGCTGAAAATAATCGGCTTCTTTTCCTGCATTGCAATTGCATTCAAACTGCTTACAAGGTCCGCGAAAGTCTCTTCTGTATCCACATTTTCTTCCCGGTGAGCCGAAACCACATAGTAACCCTTTTCATTCAAATCCAGCTCTGTCAACACAGAGGAAGCTTCAAAGACATCCCTGCGTGATTGGAGGACCTCCAGCATAGGGCTTCCAATCTTAATGACCCTGTCCGGGGGCAATCCCTCCCGTAGCAGGTATTCTCTGGCGATATCGCTGTAGGTCAAGTTGATGTCTGCCAAGTGATCCACGATTCTTCGGTTTATCTCTTCCGGAACCCGCTGATCGAAACAGCGATTTCCCGCTTCCATATGAAAAACGGGAATATGTTTCCGCTTGGCAGCCAAAGCACACAGGCAGCTGTTGGTATCTCCCAGCACTAGAAAGGCATCCGGCCGGATTTCATCTAAAACCGGTTCTACTGCAATAAGAATCTGCCCGATGGTTTCCATTGGAGTGGTTCCGGCTCCGTCAAGATAATAATCCGGTTTTCTCAACCCCAAATCATGAAAAAAAATTTCATTCAGTTCATAATCATAATTCTGACCAGTGTGTACAAGAATATGATCAATCGCTTCCGATTCATCCAGTCTCCTTATTACCGATGACAATCGTATGATTTCCGGTCTGGTCCCTACAACCGTCATGACCCTGATTTTTTTCATCCCTTTATACCTCCATGAAAAAGGTGTCCGGTTTATCCGGATCAAAGGCCTCATTGGCCCACATGACCGTGACCAGATCCTCATCCCCTGTGTTTTCCAGCTGGTGAGTATAACCGGGTGGAATCTCTACTACCTCCAGGTGATTTCCACGGACCGGGTATAAGAGCACCTCCTCCGAATCAATCCGCCGGAGGCGGATGATTCCCTGACCCTGGATAACCAGAAATTTTTCATTCTTGGACCGATGCCAATGATTTCCCTTTACCACTCCTGGTTTGGTAATATTAACCGAAATCTGCCCCCGATCCGGAGTGCGGATAAATTCTGCAAAACTGCCTCGTTCATCCTCCTTCCGCTCAAGGGGATAGGACAATTCTTCCCCCGGAAGAAAACTCAGGTATGTGCTGTATAATTTTCTTATAAATGGATCCCCCAGATCCGGAACAGAATAATCCTCCCTGCATTTCCGAAATGATAGAATTAATTCGGCCAGATCCCCGAGACGGGCTGAATGGGAAACAGGCACGGTATGGAAACAACCTGTTTTCGTCGGATGCCCCTCAAGAGCCCGAACCATTTCATCCACCAAATCATCGATATAAACCAGGCTCAGCATGTTTTCCGGATCATCAACCCGAATTGGTATTCCCCTGGCTGCACGGTGGCAGAAAGTAGCTACCACAGTGTTGTAGTCGGGCCGGCTCCACTTTCCGAAGACATTAGGAAAACGATACACTAAAACGGAGGCTCCCGTTTGTTCTCCGTAATTAAGAAGTAGTTCTTCCGCCTCCCGCTTGCTTCTGCCGTAAGGATTGTCCAGAGCTGCCTGGATTGAGGATGAAAGCATTACGGGGCACAGGTTTCTGTGTTTTTTCAGATTTCCAAGCAGTTTTGCCGTAAAATCCCGATTTCCCGTCATAAAATCCGCTTCGATGTCCGGTCGGTTGATTCCGGCCAGATGGAAAACAAAATCCGCTTCTCGGCAATAGGTATTAAATCTTTCTTCTTCCGTTTCCTTATCTACTTCCATCAGGATCACATCTCTTCTCTCCAGAAGAGCGGCTATCAAATTTTTTCCGATGAATCCATTTGCTCCGGTTATCAGGATATTCATAATCAGGACCAGCCTTTCAGTTCGCTTCGAATGTAATCCAGGGTTAGCAGACGTTCTTTAATCTGCTCCACATTCAGTCTCTCTGTGTTATCAGAGGTGTATTCTCCAACTTCTTTCAGCTTTCTATTCCCTTTGGTAAAATACTTTTCGTAATTCAAATCCCTGGTGTCTGCCGGAACTTTGAAATAGTTGCCCAAATCAACAGCCACACTGCTTTCTTCCCGCGTCAGCAGGGTTTCCCATGTTTTTTCTCCATGGCGGGTGCCAATCATCCGAATCTCACTATCGGAGGCAAAGAGCTCTTTCAATGCCTGAGCCAGGTCACCAATGGTGGAGGCCGGGGATTTCTGAACCAGAATGTCCCCCGGGTCCCCATGCTGAAAAGCATACAAGACCAGATCCACCGCTTCATCCAGGCTCATGAGAAATCTGGTCATTTCCGGGTCGGTAACAGTCAGAGGCTGATGATTTTTAATCTGCTCTATGAAAAGAGGGATTACAGAGCCCCTTGAAGCCATCACATTTCCATAACGGGTACCGCAGATCAGCGTACAGGAAGGATCAACCGTCCTGGACTTTGCCACAAAAACCCGCTCCATCATCGCTTTAGAAATTCCCATGGCATTGATTGGATAAGCCGCCTTATCCGTGGACAGACAAATCACCTTTTTAACCCCAAACTCAATGGCAGCCGTCAGGGTGTTATCCGTACCCAGGATATTTGTCTTAACCGCCTCTATGGGAAAGAATTCGCAGGAAGGCACCTGTTTCAAAGCAGCTGCCGAAAAGATATAATCCACCTGATGCATGGCATTCCGAATAGACTGCATGTCCCGGACATCCCCGATGTAGAATTTGATTTTCGGATTCTTGTAAATTTTCCGCATATCATCCTGTTTTTTTTCATCTCTGGAAAATATCCGAATCTCCCCAATATCCGTATCCAAAAACCGTTTTAGTACCGCATTGCCGAAGGAACCGGTTCCTCCGGTGATCAGCAGGGTTTTGTCTTTGAACATCCCATCAGCCCCTTCCTTTTGCCATCTCCGCCATCAAATCATAGTATTTCTTTGTGGCAGCGGATCTTGAACAATATTTTACCGCATAATCCCTACCCCTTTTCCCATAATCGCTCAGCATATCCGGACGATGAAAAAGAGCCTTTATCTGCCTTGCCAGTTCCACCGAATCTTCGGGGGGGCTCGGAAGGCCACAACCGGAATCCCGGATGACAGCGGAAAGCTCCGTTCCTTCTGAGGTGGTGCAGATCAAAGGCTGGGAAGCTGCCATCATGGCCCATATTTTTGAAGGCATAGCCTTTCCGTCCATATCCTTTTTCAGGGTGACCAGTCCAATATCTCCAATGCTGTATACCAGTGCCGAGTCCTGATCTGGCTGCAGTGGAAAAAATTTCAAGTTTTGCAGGTTCTCGAAAAGCGCTTGTCTTTTAAATTTCTCTTCCAGCACACCGCTCCCAATGATCAAAAACTGGATTTCCGGCACTTCCTTCTGTAAAATCCCAGCGGCTTCCAAAATGGAATGGATATCCTGGGCATGGCCCAGGTTTCCGCTGTAGGTAACATAGAATTGTTTTTTATTCAGGCCAAAGCGATCGAACAAGGGATTGTCACTGCGGGGAATGTATCGGATCTCGTCTGTATCCACCCAGTTTCCAATGATGGATATTTTTTTCGAATCGATATTTTTCCCCAAAAGATGATTTTTCATGTCGGATGAAAGCGTGACGATTCTGGTATTGTTCTGATACATGAAGGATTCCATTCGACTTAGGAATCGATATGCCCTTCCCTTTTTCCCAAGCTTGCCCTGAAGGACCAGATTGTCGGGAAAAATATCCTGCAGGGAATACAGGGTAGGTGTTTTTCGCTGAAGCAAGGTTCCGATCAATCCCATAAATGGTGGCGTGCTATAAATATAATAAACATCTGCATTGGTTTTTTTCGCCTTTTGATAAAATACTGCCGTTTTAAGCAGGTATCGGGCACCCCTTTGGACCAATCCATTGCCTTCGGCTTTTTTGCTTCCCGTCCTGAGAATAGTCAGATTGGGTGCCAGTTGCTCCTTGGATAGATGGACATATTGACGCTGAAGATCCCTGCTGATTCCTCTGGCAGGAAATCCCGTAACCACTGTCACCCTGGCTCCATAGGCAGCCAAATCCCGGGCCAGGTCATCCATCAATCGGACGATAGCTGTAATTTCCGGTTTGAAATAGGGCACGATCATTGTCACATTCATGTTGCACCCACTTCCTCAGACTTTCCCGTTCAACATCAAAATAATCTGTTTTTCAACTAAAGATTATCACTTTCGCACTTTCTGTCAAGGGTGCGTCAAAAACCAAGAAACAACAAAAAAACAGGCCTTTCACGAAGGAAGGCCTGTTTTGTCGAATAGTTTAGATCAAAGAATAATTGGTACCAGTAGGATGTCCGGTAACGACCCGGTTCAGTTTATTGCCATCGATGACAAATCCGTTGGCAGGGATGTACCCGCCATTGTTATAAATAGGAATGGATGTTGATGTACCACCAAAGTAATTCTTCGTAATAGTAACATTCTTGGCTTCATCATTGGACAAATCAAGTCCGCAAATAGTGGTTCCAAGCATCGTGTTCTGATCGATGATGATGTTGTTCATCACATAAGGAGAAGTGCCATAGGTGGTGACGCTGATCCCTCTTTTGGCTTTGTTGATGGTGTTGTGATGAATGTTGATGTCTGAGAGGGTCCCGTTATATTCAATAGCTAGAACAATTCCATTATACACAGCATTGTTAATCGTATTATTGTAAATCTCAATGTTGCTCTGACTTGCATGGAACGCATCGATATAGATTCCCATAATAGGAGGAGCTTCGATGACATTGCCAAAGATCTTTCCATTGTTGGCACCGCCCTTAGCGTCAATCCCTTCCTTTCCCATGTGGGACAGATGGTTGTTGCTAATCACAAAGCCATCCGTGGCCCCTACGGTCAATGCTTCATCGGATCCTCCCTGGGTTGCCGGCAAAGTATTGGCGTATTCGATGGTGTTCCCGTCAATGATGATATCTTTGGCATAGCTGAGGTTGATTCCAGAGCTCTGGGTATTGGAAACGAAGCAATCCCGGATGATAATATTACGGGTGAATCCAGGGGAAGCATAGGGGCTTCCGAAACCGGTCCAGGAGGAATTAATGATCCGCAGGCCTTCCACCTTAATGTAACTTCGATAAGCGACATCAAAGAGGGCTGTTCCCTTTGCAACAGCAACACCCGCGCCGTCAATAGTGACAGTTTCTCCGTTATAGCTGGTAAAGGTAATATAGCCATCGGTAGCATTTCCTGAGTTGGCTGGCTTCACTTTTTCTTTATAGGTACCTTCCCGAATCAGGACTGCATCTCCGGCCTTAGCCATATTAGCGGCCTTCTGGATGGTCCGGAAAGGGGCTTCTGCTGATCCATTATTGGAATCGCTTCCAGTGGTGGCAACATAGTAAAGATTTTTCGCAACCGGAAGGACAATCGCCGGTTCCGTCGGTGTAACAGGAGGTACCGGTTCCGTGATTACCGGAGGCGTTACTGGTTCTTCAGGAACAACCGGCTCTTCCACTACCGGAGGCGTCACTGGCTCTTCCGGAACAATCGGTTCTTCAACTGCCGGAGGCGTTACTGGCTCTTCCGGCACAACCGGCTCTTCCACTGCAGGAGGTTCAATAGGCGTAGAAGGCTTCCACGGACCTTTATATGGTTTTTTCGGATTCCATTTTATTGCTGCATATGCAGCAGGATCCCCCGCTGCTATAAAGCAACCTGCTACCAGGATTACCGCCAATGCAATTGCAATGGTATTCTTCATTATTCTTTTCAATTCAAGACTCCTTAAAGAATTCATTTGGGCAAAAGAAAAAGCTCTGAATCGGGTCATCAGATTACCGAAACAGAGTTTTATGCAATAAAATAGGATTTATAGTCGAGCTGGCATATTTCTCAGAATTTCGGGAACCCGGCCATCTTATCTCAAAACAAGATTTAGACCCGTGGCTTTGCGTCCTGATCTTTCGATCAGTTTGCCTTTGTCGATTTCTTTTGCCGACATAGGGTTAACTTTTTAAAGTATCGTCATTATATTTTCAAATTCTACAAGAGTCAACAAAAAACCTTCGACAACTTTCAAGCATTGAAATTGCTAGCTTTGTGGCTCTTCCATTTCTAAAAGAAAATGATAAAGCAGCTGAGAGTAGGCCGAAAGCCTATCTTCAGCCCTCCCCGGAAAGGTCCTGTTCAGCAAGTCCAGATCATCCTGGGAAGAGTTCATGATGACACCTAATTTTTCCGTCTGACGATAGGGATCTTCCGGATAATAATCCAGATTACCAGCCAGGAAAAAGACGTAGGGGATACCTTCTTCCCGGAAGGGGCCCTGGTCGCTCATCAGCCAAAGATATTGGGGCTCCAGTTTGGTATCCAGAAACATTTCCAGCCCCAACTCATCTGCTGTTTTTTTCGCCCTCTCCGCTGCCCAGGTATCCGTTGCCTGGCCATCTTTTTGATAATCTCCACCGATGATATAAGGCCTGTCACCCGCTAATATACTATCCAGATTCACCATCATCAGTATGTTCTTTTTCTCTTCGGCAGTCAGGGAGTTGACAAAAACAGGAGATCCAAAGATGCCATTTTCTTCTGCTCCGAAAAAGACAAATCGAACGGGAAACGGCAATTTTTTATCCACTAGCCTTGCAGCCGTTTCCAGCAGCACTGCTACTCCTGAGCCGTTATCGTCGGCTCCATGGCTGTTGATGCTGTCATAATGAGCCCCAACGATAATTTCCCGGTTCCCTTGACCGGCAATGGTCAAGATGAGGTTCCTGCTCTGGTACGTAAGGCCATCTTGCTTCACATAGGTAAAGGGTTGTTTCCTGATCTGACTGTCATCATACCCGGATTTTTTTATTTCCGACAGGATATAGGCCTCAGCCTCCCTTTCCAATGGCGTTCCCGAAAGGCGATTAGCCAGATTCTCCTGAAAATATTTCACATGATTATATGCCTGAATTCCGAAAGATTCTGGGACTGAATCCTGGTAGGTCCTATTTGTTTCAACAGCAACCCTTCGGGTCGCCGGATCCCACGAGACTCCGAAATCTAATGCGTTTCCCAGATCCCTAAGTTTAAAATAAGTGTATCCATTAATGTTATAGGCAGAAACATTTACATCGAGTCCACCAACTTGAAACAAATCAACAGAAGGTACAACCGTCACCGGTGTTTCAGCAGAGGAAAAATAGAGTTCTCCGCCAATGGGTTCATAGGGTTGACCTTTTGAAACGAGAATGGTTCGCTTTTCAGAATTATAATCGACACCGATTTCTTTAGATGTCCCCTGGAGGGCCATCGCCAAATCCCGAAGCTTAAAATAGTTGTAGCCGTCAATGTTGTAGGACTGGATTTCAATGGATTTTCCGTCAACAAAGACCAGGGGCGAAGCCACCGTTACGGTCAGTTCCTGGCTTTCTGCTGCAGCCCGCTCTTCATTGGGCAAAACGCCACTGCATCCAGCCATGATGAGAGCAGCCAGGGTGATGGTCATAAGCCGTTTCTTCACAGGAATCCCTCCTTTACAACAATCTCTACTGATACTCCTCATCCGCTTTTCGATTGCTATAGCTATATTGATAATGACCGTTTTTACTTGCTCCTTCCACTCCATTCAGCAGGATTCCTAATATCTTGCTGTCACCGAATTTCAGGCTGGCGATTGCTTTTTTTAAATCCGGATGGGTGGTCATATTTTGCCGAACGACTAACACTACTCCGTCAGCTTTTGGGGAAAGGACCAGAGCGTCGGCTACCACATTAACCGGGGGGGTGTCCAATAAAATATAATCGTATTCCCGGGACAGGTTTTCCAGAATCCGGTCCATGGAATCGCTCCCAAGAAGTTCCGCAGGATTGGGAGGAATAGTACCCCCGCAAAGGATATTTAAGTTCTTATAACCGGAATGCTGGATGCATTGACTGTATTCACTCAATCCTGCCAGCAGTTCAGAAAGACCTGGAATTCCCTTAACCCGAAACAACTTGTTGACCGTGGGTTTTCTCAAGTCGCAATCAATAATCAGCACACGGGAGTCTGTCTGGGCCAGGGTGATAGCCAGATTGCAGCAACTGAGAGTTTTTCCTTCTCCGGGAATGCAGCTGGTGAAAATGACCCTCCTGCATCCGCTTTTTGCCGTTGCAAAGATCAAGTTGGTCCGGATGGTCTTATATCCTTCTACTACAGAAAAATTAGAAGAATCATGGAGAATCCGATTTTTTCGGGGAACTGGTTTTCGGTGTTTTTTTCTTAATGTTTCCATATTCAGGCCGCCTCCCTATTCCTCAATCAAGGGAACAACGCCAAGGATCGGTACATCATAGTGCCGCAGGATATCTTCTTCATCTTTGACCCTTTTATCAAGAAAAAATATCAGGAATGCAGCCAGAACACCCATCACTAGCCCCAAAGCCAACCCAATGGCCGTATTCATCAATACATTGGGAGCACTGGGATAGAGGGGAAGGGTTGCAGGATCTACTACTTTTACGTCGTTGGCATTTTTAATTTCAATGATTTTTCGTGGGGCTAATTCAGAAATGGTGGTGGCCAGCAAGAGGGACTCTTCCGGACTATTGGTAGTCACTTTTATTTCAAAAATCTCAGTATTATTCACCGCCTGCATCTCAATCATTTCCAGCAATTGGTCGGTGGTATAGCCCGCATTGGCCTGTTTTGCCACGGATTTTAAAAATATATCGGTCCGAAGGATTTCAATATAAGTATTTACGATCTTCTGGGCATAATTCAGATCATTCAGGGATGCGATAAGGCCTTCTTGGTTGCTTCCCGCCTGAACATACATGGATACGGAAGCAGTATATTCTTCTTCAATAATAAATTTTGTCACACCAAAAGCTCCGGCAGCAATCACCAGAGCGGAGAGAATAATGAGCCACCATCTCTTCAGCAAGATGGCTGCTATTTCGGCCATAGATACTTCTATTTCCTCCTTCATCCCTAATCCCTCCCTATCCTTTCCATCTGTCGACAACAGTTTACCAAATTGCATCAAGGCTTTCAAGCAATGGCAAGGCTGAAATTCCAATATTCTTCGACCTTTTGTCGAGAATAGGGGAAGAAAAAAAGAAGTGCATCAAACACTTCTTTTCGTCTTTTCCATATTTTCTAACAGCTGCAGGGCCTTCACTGCCCGGCTGTCCATTTTTTCGATGATTTCTTCAATTTCCTTGGTCAGCTCCCTGGATTGTTCCGACAAAGCCTTGATCTGCTTGGCTACCACAGAAAACCCTTCTGCGGTGCTCTGTCCGTAAAGCCGGGAGGGAATGCCCAGCTGGACGATGCCCTTCTTACCTCGGCGGCCGACCCCTGCATACTTAAATATCTTGTTATCCAGAGCCCGGCTGGCTGGTGGAGCCGTCACTTCCAGCTCCGGATTGGAGAGGATCCCCATGTAGGGCGCAGTCTGTCCTTCGTTCTTAAATACGAAACCCACGCCGCCTTCCACATTAGTAATCTCCACCCGGCCAAATTCGTCGGTGATCCAGGTTTCTCCGATGCCGATGCGGCTGCAGTAATCGGTGATGGTCTCCATGCCCTTCCCCTCCACCATATCCATGATTTCAACGGTGGACGAAAGCAGCTTGGCTTCAATCAGCATGTGCTTATTCAGGAGCAGATCAAAATCCTGCTTGTCGTTGGTGGAATGGGCCGCTTCGATGGCTGCCCGGACTCCCAGCAGATTGGTCTGCCGGGCTATATTGATCAGCTCGGTCAGTGGGAAGGAAATTTCCCGGAAGGACTTCCTCAGATTTTGCAGCATATCTGCAACCTGCTCGCTTCCAGCAGCGAGCAGCAGTTCTGAAACCTCCCGTCCCATCTGATCCGTCAGATCACCGATTCGCTCTGCGATGTCCTTGGACACGTCTGCCAGCCGCTTGGCTTCCTGGGCCACCACCCCAAATCCATTGATGGCCAACTGCCCTTTCGGCTTGATAAATCGGGATCCCAGCTGAATAATGCCCTTGCCTCCATGGAGGCCTACTGCCACGATCTTCAAGTGCTCCGAATCCATACCATTGCTTTTAGCGGGCAGCACCACCTCCAGCTCCGGATTGGAGAGGATGGGCAGGACCTCGCTGTGCTTCAGACTGGCACCAAGACTGCCATTCACATTGGTGAACCGGACAATTCCCTCTTCATCGGTGATATAAATCTCTTCGATACCGTTTTTTCGGCCGAACTCCACTCCGCTTTCCATCAGAATATCCGGATCATGACGGAATATGGTGGCCAGCATCCTTCCCTGCATCAGCAGGTTCTGCCCCACGATGGATTCGAAGCTCTGCAGCAGATCCATGGCGTGAATCGTCTCGATGGAGGCGTTGATGGCCAGCAGGTTGGTCTTATTGGCAACACCGTGGACCAACCTGATTTTTTCAAAGATGCCTCGGACATCTTCCTCATAGGGTTTGATAATTTCATTGGCAGCGTCCATGCCACTTCTTCGATAATCCGTTATCTGTTCCATAGTTTCGGCCTTTCTTGGTTCTAAGAGGGAGGATTTTCCCCTTGGAGGAGGATCGCTTCGAAGTCCTCCTGTGGAAGGGGTCTGTTGTACAGGAATCCCTGACCGGTCTGACATTCCAGATCCCGGACAAATTCCAGCTGGTTCCAGTTTTCGATGCCTTCGACGATGAGCTTCAGATTCAGGTCTCTGGTAAGATTAACCATGGTCTTGGTAATCACGTTGCTCTTTTCGTCGGCAGGGATATTCCGGACAAAAGCGCCGTCCAGTTTGACGATGTCGATGTTAAAGGTGCTCAGGTAGGAAAGGGAAGAGAATCCTGTCCCGAAATCATCCAGAGCCACTTTAATTCCGGCAGCCCGAAGCCTTCGGATATCGGCCATGACCTTATCGTTGTTTTCCATCAGGATGCTTTCCGTAATTTCAATGATCAGGAATCCGGGATCCACCTTATGGGAATGGATGGTTCGGATGACCATATCGACGAAGTTTTCCTCCATAAACTGGATACTGGAGAAGTTGACAGAAATCTGTATGTTGTGGGGATAGATCAAGACCCAATTTTTATAGTTTTCACAAACCTGGTTCAGAATCCACTTTCCAATTTCGATGATCAGTCCCGTTTCCTCTGCAATGGGAATAAACTCCATGGGAGGCACCAGACCCCATTCCGGATGCTCCCACCGAAGGAGGGCTTCCGCCGCCAAAAGTCGATTGCTGTTGATGTTGACGATGGGCTGGTAGTAAAGCCGCAGCTGATTTCGCTGGACGGCCAGATGCATCTCATTGCGCAGGATGAACTCTTTGTAGTTCTTTTCATCCATTTCTGCCGTATAGATCCGATACCGGTTCTTTCCTTCTTTTTTAGCCCGGAGGAGGGACAGCTTGGCCTGTTTCACCATCAGCTCTTCATCCATGATTCCTTCCGAGTAATCGGTGATACCCAGATTGACGGCGATCCCTACCTCGAAATTATCCACTCGGATGTTGCGGGAGAATATCCCCAAAATTTCCTGAGCGAGGGTCTGGGTGTCTTCCTGTCCTTTTACATGGCTGATCAGCAGGGTAAAGATATCATCGGAATACCGGCATAGGTATCCCCGCTTTCCAACGGTCTGCTTCAGCTGATTCACCAGTTGTATGATCACTTTATTGCAATATTCGTAGCCCAGGGTGTAGTTGATGTTCTTCAGCCCGTCGATGTCCATCATAAAAAGGGTCAGACCCATATCGGCAGCCTTAGCCTTCTGCAGCTGATAGTTGAGCAGCCGGGAGAAAAACAGGCCGTTGGGCAGGTCGGTCAGTTCGTCATGGGTGGAAGCATAGGACATCTTTCGTTCCGATTCCACTCGCTTGGTGATATTGCGGAAATTCATGACCAGCCCGTCGATGGAAGGCTCTTCCATCAGGTTCTGAAGGCTCACGGAAAAGTGGATGGATGCCCCGCTTTCCTTATTGAAGGTGATATCCCGCCGGACCTTTTCCGAAGGATTGGTCATTACATAGTCAATCATATCTTTCAGCTTCTGGCCTTCCTCTTCCGAGCAGAAAAGGTAGATGCTCCGCTCCTGGAGCTGCTCCGGCGGATACCCCATAACCTTTTTCGAGGCATCGCTGACATATTTGATCATCCCCTCCGGAGTAATGATCTTGAACACGTCGGAGGATTCCTGGACCATGACCTGGAACCGCCGCTGCATATGATAAATCTCTTCCTGCTTACAGAACAGGGCTATCTGGTACTCCCGGGCTTCTGTCACATCCTGAAGGACTCCGTGGATTTCGGTTACCAGGCCGGAAGCATCCGGATAGGGTTCCCCCTTGGCCACCACATAACGGACTCCCCCATCGCTGCGAACGATCCGGTACTCCATGTCCAAACCCTTTCCCTGGAGGCACTGTTCCATGGCCTGCATCAGGGTCTGGTGGTCCTCCGGGTGAACGTAGTGGAGCACAGAATCCATCCCGGTGGTCTGACAATTTTCCTCTACCCCATAGATTTTCAGCAACTCATCGCTGCCGTAATATTTGCCTTCCGCCACTACATACTTCCAAGTCCCAATTCCGCTTACTTTAGGAATCAGGCTGTGATGCTCCCGAAGTTCGGCCAGTCGTTGGCTTTTCTGGCGAAGCAGAGTGATGTCATCCACCACGCCGATGATTTTCCGAACCTTACCTTCCTTCGTAAAAAGGGGTTTGGTTTTCAAACAAACGTGCCGGTGGCATTCAGGGCCGTCTTCTTCCCCGGCAACCCGGAACTCGATATGACCTTCCTTTTCTTTGACTTCCCCGGCAAAAAATTCCTTCAGGGAAGTCAGGTCCTCTTCATGAACCTTTTCGTACACCTGATCCAGCTCTCCCCGGAATGCATCCGGATCCAGTCCCAACACAAAACAGGTCTCCTGTGAATAATCGACCTGCTTTCGTTCCATATCAAAGGACCAGCACCCCAAATTTGCCAGTTGCTGACCGTAGTATATATTTTCTGAGAGATCTCTGTACTTTTCTTCGATTTCCTCGATGATCCGGATCAGGTCTTCGTACTTTGCGAGAGCCTCTTCATACATTTTTTTCATTGATTACCCCAAGAATGTTATTGATTACTCTTTCGTATAGTTATATCGGACGCGGCAGGAAAAAGTTTAGTGGATTGAAAGAAAAGTTACAACTTTCCCAAACTCACCGTTTGTAAATTTCAAACCAGTTATTCGTCTATCTCCTTCAGCAGAGTATTGATTTTTATAAATGCTTCTTCGACGTTATTCCAATCCTGTTTAGTGTTTGAATACAATAAGGTATTATGCAAATCTTCATACCCAACTCTCACAACATCGTCTAATTTGTCTTTCCACGAGTCAAAATCATAAGGTCCCAAAGGATTATATGTCTTGGGAATATAACGCTTTTCAAGATATTTAGAGTCCGTCTGCTTCGTTAACCGAACGATTTCTTTCAACTCCGTTTTTTTACTTAAAAATGCTTGAATATCTTCCCTTTGGTTCAGTTTAACGATATCATAAACATGCCTGACTTTAGCAGGCAATGTCCCACAAATCGCATGCCGTTTGACGGACATTAGTTTGTCAACATAAGTTCTCTCAATATCAAGCACATTCACATAAATAGATTGCAAACCATAGTCATCAATTGCTTTGACTTCATCGATGAAGGCAAGGTACTCATGAATGTATGCCCTCAATACCTTTTTCCCATAAGGGTGTGGTTTAACGCTAGAACCAATTTCTAACTTTATTCTTTCTAAATCTTGATATTCATCATTAAACCATACATAACCACTTTTATTCCGGTCATTTCTTTCATTTGGAACAACTTCAAATCTGCCATCGGCAATCAATGCCAGTTCAATAGCTTTAAGTTGCTTATTTATCTGCTTATCAGACATCCCTGGCTCCGGAATATAAGTCAAATCTATATCTTCCGAAAACCTTTCAATCGAGTTTGGATAACATTTGCTTAGAGATGTCCCTCCTTTGAATACAACAAGTTCAACATAACTACTCATCTGCAGATTATTTAAAATGTATGTAATAAAATAATCTTTCCTTACAGCGCTTGGGGGAATTTGGAGATGTTGGCTTGTCAGATTAATTAACTCTTCAAATTCTTCCTTATTTAGATGCAGATTCATCCCACTCCTCCATTCTGATAGCATCATACGATGATGTGCCGTTTAAATATTGCTTTACTGAGTTTTCAATACCAAAGTAATTGAGAACATTTTTCAGTGAGGCCATCGTGCATTTTTTATAGGTAATTTTATCAGTGATTCTCGCCAAAGTTTTTTCATCATAATATTTTGCATTCTCCTTCAAAAATTTTATGAAGAAGTATGGGTTGAGATCTTCAATTTTTTTATAATTTTCCAACACTTCAAGCAGTTCAATCATCTTGACAACTTGATTGTCAAATCGGATATTTGCCCGCTGCGCAAAGATGTTATCAATATTTCTTTTATCCTGCGTAATAATGTTTGAGTATACCTCGATTTTTTTTGATAATTGGGTGGTTAACTTGTGTTTGTTGTACATTCTGTACCCAACTATCACTCCTTTGGTATTATTATGTCCAAGGAAGTAACGAAGTATATTTTCTTCATTCGCAATTGTAATCCCAAACCGGCCTCTTTTAGGAATACAGTAAATTCCTTTTGAAATTCTTTTAATCTCCCCCGACTTGGCCATCCTTGAGAAAGTTTGATAAAACGCTTGCTCAGACAATTTCTTAAACTTATCATTATATAATTTCTGAGCGTCTATTATTTCCATCGCCGGATATTTCATTACCATCTCCGTGATTATTGCTGCATAACTCATACTTATCAACACCTTTCTTAAATACTATTCTAGGTTGATTCTACCGTTTTGTCAAGTTTTTATAATTTTAACTTGACATATTTGGTCAAAAAAAAATTTTTCTGCCACTTTAACGATTCGATTAACGAATCCCAACAAAAGGAGCATTTTTTATTTTGCTCCGATTGTTGGGATTCCGATCAACTTCAATGCTAAAACAGGACTTCATCCATTCTATCCGCCATATTCCAGCCTTTTTCCATGGGGATTCCCCCGACTGATTTCTGAAAAACCTCCCGATCCCACAGAGGAGGCCGCCGGGTCAGGTTGTGGCAATCGGAAGCCAGAAAGTCCGCCCAGCCTTGACTGAATATCTTCTGCATCTTCCGGGGGCCTGGCCAGCCTTCGATAAAAGATTCCAGATTGAACTGGAGCAGACATCCCATATTGACCAGTCGTTCCATAATTTCCATCAGGTTTTTGGAAGAGGCTTCGTACCGCTCTATGTGGGGAATGATCGGGGTAACCTGATATTTTTCCATGATGTGCTCGATGAGCCGATAAGTGGCAGTCCCCCATTTGCTGAGATAGGGCAGTTCCAGAAGCAAGTGGTTTCCGTCCCCCAGGCAGAGGTCCCGGAGAGATTCATTGGAAAGAAGAGCTTCAGACAAGTAAGTCTCGCTGCCTAAAAACAGGGGGAAATCGTCGACAAAACTTATTTCTTCAAAAGCCTGCTGCCGTCTCCACAAAAACTCCTCCACCGGTTCCCGGTGGGCATAATAATGAGGAGTCAGAACCGCCCCATCCAAACCCTGCTTTTTCAGCAGGTCGATCATGGCCAGGGACTCCCGGACATCCCGGGCCCCATCATCCATCCCGGGGAGGATATGGGTATGGATATCAATCATCAGTTTCATTTCCTTCCGAACCAAAGAGGGGGCTCTGGTAGACGCCATCTTCAATCAGCTTTTTAAAGGAGTCGGCCACCGCCTGCTTGTCTTCCCTATAGGTGACACCAAACCACTGGTCCCGGGTGGGAAGCAGTTTGACTCGGGCCTGTCCCTGCTGGATCAGGCCATCCATGATGACGGGAAGAAGGTATTCTGTCTTATTGTCCTCCTCATCCAGATCGGACAAGAATCGGCGGAATCCCGGCTCCAGCAACTCTAAAAATTCCGGAGTGAGGCCCCACATATTCATAGAGGCGTAGGCGTTTTCGTCCACCAAAGTCAGCTCTCCCGTTTCCGGATTCAACACAGCAGCTCCGGTGGATCCGCCGGTTCGGGCCATGACGATATTTCTGGTTTCCGTCACCCTGGTGAGAAATCCTTCCCCGTCCACCTGGCAAAGGCCCCGGGTCACTCCACCGTTTTCGCTGAGGGTATTTTTCAGAACAAACCCGGCCATGCAAAAATGGAGTCCCTTCTGGCCGGCAGTGTCCAGCAGATAGCTTCTCAGTTTACGGAAAGCTTCCTTACCATAATAATCATCAGCATTGATGACGACAAAGGGGTCCTGGACCAATTCCCGGCAGCTGAGCACTGCCTGACCGGTTCCCCAGGGCTTGGTTCTTGCTTCTCTTTTTTCAAAACCATCCGGCAGATCCGTCAGCTCCTGATAGGCATAGGCCACCGGGCAGATCTTTTCAATCCGGTTGCCGATGATTTCTTTAAAATCTTTTTCCAGATCCTTCCGGATGATGAATACCACCTTATTGAATCCGGCTTCCAGGGCATCATGAACCGAATAGTCCATAATGATTTCTCCCGATGGGCCCACTGCTTCCAATTGCTTGATTCCGCCTCCATATCGGCTGCCGATGCCAGCGGCCATGATGACCAGTGTTGTGTCCATGATCGATGATTCCCTTCTGCAAAATATCCATGCGGACAAGCCGCTTTCCTGTATTCTTATCCCTTCAATCATACCATACCTATTGCCCCATTGTCGATTCTGTTCCGTTGACTTTCGTAAAACTATCCGATAGCATTTATGGAAGAATCCATTAACGAGGTATCTTATGAATCGAAAATTACCCACCGGCCGAAAGACCGGATTTCTCATTTCTGCACTGCTCCTCTGTTTTCTCATTTCGGGAACCCTCTTGATCTGTGAATCCCTGAAGGACAAGCCCCTTCTTGCAGACCTCTGCTCTGCGGAGGGCTTCCATCTTTACGTGGAAGGACAGTTGGTGGGAGCTGCCCTGACAGAAGACGCAGCCAAATCAGCCTTAAACGAGTTAAAAAAAGAATACACCGGTGATGAATCCCAAATCATCCAGGCTTCCTTTGTGGAGGATATCCGGATTGAAAAGGGATTGGTGAGACCCGTAGATTTGATCAGCCCGGAAGGGATACCCGTTGATCTGTCGAATCAGGTCCGGCCCCATGTCACAGTAACCACCGTGGAGTTGGCTGTAACCCAGGAGTCCCTTCCCTTTGGCATTACCTATGAAAAAACTTTTGACCTGCCCCGAGGAAAGGAGCAGGTCAAGGAAAATGGCACCCCTGGTCTGCAGGAGGTTCACCGGGAGATTATGAAATTAAACGGAGAAATCCAGTCAGAAGATATTGTGGATCATGTGCTGCTGGAAGAACCCCGGGATCAGGTGATTCTGATCGGCGCCCAGCCTCCTTTTGTGACCGTGGCCTCCCGAGGGACCAGCCGGGCAGCCGGAACCAGCGAATCTACCGGCGGCATGGTAGATTTCGCCATGGAATACATCGGCGTCCCCTATCTTTACGGTGGCTCCACCCCCAAGGGTTTTGACTGCTCTGGCTTTACAAAATACGTCATGGATCATTTTGGCGTGTCCCTTCCCCGAAGCTCCTCCGGTCAATTCGAAGTGGGCGTCAGCGTCAGCCTCTCCGAACTGCAAACCGGGGATCTGATCTTTTACACCACCTCCGCCACCTCATCCCGAATCAGCCACGTTGGCCTTTACATCGGAAACGGTCAGTTCATCCACGCCACCCAGCCCGGAGATACAGTGAAAGTCAGCAACCTGTCCGACAGCTGGCGGGTGGATAAGTATGCGGGGGCACGGAGGGTGCTGTAGGCCTATTTCTTTGGTTTTCCTTTAATTGCGTATTTATTCATATGAATATTTAGAGTAAACTATAAATATGTTTATTTGTCATTTACCATAACTTTTATGCAAATAAAGGAGCAGTGCCATGAAACTCACCGTATTATGCGACAACCACACCCTCGTCGATCGATATTTTCTGGGAGAACCGGGGCTTTCCTTTCTGATTGAAGATCAGGGAAAGCGGATTCTCTTTGATGCCGGCTATTCCGATGTGTTTTTAAAGAATGCTGCCAAAGCGGGAGAAGACTTACTGAACCTGGACTATATTATTCTATCCCACGGCCATCTGGACCACACCTGGGGACTGGTTCCCATGATTCAGGCCCACCAGGAAGCTGCCGTCGAAAAAAAGCCCTGCCGGGTTCCAACCCTTGTCGCCCATCCCCAGGCTCTGGAAGAAAAAATAGATGAGGACAACTCACCCATTGGCAGCCTTTTGAATGCCGAGATTCTCTCTCGTCACCTTCCTTTAAATCTGACAACTGACCCCCTTGCACTGACGGAGAATCTGGTTTTTCTTGGGGAGATACCCAGAACCAACACTTTTGAAAATCAGAAGCCGGTTGGGTTTCAAATCAAGGACAACAAAAAAGAGCCGGATCTCCTGCCGGACGACACCGCTCTCGTGTATAAAGGCTCCGAAGGCCTGGTCATCATCACCGGATGTGCCCATGCCGGCATTTGCAACATTCTGGACTACGCCCGGGAAGTCTGCGGGGAAAAGAAGATCCAGGCTATCATCGGCGGCTTCCATCTCCTTTCTCCTTCTCCCCCACTCCTGGCGGAAACCCTGGAGTTCTTGAAGGAAGCCGGAGTCCGGGCTCTGTATCCCTGCCACTGCACCGACCTGACCTCTATTTTCGCCCTGTCCCAGGTTGCACCGGTGAGCCAGGTTGGAGCCGGCTTAATGCTCCAATTCTAATTTTCTAACCTCTCCCTGTATTTTTTCCGTTTATACCTTAATAAAATATCCCCATTCTATTTTTTTCGATTATAACCGCAAAACTTATTGAATTTTTCTTTTTTCGGTTATACTAATCACGAAGGAGTGATTAGTATAACCGGCTCCAATGCTTATCTTTTATCATCCGAATTTTCAACGTATCTTTCAGGACGTTATGTGGAAATCAAAATGCAGCCCCTTTCTTTTAAGGAGTACCTGTATTTTATCGAAGACTATCAGCCCAATGATATTGCTGCCCTGTTGGAAAGTGTTCTCAAGTTTATTGCCGCGAATATTGGCAGCACCATATCTACAAAAAAAATCAGCGATTACTTGACTAGTGCCGGAAGAAAGACCACTAGTGAAACCATCGATAATTATCTGAAGATGCTGGAAAACGCCTTCATCATTTATCGGGCAAGTCGCTTTGACCTGAAAGGCAAGTTGTTTTTAAAAACCCTTGAAAAATATTATATTGTTGATACCGGTATACGGAATCAACTTACCGGGCTAAGAAACACCGATTATGGCCATATGTTGGAAAGCATCGTTTATTTTGAGCTTATTCGGCGAGGTTATGACGTATCTGTTAGAAAAATCGGATCATTAGAAGTGGATTTTGTCGCTACAAAGTCGGATAAAAAAACTTATTTTCAGGTTTCGGCAACAATTATAAACGAGGAAACGTTATTGCGGGAACTTCGGCCCTTACAGGCCATTCCTGATTATTACGAAAAAGTGATATTGACCATGGACCAATCCATATACGAAGATTTTGAAGGAATCCGCAGCATGAACATTATCGACTTTTTACTTTCCGACTAAATACCACTACGAATCCGGGGAGGAGCGCTTTTGCTCCTCCTTTTTATGTCGTACATCCTGGTATCGATGCTCTTTTGAAATTCCTCGACAGACTGGCCGCTTTTAGGATTATACAGACCGTAGCCCATGCTGAGGCTGACAGGGAGATTCAGTTCTTCTGAGGCGTTGAGTTTTTCCAAACAACGCTGGATCCGCCGGATGATTTCCTCCAGGACTCTTCGGCTTCCCGTGTCTACCACGATGAAAAACTCATCCCCCCCGTACCGGGCAATGAAATCATTGTTCCGGAGGCAACTCCTCAGCATCTGAGCGATTTCCCGGAGAACCACATCCCCATGACCGTGACCGTAGGTATCGTTGATTTCCTTAAAATCATCCACATCGATGAGGATTCCGCCGAAGGGACGTTGAATTCCCTGGTTCTTCACCCGATCCTCCATATATTTATCCAGCCGCTTCCGGTTGTAGATGCCGGTCAGGTGGTCCGTGTAGATGTTCTGATTCTGAATGTTCAGGAAGATGATCAGGATGGCCAGGGCCACGCAGTTCATGATGATGGGGACATGGTAGAAAAAGAGTTGAATCAGCATCCCAAACAGAGGAAGCAGGGGGAATACCATCAGATTAAAGAAGTGGTGGGAGCCAAGTTTTTTCCGGAAGGTAATCATGTAGGCCGTGACAAGAAATACCAGGCCGAAATCCAGGGTAACCGGGATGAAAAACAAAGGACCCCGTTGGTAGACATTCATGTCGTCAATAGTATAGATCCAGCCGAAAAACAGGGAAAGCAGGCAAAACAAGGCGTTGACTGCCAGCAGGATGCCCAGGGGTTTCATGAGTCTGGCGGTTGCTTTCTTCCGTTGGGTCACCTGCAGGTGAACATAAAGGAACCAGCAGACGACCAGAGCCGGGCCCATCAGGTAAAGCATAAAGTTCCCCACCTGGTTGAAAATCGGGTGAAGAGGAGTCTCTAGCCCATCAAAACGAGCCAGCACGTCCATCACTAAAAGAAGGATGGTCAGCCGGGAAACCCACAGAAAAAGCACATTCTGAAGCTGCCGGGTATCATGGTGATTTTGGGTATGGACATTCACTACTACCAGCAGGACAATAGAATACAGATTCAGCATCAGGTTGTCTGTCAGGCCCATAAAAACACTCCTTGCAAAAATAAGTCGGTTTTATCATACCACTTTTCATGCAAGGAGTGTATATTTTTTGAAACTTTTCGACAAAATTTCTGGGATTACACTTTACGATTTCGCATTTTCCAGTTGGTCCTTCTGATACCTCATTTCCTGTGAGACGCTCTTGTAGGCTGGCCGGATGATTTTTCCTTCATTGACCAGTTCCTCGATCCGGTGGGCGGACCAGCCCACGATTCTGGAAACGGCAAAGATGGGAGTAAAGAGCTCCATGGGGATTCCCAGCATCTTATAGACGAATCCGGAGTAGAAGTCCACGTTGACACAAACCCCTTTATAGATTCGGCTTACTTCGGCAATGACCTTGGGGCCGATTTCTTCCACCCTGGTGTATAGTTCAAATTCCTCGGTCAATCCCTTTTCCGCCGCCAGCTTTTCTGCGTAATCCCGCAGGATCTGGGCCCTGGGATCGGAAACCGAATAAACAGCGTGGCCCAAACCGTAAATCAGTCCGGCGCCGTCAAAGGCTTCCTTCCGAAGGATTTTTCTCAGATATTCGGTGATTTCTTCCTCATCGGTCCAGTCCTTCAGATTGGCTTTGATATCATCAAACATGTGGATGACCCGATTGTTTGCTCCTCCGTGGCGTGGTCCCTTCAGGGATCCCAACGCGGCGGAAACCACGGCGTAAGTATCCGTAGAGGTGGAGGTAGCCACATGGGTAATAAAGGCCGAGTTATTACCCCCTCCATGCTCCGCGTGGAGGACCAGGGAAATATCCAGCAGACGGGCTTCCAGCTCTGTGTAATGGCTGTCCGGCCTAAGCATATAGAGGAAGTTTTCCGCCGTGGAAAGCTCCGCCTGAGGCTTGTGAATGGCCAAGCTCTGTCGCTGGTGGTAGTGCATAAAGGCCTGATAGCCGTAAACCGCCAGCATGGGCAGGCAGGCAATCAGATAGATGCACTGACGGACCACGTTTTCGATGGAAATATCGTCCGGATTTTCATCAAAACTGTAGAGGGCCAACACTGCCCGGCCCAGTATGTTCATCATATCCTTGCTGGGAGCCGTCATGATGTTTTCCTTGACGAAAGCCTCCGGCAGGGAACGGTATTCGGCCAGCAACTTTTTATAATCTTTTAATTCTTCTGCCGTGGGAATCCGGCCGAACAATAATAAAAAGGAGGTCTCTTCAAAACCAAAACGATTTTGAGAAGTAAAGTCTGCTACGATTTCCTCCACATCATAACCCCGGTAGATCAGCTTTCCTTTAACCGAAACCCTCTCACCATCAACGAATTCATGACCGATGGCTTCACCGATTCTGGTCAGACCTGCCAAGACACCGACTCCGTTGATGTCACGCAATCCCTTTTTCACATCATATTTCCGGTACAATTCCGGATCGATCAGGCTGCTTTCAATGCAATCCCGAGCCAGTTTTTTCATCATCCGATCCGTTTTATCGCCTCCGGCTTCTTCTTTTTGTCCGTTTGATCTCAGGAATCCCATTAATTCTGATGTCGCTTTTTTAATCATGCGCTTTGCCCCTTTCTTCCTGTCTTTAAGAAAAATGCCGCAGAAACAACTTCTGCGGCGTTAGATTTTTACTACACAAACTACGGAACAGCCTATGGCGACTGTCCAGCCGTTTCTCTTCCACCGCTTACGAGATTAGCTGACGGATTCGGACTGAAAAGATAGTCCTACACAACTGGTTGTGATTCACCCCAAAAGACTGGTTCTCCCGCTCCATTTCTGGATTCAGCGTTATTTTTTATAGGTTATTCTAACATATTTTCCCTTAATTTTCAACTGGTTTTTCCCGGAGATAGATGGCATCCAGATCGAACCAGTAGTTGATGGTGTCCTCCCGAACGTTCAGGGTGATGTCGATATAACGGAATACCAGCATGGCTTCCAGTTCATCGGATTCCAGGAGCAGGGTCATATCTTCCCTGGTGGGCTTGTATTGAGCCTGACCTCCCGGCGGGAATTTTTCCGTCAGCTGGTCGATGTAGTCGTTCATGTCGCTTTCCAGCACCACCTGTTCATCGAGGGTCACCTTAAAGGACGGCTTTCCCTGAGGCTGCTGCATCCTCCACAGGATCTGGTAAGTCCCCCGGTCTGTCATCAGTGGCACCGGCGTATTGACCTTACTGTATTCCTGTTGCATATTGATAGCCCACTGGTATTCTGAAATATCTACAGGACCACCCGGCAGATTCAGGCTCATATTCAGGTAATCTCCTCCACCTCCGAAGGGATCCTCGGCCGCTGGCCATACCGGCTCAAAGCCCAGTTGTTTCTTGAAGATGGTTCCGTCGGTAATGTTTTTATCCAGCCATTCCGGCAAACGGGCATCCCTGGAATAAGCCAGGAAATATACGGCATCGGTGATGGCTTCCCGGGTTTCCTTGGGCAATTCTCCTTCTGCCGGGGATATTTGATTGTTTTCCAGCATTCCCTGTTCGGTCAGCAGGTTTTCCAGCCGCTGGGTCTGCGCGGATACCGGCAGGGCGTGGTAACCCACCGCCGGCAATACGGAAGCTACGGCAAATCCGCAGATGATGAGGATGATGATCAGGTAGGACCGCTGCTTCATCAGAAGAAGAAGGAAGGCTGCTCCAACCATGACGATCCAGACAATGGCAAACCAATATTCAACCGTCTGCAGACCCGTTTTTCCAAGCTGGACCATCAGCGCCCAGGCTTCAAAGGCCAGGATGACAAGGGCTGCTATTGGATAAGCTTTACGGTAAAATTTGGCCAGCCCCGTTTCATGATGGGTCACCATGAAATAGAGCCAGAGACCATACCCGGCGTAGGCGGAAGCGATACCAGACAGCAGGATGAAGGAAGCTCCCATCCCCGACATGGCCGTCTTGCCTGCCCAGAGGAGGAGTACCACCGTTAGAGCCAGCAAAATGGGCACCATAATGAATCCGAAGAGGACCTCGATGAACCGAGGCTGCTTTTGAGCCACTTCCCAGTGTTCGTCCTGCTCCCCTTTCCGGAAGCTGGGGAAGTAGCCGACAAAGATAGTAAAAGCAATAAAACCGGCCAAGGTACCGATGACCATGTAGACCTTGCTGCTCATATCGTTGTACAGAAGAGCCTGAACGGCCCTGGCCACTCCGGAAGTGCCCCCGAAGAGGACCACCCCATAAATCAGGGCAATGAAAAAGGCTTTATGGGTCATGAAGAAGGATTTGGCAAAGTCCGACCGCTCCTTCGGGTATCCGGCGAAGATGATGAAAAGCAAAAATGCCACCACCATAGCTACCGTCACCCTGGCTTCTGCCAGAACGGAAATGACGGGATAACGGATTTCCGGCACTACTTCCTTATCCGCTCCGAAAAAATACAGGAGCAGGAAAGCCACCACGGCCAGAAGCAATGCCCCGCCGTTGGCCATCAGGAAGGACCGATTGGTATCATAGCGGCTTCTCACCCAAGTAATCGAAGCCATCCCGGCGATGGCTCCAAGGGCCAGTGCCCAGTGAAGGCAGTTAAACAGGAAGTTATAGGGTTCCTGCATGGGCCAGTCCAAATAAATACGGACCAGGGTCACCACGGAAAAACCCAGGGCACAACCGATGACGGCCGGGAAGGAAAAAAAGGCCTTAGCCGAACCGCTGAATGCTGCAGCGATAGATTTAGTGAAGTTATTCATAGTATACACCTCCCTATCTTGAATCTATGCTATTTTGACGCTTCTGTCAAAGAAAAGTTCCAAAAAAAAGACCGCCGGCACGTGATTTTGTCACAATTTGTCGGCGGACTGTTTGCTACGGTTTTTCTGTAATTATTTGCTGTTTTGTTTACGCTTACCACTTGCCTCTGCTTACGTGACCGGCGATTTCTGCTTTGCTTCTCTGCTTGATTACCCAAGCTTCATCGTGAGCCTGCTGGAACAGGGCTACACACGGAGGATCCAGGTTGATTTCGATTCCTTCTTTAGCCAGATCTTTGATTTTCATTGCCAGCTCAATGATTTCCATATGAATATCGTTGGTTCGGTCGGACATGTAAATCTTTTGAGCATCTTCTTCTGCCATGGCTTCGAACTTTTCTTTGGGCGCTCCGCATTTGGGGCATTTGTCCGGAGCATCCGGCCCCTCATGAAGAAAGCCGCATACTGTACATTTCCATAACATATCGCTGTTCTCCTTTCAGATCTTTTATCAGGCATTATTGGATTAGTTTCATTTTATCCGCCTCCGGGAGGGCTGTCAACCGGAAAGCTATAAAAGTTCAAATAGTTGATCCGGATCAAACCGGAGGCACATGTCCTCCCCCTGCTCATTCAATACCGAAACCCTTTCGTTGATATACCGGATATCCCTTGCCATCTGCTCCCGGCTTTCGCAAATCATCACAAAACGGAGAAGAATCTGCCTGAGGGTATTCCCGGATGGAGTATCGGCACCCACTGGATAGCGGCATTCGTGACCGGTCACGCTGGGGGTGTGGGCCACAGCTTCTTCCAATCCCCGGATAGCGGCAACCTTCCCCCCTTTGGTGGCAAAGGAAATGATGCCGCAGCATCGGCCCTTCAAGAAAGGATCCTCTTTATCTCCGTCGTATCCTTCGGCCTTCCCAAGCAAAGCATGATCCACCAGGAGGTGTAGGAAATTGACACCGTTGATTGGTTCAAGGAACCGGTATGGAGCTTCTCCGGCACAGCGCAGCCCCCCCTCGAATATATAGAAGTGATGATCCTTATAGACTCCCTGAATGAATAAAACACCGTTCAGCAGCCCGATTTCCCTGCATAGAGCAAGCAGGGATTCATTCACTTGACTCCGGTATTCTTCCAGAAAAAGAGAGGGATACACCCGGGCGATGGGAATCGTGATTTCCTCTTCATGTTGGACCACCGCCGAATACCGGTTATCCATACAGGCGAAGTAAGGCTTCCCATTGCAAATAGTATAATGAGCAGCAAACTCGTGACCTGTTACATAGTCTTCCACAATCAGTTTTCCGGCGCCGGATTCTGCCAGGGCTTTCGGTTCGGCAGCCTGAAGTTCTTCCTCGTTCCGGCAAATGAAAACCCCCATGGACAAACTGGCATCCACGGGTTTTACCACTACTGGATAAGGAAGGTTCGGGAATAAATCATCCGGAATCCTTTCTCCCACATAATAGGTTTCTGGGCTTGGGACCCCGCATCTTTGACATAAATCGCGAAATTGGTCCTTTCTGCTGATCAGATCCCACTGGGCTTTGGTGCAGCAAAAAGGCAGCTTGCAACCTTCACTAAGCAACAAGGCATTCCGCACATTAAAGTCGCTGATTCCCGAAAGAACTGCATCGATCTTTTGGTCCTCCACCAGCTTGCTCAGACCTTCCAGATCGGATGTACTGATCAAAAAATGTTCATCAGCCACTTGCTTGGCTGCAGACCTTTCCGGCGGAAGGTAATCCGCCACAATCGTAATGGCCCCATGGGAACGGGCATATTCCACGATGTCTGTAGCCCCGACATTGGAACCCAAAACCAGCAGCCTCTTGCCCGAAAACTTGTTGCTTTTCATGCCATACTCCAATCTTTTAGGTACCGGTCTGAAAAATCTCATATCTTTATTTGACCGGAGCTCCGTACATATTGAGAACGACCACCCCTATGGTTATCATGATCAGAGCTATCACCCCCGCCGGGGTCAATGCCTCCTTGAACAAAAAAACCGATATCAAGGCTGTCACCGTCAGCCCCACCGCCGACCAGGTGGCGTAGGCGATGCTCAGGTTGACCGTATACAAGGCTTTGGAAAAAGCATAGAAACAGATGACATAGGAAAGGATGCTGACTAAAGAGGGGCCCAACTTGGTGAAGCCCTCCGAATACTTGAGAAAAGTGGTTCCCAGCAGCTCAAAGCCGATAGAGATGGCCAGTAAAAAATATCCCATAATGGTTGTTCTCCCTTTGATTTTGCAATTTATTGGAACTGATTTTTAGTATATTCATGATATTACAAAGTTCGAAGAAGCGTCAAGAAAAATTCCCGGAGCAGCCAAGGGATCCATGCCCCCTTCTGCAAATGTTAAGGCAGTATATGGTATTTTTGTTTTTTTCGCATCAGCTTTGGCTGAGACATGTTCAGAAATTCTGCCGCTCTTCTCGTGGTTCCGAATTTTTTCAATGCATATTCGATCAGCTGTTTTTCCTGACGCTCGATGATCTCCTCAAAATTCAGGAAGGAGGAGGCCCTCATGGTCCCCTTCAGGTCCAGAACCAGGTTTTCATAAATGTTTTCGTTCAGAATGGACCGGATGTCATCGCCGGTAATCACATAGTCCTTTACCCCGATTACGATCCGGTGGATAAGGTTTTCCAATTCCCTTACATTTCCGGGCCAGTCATAATTGGCAAGCATCAGGATTGCTGTAGAATCCAGTTCCTTGTCAATGCCGTAGCGTTTGCAATAATTTTTCAGAAAAGATTCCGCAAGAGCGCTGATATCCTCCCGCCGCTCCCGAAGAGGGGGAACCGTTATGGTACAGATATTCAGCCTGTAATAGAGGTCCTCCCGGAACTTTCCTTGTTCCACCAGCTGTCTCAGGGGAACGTTGTTGGCGCAGATGACTCGGACGTTGATATTGATGGGCGTAGTGCCACCTACCTTGTAAAACTGGCTCTCCTGCAGTACCCGGAGAAGCTTTGACTGCAAGGTAAGAGACAGGGTGCCCACCTCATCCAGAAACAGGATCCCCCCGTTGGCCAGTTCAAAATAGCCTTTTTTGCCGGTTGCCTGGGCTCCGGTAAAAGAGCCGGCTTCATAGCCGAAAAATTCGCTTTCCGCCAGAGATTCCTGTATGGTGGCACAATTGATCTTGATGCAGGGCTTATTTTTCCGGATGCTGTTCTTATGGATCAGATCAAGGATTTTTTCCTTACCAACTCCCGTTTCTCCCTGAAGGATGATGTTGCAGTCATATTGAGCAATATTGATGACCTCCTCTACCAAAGCCTTCGTCTCCGGGCTGCTGAAGACGAAATCATCAATCCGACTGTTTTTCTCTATGGAAGCAGAAAGGGCCTTTTTCAACGTCTGCCGATAAGCAATGGCCTGGGATTCGTACATCTTATTGATCCGGTCCAGATCCGGCGCGATGGAAAGAAGAAGCTCATAGTTAAAATCTTCATAGTCGGAAACGTACTGGCCGAACACATAGGCCTCTAGCTCCTTGCTCATGCTTTCTGCGATAAGCAGAGCCTGGGTGCAGCCGTTTTTCAGGCTGGTAAAATACAATTTTCCATGGTCCCGGGTCAGGATAACGCTCAAAGCCTCAGAGCCCAGCAAGTCCTCACAGTTAATGGTCAGATCGTAGGGCTCTCCCTCTTGCTCCAGCACCCGCTCCGAGGAAAGAATAGGCTCTCCCACATTTAAGACATAGGAGCTGTCCACCCACTTAGCCAGTTCCTGATGAACCTCTTCCCTGGTCAGGGTTCCGATGCCATCCTCATCCAGTATGATGGTGATAAAACAATCCTTTCCCACCGCTTTTCGGATGGCGCTGACATAGGTGATGCTGGAAACCAGATCCTTGCCGATGACCAGATACCGTTTCCCTTTTTCTGCTGCGTTATAGATGCTGTATAAGCTCCCCGCCTCATCAAAAACAGCCATGGTATAGTTCAGCTGCAACCCGGGAGGAGTGACGGTTAATGGCGAATCCATAAACACGATTCCGTACCCGGTCACCGTAAGATCCCCATAGTTGTAATCAATATGATGGATTTTTTCAATCAGAACAGGAAGAGCGGTCATTGTTGTAAGACTGTGGACCCGGTCTCCTGTTTTATAAGGGGAAAGCTTTTCATACTCCTCTCCCATCTCTTCGATAGTCCCGGAAAATTGACCGGCCGTATTGGTAAATGGGTTATGAAGTTTTCCTCTCCGATTGATGATATCTATGATCTTTGCCATGATTTTTGTCTCATCAAAACTATATTCACTGCAAAGCTGCTGGAAGCAATCCCTTTCCAGATGAATCCGCTCCAGGGCAATCCGGCATTCCCAGGGGGAGATCTCCCGCTTGTTGTCCACTCTCCAGGCCGTCACCGGCATAGCGGCCTTTGGCTCGACGACCCGGCTAAGCCCGAAGGTATCCTTTATTTTCTCCATGTTCCAGTCCTCCTGGTGCCATTATATTCCAAACCAAATCCATTGTCCATTATTTCGAATCGTTTTCGTATCAATAACATCGTTTTTGATTCGATAATAATTCAAGCTTCCTATGATTACTACCGGCTGCCACCATCCTTATCCTTGCAATTCAGCCATTTTTCTTTTTTGTTCAATAGATGCGAGCCATTGGCATGAAGATTGCTCTATAAATAGCATGGGATTCCTATGAATCAATATCAGCTAGTTCAACGAAAAAGAAAGGTCGTAAATGATGAAAATAATCAATCAAAAAAAATCCGGAGAATTCATGCTGCTCATCACAGCATTGATATGGGGAACCTCCTTTGTGGCACAGCGGTCGGGAATGGAAACCATCGGCCCCTTTACTTTTAATGGCATAAGATGCCTCCTTGGGGCCCTTGTCCTGCTCCCGGTCATCATCGGTATGGATTATCACGGTACTAAAAAAAGAGGGTCAACAAAGAGTTTGGTCATCGGCGGCCTGTTTTGCGGATTGATTTTTTTCCTGTCCAGCTCTGTTCAGCAGATCGGACTGGTCTATACAACCGCCGGGAAAGCCGGCTTTATCACCGCCCTTTATATCGTCATCGTCCCCGTCTCCGGAATTTTTCTAAAGAAGAAGGTCCGTCCCATTCTTTGGATCTCCGTGATTCTGGCAACCGCCGGCCTGTATCTGCTCAGCGTCAAAGAAGGCTTTTCCATTGGGAAGGGAGATCTTCTTGTGGTATTAAGCGCCTTTGGATTTGCTGCCCACATCCTGGCAATCGACCATTTCGCCCCGAAAGTGGATGGAATAAAACTATCCTGCCTCCAGTTCCTTTTCTGTGGATTGGTTTCGATTCCCTTTATGGCTTTTTGGGAAACCGTCAGCTGGTCCGCCATCCTCTCCGCCTGGCTTCCCCTTCTCTATACTGGCGTCCTCTCTTGCGGAGTAGCCTATACCCTGCAGGTTCTGGCCCAAAAGCATACGGACCCCACCGTTACCTCCCTGATTCTGTCCCTGGAGTCTCTCTTTGCCGTGGTCGGAGGAATCCTTATCCTGGGAGAACAGATTTCCATGAGGGAAACCCTGGGATGCCTGGTCATGTTCGGCGCGATTCTTCTTGCCCAACTGCCGGAGAAGAAGGAGAAGAAGGAAATTGAAAAAAACAGGCCGAATAAAATCGATCCCATTCCATCTGGGTCTTTCATAACGGAAAATACCAGTGATAATGGAATATAGAAAATAGACAAAAGGGAATCAAGCCGTTACAATATAGAAAAGGAGAAAAGACTATGGGAAAATTTATTATTACAGAAGAGTTCTGGGAGATTTTCCCCCAGGCAGAAATAGCGGTGGTTCTGGCAAAAGGCATAACAAACCAAGAATCGGCCGTAGTCAACAAAAGGCAAGAGATTAACGACCTGCTGGAAAAAAGCAGCCAAACGGCCCAGCAGTACCTTCAGTCAGAGGTGTTCAGTGAAAACCCGGTGATCGCGGTCTGGCGAAAGGCCTACCAGAAGTTTAAAACCAAGAAGGGAGTCCGGTGTTCTATCGAAGCCCTGCTCAAAAGAATTGAAAAGGGAACCGGCGTCTCACCCATCAACCCTCTGGTGGACCTGTACAACTCCGCTTCCCTGACCTATGGTCTCCCTTGCGGCGGAGAGGACCTGGATACCTTCCGGGGAGACTTGCTTTTAACCAAGGCGGGGGGGGGCGAACACTTTCTGGCCTTGGGGGACGAGGACTTTGACAACGCCCTTCCCGGAGAGATCATCTATAAAGACGACGAAGGAGCCGTGTGCCGCTGCTGGAATTGGCGGGACGGTCAGCGAACCATGCTCACCGAAAATACGGTCAACGCTTTTCTGATCATCGAATCCGTCGATCCCGGCCGGGCCGAAGATCTGAAGGCAGCTGCCGCATCCCTGGCAGATCTTACCCGTCAGTATCTGGGAGGTTCTACAGAAATCACTATTCTTGATAGCCACAATCGGGAAATGAACTTGAAAGGGTAAAGGTGACAGCAATGACAGTTGAAATGCGGCGAAAAGACCGTCAAATGACCGATGAAGAAGCACGGAAAATTTTAGAGGAAGGCCTGTACGGCATCCTTTCCACGGTAGACAAGGATCTGCAACCTTATGGAATTCCCATCAGTTACGTTCTGCTGAACGGCTCCATCTACATCCACGGTACCAACGCAGGGGGCCACAAGTACACCAACATCGAAAGCAACAACCGGGTTTCCTTTACGGTCGTAGGGAAAACCCAGGTGCTGCCGGACAAGTTCAGCACCTTATACGAAAGTGCCATCGCTTTTGGGACCATTGAAACGGTCTCAGACGAAGAAGAAAGGCTTCTGGCCTTCCGGGAATTCCTGAACAAGTACTCTCCGGATTTTTTAACAGAAGGGGAACAATACGTCAGCACTGCCGGGTCAAAAGCTGCAATAATGAAAATCCGCATTCAGCACCTTACCGGCAAACACCGGGTATAGCAGGGCAACATCCTTCCCACCGGCTTTCTGGCCGGTGGGTCTTTATTTTTCCTTGTCTTTGGCTGCCCACACTTAATTATCGTACCCATACTAATGCAATAAAATAAGGTGCCGGCTATCAATTTTCCTGCACCTTATTTTATTGCCCTAATTAGCGTTTCCCATTAAAATCCATTTGTCGAAAACCAACCAGTTTTCAGACCTGCTTATAACCTTGGTTAAATCCCCAGTTCGCCCTTCAGCTTGCCCAGTTCTTCCTCCACCGAGGCGGTGCCTTTGGTGGCGTACTTTTCTTCCAAAGCTTTGGCCTCGTCAATGGGCTTCATGTTCAGTTCGCTCATGGCGTTTGCCTCATCCAGCATCTTGCTGGCCTTGTCCTCCATCCGCTCAAAGGCTTCCATGGCCCCCTGAGTTTTCTCCGAGGCGGTGCTGACTTCATTGAGGGTTTTCTGGGTCTTGGCAATGGTCACCTTGGCCTTAATCATCTCTCTTCGGGATTCCAGTTCCTGAATGTCCGAAGCCAGTTTGTCATGCATCTGCCGCATCTTTACGGCATTTTCATGGGCTGCTGCATAGGCGGTCATCAGGCCGGCTCCCACGTTTTCCAGTTCCTGCTTCTTTGCGATGAATACCCGGGCATCCCCTTCGTTGCCGGCCAGCAGGGCCTGTTTGGCAAAGTCGGCATACTTTGCTACCTCCGCCTGGTTTTCATCCACCAGCCGCTTGGTCCTGGTCTCTTCCGCCATGACTCCGGCTGTGCTGCGCTTGACTTCTGCCATATCCTCCCGCATATCCACCAGGTACTGATCGATCATTTTGGACGGATCTTCCATCTTATCCAGCACGGCGTTGACGTTTGCCTTGATGATATCGCTGAATCTTTCTAAAATCGCCATCTTTTTACCTCCTTCAATCCTTTGGGTTGTTCTTTTCATCATATTTTTTAGCAAGCTCTTCCGCTTCTGTCGTACCAAACTTATCCAAGGGGATATTTAGAATATCTTCTGTCTGCTTTGCTTCCAGATTTCGCTGCTTCTTGGCCCGGAGCCACCAGACAAAGAGCAGGATTGCCAAAAGGACTACTCCTAGCACAATCAGCACCGGAATCCAGGGGGAACGGGTAACGGTCATGATCCGATCCGCGGTTTCCCGGAATACCTTGCTGAAGTATTCCTCATAGGTCAGGCTGTCGTCGTAATAGTACCGGTCCAGGTAATCCAGCAGAATGTCTCCGGCCTCCTCGTCAATGACGGTCTTGGCCTGAGCACCGGTCAGATAATAATTAACATAGCTGTTCTGATACTCATAATAGACCAGGAGCAAATGAGCTTCATCCGTAAACAGCTCATCATATAATTCATTGGCCAGGTCGTTCAGCTCTTCCATAGAAGGGGCAGCACCAAAACCTCCGGCTGGACCGGTTAGGTGCAGGTAGGGCTGTACTCCTGTCTCCTGATAAAAGTATTCCATCCCCTCCAGCAGGGCATTACGGTCTTTGATAACGTTCAACCCGTCGGTATAGTAGCCCGTTTCATCGACAGAACCCGGGGGCAAAGCTTCCCGGGCAACAGTAGACTTGGTGATGCCGGAACTGCCGAACCCGCTGGATCCGCCAGTATATCCGCCGCCATTCCAACTTCCGATGGAAAGGATAAAGGCAATCACCAAAATGATGATAATCACTGCAATCAAAAATCCGCAGCCACATCCAACCGGCCTCATGCCCGTGCCAAATCCGCCCCCCGGTATTCCACCACCCATTGGCGGATGATATCCCCGATCACTCATCCCACCTGGGAATGGGTTAAACCCTCCACCGCCGCTCCTCCGGCTGCTTCCACCAAAAATACCGCCGCCGCTTCTGCTGCCGCCAAAAGTGCCGCCGCCACTTCGATTACCGCCACCAAAGGAAATGCCGCCGCCGAAGGAACCGCCTGATCGGCCACCGCCGCCTCGACTGCCGCCAAAAGAACCTCCGCCGCTTCTGCCGCCGGAGCCGCCTCCTCTTGCCAACTGAATCCCTCCTATGCTCCTGTTATGCAACAAGTTCCGCAAATCCTATCTTCCGAGTTCATTCTATCACTTACCATTCCTCGGCACTATAGCATTCTTTAGGATTATGAGGGGTCAAAAGTATTGGAAATTGTAGGTTTGCAACGAAAAAAGAACCATCCTGATGAATCATCAGAACAGTCCTTTTTTTATTTGTCAGCTTATTATCTAAAATCCGCCAACTGTCAGAGCTGCTTATAAATGTCCGTCGTCGAATCCGGTCCGGATGTGGCAGGCATCGCAGAAGGGCTTGTTTTTTGAGGTTCCGCAGCGGCACAGGGCCATCCGGTTCTGAACCTCATAGAGTTCTCCGTCGGCTGCTTCCAGAGGAATCTTCCCCTGGACGAACAGGCCTCCGCTGGCCCGTCGCTCCGGGTCCTGAGAAACGATGATGGCTGGTGAAAGTTCCGGTTCCATAAGGTTTCCGAACTTGTCCATCACGGTGAGCCTCCCGGAAGGGCACTCGCTGGCCGCCTGAATGGCCTGCTCCCGGTGTTTGCCGCTGGAGGAATAGTGGACCAATTGCCAGGCATCTCCATCCCGCTGATGACAGAAACGGGCCAGAGCGCATCGTCGGTCATCCATCATATCAATAGTCGGGCCTTTATAGATTTCTGCCCGGTCCTCGTACTTGTCCCGGGAAGCGGTTTCCGTACCATCGAAATACTCATCAAGATGGGCGCCGTCGCAGAAAGGAGGATTCTTGGATTTTCCGCATCGGCACAGGGCATATTCCTCCGCCTGGGGCAACTCTCTTCCCTCTTCATATTTATAGGCATTCCCGTCGGGAACAATAATTTTTTCTGTCAAGGGCACTCCTCCTGTTACCAGATAGGGCCCGTCCTTCACGATTTTGATCTTCATCGGGCTTCTCCTTTCTACAGGTCCAGGTTTTTACAGAGGCTGGTCACGAAATCCTGAACATTGGTGACGATGCCCTTGGCCCCAAGGCTTCCCCGGTCTCCCAACTTGTTCACCGCAAACTCGGTGGTGTCCACTGTGTAGAAGAACAGTTCCCGGATCTGTCCCTCTGGCGTCACCCGGTAGGTGGGGGTCATATTTCCGGCAGCGATGGTGTGAAGGGTAGTGGCCATACCGATGACCGTGGTGGCTTTCCGGAGATGGGATCGCATGGTATCCTGCCCGTCGTAGGTATGCTCATGAACCTCTGGAAGGGGGCCGTCGTCCCGGATGGAACCGTTTAAGACAAAGGGCACTCCCTCTTTGACGCAGCTGTAGATGATGCCGTCCTTGATGTTCTCTTCCCGGATGAAGGCCTCAATTGAACCGTGTAGGTTGACCATGTTGATGGTGTCGATGTGGTTATAGTGGCCGTTGGCATGGGGCCGCTGGGTATAGATGTCCTGGCCCAGGGCGGTTCCCAGGAATCCGGCTTCCAGGTCGTGGGTGGCCAGGGCATTGCCTGCCAACAGGGCATGGACATACCCTCCTTCTACCAACCTGGAAAAGGCTTTTCTGGCCTCGTAGTCAAAGGTGCAGGCAGGGCCCAGAACCCAAACGATATAACCCTTGTCCTTCTCGTGTTTCAGTAGTTCCCGGAGGAAGTCATAATCACAGGAAAAACCGGTTTCCCGGCTTCTTCCCTGTCGGAAGGAAAAGGATTCTTCCCTTTTTTCTTCCTCGGTCCGGAAGCAGTTGGCATGGACCAGAATACCGTCTTCCCCGTTTTCCGTCCGCCCCAGGGCAATCTGATCCCCTTTTCGGATGTTGCGGAATTCCTTGACCAGGATCCGCCCTTTTTCATAGACCGCCACACAGTCCATCCGGGTATCCTCTGCCAGCAGCCAATTCCCCTCAACCTTGAAATATTCTGGAAATATGGAAGTGGCATGATAGCCTACCGGGGCCGCCATATCCTTGGGGGCAGGCTTCAGGACTACGTCCGGGGCTTCTGACAGCCCCGGTCTGCTAAAATCGGGGGATATGTATTCTCGTAATGTAAACGCCATTGATCGTACCTTCTTCCTGTGGACTTCATCCTCACACTCATTAATTTTCTCGTATTTTTCAGTATATCACGTTTTTTCAATCCTTCCAAGCCAGGAAATACAAAAACCGCCGGGTTAATACCGGCGGTCTGATGTGTGCTTTGCAGGATGTTCAGAAACCCTTATCGGAAGTTTCTGTTGTTGTTGTTCTGCTGTTTCTTGGCTTTTCGGCACTCAGGACATCTCTGGGGTTCGTTGGTGAATCCCTTTTCCTGATAGAAAGCCTGCTCCCCTTCTGTGAATACGAAAGTAACGCCGCAGTCTTTGCAAGTTAAGTTCTTGTCTGTCATAATATTTCTCCTTTTAAACGGTAAGAACAAATAGTGATTTTCTGATACGCCTAAAAGGATCTGTCATCATCATATTGATCTTAGTTTGATAGTGTTGAATCAGTTCAACTCGTTAAGAATACCACACCGGAAAGAAGGACGCAATAGGGCTGAAACAATTTGTCAAAATATTCATGCATTTATTTTTGCTTCATGCAGCAATTTCAGTGCCTCCTCCCCCATCAGGGGCCGGCTGAACAAGTAGCCCTGGAAGTAATCACACCGATGTTCCTCCAGATACTGACGCTGGGTCTCACATTCCACCCCTTCGGCCACCACCTTTTGCCCCAGTTTGTGGGCCATGGAGATGATATCGGCTACAATGGAGCGTTCCGGATTTTCACCCACCAATTTGTCGATAAAATATTTATCGATTTTAAGGACATCCACCATCAGCTCCTCCTCCCTGGCCAGGGAAGAATAACCGGTGCCAAAATCATCGATGGATACCTTCATGCCTAGGGATCGTATTTTTTCCAGCTGTTCGTTGATCAGCTGGAAATTATCAGAGAAAATGGATTCAGTGATTTCCAGGTTCAGCCTTCGGGGAGAAACCCTCTTCAGCCGGAGCAAATCCTCCAGCTCTTCCAAAAATCCCTCCGTTAAAAGCTGAATCGCCGATACGTTGAAGGAGATCGGGATGTCCGGGTAGCCTTCCCGATCCAGAAGCAGGGCAAAATCACAAACCCGGTGGATGATCCTTCTTCCCACCGGAATCATCAATTGAGAAGTTTCAGCCAGAGGAATAAACTCACCGGGGGAAACGATTCCCAGTTCCGGATGGCGGAACCTTGCCAAAGCTTCGAATCCGTGAATCTCCGCTCCATCCGCGTGCACTACCGGCTGAACCATGACAAAGAGGCCGGAATCCTCTCCCCTTGCCTCATCTTCCAAGACGGCCATAGTCAGGCCCTGACGGATGATCTGATCCCGTTCCTCCCGCTGCTCCATGCCCGGGCTGAATATTTCCATGCCAATCCGTTGATGCTCGTTGACGTGTTCCGCTGCCACAGCAGTTCTCCTCAACAGGACCTCTACGGCCTCTGCCACCGGAGGTTCCAGCTCCAGGATGCCAATACTGAAGCAGACCGATTGCTGAGGAATATAGCCGAGGAGGTGGTCCATCAATTTCTTTCCGAATCCTTCCAACTCCTCCCGGCTGCCACCGCTTGGAAGGAGATAAACAAACCGATCAATGGATACGTGAAAGAGAAGGGCACTCGAAGAAGCATGGTTCTTCAGGCAGGCTCCTACCTGGCGAATAAGGTGATTTCCTTCCCGATAGCCGAAAATCCGGTTAAAGACGCTGAACCGACGTACATTGACCATCAGGATTCCTGGAGTTCCTTCCGACTGACCAGCCAGGATTTCCGGAAAAGTCTCCTCTAGCGATCGCAAGTTGGGAAGGTCGGTCAGGTCGTTATGATTATACAGGTGTCGAATTTTTATCTCATTTTCCTTCTGATCGGTGATATCAATGATCAGGCCTTCCAGGGCAACCACTTGACCCTTCTCATCGAAAACCCCCTGGCCCTGTTCAAATACCCATTTGACCTTGCCCTGAGCCGTTTGGATTTGATATTCTTCCTGAAGTTTCCCATGATTTTTCAGAACTTTTTCCCATTGCTTCCATAAATGGGCATGGTACTTCGGCAGGATAATCTCATTAAAAGTAATCTCGCGACTTCCTACAATGCTTTCTGCCTGATAACCGGTTAAGTCATAACAGCCTCTGGAGACAAAAATCATGGTCCAGTCTTTATCATAATTGCATCGGTAAGCCATACCCGGCAGGTTGTCCAAGAGAACCTCCCGGCTCCGCTGGCTTTCCCGGAAATCTTCTTCACTCTTTCTCCGGCGGGTGATATCCCGGCTGACCCCTTGGATCCCAATAGGTTTTCCATATTTATCCCGAAGAAAGGAAAGCTTCATCCCAATCCAGATGATACGGCCATCGGCCCGGTAATGCTCCATCTCGATTTCCCGGCTTCTTCCCTTATCAATTTCCGGATCCTGCTCCAGGAGAAGCTCCTCTTCCAGAAGCTGATTCAGCGTCGCAACCGATTGGGGAGGGAATTTTTCTTGCAGAGTCCTTCGGGTATGAATTTCCCCCGGCTCCCCCACCAGCCTTTCGATAGAGGGGCTGACATAGATCGTCTTTAAGTTCAAATCCGTTCGCCAAACTACATCAGACACATTTTCCATCAAACTGCGGTATTTTTCTTCGCTGGCCTTCATGTCGGCGATAAATTGTTCTTTCTCCTGCTGTTGCCGAAGGAGGAGGCCCAATACCACAGTAAAGACCGGATAGATGACCAACAACGGAAAAACCATGGCTTCCCGGGTGGCAAAGCGCTGAACTTCCGGCAACAGTTGCATTTCAACGATAAGGAGCATATGAACCAGCAACCCCATCAGGTAAAGGTTCTTCCAGGTTATTTTCCGATTTCCCCTCTGGATCCAATAATGCCAGGCCAGTCCGATTAGTCCGCTGCTGATGATTGCTGAAATGCCGGTATAAACTCCGGCTCCTCCCAAAATGCCACGAAAAATTCCAGCTATCCCCACCACGATTGCCGTAGGGATCGGTCCGAAAAAGACTCCCGTAACACTGATCAAAATACTTCTGCTATCATAAAAGAGCCCGTGAGCAACTGAATAGGGCAGCAGCATGACTGCCATGCAAATACCAGCGATTAAAATTCCATCCAAAAATGGAGACCATCGCCCCTCTTTGCTGAGGAAGCGATGTCCCAGATCATAAATGATGAAAAGGGCTAAGAGCCAGGCGGCATTGGACAGCAATCCAATCCAGATATTGGGGCTAAACATGGGAATCTCCTTTATGATTAACAAAAATTGTCAACTCTATTGTATAGAAAAAAGTACAATTAGTCCAGAGGAATCACGGTTTACAAAATTAAAAAAAATAAAAACACAAAAGAATATTCAATCCCTTAAATGTGGAAACACCATTTGATAATGGACGACGGGATTACCAAATGGTGTTTCGTTGTTTACTTCCTTACTGCCTTTTTAATTTTTCATCTTATTTCAGCATTTTCTACGGGCCTTATTCCTTCAATCGGCCAATCATGGGCACTGTTTTCAGCTTCGATACCCCATGGGGGGAGATGGTCTTGATTTCCTCCGTCAGATCGTTGCCAGCGTTGTATCCGTTGTGCTGGCCGTTTCTCCAGCGGGTAGAGTCGGTAACATCATAGATGGCCCCGTCCACCGCAATATAGGCTGGCCGGCCATCTTGACCGTCAAACTCGGCCAGTTCTTCCAAAGTCAATTCAATCAGCTCTTCTTCTGGCACCGGTTCGGGTCCACCGCATGAAGCCAAGAATAAGAAGGCTGCCATCACAAAAATCAGAAAAAGGATCACCCATCTTATTTTTTTCATTTTTTTCATTTTCATGTCCTCCTTTTTTAACGGGAAAATGGAGTGGCGTTTGGCCGTGATCAGAGTACGTGGATGCCGATGACCACCAGGAGCAGCACGGCAACGCTTCGGTGGATTCGCAGCCAGCGCTTGCCCTTCTTCTTGGCTTTATAGCCGTAAATTCCCAGGGCCACTTGAAGTATAAGGACAGAAGCCGCCAGTCCCCCGGTCAGACTGAATCCGTAAATTAGGAATTGGTTGGCGGCATGACTCAGCAGGATCAATATGGTCAGCAGTCCAAGCAGTTTGTGATTCTTGACAATGAATTTTGCCACAAGAGAAAACCCTTTAGCGAAGGTTTTGTTTTTATTAATATGTACCCTGAGTTTTCTATTAGCAAGCTTTACGAAGTAATTCAGGACCGTCAGCCCGTAGAGGGCAATGATCGTGTACCCGAGAAGCTCTCCTAAATCCGTACTCATCTGCCGGCCCCTCCTTTTAACTTCCGTTTGATTCATAATATGCTTTCGTTTGGATTTTCCACTACTTTTTCTTAATTATACGTCACTGCGGGGCAAAGGGAAAGCCGAAACAAAAAAACCTGCGGCGGAGTACGCCAGCAGGTTCTTAAAACAGACTACTTACTAAAATATTTTCTGACTTTATTCACAATCTCACATCACACACAAATTAAAGGTCTATTTAGAATCGTATCGGTACGCCCTTACTCGTTTACCGTTAAATCAATAGCAGCACCCGAGGTTTCCGGAGCAGTATCTGTCCCGTCCGTTTCATCCGTTCCGTCCTCTCCGTCCGCTATATCAGTTGGGTCTTCAATATCAATTATGCCATTTTCACCATCCCAGCTTGTTGCCAAACCAAAGGTTTCAGCAATAAACCTTAATGGCACATAGGTCCTGCCGTTCGTGATCTCTGCAGGAACATCAATCTGCTGCTCTACTCCATTTACAAAAACTTTTGTGCTGTTCATGGTCAGAATGATTTCTATTCCGTCCTTTGAAACAGTAACAGATTTTGTTTCAGAATCCCAAGCCACAGTTGCGCCTAATTCTTCCGTGATTGCTCTGACCGGAATGATCGTACGTCCACCTTTAATATAAGCAGGACCATCCAGCTTGATGATATTATTTTTAACGGTAATGGATCCGAGGCCCAGAACTTCTGCATCCAAATACATCTTCTCAATTAAAGCCGCTGCATTTTCAAACTGGGCATATTCTCCGTCCGTATAGCTGCTTTTTGTTACCATATAACGCTCGTTGATGATCTGCTTCATCTGGGCTTGAAAGCCCTTGAGCTGCAGCTCAAGTTCATTAATCGAAACCAGCAGAGCTTCAGCTTCTGCTGTGCTGCCGGAAGCTAATAACTCCTGATACTGAGTTTCAAGCACCAGTTTTTGATCATCCAGGGCAGCCATGTCCTTCGATATCAGCTTCTTCTGGGCGTTAAGCTCCAATTTGAACGTTTTTTGATATTCAGACTGGCCTTTACTGCTCTTTTCGGTTTTAACCGCCTTCTCCTTGGGCGGATTACCGTTTGATCCTGCATATGCAATCATGGTGGGTGATAGTATCAAGGATACAACAACAATCAGGGATAACCATCTTTTCATTTGCTTTTTCTCCTTTTCTATCTCCTGAAAAACAAAAAAACTGCATGCCGAACATGCAGAATTATTTGTCTGCTCTTCGGCGACCCGGCTGTCATGGCAGAATTGCTTTAGACCCGTGGTTTTGCGTCCTTATCTTTCAATAAGTTTGCCGTTATCGGAGATATAAAGATAATACAACAACATAAAAGAAAATGCAATATCAAAAGAAAAACCTGCGGTAAATGAAAAAGCCTGCGGCGGAGTACGCCTACAGGCTCTTTGATGGAGGCGACACACCGATACCTATTCGCAGGGGAAGCCTTCCAATGATCGTATTTCATTATTCCTCTCGATTTAAATAATAAGAGGAATTAGATTATTTAACTCCCACTGCTTTGAGGTGGCAACTAGTTTTGATCTGGGGTGCTTTATCATAATTTTGACAATCCATGTGTTCTCTATACTTTTCATAGGCTTCATCAATATTAGTATCTGCTATTTTAATAGCATCATCATAGTCAATTAACTCTACATTAAATGAGCTTGATTCAATTCGGTAATCTATCTTTAAATCTTCATTATATGTTTCTTTTAATTCCATTTTGATTTTATTAAAGATTTCTTCTGCATCTTCGGGTACTGTCTTAGCTAAAGCCTTATGTCTAACTAAATCAGTTTTCTTATCTTCAATGTATTTTTCTAAAAAAGCTAGCCAAGTTTTAGCTATTTTTCTATTTTCTTCTGATAAAGACATGCTATATGTTGCCTTTTCATGAAATCCCGCACCGAATATATTCTTATAATAAATATCTATTTTCAGTTTAAGCCTACCATCAAGTAATTCTTTTAAAATCGAATAGTCCGTGTCCAAAATCATTGAATGTGAATTTGATTTATTTTGACTATCGGTTGTTTTAATACAATATATTTGTTCTTTTGAACCTACTGAAATAGCATTAGCATTTTTCTTAAACACTAGGTTTGAATAAACGGAAACATTTAACGCCGCGCCATTTCCAGCGTTTTCAATATTAGCGAGATAGTGAAATCTATATTTAATTCTTATTGCAGTAAAATCATCTTCTGGTCCCTTATATGGTTTAATCTTTTCAAGATGTATTTTATCAATGCGCGGGATTGGTAATGGTTGGATTTGTAAATTTACACTTTTATCCGTTAAATTTATTTGTTTTTCCATAGAAGACAACTGCCTATTTGTTGTATAAACATAAGCTATAGTCAATAGCATAATAATTAATGAAGAAATGCCGTTATAGTATTTGAGAAAATTACTTACTGATGAATCTTGGTATAAAAAAGAATAAAATGTTAATATAATTAAGGCTATACCAACTGCAAAAACTATTTTAGTTAATATTGGAATTCTTTTTTTCATTTAAATCGCCATCCCTTCCATCATCTTACAATATAATACACTATTTTACATATGATTACAAACATATGTTGTAAGTTTGATTTAATGGACGCAATATTTTTTATTATTGTTGGTTAATAATTTGATAAAATAAAAAAAAGGGAATTAGATTAACTAATTCCCCATGACTTGGAGGCGACACCCAGATTTGAACTGGGGAATAAAGGTTTTGCAGACCTCTGCCTTACCACTTGGCTATGTCGCCACATACGGCCGGTGAATACCGGCGTATGGGTTTGTTATTGGCTAGGGTAGAAGGATTTGAACCTTCGAATGACGGAATCAGAATCCGTTGCCTTACCGCTTGGCTATACCCCAACGTTAGAGAAATGGGGTGGGCGATGGGATTCGAACCCACGCATGCAGGAGCCACAACCCTGTGTCTTGACCACTTGACTACGCCCACCAGGTTATTAAAAAAAATGGCGATCCGGATCGGGCTCGAACCGACGACCTCCAGCGTGACAGGCTGGCATTCTAACCAACTGAACTACCGGACCGCGAAAAAAATGGTGGGCGCTATAGGGCTCGAACCTATGACCCTCTGCTTGTAAGGCAGATGCTCTCCCAGCTGAGCTAAGCGCCCGAAAAAAATGGTAGCGGCGAGTGGAGTCGAACCACCGACCTTCCGGGTATGAACCGGACGCTCTAGCCAACTAAGCTACACCGCCACATTTGTGATGGTCTTTCGGTTTGTCCGAGTGACCGTCGCAAGTAATATAATACCATTATGGCGTTTTAGTGTCAACCAATTTCTGAAAGTTTTCAGGGCTTTTTTTTACCCATAAAAAGCCCCTGTTTTTTCTTCTTAAAAGAGGACGGAAGAGGCCTAAAAGGCCCCTTCCACCATCCATATTTAGATAAACAGGCTCATATCCGATTCTTCTGCGTTGGCCAGCATGGCAGCTGCTCCACCCTGCTTCACTCCGGGAATCAGTTCTTCTTCCTTGATGCCCATCAGGTCCATGCTCATGGAGCATGCTACGATTTCGACGCCGTTTTCCATGGCCATCTTAATCAAATCTTCCAGGCTGTCTACGTTCTTTTTCTTCATGATTCCCCGGATCATGGCCGCACCCATTCCGCCCATATTCATGTTGGAAAGCTTGAGCTTTGAGGCGCCTCGGGGCATCATGGCACCGAACATCTTCGAAATGAAGTCCTTGGAAACCGACACCTTCTCCGGCTTTCGGAGGACATTCAGGCCCCAGAAGGTAGCGAAGATGCTTACCTGACGGCCCATGGCCGCAGCCGCGTTGGCAATGATGAAGGTGGCAATCGCTTTATCCAGATCCCCGGAAAAGAGGATGATATTTTTCTTATCGCAGGGAGCCGAACCGACGGTACCGCACTGGCTGCCGGAAACGTGCTGGGCTCCTGATTTTTTGATGGTTGCAACGGATACCCCTTTGCTCTGGGTCCGGTCTATAAAGACGTTGCCGGTTCTTCGGCAGTAGCCTTCAATGTCGGAGGCAAAGGCCGGATCCGTGGTGGAAATCTCAATCAGATCCCCTTCCTTGGCTTCATTTACAGCCTTGGAAAGCTTTACAATGGGTCCCGGGCACTGGAGGCCGCAGGCATTGATCTTAATCAATTCACCGCTGCTCAGTCCGCCTTGTTGAAGAGACACCTCATCGTGGTGCAGGGGCCTTTGGGTATCTGCGTCCACGACGTCCACTTCCTCATGACTATTAACAACGGAATCGTACAGTCTATACCCACCGGACAGGTTGTAGGCGTCAAATCCCTTTTGAGAAAGGATTCGGGCAGCCACATAGCCACGAAGGCCAATCTGGCAGGTCACATAAACCGGCTTGGTTTTATCCAGTTCCCCCAACCTGCCCCGGAGCTCATCCAGAGGAATGTTGATGTATCCGGGGATGCTTCCGGATTCAAATTCCATGGCGGTACGGGTATCCAGCAGGGTCACGCTGCCGTCCCGAGGCAGGGCCTCCACATCATGCCAGTGATAGTTCTTCACTTTACCGGTCAGAATGTTTTCAATGGAGAATCCGACCATGTTCACCGGGTCTTTGGCGGAAGAGTAAGGCGGCGCATAGGCCAGTTCCAGTTCTGTCAGGTCATAGGCAGTCATGCCGGCCCGGATGGCCGTGGCCAAAACGTCGCACCGCTTGTCGACTCCATCGTAACCGACGATCTGAGCCCCGAGAATCTTACCGGTGGACTTTTCATAAATAGTCTTTACGGACATGTTCACTGCGCCGGGATAATAGCCGGCATGGGAAGCACTGTAGGTGAACTGCTTTTCATAGTCCAGACCCAGTCTCTTGGCCGTCTTTTCGTTGATGCCGGTGGTCGCTACCGTCAGGTCAAAGGCCTTCAGAATAGAACTGCCCTGAGTGTTCTTATATTTGCTGGGAATTCCGCAGACGTTGTCGGCGGCGATTCGTCCCTGTTTGTTGGCCGGGCCTGCCAGGGGAACCATGACCTTCTGACCGGTCACAAAATCCACCACTTCTACCGCATCTCCCACCGCATAGATATCCGGATCAGAAGTCAGCATATGTTCGTTGGTGATGATGCCGCCCCGCTCGTTGACCGCCAGTCCTGCTTCTTTTGCAATGGAACTTTCCGGCCGGACACCGATAGCCATGATCATCATATCTGTCTGAATCTTGCCCTTGCTGGTGGTGATTTCCAGCCCGTCTCCCACATGGTCGATAGCGCTGACCCCTTCTTCCAGAAGCAGGTTGACCCCCAGGGATCTCATATGATTGTGAACTTCAGCGGCCATATCATAGTCCAGAGGTCCGATGACCTGGTTGGCCATTTCCACCAAAGTAACCTTAACGCCACGGTCCCGAAGGTTTTCTGCAGTCTCGATTCCGATGAATCCCCCTCCGACCACCACCGCACTTTTCGGTTTCTTGTAATCCACGTAATCTTTGATTCTATAGGTATCGGGAATATTTCGTAAAGTAAAGACCTTGTCGGAATCAGCGGCATTGCCTCCCATTTTCGGTTTGATGGGCTCCGCACCCGGAGAAAGAATCAGCTTGTCATAGCTTTCCTTGTATTCTCCCTGCCGGCTTCTCACCAGAACAGTTTTTTCTGACGGATCGATGGAGACCACTTCGCTGCCAATCCGAACGTCCACATTAAACCGGGCGTTAAAACTTTCCGGTGTCTGCAGGGTCAAGGCTTCCTTGTCTGTGATAGTTTCTCCGATATAATAGGGAAGTCCGCAGTTGGCGAAGGAAATGTAATCGCCTCGTTCGAACATGATGATTTCTGCCTGTTCATCCAGTCTTCTCAATCGGGCTGCGGCAGAGGCTCCGCCGGCAACGCCTCCAACAATCAATACTTTCATCTTTATTCCTCCTGAATTTCATAAAAGGGCTTTCAACATGGTTAATTATATAACAGTCAAAATCTAATTACTGTGATAATGTCACACTAAGGATTATAAAGATTGAGTCACCAAAAGGGCTACCGTTTTCAGGGCAGGAACGTTCAGAGAAAACCGGCTTCCTTCTGCCGGATTGGAATCGGTCTGATCCGCCGAAATCTGGGAGACCGGCAGCTGATGAAACAGTTCCCGGCCTTCCGCCTTCCCCTCCAGACTGGACTCCAGCGTCAGGGTTTCCGGGTGGGAGGGATGGGTATTCATGGCAATCCACAGTTCCCGGTCCTCCAGGGAATAGCAAAGGATCAGGCAAAAATCGCCGTCTTGGATCACCCGGGGCCGCTGCCACAGAAAATCCGAAAACTCTGACTGGCGAAGGCCGGTGATCCTCTTGTACCAGGAGAGGATCTCCTGGTCCTCCCTTCCCCAGGGGAAGGGACGGCGATTGTCCGGGTCCGGGCCCCCTTCCAGTCCAGCCTCATCTCCATAATAAATGGATGGGACACCAGGGAGAGACATCTGGAAAGCCGCCAGCATCATCAGCCTTTCCCGGGCCAGCTGGAAGTTCCCCTGATCCAGAAGGGTCAGGATCCTGGACTTGTCATGGCTTCCAATCAGGTTCATGGCAGACAGGATGGCCGGCAAGGGATAATTCTCATAGAGACTCATCAGAATATCCCCCACCTCAGCGGAAGAAATGCTGTTGAGGGAAAAATCCAGCAAGGCTTGATAAAGGGGGTAGTTCATCACCGAATGGAGCTGATCTCCTTCCAGGTAATTGCGGAGCTGGCCGTAGGTCACCTTATTGGTGGCATCCTCCCAGACCTCCCCGATCAGGATCCCTTCCGGGTCTTCCTCTTCGATGGCCTTCCGGATTCCCCGGATAAAGTCTTCTGGCAGTTCGTCAGCCACATCCAGCCGAAAGCCTTTGACGCCACGTCTCATCCAGGTGCGGATGACACTGTTTTCTCCTTCATAGATAAACTCCCGGTAGCTCTTGTCCATTTCCCGGACGTTGGGCAGGTCGGTGACCCCCCACCAGCACTGGTATTCTTCCGGGTAATTGGTGAAGGTGTACCAGGGGAAATAGGGAGATTCGGGGCTGTTGTAAGCTCCGGGCTCCGGATAGGTGCCTTTTTTGTTGAAGTAACGGCTGTCTGCCCCTGTATGGCTGAACACTCCGTCCAGGATAATGGCTATGCCCCGCTTCCTCGCTTCCAGGATCATTCGGTCAAAATCCTCCAGGGTTCCCAGGACTCCGTCGATGTTCAGATAGTCCCCCGTGTCATACCGGTGGGGACTGGCCGCTTCAAAAATAGGATTGAGGTAGAGAACCCCCACCCCCAGACTCTTCAGGTGGTCCAGCCGACTGGTGATACCCAGAAGATTGCCGCCGAAAAATCCCCAGCTCAGAATATTTCCGTTCTTATCCTTATGGTAAAAAGGCAGGTTTTCCCAAGTGGCATAGATAAAGGAATCCTTCTTCGGGCTGTTGACCCGGCCACCTGGATTGCCGTTGCAGAAGCTGTCGGGAAAAATCTGGTACATTATCTGATTTTGAAACCAGAGGGGCACACGAAATCGGTCATGGACCGTAATCTGAAAAGAGGGAGGGCGGGTGGCATAGACCACCCCTTCCCCTCCCCGGTTTTTTTCGTTGTTTCCCAGATACCACATTTCATGACCCTGCTGCAGTATAAAATAATACCAGACATGGCCCGGCGTCTCCGGCATGACCATGCTGAATTCATAGAATCCACCCCTCAGCTTCTTCATCCGGAAGATTTTCTCTTCGTCTCCCAGCCAAAAGCGGATCTCCGCCTCTCCCTGAAAGTCCTCATCCGTTTCCAGCCGAAGGGTCACCGGGTCATTGCAGCTCAAAGCCCCGAAGGGCTCCCGATATTTACTGCTTCGGGTATCGTGTAATATCTTCATAGAGATTTTTGTACTCCTCCGCTGATTTTTTCCAGCTGAAATCCGTCCCGGCAGCATTCCTCTTCAGCTGACGCCACAGGTGGGGATCGTTGTGATATACATTCAGGGCCCGCTTGATGGTAAAAAGGAATTCGTGGGCGTTGATGTTGGAAAAAGTGAATCCGGTTCCTGCTCCCGTATATTGATTGAAGGGAACCACCGTATCGATCAGTCCTCCCGTTTCCCGGACCACCGGCAGGGTGCCGTATTCCATGGCCATCATCTGAGAGATGCCGCAGGGCTCAAAGATGGATGGCATCAGGAACAGATCTGCTCCCATATAGAGCTGCCGGGCCAGTTCTTCCTCAAAGCCGATAAATGCCTTGACCTTGCTGGGATATTTTCCCTCAAAGTGGCGGAGCATGTTTTCGTATTCCGGTTCCCCGGCTCCCAGAAATACCAGCTGCACATCTTCCATCACCAGCTCATCCATGATGTGAGCCACCAGGTCCAGTCCCTTTTGGGCGGTCAGCCTGGAAACCATAGTGATCAGGGGCACATTCTCTCTCTGTTCCAGTCCCATCCGTTCCTGGATCTGCTTCTTTACGGCACCCTTGTCACAGTCCCGATGCTCATAATGGATGCCGTTCAATATGCCCTTCACTTCCCTTGGGAGAGAAGCAATGACCCCCTCCAGTCCCTCTCCGTAAAAATGATCCCGAATTTCCCTGCTATAGGTGGGGCTCACGGTGGATACCCGGTCCGCAGCCAGGATCCCGGCCTTCATGTAATTGATATGATCCTTAAATTCCAGGGTGTGCCAGGCATCCAGATTGCCGTACAGTCCAAGCAGATCCCCGAACCAGTATTTGTTGAAGATTCCCTGATACTTGATGTTGTGTATGGTGAACAGGGACCTGGTCTTGCCCAGAACGGGAGAGTCCCGATACATTTCCCGAAGGAACAGGGGAATCAGGCCTGTGTGCCAGTCGTTGCAGTGGATGACTCGGGGGCAGTCCTTACCCAGCCTCTCAGCGAAGAGCAGAACGGCTTTGGAAAAGAAGGCGAAACGCTCGCAGTCATCATCGTAGCCATAGAGCTCCGGCCGCTTAAAAAAGTATTCGTTGTCGACGAAATAATACTCGATGCCCTCCAGTTCCAGCTTCAGGATTCCGCAGTACAATTTCCGCCATCCCAGCTCCACTTCGAAAAAGTCCAGCCGCTTCATATTTTTGACATACTCGGGACGGATTCCGGCGTATTTGGGCAGAATCACGCTGACGGAAACCCCTTCCTGTTTCAGGGCCAGGGGCAGAGATCCCATCACATCCCCCAGGCCTCCGCTTTTGACGAAGGGCTTTGCTTCCGATGCGGCAATCATTACGTTCATCACGATCCTCCTCATTAAAGGTCTCTATTAAAGATCTCTTAACCCATTAGCAATGCTTAAATCTTCGTCCCTTTGGGGATGTAAAGAGGGGTTTCCCCCTGAGCCTTCAGCACCGTATTGTCCGGTACCTGGATCCCTTTGTCCAGCACCACGTTTTCCAGGACGCAGTTTTCCCCCACGACGCAGCTTTGCATCAGAACGCTGTTCTTGACACAACAATTTCTCTTCAGGTTCACATTCCGGAAAATGATGCTGTTGTCCACTTCCCCGTCCACCCGGCAGCCGTTGGAAATCATAGCGCAACGAACTTCAGCGTGATCCCGGTACTTGGTAGGGGGACTGTCCTTGATTTTGGTAATGATTTTATTGGGGCCGTCAAAAATTTCCGCTTTGATAGCCGGTTCCAGCAAATCCATGGAAACGGAATGGTAATCACTGACCGTAAAGACTTCCCGCATGTAGCCGGTGAATTCATAGCTTTGAACTACCATCTTGTTCAGATTATAGCGGACCAGATCCAAAAGATCCTTGAATTCCAGCCCGGTGGTGGTGGTCAGCAGCTGAACCAGCAGCTCCCGGTTAAAAATGAAAATATCAGCGAAGGTATTGTTCAAGCCAGAGGTCTCCTCGTCTACAGTCCTTCGGATATCCCGTACCTGCCCCGTTTCATCCAGTACCAGTTTAGCTTCTACCAAGGGATGGGTATGGAGCCCCTTCTTATAAACTAATGTCACCTGACAGCCCCGTTTTTCGTGGGTGGCGATGATGGAAGCCAAATCCACGTTGGCCACGTGGTTTCCATCGGTGATGACCACGATTTCTGCATCATCCGCTGTTAAAAATTCGATATTGGCCAGATAATCCTTGGCGCAGAATTTCTGAACCCGGGCTTTCAGGGCCGGAGTCACCGCCGGAAGCATGTAAAGACCTCCGGAATGGCGGTCCAGATTCCAGGATTTTCCTGCAGAGATATGGTCCAACAGAGGCCTCATATTGTAGGGAAGGACGACGCCCACCGTCCGGATTCCCGCATTGACCAGGTTGGACATGGAAAAGTCCAGGAGTCGATACCGGCCTCCGAAGGGGGTGGCACTGATGGGGCGGTATTCCGCCAGCCGTTCGGACCGGTTGAGACGGTAATTGGTGCTGATCATTCCTAATGCTCTAATCATAGCTCTCCCCTCCTAAAGCGTGCACTCAGTGCCGGATTCCACCCGGGTTCCCGGCTGGATCTTCAGATTGTTTTCGATGATGGTGATGCCATTGGGTTCTTTCGGAGCTTCCACCGGAATCCCAACGACGGCCTCTTCCCCGGCCACGGAATTTTCACCCATGATGGTTTTGTCTACCCGAGCTCCCCTTTCAATCTTTACGTCCGGGAACAGGATAGAATCCCGGACCACAGCCCCTTCTCCCACGTAGACGCCGGGGGACAGGATGCTGTTCTCCACAGTTCCCAGGATGTTGCAGCCGTTGCTGATGATGGAATTTCGAATTTTCGCATGGGGTCCGATCCATTGGGGCGGTTTCCCATCCGCATTGGAGTTGGAAATGATCTTATTTTTCTTTTCATAGAGGTCCAGACTGGGGTTGTCCCCCAATAGCTCCATGTTGGCAAAATAATAGCTGTCGATGGTCCCAACGTCCTTCCAATAGCCCTGGAAACGGTGGGCAAAGAGCCTGTTCTTATCAGCTAGCAGCTTTGGAATCACATTCTTGCCAAAATCATTTTCCGATTTGGGGTCCGCCTCATCCACAATGAGCGCACTCCTCAGGACTTCCCACTTAAAAATATAGATGCCCATGGAAGCCAGGGTGCTGTCCGGGTTTTTCGGCTTCTCCGTAAACCTGGTAATCCGGTCCTCCTGGTCCACGCTCATGATACCGAAACGGGAAGCCTCCTCCATGGGGACATCCAGAACGGCTATGGTAATATCCGCATCCTTTTCTTTATGCTCCCGTAGCATCAGGTTGTAATCCATCTTGTAGATATGATCGCCGGAAAGGATCAAAACATTTTCCGGGTTGAACTGGTCGATGAAGTTCATATTTTGATAAATGGCATTGGCTGTCCCCTTGTACCAGGTTCCTCCCTTGGGTCCCACATAGGGGGGCAACGTGTGGAGACCTCCCACATCCGAGTCCAGGTCCCATGCAGAACCAACTCCCACGTAGGCATTGAGCAGGAAGGGCTTGTACTGAGTCAGCATCCCTACCGTCTCGATGCCGGAATTGACACAGTTGCTCAGGCAGAAGTCCACGATTCGGTATTTTCCGCCGAAAACCAGACCCGGCTTGGCGATGTTGGATGTCAGACACTTCAGTCTGCTGCCCTGGCCTCCTACCAACAGCATGGCAATGCACTCTTTTCTTCTTTTCATAAAGCCCACCTCCTGTTAAATATGACGTACCATCCAGATATCATTGGCGTAATCCCGTATGGACCGGTCGCTGGTGAAATAACCGGCGGCGGCGATGTTGTGGAGAGACATCCGGGCCCAAGTCTCCCGGTTTTTATAGGTTTTGCAAAGTTCATCAAAGGTATCTGCGTAGGACTGGAAGTCCCGGAGCACGAAGAAGTGATCGTTGTTGGGCAACAGGGAATCCACAATCATATGGACCTCTCCGTTGTCCGGTCCCAGGAATCCGCTCTTCAACTGATGAAGCACCTTGCTGAGCCTTGGATTGAGCATGCATTCATCTTCTGTCATGTAGCGGCATCCCACCTGATTTTCGATGACCTCCTCGGCAGTGAGGCCGAAAATCCGGACGTTCTGCGCTCCGGCTTCCCGGAGGATCTCCACGTTGGCCCCATCCAGTGTTCCCAGAGTAATCCCGCCGTTGAACATGAACTTCATGTTGCCGGTGCCGGAGGCTTCCTGGGAGGCAGTGGAAATCTGTTCGCTGATGTCCGCTGCCGGGTAGATCATTTCTCCCAGGCTGACGTTAAAGTCCTCCAGGAAAAGTACCTTGATCCGTTGAGAAGCTACCGGATCGTTGTTGACCTTAGCGGCAATCATGTTGATCAGCTTGATGACCGCCTTGGCGTAATAATAACCGGGGGCCGCCTTGCCGGCAAAGAGAAAGGTCACCTTGGGGAAATCCATTTTGGGATTTTCCAGGATCCGGTTGTACAGATCCATTATTTTCAATGCATTCATCAGCTGCCTCTTATAAGCATGAATCCGTTTCACCTGAATGTCAAAGATGGATTCGGGATCCACCTCCAGTCCATACTTCTGGTGGATATGGGCAGCCAGTTTTTTCTTGTTATCCAGCTTGGAGGCCATCAGGGCTTCCAGAAATTCCTTGTCTTTATCAAATTTTCTAAGCCGGGTCAGTTCAGAAGCCTTTTCCCTCCAATCCTCCCCAATTTTGCTGGTAATCAATTCAGACAGGCTGGGGTTGGCGCTGAAAAGGAATCGCCGGTGACTGACGCCGTTGGTCTTATTGTTGAACCGCTCCGGATAAATGGTGCAGAAATCCCGGAACAAATTATTCTTCAGGATGTTGGTGTGAAGTTCAGCCACTCCGTTGACGGAATAGCTGCCTACTACTGCCAGGTTGGCCATGTGGACATAACCATCCTTGATGATAGCCGTGGATTCCAGCAGTTTCTGGGCATCGGGATGAGAAGCGTGGACCTCCCTGCGGAACCTCCTGTCGATTTCCTCGATGATCTGATAGATCCGGGGCAGCAGGGACTGAACCAGTCCGATGGGCCATTTTTCCAGGGCCTCCGGCAGGATAGTGTGGTTGGTGTAGGATATGGTATTGTTGGTGATGATCCAGGCCTGCTCCCAGCTGAGCCCCTCTTCGTCGATAAGGATTCTCATCAGTTCCGGAATGCTCAGAGCCGGATGGGTATCGTTTATGTGGATGGCCACTTTTTTGTTCAGGTTCTGGATCCGCATCCCGTTCTTTTTCTGATACCGCAGGATGGACTGGATGCCGGCGGATACCAGGAAATATTCCTGCTTGAGCCGCAGCTCCCGGCCGGAGGGGCCACTGTCATCGGGATATAGAATGGAGGAAATGGCCTCTGCATCGGAACGGTACTGAACGGCTTTGGAAAAATCCCCGGAATTGAAGAAACCCATATCCAGACGGTCCTCCATGGGCTCGGCGCTCCATAGCCTCAGGTTGTTGATGTTCAGCGAATCCTTCACCCCGATGATGGGGATATCATAGGGAACCGCCAAGACCGAATGGTAGTTTTCCAGCCGGAACCGGGGAATCCCCTCCTCCTCGCTGTAGGCCACCTGTCCCCCGAAGCGAACTTCCACCGCTTTGTTTCTCTTTTCCTTTTCCCAGGGATAGCCGTTTCTCAGCCACCCGTCGGGAAGCTCCATCTGATAGCCATCGGCAATCTTCTGACGGAAGAGGCCGTATCGGTAGCGAATCCCATTGCCATGGCCCGCCATGCCCAGATGGACCATGCTGTCCAGGAAGCAGGCCGCCAGTCTCCCCAAACCTCCGTTGCCGATGCCCGGGTCCTCCTCCTGCTCCAGCACCGCTTCATAGTCGACTCCCAAATCCCGGAAGCCTTCTCTGACAATGTTTTCCAGGTCCAGGTTGACCAGATAATATTTCAGCAGCCGGCCGATGAGAAATTCCATGGAAAAGTAGTAGATCTGCTTTTCGTTGAACCGGGCATATTTCTTGCTGGTTTCAATCCAGTTGATATTGATCTTTTCCCTGAGCAACTGCAGCAGAGTCATGTAGCAGTCCGTCGGTGTGGCTTTTTCCGTGAAGACTTCCCCCTCGAATTCTTCAAAAATCCGCCGGAAGTCTTCAGCAAAAGCTTCCTTTGATCCAAAAATAGTTTTCATCCATTAATCTCCTTTTGTAAAATTGGCAGAAAAAAAGCAAAGGGATCCCCTGGATCAGAGGAAGGGCCCTTTGCTGTACAATGCTATTGAAATAGGAACCGGGAGATCATACTGTTCTCCATATCTGGTCATCATAGGATCATCTCCTTTTGGACTATTATATCACATAGCCCAAAGGAAAGACAACCGGAATTCGGCAGGGATTCGACCAGAAATCAATCGAAAATCCGCTGGATCTTCACCCCGGTCTGCTTGAATCCGGGGATTTTGCTGGTGGGATCCAAGGCGTCTCCGTCGGTGAGAAGATTGGCTCCTTCGGCAAAATGGAAAGGCATAAATGCCGTTCCTACCCGTAGTCCCGTGGACAGAACCGCCACCGCTGTGGTGGTTCCCCGGCGGGAGGTCACCGAAACCCGGTCACCGTCGGCGATGCCAAGCTCATCGGCATCCACCAGATTGATTTCCAGGAAGTTTTCCGGATACCGTTTCTGAATCTGATCCGTCAGCTTGGTCATGGTCCTGGTGTGATAATGCTCCAGGACCCGGCCGGTCATCAGGACGATGGGATACTCGGCCAGCTGGGTTTCCGGGGATGGGTCGTGTTCCACCGCCATCAGCCGGCCTTTGCCGATGATGGGTCCCTGCTTGTGGAGAATCGGAGTACCAGGATGGTCTTCCGACGGACAGGGCCAGCAGAGGCCGTCCTCGTCGATCCGGTCCCAGGTCATACCGGCATAACTGGGGGTCACCTGCCTCAATTCCTCGAAAATATCTTCCGAAGATTCATAAGAAACGGTGTAGCCGATTCGATTCATGACCTCCATGAGGATCTGCCAGTCTTCCCGGGCTTCTCCCTTGCCGGGAGCTGCCTTTCGGACCCGCTGGACCCGACGTTCCGTATTGGTAAAGGTACCGTCTGTTTCGGCAAAGCAGGCAGAAGGCAGGACCACGTCTCCGTACTCGGCGGTTTCGTTTTCAAAAATGTCCTGGACCACCACAAAGGCTTTTTCCAGGGCCTTTTTGATGTGATTGGTGTCCGGGTCCGCCACCACCGGATTTTCTCCCATAACGTAGAGCATCTTCACCTGACCGGACAGGATGGCATCCGGCACGGTGGTCACCGTCAGACCCGGCTGATCCGGCAGAGTCCTGCCCCAGGCTTTTTCAAATTTTGCCCGGGCTTCCGGATTGGCCACCTTCTGATAACCGGGATAATCCCCGGGCAAGGCCCCCATATCACAGGCTCCCTGGACGTTGTTCTGGCCCCGGAGGGGATTGACCCCGCTGCCGGGTTTACCCAGATTGCCGGTGGCCAGGGCCAGGTTGGACATACTGACCACGTTGTGGGTGCCGTTCAGGTGCTGGGTGATGCCCATGGCATAGGCAATATAGGCAGCATCCGCTTCCGCGTACATATGAGCCGCCAGTTCGATGTCCGCCGGATCCAGCCCGCAGACTTCCGCTGTAAACTCCGGCGTATATCTTTCCACCGTCTTTCGGAGCTCTTCGCCGCCGATGGTGTGTTTTTCCATATATTCCCGGTCCTCCAGCCCATCCCGGAAGATGACGTGGAGCATGCCGTTGGTCAGGGCTACGCTGGTCCCCGGTTTGATCTGCAGGTACAGGTCTGCATCCTCGGCAATGGGAATCCGTTTGGGATCCGCTACAATGAGCCGGGTTCCCTTGGCCACTGCCTGCCGGATAAAGGCACCCATCACCGGATGGCTCTCGGTGGTGTTGGAGCCAGTGATGAAGATCAAATCCGCCAAGAATACATCCCCGATGGGGTTGGTCATGGCGCCGCTTCCCAGAGTATTGGCCAGGCCGGATACGGTGGAGGAATGGCAGAGCCGGGCGCAGTGGTCCACGTTATTGGTCCCGATGGCTGCCCGCATCATTTTCTGGAACAGGTAATTGTTTTCGTTGGTCACCTTGGCGCTGGAAAAGCCCATGATGGCATCCGGTCCCTCCTCCTCCCGAATCTTCAGGATGGTAGAAGCCACCAAATCCAAAGCTTCTTCCCAGGAGGCCGGTTCCAGGACGCCGTTTTTCCGGATCAGGGGAGTCTTCAGCCGGCTTCGGTGATTGATGAAGTCATAGGCAAACCGGCCCTTGACGCAGAGCATTCCCTGATTAGCCGTTCCTTCTGCCGGTTCGACCCCCACCACCTTGCCCCATTTCAGGATCAGGTTCAACTGGCAGCCAACGCCGCAGTAGGTACAGGTGGTCCGAACCTTTTCCGTTTCCCAGTAGGCCGCCGGGTACTTTCCGATTCCTTCCATGGCTCCCGTGGGACATACGGCGACGCACATGCCGCAGGCCACGCAGCCCCGCTCATCCAGGGCTTCTTCATAGCTGGGTCCGACATTGGCTCCTTCTTCCGGCATGTCTCCCTGGGCCCCGATCTGGAGCCGTTCCTGACAGACCCGGACGCATTTCCCGCACTCGATGCATTTATTGGGATCCCGTCGGATAAAGTCATGACGCTCATCCTTAGGCAGAACCTGATCCGGTCCCCCCAAGGTGTCCCGGTCCACCTGGTGTTCGTGGGCATACCGGATCAGCTGGCATTCAAAATAGTCGTGGCATCCGCATTCCAGGCACCGTTTTCCTTCCCTTTCGGCATCTTCCCGGCTGAATCCAGCCACCACTTCTTCAAAGTTGTCTTTGCGGATATGGGGGTCCAGATGGTCTATCCGGGCCCGGCAAAGGGTTTCCCGCTCCTCAAAGGTGTGAGCATCCAGGCTGTTGAACCGGACCAAAGTAGGTTCGGTACAAGAATAGGCTGCTCCACGAAGATAATGGTCCATGCTTTCTGCAGCCCTTTTGGCATCGGCAATGGCTTCAATGGCGATGGATATCTTATCATTGCCGCAGTCCCCCCCGGCGAATATTCCAGCCTCGCTGGTCATCATGGTGCAGGGGTCTACCTGAATACCACCCTTTCTGGTTTTATCCACGGTGATGAAATTCAGGGGTTCTACCGCCTGGCCAACCGCTAAGATGACCCGGTCCACCGGCAGTTCCTCAAAGGCTCCATCTACTGGCACCGGGCTTCGGCGTCCGGAAGAATCCGGCTCACCCAGTTCCATGACCTGAAGTCTGATCAGAGCAGCATGGCCATCGGTCCCTGGCAGGATTTCAGCCGGATTCCGCAGGTTCTTGAAGATGACCCCTTCTTCCAGGGCCTCCTCGATTTCAATCTGATCCGCCGGCATTTCCTCCCGGCCTCTCCGATAAATGTTATAGACTTCCGTGGCTCCCAGCCGGACAGCGGTACGACAGGCGTCCATGGCAGTGTTTCCTCCGCCGATGATGGCCACCCGCTGGCCCACAGAAACCGGCTCTTTTCTGGCGACCCGCTCCAGAAACTGGATTCCGCCCACTACCCCCGGCAGATCCTCACCGGGACATCCGATTCCGGTGGAGATCCAGGCTCCGACAGCCAGCAGCACTGCAGCGCTTTCTTCCTTAATTTTATCAAAGGAAATATCGGTCCCCACCTTGATCCCGGTCCGGAGCTCTACCCCCAAAACCTCCATCAGGCGGATTTCTTCGTCGATGATTTCGTTGGGCAGACGGTACTGGGGAATCCCGTACCGGAGCATCCCTCCCGCCTGGGGCATTGCTTCATAAACCGTCACCGGATAGCCCTTCTGGCGAAGGAAAAAAGCAGCTGACAGCCCCATGGGGCCTCCTCCGATGATGGAGACCCGTTTCCCTCCAAGGTCCTTATCTATTCCCGGTCGAAGTTTTTCCAGAAATGGCAGATCCAGAAGGTTTCCCTCTTTGAAATAATGGTCAGCGGCATACCGCTTCAGCCACAGAATGGAAATCGGTTCGTCCTTCTGTCCCCGGCGGCAGGCATCCTCGCAGGGATGGGGACAGACCCGACCGATGGAAGCCGGCAGGGGGATGGATTTCATGATCAGTTCCAGGGCCGCTTCCGGCTCTCCCTTGCCCAACAGGGTCACATAGCCCTGGCAGTCGGTCCGGGCCGGACAGGCCATCATGCAGGGAGGACGGCAGTCTCCGCCGTGGCGGACCAGCATCTCTTCCAGTACTTTTTTCCGGGTATCCCGGATTTCTTCTGTCTCCGTTTGGATTTTCATTCCTTCCCGGACAAGGGTGCTGCAGGCCCGGATCAGCTCCGGATTTCCCTCCAGCTCCACCACGCACATGCCGCAATCTCCATGGGACTCCAAGTGGGGGTCCCAGCAAAGATGAGGGATTTCAATGCCCGACAGCAGGGCAGCCTGAAGCAAGTTGGTTCCCGGCTCTGCCAGAATCGGCCTGCCGTTGATGTGAATTTCTATTTTGTTTTCTGAATCTGAGCTACTGATCTTCATAGGGTTCGAATCGCCTCCTCTTTTCCCCGTCGGCTTCCACTTCATCAAACCACATGGAGGCAGGACGCACCCATAGGGCCTGATCCCCGTACAAGGGCCGGTAGACCACCATTTTTTCCAGGGTTTCACTGTGAATGGCCGTATCCAGCACCTCATAGAGGTTTCCTTTAAAATGTCTGTATTTTCCTTTTTCGATCTGCATGGTTCCTCACAATTTCTGTTTCAGGTTTTCTTTATTTTTCAAAGACGTATTCCTCTTTCGGGTTGCCGTCCTTGCCGTTATAACTGATATAATAGGTAACTTCCTCCTGGTCCCCGGTCCGGATCAGCAGCTTGTAATAAGGGGCTCCTTCCGGCCGTATGGCCGTAATCTCCAGAGCAAAGCCAACAGGGGCATCCGCCACTTGGTAGACCGGTCCCAGCTCTTTCAGGTTGCCGTCCTCCTGCATCTCGATTTCCATCACTTCCAGGTTGGTGTGCTCCCGAATGGCCACAAAAATGAATCCCTCCCCGGAATCCTGGAGCATCAGGTTCCCAACGGGATGGTACTCCTGCCGATCTTCCTCCGTTGGCATGTTGATGAGCAGAGCGACTGCATCCTCCGGATGGATGGCAGCAGGCGGTTCCTCCGGTTCTGCAGGTCCGGCCGGGGCGGCAGGCTGACAGCCACTGAAAATCAGGCTGATCATCATGAAAAGTGCCAGTATCAGAACTGTTCTTAAAGTTGGCGCTTTTCGGGCTGGCCGGATTCCCGACCAATGGTACATTATACCTCTAGAGTACATAAATTGCAAACATCATCACCCCCAGATTCAACACCAGAGCCAGCGGGATCAGCACCAGAAAATTCCGATGTTTCGTCTTATGACGGAATACCCGCATCCCCAGCAGTGCACCAGCCCCTCCCATGAGAAAGGCTGCCGATATCAGATTCTTTTCCGGGATTCGACCCTGATCCCGAACGGCTCTTTTTTTATCCAGTCCGTACATGAAAAAAACAATCAGATTCCAAAGGAGAAGGAGGAGCAAAATGGTTTCTGTCAGCATCTGTCCAGTTCCTCCCTCAGTACTTTATACAACTGGAGAAAATGTTCTTCCACTTCCTCAAATTGGCGGGTTCCCAGATCCAGTTCCCCAAAGAGGGGCGGTTCCTCCACCTCCAGCTGCTCCTCCAGCAAGTGGAACAGTTCGTGGTAGAGCATGACCTCATCGATTTCCTGAACCTGCTCCCGTTCCTCCCCGTTCAGCGGTTCGGGGAAGTGAGCTTTCCAAACGGTCCCCTGGACCACCTCTTCAATCTCCAGGTATTCCTTCAGCTGCCGCTTCACCGGCCTGGTGATGTCGGACAGGTAAGCTTCGCTGGCATCGTGGAGCAGGCAGGCCAGCTGGACCCGGTGGGAGTAGCCACGGTGAAAAGCTTCCCGGGCACAGTTGATGGAGTGCTGACCTACGGAAAAGAACCGCCGGATATGGCCTCCTCCCCGGCACTGAAGGGAGAGGGAATGGGCAATGTCCTCAATGGCGATATGTTCGGTTTTGATCTGCAGCGGATTGAAATAGATCCCGCTGTAGGTTTTGATGTGTTCTTTGGATTTTTCCATGGATGGGTTTTTCTCCTTCTATTTCACCTGTACTTGACGAAAAAAATGGTAAATGGTATATTTGATTCAACATGGACAGTTCTTTCTCTTCTTTTTCAAATCTATTGTAGCATAAATGAAAGAAAAACTGGCAAAAACATCACTCGATCATCCATGAAATGAGGTGTCATCATGCAGAAAAGTCAATTTCTATTTATCCTCAGCCTGATTCTGGCTGTCATTGTCACCGTCTTTGCCCTGACCAACTCCTCCCAGGTGGTGATTAATTTCTTCTTTACGGAGTTCACCGGTTCTCTGGCCCTGGTCATCTTCATGTCCGCCATGCTGGGAGCTCTGGTCGTCATGTTCCTGGGAATCGGCCGTTTCATCGGCTTCAAACTGGAAACGAAAAGACTGAATAAAGAAAAGACAACCCTCACCAAGGAAAAGGAAAGCCTAGTCCTGCAGGTTGCTGACCTGAATAAACGGATTGCCGACCTGACCGCTAAGCCTGCCCCGGCTGTTCCGGCATCCCCATCAACGGCAGCTCCAGAAACCCCTGCCGTTCCGACGGCTGATCCGGGTTCCACCGCAGACAAATAAAAACCGAAAATTTATGAAGAAAAGAGCAGTATCCATGGGAACTGCTCTTTTCTGCGCTTCGCTATAGGAATTCCTTCTTGCATTCAGTCGTGACTGGCCAGCCCGTTTCCCTCAATAGGAATCACTTCTCCCAGATAGGTGGGCGGAGGCTTCAGGATTCCGGTAAAGAAATCCTTGCACCGGGCTGCGATCTCCCGCAGATCCCTGCCCTGCTGTCCGCCGTAGTCGATTTGGCGGGCAGCAATACCCAGATACCGGATTCCCATTTTTTCGGCCAGATAACAGGCCCTGGGCAAATGGTAATCCTGAGTGACGATGACCATGGATTCCACCTGGAATATGGAGGATGCCCGATGGATGGATTCGTAGGTGGAAAATCCGGCGTGATCCATGAAGATATCCGATCCTGGAATACCCTGCCCAAGGCAGTACTCCTTCATAGCATTGACTTCATCGTAACGTTCCTGGCCGTTGTCACCGCTCAAGAGGATTTTAGGAGCTGCACCACTTTTATAAAGGGCAATTCCCTGGTCAAGCCGGTCCTCCAGCATCCGATTGGGGGTCCCGTCGGGTTTCAGCCCGGCCCCCAGGATCAAAATGCACTGGGGGTCCAGTTCTTCCATTGCCATTTGGGCCTCTTCCCCTTCCCCCTCCAGAAAAATCTGATTTTTGGTCATCAGCACCATGGAACCGTTAATCGCCACGATCAATAAAAGGGGAATCAGAATCAGAGCCATCAGTATTATCCATTTTCTTGTCTTTCTCTTCCCGCTGGTCTTTCTCATGCTTCTCCCGTTCCTCTTCCTGATTTACCGTATTTTACTTCTCTCAATGATGGCGAATGACTTCAAACCGCTGCAGAAACACCTCTTCTCCCGGGGAGATTCCGGCTTTCGCCCGGGCAATATGAATCTGCTCATCTACCGTGTTCACATTGTCCAGATTCGGGAGGAGCAATCCCCGTTTCCTTCCGCTGGTAACGATGACTCCATACCGCTTCACATCCAGTTCAGCTGGAGACTGGATGGGCTCGGGAGCCAGGAGTACGTCAACGCTGTAATCCAGCTCCTTCAGTTCTTCCTTTCCCACCGGCGGAAATCGGGGATCCTCCGTGGCAGCAGAAATGGCATTGCGCAGAATCTCCTCTGCCGTACTCTCCGTTACCGGGTAGATGGTACCGATGCAACCCCGAAGGGCCCCGTTCTTCTTCAGGGAAACGAAGACCCCTGCCTTTTGATGGGTCAACGGACCGGGCAGATCCGGAAACCGAACCATCACATCTGCCAAAGTCAGTCTATGGCCTTCTCCGATGAAAGATTCCAGAGACAGGCGGGCCAGTTTCAGGTAGGGATCCAGGTCCTGGGCTGACCGCTGGACCAGAAGGGAGGCCACACAGTAGCCGACACCGAAGGGCCCTTCGTAACTCAGCACTTTGGTTTCCGTCTTTCTGCCCTTCAGGGCACCGGACATGATCCAAAAGGACCCCAGCCCGCATTCGGCCGCATTCTGACAAAGGGATGGATCCAGGCCAATCAGATCTTCCAGTTTGTTTTCCCCGATGATTTCCAGAATCCGCTGATCGAACCTTGGGCCTTCCTCGGCAAATCCGTAAGGCCCTTCCGGTTTCAGCTTGTGGGACAGGTCTCCGCTGGCAACCAGCACAATGCGGCGTCCCAACTCATCTGCAGCCCGAACGATCAGGGCCCCCAGTCTCTGGTGATCCTCCGGGGAAGCGCCGGACAGGCCGATCCTCAAAACCTTAAAGTCCCGAAATTCCTTCTGGATAAAATAAAGGGGAATCATGGTGCCGTGGTCCAGGAGGCGTTCCCGCTCTCCCAGGGTGCCGGCATTAATGCCCTGTTTATAGGCTTCTTTCGAAAGATATTTCCCGAATTCTTCGTCGTACTCTGCATGGATTTCCACCTCCCGGGCTCCGAACCGGCCGAAATTGCCGGTGGCGGCTTTCCCCGGGGAGATATGGAAATAGTGTTCATAAGCGGTTGAATGGGGAGAGATCACTACGATGGTATCCGGCTTCATTTCAGCAATTTCCCTGGCAGCTTCCCGGAAGGCATCGATGGTACTTTGAATTTCCTTTTCCTGGCCCTTCCCGATCTCCGGTATAATTACCGGGGGATGGGGCATGATAAAGGCTGCTGCGATCGTCATGATTCCACCTCCGTCCTTTCTATTGTAAATGAAGAAAGGCAAATAAGCAATCAACCAACCGCTTATCTGCCTTTCAGCTGAGGTTGTACCACAATGGCGTACTTCCTCCTTTCCTATATTACCCCTATCCATTTCTGGAAGGTCCGGTTCCCTTGTGATCTTTGGGTAATTGCATTCAGCGATTCCCTCCTGATCGGAATACCGGCTTTTTCGGAGCGACTCTTGTACTCGGCTTTTGCCTTTCCTTGAGTATGTTTATATTAATATGGTAGTGCAGTAAAGTCAATAGATTTTCTATGGGAATCGTCAGACCCTTTTTGCCATTTTTCGACGGGACTGCAGCAATGGATTCTCTCAAAACCTCGGCCAAAAAATGCTGAAAGGCAGAGGAGCAATTTTAAAAAATCACTGGTCTACCCTTCAGTTGAGGTTGTACCACAATGGCGTACATCCTCCTTTCTTATTCTACCCCTATCCATTGCTTCTGATACTCTGCAAGCCTCATCGGTTTGCTTTTCCCATACTATTCTGGATGGATCGGCCTCCGTTGATCATTGGTTTTCATCTTTCGACGATTGCTTCTGATCCGGATGACGAATGGTTTGCCGTTTGCTTTTTCAAGGCATTCAGTTTCACCTTCGTATACCGATTTTTCGGAGCGGCTCAAGTACTCAGTCTTTGCCTTTCCTTGAGTATCCTTATGATAATACGGTAGTGCAGTAAAGTCAATAGTTTTCCCCGGTCAATCGTCAGACCCTTTTTGTCATTTTTCGACGAAGATTCGCACCAGTTCCGGAGCAATCTGAGCCAGCCGTTCCAACCGGACTCCCTCCAGTTCATTCTTTTCCTGATACATTCGGATGATTCGGTCCAGAGCCTTTTCCTTTGCCTTAGGAGAATCGAAGAATTTTTCCCGGTACATGGCTTCTTCTGCTGCATTCAGCGTGTCCTGAAGGTTCTCGCCGGAAGAGGTCTTGATCCCGATCCCGAAGGATACGGAAAGTTCTAGCTGATGGATCCGTTTTTCAGACAAGTTGCTCTTGATTCGTTCTACAATCCCCCGGGCTTCCTCCTCATCGGCTCCTGGCAGCAAGATAACAAACTCGTCCCCACCCTGTCTGGAAATGATTTCATCATTCCGGCAGGCATGCTTCAGGGATTCCGCTACTTCTTTGAGCAGCAGGTCTCCCGATTCGTGGCCAAATACGTCGTTCATCAGTTTGAGTCCGTTTACATCCCCCATGATCAGAGATATAGGCAGATTCCGTTCTGTATCCAGCCGGCTCATTTCTTCTTCTAAAAACCGGCGATTATATAAGCCGGTCAAATTGTCGTGGTAGCCCAGGTATTCAACCCGGTCCATTCTGGCCCTCTTGTCGGTAAAGTCCCGAAATACCAGCACGCTGCCTTCAAACAGCCCATGTTTCCCAAGAAGGGGCGTAATGTTATATTCTACCGGCACTTCCAACCCGCTGGCGGTAATCAGCAGGGTGTGATTCACCAGGGTTGTGGGCTGCCGTCGTTTTTTTACCTGCTGATGGAGGTCCATGACCCGTTCTTTGGCCGGCTCTTTTAAAATCTGAAAAATCTGTTCTAAAGGACTCCCCTTTGCTTCTTTCTCCGGTATTCCGATCAGGGCTTCCGCCATCCTGTTCATAAAGACAACCTGTCCCTGTTCGTTACAGGTGATAACTCCGTCCTCCACGGACTGGAGGATGGTCTTAAAGAATTTCCGATCCTTCTCCCGGCTTTGAGTCAGCATTTCCTTTTCTGTAATGTCCAGGGCCACACACTCATAGACCCGGCGACCGTCGGGAGCAGTGCCAATGGGAGCGGAATGGAATTCCCACAGTCGCTTTTCTCCGCTTTTGGTGCGAATCCAGTAAGCACCGTCACACTGACTGAAATCCTGTTCCCCATCCTTGCCAAGCTGGCAGGTCATCTCCGGGAAATTTCCGCTATAGGCCAGTTCCACCCAATGCTTTAGGTCTGGAATCTCCTCCCTGAAATAGCCGGAAAGACGGAGCCAGCTGTCACTAAGCTTAAAGACTTCTCCGTCATCCCCGTGGATCATGATGGGCACGGGAGATGCCTCAATACTCTTTCTGAAAAAGGTATCGGTCAGGGAAAGGACCTTTTGAATTTCATTGGTGATCTGGCCGGCAGTCATAGGAATCAACTCCTTATCGAATAAAAACGGTTCGGGTTCCTTCATCCCAGTCCACCTGATAACCAAGAGCCTCCGAAAGGACCCGGAGGGGTACCACAGTGCGGCCTCCTTCGGTGATTCGGGCGGTTACTTCCATGAAGTGTTCTGTATTATTTATCGTGTATCGATTGTCTCCGATTTTAAACTTTATAACCAGACCATTTCTGACAACCGTCGCCATTTTTTCTTCTTCGTTCCAGGTCACTTCGCCACCCAGGGCCTCAAAGATCCTCCGGATGGGGACCAGGGTCCTGCCCGATTCAATGAAGGGTTCCACATCGAATGCTACCTTTTCTCCATTGACAAAGACCTTGATGCTGTCCATGTCATAGGCCGGCAGTCCGCTTTGGTATTCGAACCATTCCAGGGTAGCCTGACCGATGGCCCTGCCCACCTTTTCCTGATTCTCAGGCCCCAGGAGCCATTCGTAATCCTCCGGATTGGACATGAATCCGATTTCAAAGATCATGGCTGGGCAATACTGGGTCCTGGCCAGGGCCAGATTGCTCCGGTTTTTGGCGTTGTAGCTGAGCCCCGCCAGTTCGGCGGTTCTCCTGCTGATAAAGGATACAGCATCCTCCTCCCCCGTCACCGGCAATTCGAAGGTATAGTAGGTCCGGTATCCCCGGATCGCGCCGTAGTTGTTGGACACTGCCGTGGAATTAGAATGGACGGATAGGGAAAGGTCCGGCTTGTGCTCTGTCACCATGGCCATTCTCTGGGCCAGGGTGGCTTCCGTATCCCCTTGCCGGGTGGTAATGACTTCTGCCCCCCGCTGCTTCAAATATTCTTCCGTCACGTTGGCAATTGCCAGATTAATATCCTTTTCCGTGGGCCCCAGAGTCCTCAGGGCTCCCATGGCTCCCGGGTCTCCTCCCCCATGACCGGCATCCAGGTATATCCGGATGCCCTTCAGGCTTCCTGCCTCAACGGTTTTCGCTTTTTTAAATCCCAGGATCATCTGACCCTTTTGAAATTCAATGTACACCCCGTTGGTCCGGCTTCCCTTTTCCAATTGGATTTCATAGGCGCAGGTGCCGGAAACATTGGTAGTGACCGGGGTAATCCGGCTGACCAGCTTGTTGTCCGAAAGATCGATGGGGGCCCAGTGCTGGCTTCCGTACAGGGTCAGCACCATCCGGTTGCCGTCAAAGGTGTAGGTGTAAAGAGCCGGAACATTCATGGTGAAGGCCACCTCAGCAGACCCATTCTGCTGATTGTCTGACACCTGAATCTTGGTCACATAATTCTGGGCCAGATTCCCTTCTTTGACCTCCATGCTGGACTTGTACACAAAGGAATAATCCTGGAGGACATAGAAATATTTGTCTTCCCCGATGATCTGGGCCTGCATCCCCTTCGCTACCGGAATGCCGATCCGGCTGGATTCCAGGTTGTCGAAGGCCCGGGTCCCGTTGTTTACTACCACGGTCCCGATTAGCTGCTTTCCGCCCTGCAGATACAGGTACCGGTTCACATCAAAGGGTGGCTGGGTTACCCCCGTCCCCCCTCCAGAAACCGGCTTATAAGTGATAGTCACCGTTTTTGTCTTTCCGTTGTTCAGGAAAGTAAATTGGTTTTCTCCAGGATTCAGGGTCGGATAAACAGCGAAAAAACCGTGCTCTGTGGTAAGAACCGTTTCCCCGTTCATGGTCAGGGGATATTCCCAATCACTGGCTCCATAGATGCTGATGTTCTTGTGGGAAGTGGTATAAGTCAAGCCCGGCTGGGCGATGACGATGTCTCGGGGGTTGGTGATATCCGTTGATCCGTAAGCAAACTCCGGAGCAGTGCCAAGAATACTGCCGGTGGCCAGGAGAGTCATTATCAGCACCAGGATCAGGATATTTTTTATCTTCATCGTATAATCAGCCTTTCTTCTTCTGCGTCAATCAGAAATTTTCCGTCAGCCGGCAGGTCTCCCTGAATGATTCTTCTTCCCAGCATGGTTTCCAGCTTGCTCTGAAGATATCGCTTCAGGGGCCTTGCGCCATAAACCGGATCATAGGCTTCGTCAGCGATAAAGCTCTTGGCTGCATCCGTCAGTTCCACAGAGAGCTGCTGTTCCTCCAGCCGCTTGGAAAGCCGTTCCACCAGCAGATCAATAATCGAGAAGATTTCCTTCTTGACCAAGGGTTTGTAGAGGACGATTTCATCCAGCCGGTTTAAAAATTCCGGTCGGAAATGCTGCCGCAACAGATTGTTTACCTGCTCTTCTGCCGCTTTGCTGATGGTCCCGTCTTCATGGATGCCGGTCAGCAGGTATTCGGAACCGATGTTGGAGGTCAGGATGATGATGGTATTTTTGAAATCCACGGTCCTGCCGTGGGAATCGGTGATTCGTCCGTCGTCCAGCACCTGAAGGAGAACGTTGAACACATCGTGGTGGGCCTTTTCTACCTCGTCAAAGAGAATGACAGAATAAGGCCTGCGCCGGACGGCTTCCGTCAGTTGGCCTCCTTCTTCATAACCCACATACCCGGGAGGGGCTCCGATGAGCCGGGATACGGAATATTTTTCCATGTATTCGCTCATATCGATCCGAATCAGGTTCTGTTCGTCATCGAAGAGATACTCGGCCAGTGCTTTGGCCAGCTCCGTCTTCCCCACACCGGTGGGCCCCAGGAACAGGAAGGATCCGATGGGCCTTCTGGGGTCAGCGATACCGGCCCGGGCCCGGATGATGGCTTCGCAGACTTTGGTCACTGCATCGTCCTGGCCGATGACCCGCTGGTGCAGGATGCTGTCCAGATTCAGTATTTTTTCCCGCTCCCCTTCCATCAACTTGGTCAAGGGGATGCCGGTCCACCGGGAGATGATTTTGGCGATTTCTTCCTCCGTGACCCGATCCCGAAGAAGGGTATTGCTTTCTTTCCCTATTTTTGACTCTGCTTCCTCCAGCTCCTTCTGAAGCTGAGGCACCCGGCCATATTTCAGCTCGGCCAGCTTGTTGAGGTCGTAGTCCCGTTCGGCCTTTTCGATCTCCCCGTTGACCCGCTCCATTTCTTCCTTGATTCGCTGAACGGAGCCTATGCTGGATTTTTCATTCTCCCATTTGGCCTTCATGGCATTGAAAGATTCCCTCATTTCCGCCAGTTCCTTCTGGGTCTTACTCAGATTTTCCCGGGATGCCTTATCGGTTTCCCGCTTCAGAGCTGCTTCCTCGATTTCCATCTGCATGATCTTTCGCTGGGCTTCATCCAGCTCCGCCGGCATGGAATCGATTTCCGTCCGGATCATGGCGCAGGCTTCGTCCACCAGGTCGATGGCTTTGTCCGGCAGGAACCGGTCCGAGATATACCGGTGGGACAAGGTGGCGGCGCTGATCAGGGCACTGTCAGAGATGGCGACCCCATGGAATACTTCATAACGCTCCTTGAGGCCCCGTAGTATGGAAATGGTATCCTCCACCGTAGGTTCATCCACAAGAACCGGCTGGAACCGCCGCTCCAGTGCTGCGTCTTTTTCGATGTACAGCCGATACTCATCCAAGGTGGTAGCGCCGATGCAGTGGAGCTCTCCCCGGGCCAGCATGGGCTTGAGGATATTGCCCGCATCCATAGCTCCGTCGGTCTTTCCGGCACCGACAATGGTGTGAAGCTCATCGATGAACAGAATGATCTGTCCCTCGCTCTGCTTAACTTCATTAAGAACGGCTTTGAGCCTTTCTTCAAATTCTCCCCGGAACTTTGCTCCGGCGATCAGGGAACCCATATCCAGAACAAAAATGGTCTTATCCCGCAGTCCCTCCGGCACATCCCCCTTCAGAATCCGAATGGCCAGCCCTTCGGCAATGGCCGTCTTGCCGACTCCCGGCTCCCCGATAAGAACCGGATTGTTTTTTGTCTTTCGGGAGAGTATCCGGATAACACTTCGAATCTCATTGTCCCGGCCGATGACCGGATCCAGTTTCTGCTGCCGGGCCCGTTCCACCAGGTCGTAGCCGTATTTTTCCAGAGCCTCATAAGTAGCTTCTGGGTTGTCGCTGACCACTTTTCCCGAGCTTCGGACTGCCTTTAAGGCCAGCAGGAACTTATTCTTGTCCACTTGAAGAATCCGGAAAATTTCCCGGATGGAATTGGTGGGCTTTTCAAAATAGGCCAAGAGGATGTGCTCGGCGGAAACATACTCATCCCGGAAATCCTTGGCCTGTTTTTCTGCTTCGATCAGAATCTTGTCCACCGACTGGGACACGTACACCTTGTCCGGCTCCCGACCGGGGCCGCTGACTCCCGGTATTTTCCGGATATAGCCCTCGGTAATTTCCAGCGCCTGGTCCACATCCACGTCCATCTTACTGAACAGCCTCGGAATAAGCCCGTCCTGCTGCTCTAAAAAAGCAAAAATCAAATGCTCCGGCTCGATCTGCATGTTTTCATGTTCCAGGGCTATCTGCTGGGCTTTGCTGATAGCCTCTAAGGATTTTTGTGTAAATTTCTGAGTGTTCATAGTTTCCGCTCCTTTCTTCGGTCATTGGATTCTAAAGTTTTATTCTATGGATATTTACCCTTTTTTTCTATAAGTCTATCGGAAGCCGTTTTTCCAGCAGTTCCTTGTTCATCGCATAGTTGACAGCCGTTTCCCGGTTGATGGCTCCATCCAGTACCATCTGCAGCAGGCTTTGATCCATAGGGATCATCCCCTCTTCCCGGCCGGAAAGAATAATGGAGTTGATCTGATGGGTCTTGTTGTCCCGGATCATATTCCGGATGGCGCTGTTGGCCACCAGGATTTCAAAGGCCGGCAGGATCCGGTCGTCCTCCGTGGGGACCAATTGCTGAGAAACCACGATCTGCAAAACCATGGCCAGCTGGGTCCGAATCTGATTCTGCTGGTTCTGGGGAAATACATCGACGATCCGGTCGATGGTGTTAGCTGCCCCGGTGGTATGGAGGGTGGAAATCACCAGATGACCGGTTTCGGCAGCAGTCATGGCGGTCCGGATGGTCTCATAATCCCGAAGTTCTCCAAGGAGAATGACATCCGGGGCTTGCCGAAGAGCAGCCCGGAGAGCGGCTCCGTAATCCTCCGAATCGGTCAGGATCTCCCGCTGAGTCACGATGCTCTTCTGATGGCGGTAGAGATACTCGATGGGATCCTCCAGGGTGATGATGTGAGCGTTCCGGCTCTTATTGATCCGGTCGATGATGCAGGCTAATGTAGTACTTTTTCCACTGCCCGCAGATCCGGTAACCAGAGCCAGCCCACTTTTCAGTCCGGCTATTCCCAGCACCTCCTGGGGTATGCCGATGACTCCCGGATCCGGCAATTCAAAATGAACCACCCGGATAATGGCTCCGATGGAACCCCGCTGCTTAAAGACACTGGCCCGGAAACGGGCCAAAGAACGGACGGAAAAGGAAAAATCATCGTCACCGGTTCTCTGGATTTTATCCATGGAACGATTTTCCGCCATCTCGTAGATTTCTCCGATGATCCGGTCCAGCAAGTCCTGAGTCAAGGCCTCCTCCCCCTGATGGCGAATCTGTCCGTTGATTTTCAGGGAATAGGATGTGCCAGGCACCAGGAAAATATCCGAAGCATTCCCCTCCACCGCTTTTTTCAGAATCTCTAATGCCTTCATAGTTCCTCCCCATTCCATACCGGAAGCCGGTCGTCGATTTCATATTCCTGACTGTTCTGCACCACCCATTTCTGAATGGTATAATTCTTGTCGGTCTGCCGGGCTGCTTCCAGAGACAGCAGTTTCAGCTCCACTAAAAGGAGCTGCTCTTCCCCTATGGGAATCCGGTAGGCCAGAGTGCTTCCTGCTGTATCCACCTTATCTTCAAAGAGGAATCGGATCCGCTCCAGGTATTCCCTATTGGTGCCAGAAAACATTTCCGACTCCTCCAGCCTTCGGTTGATGTCCCTCAGGGACTCTTCCCCCAAAGCATCCGCTTTGTAATAGGCATCCACATATTGGGCTGTTTTTTCCGCCAGCTTTTGATCTACCCGGGCACTGGATAGGGACAGGGTGGAAAAAATCACCAGTGCCAGCACGGTGAAGATGAGAACCAGGGAACTGGTGCCGATCTGAGCCTGGCCCCATCCCTTACTGTTTTTCGATTTAATCGTTCCCTTCATAGCGTCCCTCTTCCGGCAGGTATTTTTTTACCTGAATCTGACATATTCTATTGTTGGCATCATCTTTCCGGGAAACGGTGATATCGGCGATCAGTATCTGATCCTCCACCACCCGGTCGATTCGGACGTAAAAATCATCGTTAAAAAAGTACGTCGGCACCTCTCCGTTAACCAAGCCAGTAGCTTTGATTTCCTCCGCTACGGACTGGGCCAGGGTCAGAGCCCGGTTCAGCTGTACACTGTCCCGGCTGATATGATCGGCCCGGACAAAAGCGCTGATGCAAATGGCCGAGCAGACGGCAAAGAGCAGCAGGACTATCAGGAATTCCATCATGAAAAGCTGGGATTTTGACTGATTCCGCTGATTCATAGAGGCCTCCCTTCGCTTCGGACTGCCAGAAGAATGCTGTCTCCTTGATCGCCCAGAGTCTCAATCTTCAGGATTCCCGGTTCCTCCAGGATAAATCGTATGCCTTCGCTTTCTAATATGGGAATGCCATCATCCAGGGTAAGGGGTGCCCCCGATTCCGTAAAAAGTTCCCGGATGGTCCCGTCCAGATAGTAGATGAGGGTCTGGTATCTCTTCCCTGAAATCTGCTGCTCCAGTCTTAAAATATCCTGACCTTTGTCCTGATAAACGGAAATCCCTCCTGCCTCGTCCATCTGGCGGACCTTGTTGGCCACATAGGAGATGGCCGTGATTCCGGTGAAGTTTTCCTCCATCCGCTGGCCAACATTTTCATAGACCCGGGCACCAAAGGTAATAACAAAGACAGAACAAAGAACCAGGCCCAGGAACAGGACCAGGGTAAAGAGAAACTGAACGCTCTGGCTTTTCTTGCTCTTGATCGGTCTGGCCACGGGTACCTCCTATCGCACTGCCACGGTAATATCCGGCATCAGGTTGGACGCAAAGCCTTCATAAAAAACCACATACTTTTCGGAATCGACCTGGACTCCATAATGTTCTTCTAAATATTCCAAAGAGGGAGGATACCGGCCTTCAATGGCATAGCACTGGACACTGGACCGTACCAGGGCCTTTTCCAAGGTTACGGCACCTTCCACGGTGCTTTTCTGGGAAAGGAGACCTAATCCATAAATAAAAATACTCAGAACCACCAAAAAAGTTACCAGGGAAAAGATATAATTCCTCATAGGACACCACCTTATCCGATTGCAGCCATGATTCCCACCAAAGGCATCATCACTGCCAGCAGTATCAATCCCACAACCAGGGCCAGCACCACCACCATAGTAGGCTCAAACCGGGCTATGATTCCTTCCAGCACTTCGTCGGCTTCCGTCTCATATCCAACGGCCAGTTCCCGAAAGACCTGATCCGTCTTCCCGGAATGACTGCCCACCTTGACCATTTGAAGGTCCAGGGAGGAGAGCAGGTCCGCCTGCCGGAGGGATTCATAAAAGGAAAGGCCTTCTGCCAGATTCCGCTGGAGCCGCAGGAGCTTTTCCCGGGTCCTCCGATGATGGATCACCTCCAGGGACAGCTCCACTGCCTTTTCCGGATCCAATCCTGCCGACAGAACATTGGCCAGAATGGAAGAAAACCGGCGCTTGGCCAGCAGGGAGGAAATGCGGTTCTTTTCTTTCAGGAATGATAGGATCCGCTCCGCAAAACCGGCGGAATCCTTCCTCCCGGAAATCCAGTAAAACACCCCGGCGGCGATGGCCAGCAAGAGGATAAGCCCCATGAGGAATCCCGTCACAACCGTTCCCAGCTGCACCGCCGTTTTTGTTATCGGAGAAAGCTGGGTCCCCAGTTGCTGATAAACTCCCTCGAAAATGGGCATTACCCGGGTCAGCAGGATGAAGAGAACCGCTAAAAGCATAAAGACCATCACCAAAGGATAGGTCACCGCGTTCCGAATGGTTTTTGCCAGGCTGTTTTCCCGTTCGTAATAGTCGGCCAGGGAATTCATCACGCTTTCCAGGGTGCCGGTTTCCTGGGCCACACGGGCCATTTTTACCACGTATGCCGGGAAATCTCCTTCTTCTTCCATGGTTCGATGGAGGGGCTGACCAGCGGAAGCCCTCTCTGCCATCCGTCCCAGCTTTTCCCGTTCAGCCGGGGACTCCGCGTCCTCTGCTAATATAATCATGGCCCCGTCTGGTGGGATTCCTGCCCCCAGCAGATAAGCAATCTGCCGGCAGAATGCTGCTACTTCTTTTGTCTTCATCCATTTCTCCCATTATAAACCATTTTAAATTCAGAAAAAGGGCAAATACAAGTATTTGCCCTCCTTAACCAGAAGAATATCAGTAAGTATACTTGGACGTATAGTTCTTACCGTCACCAATATATTTCATGATTTCTTTGCTTTTCTTGGCCGAAGAGGCAAAGGTCGGATCCATCATGTGCCATTTATCTCCGTCAAAGTAAATCATCGCGTCTACCCAACCGGTTTCTTTGGTGTAGACATTGATCCAGGCATGGTAAGCCTGGCCGGCATACCCGACCACCAATTTGGCCGGAATATTCTGAGAGCGGAGCATGGTCGCCATCACCGCTGCATAGTCGAAGCATATTCCCTTTTTCATCGCAAGGATCCGGTCCACCTCCGGCAGATATCCGGACTTAACGGTAGCTGCCTTTTCCTTGTCGTAGGTCATATTTGTCACTACATAACTGTAAATCTTTTCTACTTTTTTCAGCTGGGTATCCACTCCTTTAGTAACCTCCAGGCCTTTAGCAACTGTGGTGCTGCCGGTTCCGAAGTTCACGTACTGATTGGGATACAAGAAGGGAAGGAATCCGTTGGTCAGTTTTACCTCCACCGCCTTGCTGAATGCCTGGGAATACTTGGTCCCCGAGATATTTTCAAAAACCTTTATGGTATAGGTTCCGTCCCCTTCGCTGAGAGGAAAAACTTCGTAGGCCTTTCGGGCGTTCAGATCATAAGTATAAGTAACACCCTTGGCTTTCGTGATCTGCACCTTGATTTTGGGGTTGGTACCGCTGTACTGAACCATCACATACCCTTCTTTGGTATTGGATGCATCCAGCAAGACATTTCCGCTTTTATGCACCGTGATTCCCGAGGCGGTTGGAATCAGAAATTTAGCAGATGCCGGCTGATTAGTCAGAGGCACTTCCTGTTCTTCAATATCTGCTGTTTCCAGATCTGGTTCTTCTGTTTCAATTGCTGTCGGCTCAGATTCTCCGGCGTTTCCTCCGGTACCGCCTCCTGTACTGCAACCCGCAAGGAAGGGGATTGTGGCCATGACCAGCACCAGAGAGAATACCAACATTCTCTTTTTCAATTGTTCGATCATTGGTTCACCTTTCCTTTCCCGGCTGATGCATGGTAATTCGTCAGGTCATCAGCTGCTGATTCTTGAAACAGACCTCCGGGCACCTCCCATTTTGGTCCTTGTTATTATTATACAATGCCAAGATGCGTTTTCCAACCATTTCTGCATTTTCTTCTGTAATATCCGGCAAAATAATAATATATTGGGATACGCTGTACTGAGCGAAGATGTCCCCCCGGCGCAAGGCCTTATGGATAGCCCCCATCAGCCGTTCCATGGCGGCTGCTCTTTTTTCAGGGAGGTGGCCTTCTTCATCCCGGCAGGATATGGTCCAGAGCTGCAGCATGACCTGCTGATCCTTTCGAACGGCATTGCGGCTCATAAACCGGTAAATGTCCTGGAAAACATCATAATCCGTACAAAAACAGCCCTGAATCGATCCATCCTCCCGCAAATCCATCTGAATATTCTTCAAATCCATCTCAACGCTGTTGATCCGCTTCAGGATTTTTCGGTGAAGAGCCCGCAGTTCCTGGGTGGGATTAATGCCCAACTCCCGATACAGGCGATTCACAATGAGTTCATAGGCGCTTTTTGCATCCGTGATCCGATCTTGAGCCAGCAATTGCTCAATATAAATGCGATACAGTTCCTCATCAACCGGATCGATGGCAATGGCTTTTTCACAAAGGCTGATCATCTCCCGCCGTTCTTCCGGCGAACGGCAAATAGCAGATGCTTCCCGAAGGCAGCTGATGAAGATTCTATGATAATATACCCGGTGGCTGATCGTCCACTCTTCATAGACCAGTCCGGGAAGCAGTTGGCCTTCATACAGTTCCGCCGCCCGGAAATAACAGCTCAAGGATTTTTCCCTATCCAGGTTTTCCCGACTGGCTTTGCGGTATAGTTGGGCAAACTCCTCCAGGTCGGACCTTATGGGCACAGCTGGATTCCATCCATAGGAACCACCTTGCTGCAAGATACAATTGCCCCCGTCAAGACCCAGGGCCTGAAGCTGCTTTCGCAGCCGGTAAATCAGATTTTTCACCGTATTAGCCGAATCTTCAATTTTTTCATCCCGACAGAGAAGCTCCGGCAACTCTCCAGGGTTTAATACCCGGTGCCGGTGGAATATCAGGTAGGCCAGCAGATTCCAGACCTTCCCGTTTTTTTCTTTATCCGGAGCAATAAGGCGGTCTTCCTCCCAAAGGGTAAACCCCCCCAGCATCCGGACCCGGATGCTTTTTTCTGTTGTATTCACTTTACACCACCTGTTATCGATACTTTGCAATTCTCCGTATACGAGGAGGATTGTAAAAGTTAAAACCATTATAACGATTGTACTCAAATAAATCAATCCAATGAAACCATATACCGGTTAGAACCGGATGATTCGATGGTTGATGGAACGGGACAAGGGATGTACCGGATGGCACACCCCCTGTAGGTCCCTATTGTTGATTTACTGCAATTCCACTCGTTCTCCCGGAACGTCTTCATCGAAGCGAACCTGATAGCCTTCTTGCTCGGTGCTGTCGATGATCCGAATCAGTTCCAGGGCACTTCGAAAGGTCGTCTTCTGCCTTTTTTCAATCCACTCCACGGTTCCTTGCCAAGTACAATTTTCCCGGTATTTGATCTGAATGATAAAGGTTGCCGTCTTGCTCTGATCAAAAGGATTCTTTCTGGAATCGCCGTTATTCATCAATGACTTTCTCCCCTTTCTCTTTTCTCCTCAGCCACAGTCCGCTTCCTGCTGCCAAAGCGCCAAGCCCCAGGAACAGGGCTGCCGGAACACCGCCAGTCTTCGGCATTTCACCGAGAGGAACTTCATCATCCGGAATAATCGCATCCGGTATATTTGACGGAGTGTCGATCAGCGGTATCTCCTGATCCGGAATGTCTACCGGATTTTCGGGATTGCCCGGTCCACTGGGACCAGTGGGCGGGTTGGGCCGGGTTGGAGGTACGATTCGGACTTGGGCACTGTCGATGTCGGTCAGCTGCTTCTGGATTTCTGCAGGTCCTTCCTCGCCATTCACTATGTCCGTATATTCCCCCGTTACGGTTGCCGTATTGTTGTAAGTTCCCGGCTGATTCAGATTCACCGTATAAGTAAAGATGATGTTTTCTTCCGAACCGGCGGGCAAGGCTCCAATGGTAAAGGTTTTGACTGCATCATCGAAGGAAATGCTTCCCGAACCACTAAAACTGTATACCGCAGCAGCATTGGTTACCAGGGTCATGACGTCCTTCACTTTGACATTGTCAAGATCCACTTCTCCGTCATTTTTAACGGTAATCTGGTAGGTAAAGGTACCGCTGGTTCCGGTAATAGTGGTGGGCCCAATAACTTCTTTCAGGATGCTCAGCCCCGGTGCTTTCACCAGAACCGATTCGCTTCCTTCACCAGATACTTTTGTTTCCTTGTAACTGCCATAGGATGTTGCAGTGTTATCATAAGTTCCTGCTTTGTCCACGGTTACGGTGTAGATAAATACGGCAGATTTGCTCGGTGCCAGGGTTAGGTCTTCAGGCAAGTCAAATCTGAATTTTCCGTCTTCCCTACCATCCGGCTCTGGGCTATAAATCACGTTTCCACCAATAGCTGCTCCAGTGGGTACCATGTCATCAAGGATATACAGATTGCTCAATGTTCTGTTTCCGGTGTTCTTTAGGGTGACGGCATAAGTAAAGCTTGCCCGTCCGTTTTCCAGGAATCCGGTATTCTTGATTGCCTTCTTTGTTACTTCCAGTTTCGGATTATCTTCGGTCATGGTATTGGTGATGATAATGTTCTTGGTCAAGTTCTGACTATTAAAGTTGCCATCACCGCTTACTGTGACCTCAAATTCTTCCGGCAATCCTGCTTCCCGAAGGGTATAATTGGTGTCAGGGTCTGCGTTGAGGCCGGTTCGAGTGACGGTCCATTGGTTATCAGCATCCAGAATCATCGCCGATTCTTCTTCAGTTCCATTAATCCTCAGGAATACCTGGATGGATTCTACTGGAGGAGTGATTGGTTGTCCATCGGTTCCCAGCCACTTCTTCTGAATGACCAGAGTTCCCTTGGCTTCCGGTGAATAGGTGTTGGTAATAGTGATGGTTGCTGTTTTGCCGGCGGTCAGGGCTGGAGTCTCATTGTTGGTCGGATCGTAAAGTCCCAGATTACCGGTTTCTCTGGCTTCATATCGGTAAGGTCCATTGGGTCCGTAGAGTTCCAGGCCGGTGAAGGTATGCTGCCAGCTGTTGTCTTCATTGAGGGTTTCAGTCATACTAAACTGGGTATCCTGGACCGTACCAGAGGTGCGGTAAATGGTTATGGTAATAGCATCTCCGGTGGTTCCTGCCCATTTTTTGTTGACCTGCAAGGAGCCAACTTCCGGGACGTAGGTGTTGGTGACGTCTGCTCTGCCAGCTTCAATTGTGCTTGCCCCTTTAACTGGAGTGTACTTGAAGTCAGCAAGGCTTGAAGCACTATAGTTGTCAATTTTCTTTTCTTGAACCGTATACTCTGCATTCAGCTCCAGGTTGTCAAAGGTTACAAAACTTCCGTCGCCGGTTTTTTCATCAACTTTATTGCCATTCTTGAATAACTCAATGGTGAATTCGGTTGCCTTATTCAGGTTGTATCCGTGGTTCCAAGTTTTGTATACCGTTAGAGTTCCCTTAGGATCCGTGTAGGTATTGGTTACCGTGACGCTTCCGTTGGGCTTCTCTGCTGTCAGGGTCAAAGATTCTTCCGAATACTCGGTATCGTAGAAAGGAATGCTGTCTTCATCCACTTCGTAGCTGATGTTTTCCGCCATTTCCAGGTCATAAAACACAGTGGTCAAACTTGCCGGCGAGGTGGATCGATCCAGGGTTCGGGTATCCACAACCGTTCTATTGATGGCTTCCTCGGTGGTGGTACTGACAATCGCTTCCGTTGTTGTACCATTCTCGTCCGTAACAATTTCGGTCACATTTTTTTCGATGATGGTTTTTACTACTTTATACAAGGTGATCGTTGCTGTGCTTGGCCGCTCAGCTGTTGGATTGTCCTTGTCTACCCAGTTCTTGGTGACGGCAATGGTCCCCATAGCGTAGGTGTTGGTCAAAGTAGCAGTCCCAGTTCTCTTGTCCTTACTGATGGTCATGCCCTTTTCGTTGCCGCCGTTGCCTCCATATACGATATCTTTCTCATAATTGGCAAGCTTTACTGCATTCTCCGGATCTGCAGCTGATTCGGTTAAGGTGTAAACCGATCCATCCAACTCCAGGTTCTTAAAGCTTGTTCCCCAATCATTTAAGGCAGACAAGGTTGCAGTAGCTACGGGTTCCGTTCCCTTCATCAGGGTAACGATAATTTCATCCGGTCGAACTTGGTCTTCATCTACACCGGATTCAACCCAGTTTTTCTTGACTAAAATTTCACCCTTGGGATTGGTGAAAGTGTTGAGGATAGTGATTCCACCGGTACGCTTGGAAATATCTCCTATTCTCCCTTTCTCCAGAGTAACCTCAAGGGCAGAATAGGTTGTCGTGTAATCCGGCACAGTGGTAATTTCCTCTACCCAGTATTTTCCGAACATCAGGTCGGTGAAGTCATATTTCCACTGGTTGCCAGCGTTCAGTTCCACTTCTCCTCCCACCGTAACAGCGGAATCGGTTGAGTTACCCTGATCATCGGTGGTCGTTTCGCTTTTGAAGAGCTGAATTTTGATAAATCCAGGTCGATAGATTTCCTTACCATTATCATTCTTCCACTCTTTTGACACGGTTAGTTTGCCTTTTGGTATAACATAGGTATTCGTAAAGGTCAGGGAAGTATCTCGTGCTTCCAAGGGTTCCTGGCTGATAGTAGCAGTCAGAGCACTTTCCGAAGCCTTGTAGTCCTGGGGCACTGCTTCTGTGAAGGTGTAGGTTCCAAAGGCCGTGGTTTCCAGTGAGTTGGTCCAGCCACCGTCTTTGGTCAGAACCAATTGACCGCTGGTAGGCCCAGTATAATCAAATACAATCTGGTCCGGACGATCTCCGGCTGCATTATTGGTATCCTCCCAAACTTTATTCAGGGTGATTTTCCCCTTGGGTGTCTGGTATTGATTTGTGATAGTAATCGTCTCGTTCAGATTGGATGCATCAAAAACGATATAGGCCGGGTCATAGATTATTTCATAATCCTGCATGGGGGCTTCTACCACCCGGTAGTAGGTTCCCAGGTCCAGATTGGAAAGCTTCACTTCCCAATTTTCTCCACTAAGGTTGTGACCTGAACTGACAAGTTTCCATTCAGTCGGTTCATTATTATCATTAAAAGCTATAGCCTCTTGCAATTCGAAAGCTACCGAGGTTGTCGAATCTCCACCGTTCCATTCTTTTTTAACCGTCAGCATTCCTTTCGGGTCATAGGTATTGGTAAAGGAAACGGTTCCCTGTCCTCCTGAAATGGTTACGGGTTTCACATCGTCATCGTATGTCCAAAATTCGTCACTGGTTGTGCTGGTTTCTTTGACATATATGGTTGTACTGCCATTGTTAAAGGAACTGGCAGGCAAAGACAGGCTAACCGTTTCTGATTCTGAATCCTGGCCATTCACCGTAATGGAAACCGGTGTACTGTAGGCCAGCTCCGTTCCTTCTTCATCATAATATATAGCGAACTCGAAGGTTCTATTTCCTATAGCAGGACCATTCACGATTTTATTGATTTCCAGTTCAACATCCACAGGAGGAGCCCAAATCGTCAACCATCCTTTGTTGCTCAGAACCTGAGTCTGGGCTTTGGTTCCTGGATAAGCAGGGTTATTGTCTGATGCAGTAAAAATGCCCCTTGCCGATGTGTTGGTAAAGTAGGTTCCTTCAGTTACTGAATCGCTGATTTTAACATTGAAGCTAATCTGGTTTATTTTATCATTAGGGATATTCGTGCTTCCCGGTTCCATGGTTTTAAAATCATTTGCACCGATATTCCATGTAACCACATTCCCTGTCTGAGTCACCCCCTCCGGTAAAGGTCCAACCACTTCAAAACCATGGCCCAGAACATCCTGAATCTGGATTCCGGTATACAATTTATTACCTTCACCATCTATTGTGTAGCTCATGGGCTTATAGTTGACCAGCTGATTGACGATTTCCACAAAGGCATTGAAGATTCCAGCAGCACTGTCACTGGACAAGGTGCTGGCGTCATGCCAATACTTGTGGTCGAAGGGCTCTTTTCCAAAAGTCCTGACAACACCTCTGTATTCCAAACCCGTTCTTTCGGCTGTAGCGAATCCAATTTGTCTTTGTCTTTTGCCACTATCATCTGTATAAGTTATATTGTTGATTGATCCAGTACGTACAATGGAATCCCATGAAGCAACTGGATTTTGGACAACATCCGCAAATGGCACCCATGCTCCGAACACTTTAGTGGTATTTGGCTCAACGTACCTATCTTCACCTGCTTTAGCCAGTTGCCATTCGCTCCAGGTATCCCCTTTGTCGCTGCTCCGACTAGCAAACTGGAAGATTCCACTTTCAGTTACGTTCCTTGATTCACCTGAATAGAACGTTAAATTAGGACGATAAGCCCTGGTATTTTCTTCTGTAGGCTGCAGCGTTGCAACCGCATAAGCATTCGAAGAACTTACTCCAAACCCAATGGTATAAATATCCAATCCCGGAACGGTGTTTTTGGCATGCATGGCCTGCTTCACCGTATTCCAAACATAATCTCCGTCGGTTTCCGAACTATAACCTTCTCCTTGCCGAGGGAGAGGACTATCAATGCCAATTATTCCATTATAATAATAAGTTGGCTGTCCATCACTCATTAAGATAATGATTGGTTTATTGGTCGCATCCTCCCGAAGTTCTATCGTTCTCTGGGCTAAATAAAATGCCTTTTGAATATTTGTTCCTCCACCAGAAGAAAGCGAATTAATCTTACTGCTTATTACTGCAGAATTGGTTGTAAAATCTTGAACCGTTTCTGCATCATCACTATACTTAACAACCGCTACTCTATTTCCTTCTGCCCCAAGCAGAATGGCTGCTGCAGAAGATGCAGCGGCCTTCATATTTTCAAGTCTGTCATTCGATCCCATAGAACCGGATACATCCAGAACCAGAACCACATCGATATTCTCTCTGTCCTCCGGTTCCTCCACTTTATAGTCCTGCCCTAAAGCGGTCAGGGTTATTTCAAATACCCCGTTGCCAAGGGACTCAACACTTTTATCCGTCCAAATGGCTCCGTCTGTTAAACTGTCTGGCCGCTCTGTCGGCGTATCCGCTCCGATGTCCTTCATCTGCAGTCCCGGTGCCAACGCTCCGGAGACTGGTGCTGGAACCAGTCCGAATACGAGGAGCAGCGTCAACAGCAAGGCAATTGCCCTTCTCTTATTTCCTCTCATTTCAATTCATCCTTTCTTGTGATGGGTTTCATAAATGGCCGCATTTTGCGCATGACGGCACTTTTGAATCTATTTTGTCATTTGCCGGTCACACAACTGTCACAAAAGAGGATTTTATGCCAAAAAATAAAAAAGCAGCAAGATTGTTGCCGTTGCTGCTTAAAATCCTTATTAATTTTTATATTTATGAATCTAAATTGGCTCTGCCGTGACGATTAGCCTTTCTTTGCCGCTTCCTCTCGGATGGCAGGTAATCAGAGTTAAAATCGGTTTTTCGACGGGCATCAGAACAGAAAGGTCATCCGGTGTTGTCACTAGGCTTCCAATAACCCGGTATGAATGGGAAAAGCCTAAATATTCGACCTCAATGGTGTCCCCTTCCTTCACCTCATCCAATCTACTGAAATAGGTGCCGAAGGTATAATCCCGGTGAGCGGCCAACACACAGTTGCCGGATTCCCCCGGGTAGGCACTACCCGTTAGGTGCCCGGCCCCCCAGCGAAGCTGGCGAGAGTCCGTTCCTTCCACTACTAAAAGTTCCGAATCAATGGCAGGAATCAAGATTTTACCGATTACCTGTTCCGGCTTTTCCGGAGGCTTTCCTGGCGAAACAGCCGCATCGGTTGTATCAGGTATTTCCTCCCCGGTTGCCGCCTCAAAGGATGCATTAAGCTGGGAAGTCTGATTCCGAAGGGTTTCCTCGTATTCCCGGAGCATCTGCTCTTGCTGATAACGGGTTATCAGGTTGCCGGACAGCGGAATAATCATCAGTAGGAGGCCACCTATGATGAGGTAGGTAGAGAGTTTTCTTTTGCGGGCCATTCATACACACCTTTCAAAAACACGCCAACTATCAGACCTGCTTATAGAGTTGGCTATAAGATTGTCCTTTCCGTCTCCTTGTCGAAGAAGTGGAGGGCGGTGGTATCGAACTGGATCCGGACCTCCTGGTCGTGGCGGGCCTTGGAGGTGGGGGGCACCTTGGCGATGAACTTGGTGTCGCAGCACCTGAGGTGAAGGAAGGTTTCAGAGCCCATCTGCTCAGCCAATTCGGTCATCATGGTGGTGGTCCGGCTCTCGTCGGTGACCTGGTCGGTCAGGTGCTCCGCCCGGATACCCATGGTGACTTCCTTTCCCACATAAGGGGTCAGTTTTTCCGGGTCTTTTTCCCGGGGAATAGTGAAGCGGGTGCCGTTGAATTCAAAATATAACTGGTCTCCATCCTTCTGAATGGTCACATCCAGGAAATTCATCTGGGGGGAACCGATGAATCCGGCTACGAACTTATTAACCGGATAGGAATAAAGATTATGGGGAGTGTCAGCCTGCTGCAGGAATCCGTCCTTCATGACTACGATCCGGTCTCCCATGGTCATGGCTTCCATCTGGTCGTGGGTGACGTAGACAAAGGTAGTTCCCAGTTTGTTATGCAGCTTGGCGATTTCCGACCGCATTTCCGTCCGGAGCTTGGCGTCCAAGTTAGAAAGGGGCTCGTCCAGCAGGAATACCTTGGGATTCCTGACCATAGCCCGACCCAGGGCTACCCGCTGCCGCTGACCACCGGAGAGAGCCTTGGGTTTTCGGTCCAGCAGATGCTCGATCTGAAGGATCTTAGCCGCTTCTTCTACCTGCTTCTTGATCTGTTCCTTGGGCACCTTCCGAAGTTCCAGGCCAAAGGCCATATTCTTGTAGACCGTCATATGGGGATAGAGGGCATAACTCTGGAAAACCATGGCAATGTCCCGGTCCTTCGGCGGTATATCGTTGACAAGCCGGTCATCGATGTAGATTTCCCCACTGCTGATTTCCTCCAGCCCGGCGATCATCCTCAGGGTTGTGGATTTCCCGCAGCCGGAGGGGCCGACGAGAATGATGAATTCCTTATCTTCGATCTCCAGGTTGAAATCGTGGACAGCCACCACATTCCCGGGATACACCTTTTTCACATTTCGAAATGAAATACTTGCCATAAACACTCCTTTCGGCCCTTCCGCCTGATACTTTATAATTCTTCCACATAGGTGAGGCCTTCTCTGGCTCGCACTAGCTCCAGGACCTGCGAGTGGGCCTTTTTCTCATTGAATTTCAGGGTAAAGAATGCTCCCACTCCTGTGCCCACCGTGGGCTCCTGGGTTTCAAAATCGGAAATCGGTATTTTCTGTTCTTTCATCCAATCCATGAAAATGACCAGGGACTGGAGGTTTTCAAAGACACAATACAGTCGGATCCGCTTGGACCGGGCGATGAATTTTCGCTGAACCTGGTCAAGAACGGTCATGATCATCAGAATCATCAGCCACATGAAGGTAGCTCCCAGATAAAATCCGGCCCCCAGGGCGATGCCCATACAGGCGGCGGCCCAGAGCCCCGCTGCGGTGGTCAGTCCCTTGACCTTATGCTGTCCCGTCACCATGATGGTACCAGCTCCCAAGAAACCGATGCCGGAAATGACCTGGGCCCCCAGCCTCGTGGGGTCGGTCCAGGCGATCTGCTCCATGGTGTACTGGCCGGTCATCATAACCACCGTAGCTCCCATGCAGACCAGCATGTAGGTTCGGAATCCGGCAGCCCGCCTTTTCAGCATCCGTTCAAATCCCAGGGTGCCACCAAAGATGGTGGCCAATATGATGCGGAAAACGACCGCTGTATCTGTCAATTCCGGCGATGTCACCGCTTGTACCAACCCCTGCAATCGTCTCTCCCCCTTCAATAAAACATTATATCAATAATTGGAACTCTATGCTCTAATAGAATTCCCGGATATAGGCCAGCACATCCTCCCGGGTTCCCCGGAAGGGTCCCGGCGTCTCCATTTTCAGAGAGACCAGGGCCGTGGCATACTGCAGGGCATCGGGAATGCTTTCCCTGAGCCGTTCTGTGATGTATCCGGAAAAGCAGGTGTCCCCCCGGCCCGTCCGGCCGGAAAGGTTTCGAGCCTTGATGGGACAGGTAAAAATTTCCTTGCCGTCGTAAATCAGGATTTCTGTATTGTGGCTGATCATGATCTCTTTGGCACCCATGGCATACAAGGCTTTGGCGGCTTCAACCCGGTCGGAATAACCGGTAAGGATCTCTGCTTCCGCCGCATCGGTTTTGAGGAAATCAATGTCCGGCATGTATTCCAGCTTGTCTTCCCAATCGTAGAAATTCATGGTCTTGTCCGGCTCGATGTGGCGGAGGAGGCACTGAACGTCAACGGCGACCTTTCCCTTCGGCTTCATAGCCCGGAACAGTTCCCCGTGAAAGTCCCCGTAGGTCAGACCGGCGAAATGGTAGATTTGGGTATCCACCTCCGGTATTTCGTCCAGCAGAAAGGAGTCGCACCGGCCCATAGACACACATTCCCGCCGCTCCTTATCCGGAGTGAAATAGGTATTTCGGATGGAGGTGGTTTCTTTGGAAGGCTTCCAAAAAAGGTCGGCCTCGCAACCCCGAAAGGCTTCCTCCACCTTGACATCGGCAGGATTGAACTTGGTGAACAGGGCCGTCCGGTTTCCGCTGTTTGCCGCTGCAAATCCGGAAGCGATGATGGCACCTCCCACTTCTTTTCTCTCATTTCCTAAATGGTCAATGTTGTGGTCCAGGGATACCGGACCGATGACCAGTGTATCGTACTTCTTCATCATGTGAACCCCTTTTCTATATTTTTCTTGACCGCCCTCATGCCAGGCCCGCAAGTCAGGTGCTGCTTCGTTTTACCAGCCGGGTGCTGAGACAGATCCGCCGGTTTTCCACCGGCTTGCCGTTGATGATCCGGTCCAGGGCAATGACGCTCAGGGAACCCATCTGCTGGGTGTCGATGTGGATGCTGGTCAGTTCCGGTTCGATGACGGTGCAAAGGCTGCTGTTGTCAAATCCAACTACGGCCAGGTCTCTTGGAACCTGAAGCCCCTTTCGGAGAGCCGCCTTGACTGCCCCTACACCAATCACATCATTCATGCAAAAGATGGCATCCGGTGGTTCCGGCAGTGCCAGAAGCCGGCCGGCTTTTTCCATGGCATCCGGAATGACCGCTTCCGTATTTTCCAGGTATTCCTCCCGGACAGGTATCCCGTGCTTTCCCATGGTATCCAGAAACGCCTGGCGACGGATGGTAGTGATATAGGAGAAGAGGTTTCCCGATAAAAGGGCGATTCTTTTCCGTCCTCCTTCAATCAGGTGCTCCACTGCCTGAACCGTTCCCTGGTAGTCATCCGCTGTGACAGAAGGGAGATCGTATTTGTCCGAAACGCTGTTGACCAGTACGATGGGAGCGCCCCGATGATAAAGCCGATCCAGAAGCTGCTCCTGGCACTTACCGGCTATAATCACCCCATCCACACTTTTATTTTTGATCAACTGGGTAGTCTCCCCGGAAAAAGCCCGGGATGAGGCAACGTACACATTGTATCCCAGTTTTTCAGCTTCCTCCCGTACAGATTCGGATATGGCCGCATAGAAGGGATTGAGGTGGACCGGAAAATGCTGTTCATCCACCACAAAGGCGATGGTATGGTTCCGTTGTTTGACCATAGCCCGGGCAATGGTATTGGGGGAATATTTATAGTACTCCGCCGCTTCCCGCACCCGGCTCAAAGTATCCGGTTTGACCGCTGTGGGATTGTTAAAGGCTCTGGAAACGGTGGTGATGGAGCACCCGGCTCTCCGGGCTACTTCCTTGATGGTCGCTGCCACTTTTTTACCTCACTGACTACAGGATCCTTTGCCGGATTCCCCTGCGATTTATCGGGTATTGGTTCGCTTGAAGTTCCTTCGGATATAACCGAAGGCTAGGATCAGTACCAGAATGGTCATGATGACCGATGCGGAGGAACCCAGTCCCACCTGGAGCATCTTGACGCCGTACTGATAAATATATTGGGTAATAGTCGCCGTCGTGTTGGAGGGGCCGCCCTTGGTCAGGATGTTGACCTTGTCGAAGAGTCGGAAAGTATCGATGACCCGAAGCAGGACCACCATGATGACGTTGACCGTAATATTCGGAATCGTAATGTGAACGAACTGCTTCCAGGATCCTGCCCCGTCAATGGCGGCGGCTTCATATTGTCCCGAAGGAATGGACTGGAGAGCCGCATAGAGCAGAAGGAAGGCAAAGGGTGTATACTGCCAGATGTCGATGACCAAAATGGCGTAGAAAGCCGTGTTCACGTCCATCAGCCAGTTCACCGGAGCCAAGCCGAACATCTCCAGAAGGTTGTTCAGCAGTCCGTAGTTGTTGGAAAGCATGATTTGCCAGATCAGGGCCACCGTAACCGGCGGTAGGAGCATAGGCAGCAAGGTAGTGGTACGAATCAGCTTCTGCTGCTTCATGACGCTGTTGATTAGCACCGCCATACCAAGGCCAATCGCCACCTCAAAGAGTACGGCAAGGATCGTAAATTTCAGGGTATTCCAAAGGGCTTGCCTGAAATAGGGATCGTTGATGATCTTCGTATAATTGGCAAAGCCTACGAACTCAGGAGCCGAAGTGCTCAGGTAATAGTAATCCGTCATGCTGTACCAGATGACAAATCCCAGGGGGAATATGCTCAGGGCGGTTAAGATCAGCATGGTGGGCGAGCTCATGATATAGGCATATAGTGTATTGTTGTTTTTCACGTTCCTTACCCCTTTTACTTGTTGATTGCTGTTTTCCCCCAGAGGGGAAAGCTGCCGGGCCAGGACAAAGCCCGGCAGCCGGATATTTGTTGATCCTTCAGCGAAGGGAATCCTTATTTCATGATTCCTTCAATGGCTGTCTGAGAGTCAGCCAGAGCCTGTTCGACGCTCTTGGTGTTGGAGATGGCATTGGATAATTCGATACCAAATACGTTTTCGATTTCGCTCCACAGCGGAGTTCTCGGTCTTACTCTGGACTGTTCGGTAGCATCCAGAAGGGTAGCATAGAAGGGGTATTTGGCAGACAGTTCTGCATCGGTAAATACGCTTACTCTGGTGGGAACGGCGCCGGAATCAGCCGCAGCAATCTGAGTTTCTGCAGAGGTCAGGTATTCCAGCAGTTTGGTTGCCAGTTCCGGGTTCTGGGAGTTGGCGGTAACAGCCATCATCCAGTTTCCGATCACGCCGGAAGGATAGTCGGTGGCAGCAGCATCCACTTTACCGGGGATTCTGGCGTATCCGGCCATAGAACCTTCGGGACTGATGAACCAGCTGGGCCATCCAAGGCTCATAGCGGCTTTGCCGTCAGCAACGGAGGAAACGATATCGTTCTTTTCATAGTTGACGCCATTGGCCAGCAGTTCCTTGTACAGGTTCAGGGCTGCAACAGCTTCCGGAGAGTTGACTACTACATTCCAGTCTTCGTCAAAGATGTCTCCGCCATAAGCCCACAGGATCGGCATGAAGTCGCCCACGATGGGGTTCCCCTGCTGTCCGCGGATGACGTAACCAATTTTTCCATCTTTTCCATTGACTGCTTTGGAGATTTTCAGAACATCAGCCCAGTTATCAGGAACGGTTGCTCCGGCTGCATCCAGGACGCCCTGGTTGTAGAACAGAAGGGTAACATTTCCGGCAAAGGGAAGAGCATAGGTGTCGCCGGTTCCGTAAGGATCCTTACCGATCATCAGGGATGCTTCTACAAAATCTTCGTCATCCACATAACCGGCTTCGGTCAGGTTCAACATCATGCCGGCCTGAGCGTATTCGGGCATCCAGGGATCATCGATCATCATCAGGTCATAGGTGCCTTTTTCGTTCTTAGCATCCAGGGAAACCTTCTGCTTCAGATCGGCGGCTTCCAGGCCAAGGACCTCGATGGTGCAGTTGTTGTCGGCTTCAAACTGTGCTTTTACGGCGTTGATGACATCAACATGGGATCCGCCTCTGGCTGCAATGACCAGGTTGACCGGGCCTTCGCTCTCAGCAGGTTCACCGCCGCCACAAGCTGCAAAGCTGCCGATGACCAGCGTCAGAACTAAAAGAATGGCTAAAGTCTTTTTCATTTCTTCTCCTCCTTATTGATAGTTTCCTTTTGTATTTATAACGCAAAGCGCATTATAACGGGTGACAGGCTTCTTTGCAGAACCGTTGAAGGACCTCTATTCCTTGACCGCGCCGCTGGAAAGACCGGCGATCAGGAAGTTCTGGGCGATGATGACGAAGATGGCAATGGGCACCAGGGACAGAACGCCGCCGGCAGCGATATTCCCCCATTGGGCCAGTTCCTGCTCACTGTTTAAGGTGGCCAAGGTCAGGGGAATGGTGAACTGGGAAGGACTCTGAACGAATATGACGCCGTACAAGTACTCATTCCAGGAGGTCATGAAGGACAGGATGCCCACAGCGGTGATGCCCGGCAGGACCTGGGGCAGGACGATTCGGGTAAAAAGCTGGTTTTCCGAAGCACCGTCCACGGCCGCACTCTCTTCCACTTCCAAAGGCAGGCTTTCGAAGAAGGTGATCATGAACCATACGATAAAGGGTATGTTGATCAGCATGTGGGACAGGATCAGCGGAATCTTGGTGGCCAGAATGCCGATGTCGTTCATCATGATGTACAAAGGCAACGCGAAGGCTATGGGGGGCAGGACCCGAAGGAGCAGTGCCCAAAAGAGCATGGGGCCCTTCAGCTTGAACTTGAAACGGGCTCTGGCCAGGATGTAGGCGCAGGCCAGTCCGAAGACCAGCGATAGGGACAGGGACACCAAGGTGACGATGAGGCTGTTTTTAATGGATGTCCCGAAATTCTTGTTTTCAAAGAGGTCCTGAAAGTGTTCCAGGGAGAAACTGTGGGGGAACAGAGACAAGGCCCCGGTCAGTTCGCTTCCGCTCCGGATGGACAGGGACAGCATCCAGTAGATGGGAAACAAGGTCCACACCAGCAGGAATGCGATCAGGAAAATCTTCAGGATTCTTTTGGGCAGTGGTTGTTTCATTTCGTTCTCTCCTAATGTATGATTGGCTGAATGAGATCAGCTTCGAAATCAATGGTCAGTACCGATCCGGGGGTTTCGTCGGAATTAGGGCCGCTTTTTCTCATGTCTCCGGTGATGAAAACCTGGTTGGGCTTTCCTTTCCTTTCCAGGAATACCCGGATCCGTTCCAGAATTTCCGGGGCTGCGCTGTTGTAGGTCCGGTTCTTGTCGGCACAGATGACGAAGATGTCCGGATCGGCTGCCTGAAGCATGGATTCCGGCATACCGTCCGCCTGTCCGTGGTGGGTCAGCTTCAGTACATTTGCCCGAAGGTCCAAATGGGTTGCCAGTTCATCCCATCCTTCCACCTTGTCCCCTGTCAGCAGGGCTCCTTTCCCGTCCTTCCGGAGATGAAAGGCCAGGCTGGTGGAGTTGCAGTTCCGGTCCAATCGGAGGTATTGTTTGAGGAACTCGGTTTCGTCGGATTCCCGGATCATGGCGTTGAATTCCCCGGTTACCTGGTCAGCTTCCTCCCGGGACATACCCAGTGGTGTGACCCAGAGGCCTTCGAAATCCTGGAGCCCGTCTTCTTGGGTGATCCGCCGGATAGGGATTCCCTTTTTGTACGCCATTTCCAGCAAGCGAAAATAAAGGAGAATGGCTTCAAAATAGAGGCGCTCTGCGCTGCTTCCTTCCAGGATCATTTGCTTTTGCTCCAGGATTCCGCGCGGGGGAATTTCCGGCAGCATATTGACCCACAGTTCCTCCACCGGAATTTCTTCCAATACCTTGAGGAGGCCCCCCACGTGATCATCGTGAATATGGGTCAGCACCATCCGATCGATTTTCCGGATACCGGATTGCTTCAAAAAATCAAAAAGCATGATAGCAGAAGGGGGTTGATAAATATACTCCTTGTCGGAGCCCCCATCCACTACCATGCAGAAAGTGCCGTACCGAATGACGATCGCTTCCCCGTATCCCACGTTCAGAAAATCGATTTGCATAAGTTCTCCTTCGTATGAAAACGTTTTCATGCTTTACCTAAAAATACACCACATGAAAACATTTGTCAACAACCAACTTTATAAGCAGTTCCGCCAACTGGCGCAAATAAATTTAGATAAAAACAAAAAAAGCAAGCGTTCTCAACCTTTTCAGGCATCAAACGCTTGTCGTTTATTGTCGAAAACCAACCAACTATCAGAACTGCTTATAAAGTTGGCATTTTTCCTGGCCCCGTAGGACCCGGAGGGTTCCCTGGGCCAGGGCTTCCATCTCGGCTTCGCCGGCAAATACCAGAATGGGAGCCAGGAAAGATACCCGATCCCGAATCCAGCTAAGGAGCATGTCGTCATGGGCCAGTCCACCGGTGATCAGGATTCCGTCCACGTTGCCCTTCAGGACGGTGGCCGCGGCGCCGATTTCCCGGGCTATCTGATAGGCCATGGCTTCGTAGATCAGCCGGGCATAAACGTCCCCTTCCCGGATCCGCCGGCCCACTTCCCGGCCGTCGTTGGTACCCAGGTAGGCCACCAGTCCTCCCCGGCCGGTCAGCATTTTTTTCATTTCCTGGCGGGTGTGCTTACCGGAATAGCAAAGTTCCATCAGGGAGGAAGAAGGCAGACCGCCAGCCCTTTCAGGAGAAAATGGACCGTCTTCCAGAGCGTTATTTACGTCAATGACCCGTCCTTTCTGATGGGCCCCGACGCTGATTCCCCCGCCCAAATGGGCCACGATCAGGTTGGCTTCTTCATATTTCTTCCCCAGCTCCCCGGCACCCCGCCGGCCTACAGCTTTTTGGTTCAGAGCATGGAAAAAACTAATCCGGGGGATTTCTGGCAGACCGGAAATCCTGGCCAGATCCTCCATCTCATCCACCGCCACCGGATCCACGATATAGGCCTTAATTCCCAGTTCCGAAGCGATGCTGTGGCTGATCACGGAGCCCAGGTTGGAAGCGTGGTTCCCCCCGACAGCATTCCTCATATCCTCAAGAATCCGGTCGTTCACCTCATAGGTTCCCCCTTCTAAGGGGCATAGCAAGCCGCCCCGGCCTGCCACCGCATCCAGTTCTTCCAGAACCACCTGCTTTTCCTTCAGCACCTCCATAATGTCCCGCCGGCGGAATTCATACTGATCCATAACGGTGACATAGGGGGCCAGTTGTTCCTCGGAATACCGGATCCCTTCCTCAAACACCTTCTCTTCATTCCTGAAAAGGGCGATTTTAGTGGAAGTCGAGCCGGGATTGATGACCAGAATATTGAAAATTTTGTCCATCCGCTACCTCCTGTTTTTCTATTAAAAGGTCGACAGAGAATCGTCCAGGATCCCTATCAGTTCATCCATTTCTTCCTCCGTTATGATGTAAGGGGGAGACAGCAGAATGGATTCGCCCAGGAATCCATCTATGAATCCGGCACTGGGGTAGACCAGAAGACCCTTTTGGAAGCAGATTTCCACCAATTTAGCGGCAGCCCGCTTCTCCGGCTCGAACAATTCTCCCTTGTTTCTTAGTTCCAGCCCCCACAGCAAACCCTTACCCCTAATTTCATGAACCAGGTCCGGGTATTTGGCCTTTAACGCCTTCAGGGAGAATTCCAGGCGGATTCCCATTTTTTCCACCTTTTCCAGAATATCATGTTTTTCCATATAATCCAGTACCCGGTTGGCGGTGGCAGCAGACAAAGGGTTGCCGCTGAAGGTGTGACCGGTAGAAAAAGCATCCACAGAGGAGGCGACCCTTTCGCTGGCCAGAATTCCCGCTATGGGAGCATAGCCGCTGGCGATCCCTTTTCCGAAGCATAGTATGTCCGGCTTTATATTCCAGTGCTCACAGGCGAAAAAGGCGCCGGTCCTTCCGATTCCGGTGATGACCTCATCAAAGATCAGGAGTATGTCGTTATCCCGGCAGATTCGCTCAATGATGGGAAAGTATTCATCGGGGGGCGTGATGCCGGCCCCGGAGGCACCGGTTATGGGTTCAGCGATAAAAGCGGCAATGTTTTCGCTGCCGATTCGGCGAACCAGTTTTTCCAGGTACCGGGCGCAGAAGATATCACATTCCGGATAGTTTTTTTCATAAGGACAATGGCTGCAGAGGGGCAGCTCCAGCAGGGGATAATCCCTGAGGTAAGGCGCATACTCCTTTCGCCGTCCCGCATTACCCGACATGGAAAGGGAGCCCATGGTGGATCCGTGGTAGCTGCTCCACCTTGAAATAATCCTTTGTTTTAGCGGTTTACCCTGCCCCCGCCAATAGGAATAGGCCATCTTCATGGCTAGTTCCGTGGCTTCGGATCCGCTGTTGGCAAAGGCTGCTCGGTTGCCCTCACCGGGAGCCAGAAGGTCCAGCCGATTGGACAGGGTTTCCAAAGCTTCACTGTAAAACTGATTCCGATAGGTGAAGGTGATCCGGTCCATCTGGTCCTTCATCCCCTGGAGGATTTCCTGGTTGCTGTGGCCCAGGCTGACGGTCATGGCTCCCCCACAGCCGTCGATGTACCTTCTGCCCTCCGTATCCAGGATATAGATTCCTTCCCCTCGGTCTGCCAGGGGTGGGTTAAAATCCGGCGTGGGGGGAAATAGGCTGGGTTCCCTTCTTTTTACATCCATCCTCTTCAAGTCCATCGGTGCTTCGTCCTTCATGCTTTTTCTCCTTATCCTTCGGCCTGCAGTCGCTGGCTCTGACGTCTCATTTCTCTTTCAGAGTAGCACAAAGTTCACACGTTGCCCAGATGGATTTTTTTCAATCCGGCCCTTCGCCCCGTCTCCCTGGCCTGCTCCATGATTTCCAAGGGCGTCGGCGGCGTATCGGCCATCTTCCAGGCGGGGAAAAATCGGCTGATGTGCCAGGGAACTTCCGGGCTCATTTCTCTTGCAATAAAGGAGGAGATGGTCTCAAAATCCGACCGGCGGTCATTAACACCCGGGACAATCAGGGTGGTGACCTCCACGTGGACTCCGGCCCGGTGCATTATTTTCAGGGTATCCATGACGCCAGTTCCCGTTCCGCCACAATACTTCCGGTAAGTCTGATCGTCGCCGCACTTCAGGTCCACGTTGGCGGCATCCATCCAGGGAATCAGCACAGCCAGGGCTTCCGGACTCATGTATCCGTTGGTCACCCAGATATTCCGAAGGCCCTTTTCCCTGGCGATTTTCATGGTATCCAGAGCATATTCAGCGAAAATGGTAGGCTCCGAATAGGTGTAGGAAATGGAAGGACAAAGATACTCAAAAGCGCTTTGGACATGTTCCTCCGGCAGAATATTCTCCCCGGGGATAGGCTTGTTGGGCTTGGGGCTCTGGGAAATCTCCCAGTTCTGGCACCAAAGGCAGTGGAAATTACAGCCCGGAGCGGCGAAGGAATAGGTCCTGGTTCCCGGCATAAAATGATACAGAGGCTTTTTTTCGATGGGATCAATGTTCAGGGCAATGGTTTTCCCATAATTGAGAGCGTACAAAATCCCCTCCCGGTTTTCCCGGACACCGCAGATTCCACGGTTCCCGGGAGCAATGGTACAGTAATGACGGCAAAGGCTGCAGCGGACCTTCCCTTGCTCCCGTTTTTCGTAGAGCATGGCCTCTTTCAAGCTGCCATTTGTGATGCTGTTCATCTTCTCTCACACCCCTTCTGCGATTTTTCGGAGCAACTCTGCTTTGTCCGTCTGTTCCCAGGGCAGTTTGAGATCATCCCGGCCAAAGTGGCCATAGCAGGCGGTCTGACGGTAGATGGGCCGGCGCAGATTCATGTCCCGTATGATGGCAGCCGGCCGCAGATCCATCTTTTCCCTCAGGATTTTTTCCAGAGCTTCTTCCGGAATCCGGCCCGTTCCGAAGGTCCGGACCAGAAGAGATACCGGGTGGGCCACTCCGATGGCATAAGCCAGTTGGATCTCACATTTGTCGGCCAGTCCGGCGGCAACTACATTTTTAGCCACATAACGGGCTGCATAAGAGGCGGACCGATCCACCTTGGTGGGATCTTTGCCAGAAAAACAGCCGCCTCCATGGGGAGCATAGCCCCCGTAGGTGTCCACAATGATTTTCTTCCCTGTCAAGCCTGAATCTCCCTGAGGCCCACCGATGACGAAGCGGCCTGTCGAATTGATAAAATAGTTGGTTCTGCAATCTAAAAATCCTTCCGGAATCACCTCCCTGATCACTTGATGGATCATGTCCTGGCGAATCTCCTCATTGGTCGCCCAATCCTCATGCTGGCAGGCAATGATTACTGAAGCCACCCGAACCGGCTTTTCCCCTTCGTACTCTACTGTCACCTGGGTCTTTCCATCAGGTCTCAGATAAGGAATGGTCCCGCTTTTCCGGACCTCTGCCAGACGCCGGGCCAATTTGTGGGCCAACATGATGGGCAGTGGCATCAATTCCTCCGTTTCCCTGCAGGCATATCCAAACATCAGCCCCTGGTCCCCGGCTCCCAGCTGATCCAGTTCGTCCCCAAGGCCCTTTCGCTGTTCCAGGGATGCGGAGACCCCTGTGCTGATATCGGTCGACTGCTTGTCGATGGCCAGGAGAATCCCGCAGGAATTCCCGTCAAATCCCAGTTCCGGCCGGGTATAGCCGATCTCCCGGATGACGCCCCGTGCGGTCTCCGGAATATCCACCTCTGCCTTGGTGGTAATCTGGCCGTAAATCAGGGCAAACCCGTTGCAGGCCGTCACGTCACAGGCCACCCGGGCCATGGGGTCTTTTTCTAAAATGGCATCCAGTATTCCATCGGATATCTGGTCGCACATTTTATCCGGATGGCCTTCTGCCACCGATTCTGAGGTAAACATCCACCTTCTCATCATTTTTTCCCCCTTTAGACAATTCAGTGCAAATTGGCATCTATATTCAATTTTCCAGTTCAGCCCATTATGGCAATTCAATCCGCTTTTTCAGTTTTTTCGTTTCCAAGCTGAGTGCATAAATTCCCTTTCCGAATTCCTGCAGCTTCTTCTCTGCTGCGTGGAACAGGGTCCCCTCCGGATACTTTCCGTCCAGGCCCGGCTCCCCGGTGGGCTGCCCTGTCAGAATTTCCAGCCCTTCTTCGATGGTGGATACCCCGTACACATGGAATTCTCCCCGGGAAGCCGCCTGAATCACCTCTTCCCGAAGCATCAGGTTCCGGATGTTCTGCACCGGAATCAGCACCCCTTCTTCTCCGGTGAGCCCCCGTTTTTTACAGATATCGAAGAAGCCCTCAATTTTTTCGTTGACACCGCCGATGGGCTGTATTCTCCCCCGCTGGTCCACAGAACCGGTGACAGCCAGTCCCTGCTTCAGCGGAACTCCGGAGAGGCTGGAAAGAATGGCATAAAGCTCCGTACTGGAAGCACTGTCTCCCTCCACCTCATCGTAGCTCTGTTCAAAGGTGAGCTGGGCGGTCATGGCCAGGGGTTTTTTCTGCCCAAACTTGCCTCCCAGGTAGCCGGCTAAGGTCAGAACACCCTTGGTATGGATGCTGCCGCTCATTTCGGTCTCCCGCTCGATGTGGAGAACCCCCTCGTTTCCCGCATAGGTCCTGGCAGTGATTCTGGAAGGAATGCCAAAAGCGTACCCTCCCGTCTCCAGTACCGAAAGGCCATTGATCTGACCAATCTCCGCACCCTGGGTTTCAATCAGGATATTCCCTTTGCCGATGTGCTCCTGAATCTTCTGCTCGATCAGATTCAACCGGGACCGCATATCCTCGATGGCCTTTTCCATGTGACGTCGTTCCACCTTAGTTCCATGGGCTTGGCGGGCCAGAGCAGACGCCTCATAAATCAGGTTAGCCAGCAGGTTAAACCGAGTAGTTAGCTTTTCCTGATCTCCCGCCAGCCGGGAACCGTATTCCACCAGACTTCCCATGGCACCGGTGGTCAGGGGCAGTTGGCTTTCCTTCCTGCAGGTCTGACCCACGAAATGGGCATATTTTTTAAGATTCTCCGGCGTCCGCTTCATAGTGGAATCAAAATCCGCCTTGACCTTGAAGAGCCGCCGGAAATCCTCGTCGTAATAATCCAGCAACGTAAAAAGGTAGGGGGTTCCCAGGAGGATCAGCTTCAGATTCAGGGGAATTGGTTCCGGCTTCAGACCCACGGTCGGCACCAGCCGATACTGCTCCCCGATGTTCTCCACGGTGGTTTTCCCGTATTTCAATGCTTTCTTCAGGGCTTCCCAGGAAAAGGGATCTGACAGGAGGTCGTGGACGTTGAGTATCAGGTATCCTCCGTTTGCTCGATGGATGGCCCCGGACTTGATCATGGTAAAGTCGGTGCTCACCGCCAACACCTGGCTCTTGTATTCGATCTTGCCGAAGATGTTGTAATAGTAAGGGCTGGATTCGAAGACCACAGGAGCCCCTTTCCCCGGCTCATTGCTGACGAAAACGTTCACTTTGAAGCGGTTAAAGGGGTCTTGCTCCTCCGGATTCATGAAAGGAATCATCTGCCCCATCCCTCCATCGGGGATTCGGAAAATCAGGTGGTTTTTTTTCACATCCTCCAAAACCTGGTCCAGATAATGGATCACCTTTGGAAAATCCTTATATTTGTCCTTCAGACGGTTGATCTGAAATTCGGCAGCGGCGGCAGCAACGCTCTGCTCAAGCTGAGCGATGGCTTCCTTGGCCTTGTTTTCATATTTTTGACCCTCCCGCAGGGCTTCATCCAGTTTTTGGCCTAAAAAACGACCCCGCTCCTCCATTTTTTCCCGTTCCTCCTGGGGCAGTCCGTCGAAATCTTCCTTGGGAATGGGCTTGCCGTCCTTCATGGGAATCAGCATGATCCGGGGTGGAATCTGCTGGAGGGTGTAACTATTCTCTGCAGCCACTTCCTCCATCCGCTGAAACAGGGAATCCATTTTATTCTGAAGAGATTCCACGATGCTGGTTTTCTTCTTCTCGTAGACGCTGCTTTGGAATGCTTTGGGAATAAAGACTTTCAGATCCTCCACCAGGGCTTCCATGTCGGTCTGAAATATTCGGCCCTGCCCAGCAGGAAGGGACACAGCCAGGGGTTGATCCTGAGTATCGAAATTGTTCAAATAACACCAGTCCTCCGGTTCCTTTCCGGCGACGGCAAAATCCGTTACGATCTTCATGGTGCAGGTGCTCTTCCCCGTTCCCTGGGGCCCGGTGACATAGATGTTGTACCCCGGTGCTTCCATGGCAAGACCAAAGGTGAGGGACCGGATTCCCTGCTCCTGTCCGATGAGGCCATCCAGTTCATCCCCTTCCTGTTCCGGATCGTAGAAAAGAGCCGCATCCTTCTCCGTGCAGACCAGTTTCAGTTTGTCCGAGGAAAGCCGATATTTTTCCGAAGCGATTCTGTTCATGGCAGACACCTCCCCATACCATTCCACGAGGCCAATTTGCCCACGTCTCTGGCTCCATTATATCACCGGGCAAACGGGGCTGGCGGCGGGCAAGTCTGACGGGATTCGACGTTTTCACAGAATTTGTGCAAATTTTCATGTCAAATTATAAGAAAAGACTTGAAACCGGGGAACAAAAATCATATAATATAGAAGTTCGCAGAACAACGGGGCGTGGCTCAGCTTGGTAGAGCACTTGACTGGGGGTCAAGAGGCCGCAGGTTCAAATCCTGTCGCTCCGACCACAGAAAAAGACGGTTTCAACAGCCGTCTTTTTTATTTTTTGTCACAATTGCGTTTTAAGAATAATGTCGATAACCTACGACAAGTGTTGGAAAAATCAAACTCGGATAAAGACTATTCAAGCCTCCAATTCGTTAAGATATAAATAAGAGTGTTTTTGTAGAAGGAGGTATCAAGATGAAAAAAATATTAATCCCAGTCGATGGGTCGGAACATTCCCAGAAAGCCTTGGCACAGGGCCGGATCATGGCCGACGCCTTCGGGTGTCAGATCCTGTTGGTCCACACGGTGGAAGGGCTTAATCTTCCCCGCGGTTTCAACATCGCCGTACCAAAGATCGAAAGAGGTAAAGGCGTTTACGATGAAAACGACATGAAGGAAGCCGAGGAAATGCTTCAGGCCTATAAAGAAACCTTCGGAGACAAGAAGGAGCTAGTATCCACCCAGGTGCTCCAGGGTTTTGCCGCAGACGAAATCATCAAGCTCCTCAACGAATCCGACGTGGATATGGCCATCCTGGGTTCCCGGGGAATCAGCTCTCCTCTATATCGGAACATCCTTGGAAGTGTCACCAACAAGGTTCTCCATCATGCAGAAAAGCCGGTACTGGTAGTCCAATGAATCCTGGCCGGAAAGCTTTCATACTCAAAATAAAGAAGGCAGCTGAATGGCGGCCTTCTTTTCTATTCATAATATGGATCCATAAAGAGGAGCATGAAACTAGAGTTGATTTTCCACGTAGTCTCTCTTGCTCCTTCGTATATATAACCAAGAACCCAGCACTATCCAAATAAGAGCGAATCGCAGCCCGCCCATCACATATCCTCCGAGAACATCCCAGCCAACGCCTTTCAGCATCAGGTCCTTCATGGGATTTGCATAGTAATAAAGAGGCCAGACCGCTTTCATTACAGGTGCAAAGCCTTTAGCCATCATGTATTCCGGCCAGCCGAAGCCGCTGCTCAAAAAGCTGGGCACTGCAAGGAACATAACAAACTGGATGCTATGAGTAACATCGTCAAAAATGCTGGCAATAACCAGCGACACGCCGAACAGGCACAACAGAAAAACGCTGTGGATCAAAAGGATATAACGGATCTTTCCGTTCATAGGGACGGCAAAAAAGACTTTTGCAAGAATAAGGCAGCATACCAGGCTGATCGTATTCAACAATACAAATACGCCGATTTTAAAAACGGCCTGCCCCGTTTGCAAGCTTTCAGTCTTTCGCCCCTTTAATCGATTGGCTATGCAAGATTTTTTCTCATGGATCAGCACCGCAGGCATCACGGCCAGGATTGTCTGCTGGACAAAAATCGCAAGCAGCCCCGGGAACAAATAGTAAAAGTATCCGAATTGTGGATTAAACAAGGCTCTTTCTGCTACATTCAACGTGTAAACATGCTGCTCTGCGGCTGTTGGGTTCATCCCTCCGGCTTCCAGGTATTTCATCTGAATATTGGCATTGGCCATAGTCAGAATAGTCATCGTATAGAGCTGAATGTTATTGCCAATCAGGAAATTGCTGCCGTCCACCAAGACTGCTGCTTCCGCTCCGGACTTCGTGCCGATAGCTTGCTCAAATCCATCGGGAAGGATGACCGCTCCATGAATCTCCCCCTTTAGTAGGGCTTCCTCCAACTCCTGATAAGATTCAAAGCCTTCCACCACATGAAAGGTCGGGCAATCATAAAAGCTGTCCGCAATAAGCCTTGAAGTGGTGGAATTATCCAAATCATAGACGGCCAACGGAATGTTTTCTACAAAAACAGGGCTCATAACCGTTCCGAACAACACCGTAAAAAGCATTGGTATCAATAGCAAAATCAGATGAGGCCTGATTCTTAACAGCCTTCGTTTGATGTTCATTTCTGTATTCACGCAGCCATCATCCCCCATTTCTTCCTTTTCCTATCCATCCATCGATTCACCAAATAAAGAAGGAATAGGCCCGCAGATATGAACAGGAACATGGCATAAAAGGCCATGCTTAAATGCTCTATCCCAACCGGTTTGAGGCAGAGATTCCGTATCCCCTCCCCATAGTAGGTGAAGGGCAGGATTTTTGCCAAAGCCTGCATCCCAGGCGGCATCGCCAGTACTGGCCAAGTGTAACCACCAAGAATTGCTGTCGGGAGAACCAAAATACAGGAGATTTGAGTACAAAAGGTTCGTTCTTCAAAGAAGGACCCCATAAGATACCCCAGCAAGGTAATGCTATAGGAAAAAAGAATCGTTAATAAAATTCCCCCTGCAATAGTTCCCTTATAGGGCATATCAAAAAATAGCCACTGAATGCCCATCACCAATCCAATAGAGCATGCGCCCACCAGGCTCCATTGCAACACGACTGTCATGTGCCGGACAAAATTGATCCCCTTCTTTTGATTTTCCCAGCCCCGTTCCGCACCCGTAATAGCCATGGCAACCTGAACGATCGCAGCCAGCATCCCAGGAAGGATAAAATACCGGAAGCTCTTCGTCGGATTATAGAGAATTCTCGTGGTGGCATCAATGGGTATTACCTGGTTCTTAATCTGATTAAATACGACGTTTTGCTTTCCCTGAAACACTTTGGCCATATAATCCCCTTTGACGGTCAGGAGGATTTCGCTCATCGAGGACTTGGAAGATACGATGACCGCCATCGTTGACCCATCATACACGGTCAGTATCTTAGGTTCCTTTCCCGCCTGGAGGTCCGCTTCAAAATCAGCTGGGATGATAACCCCGACATGGGCCTTTCCCTCATACAAATATTGCTGTATTTCTTCATAGGTTCCCGGCCGATCAACAATATCAAAGTACGGGCTCTTTTCTATGATTCCGATATATTCCCGACTGAAGGACGACCCGTCAGCATCCATCACCACCGTTGGAATAGATATAGCAACATCTGCTTTCATCTGGTACCCCAGAATCAAGCTGGCGGACATGGGAATCACCAGAAATACCAGCAAGGTCATGATCAAACGCTGGTGCTTGATTTTAAACTCTTTTGCTTGCCAAAGGAACCGACTATTGTTCATACCCATGGCTATCTGCCTTCCGATTCATCGAAATTCACCATCACGGTCATATCCGCATAAAGATCTTTTTCTACAGGGAATATTTTGATCTTGACACCATAGGAAAGCACATCGAAGTCACCATTTTCGTTGGTTGCCCTTTTCGTTGCAAAATCTGGCTTTGTATTGATGCTTATGACCTTCCCTTTCACTTTTTCATCTGGAAATGCCGGGAAAGAAAGACTCACTTCCTGGCCCAGGTGAACTTTCTCCAAATCAGTCTCCTTGACATTGACCTCTACCCAGGGTTTTTTTGTTGAAGTAATGGTGGCTACTGGCATGCCGGTCGAAATCAATTCCCCTTCGTCAACATTGAGGACGGATACAACACCATCAATAGGAGCCTTAATCACCGAATCTTCCAAATAGCTGTTAACTTCTGCTACCGCTCCCCCAGCTTGTTTTAGCAAGGCATCTGCTGCGGCCTTGTCTTCTGCACGAGCTCCTTCCAGTGCCATGCTATACATTTCCTTTGCCGCCTTGTATTGTGCTTCCGTCTGGTCGAAGACTGCTTGAGAAATGGCCTCTTGCTCCAACAGGGTTTTCATTCGGTCATAGGTCTTCTGCGCGTATTCAAAAGCAGCTTCAGCCTGAGCGACCTCCTGATTTCTCGCACCTTCCGATGCCTTTTCTGCCTGAGCCCGGGCAGCATCCTGCGCGCCCTCTGCCTGCTGAAGCTTTGCTTCAACGGTATCACACATCAGTTTAACCAGTGGATCTCCAGCCTGTACCCAATCCCCTTCCTCTACTAAAATTTCCTCAATATTTCCTGCCAGCTTGGAGTTTAATGTGGATTCTTTCATTTTAAGACTCCCCTGAACAACCAGGGCCTTTGATGGATTATTCTGAATGGCAGCATATCCGATGCCGCTTCCCAAAAGAGCTAAAATCAAGACTATGATTAGAACGATTGATGTTACCGAATAGGTTTTCCCTTTTATTTCCATTTCTTTTTTCATCACTTATTCCCTTTCTGACTTTGACACTTGTAAAGCAATTCGCTTTCATGCATAATTAATCTATATCTTTTCTATGGAGGACCTCATGCCTTGTAACGGTAAAAACGAGCTAACAAAAAGAGCTCTTGCTCAATCCTTAAAAAAGCATCTTGCGAAGAAGCCCTTAAACCGCATCAGTATTCGAGAATTGGTTGAAGATTGCGGATTTAACCGACAAACATTCTATTACCATTTTCAAGATATTTATTCCCTATTGGAGTGGATGCTCGACCAGGAAATCGTTTCGGTGTTCCGGGAAGACGAAAACTTTCTGTCCTGGCAGGATGCCGGGCTTCATCTCTTGCACTACATCCAAAAAAATGAGGCGATTTCTTTATGCATCCTTCACTCGGTTGGGAGAGATTCCCTCAAGCAACTCCTGTATAAGGATGCCTATAATGTCTCCATAAAATTCCTAATGGAAAAATGTCAAGGCTTAGACGCCAGTGAACAAAACTACAAAACTCTGGCCCATTATTACAGCATCTCTTTTGCCGCACTTCTTGAGGATTGGGTTACCAGCGGCATGAAGACTTCACCGGACGAGGTACTGCGTACCCTTGAACTCATCGTTACCGGCACTGCCCGTCAAGCCATGGAAAGGCTCATCATGGACAAGTAGCCGGAAAGCAGCAGCAGGATACAAAAGTTTTATAATGGTATTCGCATTGTCCCTACACTTTGTGCATTTTTAAAAGCCTCTGCCGACAAGTTGTATTCCGAAATGGCTTTCACCACATTCAAATCGGCTTTATAATAGCTGACCTGTGCATTCAACACCTCCTGAACGGTGCTGAGGCCTTGCTCATTGGTCAGTTTCACGAGCCTCAAGCCTTCTGCTGCATAGTCACGCAGTGCGATTGCCGCATCCAGCGCTGCCCTTTTATCCTGTAATTGTGCCGCTTTATTTCGCACATCTATTTCGATTTTTGCTCTGGCATCCCTGGAGGTTTTTTCAGCTTCCAGGCTTCTAACCTGGGCCGTTAGATAGGTTGCCGAATTTTTAGGATAATCCTTCACCTGCTCAAATAGCAATTGATAAATATCCCGTGCAAAATCAGCTCCTCTGATTTCATTTCTATTAGACAGCCCTTTCTTTACAGCCTCTTCCGTGTCGATCGCCTCTTCTGTCGTGGCTGACAGCTCGTCAGTCAAAATCACTTTCTGTAGGACCGGACATCCCAGCAGATAGTTCAAGCTCATATGGGCATTCTCCATCATTGTTTTTGCGCTTCTCACTTCTTTTTCGGCTTCCGTGACAGAGCTTTTTGCCTGAAGCACATCTTTTTTGGAAAGAAGTCCGACGTTTTTCTTTGCTTGGACATCCATCAGTAATTTTTGTTGAGATGTCAGATTCTCCATGGCGATTCGATAGTTTTCTTCCGCCAGCAGCACGCTTCCATACAGATTGATCGTATCTTGTTTTATCTGGTTGATATCTGCTGTAAAGTTATTATCTGCATTTTCATTAGCAAAATTTCGCCTTAAAGACATAATTTTTTTATTTCCGCTGGTGACACCTTTTTCTTGTGCGCTCATGATCATGTCCATTAAACTTTGATAGCCAAGTTTATTGGCAACCATATCCTGGATGGTTGCATCGGGTATCCCTTCAATGGAGTCGATAGCATCAAGTACTTTATTAATTCGCTGATATTGCTCACTATAACCTTTGGCAACGGCTTGATCTGCTTTTCTATTCAAATCTGCTGTCTCTGCCTGGGTACTCTCCGTCGTCATCCGAACCAGTGCTTCTTCCAAGGTCAACTGCAATGCCGCTGATGTAGTAACATCACCTTCCGTCATTTCCTCTGGAGCGCATTCCGCCGAGGCCACCGCTCCGCTACACATAAAAATTGTCAGCATCATTGCTGCACATAGTAATTTTTCTCTTATCACTTTCAACCTCCTGTTATTGTTCCATAAACAAGATAATTCAATCCTCTTAACATTTAAATAGTCAATCCGCGATAAGTGTTGAAATTTTATACAAATCCAGAGCGTTGTCTAATAGAAATATGTTAAAGCCCTCGCAGTTTATAATCAAAAAAAGCCAACGGACGGGATAGACTCCCGTCCGTTGGCTTTTCCACTATTCTTTATTTTTTCTGTCTTTCATGATTGGCTGCCACCCTCTATAGACGGTGGCGGTATCCGCTCTACTATTTACTTTCTGCAACCAGCTCTGCCAGACAGTCATCCCATCCCTGGATCAGCCGGTCGATGTCTTCGTTGGAAGCACAGGGTGGTACCAGCATCATGTTGTGGAACGGAGTGATGATCAGGCCTCGGTTGGACAGATAGACGTGGGTGTAGTACATCAGCTGCCAGTCGAAGTGATTCTTGGCTTCGGTACCGTTCTTCGGCAGTTCCGGCATGAACTGCAACTCACATCTGGCTCCGCTTCGGGTGATGCTCCACTGAACGCCGTGCTTTTTCAGGACAGCATCCAGACCGTTAGCCAGTCGGTCCAGGCCAGCGAACATTTTTTCAAAAGCTTCTTCAGTTGCGACCTTAGTCAGTTGTGCTCTCATGGCTGCGATGGCAAAGGCATTGGCCGATAAGGTGCCGCCGATTCCCATGGGATCGGATACGCCCGCATGTCCATAGGTTGCGTTGATTCTGTCTGCCACTTCCTGTGTGAATCCGTAGGAAGCGATGGGAACGCCGCCGGCAATGGATTTACCGATGGTCACGAAGTCCGGCTTCAGCCCATGAGCCTTGGTGTAACCGCCGTAACCTTCGGAGAAGGTGTGGGTTTCATCGATGATCATGTAGGTGCCGGTTTTAGTGCACAGTTCTCTTACAGCATCCAGATATCCCGGTGCAGGCAGAACCATACCACAGTTGGTCATAACCGGCTCCAGCAGGATGGCAGCACAGTCTCGCTTTTCCAGAGCCTTTTCAAGAGCATCGAAATCATTGAATTCGATGACGACGGACAGCTGATCCTTGGGCAGTCCCGGGTTCATATCGTAGTCAGACCTGAGCTTCAGTTTGCCGTCCGGTCCGATGTGGGGCAGAGTCTCATCCAGGCTTCCGTGATAGCTTTCGTTCATGGACAGGATTTTAGGACGTCCGGTCAGAGCACGGCAGTTTCGGATGACATACCTATTGGCTTCGGTAGCGGTCATGGCAACCTGCCAGTAAGGAAGGCCAAATCGTTTGCCCATTTCTTTACCGATTTCCAGAGAATCCAAAGTCGGCATCATGGCGGTGATTCCCTTGTCAGCCTGCTCCCGGATAGCCGCTACTGTGGCATCGGGGGAATGGCCGAACATAGCACCGGTATCGCCCAGGCAGAAGTCCACATATTCGTTGCCGTCAATATCTACCAGCTTGTTGTCCTTGGCGCTGGCCAGGAATATCGGATGATCCGTTCCCCAGTCACCCATCCAAGGCATGGGAACGCCGTTCAGCAGATTCTCGTGGGCCTTTTCAAAGGCTTCCTTGCTCTTCTTGGTCTTGCTATGGAAAATTTCATCTTCTCTTGCTCGTAATTTACCAAGAGTCTCATCGCTGACAATTCGATACGGGCTTTTTAAATCTGTAATCATTTTTGTTCCTCCCTTAATTAATTGCGTTTATATATTAAATTTAATTAATATCTTGAATAATGGGTTAAAATCTTCTCCATATGATTCGATTTCCATATTTGACAAATTTACCTTTTAACTATTTGCCGGTATTGCTATTTAGCATCCTCGGGTTTTTCGCAGGATATTTTTCCTCAAAGGTCAGTTCCCCACCGGTAAGCTTGATGTCTTCCCGCACATACCCGATTTTTTTAGCCACCATACGGATTCCCGCCGGCACCACAAAGCAGGCTAGTGACAGGAAGAATATAGCCCACTGGGACGAATCCGCCAGCAGGAAGGACAGCCCCACCACCTGGGCGATCATGGATATCACCGGGATCCACATGTGTTTAACGCCGGCCTTCAGATCTTTCACGTCATATCCCGCCTTGATGTACTTTCTGCGGAATCGGTACTGGGACATCATGATGCCCAGCCAGCAGACGGTTCCCGTAAATCCGGCGATGCTCAGCAGCATGGCATAAAATGCAGAATCCGGCAGGAGATAACCCAGTATGACAATGGCCCACATGGGAATGACTGTAAAGATGATAGCATTCTGGGGAGCCTGACGCTTGTTCAGCTTGGTCAGGAATTTGGGTGCCAGTCCGTCGATAGCCAGGGAATAGACCACCCGGGAGGTGGCGTAAAGCCCCGTATTGGCGCAGCTGAAAGCCGCGATGATGACGATGGCAGAGAATATCCAGGCAACTGGCTCTAGTCCGTAGGATTTCAGGACAACGGAGAAGATGGAATCATCCAGACCAGCCTCCGTATAGGGCATCAGCAATACCAACAGTCCAATGGGTACAATGAACAGGAATGCCACACGGAATACCACTGCCCGGCATGCCTTGGGAATGGCCTTTTCCGGGTTATCGGTTTCTGCGGCGGTAATCCCGATGATTTCAGTACCCTGGAAATTGACCAGGATCTGAACCAGCAGGATCATGACGATGGCAGGGCCATAGGGGAAAAGCTGCTCCGTAAAGGTCTTTTCCGCATTTCCGAAGTTCTGGGAAAAACCAATAAACCCTTCCGTGTTGCCCCAGAGTCCAAAAGCGATTCCTGCTGCCAGAATAATAAATACAATGATGGCAAAAACCTTAGTCATGGCCAGAGACGATTCGATTCTGGCAAAAATATCGACCCCGATTAGGTTGATGATGGTCAGCAAGGTCAATGCTCCCACCGAATATAGGAATATATTTCCCGGGATGAACACATTGAGCATGATGCCCACAGCCAGACATTCAGCAGGGACATAGGCTGCCCAGTTGGCCCAGAAGGACCAGCCGATTCCGGTAGCCACCGGTTCACCCAGAAATTCTTTCGAATAGGCCACAAAGGAACCCGTTCTCGGCAGGTTCATCAGCAGCTCCGCATAAGCGATCATCAGACCAAATACGATAAAACCAACCAGCGCATATCCCAGAATGATTCCGGGGCCCATTTCACTATAAGCATAACCGGTACCCAGAAAATATCCGGATCCGATGATACCGCCCATAGCAATAAATCCGACCTGCCAACCCTTGATGCCCTTTTTCAGCACCTGGTTGTCGGCCTTTACAGTTTCGATAGCCTTCTCTTCCAGCATCTCCATTTCCTCCAAGCCTTAACGATAAAGTATTAACCAATGGAATTCCGATTATATATAATGCAGGTTCCATGCCAAAACTTTATCAAACTTTATTTTAGAGGGTTTTTCGCTCTGTTTTTTCTTTATTTTTCTACTGTCATAGGGCTTTGATGCTTAATTTCCTTGGATTGTCAAGACTTGCTCCCGCCATCAAAGTTATTTCGACGTTGCCGGAATCTGGTTGCCCCGGAAAAACATCTGGCCCTGCAGACCCGGAAAAGTTGTCATTATTAGAAACTAATTTTCACATTTGACAATTTTCCATCTGTTTTGAATAGCACAAAAAACGGCAAGGTTTTGAATTCCCTGCCGCTTACCATCATTTATATTATTAATATCCCTCTTTCAAAGCCTTGCTGACTCCGCTCTTTTATGCAACAGCCCCTTCTGCAATTTTCAAAGCAAAATTAACAGCTTGCTGAGTTTCCTCCTGATTGGGGTGGCCCATTTTCATAATCAGGAAGCTGCCTAGGCAGAGGTATTCATCGACTACTGGAATTCCCTTTTCCTCCAGAATCTTCCGAACCGAATCCTGCCCTTGCTTGCCGGAAGCGCAGGAAGTGATCAGGGCAACCTTCCCGATTTTCTCATTATCAAGATCTTCCACAAAGGAAAGCAGCTCCGGCAGGCTCTGGCTACCATAAATGCCGCCCACAATGAAAAGCAGGTCCGCTTCCACATTTGTCAGATTGTCCGCCACGTTTTCCGGCGTTGTCCCCAGAGCCTTACCCACTGCCTGGGCCAGCTTTCTGGAATGTTTGGTTTTGGTTGCATACACGATACGTACTTTACTCATTTACAAGAACCCCCTTTAATACTATATCAAATTGAATACGAAACATTTTTTCCGCTTCATCCGGAGCCAGATTCGGATACCGTGACAGCATCAGATTAAATCCTAGGAAAGAACTCCAGATGGAAAAGGCCATTTTTTCCGGATCCATTTTCCTAATCCGCCCTTCCTCCATGGCTTTTTCCAGGCGGGATGCCAGATATAAGATCCATCCCGGTTTGGCAGGCTTCCTGCGGCTGTACTTCTGGAGAACGATCAGGTTGTATTTTTCCGGTTCCTCCACCGCCAGCCTCATGATCATGTGGAACACCTTTTCCATTTCCAGAAAGACATCCATGTCCGGCTGTATGATTTCCATAATTTTATTCTTGAGCCATTCCGTCTCTTTTTCCTCAATGGCATCGAGGATTTCCTGCTTATCCTTAAAGTGGTAATAAATGATTCCGGTTGAATAGTTCATCTCCTTGATGATTTTTCGGATCGACAGTTCATCGAACCCTTCCCTCATCCCCATTTCCAGAGCCGTATCCAGAATTGCCTGCCGCACCTGTTCACTCCGCATCTTCTGATCTTCTCTCGCCATACCTGCTGTCTCCATTTTTATAACGTCGTTTTATTTTATAACACCGTTATTATATTATATCGTCAGACAATCCGTGTCAATATAAATTCATCAAATGCATATGCAAATCCAACAAAAAAAGCAGCCCCTAAAGGGCCGCCTATCATTTTAGTGGAGTGGCATTTCCGATAAGTTAAAACTCAATCATCTTTGGCAGGACTCCGTCCAGCTTCTGCAATTCACTAAACATAGCGAGAATATCCTCTTCTTTTCCGAAGAGCTGAAGGATTAGAATTCCGTCCGTTGAACATTGGTCTTCGTTGGTTTCGTGTAGAATGATATTAGTTTAATCGTTTCGTTATTTCAATTGTAAATTGTAAGCAAGAATACTTCGAGTTTTTAAGTATTGATATTTCTTTATCCTATTTGGCGCAGTAGATCTCTAACAATACTCTCAATTCTTTCTATTTCAACTTGAGGTAAAACACCTGTATGCATTATAATATTCCGGGACATTTCTAAATCATCCATCCTTGATAAAAGCCAGGCCTGATTTGGGATTATATCTGAAAAATCCTCCCAATTATTGGTAATGATCTGCCCAAGATTCCCAAGCATAGTATATCCGATTTCAGAGTCAGCCCGGTTTGAATAGTATTTGTTCTTAGATTCTTTCTTTTTTAAAGTTTCAACAGCCGTTTTTATACTTGAAGGAACCTTTTTATCCCACCAATCAATACCATGTCTTTCAGACATTCGTTCCACAATGAAGTTTCTGATAGTGTTTTCTATGCAATATAAAGCAGTATACACCGAAGACATGTTTTGAGCATCATACCAAATTCTTGGACTAAAATCAGCTTCGACTACTCTTGTTATTGGGGCGTAGTCAGATAAATCAATGACCGATATACCATCTTTCTCTAATAACTTAAAGGAATCGTTTATTAGTAAAGCATTAAAAACAAATTCTCTTATTGCTCTATCACTCAATTTAACCTCCTCCCTCTAGACCAGAAGATTGTCCTTTAAGCTTTTAAATATAGCATTATAAACTGAAATATCAGTTGTTGCTGGTAAATGTATTTGAAAATTGTAATGAAATTCAGTTTTTTTAGTTGCCGGAGTAGATACGGGGTGCACGGTTTCTGGAATTACCATTTCCGGAGTGGATGTTGGTTCCGCTTCTGTTATAACTTCTTGTTCAAAATCAGCTAATGCACATAAAGCTTTAAAAGTATTATATACACGATTAACGCCTGTTTCGTCACTACCAGTTACTCTTGAAATTGCTCCTTTAATATTTTGTTCTGTATCTCTATATATTTGAGTGTTAATGGTAAATAGTTCAGAATATAAATCTCTAATGCGATTGGCTAATATTCGCTTATATGTAGTCCTGTCTCTAAGTTGATCATAGTAAACTGTAGGGATACTATCGTCTGTTAGAAATCCCAGCTTTTTAAAGAGAGGAACAATCGCTCTATCGTTTGTACTTGAAAATCCAATGTTTCGAAGAAACTCAAGAGTAAATTTAGCTGGTTTAGCAGCGGCTTGTAATCCCGAAATTATAGTTGTGATTTTGTTGTTCGAAATCATATATGGATATTCCGTCATTTTTTTACCCCCAATTTACACGTATCTTAATAAAAAGGGTAATACCCAAAAGCATTACCCAGATAGCAATTATTACAACTAATTACATATTAAGTCATACAATATATTAATTCAAGAATTATTTCAATTAACTTCTAATATAAGCGGCAATACTTAGCATTGCCTTCTCTTGTGATTGTGGCAGTACATGGCCATAAGTATCCATCATAATCTGAACTCCTGCATGTCCAAGTATATTGCTTACAACCTTAATTGAGATTTCTTCTTCTAATGCCCTTGAGGTAAAGTATGTCTAAGTACATGAACGGTATATTTTTTAATACAAGCAGATTCAAGTTCCTTTATATAGTTATCCCTAAATGTCTTCAGATCAATATTTCATGGTTGCGGGGAGAGGGCTTACGCATATGTGCTACACGCATCTGCCGTTCTGCGATGCCTCATTTAGGCCTCTTGAACCACTCCTTACTCGAAATCCCAAGGGCTTTCTCCTGATAGTCGTGCCTTTTCAGGTTCAATTCCTCTCCCTTTTAATGAGCGAAATTAACGGCGGAAATAAAAAAAACGGCAGAAAAATTTCTACCGTTAAATTTCATGGTTGCGGGGAGAGGACTTGAACCTCTGACCTTCGGGTTATGAGCCCGACGAGCTACCAACTGCTCCACCCCGCGATGTTTAGGGATAATCAGGATGATGGGTTTCGATCCCTGGATCCCTGAGAATAAATGGTGCCGGAGACCGGGGTCGAACCGGTACGATCGGTAAGGATCGCAGGATTTTAAGTCCTGTGCGTCTGCCAATTCCGCCACTCCGGCAAATTGGCTCCAAGGGTGGGGCTCGAACCCACAACCTATCGGTTAACAGCCGAGTGCTCCACCATTGAGCTACCTTGGAATACCATTCATCATCGCTGACGACAAGGTTTATTATACATCATCTTCAACGTGATTGTCAACACCTTTTTAGTATTTATCGGGAGTTGCGTAATCTCCAAACAATCTGTTGTAGATCATATCGGGAGAGGCAAGACCTCTCCCGATAGCTCCTCAATCCTATTCTGCAGGCTCTGCCTGAATCACGGACTCTGATTGTCCTTCGGGTTCCGCTTGCTCGGCAGCTTTCTCTGCTGCTTCCCGGGAAGCATGATAGGCCGCCTTTTCTTCCTGGTCCTTCTCAAGAAGGGCTATTTTTTTCTTATATTTCTGCTCGTTTTCCTTGTCCCCATCCTTGGCATAGATGGCCACCAGTTCCTTCATTGTTTCCAAGTGGCTGCCATTGATGCCCAGGACCCGCTTGAAGCTGGTGACAGCGTCCACCTGACGGCCCAGGCTGATGTAGGCGACTCCCAGGTAATAGGAAAGGGGCCACCAGGTCTTAAAATCCGTTTTCAGATAGGGCTCCAGGATTTCAATGCCTTCCTGATTGTTTCCCCGGAGGACTTCGTTACAGCCCTTTTCGATTCGTATAGGGGATTCCAGCTGATTGAGCCGTTCCCGGATTTCTTTTTTATCCTTGCCATTTTTGGTTCGGGCCAGGAAGTCCAGCCAGGCCAGCTCCGCTTTGACGTAGAGGCCCAGATTCAGATAGGCGTAACCCAGGTAGTAGTAAGCCTGAGCAAAGCGGGGATGGGTTTCCGTGGTCAGTTCAAAGTATTCCATGGATTCTGCCTTGAACCGGCCGGTCTTCTGCTCATTGTTGCTTTCCAAGTAGATTTCCCGGCAGACCCGGGCGTAACTGTACATGGCATGGAGGTAGTCCGGCTTCATGCAGAGGGCTGCCCGGAAGTGGATGGCCGCATTATCATAATCTTTGTCCTCGGCAGCATTCCGGCCTTCCTTCATCATTCCTTCGTAGATTTTGTAATTGAATAGCTTGGAGAGGAATTCCACATACTTTACGGTGTATTTGAAATGGGGGTCGATGCCCATGACCCAGGCCATGTTTTCCCCAATGTGAGTCGCTTTCAACCCTTCTCCCCCTTTGAAGTTTTCGATGTCTTCCTTCCGGAGGGGAATGGGAACCCCGTTCATGATTTCAAAGATTCCCGCCTTTTGCATGTATTCCCGGGAAAATTCCATGAATACGAACCGGTCCATGTACTTTTTGAAATACCGGCCGACCCGATCCGGCCTCAGCTTGATGTCCGTTTCCTCGGCGGGCCTCACGACGGTGGGTAAAATGTCAAATTTCTTTCCAAACATTCTGATACCTATAAAGGGGTAAACCCTTTCCTTTCAAAATTTTTGATGGCTTCAGGATTCAGCGTGTGTTGCATATCCAGCCGGAGAAGTTGCTTCAGAGTTTCTTCAGTCTCTGGGACGCCTTCCTTCCGGCCTTTTTCCAGACCGAATCCTAGCAGGATCCGGTACAGGTCTTCTTTTTTGTGGGAACGGTGCTGATGGCCTTGCCGGTGATAATAGCCGGCCAATTCTTCATAAAGAAGAAAGGGATCTCCTGTCTCTTCAATTAGGTGTTCCAGAGCCTCCCGGAATCCGCCCTTGTTGTAATAGAGGTCCAGGACCCGCTCCACCTGTTTCAGTTGAACCAGTTCGGTGGCACCGAGCCAGTTGCTGGAAATCACCTCGTAAGGGGGCTGGCTGCGGTAGGCATAGCCATACTCCCTGCTCTTCCCAAGGATGGCGGTCCCCTTCAGAACCTTCAGAAATCCCAGTTGGAGGGCATCGGGCCTTAGAGCATAGGTTTCCCGGAAGGACCGGGCAAATTCATCGTAGCCTTCATAGGGCAGTCCGGCAATCAGGTCCAGGTGAATATGGACATTGCCCGGGGCCAGCACCCGGCAGATCCGGTCTCCCGCCAAGAGGATGTCTCCCCTTCGGTTGACTGCGTCCAAGGTTGGCCGGTTGGTGGACTGGATGCCGATTTCCAGCTGGAATTGGCCGGGACGGGCCTGGGAAAGGTCTTCCAGGATTCCATCGGTTAAAAGTTCCCCGCACATTTCAAAGTGAAAATTGGTGATGCCGTTGTCCCGTTCCAGCAAATACTGAAGGATGGCCCGGCACCGGTCTTCCTTCCAGTTAAAGGTCCGGTCGATGAATTTCACCTGACGGACACCCCTCTTGAGAAAATAGTCCAGCTCCGAAAATAACCGGGGAAGAGGCCAGGCCCTCATGGGCTGGGCTTCCGAGGACAAACAGTAGCTGCACCGGAAGGGGCACCCCCGAGAGGATTCGTAATAGACGGTTTTATCCGGTTCCGGCGGAAGGCTGGCATAGGGAAATGGAATCTCTTCCGGTTCCGGAACAGCCATTTCCTGGTTGGTCACCACCACTCCTTTTTCCAGAAACTCCCGGCACAGGATCGGGAAAGTTTTTTCCCCTTCTCCCACCAGGATGCCGTCCACCCAGGGGTTCTCCCTTAAAAGGGCTTCCCCGTCATAGCTGACCTCCGGGCCGCCCAGGACGATCTTCAGGTGCGGCAGGGCCTTTTTCAGGTTCTCCGCCAGGATCAGGATCGGCCGGATGTTCCAGATATAGCAGGAAAAACAGATCAGGTCGTAGCTCCCACCCACCAGCTCCGTAAAGACATAGTCCTCTTCGTTGTTGATGGTAAATTCCCGGAGCTCCAGAGAGTCCCGAAACCCGGCGGCCGCCTCGTAAAGGTATCGGAGGGCCAGGTTCATATGAACATACTTAGAGTTCAGGGTGGTCAGCAGAATCTTTTTCATAGGGCCCGGAATCGCTCGTCCTTGAGCATCCCCTTATTTTCCATGGCGGCCTTCAGCTGCCCCAGCATCCGGTCTTTATCCGCCGGCAGGTCTCCTCGTAGGGAAACATAGTTGGAAGCGTGATTGCTTCGGAATACGCAGGGTTTTTCCACGGTGATATTTTCCAGAAGCAGGGCCGTTTCCGCCACCACCTCTTCCGGGGTCAGTTTCCGAAACCGGCCTTCCATGATTTCCTCATAAAGGGGGGCCGAGGGTTCCACCATCAGGGTCAGGAGGCCCACATAGGAAGGCTCCGACTGGGAGATCATGGTGCCGCAGTCGATGGCATGCTCTTTCCACAAGTCCTTCCCCCCAAGACCGGAGATAAAGGTGACAGAGGATTTGATCCCTGATTCTTCGATTTTTCGGATAGCCCGGATGATTTCTTCCCGGGTGGCTCCTTTTTTGATGTTGGTCAGCACCTGGTCGTTACCGGATTCGGCACCAATGTAGATGATGCCCAAGCCAGCATCCCGGAGTTCCCGGAGCTCTTCCAGGGTCTTTTTGTTCACATCCTGGGGGGTGCCGTAGATGCCCACCCGATCGCATTCGGGGAAGAGTTCTTCGATCTCCTTCAGGATCACCATCAGTTTTTCGTTGGTCAGTACCAGGGCATCCCCGTCAGCCAGAAAGATCTTTCCCACCTGCTTGTAGGTTCTCCGGGCAATCCGAAGATCCTCCAGCACCTCCTGGACATTCCGGACCCGGAACTGCTTGTCCTTGAACATGCTGCAGAAGGTGCAGCTGTTGTGGGCGCAGCCGATGGTCACCTGGACGATCAGGCTGTAGGCCTCACTGGGGGGACGGTATATACTTCCTTCGTATCGCATTTCAACACTCCCTTGTTTCTATACATAATAATTGCCGCTTCAACCGGCTGGCCGACTACATTTTTTCCGGCGCTTCGATGCCCAGCAGTCCCAGGCTGTTCTTGATGGCCGTCTTGGCCGCAAAGACCAGGGCCAGCTTTGCCTTTTTCTCTTCCTCATCGTCTACCAGGATATGCTCCTCGTGGTAGAACCGATTGAAAGCCTGGGCAATGTCCACCGCATGGCGGGTGATGACGGAGGGTTCGTAGCGCTCTCCCGCTTCATGGATGATCTGGGGCAGCTGATAGATCAGCCTGGCCAGCTGATAGGCGCTTTCTCCTGTGATCTTTCCAAGATCCAGGCTTTGGATATCCATGGCTTTGACGGCCCAGTCTCCGGCATTTCGCAGGATGCTGGCTGCCCGGGCGTGAGTGTACTGGACATAGGGTCCCGTTTCCCCTTCAAAGTTCAGCACCTTCTCCCAGGAGAAGACGTAATCCTTGATCCGGTTGTTGGACAGTTCCTGGAAAATGACAGCGCCGATGCCCACCTGACGGGCGGTTTCTTCAATGCTGTCCGTGTTGACGTTCTTTTCGATGATGACTTCCCGGGTCTGTTCCACGGCCCGGTTCAGCACCTCTTCCAGATAGACCACCCGGCCTTTTCGGGTGGACATGGTTCCCTCTTCCAGGCTTACCAGCCCGAAGGGGATGTGAACGCAGTCCTTGGCCCATTCGTTGCCCATCAGTTCGATGATCTTGATCCACTGCTGGAAATGGAGGTTCTGCTGGGACGCTACGATATAGAGGTTCTTATAGAAATCGTAATGTTCCTTCCGGTAGATGGCCGCAGCGATATCCCGGGTGATATATAAGGTGGAGCCATCTTTTTTCATGATCAGAGCCGGGGACATGCCGTAGGCTTCCAGGTCCACGATCTGAGCCCCCTCCGATTCCTTCATCAGGCCGCTGTCCTTCAGTTCATCCACCACCCGCTGCATCTTGTCGGAATAGAAGCTTTCTCCCGCATAGGAATCAAATTCGATGCCCAGCATCTTGTAGACCCGGCTGAATTCCTTGAGACTTTCCTCCCGGAACCATTCCCACAGGGCCACTTCCTCGGCTTCCCCGTTTTCCAGACGGGTAAAGACCGCCCGGGCTTCGTCTTCCAGGGAAGGATCCTGCTCGGATTCTTCGTGGAATTTCACGTAATAGCCCAGCAGCGTCTTGATGGGTTCGTTGATGACGTCTTCCTTGTTGCCCCACCTTCGGTAGGCCACGATCATCTTGCCGAACTGGGTGCCGTAATCTCCCAGGTGGTTGATCCGGACGGTATCATACCCTAAAAAGTCGTAAATCTTATAAATGGAATTGCCGATGACCGTACTGCGGATGTGACCGATGTGGAAGGGCTTGGCGATGTTGGGGGAGGAATACTCTACGATGACCTTCCTATTCTGGCCTTCCTGGCTCCGGCCGAAGTCTTCCTTCTTTTCCGTCACTTCTTCCAGCAAGTCTCCCATAAAGCTGGTTCGTTCCAGAAAGAGGTTGACATAAGCGTTGACCGCTTCGACTTTGGCAAAGAGGGGGTGCCCCTCCAACTTGGCTGCCACGTCTTTGGCAATCATCGGGGGAGCTTTTCGTAGCTCCTTAGCCAGCTTAAAGCAGGGGAAGGCGTAGTCCCCCATAGTTTCATCGGTGGGGATCTCGATCAGATCCATGGCCTCCGCCGGGGTCAGAATGTCAATCGCCTGATGGATGGCCTCCCCGATGAGCTGTTTGTATTCCTTCATAGTAGTTCTCCTTTTTTCTCTTCCTCTTCATCCGTAATGACCGGAATTCCCAGTTCTGTCAGCAAACGGGCAAAGATCCCGTCCCCTTCCACGATGGTTCCGTTAAAATTTCCGTCATAAATGGTCCTGCGGCCGCAGGAAGGGCTTCTGGCTTTCAATATGGCTCCCTGGATTGGTTCCCCCGCCAGTTCTGCTGCTGCCACGGCCACCCGGAAAGCCGCTTCGGCTCCCTTGTGGAATTCTCGGGTAACGTCTTTTCCTGTCTTGCTGACCACCCGGTTTCCCTGCTGCTCCGACGGATCCCTGGGGGTCGTCAGGCCTCCCAACTCCTCCGGACAGACAGCAATCACGTTTTGGTCCTCTACAAAATCCAGCACCCATTGGGTCCGGTTGTTTTTTCCGTTGTATTTGCAGTTTTCACCCATCAGGCACGCGCTGATAATGTACATATGGTCACCCCGTCTCCTCCCTCATGGAAGCTGCCTTTACGGAAGGATTCCACGTGTTTATGCCGCCGGAACATCTGGGTCAGGCCTTCCCGCAGGATTCCTTCTCCCCGTCCGTGAATAACCGTGACTTCAGGCAGTCCGGCCATCCAGGCATCATCCAGGTATTTGTCCACGTTCATCACCGCCTCGTCCAGGTTCTGGCCCCGGACATCGACTTTGGTGCTGATTTCCTGGGTCTTGGCCTTGTAGAGGCTTCCGTACCGGGAAGCCTTGGGGGCCGGTTTTTTCCGGGTCCCGTCGATGATCAGCATCAACTGGGACAGGTGGACATTTATTTTCAGATTTCCCACCAGCACCTGGAGGTCTCCCTTATCGTCCGGCAGAGACAGGATCTCCCCGTTTTGATTCAGGTGAACGATCTTGACCCTCTGGCCGATGACCGCTTCCTCCCGCTTGATGGGATTTTCGTTTTCGGTGATCTTTTCGTCTCTCCGAAGCCGGCTGTCTGCCTCCCGGATTTTTTTTCGCTGATCCTCCAGGGCGGTCCGCCGTTCAGAGGCATTTTCCATCTGCTGGAGCTGCCGCAGTTCCTTCTGAACCTGCTCCGACACGATCCGGGCATCCCGAATCAGTTCTTTCGCTTCCTGCCGGGCCTTTTCCAGGATGGCTTCCTGCTTTTCCTCCAGCTTGCTCTGGCGCTTGTCAAACTCTTCCTTCTGCCGCTGCATGGCGATCTTCAGGAAAATGGCTTCGTCCCGCTCCGCTTCCGCTTTTTTCTTGTCTTCTTCGATGGAACTGATGACCGCTTCAAATTCGATGGCTCCCTGGTCGATGAGGCTTCGGGCCTTGTCAATCAGGTCTTTTTTCAGGCCGATTTTCTGGGAAATCTCAAAAGCATTGGACTTGCCCGGTATCCCCACAAAGAGCCGGTAAGTGGGACGCAGGGTCTCCACGTTGAACTCCATGGAGGCGTTTTCCACCCCCGGTGTGGCCAGGGCATACTTCTTCAGTTCCGTATAGTGGGTGGTGGCCAGGGTTCTGGCTCCCCGGTCGTAGAGGTGATCCAGGATGGAGATAGCCAAAGCCGCCCCTTCTGTAGGATCCGTACCAGCCCCCAGCTCATCCAGCAGAACCAGGGAATCGGAATCCGCCTGTTCCACAATATCCACAATATTGGTCATGTGGGAGGAAAAGGTGCTGAGGCTCTGCTCGATGCTCTGTTCATCCCCGATGTCAGCGTAAATTTTCTGGAAAACCGGCATCTCGCTGCCCTCAGCGGCCGGAATATGAAGGCCGGTCTGGGTCATCATGGCCAGCAGCCCTACGGTTTTCAGGGTGACGGTCTTGCCTCCCGTATTAGGTCCGGTGATGACCAGGGTGTTGTAATCCCGGCCAATCTGTATGTTCACCGGAACCACCTGCTCCGCCGGAATCAAGGGATGACGGGCCTGAAGCAGCTTCAGGAAGCCCCGGTCGTTGATGACCGCTTCCACTCCCTGCTGCTTGACCGACAGCCTGCCCTTGGCAAAGATGATGTCCAGTTGGAGGAGCAGCTTCTGATTGTTCATCAATTGCTGAAAATCCTCGGCAACTTCAGAGGAAAGCCGGGCCAGGATCCGCTGGATCTCCGCCTTTTCCTCCAGCTCCAGCTGCCGAAGCTCATTGTTTAAGGTCACGATGGCCTGAGGTTCGATGAACAAGGTAGCCCCGGTGGAGGACTGGTCGTGGACGATGCCGGGGAACCGGCCCTTGTGCTCCAGTTTCACCGGAATCACATACCGCCCCTGCCGCATGGTCACCAAGGCATCCTGAAGAAGGGTCCTGTTTTCTGCCGAGTTCAGGATCTGATTGATCTTGGACTTGACCGCTTCGTTCTGCCGCAATATGGCCCTTCGGATGCTCTTCAGCTCCGGGCTGGCGTTGTCCGACATCTCATCCTCCGAAAGGATGCATCGATCGATTTCTTCAGCCAGAAAACGGTCGGTAAAGAGGACCTCTCCCATGCCCTTGATGATGGGCAGGGGGGGCAGGTCCGACTTCAGAAAGCTCACCACCCGGGAGGCCGTATTCAGGTTATAAAGGACCTCCAGCAGCTGTTTCATGCTGAGGCTCCCTCCCTTGTTGGCCAGGTGGAGGCTGTTCTCAATGTCATAGAATGCCCCGATGGGAGGCGCTCCCTTGGCAGCGATCACCGAAACCGCTTCCGTGGTTTCGGCCAGCAGTTCCTTGATCTGCCAGCTGTCGGTCAGGGGTTCCCACCCTTCAATGACCGCTTTTGCCATAGAGGAAGCCGCTTCCTCCTTCAGGAATTCGATGATTTTTTTGTATTCCAGTACCTTCCGTGACTTCTGATTCATGTTCCCTCGTCAGGATCGCAGCTTCTCCAATTCTCCCTTGAGACGGATGTTTTCCATCTGCAGGTCGAAGAAACTGTTTTCCAGTTCTTTGTATTGTTCTTCGGAGGAATTGACCTCCAGTTCCTTGCTTTTTTCTTCCAGAAGGCGGGAAAGTTCCTCGTTCTTCTGGGTGGCCATGGCCAAGTCTTCCTTGAAATGGGAGAAGCTCTTCTTGGCCTCTTCCCACAGCTGTTCAAACTGGTGGGCGTCCCGCCTCAGCCGGCTGATTTCATTTTCATACTGGTTCTGCTTCCGGAGCTCGTCGAAATATTCTTCGGCGATATTGACGGCAGAAAGGACTGCCAGAGCCGCCGCAGGCCCTCCGGGAATCCGCTTTGCCAGCTCGTTCATCCTGGAATCCACATAGTCGGCGATCTTGATGATCTGGTCCCGGGATTTTTCGCCGGAAATGGTGTATTCCTGCCCATAGATCCGTACATTGACCTTATTGCTTTCCATGGTTCCTTTCCTTTCTGCTTCTGCTCGGATGCCCTTAGACTTCTCTCAGGACAGCGTTGGCTTTTTCCTTCAGCTCTGCCAAAATCCTGTTGTGGACCTTGGCCACATCCTCTTCCGTCAGGGTCCGGTCGGAGGCCCGGTAAGTCAGGGTAAAGGCCAGGCTCTTCTGTCCTTCTCCGATCTGCTTGCCCCGGTAAACGTCAAACAGCTGGAGTTTTTCCAGGATGCTGCCGCCGTTTTCCGAGATGATAGCTTCCAGATCACCGACCTGAACATCTTCCGTGACCAGCAGAGCAATGTCCCTGGAGGTGGACGGGTATTTGGGCAAAGGCCGGTAAGCTTTTTCCGTATTGGCCAGCCTCATCACCGTATCGAACATCAGCTCAGCACAGTAGCACCGGGTATCGATCCCGAATTTTTCACAAACATCGGGATGGACTTCCCCCATGATGCCCACTTCCTGATCGCCAGCCAGGATTCGGCCGCACCGACCCGGATGGTAGACTCCGTATTCGCTTTCGCTGACGAACCGGAGCTGGCGGATGCCCAGGACAGCCAGAAGCTCGATAATCATGCCTTTCAGAGTAAAGAAGCTCTCCTCTTTTCCATAAACCGCCGCCACCAGGGAATCCTGTTCGTCGGGAAGGCCTGAAGGGTCCGTCAGATTGGCGGTAAAGGTATTGCCGATTTCAAAGGCCCGGAATTCTTCGATATTTCGGGAATAGTTCCGGCCGGCCACTTCCAGCATGTTGGGGGTCAGGATGGTCCTCATGACCGAGTTCTCTTCTCCCAGAGGATTGATGATCCGCACAAAGTTTCTCTCCCAGGAATCTTCATCGATCCGAACCTGGTCCACCCCTCTTGGGCTGACGAAAGAATAGGTCTGAACTTCGTTGGCTCCCAAGGCACACAGGGTTTCCCGGGCCAGGTCTCTCAGGCCTCGTTCCCGGCTTTTACCCGCTTCCTGATTTCCCTTGGGCAGAGTCACCGGCATCCGGTCATAACCGTACATCCGGGCGATTTCTTCCACAAAGTCGATTTCTTCCAGCAAATCCTGACGGATGGTGGGGGGAGTCACCAGAATCTGGTCTCCCTCACCTGCCGTTATCATTTCAAGGGATTCAAAAATCTTGACCATTTCCTCCCGGGACAGGGTCAGGCCCAGGATGGCGTTGACCCGAGATATCCGAACGGCCACTTCCTTGGCGGTATAGGGAACCGGATACTGATCCACACTGCCCCCGACTACTTTGCCGGCACCTAACAGCTCAATAAGCCGGCAGACCCGGTCCGCCGCTGCCTGGCAAAGATTGGGATCGATGCCCTTTTCAAAACGGGAAGAGGCTTCTGTCCGAAGGGCCAGCTTCTTGGAGGTGCTTCTTATGCTGTCTCCGTTGAAATTAGCTGCTTCGATGAGGATGGTGGTGGTGTCATCGGCGATTTCCGAATTCTGTCCTCCCATGACTCCGGCGATGGCTACGCTTTTAGAAGCGTCTTTAATCAGCAGCATCGTGTCCTGCAGCTTCCTCTCTGTACCATCCAGGGTCACGAAGGTTTCTCCTGGGACCGCGGTGTCTACGATGATCCGCTCCCCTTCAATGGACCGGATATCAAAAGCGTGGATGGGATTGCCGAATTCCAGCATCACGAAATTGGTGATGTCAACGATGTTGTTGATGGGGCGCATCCCGGCCAGCATTAGCCTCTTCTGAATCCACCAAGGGGATTCCCCGATTTTAACGTCGGTAACGACTCTCGCCACATACCGGCTGCAAAGCTCCGGCTTCCGGATCTCTACCTGAATATGGTCTGCTGCATTTCCCTTTTCGTCTTCGCAGGCCGTTTCCGGGTATCGGAGCTCTCCTCCGATGGTAGCCGCTGTTTCCCGGGCCATGCCGATCATGCACAGGCAGTCAGGCCGGTTGGGGGTAATCTCAAAATCCACCACGGCCGTTTTCAGTCCCAAAGCTTCTATGGCATCCTGCCCTGGCTTCCAGTCGTTTTCTCCCTTTATGCCGTTTAATATCCAGATTCCATCTCTCAGATGCTGAGGGATGACTTTATCCTGAAAACCCAGTTCTTCCAAGGAGCAGAGCATACCGTTGGATTCGATTCCCCGGAGCTGGCCTTTTTTGATTTTTTTGCCCCCGGGCAGCACGCTGCCGTCGATGGCTACCGGCACCCAAGCCTTTTCAAAGACGTTGGTGGCCCCGGTGACGATCTGGGAAAGTTCATCCTCACCGATGTCTACATGACACACCACCAGCTTGTCTGCATCTGGGTGCTTTTCTATTCTCTGGATGAAGCCGATGACCACATCCTTGATTTCTTCTCCAAAGTACTCGCAGGTCTCCAGATTGGAACCGGACATGATCATCCGTTCACAATATTCCTCTTCGGACACTTTTGCCTCGGTGTAATCCCGAAGCCACTCGATAGGTACTAACATCTGGCCACCTCCTATTTGAACTGTTCGATGAAACGCATGTCGTTCTCGTAGAACAGACGGATATCATCGACTCCGTATTTCAGCATTGCAATTCGTTCTACCCCCATGCCGAAGGCAAAACCCGTATACTTTTCCGTATCCACGTCTCCCACCTTCAGTACATTGGGGTGGACCATGCCGCAGCCCATGATTTCGATCCAGCCGCTGCCCTTGCAGATCCGGCACCCGCTGCCCCCGCACTTGAAGCAGGAAACGTCCATTTCCGCACTAGGCTCGGTAAAGGGGAAATGATGTGGTCTGAATTTGGTCCGGACAGAGGACCCGAAGAGCTGTCGGGCAAAGGAATCCAGGGTTCCCTTCAGGTCCGCCATGGTGATTCCCTCGTCCACCATCAGTCCTTCCACCTGGTGGAACATAGGGGAATGGGTAGCGTCCGGGGTATCGCACCGGAAGCATCGCCCGGGAGAAATGACCATGATGGGAGGTTCTTTAGCCATCAGGGTCCGTACCTGCACCGGCGAAGTCTGGGTCCGGAGCAGGGTAGCCTCGGTGATATAAAAGGTATCGCTTAAATCCCGGGCCGGATGGTTGGGACCGGAATTCAGGGCATCGAAGTTATTGAAAACCGTTTCCACCTCCGGGCCTTCGGCAATGCTGAAGCCCATGGACATGAATACCCTGGAAATCTCCTCTATGGTGATGGTCAGGGGATGCTTGACCCCCAGCTGCCGGACGTGCCCCGGCTCGGTCACGTCGATTTTTTCCATCCGGAAACGTTCTTCCCGGGCGGCATTTTTCACCTGAGTGAACTTGTCCTCTAGCAAGGCTTCAATCTCATTCCGGACATTATTGGCCAGCAGGCCTACTTCCTTCCGCTCTTCCGGGGTCAGTTTCCCCATGGACCGAAGGATCTCCGTCAGGGCACCCTTCTTGCCCAGCAGCCGGACCCGGATTTCTTCCGTATCCGCCACCGACGAGGCACTCCGGATCTGCTCCTTGGCTTCGCTTAAAATTTTTCCCAACTGATTCTGCATCTCTATTTCTCCATTTCTTTATTTTTTCGCATGGCTTCATACATGATTATTCCGGCGGCTACCCCGGCGTTGAGGGACTCCAGCCCTCCTGACATGGGGATGGATACCAAAAGGTCTGCCCCCTCCAGAAGCTCCCGGCAGATGCCGTTGCCTTCGTTGCCAACCACCAGTCCGATGTCCGAAGACAAATCGGCTTCCCAGTAGCTGGTCTCAGCCCCCATTTGGGTGGCAATGATCTTCTTATGATGATTTCGGAGGAACTTCATAGCCTCTTCCGGCGTTTCCAGAAAGATTAAGGGCATCCGGAGCAGGGAACCGGCCGCAGCCCGGACCACTTTAGGAGAAAAGACATCCCCTGTCCCTTTCAGAATCAGGATTCCCCCGTATCCGGCCCCTTCTGCGGTACGGATGATGGTGCCGATATTTCCCGGGTCCTGAAGCCGGTCCAGAACCACCAGATTGGCGGAGGAGTCCAGGACTTCTTCCAGGGCTATCCCTTCCCGGTGGGGCTTGGCCAGTACTGTCAGGATCCCCTGACTGGCCTCCGTCTGGGCAAGGGCGTGAAACAGCTTTTTATCCAGAAGGGCCGGCTCCACCTCCGGGCGCTGATCCCGAAGAATCTGCAGCAGGCTCCCGAAAGCATCCCGGCTTTCTTCCTCCACAAAAACCTCCCGAATATCGCTGCCGGCAGATAACGCCTCCTGAAGAAGGTTCGGTCCTTCGGCCAGGTAAAGGCCGGTTCGGTCCCGGTACTTTCGGAGTCCCAACTGCTGGCAGATTTTCACTTTTTTGTTGTCCGGAGAGGTAATCACTTTCATTTTTCCATGTTCCCTTTATACGTGAAAAAGCCGGTAGCAGTTACCGGCTTGTCAGAAATTTTCATTTAGAATCCTTTAAAGGATCCCTTGTTCAGAAAAGTGGGGATTTCAAAGAGCCCTGGTTTCTCCGGAGCCTCCGGCCTTCCTTCCTCTTCCGGCCTCATCCCGGCCGCCTCCGCTTCCTGATTCATCTCTTCAGCCTCCGAATAGGATTCCTCCTGTCTGCCAAAGCCTTCCTCCCGGCCGAAGGAACCGGAAGTGCCCGGCTCGGACAGTCCCCTGGAAATGGTTGGTGCCGTTCCCACGGAGCTGAAGGGCTTTCCGATGTTGCATCCCATTTCTGCGGAAGGTCTTTCCTCAAAGCCGGTGGCAATGACAGTAATGACTATTTCGTCCTGCAGATCTTCCCGGACAGTGGAGCCGAAGATGACGATAGCATCTTCATCGGCTGCCTGTTCAATCTGATCGGCGATTTCGTTAATTTCCAGCATACCCAAGTCGTATCCGCCCATGACATTCAGCAGGATCGCTTTGGCTCCGTTGATGGAGGTCTCCAACAGGGGACTCTCGATGGCGGTGCGAACGGCATCATTGACTCGGTCTTCTCCCCGGCCCCGGCCTACACCCATGTGGGCCACACCCCGGTCGCTCATAACCGTCTTGACGTCAGCAAAGTCCAGATTGATCAGGCCGGCTTCGGCAATCAGATCCGAAATACCCTGTACCCCCTGTTTCAGCACGGCATCTGCCTTGGCAAAAGCTTCCATCATGGTGGTCCGCTTTTCTGAAATCTGCAGTAATTTATCATTGGGTACGATCACCAGAGAATCTACATATTTTTTCAGGTACTTGATTCCCATGTCCGCATGCTCACGCCGCTTCTTTCCCTCGAAGGTGAAAGGCCGGGTTACGACGCCCACAGTCAGGATACCCAGATCCTTGGCCGCCTTGGCAATAACGGGAGCTGCTCCGGTACCGGTGCCTCCCCCCATGCCGGCGGTGATGAAGACCATATCCGCTCCCATGATGAACTTAGTGATTTCGTCAAAATTTTCTTCAGCAGCCTTCTGGCCGATTTCCGGATTGGCTCCGGCCCCCAAACCCTTGGTCAGTTTTTCACCGATCTGGATCTTGGTCTCTGCTTTGGAAGAGTTCAATGCCTGTTTATCGGTGTTCACCGACATAAAGTTAACGCCCTTAAGGCCGTCTTCTATCATCCTGTTAACTGCATTACAACCGCCTCCGCCGACACCGATGACCCTGATCTGGGCAGTACTTAATTCGTTAAATTCAAATTCCAGCATTCCTAACGACCTCCATTGCGTATATATGGTACGATTATACCATAATCGGGGCTCCTATGCACTAGTTATCAGTAATCTTTTGATTTTTTTTCGCCAGATACCGGTCCAGAGCCAGCCGCCTGATTACAGCCAAATTGTTGAAGAGCCGGCCCCCGAAAACAAAAATGGCCGCGTAATAAAGAGGGACCCCCAGTTTGTCTCCCACAAAGGTCAGGAGCCCTGCCAAAACAGCATTGGTGATGAATCCGCTGATAAAGATGAGGTTGTTGTACCTGCCCTCCAGGTGGGAGCGGGCAGCTCCGACGATGGAGTCCATGGCCGCCAGCAGGGCCATGGTGATGTAGAAGGAAAACTCCGTCGGATAGGATATGTTAAAGACAAACCCCAGGATCAATCCGATCCCCAGACCGCCGAACATTGCTAAAATCATTATTCTTCAACCTCCTCCGCCTTTTCCATATATCGATAGGGTATCGCCTGCCGGTAGGCCGGAACAAATACCTGGTCGGACAATTCTATTTCAAACAGGACCCCCCAGCTTTTCAAGGAGGTTCCATAGCCTCCCGGCCCGATCAGGGAGGATGCCATTCGGGCTCCGTCGCCGATGGCCCGGATGATAAAGGGCCGGGCATATCGGGTGTTGTTGATTTCCACCGTGTAACCGGAACAAATCACCGCTGAGGTGTCGATCAGCCGCTCTCCGTTGACGGAAATGGCTTCTGCCCCATTCCTCTTCAGATCATTGATCACCAGCAGGATGTCCACATCATGGACCAGCAGGTTGTTCAGATCTTCTCCTTCGAACAGGTCCCGGGTTCCGTCATCGATTCGTATGACTACACCCGGGCCTTCCAGATCGTGAGCCCCGGCATACATGCCATAACGAAGGACATCCTTTTCCAGATTGGCCCGAAGGGCCTCTTCGGATTCCGGCGACTGGCCCTCACTCTGCTCGTATTCCGTCAGCCGGTTTCGGGTTTCTTCCACCAGCAGCCTGGTTTCTTCCAGGCTCTTCTCTTCGCTGTCGATGGTGGTCTTGATATCCGTGATGGCTTTAGGCGAAACGTAGAGCATCTGTCCCCCGCTGACCCGCTGCTGGATCATAAATCCGGCTCCGATGAACAGGCACAGCACAAAAATCAGGATGGTACCGATATTTTTTCGGATCATGGCTGAACCACCGCCTGGGTTTCGGCATCCACCGGCTTGGCATAGCGGAATGCCACCACTCCGGTATACCGTCCGATCACCATATTCTCTTTGGTTTCCGTATCCACCACTAGGTTATACTTCATCTTCATGGTGTAGACAATCCCTCCCCGAAGGGTGATAGCCCCTTCCAGTGTCTGGGGATTTCCGATGGCCTTGACGATATAAGGGGGCGCCGTCGCGGTGCCGTTGATGTTGATGTTGGAGCCGGCCAAGCTGATTTCCGTGTTGGCGGAAATCCGCTGTTCATTGATGGAGATCGCTTCTGCCCCGGCTTCCTTCAGCCGGTTCACCAACCCTAAAAGCAGGTCGAAATTGTTGGTGATGACGCTGTAATCTTCCTGATACTGATCCATCACCGGGTCTTTAATGGTCACCAGGATTCCTGGTCCCTGAACGTCCAGGACACCGGCCCACATCCGGTATTTTTCCAAATCGGAAACAAGCCCGTTGACAAAGGTGTCCTCCTGGGCCTTTTCCTTCTCTATGTCCGCCAGTCGTTTTTCCAGGTCCAGCAGTTCCTGGACCACCTCGGCCTTTTCGTCCTGCACCTGTTTCAGCTGAGCTTCATAGCCCTTCAGCTTGCCGATGGGGACCAGCCCACCCTGATCCGATCCGGCATTGGTCCGAATCTGAATGGCCAGGATCAGTCCGATGAACAGGGCCAGCAGGCCGATTACCAGTATTCCGCTTGATTTCTTCACGTCTCCACCCTCTGTCACTATCGCATCAATACTGCATCAGATTTCCGGGCTGAAGGAGCAGTAATTGTCGCTGCCCACCCGGATGATGCCTCGTTCAATGCCGTTTTCAAATAAATCCTTCAGAACCATCTGAAGGTTGCCGTTTTCCATGCTTTTCAGTATATTGTCCGGAGTCCCTTCGCAAATCAGGCTGTCATAGATGTATGCCTTGATGATGACGTTGGAAATATCGATCTTCTTGAAATACATGTCGTTTTCCTCCATGGATTTCAGCATGAAGAGGGTATCCGTCAGGACGGCATTTTCCTCCACCGTCAGAGCCTTCCCCGGCGTCATTTCCTTGATGGTCATCCCCAGAAGGAGGGGCAGTTTCGGCTCCATGTCCGAATGGCGGAGCACCAGGCCGTTTTCATCCAGGATGATAAATTTCTTCCCGTAGGGTATGACGGAAGCTTCCTTCCGCTCCTGAACCGTAATATTGATGGTCCCCGGCAGGGATCGGTTCACAGAAACATTCCGGATATAGGGGTCTTTGAGAAGCTTCTCCTTCATTATGACCGTATCCGTCCGGAAAAGGTTCCCTCCTACTTTGGCCCCAGCCATCTCAATGATCTGCTCCCCGGTATAGTAGCTGTTGTTTTTTACCTGTACAGCGGTCACGTCAAAAAAGGGGGTGGTTGAAAAATAATAAAGCCCCCCCGCCACAGCCAGCAGGATCAGGAATCGGAGCAGGTAATTCTTTTTTTTACGCTTTTTTCGCTTTCTCGGTTTTTTATCGGGCCGGTTCGGGGTCCTTCCCTCCTCCAGCTCCATCAGATTGTCTGTCATTGTTCCCCCATGCCAGCTCCGGCGAATCTCCGGATATGACCTGATATATGATTTCCGCCGCATCGGATGTTCCGCAGCGTCGGCTGGCCTCCTCCATGGAGTTCAGCCGTGTTCTGTCTTGAATGAGTTCGTCTGCAACCCGGGCCAGTTCTCCCGGCGCCAGATCCTTCTCTTCCATCAACAGGGCCCCTCCATGGTCGGATATGGCTCTGGCATTAAAATACTGATGATTGCCGGTGACATTGGGAGACGGAATCAGGATGGCTGCCCGGCCGCTGACGGTAATTTCCGCCGTAGTCAGGGCTCCGGCCCGTCCGATTACCAGGTCTGATGCTCCCAGGTAATCCGGCATTTCCTGGATGTATTCCAGGATTTCAACCTTTTCCGGATGCTTTAGTTCCAGCCCTTCCGCTTCGGTTCGCACACGATTATAGTATACCCTGCCAGAGGCAAAAAAGATAGATACATCCGGCTGTTCGTCGAAATATTTCATCATCCGGAGGACCTCCTCATTGATCCGGGCAGCACCTCCGCTGCCACCGAAAGCCAGGATCATAAAAGCCTTTTCCGGAATCCCCAGTTTTGCCCGGCAGGCCTTCCGGTCCGGGTCTCGAAACTCCTTCCGGACCGGGTTCCCGGAAACCACCACCCGGCTACGGGCGGTAAAAAAAGAGGCAGCCTCCTCGAATCCCACGAAGATCCGGTCAGCCTTCTTCTCCAGGATCCGGTTGGTCAACCCCGGATAGGCGTTCTGTTCATGGATATAATTCCGGATTCCCCGCTGCTGGGCAGCCTTCACCACCGGTCCACATACATAGCCACCGGTGCCGATCACCAGGTCCGGCCGGAATTCCCGGAAGATCCGCCGGGTCTGCAGGGTGCCCACAGCCAGTTCCTTCAGGGCTCCCAGATTTTTCAGCATGTTCTTCCGGTTGAATCCACGGACCCGTATAAACCGGATGGGATAGCCGTGGGCAGGAACAATTCGAGATTCCATGCCCCCTTCTGTGCCGATGAACAGGATCTCCGCTTCCGGATGACGATCCCGGATGGTATCCGCGATGGCAATGGCCGGATAGATGTGGCCGCCGGTGCCGCCGCCGGTCATGATGATTCTCATTTCTTCTCCTCCCCTCTGCTGCCGGAACGGGCCGGCTGCTTTCTGGAAACTCGGGATATATTCAGAAGGATACCCATGGATGCCATAAAGAGAAGCAGGGCATTGCCTCCATAACTGACAAAGGGCAGGGTCACTCCTGTAGGGGGCATGGAGGAGGTGGTGACCAGGACGTTGAGGATGACCTGGATGGCCAGCATGGACGTGATTCCACAGGCCAGTAGGGCACCAAAGGAATCTTTGGCATTCATGGCGATTTCAAAGCCCTTCCAGATCAGCACCAGGTAGGCAAGCAACAAGAGGATAATCCCCACAAAGCCCAGTTCTTCGCCGATGATGGCCAGAATAAAATCGTTTTGGGCTTCCGGCAGATGGAGGTTTTTCTGAATGCTCTTTCCGATTCCTACGCCGAATACCCCTCCGGAACCCATGGCAAACAAGGACTGCATAACCTGATAACCAGTACCCAGAGGGTCGGCAAAGGGATCCAGAAAGCTGGTGAACCGCTTGAGGCGGTACCCTTCCGGATCGCCAAAAATCAGGTAGACGGCAGCCCCTGCCCCCATCAGGATGGTGACGATAAAATACCGCCATTTTACGCCGGCAAAGACCATCATGGCCATGGTGATGCCAAAGATGATCATGGCGGTAGACATGTTGGGCTGCTTCATGATCAGCCCGCCGAACACCGTTGCGATGGCCAGCATGGGAATCATGCTGGTAGTAGGCCGCAGGCTCCGCTCCGGCCGGGAACTGAAGTACCACGCGATGAAAATGATCAAGCCGATTTTGGCCACCTCGGCCGGCATCAGGGTAAATCCTCCAATTCCCAGCCATCGGGTAGCGTAATTCCGGGTAATGCCCAAAGGGGTAAACAGCAGAGCCAACAAGACGAAACTGCCGATCAGGGCCGGCCAGGCCAGCAGTTTATAGAATCGGTAATCCACCCGACTCAGCACCAGCATGGCCACAGTACCAATACCCGCCCAGGCTACCTGACGGATCAGGTATTCATAGGGGTTGCCGTATTCACTGATGGAATTGTAGTAACTGGCGCTGAACACCATGATAGTGCCAAAGATTACCAGGGAAAAGGTCAGCAGTAAAAGGAGGAAATCGCTTTCCCCCTTCAGTCTTTTTATTTTTAATGTTTGAACGGATTTTTCTTTCATGGATTCCTCGGATCAGAAACAAAAAATTGGGAAGGCCTCCCTGGCTACTTCAGAAGCCGGGCGACACACTCCTTGAAATGCTCTCCCCGCTGTTCAAAGTTCCGATACATATCCCAACTGGCGCAGGCAGGAGAAAGGAGAACCGTATCCCCGGCGGAACCTTTCTGGTAAGCGGTTTTCACCGCTTCATCCATATCCCGGACCATAGTGATCCGGTCGAATCCCAGCCGTCTTGCTGTCTCGGCAATTTTTTCCGCCGTCTTGCCCAGAAGGATCAGCTCTTTGACCCGTCCGTCGAAGGCCTGGATCAGCTCCTCAAAGGAGGAAGCTTTGTCGTAGCCTCCGGCGATCAGAAGGATGGGCCCTTTCACCGCCTGAATGGCTTTGATGGAAGCGTCCGGGTTGGTTCCCTTGGAATCATTGATGAATCGGATTCCGTCCACTTCTCCGCTGAATTCCATCCGGTGCTCCACCCCCTGGAAATTCCGGAGCACTTCCCGGATATCCTCGGCCCCGATAGCGGCAAACCAGGCAATACCAGTGGCTGCCAGGGCATTTTCCAGATTGTGGTCCCCGGGAATCTGCAATTCAGCTGCCGGCAAAAGGGCTGTTTTCCGGCCATTTCCTTCGGCAACGGTAATCATCCCATCCTGTACAAATACGCCAAAGGGAAGGGCTTCTTTTCTGCTGAAGGGAACCAGGGTGCATTTGGCCTGTTCTCCGTATTTTCTCAGGGCCGGATCATCCCAGTTGAGAATCAGGAAATCCCCTTTTCCCTGGTTTTCAAAGATCCGCGCCTTGGCATCTCCGTAATTTTCCATGGTTTCATGCCGGTCCATATGATCCGGAGTCAGGTTGAGGATCGCCGAGATCCTGGGATGAAAATCCCGGATGGTTTCCAGTTGAAAACTGCTGGTTTCCGTGATAAGCCAGGAATCTTCTTCAGCGGAAAGGGCTTTGGATATGACGGCAACGCCGATGTTGCCCACTACATAAGTCCGCCTCCCCGATTTTCGGAAAATCTCCCCGGTCAGGGTGGTGGTGGTGGTCTTCCCGTTGGTTCCGGTAATGGCTACGTAATTGCCCTGACCAACCCGGTAGGCGATCTCCAGTTCCCCAATGATCTCCGCTCCCTGTTCCTTCGCCCTCTCGATGAAATCCATGTGGGGTGAGACCCCGGGGCTCAGCACCAGCACATCAAAGTTTTGAGAAGGATCCGGATCCTGCCCCAAGTAGAGGCCCTGAATCTTTCCCTGCAGAAAGGCCAGCAGCTGAGGTTCCAACTCCGAGGCCTCCTTGGCATCCTGAACGTAAACCAGCGCTTCCAGCTTCAAAAGGGCCTGAACCGCTGCTACCCCCGATTTACCCATGCCGACCACCAGAACTTTTTTATCTTTAAAATTTTTCATCTGTCACACCACCTTTATAATATTCCCAGACCGATGACGCATAAGATCAAGGTCACCAGCCAGAAGGATCCGACCACCTGCTGTTCCTTCATCCCGCTGAGTTCGAAGTGATGGTGCAGAGGGGCCATTTTGAAGATTCTTTTTCCCCGAAGCTTGAAACTGACTACCTGGAGGACCACGGACAGGGTTTCTGCCACATAGACCAGACCCACGATCAGCAGGAACAGCTCCATTTCCATCAGGATGGACGCTGCCCCGATGCCGCCGCCCAAGGCCAGAGATCCGGTATCCCCCATAAAGACCCGGGCAGGATGCCGGTTAAAAAACAGGAATCCGATGCAGGCCCCGGTCAGGGCGGAAAAGAAAACCCCGGCGGCCCCGAAGCCCAGGGGCACGGAAGCCAGTGCGAAGAACAGGGCTACCAGGGCTGTCACCCCGGAAGCCAGGCCATCCAGACCATCGGTGAGGTTGACTCCGTTGGTCATGGCCGTTACCACAAAGATCAGGAAGGGGATAGCCAGGATCCCCAGATCCACCCGTTCATTGAGGAAGGGAATCAGCACCTGACCGGCCCCTTCCGTAAAATAAACTTTGTAAACAGCAATGCCTCCGGCCAGAACCAGCTGACCCGTCAGCTTCTGCCAGGCCCGGAGCCCCAGATTATGCCGCCGGACCACCTTCAGGTAATCGTCCAGGAATCCCAGAACCCCGAATAGGAGAAAAGCTCCCAGAATCAGCAGCAGATCCGCAGAGTATTCCCGGGCAACGATGCTGACCATCAGGACAGCCGCCACTATGGCGATTCCCCCCATGGTGGGCGTTCCGCTCTTTTTCAGATGGGATTCGGGGCCTTCTTCCCGAATGCTCTGTCCCGTTTTCAGCCGTTGCAGCAGGGGAATGGAAAGGGAAGTGAAAACCGATCCCAGCATCAGCCCCAAAAGTGCGACGATGATCATTTGTATATAAGCCATGTCAATCCTCCAGCAGACGGCGTACCGCCTCATCCAGTCCGATTCCCCGGGACCCTTTGAAAAGGGCCACGTCACCGGGTACGATCCGGGTTTTCAGGTTCCCGATCAATTGGTCGGTATTTTCATAGTGGACCATTTCCGGAGGGTTTGGATCGCCGGCTGCTCCTTCTGCGATCCCCGCCGAGTCTCGTCCCACTGTAATCAGCAGGTCCACTCCCTTACCCCGTAAATAGGCTCCGATTTCCCGGTGGTAATCCGGGCTTTGGGTCCCCATTTCCAGCATGTCCCCCAGAACCGCTACCCGCCGGACTCCGGCCATGCCGGCCAGCAGGTCGATGGCGGATTTCATGCTGTCCACGCTGGCATTGTAGGTGTCATCAATGATCTTGATGCCGTTTTTCCCGCGGATGGACAGCCTTTTATCCGTATCCCGCAGTTTTTCCAGGCCAGCCGCCGCTTCCTCCATGGTGATGCCCATCTCCAGGCCCACACCGACCGCCAGGGCTGCATTATAGGCATTGTGCCGTCCCGGTATATAAAGGCGGAATTCCTGGGACTCATAGGAACCCCCCGATTTCCGTTCCAGGGTAAAGCGGATTCCCTTCTCCCCCAAATCCGTAATAGCAGACAGGATGAGATGGCTCTTTCCATTTTCCCCGACGGTGACCAGCCGGAAGGGAGGATCCTGGATCTGTTCCAGCAGATCGTTGTCCCGGTTGATGATCAAGAGATCATCCTTGGAAAAATAGTGGGTGATTTCTAATTTTGCTTTGAGGATTTCCTCCCGGGAACCCAGATTTTCGATGTGGGCGGTGCCGATGTTGGTAATGACGGCGATCTCCGGACGGACTAGCTCCGCCAGCAGATCGATTTCCCCGGGGCTGCTCATGCCCATTTCCAGGACTCCTACCTCCGTTCCCTCTTCAAAGGAAAGGATGGTCAGGGGCAGTCCAATATGATTGTTGAAATTTCCCAGATTCCGCTGGGTCTTATATTTTTCGCTGCAGATGTGATAGATCATTTCCTTGGTGGTGGTCTTTCCGGTGCTTCCGGTGACCCCGATCCGCCTGATGGAAAGAGCGTTCAGATACCCTCGGGCCAGGTCCTGAAGGGCTTTGGTGGTGTCCTTGCAGCGGATGACTGCCGAGGAACCGGTTTCTGCAGGCATTGGATGGTCCTCCATGACCAGAACCGCTCCGCACCCGCCCTTCAGGGCTTCCGGGATGAACCGATGCCCGTCCATCCGTTCCCCGATGATGGGAATGAACAGATCTCCTTGCTTCACGGTTCTGGAGTCGATGGAAATGCCGGTAATCTGCTGCTTCCCGTCACCTGCCGCCAGAACTCCCCCGACGGCCGCCGTTATTTCTGCTGCTGTGAGCCTTTTCATATGGTCCTCTTTTCTTATTCCTTACTGCCTGTATAAATATACCACATCATTTTTTTGGGCCTTTTCCCCGGCTTTCGGGTACTGGTCCACGATGAGAAAATCTTCGGTGTTGGTCAGGGCCGGCAGGATGGTGTATCCCAGCTGCTGGTTCTCCAGTACCCCTAGAGCTTCGCTGAAATTCATGCCGGTAACCAGGGGAACAGTGGTATCCTGCTGGCTGACCGCCTTTTCCGCTGCCAGGGCGGGATCCGGCTTGATGTTCAGATACCGGAGGGTGTTTCCCAGGATTTCCTGCACCGCCGGAGAAGCCGTACCGCTGCCGTACTGAACCCCCTTGGGACTGTCCATGACCACCAGAACGGTGACTCTGGGATTGTCCAGGGGAGCAATGGCAATGGCAGAGGAATCAGTGTCGGTGCTGTATCCGCCGGGAATAGCTTTGTTGGCCGTTCCGGTCTTGGCTCCCACCCGATATCCGGGGACCTGGGTGCCGCTGTGTCCGGCTTCCACATAAGCTTCCATGGCATAAGCCACCTCGTTGGCTGTCTGCTGGGAGACCACCTGACGCACCACCTGGGGCTTGAATTCCTTTACTGTCTTGCCCTTGCTGTCCACTAGCGCCTTCACCAGCCGGGGCTGCATGATCTTCCCTTCGTTGCCGAAGGCGGAAATGGCGGTAATCAGGTTGATGGGGGTCACGGCGATTCCCTGTCCGTAGGACATGGTGGCCAGGCCAACCGGTCCGGCGGATTCCTTGGACTGAATGATGGAGTTTCCCTCTCCCGGAAAGTCGATGCCAGTCTTCTGGGTGACCCCGAAAAGATCCAGATACTCGAAAAATTTATCATACCCTATTCTGCGTGATAATTCAATAAAAACCGGATTACAGGAATTGCCAACGGCCTCTGTCAGAGTCTCATCCCCATGGGGGTTGTAATAACGCCAGCACTTCAGAATCACCCCTGCCACATTGGCATAACCGGTACAGAAAAAATGTTCCTCCGGATGGGTCAGCCCCTCTTCCAGGGCCATGGCTTCCGTAAGCAGCTTGAAGGTAGATCCGGGCTCAAAGGTATCGCTGATCATGGGATTTCGCCACATATTATTCCAGTATGCTATTTTTTCATTATCCGGCAGACTTTCCACATAGGCAGCTTCCTCCGGATTCAAGGGGACCCGGGCATTATTGGGATCGTATTCCGGATTGACGGCCATGGCCAGAATTTCACCGGTGGTCGTCTCCATGACGATGGCATAGCCCCGTTTGGACTGGGTCTTCACCATGGCATTTTCCAAGGCCTTTTCCGTATAGTGCTGGATGACCTCATCGATGGTCAGCGTCAGGCTGAGACCATTCTCCGGTTCATAATATTTTTCCAAACCATAGGAAAGGCTGTTTCCGCGGACATCGACGTTCTTGATCCATCGGCCGGGAGTCCCCCCCAGAACCAGGTTGTACCGCTGCTCGATGCCAACGATTCCCCGGTTATCATCGGTGACATTGCCCAGCACGTGGGAGGCAAAGGCTCCCAAAGGATAATACCGCTTCACATCCTCCTGCAGATCCACTCCCGCAACCCCCGCCTCCTTCAGCACATCTGCCTTTTCCTTGGACAGGTATTTGGCGATTCGAAAACGGTTTGCATTGGTCGTAATGGCATCCCGGATCTCTCCCTTCTCCCTTCCCAGAACGCCGGCCAGCAGTTCTGCAGTGGCTTCCAGCCTTGGATCCACCCCGGAGGATCCTTCCGGATCCTGGACCATGCCGGGGGTTACAAAGACGGAGTAGGTCAAAGCGCTGATGGCCAGTTCCTTTCCGTTCCGGTCGTAGATAGCCCCTCTTTTGGCAGGGATGGGAATATCCTTTGTCTGATACTGGGTGGCCCGTTTCTGGTACTCTTCCCCCCGCACCACCTGAATCCAGCCGACCCGAAAGGTCATGCCGGCGAAGACCAGACTGATGATGACAAAGGCTATGATAATCCTTTTTTTGGTTTTGATTCCATTCATTGTTATTATTTCCTTCTAAAGAAAAAACCAGACATTTTAATTAATACTAATTAAGTTACCTGGTTTTCGATGCATTTATTCAGTTCTGGCCTGCCTTACTGGTAGGCTCCTGTCCGGATGAGCATGGCGAAATCAGCGGGAGGTTCTTCCTCTTCAGCAATAAAGACGAATTGCTCCGGAGCTGGATAGATCATACCAAGCTCCGTTTGTGCCTTGATCTCCAATGTCTGGATGTTGTTGGCTTCGTTGACCCGGACCTTCAGATTTTCAATTTCGCCCCGCAGGATCTCGTTGTCCCTCAGGGTCTCGTTGATGTGATATTTCACTTCAGCAGCATAGGCAGTAGTAATGACCAGTCCCAGACCGATGATCCCCATGAGGATCACTGCCACAAACAGGATTCTCTTATCCCGTTTCAGAAGCACTTCCTTCATCTGACTGACCCTCCTTTTCTGATACACTACGCGATGCTGCTCTTGCTTATATTTTTTCGATTACCCGCAACTTGGCGCTTCGGGCCCGCGGGTTCATTTCCAGCTCTGCCTCGGTGGCCACTGCCGGTTTCCTGGTGATTTTCCGGATGTCCGCTGTCTTGCCGCAGACACATACCGGAAATTCCTTCGGACAGGTGCAGGGATCCAGCCGGGCTGCAAAGCCTTCTTTGACGATCCGGTCCTCCAGGGAATGGAAGGTAATGATGCAGAGCCGTCCACCCGGGGCCAGCACGTCGCAGAATTCATCTACTGCCCGTTCCAGCTGACCCAGTTCGTCGTTGACCTCGATCCGGATGGCCTGAAAGGTCCGCTTGGCCGGATGGGGTCCTTCTCTGCGGGCGGATGCCGGTATGGCTGCCTTGATGATATCCACCAGTTGGTGGGTGGTGGTGATCCGCTGTTCCTTCCGGGCTGCGGCGATGAAACTGCTGATCCGGGAAGCCCACCGTTCTTCTCCGTACCGCCGGATAATGCCGGTCAGTTCCTTTTCCGAGTAAGTGTTGACCACTTCTTCCGCGGTCAGGGCATCGGTGGCGCTCATCCGCATGTCCAGCGGAGCGTCCTGCATATAAGAAAAGCCCCTGCTGCTGTTGTCCAGCTGAAAGGAAGAGACCCCCAGGTCCAGGATGGCTCCGTCGATGGCCGGTATGCCCAGTTCCATGAGGATATGTTTGATATCCGAGTAATTGCTTTTAACAAAAATCTTGCGGCAGGGATAATCGGCCAGCCTGGCGGAAGCCGCATCCAAAGCGTCCTGATCCCGGTCGATGCCGATCAGGGTGCCCTCTTTGCCCAGCCTTTCACAAATTCCGGCAGCATGTCCTCCTCCTCCGAGGGTTCCGTCTGCGTAAATTCCGTCCGGCTTTATATTCAGATACTTCAAGGATTCTCCGAAGAGAACCGAGGTATGCTTAAATTCCATACTCTGCCATTTTCTGAGCAAAATCAGCTGGTTCTAATTCTGTTTTGTTCTCAGCCCTTCCCCATTCTTCCTTGCTCCAGATTTCAATCTTATCCAGGATGCCTATGGTCACCAGATCCTTTTCGATGTTGGCGTATTCCCGCAGCTCCTGGGGGATGATCAGCCGGCCCTGCTTGTCGATTTCCCCTTCGACGGCATTGGCGTAGAAGTGGCGGATAAAAGCCCGGACATTGGCGTCGGAAGTGGGCAGAGCAGATAGTTTGCTCATGAACCGGTCCCATTCTGCCATAGGATAAATATAGAGGCACTTATCGATGCCTCTGGTCAGAACGCACCGGAAACCCAGTTCGTCCCGGTACTTGGCAGGGACGATCATTCTGCTCTTTAAATCTATGGAGTTTTGATATTTTCCCATGAGCATAGACTTGTCCCCACTATAATCGTGAATTTAATACCACTATACTCCACTTTCCTCCACTTAACAACATATTAACAAAAAAAAGTGGGCTTTTCACCCACTTTTTTTGGTTTTTCCCCATGAAAAAATCGACAGGATTCTGTTATCTTACAACATCTTGTGGGTGTTCACAGGAACCCGCCCACATATATGAAGACTGTTCCGGGTCACCCGGCAGTCATAGGCCAAAGGGATCACCCCTGCGGCTTCTCCCTGTCGCAAAGCTTCGCCAAACTGAAGGTGCATCCGGTCATTGGGCCGGAATTCCCGGATTCCTTCCATCTGGAGAACAAAGATCACATAGGCATCAAATCCGTCCCTTCTGGCTGCCATCAGTTCCTCCACGTGCTTGACTCCCCGCTCGGTGGGAGCATCGGGGAACATGGAAATCCCCCCCTCTTCCAGGGTGACCCCCTTCACTTCGAGATAGGCCCGCCGTTCCCCTTCCTCCAGATAGAAATCCAGCCGGGACCGACCATAAGTCCGTTCTCTCTGAATGGTCATCCCTTCCGCAGTAAAGCCGGGAAGCCGGATGGTTCCCTGCCGCAGCCCCTCTTCCACAATGACGTTGGGGGCCATGGAATCCATGTTGACTAGAAGCCCTCCGGGAGGCAGACCTTCCCTTTCTTCCCCCGGCCGGGCATTCTCCTTGATAACCCCGATAACAGAAAAAGGCAGTTTCCGGGTGCCCATCCGCTGGCGATGATCCTCCAGGTACAGGGTGGCCCCTTCCACCAGCAGTTCTTTACAGCGCCCCGTATTTTTTACATGACTGGTGGCCGGCTTTCCTTCCACCAGCACTTCTGCCACAAACCGGTTCCTCCGTTCCAGAAAGATTCCTTCTATAATATTTTCGTATTTCATCGATTGCTCCTGTCCCGGTGCCTCACCCGCTATGATCAATATTTCTCTACTATTTGTACCCGGATTATGGTATATTATTGTTGTAACATTTTTTGAGGAGTGAAAATTCATGAAAAAGAAAAGAATCCCGGCCCTGCTGCCGGTACTGTGTCTGACCCTGATCCTGATTCTTTCCGGATGCACCGATACCGGCAACACCGGCAACACCCTGGAAGAACCGGAGATTACCGTCGAATATCTGTCCACCGAATATAAGGACCAGCTGCTGCGGGACGGAGCCGTCTACCTCTTCGGTTCTATTGAGGTCATCACCGATGAAAACGGAAATCCTTATCTGAAAATCGCCGAAAAGGAATACGTCAGCGATCCGGATATGCCCAACGGGTTTTACATTGCCGACAAAAATCTGAGCCATACTTACCCCATCTCTCCGGAAGCCAGAACCACCCACTTAGCCGGTGGTACCAGCATTCCCAATATCATGGACACGGAAAGCTTTGTCAAGGCCATCGCCTCGGACCTGAAGCTCTACGGGGAATCCAATCCGGAATTTGCCCAGTACCGGCTCTACGACATCTATCTCATGGGGGATCAGGTGGAGATGATATTAGCCCGTTATATTCCCTAGTGCAGGAAGGTTGATACGATGAATCGGACATTCCCATCCTATTTGCCGGAGCCCCATCCCGTCGCCTTCACCCTGCTGGGCATCGACATTATGTGGTACGGTATACTCATTGCTGCCGGCATCGTTCTGGCAGCGATTCTTATTTATATTCGGGCCGAAAGCCACGGAATCAAGCCGGATCGGACCCTGGACATGCTGCTGATCTGTCTTCCCCTGGGCATAATCGGAGCCAGGGCCTATTATGTTTTTTTTGAATGGGACTACTATGCCGGAGACCTGATGAAAATCATCAATCTTCGGGAGGGAGGATTGGCCATCCACGGCGGCCTGCTTTTCGGCCTGACCGGTGCTGCGATCCTCTGCCATCGATGGAGCATACGGCCTCTGAGCCTGCTGGATCTGGCTGCGCCTTCCATTGCCCTGGCCCAGTCGGTAGGCCGCTGGGGAAATTATTTCAATTCGGAAGCCCACGGAGGCCCTACAGATCTTCCCTGGGGGATTCCGATCAACGGAGAAATGGTCCATCCCACCTTTCTGTATGAATCGGTCTGGTGCTTCCTGCTGTTCGTCTTCCTGATCCTTTTAGCCAGGCGACGATCCTTTGAGGGCCAGATTTTCCTGCTGTACGGCATCCTCTACTCCATCGAACGGTTTCTGGTGGAAGGGCTCCGTACCGACAGCCTGATGCTGGGGCCCTTTCGCCAGGCCCAGCTCCTGTCCCTGACCATTATTTTAATTTTTACCGCTGCCTATTTCATCCTGAAGCGGCGTCATCCAAAAAACAAAACTCGCTCTGCTCGGCAGAGCCGCAAATAAGAAAGGAATCTACCATTTATGAAATTAGGAATCGTCGGTTTGCCCAATGTGGGCAAAAGCACTCTATTTAATGCCATTACCAAAGCAGGCGCCGAAGCCGCCAACTATCCATTCTGCACCATCGAACCCAATGTGGGGGTGGTAGCGGTTCCCGATGAGCGGCTTAAGGTCCTGACCGACATGTACAAAGCCAAACGGACCGTTCCCACGGCCATCGAGTTTTACGACATTGCCGGGCTGGTTAAGGGAGCTTCTCAGGGCGAAGGTCTGGGCAATAAATTCTTAGGTCACATCCGGGAAGTAGAAGCCATCGTCCATGTGGTCCGATGCTTTGACGATCCCAACGTGGTTCATGTAGATGGAAAGATCAACCCCATTTCCGACATCGAAACCATTAACACAGAGCTGATCCTGTCCGACATGGAATTCCTGGAAAGACGGCTGCAGCGTCTTCAGAAAAACCTGAAGGGAGACAAAAGCTTACAGACGGAGATCGACCTGGTCCAACAGCTGCTGGAAGTCCTGGGTCAGGGCTTATCTGCCCGAACCATGGAATTGACCGATGAGGAAGCAGAGCTGGTCCGCAGCATGAACCTGCTTTCCTTCAAGCCCATCATCTACGCCGCCAACGTGTCGGAGGAGGACATCACCTCTTCCGAAGAAAACGACTACGTCCGGATGGTCCGTGAATTTGCTGCCACGGAAAACTCTGATGTAGTAGTGATCTGTGCCAAGATCGAAGCGGAGATTTCCGAACTGGAGGAGGATGAAAAGCAGATGTTCCTGGAGGAACTAGGCATTGCCGAATCCGGTCTGGACAAACTGGTCAAGGCTTCTTACCACCTGTTGGACCTGATTTCCTTCCTCACAGCAGGAGAGCAGGAAGTCCGGGCCTGGACCATCCGTCGGGGCACCAAGGCTCCGGGAGCCGCCGGCAAGATCCATACGGACTTTGAGCGGGGCTTCATCCGGGCGGAAACCGTGGCCTACGATACGCTGATCAGCTGTGGTGGCAATCTGGCCACCGCCAGGGAAAAGGGCCTTCTCAAATCCGAGGGAAAAGAGTACGTAGTAAAAGACGGGGATGTGATCCACTTCCTCTTTAATGTATAAAAAAACTCAATTGACAGGAAAGGTTCTGCCGCTGGACGGCAGGGCCTTTTTTCAGAAAGGAGCCAGCCGATGAACCCAGATAGAACCCCCAATCACCTGATTCATGAAAAATCCCCCTACCTGCTTTCCCACGCCTATAACCCGGTGGACTGGCATCCCTGGGGAGAGGAGGCTTTTCAGGCTGCCCGGGACCAGGGGAAGCTGGTGTTCCTGTCCATCGGCTATCATTCCTGTCACTGGTGCCACGTCATGGAACGGGAATCCTTCGAGGACCCGGAGGTGGCAAACCTTCTAAACAGCAGCTTTATTTCCATTAAAGTGGACCGGGAAGAGCGGAAGGATGTGGATAGCGCTTACATGAAGGTCTGCCAGGCCATGACCGGTTCGGGAGGCTGGCCCCTCAACGTGTTTCTGACACCGGACAGAAAGCCCCTTTATGCCGGCACCTATTTCCCCAAGCGGTCCATGGGCGGTCGTCCCGGCCTGATGGAGACCGCCTCTGCTATCCGGGATCTTTATCGAGAGGACAAGGACCGTCTCCTGGGGGAAGCAGAAGAAATAACCCGAAAAATCAAATCCATGGAAGCCCGGGTTCCCGGTTCCCTGCCGGAGGATTTCCCCGCCATGCTCCGAGATGATTTCCGGAAGTCCTATGACAGGGAATGGGGCGGTTTCAGCGGTGCTCCCAAATTCCCGGTTCCTTCCCAGCTCCTGTATCTGCTGGATTCTGGTGACAGGGAGTTGGAGGCCATGGCTCTGTTTACCCTGGACCGGATGCTCCAGGGAGGGCTGTGGGATCATATCGGGGGTGGTTTTTTTCGGTATTCCACCGACCGGTTCTGGCTGATCCCCCATTTCGAAAAAATGCTCTATGACAACAGCCTGATGATGGATGTCCTGGCCAGGGCTTATCAAAAAAGACCCGACCCTTCCTACCGGGAAGCCGCCATGGGAATCAAAACCTTTTTAGTCCGGGAACTGATGAATCCGTCGGGAGGATTTTATACGGCCCTGGATGCAGATTCGGAAGGAGTGGAGGGACGATACTACGTCTTCACCCGGGATGAATTGATCCGGCTCCTTGGGGAGGAAGGGGGGGAAGCCTTCTGCCATCGTTTCGGTGTAACCGAAACGGGAAATTTCGGAGGGTGGAATCACCTCTATCTGAAAGACGGTGAATCCGTCACCGGTTCCCTGCAGCCCATGATCCAACAGGTTCTGGACTATCGAAGCAGCCGGATACCGCCGGCTACCGATGATAAGATCCTGACCCTGTGCAACGGGCTGGCCATCCACGGATTCCTTTCCCTCTACGAAGCCTTTGATGATCCGGAATCCCTCAACCTGGCCCTGTCCGCCGATGCTTATCTGGCGCTTCACATGGAAAAGCCGGAAGGGCTTCTGGTGGGAACCTATCAGGGAGAAGGCCATATACGGGCTACCCTGGAGGACTATGGCGCTGTCATTCGAAGTTTGATTGGGCTGCATCAGGTGACCCAGGATGAGGCTTTCCTTCAGCGGGCTGCCTACCTGACGGATCAGGCTATCGCCCTCTTCTGGGATGAGAAACAAGGAGGCTTTTTCACCGGAGCCCTGGATAATCCGCTCCTCTTTGATAATCCCAAGGAGGTTTTTGACGGTGCCATCCCTTCCGGGAATTCCCTGATGGCAGAGAATCTTTTTTATCTGTCCCTCCTCCTGGAACCCGGGAATTATCGGGAACAGCTCCGAGAACTGGAAGATGCCTTCAGCGGCCGTCTCCGCCGTTACAGCATCCACAGCGCTTTTTTCCTCCGGATCCTGATGCTCCGGAAAAAGGGGGAACGACTACTCCGAATCTACGTTCCGGATGAAGAAAAGAAGAAGGAGGTCCTCCAGGACTTTTCTCCTTCTTCCATGATGGAATTATACCCCTATGATGCCTGGCAGCTCCTGGTTCGTCCGAAAGAATGCCCCGAGGGGTTTCCTGTACTCTCTTATTGCTCTGGTGGAGCCTGCGGACTCCCTGTTCCTTTATCAAATCTTTCCTCCCCTTCCGGCCGGGGTTGAAATCCTTCCGTCCGGGCGGCGGGATCCCCCATGGGCATCCCGCCTCTCTGCTGCTGAAGAGCCGACCCATCCTGAGCGAGGGAGGTAATGACCTGCGAAAGGGTAGTGGTCAGGGTATCCGTTCCTCCTGCCGATAAGGTTACCTGGGACCCCTCTTCCATGTCAGGAGTGCTGACCAGAACCCACTGGAATTCTTTCTCCGGGGCAAACTCTGCCAGCATGGCACCGGTGCTGTCCCGAAGAGCGATCACGGTTCCGGCCTCCTGCCATTGGTCGAATCCCACGGACAGGACCATCTGGGTAGAGGCTTCCCCGGGCAGCTGGATCATCCCGCGGCTTCCCGCCATCAGCAAGGTCCCCCCGGTGATGGTTCCCTCACGGTCATAATCCAGAGCCCCGTCCCCGGAGGATACCGGTCCGTAAACCAGCACCGTTCCTCCGGTCATGGAAAAGGTGCCGTTGGAATCCAGTCCGTCCCCTTCTGCAGATACAATCAATCTCCCTCCGTTGATGACCATTGCTCCATCCTGATCCGGTACGTTCAGACCGTCATCAGAAGCGCGAACCTCCAGTTCTCCTCCGTTGATAGTCAGGGAGGTACCTTCCAGTCCTTCCTCCGATTTTAAAATCCGAATGGAGCCCCCGTCAATGGAAATCCACCCCTTCTCCGGATCCTCGTCGTTGGTGGCCTGGAGACCATCATCCCCTGCTTTCAGAATCAGATTTCCTTCCTTCATCAGGATGGAGTCCTTTCCACGGATGGTATCCCGAACTGCCTCCACCTCAATATTTCCCCCGGTGATGACCAAATCATCCTTGCCGCTGATCCCGTCCACCGAATTGCCCTGAACGGTCAGCGACCCGGTTCCGTTGATGGTCAGATCCGCTTTGCTGTAAATCGCCCCATCCGGAATATCCATATCCTCCTCAGAAGCGTAACCCGTTCCGTCGGAAATGGTATTTTCCGTCCCTTCCGCCAGGATCAGCACCACCTTATCTGCCGAATCCACCTGAATGACAGAAGAATCGGAGGAAGAGAGAACTGCCCCGTTGAGAACCAATCTTACCAGGTCCTCGTCTCCGGCTGCCACGATCACCTGACCGTCCTCCAGGGTTCCTTCCAGAACATAGGTCCCTGCTTCCTTGATCGTCACGTCCTTCCCGCCCAACTGGATGACTTCTGACGTTTCCGGATCCCAGGTGTCATCCAGATCCTCCGGGTCCACTTCCACCAGCTGAACCGCGTTTCCTGCTTCCGTCCCGGCGACTGCCGAATCGGTACCGGTTCCCGATTGATTTCCGCACCCGATCAGCATCGTCAATGTCAGAATCAGAATCATCAGAATGGCGATTATCCTTCCTCCTGCGCTTTTCTTTTTTATCCGATCGTTCCTATATTTATTATGTTCCATTGATATCCTTCTCCTTTATCCAGGTTCCTCAATTTTTCTTGCACCATATCTCCAGCTACAGCTCATCCCTTCCGGGGGAAGGCCGGCCGCTGATGATTCTCAAGTTTCCGTTTCGGCATCGCAAATCGTCAATAAACTGTTTTTCCTGCCTTCCATCGGACAATTCCACCAGATACCGCAGTTCAAAGAGACTTCCCATATTGGAAGTTTTCATCTCCAGCAGCTCGGCCTTCTTGGTGTACTGTCGGAATACCTCTTCGAAGGCCGCCCCGGCTTCCAAATCCTCCGGGATGGTGATCCGAAGCTCCCTTTCTCCTGCCTTCTTCCTGGGCTGGCCAAAATCTAACCGACTGAGGAGCAGGTTGGCCCCGCCCACCAGAATCAGAAACAGGAGGGCAACCCCCAGATAGCCCATCCCGATGGTCAGACCGATGGCCATGGCAAAAAAGATGCTGCTGATATCCCGGGCGCTCCCCGGGATGGAACGGAAACGGACCAGGCTGAAAGCCCCCATCACCGCCACCCCCGCTCCCAGGTTTCCGTTGACGGCCATGATGACGATCTGGACCATGGCCGGCAGCAGCACCAGGGTGCAGACAAAGCTTTTGGAATAACGGTTTCGGTACATGTATAGCAGGGCTACTACAAATCCCATGGCCAGGGAGGTGAGGGTGCACAGGATCAGATTTGCCGGTGTCATCCCGGCTATGGATCCGGTCTCTAAAATACTATCAAGCACAGGTTTTTCTCCTTTCAACCGGCAGTCCCTCCAGGGCTGCCTCTCTCTCATTCTTATATGCTCTCTCCAGCAGGTAGCCTTGCCCCACTTTGGAAAAGGACAGGGGATAAATTTCCAGGGCCGCCAGGGTTTCCGAAAGCCACAGGGGCATACTGCCGGGAATCTTGATTTCCATCAGGCTCATCCCTTTTTCCAGCAGCGGGATGCCCCAGTCTCCCCGGGTCAGGTCCGGAATGATTTCACGATACCTAATGTCCTCGTCAAAGGTAAACCGCAATCCCTTTTCCTCTATTCCCTGCCAGGCGGACCGATCATAGCAAACGACGGCCTTGGGCACCGGTTGGTAGGTTTTCAGAAACCAGTCGATCTCCCTTATAATTTGATTTCCCTTACGGGGCGGTATACCCCTGACAATGTAATCCATGGCCTCTTCCATCATCAGACGGACCCGCCGTTTGTAGACAATGCCCCGGAACTTCTTCTTGATCTCCAGATAAACCATATCCCCCTCTTCCGGCAGCCCGTAGCTTCGGAGCCGGATTTTTTCCTTATATACCGGTTTCTCCAGGGATCTCCGGATCAGGAAATGATCTTCCGTATCCAGATAAAGGTTGCAGATCCGGCTGCTCCCGAAATCATCCGGGAGCAAACGACCCTCCAGCTTTTGGAGAAGCTTCTCTTTCCGGGCTGGGTCCAGCAGATATTTTTTTTCGATTCTTTCAAATTGCATCGGCGTTTTGTTCATGGTTGTTCCCCCTTTCTGCTGATGAGACCATTATAGGGACGCAACCTGAAAATACCCTGAAAAAAAATTTCAGGTTCCTTTCAGGTTTTCGTGTTAAAATGAGAAAAGATGGATGAAGGAGCAGGAATAGATGAGGATACTGATTGTAGAAGATGAAAGCCGGCTGGGAGAAGCCCTGGCCCAAATTATGAAAGAAGCACGGTATCAGGCCGATGTGGTTCAGGACGGAGAAACCGGCCTGGAATACGCCCGCAGCGGGTATTATGATCTGATGATCCTGGATGTGATGCTGCCCCGGGTCAGCGGATTTGAGGTGGCCCGGCAACTTAGAAAAGAAGGCAGTACCCTGCCCATCCTGATGCTGACGGCCAGAGACGAGATCGCTGATAAGGTTCAGGGGCTGGACCGGGGTGCTGACGACTACATGACCAAGCCCTTCTCCACCGAGGAGCTGCTGGCCAGGGTCCGGGCCCTTTCCCGTCGCCAGGGAGAAGTGGTGCTGGAAGAATTGTGTTTTGGCGATCTGGTCCTGAATGTATCCACCTACACCCTTTCCCGGTTTGGAAAATCGGTACGGTTGGGATTCAAAGAGTTTGAAGTCCTGCGCCTGTTGATGGCCAATCCCCGGATGGTCCTTTCCAAGGAGGACATCATTCTGAAGGTTTGGGGAAGTGAATCCGATGCAGAGGACAATAATGTAGAAGCCTATATTTCCTTCCTGCGAAAAAAATTCTTTTTCCTGGATTCCCGGGTAACCATCGGGACCATCCGAAAGGTTGGCTATAAACTGGAGGTGCCGGAAATTGATTAAGAAGCTTCGAAAAAAATTCATTCTGATCAATATGCTGCTGATTACTCTGGTGCTGACCCTGACCTTTTCCGCCATCTGTGTCTTCAGTTATCAGTGGCAGAAGGCCGATACCATCCGGGTGCTGGAACGGGTCCTGAAAAACGAACAGGATCTGCCGGATCCACCCTTGGAAATCCGGGACCGGGAGTCGGATCGAAATCCCTTTATTACTCCCGTATTCTCCGCCCTCGTCACTCCCTCCGGAGAGGTTCAGCTCCTGCGATCCGATCATGTAACGGTTTCCGAAGAGGTGTTGAGCCAGGTGTCCAAAGAAGTGCTGTCCCGGGATCAGCCCGGGGGAGTCCTGATGGATTTGGAACTTCGTTACCTGAAAATGGAGGGCCCGGACGGGATCCGAATTGGATTTGCCGACATGGGCCGGGAACTGGATTCCCTGAAAAAGCTGGTGATATCCCTGGCTCTGGTTGGTTTGGCCGGTCTGATCGGATTTTTCCTCATCAGCGTCTTTCTCTCATCATGGGTTCTTCGTCCGGTGGAAAAAGCCTGGGAGCAGCAACGGCAGTTCGTCGCGGATGCTTCCCACGAGCTGAAAACCCCCATTACGGTAATTTTGGCCAATCTGGATATTCTTAGGGGCCATCCGGACCAGCTTGTTCGAGATCAGGACAGATGGCTGGAAAACACCAATATGGAGGCCCTTCGAATGAAAACCCTGGTGGAGGACCTGCTGTTTCTTGCCAAATCCGACGCTGCTCGGGAGGATGTCACCAAAAGGCAGGATTTTGATATCAGCGATGCCTTATGGTCCTGCCTCCTGACCTTTGAACCGGTGGCTTATGAAAAGGGCTGCCCCCTGGAAAGCCAGGTGGAAGAAAATCTGATGTTCCATGGGGATCCAGGCCAGATCCGCCAGCTTTTTATGATCCTGCTGGACAATGCTTGTAAGTACAGCCAGGAAAATCAGCCCATCCTCTTGATCCTGAAGAGGGAAGCCAGTCAGATCCGGATGGACGTCACCAATAGAGGCACTCCCATCCCTCCCGGTGATCTGGATCGAATCTTCCGTCGCTTTACCCGGCTGGATGATTCCAGAAGCGGAATGGAGGCTGGCTATGGACTGGGGCTGGCTATCGCCAGGACCATTGCGGAAAACCACGGGGGATCCATCCAGGCAGCCAGCAGCCAGGAAAAGGGAACCACCTTTACGGTCCTCCTGCCCCTTCGTCTTGCATAAGGTTCTGCCGTATATTATAATATCCCTTAAGAAAGAGAGGATGAACCCATGGAACTGAATAAATATTTTGATCATACCCTGCTGAAAGCAGAGGCCAGTGAAGAAGATGTCCGGAAGCTCTGCCGGGAAGCGGCAGAAGAAAAATTCTTCTCCGTCTGCGTCAATTCCTGCTACGTACCCCTGGCCGTCTCCCAGCTTAGGGGAACGGATGTTAAAGTCGCTGCCGTTGCCGGCTTTCCTTTGGGAGCCTGTTCCACCGACGTGAAGGTCTTTGAAACCGAATGGTGCTGCCAGGCCGGAGCTGCCGAAATCGACATGGTTCTGCAGATTGGTGCTTTGAAAGAAGGCCGGACGGATGTTGTCCGGGAAGATATCCGGGCCGTGGTGGATGCCGCCGCCAAACACGGGGCCATCGTCAAGGTGATCCTGGAAACCTGCCTGTTGACCGATGAAGAAATCCTTTTGGCCTGTCAGCTCTCCGAAGAAGCTGGAGCTGCCTTCGTCAAAACCTCCACCGGCTTTTCCACCGGCGGAGCAACTGCCCATCACGTGGCTCTGATGAAAAAGGCTGTGGGAGACCGACTGGAAGTCAAAGCCTCCGGCGGGATTCGGGATCTCGGGAAGGTACTGGACATGATCGAAGCCGGTGCCGACCGGATCGGAGCCAGTGCTTCCGTGGCCATTATGGAGGAATACCGAAAAAAACCAACTTTATAAGCAGGTCTGCTAGTTGGCCGGTTTTCGACAAATTGCGTAAATTACTAGATAAAAAAGAGAGGCTGTCACCTCTCTTTTTGATTTGCCTTGTTCAGGACTGTATTTTAGCTTACTTGCAGATTTCTGCAGTAGCGTCCGGGCCGCATCCGGCTGCGTTGCCTTCGTCGGTGTCCAGATGGATTTCGCTTTCATGACCGTCTCCGGAACGGACCAGTACGTTATCAAATACCAGGCCTCTTTCTCCCTGAACCTTGATGCTGATCACATCCTTGTCCTTGACTCCCGCTTCAGCAGCCTGAGCCGGAGACAGATGGATGTGGCGAAGAGCCACGATAACGCCGTGATCCAGGTCCACCTCACCAGCAGGTCCGATCAATTTGCATCCAGGAGTTCCGTCCAGTTTACCGGATTCTCTTACCGGTGCTTTGATTCCGATGGCTCTGGCGTCAGTCATAGCCAATTCTACTTGAGTTTCCGGACGGGCAGGTCCCAGTACCCGGACACCCTTCAGGCTTCCTTTGGGGCCCACAATGTCAACCTTTTCTTCACAGGCAAACTGTCCAGGCTGAACCAGATCCTTGGTGGGGGTCAGCTTGTGGCCTTTTCCGAAAAGGGTTTCGATATCTTCTTCCTTCAGATGAAGGTGCTTGTTGGATAAACCGATTTTTGCAACGTAGCTCATTATTCTCTCCTTTATTTCAACGTAGTTTCTGAAAGTATTATACACCAATCCGGTGATTAATCCAAGTAGCTGATGTAAGGGAGATTACGATATTTTTGGTCGTAGTCCAGTCCGTAGCCGATGATGAAACGGTCTTCCACCTCAAAACCCACATATTCTGCGGTGAATTCGGTCCTTCTTCCCGCCGGCTTGTCCAGCAAGGTACAGAACCGGATGGATTCCGGGCCCCGGGCCTGAAGGTAACCCTTGAGATAATTCAAAGTAATGCCGGAATCAATGATGTCCTCCACCACGATGACATGAGTCCCCTCAATGGGTCGGTCCAGGTCCTTGACTATTTTAACAACACCGGAGGACTTGGTGGAAGCCCCATAACTGCTTACCGCCATAAAATCAATTTCCGTATCCAGGGTAATGTTTTTAATGACATCCGCCATCCAGAGCACTGCTCCCTTGAGGATACCGATGACCACCACCGTCTCCCCTTTATAATCCTCGGAAATCTGATGGCCGATTTCTTCCGCTCTTTTCAGGATTTCCTCCTGGGTAATCATGATTTTGCCGACTACGTGCTTTCCTTCCATCCAACTACTCCTTCTTTTCTTCCGATTCAGACGGGTGAACCCCTTCACCCTCCTCTTCCTCGTCTACTTCAAAATTAACATCCTTGATGATGGTTTTACCCTTATATTTTTTCGACAGATCCGTCGAAGGATCCCCAAGCCAATAAGCATCCAATTCATCCCTCAGGGTCCAGAGAATCCAAATCCAGAGGATCATATCATCCACCCAGGCAATAGGAAACAAGACCGGAGGAATCAGGTCCACAGGCAAGAACAGATAAACGATTCCCACGATGACCAGGGCCTTTTTCCGCTTGGGCACATCTTTGTCCTTCAGCAAAAATTTAATGGCTTTGATTCGTTTGATGATGACCTGAAAACTGATGAACTGCATGGGGCCCTCCTTCTGCTACCCTTCTTCCCCGACCAGATTCCCGATTTCTTCCAGCAGACGGTCTGTGCCCGTCCGCTTCAGGGAGGATATGGGGATAATGATTTCTCCTTCTTCCAGGTTCAGATCCTTCCGGATTCCTGCCAGAAGCTTCTGCATTTCATTTCGGGAAACCTTATCCGCCTTGGTAGCAACTATGATTCCATTATACCCATAATGACGGATATATTCACACATCTGGATGTCCTGCTGAGTGGGGGCGTGGCGGATATCCACCAGCAAAACCACCCGTTTCAGACCTTGACGGTTTTCAAAATATTGGGCCATCATGTCCCCCCAGCCTTCGGTCACCGACTTGGAAACCTTGGCATAGCCATAACCGGGTAGGTCCACGATTCGGAACCGGTCATTGATCCGGTAAAAATTGATGGTCCTGGTCTTGCCGGGGCTTCCGCTGACCCGGGCCAGGCTCTTCCGGTTGGTCAGCAGGTTCAGAAGGGAGGACTTCCCTACGTTGGATCGGCCCGCAAAAGCAATTTCCGGAAGATTATCTTCCGGATATTGATTTTTTCGTACGGCCACCGCCTCCAGTTCTGATTTTACGATCTTCATAAGTTTTCCTTTCAGTCCGGATCCCGGCCGAGGGCAGGGTTTCCGGATCTGCTATTTCACTAAAGCGTGCTCCAGGGCTTCGTCCACCGTGGATATCAGGACAAATTCCAGTTTCTTCCGGACCACTTCCGGAATTTCCTCGATGTCCCGTTCGTTGTCTTTGGGCAGGAGGATCTTCTTGATGCCGGCCCGATGAGCCGCCAGAACCTTCTCCCGGATGCCGCCTACCGGCAGCACCTTGCCCCGAAGGGTCACTTCTCCCGTCATGGCTACTTCCTTCCGAACCGGAATGCCGGTCAAGGTTGAGATCACGGCTGTTGCCATGGTTACCCCAGCGGAGGGTCCGTCTTTGGGAGTCGCCCCCTCCGGAATATGGATATGGATGTCCTTTTTGGTATGGAAATCCTCGTCGATGTTGTATTTAGCCGCTACGGAACGGATGTAACTGAGGCCGGCCTTGGCCGATTCCTGCATCACATCTCCCAGCTGTCCGGTCAGGACCAGCTTGCCGGTGCCGGGAACTGCCGTGGTCTCGATGAACAGAGTATCCCCTCCCACCGCCGTCCATGCCATGCCAGTGGTGACCCCAACCTCATTGACCCCTTCGATGATGTCATAGCGGAATTTTTTCTTGCCCAGGTATTCTTCCAGCTTGTCAGCGGTTATCTCATAGCTCTTCTGATCGCTGCTGACCGTCTTACGAGCCACCTTACGGCAAAGGTTGGCAATTTCCCTTTCCAGGTTTCGGACGCCGGATTCCCGGGTGTAATAGTTGATCAGCCCCCGGATGGTTTCTTCGGGAATCTTGATGTTGTCCGAGGTGAGACCGTGCTCCTTGACTTTTTTGGGAACCAGGTAATTCTCTGCGATTTTTACCTTCTCTTCTTCCGTGTATCCGGAAACATAGATGACTTCCATCCGGTCCAGAAGAGGCCGGGGAATGGTATCGGTGGAGTTGGCCGTAGTGATGAACATGACTTTGGACAGGTCAAAGGGGATTTCCAGGTAATGATCCATAAAATCCTTGTTCTGCTCCGGATCCAGAACTTCCAGCAATGCAGAAGCCGGGTCTCCCTTGAAATCAGCTCCGATTTTGTCTACCTCGTCAAAGAGGAATACCGGGTTGTTGGTGCCCGCCTCCTTGATGCTGGTGATGACTCTTCCCGGAATGGCTCCGATGTAGGTTCTTCGGTGGCCCCGGATTTCGGCTTCGTCCCGGACCCCTCCCAGCGACATCCGGACAAAATCCCGGTTGATGGCTCGGGCTATGGACCTTGCTATGGAGGTCTTTCCTACTCCCGGAGGACCGACCAGACAGAGGATGGGTCCCTTCAGGGCATTGGACAGCTGTATCACAGCCAGGTACTCCAGTACCCGGTCCTTGACCTTTTCCAGGCCGTAGTGATCCTCATTGAGGATCTTTTCCGCCAAGGGGATATCGATGTTGGCCTTGGAGGATTTATTCCAGGGCAGGGCCAGAATGGTTTCTACGTAGGTCCGGATTACCGAGCCTTCGGCAGAGGAAGACTGCATCTTGGAAAGACGCTTGATCTCCTTTTCCACCTTATCGGCGGTTTTCTTAGGCAGTTTGAGTTTTTTCAGTTTCTTGAGGAATTCTTCAATTTCATCGACTTCCTCTTCGTCCTGTCCCAGTTCTCCCTGAATCGCCCTCATCTGCTCCCGCAGGTAATATTCCCGCTGGTTTTTGTCGATCTGGCTCTTGACCTTATAGCTGATGGTCTGCTCCAGATTGAGGATTTCGATTTCCCGCCGGAGCAGACCGCTGAGTTTTTCCAGCCGCTCATCCAGATTGAAGGTTTCCAGGATGGATTGTTTGTCATCGGTCCGGATGTCCATGTGGGAGGCAATGATATCTGCCAGTCTTCCCGGCTGTTCTATAGACATGATGGAGGGGAAGATATCCTTGGGCCCTTTCGGATTCAGGGCCAGGTACTCTTCAAATCCAGAAACCACGGAACGCATCCAGGCTTCCGTTACCGGAGTCAGTTCCTCCTGCTCCGCGTCCGGTGCCAAAGATACCCGGCATTTGAAATAGGGTACCTCAAAAACAATCTCCTCGATGGTTGCCCGGCTCACTCCTTCTACCAGGACTCGGATGGAGTCTCCGGGAAGCTTGAGCATCTGCTTTATTTTTGCAACGGTACCCACATGGTAAAAATCTTCGATGGTGGGCAGATCCGTGTTTTCATCCTTCTGAGTCACCAGAAATACCTTCTGGTTTAAAATCATGGCCTTTTCCAGCGCATTGATGGATTTTTCCCGGCCAATATCAAAATGGAGGACCATATTCGGGAAAATGGACAGTCCTCGCAGCGGAATCATGGGCAAAGTAAGAAAACCGCTGTCATCCCTCAGGATTTCATCTCCCTCGTCATCAATTCGGACCATGTCGTCCGGATTTGTTTTCTTTTCTTCTGTCATGTTAATTTCCCCCTTTCCCTTGTATAGAAAATTCAGGCGGCCGCGGCCGCCTGACTGTTAAGATGCTGTGTCCTTCTTCGCCTTTTCAGGGTCTTCCAGGACCAAAGTCGGCAACGTTTCATGTTCTATGGTGCCTTTGGTGATGATACATTTTCGCACATCCCCTCTGGACGGTATGTCGTACATAATGTCGGTCATGATCTTTTCCAGGATGCTCCGCAGCCCTCGGGCTCCGGTCTTCCTCTCGATAGCCTTTTCCGCAATCCGCAGAACGGCCTCCTGATCGATCTCCAATTCCACGTTATCCATGGCGAAGAGTTTCTTATATTGCTTGACAAGAGCATTTTTCGGTTCGGTGATGATCCTCACCAACGCTTCTCTGGACAGTTCATTTAAGGTGACCACCACCGGCAGACGTCCGATAAACTCAGGTATCAGCCCGTATTTGATTAAATCCTCCGGTTGAACTTTTCGGATGATCTCCGAGGTTTCCAACTTGTTGTGGGTCACATCGGAGTTGAACCCAATGCTCTTTTCCCCGATTCTTCGCTGGATGATTTTATCCAGCCCGTCAAAGGCTCCACCGCAGATAAAGAGGACGTTGGTGGTGTCAAACTGCAGGAATTCCTGCTGGGGATGCTTTCTTCCTCCCTGAGGGGGAACACTGGCAATCGTTCCCTCCAGAATCTTCAGCAAGGCCTGCTGGACCCCTTCACCGCTGACGTCTCTGGTGATAGACACGTTTTCCGATTTCCGGGCGATCTTGTCGATCTCATCCACATAGATAATCCCCTTCTGGGCCCTTTCCATGTCGTAGTCCGCCGCCTGGATCAGCTTCAGCAGGATGTTCTCCACATCCTCTCCCACATATCCGGCTTCCGTCAGAGCGGTGGCATCGGCAATGGCAAAGGGTACGTTAAGAATCTTAGCCAGAGTCTGAGCCAGCAGGGTCTTGCCGGAACCGGTGGGCCCGATCATGACGATGTTGCTCTTCTGGATCTCTACATCATCGTCAGCGGGCTGACCGATCTGGTTGATCCGCTTGTAATGGTTGTACACCGCCACCGCCAAGGCTTTTTTTGCATCGTCCTGATCGATGACGTACTCGGACAGGATGGCAGCGATTTCAGCAGGCTTCAGCAGCTTTAGCTTTTCTTGAGCCCCTCCCTGATCGTCCATCTGTTCCGATAATTCTTCTTCAATAATATCCATGCAGAGTTCCACGCATTCATCGCAAATGAATACGCCGGGACCGGCAATGAGCCGCCGGACCTGGTCCTGGGTCTTTCCGCAAAAGGAACATTTCAATTTGTTTTCGTCTTGTTTATTCATTTTTCCCCCGTTCAGCGTCTGGAGATCACCTTGTCGATGATACCATAGGCTAGTGCTTCTTCGGCTTCCAGGAAATTATCACGATCCGTATCCTTGCGGATCAGCTCGATATCCCGGCCCGTATTGGCACTCAGAATCTTATTCAGGTTTTCCCGCATCTTGATGATACGGTCTGCGTGTATCCGGATATCCTCCGCCTGGCCGCTGAAGCCTCCAAGGGGCTGGTGGATCATAATCTCCGCATTGGGCAGGGCATACCTTTTTCCTTTTGCTCCGGAGGAGAGAAGGAAGGCGCCCATGCTGGCGGCCATACCGATGCAGATGGTGGAAACATCCGGCTTGATATATTGCATCGTGTCATAGATGGCCATCCCGGCTGTCACAGAACCGCCCGGACTGTTGATGTAGATGCTGATATCCTTATCCGGATCTTCGGCTTCCAGAAACAGAAGTTGGGCGACGATGAGGCTGGAAATGTGCTCGTCAATCGCTTCTCCCAGGAAAATGATCCGGTCCTTCAGCAGTCTGGAATAGATGTCGTAGGATCTCTCTCCCCGGCTGGTCTGTTCAATAACGTATGGAATCAGTGGCATGTTCATCCCTCCTTTTCATTTCATTGTGTCGATATAGCAATTGGGCCGTCAGAGGGTTTTAGCCGATCTGAGCGTTTTCAAACATGAAATCCACGGCCTTTCGGATTTTAATATCCTTTTCCAGGTAAGAGAAGTTTTCTGCTCCCAGCATTTCCTTGATCTTAGCTACATCCAGTTTGTACTGGACAGCCATCAGTTCCAGTTCCTTGTCCAGCTCTTCTTCCGTGGCTTCGATGGCTTCCGCCTTGGCTACGGCTTCCACCAGCATTCTAGTCTTCACTTTCTTGCCGGCTTCTTCTCTCAGCTCATCCCGGAAGGAAGCAGCGTCCTTCTGCAGGAAGGCGAAATACTGGTCCAGAGTCAGACCCTGGTAGCTCAGCTGCTGGTTGAACTCGTTCATCATAGCATCGATTTCTTCTTCTACCATCACATTAGGTACATCGATGTCGTTGGCCAAGTACACCTGTTCGATCACATCATTCTTCATTTTATTCAGCGCTCTGGATTCGGCCGCCTTTTCCAGTTTTTCTCTGGTTTCCGCTTTCAGTTCATCCAGGGTGTCTGCTTCGCTGACGTCTTTAGCAAAATCATCGTTCAGCTCAGGAAGCTCTTCTTCCTTGATTTCGTGGACAACGCACTTGAAGATGGCTTCTTTGCCTGCCAGGTCCGGTGCATGGTACTCTTCGGGGAAGGTAACCTTTACGTCTCTGGCTTCACCAACGGCAGCGCCGATCAGCTGTTCTTCAAAGCCTGGGATGAAGGATCCGGAACCGATTTTCAGAGGATAACGCTCAGCAGTTCCGCCGTCAAACTGTTCTTCACCGACAAAGCCCATGTAGTCCAGAAGGACCATGTCTCCATCCTGAACCGGCCGGTCTGCCAGGACCATTCTGGAGTTTCTCTTCTGGAGAGCTTCCAGCTCTTTATCTACTTCTTCTTCGGTTACCGGGAATTCGGCCTTTTCTACCTTGACTCCCTTATAGTCCTTGACTTCGATTTCCGGATAGACCTCCACATGGATGGTTACGGTGAAATCCTTGCCCTTTTCGATTTCGCTGAATTCAGCACGGGGACGGTCGATGACCTGCAGGTCCAGTGCGCTCAGAGCTTCGGGATAAGCATCAGCAAACATGTCGTTGATGGCATCTTCAAAGAATACGTCCTCTCCATACTTGGCTTCAATCAGCTTTCTGGGCGCCTTACCCTTTCGAAAACCATCCAGCGCGAACTTGTCCTTATTGGCCTGATAAGCTTTGATCACGGCCTGCTCGAACTCCTCGGCAGTAAACTCCATAGTGAAGGTGACATCGTTTTTTTCCTTTGAAACATAAGTTGCTTTCATATTAATTTTATCCTCCTGATTCTGAACACCCTTGAACTTTTCGGTGCTGTATTCTGAACATTAACGCACATAATTATATCTTTTTTTTGGCCGAAAGTAAAGTAAAAATGGCCACTTTAGCAGCCATTTATTGTTATACCCAGGGTTTTCCCCTTTTAATCAGCCGGGTTTCAACGGGCCTGATAGCCTGGGACCATTTCCCGGATCCAGTTCCGGATCTCATCGTCCTCTTCCTTGCGGCACAATTCCCGGATGGCTTCTTCCAGCCGGTTTCCCTCCAGCAGCTGCTTCAGTTTGGCTGTAGCTTCCAAGGGATGGCCCACATAGATTTTTTCATGGTTGGTCTTTTCGATGCCTTCTTCCGCTAAAAGCAGCTCTTCGTAAAGCTTTTCACCCGGCCGGAGTCCGGTGACTTCAATGTCAATGTCCTCGTAGGGAGTATACCCGGAGAGGCGGATGATATTTTCGGCCAGGTCGATGATTTTCACCGGTTCTCCCATGTCCAGGACGAAGATTTCTCCTCCCTTGGCAATGGCTCCCGTCTGAATCACCAACTGGACGGCTTCCGGAATGGTCATGAAGTATCGGGTGATTTCCGAATGGGTCACCGTCACCGGCCCCCCCTCTGCAATCTGCTTCCTAAAAATCGGGATGACCGATCCATTACTGCCCAGCACATTGCCGAACCGAACCGCCACAAAGTTGGTGGAAGAATTCCGGCTCCGTTCCTGAATCAGCATTTCGGCAATCCGTTTGGTGGCTCCCATGACATTGGTGGGGTTTACTGCCTTGTCGGTGGAAATCATGACAAAACTGGAAACCGCATATTTTTCTGAAACATCGATCATGTTCTTGGTGCCCAGCACGTTATTGAGCAGGGCTTCGCAGGCATTCTCCTCCATCAGGGGAACATGCTTGTGGGCTGCCGCATGGAATACCACATGGGGCTTGTATTGAAGGAAAATCCGGTCCAGACGCTCCGGATCCCGAATGGAACCCACCACTCCCTCAAACTCGATTTCCGGGTGGGTTTTCTTAATCTCATTAATCAGCTCAAACAGGCTGTTTTCGTAGATGTCCAGGGCAATCAGTCTCCGGGGACGGAACCGGGCGATCTGCCGGCAGAGTTCCGATCCTATCGATCCGCCGCCACCGGTGACCAAAACGATTCTCCCCTCCAGATATCCGCTGATTTCCCGGATATTCATGTTGACCGGCTCCCGGCCAAGGAGATCCTCAATGTCAACGTCTCTCAGTTTGCTGACCGTCACCTTTTCGCTGATGATATCAATCAGACTGGGGAGGATCTTCAATTTGCAGCGGGTCTTGTTGCACTCGGCTACGATGCTCTGGATTTCTTTTCGGCTGGCACTGGGAATGGCGATAATGATTTCGTGTACCCCATATTTTCGAACGGCAGTACGGATTTTTTCCTTCCCTCCGAAAACCTTTACCCCGGAGATTCGCTGGCCGTGTTTGCGTTTGTCGTCGTCGATGGCCACAACCACTTTTTTGCCATGCTCCGGGTGGTATTTGATTTCCTTGATCATGGCAGCCCCTGCGTCCCCGGCCCCAATGACCATGACCTTTTTCAAATCCCTCCTGAGAAGAGGAACCCCATCGGAGGGTCTGGGGATCAGGTTGAAGGTACCCGGGTTTCGGAGATTCCGCAGGAATCGGTAAGCCAACCGGGTAAAGCTGACACCGGCAGCCATGACCAGGATACTGATTAGGTAGATGCTCCGGGGCATCATCTGACCGGTCATGGTAATATACCCCAGGACCAGCAGGTTGGAAAGGATGGCCGAAGCCACTATTTTCAGCGTTTCTTCGGTACCTGCATAGCGCCACATGCTGGTATAGATGCCCAGCAGGCCGAAAGCTGCAATACAGATAAGGGTAATGGGGATCAGATTATCTCCATATACCGGAAAGAACAACTGAAACTGAGAATTGCTGATACTGAAGTCGAAACGCAACAAAAAGGAAGCAATAAAGGCCAGATTAATGGTTATTGCATCCACGATGATCAGTATAGCGATTCTGGAATATTTTATCATGTTACCTCAGTTCTTTCAGCAGCAGATTTTTGCCTCTGGCGTACTTGCTTTCCTCCACACCGAAAAGGCCATAGGTTTCCGCGATTCGGGTACCAATGGCGGTCAACTCTTCCGGGTTGCCGGAAAAAAGCTCCAGTTCCAGTTCGGCAATGGGCTCGACCCCTTTGTCGGTGATGATCTCCCCTTTATCCAGGGATACCTCGATGATGCTGCTCCCCGTATCAATACGGAATCGTTTTCGGAGGAAACGGGTTTCGATAATGCTCTCCAGCGGCTGATCCCCAAGCAGGCCAATCATTTCCTGTCCCACCTGGCTTTCCCGGAACAGGGATGGATCCGGGGAAAGGAAGCAGGCTTCATCATCCACAGGGACATTGATTTCTTCCCGCTGATGCAAAGCACCCTCACTTTTACCGCTCCATTTGAGGGTAGCAAAAATCCGGTCCCCTTCCATGCGGATACGGAAGGTGATATCCCGACTGCTCAGCACATGGTCCGGCGTATCAAAATAGGCGGCTTTCATAAAAAGGGTCTCTCGAGAAGACTCCTCTTCCATGGCGGCCAGACTGTCATCCTCCCAGATTTTCAGAGCGGTATCCTCATTCGGGATTCCATATTTCAGTTCCAGTTCCATAGGGTTCCTTTTCTTTCTCTTTCAGTATTTTACACATTTCACTCATTCCAATAAAAGGAAAGAGCAATTCATAAAAATTGCTCTTGTTATCATACCACTATTCGACTTGTTTTTCAAGTATTCCCGTTTATAAGTTGAGTTTGTAGTCCCCTTCCTTTATTTTCCCGGCTTTTTTCAGGGGAATATAAATCAGGATGGACAGCAGGGCCGGCAGAGCAATGTGAAGCAGCAGGACCTTCATCAGCACCGGCAGGCTGAAACCCATGGATGTAAAGGTTCCGATCTGACCCACCAGTCCCGACGTACCCATACCGGCACCCACCGGTATATTGGTCATTTTAAAGACCACCGTGGCCAGGGGGCCGATGATGGCTCCCGCCAGAGTCGGGGGCAGCAAAATCCAGGGATTCCGGATGATATTGGAAACCTGCAGCATGGAAGTGCCCAGTCCCTGGGCCACCAAGCCGCCGATGCCGTTTTCCTTGTAACTGACCACCGCAAATCCGATCATCTGAGCAGCACAGCCGACGGTGGCTGCACCGGCAGCAAGGCCGGAAAGATCCAGCATGATGCAAAGGGCAGCACTGGAAATAGGAGCTGTCAGAACCAGACCCACTACCACGGCAACAATGATGCCGAAGAGGAAGGGCTGGAGTTCCGTGGCCGCCATGATCACTTTTCCCAAACCGGTCATCAGGGCACCGATAGCCGGTCCAAAGACTTTGGCGCTGATCATGCCGGCAATCAGGGTGGTCGCCGGGGTTACCAGAATATCCACTTTTGTTTCTTTAGATACCGCTTTGCCGAATTCAGCCCCGATGGCAGCTGCCAGAAAAGCTCCGGCAGGTCCTCCCAGAGCCGCTCCCATGCTGCCGGTGACCACACTGGAAAACAGGACCAGGGGCGGGGCTTTCAGACCCCAGGCAACGGCCACGCCGATGGCAGGGCCCATTAATCCCATGGCAATGCCTCCGGTTTCGATGAGGAAGGCAGAGACCGGATTTTCTCCAATCAGATTCGTGGTCTGCTCCCCCAAAGTCTTTATGATCAGCCCGATGAGCAGGGACGAAAAAAGTCCCAGGGCCATGGCGGACAAGGCATCGTTAAAATATCGCTTTGCCGAAAACTCAATGTCTTTTCTTTTCAGAAATTCTTTCATGATTCCTCCTGAAGTTGTAGTCTATGGATGGATGATTCAATAACGGACTCATTTTAACACATGTCTTGACACCTGTCAATTTCTATTGTAATCTGATTGTCAGAACCGTATAATAGAATCAAAAGCTGCCATTCCAGGCAGAACAAGGAACGGGGGAAAATATGAACAAAGAAAACAGGGAGCAGCGGCAAGAAAAGATTATGGAGATGATCCGGAAATCGGAGGGGCCCGTCAGCGCTTCCGTGCTGGCGGCAAAACTTCATGTGAGCCGACAGGTCATCGTAGGGGATGTGGCCCTGCTCCGGGCCGGTGGGGCTCAGATTCAGGCAACCCCCAACGGTTACATCCTGGAAGAAAGGGGCTTCGGATTCATTGGCACTCTGGCCTGCATCCATCACGACGAGGAAACTCTGCTGGAGGAGTTGTATACGGTGGTGGATTTTGGTGGAACAATCATCGACGTGTCCGTGGAACACAGCACTTATGGCCAAATCTCCGGGGGACTGGATATCCATTCCCGCCTAGATGCCGATCAGTTTATCCATAAACTCAGAGAAAAGGAAAGCAAGCCCTTAAGCGGTCTCACCGGCGGCATCCATCTCCATCGGATAGGTTGTCGGGATGAGTCTGTCTTCCGGCTCATTCGGGAACATCTGATTCAGAAGGGCATAGCCCTATCCTAAGGATTCTGAAGGTTTTAACCCGCCTTACTATAAGGAAAGGCCCCCGGTCTGCCGGCAATATATGCCAGTAGTCTGGGGGCCTTTTTTATCTTTTTCTTGATTATTTGGATAGCTTAGAACTGGTCATGCAGCTGAGCTAATACTTTTTCGTAGATTTCCAGGCCGGCATCCAGCTGGGCGTCGGTTACGCACAGGGGGCACAGGAAACGGATGACGTTGCCGAAGGTTCCGGCACTTTCCAGCAGAAGACCGTGCTTCACGGCTTCGTCTACGATGGCGTTGACCAGAGCAGCATTGGGCTCTTTGGATGCCTTGTCCTTCACGAACTCCACGCCCATCATAGCGCCGGTACCACGAACGTCTCCGACCTTTTCATATTTTTCTTTCCACTCGTTGAATTTGGTCATGCACTTATCTGCGATCTTCAGGGCTTTGCCCGGATAATCCTCTCGCTGCATCACTTCGATGACCTTCAGAGCAGAAGCGCAGGCAACCGGGTTTCCGCAGTAGGTTCCGCCGATGGTTCCCGGAGTGACCTTATCCATGATTTCAGCGCTGGTGGTGACAGCTGAAATAGGCAGTCCGCCGGCCATGGATTTAGCAGTAGTCATGATGTCAGGAGCGCATCCGGCCTCTTTGTAATATTCAGAAGCGAACATTCTTCCGGACCTTGCCCAGCCGGTCTGTACTTCGTCGGTGATCATCATGATGCCATATTTGTCGCAGATAGCTCGAACGGCTTTGACCCATTCGATAGGAGCAGGCACGAACCCGCCTTCACCCTGAACCGGTTCGAAAACAATGGCTGCCACGTATTCGGCAGGTGTTGCTTCCATAAAGACAGATTCCAGTTTATTGATGTAGTAATCTACTGCTTCCCCATCGGTCATGCCTTCCGGCTTACGATACATATTGGGGAATTCTGCCCGGTAAACGCCGTCAGGGAAGGGTCCCATACCAATGGCGTAGGCTTTTTTGGCGGTCATGGCCATGGTCAGCATAGTTCTTCCGTGGAAAGCACCGGAGAATACGATGATGTTGGGACGACCGGTAACGCTCTTGGCGATTTTAACAGCGTTTTCGTCTGCCTCTGCTCCGGAATTGACCAGCATGGTCTTTTTCTTGTCCCCCCGGACCGGTACGATTTCGTTCAGCTTTTCAGCCAGTTCGATGTATCGCTCGTGGGTGGTGATGTTCATCATGGCATGGAAGTATTTTTCACTCTGCTCCTTGACGGCATCAATCAGTTCCGGATGGCTGTAACCAATGTTCAGTACACCGACTCCACCAACCCAGTCCAGAAAGATGTTTCCATCTACGTCCTGGAACATAGCTCCTTCTCCCCGTTCAATGACACAGGGATAGATGCATCGGATCGCATTGGGGATGGCTGCTGTTCTTCGCTCGATAATAGCCTTGGCTTTCGGGCCGGGAAGCGGCATGGTTACTTTTGGCATTGCATCTCTTAACATTTCTTTTCCTCCATACTTTCATCAATAACCAATGAAAACTATCTGATATTCAGCTCCGCCAGCTTCCGATACAGGGTTGCCCTGGAAAGTCCCAGTTCCTTGGCCACCACATCTTTCACGTTGGAATCGTTGCGATGCTTGTTCAGTTTATTCAGGATGATTTCCCTTTCATAGTGCCGGATCTGCTCCGTCAGAGGCAGGTCCATTTCCCCTATGGTAATGGGGGGGGCCTCCCTCTTCAGCAGTCTGGCGGGCAGGGCATCCAGTCCGATGACATCTCCGAATGCCATATTGGTCCCGTACTCCACGGCATTTTCCAATTCCCGTACGTTTCCCGGCCAATCATAATTCAGATACGCCTGTTCTGCATCTTTATCAAAACCGGTGATTTTCCGGTTCATAAAGGTCTTATATTTTTCAAGGAAATGATTCATCAGCAGACGAATATCCCCTTTCCTCTCCCGAAGGGGCGGGATGTTCATAGGGATGACACTGAGCCGATAGTAAAGGTCCTCTCTGAAGGTACCCTCCCGAATCATGGCTTCCAAATCCTTGTTGGTAGCCGCAATCACCCGGACATCCACGATGACAGTCTTGTTCCCGCCGACCCGTTCATACCTCATATTCTGAAGGACGTGAAGGATCTTGACCTGCAGGTGTAGGGGCATGTCACCGATTTCGTCCAGGAATATGGTGCCGCCGGAAGCCATTTCAAACTTCCCGATTTTTCCCTTTTCACTGGCGCCGGTGAAGGCTCCCTTTTCATAACCGAAGAGTTCACTCTCCAGCAGATTCTCCGGTATGGCCCCGCAGTTGACACTGACAAAGGGCTGCTTGGCTCTGGGGCTGGCGTAATGAATCGCCTTGGCGAACATTTCCTTGCCGGTTCCGCTTTCTCCCATGATCAGCACGGTAGAATTTCCCCGGGCTGTGAGGAGGGCCTGATTCTTGGCCCGGCGGATGGCGTCGCTTTCTCCCAGAATATCATCAAAGGTATATTTCAACGCTCTGGTGTTGATTTTGTAAACCAGTTTTTCGGCTTCCGAAATATCCCGGAAGGACAGGACCACCCCATTAACCTCATTGTTGGAGAAAAATGGTTTGGCTGTGACAATCAGGTGGAGGCTGCTGTTTCCCCTCTTATAAATTTCTTCGTTTTCGGTGTAGCCGATGCCGGTGCGGATGACCTCCAAGGCTGGGCATCCCATCATAAACTTGTTGATGTGGCTGCCTATAATGTCGCCTTTGGTGGTGCTGAACAGGGTTTCTGCGATGCTGTTGCTGTGCTTGATGTAGCCGTTTCGGTTGATGGCAAAGATTCCTTCGTGGGTGGTTTCCAGAATAGTGGTCATTTCATTATTGGAAACTTCCACTTCCGACAGAATGGAACGCTGATAGGCTTTAGCCGCCAACAGCTCCGCCATTTTTTCTACGAATACGACCATCTTTCGCTCTTTATCCAGCAGAACAGCTTTTTGTTGTTCATTCAGCGCCACCAGACCGATGATTCCGATGATGGTGGAATCTATTTTGATCGGTGTGCAGATTTCAGCCAGTTCTAAAATCTGGCCGTCCACCGGAAGACTGTAAAAGGCTTCCTTCTGGGCATCCTCAATATACTCCGTATTGCCTGTTCGGAGTACGCGGGCATACAAATAATTGCCGTCAACCTTGCCGGCCTCTTCCTTTTGCCCTCTTTTGTGGATATAGGTCCCTGTTCCTCCGATTATCGTCAGCTCGTTGTCAACAATTTCAACTTCCACCCCGATGGCAATAGCGATGGCTTCGGCGAACTGCTGAACGCTGGCGGATATGCTCTTTAGCAAAGACACTCTTCCTTCCTGGTACCATTCGATCGAATTCAGTTTCATTATAGCAAACAATTCTGCCTTGTGAAACAAATATCTTGGCCTTTTAAAAAGTTCTAATTTTGTGTGAATTCAGACAATGCAAGGAAAAAGCCCTTTTACAGAAGGGCTTTGATTCGTTCGTTCAGCATCTGGAGAGCTACCACATTATAGCCGCCTTCCGGGATGATGATATCGGCATTTTTTTTGCTGGGTTCCACAAACTGCTCGTGCATCAGTTTGACCGTAGTCAGGTACTGGGTGATGACGGACTCCAGGGTTCGGCCCCGTTCACTGACGTCCCGGAGGATCCTCCGGATGATTCGAACATCCGCATCCGTATCGATGAAAACTTTGATATCCAGCAAATCCAGCAATTCCTTGTTTTCGAAGATCAGGATCCCTTCCACGATGATGACCTTGGAAGGCTGAACTAAAACCGTTTCTTCCGTCCGGTTGTGAATGGTAAAGTCATAGACCGGCCGATAGATGGATTCCCCTTTCTTCAGTTCCCTGATATGATCGATCATCAGGTCCGTATCAAAGGAATTGGGATGATCGTAGTTGAGTTTGGAGCGTTCCTCATAATTCAGCGAGGAATGCTCCTTATAGTAAAAGTCGTGGCTCAAGATGGTGATTTGTTCCATGAATTCATTTCGGATTTTTTCGATCATGGTACTCTTGCCGCATCCCGTTCCTCCCGCGATACCGATTACGATTACATTGCTCATAAAGTCACCTCGGAGCCCAGATTCAGGGTATTCTTTTCCAGTTCCAACACCAGATTGTTGATGGCTGCCAGTTTTTCCGGCGTTATGTCCTTAGCCATGGCCAGCCTTGTATGATACAATATCTGCTCCAGGCTGTCATGAACTTCGGCAATCCGGAGCTTGACCTCCATCAGCACTTCGTCGTTCATGGCATCCTTCATGGCCTGCTGCCGGTTGACGAACTGGCTGTTCTCCAGTTCCACCTCGGTGAAGCCTTCTATGACGTGGCAATAGAGATTGAGTCGTTCCTTGACATAGGCGGCGAAGTCCAGTTTGGCCTGAAGCTCTCCATGAACCAGAAAAATCTGCTCCGGCACCTTCTTGAATCCGGCCAGCCAGTTCAGCAGACCTTCTCGGTCTGCATGGCCGGAAAGGCCTTCCAGATTATGAATCTGGGCTTGGATGTGAATTTCCTCCCCAAATAGGGTCACATCCTTCACTCCGTCCAGAATCAGCCTTCCCAGAGTACCCTCTGCCTGGTATCCTACAAAGACGATGCTGTTTTTAGGATTCCAGAGATTATGCTTCAAATGATGGCGGATCCGGCCGGCTTCACACATGCCGCTGGCAGAAATGATGACCTTTGGGGTAGTATCCAGGTTCAACTGCTTGGATTCTTCACTGGTCCTGGTGAATTTGAGATTTTTAAAGTCCAGGGGGTTGGTGCCCTCCAGAATCAGATTCTTAGTTTCTTCGTCAAAAACCTGGGCATTCCTCCGGAATACTTCCGTGGCTGAAGTGGCCATGGGGCTGTCGATATAGACCATAACCCGATCCAAGTCTGCCTGGAACTCATTGTGGCAGTCGTAGAAGCATTTCAACTCATAAATCAGCTCCTGGGTCCGCCCTACCGCAAAGGACGGGATGATGACCGATCCTCCACGCCGGGTAGTATCCACGATGATTTTCATCAGTTCTTCCACACTCTTACGATTGTCGGGATGGACCCGGTTCCCGTAGGTGGCTTCCATGATCAAATAATCGGCACTCTTGATGATGGTGGGATTTCGGAGCAGAGGCCGGTCCATGTTCCCCAGATCTCCGGAAAAGACCAGCTTGGTGACATTTTCATTTTCTTCGGTCCAGAGTTCCACGATTGAAGAACCCAGAATATGGCCGGCATCGTTAAAGACGAACCGGATCTTTTCATTCAGGGGAATCAGCTGATCGTAAAGAACTGGCTTGACCAGCTTCAGGGCTTCCTCCGCGTCCTGAACGGTATACAGGGGTTCCACCCTGGGCTTATTGCTTCGCTCTGCCTTTTGATTGGCCCACTGAGCTTCCTTTTCATGAATGTAGGCACTGTCCCGAAGCATGATTCCAAGCAGATCTGCTGTAGCATCGGTACAATAGATCGGCCCCCGGTATCCCCGCTTTACCAACAGAGGCAGCCGGCCGCTATGGTCAATGTGGGCATGACTCAGAATGACATAATCAATTTCTTCCGGATCAAAGGGAAAGGGTTCTGTGTTCAGGGCCTCCAGAGCCTTGTTCCCCTGAAACTGGCCACAATCGATGAGGAGTTTATGGCCGTCGGTGGTAATCAGATGACAAGAACCGGTGACACTGGATGCAGCGCCACAGAATTTTATTTTCATACGTCAGGTCCCCCTTTAAGGCATTTTTTCTATTATACCCCTTCCGATAGCAAAAAACAATGGAAAGGCTGAAGGAGTCAGCCTTTCCATTGGTCATTCATTGTTTATGATTTGTCCGTTTCCGGTCCGGTTTCCATTTAAGAGGCTAGCCCGGACTTAAAAGGCAGCGTCTGCCTTCAGAACAGCATTCAGCATGATGGTAGCGCCTTCTGTGCAGGATTCTACCGGTGTGAATTCGGGTTCGCAGTGGCTGTGGCCTTCTTTAGAAGGAACGAAGATCATGGTGGTGGGCAGCATGTAGTTGGCGAACTGAGCGTCATGACCAGCTCCGCTGTTGATAAACTGGTGTTTGGTTCCCAGTTCTTCAGCTGCTTCCTTGACGAATCCGACCAGATCTTTATTGAAGTAGACGGTATCCCGCTGCCAAGCCATTTCCACTTCGCATCGGCATCTTGCCCATTCTCTTTCCGGCAGGCTCTTAACGATAGCCAGAACTTTTGCCCGCACTTCCGGATCTTCATGACGTACGTCGATGGAGAAGTCGATCATATCGGGAATGACGGTATGAACGTTGGGATGGCAGATGATTTCACCAGTGGTGTATACCAGCTCCGGCCGACCCAGCTTGTCGATTTCTTCGTGGAGGTAGCACAAAGCCTGAGCAGCTGCAAAAAGGGCATCCTGCCGCTTATGCATCGGGGTGGTTCCGGCATGGTCGGACTGGCCGAAGAACCGGATCCGGTAGTTGAACATGCCCAGTACGCAGGTGACTACCCCTACATCGTTGCCGGCATCTTCCAGGATCGGGCCCTGCTCGATATGCAGTTCAAACATGGCGGCATATTTATCCGGGCTCAGCCGCTTGTCTTCGGTTCCCTTATAGGGGCTGGCATTGAGGGCATCGCCGAAGGTAGTTGTCTTGTCCAGAACACTCTTGGAGGCCAGCATGGCTTCCTTGGTAAATTTCTGTCGGATATCTGCCGGCAGATAATCAAAGCACACCACGCCGGAGGACATCATGGCCGGAGGATACAGGGATCCTTCTTCATTGGTCCAGATCATGGCGGTCAGGGGATGCTTGTGGGGGATGTTTTCGGCTACAACAGTCTCCAGTACTTCCATACCGCCGATGACGCCCAGGATGCCGTCATAGTTTCCGCCGTTTCTTACGGAGTCGGCATGGGAGCCCATGACGATTCTCTTGGCATTGGGGTCGCTTCCAGGGATGGTGGCATACATATTAGCCATGTCGTCCCACTCGATGGTGGCGCCGATGGCTTCCATTCTCTTGACAAAATAGTCTCTGGCCATATGAGCTTCCGGGGATAAGGAGTATCGGGTAATCCCGCCGTGTCCAGCATCGCCGAAGGTACTGAAGGTCTTGATTTTGTCGTCCATTCTGTTTACATCACATTTGTACATTTGTCGTCCTCCTGCATTTATAAAACAAGGAATAGCTGTTAGATGAAGGTAAGGCTCACTTTATTATAATATTAACATACTTGCTCATATTTCAGGACCAATCGGAAGATGTATACATAATACTTCTCCCTATTGGTCCTGATTATTCTTAGTTATTGGGCAAGGTCAGACTGATCCGCCCGTAGAGGCAAGGGATTAGTCGTACTGCTTCTTCAGCTTGATTTCGATAGGCTTTCTGCCTTCTTTCCACTTGATTTCGCCCGGAGTGATGCATCCCTGTACAGGGCATACGTTCAGGCACAGGTGGCAGCCAACGCACTTGTCGTTCAGAACCGGTCTTCTCTTTTCCTGATCCCAGTCGATAGCCTGGTGGGCAGCATCGTAGCAGGAGACGTAGCATCGTCCGCATCCGATACAAGTATCGTGGTTGAAATCCGGATAGATCTTGAAATCTCGGTTCAGATCTTCGGCAGGAATTACGTTGGGCAGGGCCAGACCGATGAAGTCTTCCAGCTTGTTGTATCCTCTTTCGTCCATGAAGTGGGATACGCCGCTGATCATGTCTTCAACGATTCGGTATCCGTACTGCATGATAGCCGTGGTTACCTGCAGGTTTCGGCATCCCAGCAGAAGGAATTCTACAGCGTCTCTCCAGGTTTCGATACCACCGATACCGGAAAGCTCAGTTTTACCGACAATTTCATCCTGCATCAGCTGTGCTACGAATCGCAGGGCGATGGGCTTAACAGCGGCACCGGAATAACCGGAGATGGAGGATTTGCCGTTAACGACCGGCATAGCGGTTAAGTTTTCAAAGTCGATGTTGGTGATGGACTTGATGGTATTGATACAGGATACGCCTGCAGCTCCGCCGGCTAAAGCAGCTCTTGCGGGAACTTCCATGCTGGTGATGTTGGGGGTCATCTTGGCGATGAAGGGAATCTTTGTTGTTTCAGTAACAGATTTGCAATAATCTCTTACTAAATCGGTGTTGGTTCCGACGTCGGATCCCATGGCATGGCTGGTCATCTGGGGGCAGGAAAAGTTTCCTTCAATCAGGTCAACACCAGCCTGGTCACACATTTTAGCCAGCTGTCTCCACTCTTCGTCGCAGGAGCCCATGATGGAGGCTACCATGACCTTGTCCGGGTAATCTCTCTTCAGTTTGAACATGTTCTCGAAGTTGACTTCTGTCGGCTTGTCGGAGATCTGCTCCATATTCTTGAATCCAACCCAGGGAAGGCCCTCTTTGTTGGTCTGGTCAAATCGGGGAGAACATTCATCGGCTACGAAAATACCGATGGTCTTGTAGAACACGCCGCCCCAGCCTTCTTCGAAGGATTTGGCAACCATTTCATAGTTGCTTCCTACGGGAGAGGATGAAAGGAAGAAGGGGTTTTCGCAATTAACTCCCAGGTACTTTATGGATAAATCTTTCTTAATTGCCATCTTACTTCACTCCTTTCTTTTCCAGGTACGCCATGATGGAAGCGGCAGCAGCCTTACCTTCCGCAACGGCTTCTACTACAGTCTTGCCACCGTTTACGATGTCTCCTGCAGCAAATACCTTTTCGTTATTGGTTTCAAATTTGTCGGAAACCTTGACGCTTCCTTTGTCGTCTGTTGCTACAGCGGCAAAACCGTCAACGGCTTCGGGACCCTGTCCGATGGCGAATACAACTGCATCAGCCTTGAACTTGGCACCGGATACCCCGTCTCTTCCGTCAAACATGGCAAACTCGACCTTGTCGGTTCCGATTAATTCAGCGGGAGCCATTTCGGTGGTGATGCCGATACCCAGGGAAAGGGCATATTCAAATTCTGTCATATTAGCAGGAGCTTCTTCGATGGTTCTTCGGTAAACGATCCGGACATTCTTGGCCCCAGCCAGTTTTGCAGATACTGCACAGTCCACGGCAACGTCTCCGCCGCCTACTACGATTACGTTTTCACCAGGAATGAATTTGTCTTCCAGAGTTCTGGCCTGTTTCAGGAAATCAACAGCAGCATAGACGTTATTCAGGTCTTTGCCCTTGATGTCCGGAATCTTGGCTCCCCACAGTCCGACGCCTACGAAAACTGCATCGAAATCTGCCAGGTCCGCTTCTTTTACTTCTTTGTTGAATTCGAAGGCAACACCCAGGTCCTTCACCATTTTGATATCGTGATCCACGACTTTCTTGGGAAGTCTGGTGGGAACGATTCCATAGGTCAGGACTCCGCCTGCTTCTGCTTCTCTTTCAAAGATGGTTACATTGTAGCCAGCCTTTGCCAATTCGGAAGCACATGCCAGGGAAGCGGGGCCGGCACCAACGCAGGCAACTTTTCCGGCTTTCTTTTCAGCAGGAGCTTTCAGGGTCTGCATGTTGAATGCTTCTTCCTGTTCGATGGCATATCGCTGAAGCTTTCCGATCTGAATCGGCTTATCGATTCCGCATCTGCTGCAGAACTCCTCGCAAAGCCGGTCATAAGGACAGACTCTTGCACAGGTACCGCCCAGGATGTTGTTTTCTCGGATTGTTTCTGCTGCGCCCTTCACGTTTCTGAAACGGATGGACCGGATAAACTTACCGGGGTCTGTTCCAGCCGGACATCCCTGGCTACAGGGAGCATCGATGCACAGCAGGCATCTTGCTGCCTCTTCCATAGCGGTTCTGTGGGTGAACCCAGCTACGGCTTCTGAATTGAAGTCTGACTTTACAATTTTACTCAATTCATTTCCCTCCTTTAATTCCTACGACAAGATAATATATATTGTATACTTATAATCCAGCAAACTAAACATTCATTTAGTGTAACCGGTTACATGACAACTTCATTTTAACATATATTCAGAAAATTACAAGAACATTTTAACAACATTCTTGTTCTTTTTCCTGAACATAAGAAACGATTACCAGCGCAGGCTTAATTTCTTTTCCGGGCAGACAAAGATACATACTCCACAGCCGGTGCAGCGGTTTTTGTCGATTTCCACATCCGACTCCAACCGGGTGATGGCTCCGTAAATGCAACCCTTCACACAGGCTTTGCAGTCCTCCAGACAGGGCTCATGATTGGAGTGGGAAATCACCGGCTCAACCTTCATCTCATCGAAGGATTTTAGATGAGTCAGCGCTTTGCCCCGGATTTCAGCAACGGATTTGATTCCTTTGCTGTCCGCCCACCGGTCCAGGTCCTCCACGATCTCCCGGATTTTTTCAAATCCGTTGATCATCACGGCGGTTCCGACCTGTACCGCGGATGCCCCCAGCATCATGTACTCCAACGCATTTTTATAGTTCTCAATTCCGCCGATGCCGCAGATGGGGATGTTGACCGTTTGGGACACCGTTGCTACGGCAGCCAGCCCCAAAGGCCGGATGGGAGCACCGGAATATCCTCCATAGGTAGGCAGCATGGGTTCTCCGGTTTCGATATCCACACCCAAGATGCATCGGATGGAATTGATGGCGCTGACCCCGGCAGCCCCGGCTTTTTTTGCAGCCTTGGCAACCTTGGCGATGTTGGTAGCGGTCTGAGACAGCTTGACGATGACGGGAATATCCACGTGCTCCACCACTTCTTTGATAATCAAATACATCTGATCCGCATCGGAAGCCAGGATCTCAAGGGACTCTCCCATCGGGTTGGATACGCTGACTTCTATGGCATCCGCTCCGAAGTGTTCCATTTTGGATGCCAGATAAGCCAGCTCCGAAGGGGTATGGCCGGATATGCTGGCGATGACGATGCCTCCAGCACTCTTGGCAATTTCCATTTCCCGCTCCCATCCTTCGATTTGGATGTCGCTGTACAGCCGGATGTTCTGGGCACCGCTGCCGTTATAAGCAATACGAGGACGAACATCGATGATGGCATCGCTGACGATGGATTCGGTAATCACCGCACCGGCCCCTGCTTCCAGGGCCCTCTTGATGGAAAGTCCGTCCCGGCTCCAGGGGCCAGCCGACAGAATAATAGGAGTTTTTAATTTCAGACCGACAAATGTAGTATTCATTAGAACATTTCTCCGATTCTTTCTTTATGTCCGCAGGATTTACGGATTTTAAGCTTGGATTGAAGCTGGATGTTCTTCATCCCGCTTCCATCATCCTCTTTTCCTTCTATCAGGTCGAAAAGCAGCCGGGCTCCTACGACTCCCATCTTGTGAAGGGGTTTTTCGATGGTGGTCAGCTTGGGTTCCACCAGGTTAGACATCCGGATATTTCCGAAGCCGATCACGGAAATCTGCTCCGGTACGGAAATGCGATTGTCCTTCATGGCATCCATGACCCCAAAGGCAATCAGATCACTGGTAGCAAAAATGGCATCCGGAGGTTCACTCATGTCCAAGAATTTCCGAGCTCCCAGGTATCCCCCTTCAATATTATCGTCCACCTGAATCTTGTATTCATCCTTAACAGGAATCTTCGCTTCTTTCAGCGCTTTCTCATATCCCTTGACTTTCCGGCTGTTTTCCACTGCTGGAGTAGTCCCGTAGAGGACTCCGATTTTCTTTTTTTCACATTCCAGAAGGTGGCGAGTAGCCTTGTAAGCCCCCTCCTTGGAGTCGATGCTCACTACCGGAAGCCTGTTCTCCCAGGTAACTTCTCCGATGTGGACCACCGGGATGTTCTGGTCCATAATGTTAAGAACATCTTTTTCGGATAGAAGCGAAGAAATAAGGAGAATTCCGTCCACCCGGCGTTTGATCAGATTATCGATGTATTTCTTTTCCTTGGCCACGTCATTTTCCACATTGCAGAGGAGGGAAGTATAGTCCTTTTGATGGGCTACGTCTTCGGCCCCCTTGACGATTTCCATGTTCTCCGAATTGAGGATATGGGGAATCACCAGCCCGATGGTGGCCGTCTTATTGAAATTCAGGCCCCGAGCAAACCAATTGGGAATGTACTCCGTTTCCGCCATAATCCGTTCAATTTTTTCCCTGGTGGCAGGTGCCACGCTCTCCGGGTGATTCAGGACCCGAGAAACAGTGGCTACCGACACGCCTGCCTCTTTGGCAATATGTCGTATATTCATAGATCTCCTTCTGTCAGCCCTCCGTACTATTCTGACTGCTTGACAATGGCGGCTATTTCATTGCTTCCAGAATCCTGGCGGGCAGCATGCTGCAGGCTGATTCAGGGATGGAAGCTACTGAGATCCGGAGGCCTTTGGCAAGAGGAACTGCAAAGATGCCTTCTTTCTGGAGCTTTTGACCCACCTCCTCAGCATTGGCGCAAGGCACGGAGGCAAAGAATCCGGAATCGAAAGGAACGATAGCCAGCCCCACCTCTTCTGCAGCCTTTTCAAAGGCTTTACCCCGACGAACCAGCATGTCTCGGCACTGCGTCCGCTCTTCATCCACCTTCTGCAAAAGCTCCGGGCTGCTGTAGATCTTTGCGATTACTGCCTGAGCCGCACGGGTGCTGTTGGACCAGGTCCCCCGGGCAGAGTATTCATTGACCAGCTTGAATTCAGCTGCAATCTCCGGATTGGGGCTCATGCAAATCATAGCACCGCAACGCATACCGTACAGGGTAAAGGTCTTGGAGGCGCTGTAACCGATGATTGGCAGGATGTTCTCCTGAAGTCCGTCCAGCAAAGGCAGGAATCTTCGGTATTCCTCCGAGTCTCCGGCAAAGTCGATGTAGGCCACGTCCACAAAGAGGGCAATGGTCTTTCCGGGAACAGCGGCTTCTTCCAGAACCTGCAGGACGGCCTTCCAGTCATCCAGGGTCAGGGAGTACCCGGTGGGGTTGTGGGCCGGTGTGTTCAGCAGGATCACCAGGCTTTCCTGACGGCCCATCAGGTGATTGACCTTTTCTTCGAAGGAGCGGATATTGAAACGATCATCCGCATTGAACAAGGTGAAGGTTTCCAGCTTCCGTCCAATTTCAGCGGCGATGGTTCCATAGGGTGCCCAGTACCAGTCGGAGGTCAGGATTATGTCCCCATAGTCGGAATAGTTGGAAATGGTGTTGCGGATGGCTCCGGTTCCACCGGGGGTTGCCACCGCTTCGGTCTGGCATCCTGGCAGGTAGCTTCCAAAGGCAGCCTTCTTGATGGCCTCCCGGAATTCGGGAGTGCCGCCAATGGGCGCATAGTCGGCATAATCCACCGGAGTCAGGTTTTTCAGTACATCGACTACCGATGAAAGGACCACCAAATTGCCCTGGTCATCCAGCAAGGATCCGATAGTGGCATTTACCACAGCATCCTTCCCTTTTTCTGCGATCATTTCCTTTGCCAGCTTGTTGATACCAAAGATTTTATCCTCCTTGGGTATGACTCTTCCATTTTCTCTTGCCAGTATATATTTCCCCATATGCTCATCTCCTTTTCTTTAAAACAATTATAATACGAACGAAATTCAACTTCAACTACTTGATGCTCCGGAACTCCTGGTCCATCGGATGTAATAAATCCTCTTCCCTTCTTTCCGAAATTTGTCTTCATATTCGGTGGTAAATCCGGCCGCCGGATGGCCTTCTCCGTGAAGGTCCTCCGTCTGGGTATCCGGTTCCATTCCCAGGCTTTCCATGGTTTCCAGGGTATATTCATAAAGGTCCCGGTTGTCGGTCTTGACTTCCAGTGTGCCCCCCTCCCGGAGGATGGTCCGGTAGGCTTTCAGATAACCTGTGCTGGTCAGGCGCCGCTTGCTGTGACGGGCTTTGGGCCAGGGATCGCTGAAATTCAGATAAATAACGGAAAGCTCCTCCGGGTCGAAGTAGTCCAGCGGATTCCGGATAAATCCTTCTATGAAGCATAGGTTGTCCAAAAGGCTGTCCCCGGATTTTTCCAGGGCCCGATAGAGAACCGAGGGCTGTCCCTCTACTCCGATGAAATTCATCTCCGGTATTGCCCCTGCCCGACTGATAAGGAACTGGCCCTTGCCGCATCCCATCTCCAGGCAGAGGTCTCCCCGGTTGGCAAACTGTTCCTTCCACTTTCCCTTCTGCTCCATGGGCTTTGTAACCAGGCGGCTTCCAGGAGCATAGTGGACTTTTATTTTTTCATGAATGTTCCGAATGGTGCGCTGCCGCATTCTTTTTCCTTTCTCTATTCGATGACGATGACGGCGGTCCGGTCCTCCTCAAACCACTCGTAGAGAAAGAGGGCGTGAGAGGTATAATTCCGGACACATTTGTGGGACAGAGGCACCGTTCCGATGGCTTCAGAGAATTCGCCCGCCGACATACCGTGGACATAAGCCCCTGCCGTGAAACGGATGGCCCAAGGCTCCCGTCCACCGATCTGATTGGTTCCGTCGATCAGGTACTCCAGATAGGGCTTCTTTTCAATTGCGTAAAAAGTTCCCACTGGTGTAGGCTGATGATAAGGTCCCAGCTTTCCGGTGGTGCAGCGGCTGTAGGAAACGATCTGCCAGTCGGTTTTCAGAAAAACTCCCGGACCTTGAAAGTATTCCAGCCGGGTAACTTGCTCCAGTGCGACGATGGTCTGGTTGGTCCGGTCGATGGCAATGACCCTTTTGATCCTTTCCATCTGCCGATCCTGCCGGACATATTTTACCGGAACCCAATAGGCCTTTTGATCCGTTAGGGACCATACCTGCAGAAATCCGTCGCTTGCCGGTTCACCAGGGCTCTCCGGGTATCCGTTTCCCTTTGGATTCATGATCCGGACCAGGGTCCCGTCGGGCAGATAATCAAACTCCTCCCGATTTGAAGGATCCGGATAGCCGGGAACAGCCGCCCCTCGCAGAGTCCCGTCCTGGTCAGTTGCTTTTCCGTGGTACAGAGGTGCTTTACCCTTCCGATCCTTGTAATTATCCAAAAAGGTCAAAGGACCCTTCTCCTGTTCTTCCAGAATTTTCCCGGCAATTTCAATCATTTTCCGGAACCGGTAAGGCCGAATCTCTCCCTGGTATTCATATTGATAGGGGTAGCCTTCCTGATAGCGGGTGTACTTCAGGTTGAAAACCAACTGATCGCTTTCCCGGACCGTCAAAGTTGCCGGTGGGGATTTTTCCCCGGAAGGCAATTCCACGCCTTGCCCTTTCAGGGCCGGCTCCAGGATCAAAAATAGAAGAATAATAGCAACCAGCATAAGGATTGCTATTATCAGATTCTGCTTTTTCATTGGAAGATTCTCTTATGCTTCTGGAGATAACGGAGAAGAGGATAACCAATCAGGTAACAGGCGATCAGCTCTCCCAGGGCAATCCAGCCCATGATGGCAAACAGGTTCACCGGAACCCCATATCCGTAATGGAGCATCAGACCGATGATCACCCCATTGGCGATGACTGGAGGCAGGGGTACCAGCCAGGGCGTCCCCCGCAGCTTATAGGATAAGAGTGCAGCCAACAGAGTGGCTGCGCTGCCGCAGATCACGTCCAGAAGGCCATAGGGGCTCAGAAGGTTGGATACCAGACAGCCGATAAATAGTCCGGGAATCGCTGCAGGGGTAAAAAAGGGCAGGATGGTCAAAGCCTCTGAAACCCGGATCTGCATGAAACCGTAGCTGAAGGGGGCCAGGAGCATGGTCAGGGCAGCATAAACCGCTGCGATAACGGCCGCTTGGACATAATATTTCGTATTCAAATCAAGTTCCTTTCCATAACAATCAGTACCACAAAGAGGATCATCGCTCCGGCAGCCAGAAGGTCCCGCCGGCTGTAGCGCATGGCATTCATCCGGGTCCGGTTCTCCCCACCGTTATAGCAGCGGGCTTCCATGGCCATAGCCAGGTCCTGGGCGATGCGGAAAGCGCTGATGAACAAGGGAATCAGCAAGGGCACCAGGCTTTTAGCCCGCTTGAGCAGGTTGCCGCTTTCAAAATCAGCCCCTCTGGCCATCTGGGCTTTCATGATCTTGTCTGTTTCCTCCAGCAAGGTGGGAATAAAGCGCAGGGCAATGGTCATCATCATGGCCAGCTCATGGGCCGGCACTCCGATTTTTTTCAGGGGCCCCAGCAGGTTTTCTATGCCGTCGGTGAGCTTAATGGGTTTGGTGGTCAAGGTCAGCAGAGAGGATCCGATGATCAGCAGCACCAGCCTCACTCCCATGAAGAATGCATTGTAAAGCCCTTCCCTTGTTATGACCAGAAATCCCCATCCTACCAGCGTCTCCCCCTTTGTCATGAACATGTTGATGACAAAGGTAAAGAGAATGATGAGAAATACAGGCTTAAGCCCTTTGAGGATAAAGTTCAGAGGAACCCGGGATATGCCGATGACCAGAGCCAGTCCGGCAACCGCAACCAAAAATCCCCAGAAGTCTTTTACCAGAAAAAGGGCCACCAGGAACACAAAGGTTCCGATAATCTTGGTCCGGGGGTCCAGCTTGTGAATCCAGGATTCACCCGGGTAATATTGTCCTAAAGTAATATCTCGAATCATTGGGCCACCTGCTCTCTGTTGACTCTCAGCCGGAGGAGCAGGGCCTCCAGGGCTTCCTCTTTCGTCAGGATGCTGGCTTCAGCCGGGCACCCCTTTTCCCTCATCCTGTTCATAAATTCCGCTGCCGGAGGCAAAGCCAGACCCATTTCTTTCAATTCCGGGCCCCTGCTGAAGACTTCCCGGGGGGTTCCCATCATGGCAATCTGGCCCTTTTCCATCACCAGCACCTTGTCGGAGAGGGCTGCAATATCATTCATATTATGAGAGATCAGAAAGGTGATATTTTTTTCTGTTTCATGGATGGACCGGATCATGTCCAGAATCTCTTTGTGGGCTCTGGGATCCAGACCGGCAGTGGGTTCATCCAGTATCAAAACCTCCGGTTTCATGGCGATAACACCGGCAATGGCGACTCTTCTCTTCTGTCCGCCGGACAATTCGAAGGGGGATCGTTCTGCCAGTTCCTCATAATCCAATCCTACCAGACCAATGGCTTCCCGGACCCGATGATCGGTTTCTTCTTCGGAAAGCCCAAGATTATTGGGGCCGAAGGCTACATCCTTGTGGACCGTTTCTTCAAACAGCTGATATTCTGGGTACTGAAAGACCAGCCCGATTTTTCTCCGGATGTCCCGCATCAGCACCTTTTCTCCGGTAATGTCCGTGTCTCCAATGAAAATAGAGCCGCTTTTCGGCTTCAGCAGTCCATTCAGATGCTGGACCAAGGTGGACTTGCCAGAGCCGGTATGGCCGATGATTCCCACGAATTCACCGTCTGCCACAGAGAAACTGACGTCCTGGAGGGCAACGGATTCGTAGGGCATCCCTTCGCTGTATATATGGGTAATATTCTTTACTTCAATTGACATAGATAGTCTACCATTTCTTCCGTTGTGATAATGCTCCGAGGTACGGGAATCCCATTTTCCCGGAGGCCTTCTGCCAGTTCCACCGGCAGTGGTACGTCCAGACTCAGTTCCCGGATTTCCCGGGATCGGGCAAAGATTTCCTCCGGGGTTCCGTCCATGCAGATCCGGCCCTGATCCATGATGATGACCCGTTCTGCCTGAGCCGCCTCTTCCATGAAATGGGTGATGAGCAGGATGGTAATCCCTTCCTGGTGGAGTTTTTTCATGATGGCCATGACCTCCTCCCTCCCCCTGGGATCCAGCATAGCCGTCGGTTCGTCCAGAATGATACACTGGGGTTTCATAGCCACCACTCCGGCGATGGCAATCCGCTGTTTCTGGCCTCCAGACAGCAGGTGAGGTGCTTTTTTCCGCTCTTCGTACATGCCGACAGCCTTTAAGGATTCGTCCACCCTTTTCCGTATTTCATCGGGAGGAATAGCCAGATTTTCAGGGCCAAAGGCAACGTCGTCCTCCACGATGGAGGAAACCAGCTGGTTGTCGGGATTCTGAAAAACCATGCCGGCCCGCTGTCGAACCTGCCAGAGGGATTCCGGGTCTCTGGTATTGTATCCGTCGATCCAGATTTCACCGCTGGTGGGCAGAAGGAGGGCGTTCAGATTTTTGGCCAGAGTCGATTTGCCGGAGCCGTTTCGCCCGATGATCGCGGTAAAGCTTCCCCTGGGAATCTCCAGGGAAACGTTGTCGATGGCCCGAACCACTTCCAGCTCTTCTTCCCGTTTATACTCAAATATTAAGTTTTCAATTCGTATGATTGTTTCCATGAGATTCATTATACCCTATTCAGTAAACAGCGGCAATAAAAACCGGTTTCATTGGCTTTTGCGATTCAGCAGCCGGGCCAGTTCCACCGCTTCGACCTGCCCGGGGGCTGATCCGGCACCAAGTGCACCAAAAGTCATGGTGGATCCGGTCAGAGAAAGGTCGGTACGGGTCTTCCTTCCCAGTTCTCCCATGGAAATGGCGATGATTTCCAGATCCAGTTCCTTGACCGCCAGTCGAGCCGCTTCGGCCAGGGCTTCCACATCCTTCTCCGTCACAGGCATGACTGCGATCTTTCCGATATCCGCCTTTGCCTCTTTCATGGACCGGAACAGGTTCCGGATCCTCTCCCCGGAAGGAGTCCCTTGAAAATCATGGAAGGACAAGATGACCCGGGTCCCGTTTTTCTTCAGAGTTTCCAGCATTTCCCGATTGCGGCTGTAGAATCCCAGCAGTTCCATGTCAACCAGTTCTGCCTTTCCCTCCAGGGATGCTTCCATAACCATCTCTTCCAGCTCTCCGTCGGATCCCTGAAAAAGGCCTCCCTCCTCCCGGCTTCTCACCGCAAAGAGCAGCTCCTTCCCCGGGCAAATCCGCCGGATCAGGCTGAAGGCCGACCGGTTATAATAATAATCCGCTCGCCATTCCACCACGTCAAAATCCAGCTCCTTCATTGCAAGAAGCTGGTGTTCTATTTCTCTGAGATCCCTGCCGGTCAGGGAAAGGATGATTTTTCCTGTTCGGTCTCCCATAATCAATCCTCCTGCGTAACCAGTTTTAAGAGCAGTTCTGAAAGTTGGAGGGTCAACTTTCAAAACTGCCAACTTGCAGAACTGCTCTTAAAGTTGGTTGGTTTGGAAAAGGCCCGCATTGCTGCGAGCCTTAGTTTGTTTTATACGAGTTCTAAGAATACGACCTCAGCATTGTCTCCCTGTCTGGGTCCCAGTTTCAGGATTCTGGTGTATCCGCCGTTTCTTTCTGCGTACTTCGGTGCGATTTCGTCAAAAAGCTTTTTGACTACATCTTCATCGTAAACGTAGGCAAGAACCTGTCTTCTTGCGTGGAGATCGCCACGCTTAGCAAGGGTGATCAGCTTTTCAGCTTCACGTCTTGCTTCTTTAGCCCGGTGATCGGTGGTGGAAATTCGTCCTTCCCGGAACAGGGAGGTTACGATATTTCGCAGCATAGCCTTTCTGTGAGCTGTAGGTCTGCCTAATTTTCTATATCCTGGCATCGCCTCTTCTCCTTTCCTAATCGTCGCTTGGTTTGAGTCCAAGTCCTAATTCTTCCAGTTTGTGTTTGACTTCATCCAGGGATTTCTTTCCGAGGTTTCGCACCTTCATCATGTCTTCCTCTGTTTTATGAGTCAATTCTTCCACGGTATTGATGGCGGCTCTCTTCAGACAGTTGAAGGAACGAACGGATAACTCCAGTTCCTCAATGGTCATTTCAAGGGCCTTTTCCTTCTGGTCTTCTTCCTTCTCCACCATGATTTCCAGGGCATCGGTGTTGTCCGTCAGTTCGACGAACAGGTTCAGGTGCTCCTGCATGATCTTGGCGCCGATGGAAACGCCTTCTTCCGGAGTGATGGAACCATCGGTCCATATTTCCAGAATCAGCTTATCATAGTCTGTCATCTGGCCTACACGGGTATTTTCAACAGTGAAGTTGACCTTCCGTACAGGGGTGAATATGGAATCCACCGGAATGACGGCGATGGAAGCGTTCTCGCTCTTGTTCTGGTCAGCCGAAACATAACCCCGGCCTCTGGCGATATTGATTTCCATCACTAAACTTGCATTTTCTTCCAGGGTAGCTATATGAAGATCCGGATTGAAGATTTCAAGTTCCATGTCCCCCATGATATCTGCCGCTGTGACCACCTTGGGACCAACTGCATTGATGATGGCACGCTTGGTGCTGTCACCGCTGATCTTGACGGCCAGCTTCTTCAGATTCAGGATGATTTCCGTTACGTCCTCCTTCACACCGGGGATCGTGGAGAATTCATGAAGAATTCCGTCGATCTTGACGGATGTGACGGCTGCACCCGGTAATGAGCTGATCAGAATTCTTCTCAGGCTGTTTCCCAGGGTGGTGCCGTAACCTCTTTCCAGGGGCTCAACGACAAACTTTCCGTAGTTAGCATCTTCCTCTTTAAATATGCATTCAATTGTTGGTTTTTCGATTTCTATCACTCAAAACCCTCCTTTTCTTCCAAATAATAGCCTGAGCACGTTGCTAAGCTGCTTTACTTGGAATACAATTCGACGATAAGATGCTCTTCAATCGGAGTATCAATATCTTCTCTCTTAGGCATTGCAACTACTTTACCCTCAAGTTTGTCGACATCAACGGTAATCCAGGAGGGAACGCTGATGGTCATTTCTTTGATTTCTTTAAATTTAGGAGAGCTGGTGCTCTTTTCCTTCACCTTGATCACATCACCGGCTTTGACTTCGAAGGACGGAATGTCCACCTTCTTACCGTTTACGGTGAAATGGCCATGGTTGACCAGCTGTCTTGCTTCCTTTCTGGAGGATGCGAATCCCATTCGGAATACCACGTTGTCCAGTCTGGATTCCAGCATGATCAGCAGGTTTTCACCGGTCATGCCTTTTCGCTTAGCTGCTTTATCAAATAAATTTCTGAACTGTGTTTCCAGCAGTCCGTAGAATCTCTTTGCTTTCTGCTTTTCACGAAGCTGCAGGCCATACTCGGACATTTTCTTTCTGCTCTGACCATGCTGTCCAGGAGCGTAATTTCTCTTTTCCAGGGCGCATTTGGTGCTGTAGCATCGTTCGCCTTTCAGAAAAAGCTTCTGACCTTCTCTTCTGCATAATCTGCAGGAAGCATCTGTATATCTTGCCATAGGTAACTACTCCTCCCTTCCTTATACTCTTCGTCTTTTCGGCGGCCGGCATCCGTTGTGCGGAATGGGCGTGATATCTTTGATCATGTTGATTTCCAGACCGGCAGCCTGAAGGGCTCTGATAGCCGCTTCTCTTCCGGATCCGGGTCCCTTAACATAAACTTCAACGATCTTCAGTCCGTGCTCCATAGCAGCCTTGGCTGCTTCTTCGGCAGCCATCTGAGCTGCGAAGGGCGTGGATTTTCTGGAACCCTTAAATCCCAGGGATCCGGCACTGGACCAGGAAAGTGCATTTCCATTCAGATCTGTAAGAGTCACAAGAGTATTGTTAAAGGTGGATTGGATATGAGCCTGACCACGTTCAATGTTCTTACGTTCTCTTCTTTTTTTACGTACTGTCTTTTTTACAGTTTTAGCCATTTGTTACCCTACCTCCTTTACTTTCCAGCTTTTTTCTTTCTTCCTACAGTCTTCTTCGGTCCCTTTCGGGTTCTTGCATTGGTCTTGGTTCCCTGTCCTCTTACAGGCAGGCCTCTTCTGTGTCGGATTCCCCGATAGCAACCGATTTCCATCAGTCGCTTGATGTTCAGGGAAACTTCTCTTCGAAGATCTCCTTCAACCACGTAATCCTGTTCTATAACTTTTCTGATCATACCAGCTTCATCTTCTGACAGATCTTTTACTCTCGTGTCAGGGCTGATTCCTGTTTTTGCCAGGATTTCCAGTGCAGACGGTCTTCCAATCCCAAAAATATAGGTCAGACCAATCTCCACTCTTTTTTCTCTTGGTAAGTCGACACCGGCTATACGAGCCATACTACTCCTCCTTCTCCGGTTCCGTGACAAGCACTGGAGCCCGGTATTTAACCATTATCACTATTAATCTATAGAATACCCTGAGGTAGTCCCATTGCCTCCCGGCAAGAGAACACAGCCGCTCCCCCGCAGGTTTTCTTATTAGCCTTGCTTCTGCTTGTGCTTCGGGTTCTCACAGATAACCATGACTTTTCCGTTTCTCTTGATAACTTTGCACTTTTCGCAGATCGGTTTAACGGAAGCTCTTACTTTCATTATCCTTCCTCCTCTTTAATCCATTGCGTTATACGTTATTTATCTCTCCAGGTGATTCTGCCCCTGGTCAGGTCATAGGGCGACAGTTCAACCTTTACCCGGTCTCCCGGCAGAATCCTGATGAAGTTCATCCGGATTTTTCCTGAAATGTGTGCGAGTACCTCGTAACCGTTTTCCAGCTTCACCACGAACATTGCGTTTGGCTGGGCATCTACAACGGTACCGAATACCTCGATGACGTCTTTTTTCGCCATATATTACACCTCTCTCTACATATGACCCTATAGGGTTATCAGTTCTGGTTCATCATCAGTTATGACAACAGTGTTCTCGTAATGAGCTGATAATTTACCGTCTAAAGTTACCACGGTCCAATTATCCGCCAGCACGTCCACCTCAAAGGTTCCCTGATTGATCATGGGTTCAATGGCAAATACCATGCCCCTGGCCAGTCTGGGCCCCCGTCCCGGTTTCCCGTAGTTGGGGATCTGAGGTTCCTCATGCATCGCTCTTCCTACGCCATGGCCCACAAAATCCCGGATTACGGAAAATCCTTCCGATTCCGCCTTTTGCTGGATGGCATGGGAGATGTCCGACAGCCGGTAGCCCGGCCGGCAGAACTTCAGTCCTTCGAAGAAGCTGTCCCGGGTGGCGTCAATCAGCTTCTGAGCCTCCGGACTGATGGCCCCTACGGGGTAAGTCCTGGCCGCATCGCTGATATAGCCTTTGTAGGTACAGCCTACATCGACGCTGACGATATCTCCTTCTTTCAGGAAACGCGCAGCATCCGGTATGCCGTGTACCACCTCGTTGTTGATGGATACACAGGCGCTGGCCGGAAAGCCGTTGTAACCCTTGAAGCTTGGGATCATATTGTTGGACAGAATGGTCTTTTCCACAAACTGGTCGATGTCCATGGTGGACATCCCCGGTTTAATAAAATTTTCCAGTTCCTTCAGGATATGAGCCGTCACCTTTCCGGATTCCCGCATAATGTCAATTTCCTGATCTGACTTGATGATGATCATCCCTTACTCTCCTATTATGCTGACGATTGCAGCAAACACAGCGTCCGTGTCCCCGGCTCCGTCTACCCGGGCCAGTCTGCCGGTTTTTTCATAATAGTCGGTCAACGGCTTCGTCTGTTCATTATAGACGCTGATCCGGTTATCCACCGTCTCCGCCGTGTCATCATGCCGCTGATACAGTTCCCCGCCGCAGACATCGCATACTCCTTCTTTTTTCGGAGGCATGTTGTCCACGTGGTAGCTGGCCCCGCAGGACCGGCATACCCTTCGTCCGATGATCCTCTTCTTCAGTTCTTCAGCTGCCACCTCGATGTCAATGACCTTGTCGATCTTTTCGGCTCTTTCCTGAAGAAATTCATCAAATTTTTCTGCCTGATATACGGTTCTCGGAAATCCATCCAGCAAGTATCCGTTTTTGCAGTCCTCTTCCAGGAGGCGGGCCTCAGCGATCTCGATAACCAGATCATCGGGCACCAGTTCTCCCTTATTCATGTACTCCTGTGCCCTGCGGCCCAGTTCGGTTCCTTCTTTGATGTTCTTCCGGAAAATATCGCCGGTAGAAATATGAGGGATACTGTATTTTTCAACGATTCTTGTAGCCTGAGTGCCCTTTCCCGCTCCGGGAGGGCCCAGCAGAATTAGTCTAAGCATGATTTACTCCTATTTATTTAAGAAAACCCTGGTAGTTTCTCATAACCAGTTGGTTCTCCAGTTGTTTCATTGTGTCAAGGGCAACTCCCACTGCGATCAGCAGCGATGTTCCGCCGAATCCGACTTCCAGATTAGTAAACTGGTCGATCAGGGTGGGCAGAGTAGCTACCAACGCCAGGAATATGGCACCTACAAAGGTGATTCTGGTCAGTACCTTCGTCAGATATTCCACGGTGGAACGTCCGGGCCGGATACCCGGGATGAATCCGCCGTTGTTCTTCATATTATTGGCCACGTCAGCAGGATTGAAGGTTACCGCTGTGTAGAAATAAGTGAAGAAAACGATCAGCAGAATATTGAACACGGTATAAATCCAAACTCCAGGATCCCCTGCCGGAGACAGCCACTTGGATACCCAGGCGGAAAATCCGGTGTTTGGGGTGAAGTAGGTGATGGTCAGCGGGAACTGCAGCAGGGATAGGGAGAAAATGACAGGAATGACTCCCGCCTGATTCACCTTCAGAGGAATGTGAGTGGACTGACCACCGTACATCTTCCGGCCTACTACACGTTTGGCATATTGTACAGGAATCCGTCTCTGGCCCTGCTGAACCTCGATGATGCCCACCACCACGATGACGGCGAACAGGAGGAATACAATAATGGTAATGATGCTGACTTCCCCGGCCTGGAGCTTGATCCAGGTGGTATGGATTGCACTGGGGATTCGGGAAACGATGCCGGCAAAGATGATCAGGGAGATCCCGTTGCCGATTCCGTTTTCATTGATCTGCTCACCCAGCCACATCAGGAATGCGGTACCGGCAGAAAGGGTCAGGACGATGACAGTAATGGAGAAGAAATCCGTACTGATCAGTGCCTGACGGAACAATCCCACCGACAGACCGATGGCCTGAACGAAGGCCAGTACCACCGTCAGATAACGGGTATACTGAGCAATTTTCTTTTTCCCTTCTTCCCCTTCCTTTGCCAGTCTCTCCAAAGAGGGAACGGCAATGGTCAGAAGCTGAAGGATGATGGATGCAGTAATGTAAGGGGTAATACTCAGGGCAAAAATGGTGAAATTACTGAAGGCGCCCCCTGAGAATAAATCAAACAAGCCAAATAGTCCTGTATCTCCGCTGAAAACTTCAGCAAGAAGGTCTCTGTCCATACCTGGAACCGGAATATTTGAGCCCAGCCGGAAAACCACCAGCATCAGAAGCGTGAAAATGATCTTGCTTCTGATTTCGGCGATTTTCCAGGCATGAGCAATTGTTTTTATCATACCCATACTAGATCACCTCTGCCTTTCCTCCGGCAGACTCGATCTTTTCCAATGCGGTTTTACTGAATTTCTGAGCCTGAATGGTGATTTTCTTTTCCAGGGTTCCTTCTCCGAGAACTTTAATCCCATCCTTGACCTGTTTCACCAGGCCGGCTTCACTTAACATTTCCGGTGTGACAACGGAGCCTTCATCGAAGTTGTTGAAATCATCCAGATTCAGGATGGTGTATTCTTTTCTCCAGATATTGGTGAAGCCTCTCTTAGGGATTCGTCTGTACAGGGGCATCTGACCCCCTTCAAATCCCAGTCTGGTTCCGCCGCCGCTTCTGGAATTCTGACCGTTCATACCTCGTCCGCCGGTCTTACCCTGACCAGACGCTGTACCACGACCTCTTCTCTTGGTTTTTCTGGTAGCACCAGGAACAGCCTTTAATTCATGCAGTTTCATGTCTGTGCACCTCCTATCCTACAGTTTTTCTACAGTCACAAGATGCTCTACCTTTTTGATGGCTCCCATGGTCTGGGCGCTTTCCGGCAGAACAACGGAGTGGTGCATCTTCTTTAATCCTAACGCTTCAACGACTTTTCTCTGATTCGGGGAAGCGCCGATCACACTCTTTGATAAAGTAACTTTTACATTTGCCATGGGGCTTCCTCCTTATCCTAAGATTTCTTCCTTGGTCTTGCCTCGGAGCCTGCTGATCTGCTCAACAGTCTTGAGTCCTCTCAGACCTTCAATAGTAGCATACGCCATGTTTCCGGAGTTGCTGGAACCAATGGACTTCGCTCTGACGTCTTTTACGCCGGCAGCTTCCAGTACCTGACGGACGGAGCTTCCTGCGATTACTCCGGTACCCGGGGCAGCAGGCATGATAAGAACCTGTCCGGCACCGAAGATTCCCAGTGTTCTGTGGGGTATGGTAGTTCCTACAGTGGGAACCAGTATCAAGTGTTTCTTTGCATCTTCAATTGCTTTTCTGACTGCTTCAGGAATTTCCTGGGCTTTTCCCAGTCCTACGCCGACGTATCCTTCGCCGTTTCCGACTACGACCGTGACGCTGAATCTCATATTTCGACCACCCTTAACCGTCTTCGCAACACGTCGGATGTTAATGATGGATTCCTTTAAGTCAAGCTTGGATGCATCAATCATATTTTGTCGCATTCCTCTTCTCCTCCCGTTAGAATTTCAACCCGGCTTCACGTGCTCCGTCGGCTAATTCCTTCACTCTTCCGTGATATAAGAATCCGCCACGGTCAAAAGCTACCGTTTCAATTCCCTTAGCAAGTGCTCTCTGTGCAATAGCTTCTCCTACCAGCTTAGCCGCTTCCTTGTTTCCGCCGTAGCCGATTTTGGCTTTCAGCTCTTTATCCAGGGAGGATGCGGATGCCAGGGTGACTCCGTTTACGTCATCAATGATCTGAACGGAGATATTCTTTAAGCTTCTAAAAACACAAAGCCTGGGTTTTTCAGGAGTTCCGCTAAGAGTCTTACGAACTCTGGCGTGTCTGGCGACACGTCTGTCTTTTCTGCTTTCCTGTGCCATGTTATTTCACTCCTTTCTATTTCTTCCCGGTCTTGCCTTCTTTTCTTCGGATTACTTCGCCCTCGTATCGGATACCCTTGGCCTTGTACGGTTCAGGCTGTCTCCACTTACGGATGTTGGCTGCGTAGTTGCCGACAACGGATTTGTCGATACCATTGACGATGATTTCCGTCGGGGAAGTCACCTCCGTGGTGATTCCGCTGGGATCTTCCATCTCAACGGGATGGGAGTAGCCAAGGCTCATAACCAGGGAATTGCCCTTCTTTTCGGCCTTGTATCCGACACCTACCATCTGCAGTTTTTTCTTGTAGCCTTCGGTAACACCGACGACCATATTGTTGATCAGGGTTCTGGCCAGTCCGTGCTGAGATCTGGAATCCTTGTCATCCTTGTCTCTGGTCACAGTGAGAACACCATCTTCTACATTTATTTTTACCAGCTTGCTAACCTGCTCTGTCAGGGTGCCTTTGGGACCTTTGACGGTAACGTTGTTGTTTGCGTCTACAGTCAGTTCTACACCAGCAGGAAGATTAACAGGCAGCTTACCTATTCTTGACATAATTCGCTCCTCCTACCAAACATAACAGATAACTTCGCCGCCGATACCCAGTTTCCGGGCTTCCTTGTCGCTGATCAGCCCCTGGGAAGTGGAGATGATAGCGATACCCAGGCCTCCCAGTACCTTCGGTACATCTTCGGCCTTTGCATAAACCTTCAGGCCCGGCTTGGAAATCTTCTTGATTCCGCTGATAACTCTTTCTTTATCCTGACCGTACTTCATCTGGATTCGGATCATGCCCTGCTTGTCATCTTCGATGACATCAAAGCCTTTGATATATCCTTCCTCAGTCAGTATCCCCGCAATGGATTTCTTCATCTTGGATGCCGGGATTTCAACTGTTGCATGTCCTACAGTATTGGCATTTCTGATTCTTGTAAGCATATCTGCTATAGGATCTGTCATTGTCATTACAGTACCTCCTTCCTTTTGTCAAATTACCAGCTTGCTTTTTTCACGCCGGGGATTTCCCCTTTGTAAGCAAGTTCTCTAAAACAGATACGGCATATGCCATATTTCTTTAAAACTGAATGGGGTCTTCCACAGATTCTGCATCTGGTGTATGCTCGAGTGGAAAACTTTGGTTTTCTCTGCTGTTTTACTTTTAGAGATGTTTTAGCCATTGTGTTCCCTCCCTACTTTTCGAACGGCAGACCCAGAGCTTCCAGCAGCGCAGCTGCCTCTTCGTCTGTTTTCGCCGTTGTGGTGAATACGATATTCATTCCTTTGATCTTGTCTACTTTGTCGTAGTTGATTTCAGGGAATATCAGCTGTTCCTTGATCCCCAGGGAGTAGTTTCCGCGCCCGTCAAAGGAGTTTTTGCTCAGTCCCTTGAAGTCCCGGACTCGAGGAAGAGAAACGTTGAAGAACTTGTCTGCAAACTCGTACATGCTGTCCCCTCTCAGAGTGACTTTAGCTCCGACGGGCATGCCCTGACGTACTTTAAAGTTTGCGATGGACTTCTTGGATTTGGTGACTACCGGCTTCTGACCGGAAATCAGGCCCAGCTCCTCTACAGCTGTTTCCATCAGCTTTGCGTTCTCCTTGGCTTCTCCCAATCCCATGTTGATGGTGATTTTTTCCAGCTTAGGAACTTCCATGACGTTCTTATATCCGAACTTATCTATCATGCTTTTGAATACAACATCGTTGTATGTTTCTTTTAATCTGGCTGTCAAGTTTTTCTCCTCCTTTCCTAGTCGATTACTGCACCGGATTTCTTGGAAATCCGAACTTTTTTATTGCCTTCCACCTTCATGGCCACTCTTGTGGGAGCCTTAGCCTTGCTGTCGAACAGCATGACGTTGGATACATGGATAGGGCCTTCCTGGTGTTTGATTTCGCTCTTGGTGGTTCTGGTCTGCTTGGCATGCTTTGTCTGCATGTTGACGCCTTCTACGATCACCTTGTCTTCTTTGGGCATGGCTTTGATTACTTTACCCTTTTTGCCCTTGTCCTTACCGGTGATCACCACGACCATATCGTCTTTCTTAATTCGCATCCTTCACACCTCCTACAGTACTTCCGGCGCCAGTGACACGATTTTCATGTAACTCTTGTCACGGAGCTCTCTAGCTACAGGTCCGAAGATACGGGTTCCCACCGGGTTCTTGTCGTCTTTGATGATCACGGCGGCATTCTGGTCGAATTTGACGTAGCTGCCATCCGGCCTTCTTGCTCCGTGCATGGTTCTGACCACTACTGCCTTTACAACGTCACCCTTCTTTACGACACCGCCGGGAGTTGCCTCTTTGACGGCACACACGATCGTATCTCCTATGTTTGCATATTTCCGGCTGGTTCCGCCGAGAATACGGATGCATAACAGTTCCTTCGCACCTGAATTGTCAGCGACTTTTAATCTGGTTTCTGTCTGAATCATCTCTGGTGCCTCCTTTACTTCACTTTTTCAATGATGTTCACAAGTCTCCATCTCTTATCCTTGGAAAGAGGTCTTGTTTCCATAATTCTAACTTTATCTCCGATGTTGCATTCGTTGTTTTCATCGTGAATCTTGAACTTCTTGGTTCTCTTTACGGCTTTTCCATAAAGGGAATGTCTTACGAAGTCTTCAACGGCAACTACGGCTGTCTTGTCCATTTTATCGCTGACAACCATGCCAACTCTGGTCTTTCTTCTGTTTCTTTCAACTGTCATAGCACATCCTCCTTTCGATTAACCTTGAACCTTCTTCAGTTCTTTCTCTCTGATAATGGTCTTAACCCGTGCAATCTGCTTTTTCATGTCTCTCATCTTGATCGGGTTTTCCAGCTGGCCAGTGACGTGCTGGAATCTCAGGTTGAAAAGCTCCTGCTTCATTTTCTTCAGCTCAACATTCAGTTCAAGCTCGCTCATATCTCTCATTTTCTTTAATTCCATTATACTTCACCACCCTCTGCTACACTATTTTCCTTGATGGCAAATTTGCATCGTACCGGCAGTTTGTGGGAGGCAAGTCTCATGGCCTCTCTGGCCTGAGCCTCGGTAACTCCTTCGATTTCAAACATGACCCGACCGGGTTTAACCACTGCTACCCAGTACTCCGGAGCACCTTTACCGGAACCCATTCGTACTTCAGCGGGCTTCTTGGTAACCGGCTTATGGGGGAATATCTTGATATATACTTTACCACCTCGTTTGATCGATCTGGTCATGGCGATACGAGCCGCTTCGATCTGATTTGAAGTGATCCAGCCACATTCTTCTGTAACAAGTCCGTAAGTTCCGTATGTGATGGTGTTACCCTTAGTAGCAACGCCCTTCATTCTTCCTCTGTGGACTCTTCTGCGTTTAACGCGCTTTGGCATTAACATCGCTACACTCCTCCTTTCTCAACTACTATTCTTCTGTCGCTTCTGCGTTATCTGCTGTTGCTTCCACCTGGGCTTCCACTACGGGAGCTGCTGCTTCCGGCTTGGGTGCCTTTCGGACTCTGGGGTTGACGGACGGCTTCATTTCCGGTTTGGCATCCCTGGAATCTCTTCTGGGACGATCGTTATCCCTTCTGGGCCGGTCATTGTCCCGTCGCTGTCTTCCTCGGTCTCCGCCTCGTCGGTCAGCCGGCTTTTCTTCCGGAATCGCGCTCATCAGGCCCTTGTCCAGGACTTCACCGTGGTTGATCCAGACCTTGACGCCAATTTTTCCGTAGGTGGTGTCCGCTTCTGCGAATCCGTAGTCGATGTTGGCTCTTAAAGTATGCAGAGGAACGTTTCCTTCGCTGTACTTTTCGCTTCTGGCAATTTCAGCTCCGCCCAGTCGGCCGGATACCAGGACTTTGATTCCCTTGGCATTGGCTTTCATGGTTCGGCCGATGGCCTGCTTCATGGCTCTTCGGAAAGAAACTCGTCTTTCCAGAGCCTGCGCGATGCTTTCAGCAGTCAGCGTGGCATCCAGTTCGATTCTCTTGATTTCTACGATGCTGATGGTGACTTCCTTGCCGGTCATCTTTTCGATTTCCTTCTTCAGCATGTCGATGCCGTCGCCGGATCTGCCGATGACCATGCCCGGCTTACCGGTCATGATGACTACCTTTATCTGTTTGTCAGACGACCGTTCGATGACGACTCTGGATACGCCTGCAACATATAATTTCTTTTTGACGAATTCTCTGACTTTATGGTCCTCCACAAGGTGATCAGCAAAGCTGTTCTTGCCGGCGTACCATTTAGAATCCCAGTCCTTTATAATGCCCACTCTCAATCCATGAGGGCTTACTTTCTGACCCATTCAACGAACCTCCTGTTCCTAGTTTTTTTCCTTTAACGTAACGCCAACATGGCTGCTTCTCTTGAGAATCACTGATGCTCTTCCCTGGGATCCCGCTCTCCATCTTTTCATGGTGGGTCCCTGATGAGCATATACCTCTGCAACGTACAGGTTGTCCGGATTCATGTCAAAATTGTTTTCTGCATTGGCAGCAGCGGATTTTACAACCTTTTCAACAATTTGAGAACCCTTACCGGGAGTAAACTTCAGAATGGTCAGCGCCTCGCTCAAGTCTTTGCCTCTGACCAGGTCAGTAACCGGCTTCAGTTTGATAGGAGACATCCGAACGTATTTTGCAATTGCTTTTGCTTCCATTTTATTTGATCTCCTTTCCTACTTTTTCTTGACTTTGGATGACTTGTCCGCAGCATGGCCTCTGTAGTTTCTGGTTGGAGCGAACTCTCCAAGTCTGTGGCCTACCATGTCTTCAGTGATGTATACGGGAACATGTTTTTTGCCGTCATGAACAGCGATGGTATGTCCCACCATCTGGGGGAAAATTGTGGATGGTCTGGACCAGGTCTTTAATACTTTCTTTTCGTTAGCTGCATTCATATCAATGATAGCTTTGATCAGCTTAGCGTTTACGAAAGGGCCTTTTTTCAGTGATCTACCCATTATCTATGCTCCTTCCTATTTTTCATTTCTCTTCTTCACGATATATTTATTAGAAGCTTTGTTCTTCTTTCTGGTCTTGTAACCCAGAGCAGGCTTGCCCCAGGGAGTAACCGGGCTGACACGTCCGATACCGGTTCTTCCTTCACCACCACCATGAGGATGGTCGTTGGGGTTCATGACGGAACCTCGGACAGTAGGCCTGATGCCCATGTGTCTTTTTCTTCCGGCCTTACCGATCTTGATGTTTTCGTGATCACCGTTTCCGACTTCTCCGATGGTGGCCCGGCATTCAATCCGGACTTTTCGTACTTCGCCGGAGGGCAGTCTCACCTGAGCATAGTCGCCTTCCTTAGCCATCAGCTGAGCGCCGTTTCCTGCGGATCTTACCATCTGAGCTCCCTTTCCGGGCTTCAGCTCGATGTTGTGGATCACGGTACCAACGGGGATGTTGGCCAGGGGCAGAGCGTTTCCGGTTTTAATGTCGGAATTCGGTCCGGATTCGATCATGTCGCCGACAAACAGCTTGTTGGGAGCGATGATGTATCGTTTTTCACCGTCTGCATAAACGATCAGGGCGATGTTTGCGCTTCGGTTGGGATCGTATTCGATGGCTGCAACCTTACCGGGGACTCCGTCTTTGGTTCTCTTGAAGTCGATGATTCGGTATTTGGGCCGGTATCCGCCGCCTCGGTGACGAACGGTGATCTTTCCTCTGGTGTTTCTTCCGGAATGCTTCTTCAGCGTAACAGTCAGTGATCTTTCCGGTGTGCTCTTGGTGATTTCTTCAAATGTAGAAACCGTCATTCCTCTCAATCCAGGAGAGGTCGGATTATATTTTTTAATTCCCATATTACTTGTCCCTCCTTACAGACCCTGGAAGAATTCGATTCCCTTACTCTTCTCTGTAAGGGTCACGATAGCTTTCTTGGTGGCCGCGGTTCTTCCCACGTATTTGCCCATTCTCTTGACTTTTCCCTGAACATTCATGATGTTCACTTTTTCCACCTGGACGCCGAAGATTTCTTCAACCGCCTTCTTGACTTCTGTCTTGTTGGCATCGGTGGCTACCTTAAATGTGTATTTCTTAACCTGTGCGTTATCCATGCTTGTTTCAGAGATAACCGGCTTTATGATTACATCGTAAGGGGTTCTCATTACGAATACACCTCCTCAATTTTGTTGATTGCGTCTTTGGTTACGATAAAGCTGGTGTGGTTGATGATTTCGTAAACGTTCATCGTGGTGACCAGCGCAGTCCGGACTCCCGGAATGTTGGCTGCGGACTTGATTACATTCTCATCCTTTTCAGCCATGATGATCAGAGCTTTCTTGGCTGCCTTGACGTTTGCCAGGACCTTGATCATTTCCTTGGTCTTGGGAGCATCAAAGTTCAGGCTGTCCAGCACGATGATTTCCTGCTCCCCTACCTTTGAGGATAATGCGGAAAGCATAGCCAGTCTTCTCAGCTTCTTGGGCACGGTATACCGGTAATCTCTCGGCTTCGGTGCGAAGACGATTCCTCCTCCAACCTGGGAAGGATCCGTAGTGCTGCCCTGTCGGTGACGTCCGGTTCCCTTCTGTCGGAAGGGTTTTCTGCCGCCGCCCCGGACTTCAGCTCTGGTCTTTGCAGACTGAGTGCCCTGTCTCTGGTTTGCCAGATAGTTTTTAACAACTGCATGAACCGCGTTCTGGTTGGGTTCGATGCCGAAGATGGAATCTTTTAGTTCAATGGTTCCGGCTTCTTGTCCGGCCATGTTGAGCATTGTTACTTTTGCCATTTTTTACTTCCTCCTTTCTGAAGTTCTATCTATTTGTCCTGACCTTTAACTGCGTACTGAATGCGCAGCAGGCCGCCTTTTGCTCCGGGAACAGCTCCTCTGACCAGCATCAGGTTTCTGTCTTCCATTACTTTTACCAGAACCACGTTCTGTACGGTTACTGTATCACGGCCCATTCTTCCGGGGCCCTTGTTGCCCTTGAATACTCGGGAAGGATAAGTACCGGCAGCCAGTGCTCCGGCCAGTCTCTTGTGCTTGGAACCGTGGGTCATCGGTCCTCTTGCATGGTTGTGTCGTTTGATATTACCCTGGGTACCCTTACCTTTGGATACGCCGGTAACGTCCAGCTTCTTGCCTTCTTCAAAGTCCGCCACGGTAATGGTCTGTCCTGTTTCGTAGCTTTCACCGGCTTCCGTTCGGAACTCAGCCAGGTGCTTCTTGACGGAAACCCCATATTTGTTAAAGTGGCCTGTCATCGGCTTGTTCACTCTGTGGGCCTTCTGATCTTCAAATCCGATCTGAACAGCGTTGTAGCCGTCTGTTTCCTCTGTCTTAACCTGAGTCACTACCACCGGTCCGGCTTCAATGACGGTTACCGGGATGACTTCTCCGGCTTCTGTGAAAATCTGGGTCATGCCGATTTTCTTACCTAAGATTGTTTTCATATTTTTCCTCCTAAATTCTTACAGCGGATTACCCTTTCGGGCAATCATACTAAGGGGAGTTCCCTTACTATAATTTGATTTCGATGTCCACGCCTGCGGGCAGATCCAGCTTCGTCAGCGCATCTACGGTCTTGGGGGTGGTGTTGGTGATGTCGATCAGTCTCTTGTGAGTTCTCTGTTCAAACTGCTCTCTGCTGTCCTTGTACTTATGGACGGCTCGCAGGATGGTAACGACTTCCTTTTCGGTGGGCAGCGGAATGGGTCCGGATACATCAGCACCGGTCTTCTTGACGGCATCGATGATCTTCGCTACGGACTGGTCTAATGACTTGTGGTCAAAAGCCTTCAGCTTGATTCTGATTTTTTGTTGTTCACTCATTTTTCTTCCTCCTATTTTTTTGTACGTTTTCGCTATGCCTGTACAAGGGGTCCTTATGCCACAGCTTTCAACGTGTACGGGGTTTTGCTCACTATGTACACGGCTCCGTGTGTTTCCCTAAAAAGAGCACAAAGCAAAAAGCCGGCGAATCCCTTCGCCCCCATCTGGTGAGGACAATTCTCCATGGGAATTCTCTGTTAGCGCAGTAACTTCCCACTTCATCGCCTTAAGCAAGCCTTTGTAGTATATAATATCCTTTTCTCGAATGCAATAGTTTTTTAAAAAAACTTTGGATTTTTTTTCGCCTTTTTTCTCGGATTAAAGTTGATGTTTTCAACGACTTCCCCGGTACATTCGTGAACACGCATCCTGGCGTTTCCAAAGTTCGAAAATATAAAAAGAAGCCGGGCAGCAACCGCTGTCCGGCTCCCCTGCCCGAAGGCAGTTTTTCAACGTTGATCGGATTAATAATTGGTAGCTCGCACTTCAAAATGGGCTCTGGGGTGCTTACAGACCGGGCAAATGGCTGCTGCGTCCCCTCCACTATGAACGTGTCCACAGTTTCTGCACTTCCACTCTACATCGCCGTCCTTTTCAAAGACTTTGCCATCCTTGATGTTCTGAGCCAGCTTTCGGTATCTTTCTTCGTGAAGAGCTTCAATCGCTGCGACTCCTTCCATCTGCTCGGCGATTTCCGGGAATCCTTCTTCTCTGGCGGTGGCTGCCATGTTCTTGTACATGTCCGTCCACTCATAGTTTTCACCGGCGGCAGCATCCAGCAGATTGTCCATGGTTTCCCCTACCCCGTGAGCCAGTTTGAACCACAACTTGGCATGCTCTTTTTCATTATCAGCAGTTTCCTGGAAAATAGCAGCAATCTGCTCAAATCCTTCTTTTTTGGCTGCAGAAGCATAATAAGAATACTTGTTTCTTGCCATGGATTCTCCGGCAAATGCATCCATCAGATTGTCGTAAGTTTTTGTGCCTTTCAGATCTTTCATTGTTTACCTCCACTATATACTGCGCAATGTTAACGGTTTAGGAGCAATTGCCGGGAGAGTCCCCGGAACATGCTTCACATCGGCCTTCCAGCACCAGACCGGCGGGATCCATTTCCAGGCCTGTAAGGTCCCGGAACCGACGGGCAAAATCGAGAATCTCCTCTGCCGCCGCTCCCTTCAGATCGAACAGGCTGCCACACTGGCGACACCGAAAGTGCATGTGGGTATCCACCTGGCCATCAAAGCGATCGGCCTCCCCAGGGACAGAGAGCTTTCGGATCAAACCTCTTTCCGCAAGAAAATTGAGGTTCCGGTAAACGGTACCCATGCTCAGCGCCGGGTTGTCCGGCTTCAGATGGTTGTATACCCAGTCTGCGGTAGGGTGACACTGGTTGCCGGTCAGGGCATCCAGGATCATTTCCCTCTGGCGGGAGTACTTAGACATGATGTTGCTCCTTAAATAATAGTAACGATTACTGTTATTAGTATAGCTCCCCTTGCTGATTCTGTCAAGGTTTATTTGTAGATTTATTATCGGGCGGCGGCAATACGGGCCCCTAGCCGGGCATTGTTCAGAACCAGCCGGATGCCGGCTTCCAGACTTTCCCCTCCGGATAGCTGGTGAACCCGTTCCTGTACAAAGGGATTCACTCGCTTGCCGCTGATCCCTTTCGTCTCACATTCATCCAAAGCCAACTGGATGATGGATTCGATCTTTTCCAGCGGAATTTCATTTTCCTCTGGAATGGGACAGGCAACCAGGACCCCGCCCTTCAAACCAAGCGCATATTTCAGCCGAATCATCCGGGCGATTTCCTCCGGGGTATCCAGAGCGTATTCATTTTGAAAACCGCTCCGCCGGCTGTAGAAAGCAGGAAATTCCCGGGTCCCGCAGCTGACGACCGGAATGCCGGAAGTTTCCATATATTCCAGGGTCTTGCCAATATCCAGCATGGATTTTACCCCAGCGCACACCACTACCACATCGGAGTTCTTCATTTCTTCCAGATCCGCAGAGATGTCAAAGCTTTCCGAGGCCCCCCTATGGACACCCCCGATGCCATCGGTGACAAATACCCGGATACCGGTCATAGCTGCAACAATCATAGTGGCTGCCACGGTGGTGGCTCCGTCCCCGCCCCTGGCCAAGACAAAGGGCAGATCCCGCCGGCTGACTTTGATTACTTCATAGGCCATTCCCAGGTATTCGATTTCTTCGTCGGTCAGACCCACTTTGATCCGGCCGCCAATGATGCCGATGGTAGCCGGAATCGCTCCGTTGTCTCGGATCACCTGGTGGACCCGGAGGGCTGTTTCCACATTTTTCGGATAAGGCATACCGTGGGCGATGATGGTGGATTCCAGAGCGACGACCGGCTCTCCCCGCTCCAGGGCTGCTGCCACTTCAGGGTTGATATCCAGATACTCATTGATCATGGTTCATCCTCCTCTTTACCTCTTCATGACTGATGGACGGATTCACGGCCGTCCTGGCCTCCATGGCACAGGACGCAGCACCCATGCCGTACCGAGCCGTTTCTTCCACATCCATGCCTCGCAAATACCCGTCCAGCACCGCTGCAGAAAAGGCATCCCCCGCTCCGGTAACGCTGACCGGAGAAACCCGGCCCGGCCGGAGGATTCCTTCCCGGTCACCTTCCTTATAATAGACACCGCCGCCGGACAGGGTGATGAAGATTCGCTTCACACCTTGATATGCAAACCACCGGCCTGCTTCTGCCAATTGCTCTTCGTTCAGAATGGTCAGTCCGCTCAAGGCTTCTGCTTCTGCCCGGTTGGGCTTAATGGTATGGAAACGGCCAATCAGGTTTTTCGCCCGTACCGCCTTGGCCACCGACACCGGATCCAGAAATAGGGGGATGCCTTCCAGCTGGCTAGTGACGTAATCCAACACTTCCTCAGTCAGGTTGGTATCCAGTCCGACGATCTCCGACTCCCTCAACTTGGGCAGCAGCGCCTCCATCTGTTCCCGGGTGACCCTTTCCAGAATATCCATATTGCAGAGGGCCAGTTCCATTTCCCCAAAGAGGTTCAGAATAGAAAGATACATGGCAGTACTTTCTCCTTCGAGAAAACGGACTCCCTCCGTATCCACTCCCAAAGCCTGAAGCTGATGGACAGCGGAATGACCGGTCATGTCATCTCCGGCTACAGAAACGAAAGATACGCCGCTTCCCAGCCGGGCCAGATTTTCGGCGATATTCCGTCCGACCCCTCCAAAGGCAATGCTGATTTTTCCCGGATTGGAATCCCCCATGACCAGCTGGCCTGCGGGATTCCCTTCTATATCGGCGGTGATGCCGCCTACGATGGTAATCCTGTTCATACGAATATGCTCCCTCCTATGAATTCACGAATGATGGAATTGTTAACGATGACGGAGTCATCTTCGATGATATCAAAAAACTGGATGAAATTCAGCATCCTGGCAGCTTCCGCGTATTCCGGCCGATCCCTGCTGATCTCCATCAGAAGGGGCTCCGCGTACTTCCGAAGGACGGAAAGCTCATAAATATGAGAGGAGTTGAAAAGAACGTCCGCTTCATTGCTGAACGGAAAGATGTTCTTGTCCTCCCCGGCCCGGACCTTGGGCCAAAGCTCGATGGTCCGCTGAGCCGAATATCCCCGGAACTGATGATCCCGGACGATCCGGCGCAGCATCCGGGCATCGGTGGTGGGGACCCGGTTGTGTTCATCGATATTCAACTGAGTAAAGGGGCTGATGTAAATCCGGAACTTTTCTTCATCGGGGAGGCCGGCCGTCAGCTGACGGTTCAGGCCATGGATTCCTTCGATGACGATGGGCTGGTCCGATTCGATTCTGGTCAGACGTTTTCCGAACACTTTGACCCCTTCAAAGAAATCAAAATGGGGGATATCCACCGTCTTCCCATCCAGTAAGTCGTTGAGCTGCTGGTTGAACAGCTCCAGATCAATGGCTTCCAGATCCTCAAAATTCGGTTCCCCGTATTCATCCAAGGGGGTGGCGGTCCGCTCTACATAGTAGTCATCGGTCCCCAGATACAAGGGTTTATAGCCATTGACCCGCAGCTGGATGCAGAGCCGCCGGGCAAAGGTGGTTTTTCCGGAAGAAGAGGGGCCTGCTATCAGGACGATTCTCCTGCCTTCCCGTGAGATCATGTCAGCAATTTCCGCAATTTTCTTTTCATGGAGGGCTTCGGAAATTTGAATCAGTTCCTTATCCTCCCCCCGATAGATTTTCTCGTTCAGATCGCAGACGTACCGGACCTCCATGATATCCGCCCACTGAGATTCTTCCAGAAAGGCACCGTATAGCTTTTTCTCATCCACGTAGGGAGGTACGGAATTGGGGTTTTTCTGGTGGGGGAACCGGAGCAGGACTCCGTCCCGATATTTTCTAAGTTGAAAATGCTGGATATATCTGGTGGATGGGACCATCAGACCATAGAAAAAGTCGGCCGTCCCGTCCAAGGAGTAATATTTGATCCGTTCTGCCCCCTGGATTTTCTGCAGCAGTCTTAGTTTCTGCCTCTGGGCATCGGAAAGAAGCCGGTCCTTGGCATCCTCGTAGTCCACGATGTGCCGTTCAAATTTCAGATCCATCCCGACGATTTCCCTCATCCGGTCTTCGATTCGGCACACATCATCTTGGGTCAAGGGCCGGAGCAGATCGATTTTGGTAAAAAGTCCCTTGTTGAGGGAGTGCTCAATCAGGACCTCCACCCTTCCGAAAAGGTCATAGATGGCCTTCAGATAAATCAGAGAAAGGGAATATTGGTAGATCAGGTTGGCCCCCTGATTTCTCATGTCCAGCAATTCGACAGTTCCCGGCTCTTTCAGGGGATAGGTCAGCTCTACTACTTTATTGTTAAATTTAGCGGCTAATATTAAATAGGGCAGATCGCCGGTCCGGTCCTTGATCAGATCAAGAATGCTGTTCCCTTCTGCTGCCTCGACGATCTCCGGCTCCATTCTCGGGCCGCGAATCAATGTTATCACCATGGGCATGTACCTCCTACTGCCCATTATACGGGAATCCCCGGGGAAATTAAACCAAAAAATAAAACAGAGCATTGGTCTTTGCTCTGTTTTTCGAGGCATTTCCGGTTTTTCCGGCATCATGCCAAAGGGTACCCTTACAGTTCAATGGCGGTCAGCAGCTCCCGCAGGCTTTTCGCCTCCTCCTGATGGAGGGTGATGCCCCGGGACATGTGCTCGTGATTTTCATCCCAGTCCCGCAAATCGTACTTGGGGGGATTGCCGTTCCAGGCCACCCGGTTCAACTCTTTCTTCCATCCCGTCGGATAAGCTGCCAGGATCCCAATGTGCTCCACCACCTCATAGGTTACTTCATCCCGTTCCTTTTCATTGCCAGCCATAATAGCTCCTTTCTCCGCAGAAATAAAACCCAATTGATTATATGGCTTATTTTACCTTCATTTCCATTATTTGTCAATAACCAATTTTATAAGCAGGTCTGCTACTTGGCGGATGGAACAGTGGGGCCGTGGTAATCCGATCCGGAAGTGATATGAAGTTTATACTTTTCAGCCAGGCCGATCAATGCCTCCGTCTCCTCCGGCGTATGCTCCGGGTAGAAGCATTCCAGTCCCTTCAGGCCATAGCTCTTCAGTTTGATAACCAATTTTTCCAGGGCTTCCATATATTCTTTGGTTTCCATGACTTCGCTGGACTTCAGGCCGCTTACTTTCATGGGGTGGGCCAGGACCGGTATTCCTCCGGCATTCAGAATCAGCCGGATGGCCTCCCTGGCCTTGATCTTCTTTTTTCTTATTTTTCTGATTTCCGAAGACCCCAGCAGTTTCCCCGGTTCAAAGGCCTCTCCGAATTCCCGAATATAGCCTTTTTTCAGCATTGCTCTGGCAAAATCCGGTTTTCCCAGGTAATTCCGGTCCCCTTTTTTGTCAAAATCTTCCCATTCCAGAGGATAACCCATCCCCTTCAGCCCCTGAAGAAGCCGGTCGTTTCGGTCCCTGCGGTTTTCCCGGATTTCTGAAAGAGCCTGATTTAATTCTTCGTTTTCCCAGTCGATGTGGTAGCCCAGGATGTGCATGGTGCTGCCGTCTTCGTCCTCTGCTGAAAATTCAATGCCGGGGATAAAATCGATACCCCGTTTCATGGCGGCGTCTCTGGCTTCAGGAATGCCCCCAATGCCGTCGTGGTCCGTCAGGGCAATCTGATCCAGTTGCTGAGAAGCTGCCCAGTCCATCAGCTCTTCCGGAGAAAGGGTCCCGTCGGAATAAAAGGAATGGGTGTGAAGGTCGACTCGGTAGCTGCTTCCCTGATTCATCCTGGCTGTCATGCCATCACCAGTCCGCTTCGAACCCGCTGACTGGTTTCCGAATCAGTCATAACCTCCAGCAAGGTCAATGCAAATTCCAGAGCGGTACCAGGCCCCCGGGAGGTGATGATGTGGCCGTCCATTACGACTCGCTCCTCCTGAACCAGGGCATCCCCCAGCTCCTGTTCCATTCCAGGATAGATGGTGGCTCTTTTTCCCTTCAGGATTCCGGCTTCTGCCAACACCAAGGGGGCCGCGCACAGAGCCGTGACCCATTTCCCCTGGCCCTGGAATTCTCGGATCTTTTCCAGAAGTCCCTGATGTTCTGCCAGATGTCTGGTGCCGGGCATGCCGCCGGGCAGAGCGATCATCGAGCAGTTTTCATAATCCGCCGATTCCCAGAGGATATCCGCCTGAAGGGTAATCCCATGGGAGCCGGTTACCAAATGGCTGCCCGTCAGGGAAATGTATTGGGCAGGGACATTCCCTCGCCGCAGAATGTCGCCGATGGTGACCGCTTCAATTTCTTCAAATCCTGTGGCTAAATGTATATAGACCATTGCTCAGCCTCCTGTTCTTTATCGGGCGGCACCAAAGATCCGCCGTGGTTTTGTGATTTTCCAAGTAAAATAACCGATGAGGGATATGATTATCAGAGATATAAAAAGGGAAACCAGGAACAAATGAAGAAAAAAGCTCTCCGGCAGAAGCTGGGGCAATACCATGAACTCTTTAACTTCATAAGGGAAGAGATAATGCAGGATCCCCGAGCGAAAGGCACCAAGGGTGATTGCCGCCAGAAGACATCCGCTCAGGGCCAGATAAACAGGCACGCCCCGAATCAGACTGGTTCGCAGCAATTGTTTCAGGTTTTGCTTGTATATTAAAATGTAGGCAATCAGCGCCAGAATCAGAGCAATCCCTCCGATAATGAAGCTGTGATCCAGGATACCTTTATACCGGTCCATGGTCCCCTGTTCCTCCGACAAAAAAAGATTATCCGTGTTTTCGCCGAAAAGATAGGTCAGTTGAAAGGTCTCCTGCTTTCCGGTCATATAACTGCTGAAGAAGGCTCCCATCTGATCCTCGTTTTCCTCAATGCTGATGCTGCTCAAGACTTCTGTGGCTTTCATTTCGTAGGAATAGAGATCCGGCAACCGACCGGCCAGATTGAATCCTCCGCAGATAGAAACAACCGGCAGGGTAATGGCCAGAATCACGGAACAGATGATGTTGACGATTTTCACAATCCCCCTCCATTCTGGGTGGGCAGGCTTCCCTCCCCTTGTAATCGACCTTATTATATAATAAAATAAGATTGAATTCCACAATCCGATTGAAAAAGGAGCAATTATGTATCAAGTAGGCATCATCACAGCCAGTGATAAGGGTTCTGCCGGCCAGCGGGAGGATCTGTCGGGCCCGGCCATCCGGGACATCCTCTCTGGCCACCCTGAATTTGAAGTAAAGAAAATGATCATTCTTCCCGACGATCCGGAGGCCCTCAAGGGAGAAATGATCCGGATGAGTGACGAAGAGGGACTCCATCTGATCCTGACCACCGGCGGTACTGGTTTTTCCAAGCGGGATATTACCCCTGAAGCTACCCTGGAAGTCTGCCAGCGGCGGGTTCCCGGCATCCCGGAAGCCATGCGATATTATTCCCTGCAGATCACCCCCCGGGCTATGCTTTCCAGGGCAGAAGCCGGCATCCGGAACAACACCTTGATCATCAACATGCCCGGCAGCCCCAAAGCCATCCGGGAGGTCCTGGAATACATCCTTCCTTCCCTGATCCACGGCCTGGACATCCTCACCGGCAGTGACTCCGAATGTGCCACGCCAACTTTATAAGCAGGTCTGCCAATTGGCGGGTTTCCGGCAAATCACAAAAACAACAAGACCCTGTAATCCCAATTCTTAAAAGGATTTACAGGGTCTTGTTTTGTGCTGGAAACCCGCCAATTGGCAGACCTGCTTATAAAGTTGGTTGGTTAGCGCTCCTCCCGGAAGTAGGGATTGCTCAGGTCAGAGGGAGGCATTCCTTCCTTCCGGTTCCTCATGGTGCTGATGATGACGATGAGGATGGTGGCCATGTAGGGAATCATGTCAACCAAATACTGGGAGACATGGACACCCATGCTCTGGAGCCGAAGGCCCAGGATCCCCAGCCCACCAAAGAGGAAGGCGGCAAAGAGAGCCTTGATGGGATTCCAAGAGGCAAAGATGACCAGGGCTACGGCGATCCAGCCGCGGCCGCCCACCACGTCCACCTGCCAGATGGGCACCGTGACCAGGGACAGATAAGCTCCCCCCAGACCGCAGAGGGCTCCGCCCAGGACGATGTGAGCGTATTTATAAAGGGCTACGTTGATGCCGGAGGCATCTGCGGCTCCGGAGTTTTCTCCCACGGCCCGCATGTTGAGGCCAACCCGTGTACGGAACATGTAAATAGCCACCAGGATCACGATGATGTAGCCCAGATAGACAAAGACATCCTGACGGAAAAAGACCGGACCGAAAAAAGGGATGTCCGAAAGGCCAGGCAGCTCCACTTTGGAGAAGCTGGTTCTCAGTTCTCCCGGAATGACTGCACCTACCATGTCCTGTCCTACAAAACGGGTGAATCCAGTGCCGAAAATCGTCAGGGTCAATCCGGTTACTACCTGATTGGCCCGAAGAGTAACGGTCAGAATGGCAAAGATCAAGGCACCGCCAGCTCCGGCCAGAGCTGCTCCTCCCAGAGCCAGCACCGGATTCCCGGTAGCCAGACCGACCACAAAGCCGATACAGGCGCCCATCAGCATCATTCCTTCTACTCCCAGGTTGATGCTGCCGGATTTTTCCGTAATCAGCTCACCCACGGTTGCAAAAAGCAGGGGAGTGCCTGCCACGATGGCTGCTGCTAAAAATACTTCCATTATGCTGCTCTCCCTTCTTCTGCATTCTTTTTACGGAAAAGCCCCTGAAGGCTGACTTTATACTGGATAAAGAAATCGCTGCCTAAAACGAAGAACAGCACGCTTCCCTGGACCAAGCTGGCCACCGATTCGGGGACATTCATGGCAATCTGCAGATATGCCCCTCCCTGGATCAGCATGGCAAAGAGGATACACACCACCAGGACAGCGATGGCATTGAGCCGGGCCAGCCAGGCGGTGATGATGGCCGTAAATCCGTATCCGGCGGATATGCCGGAGGTCAGGGTCCGTTCAATGGCCGAGGCCTGAATCATTCCTGTCAGTCCACAGAGACCTCCGGAAATCAGCATGGCTGTAATAATGATGGATTTGATGTTCATCCCTGCGTATCTTGCCGTTTCCAGGCTTTCTCCCACAACGGTGATTTCATAACCCTTCTTGGTATGGTTGATGAAGATATACATCAGGGCTACCAGAATCAGGGCAATGATCCACCCGGCATGGACGCCGAAAACTGTAGGCAGAACAGCATTATCACCAAACTGGGCAATCTTGGGAAAGCCCTGGGCACCAGGATCCTTCCAGGGGCCGTACTGAAGGTAGGTAACGAACTTGATGGCGATATAGTTCATCATCAGGGTGAATATGGTTTCGTTAGTCCCCATTTTAGCCTTAAAAAAAGCAGGAATGAACGCCCAGATTCCCCCGGCCAGCATGGAGGCAATGATCATCAGCAAAAGGAGCACGGGCTTAGGCGTTTCCCCATAATGGAGGGCTACATATGCAGCTGCCATGGCACCCATGACGATCTGGCCCTCGGCTCCGATGTTCCAGAACTTCATTTTAAAGGCTACCAGGATTCCCAGGGAGGTAATCACCAGGGGGATGGCCTTGATAATAGTCTGCTTGATCCGCATCTCGCTGCCCAAGGAACCATTGATGATCTCCGTATAGATTTTCACCGGCTCCAGTCCAAAGACCAGCATGACCAGCCCGGCACAGATCAGAGACAGAAGAATGGCCCCTCCCCGGATGAGGATGGCTTTGTTTCGGGGAAGATCATCCCGTTTCGTTATCTTGATGAAATTCACGCCTGAGCCACCTCCTTCTCCAGGGTTCCTCCGGCCATCAGCAGACCGATTTCTTCTTTGGTTACCTGAGTCGGATCCACGATGCCGGTTAGTTTGCCCCCACAAAGGACAACGATCCGGTCGCACAGATCCATCAGCACATCGATGTCCTCTCCGATGAACAAGACACCGACTCCCCGGGATTTCTGTTCGTTGAGCAGATCATAAATTTTGTAAGAGGCTCCAATATCCAAGCCTCGGACCGCATAAGCGGTGATCAGGACCTTGGGCGCCGCATCGATTTCTCTTCCCAGCAGCACCTTCTGAATGTTTCCGCCGGAAAGGCGCTTCACCGGCGTATAGATATCCGGGGTGGAAATATCCAGCCTGGAAACGATTTTATTGGCTTTTTCTACGCAGGGTCCCCGCTTCAGGAAAATCCCCGGCTGACTCTGATAGTCTTTCAGGATCAGGTTGTGGACGATGTCCATGGTTCCCACCAGACCCATGCCCAGCCGGTCCTCCGGAATGAATCCCATCCGGATTCCCAGACGGATGATGTCCCGGGGAGTCTTTCCTACGATGTTGCCCCCCTCGAAGAAAATTCTTCCCTTGTCCGCATGGATCAATCCGGCAATCGTCTCGCAAAGCTCCTTCTGACCGGAACCGGCTACGCCGGCAACTCCCAGGATTTCTCCGCTGTTCAGGGTAAAGCTCACCTGGTCCAGGGCCGGCTTCTTATCCTTGTCCAGGACAGAAAGGTTGTCCACGTCCAGCAATGGTTTCGGATCGGCAAAGGTTTCCTTTTTTATTGCCAGATCCACCTTCTTGCCCACCATCATCTCAATCAGGTTCGAAACCTCCACTTTGGCCGTTTCCACGGTTCCGATGGAATTCCCCTTTCGGAGGACCGTCACCCGGTCGCTGATTTCCATGACTTCATTGAGCTTGTGGGTAATGATTACGACTGCACAGCCTTCTTCCTTCATATTCCGGAGGATCTGAAACAGCCGCTTGATCTCCTGGGGAGTCAGCACAGCCGTCGGTTCATCCAGAATCAGGATTTTAGCTCCCCGGTACAGGACTTTTATGATTTCCAGAGTCTGCTTTTCCCCGACCGACATCTCATACACCTTTTTATCCGGGTTGATGTCAAGGCCGTACCGGTCTGAGATTTCCCGGACCTTTCGGGACAATTCCTTTCCCCGGGTAAAAAAGCTCCCTTTCTGGCCGATGACGATGTTTTCCTTGGCGGTCAGCACATCCACCAGCTTGAAATGCTGATGGATCATCCCGATTCCCATCCGGATCGAGTCCTTGGGGGAATTGAATTTCACTTCCTTGCCGTAAATGGAGATGGTCCCGCCATCCGGGTTGTAAATACCGGAAAGCATATTCATCAGGGTACTTTTTCCTGCCCCGTTTTCTCCCAGCAGGGCATGGATCTCGCCATTTTCAACGGACAGGTTGATATTTTCATTGGCCTTCACTGCACCGAAGGCTTTGGAAATATCCTTCATTTGTATGGCAACCTTGTCTTGCATTTTTCCTCCAGCTTCCTTCGTATTCTGTACATTGTTCTGAACAATGTTCCCTTTTTTCTGAACTTTCCTCCGGATGAATCCCTTCCGAAAATCAGCATGTGGACATTATACCATAATGTCCACATGCTGCGTCGGTTTTCTATTCAGAAAATGAAGAACATTTTTTACTCAACTGCGGTAACGCCTTTGACCAGATAGTTGGTTTCCCAGATTCCGGCTCTGTCCAGGGTCGTTCCTTCGGGAACGACCAGATTTCCGGCGTTGTCATAGATGGGTCCTACAAAGATGGGCTTTTCGCCGGCAATGATCTGAGCCTTGACTTCCTCAACGGCTGCTTTGGTTTCTGCCGGTACCAGGTCGGTCATGGGAGCAAGGTCCACATAGCCGTCAGCCATGGTTCCATAGTAGGATTCCGGTGTCCAGGTTCCGTCCATGATGGCTTCAATGGTCGGGATCAGGAATTTTTCATGGTGCCAGATGGGGGCAGTCAGGAAGGATTCCGGCACGACTGCACTGTTGTCCATGTTGTATCCGATGGCGAAAACGCCTTTTTCTGCTGCGGCAACCTGAGGTCCGGTAGTATCGCAGTGCTGAGCGATGACGTCACAGCCTTGAGCCAGAAGAGCTTCAGCAGCCGCTTTTTCCTGAGCCGGATCATACCAGCTGTTGATGTAAACGACCTTGACCTCCACGTCCGGGTTGACGGACTGAGCGCCCAGGGTAAAGGCATTGATGCCGATCTGAACTTCCGTGTAGGGGAATGCTGCAACATAACCTAATTTGTTGGTTTCTGTCTGCATACCGGCAACGATACCGCTTAAATATCGGGGTTCTTCGGTTGCTCCGAAGTAGTTGCCAAAGTTGGTGTCGTTCATTTTATAGCCGGAGAAATGCAGGAAGCTGATGTCCTCATAAGCCGGATCGTTGGCCAGTTCATCCAGACCATCCATAAATCCGAAGCTGCAACCAACGATAACGGTGGCTCCCTGGTCGATCATACCCAGAGCCGCTTCTTTCACAGCCTGCTTATCGGTGTCGTCCACCCCTTCTTTGATGATGGTAGTGACTTTGCCGTCAAAATATTCTTCCATGGCCATGGTTCCTTCGTGATGAGCCTGGGTAAACCCGCCATCATTCTTGGTTCCGATATAAATAAATCCAACCTTCAGGGCTTCATCTCCCGCCGGTTCCTCTGCAGTCTCGCCGCCACCACAGGCTGCCAGACCGAAGACCAAAGCAAGAATCAATAAAACCGATAATACCTTTTTCATCCTGTCTTCTCCTTCTTCTACTTCTACGTAAATTGATGATATGATTTCAGACGTCATGTCTTTTATGGCTTAATTATAGCTGTCCGCCGAAGGGTCGTAAAGAGAAAAAGGGGAAATAAAAGGATTATTCCCAATAAAAAATTCTCAAAGTTCGTATTATATCGAACTTTGAGAATTATTTTAACCGTTAATGTTCGTTATTTAAAAGTAATGGATCCGTCCTTGATTTCCCGGATCACCGCCAGGGATTCTACCCGGTATCCCTTTTCCTTCAGGCGGCGGCTGCCTCCCTGAAATTCCTTTTCAATGACGGCTCCGATGCCCACCACAGAAGCACCAGCCTGTTCCACCAGGCTGACCAGTCCCACTGCTGCTTCTCCATGGGCCAAAAAATCATCGATGATCAGGACCCGGTCCCCCGGGTTCAGATACTTTTTAGCCACCCGGATATTGGAAACCGTCCCTTTGGTGAAGGAACGGACATCCGCTCCGTAAAATTCCCCGTTCATGGTACTGGGTGCCGTTTTCTTAGCAAATACCAGGGGCACATACCCGAACTCCCTGGCAGCCATGGCAGCCACCAGAATGCCACTGGCCTCCACCGTCAGGACCTTGGTTACTTCTTCACCGGCAAACCGGGCCTTAAACTCCCGGCCCAATTCTTCTACGAAGGCCACGTCGATCTGATGGTTCAGAAAACCGTCTACCTTGACGATTTCCGTGCCGATGGCCTCCCCTTCCCGAAGGATCTTATTCTTTAATGCCTCCACGACTTACTCCTATTCTGCGTACTTCTCTGCCAGGATCCTGCCCACCAGCACCCCGCTGGCAGAAGCCTGGGACAGGGAATGGGTCACACCGGAACCGTCTCCCAAGGCATAGAGGCCCTTGACCGCCGTTTCCAGATTATGATCCACTTCCACCTTTGAGTTATAGAACTTGACTTCCACCCCGTAAAGCAGGGTATCTTCATTGGCCGTCCCCGGCGCGATCTTGTCCAGAGCGTAAATCATTTCAATGATGTTGTCCAACTGCCGCTTGGGGATGACCAAGCTCAGGTCTCCCGGAGTGGCTTCAAGCGTGGGACGGGTAAAGCACTTCTCCATCCGCCGTTCACTGCTTCTCCGGCCCTTGACCAGATCGCCGAACCGCTGGAGCAGGACGCCGCCGCCCAGCATATTGGACAGCCGGGCGATAGACTCGCCGTACTCATTGCTGTCTTCGAAGGGCTCCGTAAATTTATTGGAAACCAACAGAGCAAAGTTGGTATTTTCCGTATGGAGGGAAGGGTCCGAATAGCTGTGGCCGTTGACCGTCACGATTCCGTTGGTATTTTCCGCCACCACCTCGCCGTAGGGATTCATGCAGAAAGTTCGGACCATATCGTTGTACTTGTCCGTCTTGTAGACGATCTTGCTTTCATATACATCATCCGTTATATGCTTGAAGACTTCAGCCGGCAGTTCTACCCGGACACCGATGTCCACCCGGTTCTTTTTCTGCTTGATGCCGAATTTATCGCATACATGGCCGATCCACTTGGATCCGGAACGACCGGCGGCCAGCACCAGATCCCGGCACTGATATTTTTCACCCCGGCTGCTGGTTATTTCAAAGGTCCCATCGGGCAGCTGTTCCACATCCTCCAGGGTAACCCCAAATTCCGTGTCCACCCGCTCGCTGATATAGTCGAAGATCCGCTGGAGGATCTGAACGTTCCGATCTGTTCCCAAGTGGCGCACCTTGGCATCCAGCAGGTGCAGGTTATTTCTCAGGGCAATGGTCTTCAGCTCAGAATTGGCGGTGGAGTAGAGCTTCGCATCGGCTCCGCCCATGGCACAGAGAACCTCGTCCACATACTCCATCAGAGCCATGGCTTCATCCCGCCCTACATAATTATGAAGATCCCCGCCGAACTGGGTGGTAATGTTGTATTTTCCATCGGACAGGGTACCGGCTCCGCCGTATCCGTTCATGATGTGGCAGGGGCTGCACTTGATGCAGTTGGGTACCTTGCCCATCTTAATGGGGCAATTCCGCCGTTCCAAAGGCGCTCCCTTATCCAGCATCAGGATGCTGGCCTTATTCTTGATCCGGGTCAGCTCATAGGTTAGAAAAACACCACTGGCACCGGCACCGGCAACGATTATGTCATACTTTTTCATTTTATTCCTCCGAATTTTTAAACATACAACAAATACTTTACCCCAATTTGACAAAAAACACAAATACTTTTATAATGGACCAGAAGAATCCTTCGGGATCCACGGGAGGTTAACCATGAAAGACAAGAAAAAAATGACCGTCGGAATCGTTCTGCTGCTTGGAGCCGTTTATTTCCTCTTCAACATCCTGACCAAGGAAATGGAATCCTTCTATGTAACCGGCCTGATCCTCTTCACCATACTGGGGCTGGGATTCCTGCGGAACGCCCGATACTGAACAAAAAAATATGACCTGCCGCCTGGGCAGGTCAATTTTTATCGTCGATTCTTTGGACTGTTTATTCTTCTTCCACAGTGATTTTCTCAAATGCACTGGCAACCTTTTCGAACTCTTTGTCATCTTCGATGTCAACCAGCTCGAATTCGTCTTCCCCGACTTCTTTGTAGCCGTAGAGGTAAACGTCGTCGCTTCCGTCCCCCGGAATCAGCGCAATATACTCTTTTCCTTCGCAGTCGAACACACCCATGATTTCGCATTCCAGCTCAACGCCATCATCAAATTCCAGTGTGATGTAATCCGCATCCTCATCAACTTCGCCTACGGCGCATTCCAGAACATCATCGTAGTTGCCGGATTCGCATGGATTTTTCTTTTCTGTCATCTCATTCACCTCCATTTGGTAATTCTATCTTTCGCGGCAATAAACCGGCACTTTGGCCTGAATATTACTATTTATTACTATATCATTATTTACCCGCCAGTTCAACGATAAATCATTGAAAATAATTGCGGATATTTTCCGCGTCCACCGGTCGGATCCCTTCGACCTGGGTCAGTTCCTCCGGGCTGGCTTTCCGGATGGCATCGATGCTGCCAAAGGCGGCCAACAGACGGTTCCTCTTTGTGGGTCCGATGCCGGGGATTTCATCCAATGCCGATTTCTGCAGTTTTTTCCCCCGAAGCCCCCGGTGGTACTCAATGGCAAACCGATGAACCTCCTCCTGGATGGTTCCCACGTATCGGAACAGCAAGGGCCGTTCCCGGAGAGGGATGGTCATGGTTCCTTCCCTGGCGAGAAAAACCAGCTCCTTCGTCCGATGGCTGTCGTCTTTGGCCATACCGAAAACCGGCAGATCGATTTTCATAGCATCCAGCACCCGGACAACCACCTGAACCTGCCCGATTCCTCCGTCGATAAACAGGGCATCGGGCATTCGGGCAAAACCCGGGTCTCCTTCCTGCATCCTTTTAAAACGGCGGTACACCACTTCCTGCAGGCTGCCATAATCATTTGGGCCCTCCACCGTCCGAATCCGGAATCGGCGATAATCCTTCTGGACCTTTTTTGAGCCTTCAAAGACCACCATAGCCCCCACTGAATCCACACCGTTGATGTTGGAAATATCGTAGGCCTCTATCCGGAACTTTCTTATTTCAGAACCAGCACCAGAACCACGATTACCGCAAGGACCACCACCGCTCCCGCCATTAAGAACATCATGCTCATTCAGTATTCCCTCCATTTCTTCTCCGAGAAGCTTTTCCCGCTCCTCTTCGTGCAGGGCCTTGGCATCCACGCTTCCGGCCATTTCAATCAGGTCTTTTTTAACCAGCTCCAGCGTGGCTTTCTTCTCCCCCCTCAAAGGATGGGTGATCCGAACCCTTCTTCCGGCCAGGTCGGAAAGGAACTCTTCCAGCAACTCCTTTTCCGGAATGTCATACTGAATCAGAATTTCACCGGGCACCTTCCGGGTATCGCTGTAATACTGTTCAATGAACGCCCTGGTCATGTCTTCCCGGGAATCCTCCTCGGATACCTGAAGCTGAACAAGGTCCCGTCCCGACAACTTACCATCCCTCATGTAAAAAAGGACACCGTAATAATTTCGGGCTCCCTGGAGAATGGTCAGGATATCAATATCCCCCGCCCCCAGAATCACTACGTTTTGTTTCTGTTCCAGACTCTTCACGGAAAGGATGCAGTCCCGGAATTCAGCCGCTGATTCAAAATTAAGGTTGTCAGAAGCTTCCTCCATCTGTTTTTTAAGGGAATCCAACAAAGGTCCCGTTTTGCCGTTCAGGAACTGGATGACCTGCTGAATCCCTTCCATATATTCCTCTCGGGAAATAGCCCGGATACAGCCACCGCTGCACTCACCGATATGATAGTTTAGGCAGGGGCGGAAATTTTCCGGGAAACTCCGGGCAGAACACCGCTTCAGCCGGTAAATGTGATTGAGCAGGTCCAGGATCTGGTTCACGGAAGTCACGTCGGCGTAGGGTCCGAAGTAACGGGCCCCGTCCTTTTCCAGCCTCCGGGTCTTGACCAGTCTGGGGTATTCCTCTCCCAGGGTGATTTTAATGTAGGGATAGGTCTTGTCATCCCGGAGCAGCACGTTGTATTTGGGCATATGCTGTTTGATCAGGTTGCACTCCAGGATCAGGGCTTCCATCTCGGAAGCGGTAGTAATATATTCAAATTCAGCGATATGGGAAACCAGGGCCCGAACCTTCGGGTCCATGGACCGGGAGGACTGAAAATACTGGCGGACCCGATTCTTGAGAGAAGAAGCCTTCCCCACATAGATGACCTGCCCCATTTTGTCCTTATGCAGGTAAACTCCCGGTTTGTCCGGGAGTTTTTTCAGATTTTCCTTAATATCGAACATTTCTTTCCTTTGCCAGCTCCATCAGCCGTTTCTGGCGCAGCCGCTTCTTTTTTCGTATTTGCTGTCTTCGGATCAGGATATAAAGGAGCAGAGTCAGAATCAGAGCCCCCAGGACCGCTCCAAGGATTTTCAGAACGAAGAAAACTTTAAAGGCCGTTTCATCCTCAATCCCCACATAGGCAAGAATCGTTCCCTGCGGAACCTCTTCCGATGCAATGATGGGTACCTGGTCCCGAAGCACGTCCCCTTCGTAAACCTCAACCACCCCGATTTTCTGCCCTTTGGTTACGGGAGCTTTAATTTTTTCATCCAGAATTGTTTTGGTGGTAACGATTTCTTCCGAGGCTTCCCGGGGAAGGGTAACCCCACCATCTCTTTCCAGCACCAGGGTTGCCTGCCGTACAGCTCCACCCCTCACCGGAATGGTTCCCATATCGTCGCCAGCCTTGACGGCTACCACCGATTTGTAATTGGCAAAGGCAAAGTCCAGCAGGGCAATACTGTCGCCAAAACGTCCCGAATCCGTGGACTTCAGTACCACGGAAATAAATTCACTGCCGTCCCGGGAGGCGGATGCCACCAGGCACCCTCCCGCTTCCGGGGTATATCCGGTCTTGATTCCCGTGGCTCCCTCATATTTGGCCGGACGAAGGACTCCTGCCGCATCCACCTTGGTCAGTCCGTCATAAATCAGCCGGTTGGTGTTATACAAATACCGAGTGGGCTGCTTATTGGTGGCCGGAATGGTATACTGATAAGTTAGCACATACTCCCGGAAAACCGGGTTTTTCATCGCCTCCCGGGCCATCAGGGCCAGGTCGTAGGCGGTGGACAGATGCCCTTCTGCGTGGAGACCGTGGGGATTCACAAAATTGGTATTCTCTGCCCCCAGTTCCTTGGCCCGCCGGTTCATCAGCTTGGCAAACTCCTCCACCGATCCGGATATTTCCTTGGCCAAAGCCACCGCCGCATCGTTGGCCGATTCAATCAGCAAGGCGTGGAGGAGTTGATCCACCGTGACCTCTTCCCCCTCCAGCAGATAGATCCGGCTGCCCGGTGTAAAGGAGGTTTCTTCATCGATGATGACTTTTTTATCCAGATCCAGGTTTTCCAAGGTCAGGAGGGCCGTCATCACCTTGGTGGTACTGGCTGGCTCCAGTTTTTCATCTTTATATTTATCAAACAAGACCGTTCCCAGCTCTGCATCAATCACTACACCGCCTACTCCCACAATAGCAGGAGGTTCCGCCAAAGCCATGACCGGGCGGACTGGGAGGCACAGAACCGAGAAGATCGTCAGCACAATGAGTATGAATTTTCTCATGGTTCCCTTTCTGTTATAACGATAATGTCTTACGCTGTCTTAACGGGCAACCCTATCGGGCAAAAAAGTAATCGGCTAGCGCAAAGCCACTGTCAAAGTACATGCCTCCTCCGCCGGATACTTCATCGAATCGGTTGCTTTCATTGACATATCCCTGATTCTTGCTGCTGTAGATCACAAAGGGGACCGGGTCCGAGGAATGGGTTCGGATCCGGATAGGAGTCCGATGGTCCGGTACTACCAAGATGCGGAAATCTTCTCCGCTTGCCATCAGATACTCCGTGATGGGAGCCAGCACCTTTTCATCAATGATTTCCAGGGATTTGATTTTATCATCCAGATTCCCCTGGTGGGAACACTCATCGGGAGCTTCCACGTGAAGATAGATGAAGTCTTTCCCCTTTTCATACTCGGCGATAGCGGCCCGGGCCTTTCCCTCAAAATTGGTGTGCAGGTTACCAGTTGCTCCCTCCACATCCACGGAATCCAGCCCGGCGCACAGGGCAATCCCCTTAATCAGGTCAACCGCCGAGATGGCGGTGCCATGAATCCGGTACTTTTCATAGAAGGAAGACAGGGAAGGTTTTTTCCCCTGGCCCCAGATCCACAAGGAATTGGCTGGCCTAAGTCCCTTCTCTAACCGAGCCTGGTTGACGGGGTGGTCCTTCAGGATTTCATAGCTCTTCTTCATCAATTCGGTGATGAATTCTGCCCCGTCCCCCTTGGGAAGATGGGCTCCCGCCTTTTGGGTCAGCACATCGTGGGGGGGCGTAAGTTCATAATTGGTTTTTCCATGGTTAACAATCATGCAGTGGCGAAAGCTTACGCCAGTATAGAAGTGGATCGTCTCCGTGCCCAGAGTCTCGTCCAACGCACGAATCAGGTGATCCGCTTCTTCGGTTGTGATATCTCCGCTGCTGTGGTCCAGGATGGTCAGGTCCTCATAGGCACCCTCCCCTCCTAGTGTAATGAGGTTGGCTCGGAAGGCCACATCCGTGTCCGACATATCGATGCCGATGCTGGCGGCTTCTAGGGGAGACCGGCCGGTCAGGTACACCGCCGGGTCATAGCCCATGACGGATAAGTTGGCTGCATCGCTTCCCGGGGCTACCCCATCGGGGATGGTCTTGACCATCCCTACGATTCCTCGGGCTGCCAGTTTATTTACCACAGGCATATGGGCTGCCTGCAGGGGAGTCTTCCCCCCCAACTGTTCCAGGGGTTCATCTCCTGCTCCATCCGGAACCAGTATCAAGTATTTCATTGGTTGCTTCTCCTATTTGTTTTCTGCCTCAAATTTTTTCATGAAGTCAATCAGGGCATCGACTCCTTCCATGGGCATGGCGTTGTAGATGCTGGCTCTCATGCCACCGATGGAACGATGGCCTCCCAGGTTGACCAGCCCGGCTTCCTTGGACTGGCTGGTAAACTTCTTGTCCAGGTCTTTGTCACCGGTAACAAAGACTACGTTCATCAACGAACGGTCTTCTACTGCAACGGGACAGCTGTACAAGCTGCTTTCATCGATGTATCGATACAGTTTTTCTGCTTTTTCCCGGTTCAGCTTTTCCATGGCTGCCACACCACCGGTGTTCTTGATTTTCTTGAACACCTGTCCGGCTACATAAACGCCGAAGCAGGGGGGGGTGTTGTACATGGATCCGTTGTCTGCATGGATCTTGTAGTCCAGGTAGGTGGGTACTTCCTTGGCAGCATGGCCGATCAGATCTTCCCGGATGATGACGATGGTCACTCCGGCAGGACCCACGTTTTTCTGAGCTCCGGCATAGATCAATCCAAAGCGGTTCACATCGGTTTCTTCCGATAATATATTGGAGGACATATCCGCTACCAGGGGAACGTCTCCAGTTTCCGGCAGTTCCGGGAACCGGGTGCCATAGATGGTGTTGTTCAGCGTGATGTGAACGTAATCCGCATCGGTTCGGAAGTCTTCTTTTTTCAGTTTCGGAATGAAGGTAAAATTCTGTTCTTCCGAAGAACCGGCAATCCGGATATCACCAAACTTTTTAGCTTCAGCAGCTGCCTTCTGAGCCCAAGCTCCGGTAACCACATAGTCGGCTTTTTTTGAGTTTCGCAGCAGGTTCAGGGGAACCATGGCAAACTGAAGGGTTCCGCCTCCCTGAAGGAACAGGACCTTATAATTATCCGGGATATTCATGATTTCCCGAAGGTCTTCTTCTGCTTCCCGGATGATTTTTTCGAACTCGGGAGACCGGTGGCTCATTTCCATGACGGACTGGCCGGAACCTTCATAATTGGTCAGTTGGCTGGCGATGTCCTGCATCACATCCAGCGGCAGCATGGAGGGACCTGCGGAAAAATTATACACTCTTTCTTGTTGATTGCTCATTCATTTCACCCCTTATCATTTTGTTAATATAGGTAGATATTATACCACTTTACTCCATATGAGTAAAGTGGTATAATCGGTATTAATTTATCTTTTAACAGATCAGGAGGGTGTATAACATATGTACAAAATTGCAACACTGAACAAGATTTCTCCGGTTGGGCTGGCCAGTTTCAACGAAAACTACGCCATCACCGATAACCTGGAAGAGGCCGCCGGCATTCTGGTCCGCAGCCAGGACATGCACGAAATGGCTTTTTCAAAAAATCTGCTGGCCATCGGAAGAGCTGGTGCCGGCGTCAACAACATTCCCCTGGACCGATGTGCCCAGGAAGGCATCGTGGTATTCAACACCCCCGGAGCCAACGCCAATGCCGTAAAAGAACTGGTGCTGGCCGGCATGTTCCTGGCCGCCCGGAATATTCCTGCTGGAATCGGCTGGGCCTGCAAGCTCAACGAGAACGTCAGCAAAGAAGTTGAAAAGGGGAAAGCTCAGTTCGCCGGCACGGAAATCAAAGGTAAGACCCTAGGGGTCGTAGGTCTTGGAGCCATCGGCATCACCGTGGCCAATTCGGCAGAAGCCCTGGGCATGAAGGTCATCGGTTATGATCCCTTCATCACCTGGCGGGCCGCCCACGAGCTTTCCAATACAGTAAACATCGCCAAGAATCTGGATCAGATTCTGCCCAAATGCGACTTCATCACCATCCATGTACCTTCCATGTCAGAAACCAAGGGCATGTTCAATGAAGAAAAATTCAAGCTCTTCAAGGACGGAACCGTCCTGCTGAACTTTTCCCGGGACAATCTGGTGAAGGACGCCGATTTGCTGGAAGCCATTGCCAGCGGCAAGATCCGAAAATACGTCACGGACTTCCCCAACGATGATCTGATCAATCAGGAGCATGTAATCTGCATTCCCCACCTGGGGGCTTCCACAGAAGAAGCCGAAGACAATTGTGCGGAAATGGCTGCTCAAGAGCTGATGGAGTACATGGAACATGGCAACATCACCAATTCCGTCAATTATCCTGACGTTTCCCTGGGCGAGTTCATCCCGGGTCACGGGCAGCGAATCTGCATCCTGAACAAGAACATCCCCACCATGCTGGGCAAGATTACCGGAATCCTTGCGGACGAAGGAATCAACATCCGGGATCTGGTCAACAAGAGCAAAGGAGACTATGCCTGCACCCTGATCGATCTGGATTCAGACGTGGATGAAGCTGCCCTTCGGGAAAAGCTGGCCATCGACGGCATCATTGCCATCCGGGTCCTGAAATAAGCCGGCGAACCGACACTCACAAAAGAACTTAGAGAATACAAAAGAACCACCTGTTTTCGGAAACATTTCTGTTCCGGTTCCAGGTGGTTTTTGTTTACTGCTCGATAAGCTCCCGAGCCCATTCCAGGGCTTTGATATAGTTCATAGCCATTTCCGGCATCACTGGACCCAGCTCTATGATCTGTTCCTTGTAATGATCCCACTCTCCGTTTTCGTAGAGGCGGATGGCCCGCAGCATATCCCGGTAAAGCCTTGTCCTGCCCAGGATAGCATCCTTGATTTCTTCCTTCAGAGCTAAATCGGCCATGATTTCTTCCATGGGACGGTCCATGATTACGTCCAGCAGAGAGAAGAGACCGGTGAGGAATGCAATCCGTTTCTGAGATCCCAGACTCAGGTGGTCGGCCATGGCTTCCATCAGGTTGGCCCGAACCAGAGACTGCTGAAGAAGCTCATCGGATTTCCCATCGGACAGATCCTTCATCATCAGAACGATGATCCACTTTCGGAGTTCATCCAGCCCGATTCGCACTACTGCCTGGTGGATGGATTCGATTTCGGTGGAGCCGGCAAAGGCTACTGAGTTGATCAGTTTTAAAATCTTATAAGAGAGACCTACATCTCCTTCGATGATCCTGCTCAGTTCCTTGAAATCTGGAGATTCTTTAGCCAGCTCGTCCAGAATTTGAAAATAGACGACCCGGATGGTTTGAATGTCCTTGCCGCTGAGCATCACCGGCCGGGAGAAGTAATACCCCTGGAAGTAATCAAATCCAAGGCGGGTAGCCGCATCAAAATCTTCCTGGGTCTCGATTTTCTTGGCCATCAGCTGTCGTCCGGAGACTCTGCCCTTACGGACCAGATTCATCCATTCCTCCGGCGGCGTATTCAGAAAATCCATCTGAAGGACCGTCTTCACCTGCTTTTGCCACGGGGATTCTTCCGAATCGGCAGGAGCCGCCTTGGCTGCATCCATGGAGAAAACAAAGCCCTTTTGGCCCATTTCCAGAACCGCCTCTTCCCAGTCTCTGCCCCCCTCCTCAGGGTTCAGCAGATCCACCACCAGATTTTCCGGAGAAAACAGTAAAGGGTATTTCTCAACGATCAGGTCGGGAGGGAAATTGATCATTCCACGCTTCCCCTCGGTCAGGGAGTGAAAATTGGATAGCATGGCATTTCGGATCACCGCCATAGTTGAAATATTTTCATCCTGGCCCCGATAGGCATTTTCTCCGTTTTCCCGATAAAGGAGCTCATAGCCCACCACTTTCCGTTCTCTGTCAAAGATGGGCTGTCTCGCGATGTAATAGTCCATGTTTCACTGTTTCCTTTCCTGAATTTCTTAGAGTTATTGGCCGCACATCATTACAGGTTTATTCCCTTATTGAACTGACTTTTGTACTTCTCCAGGCTTTGTTGAGCATGACCCCCAGGCCCAGGGTCCAACCCAGCAGATAGAACCAGATCATCATAGCGATCAGGGAGGCCAGAGATCCGTAGAGCAGGGAGTAGTTGGCCACATTGGTGGCATACAGGCTGAAAAGGCTGGTCACGATCAACATGGAAACCGCCGCAAAGATGCTGCCGGGAAGGATTTCCCGGAACCGGACCCGGACAGTGGGCAGCATGTAGTAAGCATAACTGACAGTAGCCAGGTACAAGATCATGGCCACTGGCCACCGGATGTGATACCAGAATTCCCGAACCGTAAACTGAAAATCGAACCATTCCCGAAGGAGGGACGCCGCCCAATGGAGCAGCACTTGGCCGTAAACCATAATCAATAGTGAAAATACGATGGTGAACAGGGTCAGCAAGATGGTCTGTATGGCCCGCAGACGTTCCCGGATATAGCCCCGTCCTGCCAACTCTCCGGTGATGGAATAATTGGCAATCTTGCTGAGGAAGAATTGAGCCCGGGATGCGGCCCAGAGGATGACCACCAGGAATACAAAATTCATAGTCCCATTGGGTTTGTAGAATAAAAATTCCTCGATGGTCTCCCGAACTCCCTCCGTTCCATAGACATCCAGCAGGAACTGGACCGATTCCATAGAAAGGGAAAAGAAGGCCAGCAGCTGGGACAGCAGCAGAAATATGGGCACCAGGGACAGGAGCAGATAAAAGGCGATCTGGGCGGCAAAGCCCTGAAAATAGGGGTCTCTTAAATCCTTCACAATCAGAAGGACGATATCCATTGCTCGTTTTCCTGACATAGCAGTTCTCTCAATCTGATCAGAGCGTTAGCACGGTGGCTGATCGTATTTTTTTCTTCCTGGGGGAATTCCCCAAAGGTCCGGTCATGGCCAAGGGGGATAAACAGGGGGTCATAGCCAAATCCGTTTTCTCCCCTCTTCTCAAAGGCGATGTGGCCTTCCACTTCACCCCGGGCGGACAGGGTCCTGCCATCGGGGAAGACCATAGTAATCACGGATACAAACCGGCCAGTTCGTTTTTCCGCTGGAACCTCTTTCAGCATGTCCAGCAGTTTTCGGTTGTTGGCCTCGTCGTCGCAGGCATCACCGGCAAACCGAGCCGAAAAGACTCCCGGAGCTCCGTCGAGAAAATCCACTTCCAGGCCAGAGTCATCGGCAATGGTGATTTCTCCGCACTGCTTCATGATTTCATAGGCCTTCTTATAAGAGTTCCCTTCGAAGGTGTCCTGGTCCTCCTCGATGTCGATATCCGGCACTCCGGCTTCGTCCCGGGGGAGGATGAACATGCCGAACTGGGAGGTGATGGCTTCGATTTCCTTTATTTTATGCTTATTCTGAGAAGCGGCCACAATTTTGGTCATGGTGGCTTCCTTTTGTTTTCGGAACAATTCCCGGCAGCCCTTTTCTCCCAGGGCCAACAGCTCTTGTAGCTGAGCCGCGGTAAAGGTGGCTTCTTCTCCGGTTCCCTGGATCTCCACAAATTCTCCCCGGTCGGTCATGACCAGGTTCATGTCCACGGTGGCGGCAAAGTCTTCTTCATAGGCCAGGTCCAGCCGGGCTTCTCCCTCGACGATTCCTACGCTGATGGCAGAAACGGCGCTTTTTAAAGGCCATTCCCGGATCATACCCTGGTTTTTCATCCATTTCAGGGCATCTACCAGGGCCACATAGGCTCCGGTGATGGAAGCGGTGCGGGTGCCTCCATCGGCCTGGATCACGTCACAATCGATCCAGATTGTCCGCTCCCCCAGCAGGGAAAGATCCACCACCGATCGAAGGGCCCGGCCGATCAATCTTTGTATTTCAACGGTCCTGCCGTCGGTTTTCAGTACATCCCGCCGTTTTCTCGTGCCGGTGGATCCGGGGAGCATGCCGTATTCGGCGGTGACCCAACCCTGACCCGTTCCCTTCAGGTGACGGGCGGTGGTTTCTTCCACCGATGCGGTGCAGATGACCTTGGTGTTCCCCATCTCGATCAGCACCGAGCCCTGGGGGCTCATCAGGTACTGGTTCGTGATCCTTACCGTCCTCAGCTGGTCCTTGTTCCGATTGTCGTTTCTCATGAATACCTCAATTTCTATGGGCGTTAGCCCGTCTGTTCAATCTCTATAAAATGGCTTTCAGGCCGATGAGCAGGAGGATGGCTCCCCCCAGGATCTCTGCCCGGCAGCCCAGATAATCGCCGAACTTTTTCCCAATGATGATGGCAAAGATGACCAGGATAAAGGTGGTGGCACCGATGACCAGAGCCGCCTCCAGCAGAGGTGCTCCCGCCAGTTTCAGGGCGATTCCGACAGCAAAGGCATCCAGACTGGTGGCTACGCTTTGAATCAGGATCAGCCTTCCGTTCATCTCAGGCCGCAGGCAGACTTCTTCCCGCAAGCTGGCAATGCCGTCTTTCAGCATTTTGATTCCAATGATTCCCAGGATACCCAGGATGACGATTCCGGAAAAGCGGGTAATCGCATTGGCCAGGATTCCCCCTGCCAAAAGTCCACCGAGGAGAGGCATCAGCGCCTGGAATCCTCCAAAGGCCAGGGGTTGCATAAGCTGGAGGGACTTTTTCATCCCGTTGTATACCATGCCGTTGGTCATGGAGACAGCCACGGCATCCATGGACAATCCCACTGCAATCAATAATATTTCTCCCCAGGTCATTCCAGTCTCCTTCTGTTTGGTCTTATCCCGCCTATTATACCATATTCAGGCTGGACCTTCTACTAAAAGTAGTGTAAAATGACACATAACATCAAGGAAAAACGGAGGATTTTTTATCATGAAAACTGTTATAATCGACGGATTTACCACCAACCCGGGAGACCTGTCCTGGGAAGGTTTCAGCCAATTTGGCACCTATGAAGTCTACGACCGGACCGAGGATACGGAAAATGACCAATTAATCCTGGAGCGGATCAGGGATGCGGATGCCATCCTGGTCAACGGGAACCAGATTACCGGTGATATGATGCGCCACTGCCCAAACCTGAAATTCATCTCAGAATGTGCCACCGGCTACGACAATATCGACATAAAAACCGCCAAAGAGCTGGGTATTGCCGTAACCAACGTACCTGGCTATTCCACCGATGCCGTTGCCCAGCACACCATTGCCCTGCTACTGGAGCTGACCAACCACGTGGCCCTTCACAACACGGCCGTACAGCAGGGGGAATGGTTCGATGCTCCCGATTTCTGCTTCACGAAAAAACCCCTGACCCTGCTGGCAGGAAAGACATTGGGGATCGTCGGCTACGGGGCTATCGGTAAGCGGGTAGCCGAAATCGCCGATGCCCTGGGCATGCGGATCCTCAAGTACCGGGAAGAACCGGAAAAGGCCCTGGCTGCAGACGTGGTCACCCTTCACTGTCCTTTAAACGAAGAAACCCGCCACTTCATCAACCGGGAAACCCTAGCCCGAATGAAAGACGGAGCCCTGCTGATCAACACCGGCAGAGGCGGCCTCCTGGATGAAGCCGCCGTGGCAGAAGCCCTCAAGACCGGCAAGCTGGCCGGCCTGGCAGCCGATGTCCTGTCCTCCGAGCCCCCAGCCCGAGACAACCCCCTGATCGGCATTCCCAATGCCATCATCACTCCCCACATAGCCTGGATCCCTAAAGAAACCCGGGAATACCTGATTCAGGTCTGCCTGGACAATCAGAAGAGCTTCCTGGCCGGCGGCACCCTGAACCGGATTGTTTAACCAACTTTATAAGCAGCTCTGCCAATTGGCGGTTTTGAACACGAAAAAGCCCTGTACGCCCTTGAAATTAGGAATCAAGAGTGTACAGGGTTTACTATTTTGTCAAATGCAAAACCGCCAATTGGCAGAGCTGCTTATAAAGTTGGTTAAAGTTGAAGGCCGACTTCGAAGGCTTTCAGATTCATGTCGACGAAGGAGGGCTTGACGTTCTCCCGGATGATCCGGTTCCAGTCGATGTCCTGGAGGCCCATGGCCTTGACGGTGGCTCCCAGCAGGATGATGTTCATGATCTTGCCATTCCCCAGCTTTTCGGCCTCTTCATTGGCCTGCACCACCTTTGTCGATGCTGCTTTTTTAATTTCGTCCAGAATAGTGTCGGAGTACTCTCTCCACTCCATTAGGACCGGCATGGGATTGATCTTATAGTCGTTGACGATGACCTGACCGCCGGGCTTCAGGTATTCCATCCACCGGAGGGCTTCCATCTTTTCAAAGGAAACCAGCACATCCGCGCTGCCCTTTTCAATGACAGGGGAGTAAACCTTTTCCCCGTACCGGACCTGAGAGGAAACAGAACCCCCTCGCTGGCTCATGCCATGGATCTCGCTCATCTTTACATCATACCCCTGCTCCATCAGGCCCAGGGTCAGCAGCTTGCTGGCCAGGATCGTTCCCTGACCTCCTACTCCAACAAGCAGAATGCTCTTTACTTCTTTCTTATTTGTCATCTTACTTGCCCTCCTTTGCGATGGCTTTTTTCGGGCAGATCTGAGCGCAGACTTCGCATCCTACGCACTGAAGCCTGTCGATGGTCATCTTGTTGGCTTCCTTATCGAAGACCAGCGCCGGGCATCCGCACTTCAGGCAGAGTTTGCAGGCAATGCATTTTTCCGGATCCACTACGCATTTATCCTCGAATACACCGACGAATTCTTCCTTGTCCTCGGGAATCAGCTTTTTCAGAGCACATGGCCATCTGGTGATGATGACGGAAGGTTCATCCAGAGCTAGAGCCCAGTTGAAAGTCTCCCGAACCTTTTTCAGGTCATTGGGGTCGATGGTGACCACATTTTTGGCGCCCAGGGCCCGGCAAATGACTTCAATATCCATGGCGATTGCCGGTGAATTGTCCGCATGACGGCCGGAGCCGGGGTTTTCCTGATGGCCGGTCATACCGGTAATCCGGTTATCCAGAATCACATTGACGGTCCGGCTGTTGTTATAAAGCACCTCAATCAGAGAGTTGATGCCGGTATGGAAAAAGGTGGAATCCCCCAGGACGGAGACGACCCGCATATCGCTGCCGATCCGGTCAAAGGCCTGCTGCGCCCCGTGGCCGGCACTGATGCTGGCACCCATGCAGATGTTGAAATCCATGGCGTTGTAGGGAGGGGCAAAACCCAGAGTATAACAGCCGATGTCGCCGGCTACCATGACGTTCTTCCGCTTACCCAGTTCATAGAAGAATCCCCGGTGAGGACATCCGGCGCAAAGAGTCGGAGGCCGGTCCACCACGCTTCCGCAGTCCAGGGGCAGGACTTCCTTTTCCTCTCCGGTGACTGCTTTGCGAATCACGTCGGGAGTCAGTTCACCGAAGGCGGGGAAGGTATCCTTTCCATGGCATTCAAAACCCAGAAGCTTAACGGCTTCTTCAATGATGGGGTCGTTTTCTTCAATTATATAGATGGTTTCCAGGCTCTGGCAGAATTCCTTCATCATCTCCAAGGGGTGGGGATAGGAAAAGCCTAGCTTCAGGTAAGAAACCTGGTCACCAAATACTTCTTGAGCGAAGGTGTACGCCATACCGCTGGAAATCACTCCAACCTTCTTGCCTGGGTTTTCTACGTAGTTAAAGGGGGATTTTTCCGAAGCTTCCGCCAACTTGTCCATCCGGACTTCCAGGTTGGCCCGGAGTCCTCTGGCATTGGCAGGCACGGTTACATATTTTTTCACGTTCTTCACGTAGGGCTTAGGCTCCACTTCTCGGCGGTCCCCGCATTCCACGATTCCCTTGGAATGGCAGGAACGGGTGGTCATCCGGACCAGAACCGGTGTGTCGTATTCTTCACTGATGTCAAAGGCGGCCTTCATCATATCCAGGGATTCCTGGCTGGTGGCCGGCTCCAGCATGGGCATTTTCGCGAATTTAGCGTAGTTTCGGTTATCCTGCTCGTTCTGAGAGGAATGCTGTCCCGGTTCGTCGGCAGAAATCAGTACCAGGCCTCCGTTGACGCCGGTGTAGACGTAGGTAAAAAGAGCATCCGCCGCCACATTCACCCCTACATGCTTCATGGAAGCCATGCTCCGGACACCGGCAATGGATGCGCCGATAGCCGCTTCCAGGGCAACCTTTTCGTTGGGCGCCCATTCGGAGACTACTTCCTCCCGAAGGGACATATTTTCAAGAATTTCCGTACTTGGCGTTCCAGGATAAGCTGAGGCGAAGAGTACACCAGCCTCCCAGGCTCCCTGCACCAAGGCTTCATTCCCTGTCATCAGTTTTTTCATTTTTTCCTCCTTGTATCAAAGACCTTAATAGTCCTATTATATCAGATTAATTTCCACCAGGCAAAGAAAGTTCTCCCCGAAGATCGATTTCCATCAACCGACGGACTTCCTCCGGAGCAAGGTCCTTGCTCAAAAGGTAAAAAAGTTTGGTGACGGCGGCTTCCGAGGTCATGTCATAGCCGCAAAGAGCACCGGCCTGGACCAGGGCCCGACTGGTTTCATACTGGCCCAGCTGGGCAGCCCCCTTCAGGCACTGGGTGCAGACCACGATGTGGGTTCCGGTTTCCCGGGCTTTGTCCAGCATCCGGACCATGGAATCGTCGTTCTGGGGAATATTGCCAGAACCGAAGGCCTCCAGCACGATTCCCTTCAATTTTTCCGTCATGATATTCTCAAAGATTTCGTATTGAATGCCGGGGAAAATCTTCAATACGGCAATCTGTTCCTCCCGGAAGGGAGCAAATCGGAGGGGTCCTTCCTGTCGGCGCAGAAGGTGTTCATGAACCGCAATCCGCACACCGGCTTCCGCCAGAGGGTCCAGATTGGGAGAATCAAAGGCAATCAGGGTATCCGAACTGATTTTGATGGACCGGTTTCCCCGCATCAGCTTACCGCCGAAATAGGTACAGACCTCCGGGATATCATAGTCCGCTGCCAGCATCATAGCGGTGATCAGGTTTTGCCGGGCATCGCTCCTTACCTCAACAAAAGGTATCTGAGAACCGGTCAGGATCACCGGTTTTCCCAGTCCCTCCAGCATGAAAGAAAGAGCTGATGCGGTATAGGCCATGGTATCGGTGCCGTGGAGGATTACAAAGCCGTCGTATTCTTCGTACCGGTCTGCCACATCCCGGCCCAGCTTGTTCCAGTCCGAAACCGTTACATTGGAGGAATCCAGCAGAGGGTCGTATTCCAGAAAATCATAGGTGGGCAGGGGGGCATGTTGAAAATCCTCGGCTTCCGATAAGGTTTTTTCCATATACCCGGCCGCAGGGGCATACCCGTAGGATGTGGCCATCATGCCGATGGTTCCTCCCGTGTTGATCAGGCAGATTTTTTTTCGTTCCCTCGTCATATGCGATCCTTTCCCTCTTTATGAGGTCCTTGATTTTATTTCTGTCATTCCCATTATTGTATCCCATTTTCATCAGGGAAAAAAGCACAAAATATTACAAAGAATAGCGGCTCCTTTAATAAAATACAAATGATTTTCCTTTTTTCAGCCAATATGCTGAATATATTACAAAATAAAGCAACAAATGTAATAGGGTTCCGAACTCCCCCATTGTAAAATTTTATCAACGAAGCATTTCGTTTTTATTTGTATGCATAGGAAGAAAGGAGGGTTCCATGGGAAAAAAATTCACTTATGAGACGGATATCCTGGGTTACAGCATTCTCCGGAATGAAGATCTGGATGCCATTCACGAAGCCACCCTGGACCTGATGGGAGATTACGGGCTGCAGATTCACGGAAAAGAGGCCTTGGATATTCTGGAAGGAGCCGGCTGTACCATAGACCGAAGCTGTGACCGGGTCCGGTTTCCCGCCAACCTGATCAACGACAGTATTGAATCCTGTCCTGCCGAGTTTACCCTCTGCGGCCGGGATCCGAAGAATGACACCCTGGTCGGGGGAAAGAACGTGGTCTTCAAGAATTTCGGCACCGGCACCCTGATCCGTGATCCCTACACGGGAGAAGTCCGGGATTCCACCAAGGAGGACTTGGGGAACGTAGCAAGGTTCATCGATTCCATGGAGTCGGTCAACGTCTTTTCCATTGCTGTATCTGCCGGCGACGTCAACCAAAAGGTCAAATCCCTCCACGAGGCAGAAGTGGTCTTCAACAACCTGACCAAGAATTTCGCCCACGACCTGGAGGGAAAAAAGAATACCCAGCGGTTCGTGGACATGGCGGCAGCCATTATGGGAGGCCATGACAAACTGCGGGAACGGCCCATCATCACCATGGGTGCCTGTCCCAACAGTCCTCTGGAGATTAACGAAAACGAAACCGACATCATCATCCTGTCTGCCCGGCAGGGACTGCCCATTGACATTCTGTCCATGGGCCTTTGCGGAGCCACCACTCCGGCAACTCTGGCAGGTACGCTGGTGACGACCAACGCGGAGATCCTGGGAGGCATCGTCCTTTCCCAGATCATCAACCCGGGGAATCCGATTCTCTATGGAAGCTCCACCACCATCATGGATATGAAAACCATCACCTCACCGGTAGGCGCACCGGAACACGCTATGTGCGGGGCTGCAGTCGGTCAGATCGGCCACTATTACGGCATCCCCACCAACGTCGGCGGGACATAGGGGGACAGCAAATGCCTGGACGAACAACTGGGGCATGAAAAGACCCTGACTGCCCTTCTTCCTGCCGTAACGGGCAGCAACGTCATCTACGGCATGGGCATGCTGGAGATGGGGCTGACCATGAGCTACGAACAGCTTCTGATCGATCAGGAGATCGTGAAAATGATCCGCAGAGTTCTGCAGGGTATCCCGGTGAACAAAGAAACCATCGGGCTGGATGTAATCAAGTCGGTAGGTGCCGGCGGAAATTACCTTTCCCAGAGACACACCCTGAAGCACATGCGATCGGAGCTCTCCACCACCAATCTGATCAATCGACGAATGAGGGACAACTGGATCAAAGCCGGATCCATGGATATGCCTCAGGTCGCCAACCAGCAGGCCCGACAGATCCTGGAAACTTACCAGGCCGCCCCCCTGCCGGAGGATGTCCGGAAGAAGATCCGGGCTATCGTAGAGGAAGGGGAGGAGGAAGCAAGGGAACTGGAAAAATTCAATAATGCCACGTTATAGTCCAAAGGATATAAAAGGAGAAAAACAATGGGAAAACGAATTCCGTTATGGCAAATTCTCTTAGTACTGGCATTCATGCTGGCCTCCCTGATGTACACCATCATCGTCGTCGGCGGGTACATGCACATCGCACTCATTCTTTCCGGAGGCTTTGCTTCCATCGTCGCTATTCTTAATGGGTATACCTGGGCCTTCCTGGAAAAGGGAATCATCCGGAACATCGACCACTCCATGCAGGCTCTGCTGATCCTGCTGACAGTGGGTATGCTCATCGGTACTTGGATTGCCGGCGGCATCATCCAGACTATGATCTACTATGGCCTTATGATATTGAATCCCAATATCTTCCTGGTGGCAGCCTGCCTGATCTGCAGCATCGTATCCCTGTCCACCGGAAGTTCCTGGACCACCGCCGGTACCATCGGCATCGCCCTGATCGGTATTGGAACAGCTCTGGGAATCTCCCTGCCCATGACCGCCGGCGCCATCATTTCCGGAGCCTATTTCGGCGACAAAATGTCTCCCCTTTCCGACTCCACCAACCTGGCTGCTGCTATGGGAGGTTCCAACTTATTCGATCACATCAAGCACATGGTCTTCACCGTGACCCCCTCCCTGCTGATCGCCCTAGTCCTCTACGCCATCCTGGGAATGGGTCAGGCCGGAAGCAGCGCCGACATGAGTGAAGTCGGCATCCTGATGGACGGACTGAAAGAAAACTTCTACATTTCTCCCGTCCTGCTGATCCCGCCCCTGTTCATTATCCTGATGATCGTCTTTAAAATTCCGGCAATGCCGGGGCTGCTGGGGGGCGCCCTTCTGGGAGTCATCTGTGCAGTCATCTTCCAGGGGGGAAATGCCGGCGAACTGATCGGCATCACCATGTACGAAGGTTACTATTCCGAAACTGGAATCGTCTTCCTGGACGATCTGCTTACCCGCGGCGGCCTTTCTGCCATGTTCTACTCAGCGGTTCTGGTCCTTTGCGCCATGGTCATCGGCGGCGTTCTGGAAGCCTCCGATATGCTGGCCATCCTGTGCGAAAAGCTGCTGGTCTTCGCCAAGAATACGGGAAGCCTGGTCTTCATCGTTCTGGCTACCTGCATCTCCATGAACATCCTGGCTGCCGACCAATATGTTGCCATTGTTCTGCCGGGCCGTATGTTCAAACAGGAATTTGAAGACCGAAGACTGAAGAACAAGAACCTGTCCCGATGCCTGGAAGACGCCGGAACCATGACCTCAGCCCTGGTTCCCTGGAGCACCTGCGGAGTATATATGTCCTCCACCCTGGGAGTAGCTACCATCGCTTACCTGCCCTTCGCCTTCCTGAACCTGATCAATCCCCTGGTTTCTCTCTTCTATGGAATCACCGGCATCACCATGGAAAAAATGACGGAAGAAGAATACCAGGCTATCCTGCAGCAGCGGGAACTGGAAAAGACATTGGCTCTTCAGGGATAAGAACATATTATTACTATTTTATTACTAGGCCTTAATTACGCATTAAAGCATCCGACATAATAGCAACGTGTGTCGGATGCTTTTTTCTATCATAGCTTGTAACTAATGCAAAACTCTTCTGTCATTATTATTCTCCATACAGTATAATATAAGAAATACTACATCTTCTAATACACAGTTATCGTATCAGAATCGCTATCTCAGTTGAGGGCTTTGTTATGAAAGAAGATTTATTATATTTCCTGGACAATTTAACGGAAATGGTTTTACTGGAGGATGAAATCGGCAATATCCAATTTGCCAATCAGGCAACCTGTAACTGCTTCGGTATTCCTCGTGATCAGATTATTGGTAGAAGCGTTTTTGATTTCATTATTCCGGAGGATTGGGAGATTGCTAACGTCGAAAGGGTGGTTTCACCAGAAAATCCAACTTATCGTACCGAAGGAAGAGTGAAACGGGCGGATGGAAAAATCATCTGGATTCAATATATTGGGAAGGCTTTTTTTGATCATACAGGGAACCGCACCGGTTTTCAGGAAATTGGCGTCGATATTTCAGAATGGAAAGAGAAAATTTCGGAAAAGGCAAAGGAATTATCCAAAGCCAACCAGACCATATCCGATTATTATTCCAGGGTAGAGAGCGTCAGCCGTACAGTGGATGATCATAAAAGTACTTATTTTACCGTCATCCATCAATTTCAAGACATTCTGACCGTCAACCCCAAAATGGAAAGATTGATTGCCTATGCCCGGGCTATTTCTCAATATGATGTTTCTATTCTAATTGAAGGAGAAAGCGGTACTGGCAAAGAGTTGTTTGCTCAGGCCATCCACAATGATAGCAAACGATCGAACGGCCCTTTTGTTCCGGTGAATTGCGGTGCCATACCAGCGGAATTGGTGGAAAGCGAATTTTTTGGGTATGTAGAGGGGGCTTTTACCGGGGCTTCCAAATCCGGTAAGGCCGGCAAGTTTGAACAGGCATCCGGCGGTACCCTGTTTCTGGACGAAATCGGTGAAATGCCGTTATCACAACAAGTCGTGCTGCTTAGGGTTCTGGAAACAAAATACGTCACTAGAATCGGTGGCAACAAGTCAATCCCGGTGGATGTCCGGGTCATCTGTGCAACAAACAAAGATCTATACCAAGAAATGATTGAGCGGCGATTTCGAAGCGATTTGTATTTTCGCCTCAATGTCATCAACCTCAAAATCCCCCCCTTGAGAGAGCGCAAGGAGGATATTAAGCTGATCTTGGATCATTTAGTTCATCAATACAAAGAATCCTGTCAGGATAATGAGACGGAACTGGGAGATGACATACGAGCTGATTTGTATCGCTATGAATGGCCGGGAAATATACGGGAACTCTACAATATATTTGAACGAATAATCTATGCGCCCAAAGGCCAGAAGACAGAATTCCTCAACATCATGAATCGAAACAGCCCGAATCCGGAGGCTAATTCGTATGAATCGGCCAAGGAGAGTCAAGTCATCAATCTTCCGCGGCCGGAGGAGGAGGGACCTTCGGCAGAAATCAACGAAATCCTGAACTGGATGCTCAATTGCGAAAACAACATCAGCATGGTTGCCAGAAAGATGGGGATTTCAAGAAACACCTTGTATAAGAAGCTGAGAAAATATGAATTGATACCAAACGAATCTCCATAGAACAGAGTTCCTATTGGCGATAATCAAAATATGTAACCAAAAGAGCAAATAGTGTTCATTCAAATAACACTATTTGCTCTTTTTTTTCATTTTTTTGAAGGAAATATCCTGCGGCATTTCACGCCCCTTGAAGAACAATCCCTATTAACCTTGGAATTTCAATGGTTTAAATTTTTTTTAGTTAAAAAATTTTTTATGGCACTGAAGTTGCAATTGTAATCTAATAGAAAAAATAAATACTACTATTGAGAACGGAGGTCAATATGGGTCGAAAAGAAAGAGGTTCTGCAGGCATCCTGGATTCCATCCGGTATGGGATGAGCTACGGCAACGAGCTGAGTAAAGATCAGCTTTACGCCATCCATGCCGCCAGTCTGGAAGTATTGAGCCAGGTTGGTATTAAAGTCGAGAGCCCGAAGGCAAGAAAGGCATATGAAGATGCCGGAGCCTATGTAAAGGGGGATAACGTCAAAATCCCTGCTTATCTGGTCGAAGAGTGTGTGAAAAGTGCACCCTCTGTCATTTTACTGGCGGGAAGGAACCCAAAGAACGACTATGTCGTCAAGCAAAACAAGGTCACCTTTGTCAATTTTGGCGAAGGGGTGAACGTGATCGATCCTTACACGAGAGAATACCGAAAATCAACCAAAGCTGATTTGGCGAGGAATACCCGGGTTGCGGATGCCTTGAGCGTGTTGCCGCTGGCCTATCGATCGGTAGCTTCTCAGGATATACCCGGTCCCTTGCAGGCATTGCATAACATCGAAGCCATCATGCAGAATACTTCGAAGCACATCTTTATTGGTGCCGATGGTGAAAAAAACGCATTGAAAATCATCGATATCTGTGCAGAAATCGTTGGGGGAAGAGAGGAGCTGAAGAGAAGGCCAATCGTTACCTTCAACGTCTGCCCAACCAGTCCGCTGCAACTGAATCCGGCGGCATCTGATGTCATCATGGAAGCAGCGAAAGCCGGTATTCCGGTCAATATTATTTCAATGGCACTCTCCGGCGCCACCGCTCCGGTTACTCTGGCAGGAACTCTTGTCACTCACAACGCGGAAGTCCTTTCTGCTATTGTCCTAAGCCAATTGTCCTGCAAAGGTGCACCTGTTTTTTATGCGAGCTCCACCAGCATCATGGATATGCGCCACCTGACAACGCCAGTCGGCGCGCCGGAACTTTGTATGATCAGCAACGCCGTCGCCCAGCTTGCCCGATACTATTTACTGCCCAGTTTTGTTGCCGGCGGATAGGCAGACAGCAAGATTCCTGATGCTCAAGCCGCTCACGAAAAAACCTTAACCGCATTGTTGGCAGCCCAGGGTGGTGCCAACGTTATATACGGAGCAGGAATGCTTGAGATGGGCATGACTTTCGACCTGGCCCAGCTGGTTGCCGATGCAGAAATGTTTAAGATGATTCTCCACACGATCAATGGTTTTGATGTCAATGAAGAAACCTTAGCTTTGGAAGTCACCAAAGAGGTGGCCCATAACGAATTTGTTTCTCATCAGCACACCAGCGACCATTATAGAAAAATTCAATCCCACTCCGATTTGATCAATCGGCAAACCAGAGAAGCCTGGACTCTGTCAGGAAGTAAATCCATGACGGAACGCTGCTATGAAAAGGCTGTTTTTATCCTGGAAAATCATGTGCCGGATCCTTTGGAGCAGAAAGATGCTGATTTTATCAGGAAAGTCATCGAAGAAACAGAACGGGAATATGGTTTACGATAAAAAGAATATGAGGTGAAAGATGAGCAAAATATTTAAAAAAATCAGAGAAGCCGTAGAAGACGGCGAACGGGATGATGTGGTGGAACTGGTTCAGGAAGCCTTGGAAGACGGTGAAACTCCGCAGGAAATATTAAACAAAGGGCTTCTGGAAGGCATGAATGCAGTGGGAGACCTGTTTAAAAACGGAGAGGTTTATGTACCGGAGGTGCTGATGTCGGCACAAACGGTGGATGCTGGAATGGAAATCCTGAAACCCCTTTTAGCGGAAGGGGATGTGAGAAATGCTGGTAAAATCGTTTTTTGTACGGTCAAAGGGGATTTGCATGACATCGGAAAGAAGCTTTGCTGCATGCTGCTGCAAGGGGCCGGCTATGAAATCATCGATTTGGGGGCGGATGTGGACCTTGAACGGATCGTAATAGCGGTACAAGAGCATCAACCCAACATTTTAGCCATGTCTGCCATGTTGACGACCACCATGGGCGAAATGGAGCTGGCTATAAATGCTCTGAAGCAAGCCGATATAACCGGAATAAAAGTGATGGTTGGCGGTGCACCATTATCAAAAGCATACGCCGAATCGATAGGAGCCCACTATTCCGAGGATGCCATTGAAGCAGTAGCCCTGGCGGATCTTCTGGTCGGCTAAAAGCAGAACTGGATAGTCGATCTTCAGGAGTCGGCTATCCAGTTTCATTTTCATTCAATCTTGATCAATCCAATTTGTTCAACTGCTTTTTATAGCTTTCTTCATCTAAAACGCTGGCATCAAAGGAAAGCATATTATTGATTATATTCAGGGAAGCGTCAACAATTTGCATAGCCAAAGGGCAGCCTGTCCCTTCTCCCAATCTCATTTTCAAGTTTAATATTGGCTCCAATTCCATATGGTCAATAATTTTTTTATATCCCGGTTCCTCTGATACATGGGAAGGGATCATAAACTCCTTCGTTAGTGGATTGATTCGGTATGCCAGCAATGCAGCAACAGCGGATATAAATCCATCAATCACAATTGGCTTCCGATAGATGGCTGCTCCTAAATACAATCCCGTCAGGCCAGCAATATCAAGCCCCCCAACTTTGGATAAAATATCGATTTCATCCGTATAAGGCCCATGCATGGCAACCGCTTTCGCGATGATTTCCTTTTTCTTTGCAAAGCTTTCATCCGTCATCCCAGCTCCCTTTCCCACCGCTTCCTCTGCAGGGACATCCAGGAGACACATGGTGCAGGCTGATGAGCTGGAAGTATTACCAATTCCAACCTCCCCCGTGCCAATGATATCATACCCTTCATCATTAGCATACTTAGCAAGGGAGATTCCGATTTCTATGGCTTTTTCTGCTAAATCCCTTGGCATAGCCGGGCCCTTAGCAAAATTCCCAGTCCCCTCCATCAACTTATAGCTGAAGTGATTGGGGCTTTCAATATTTCCAATCACTCCCATATCCACCGCCTTCAGGTCCACACCAGCTGTTTGGCATAAGACATTGATGCCACAATTTTTCCCTTCGGCATAATACCCAAAAAGCAGGTTGGTGAAATTCTGAGGAGCACTGGCAACACCTTCTTCTACGATGCCATTATCTGCACCAAGAACGAAATGAATCTTTTTTTCAATTCTGTTATTGACACGGCCGGTGATTCCAGCTAATTGAATGGAGATATCCTCCAGCCTTCCCAGGCTTTCCGGTGGCTTTACCAGCGTATTCTGATATCTTTTGGCAAGATCCATTGCCTGTTGGTCCAAGGGCTGAATCAATTCTTCATATCGATGCATAACACAATCCTCCTATTTTATTGCTTTTAACATTAAAGCATTGCAGATAGCAGCTGCCACATTGCTGCCGCCTTTTCGCCCCCGGGCCACAATATAGGGTATCCCGGCATCCATGATGATTTCCTTTGATTCCACCACATTCACAAAGCCTACAGGGACGCCGATGACCAGCTCCGGCCGAATCTGACCTGCTATAATCAGCTCATGTAAGCGAATCAAGGCCGTAGGTGCGTTTCCAACCGCCACGATTAAAGGTCCCGTCAAGGATGCAGCTTTATCCATGCAGATAGAGGAACGGGTCCTCCCCTCCCGCTGAGCTTGTTCAACCACATCTTCATCCCCTATGAAGCAGCGGACTTCACCACCCAATTGGTTTAGATTTTTTTTATTGATACCGGCAGCAGCCATACTAGTGTCTGTGATAATCGTCGCTCCTTTTTTCAATGCTGCAATTCCCTTTTCGACAACACCTTCCGAAAAGCACAAGGCATCGGCATAATCAAAATCTGCCGACGTATGAATGACCCTCTTGATGATTGATTCATTTTTTGGGTCCAGCTTTTTGCTCCCCAGTTCTTGCGTAATGATTTCAAAACTTCTTTTCTCAATGTCACTGGGCAATACGAATTCCAGCATTTTTCTCTTCTCCTTATCTTTCTATTCCATCTCGGGCAGCAATTCCTACATCAAAGGGATGCCTGACCTTCTCAATCCTCGAAATGTAGTCGGCCCGTTTCATCAGTTCCTCATTCGGCTCTCTACCGGTTAGCACAACTTCCAGTTTGTTTTCCCTTTCATCCATCAGCCTGAAAAAACGGTCCTGGTCCAATAACCCATGATTCAATGTTCCGACGATTTCATCCAATACCAGGAGGTCCGCTCCGATTCTCTTCGCTTCATGAAACCCTTGCTCCAAAAGCTCTGCATTTATAATATGGCTGAGGTTTCTCTGTTCCGAATCCATCTGATGGTAAAAAGGAAGTTTCCTGATGCTTCTTATGACTTTCACATGATCAAACTTTTCTAAAGCTATGACTTCTCCCGTTTCCTGGCTTTTAAGAAATTGGACCAATACCGCCTTTCTTCCTCTGCCAGCACTGCGTAACAACAGGCCTATAGCCGCCGTTGTCTTTCCCTTTCCATCTCCGCAGTAGATATGGACCAAGCCTTTTTCAGTCATTTCGAGAATCTTCCTTATTTAGGATTTCATAAACTTTATCCATGGACACCGCTTTTCTGATTTCTTCCGCCAGGCGATGGTACTGCTCTTCTTTATACTGCTTAAAGCTCCAGCCCTTCAATGCCTCCACCGAAACACCTTTTTCCTTCGCAATAGCCTGAACAATGGTTGCAGCTACCCCATCTCTATCAAAAATGCCATGAACATAACTCCCGTATGTGTTTCCTTTCCCACGGCCTTCCATCTTTTCCGAAGGGACCCCCTGGATGAAATGAAGGTTGCTCAAAATCGCCTCATTTTCCCCTTCGGTCACCCCCATATGGATTTCATAGCCTTCAAAGGAAAGGCCCGAAAGGCTGGAGAAGATTCCTGATACTTGACCAAAATTACCAGCAACCTGGGTCCGAATCTTTTCTTTCTCAAATACAGTTTGTGTATCAAAAATGCCCAGGCCAGCCATCTCTCCCCCATGTTCTACACCGTAGGGATCCAAAAGCTTCATTCCCATCATCTGGAATCCTCCGCAGATTCCAAATACAGGTTTACCAGCAGCTGCGTGCTTTAAGATGGCTGCTTCCAGGCCATTTTGCCTGATGTGAAGTAAATCACCCATCGTATTTTTTGTTCCGGGGATCAGAATCAAATCCGGGTTCTTCAAATCGGATGGACTCTTTACATAGCGAAGAGAAACTCCTTCCATTTGCTCGAATACATTGAAATCTGTGAAGTTAGAAATCCGGGGAAGGCGTATGACCGCAATATCAACGGCATCGGGAGATATCTCCTGCGTGAGCCGTACGGATAAGCTGTCTTCATCTTCAATATCAATATGAATATAGGGCAATACACCGATGACCGGTATGTCCGTCAATTCTTCGATCATCCGAAGGCCCGGCTCGAGAAGCTTTCCATCTCCACGAAATTTATTAATAATCAGACCTTTAATAAATTCCCTATCTTCCGGCGGCAGAAGCATAACCGTTCCATAAAGAGCTGCGAATACGCCACCCCGGTCAATATCTCCAACAAGTAAGACGGGAGCATTCGCCATCCTTGCCATACCCATATTAACTAAATCCTTATCCATCAGATTAATTTCAGCAGGGCTTCCTGCCCCCTCAATGACGATAATTTCGAACTCATCAGAAAGCGTGTCATAAGCTTTTTTAACTTCTACAGCCAGCTTTTCCTTGAGTTGATAATATTCTTCCGCCGAATAATTTCCCAGTACTTCTCCATGGACGATAACCTGAGATCCACTGTCGCTGGTTGGCTTTAGCAATATAGGATTCATTATCGCCTGGGGTGCTATCCCGGCAGCTTCAGCCTGCACTACCTGTGCTCGTCCCATTTCCAATCCTTCTGCCGTTATGTAAGAATTGAGAGCCATGTTCTGAGCCTTGAAGGGAGCCACTTTATAGCCATCTTCTTTGAAAATTCGGCATAACCCAGCAGTCAACAGACTTTTCCCCGCGTTTGACATTGTTCCCTGTACCATAATCGCCTTAGCCATTTAGATCCCCTTCCCCTCTATTTTCTCGCAACGCTGCTTGCAGTTCCCGTACCAAGCGGTGATTGGATCGTTCATCTTTAACCGCAATCCGGTAATAGTCCGGCCCAAGGTTCCGATAATTGCTACAACTTCTTATTAGGATATTTTTCTCCAGCATTTTTTCCTTCAAATCCAGGAAGCCCGGAGTACGAAAAAGTATATAATTGGCATAGGAGGGATATACCTCTACACCCATCCTTTTCAGTTCCCTTGCAAGATAATTCCTTTGATTGTGGATTATTTGCTGGCTTTGCTCCAAATGTCTTCCTTCTCTTACTGCTGCAATACCTGCCGCCTGAGCAAAAGTTGAAACGCTCCAGTCCTGCCCGCACTTCCGCAAAGAGGGAATCCTGTCAATTTCAGAAAATATTCCATAGCCCAGACGAACCCCGGGAAGTGCAAAGTTTTTGGTAAAAGCCCTGACGATGATCAAGTTGCTCCATCCTTCAAGAAATCTTTTTGCTGTCAGGCGCTCTCCTTCCATGGTAAGATCCATAAAACATTCATCCACTATAACTAAAACTTGATGCCTTGCAGCTTTCTCGATTATCCGACCCATAAACTCCGGATGGATGATCTGGCCCGTTGGATTCGCCGGATTACATAAAAAAAGCAAATCCAGGTCTCCCTCAATATAGTCCAGATAATCGTCCCCTAATTGGAAGTTCTTCTCGGGTTCCAGCGGATAGTAAGACAGCTGGCATCCCACTGTATTCAGCGCTTTTTCATAATCAGCAAAGGTTGGGGCGCAAAGAAGGGCCTTTTGGGGTTTTATACACGAAGCCAGCCGGAAGAACAGATCTGCCGCACCATTGGTGAAAAAAAGCTGTTCCGCACTAACCCCTTCAAAATATCCAATGTGACGAGCCAGATCTCTGCAGAATGGATCTGGATACCGGTCACATCGATTTATGGCCTGCCCTAAGGCTTCTTTTACGGAAGCAGGCATTCCTAATGGATTGATGTTGGAGGAATAGTCTAACAGATCCTTTTGTAAGGATTGCAACTTATCATCGTAAATATCCCCGCCATGTTCATACTGATACATGGGTCACCTCCATCCTGATCATACAGCAACCATCCTTAAGGCACTGAATAAAAACATTGCCAGCCAGCTAGTCGTAAGCATTAATTGATTAGTCAGAACAATATCATCCGGATTAGTCAGCCTTCCTTCATCTCCAATCGTTTGTTTGATCACCATTTGGCCAAAATAGGTATTCGCTCCTCCCAATTGGATGCAGAGAGCACCCGCGCAGACCGACTCAGTCTGACCCGAATTGGGGCTTTTATGATTCAATCGATCTCTTAAAAAAATCCGGATGGCCTCCTTCCCGTTCAAACCACAGAGATAGCAACTCAGAATCATCAGAATTGCAGTGATCCGTGAAGGAAGATAATTGGCTGCATCATCCAGTCTTGCCGCAAACTTTCCAAAGTATTGATACTTTTCATTTTGATAACCAATCATAGAATCCAGCGTATTGATTGCCTTATACAGCAACCCCAGAGGAGCTCCTCCAATCAGCATAAAAATCATCGGGGCGATTACACCGTCTGATGTATTTTCTGCCACAGTTTCCACTGCCGCCTTTGCAATCTGTTCTTCATTCAGAAATGCTGTATCTCTGCCCACAATATAGGAAAGCATGTGTCTTGCTTTTTCCAGATCCCCCTCAACCAGAGCGGCATGAACCTTCATGCTTTCTGTTTTTAAGGACCGGGTTGCAAAAATTTGATAGCAGAGATAGGTATTCAGCACCCAGCCTGCATGTGGGTGGAGGATGTTCAAGATGCTGATCAGCATAAACGGAACCAAAGAGGAGATTAATATCACCGAGACTGACAGGGTGGTCCCTGCTGCGAACTGCCTGCTCTTTGTCTTAAGAGATCCTTTCCTGAGAAGCTTCTCACCCCAGGAAATCATTAGTCCCATCATTCGAATCGGATGCATGAATAAGCCACTCTCACCAAGGAGAAGGTCCATTAAAAATCCAATCAATACCGAAAGTATCAGCCATTCCATCCCTTCTCCTCCTTATAGCTCTCTATAGCTCAATAGTTTCCATTCCCCTTTGGGGCCTTCTTCGGCAAACTCCAGGCAAAAACCTCTCCCATTTTTCACCTGAAACTCATAGAATCTTTCCGGAGTATCTAAAAGCGTTCCCATAATGACCATAATACTCCCACCATGAAGTATTACCGCCATCTTTTCGATTCCTTTTTTAAGAGAATCATCCAATATCGTTAAGAACCCATTCCACACTCGATTACTAAATTCCTGGCGACCTTCTCCTGCCGGCGGGTGACCTTTTCCGTCGAGCCACCCTATATATGCCGGGTTATCCTTCAATTCCTGGTATGTTTTTCCTTCAAATTCACCAAAGGAACACTCTGATATGTCTGGTATTATTTCTTGATGCAGTCCAGGATAAATCAAAGCAGCGCTTTCCCTGCACCTCATCATCGGGCTGGAATAAAGACCCTTTATTTCGGGATAACGGCCTTTTTCTTTAAGGAGAATCAATTCCTGCCTACCCAAAATCGAAAGGGACTCATCGGTGGTGCCAAGGTATCGCTTTCCTTCGTTTCCCTTTGTTTTCCCATGTCGAATCAGAATCAGCTCCACTTGGCTTCACTTCCCTTCAAGGCAGTTGGAATTCCGCAATACAAGCGGTAAACCTCCTCCGACATTTCAGCAATTATACACAGCATACGTCCCACTTCCTCCCGGAGCCTCCGATCCTCTACGGAAACCGGAACAATGCCAAGCCCGATTTCATTGCAAATAATGATTTGATTTTTCTTATTCTTAAGTTGAGGCATCAAATATTCCTGCGGGGCAATTCCTTCCTCCAGCAGGCGGCGAACCAGTTCGTGAAGATGAAACAGCACCGGTTTATCCAAGGCTTCCGAAAAGGAACATTGGCTGCCATCCGTCAATTGATCTTCCTGCAGGCCGAAGGCTTTCAAGGCGAATGTCCGTTTCCCCTGAAAAGAACCACCGATTATCAGAATCATATTCCCACACCTCCTAATACCGCTCCATAAAACAGGCATATTAATTCAATTGTTTGTATGCAGAAACCAGCCAGGTCTCCTGTAATCCCACCGAACTGTTTTAAAATCATCTTCTGGAAAAACCAGTAAAACCCTGCCAGCAATACTAACAATCCTGCTCCAACCAGCGGATGTATCCAGAGAATCCATCCGCTTCCAAGAAGGATGTACAACAACAAGACTTTGGCAACAACTCTGCTTTCTCCGTTTATGGAAAATGTTGCTGCTAAACCGTCTTTTTTAGCACAGGGCCATTTTAAAACAGCATAGGCGCCCAGGCTTCTGGAAAGAACAAATCCGATGAGAACCATTCCAAAATACTTAGGTGACAGAAAGAGTTGGGCATAGGCCCCCACCTGAAGTATCATAAGCAGACACACATGGATGAGGGCAAAGGCGCCAACATGAGGATCCTTCATAATCCGTAGTTTCTCCCCTCTATCCTGATGAGAGGAAAGAGCATCACAGGTGTCCGAAAAACCATCCACATGAATTCCTCCCGTTATGAATACTGGAACTGCAGTGGCAATAACTCCAAAAAATACTGGTACAGCCCAACCTGTGAAAAGGGAGTAAAGAACTACCATCATCCCTGCGGCAACAGCACCAACAATAGGGAAAAAAATGTAGGCATAGCGCATATTTTTTTCATTCCAGATTACCGATGGCATGGGAATATTCGAGTACATGGCAAAGGAGATGACAAAGGCCTCATATAATCCCTTCATTTATCAATATTTCCTTTCCTTTATGAATCAATTTGATGCCACATACTGCTTCAATGACAACATCCGCCATAGAAGCTGCATAGCTGTTTAATTCTCCTAAAGCTTGTTGGTAACAGGTGGTTCCTGGTTCATATTCTCCACCGTCCCCAAAAACATCACCAGAAACGATAACCAGCCATGACTCGGTTCGGGACAAGGTTCTTATGGCTGATTTTATTTCCTGCACTATTTTCTTTGCATCAGCGCCTTCATGAAACATTTCATTCGCGGCTAAATTGGTCAGGCACTCGAGTAAAACCACATCGAACTGCTCCAATTTTTCCTGTATTCCCTGCAGCTTACGGGATCGCTCCACAGTCTCAAATCCTTTTTCCTTTCGCAATTCCCGATGCCGACCGATTCGGCGGATAGACTCCTCATCTACAGCTTCCATCGTTGCCAGATAACAACGCTTTCTGCCTTGAAGACATACCGCCATATCTTCGGCTATGGCAGACTTTCCGCTGGCGCTTCCGCCGGTAATAAGTGCAATCATTCTCCATCATCTCCCTTACTTCTATGCCAATGGCTGATAGGGCTCCAGCCGGATGTCATCAAAGGAGCTCATTTTCCGATACACTTCTTCGGCTAGATCAAATATTCCAAAGGCTGTCACCGCGCCGGTTCCTTCGCCTAGACACATATTACAGTCGATTAAATGTGGAAGCCCGATTGCCGCTAAGGCTTTTCTCGAGGCAGGTTCATTGGAAAGGTGGGTAGCAAAGATAAAGTTCTCGACCGTTGGGCAGATTCTAAGTGCCAAAAGAGCCGCAACCGAAGAAATGAAACCGTCAATCAGTACCGGAATTCCCGCTACACCACCACCAATAAAAAGTCCGCATATCCCTGCAATATCCAACCCACCTACTTTACCAAGAACATCCAGGGGATCCGAAGGGTCTGGCTGGTTCAGTTCTATCGATCTTTGGATCACCGCAGCTTTTTTCTTGATTCCTTCCGCAGAAAGTCCTGCTCCCTTTCCCGTTACTGCCTCCGGTTTCTCTCCTAAAAGGACTGCTAATACCGCACTACTGGTTGTCGTGTTTCCGATTCCCATTTCTCCGGTTGCGATGATCCTATATCCCTTTTCCTTCATTAAAAGGGCCAGTTCTATTCCGGTTTCAATGCCCCGAACAGCTTCTTGCCGAGTCATAGCCGGTCCCTTTGCCATATTGGCCGTTCCCTTTCGTATTTTTCTCGGCAGGATATGTTCGTTCTCCATCTCACTTTGAATGCCAATATCCACCACAAATACATCCGCTCCCATCCGGGAGGCCATCACATTGATGGTAGCCATATTTTTTGTCATATTACCCGCAACGAGAGCCGTTACTTCGCTGGAAACCTGTGTAACACCCTCTTCCACTACTCCATTGTCCGCACACATGACCACTACCGCTTTTTTGCTGAGGTCAATATCCGGGCTGCCAAAAATTCCTGCACATTTAATCAGAAGGTCTTCCATCTTTCCCAAGCTTTTTAAGGGCTTGGCAATGCTGTCCAACCGTTTTTCAGCCAGTTGCATAGCCTGGCGATCCGGGTCTTTCATCTTTATGATTGCCTCTTCAAGCTTCATGTAGGTTCCTCCTGTTCTTATAATCTTGGCATGCCCGGACAAAAGCTTCGCCAAAGGATGGATTTCCCCAAAGATGCAGATGGGGATATCCGGCAAATATCGTTTTCTTCCCGTGGATGCAGGTCCAGGCTTTTCCCGAGGGCTTTACTCCCTGAAAAGAACTTCCTGACTGATCAGAATCGGAATAATGGAATTCATGGCCGTTGATCTGTTCCCCTCTTCGGCAGAGGAGATTATTCTCCTCTGCCGTCAAAGTGACATAACCGAAACGGGATAATCCTCCCGTCATCGCAGAACATCCTTCCAAAACTCCTGCCATTTTATGAATAGTACCACCGGAATCCTGAAACTCACTCAATAAATACATAAATCCTCCGCACTCCGCCACGCAGGGAAGGCCATCCTCCGTCTTCCTTCGGATTGAATCTTTCATCGAACAGTTCCCGGTAAGAAGATGCAGGTGGTTTTCCGGATACCCTCCTCCAATATAAAGTCCGTCACACTCCGGCAGTGCGCGGTCATGAAGAGGACTGAAGGGAACTAGAATGGCGCCTAATTTTTCCAGAAGATCCAAGCTGTCCTGATAGTAAAAGCAAAAGGCTTCATCTCTGGCAATGCCGATTCGAACATTGGCAATTGGATTAATTGGTATTGCTTCGTATTCCAAAGGTCTTGCTGATTCCGCCAGTTGGAGAATCCCTTTCAGATCAATGGTCTCTTTTGCCTGCTCTCCAAGTTTTCTTAATTTCCCCTGGATATCTTCCACTTCCCTGGCCGTGATGAGGCCCAGATGGCGGCTGTTAAAGGTCAGCTCCGGCATTTCTGGCATATATCCAAATACCGGAAGGCTCGTTTGTTCTTCCACGATTTCTTTCAGTAGGGGATACATGCCCGGGCGGATTCGATTTAGGATGATCCCACAGATATTGCTATCGGTTCTGAACTTCATAAATCCGTCGATCATAGCTGCCAGGGATAAGCTGATTCCTCTTCCGTCAACAATCAGGATTACAGGAGTTTCTGTTATCCGACCGATATCATACGTGCTGGCTTCCGTGGTTTTCCCCGAAAGACCATCATAAAACCCCATCACCCCTTCGATTACGGCAAGCCCATTGGGCTGGTTTTCCAAAAACTTTCCCATGTTCTCTCCAAAGAGATATCGTAAGGTACCCTCTGGAAGGAGAAAGGAATCCAGATTCCGGGAGGGCAGCCCCATTGCTTCTGAATGGAACATCGGATCGATATAATCCGGCCCGCATTTAAATGCCATCGGTTTATTCGGGCTATCGTCAAGAGCCTGCAATATGCCGCAGGCAACCGTAGTTTTTCCACTGCCACTGGAAGGTGCCGCCAGGAGAATTCGTGGTATTTGAAGTTTCAATTCTCTTCCTCATTTTTCTTTGCTGTCAGGATATAGATTGGATTCTGACCCTTCATCAAGTGGGAATTCCCGATTTTTTCTCCATGGGCAATGGAAACCGATAGGATTTCCATTAGGTATTCCCTTCTTTCTTTGTAGTAACCTATGGCTTCTGCCAGCGTCTCAACGGTAATAGCATTGATGACGACTCGGGCTTCTCGATTTTTCCGATAGACCGCCTGGAGAATCTCCGAAAGCCTTCCACTGCTTCCCCCAATGAAAATCCGGTCCGGAGGAGGCAGGTCTGATAAGGCTTCAGGAGCATACCCTGGTATAATCTCCAGATTATACCTCCGAAATCGCTTCTTATTCTGATTCAGCAGCTCTAATCTCTTCGGATTTTTTTCTATGGCATAGACCCTTCCTTCTGGGGCAGAGAAAGCCATTTCTACAGACACCGATCCAGTCCCAGCCCCAATATCGTACAGGACATCCCCCGGTTTAATCTGTAGTTTTGACAGGGATACGGCTCGGATTTCCCCCTTTGTCATGGGAACCTCACCCCGGATAAACAGATTATCTTGCAAACCAGGCGTATAGGTAGACGGACTTATCGGATCATCGTTTATGACCAGCATAACCGATAAGTCGGAAAAGGAGTCCTTCAGAAAATCCCTGGGGCCTCCGCGTATAATACGCTGATCCGGGTAGGAGAGTCTCTCTCCTACTGCTATATTCAAGTTTTCAAATCCAGCTTCCAGAAATTCCATGCAGAGAGTCCTTGGATTATGCTGGTGATCCAATAGGATAAATGTTTTCTCATGATGGGCAACTGCAGCCAATACTGGTTGTCTTCTTCCATGCACACTGTGAAGAGCGGCATCCTCCCAACTGATGCCAAGTTCTGCTGCCATCAACTGAATCGAGCTAATCCCGGGTATGATCTGAAACGTTAAATCCTGAATCAAAGGAATCAGGCCTTTCGTCAAACTGTAGAAACCAGAATCCCCGGAAACGATGACTCCAATGGGGCCATCGGCCAGATGCATTCGGATTCTTTTTTCAACTTCCAAAGCACCCCCTATGGGATACAACGTTTTCCCCTCCGTCCGGAAACCGGAAAGAATCCGGCTTTCTCCAATCAGCACCCGGCACTCTTCTATTTTGGCTTTCCCTAGGATCGTCTCAAAATGACATGACCCGGGGCCCGCTCCGATGATATAAACCTTTGTCATCCGTCACCTCATTGACCCTTACATCATTTCCCTGATCCGGTCAGACAGGATGGCAGCTAACCTTGGATCAGCTCCCAGTGTTCTGCCGAGTTGAATATCAACAGAATCCACCTCTTTTAAGAAGGCCTGTATTTCCCCGGGAATATCTTCCTGAATGTGTACCCCTTCAAATAAGAAATAGGGAATGACTTTTATTTCAGATGCTCCCCGTTCAATCAGGGAACGCAATCCTGCTTCCAGGTTTCTTTCAGAAAACTGAAGATAAGCGGTTTCCACCGGGATATCGGTAAAATCCGCTCGTACCATATCGGTGATGCGAGCCAGTGTCTCTTCGGTTTCTTTCTGGCGGCTTCCATGAGCCAAAATCAGTATTCCTTTCATTGCCATTCCTTTCTAGAGGGTCTTCAGCACTTTATCAGCACTATCCAGAGTTTTTTCTATATCTTCTTCGGTATGGGCGTAAGAAACAAAGGATGCCTCAAATTGGGCAGGTGCCAGGTAGATCCCTTTATCCATCATACCTTTAAAGTATTTTGCATATAAACTGGTATCACAAGTCTTGGCATCCGTATAATTTTTTATTGCTTTTTCGGAAAACAGCAATGTTGAAAGGGAGCCGATTCCATTAACAGTGGCTGGAAGCTGATACTGTTTCACCAAGCTTTTCAGGCCCTCTTTTAATATTTCTGACATCTTATTAATATGCTTGTATATTTCCGGGTTCTTCCTCAAAATTGAAAGCTGGGTGATTCCTGCAGTCATCGCCACCGGATTGCCGCTCAGGGTACCAGCCTGATACACGCCGCCTAAGGGAGCGACCGTGCTCATGATTTCCCGTTTTCCACCGTATGCACCCACCGGCATCCCTCCACCAATGATTTTACCGAAAATCGACAAGTCCGGCTTGATATCGAAATACTCCTGTGCGCCACCCAGGCCCAGCCTGAATCCGGTAATCACTTCATCGGCAATAAACAGCGCTTCATTTTCTTCACAAAGCTGCTTGACCCCTTTTAGAAAGCCTTCTTCCGGTAGAACGACACCCATATTCGCCGGAAGGAGTTCCATCATTACCGCAGCTACTTCTCCCCTATTGTTTTCAAACAGGCTTCGTACGCTTTCCAAGTCATTAAATACAGCGGTCAAGGTATCGCTGGTACAGGAGGGTGGCACCCCCAGACTACTGGGGATTCCGGCAATCATGACGCCGGATCCTGCTTTCACCAGCATGGCATCACTATGCCCATGGTAGCATCCCTCAAATTTAATGATTTTATTTTTCCCGGTGTATCCCCTGGCCACCCGGATCACGCTCATACCCGCTTCGGTTCCTGAATTTACCATCCGTACCATTTCCACAGACGGCACAACCTGACAAATTAATTTTGCCATTTCATTTTCTAATCTGGTAGAGGCCCCAAAGCTCAATCCTCGGTCCACCGCCTCCTTTACTGCTTCACCGACTTCTTGCTGTGCATGCCCTAAAATCATCGGTCCCCATGATCCAACATAATCGATGTATTCCTTACCCTCCACATCCCAAATTCTGGCGCCTTTAGCTCGTTCAATAAATCTTGGCGTGCCGGAAACAGAACTGAAATCACGGACAGGGCTATTGACCCCTCCGGGTATGTATTGTTTAGCCTCTTCAAACAACTCAAAAGAATTCATATCAACCAATCCTTCCTTCCTCAATAAAATGAGCGATCTCTTTTGCATAATAGGTAATGAGGATGTCCGCTCCTGCCCTGAAAATGCTGGCAGCCGTCTCACAGACAATTCCTGCTTCATCAATATAACCAGCTCTGGCTGCTGCTTTGATCATGGAGTATTCTCCGCTGACACTATAAGCGGCTACCGGAAGTGTAAATTTTTCCTTGACCCGTTGTATGACATCCAGGTAGGATAAGGCTGGCTTGACCATCAGCATGTCAGCCCCTTCCAAAAAATCCAACTCGGCTTCTTTAATGGCCTCCCTGCTGTTATGATAATCCATCTGATAAGATTTTCGATCCCCAAAAGAAGGGGCACAGCCAGCTGCCTCACGGAATGGCCCATAGAAAGAGGATGCATATTTAACCGCATAGGAAAGGATCGGAATATGCTCAAAGCTATTCTGATCCAAGGCATTTCGAATAGCCAGTACCCGCCCGTCCATCATGTCGGAAGGGGCTACCATATCCGCTCCCGCTTCAGCGTGGGAAAGGGCCGCCCGAGCCAGCACCGAAAGGGTTTCATCGTTTAAAACCCTTTCGCCGTCCAGCAAGCCACAGTGCCCATGGCTGGTGTACTCGCACAAACAGACATCCGTCACGATTTTCAATTCCGGATATTCTCTTTTAGCTATTCGGATGGCCTGCTGAAGGGCACCGTTTTCAGCATAAGCTCCACTGCCATGAGGATCTTTTTCAGCTGGGATTCCAAAGAGAAGTGCCGTATGAACCCCTGCTTTCAGCATGCTTTCATAAGCCGCATGAACACGATCCGGGCTGTATCGGAACTGCCCTTCCATGGAGGAAATCTCCTCCGTCACATTACTTCCATCCCTTACAAATATCGGATAAATGAGAGAGTTTTTCGATATTCTCGTTTCCCGAACCAGATCTCTCATCGTCTGATCGGTTCGCAGTCTTCGAGGTCTTTGATGGTTAACCATGCTGTTGTTCCCCTTTCAATTTTGTTATGGCTTCTGCCAGGCTTTCAACGGTTGCTTCTTCCGCAATAAACGTTCTCATCTTATTCTTTTCTGCTTCTGCTGCTGTTTCTTTACCGATACAAACTGCCCAAACTTTTGAAAAATCCATATCGGGAAAAGCTGCAGCAAATCCCTGTACCGTTGATGCACTGGTAAAAGCTGCTGCATCGAATTGGCCGGAGGAAATCAGTTCCCTTGAAAAGCTGCCCACACCTGCTGTTCTTATCGTTTCATACAAGGGGATGTCCGTATAGGGTATCCCCGCCTGATCAAAAGTCTGATTGATTGCACGAGATCCTTCCTCCGCTCGCAGCAGGAGAACCCGGTCATCTTTATTAAGCAAGGGAATCAGCCCATTGGCCAGATGCTTGGCATCATAGGATGGAGGTATGTAATCAGGTTCCAGAAAAGCTTCCCGAAGAGCTCGGGCCGTCCCTGGCCCAATAGCGGCAATAGAAAGACCGTTTAGGCTGCGGGCATCCTTTTTTGCATCCCTCATTTTTTCCAAAGCTGTTTTTACACCATAAGCGCTGGTGAAAATAAGCCAGGTATATTGGCCCAATCTTTCCCAAAGATGCTCTTCCTCCTGACTCAAGGGAAGAGCCTTTGTTTCTATAGATGGGAACTCCAGCGCTTCTCCTCCCAGTTCCCGAATCCTATTGCTTAATGCGGACGCCATTTCCCTGGGCCTAGTGACGACGATTCTTTTTCCGAATAAAGGTTTGCGGGTAACCCATTCAAATTTTTCAGAATAGGTACAGACATCCCCAATAACAATGACTGCCGGATTTTGGATTCCAGAATCCCGGGCTGCCTGAGGAAGGGATTGCAAGGTAGCGACTACTTTCTTCTGCTTGCTGGTAGTCCCTTGCTGTATGATAGCCGCTGGCATCTCTCCGCTCATGCCTTCCAATAATAATCCTTGACATATCTCCGGAAGAGCTGCTATACCCATAAGAAAAATTAAGGTCCCCCCGGACGATACGGCACTTTGATAGGGTATACTCAGTTCTTTTCCTTCCCTGGAATGCCCCGTGAATATATGCAAAGAAGATGCGGCTTCCCGATGAGTCACCGGAATTCCCCCATAGGCAGGCACTGCAATGGCCGAGCTGATACCGGGGATCACTTCAAAAGGTATGCCATGCTGAACCAATAATTCCAGTTCTTCTCCGCCTCGTCCGAATAAGAAAGGATCCCCTCCCTTTAAACGTACCACCGCTTTACCTTGTAGTGCTTCTTCCAAAATCCGTTGATTGATTTCTCGCTGGGGAACCTTATGATAATCCGGAAGCTTACCGACATCAATTTTTTCAGCATCCCAGCGTATCATCTCCAGTATCTGGACTCCCACCAGGTTGTCGTATATGACGACTTCCGCTTCCTGGATTAATTTTAAGGCTTTCACGGTCAACAGAGCCGGATCGCCTGGCCCGGCACCGACTAAATATACCTTTCCTTTTTTCATCGGGTGGCCTCCTCTAAAAGCTCCTTGGCTAATTGAAAACCGATTTTACTGGCTTCTTTTCGGGTTCCTGTTTTACTTCCCTTAGCCATCACTCCGGTCTTTATATCCACGTACAAACCATAGAGGCAGATTTCTTCCCCTGCAGTCTCTGCATAGGCAGCAATCGGCGAACTGCAGCCTCCGTCCAGGCATCGGACAAATTCCCTCTCAGCAGCGGTCTGATCCATGGAATCCCGATTGTTTATCTGGTGGAGGAAACCATAATCTTCCCCTTTTCTGCCTTGGATTGCCAAGATCCCCTGTCCGCCGGAAGGAATGATTTCAGAGGTGGAGAAAACACGACTGACCCGACCTTCCAATCCTAGCCGAAGCAACCCTGCATAAGCCAGAATCAATCCGCTGAAATTCCCTTCATCCATTTTCCGAAGCCTTGTCTCCACATTACCTCTGACAGGCTCTATATTTATATCCGGATATTTTTTTTCTAACTGTATTTTCCTTCTGGCACTGGAACAGCCAACGGGTTTATCTCTATCAATAGAATCTCTGCCTTGTGGAAGCACAAGAACATCTCTGGGGTCCTCACGCTCCGATACAGCAAGAATGGGCAAGTCCTCCGGCAAGTCCATGGGCATATCCTTCAAACTATGTACTGCCAGATCGATTCGTCCATCCCGTAATGCCTGATCCAGCTCTTTTACAAAAAGCCCTTTGCCACCGATCTTGTCCAGGGTTTTATCCAGAATCAGATCCCCTGTTGTTTTCATAGTGAGCAGCTCCAGTTCGATTTCCGGATGGAGTTGCCGAATCTGGTCCATTACGATTCTGGACTGTATGACCGCCAGCCTGCTGTCTCTGCTACCGATAATGATTTTTCTCTTCATGGTCATTCATTCTCCTCCATCTGCTCTAAAACCCTACTTAAGGCAATCACAGCCTCTTTTGCCAATTTATGATCTCTTCCTCCAGCAATAATTCCTGCTGTCAACTTCCCTTTAAGCAATATCCCCGGAAAGTAAAAGTCCGATTTTTCCTTTTGATGGGCTGCGTTGACCGGAATACCTACTGTTTTGCATTCCATCCAGATTTGATTGTTGACTTCCTCATCATCGGTAACTGCCAGAACATAATCTGAACCGTGGCAATCACCAGCGCTGTATTCTCTTTGAATCAAATGAATTTTTCCGGAATCGGCCATAGCCTGAACACCAGCACAACATTTTGGCGTAACTACCTCCAGTCTGCAGCTGAAGGGTAATAAAGCCGACAAACGCCGGTGGGCAATACGCCCTCCCCCAAAGACTATAATTCGTTTATCCCGGATATCAAAGAAAAAGGGGAAATGGTTTCTATCAGCGACTGCTCCCAGCTCTTGAGGTTTAGAAGATTCGGGAAGCTTCCCCTCCACACTTAAAGCGGAATACTCCCATCCATATCGATTCTGAAGTAATTCCAGCAATTCCGCTTCCTCATATCCATCCTCTTCTCCCCGGTCAATGAGGATAACCGGAATGCCCAGTTCCTCAGCTGCCTGAAGTTTTTCTTCTGTCCCGCCCGCTTTACCGGAATCTTTTGTGACCAGATATCGGGCGTTTACCATCTGAAGATGAGCTTTGTTGAACGCTTTTGTAAATGGACCCTGCATCAAAGTAAGATGAGAAGCCGAAAACCCCAATTCGATGCACTTTTGAAGAACTTCCTGGCTGGGAAGTATTCGGGCAAAAATCCTATCCTGGTACCCTGCTAAACTTGTAAAACATCCCATTTCTTTGCTGCCACAGGTCAAGAGTATATTCCCTGTGGTATTCTTTAAATATTCCGCTGCTTCAGCGGTGCTGTGAACCCGGATCATTTTACCGCGGCCCTGTTTCTTTCTGATGACCCGATAGAATGGAATTCCCATGGAGGCCGCTGCTTGTCTTGCATTATGAGAAATTTCCCTTGCATACGGATGGGTACTGTCAATGATACAAACCGGTTGAATCTTTTGTGCTAGATCCAGCAATTCATCAACAGTCAAGCGTCCCGGATAAAGACGGACACCTCGTTCCTTTTCTTTCTCCAATAAATGCAGGGCATAATCCGTCGCAACAGTCATATGGACTTCAATGCCTTCCGATAATTTACCGGCCAGTGTTCTTCCTTCCGTTGTTCCTCCTATAATGAGCACTCGATCTGAATTCATTATAAATATCCCCTCGGCGTAACCAATTTACCGTTGATAGCTTTTGTCCTGCTGTTACCGATAAAAACCGTGGTAAACATATCCACCTGTGTCTCCACCAGCCGGGAAAGAGGCATGATTTCCGAGGACTCCCCTTCCCTGCCAATGTTTCGAACCGTTCCGGTCATCAACGTTTCAGGTTGATGCTTCATGATAATTTCACAAGCTTTTTTCAGGTATCCGCTCCTTTTTATACTGGAAGGGTTATAGAAGCAAATTACAAAATCCGCCATTGCCGCTCCATGAATTCTTTTTTCAATCACTTCCCAAGGCGTCAGCAGATCGCTCAAACTGATCACCGCAAAGTCGTGGGTCAGAGGAGCCCCCAGCACTGCAGCGCCACTGCAGGCAGCAGTAATTCCTGGTATTACCTTAATTTCGATATCGGGATAGGGTGCCGCCAGTTCATGAAGAATTCCAGCCATGCCATAAATCCCAGCGTCCCCACTGCTGATCATAGCGACTTTTTTCCCTTCTCTGGCTTGCTGGATGGCCGCTTCACATCGCTGAATCTCCTTTTTCATAGAAGTTCGAATGTACTCCTTCTCCGGAAACCATTCCCGAATCAACTCTACGTATAGTTCATACCCTGCAATCACCTGGCAGTCAGAAAGGGCAGACCAGGCTTGTTCTGTCATCTCTCCTTTATTTCCCGGCCCGATGCCAATCACATAAAGCACCATCTATTCACCTCACCGTTTTTTCTAATTTTTTAAAGCAAGCATCCCAATGTTCGATTTCAATACTGTCCTTGACATTAAAAAGTAACCCGCTTACTGCTTTCTCACTAATCTTTGATAGTCGCTTCTCCAGATATTTTCTTTCTTGGTCCTCCAGCCCCAGCTCTTCCAGTTCCTTTTTCATATTATTGGAAATCCGCTGAGTCGTGGTTCTGGCAATTGTCCGGATAGCCGGAAGAAACTCTTTCAACCGATGCCATTTTTCAAGTTCGATTAAGTATTCCTCAATGATCTCCTCTGCCTCCGCTATATTCTCTTCAATTCTATCCTTTTGCCGTCCCCCCAACTGATCTAAATCGTAAAGAGAAACGCCTTCCAATTCTCCGCTTTCCGGATCAATATCTCTTGGAACTGCCAAGTCAATAAGAACCAGCGGTCGATTTCTTCCTTCAAGATAAATCGGCAGTTCTTCCTTGTGCAGGGTATAATGGGGGCTTGCTGTGGCGCTGACCACAATGTCCACTTCGCGGAGCATCTTGTACCGGTCCTCGTAGTTTACCGAAAGGCAGCCCTCCGGTACCGCCCAGTCCCTATGCCCATAGTTTCTCAGCGTCACCCTGCAGGATTTACATTGTCGGCCCATTTCAGAGGCTGCCAGCTTTCCCATTTCACCATTGCCAATTACCATGCAATGAAATCCGGATAAATCTCCCCAGTTTAACACAAGAAAATCCATCATCTCCTGGGCAATCGAAGAATCTCTTTTGGTGATTCGGACCTCCGTCTTGATTCTTTTGGCGGAAGTGACAGCCATCTGGAATACTTTTTCCAGAATCGTATCAGTTGTCTTAGCCTTCCTTCCTGTTTCAATCGCATCTTTAATCTGAGAGAGAATCTGATCCTCTCCAAATACCTGGGACTTTAAGCCACAGGCCGTCTGAAAAAGGTGTCGAATTGCCTCCCACCCCTCTCTTCTCACCCACAAATCGGCATACTCTTTATAGGAACTTTCCGGTACTTTTTTTAGCTCCATCATCCATCCAGCCATATCCTCTGCGGAGGAGGTGAATTCACTAATCCATAGTTCCGTACGATTACAGGTGGAAATTAAAATCGCTCCGGCGGCTCCAAACTCCTCAACAACTCTTTTCATGGCCGCTTCCCTCTGAGATGCGGTAAAAGCAAACTTTTCCCTCTGGGTCAACGTTGCCATTTCATGATCTATCCCAATCATTCGGATATTCAAAATCGACCCTCCATTCTTTCATCGCGAGCGCAACTGTTATACCGTCCCCGGCTCTTTTCTCCAATAGCAGCCTGCCTCCGTCTGCTCCTAAGATTGCCGCTCTTTCACACACATTTCCAACTCCCGTGACTTGCTCCACATAAGCGGAGTAGTTGATGCTTCCCTCAACTTCTAAAAGTGCTTCCTTATTGAAAAATTTTATCGGGAGATCCCACGTTTTTCCCAAGGAGAGCAAGCCTTCTTCCTGCTCCTTTAAGTCTATTGATGCCAGAATCATCAGGCTTTCCTTTCTCAACCCGGCTATATCCAGAGCTTCTTGAAGCTTTGACTGAAGCACTTCTTCGGAAGTGTTCTTTCTGCATCCGATTCCTGCTGTCACTACTTTTGGAATTACATTTAAGGTAAAAGGAAAAGGTTTTTCTCTCCCGGATAGGGAAACCACGATTCCTGATTTTGGCATTTCCGGCAGTTGTTCTTTTTTAAGACTTTCTATGAATTTCAAGCTTTCCGGCATTGCACCCGAAATTGGAAAGTCGGATAAAAATCCAACGTCGTTCCCTTTCAGGATTTCCGCAGAAATCCGCTTCGCAGCTTCTCTATCCCACCAGAAGAGATTCTTTGCTTCTGCCCACTCATCCACCGCAAACAGATGGTTGACGTCTGTTGCTGTTGTAATCACTGCTTGGGATCCAAGGCTCCCGGCAAGTTTTCTGGCCAGCTGATTAGCGCCTCCTGTATGCCCTGAGAGCATTGGTATCACAAAATCCCCCTTCTCATCCAAGCACAGTACCGGCGGATCTACTTTTTTATCGTTTAAAAATGGGGCAATGCTGCGCATACAGATTCCAGAAGCGCCAATAAAAACCAGTGGGGTTTTTTCCTGAAAAGAGGCTTTTACAACGGCAGCCAGGTTTCCTTTCAAGGATTGGCAATCTCCTTCATCAATACCGCTTTCTCCGGTATAAAGCAGGACTTCACCATCCTCCATCCCCATCTCTGTAAAAGCAGCTTTCACTTTTCTGGATAGATCCCGGCCTGTCCTTGTAAAGGAAATGATTCTTATTTTCATCTTTCAGCCTTTCGAAATTCGTGGCTAAAGCCCGGGTGATACAGAAGGGAGCGCTGATAAGAATCTCCCAAGAATCCCCCTACCAAGATCAATGCCGTTTTGGTGATTTGGTTTTCTTCTGCTAATGCCGCCAAATTACTGACGGTCCCCCGAAGTATTTTTTGATCCGGCCAGGATGCTTTATACACGATTGCTGCCGGAGTATCCCAATCATAGCCTCCCGCCATCAACTGATCCTGAAGTCCTTTCAACAGCCCAGTGCTTAAAAAGATGGCCATAGTGGCATTATGGGAGGCTAGCAGGGATATTTTTTCTTTGGAAGGAACTGGTGTCCGTCCTTCCATCCTGGTGATGATAACGCTCTGGCTCACGTCGGGCAGCGTGTATTCTGCTTTCATCGCAGCAGCGGCAGCACAGAAGGAGCTGACTCCAGGCACAACCTCATAATCCAGCCCTTCCTGATCCAGCATATCCATCTGCTCCCTGATGGCTCCATAAATACTTGGGTCTCCGGTATGGAGGCGAACCACCTTTCTTCCTGCCCTCTCAGCTGGAATCATCTCGCCGATCACTTCTTCCAGAGTCATGGAAGCACTGTCCAGGCAGACACAGTCCTCTCTTGCATATTGAAGCAATTCCTTATTGACCAGTGATCCTGCATAGATTATTAAATCAGCATCGGCCAAGAGATTCATTCCCCTGACGGTAATCAAGTCCACGGCCCCAGGCCCGGCTCCTACAAAGGCAATCATACATTCCTCTCCTTTACGACGATTACAGAAAAATAACTGGCTTCTGTTCCGGCTTTCGAGATATCGGCAAAAATCTCTTCCTGCTCCATCCCGCAGCAAGAAACCATTTTAGACTTTTCAAGCAGCCCTTTATCCATTATTAACTGCCTGACCCGGTCAAACTCTTTTCCGGATTTCATCAATACTTTGGTTCCCTTCCAATTCAAGTATTCTTCCGCTTCGCCATAAGAAGCGGGCAGAATATGAAGGGGCTCTCCTCTTTCACAGAGGGGCTGATTCAGCCTGGCAGCTACTGCACAAAAGGAGGGAACGCCGGGAATGATTTCTGCATCATACCCTCTATCGAGCACCCGGTCATGAATATAGCAATAGGTCGAGTAAACCGTCGGATCACCCAGGGTCAGAAAAGCCACGTTCCTACCCTGATCCAGATAGCGGGTGATATCCTCTGCTGCTTTCTCATGACTTTTTTCCAGTTCCTCCAGATTTCGAGTCATGGGCATATGGGCAAAATATTGTTCCTTGTGGTCCAAACTCACCAATCCCTTTACTATGGACAACGCGGTATACTCTTTGCCCCCTGTTCTTGGAATAGCGAGGACATCTGCTTCTTTAATTCTTTTTAATGCCTTCAGCGTCATGAGTTCCGGGTCCCCTGGGCCTACTCCTACTCCATACAGTTTTCCTTTCAATTTACACCTTTTTCTTTCCGCACCCGTATCAATCTCGGTTTTTTAAAGGGAAGTATTTCAGTAAGGAGGCAGCATTCCTGCTCTTTGAAATAGTTTCCTGCTGATTATCAAATAAAATAACTCCGATTTCCATCTGTTGGCCAACTCGGTAGTTCATATGCTCTACCATTTTTTCAACACACTTTTTATAAACCTGCTCCTTAAGCCCCTCCACTGTTTCCAGCAGGGTATTTGCCCTTTCAGTGGTTGAGGCCTCCAGGATTTCTGCGACTAAGCTTCTAGGGGCCCCATAAAGAGCTCCATACGCTGCTAAAATCTCCATCCTGCCATCTGCTGCCCTGGAATGGGTGTTCATAATTCCTGCTGCCATCTTTACTAATTTGCCACTGTGGCCGATCAACAGTAGTTTTTCAACGCCATAGATCCTGCAATAATCCAGAAACTCTCCGATATAATTGCTGCACAGCACCGGTTGATATTCTACACCCAGCCGATTGTTGATAAAGGATTCTCCATAATTACCGGGGCAGGCCATGACTGCTGTTCCATATGTTTTTATCTTCTGTACCAATTCCAGTCGTATCGTTTCCTGTATGGCAGCTTCGCTCATTGGCTCCACGATACCTGTAGTTCCCAGAATGGAAATCCCGCCCTGGATGCCCAGCCTGGGGTTAAATGTCCTTTTTGCAACTTCTTCTCCCCCTGGTACCGACACCGTAATGGTCAGCCCACAAAGATACCGATACTTTTCACAAATAGCCTGCACTTCCTGCTGAATCATCCGAAGTGGTGTCGGGTTGATGGCTGCCTCTCCAACCGGTACAGAAAGCCCCGGCTTAGTCACTAAACCGACACCGGCTCCTCCTCGAATCCGAATACCGGGATGGTTTTCTTTTTCAACGGTGGCAACAATCATCATCTGGTTGGTCACATCCGGATCATCGCCGCTTTCTTTTCGAACACTACAAGTGACCTTTTCGGGAGACACATGAATATCTCCTATTTCCAAAATCAGGTGTCCACCTTTTGGAAGAGAAATTGATACCTCCGGTGTGATTTCTCCGGAGAACAGCATTTCTACAGCAGCTTTTGATGCTGCTGCAGCACAGGAACCAGTGGTGAACCCTTTTTTCAAGACTCCGTTTTCATTTTTCATCATGGATAATTCCAGTCTTTGTCTCTCTGATCCATCGGCATATTGCGCTTCTCGCCTGTGATATGGTATTGGTACTTTCCTTCAGTGAAAAGCCATCTTTCAAAGATAATATTTCCATCAGATGGGCGATCCTGGGCAGCCGAAGACTGGCAGAACGGAGTTCTTCTTTTCTATTGAAAATGAATTCCGGCGTCCCTTCCATCAGGAATCGTCCTTTTTCCATTACGTAGACATAATCACAATAGATGGGGACCATATCAATATCATGGGTTGCGATCAGTATGGTGATTCCCATTTTTTCACGGGTTTCTTTTAAAAGTTTCATTAATTCGGATACACCTTGAGGGTCCAGTCCGGCTGTTGGTTCATCCAGGATCAGGATTTCCGGGTTCATCGCTAGTACCCCGGCGATGGCCACCCGTTTTTTCTGGCCGAAGCTTAAAAAGTGAGTGGGTTTATCCCGTATATCCTGGATTCCTGTAGCTTGTATTACTTTTTCAACTCGCTTACGAATCTCTTCTTCCGGCAGTCCCATGTTTTTTAAGCCAAAGGTGATATCTTTATAGACACTGGCCGAAAAAAGCTGGTTATCCGGATCCTGAAAAACGATACCCACCTTGGTTCTTAAATCCATCAGTTTCTTTTTTCCATAATCATAGGGATTGTCGTTATAATATAGGTGCCCGCTTTTGGGTTCCAATATTCCGTTCAGATGAAGAAAGAGGGTGGTTTTCCCTGCCCCGTTCCCACCGATGATTGCCGTTACCTGGTTACGCCTAAGGGCAAAATTGATGTCACAAAGAGCAATTGTGCCATCCGGATATTGATAGAAGATGTCCTCTCCCTTCAGGATAGGAGATCTTTTCTGCTGCCTTATCTGATCCATTCCACTACTCCTTCCAGGTTTCTCAAGAACAGCAGCAAAGCCACCAAGCCCATAACCCATGCTGTCAAGAAGGCTAAATCCAGCATCGAGATCCTCGATTCTTCCTCTAAGAAAACCAATGTTCCGTTGTACCCTCTGGATTCTAAGCTATGATAAATATCGTCGGAACGTTTGAATGCTCTAATAAAGACCGATGAGACCAAAATGCCCAATGAACGAAAGCTGTTCTTGATCCCGCTGTATCCTAGCCGATTGTTCTGGGCTATATGAATCTTATCCCCCGTTTCCATCAATACAAATATAAAACGGTAAGTGAGCTCTGATAATTCCAGCAAAAGTGGTGGCACATGCCACCGCTTTAAGGTTCTCAAGATACCAGAAAAGGGTGTCGTTAGAATCAAAAAGAATAAGCAGGATGCAGCACCTATAGCTCGTAAAAAGATCTGAAGGGCCATCGTTAAACCATCTGCAGAAATTCCCAGGTGCCACGAGCCTATTGCTACGGCTCCTAAAAAAGATTCGGACGTACGGGCAACATCAAAAACAATTCCCAAAAGTGCCATAAGCATAAATACACCAGGCAGACAAAGCAATCGAAGGTATGCTCTTGCAGGAGTCCCTCCGGCTGCAACCGTTGCCATGAACATCGCTATGAGAATCACCATCGAAAAAATAACAGAATCCCCCCACAAGCACAGAAACAGTGTGGCGCCACTCAGGATCATTTTCATTTCCGAAGGCTTGTTTACTAATTTAGACCCATATGCCATCCGATCGATGTGCTTCATCGTTAATTACCTTCTTCTTGTTTCTTTCTTCCTTTCAGATAACCAAGGCCATAAAACAGCACACCCGCTCCGACAGCCGCCTGAAGTGCAAAAAGCATACTTTCGATTTCACCGCTTGCCGGTTCAAAAAATGACTCAAACCAAGGAGTATAATGGGGAGCTATTTGAGTAATCTGGGTTTCAGCCTCACCATCTGCACCGCCAAACTCTGCACCTTCAAGGAACACGAGGGGAGCAACCGCCAATAAAATTACTACCGTAATCAGGGCAAGGTTGATCCAAACCCTATTTTTTCTATTATCATGACTATCCTGCTTTCTCATATTACGCCTCCTTCGCCAGCACATGGAGATATTCCATTTCTTTTCTGCTATAACTTGCAATTGCATTGAAAATTATCACTGTGAGAATGCCTTCACTGATTGCCAGAGGAATCTGGGTGACTGCAAAAATCCCCATAAACTTTGTCAGAGATCCAACAAATCCAGCTGTTTCTGAGGGAAATGCCATAGCCAACTGGAAAGATGTGGTCACATAGGTTGCTAAATCCCCAAAGGCCGCTCCCAAAAACACCCCCAGCCATCGGGGTCCCTTTAACTTTTCAACCATTTTAAACACTGAAAAAGCTATGATCGGTCCTACGATCCCCATCGAAAAAGTATTTGCCCCTAAGGTCGTAATACCACCGTGGGCTAAAAGCAAGGCTTGAAAGACCAGAACGATCAATGCCACTACGGCCATAGCCGCCGGTCCGAACATGATGGCTCCTAAGCCAATGCCGGTGGGGTGGGAACAGCTTCCTGTTAAGGACGGTATTTTTAATGCTGACATGATAAAGACAAAAGCGGCAGCCATGGCCAGTAATACTTTAAGCTTCGGATTATCTTTCAATCGCTTATTGATTGAATGAAGGCCCATCAGGATAAAAGGAATGGTCAGAGCTCCCCACGCAATCGCCCAGCTCGGTGGCAAAAACCCTTCCATAATGTGCATAGCGGATGATACTGGCACGATTGTCATAGCGATACTTAACATACAACATGTTTTGAACCCGACATTTCTTAATGACATTTTCATTTTTCTCTACCCTCCTGTACATTTCATTTAAATAAAAAAGTAGTGCATCGCACTACTTCACAGAGAATTACATATCATACTTGTAAAAAAGCTTCTTTTCCATACGGGAAAAGAAGCTACATAACCTGTATAAGCATGTAACACCTTTCATTCTCCGTGAAAGTAATGTGTCTTACACTCAGGCAGGTCTTCCGACTCAGTTTCATTGTTTCTTCACCTTCCCATCCGATTTTTCGGATAGTGGTCATCGAAGTCACTCCACTTTACGGCGGCGGGACCGTACAGGTATTTCACCTGTTTCCCTATTAATGCATATTGCAACCTAAGCATTTTTATTTTATCAAAGACCTTAAAGGGAATCAATAGCAAACGGCAAAATTTATAATATATAAATGGGGAATTACTCTTTGAGGCGATTTAATCAACAATAATTAAAACAGGTGTAATTCCCCAGTTATAAGCGTTCATTCAGTCGTATTATGTCGGCATGCTTCCGATATCCACTTGTGAATATCCTCTAGCCCTGGAACACTTCCAGCATGTTGGATTTCCCCATTGATTACCAAAACCGGCGTCATAAGTATTCCAGTATCCGCAGCCTGGTGTTCATAATGGCGAAGCCTAAGATCTAGAAGATGAACCTCACGAAACAGCTGATTCAATGGCAGAAGCGCCGAATCCGTGATGACCGGGAAATCGGGTTCATCCGGAGTTCTGTCCGCTTGGAGATCATCCATGCAGATCTCCGCTCCATTTTTCTTAGCCACATCCTTAGCTGTCCCCGGCACCAATCCTTTACTAGCAGCAAGCGCTGCTGCTTCCTCGCTGGTGTAAGCGATGTGCCGGACGGAAGCCTCCAGTTTCAAGGACTTTACTTTTCTTTCCATGATTTCAGTTAACAGCCTGCACCGAGGGCAGGCTGGCACCGTTCCAATGACGATGATCTCATTTTTCATTTGCTTTTACCTCCCTTATATTCCCGATTGCCTGTTTTCTTTTCGAAGATCGCTGCCGTAATGCTGATCAAAAAAAGTCTTGGAATATTTGTCCAGCTTCCATTGGGGCACTTTACAGTCCTTACAGGGCTTGACCACCCATTTATTACGGATCCACCTTGCTGCCCGGCAGCTTCTGGAATCCAGTACACGGAAAGTTTTTCCGCAGTGGGTGGTGACGGTCAGGTAGTCTCCCTTTTTTTCAATCTGACGTACCCCGTGAAGCAGTCCGGTCCGGGAAGGCCATAGTTTAATTTTATCCAGCAGCAGAAAGAGTTCTGCGTTCTTTCGGTAATATCGCTTCTTTTCGCTCACTTCAGCCTCAGACTCCCTCCCAGATGCTCTTTGGATGCCTGCAGGATCTGACTCATCATCCGGATTCCGACAGAGGAAATGATAACGATTTCCGTTCTATCTGCCGGCTTATCCCAATTGGTCAGAGCAATATCATCCACAACCCCACTGACTTCTAGGATACCTTTATCCGTATGGGCGAAGCCCTTGATCCGGTAACTGTCGGCGGCAATCGCTTGTAAAAAAGCCTCCAGTCCCTCCACGGACAAGAGGGAATCTGCTGTAACGATAAAGGATTTAGGCCGGGATTCAAAGGTATTGGTGCTTTCCGCCGGCTTTTTGTCCGGCATTTGAAATTGATCAGTGATTGTACGGATATCCACATCGCAATAGGCTGTGATATAAATCGGTGCCGCTTGATTGATGGAACGAATGGCATCCTTGATTTCTTCCACTCGCTGATCATCGATCATATCAGCCTTATTCACGATTACTGCACTAGCATAGGCTACTTGGTTTTCTAGGGCAGGCAGGATTTCCATCAGCTCCAGGAAGTTATGCCCGTCCACGACACAGATGGTTCCTTCCATCCTATATCGCCCCTTGGTGTGGGCTTTAATACCTTCCAGAATCTGTCCCATATTAGCCGGATCTGCCAGCCCGGAAGCTTCAATAAACAGATACTCTAAGTCCATCTGGGATAATTCCACGAGGCTGTCCACAAATTTCTCCTTGATGCAGGCACAAAAGATGGAGCCATTGGATAACTCCGCCAGCTGGATTCCATTGGATTCTATCAGCCGGGCATCCACATTGATTTCACCGAATTCATTGACAACGACCCCAATTTTGCTCCCAGAATAGGATTTTAATAACCCTTTCAGCAAGGTCGTCTTTCCAGCTCCCAAAAAACCGGTTAGTAGAAATATTTTAATCATGAGATGTTCCTTTCATTCTTCGCTGCCAAATTCTTGATAGGCGCTGGGACATGTCTTGCGAATTCTGCAGAAATCACAGGGCCGCCGTTGATGATCGCATTCCTGCCCACCAATCCCAAATGCGCCGGATACGCTTTTCTTAGGCTGCATAAGAAAATGGCTGTTCAGCGTGGTGCCGATTTGCTCTGGAGAAAGGCATTCAAAGATGGTGCTTTGAACCTTCATCGGTACATCGTGCTGCCCTGGGCTGAAGGAGGGAGTCACAAAACAGTCCGCATTTCGTACTCGTTCAGCGATGCACTCATGCATCCAGCGGCTTGCTGATTCTACAATGGACGATCCCCAACTGTCCAAAAAAAGTTTGCCCATCATGCTTTTTTCCGATTCATCCAGCTGCTCATAGCCGGTCACGCTGACAACATAAAGGACCACTTCCTTGGCACCGCTGAACATGTTAACATACATCCGGCTGTCCAGGGTATGGGCGTTTTGCAGCCGAATCTGTTCCTCGAAAAATTGGTCAACCGGAAAGGATTCATAAATAGCTTTGACGGTCAGCTTTTCGAAGGAGTCCTGCTTCGTTTTGTCAAAATAGCTTTTGAATTTCGGCGGTACTTGATTGGGATCCATCTTCATTTCCCGCCCAAATCTCTCCTCCATGCCTTTCAGCAATTCAATTGGTATTTCTGTTATGGTTTTCGGTATCATTGCCATGTTGAGCCCTCCATTACCATTTTCACATGGGGATTTCCTTTATAACACTCTCCCCAGCATGACGGCCGTTCCAATCTCCAGATAATCGTAAACGACTCGCTCTTTATACATCTCTGCCGCTTCCGAATCCAGGGAAAGGGGTACGCCAAGGGATGCCATCCATACGGTATCGGACAGCTGTCCCGGATGAATCCATCCTCCTTCACTGGTGGCATCCAGAATATGATTGTAGGATTGGATTCTATCAGCACTTGCAAAAGTCATCAGCCCTTCTGATTCAGCTCTTGCCCTGGCGTCCTCCCCTTTATCAAATACCGTAACCCTGGCCCCTTTGTCCCGGAGGATTCCTGCTACCATGGCGCCTACTGTGCCGTAGCCCATCACCAACACCTCCTGATTCTGAAGGCCTCCGCTCATCTGCTCCAGTACTGTCACAAAGCCTGCAGCCGTGGCTTTGTTATTGTCCGCGAAGGCTCCTGTTCTCCTGTTAAGGGCGATATAGGCATCGTCGTCGGCCATGAATAATATGGATGCGCCCCTTTGAGCTGCTTCCCGGATTCCTGCCACATCGGTTTGATCCGTTACGAATACATCTGCACCCATCGCCCTTAAAATCCCGGCTACCGATTGGCTGAAATTCCCGATGACTCCCGCTCCCGCGGTCACTGGAACTACGGCGACCTGGGCGCCCTTCAGTTTTTCGATTGAATCCTCCCGATTCCGGTCCTGGACAAACAGGGCCAGGTCCAGAAGGCCCATCCCGGTTTTATCTCTGAGCTCCTTCTCGTAAATGTCGATTTCCTGTCCAATGCTGATGACCCATTCTTCCTTTAATCTGGTCATCCCATCACCTCCGATTCCGGCCCATCTGCCGAGACGAAGTCTTCCAGACGGCGAATCAGCCGATTCCGTTTATCCGCTAATTCTTCCTCCGTATCCGCCCATTGGATAAAGGTCCCATACCAGAGATCTTTCTCCGGGCTATAGTCTGTGAGCACTTCGTCCGCTCCGAAAAAACCGGGCATCAGCTTCAGCGGCCCGGCATCGCACATGATATGTTCCCCCCCCGGCAGGAATCCGATATTTGACACCATATAATGCTCATAAGAACAGACCTTGCCCCAGTCTCTTTGGGGGCTGTCAAATTGCTTCCCCGTGATGATATCCGCCAGCTCCTGCAGCAGATTCATCCCAGAGGCATGATAGACCACCGTCGGTGTCTGGCTAGGAATCCGGGCATCGATCTCCAGGACTTTGAAGACCCCATTGTCGTCAATGACCTCCACATCCATGATTCCGTGAAGCTGGACCATCTCAGCCAGCCGGCATCCAATTTTTTCAAAGCCGGTCCGCTGCTCCTCCGTAATCGGGCAAGGGGCTGTTACCCGGCAGCAATCATATTCCGGATCCATATGGATCTGGGTGACCGTATAGGTCCGGTAATTCCCTGGCACACCGATAACTTCGATGGAATAAGAAGGTCCTTCCAAAAATTCCTGAGCGACCCACTCTCCTGAGGTGCCCACCTTTTCAAGGAAATCCTTCAGGGCTTCTTCTGTTTCCAGCCGCCGTACCCCCTCGCTACCGCTCTCGCCAGAAGGCTTCACGATATAGGGGCTCTTTCCCTTGGGGTAATGGAGGGGAACCGGGACCCCGCTTTCTTCCATGAGACGGTCCGATTTCAATTTGGAGGAGCTGATCTCATAGGCAGGAAAATCAAAGGCAAGATTCAGATGGTGCTCCTCTGCCATTTCCTTCAGGGCTGCGTGGACTTCCCGATTTTCCAGGCAGGGCAAAATAAAGTCTGCTGTTTTTAACAGTTCGATCAGGGCTGGTTCTTTTTTCCGTACGTCAAAGATGGCCACCTCGTCGCTCAGACCGGAAGCCAGAGAATTTTCCTTTTTATCGATTAGCAGGCTTTTAATTCCAGCCTTTTTTGCCAGGTACGCTGCCTCCGTGCCCTGCAGCCTTCCTCCAATGATTGCAATCTTCATGACCCCACCCCCTTAGCGGCAATTCCGCTGAAAAGAGCCCAGGCACTCCTGATATTCCAAAGGAGTCGCAATCCTAAGATTCATGCTGCGGAGGATGGCGTCCACTTCTTCCGCAGTCCGTCCGCCTTCATCCACATCCATGGTATTCTGAGCTACTCCCATAAGACCTGAGTGGGGTGGTATGATGGAGGTGACCACATTAGCACCGGAGTCTATTCGGTCCTTGAGGCCTTTAATCCCATCCACGTCCAAAGAGGCAGGGATCAGGGCTTCCGGGTACAGAATCCGCATCAGGGCAATGACCTTCCGTTCCATCATCCGGTTCGGTGTTGCCACCCTTTCCATGGGGCTGCCTGCTTGAGGAACAAAGCTCATGACCCGAATCTGCCTGGCTCCGATATGGCCCATTTCAAAAATGGAATCCGCAATATCTTCCGCAGTTTCTCCTACGCCGGCCAGCAGCCCTTCCTCAATGAACATGTCCTTTTCTTTTGCATAAAGCTTCCGTCCCATCCGCTCGTCATAATCCTGATCGATCCGCAACTGGCTGAATAGTTCCCGGTTATGGGTCTCCTGATAAAGAGCATACCAATCCGTGCCGGCTGCTGCAAATTTGTCGATGATCTTTTCATCCACTACCCCAGGAGAAATCATGACGGGAAGATGAAAATCCTTCTTTATGGTTTTAACAATTTCTAAAATCGAATCAAAATCTTCCTGATGATAGGCCAGGTCCTCGCCCATGGTCAGATCGATCAGATTGATCCCCGATGCAGCCAGCTGTCTCACAACATCCAGGATTTCTTCCCTGGTCTTTCGATATCTCCTGATATCATTGGATTTTCGATACAGGCAAAAATTGCAGTTGTTTCGGCAATAGGTGGAAAAGTACACGAATCCGTAAATGAAGATCTTTTCCCCAAAGTTTTTCTGACGAACACTCCTTGCTTTTTCAAACAGCGCTTCTGCCAGAAGTGGGTCTTTACTCTCCAGAATCGCTACAATATATTCTTTTGTTAACTTCTTGCTAAAATCAAAGTTCTGCTCTCCCATTTAAAGCACCTCCGCTTTATACTGCCAGCTTGTAACCGGCCCCAGCAGCGCGCTCTAAAAAATCCTTCTGTTTCTGAAAGGGAAAAGACTTCTCTAAGTTCTTTCGTCCGGAAACAGGAAAAGACGGTGAGCGCATTCTGCGTTACAACGACGAATCGATAATTGAGTCTATGTTCCACCCGGATAGGTAATCCCTTGCATCATCTTCTTTTCCTCCTTCCTAGTCTTTTGATTTGGCAAATTGGCGAGGAGCCCGAGAGTCTCACTCGGCTGCATAGATTTAGAGTCTATGTGATCCATCCGATCCGCCCCCCATGTCAGGGGTAAATACCGACAGTATCTACCCGTTTGATTTATTCCGTTCCGAATTTCATGGCCTTGATATATTCTTCAGTAAAGTCGTTGCTGGTGGAAAGCTCCATATGCTGAATCGATCTGGCAATTTGCTCTGCCCCTTTTCGCACTTCTTTCGAAAGAAGGGTCATGCAAGCACCGATTCCGGCAGCATTCCCTTCCGAAATGATCCTGCACCTGTCAATATCCGGCAGCAGCCCAATGATGACCCCGCTTTCAATACTAATGTAATTGCCAAAAGCACCCGCGATGTGGACCTGGCTCAAATCAGCAAAGGTAATGCCCATCTCCTTCATCATGATGACGATGCCGGCATGAATGGCTGCTTTGGCCAGCTGAACTTCCCTCACATCCTTTTGCAGGATGACGATGTCTTCATACTGGTCGTTATATGCCAGAACGAATTCCATCCCGTTGCTCCCTTTTCGGAAACGCTGCACAATAGATTCCGGCACCTTGTTTTCCCTCAGCTTTTCCGGTTTGACGAATTTTCCGCTCTTATCGACTAGTCCAAGGCGCAAGAGTTCGGCAACCGCGTCAATGATGCCGGAGCCACAGATTCCCTTTGGGAAGCAATCCCCGATCACATGGATATCCACATCGTCTGTGATATGGATTTTTTCAATAGCACCCTCCGCAGCTCTCATACCCTGGTAGATCGATGCTCCTTCAAAGGCCGGTCCGGCCGCTGTGGAACAAGCAATTGCCCGACCTTTTCCGGCTAGTACGATTTCTCCATTTGTACCGATGTCCAGCATCAGATGGATGCCTTCCGTCTCCTTTTCCATGATCCCGGAAGCCAGGATCCCTGCGACGATGTCCGATCCTACATGACCGGCTATATTAGGCATCAGATGATAGATCGCACTTCGATGACCATCAAGACCGATATCTGCCGCATTGCCAGTAACTCCTTTTACAAAAACCGGTACAAAAGGTGAGAGGGCAAGTCGGCTGGGATCCACGCCAAGGAGTAAATGGCTCATAGTCGTGTTTCCTGCAACCACGAATTCCATCAACTGGCTTCTATCAATGCCATATTCACCAATAAAGTTTGCGGCCATCCCATTGAGGGAATCCACGATCCGTTTTTGCAACAGTTCCAGATTCTTCTGATCCTCTCCGGCAAAGGAGATCCTGGATATGACGTCGGCACCATAAAACCCTTGAGGATTGGCCACCGCATGGATTCCCACCAATTCGCCGGTAAGCAGATTCCAGAGGTGGGCTACCACCGTTGTCGTTCCGATATCAAAGGCAATCCCGTAGCAGGAGCCTTCCAGTTGACCAGGTTCAATATCAATCAGTTCATCTCCCCGAAGAGTAACGCTGATTGCTTTCTTTTCCCGGGTGCATGAAGACAGTTTGCTTAGTGCTCTGGCATCAAAAACATGGAGATTAGGAAGGCCGCAGGCCGCTTGAAGGCGCTCCATATCGGACTCCTGATGAACCAGTGTTGCTGGAGGAAGTACAATAGCAAGTTGCTTATACGTCCGCTCAAAGGAGAATCCCCTCGGCAGATTCATAATTTTGGTCTTTCTTTTTGCCGTTTCCTCTACGAGTGGAACCTCGACGACCAGATCGGATTCTGGTTTGAGCCGACAGGCAAGCCGGAATCCATTTGCGACCTCATATTCCGTCAGCCGATCCATTTCTTTATCATCCAACTCCGGCATACTGCCCTCGATGAGTTTTATTTTACATTTTCCGCAGGTTCCGGCACCAGCACAGTTTCCATCAATGGGAATCCCCGACTCAGAAGCTAATTCTAAAACGCTTTTCCCTGGTTCAAAGTGGTGGCCGATTCCTTGTGGCAGAAATGTTATTTTCATTGTTCCCTCCAGACATAATTTAAGGACTTAATTTTTATTTTCTCGCAGTCTGCAAAAGCTGCAGCTCACCGCATTGCCCAGGCAATCCCGGCAATCGGGATGGGGCAAGGCCTTCGGATCTGTAACCGCTAAAAAAATACCAGAACAGCTTTTCAGAGGCACTAGGATACCTGACTCCCGCACTTCCATTCCGATGCGCCTCCCCTCCAGGAGGGTAAAGAGATCGATAGATTGCAGCACGTCCATCCCATAAAATCCCGGGCCAAAGGTCTCGGAGAGAAAAAGACCATTTCCCAGCTGTCCCGGAAATTCTCTGATCAAATCACTCAAAATCCGATTTTTCACATAGTCTCGAGCTGCTTCCGTATATGCAGTCCCCCATATATCCGCATAAAGCTGAGTCATAATATCATCATTTTGATCGGATGTGCATTCCCCGACCGTAACGATGTAAAAAAAAACTTTCTTTATTATGGCGTCCGGTATATTTTCAAATCCGTTACAGGAAAATGTTTTCCCATTAATTTGTATTATTCGATCTCTATAGACATCTGCATCAAATGACTTGACAATTGCTTTAATATTCAGTCCTGCCATCCCTTTCAATCTGGAATGAGTCCCAAGATTCAGCATCTTAAGCTGTCGGCTACTTTCCTTGCTCAATCCACAAATATGAATGAAATGCTCCTGAGCTTCTTTGTACAGATCCCCTTCCGGGATTCTTAGGACTTCCTTATTCACGGCTTTGAGTATACCTTTCTTTAATCACAGAAAAAGGGGCAGGTGACGGGTCTCGCTCTATACCGGACCCACCACCCAATATTTTTCTGATTCCCGGTTACTTTACTCTTTTCTTAATCTCGTCCAGCAGTTCCTGTTTGCTGGGGATGATGGAGATATAGACCTGTTCTCCATTAATGCACATGGTCGGAAGATTCTGGATTCCCATCTTTCTGGTCCGAGCAATGTCTTCTCTGATAAAGTATTTGTACACACGATATTCTGCTATGTCCTTAAAATCTTCGTAAGCATCTACTACGGAAGCCTCCATATAGGTGCAGGCCGCACATTGCTCCGGATCCAGCAGGAACAGCTCGATAAGGACCTTATCCAGGTTAGCATAATCCGGAATCTCCACTTCTACATCATCTACCACTGCGCTGTAATTGGCAATCATTTCTCTTGCTTTATCCGGGTGTTTGACCGCTGTGGCACAAGCTACGGTATTCTCGATGGGAGTATCATAAGGCATATCACAACCCGGGCTGATGATTAGGTTTCGATGGTCCTCAATGCTGTCAATCAAATCAATGACGCACTTCATATTATCTTCCTGGGTACCAAACAGCATGGTGGTGGTTAAGGGTATGTTCCCTCCGATGGTAATGTTATACTTGTCGGAGACTTCTTTGGCCTTAGCTAGGTTGACGTTTTCATCCACGGAGATTCCGTCTGGTCCCATCTGGCACATGACTTCAATCTGCTTGGTCGCATTTCCGCAGACAAAGAAGCTGGAGAAACCTCCCTTTGCTCGGATGTAGTCAAAGACCGCCTTAAATCCTTCCGAAAGCATCTTTTCGATGTGCTTCGGGGACACCTGACTAACCAGAGGATCCACTACTGCGATGACATCCATACCAGCTTCGATATACATCTTGGACATCTGAATAGCTACTTCGGAGCAGAATCCTACCAGTTCCTTGACATATTCCGGATCTTTCATCATATCCGTAAAGATATCACTGCCCCGAAGGTGGGAAGCTAAAGTAAAGGGGCCACAGATCAAACCGTATAAAGCAGTTTGATCTCCTATTTCCGCCTTAATCCTTCTTTTAGCCGACAGGATCATTGGAAGCCTACCGGATTCTTCGGTGGGGATTTCACACTTGCATGGGATCCCTTTGTTGTCTCCTTCCAGAGGATGGGATTTAACAGAAGGGGGATTGTTCTTGGCCCATTGGAGGGCACATCCCAGGATTTCCGCTTCCACCTGCAGATCAAAGAGCACTGGCAAACCGTCCGGAATGTACAGCTTATTGGCTTCCAGGATTGCCTCCACCAACATATCTTCATTGGTCAGCATTTCTTCTGCCGTATAGCCTTTAAGCTTGCCGGCATGAACCCCAGCAAATGGTACCCAGGGAAGGGTATCGGTCTTTTCATGTCTCAGAGCCTGAAAAATTAATTCTTTTCCCATCATGTCCTCCATAATATTTTTTTAGTTTTAAAAACTATCTTATTTCTCTATCTTATTTCACACCATACTTCGCTAATTTACCGTCTTTATAGTCCTTTGACAGCCATTTCAGCAGCATGATTTCCATATACGCTACGATGACCATAAAGGGCACCGAGATCAGGATTGCCAAGTTCTTTAATGCTGAAAAATCAGCACCCGCTGTCAGGATGGACAGGGGGACCAGGGTCAGTACAAAGCACCAGAATACCCGGAACCATCGGTTCACATCGCCTGAAGCTTCAGTTTTTAAGGTAGTCGTCTGTGCCAGTGACAAGGAAGCGCTGTCCAGGGAGGATGCAACGAACCCCACAATAATGATCAGCAAGACTGCCGGCAACAAGAAATTTCCGCCGGGTAGAAGCTTGATAACATCATAAACACCAGCCTGACCTGCTCCGCTATTAGCAAGGGCCACAATATCAGTTTGACCGGTAACGTGGGCATTGATAGCAAAACTTCCATTGATGGCAAAGAGGAACCAGCCTCCTGCAGAAATCCCAATCAGAGTAGCCCATACCAACTGTCTCATGGTTCTGCCTTTGGAAATCTTAGCAACGAAGATGCCCATCATCGCTGCATAATTCAGGTAGAAGGCCTGGAAGAACAGCGTCCAGTTTTCCGGAAAACCTGTCTTCATGATGGGATCAGCAAACAAGCTCATTCTTGGAAACTCTCCCAGCATCCATCCAAATGAGTTCACCGTATTCTGCATGATGAAGGTAGTAGGTCCGGCAATAAAAGTATAAATCAAATAAACAATACATATTCCAGCTGCAATATTGCTTAGGTACTGCATACCCTTTTTCGTACCAATAAAGGAAGTGAAGGTAAAGACTAAGGCAATCACCACAACAATTCCAATTTTAATCGGATTAGTAATTTCAATTCCAAAAATTTGTGTCAATCCTCCGCCAGCCAAAGGAACTGCCAGACCCAATGAGCATCCCAGCCCCCCGACGATTCCAAAGATGACGCAGAAATCAATGAATTTTCCAATCAGGGTTTTCCCTTTGACATCACCCATCATGGCCAGGCAGACGGAACTGGTCTGAAGAAGGGGTACTTTTCGAATATAGTAGGCATAAGCCATAGCTGCACCGATACCGACATATACGCATTGGCCGGAAAGTCCCCAGTGAAAGAAGGAATATCCCAGGGATATTTCAAGGGCCTCTACGCTTCTGGCTTCGATTCCTAACCCTGGAGTTTCATAGTAGAAAGCCCACTCCGTAAAGGACCAATAAAGGGCCGCTGATGCCAAGGCCGCCAGGGTCATCATCGCAATGTAACTGAACAGATTGTATTCTGGTTCTTCATCACCAAACCGAATATTGCCGTATCGGCTCATACCGAGATAAAAGGAGATTGCCAGCGTAGCCAGGGTGAAAACTAACAAAACGGGTCCAGTTACTTCAATTACTGTCCAGAAAACATTACTGACTCCTGCCAGTGTCTGATCCGGTTTAATAATCATCAGTAATACAAATGAAAATAATAAGACAAGACTTACTACGGTCAGAGGAATATCGAACTTCCCTTTGTTGCTTATGCTGGTCGGCCCACCATTTTCATTCTTTTCTATCTTGTCATTCATCATGTTTTCTTCCATGGATTTAATCCTCCTGAATTGACATAGAAATAAGTTAAGAATCCGGAGAAGGGCGTCCTGGCCCTTCTCCAAATTTGATTTATTTGTTGAAGCCTACCTGTTTTTTGAATTTTTCTACGCTGGGAATCCGGATGTCCAGAAGCTCGGCGATTTTGATTTTCGCTGCCATACCCATGGATGCATTGGTTCTTACCAGAGTCGTGCCAATATCCAGAGATTCCCTGATCTCCTTCATTTTAGCAGAATCGGACAGATCGAATACGGTACATCCCAGTTTGTCAGCTACATACTTCTTCGCTTCGTTGATCTTCATGCCTTTCATGACCATTCGTGCAACCAGATCTCCGGCTGTTCGAATCCCACCCATTCCGGCGGCCATTTCGTGCATGATTGCCATTCCGTAAGCATCTCCGTGGCCTATCTACAATCCGTCGGCTTTGCCGACTTCCAGCATTGCCTTTGCTACACGGGTGGTGCAGTCCGTAGGAGAGGTATTGGTCAGCGGAATTCCGCCAACACCCATGCCGGCGTTCACCAATACGGGGATATTGGCCACTCTGGTGGCTTCTTTCACATAGGTGACCGATCTTGCCAAGTTCCAGGCAAAGGATCGGCTGCTGTTGGTGTTGACAACAGCACCGTAGCTATGGGCTCCGGCTGCTTCCACGGATTTAACCTGTCTGGCCGGATACTGACCAGCAACTTTATCTCCTTCGAATTTAAGCTTTCCATGCATTCCAAGATGAAATTCATTGGCCATACCCATGGTAATGCTGAGATCCGGATACTGACTGGATAGTACTTTTGCCGCTTCCAGAGCCGCCAAGGCATCGGCATCACCGCTGGCACCAATGGTATCGAACTGGATTCCACAAGCTCCAGCTTCGGCCATCTTGCTGCCAATAAAGATCATGTCATCCCGACACATTTCATAGGCTTGTTCCTGGGCTTCCATCGCATCTTTGATACGTCCTTCCGGAAGCGCCACAGCCCAGTTCTCCACCGGTCCGTCGGGCTTGGTGTAAAGGCCCATGTTGGGCATTGCTCCATAGAAAATCGGCATGATGCAGTTCATCTGAGCGTATTCCATGGCCATCGCTTCTTCGGCAATGATGTTTTTGATCGCTTTATAACTATAATCTGTGTTACACATTTCCATGGTATCCGAACAAAGAATACGTTCATGGATCATTAGCGTCGTGGATCGGTCTACTGGAATACCAGATCGTACAGGAAGCTTTAATGTACCAGCATCAAAGGTGACGACACCTTCATTTCCTCTTTCCACACTGACATTTTTTTCGGGCATGGTCATGATATATAACAGTTTGTCCAGGTCTTCCTTTTCAAGAGGCTGGGACTTCCCTCGATTGACTGCATCCTCCATACCTTTTTGTAATTCTTCCTGAATTTCGGATTTGGACATCCACAGTCCTTCTCCATCACCCATGCGGGTAAAGTATTGATCTTTCAACGCTCACACCTCCGTCTTTACTGCCTGCCTTCAAGCAGCTTCTTAGCATTAGCGGTACATTCGGATGCATCTTCCGCATAAGAATCAGCACCAATTTTATCAGCCCATCGTTGAGTAATGGGAGCACCACCGACCATGGTTTTAAACCGATCCCGGATACCCTGCTCTCTCAGTTTATCTTCCAGTTCCTGTTGCACGGTCATGGTCGTTGTTAAGAGTGCGCTGGTTCCTATGATGTCCACATTTTCTTCTAGTGCTTTTTCGATGATTCGGTCTGCCGGAACTTCCCGTCCCATATCGATTACTTCGAATCCGGCTGTCTTTAGAAGAGAGCAGCAGATACCTTTCCCGATATCGTGGACGTCTCCTTCTACTGTAGCCATAATGACCTTCCCTTTTTTCTCTGCCACTTTACCGCTGGCCAGCATTTCTGCTTCTATTCGGTTGGTTACGGCTTTCATAACTTCGGTAGCGAAAATCAACTCTGGCAGAAACAGTTCGCCTCGTCCGAATTGGTCACCCAGTTCATTGATGCCTGCACTGAATCCTTCATTTAGCAGATCAACGGAGTCCACTCCAATCTTCGCGCCATTGTCCATAGCTTCCATGGCCATGTCCTCATCGGCTTCAACAATCGAGTCAAATGCCATTTTGATTACTTCTTCTCTGTTCAATTCGATCTCCCTTTCTTCATCAACGTTAAGGTCAACAGTACTTAATTGTTTTTCTGTAAACCATATGAATAACGATCTGTTATTTTAAGAAGCAATTACCATGCCAACTTTCCAAAGATTAGAAAACCTATGAAATTGATCACCTTTGCTACAAATGGGAGATAATATCATCAAAAAAATTAATAAAACGATGAAAAAAATCATTATATTATGATGATTTTTTTCATCGTCTGGATAAATCTTACTCGATTATTGGTTTTATAGATTTCCGGTTCAATTACATCTATCCTGATTTCATTTAATATCTTTACACTTATGCTTCTGCAACAATTTTACAACCGTCGATTGATCAACCTTCAGTACTTCTGCCACCTTGTAAGTAGAGTGATATTGTTCATAAGCTTTGCTGACCAGTTGTTTTTCCAAAGCAAGCTTCGCTTCCTTCAAAGGCATGATTCCAACGTCTGGAACCGAAATCCCGTCCTCCGGATTCGTTATCAGCTGATCAAATATCCAACTTAATTCCTTCTCACCCAACATGTCCTTATCAGCCATTATATAGGCTCTTTCAATGGTATTTTCCATTTCCCGCACATTCCCTGGCCATTCATAAGAATAAAGGAGTTTGATAAAGCTGTCGTCCGGATATTTATAGCAATGGTATTTTTCGTTGAATCGGGATATGAAATATCTGGCCAAAGGCTCAATATCGAGCTTTCTTTCCCTCAGAGGGTGGACTTGAACTGGTATTACATTCATTCGATAAAACAAATCCTTCCGGAAAGTTCCTTCCCGGCACATTTTATCCAGATCTCTATTGGTAGCAGCGACGACTCTCACATCAACTTTAAGGCGGTTTACTCCTCCAACCCGAACATAGGTCCCATCTTGGAGGAAATCCAGCAACTTAACTTGAAGAGCCAACGGCAGTTCACCGATCTCATCAAGGAACAGCGTTCCCCCGTCTGCCATCTCCAATTTTCCAACTTTTCCTCCCTTATCCGCACCTGTAAATGCACCCTTGTCGTATCCGAACAATTCGGACTCCATCAGGTTTTCAGGAATTGCACCACAATTGATTTTAACAAAAGATGAATTTTTTCGGTTGCTCAGTGCACGCAATGATTTTGCAACAACTTCTTTTCCCACCCCAGTTTCTCCTTGAATCAAGACGGACACATCCAACGGAGCAATTTTTGCAACAGTATTTTTTAGCTCTTCCATCAAGGGATCCTTTGAAATAAAGCCTGAAGCATTAAAAATGCTTTCCCTTAAATAATATATTTCTTCACGGTTTCTAAGGATTTCAGTTGCTTGAGATTCAACCTTTTTATTCAGCTCATTAATAGCTTCTACATCTTTACAGGTGCTTATAATCATTAGTATATCATCACTGTCTTCACAAAAAATTGGAACGCCGGTTGCAAGAACAACCCTGCCATCTTTCAATTTTTGAAGAACATTCACTGTCTTTCTTTCCTTTATTACTTCCATAGTGCTGCTGACAGAAAAAAAACCTTCTTCTTTTAGCTCCTGGGCTGTTCTTCCAACTATTTTATTCAGCGGCAAGCCAATCGCTTTGACAGAAGCCGGGTTTACATAAAGAATTTTTCCTTCTCCATCCGCAACAAAAATTTCTTCTCCCAAATACTCAAAAACAAGCTTATAAAATTTCTTATCAAATTCCATGCTGCTATTCGAATGCTCTTTCATAGTTTTTCACCTCGCACCTGGAAAAAACAAAAGTTGATTACATTCTAACAATAACAGTTTCAAAAAGATAGCCCCATTTCATATTAAAGCAAGGAGCAGGGATGATTAATTTTACAAATCATCCCCTACTCCACATACTGCCTTTTTATTTTTAATACTTGTCAAACTCCGAATCATCCAACAGGATCCTGGGGCTCTCACTGAGGGCCGGTCCCGGCTGAGCCCTGCCCGTCAGCATCCGGGGTTCCCCACTGCCCAGGGCCTTGACGCTCTTGTTCACCTTGAAACGGCTCACCATTTCCTTTAAGAGCTCTGCCTGGCTGGACAGCTCTTCGCTGGCTGCGGCGCTCTCTTCGGCGGTGGCCGAGTTGTTCTGGACCACCTGGGAGACCTGCTCGATTCCTTTGTTGATCTGGGCGATGCCGGAAGCCTGTTCGTTGGAGGCTTCGGCAATTCCCTCCACCAGATTGGCGGCTTTTTCCACGCCGCCCACGATCTCTTCCAGGGCGGAGGCGGTGGCATTGGCGATCCTGGTTCCGTCCTGAACTTTCTGGATGGAGCCTTCGATCAGGTCCGTGGTCTCTCTTGCTGCTGCAGCGCTCCGGGCTGCCAGGTTCCGCACTTCTTCTGCCACTACTGCAAATCCCTTGCCGTGCTGGCCGGCTCTGGCTGCTTCCACGGCAGCATTCAGGGCCAGGATGTTGGTCTGGAAGGCGATGTCGTCGATGACTTTGATGATCTTGGAGATGTTGGCCGAGGACTCGTTGATGGCCTCCATGGAGGACAGCATCCCCTTCATCTGATCGTTGCCCTTTTCCGCGCTTTCCCGGGCCGTAGCCGCCAGTTGGCTGGCTTGCCCCGCATTCACCGCGTTCTGCTTGGTCTGGGACGCGATCTCCGCGATGGAGGCGGTCAGTTCCTGGATGGAGCTGGCCTGCTCCGTGGAGCCCTGGGACAGGGCCTGACTGCCGTCGGATACCTGTCTCGATCCGGAGGCCACCTGGTCAGCCGCTTCCCCGATATCCCCCATGACCTGGGAAAGGGAGCCGATGATCTGGGTCAGGGAATCCTTGATTTCTGAGAAATCTCCCTTGTAGTCGACGGTGACGGAAAGGTCCAGGTTGCCAGCGCTGATCTCCGACAGGATCCTGGAGATGTCGCTGACGTAGGTGCCCAGGTTCATCAGGGTGGTATTGAGGGCTTCCTTGATGACGGCGTGGTCTCCCTGGTAGGAGCCCAGCATCATGACCTGCAGATTCCCTTCGGCCATGTATTTCAGGACTTCGGTGGCTTCCTTAATGGGTTCGATGACCGCATCCAGGGTCTCATTGACCCCTTCGACGATCCGCCGGAAGTCCCCCTGGTGCTTCGCCGCTTCTGCCCGGGTATCCAGCCGGCCTTCCACGGCTGCTCTTGCCAGCATCTGTACGTCGGCCATCATGGCCTGCAATGCTTCTGCGCTCTGGCTCAGGCTCAGGTTGATCTTTTCAAAATTGGTTCGGATCTGCTGAGTATCCCCATCCCCTTCGGCGGTTTCCGGCTGGATGTCCAGGTCTCCGCTGGCGATCTTCTCCAGATTTCCGATGAGCCGTTCCACTTCTGCCGCCTGGTAGTCGGCCTGCTTTTCTGCCAGACGGGCTGCCTGCTTGACTTCTGTTTGATCCACCACCATTTCCATGGCACCGATGACGGCTCCGGTTTCATCCTTGACCGGCGTGCCGGTATAGGAAACGTCCAGTACGATTCCCCCAACATGGGCTTTGGTTTCTGCCGTAACTTTTCGGTCTTCCTTCATAGCACTTTCTGCGGCCTGGTGCCCTTTCTCCCCGTCTTCCGTACGAATTAGGGTTCGACAATCCTGACCCGCCAGCTGCTCTGCACTCTGATTCAACAAGTTCAGAATGGTGTTATTGCCATAGCATATGCCAAAGTCTCGATCCACAATCATCACCGGAGCCGGTATTTCGTCCAGGTAACCCACTAAGACGTCCAGGGTCCGGTTGACGCCAGCGATGATGGCAGCGAAATCCCCGCTGTGGAGGCTTTCGTCACTGCGGTTTCGCAGGTTCCCCCGGACGATAGCTGCCGACAACTGGTTCAGGTCGCCTACGATTCGGTTGACTGCGTCGATACAGGTATTCAGATTGTTTTTAATAGTATTGAAGTCTCCGTTGTAGTCGTCGGTGATCTTTTCCGGAATATCTCCCTTGCTGATCCGGTCCATATAGTCGGCGGCTACATTCAGAGGTCCGATTACCGCATCCAGGGTATTGTTGACTCCTAGTACGATTTCCTGATATCCTCCCCCGAAAACTGCGGCATCTCCTCGAGCTGACAAGTCACCCCGGACTGCTGCTTGGGACAGTCTCCCTGTCTCATCCACTAAATTCTTTAAAGTGCTCACAACCGAAGCCATACTGATTCCCAGAACGTCTGCCTCGGATCGTGGCTGGAGTTCCAAATCCAGTTCGCCGTTGGCAATTCGCTGGGCAGTTTCCGATTGCTTCCGAATATTGTCGGCCATTTCCCCGAAGGCAATTGTCAGGTCACCAATTTCATCTTTCAGTTTGGTTTCCGCATTGACATTCACATCGCCTATTGCCAATTTACGGGCCATATCTCTCAAATTACGGATAGGGCGACTGATGATGCCGCCAATAAAGAATGCCGCTGCCAAGCCAATTAGAGAAGCAATTAGGGCAACAATGACCAAAACGTTCCGCAGAGCGTTGACACTCGCAAGCACATCGCTTTCATAATTACCGATGCCGATACTCCAAGTGGTTCCTTCAATGGGCTGTATTGCCGTCATCCTGTGCTCACCATCAAATTCATAGTTAGCCATTCCTGCATTTCCAAGACCCAACTCCTGAAGAGCAAGGCCAAAATTCTTCAGGCTTCCGTCATTTTCCACATCAGCCATGACGTTCTTCTGTTCTAAAACCAGATCCTTATTGGGGTGAGCATACAAAGTAGTATCCGCGCCCATTATGAAAGCGTATCCTCTTTCCCCCATGCCCATGCCATCAGTAATCGTGCTGAGGAAATTGCCATCCCGCCGTCCAAGCAGAACACCTACCACCTTTCCCTGAGAAACAATGGGAGCCGCTTCCATGACCACCGGCTGACCAGTGACCTTGCTGATCAGAACATCTGATACGTTGGCTTGCCCGGACAAGGCCTGCTTGATATAGGCCCTGTCCCCCAGATTGGCTTCCTCCCCGCTGATGATATACCGTGCTGTTCCATCCGGAGATACTACAGCCATATCCAGATAACCCAACCGATCCACATCCGGGATAAGGGATGTCCGTTGGGTCTCCCAATCCATGGTGATGGTCCGGGCACGAGAAGCTACTTCATTTAGAACAGACAAGTTTCGGTCCATTGCTTGTGTGAAGTAGTTAGCATTTGAGTGTGCATAGGCTTGCATCATCTCTTCTTGTTCTGTTAGAACGGCATTGGAAGCCATATTGACGGAGATCAGTCCCAGAGCCAGGCAGATCACCACAATCAGGGCGCCGAAAATAAGAGCCATTTTCTTTGATAAATTAAGTTTCATGAGGAATCCCTTCCATTCTTTTTTATTTCTAAATTGTGATTTTGTTTATGCTTTAATATTTATCAAATCCTTCACTAAGTTCTTTTCCTTTCCTCCCATTCTTGATCCTTTCTCGAAAATCGGTTCTTGGATGCTCATCACAAATCAAGAATTCTTGATCAGGAAACGCATCTGCGAACCTTCGCCTTTATTTTGTCTATCAAAGTAATTTGATAGTATTAATATCGGGTGTTTTGTTTTTTTCTAAAGGTCCTACACAAACAATCTGCTTTTTGGGGCGCATTATTTTTCGACAAACTCACCTGGGAATATCTTTTTACCAAAAACCAGAAGACCATGGTATAACCATAGTCTTCCAGATTATGCAATCCTTCTCGGCAATCAAAGGGATAGCCTGAAGCAAATACAATTATTAATACTTATCAAACTCCCCATCATCCAGCAGGATCCTGGGGCTCTCATTGAGGGCCGGTCCCGGCTGAGCCTTGCCCGTCAGCATCCGGGGTTCCCCACTGCCCAGGGCCTTGACGCTCTTGTTCACCTTGAAACGGCTCACCATTTCCTTCAGGAGCTCTGCCTGGCTGGACAGCTCTTCGCTGGCTGCGGCGCTCTCTTCGGCAGTAGCCGAGTTGTTCTGAACCACCTGGGAGACCTGCTCGATTCCCTTGTTAATCTGGGCGATGCCGGAAGCCTGTTCGTTGGAGGCTTCGGCGATTCCCTCCACCAGGTTAGCGGCTTTTTCCACGCCGCCCACGATCTCTTCCAGGGCGGAGGCGGTGGCATTGGCGATCCTCGTACCGTCCTGAACCTTCTGGATGGAGCCTTCGATCAGGTCCGTGGTCTCTCTTGCTGCTGCAGCGCTCCGGGCTGCCAGGTTCCGCACTTCTTCTGCCACTACTGCAAATCCCTTGCCGTGCTGGCCGGCTCTGGCTGCCTCCACGGCAGCATTCAGGGCCAGGATGTTGGTCTGGAAGGCGATGTCGTCGATGACCTTGATGATCTTGGAGATGTTGGCAGAGGACTCGTTGATGGCCTCCATGGAGGACAGCATCCCCTTCATCTGATCGTTGCCCTTTTCCGCGCTTTCCCGGGCCGTAGCCGCCAGTTGGCTGGCTTGTCCCGCATTCACCGCGTTCTGTTTGGTCTGGGAGGCTACTTCGGCGATGGAAGCGGTCAGTTCCTGGATGGAGCTGGCCTGCTCCGTGGAGCCCTGGGACAGGGCCTGGCTGCCGTCGGATACCTGTCTCGATCCGGAGGCTACCTGGTCAGCCGCTTCCCCGATATCCCCCATGACCTGGCTCAGGGAACCGATGATCTGGGTCAGGGAATCCTTGATTTCCGAGAAGTCTCCCTTGTAGTCGACGGTGACGGACAGGTCCAGGTTGCCAGCGCTGATCTCCGACAGGATCCTGGAGATGTCGCTGACGTAGGTGCCCAGGTTCATCAGGGTGGTGTTGAGGGCCTCCTTGATGACGGCGTGGTCTCCCTGATAGGAGCCCAGCATCATGACCTGCAGATTCCCTTCGGCCATGTACTTCAGGACTTCGGTCGCTTCTGATACCGGAGCGATGACAGCGTCCAGGGTGTTGTTGAATCCTTCCATGATTCGGGCATATTCGCCTGTGTGAAGGCCCAAGTCCGCCCGGTGCTTCAGGTCTCCGGCAACTGCAGCCTTTGTCATATCAGCGGCATCCTGAATCAGGTTTCCAACCGCCCCCTTTACATCTTCCAGGCTCTTCAGAATTCCGGCAAACTGACGGGCCACATCCTTCGTGTACTCATCGGCTTCCACCGGCACCATGTCGAAGTTCAGGTCTCCCACCGACAGCTTCTTCAGGTTGGATTCCAACCGGGCGACTTCTGTTTCGGTGTACTTGCTGATCCGCATGATTTCGGTCAGGTCCGTGACCACTTCCACGAAACCAACGTTTTCACCCCGGCTGTTCTTCAGGTAAGCCGTATCCTGCTTGTTGCTCTTGCCAGCCCATTCAAAGAAGGTCTCTCCGATTCCCTTATCGACCAGCCTTCGAATTCCGCAGCCTTCTGAGTTGCAGATATCGGCCCCAGCATTGCTGCAGTCCATGCCATAAGACTCTTCCCGATTGCGGATGACACCCTGCTCGATCATGACCTGTTCAAAAGCCTTGTTCAGATAGGTCCAGCGCATATCCATGTCGGTGACGTGGACCGGGAAGGGGATGGCGTCGATGATGGCTTCGTACCACACGGCTTTGTCCACCACCACATCCAGGGTTCCGTTGACCCCTTCGATGACCTTTCGGAAATCTCCTTCATGCTTGCTGGTATCGGCCCGCTTCTGGAAATCCCCCTGAATAGCCGCTTCAGAAAGCATCCTGGTGTCAGCTACCAGTTCTCCAATGGCATCGATACAGGTATTGAGATTGCTCTTAATGGTATTGAAATCCCCGTTGTATTCGTCGGTGATCTTTTCAGGAATGTCTCCCTTGCTGATCCGGTCTACGTAATCCGCAGCCACATTCAGAGGCCCGATTACCGCATCCAGGGTATTGTTGACTCCTTGAACGATTTCCCGGTAACTGCCCTGGAAAGATTCCGCATCCCCCCGGGTTGCCAGACGGCCTTCAGCCGCTGCCTTTGTAAGAGTCTCCGTTTCTGATACCAAGTTCTGAAGGGTATTCACCACCGATCCCATGCTGATTCCCAGTACATCTTTTTCTGACTTTTGGCTCACTGAAATGGATAAATTGCCATCTGCAATATTCCGGGCGGCTTCCGCCTGATCCTTGATATTCCCCAGCATGGAACCAAAAGCATTAGTGAGTATGCCAACCTCATCTTCGCCAGCCTTTTCCATTTCAATATTTACGTCAATATCCCCCAAAGCCAGCTGGTCCGCAGCCTTTGCAAGAGCAACTATGGGTTTGACAGTTTTCCGGGAAACAAGAATAATAAGTCCCATGATAATCAGCAGACCAAGGGCAAACACGGTAAGCATCATCGTCTGGACAAGGCTAAAGGTTCGGTAAAATTCTTTATCCGGGAGGCCTGAAGAAAGAACCCATCCTGTATCCCCAATGGTTGATACGAATCCATGGCTTTCAACTCCTTCCGAAGAAAAGATGATTTCTCCACCTGTTTTTTTAGTTAATGCTTCTATCATGTTTTCCGACATATCGGACTCACCGACTGGCTGATTGATGAACTCATCATTGGGATGGTAAAACATTGTACCCGCATCCGTTACAAGGATGTAAAAGCCTGTCTCGCCAATCTGATTCTCATGAATCATATTTTTAATCTGGTCAATTGATACGTCGATGCAGGTTGCCCCAAGCATTTCATTTGTTACTGAATGAAAAACCGGAGCAACAACACTAATTATCACTTTATTTGTAGCCGTATCCTCATAAGGTTCTGTAATAAAAACAGCCTTCTTCTCGAGGAGTTGATTATACCACGAGCGAGTCGTGATATCGTATGTTGAATCAGAAACATATCCATCAGATTGAGTAAATTGACTGGAATCAAAGTCTGCTACCCAGGAAACCATAATATTGTCCGGATCCGTGGCATAAACATTATCCAATGCTTTCTTAATTGCCGGGAACCCTTCAACACTGGTTATCGCCGTTCCTCGCTGTGTACGGCTCAGAACGTCTTCAAAGTCAGGGTTTGTCGCCATCTGCCTCGCTACTTCCATATACCTTGAAAGGTAGCCCTCCACTTCATTGGATACTGCCTGGGACTTAGCGGTCAATTCACTGGTTGCAAGTCTAGTAACAGAACTGTTTACCGCATATAAGGAAATAACTGCAACGATGCAAAAGGTGATTGCTACCGGAAGGCCAATCCTAAAAAGGATTTTCATTGCTAAACTTTTATTCTTTCTTACCATCTCTTTTTTCCTTTCCCGAAAATCGATCCTTGGATGCTCCGCATATCAAGCTTTGCCTGATGGATAAAAAACATAGGGGGGATCTAATTTCTTGTTTTGGCTCTCAAAGTATTTTGATAGTTATAATATCGGGCCTTTTTCTAAAATCTGAAGGTTTTTTCTGTAAAAGAACATTTTTCGTCCGGTTTTTTTTCGACAAACCCCTATGGGAAATAGGTTGCATAAAAAAAAGGAAGGCCATGGTCCAAAACCACAGCCCTCCGAGCACCCCGATCCTGCTTATCCCTTTAAAAAGACGGACCGATTTGTTATTAATACTTATCAAACTGTGCATCATCCAGCAGAATCCTGGGGCTCTCACTAAGTGCCGGGCCCGGTTGGGCCTTCCCTGTCAGCATCCGGGGTTCTCCTGTACCCAGGGCTTTGACGATTCGGTTCAGCCTGAACCGTCCCACCATTTCCTTTAAGAGCTCCGCCTGGCTGGACAGCTCTTCACTGGCAGCGGCACTCTCTTCTGCAGTAGCCGAGTTGTTCTGAACCACCTGAGAAACCTGCTCGATTCCCTTGTTGATCTGGGCGATGCCGGAAGCCTGTTCGTTGGAGGCCTCGGCAATTCCTTCCACCAGGGAAGCAGCCTTTTCCACTCCGTCTACGATCTCTTCCAGAGCGGAAGCCGTTTCATTGGCAATCTTTGTGCCAGCCTGAACCTTATGGATGGAGCCTTCGATCAGATCCGTGGTCTCCCGGGCAGCAGCCGCACTTCGGGCTGCCAGATTCCGCACTTCTTCTGCGACTACGGCAAATCCCTTTCCGTGCTGACCGGCCCGTGCCGCTTCTACCGCCGCGTTCAGAGCGAGGATGTTGGTCTGGAAGGCGATGTCATCAATCACCTTGATGATCTTGGATATATTGGCGGAAGATTCGTTGATTTCAGCCATAGAGTCCAGCATGGATTTCATTTGCTGGTTGCCCTTTTCTGCATTGTCCCGGGCACTGGATGCCAGTTGACTGGCTTCTCCTGCATTGACAGCGTTCTGCTTGGTCTGAGAAGCTACTTCGGCGATGGAAGCGGTCAATTCCTGGATGGAGCTGGCCTGTTCCGTGGAACCCTGGGAAAGGGCCTGACTGCCGTCGGAAACCTGCCGGGAACCGGAGGCCACTTGGTCGGCAGCTTCACTGATATCCCCCATCACTTGGCTCAGGGAGCCGATGATTTGGGTCAGGGAATCCTTGATTTCCGAGAAATCTCCTTTGTAGTCCACGTCGATGGTCAGGTCCAGGTTGCCGTTGCCGATTTCCGAAAGTTTTCTGGAAATGTCGGTGACATAGGTCCCCAAATTCATCAGGGTATCGTTGAGGGCTTCCTTGATGATCGCGTGATCTCCTTGGTACGCCCCCAGGACCATCACCTGCAGATTCCCCTCTGCCATGTGCTTCAGCACTTCGGTGGCTTCCTCAATGGGTTCGATGACCGCATCCAGGGTGTTGTTGATGCCTTCCACGATCTTGCGGAAGTCTCCCTGATGCCGGCCGGCATCAGCTCTGGTCTTCAGCTTTCCGTCCACTGCTGCTGCCACCAGAAGATCCGTTTCTTCCACCAGGGCCTTGATGCTTTCAATCATCAGGATCAGGGTGGGAACCAGCTTGTCTCCTTCGCTTCTTTTTCCGCCATCAATGATGTTCTGCAGATCCGACAGGTCTCCGGCCGCCACATGGGTCATGATTTCCATGATCCTTCGAATGCGGTAGTTGACCAGATTAACGGATTTTGCCAGTTCCTGGTACAGTCCCTGGTATTCTCCCTGCATATCCTGGGAGTAGTCGTTGAGGCTCATGAGTCCCATGACCCGGGCTCCCTCTTCCAGAGCGCCCAATCCTTCGATGCAGGAATTGATACTGTTCTTGATGTCGTTGAATCCGCCCTTATATTCTTCGGTGATAGACTTTGGAATCTCCCCCCGGCCAATCTGCTCGATGTACTGGGCCGCCACATACAGAGGATCAATCAGAGCATCCAGAGCCTTATTGACTCCGCCGATTATTTCAGCATAGCCCCCCTGGAGTTTGCTCAGATCCGCCCGGTAATCCAGCTGGCCCTCTGCTGCCGCTTCCGTCAGCTGGCCAGCTTCTGCCAGCAAGGTATTCAGAGACCTTCCCACCTCGTTCAGGTCGTCGATCAAAACGCCATAAACCCCTTTATAGGCATTGTCCATCTGGGACAGTTCCTCGCCCCGGGCCACCTGACGAATATAATCTCCAGCTACGGAAAGGGGCTCCACAATGGCATTCAGGGTGTTGTTGAATCCAGTGATGATGTACCGATAAGCGCCATGGAAGGCTTCCGTGTCCCCTCGTACCGTCAGATTTCCATCCGCAGCGGCTTCCGTCAATTTTTCCGTTTCAACCAGCAGTCCCCGCAGCTTGTCCACCACCGATTTCATGCTGTATCCCAGTACATCTTTCTCCGATTTTGGCTGAATCTCAACAGTCACATCCCCATCTGCGATATGCTGGGCAACCTGGGCCTGTTCCCGGATGTGATGGGAAATATCCTGAAACACCTCCGCTATCATGCCGATTTCGTCGTCCCGCTTCAGGATCCCTTCGTCGATGGGCAGATCCGTATCCCCCAGCTTCAGTACCTTGGAGGCCTCTGCAATATCCTTCAGGGGCCTGGTGATCATTTTGCGGATCAGGGTGATGGCAATCAGGGAAAGAAGGGCGGTGGCCACCAATACCATAATGGCAACAATGGGTATGATCTGATTGGCCTTGGCAATCTGCTCTTCCACGCTGACTTCATTTCCCACCAAACCCACTACGTTCCCTTGGGAATCTTTAATGGGGGCAAAGCCGGATACCAGAATGCCAAAGGGCTCTCCATAATCCTGGGGCTTAGTGTATCGGCTGATTCCGTCCTGAAGAACCAGGGACGGCTCTTCGGAATAAATATCCTTGGGATCCGTATAGCCCAGGAAACCCCAGGCTGAGCGGTCTTCACCATCCAGATAGCCGGAAATAATCAATTTGTAATTGTCCCCATCCTCCACAAAGGAATACAGGTAAACCAATCCGTTTCGTTTTTTGATTTCACTCATGAAAGCGACTTTTTCATTGAAATAGTCATCTTCCTGACCGGTCATATGGTATTCTACCAGCTTGTCCCCGTCAATACCGGAAGCCACCGAATTGGCGATGGCCATAACCTTTTCTCCGGCCTGCTCCAAGGCTCCTTCCTTGTAGTTGAAATAACTGAAAACCCCGATGGTGGTGGTACTGACCAGTATGGACAGGATCAGCACGATAGTCAGTTTCGTACCGATCGATCCCCTGTTAAATCTCTGCATCCTTGCCTCCTTTAATACTTATCAAACTCGTTGTCATCCAGCAGGATCCTGGGGCTGCCACTTAAGGCTGGTCCCGGCTGGGCCCTGCCCGTCAGCATCCGGAGTTCCTCACTGCCCAAGGCCTTGACATTCTTGTTCACCTTGAAACGGCTCACCATTTCCTTCAGAAGCTCCGCCTGGCTGGACAGCTCTTCGCTGGCTGCGGCGCTCTCTTCTGCGGTGGCCGAGTTGTTCTGGACCACCTGGGAGACCTGCTCGATCCCCTTATTGATTTGAGCGATGCCGGAGGCCTGTTCGTTGGAGGCTTCGGCGATGCCTTCTACCAGCGCGGCGGCTTTTTCCACTCCGACCACGATCTCTTCCAGGGCGGATGCAGTGTCATTGGCGATCCGGGTACCGTCCTGAACCTTCCGGATGGAGCCTTCGATTAGGTCCGTGGTCTCTCTTGCTGCTGCGGCGCTCCGGGCTGCCAGATTTCGTACTTCCTCGGCTACTACCGCAAATCCCTTCCCGTGCTGGCCGGCTCTGGCTGCTTCCACGGCAGCATTCAGGGCCAGGATGTTGGTCTGGAAGGCGATGTCGTCGATGACTTTGATGATCTTGGAGATGTTGGCCGAGGACTCATTGATGGCCTCCATGGAGGACAGCATCCCCTTCATCTGATCGTTGCCTTTCTCGGCGCTTTCCCGGGCCGTGGATGCCAACTGGCTGGCCTGCCCGGCATTGACCGCGTTCTGTTTGGTCTGGGAAGCTACTTCGGCGATGGAAGCGGTCAGTTCCTGGATGGAGCTGGCCTGCTCCGTGGAGCCCTGGGACAGGGCCTGGCTGCCGTCGGATACCTGTCTCGATCCGGAGGCCACCTGGTCCGCCGCTTCGCCGATGTCCCCCATGACCTGGCTCAGGGAGCCGATGATCTGACTCAGAGAATCCTTGATTTCCGAGAAATCTCCTTTATAATCCAGATCGATGGCCAGGTCCAGATTTCCTCCGCTGATTTCCTTCAGCACCCGGGTGATATCCTGGATGTAGCTCCGAAGGTTTTCGATGGTATCATTCATGGCTTCCTTCATCATAGCGTACTGGCCCTGGTAATCTCCGGCCATTCTGCGGCTCAGGTCTCCCTGCTGCATGGCCATCAATGTCTCCATAGCATTGCTGATCGGTTCCACGATAGCATCGATGGTCTTGTTGAGACCGGTCAGAATTTCCCCGTAGCTGCCGCCATGGGCGGAAGCATCTCCTCGATAATTCAGATCTCCCCGCAGGGTAGCATCGGTCATGGCACCTACGTCGCTGATCAGCTTACGGATGGCACCTACGGACATATCCAGGTATTGATTGATCTGATTGAAGGTCTCCGCCAGAGCCCTGGTATCTTCATCTCCTTCTTCCCATTGGATGTCCACATTCATATCTCCGGCTGCCAGTTTCTCTAGATTTTTCACCAGTTTATCCACTTCAACGGCCTGGAAATCAGCCTGCTTGGCGGCCAATTTTGCCGCTCGCTTTATATCAGTCTGATCCACCACCATTTCCATGACACCGACGATTTCGCCGGTTTCGTCCTTGATGGGCATGCCGGTATACTGGATTTCATAATCCTTTGTCCCGATGTGGGCCGTGGTTTCCAGGGTAACCTTCCGGTCTTCCTTCATGGCCTGCTGGCAGGCGCAGTGACCGCCTTCACAGTCATCGGTATTAAACAGGAGGTTGCATTCAGACCAGATCAGTTCCTCTGGCTGTTTATCCGCCAAAGAGGCCCCTGCCTGGTTGATATACAGGATTCGCCGTTCCGTGTCCATGACCATCACCGGTGCCGGCATCTCGTTCAAGTAACCCACCAGGGTATCCAGCGTCCGGTTGATACCACCAATGATAGCAGAGAAATCTCCCTGATGTTTGGCAGCATCTCCCCGGCGCAGCAGATTGCCCCGGATGATCTGAGAAGACAGCTTGTTGATATCGGATACGATTTTATTCACCGCATCGATGCAGGTGTTGATGTTGCCCTTAATATCATCAAAGTCTCCCTGGTATTCATCGGTGATCTTTTCCGGAATATCCCCCTTACTGATCCGGTCCATATAGCTGGCCGCTACGTTCAGAGGGCCGATGACCGCATCCAGGGTATTATTAATGCCGGAAAGGATTTCCTTATAACTGCCTTGGAAGGCTTCTGCATTGCCCCGGGTGGAAAGCTGTCCGGAAGCCGCCGCATGGGTCAGCTCTTCAGTTTCAGCCACCAGGCTTCTCAGGCTGGCAACCACGGAGGCCATGCTGATGCCCAGCACGTCAGCATCAGACCTGGGCTGAACATCCACGGACAAGTCTCCGGAAGCGATGTGCTCTGCTACTTCCGCCTGCTGACGGATATTATCCGCCATCTTGCTGAAGGCTTCCGTCAGTTCACCCACTTCATCCTTGGAATTGGTGATGCCGGAAACATCCACCTTCACGTCTCCCAGGGCCATCCGGTCTGCAGCTTCTGCCAGCCGTTTCAAAGGGCTGACGATCTTTCGGGAAATCAGAACGATCAATCCACCAATGAGAACCAGAGCTAGCAAAAAGATTCCCGCTGTGGTCATCTGAACCTTATGAAAAACGCTGTTGAATTCGTCTTCGGGAAGGCCGGTAGCTACCACCCAGCCGGTATTCCCTACCTGGGAAAGGTAGCCGTAGCTCTGAATCCCGTCGCTGGTGTATTCCAGGTTTCCTTCGATCGCGGCTAGAATAGCTTCCTTCAGATTATCAGAAAGATCAGCATCCGCCACGTTCAGATTCTTGTATTCTTCATTAGGATGGTAAATCAGGGTTCCGTCGGCAGAAGTTAGGATGAAATATCCGGTTTCTCCCAATTCATATCCCTGCATCAGGGAATAGATATAGTCAATGTTAAAATCCAGTCCGGCGACTCCGATCATTTCTCCTGTAGCAGAATCCCTGACCGGGGCCACGGTGCTGACCACTACCAGACCGGTGGTCTCATCCACGTAAGGAGCCGTAATCGTAACGTCATCCGCTGCTGCAACCTCCAGATACCAATCCCGCACCAGCACATCATACCCCGGTTCGGAAAGCCATCCGTCGGAATCCACCAGCTGACTGCTGTCGATGTCGGCTACCCAGGAGCACATAAAGTTCTCCGGATCCTGTTTTTCGATGTTGACCATCGTGGCCATGACCCGGTCAAAGCCCGGGGCCTCCATGATATTGGTGCCAGGAGCCGTATTTTTACAGAGATCCTCAAATTGACTGTTGGCAGCCATCTGATCTGCAATATCCAGATATGTGGACAAGGTCGTATTGATCTCATTAGCAGCAGCCTGAGATTTTGCGGTGAGCTCATTAGTGGTCAGGTCGGTGATGGATTGGTTGACGGTGGTCAGGGTAACCAGGGCCACAATGAGGTAGGTAAGGGCAATGGGCCCTCCGATGTACAACAGTATTTTCGTTACCAGACTCTTCTTATGCATACCTTCTTCTCGCTTTCCTACAGTGAAAACTAATGATGTCGTTTGCTTCATTCAAGTCACTTTTTTATTTAAGCCTTTGCTATTTGTATTCCAGTGAAAGATGATCACAGATTTCCTGGGCGATTTTCCCCAGGGGCAGTTGTTTCATCACAGCACCGATGTTATAGGCTACCATGGGCATACCATAAACGGTGGAGGTACTTTCATCCTGTCCAATGGTCCAGGCACCGGCCTTTTTCATGTTGAGAAGGCCTTTGGCTCCATCGCTTCCCATCCCCGTCAGGATGACGCCGATGGCTTGAGCGCCGGCTGCTTGGGCAACCGAATCAAAGAGCACATCTACTGAAGGGCAGTGGCCGCTGACTTTCTCTCCCGGCTGAGATTTGACGTAGAAGCCGGAAGAGCCCTTTTTCAGCTGCAAGTGATGCTCTCCGGCAGCGATGATGACCCGGCCTGGCTTTAACAGGTCTCCGTCCTCCGCTTCCTTGACCTCCAGAGGGCAGGAATTGTTCAGCCGTTCGGCATACAGGCGGGTAAAGACCGGCGGCATATGCTGGACCACCAGAATACCGGGCATATCTCTTGGCAGGGTGGTGATGATGCGGTAGAGGGCTTCCGTCCCTCCGGTGGAAGCACCGATGGCCACCACCATATCCCGCATATCGGTCCCCTTGGAAGACACGAATTGAACCGGTTCATAGTCTTTTTTAAAGCCTCCCACCTTAGCGGTGGAGGCGATTTTGATCTTGACGATCAGCTCATTGATAAAGGCCGGCAGACTGCCGGAGCGGCCCGTATCCGGTTTGGTGACAAAGTCCACCGCTCCTGCGTTCAGGGAGTTCAGCACGTTTTCGCTGGAAGAACTCACCACAATCACCGGCAGCGGGTACTGGGGCATCAGCTTTTTCAGAAAGGCGATGCCGTCCATTTTAGGCATTTCCACATCCAGGGTCACCACATCGGGCTTCAGTTCCAGAATCTTATCTCTGGCATCAAAGGGGTCCTGAGCCGTTCCGATGACTTCGATGCCGAAATCCTTGGAAAGCTCCCTAGCCAATACTTCCCGGAATAATATGGAATCATCTACAATGAGAACCCTGATCCGTCTGGTATTTTTCATTCAGACAACTCCTCTCTTTTCTTTTTGGTCCATGATGGAATCAGCAAAAACTAAATCTGGCTGATGATTTCCATTTCGTCATTTTTCAGCAGACGTTCGCAGTCCAGCAGAAGCTGAACCCGGTCGCCGGATTTGCCAATGCCCTTGATATAACGGTTTTCGAATCCGGTCTTGTTGGGGGGCGGCGGAGCGATGTCCTCTTCGTTGATGGTCAGGACCTCGTCCACGTTGTCCACGATGAGACCCACGGAAACCTGGGCGATATCAATGACCACGATGCAGGTCCGGTCGTTGTACTCCATAGGCTCCTTGCCGAATTTCAGCCGCACGTCGATCACCGGAATGATCTTTCCTCGCAGATTGATGATTCCCTTGACATATTCCGGAACCTCCGGAACCTTGGTAATGGACTGGATACCGATGATTTCCGTGACATAGCGGATCTCGATACCGTACACTTCGTCCTCTAAAGTAAAGGTCAGAAATCGACCCTGCTGGGTATCTTCTTCCATTCCCTGCTTTTCTTCAAAAATTTCAGACATGTTGTTCCCCTTTCATGCTCTTTGGCATAGATATATTTCTTACTTCATATATCGGACGAAGACCGGAAAACTTAATAAAAAAACAGACGCTTTTTCCGCGTCTGTCGTGTTTTTCAATATTCTCTTACATCCCTGCTGAGTGCCTGAACCTTCATGATTCCCGTTTCCAGATTAAAGAAGACGGTCCGTCCGTAGTTGGAACCGGTATCTTCGGCCAATATGGGAATCCGGAGTTCCTGCAGCACGCTCTTTACACTGGCCACATTCCGGTCACCAATGGTACCGATGGTGCTGCCCGCCTGGACCTCGAACATCTTGGCTCCTCCGGCGATTTTCGCCTTGAGTCTTCGGCGCTGAGCCCCCATCCTTTCCATTTCCGCCACCAGATCCGGCAGAGCCGTATCGGCAAATTTCATCCGGTTGATTTCCTGCCGGGCAAACTGGACGCTGTCCGGCAGCATGATGTGGGACAGGCCGCCCACCCGGGCTTCCGGATCGTAGAGGCAGATTCCCACACAGGATCCCAGGGCATAGGTGGCCAGTACCTGGGGGTCCTTCGCCAGCTTGTAATCCGATATTCCAACGATTAATGCGTTCTTCATCCTTCGATTCCCAGTCTTTCCATAATAGTTTTGATCGTTTCCATTTCAGCGAACATGATGACATTGCTGTTCAGCTGATTGTCTTCTGCAATGAAGCTCTCTTCGATGAACATGACTTTGTCGCCTACGGAACCGAATTCGATGACAGGGACGCTCATCAGGGCCCCGGCCATGTCGATGGCAATGTATGGAATGGAAATCTGGATGCTCATACCGGTGAGGGTAGCGATGGAATTGATATAGGAAGATCCCAGGATGTTGCCGATTTCTTTGATGGCCGAAAGCTTCAGGTCATCCAGTTCCCCGGATTCTTCCGGATCGCCTCCCACCAGGATCTGCAGGATGTTCCGGGCATCCTCCATCCGCAGGAGGAACATGATCATACCGGTAGCTTCTCCCATGAAATTGACCAGAACGCCAACAGTCAGGGTCTCGGCACCTCCCAGGGCGTTGACTGCCGTATCGAAGTCGGTGATCCGGACCTTGGGAACACTGATGTCCACCTTTTCATCCAGCATGGTGGCTAGGGCGGTTGCCGCATTGCCGGCTCCGATGTTGCCGATTTCCCGCAGCACATCGATCTGCAGGTCGTTGAGTTGTTCGTAATTTTCCAAATGGTTCTCCTCTCCGCTAATGCCTGGGGGATGCCTTCACCCGAACACAGGCCCGGGTCAGGGCTGACAGCACATCAGTTTCGTATTGTTTTTTATACATTTCCAGTTGCAGGAACTGTTTTCCTTCGTCGGTGGTTACGTATTTGGTCGGCAGCATATTCAGGGCCAGGGCCAGCACATCGTTATGGCAAGCTTCACAGGTGCACACCCTCATTTTTTCCATGACATCGGGAGCCTTTTCCTTCACCAGGATTTCCGAAATATTCAGCAAAGGATCTCCCTGCTCCAGCCGTCTTCGCCCCGGTTTTTTCTCAGCTACCATTTCTTGCTCTGGTGCCATTTCTGGTTCAGATGACCTTTCTGGCTCTGGTGCTGGTTCTGATTCCGGTACTTCCGGTTCCGTCTGCAGTTCCGGCGCAACAGGTTTCGCCGGCAAATCTGCCTCCTCTGGCTCAGTCTCAGCTATCGTAGCAGCTGCCACTGTGTCCTTCTTTTTCAGTTCCACTTCCGGATCGATTTCGATGGTAAGCTTGGCTTCCACCTTCAGCTCCTGGGCAGGCTTTTCCTTCAGGACCACCTCCGGAGCCAGCTTGCCGATGGTCTCCTCATCCTTGGTGATCAGCTTCAGGACCTGTTCTGTTTTGTTACTTTTTTTCGCCATCCAGGTTCATTCCCTTCTGCTCCAGCAATTCTTCAATGAAATCGATATAGTCTTTTGTGGAGTTGGCCCGGGGAGAATAGCGGTAAACGCTCTGCCCGTGGGCCGGGGCTTCTGCCACCGATACGGAGGAACGAATCTTGGTATCAAACACCTTGGTGCTCAATTCGTTGGCGATGACCAGAGCCATTTCTTCCACGTCCCGGGTCAGGAGCCGCCTTTTGTCGTATTTGTTGAGCAGGATGCCCAGCACTTCAAATTTGGGGTTGTAAATGCTTTTCACCAGCTCGATGGTTTCCTTCAGCTGGGAAATGCCAAGCAGGCTGAGGATTTCCGGTATCATGGGGATGATTACCGAATCCGCTGCCGTATAGGCATTGACGGTCAGGATGTTCAGGGCCGGCGGAGTATCGATGACGATATAATCGTAATTTTCCAGGATGGGCTCCAGCCCTTTTTTCAGCAAGTATTCCCGGCCCAGCTTGGTGAACTCGATTTCGGCACCACTGAGCAGAATATTGGAAGGAATCACGTCAATTCCTTCCTGATGCTGGATTACCTGACTGCAATCCACGGTTCCCTTCATCAGTTCATAGACCGTTGGGCTGTTTTCAATTTCCGCGCCCAGGCAAAAGCCCAGATTCCCCTGAGGGTCCATATCGATGGCCAGGACCGTATAGCCCCGTTCTGCAAGTCCGCTGACGATAGCGCTGGCGGTAGAGGTTTTTCCAACCCCTCCCTTCTGATTCGTGATGACGATGGTCTTCCCCATTCCTTGATCCTCCCGTTTAGCAATTCTGAATACTTCTATCAATCTTCGTCCAGGTCCATGGCCTTCCGATGATTCCGAATCTGTACCTTAAACACATACTCGCAGATGAGCCGTTCTTCCTCCGGATTGCGGAATTCAAAGGCACAACCGTATTTGAACCGGTATCCCAGAGGAATCTCCATCCGTTCAATGCGGAGGACCCGGGCCCGTATGATCAGATCTTTTTTCAGAAAACCGAAATCCAGCTCGAAATTCTGCTTTTTCAGCAACCTCCGGTTGGAATAGAGGCCTATTCCGCCGATGTTGATGTCCCTTATCTGGGTGGTTTCATCTATTTGAAAAGGTTTCCCCAGTTTACCCTTGGAAAACCCCCGGATTACCCGAACCTTGTCATGGGCCTTGACCCGGACGAAATTTCGTCGGTCCTCCGGTTCATCCTCATGAATGATGGTCAGATTGACCTGATAAGGGGTAGACAGGGTAACCTGCCCCTTCATGAAGCAGAGGCCTTCTTCCGAATAACAGGCCAGGTCCACCCGGATTCCGTGATCCAGCAAGGGCATGTTTTCTCCGGACAGTATCATCCGATCCCCTTCCCGGCTGACGTTCTCCGAGGTGATGGACCGGTCGTTTCCCTTCAGAAGGATATCTGCTTTTACAAATTCAACCTTTTGCTTCAATGATTCCAACCTCTTTTATTTATAGTGTTGCCTGGTGGATATCGCCTTCATCAAAGTAGATGCGGCAGTGTTCCAGATTGTCCAGATTAAAACGGAACCGATTGTCCCCAAAATAGATGCTGACTCCCTGCCAGAGCTTTCGCTTACAGTAGACCGATCCGGCATATTCCATATGCCACTTGCTTTCCGCCTCCTCCAGCTGTCGGCCAATGTAGGTCAGCCCCTCCCGAAGTTTGACCAGCTGCCGTTTAGCCAGCATCAGCTGTTCCATCACCTGGTCCGAGTTGACGCCCCGGTTCATGGCATCCTGCAGCACAGGAATCTTTTCCGACAGATCCAGTAACCGCTGGTTATAGTGGTCCCGTTCCGATGTCAGCTTGTCGATAAGAGGCTGGTTGATGATCTTTTCTCCCAGAATCTCCAGCCGGGTAGGACGCTCCTTGTCGGAGCCCAGATCCTTGGCGGTAATATCCCCCCGGGCTTTGATGTCCCCACCCAGGATCATTTCCCGGCTGCCCCTAAGCTCGATGTTTCCCTGACAGAGGACCTTGCTGTCGATGATATAATCGGCATAAATATCGCCATTTACCACCACGATGGCATTCTCGATATAGGAACACTTCAGGTCTCCATGAACCAGGATCTCGTTTTTCAGGGTGCCGTTGATTCCTTTGGAAACGGTCAGATCTCCTGCCACTTCCACCAGGGTGTCCTCAATGACTCCACGGATGGTCACGCTCCCCCCGGAACGGAGGGAATAGCCGCTGTACACGTCTCCCGATACGGACACATCTCCGGGGAACTGAATATTCCCGGTATGCTGGTCCACGTTTCCGGTGATCTGCAGCAGGTCCCGGACGGAAATCACGTCCCGGACGTAATGGACCACCCCGTCGCAGGCCGCTTTCAGCACCGTATCATCTTCATCCAAAAATGTATTGTCCCCCACCGGATAGAGGGGGCTCTTTCCCGGCTTCGCCGGCACTTCCCCGCCGAACACATTGGTTCCCGGGGTGCCCGGTTTTTCTTTCGTAATATAGCAAAGAGGCTGGTTCTTTTTAGCCATCTGGAAATATTCCAGACTTTTAAAATCGATGATCCCATCCTCGTTGATTTCAGGCTTGTATTCCAGGTCTTTTTTTACTAAAAATTCGTTGATCCCGTCTTCCCCAGTTACTGGCGGAATCCCTCTGGCCACCTCGATCTTGATGTTGTAGATAGGCCTTCCTGCCAGCTTTTCCACCGTCTCTTTCTTGATGCCGAACCGGATCCGGTTCTGGTGGAGGGCCTCCATCAGCTGTTCTGCCGTGACAGGAGCCACCGGCTCCCCTTGTTTGACTAATCGCAGATAGCCGATAAACCCGTCATCGCTTACGGAGACCTCCATTTCCGGTGGGATTTCCACAAGGGCTTCGGCTTCTTCCGACTCATTCATGGAGATTTCTGCAAGGTTCTCTTTGAGATCCATGGATGTCCTTCCTTTCCGCAACCGGCCCTCAGGCCCTGATCAGTAATTTATCGAAGCTGGTTGATGATCTTTTCCATCTCATCGGCAGCCTGAACCAGCTTGGCATTGAAGCCAAAGCCTTTCGACGCCTCGATCATCCGGACCATTTCCTGACCCACTTCCACGGCAGATCCTTCCAGATAACCAGCTTTTACCACCGGTCCTTTCAGGAGCTCTGCTTTACCGGAGGCTTCTGTTTCCGTGAAGGCATTGCCCCCGGCAGGAGCCAGCCCGTATTTATTGGAAAAAGTAAAGACCCCCAGTTTGGCCGGATCGAATCCGTCCTTCAGGTCGACCTTCTTCTGTTTCTCATCGAGTACATATTCCCCCCGGCTGCTGACCAGGTAGGCGGTTCCCTTTTCCTGGCTGACCTGGAAACTTCCGTCCCGGGTGTACCGGATGCCGCCGTTTTCCTTGTCCTGCAGGGCAAAGAAGCCTTCTCCGATGATTGCCAGGTCCGTCTCCACGCCGCTCTGGAGCAGGGTGCCCTGACTGAACTGGATGGCCGCTCCCTGAAGCCGGGTCCCATGACCGGTTTGGATCTCTTCTCCGTTGCCACCGTTCAGGTTGGCATAGAGTAGGGTCTCAAAATCAGCTGTCTGAGGCTTATAGGCCGTAGTGCTGGTATTGGCCAGATTATTGGCAATGATATTCATATGATTCTGTTGGGCGATCAGCCCGGATGTGGCGGAATAAAATCCTCGTATCATCGTATTGCTCCTCCCCTTATCCCAGTCGACCGATCTGGTTCGCGGCTATTTCGTTTATTTTATCATAGATCTTCAGCACCTGGCTACAGGAATTATATCGGTTCTGTCCGGCAATGATCCGGCTCATTTCGGCGGATATGTCCATGTTGGATTTTTCCAGGGCTCCCTGGATCAGGGAATAGACCTTTTCATCTTCTTTCTCAACGGCACCCTCCCGGGTAAAGATGCCGTTGTCCCGGCTGGTCAGCTGGTCCTCATCGGCTCCCCCGGCGATAAAAAGCTTGCCGGCATTCTTTCCGTCCACAGTGATGGTGCCGCCTGCATCCACCTGAAAGGTGTCTTTACTGATCTCGATGGGCTGCCGGTTGTCCCCCAGCACCTTTCCTACACCCTGAAGGGACAGGTGCCCTTCGTCGTCGATGCGGAACTGACCGTTTCGGGTCAGGACCTCTTCCCCACTGCTGTTCTCCACCAGAAAGAAGCCTCGGCCTTCGATGGCCAGATCCACGGACCGGCCAGTCTCCTGAATGGCTCCCTGGCTGAAATCCGTCGTAAGCTCCGGATTCACGGTAATGAAGGATCCGGGGCCTACCCGGTTTTCCAGCTGTCCGGTCTCTCCCCCAAGACGATTGACCAGATGGTCTCCGAAGCTGGACTGGACCGTCACCTGATTTTTGTATCCGGCGGTGGAAACGTTGGCGATGTTGTTGGCGGTGGTGTTGAACACCTTCTGCTGGCTGAAAACGCCGGAAGCAGCGGAATAAAATCCTCGTACCATATTCTTTCTCCTTTATGCATCAGTCCTGTATCGGGAATGCCGACCGGGGCTCAATAATTCATCATTTTATTCTTCATCTTCAGGATGGCGGCCGAGTGGATTTGGGATACCCGGGATTCAGTGATTTCAAGGATCTGAGCGATTTCCTTAAGCTTAAGGCTTTCGTAATAATAAAGGGAGACCACCAGCCGCTCTTTTTCGTTCAGGCCTTCGATGGCTTCCACCAGCTTTTCCTTCAGCTCCTGCCGCAGCAAGCCCTGTTCCGGCGTCTCTTCCTGGGAGGTGACGGTAATCAGAGGAGTGGCCTGCATCATCTTTTCGTGGATGGCTTCCTCGTAGGAGAGGATGATGGCGTTGTGGCGCTGCTCCAAAATCTTGTCCAGGCTGGAGAGGCTGATGCCCATCTGGTCCGCCAGTTCCTGGTGGGTTGGTTCCCTTCCCTTTTCTGCATAAAAGGCATTGTGGACCTCATCCAGCTCTTTGGCCAGGTTCCGCTGGTTCCGGGGGACCCAGTCCTGCTTCCGCATGAAGTCGATGACGGCTCCCTTGACCTTGACAGTGGCAAAGGTTTCGAATTTGAAACCCATTTCCGGGTCAAACTTCTCCACCGCATCGATGAGGGCGATCATTCCCTGATTCACCATGTCATCCAACTGACCGTAGTTGTTATAGCTGCCTTTAAAACGCAGAACGATTTTCCGCACCAAGCCGGTGTACTTCAGCACCAGCTCATTGCGCAGCTCCATGGTTCTCTGGCCGACGTATCGGGTCCAGAGCTCCAGATTTTCCAGCTCTTCCTGTAATGGCTCCTGTTCCGCAAGGTTCATCAGGGATCCCCTCCTTTCTCTTTATCTCTTGTTATTCTTCTGCCATCCGGATGATTCCCAGGGCCTGAATCTGAATGTTGGTATCGATCTCGTTAAAGGAGAGGACCGTCAGATTAGGCAGGAACTGATCCAATAATTTTTTAAAATAGATTCGGACGATGGGAGAGGTCAGAATAATAGGTGTGTTCACCAGCTCTCTTACCCGTTCCATCTGCTGGGTGACCCCTTCGATGATTCCCTGGACAGCTTGGGGCTCCAGGGCCAGGTAGGTCCCGTGCTCGTTCTTTTTCGCCGCATTGAGGATGGCGTTTTCGATGGACTGATCCAGGGAAATGACCTTGATGTTTCCTCCGCTGGCGTACTTCCTGGTGATGGTCCGCTTCAGCCGCTGTCGGACGTATTCGGTCAGCATGTCCGTATCCTTGATGGTGACCCCCTGATCCCCCAGGGTTTCCAGGATGCTTTCCATATCCCGGACCGGAACACCCTCCCGAAGAAGGTTGGTTAAGATCTTCTGCAGATCTGATACACTGACCACCTGGGGAATCACGTCCTCCACGATGGCCGGGTTGGTCTTGGAAACGTTCTGCAGCAGTACGTTGATGTCCTGTCGGCTGATCAGTTCGTGGATGTGCCGCTTGATGATCTCCGACATATGGGTCACGATAACCGACAGGGAGTCGATGACGGTATAACCATAGACTTCCGCCATTTCCCGCTGGGATTCGTTGATCCACTTACCGGGTATCTCAAAGGCCGGCTCTATGGTGTCGATTCCCTCGATGTCACCGCCGCTGCCTCCCGGGTCCAGCGCCAGGTAGTAATCCACCAAAACCTCTCCCCGGGCTACCTCTTCCCCCTTGATCTTGATCAGATACTGATTGGGGTTGATCAGGCCGTTATCCCGAAGACGGACTGTGGGGACCACCACCCCCATCTCCAGGGCAAACTGCTTTCGGAATATGACGATACGGTCGATGAAGCTGCCTCCGCTGGCTTCATCCACCAGGGGCAGGAGGGAGTAACCGAACTCCATCTCAATGGGTTCCACTCCCAGCAGGTTATATACATTATCAATATTTCGGTAATAACTGGATTCGCTAGGCTCTTCCGGCATGGCAGCCATGATCTCTTCCTGCTCCTGTTCCACCTCTTTCCGGCTCTGGGCCCGGATCAGCAGAACTCCCATAACCATCAGGGCGATGGCCAAGATGCTGATCTGCAGGATGGGGGCCCCTGGGATGAAGGCCATCAACTGGATGAAGATGCCAGCTATCAGAAGTACTTTTGGCTGGGACAGGAATTGTTTTTTCACGTCCTCATTCAGGTTTCCTTCGGAAGCAGCCCGGGTGACGATCATACCGGTAGCCGTGGAAATCATCAGGGCCGGCAGCTGGGAAACCAGACCGTCTCCTACCGTAGCGATGGAATAAATGGTCAGAACCTGGCTAAAGCTCATGCCCCCCTGGAGCATACCAATGATGGTTCCGGCAGTCAGATTGATAACAGCGATGATGATGGAGGCGATGGCGTCTCCCTTGACCAGCTTAGTGGCACCGTCCATGGCTCCATAAAATTCCGCTTCCCGCTGGATGACCTTTCGCCGCTCCCGGGCGTCCTGTTCGCTAATCAGACCGGAGCTCAGGTCGGCGTCGATGGCCATCTGCTTCCCGGGCATAGCATCCAGGGTGAACCGGGCTGAAACCTCGGCGATCCGTTCCGCACCCTTGGTGATGACGATGAACTGGACCACCACGATGATCATAAAGACGATGAACCCCACGATGGCGTTGCCTCCCAGAACAAAGGTTCCAAAGGTCTCGATGACCTTCCCCGCCTGGCCTCCGTTGGACAGGATCAAACGGGTAGAAGAAATGTTCAGGGCCAGCCGCATCAGGGTGGTGATCAGCAGCATGGAGGGGAAGATGGAAAAGTCCAGTGGCCCTCCGATGAACATGGTGGTCAGCAGGATGGTCAGGGAAATGGCAATGCTTAAGATAAACATAAAGTCCAGAATGAAAGCAGGCAAAGGAATGATAATCAGAGCGATTATCATCACAACAAACAGCACTACCACATTCTTGAATATCTTCATGTTCTAATTTTTTCCTTTATTCTTGATTCCATAGACCCAGGCCATGACCTCCGCCACCATCTGGTACAGTTCAGCAGGGACATAATCGTTGACCTCCACCGATTCGTAGAGGGCCCGGGCCAGGGGTTTGTTTTCGGTTATGAGCAGGTGGTGTTCTTCTGCCACCTGGAGGATCCTCTTGGCCACCAGATCCTGACCCTTGGCCAGTACCCGGGGAGCGGGATCCACAGCGGGATCGTATTTTAACGCAACGGCAAAGTGGGTCGGGTTCCGGACGATGACATCGGCCTGAGGGACCTGCTGGATCATCCGGTTCATACTGAGCTTTCGCTGCTTTTCCTTGATCTTCCCTTTGATGAAGGGGTCCCCTTCCGTCTGTTTGTATTCGTCCTTGATTTCCTGCTTGGTCATCATCAGCTTCTTTTCGTAGTCGTATTTTTCGTAAGCAAAGTCCAAAACGGCCACGCCGACAAAGATCAGGCAGATCTTATACACCAGGGACATGACACGGTCTCCCATGAACTGGATGGTTTCCTGCATGCCGGTGTTCAGGATGTCCGGGGTCAGGACCATGATGTCCTCGATGCTGGCAAAGATGATGTACAGGATAACGGCTACCTTGATAAGGGATTTGATCAGCTGGACCACGGAACGGAGAGAAAACATCCGCTTGAAACCCTGGAGCATGCTGATCCGGTTCCATTTGAACTTCAGCAGATCTCCTGCCACCAGGAAGCGGGTCTGGGCCCCGGCTGTCACAAAGGCGGCCACCGACAGGATTGCGGCCAGGGGCACGGCAGTGATGAAAAACAACATCATGGCCTGACGCATGATCACCAGGGCTCCGGTAGTTGTGAGTCCTGTCAACGCTGAGGCTGCAACCATCTGGCTGACGTAAAAATGCTGAATCTGATCCACCAGAAATCCGGCCGTCAGACGAATGATGAAAAATCCCACCAGGATGACGACCACGCTGACCAGGTCCTTGCTCTGAAAGGCATTACCCTTTTTCCGTTCGTCCTTCCGTTTTTTAGGGGTCGCTTTTTCCGTTTTATTGGTTTCCGCCAAGGCTGATCCCCCCTTTCGGCATCCGGAACTGCTACATATACATCAGAATGTCCTGCAAGGCTTCCAGCATCAGGTTGTTGATCCGGCTCATAAAGCGGACCAGCACCGGGATGATGGTCAGAATGACGGTCATTCCCACCAAAAGCTTGATTTGGAGGTTCACCACAAAAACATTGATATTGGGAACGAACCGCATCAGGATCCCTACCGCCACTTCCACCAGGATTTCTGTGACGATGATGGGCAGGGCCAACTGGAGGGCATAGACCAGCATGTGGCCGAAAACTTCAATGAACCGGAGGGCCATAGCCCCGGAAATGGGGGTCAGTCCCATGGGCACCGCCTGAAAGGAGGTTACCGTAATATGCATCAAGGCCAGGTGGCTGTTGGTGATGAAAAAGATCATGGTGTACATAATCGTGTTCAGGTTTCCTGTAATGGAAATCTGGGAGTTGCTGGAAGGATCATACATGGTGGCCATACTGATGCCCATCTGCAGGTCGATCAGCTCCCCACCCAACTGGAACACCGCCATGAACAGCTGGATTACAAAGCCCAGGGCAAATCCGATGATGAACTCCTTGATGGCGGCCAGAAACAGGTCGATGCCGCTGTAGCTTTCCAGGTTCAGGTCCGTAAGCCCGGCCATGGCCGCGTAGGTGACTCCCAGAGCCAGTCCCACCTTCACCATGGCTGGAATGTTCCGGCGGCCGAAGATGGGGTTGGTAAAGATCATCCCGGAAACCCGGATCATGGCCAGGAGAAAGATATAATAGTTGTTCAGATCATTCAGCAATCGTCTTCACCAGCCACTTCATATCTCCGTCGCGATGAACTCGAAGATCCGTTCCACGAAATCCACCATCTGCTGGAGCATCCATCCTCCGAAGATGATCATGATCAGGCCGATGACCACCAGCTTGGGGACAAAGGTCATGGTCTGTTCGTTGATGGAGGTTGCTGCCTGGATAATGGAAATCACCAGACCGACCAGGATGCTGACGATGAGGATCGGTGCAGCGACCTTGAAGCCGGTCATGATGGCATCCCGGAATATTTCCGTTAATTGAAAAGTGTTCATTGGGCAGCGCTCCTTCAGTTATAGGTCATGATCAGGGTCTTGATCAGCAGTCCCCAGCCGTCCACCACCACAAAGAGCATGATTTTAAAAGGCAGGGATATCATGACTGGCGGCAGCATGATCATACCCATGGACATCAGGGTACTGGCTACGATCAGGTCGATGACCAGGAAAGGGATGAACAGCAGGAATCCGATGAGAAAGGCCCGCTTCAGTTCACTGGTCATAAAGGCGGGAACCACCACATGGAGAGGCAGTTCCTCTGGAGCCATCTCCGCAATGGCCGGATCCTGGGAAAGGCCTTTGTACATCTCCACTTCCTTTGCGGTAGTCTGCTTCAGCATAAATTCCTTCAGAGGGACCGCGGCCCGGTCCATAAACTCCTGGGTCTCGATGACACCCTGGTTGTAAGGCTGAAGGGCTGTGTCATTAATCTGGCTCAGCACCGGCTGCATGATGAAGAAGGAAATGAACAGCGCCAGACCGATCAGTACCTGATTGGGAGGCGACTGCTGGAGCCCCAGCGCATTCCTCAGAAAGGAAAACACGATGATGATCCGGGTAAAGCAGGTCATCATCAGCAGCATAAAGGGTGCCACGCTGATGACGGTCAGGATCATGATGATCCGAAGGGCGTCGGATCCTTGTCCGTTTACCATAAATTCCATAGACTGACTACGACTCCTTTTTCCTGGTGAATCCCTGCAGCAGCTGCTGGAAGCTTTCTTTTCCTTCGCTGCTTTCTGCCAGAGAGGTTACCGGTTCTTCCAGTTCCTTAAGGATCTGAATGGTGGTCTCACTGACCCCCAGCAGGTACTGGCGGCCGGAAAGTTCCAGGATGCAGACAGAACTGGATTTGCTCATGGGTACCCGGTCGATCAGCTTCAGATGTCTGCCGGAAGCAGCCGGTCCCATCCGCCGGGCGTACCATCGGCTGGCATAATAGGTCATTACCAGTACGCAGGCTGTTCCCAGCAGGGCCAGGATTAAGGATAGAATATCTCCTAACAATGATTTTTCCTCCGTGTCTTATTCGCCCAGAACGGTGCGGACGGTCTGAACCAGCCGGTCCGGCTTAAAGGGCTTGACGATAAAGTCCAGGGCTCCCAGCTTGATGGCTTCCACCACCATACCTTCCTGACCCATGGCCGAACACATGACCACCTTGGCATCCGGGTTGATTTCCTTGATCGCCTGAAGAGCCTGGATTCCGTCCTTGATAGGCATGGTGATGTCCAGCAAAACCAGGTCCGGCCGGTTTTCCGTGTACTTGTTTATCGCATCTTCTCCGTCTCCTGCTTCCAGAAAATCCGAATACCCGGCTTTCTTCAGGTTGTCCTTGACCATCATCCGCATGAATGCTGCATCGTCGACGATTAAAATTTTTGCCATTTTCATTTACCTCTCTCTTTTCTACTTTGTTTCCTGCTGATTGCCTATATTCTTAATGATTTCTGTAATTCGCACGCTGTAATTGTCGTCTACGACTACCACGTCTCCCCGGGCGATGAGCCGGCCGTTGGCGATGACATCCACCTGATCTCCTGCCTGCCGGTCCAGTTCAATGATGTTGCCCACGGTCATATCGGCAATATCCTTGATCTTTTTCCGGGTCTTGCCCAGTTCCACGGTAATCTGGATGGGTACCGACATGACCAGGTCCAGGTTCCCGTCGGCCAGAATGTCGTGGTGGGAACCGCCTCCCAGCTCTTTCATCCGGTAATCCTTGGCCTTGATGGGCTCCCGGATGGGGGCTTCCGGCTGGGTTGGATACCCATGCTGAGGGTATCCAGGCTGAGGATATCCAGGCTGTGGGTAACCCTGGGCCGGCGGGTAGCCGGCAGGGGGATAACCGGTTGCCGGCCCGTAACCATTTCCGGGAGGATATCCGCCGGGAGGGTAATACCCGGGGGGCGGATAGGCTGCTGCCGGATCCATGGCCGGGGTTGTGGAATCCGGCTGACTTTGAGGGGGTGCTGTATTGGCCGGGGCCGGTTCAGGAACCGGGTCTGCCGGTGCTTCCGGGAAGTCCAGGCCCAGAGAACTGAGGTCGTCCAAGGCTTCCATCGCTTCCAATTCCTTCAGGGGAGCCAGCGCTTCCTCCTCTTCCGCAGAAAGATCGGAGGCCCCCATAGACATCTGAACCATTTTCCGAGCCAGTTGGGGATCCATGGCGCTGATGAATTCGCTTTCTATTAACCCCTCTATGCTGATGTTGAACTTGACGCTGACCAGAGAATCGCCGGTAATGGAAAATAATTCCCGGATTCCTTCCCTGTTTTTCGTGTCGATAATCTCAGGCGGAGAAATGTTGACGGTTTTACCCAGGAACGATGCCAGGGCGCTGGCCGCCGATCCCATCATCTGATTCATGATTTCACTGATGGCACTGATGCTGATCTCATCCAGCTCTGTCATTTCTTCCGGATCCATGGACAAGAGGTGGCCCAGGATCATTTTCAGGTCATCCTCCCGCATCAGCAGGATATTGGTCCCGTCGATTCCTTCCACATACTTGATCAGAACCCCCATGACCGGCTCCAGGTAAGAAAATTCAAACTCCTCTACCGGCATGGTTTCGATTCGGGGAGTGGTAATATTGACCTTTTTGTCCAGAATGGTGGACATGGCTGTGGCGGCGGAACCCATGCTGATGTTCATCACCTCACCAATTACGTCCCGCTCCATATCGTTTAAATTAAAATTCTGCATTTCGTTGCTTGCCATTAAACCGGTTCACTCCCTCTCTCTATCTTTTCTTTAATGGAGATGGCTTTCTTCTTTCGGAAAACCCCCATCTCCCCTTTGAACCAGACCGTCTCTCCGACGCATATGTCAACCAGTTCATGTTCTTCCTTATTCAGCCGGATGATGTCCCCGACCTCCAGTTCCACCAGATCCTTGGACAGGACCTCTGCCGTCCCCAGCACTCCGGTGAGCTCCAGCTCCGTCTTATGGATTTCCTCCATGATGGCCGCTTTTCTCTGAGCTTCGGATAAGAGGTCTCCTCGGCGGAGGTTTTTCTTGGTCTGGGCATTCTTTTTCTTGAATATGGTATCCAGGGTCACCGCCGGAATACAGATGGTGATTTTTCCCTGGGTGTCGTTGACCAGGATGCTCATGACCACAATGACCACATTTTCATCAGCGCTGATGCCCTGAAGGATCCGGGCATTGCTTTCCAGCTTCATCAGTTTGGGGGCCGCCTCCACATAATCAGACCAGACGTTTTTCATCAGATGGACCATGCCCCGAATGACATGTTCCAGGATAGCCGTTTCGATTTCCGTGTATTCCCGGTCTTCTTTCAGAGGCTTTCCGACTCCCCCCAGAAGTCGGTCGATGGCGCAGAATCCGATGTCCTTACCGAAATCCATCAGAATCAAATCTTCTCCATGGCTATCCTGCTGCATATCAAAGTCCACGATGCCCATGAGGACTGAATCGGGCAGAGCGTTGTTGAACTCGTGGTACTGCTGTTCTTCAACCTCCACGATTTCCACCAGGGTGTAAGTCTGCAGCAGCCCAGTGATATGGGAGGACAGGATCCTGGCGTAGTTTTCGTAGATGCTGTACAGCAGCTTCAGTTGCTCCCGGGTAAACAGCTTGGGGCTTCGGAAGTCGTAATCTTTAATTTTTTTGCCGGCAACCTGTTCCTGAGGTTCGCTTTCCTTGTTTCCTGAAAGCAGGCTGCTTAAAAGGTTGTCGATCTGACTTTGTGAAAGGATTTCACTCATCCGCGGTACTCCAATCTGTCTTTCCGTGTAACTTATTCGGTTTCCGGGGCTTCTTCGGTTCCCTCCGGAACTGCGCCGGCCAGGTCGTAAATCTTATCCAGCTCATCCTGCAGGCTGTCCGACTTGGCAATCAGGATCTCCACCCGCCGGTTCTTGGCCCGGTTTGCCTCTGAATCATTGGGGGCCACCGGCCGGTACATGCCGTAGCCTACCGCCAGCAGTTTGGCCGGGTCATCGATGTAGTTGGTTTCCAAATATTTGAGGACCGCATTGGCCCGGTCCGTAGACAGGAGCCGGTCGTCCACCGTACTGGTTCCCGGTGCCGCTTCCGCCGTATGACCGTCGATTCGGATGAACTTGATGTGGGGCTCAATCTGGCCCAGGGCATCTCCCACAAAATTCAGGATTCCCTGGCCCCCCTGCTTCAGTACTGCCCGGTCCGCTTCAAAGAAGAGGGTGGACATGAAACGGACATAGACCAGGTCCTTGCCTTTTTCCACCTGGACCGATTCCTGGAGCTGGTTTTCCTCCACATACTTTTTCAGGTATTCATAGAGGGCGTCCAGGTTGTCGATGACTTCTTCATCCTGACCGATGTTGTCTCCCTTGATGCCTCCCTGTTCCGCATCCGGCTTGCCAGCATCCTTTTCGTTTTCACTTTCCAGAAGCCTTATCTTTTCAATCGTTTCCGGATCCGCTGTGAAAGCTTTGACCAGCATCTGGAATTTCTCCTGGTCGATGGTGGACATGGAGTAAAGGAGAATGAAAAAAACCAGCACCAGGGTGATCATATCCGCATAGGTGTTGAGCCAGGCATCTTTATTCACACTCGATTTTTTCTTATTTTTTCTGGCCATGGCTTATTCCTTCAGTTCTTTCTTGTCCTTCTTTTCCTTCTTGGGCTTTTTCTTGCCACCACCCTCACCGTCCAGATCCTTTACCAGGATTTCATGTTCGGCCAGGAAGTTCTGGAGCTTTTCCTGAATGTATTTGGGGTTTTCGCCTTCTTTGATGGAAATAACACCTTCGATGATCATTTCCTTATAGAGCATCTCCCGCTCCTGGGCCATCTCCAGTTTGTTGTTCATGGGGATGAAGAAACAGTTGGCCAGCATAGAGCCATAAAAGGTGGTGATCAGGGCTACGGACATGTTGGCTCCCAGGGCTTCTGCCCCTCCGTCCAAGCTCATGGCCTTCAGCATGTTGACCAGACCGATCAAGGTACCCAGCATACCAAAGGCAGGTCCCAGAGTGGCTCCCATTTCGTAAAATTTGCGCTCTTCTGCGTTCCGCCGATCCATGTATTCCAGCTTTTGGTCAAACCAGATCTTTAGTTTGTCCGGTTCGATGGCATCTACAATGAGAAGAACGCTTTCCTTGAGGAATTGATCTTCGAAGGCATTGGCCTTTTCTTCCAGGGCCAGCAAACCTTTTTTACGGGCTTCCTTGGAAAGCTCCGTAATAATCTCGATGTACTCGTTGGGGTCTTTCTTGTCCTTACTGATGATCATCTTCAGATGCCTTGGAATATGCTTGAAGGTCTGGAAGGGAAAGGATGCCAGCAGGGCAAAGGTCACGCCTCCGATTACGATGAACAAACTAGGTCCGTTGATGAAATTCATCATCAAATTGAAGTCAATTCCGTTATCACCGAAGACAATGCCGAATATCAGTGCCAGGATGACCGCTACATATCCTATAATTATACTAAATTCCATGTTCCGTACTCCTGTTTCCGGTCCTACCTGTAAATGCTCCTTTTAAAGGTGACGACCTTGGATATGACCTCAGCAGCGCTTTCGGCCACGACAAAATGCTTCCCGTTCACCAGCCGAATGGTGGTGTCAGGCCTCTCTTCGATGGTTTCAATCAGTTCGCAGTTCAGGATAAAAGTCTCATCGTTGTTCTTGTTGAGCTTAGTCAGTTTGATCATGGTTTTCTCCTCCGACGGGCAGCCCGAAGGCTGCCCCTCATTGTATTATCTATCGTTTCATGCTGATGAGCTCCGACAGCATCTCGTCGGACACGGTAATCATCCGGGTGTTGGCCTGAAAGCCTCGCTGGGTGATGATCATTTCGGTGAACTCCCGGGAAAGGTCGACGTTGGACATTTCCAGAGCTCCTGCCCTAAAGGTTCCGGTGCCGCTGTTTCCGGGAACGGTGGCTACCGGTTCACCGGAGTTGATGGTGCCTACAAAGTATCCCTGTCCCTCCTGGGAAAGGCCGTCCGGGTTGGTAAACTTGACGGAAGCGATGTGGGCCAGTTTGGTGGGCACTCCCGGTCCGGGGCCGATGTTTCCGATGGATACGGACTGGAATCCGGCATCCAATGTATCTTTGAAGTCCCCTCCGTCAATTGTAATAGTAAGATCCCCTAAAGTCAGTTCGGTGTCCGTTGATGAGGAATCCCAGGTATCCGTCAAAGTCACTAAAGCTCCGGATTTATCGTAAGTGGTGGCAGTGAGGTTGAAGACATCCGGATCTGCGGCACCCAAAGTTGTAGCAGTTGCAGCCCCAGCAACCACATTGTAACCATCAACCCCTGTTGAGTCCAGTGGGATTGTAATGCTGGCTTTATTGGTGCCTTCTTTGTCCGGTATGGAAAATGTGATTGTATTAGGAACAACAGAGCTGTTAATTTGTGATGCTGCTATTGTTGCCAATGTAGCACCACCGTCATATGAAAGGGTATAGGTATCTCCTGCTCCATTAAGAGCAAGTGTCAAATCTGTTGTTGTCAAATTTGCATTAGAGCTTATCTGTACATTGACTCCACTAATATCCGGAGTAAATGCCATATTTGCACTCATAGTCAAACTGCCGTTGTACACTGAAGTTTCTTTTATCTCAGGTACTCCTTTGATCCATCCGGTATTGGCGGAGGGCAGTACTGTGGGGTCTCCTTCCAGGATACCGGTGATTTCACCGTTCTGTCCGATAGCGATGCCGGTAAGCTTATCCAGGATGCTGGGGGAAACACTAATCTCCTTCAGGTTCTGTACGGTGGTGTTTCCGTTTTCGCTGAGTGACGGGTTCTTGTCGGCTCCCACCAGGTCAAATCCCAGTACTTTGTTGCCGTTGCTGTCTACCAGGTTGCCGGCTACGTCGAAGGACAGAACGCCGATTCTGGTGTACTGGATGGTTCCGTCGGAAGTCTTAACCGGCAGGTACCCTTCACCATTGATATACACATCCAGGGCCCGGTCGGTGGTGGCACTGCCGGCTCTGGTATTGATGACATCTACCGAGTTGACCCGGGCACCGTATCCCAGCTGAGTGGGGTTGGAACCACCTCCGTTGCCGTTGGGGGCAGAAGCGCCGTTCATGGTCTGATAGAAGACGTCACTGAAGGTGACTCGACTGGCTTTAAAGCCGTAGGTGTTCACGTTGGCGATGTTGTTACCGATAACGTTCATTTTCGTCTGATGTGCGGACAGTCCGGAGACTGCGGAAAACATTGATCCTAACATGGTTTTTCCTTTCTCGTGCCCGTGGGGAATCGTCTGTCATTCGGATTCCGCCCCAGCTTCCTGTTAAGGTCCGGCTAGATAAACAGGGCACCATCAATATTAGTGAAAACGTTGTCTTTCATTTCATTTTTGTCCAGAGCGGTGATGACCGTCCGGCTGGCGGCATTGACGATGAAGGCGGCGTCATTCATGACTACCAGGGCTTCTTTGATGCCTTTTTTCTCGGCCTTGTCACAGGCATTTTCCAGTCTTTCCAGATCATTGGAGCTTAGCTGGATGTTTCGCTGTTCCGTTCGCTGAACCGCGTGACGGGAAAAGGACAGCTGCCGGTCCATCTGCTGATTGAGCAGGTCCTGGAAGGAGGCGCCTTCTGCCGTTTTCGGCTTGAATCCGTTCTGGGGTTTGATCTGATTATTCAGCTGCTCCAGATTCCGGATCATGGCATTGTTCATCTGATACCGGTTGATGGCATCACTCATTGCCTGTCACCTCCTCGGTTGTCGGTTCCTTTTCTTCCGGCGGTACCGCTGTGTCCGGTTTTACGGGATCGGTTTCCGGTATTTCCGGCGTTTCCGGTATCCCTGGTGTTTCCGGTGCGGTGATATCGATATCCGGTATCAGGATGTTGGGCTCTTTCACAATCATGATGCTGCTCAGATCATACTGGGCTCCTTCCACCACAACTTTGGCCTTGCCGTTGAACAAATGAACTTCTTCCACCAAACCGGTGACGGAATTCAGGGTGCCGTCGATGTTGGTGGTGGCTACCGTTACTTCTTTGCCGACTAAACCGACGCTGTAGCTGGTGAGGGATGTGTTCTGCATGTCCGAGATTGCCTGGATCATGGAGAATTGAGCCATCTGGGTCAGAAACTGGGTGTTGTCCATGGGGTTGTTCATATCCTGGTTGGACATCTGGGCTACCATCAGCTTGATGAAATCATCCATTCCCAGTTCGCTCTTTCCGGCGGTTTTGGATGTACCGGTGTTGGCTGCTCCTGCTGAGTACAGGGATAAAGAATCAATGGTCATGTTGTTCCTCCTTTCCTTGAGGTTTGTTTCCTATTTGGATTTTTTAGTTACACGGTGTAGTCCAGTCGATTGCTTTGGGGAACTCTGCTGCTTGCCTGGATTCCTGAAGTTTCTTGGATATCCATCATGGCTCCTGCCCGAATCCTTCCAGAGTTTCTCTGACTGCCTGCCCTTCCGGACTCATTGTTCCGGCCTTCACCCGGCTGCTGTCCCATCTGCCAGCTCAGTCCTCCCGCCAGATTTTGTTGGAGATTGGAGTTGGTCCCTGTGTTACTGCTTGGATGGATGGTCGGGACTGCCGGATTCAGAGTGATTCCTTCAATCTGGAACTGGTGCAATCCCAGTCGGGTGGTCAGTTTTTCTAGTTGGCCGGATAACAAGTTCATAGTTTCCGGGTTTTCGGCGGTAATGCCGATCTGGAGTTTACCCTGGGCCATATCGATTTTAATCTCGATTTCTCCCAACTGTTCCGGGTTCAGGGTCATCTTCAGGGCTGTGGGTTCTCCTTTGGCTGCTGCTTCAGCAATTTTATCGGCTACCTGCGCAAAGGGGGCGGGTTTTTCCGTTTGCTGGACAGCTTCGGGGACCATCGGGTTCACTTCGCTGGTCATCCGTTGCTGGATTCCCTGGGGGACGGCTTCGGTCAGTTCCGGGCTCTTTTCATAAATGGCCGAATTCTCCGATGCCTTTCCTAGTGCTGGATTTCCCAGGTGTCCCCACGCCTTAGCGCTTCCTTTTTGTTCAGGAATGGGTCTGCTTTCCATGTTCGATTCTGGTATACTCATAACCGGTCGACTGGAACTTTCCTCCGTTGCTGCTGGTATGGGTATCGTTCCAGTTGCTGGCTGGTTTCCTTCCGGATTGGCTGTCTGACCGGGAACCATTCCAATAACCTCTGGGGTCACTGGTTGCTGGGTTTCTGTCATCCCGGGAATAGGTTGATCCGGAATGGCTGTTGCCGAATTACTTGTGCTTAACGGCATCTGGGGCATCCCTTCTTCTGGTTGGATCCGAGGGCTGTTTATCCAAATTCCGGCCATCAAGGGCAGTTCTGCTGGTTCTTCTCTTAAGATGGTTTCGCCTTGAGGAATCGGTTCCTGAAGGGTCTCCGTCTCCTCTGCCAGTGCCTGGAGGGGTGCTGTCTGGGTCTCTATATCAGGGGTTCGTAAATCCTTAACGTTGCCTTGTTCGCTTCCCTTCATGGTTTCTATCAGCAGGGCTTGAAATCCAGAACCGGCCAAATCTGTCTTCTGAAGGGGCATTCCCTGGAGGTTCAGTCCCTGTACAGCCGAGGCCTTCATGCTGTTCACCTGCAAGTTTAAGTTGATCATCTGCATTTTCTTTTTCACCTCCTTTCTCTGTCGGCTGCTTGAGCCGTTTAATCCCGAAATCCGCCGGAATCCGTTCCGGTCCGCTGAGCGTGGACCACAAATTCTTCCACTTCCTCTTCGGCTTTTTTCTGATTCACCTGCTTGTATTCTTCAAACCTTGAACTTCGGATGGTTTCAAGGGATTTCGTTTCTAATTTCATGGCCCGGACCACATCCAGCTGCTGCTGGACCAGGGCTCTGGCCTGAGTCACCTGCTCCTTTTTCATCCGGATTCGGATTTCCAGCTCTTCCATATAGAGGAGGTGGGTCCGGTAATAGGAGGGGGCTACGGCTGTGGTGAGGCGGCCTTCAAACTCCTGTCGGCAGTCTTCCCGTTTCCGGAGGATGTCCTTCAGTTCCTCTTCCCGGATTTCCTGCTGTTTTCGCAGTTCGGCCAGTTTGAGCAGCTCGCTGTCAGTCATCTGGGTCTTATAGGATAAAAGCTTTTCCAGCTTGAATTCGAATTTCTTCATCCGATGGCCTCTTTCATGTTATCCAGGGTTTCCTGATAGGACACCTTTTCCATGGTCCCTTGGCGGAGGAATCCGTTGATCCGGTCCATCCGGGAGATGGCTTCATCCAGCTCCGGGTTGGTTCCCGGCTTGTAGGCCCCGATGCTGACCAGGTCGTAGTTGGCTTCGTAGGCGGCCATGAGACGGCGGATCTTGGCGGCGGCCCCCAGCTGGTCGGCTCCGGCAATGTCGTTCATCAGACGGCTGACGCTGCCCAGTACATCGATGGCCGGATAATGGTTCCGCATGGCAATCTTCCTTGATAGGACGATGTGTCCGTCGATGATTCCCCGGACCGTATCGGCGATGGGTTCGTTGACGTCGTCTCCTTCCACCAGGACCGTATAGATGCCGGTGATGGAGCCGGTTTCGAAGTTCCCCGTCCGCTCCAGCAGCTTGGGCATCATGGAGTAGATGGAGGGGGTGTAGCCTCTGGCAATGGGCGGTTCTCCCGTGGCCAGTCCGATTTCCCGCTGGGCCATGGCAAACCGGGTCAGGGAATCCATCATCAGCAGGACATCCAGCCCCTGGTCTTTAAAATGCTCCGCAATGGTGGTGGCTGCCAGGGCGCATTTCATCCGCTGCATGGCGGGCTGATCCGAGGTAGCGACCACCAGGATGGACCGGGCCAGGCCTTCGGGACCCAGGTCCCGTTCCAGGAATTCCCGGACTTCCCGGCCTCGCTCTCCCACCAGGGCGATGACATTGAGGTCGGCTTTCATGTTACGGGCAATCATCCCCATGAGGGTGCTCTTGCCTACGCCGCTGCCGGCGAAGATGCCCATTCTCTGCCCTTTGCCGATGGTCAGCATCCCGTCGATGGCCTTGACCCCAAATTCCAGGGTATCATGAATCCGGGGACGGGCCAGGGGGTTGGATACCAAGCTATTCACCGATACCCGGGCGCAGTTGTCAACGGGTCCCAGCCCGTCGATGGGCTGGCCGATGGCGTTGATGACCCGGCCGATCAGGTTCTCTGAAATGCCGATGGTCAGGGCGGCACCGGTGGATTCCACCAGATTGCCGGAACTGATTCCCTCCGGATCTTCATAGGGCATCAGCAGGACTTTATTCCCCCGGAACCCGACCACTTCGGCTTCGATGTACCGGCCTCCCGGGGTGCTGTAAATCCGGCACAGGTCTCCCACTCGGCAGTCGGGGCCTACCGATTCGATCATCATGCCGATGACCTTGTCGATCTTCCCGTAATAGCGGTGGGTGTCCGTGTGTTGGATGATTCGGGTGTATTTATTCAAATCCATGGAGGATTCCTCATTTTTCCAGGGCCTGTTCCAGATGGGCCAGCTGAACGGGAATGCTGAGATCCACCACGCCGCTGCCGGTTTCCACCAGGATCAGGTCTTCTTCCTTGACGAATACGATGCTGGCGTTTTTGGAGAAGGTTTTCAGTCTCCGGGCCAGGGATTTATCCACTTTGAAATCCAGGGTCCGCTGATATTCGGAGATGACTACCTTGCACTTGCCTTCGTGCTCCGAAAGGACCTCTTCAATCATCTGTTCCAGGACGTCTTCTTCCAGTCGGGCGGTTTTTTTCATAATCTTCCGGGCGATTTCCATGGCCAGTCCGATCAGGGTCCGGTCTTCCTTCCGGTATTCCCGGCAACGTTCTTCCGCTACCAGATCCGCCAGCTGCTGGATCTCGTCCAGCTTTTCCTGGACGGCGATGAAGGCTTCATGGCCTCCCTCCACCAGTCCCCGGCGGTACCCTTCTTCAAAGCCCTGTTCCCGGGCCTGCTCCATGATTTCACGACTGGTCTTCATGGCGTTTTCGAGGATGGCATCGGCTCGTTTCCGGGCTTCTTGTTCCATCATTTCCGCCTTGATCCGGTTCTGGGTTTCCGGATTGACGGCAGGGTTTTCCTGCTTCACTCCGGGAGGCTGGGGCTGAATCTGAGGACGGACTGTCATCCCGCTGGCTTCCGGCGTCCGGATTTCGGCATCTTTATATCGGCTGTGATGACTGGTCGGATCCCGGTGGACCTGTTTTGCTTTCAATACGCTAGACAATCATATCATCCTTTCCGCCTTTGGAAATCACGATTTCCCCTTCTTCTTCCAGCCTTCTGATGACGGCTACGATTTTCTGCTGGGCTTCCTCTACATCACGAACCCGGATGTTATGCAGGTATTCCATCTCGCTCTTGACGGTTTCTCCCATACGCTGGGACATGTTTTCGAAGATGATGGCGGTGACTTCCTTGTTGGAGCCCTTGAGGGCGATGGCCATTTCCTTGGTATCCACTTCCCGGAGGAATCGCTGGATGGAAATGGGATCCAGTATGACGATATCTTCGAAGACGAACATCCTTTTCCGGATTTCTTCGGAAAGCTTGGGATCCTCCCGGTTCAGTTCGTCGAAGATGAATTTTTCTGTTCCCCGGTCGATGTTGTTCATGATTTCGGCAATGTAGTTGATGCCCCCCACTTCCAGCAGGTCTACGGAAACCACCGATTCGAACTTCCGCTCCAGAATGGCTTCCACCTGGCGGATGATCTCCGGGGAGGTCTTATCCATCCGGGCAATCCGTTCCACCACATCCACCCGGATGCTCTTGGGAAGCTCCGCAATAATGGAAGATGCCTGATCGGCACGGGCGTAGGACAGGACCAGGGCGATGGTCTGAGGATGTTCGTTGACGATCATGTTCATCAGGCTCTTGTAATCCGCCTTCCTTATGAACTCGAAGGCCTTGGTCCGAAGAGTTTTAGTGACCCGCTCTAAAAGGGCGTTTCCCTGCTGGACCCCGAAGGCTTTTTCCAGAACATTCTTGGCGTAGGTAAGCCCTCCGTCCATATATACCTTCTGGGCCACACAGAGGTTATAGAACTCGTCCAGGGCCTGGTCCGTATGTTCCGGCCGGACGGTTTCCTGACGGGTAATCTCGTAGGTGAGCTTTTCAATCTCTTCTTCCTGAAGATGCTTATAAATACTGGAAGCAACGTCTGCTCCAAGAGAAATGATGACTTGGGCAGCCTTCTGCTTCGACGTCAGTTCATCTCTTCCAACAGCCATAGTCTCCTCCTTCTCTGTATGGTTACAGCAATTCCTTTTTTATCCGTTGAATCTTAATCGTTTTCGTTTCTCAGCAGGGTCTTGATCATCTGGGCCACGATTTCCGGATTTTCTTTGGCAAAATCTTTAATTTCTTCCCTCTTCTTGTCGGGGACCGGAACGATGTGGGCGACTTCCTGTTCGGGGTGGCCGAAGATTTCATTCAAAATCTCTCCGTCCTCCTCTTTTCCCCTGCGAACCGGCAGGCCTCCACCGCTCTTCTTTTTCTTTTTCTTCATCAGGAGCAGTACCACCAGACCGATGATCAGCAGGAGCAGGACTCCTCCACCGATGGCCGCCAGAAGCCAGATGTTCAGGCCTTCCTCCGCCGCGGCCTCCCCTTCTCCATCGGTTCCGTCTCCGCCCTCGGTGCCGGAGAAACGGAAGTTCTGGACCGAAACGTTTTCTGCCGGAACTCCGGTGGCGTAGGCGATGAGCTGAGTGACGCTTTCCCGTTCGCCGGGATCAAAGGCAGTCTTGTTGATGGCGATACCGATGGAAATATTTTCAATGGTGGGGCCCGACTTCTGAATCTGGGATTTGGTCTGGCTCACCTGATATTTGGTGTACTCGCTGGTGGAGGTGCTGGAGCTTCCTGTTCCTCCCTCTCCTGCCGGGTATACCGGTACTTCCGCGTTGGAAGAGGTCCCGGCCACTCCCCCGTCTCCAGTACCGCTGGCTCCCGATTGCTCTTCGCTGGACTCTTCGCTGATGACCCCGGAGTTGTCTCCCTCCTCAGAAGGGATATAGAGGGTTTCTTCCCGAACCATCTGGTCGGTGTCCAGGGTGGCGGTGACGGATATTTTAAATTCGTCGCTCTGGTAGGGTCCCAGCAGGACGGTATTGATTTTCTTTCGAAGGTCGTTTTCGATTTCCCGGGTCACATTGATCTTGGCGTAATCCGGATCATTTTTCAGGACCGTTCCCGCCAGGTCATTTCCCTGACTGTCAGACAGAGCAATGTTGTCCACCGAGAGGCCCTGGACCGATTTGGCCACCAAGCTCTGGATTCCGGAAATCTGGCTCTGGCTCAGGACATTGCCTCCGCTCATGTGAATGATCACCGAGGCGGAGGGTTCTTCCTTATCCTGGAGATAAAAGACCTGATCATCGGGTACGGTGATGGTGACTACCGCGTCCTTGACCCCGTCCAGGGTCTTTATGCTGGCAGCGATCCGCTCCTGGAGCTGCATGTTCATGTACTGCTTCCGCTCATAATCGGTGGTCAGCATGCCGCTGTTTTCCTCAATGAGGTAATAGCTGAGGCCGCTCTTGGGGTAACCCTCTGTGGCCAGCTGCATCCGAACCCGGGATTCTTCCTCCTTGGGAACGAGAATAGCGTCCCCCCCTTCCAGGCGGACGTCCACATCCATATCCTGCAGCTTCGATAAAATCTCCGTTGCTTCCCGTTCCGTCAGGCCGTCAAAGATGGCCACGTAATCCTTGGAATTGAGGAGAATGGTGAAGGCTGCTGCAGCAATTAACGATAGTACGGCGCCGGCTACGACGATCCGCTTGACGATTCCCGGAGTTTTTTCCCAGAATTGCTTCAGCGGCGCCAGGGCGCTTTGAAACTGTTCATTCATACACGTTATTCTTTCACTAGTCAGATTTTGTCAACATGGGGTGATGGCCGGCCTCTCTGCAAGGGGCAGATGCCGGAGAAGAGGAGACTAGAGATTGGTTCTCATGATCTCGGAATAGGCCTCCAGGAACTTGTTTCTAAGCTGAACCATGGTCTGAAGGGCCACGTCGGCCTTGGCAGCGTTGATCATCAGGGTGTGCATGTCGTCCATGTTGCCGATGGACAGGTTGTAAGCATCCTCCTGGGTCACCGCTTCGGTGGCTTCGACGTTCTGAATGGCTTCCTGGAATAACTGGCTGAATCCCAGGGAATCCTGGGTAGCTTCGCCGCTTTCCGGCTTTTCCGAGCTGAGCTTCAGAGACTGAATACCGGTGGTATTCATACTGGAACTGATGGGAACGATAAACATAGGTCACCTCACTCATTACAATAACTTGATACAATCCACACAATCTACACATTTCAGGAGTTTTCCGGCACACAATTCCGAAATTCCCCGTTGGATCCATTTTTAGTTGAATTTCACCTTACCGTCCGATTTCCAGGGCTTTTAAGATCATTGCCTTGGTGGCATTAAAGGCGGTCACGTTGGCTTCATATGCCCGGCTGGCTGCCAGCATGTCCACCATTTCCTGGGCAGTGTTCACGTTGGGCATCTGGACGTATCCGTCGGCATCCGCATCGGGATGGCCCGGGTTGTAGACCGGCACCAGGTCCGAGGGGTCCTCCACCACCCTTTTCACCACCACTCCGCCGGCTGCCGAGTTTCCGGAGGCCTTGTTCAGCGCGTCCTGAAAGCTTCCCGGCTGACTCTGCAATACTACCATCTTTCTCCGGTAGGGGGTTCCGTCCTCCGTCCTGGTCACATCAGCGTTGGACAGATTCTGAGCGATGATGTCCATCCGGAATTTCTGGGCGGTGAGGCCGGTTCCGGAAATATTCAGTGATCGTAAAAAATCCATGGTTCACCTCTCGTTATTTCTTGCCTTCGCTGATGGCGTACCGCAGCCTGGCGTAGTAGTCGGTCATCCCCCGGGTGAGGAATTGGTACTGGATCTGGGTTTTGGCCAGTTCGATGTTTTCCAGTTCCATGTTGACGTTGTTGCCGTCCAGCCGTTCTGCAGTGTCCAGAGACTCCATGGCCCGGATGGGGGCCCGTCCTACCTGGTCCAGCAGAGCCTGCCTCCGCTCCGGCTGTTTCATCCCCGTTTCGGCTGTCCGAACCGCCTGACTCAGGGCTTCTTCGAAGGAAACCCGGACGGCTTTATAGCCCGGAGTCTCCTGGTTGGCGATGTTGGCGGATATGGCCTTCTGCCGCTGCCACACCCCGTCCAGGGCCCGCTGAAGGGTTGCTGTTGTCAGATTGCTGCCGATCATAGGTACCTCCCGGTGTTTGTAACTACTTTCATAACTTATAACCCCATATTTTAGTCGGGGTTTCATTTTTGGTTTCACTTTATTGCCGATGTTCCGATTCTACACGAAAAATCCATCGGATGCAAACTTCCCTTCTATATAAGAGCCAGATAATTATTTCATTAATTTTACATTTCGTCGAATTTTCAGAATAATTTCATTGACTATCAAAGTATTTTTAAAATTATGTCCACTTTCCGTTTCATAATGCGAATTTTTGATTCTGCGTCCAATTTCGACACTATTCGACCCAATTAAATATTTTTTTTGTCGTTTTTTAAAAATGAATAAAAATTTTTCTAAAGTTTTTTTTAAACTGTCCGATAAGTAGTACATGAAACTCTTAAAAGCCGCAGAAAATCATGGAATTCCAAAGGTTTATGCGATATAATCAACAGTAACGAAAACGGAAAGGAAGGAGTCTTTTATGGAAATTTCATTTGTCAATAAAAGCAAACTGATACAGCCTCAACAGCTGCAGGACCCGTCCAACGATCCGGCTAAAAATATCAGCACCGAGGAGAACAAGAAGTACACCCTGAAAAACAAGGTGGACAGCGCAGAAATCTCCAACAGCTATTCCGGCGCCTTTGATGACAAGAGGATTACCGTGGCCAAGTCCGCTATCCTTTATGATGTCTCCGTAGGCACCCAGGACAAGCGGATCGCCGAGCTGAAGGCCCAGATCGACAAGGGGGAGTATAACGTCCCTGCCAACCTCATCGCCGATGAGATGCTGAAATAGGACTGTAACACCGAAAACAGGAGTACCCATGACCAAGCAACCCAATCCCAGTGATTTTTCCAGAACCCTGGAAGAGTTCTATACTTACCTGCGCCAGCTTCTGGGCGTCTACGACCGACTGGTCCCCGTGCTGGAACAGGAACTGGATATCCTGATCCGGGAGGACCTTCCCGCCCTGGACGAAAACCTCAAAGCCCAGCAGGTCCTGGTGAGCCAGACCCGCAACTTCGACCAGACGGTAACCGGATATTATCAGAAACTGGGGATTCAGGGAGATACCCTGACCGAGTTTGCCCTGCAGCTCCAGCAGCCGGAGCAGCTCCGTTTTTTTGAGCTGCTGACCGAGTACGAAACCACCTTCCGGCAGATCAACTTCTACCGGGATAAATGCCGGAGCCTGCTTCAGACCCGGCTCCACCGGATCGACAAGGTCCTGTCCGCCCATTCCGTTCCCCGGGATAAAGCCACCTATGACCGGAACGCATCCGGCGTCCAGTCGGGCCTGCTGCCCCAGTCCTTCGAAAAAAAGGTCTGAGTCCGCCCCATTTTCAGGAACACCGGAAAAGGAGAAACACTATGAGACCCACCTTCCTGGCCTTTCAGACGGCCAGCCGGGCGCTGGCTGCCAGCAAAGCCCACATCGACATCACCGGTAACAACATTGCCAACGTCAACACTGAAGGATTCACCCGTCAGCGGGTGGACCTTTCTTCCATATCCTCCTCCAGCTACACCCAGCGGTATGCCGTTCCCGGCGCCACCATGGGCTACGGGGTGGAGGTCAGCGGCATCACCCAGACCCGGGATCCCTTTTTAGACTCCCGGTTCCGGACCCAGAACGCAGAGGCCGCACAGTACGACACCATCCTAAAGGGACTCAACGACCTGGAGGGAATCTTCGACGAAATCGAAAACGCCGGCCTGCAGAGCGAGATGTCCAATTTCATCAACCAGCTGCAGATCCTGTCCCAGTCTCCCACCAGCGCCGACTTCGCCCTGGTGGCCAGGACCGCCGCCCAGAAAGTGACCCAGATCCTGAACATCTACTCCCACCAGACGGAGCAGGTGCGGGAGCAGCAGATCTTCGATCTGGAAAACGTGGTCATCGACAACGACTTCAATACCACCGTAAAGGGAATCGCTTCCCTCAACCAGCAGATCCGGGAAGAAGTCACCCACGGCAACGTCCCCAATGAGCTTTACGACAAGCGAAATCTCCTGATTGATAAACTATCGGCTCTGGCTCCCATCCGGGTCACCACCCAGCCGGAAAAGATCTCCGAAGGGCTGACCATCGAGAACCTGAACATCTCTCTGGTGGACCCCACTTCGGGAACTACTATCGGCCTGGTCCAAAACGGTCTGTACAACACCCTGACCACCGCCGAAAAGGACGGGGAGCTGCGGATCCAGATCAACCAGAGCTTCGGCGATGCCCCCAAGGACATTACTGCCTACATCACCTCCGGTACCATCAAGGGCCACCTGGACCTGATCAACGGCAGGGGCGCCTACGCAACAGGAGCACAAAACACCTTCCGGGGCACTCTGTATTACAAAAGTGCCATGGACACATTCGCTGGCAATTTCGCCCAGCTGATGAATACCATCAACGATCCTCACAGTGCAGGAAATCTGGAGTTATTCGAGAGCAACGACGGGTCACCTATCACCTCTGGGAACATTCGGATATCCCAGGCCTGGATGGATGATCCCAATCATATTACAACCACCGATGTTATTCCTACTCCGGAGAATCCAACACCGGGTGGAGCCGACAACATTCTTCAGATGATTGCTGCCCTAAACGGCAAGATGGACTTCCGAATGGACCCCAAGAACCCGTTATCGCCGGTTCTATTCAGTGGCACCACTGGAGAGTATCTGTCCGGTCTGTCCGGAGAGCTGGCCCTGGATGTGGAACTGAACACGAATTTTTCCGATACGGCCAACAACGTTCTCTATACCCTGTCCACCTCCCGGGATGCCATCTCCGGTGTTTCCCTGGACGAGGAAGGCATCAACCTGATGGCCTATCAGAAATCCTATAACGCTGCTGCCCGTTACTTTACCGTCCTGGACGAAGCAGTGGACAAAATCATCAACGGCATGGGCATCGTCGGACGATAAACCCTTCCATCCCTGATCCAAAGGAGTAATAATCTATGCGTATCACCAACCGAATGATCACCTCCAAGTATGTCCGGTCCCTGAACCAGATTTCTTCAGATCTGAACCGGCTTAATAACAAGGTCACCTCCGGCCGGGCCTTCACCAAGGCTTCGGAGAACACCTCTGCCGCCATCCGGGCTTATCAGCTCCGGCGGGACATGAGCAAGTCGGAAGGGTTTATGGCCAACATCCAGCACGCAGAGACTACACTTAGAAATAGTGAGTCTTCCATCATGCATATCCAGGAACTGGTCCAGAACGCCCAGACCAAGATCATTCAGGGGGTCAACGGGACCCAGAGCGAAGGAGAACGAAAGATCATTGCCACCGAGCTTCGGAACATCCAGGATCAGATGCTGCAAACCTTAAATGGCAGTTCTTCTGATATGTACTATTTCGGGGGGACCAATACAACAGAGAAACCTTTTACTTTGGATTCAGCCACCGGAAAGCTGATGTACAACGGGAATCTGCTTGACGATCCTGCTCTGGATTCGGCAGCCCTGCTGGCAGATAGCCGTTTCGTGGATATCGGTCTGAACGTACGGGTGGATGCCAGTGGTGTCATTGACAACACCTCCGTATTTAAGTACTCCATCCCCGGCTTGCAAATTACCGGATACGGCACTGAGGAAATTAATGGCGAGGATGTATCCAGTAACTTGTATGATCTGATTGGCCGTATGGCCACGGAATTAGAAAGTGGCACTTATGACAGCGACATGGCTAACAAGCTACTTGGAAAGCTCCAGGAGACATCCCCCAAGGTGGTCCATGCCCTGACAGACGTGGGGGCCAAGACCTCCTATCTGGAGTTTATTACCGATCGATTGGAAACGAAAGAATTCAACGATCAGGAACGGCAGATGGAAATTGAAGCTGCCGACCCGGCCGAAACCATCATTTACTTTAAAAGTCAGGAGGCCGCCTACAACGCGGCCCTGCAGATGGGCACTAAGATCATCCAGCCCTCGATCTTTGATTATATGAATTAGCACTATCCGGTTCAGAAAGGAGAATCCCATGCAGCCCCTGCTTAAAATCGAAACCGTGCCGATTTCCATCGAGTACGTCGAAAAGCCAAAAAGCCATGGTCCTTCCCAGACTGCCCAGCTCCAGGTCAGCCGTTCCCCGGAGCAGCTGAACATCCGGAGCAACCCCATACCTTTTTCCATGGATCATGTGGAAATTTCTCCCCAGCTTCGGCAGGATGGACTGACTTATACCGCCACCGCAGGCTTTGAAGAAAATGGGGATCTTCGCCTCAACGTCCAGATGCCCGAAGGAACCTTTACCCCGGAAAACTATCAGCGGGTGGGCCGCAGCATCGATCAGATGGTGGGAAGCCTCTCCGGCAAATCCCAGGCCATGCCCTCCCAGTTTCAGATCCGTTTTGACCTTCAGGGGCTCAACCAGCAGCTGAAGAACACCGGAGCAGAAACGGGGCAGATGGATACCCGGTTTGATCCTCCCGACCTTGAGGTTAAGGTGGTTCAACGGCCCAAGGTTATCATCAAGTATGTGGGCGGCCCCATCTATATCCCCAAGAGCTCCGATCCCAATTATGAGCCCCCACCGGATCTCACTTTAGTCGGAGATGGAACAAATACTTTTGAAGCGAAAGCATGAGGAATCCCATGGACATCAATACCCGTGATTTTGGCACCGTCTCTGTAGAAGAGGACGCCCTCTATCACTTCCCAGAAGGCCTGTACGGCTTTGAAAATATTCAGGAATACTGCGTCTTTTCCCAAAGCTTTGATGAAGAGATCTCTTTCTTATATCTGCAAGCGAAGGATTCCCTGGATCCCTGCTTTCTGGTCTTTGAGCCCTGGGACCTTTATCCGAATTATGCCCCTTCCCTTTTGGAAGCCGATTTGAATGCTTTGGATGCCACAGGGCCGGAGGAACTGATCTTCCTGGCCATCACCACCATCGCCCCCAATCCGGAGGAGCTTTCCCTAAATGTGAAGAGCCCCGTGGTGCTGAACCCCAAGACTCGAACCGGCCGCCAGGTGATTTTAGAAAACCGGGATTACCCCATCCGATTCCAGCCCTTCCTGAATCCGGGAAAGGGGGAATAAACTATGCTCGTTATCAGCAGAAAAACAGGAGAAGGTCTTCAGATTGGAGACAACATCACCCTGCAGGTGGTCAGCGTCTCCGGAGACAAGGTTACGCTAGCTATTGATGCTCCCAAAGAAATCAAAATCATGCGGGATGAACTGATCCAGACCATCGAAGCCAACCAGTCCTCCAGCCAGATTCCGGCGGAAGGAAACTACAGTTCCCTGGCCCAGTTCATGAAATCGAAAAAAGTTTAGAAAAAAGATGAAAAACTTAAAAATACGACTAAAGAAAAGAATCGCCTGACCGATATATAGGACAAGGCGATTTTGCTTTATGTAAAAAAGGAAGCTGCTCAGCGTACGGGGGCCGCTTTCAAAACCAAAGTACGGGGCGGGAAGGATCCCATCCCTAAGTTTCAAGGAGGAACAACCATGAGAATTAACCACAATATCGCAGCACTGAACACCTACGGTAAACTGTCATCCAACCAGGCTACTACAGCCAAGTCCCTGGAAAAATTATCTTCCGGTCTGAGAATCAACCGAGCTGGTGATGACGCTGCAGGGCTGGCCATCTCCGAAAAAATGAGAGGACAAATACGAGGTCTCGATCAGGCATCCAGAAATGCCAACGATGGAATTTCCTTGATTCAGACTGCTGAAGGTGCTCTGAACGAAACCCAAAGCATCCTCCAGAGAATGAGAGAGCTTGCAGTTCAGTCCGCTACCGACACAAATACTGATGCAGACAGAGCGGAAATCCAGAAGGAATATTCCCAGTTAGTATCAGAAATCGACAGAATTGGTAATTCAACAGAATTCAATAAAAGGACACTACTGGATGGTAGCTCCGGCGTAAAGATCACTGCTGCAGGTTCTGGTGTTTCAAACCTTCAGGGCACTGCAGATACCAAGCAGGGAACAGTTTCACTTACCGCTGGTAACATTGATTTGGCAACGACCGCAGTTGTAGATGGTGGTAGCGCCGCTTTAATAGCAGAAGCAGATGCAGGACAACTTCTTAACGCAGCTACTACAATTGGTATCGGAGGCAACAACTATTCATTTACTACATCTGACTCGATTCAGGATGCATTGGATGCTATCAATGCCGACACCGCTTCTCACGGAGTAACAGCATCGTTTACTAGCGGTACCGGACTCGTGTTGACTGCAGAGGGTGCCGGTAGCGGCTATAGTGTAAACGTCACAGCTGCTGGTACTGGAGATTTCGCTCATGCTGACCTTGTAGTTGCTAATACAGCGGGCAGCGATGCTACTATAGGTGGTGATGAGTTAAACGGGTCATACGAAGCTGCCGGAAATCACATCAAAGTGACTAGCGGAGACTTTAAAGGTCTGGAATTTGATTTAGTAGCTGATGCGAATGAAACCATTACTATTGCAAGCAATAATTCACTGAAATTGCAGATTGGCGCTAATGCAAATCAGGACATGAGTGTAACCATTAACGACATGAGATCTTCAGCATTAGGAGTAGACGGTTTGAACCTGAGCACAAGACAAGGCGCGAATTCTGCATTGACTAAGCTTGATGATGCTCTTGCGAGCGTGTCCACAGAAAGAGCAAAACTTGGTGCTGTACAGAACCGATTAGAGCACACCATCAATAACCTGGGAACAACTTCAGAAAACTTAAGTGCATCTGAATCCCGAATCCGAGACGTAGATATGGCTCGAGAAATGATGGAGTTCACCAAGAACAACATCCTGTCTCAGGCCGCACAGGCTATGCTGGCTCAAGCCAATCAGCAGCCGCAAGGGGTACTTCAGTTATTACAATAACTTTAATGTACAATCTACACACACGAAAAAAACCACCAATGGTGGTTTTTTTCGTTGTTCGCAACTTTTGTCTTCCTTTATATACACAAGTTTTCACTTTTTCTCAGCAGCAAGTTCCATAATGGCGATATAGATATTCACCACGATCTGATACAGCTCCGGCGGAATCTCCTGCCCCGTCTCCAGCTTGGCTAATAGGGTAGCTGCCGTATCGTCCTGATAGATGGTAACCCCGTTTTCCATGGCCACCTGGAGGATCCGCTGGGCGATGGCACCGCTTCCGGCCGCCACCACCGTGGGGGCCGTATTTTTATCCGGTTCATACTTGAGGGCGGCTACCCGAAGCCGGTCATCTCTTCCCTTTTCCGTTGGAGCCTGAGCTTTAGATTTTGACATCGATGCCCACCCTCCTTTTCCGGACCTCCGGGAACCGCTCCCAGATGGATTTTTCTTCCTTATAGATCCCTACCTGATAAGAGGACAATCGGTATCCTTCTTCCTGAATCATCTGGCCAATTTCCCGTTTATGGGAAGAAAGGAGGGGAGCCAGATCTTCCGGGGCTTCCATGGTGATTTCGATGAACTGGTCTTTAGCAAGCAAGTCCACCTGGACGGGACCGAAATGTTCTCCGCTGACGGTGAACAGGATGTTTCTGGCCTGCTGAGCATTGCCCTTCCGGCCTGCCGCTTCCTTATCAATAAAAAATTCCACATAAGTATTTTGCTCCATCCACTGAATGGGGATGGTAAAGTTCAACTGAGGTACCGAGGGGCTTTCACTCTGAAGCAGGTAAAGAAGAAGATTGGTGGCCGGATTGGACGACTTGCCCCCTTCTGTCTTTTCCAGAGCCATGGTCAGGATCCTTGGGATATCCGGCAGTTCTTCTTCCCGGACCTCTTCTGGAGTCAATAGGGCTCCTGCCATCTCCTGCCTTCTTTCGCTGCCTTCCTTGAGGATGACTTGCTTCATCTCCTGTATTTCATCGGTCGAAAGATTGGTCAGTCGGCTGATTTCTTCTCCCAATCGAAGGATGGCTTCCTCCAATACTGGTGGCTGCCCTTGGTCCATCCGAACAATATAGTGGATGACGGACATCACCTTGTCGTAAATGGGGGCTTCCCCCTTATGGGTCCGAACGGTCTGGGTCAGCAGAGGAATCAACTCACTCTTCAGCAGTACCGGGAGGTTTTCCGCCGGCCCCTTATGAGTCAAGGGAAAGAGCTTCATGGTCTGAAGCTGACTTTCCAGGTTCTCCCGGCTTTTTTTCGGCAGCAGGTTCAGCAGATTCCGGACTTCCGTCTCCACCGCCAGGGCGGAGGCTTCCTGCTTGACAAAGCAGTCAAAGATCTTCAGGAAATTGCTCAGGGCTTCTTTCAAGGACGGCTGATCCGGCACCTTGGCCAGCACCCGGAGGCTGTCAAATATAGCCCCCTTAAACACGGTCTGGTTCTGGTCCTGTTTCATCAACTGTTCCAGGAATTGTTCAGGCTGGATAAAAAGACCCTGCCAGAGCCGGGACGTACCCGTTGCTTGGGCACCCTCTGCCTGGGACAGGGTTCGGATCAGTTTCTGCAAAGCTTCCGCCGTGGAGTTGGTCCCCTTCAGCAGGGGCTCCAGCATCTGCCGGTTCAGGTCCTTCAGGAACAGCTGACGATTTTTGTCCTCTTCTCCATCGATGGCCTTGACCGGTTTTTTCTCAGCCGGTTCTGCTCCCGTAATGTCAAATACCACATCCTTGGGGAGATTCTTAGGCAGATTTTCTACTTTATTCTTGGGGATCACCGGGGAGGTGATCTTTAAAATATCAACCAAGGCGTCACTCCTCTACGATCACAGGGTCTGGTTAACGGGTCTTGAGGGCCCGCAGCAGCTGGGTAGCGATGAGCACATCATTGAAGTTGGCTCCCTGGCAGGACCAGATCAGCTCCCGGACTTCCGGCCGGCCTTTTACCATCTCCAGGATTTCCCGGGTCTCTTCGCACAGTTCGATCACTGGGGGATCTGGTTTTTCTTTGGATTCTGATTCAAACAGCAGTTCCTTCATGGTGATGTCCAGCACCTGGCAGATCTGATTGAGACGGGTCAAGTCGATGGAGTTCTTTCCCGTTTCCCAGGCGGAAACGGAGCTGTGAGTCACATCCAGGGCTTCAGCAAATTCCTTCTGGGACATTTTCCTGAGTTTCCGGTACTTCTTGATATTGCATCTGGCAATGTCGTTGGTCGGCAATTCATTCACCTCCTGGCAGAATATTCCTCTTTTTCGTCATAATATTTGATTATATATTGAATTTTTGCGATTTGCAATTGCAATTCCTTACTTTTTTGAGAAAAGCAGATTTCTGCCTAATAATTCTCCTGCTCCAGCCGATAAAAGGTATAGAAGTTTTCAACAATAAAGGTAAAGGTGGAACGGTTATGAGCTATTTTGATTACGGAAATGATTCCATGCTTGAAATGTACTTATTTGAATCAACAACCCTGCTGGAGCAGCTGGAGGACATCCTCATCGACTCGGAAAAAGAGGAAAACCTGTCGGCCGAAAGCGTCAACGAGATCTTCCGAATCATGCATACCATCAAGGGCTCTTCGGCCATGATGGAGTTTGATTCGATTTCTCATGTTTCCCATAAATTGGAAGACCTGTTTTATTTCGTCCGGGACAAGGGGATGGACGAAGATTACTCCAGAGATCTCTTTGACCTGGTTCTCCGCGTCTCCGACTTCCTGAAACAGGAAGTGGATAAAATCCGAAACAGCCAGCAGCTGTCCCAAGGCAACCCCCTACTCATCGAAGAAATCCTGGATCTGCTCAACCGGATGCAGAATGGCGAAGGCGCGGAAGCACCAACTGTAGAAGTGCCAACTATCGAAGCAGTTCCGGAATCTGGCTCAAAAGAAGAACCAACTGTAAAAGCAGTTCCGGAATCTGGCGTAAAAGAAGCATCTGCCCCAGTGCCAGCTGTTGAAGTCCCGGCCGGAGAATTGGCGTCTCTAAATCTTCATGTTCGATTTGCCACCGGAAGCCAGATGGAAAACGTCCGGGCCCTGATGCTGATCAATAAGCTGGAGTCTGCCGGAAAGGTTCTGACTACCCTCCCCGCCGACGTCAGCAACAACAAGGATGCGGTCCGGCTCATACCGGAACACGGCTTCTATTGCTGTTTTGAGAGCACCCTGCCCCAGGAAGAAGTCGTCAAGCTGGCCAAGGGGACCCTGTCGGTGGAAACTGTGGCTATTGTAGACCAGATCCCTGAAGCTCTGGAATCCTCAGCGCCTGCTGCCCTCGAACCAGAGCCAGTTGCTCCTGCCCCCGATTCCACAAGCGAAGAAGTTTCTTCTGTAAAGGCTTCAGCCCTTTCTGTTTCAGCCGCCTCCCCGGAAGCCGACAAAAATGGTTCCAACAGTTCGGACAGCTATAAAAACAAGCCTGCCAAACAGAACCTGATCAACGTAGATCTCAACAAGCTGGATAACCTGATGGACCTGGTGGGGGAAATCGTCATCACCGAATCCATGGTTTCCGGCAACCCAGACCTGGCCGGACTGGAGTTGGAAAACTTCAACAGGGCTTCCCGTCAGCTTCGAAAGCTCACCGATGAGCTTCAGGATATGGTCATGTCAATCCGTATGGTGCCGATTTCGGCCACCTTCCAGAAGATGAAGCGAATCGTCCGGGATATGGGCAAGAAACTGGACAAGGAAGTGGATCTCCACCTGATCGGGGAAACCACCGAAGTGGATAAGACCATCATCGACGGCATCGCTGATCCCCTGATGCATTTAGTTCGAAATGCCATGGACCATGCCATTGAGGATAAAAAGGGACGTCGGGATGCCGGCAAGAGCCCCGTAGGCCAGATCGTCCTTTCCGCCCAGAACGTGGGGGGAGACATTATTATCTCCGTCAGCGACGACGGCAAGGGCCTGGATTCCGAAATGATTCTGGAAAAAGCCCGGGCCAAGAACCTGCTGACCAAGCCGGACAACGAATATTCGGAAAAAGAAATCTTCAACCTGCTGACCCTGCCCGGCTTCTCCACCAAGGAGGCTGTCACCGAATTTTCCGGCCGTGGTGTGGGCATGGACGTAGTGAAGAAGAATATTGAAAAAATCGGTGGTACCGTGACCATCGAAAGCGTCAAGGGTGTGGGAACCAACATCTACTTTAAGATCCCCCTGACTCTGGCCATCATCTCCAGCATGGACATCCGGGTGGGCAAGGACGTCTTCGTCATTCCCATCAACAACATCCGGGAATCCTTCAAGGCTGGTCCGGGACAGGTATTCCAAGATCCCGACGGCAATGAGATGATCATGATTCGGGGAGCCTGCTACCCCATCATCCGCCTCCATAAGATCTTCCAGTTGACCGATACCGTCACTCAGATTGAGGATGGAATCCTGCTGTTGGTAGATTCCGGCACCAGCCTGGCCTGCATCTTTGCCGATGAGCTCCTTGGGAAACACCAGGTAGTGGTCAAGCCTCTGCCCATCTACTTGAGCCGGTTTGACATCAGCAATTCCGGCCTGGCCGGGTGCACCATCATGGGAGACGGCAGCATGAGCCTGATTCTGGATATCCAGAACATCTTGGAACAACGATAAGGAGAATTTCCCAATGCTGACCATTAAAGATGATGAATTTCTATTCATCACCGACTATATCAAGTCCCATTACGGGGTGAATCTGACGAAAAAGCGGCCCCTCATCGAAGGCCGGCTGAGCAATCACGTCCGAGACCTGGGTTATGACAATTATATGGACTATTTCAAGGCCGCCATCAAGGACCCCACCGGGGATGCGGTTACGATGCTGATCAATAAGCTGACCACCAACCACACCTATTTTTTCCGGGAAAATGAACACTTTGAATTTTACCGGGATCGGGTCCTGCCCTGGGTGGACAAAGACCTCCGTTCTAAAGACCTCCGGGTCTGGAGCGCCGGCTGTTCCTCCGGTCAGGAACCCTATACCCTATCCATGATTACTTTAGAGTACCTGGGCAGTGATGCCTCCTCCTGGGACAGCACCATCCTGGCTTCCGATATTTCCAGCAAAGTGCTGAATACGGCTCGGGCAGGCGTCTATCACCGGGACGAACTGACCGATGTACCCCACAGCTGGATCCGGAAATATTTCCAGCCCCATCAGGAGGACAGCTATGCCGTTTCCGAAAGCCTGCGGAAAAACGTGGCCTACCGCCATTTCAACCTGCTGGACCCCTTTCAGTTCAAACGGCCTTTCCACACCATCTTCTGCCGGAATGTAATGATCTACTTTGACATTCCCACGAAGAATGATATCATCAACAAATTTTATGATGCCCTGATGCCGGGAGGATATTTCATGATCGGTCACAGCGAATCCCTGTCCTCCTGTACCCATAAGTTTAAGTACATCCGCCCTTCCATCTACCAGAAGGTCTGATTCATGGGCCGGAGGCCGTTTTTGCCCGCCATAAGAACCGAGGTGTTCTATGATCCGCCATCACTCTATTAAAACCAAACTGATTTTGTATATGCTGATCAGCATCCTCATCCCCATTTCCATCGGGATGACCTTGGTTCATTCCAAAGTGGAAGCCTGGTCTTATGAAAAAAGCCGGGAGGAAGCCTCCTGGCTTTTGGAGCAGACTTCTCACCGGGTGGATGAATCTCTTTTGAAGACGATGGACAGCACCGTCCGGCTGGTGGTTCAGGATCCGGATGTGCGTCAGGCGGAGAATCAATTGACCTCCTATGTAGATTTTCAAAACGGTGATTTTCTCTATACTCCCTCGGAAACAGAGCAAAAAATCCTTCATTTTTTCCGATCTATCCGGGAAATCAATCCCATGGTCACCATGGTTTCCATGGGTACCGAGGACGGAGGTTATGCCGAATATCCCCCTTTTTTTCCTTCATCATCCTACGATCCCCGTACCCGGGGATGGTACCAAAACGGCCTGACCGCTTCCGGTCCCATTCTTTCCACCCCCTATCAGACCCAAGTGACGAAAAATCTGGTCATCAGCATGGATCATCCAATCACCTGGGAAGGCAAGACCATCGGGGTAGCCAGCCTGACCGTCAGTTTGGAGAACCTTATGAAAGAGTTGTCCCGGATTTCCTATGGAGAAACAGGAGAGCTCTATCTGATGACGGGAGACCATATATTCATTTACAGCCCCAGTCATCCGGAATGGCAGATGAAATCTGCTCTGGATCCCGAAATTCCTAAATTTTTCCGAGAGATTTCCACCGGCTCCGACTCCTTTGAAACATCCATGGATGGAAAGGAACGGCTGGTGGCCACCTACACATCCCCGTACAGCAATTGGGGTTATGTGGGAATCATCGACCGGGAGGAAGTGATGGCCCAGGCCCGTCAGCTGAAGAATCTGCTCTTCACCGCCCTCCTGATTCCTCTGCTGCTGATGTTCCTGATGATCCTTCTCCTTTCCAACGACTTCATCCGCCCTCTCCGCAGGATCACCAGGACTATCAACCGGATGGCCGTCTTTGATTCAAACTTGATTCCAGAGGAAGATCTAGCCGGAATCCTTCCTAAACGAGGGGAAACCGGTGACGTGGCCAGAGCGCTGGTTGCTATGCATCAAAGCCATGCCCAGGCCAACGAAAGCATTCGCTACCTCATCGACAACGACGCCCTGACCAGTCTGCCCAATCGCCGCTTTTTCCATCAGAAACTGGAAGAAACCCTGGCATCCGGAGGGCGAGGTGCTGTTCTTCTGCTGGATCTGGACAATTTTAAAGGAATCAACGATTCCCGGGGGCATATCTTCGGTGACCGGGTTCTTCAGGCCATCGCCGACTCTTTAAAAAAATTCCTTTCTCCTGATATCTTCCTTTCCCGCTTTGGAGGCGACGAATTTTTGATCCTTTGTTCCTGCAGCGACAATTGCGAGGATCGACTGCCCGTTTTGCTGGAGCATATCAACCAGGAATTTTCCTCCCCCCTGATTCTGGACGGTCAGCCTGTTTCCATAAGATTCAGCATCGGGATTGCCCGGTTCCCTGAGGACAGCAAAGAAATGGAGCAGTTGATTACCTATGCGGACCTGGCTCTCTATCAGGTGAAACGAACCTCAAAAAACCACCATTGCTATTTCCATCCGGAGATGGCAGAGGATCTCCACCGACGAATCAGAATCCGGGAGCAAATTGAGAAGAATCTTGATTCAGGTGGGTTCTGGGTTCATTATCAGCCTCAGATCGGCCTCATCACCGGGGAAGTTGAAGGTTATGAAGCCCTGGCCCGGCTAAAGGACGGAAGTTTGTCCCCTTGCCAGTTCATTTCAGTGGCGGAAGAAACCGGTCTGATTCAGACCCTGGGCCGACAGATCACTAGCACGGCAGTGGAACAGCTGGCTAAGTGGAAGGCCGAGGGCCTCCCCTTGCTGCCTATCTCCATCAACTTTTCATCAGCCCAGCTTCAGGATGAGGGCTACGCCGCCTTTCTGCTGGATCAGCTCCGATTGCATCAAATTCCGCCCCAATGTATTATCATAGAGATCACCGAAAGCATTTTTCTGGAAAATCGGCGTCAGACTCTGGAATTTCTGGAAGGCCTTCGCAAGGAAGGGGTCCGGGTCGCCGTTGACGATTTTGGGACCGGCTATTCTTCCTTAAGTTACCTGACTTTTTTACCCCTGGATATACTGAAACTGGATTCGGTCCTTTGTCAGCGATTCCTGGAAATGGACAGCCCGGAAGCCATGGGCAGCCTGATCAAGCTGGCCCAGAGCCTTCACCTCCGGGTAATCGCCGAAGGCATCGAGGAGGAAGCTCAAGTTCAGAAGTTAAAAGTCGCCGGCTGCGATGCCATTCAGGGCTTCTACTTCGCTAAGCCCCTTCCTCCTGCTGAAGCAACGGAAAAAATCGGTGTAAAGTTTTTACTTCCTTAGCCGATAATATTACTATGGAAGAGAGGTGAATCAATATGTCCAGCGTTACATCCAGCACAACAAGCCCATTGAGCGCCAAAACAGGAATGGGTGGCCTGGTATCCGGTATGGATATCGATGAGCTGGTCAGCAGCCTGACCGCCACCAGTCGTGAAAAAATATTAAAGCAAGAACAAAATATACAGAAATATGAATGGAAACAGGAGTCTTATCGGACCATTTCCAAGGCCTTGAAGGAGTTTCAGACCAAGTACTTCGATCTGCTTTCCAAGACCAATCTCCGGAGCCCGGCTTTCTTCAAGACCGTGGCCAGCACCGCCACGTCCGATGCCGTATCGGTGTCTGCCAGTGCCAGTGCCACCGCCGGAACCATGGTGATCAACTCCATCACACAGCTTGCCACCAGCCAGAAGATCACCAGCAAGGTTCCCGCCTCCCAGGACCTGGTCGGAACGGCAGCCGTGACGGATCTGACTGCCCTGGAAACAAGTTTGAAGGGTAAATCCATCCTGATGAACCTGGACGGGCAAGCCCGAACCATTACCTTTGATCAGGACTTTTTCGATAGTCTGCCTAAGCTGCCAGAAGTAGCCGATCCCGAAGATTTTCGCAGCGCCCTGCAAGGGAAAATCGACTCCGCTTTTGGGGTGTCTGGGGATTCCGACCGGGTCATTGAGGTTGGCTTGTCGGCAGGAGACAACCTTTCCTTCACCGCTGCCGGTTCCACCCTGACTTTAAACGGAGTGGGAAGCGACACCACCGCTTTGGATGCTCTGGGCTTTACCAATGGCCAGTCCAACAAGCTCCGACTCAGTTCCACCTTACAGGATTTGAGCCTGGCTGCTCCCCTGGAATTGGCCTCCGGTACCCATCAATTTAAAATCAACGGCGTGGAGTTCTCCTTTTCCAAGGATGAAACCCTGTCTGCCGTCATCAACAGGATCAACGCCAGCGATGCCGGCGTCACCCTGTCCTATTCCTCCATCACCGACAAGTTCACCATGACCGCCAAAGCCACCGGCAGCGGCGATCGGATCGTTGTAAGTGAGACCAATGGGAACTTCTTGAGTGCCCTGGGTTTAACCGGAGCCAATTCTGATACTGTTGAGGGAAAGAACGCCATCCTGACCATCAACGGCCAGGAAGTGATCCGAACCTCTAATACCATCAACATTGACGGCATCGACCTGACCCTGAACAAAACTACGGGCGTGGGAGATTCCCCCATCACCGTCAACACGGTCAGCGATACCACCCAGCTGATGGAGCCGGTGAAGAAGTTCGTCGAGGATTATAACACTCTGATCGAAAGCCTGAACAAGGCGGTCAAGGAAACGGTTTACCGGGACTTCCCGCCCCTCTCTGACACACAAAAGGAGGAGATGAGCGAGGAGCAAATCAAGAAGTGGGAGGAAAAAGCCCGATCCGGCATGCTCCGGGGGGACTCTCTGGTGCGAGGCCTGGCCTCCAAGCTCCAGGAATCCATGGCAGCCATTACGGTCAATGGAGTTTCCTTATCCACCTTCGGCATTACTTCTGCTGGCTACAATGAAAACGGCAAGCTGAAGCTGGATGAAGAAAAGCTGCAGAAGGCTCTGACCGCCAATCCCCAGGGATTCCAGGACCTCTTCACTGCCGAGAAGGGATTATCCAACACCCTCAACGGATTCATCAGCGAAGCCATCAAAACCAACGGCCCTAAAGGGACCCGAGGCTATCTGACCGAAATGGCAGGGGTTTCCTCCACCACATCAGATACAGAGAATTCCCTGGCCGATAAGATTAAGGCTTCCAACGAGATGATCCGAAAATTGCAGGATCGATTAGAGAAAGAAGAAACCCGGCTCTGGAGCCGCTTCACCGCCATGGAAAAGGCCATCCAGCAGCTGAACAACCAAAGCTCCTATATCTCACAGTTCTCAGGGAATGCCGGCTACTAAGAGCTTATCCCGGAAAGGAATCATCTATGTACGCAATGCAGGCAAACGTCTTTCAACAGTATAAAAATCAGAGTCTGGAAACCCTGACCCCCGGCGAGATCGTCGTCAAACTCTTCGAGGAGGCTTCCAAGCAGATCAATATCGGCATCTTTGCCCTGGACAAGGGCGAGACACACCGGGCTTACAATGCGGTAGCCAAGGCACAGCGGGTCATCTATACCCTGAACACTTCCCTGGATATGAAATATGCCATCTCTCTGGAACTGCGGGACATGTACCTCTTCATGGAGCAGAAGCTGATCGAAGCCAACGGCAAGCAGGACACCCAGATGCTCAAGGATATATTAGGGCTGGTGGACGAACTGAAGGTCACCTTCCGCCAGGCAGAAAAATTGGCCCGAACGCAGAAATAGCATCCGTTGACCCTTCTAGGAGAATCATCATGACAGAAACTATCCATCCCAGCGCTGCGGGAGACGAACGTCTTCGGCTGCTGAAGGAGCTCCTTCGGTCCAGCGAAGAACTGTACAGCCAGGCCAGCCGCCCGGAACAGGCTTCCTCCCTTTTAGAGGAACGGGAACTCTTGATCCGGAATCTGCAGGAGTTGGACAGCCAGATTCAGCAGCGCTACTCCAAAGAGCAAATGGCTCCTTTCCAGCAGGAGGCCGAAGCCCTGATTCAGCTGATTCAGAAACTGGACCAGCAGACCCGGGACCTGATGACCACCGAAAAGGAAGAAATCCTCACCAGCATACGGTCCAACACCAGCCAGCAGAAACTGGCCGGATACACCCAGTCCGCCCCGCCTACGACCGGCAGCCGGCTGGATTACAAGAAATAGGCAATGCACGCATGAAAAAAGAAACCGAAAGATTCATTTTGAATTACCGGTTTCTTTTTGATTTAGAAATGATTCTTCCCCTTGTGATTGAAGCTCAATATATCTCTTACTCCGTACTTTCCAAGCTTCTTCTTGGGCTTATCCCCTTCTCCTTCCCCTTCTTCCGTCAGGAGGCCGGGTTGAGTATCCTGCCAGGGCTGGAGTCTGGACTGGGCGGCTTCCACCGTCTTATCCACCTCGTCCTTCTGGATGTTGGTGCAGGACCATCTGAGGGTCCAGGACAGGCTGCATTCTTCCTGGTCCTGTTCACACTGGGTCAGCAGCTTCTGCAGGGCTTTTTTCGAGGCTGCCAGCTTGGTTTCCGTAAAAAGGAGTACCAGAGTGTCCTCGGACCAGCGGGCCAGCAAATCGGTCCGCCGGATGTTCTTATTCAGAACTTCGGCCACATAGGACAGGGCTCCGTCCCGCCTTGTCTCCTGGGGGATTCCTCCTTCACATTCCAGGCCGGCTCCTTCCACCCGAATCAGCCCCAGGGAAAGAGGATTGCCGTAACGTTGGGACCGGAGGATTTCCCTCTCTGCCTGCTCCCGGAAGCCCCGATCGTTAAAGAGACCGGTCAGCAGATCGATTTTGTCAATGGCCTTCATCATCAGTTCTTCCCGGTTGAGCCGGGGCAGAGACTGGGCCATGTAGCGGAATTTGAGAATATTGGGTTTCAAGTCCCGGTAGCCCAGGCAGACCTTCCAGCCGGTGCCGTCGTAGGCCATATATTTCTGGGTAGTTTCCTCACTGACCTGGGAAGTAATCTGGTTCATTTCCCGGACTACTACGGAAAACTGGAGAATCAGCGGATAGACCTTTCCACCATATTCGCAATGTTCAAATCGCTTGAAAAAGGTAATGTGATAGGACCCCAGCCGGTAGATCTTGTTGACAGCATCCTTCCACTCGGCAAAATCGGTAAGGGGAACGTTGTTCCGGTCCATCTCCGTCAGCAGCATATAGGCCTGTTCCCAGGCTTCCTCAGCGGTCAGGCGGAAGAAGTTTTCCAAAATCCGGTTGGCTTCTTCCTGTTCCCGGATTTTTCGGTCCACCGGAGGCGGTGTCGGCTTTGGGGCAGGGGCCGGACGATAAGCCGGAGCTGAAGATGGGTTGGCAGAGGCATCCATTGCCGTTGCCGGGCCGTTGGCAGACCCGGGACGGGCCGAAAATCCTCCGTTGCTTCTGGCTGCCCGGATCAACTCCAGGTTGTATTGTTTCCGCTTCAAAGGTTCACTTAATACCCCGTAGGCCAAGTTGATTTCCATCATGTGCTCATTGGCCCGGGGGTGTTTGCTGATGTCCGGATGATACTTCTTGGAGAGGGCCCGGTAGGCCGCATCGATGATCTCCTGGGCTGCATCCGGATGAACCTGCAGCGTCTTATAATAATCTTGCTGATGCTTGACGTCATTCATAGGGCTTTATACAACCTCTACTATCGTAATATTGAGATAACGATAATCCGAAAGATCGATTTCATAGGGCTCCACGTCCCGGCCCTGCTCCTGATAAACCCGGATCCGAGGCCGCATGCAGAGTTCTTCGTAGTTTTCCATGACGATGGCCGTGTTGCCGTTGCTCAAAAGGACGGAAGATCCCACCGAATAGGGGGCGATTTTCCGGGCAAAGATCTGGACCAGCTCCGGATCGAAGAGGGTGCCGCTGGAGGCCATGATGTACTCCATGGCTTCTGCCGGAAGCAGACCCTTTCGGTAAGGCCGATCCGAGGTCAGTGCGTCGTAGACATCCACGATGCTGATGATCCGGCCGAATCGGGAGATCCGATTTTCCCGGATGTTGTTGGGATACCCGTTGCCATCAAAGCGCTCGTGGTGATCCAGGATGCCAAGCACCGAGATTTCCGACATCCCGTAGCCCCGCTTGATATGTTCGCACCCCAGCAGGGAATGCTTTTTCATTTCCTCAAACTCTTCCCGGTTCAGCTTTCCCGGCTTGTTCAGAATGTCCTTCTTGATAAAGACCTTTCCGATGTCATGAAGAAGAGCTGCGTAGCCCAGTTCACAAAGCTCCTGCCGCTCCATTCCCAGGGCGACCCCGATGACGATGGAAAGCACGGCCACGTTGACCGAGTGGTAATAGGTATAGTCATCAAAGACTTTCATATCCACCACATTGACCATCAGCTTTTCCCTGGACAAAATCTGTTCGATGATTTCCTCCACCATGGCTTTGGTGCTGACAATCTGCTTGTGGGAAGGTTTTCTTCCGTTTTCCGATTGGATGAACACATCCCGGATTCCCTTCACCGTCTTGGCTTTGATGGTTTCGCTGATCAGGTTCAGGACAGGGATATCCTTGGAAATATCGTCATCGATGTAGATTCCATTGTATTTCAGCCGCCGGATGGACTTTAAATAATCGTCGTTCAGCACCAGGCCTCCCGACAGCAGCAGTTCTCCGTAATTGTTGTACAGGTTATCGGCAAGGATCATCCCTTCCCGAAGACAGTTGGTCGGCACAAACCTCATAGGTCTCCAGTTCCTTTGCTTATATTTTTATTCATTTCCGTAAATCCTCAACGGCTTGCGCTTATGTTCACTGGTATCGTGATACCTCCGGATGATGGCAAGACCTTCCGGAGTAGCTTCTCCGGTCAGGATGTAGTTGTCGATTTCCTTATACGTGATTCCCATCTCCTGCTCGTCAGTCTGACCTTCGAACAGAGCGGCAGAGGGGGCTTTGGTCATAATAGCCTCCGGAGCTCCCAGGAATTCTAAAAATTCATAGGTCTCCCCTACTGTCAAATCCCCGATGGGGTTGAAATCGAAGGCTCCGTCTCCCCACTTGGTGAAGTAGCCCATGTAGATCTCGCTTCGGTTCCCTGTGCCGCACACCAGCATATTCTTGGTCTGGCCCAGGGCATAGAGGGTGGCCATCCGCAACCTCGGGTTGATGTTGGACAAGGCTTTCCCGGAGGGCTCCCAGGGCCCCAGGACCTTTTCAAACTGATTTTTGATATCCGTCAGATCCACGGTAATGGTCTCGATGCCAAACTTTTTTGCCACTTCCAGGGCGTCAACGGTGTCTTCCTCGTAATTCCTCTTGGATTGGCAGGGCATCAGCACTCCCAAGGTATTGTCGCAGGCTTTCTTACAGAGGATGCCGGCCAAAGCGCTGTCCTTTCCGCCGCTATTTCCGAAAATGATTCCGTCAGCATGGCTTTCCTCCAGAATATTCCGGATGAATCTTACTCGTTTTTCAAGTTCTACAGCGTAATCCCTCATTTTTTTCTCCTCTTCCCAAAAGTTAGACCTATAGAAAATTCTACCTTCCACGGTTGTCTTTGTCAACAATTCCCGATATAATAATCCCGTTAAGGCTTGAAATTTAACGGAGGTACCCATGAAATTCAAGAATGACCCTAAGGTTGTCTATATGTTGATCCTGATCCTTTCCGCTCTTTTCCTGCTGCTGGGATTTTTGCTCTTCCGACCTGCCGGGCCTGCCCTTTATTCTGACGAATATCACACCGCAATTGTTGCATCGGTGGGAGATATTTTGGAAGAAGAATCGGGCTATGACGGCACCGAAGCCGGAGAGCGGAATCAAACCGTCTATTTCCAGGCCACCCTGACCAGCGGGGGCAGGGAACTGAAGGGAATCACCGTGGAGGCCCAGCAATACATCAACTACGCCCTGTCCGTGGCACCGAAGCCGGTGGAAGAGGGAGACAAGATTCTCCTATACCGTTCCGGCCAGGATTCCAGCCAAGAATCCGGCCAGGCGGTTTGGCAGTACGCGGAAAAAAATCGGTTGGGAGCCATGCTCTTCATCATCGGCCTTTTTCTCTTTCTGATCCTCCTCATCGGTGGGCGAAAGGGTTTTTCCACCATCGTTGCCCTGATTTTTACGGTAGGAGTCATCTTTCTGGTCTATATCCCTTCCATTCTGAAAGGGTTCAACATCTACGCCGGAACGGTCATCATCTGCAGCTTTATCATCGTCATGAGCCTGCTGCTGCTGAACGGCATCAACCGCAAGACCCTCTGCGCCATCTTGGGGAATACCAGCGGCGTTCTGATTTCCGGCCTGCTGGCTCTGATCTTTAGCCAGTTTCTGGGCATTACCGGCGATGTGGAGGAGGATTACCTGATGCTGCTCCATTTAAGCGGTGGCGTCCGAATCGACCTGACGGCCATCGTCTGGGGCAGCGTCCTCATCGGTTCCCTGGGAGCCATCATGGACGTGGCCATGAGCATCGCTTCTGCCCTGCAGGAGCTGGCGGAGAACATGGAAAAAAGAAGCTTCTGGCGTCTTTTCCGCTCCGGGATGAACATCGGCCGGGATGCCATCGGCACCATGACCAACACCCTGATCCTGGCCTACATCGGCGGTTCCATGGCGACGGTCCTTCTTTTAATGGCCTACAACATGAATCCCCTGTACCTCTTCAACCTGGAAATGATCGTGGTGGAAGTGCTGCAGGCCGTGGTGGGCAGCATCGGCATCCTGCTGGCTGTACCGGCTACTGCTTTTTTCGCTTCCTATCTATATACCAGAAAGGAGCCTGATCATGAACATTAAACTGGAGGAATCCTTCCTCCGCTACCGGGAAGAACACCCCTTTGATTCCATAACTGTAACAGCAGCAACCTCCGGAGGAAGCTGCTGCCGCATCGTGGTCCCCAAGGTCCGTCCGGGAACGCCGGAGGGAAACCTGGGAAACTATCGGGTGGAAGAAGCAGAAGGCATCACCTTCTACATCACTGGGAATCTGGAACTGGGTCCGACCCTCACCTTCTCCCACCAACGTCTGTTGGGTCGGGATCTGTTGGAGATGCGGGGCTTTATCGTCCGCCATGCGTCCCAGGTTTAGGAAAAAACTTACGGGTAATCCATTTCTCCAGCTCCACTATCAAGAATGTTACCAGTCCTGCCCCTACCGGAATTGCCCAGCTTTCCAAACTGATGGGGGCGGTGGCAAAGAGCAGATTCATCACCGGCAAGTAGGTAAATAGCAGCTGGAAGACCAACAGGATGGCAATGACATACAGGACCACCCTGTTATTCAGAATGTCCCGGCCAAAGGCGGACTCGCCGATTTTCTTACAGTTCAGCAGGTAGAAAAGTTCACCCAGCACCAGGGTGTTGACGGCCACCGTTCGGGACCATTCCAGGCTGTATCCCTGATCCATATGGGCCATGAAAGAAAAGAGGGTAAAGGCCCCGACCAAAATCGACACAAATGCAATTCGGAAACCGAAGTATCGGCTGATGATCGGCTCATTGGGATCCCTTGGGGGCCGCAGCATGGCATTTTTTTCCATAGGTTCAAAGGACAGGGAAATTCCCAGGGTGACGGCCGTGATCATATTGACCCACAGGATCTGAGCCGGGGTAATGGGCATGGTAACCCCTAAAAACAGTGCCAGGATAATGGAGAGAGCTTCTGCGCCATTGGTGGGCAGGATAAAGAGCAAAGTCTTTTTCAAGTTGTCATAGATGGTCCTGCCTTCTTCTACCGCATGGATGATGGAGGCGAAATTATCGTCTACCAGAATCATATCGGAGGCATCCTTGGAAACCTGGGTACCCTTAATCCCCATGGCGATGCCCATGTCTGCCCGTTTAAGGGCAGGGGCATCGTTGACTCCGTCACCGGTCATGGCACTGACCATTCCCTTTTCCTGCAGAGCCCGGACGATCCGGAGCTTGTGCTCCGGCGTGGTTCTGGCAAAGATATGACAGTCGATGACTTTTTCCTTTAGTTCCTCATCCGTCAGCTGTTCGATTTCCGATCCGGTCATCGACAGGATCCCGTCTCCGATTCCGATCTCCTTGCCAATGCTCATGGCCGTTAGGGCATGGTCCCCGGTAATCATTTTTACCACGATTCCCGCCTTTTTACACTTTTCAACAGCCTGGATGGCTTCTTCCCGAGGCGGGTCGATGAGGCCAAAGATTCCGGTAAAAATCATGCCGTCCAGCAGGTCTTCGTGGGTGAGGGTTTCCTTGTCTCGATCCACTTCCTTAAAGGCCGTTCCCAGCATCCGCTGCCCCAGAGAGGCCCCTTCCTCAATCCGCTGATACCAGTATTCCGGTTTCACTTCCAGGGGCTGTTCCCCTTCCCACTGGGTTTCACAGAGGGCCAGGACCTTTTCTGGAGCTCCGTTGACAAAGATGTATCCCTTTCCATCGATTTCATAGAGGGTCGACATATATTTATAGTTGGAATCAAAGGGAATGGCCTCAATCCGCCGGGCTTCGGGGATTCCCTTCTCGCCGGCCGCCTTCATCTGAAGGACCTTCAGGGCTCCTTCTGTAGGAGCACCCACCAGATGCCAAGCGCCGTTCTCTTCGGTGATTTCTGAATCGTTGCAGAATCCGGCGGACCAGATCATGGGAAAAAGGTCTTCCTCCCCCATGGGATCCACTCTTTCACCATCCCGGAGGATCTGGCCTTCCGGCTGATATCCCGTCCCTTCCACCTCATACTTTTCCCGGGCAGTGAACAGGGCTACTACCGTCATTTCATTCTTGGTCAGGGTCCCGGTCTTATCGGAACAGATCACGGAAACGGATCCCAAGGTTTCCACCGATGGGAGCCTCCGGATGATGGCATTCCGCCGGGCCATTTTCTGAACCCCGATAGCCAGGGTGATGGTCATAATGGCCGGCAATCCTTCCGGAATAGCCGCTACGGCAATCCCAATAACTGTCAGAAACATTTCCCCTGCCGGTATGCCTCGGATGAAATATCCGAAAAAGAAGACCAGTAGCGAGGCCGCCACGATGATAAAGGACAGGATAATGCCAAACTGGTTGATTTTTCGGATCAGTGGAGTCATAGTCTCCTCCGTTTCCGTCATCAGCTGATTGATTTTCCCAAGCTCCGTACCGGTTCCGGTGGCTACTACAATACCGGTGGCTGAACCATTCCGGACACTGGTACCCATGTATACCATGGAAGTCCTGTCTGCCAGATCCGCCCCTTCCTTGACTGGGGCTTCGAATTTCATGACTTCTTCCGCCTCCCCAGTGAGGGACGCTTCTTCTACCCGCAGGTTGGCGCTGTTGGTAATCCGGATATCGGCGGGAACCTTATCTCCGGCTTTGAGAAATACCAGATCCCCCGGCACCAGCTCTCTGGCATTGATGGTCTTTTTCTTGGCCATCCGGATGACCGTAGCCGTTTCCGACATCATGCTACGGATACTTTCCAGGGCTTTTTCTGCTTTGCCTTCCTGAAAATATCCAATGACGGAGTTGATTACCACAACCCCCAGGATGACTCCGGTATCCACCCAATGTTCCATGAGCGCGGTGACCACAGAAGCCACAAGGAGAACATAAATCAGGGCGTTGTTGAACTGGGCCAGAAACATCATCAGCCGGCTCTTCTTTTTTGCTTCCGGCAGCTTATTCTCCCCAAAATGCTCCAGTCGCCGGGCCGCCTCCTCCGGTGGAAGGCCCTCTTCCGGCACACTCAGGCTGTCCCGGACTTCCGTCACCTCCAGGCTTTCCCAGTTTCTATCCAGCCGGATCTGCTCCATTTCTTTTCTTTCTTCCGTCATAGGGCTTGCTCCTTTCTTTTTCAAGGATATCGAATCCTATCTCTTCAGAATGTAAGCCTGGTCCTGGTGCCGAAGTCCTTTCGGCTGACCACTTCAATGGTCCCTCCGTGCCGTTCCACGATCCATTTCATGATGGAAAGCCCCAGCCCCGATCCGCCGGTGGCCCGTGCTCTGGATTCCTCCACTCGGTAGAACCGGTCGAAAATATAGGGGAGTTTTTCCGGATCGATGCCAATGCCCGTATCCTGAACCGTCAACCGAACCTTTTCCCCTTCCTTTTCCGCATAGATTCGGATTTCTCCTCCCTGGTCCGTATATTTGATGCTGTTGTCCACCAGAATCCGAAGGGCCTGCTTGATCAGCTGCCGGTCGGCTTCCATCATCACCGGTGGGGACTCCCTGGTAAGGAAGGTATGGTTGGGATCCACCATGCGGGCTTCTTGGGCCACTTCTTCCACCAGCTGGACCCCATCGAAGGTTTCCGGATACAGGGTCATGGTGTCGTTGTCTCCCCGGGCTAAAAACAGGAGTTGCTCCACCAGGTCTTTCATATTGTCCGATTCGCTGCGAATGGCAGAAATAGCCTCTTGCAGGGTTTCCGGGTCATCCTTTCCCCACCGGTCCAGCAGGCTGGCATAGCCCTGAATGACCGAAATAGGGGTTCTGAGCTCATGGGATGCATCGGAAACGAACCGTACCTGAAGCCGATAAGCTTCATCGATTCGGTTAAGCATGCTGTTAATGGCAGCGGCCAGATCGTCCAATTCCTTCTGACCCGTGTCCATCCGGATCCGTTGATCCAGGCGGCTGGCATCGATGCTGCTGATGGTGCCTGCCAGACTGCGGAGGCTTCTGGCCTTTTCCGCCAGATCCGTCAGGGGCTTCAGGGTTCGGGCTACATGGCGGCGGCCCCGCCGCCAGCTCTGAATAAGAAGCAGCAGTTCCAGCACCAGTAAGACCAGAAAAAGCCGGTTATATTGTTCCAGCTCCCGGACGGGGTAGGTGGTGACCACCATGCCGTCATCAAAGACCAGGAAATACCGAACTCCCCGCCACAGGGATCCGGGCAGGTCACTGAAATTTCCCGGCAGAAAATACCGCATCACTTCCCGGTTCTCCAGGGGAGAATCCGGCTGAATCCAGTCTGGAAGCGGAATGCCCCTCATTCCCGAAGAGGATATGGATTTTTCCTCGCTGACCTCCAGGGAGGGACTCAGAATGGCCGGATCACCGGCGGCCCGGGACCGAAGCAGGGCCGTTTGCTCTTCCGCTTCTCCCATGCTGTGGACGATCAGGCCCAGGACAATAAAAAGATTGAGGACCAGAAAAGCCCCCAAAAGCCCGAAAAAAATATGAAACTGCATGCGGGCCGACAGGGATATACGGCTTCCCTTACTGGTCCTGTTCTTCTCGGACGACATAGCCTACTCCTCGTATGGTATGGATGATTTTGATGCCAAAGGGTTCTTCCAGCTTCTGGCGCAGATAACGGACGTAGACGTCCACCACGTTGGTCTCTCCGGCATAATCGTAGCCCCAGATTTTCTCCAGGAGGGTATCCCGGCTGAGAACCAATCCCTTATTGCGCATTAAAAAGCAGAGCAGGTCGAATTCCCGTTTGGTCAATTCCACTGCCCTTTCGGAAACCAGAACCTCCCGGCTGGCTGCGTTCAGAGTGACGGGCCCTGCTGCCATGATGGATGCTTCATTTCTCACCGGTTCTTCCCCGGCATTTCGGCTCCGGCTCCGATGGATGGCCCGGATCCGGGCCAGCAGCTCTTCAATAGCGAAGGGCTTGGTGATGTAGTCATCGGCTCCGCCGTCCAATCCTGCCACCTTGTCCATGGTAGAATCCCGGGCAGTAAGGAGGATCACCGGAACCTGGCTGACCTGCCGAATCCGCCTCAGCACCTCCATGCCATTAAGCCCTGGAAGCATGAGATCCAGGGCTATCAGGTCATATTGATTTTCCAGGGCCATGGCCAGACCAGTCCGGCCGTCTAAGGCCTTGTCCACGTCATATCCCTCGAATTTCAGCTCCAGCTCGATGAACCGGGCTATTTTTTCTTCATCTTCAACGATCAGAATCCTCTGGGCCATTGGCCTCCTCCTGCTTACCACCGTTATTGCCGTTTGTTCTAGTCTTAACTTCCTTAGAGAAATCCTTTTTGATCCCTTCCGCCGCACTGGCCACATCGTCCATGACTTTGTTGACATTGACGGTGCCTACATCCGGCCCGTGAAAGGAATACCGGAAACTGAAGAACAGACCGACGATCATCAGGGGAATCACGAACCAGAAGGCGAAGATCAGCAGCAGCACCAGGATGGTCAGCGGTAGATCGATAATCTTTTCACCCTTTCGTTCCACGGCCATCACGTTGACATTGCCCTTGTGGATCAGGACGCCAAGCCATCGGAAGAATCGGCCTACCAGATCCGAGAAGGAGCTTCCCTGTCTTTTTTCCTTTTCATTCCCGTTACCGGCTTTCTGAGAAGCCTGTTCCTTTTCCGGCTCCTGAGTAACGACTCTGCCGCCGGACTGAGGACCTTTGGTCTTACCCTCTTTTTCCAGCAGAATCAATGCTTCCAGCAGGTCTCCTCCGGCTCTTTCCAAGGCATTTTTCGCTTCCTCATAGGTCACATCTGCATAGGTCCTTAATTTTTCTACTTGTTCCATGGTTATCATTTCAACATCCTCCTTTTGAATATCTTGTTTCTATCATATACCGGAAGTGTTGGATTCCAATTTGAGCAACATTAAAATCCGATTAGAATCAGGAAATCTTTCTCTCATTATAGCTACATCCCTTGTTTTTCAAGGATAGGATACCATTTGCGGTTGAATTTGTCTATAAAATGCTTTATATTAGTAATTGATATCAATTATAGCCTTTATCTCTGCAGGGGAATTATGGATAACATACGAAAAACCTATAAACTGCTGGTTCTCATCATTATCCTGGTAACCGGCATCGCCATCAGCGCCATTTATATGGTGACGATCCAGCGAATCGAGGACATCCACCAGGAAAGTACTGCCGCCACCATGGTCCAGGCTAAAAAAGATTTCCTTAAGGACAACGTGGACAACCTGATTCTGGCCATGGATACCCGCCGGGATACCTTGAAGAAGAATTATGAGGCCTATCTAATAAGGGTCCAGAATATTCTGGATGATTATCAGTTGCATAGTGCCCCACAGTTTCTGAATCATATTCAGGATTATTTTGAGGATCCGGCTAGAAAATCCGCTTTCGCGGTGATGGTTATTCAGCTTCCTCAGGAACAGGTGGTCTATCACAACAAAATCCCCAAAGACTTCCCGGTTCTCTCAGAGGAAGAACAGCAAAAATACCTGGACAGCCAATTGGTTGACTACTTTGAGACGGAATACGGCCCTTACCGGGTCTTGGTCGGAATTCCCCATACCACCATCGATGATACGGTAAAAGAGGAAATCTACCAGCAGATCCATAATTCCCACTATTCCCAGGATTCCTATTTCTGGGTCAATCAGGTGCTGAATTATGATGGCGGGAAGAATTACGCCATCCGGCTGATCCACCCCAACTTGAAGGACACGGAGGGAAGCTATCTTTCTACGTCAACCGAAGATGTTATGGGCAATACCCCTTACCTCACCGAGCTGGAGGGGGTCCGGGACCACGGCTCCATCTTCTACCAGTATCATTTCAAGAAACTGAGTTCGGAAGTGGTTTCGGAAAAGGTTGCCTATGCCCGCCTGTATCCGGATTATGACTGGATCATCGCCATGGGCATCCATCTGGATGACATCAATGCCTACGTGGAGGATACGGTTTCCAACAGCAAACGGGCTATCCTCCACACCATATTGAGCTCCCTCGCCGTGATTGCTTTTTTAATGCTGGTCGCAATGACAGCAGCCAGTCGAATGGAAAAGTGGTATTATAACCGGTCTTACAGACGTTTGGAAAAGGAGGCCTTTCGGGATTCCCTCACTGGTCTCTTGAACCGAAAAGCCGGTGAAAAGTTTCTCCACTCCGCCTTTGACAAATTCCGTTTAAGCGGCGTGGATACGGCAGTTCTGATGCTGGATCTGGATAACTTCAAGATGATCAACGACAACTGCGGCCATCAAAAGGGAGACGAAGTCCTGATCCAATTTTCACAGGCTATCAGCGCCAGCCTCCGCAGCACCGATGTGCTGGCCCGGTGGGGTGGGGAGGAGTTTCTGCTGATCTGTGAAGGACTCAAAAGGGAAGACACCAGTGGTTTTACCGACAAAATCCTGGAAGCTGCCCGCACCGTCACCTATTCTTGTTCGGAGAATCACTTTAGGACACTGACTACTTCCATTGGGCTTTCCTTTTTCCATCCTGTGGACAAAGGTCCGGAGGAAGCGATCCGGCGGGCCGACGAAGCCCTCTACGAGGCCAAAGCCAAGGGCAAGAATCAGTTCTCGGAAAAGTAAAATCGAAAACAATTTCCATTTAGTTGTAATTTTTAAGGGAGCAGCCTCAGCTGCTCCCTGGTTTTTTGTACTTTTAATATTTATCAAACTCGTTGTCATCCAACAGGATCCTGGGGCTGTCACTGAGGGCCGGTCCCGGCTGAGCCTTCCCGGTCAGCATTCGGGTTTCCCCACTGCCCAGAGCCTTGACGCTCTTGTTCACCTTGAAACGGCTCACCATTTCCTTCAGGAGCTCTGCCTGGCTGGACAGCTCTTCGCTGGCTGCGGCGCTCTCTTCGGCAGTAGCCGAGTTGTTCTGAACCACCTGGGAGACCTGCTCGATTCCCTTGTTAATCTGGGCGATGCCGGAAGCCTGTTCGTTGGAGGCTTCGGCGATTCCCTCCACCAGGTTAGCGGCTTTTTCCACGCCGCCCACGATCTCTTCCAGGGCGGAGGCGGTGGCATTGGCGATCCTCGTACCGTCCTGAACCTTCTGGATGGAGCCTTCGATCAGGTCCGTGGTCTCTCTTGCTGCTGCAGCGCTCCGGGCTGCCAGGTTCCGCACTTCTTCTGCCACTACTGCAAATCCCTTGCCGTGCTGGCCGGCTCTGGCTGCCTCCACGGCAGCATTCAGGGCCAGGATGTTGGTCTGGAAGGCGATGTCGTCGATGACCTTGATGATCTTGGAGATGTTGGCAGAGGACTCGTTGATGGCCTCCATGGAGGACAGCATCCCCTTCATCTGATCGTTGCCCTTTTCCGCGCTTTCCCGGGCCGTAGCCGCCAGTTGGCTGGCTTGCCCCGCATTCACCGCGTTCTGTTTGGTCTGGGAAGCGATCTCCGCGATGGAGGCGGTCAGTTCCTGGATGGAGCTGGCCTGCTCCGTGGAGCCCTGGGACAGGGCCTGGCTGCCGTCGGATACCTGCCGGGAGCCGGAGGCTACCTGGTCCGCCGCTTCTCCGATGTCCCCCATGACCTGGCTCAGGGAACCGATGATCTGGGTCAGGGAATCCTTGATTTCCGAGAAATCTCCCTTGTAGTCGACGGTGACGGACAGGTCCAGGTTTCCAGCGCTGATCTCCGACAGGATCCTGGAGATGTCGCTGACGTAGGTGCCCAGGTTCATCAGGGTGGTATTGAGGGCTTCCTTGATGACGGCATGGTCTCCCTGGTAGGAGCCCAGCATCATGACCTGCAGATTCCCTTCGGCCATGTATTTCAGGACTTCGGTGGCTTCCTTAATGGGTTCGATGACCGCATCCAGGGTTTCATTGACTCCTTCGACGATCCGCCGGAAGTCCCCCTGGTGCTTCGCCGCTTCTGCCCGGGTATCCAGCCGGCCTTCCACGGCGGCTCTTGCTAGCATCTGTACGTCGGCCATCATGGCCTGCAATGCTTCTGCGCTCTGGCTCAGGCTCAGATTGATCTTTTCAAAATTGGTTCGGATCTGCTGAGTATCCCCATCCCCTTCGGCGGTTTCCGGCTGGATGTCCAGGTCTCCGCTGGCGATCTTCTCCAGATTTCCGATGAGCCGTTCCACTTCTGCCGCCTGGTAGTCGGCCTGCTTTTCTGCCAGACGGGCTGCCTGCTTGACTTCTGTTTGATCCACCACCATTTCCATGGCACCGATGACGGCTCCGGTTTCATCCTTGACCGGCATCGCCGTATAGGAAACTTCCAGTACGATTCCTCCGACATGAGCTTTGGTCTCTGCCGTAACTTTCTGATCTTCCTTCATGGCGATTTCTGCCACATGGTGGCCTGCCTCGCTGTCATCGGTATGGATCAGTTTTCGGCAATCCTGACCGGTCAATTCTTCAGCACTCTGGTTCAGCAGATTCAGGATCGTATTGTTGCCATAACGGATGCCATATTCCCGGTCGATGATCATGACCGGCGCGGGGATCTCATCCAGATAACCTACCAGCACATCCAGGGTCCGGTTGACGCCAGCGATGATGGCAGCGAAATCCCCTCTGTGGAGGCTTTCGTCACTGCGGTTTCGCAGGTTCCCCCGGACGATAGCTGCCGACAACTGGTTCAGGTCGCCTACGATTCGGTTGACTGCATCGATACAAGTATTCAGATTGTTTTTAATAGTATTGAAGTCTCCGTTGTAGTCGTCGGTGATCTTTTCTGGGATATCCCCCTTGCTGATTCGGTCCACATAGTCGGCGGCTACATTCAGAGGTCCGATTACCGCATCCAGAGTGTGGTTGACCCCCAGGACGATTTCCCGGTAGCTGCCCTGGAAGGCATCTGCATTTCCCCGAGTTGCCAACCGGCCTTCGGCAGCCGCTCTGGTCAGGGTTTCGGTTTCTGACACCAAGCTCTGAAGGATCTGCACCACCGACCCCATGCTGATGGCCAGTACGTCATCCTGGGACTTGGGGACAATTTCCAAGTTCAGATCTCCTTCTGCTATACGCTGAGCAGCCTCTGCTTCTGTCCGTATATTCTCGATCATTGCCCCAAACGAATCCACCAGTTTACCGATTTCATCCCGTTTTTTTGTAATACCGGTAATGTCTACATTGATACTGCCGGTAGCCAGGGCGTCTGCCGCCTTGGAAAGTCGGACCAGCGGTTTGCTGATCTGCCCGCTGATGACCATGACAATCAAGGCCCCTGCCACTAAGGCAATCAGGGCAGTGAGGATCAATATATTTCTCAGTTGATTTACTTCCTGCAGGACTTCTGAAGTAATCATGCCAACGGCTACAATCCAGGGACTGCCCTCCACCGGAGCGAAGGCGATGATCTGATCATTTCCTTCATAGGCGTATTCACCGCTGCCCACCTGACCAGTAATCATTTTTTCTTCCATCAGTTTGGAAAGGGGAGCCAAACTGGGATCTTCCTGTCCAGCCTGGATGTAGTTGACCTGGCCTAACACCAAATCTTGGTTCCGATCCCCGATGGCCCTACCCTTGTTATCGATCATATAGGCGAATCCGGTTTCCCGATAACTGATGGACGCCATCGTATCACTGAGCATTATGCCATCCTTCTCACCAATGAGGATGCCAATCTGACTGCCTCCCTGCAGGATTGGGGCAGCAAAGAAGATTGCGGCTTCTCCTTTTTCCGTGTCGATCAACAGATCCGAAGAGGAGGGCTGACCTTGGAGGGCCTGCTTGTAAAAATCCATCTCCTTCAGATCCCCTCGGATATCCGGGGAAAGGATTCCGGTCTGCCCGCCGGACATATCGGTCAGGATATAGTTGCGGTAGCCGGCGCTGGTGGCTTCCGCAGTGAAAAAGGCTTTCAGGTCTTCCGGGGAAGGGGCTCCCGTCAGCTGCCTGCTTCGGCTCAGGGTGGAAATGTAGTTGATTTCCCCATCTCTCTTCGCCTGCACGTATTTGGCCTCTTCCTTGGCAATCTCGATCAGATCCCCGTGGGTGCTGTCGATGATGTTCCTGCCAACCGTGGTCACTGCCAGAGTAGCCAGCAGAATGTTGGATACGGCAATGACCAGAGTGAAGGTAATAATCAGCCTCATTTTGATAGATCGGTTCATGATGTTCATTAATATTGCTCCTTTTTAATTCCGATTCTTTTACGGGTCAAATGTAACCAGTTACATATTATATCGGCATTAGATTCAAAAACTTAATAGAAAAAGCACGATGAAACCATCGTGCTCTGCATTAAATTATTCTAAAATCAATCTGCAGGAGTTTACCCCTTGAATTTTTTCAGCATCCCAGCGGCCGCTTCCGGTTCCACCGGCGGGCTGAACAAATAGCCCTGGAGTAAATCGCATCCCTGGGATGCCAGCATCCGACTTTCTTCCTTATTTTCTATTCCCTCTGCCACCATCTCCATGCCCAGTCCGTGGGTCAGGTCAATTAAGCTTTTCAGGGCCTTTTCCTTTCCGAAAACCAGAATCCGGTCTTTCATCGTTTTGTCCAGCTTAATCTTGCTCACGGGCAGGTAAGTCAAGTAGTTGAGGGAAGAATATCCGGTACCGAAATCATCCAGGGCAATGGAGATTCCCCAATCCCGCAGGTGCTCCAACACCTGAATGTTCTCCTCGATTCCTTCCAGGAAAACGTTTTCTGTGATTTCCACTTCGATGAATTCGGTTGGGACCTGATTTCTTTCCAATTCCTGATGGAGCAGGGAAGCAAAGCTCTTTTCCCGAACCTGACGGGGAGATATGTTAATGGCCACTGGTTTAAGGGTCAGTCCTGACGCCTCCCACTCTTTAAGCTGCTTGACTGTCCTGCGGATGACCCACTCACCGACAGGCAGAATCAATCCGGAATCTTCGGCTACAGGAATAAATTCTCCAGGAGAAATGCTATTGTCTCCCATCCGCAGCAGGGCTTCAAAATAACGAAGTTCACCGGTATCTGCTGTCACCACCGGCTGATAAAGAAGGTAGAGGCCTTCTTCTTCCAGATTCTTGCGAAGCTGCCGCTCGATGTGGATCTTCCGTTCAAAATCCTGGAACATTTCTTCCCGGAACAGCTGACACTGATTCTTTCCAGCTCGCTTTGCCGTATACATGGCTATATCGGCCCTTATCATCAATTCTTCCATAGTCTGCCCATCCCGGGGGAATCGAACCACTCCAATACTGGCAGTGATATGATTCATCAGGTGTTCTACCTTTGTACCCATGGTCAGCTTTCGGCGGATTTCGTCAGTCTTTTCCTGAATCAGGTTCAGGTCCGGCTCTCCACGGTACAACAGCACAAATTCATCCCCGCCCAGTCGAAATACGATCCAATTACCCTGTGCTGATTCCAACAGCACATTAGCCACCTGTCGGAGGACATGATCCCCAAAAACGTGGCCTTGAGAATCGTTGATATCCTTGAAATCGTCAATATCCAGGAGCAGCATGGCACCCGGGTCCCCCGACTGGAAAACATCCCGCAGCACTTCTTCCATTTTACGGCGGTTATACAGTTCGGTAAGAGGATCCCTTTCAGCCATGAACTGAATGGTTTCTTCCTGCTTTTTAATTTCCTGATACTGCTCTTTCAGTCCTTTTTCACTGGCTACCAGTTGGTGAATGGTCGCCTCCAACTCATCGTTGGCATTTCTAAGCCTGGTGTTGGCCTCCCGAATGGTCTGCTGATTGTCCTGTAACTGATCCCGAACCGCAATCAATTGCCTAAGGGCAAAAAAAGCGGATGCGGAAAGAAGAAATCCGGCCATCAGAATGAAATAAAATAGGTCAGAGAATCCGTTCCAGCCTTCTCTGGGCATCCCATAGAGTTTCATGCTGGTATCATACAGCCGGACGGACTTGATAACCGGATCGGCCAGGGGTTCCTCTTGATTGGCCCAGACAGTTTTCAACTTGCCGCTCAGGGGATTGATAAAGGTCAGCTGGATCCAGTTTTTCTCATCCAGCTTCAGCATTCCGGTGGTCTCCAGAGCTGCATAATAGTCGAAGACGAAGGATACCTGTCCCCAGTATTCTCCCTCCACAATCAGGGGGCTCCGAACTACGATTCCCACACCACCCTGAATCAGCTCCACCGGGGCATCCATAATGGACTTCCTAGTATTTTTTGTGTAACGGATAAAGTTCCGCTGACCCTCTTCCAGGGCAAGATCCCTGCCGATGGCCAGGCGGTTCAGATTATAGGGGTAGACGTAGGTAATCGTGGTATCCTTCAGCAGCGCGATATTGGTCACGATATGATTCTGGGATTCGTACAGGCCTTTGGCGAAGGTTTCGTATTCTTTTTGAGTGAAATCCGGATGGAGCTCCACATAGGAAATAAGCCCTTTCAGGCCAAGGACCCGGGCTTCGATGATATTTTCCCAATTGCTTTTCACGACTTCCAGAGAATCCTCCAGATCCTGTTTCTGCTGGCTGACATTACTCCGATACTCAACAGAGGCTGTAAAGATTGTCACTGCCAAGACTATCAGGGCTACTGCCAGAGATATCAGGTTTTTTCTCAGGCCTCTGCTCAAACGATCACCCTATTTCATCGTTCTGACATAGTCACCGATCTTTTTGTCTTCGTTGGCGATGTGTTTCACCAGCCAGTCGATAACCATCTGATTAGCATTCATGATAACGGATATGTTACTTCCCGAATCAATATAATCCTTTTTTAGTTTATCCAGCTCACCGATGAACCCTCTATGCATGGTCTTTTGCTTTTCCAGTTCAGGGTAGCTGACGCTGGCCATATACTTTTCCTCATCAGCAAAGTGTTTTTTAGTATACTCGTCCAGAAATAAAAGCAGGGAAGCTATTTCTTCCTTGGCCTGGCCTTTCTTACCAGCATCAAAAAGCTGCCCGGCCTTTTCAAACATCAGCTGATGCTCCTGATCGATCAGTTCCACTCCTACGGATAATTCATCTGTCCACTTAATAGCCATTTTGATTCCTTTCTTCTTTCACTCGGATCGGTTGATTCTGAAAAGTTATACTTCTATTACTGATATCGGCAGTTCAGAGAATATCTTTAGAGATGGAGGAGAATCTTTTCGATTCGCTTTTCAGAGACCAGCAGAGTAGTAAGCTGAATGTCCTTATAGGTCGCCCGGCTTACCTGATCCTTCGGGGGTATATCCCCTCCCAGCAGGTGGATAAAAAAGCCATTAAGGGTCTCAAAATCTTCGGTAGGCAGCTCTACGTCCAGGATTCTCTCCAGTTCATAAAGGCTGATGGTTCCTTTGACTTCAAAGGTCTTGTCATCGATTCGAAGGATTTCATCATCCTCATCATCATCGTATTCGTCGGCGATATTCCCCAGAATTTCCTCAACCAGGTCCTCCATGGTGACGATTCCTGCCGTCCCCCCGTACTCGTCCACCACAATGGCCATATGGGTCCGGGCTTTCTGAAGATCTGAAAATATTTCATTGACTTTTTTGTGGATTGGGATGAAGGTAGGTTTCCTCAGGTAGGATTCCAGGGCAAACGGCTTATTCCCCTCTTTGGAAATCAGTGGGATAAGATCCTTGACATGAAGAATGCCGGATATCTGGTCGATGGTGTCGACATAGATGGGTATCCGGGAATAATGCTCTGCCTGGTTCAACTCCATCAAGTCCTCAAGGCTTGCGGTGACCGGCAGAGCTGCCAGCTCCATTCGGTGGGTCATGATGTCTTCTGCAGTCTTGTTATTGAATTCAAACACGTTGTTGATCATGGCCTTTTCATGCTGGTCGATGGCCCCTTTTTCTTCTCCCACGTCTACCATCATCCGGATTTCTTCCTCCGTCACATCATCGTCCACGGAATGAGGATCAATGCCAAAGAGACGAACAATCAAATTGGTCGACAGAGTCAGCAGTTTTACAAAGGGGCTGGTAACTTTGGATAAAAGGACCAGGGGTCCTACTACTTTATAGGCAATAGCTTCTGATTTTTTCATGGCCACCCGTTTTGGGACAAGTTCACCAAATACCAAGGTAAAATAGGAGAGAATCAAGGTAATCAGAACGACGATGATGGTCTTGAGCGTTTCCCCGGAAACAGCCATCTGATATTGATCCAGGTAGGCGGCCAGCGGGTCTGCAAAAGATTCTGCCGCAAAGGCACTAGCCAGGAATCCGGCCAGAGTGATGCCGATCTGGATGGTAGCCAGGAATCGGCTGGGCTCCTTCAGCAAGCCCTGAAGCTTTTGTGATTTACGATCCCCGGCTTCAGCCTGAATCCGAACCTTATTGTCATTAAGGGAAATCAAGGCAATTTCTGACGCAGCAAAAAAAGCATTGATGGCGATGAGAACAATCAACAGCATGATCTCAGTAGTCAATTTTAATTCCTCCTGTTCTTCCAGCCAGATCTAGGCTGCTCTCAGGGAGCCCTCTCCAGCCAACCAAAAAAAGACCAAATTCAGCATCTCCTCTTCGACGCTGACTCAGCCTGTTCTTAAAGATTTTTTGAATTTTATGTTTAATAAAAGGATCCACCGGAAACTCCGGGGCTCAGGGTCGTCTTCCATTTTAATTTACGTCTCCTTGTGGTATATTATAAAGGTAAGGGAATTAAAAAGTCAATACCGGCTGTACCGCAGAATCAAGGATAGAAAGAAGGAGTTCAGGATGAGACAACTGGATATGGATTTACTGAAAAGTCAGCTGGATGTGGATTTACTGAAAAGCCGCCTGGCAGGGCCCGTTCCTCTTCTCCTGTATTTCTCGGCGGAACCCTGTACCGTTTGCCACGCTATGCTGCCCAAACTTCAAAAGGCCCTCCTGGAAATGGACGGCGCTGAAGAAGACCGGGATTACCACCTGACAGTAATCGAGTCGGAAAAGCATCCGGAAATCTGCGGCCAGCTTCTGGTCTTTACCGTCCCCACCGTTTTAATTTTCTGGGAAGGGCGGGAGGTCCTCCGGGAAAGCCGCTTCATGGATCTGAATCAGATAACACGGATTTTGTCGCAGATCATCGAATCCCGTAGTTCCGGGCCTGGGTTCCAGGAAGAATAAAAGTGTTATAATAAAAAAGAAATAGAAAAGAAATAAACAGAAAGGTGGTGCCCATGATGAAGAACGATCACAAAGTCAAAGAATCCGGATTGACACCCATCGAAAAGGAACTAAGAGAGGCAGCCCAGGCAGCTAGCGGAGAATTGGAAATGGATCAATTGTTTTCGCCGGACTTTATGTCGGGCAACACCGAATACGCCACCTTTTCAGACTTTCTTTCTGCCGGAGGCTATGAGAACCGGACCCGGGAAGAATTTGATGCACTGCCTCCCGATGACGAGTTTGAAAAGCACATCCAAGTCCACACCGACTTCGACTCCTGGGAAGAGATGCAGCACTCCGCCACCGCTCTTTTCAACCGAAGAAAGGGCATTTTATAAAGGGATGCAGTACGGAAATATAGAAATTTAGCAGTATAACAATGAAGAAGGCCCCATTTTTAGGCCTTCTTTCTTATTATCCGGGTTATCCTGGATAAATTGGGGGCGACTGGGGCAAGCAGCCTCGGGAGTGAGCAACGGGATTAACCTTCTTCGTATTTCAGTTCATCGTTCCCATCCAGAGCTAAAATCTCATCTCCGAATTCTTTGTAGTATTCATAATTTCTGATTTCATCCAGTATAACGCAGGTGCACCCGACCATCAGTCCGGCCAGTGCCATAATCCCGAAATAAATAGGATAAAGGAACTCTTCCTCTATTCCACCTCCCATTATTCCACGGAAAAGGGGAATGCTTATTAAAGATCCGAATGTGAGCAGCAGCCAGAACGCAATCATGGTTATCAGGACAGGCTTAAAAGAAACTCCTTTATATCCCATCTTCTTCCGATGGGCCGCAGGGTAGATCAATTTGTTGGGATCGGTCTTCAGCACTTCACTGATTTGAAGAATCATTTCGATGTCCGGATTGGATTTGCCATTTTCCCAGTTGGATACGGTCTGCCGGGTCACATGTAGTTTTTCCGCCAGAGATTCCTGGGAAAGGTCTTCTTGGATCCTAGCTTTTTTAATGTTCATTCCAATGATAGTCATAGGAGCCCTCCTTCCTCACTTCATCTTACCGTTTCTCTTACCATGAGGCAAGCAAAGATTCTTTGCGGGCAACAATTTAGCTGCAGCCTCAAGGAACCAAGTTCCCAATTTCTACCTTTATAACGGAAAAGGTAAGGCCTTTTTCCTCGCAGTAATCTTTCACGGTCTGATTGGTCCGATAGTCATTTCCTCCAAGCACTTCTTCCAGTTGATCCTTGTTGATTCCCGAATCCAGAAGCTGCTGAAAAGTTGTATTCCCTGTCACCAGCTCTTTTTCTTCTTTTTCCACTCCGGGTTCTGAGTTTTCTTCTGATTCAGCAGGAGGGGTAATAATCTCCATTCCATTCAAATCAATCTGATGGGCAGAAAGCCATTCTTTCTGGGCTTCCGAAAGGCTTGCCCCGGATTTTAATAGCAGATCGACAGCACCCTTTGGCAGGATAGCGTCCCCAAGTTCATAGGGAAGCCCCTTAAATAGAGCAACAAAGGTCTGAACAGACTCGTTGCCGATTTCCATTTCCGGATACATTTCTTCCAGTACACCAATTTTTATAGCACCGCTGCCACTACTATTTTCAATACGGAACGCTTCATACAGCATCTTCAAATCCATGTCAAACAGTTCTGCCACGTCTTCAAAGGTATAGGAGCCCCTGATGTCAGCCGGATCATACTCGCCCTGGCTCACTCCCTCTTCATACCGGTTGGGAATTTTTTCACTGGTAGTTGTCCACAAATTCATGGCTGCTGTTGCGCCAATACCCCCGAACAGAATTCCTCCTATTAGCAAACCGACGAAAACAACCGGAATTTTTTTGCCCACCGTCACTGTATCTGCCACCGGACATTCTCTTTCGGAGGTACATTCGTAACAGCTGATGCACCGGGCATCCTTAACCCGTTCGCCGTCTTCCACTGGAATATTCATGGGGCAGGCCCGATTACACTTGCCACAGGACACACAGGTTTCCGGATTTCTCTTCACCGGAAACAAACGAATTTTGTTGCTCAGGCCTAAAAGGGCACCATAAGGGCAAAGGAATTTGCACCATGGCCGTTCAACAAAGAGGGATCCAATCAAAGTGGCCCCTAAAATAACTAGCGCAGGGACAGCTACTTCTCCTGACCAGAAGCTGAACAGGGCATAATAGGGATCAACTGACTGGAAAATTAAGGTTCCGGATCGAGCCGTTATATAAATGACCCAAAGCAGCACCCCATACCGAAAGAATCCTCCGATCTTCTCAACAGAAAGTGGCAGAAAACGGTTATATCTTTTTTTGAAAATTCTCTGCCCAATTTTTCCAATCCATTCCTGGACCGTTCCAAGGGGACAGACCCAGCCACAAAAGACTGGCCCGAAAAGGGCTGCCAATAGAAACACCAACGCCATAAGGATTACGGCGGATGAATGGATTTTCTGGATGAAATCTCCTACCGTCGCCAAGTTGTATAAGGTGACGACTCCACCAAAAGGGCAAATACCATGGATGGATGCCTGGGAGAGAAAGGGGATTTCTCTGCCGGACTCCGCCAAGGTATGATTGATAGATATCAGGGCAATAAGAATTAAAAAAAATACTTGAACGATCTTCCGGACATTCTTCTTCAGGGGTTTTTTCATGATTTCGTTCCTCCGCAACTTTTTTTGTTCATTATACGAAAAAATTGTGGCTGAATTGTGACAAAAAAAGAAGCCCGTCGGCTTCTCTTTCATACTTTCACATCCAGGGGCAGAGCCTTTTTTCCAGCAGGTCCACACCCTTGAAAATCAGGATTCCCATCAGACTCATAGCCAGGATGCCGGCAAACATCCCCACATAATCGGCCATGACCCAGGCGTTCATGATGAAGTAACCAATGCCAAAGGTGGTGGCAAAGTTCTCACTGAAGAAGAGGGTGGCGATGCTGACGCCTATGCTGACCCGCAGGGCTGACAGGATTTTCGGGAGCACTGCCGGGAGCACCAGCTCGGTATAGATCTGCCTTTGATTCAGCCCCAGAGAACGAACCGAATAGTGAAGTTCCTCCGGTATCTCCTTCACGCCGTCTCGCACGGCCAGAATAATCGGGAAGACGATGATGGCAATAATCAGGATGATTTTCGAAGCATCTCCGAGACCAAATAGGACCATAAAGAGAGGCAGGAAAGCTACTTTTGGGATGGGATAGAGAATATAGGTCATGGGAGACAGGATCCAGTCTGCCCTTTTGGAAAGTCCCATCCAGAGCCCCAGGGGCACCCCGATGAACATGGCAACAGCCATGGCTGCGGCAATCCGATACAGGCTGATGCCCATATGCAGCAGCAGAGCATCCGAAAGAAGCCGGAAAAAGGCTAAGGTCGTTTCCAGAGGTCCCGGCATGATTGGAGACGAAATCACCAAATGGAGCAGCTGCCAGAGGATCATAATCATTACAAGACCCGCTAGTGTTCTGCTTTGGAGAAGCTGTCTCAGGGGTTTCATATTTCCCACCTCCCCTCATCTAAAGTGGACTCAACATCTTCTTTCAGCCAACTTCGGACCTCCTGACAGATATGGTAATATTCCGGCCCGGATCGAATATCCTCATCGCCGAAATAGGGGTTTTCGATTATCTGCTTAATGCCTGCCCGTTCCATGATGACGATGGTCTGTCCCAGAAAGACGGCCTCTTCAATGCTATGGGTGATCAGCACCAGGGTGGTGGGATTTTTCAGGTACAAGCGGAGGATCAGATTTTGGATATGCTCCCGGGTCAAGGCATCTAAGGCAGAGGAAGCCTCATCCATCAGGAGCAGATCCGGTTCCAGCACCAGGGTCCTGGCAATGGACACCCGCTGTTTCTGACCGCCGGAGAGCTGGGATGGATACTTGTTCTGATGCTCCAGGATTCCCAATTCTTCCAGGATCGCCGATACCCGGCTGGTTATCTGTTCTTTCCCTACCCCCCTGGCTTTCAAGCCCAGGGCTACATTTTCCCGTGCGGTCTTCCAGGGCAGGAGGCCTCCGCTTTGGGAAATCACTCCGGTTTCCCTTCGGACGGAGCGGATTTCCTCTCCTTCAATCAATACCTTGCCGGAGTCAGGGGAAATCAGCCCTGCCATGGTGTAGAGGAGGGTGGTCTTGCCACAGCCGGATGGGCCGATGATGGCACAAGTTTTGTTCTTCTCAATATTCAACCGGATACCATCCAGTGCCGTCTCATGGCCGTAACGGACCGTCAAATCCAAAATGCGGATCATGATTCGGTGAACTTTCTTTCTGTCAGATTCGCCGGGGTGACGGTCAAGTCCTTTTTCATGGTTTCGGCAGTCCAGCGAATGACGTTCTCAATATAGGCGTCATCAGGAAGGGATGCTTTGGTGTATTCCGGCAACAGAATGTTGTCTTTGATGTCCGGATTCAGATTGGGGATTTTCGACATCAGGATGTCTCTGGCCAGAGCGGGGTCCTGGCTGATTGCCTCCACGGCCTGATCATAAGCCTGATGGAAAAGTCGAATGGCTTCCTCCTTTTCTGTCAAAGCTTTTCCGGTGAAAACAATCACATCCGGACAGAACCCGCTTGCCGGCTGATAAATATTCTTGGTCAGTCCATTGAGTTCACCCATGGAAGCCAGAGGTTCCGGGAAAAGCCCCATGTCCAGCTGACCGCTTCCGATGGCCGCCAGCCTGGCTGGTATATCGTTGATGAAGACCTTTTCAATATTATATTGGCCGCTCAGCCACTCATCGATCAGGAAGTTGGTGACACTGACTTCCATCATCCCCACCTTGATGTCCTTCTTTTCCGCTGCCCCCTCCTTGGAAAGCACCGGGAAAACCCCATTGGTCATGGTCGTCGCTTTGATGTCAAAGCCTCCATCCACATTGGTTGCAACCGCAATTAAATCGGTAATTGTTCCGTCGATGCTGCCGGTCTGCAGGGCACTCTGCCGATCCTGAGGGTTGTTGAACAGCTGCAATTCTACATCCAGCCCCAGCTCATCAAAAAATCCCATTTCCTCTGCCAAAAGCAGGGGCGCCGAATCTACTGCCGGCATGATGCCAACGGTCAGCGACAAGTCCTGAGTGTTTTCGGGATCTGGCTGCTCCTGGGGTTTGCTTTCCTGGGAACCGCATCCGGTTCCAAAGACTGCCAGGGTTGCGATCAATGTCATAAGCAATAATATTCTGGTCTTCCGTTTCATAAAATTATTTTCTCCTATCTCTTTTGTTTGCTATACATAATCAGAAGGGCATTTTATATGCCCTCCCAAAATTCTTATTAGCTAAATACCGCTTTTCTCAACAAGGTTATACCAATTAGTTAAGCCAAATCAAAACGATCAGCGTTCATCACCTTATTCCATGCAGCCACAAAGTCCTCGAGGAATTTTATCTGGGCATCGTCGCTTCCGTAAACCTCGGAAATGGCTCGCAGCTCCGAATGGGATCCGAAAATCAGGTCTACCCGGGTTCCGGTCCACTTCAGCTCTCTCGTTGCCCGGTCCCGACCTTCAAAGACATCTCTTTCCTCACTGACCGGTTTCCATTCCGTGTTCATATCCAGAATGTTTACAAAGAAATCATTGGTCAGGGCTCCCGATTTATCGGTGAATACCCCGTGGGTCATCTGCCGATAGTTGGCTCCCAAAACTCGCAAGCCTCCCACCAAGACCGTCATTTCAGGAGCGGTCAGGGTCAGCAGCTGAGCTTTGTCCACCAGCATTTCTTCTGCCGAAACGCTGTACTTGGTCTTCTGGTAGTTGCGGAATCCGTCTGCCTTCGGTTCCAGAACCTGGAAGGAAACCCCGTCGGTCTGCTCCTCCAGGGCATCGGTTCTGCCGGGGCTGAAGGGCACTTCAATATTGCTTCCTGCGTTTCTGGCTGCCTGCTCGATCGCGGCGCATCCGCCCAGAACGATCAAATCTGCCAGGGATACTTTCTTATTGCCGGACTGGGCTCCATTAAAGTCCGCCTGGATCTTTTCAAGAACCCCCAGGACTTTGCCCAGCTGTTCCGGTTCGTTAACTTCCCAGTTTTTCTGAGGCTCCAGCCGGATCCGGGCTCCGTTGGCCCCGCCCCGCTTATCCGATCCCCGGAAGGTGGAGGCAGAGGCCCAAGCCACGGACACCAGCTGGCTGACCGTCAAACCGGATTTCAGTATATCGCTTTTCAGTTCTTCGATGTCCTGGCTGTTGATCAGTTCATAATCCACCGGTGGCACCGGATCCTGCCAAATCAGATCTTCCTTGGGAACTTCCGGCCCCAAATATCTGGATTTTGGTCCCATATCCCGGTGGGTCAGCTTGAACCAGGCCCTGGCAAATGCATCGGCAAACTCTTCCGGATGATCCCGGTATCGTCGGGCAATGGGTCCATAAATGGGATCCATCCGCAGAGAAAGGTCCGCCGTCGTCATCATGGGAGCATGTTTTTTGTTGGGATCATGGGCATCCTCAACGGTGGTGAAGGCCTTCGGATCGGTGGGGACCCACTGATAGGCTCCTGCCGGGCTCTTAACCAGATTCCAGTCGTATTGGAAAAGGGTATTCAGGTAGCCCATGTCCCAAGTGGTTGGTTTGGGTTTCCACGCTCCTTCTATGCCACTGCCGATGGTGTGGCCCCCCTTGCCACTATGGAAGGTGCTCTTCCATCCCAGTCCCATGTCTTCAATGGGAGCGGCTTCCGGTTCCGGTCCCACATGGGTGGCCGGCCCGGCTCCATGGCACTTGCCAAAGGTATGGCCTCCGGCAATCAGGGCAACGGTCTCTTCGTCATTCATGGCCATCCGGGCAAAGGTTTCCCGGACGTCTTTTCCGGAGGCTACCGAATCCGGCATGCCACCTGGCCCTTCCGGATTGACATAAATCAGGCCCATCTGGACAGCAGCAAGGGGATTTTCCAGCTTCCGGTCTTCCGAATACCTTTTGTCTCCCAGCCATTCGGCCTCCGAACCCCAATAGACATCCTCCTGGGGCTCCCAGACGTCTTCTCTTCCGCCGCCAAAGCCGAAGGTCTCAAATCCCATGGATTCCAAAGCACAGTTTCCCGCCAGGATCATCAGGTCCGCCCAGGATATCTTTCTTCCGTATTTTTTCTTTACCGGCCAGAGCAGGCGCCTTGCCTTATCCAGGTTCACGTTGTCCGGCCAGCTGTTCAGGGGTGCAAACCGCTGGGTTCCGTCCGAAGCACCGCCCCGCCCGTCTCCCATCCGATAGGTACCGGCGCTGTGCCAGGCCATCCGGATAAACAGCGGTCCGTAGTGACCATAGTCCGCTGGCCACCAGTCCTTGGAATCCGTCATCAAATCGTACAGATCTTTTTTAACGGCAGCCAAATCCAGCTGTTTGAATTCTTCAGCGTAGTTAAAATCTTCCCCCATGGGGTTGCTCAGGGAAGAGTTCTGATGCAGGACCTTCAGGTTCAGCCGGTTGGGCCACCAGTCCTGATTCGTCGCACCACCGCCAGCCATGGGTTTACTGGTATGACCGGTTACCGGGCATTTCATTTCTTCCATCCTTGAATCCTCCTTTTCCCATTACCACTCTATCTTCTCTTGGAATTATCGGTTGTTGAAAAGTATTTCAGGCAGAATCTAGGTAGTCTAATTATACAAGATGTTCCCGCCGGCTTCAACCGGCTTTTGCCGTCTTCTTTTATCCATCATATGCTTGAAACCCTTAAATTACAACGAAAAAGCCCGTCTCCAAGGCGCCATATTGCGACAATTTCACCTAAAAAACAAGCCCCGTGACTGTTGGAGCTCGACTCCAATTGGCTCGAGTCGATATGGATCACAAAACAAATGAATGCCACCCAACCGAGTGGCATTCATTCTGATAGCGTAAAAGAGCTGCAGCTGTTTTCAAAGATTTGCAAGTTTCTTTTTTTCCAATACCCGTCCAATGATGCAAACGGTCGTTCCAACAACGAGGAACAAAATTCCGGCTATTCTGCAAAACTCCATCATCCCTTCGAAGTTACTGAAAAATCCGGTTTCGTAGGTTTCAAGATAATATTCAGGGCCCCATTCTCCTTCATAGAAACGCAACAAGACGGATCCCAAAAGGGCCGCGATACCGCAAAAGATGAAATATCGGCTGATTTCTATAACATCTCCTTGGGCCAGTCTTGTTTTCGGATTGAGGGGATACTTAACCGGATCCACTCGATACAATCCCCCATAGGCCCATTTACAGATTACATATCCTATCAGACTGATCATCAGCATCAGGAATCCGGCTATAAAATACTCTGTGCCATTCACATAAAGGGCGATGATTGATATCAGGAAGGGCAGTGCGGTCATCACATTGAAGCCTAATTTCCCTCCATGCATGACAAACAGCCCGTTTTCTACTCTTTCTTCAATGGGATATTTTTTACGCAGCCGCCTGGTGGCAATCGCAAGGGTCATGTATAGATACAACATCAACGGAGTGGTCGCCATGACAAGGGTTGTAAAATCCCATTGGCAGAGGAGGATGGTGAAGGCGGCCATTACCAGAATGCTGACAACCGGCACTCCTCTTTTTTTGCTCACTTTTACCATGAACCGGGGGAACAGGTAATCATCGGCCATAACAAAAAACCCTCTGGAGCCGGAAGCAATATAGGCATTAAAAATAGCACATTGAGACAGAATGGCAATCACTAAGAAAGCAAAACCAAAGGCCGGTCCAAGGTAGACAATCAGTACGTCCATATATCCCACGGCCCCAACGCCATCCGTTGCCCAATCTTCCCATTGACCCACCGATGCCAGTCCCGCCATGGTTGGCAGAAAATAACTGAGGGCAATAATAGGCATAGCAATCAGTAAGCCTTTTGGAATAACCTGTGGGTTTTCCACTTCTCCTGCCACATTGGACATGGTTTCATACCCGCAATACATCCAGATTGCGATGCAGATGGAACCGCCAATGCTGTCCAACCAGCTGGATTCTTCCGGAATGAAAGGAACAACCGGATTGTATTGCCAGTTGGCAAATCCAACAATAGTAACCACCGAAAAACCAACAATAATTGCTATGGAAAGAACGGTGCTGACTTTAGAAACTTCTTTGATTCCCAATAAATTGATCCCCGTAAAGATGCCAATCATCAACAGTTTGACAGCCATGTCAGCGGCGGGAGTCAGATGGAAGAATTTTTCCAGATATCCCGCCACCAGCACTACATACATGGCCTGCTGCAACCAGGTTCCTATGGTTCCCCAGAAGCCTACCTGCCATCCCCAGAATTCGCCCAGACCCTCTTTGGTCCAGACGTAGGCCCCCCCTTCCGAGGGAAGCACCGAACCTAATTCGGCTACCATTTCACTGATCGGAAGAGCCCAGAATATAGGAAACAGAATTAACATCAGTAAGGTTAAACCGGGACCACTGATGGGAATCATCTCCTCGATTCCGAAGGCGCCAGCGGCCACCAGACAGTAGATCATGAAGACAATACCCGGGGTGCCTATTTTGTATTTCTTAAGTCCAGCTACACCATCCAAATGTTTTTCAACCATCTTTCATCTCCTTACTCAGGCTGTTTTCACAGCGATTCCACTTTTTTAGAGGAGTGATTGTCAAATCCATTGATTTTCGTTACTTCTGCTCTTCTTTTCCGCTTGTCCTCCTTTTCCTTTTGAGATTTGGCAGCATCTTTGAATACTTGTGCCATGATTTTTTTATCGTTGACGGTTTTGTATTCGGAATCCATTTCGACGATTCCGTATTCAAAACCGGCTTCATCCATAATCTGGAGGTATGGGATCGGATCAAAGTATTCCGGTGAAAATACTCCGGCATCTTTCCAGATTCCCCGGCCAATCAGCTCGATTCCCACTGCTGCTCCGAATCCTGTCTGAGCCACGACTACCTGCATATTCCAGTTCTCCATGGCAATCTGATTGTCAAAGGGCTGATACATAAATACTTCTCTGGTTTTCCCATCTTTCAGTCCCTTGCAATGGATGCCCACGCACATTTTCCCGATCATTTCTTCCCCAAGGTCTGTTGGCTGGGGAGCACAGGCAGCAACCACATCTCTGGGGATTACCTTTACTCCATCCACCTCAACCGGCTGAAGGCTTCTTAAGCCCAGAGCATTGATGACTTTCAAGGCCTGCACCAGGTTATCGTCAAGGGCTATTTTATAGGTGCATCGCCGAAGGCCATATTTTTCAAGGTATCGCGGGATTGTGACCGTTTCCTCATGCTCGATTTTTACCAGAGTATTGGCACCGACCCCTGCCGGCATTTCAAAAACCTCTTCTCCGGCAAACGGGCGATCGACAATAAACCCGTAGTCCTTATTCCACTCAACGTTTGGGTTCATGCACTCATCCAGAACCGTCCACACATTGAATCCGAAGGCAATGTTGTCCTCCCCGGCTCCGGGGATCGTCAGATTCCCCCCATCCTTTACGTGAACCTCATAGAGCTCATCAAAAAGATATTCCGCTGCAAATTTTGCGAAGACGTTTACAACACCCGGGTCAATACCCAGGCAGATGCAGGCCATGTTTCCTCTTTCGGCCCAAGCCTCATGGCGGTCAAAGTTATATTTTGTCATGGGTTCCTTATAGCAATTCTCCAGCCCGATTCCATACTGCGGGGGGTCAAAAGGCACCGACCAGGTTCCCATATTGGCATATTTTGCTCCCGTTTGAAAAGCAGCATCAAAGATTTTATTGGAGACAAAGGGGGCTGCCGCATCCATGACAAAATCACAGTTGTGGTTCTTAATAAGGTCCATCAGGTCCTGCTGCTTATGGGCATCCACACATTCCGGTGTATAGCGGTCGCTGTCCATCAGATTATTGCATACAGTTCTGGCTCTTTCGATGTTGTAATCCGCAACCACCACATGCTCCAGCCACTCCCGTTTCCCGTCCCGGACTTCCAGTATCCGGAGTATGGACTCACCGACCGCACCTGCTCCTACTAATAACATTCTCATACTTTTCCTCCTTGCTTTTGGCGGCAGACAGTTTATTCTGTCTGCTAAATCTTACTCAGCAGATTGATGGAATCATTATTCCGGACAAAAAAAGAGCCCACACAAAGCACCTTTCAGTGCAATGTGTTGGCTCAAAAGAAAGCTAGTCCTGGACTCTCATTCTATCGCGACAACAATCGATTCCTTTTTCTAAATCAGGCACCTCATCCAGATTTGCCCGATCCACACTCCAACTTTATCACATTATTCAGAATATTGTCAATAATAATTTATCCATTTTTTTCTGGCAATCGGCTCGTACCGAAAGAAGACGGGCGGAAGCCCCCAAAACGGTGCCGATGCTTTCCTCCAGCTCTTCGGCGATGGATTCATAATATACTTTTCGGTACTGTTCCACAACTGTTTGGTTCTTTCTGTTTTCAGCAATGGTTTTTTCCATGGAAGTATAGGCATCCACCACGATGATTTCCATGGTATCTTCAAAAAAGAGCAGTTTCATGTCCTGGGGCCCTTTCCCGAGTCTGTTTTTCATGATTCGGAGAAACTCCCGCCGGATGCCTTCTTCAACGACCCCTAATCGGCTCTGCTGATCCAGCATCAGGCAGCCTTTCTGACCTTTATGGCTTTCATCAATGGCTTGAGCCATTTTCTCAAGCTTCATGACCAGTTCTTCCGTATCGATGGGCTTAATAATATAATAATCGATGCCGATGTCCATCGCGTTGATAACGGTGTTCACCTCACTGATGGTTGAGGTGATGAGCACCCGGCAATCTTTATGTTCTTCTTTGATTGCCTTGATCATCTCCAGACCGGATATCCCCGGCATGATAAGATCTGCAATCACAATATGGGGCCGGATTTCACGACTTTTTTCAATTCCTTCCTCTCCGGAGGCCGCCAGATAAATTTTACCCGCCCTATTTCGGAGGAATCTGGCCATAACGTCTCTGGTCGCCTCATCGTCCTCCACATAAAGAAGCCTTTTTCCGATTAATTCATTCATTTTCAGAACCTCCTGGAATGGTTATTCTGCAACAGACGCCATCAGCGGTATTGAAAATTTCGATACTGCCGTTAAAGTGCATCTCGATGATCTGCCTGGTCAGGTACAGTCCGATGCCCGTTCCCCCATCCTTTTCTTTCGTGGTAAAGTAAGGTTTAAAAAGCAAGGGGAGAACGTTTTCCGGAATGATTGGGCCCCGGTTGGCGATTTCGATTACCACAACATCCCGATCCCCATCCTGAACCCGCTTCATTTTTATGGCAATTTCCCGGATATCCATGGAAGCTTCCACAATTGCGTCTCTCGCATTGTTCAGAACATTAAAGATCCCCTGGCAAAATTCATTTCGGAACCCAAAGATACGAAGTCCCTCTGCCCTGTCAAATCGAACCGCTATCCGGTTCATCCGCAGGCTTTCGGCCATAAGTCCCAATGAAGTCTCCACTGCACTGCATGGATCAAAGGCTTCTTTTTTTCTCCCAGGCTTCAGGAAATCAGCGAAGTCATCCACCGTTCCTGACATGCTGATGATATAGGAACGCATATCCGCAAGGTATCGATCCATCACCTCTTCCGATAAAGATCCACTGTTGTAATCGTCTTTCAGATTCGACAGGGTAATATTCATGACATTTAAAGGCTGCTTCCACTGATGGGCAATGTTTCCCACCATCTCTCCAAGTTTTGCCTGTCTGGATTGGTGGAGCAGGATAATATCCTTCTGCTCATATTCCCTCATGATGGGTAGTACCGATTTTCTTGAAAGGTAGAAAAAGTAGAGAAAAACGGCGACTAGTATCAGAATACCCATTACATAGACCATCTTTTTAATCTGTTCCACTGGCTCCATCAGGCTCTTTTCGCTTTGAATGATGGCCAGATTCCACCCGTTGGATATTTTTCCGTAACTGGTCAGATATCGCTCTCCATCAATAATGGCATAGCTGATATTTTTGTTGCCGTTATCGCGTTCCGGCGGAACCAGTTTGATGCCCCCGGCGTTTTTCAAATCAAGGAATAATTCTTCCGGTTTACTGCCTACCAGATAGTTATAATCCCCGTCCATCAGAAATGCAGAGCCGCCCTCTAAAAGCTCCATGTTCCGTACAGAATCAAAGATGTCATCGGTGAAAATGTCCGTTCCGGCAACCCCGATCAGGTTTCCGTCTTTGTCGTAACAGGCTCTGGAGAAAGTCAAAGAATAATCATCGAGGTACCGGTCATACTCAACGCCGCTCCAATTTTTACCGTTTCGGAGGGCGCTGAAATAATACTCACTGTCTTCTTTCCCGTCAACCAACCAGTCCTCAATGGTGTTGTCAGCCTCCATATATTGAACATCCCCCAATCCGTTGCGCAGATACCAGACTTCATCGTTGGCTTTGCTTGTATCCGGATTAAAAGTAAAATACAAACTCTTAATCTCCTCCTGGGCCTCCATCGTCCTTCTGATGATGGTTTCCAGCAAGCGCTCCTTCTCTTCGAAGGACATTCGATTGTTTCCATATTGAGCCACAAGAAAAGTTTCTTCCGTGAACAAACTGACCAAATCGATGACGTTTTCATGGGCTTCTAATTGCTTGCTGAACTGAACCGCATACTTGCCCACGGCGTAGGAAATCTCCTTTTCTACTTCTTTGTGAAGAATCTCCCGGGTTTTGGTAATGGCTGCACCACTGACAAACAGGGTAATGACCATCGAGCAGACGATGATGGACAGGATAACCTTAAATATCACTTTCTTCATAAAACCTTATCCCTCTTTCCCCCAAAATAGCGAAAGCAATTCATATCGGCTCTTGGTCCCGGTTTTTCGAAAGATGTTGTTCAGATGTCGCTTTACTGTGTTTTCAGAAATAAATAAACATTTTCCGATTTCCGGATTGCTCAGTCCATTTAATACAGCTGCCGCCACTTCCAATTCCCGTTCCGTCAGCCCGCAATGCAGCCCTTTGCTCGCCAAATCCTGATCTGTGAAGACCGGTTCTAAAGGTCGGGAGCCAGATCCAGTACATATTCCCAGTGGATCTTTCTTGTAAAAAACCCAGATTACTGCTATGGAGTAGAAAATGAAGATGAGGACCATCGGATCAATATTCGTTGATTCCCTTGGGTCAATATTGCCACCGATGACTAAACTAAAATCCCAGATCAGGATCCATATTTCATAGAGAGCCAGCAAGCCGCTGATGAGGATCACCCCTCTTTTTTTCTCTCCTGCTTCCATGTACCGGAGGCTGGTTAACAGATATCGGCATGCCAAATAAATGATCCAGATGGCAAAGCAAAGGTTCAGGAGTACCATCAGGACCTTAGCCGCTTCAGAATCCATGGCATAACTGCCCGTTTCCGGCCGAAAGTCCCCAAAAAAACCGCCCAGCAGTTCCATCGTTGTACCATAAGCGGCAATCAGGAAAAATACAAATCGTTGAGGGAATTTATAAGAGGCCAGTTCGGACAGGAGCAACAGCCAAAAAAAGACAAACAGGTAATAGCAGACATTAACCCCCAGCATGAGGAGACGGAAAGCAAATACCGCCTCCTCATCCGGGAAAACAATAACAAGAATCCACTCAAGCGTAAGATAGAACAGAATCAGAAATCCCAATATCAGGAATAGCCGATTTTCCTCGATTCTTTGGTTCAAGTAGGTTATGAGATTTAAATTAATCAGTACGACCCCAAGCACGAAAGCCACAGCGTACATCGGCACGATTAGATCTCCAATCAAATTGCACTCCTTTTAACCGAATGGGATTGGTAAAAGTATAACACATTAAGATTCCCGCCGTCACTGATTATTCTTTTCCGTCAAAGACGATCTTCCCATCAAACACAGAGAGAATCGGCGTGATTTCTGAAATCGATTCCATGTCCAGCTGATGGAGGTTTTCAGAAAAGGCGATGATGTCCGCTTTCTTTCCGACTTCAATGCTTCCGGTTTCCTGCTCCATAAAGTTGGCATAAGCCCCGTTCCAGGTTGATGCTTTAATAATTTCATCCAGACTCAGCCGCTCATCAAAGGGAGGCAGTGGCCCATTGACTCCTTCGGTAATCGGGAAATTGATGTCCGTGGTTCGAACGATGTCTTTTGCAAATTCTCCATACCCCATTTCAATGACTTTCTGGGGGACCGTTCTGGTCATGGCGCTATAAAACAGCCAGCCGGGATCGGGCTCCGTAACAAAGAAGTCGCTGTGGACTCCCGTATTGATTCCTCTCTCCATCAGGGACTTGGCAGGATACATTTGGTTCACTCTATCTTTGCCCAGCATCGGGTAATAGAGATCCCAGTAGTAGTCGTCCATATTCATCCAGTAGGGGGCAATGATGGCGTTCATGTTTAACGCCGCCATCCTTTCTGCATCTCTATCCGAAAGAAGCTGAACATGGGCAAAGGTATGGCGGCTGTCCCTTTCGCCATTAGCCGCTGCCGCTTTTTCTAATGCAGTCAGGGCATAGTCGGCCGCCGCATCGCCAATCTGGTGAATATGCAGTTGGAACCCGGCTTTATCGATTTTGGTGAAAAGATCGGTCAGCTCCTGGTCATCCCAGACTTTGATTCCTCTCCAGCCGTCATCTCTGTTTTGATATGGTTCAGACAGATACCCGGTTTCTTCTTCTATGACCTGGTCTGCGAAGAATTTAAAAGCATTCACCTGAAAATAAGGGGTGTGGAATCCTTTGGACAATTCTATGGCCTTGTTGATGTTTTCTTCATAGTTGTCGGCTCCCATCTCCGGATTCATGTACCAGGCTCCTCGGATTCGCAGGGTCAGCTGCCCCGACTCGGCAAGCTCCTGGTATGCATTGTAGTAATTCGGGTTATCGATTGGTATCATGGCGTCAAATATGGTGGTCAGGCCAACGCTGTTGAACCATTCCTGGAGCCACAGAATCGCCTCTTTGTATTCCTCTTTGGTATATTCCGGATGAAGTCCAGCCACCAATTCCATCGCCGACTCCTGCAATAACCCAGAAGGTTCACCCGTTGCCGGATCCCGCTGTATCACTCCGCCCTCCGGATTCGGTGTATCCTTGGTGATACCGGCAATTTCCAGGGCTTTGGAATTTACCCAGCGAGAATGACCATCAACGGAGGTTAGAATGAGGGGTTTGTCCGTTGAAATTTCATCCAGCATCTCTTTCCGGGGACCGACGCTGTCAAAAACGGACCGCATGAATCCGGCACCGGAGTACACTTCCTGATCCGGATGGGCTTCAACAAAATCACGGATTACTTCTATATAGGTGTCTATATCAGCCGTTACCCCATGAAGACTGATTTCATAGAGGTAGGTGGCTGCGCTCATTGCCGGATGCATGTGGCAATCGGTTAATCCCGGCAGGACAGTGCCCCCTTCCATGTCCAAAATCCTGGTGTCCTCACCGACATACTGTTCCAGGCCTGCTGCATCACCAACATAAATGATCTCCTCTCCCTTGACTGCCACGGCCTCTGCAACGGTTCCTTCTGGATCAACAGTTTGAACCGCAGCATTGGTGATGACCAGATCCGCCTTTTCTACTGCACCGCCACCGCAGCCTGCCATGGCAATGACGGCAGCGATCAGGAGCATTGCAACAAAGGTCAACCGCAATTTTCTTTTCATACATTTCCTCCTTCTACAACATGAATGAGACAACGATTATGTCCATTTTTCCTTTTCTGCGAAAGACTGTAAATAGCACAATGGTGTTATATTGATTGGCCCATTAAAAAAAGAATACGAAAAAAGAGGCCACTTGGGGCCTCTTCGTCTCTTAGCCAGCGTGTCAATCTATAAATTTCCTGCACAACTCTTTCACTTCATCCGTATGTCCTAAAAGCACATGGCCCCCTGATTCAAATGTTACCAAACGGGATCCATGGATTCTCCCGGAAAGGTATTCGCTCCAGCTGTGGGGCGCCAGATTGTCATCCTTGGCGCTGATGACCCGAGTCGGCACATCAATGCTCTCCAAGTCCATTTCATTCAACTGGGATATATTTTTAGAGTCATTGAGCCAGCCGGCATATCGTTTGGATACAGGAAGAAAGGTTCTGGATACTGCATCAACAAATTCCAGTTCTTCCTGGTCGATTTGAGAGGTCAGTTCCTTGCTGGCTCCGAAAAGACTGTTAATCGTGGTTGGAGAAAGCTTATAAATACACCAGAACAGGTAGTCATTATTCAACACGGTCTCATAGACAATTTCCGGCACGGGCAGGCTTTGGGGTTCGGATAAGGCTTTTGGCACATAGGTGATGCTGGATATCAGAATCAGCCTTTCAGTCTTATCCGGATGATTGATAGCAAACAGGGTTGCTGGTAAGCTTCCCGCCGACATCCCGGCAACCACAACCTCCTCCAGCTCCAGCTGCTCAATCAGATATGCATAGCTTTCCGCCTGCTTCTCAAAGCTAGGATCAGCAGGCATCTCCGAATTTAAATAGCCGAATCTGGAAGGGATAATAACCCGATATACATCTCCAATCAGTTTTCGGGCCATTAAAAGGCCATGGTCATGACCTCCCATGGTTCCATGGGACAGCAGAATTGGCTTTCCTTCACCGAGGTCCAGATACTCGATGGTCCCATAGGGAGAATCCATTTTATTGGCACCATTCTCCATAAAAAGTTTTACTTCCTTCATATCCTGGTAGTAGAAGGGGATCGAAGAAAGAATGGCTGAAACAATCAGCACCACCACAACTATCAAAACCTTGGATGTCCTTTTCAACTTAAACATTTTCCTTACCCCTTATTTACTGAACTTCATGGTCATGATAAAATAACCGACCATGAGAAGGGCCGAAATCCCGCCGGATATCATATGAAATTTCAAGGATCCTGGATCGGTTATATGATTGGTTTTGATCCACATTCCGCAAATGATGGTTGTCGCCGTCATTAAGAGCATCATCGAGCCTGCTAAAATTTTTATCGTATTCATTTTTTATCTTTTTTCCTTTCTTAACGCTGACTGCCAGTCATTAAATGGTCAATCAGCATATCGATATAATTGTTTCTTTGTCCGGCATCTCGCAGATCAATGCCGCTGTATAAATGAAAAGCCCCCGGATTCAGACTGGCGATCTGGATGGGTAGTAAAATCTGGAGGGCAATGATTCTTATCTGAAATTCATCCTTGTCGGGGAATACTTCTTTTAGCCTTGGAATCAGCATCATGGCCGCCCCCAGGTCTCCTTCCAGAAGAGTGTGGGCAATCAGGTAATGGACATATTTGTTGTGCTTTTCCCCAAACCCATACAATGCTTTCAGCATTTCCTTCAGCCGATTTGCAGGGTCCAAATCCCCATCGGATTCCTGGCTTAAATAATCAGAAACCAGGTTTGCCATTACTTCGCCAACAACCAGACTGATCAGCTTGTCTTTGGACTTGAAATAGTAGTTGATCAGACCGATGCCCACTTCCGCCCGCTCAGCGATCTGCCTGACCGTCAGCCTGTCCAGGTCCAGGTCTTCTTTCATCATTTCTTTTACCACAAGGATAATTCTTTCTTTCGCTTCCTGATCGTTTATTCTCATCTTGCACCTCGCCTTGATATGTAATAGGAGTTGTTGTTTTTGTTTTGAACACGTTCAATATACTATAACACTGATTTCCTGTCAAGGGGCTTTTTAGTAAAATAAGTAATTTATTGCGCTGGAAGCTTTTCCATGATAGAATCATTTCGAGGTGATGGACTATGTCTAATAATAGAGTAACTCTTACTAGAAATTCGGTAAAATGTTCGTGCAAGGGAAATAATCTTGACAAATTGATTCAGCCCAATATTCTGATACTCCTGGCAAAGCAGGAACTCCACGGTTATTGGATCATCCAGGAATTGGAAAAGAAGGATTTATTCCAGGGAGAAAGGGCGGATAATACCGGTATTTATCGTACCCTTAAGCTTATGGAAGACAAAGGATTGGTAAAATCGAAATGGGATCTGGAAGGATCCGGTACTGCGAAAAAAGTCTATGGGATTACAGAAGAAGGCTTCCATTGTCTTCAGAATTGGATCGGTACTCTCCAGTCCTACCGGGATACGATTGATCATATTATCAGAGAAGCCGAAGAAATTTCAGCGTCTTCGAAATCAAATAGAAACGGAGTTTAAGAAAACACATGGTGTATAAACGAGAATTTGCCGGCGAACTGATCGGTACTTTTTTAATGGTATTATTCGGATGCGGTTCAGTAGCCGTATCCGTATTATTTAATTCCCATCAGGGTCTTTTTCAAATTGGAATAATCTGGGGAATCGGGGTGAGCCTCGCCATTTATGTGACCCGCCATCTGTCCTGTGCCCATCTGAATCCCGCTGTCACCCTGGCCATGGTCACCAGCCGACGGATGATAAAGAAAAAAATGCCGCTCTATATTACCGCCCAGTTCGCCGGAGCCCTTCTGGCCGGCTTTGTGATCTATTTACTATTCAGTACTGCCATCAGCAATTTTGAAAGTTCCAATCATATCATACGGGGATCTTTCGAATCGATTCGAACAGCCAAAATGTTTGGCGAATATTATAATCTGCCAGACAGCGGTTTGACGGTCTCTATGCCCCTGGCTATGATGGCGGAAGCCTTTGGCACTTTCCTTCTGGTCCTGCTGATTTTTTCTTTAACCGAAGGCTGCAATCTTGGCAGACCCCACGATAATTTAACCCCGATTTTTATCGGACTTTCTGTGGCCTCCATCATCTGCCTTTTGGCTCCCTTGACTCAAGCCGGTTTAAACCCAGCCAGAGACTTGGGCCCTAGGCTTGTTGCCTTGCTGTTCGGTTGGGGACAGGCTGCCTTCCCTGACAATACGGGGGGATTTTTTCTTGTTTATATTTTGTCTCCTATCATTGGGGGACAAGCGGGCGGACTGCTTTTCACAAAGGTATTGGAGCCACTGATGAAAACACCCAAAGAAGTATGCTGCTGTAACCATGAGATGGAAGAAGGAGAAAATGAATGAAATCAAGGCTGATTATTGTGGGAGGTTTCCTTGGCGCGGGGAAGACGACTCTCCTCTGGGAAAGCGCAAGAACATTAGGGGAAAAAGGAATCCGGGTTGGGCTGATCACAAACGATCAGGCAGCAGAGTTGGTGGATACCGCTTTCCTTGAACAGGCAAACGGCAACGTGGAAGAGGTCAGCGGCAGTTGTTTTTGCTGCAACTTTCATGGCTTTACCGATGCCATCGGGAAATTATCCAGGGAGACTGGCTGCGAAATAATCATTGCCGAACCGGTGGGCAGCTGCACCGATCTGTCTTCAACGATTCTGCAGCCTCTAAAGGACAACTTCCAGGAAGACCTTATTATTGCTCCTCTTTCTGTACTGGTCGATCCCGATAGGCTGATGGATATTTTAGACGGGGGAACCTCCGGATTGCACGAAAGTGCTGCCTATATCCTGCGAAAACAGCTGGAAGAAGCGGATATCATCCTGATCAGCAAGACCGATTTGATGGATCATGAGAGAATCTCCAATCTCCTGCAAAGGTCCTCCGAGGAATGGCCATTTGCCAAGATCCTTGCCATCAGTTCGAAAACCGGCAACGGGCTGGAAGATTGGTTAACGGAAGTAACGACACGGTCCGATTCCGGAACCCATATGGCGGAAATCGATTATGACATTTATGCAGAAGGGGAAGCGGTACTCGGATGGTACAATGGTACCTATGAGCTGAAGGGAGATACGGACTGGAATGCCTGTCTGAGTTTGTTGATGAAGGGATTAGCCCAGCGTTTTGAACGGGAAAAGGCCGCCATCGGCCATTTGAAAATATTGCTCCAAAATTCCGATTCCTATTCCGTTGCCAACCTTACCGGTTCAAATCAAGGGATTACCCTTCGCGGGTCTCTAAGTAAAAGTGATTATGCCAAAATTACCATCAATGCCCGGGTCCAGATGGATCCGGAGGGTTTGGAGGGAGCCGTTGAAGAAGAAATCCGTCAATTGTGCAATAGCAATATTTGCTACGAAAAGCTGTTTTCCAGGTGTTTAAGTCCGGGACGACCGAACCCCACATTTCGGTATACTGAAATCGTATAGACCTCTCACCCACTTTTTTAGACCCAGGGCTTATCAGCCTTAAAAACAAACAAATGCCACCCGATCGGGTGGCATTTGTTTGCAACTCTGCTATGTGTTTTATTCCACTTGTGTTGTTAAGAAAAGCGGCAAAGACATATGGGCTATCTGGTCCTGAAGCTCTTCAATCTCATCGATGTGACGATCCTCATCGTTTAAAATACCTTCAAGTATTTCACGGGTTGCAAAATCCTTCACCTCACCAGCCAGCAGTATTGCCTCATTGTAGGCTTTAATGGCTCCTTCTTCTGAAAAATGGTCATGCTCCAGTTGCTTGACTGCATCACTGCCAATTTTAATGTCATGCAAATTGCTGACAATGGGAATCCCCTCTAAAAACAAGATCCTAGCTATCAGTTTTTCCGCATGTTTCATCTCGTCGATGGCCCGTTTCTCAAAATACTCGTGGAGTTTGTCATAACCCCAGTTAGCATTCATCTCGGAATGTACAATGTACTGGTTGGTTGCGCTCAATTCATCGGAAAGCAGTGAATTTAAAACGCCAATCAATTTCTCATTGCCTTTCATCGGAACAGCTCCTTTCTTTTTTAACATCATTATCTTCTTTTACTCAACCTGAACCTAATAACTGTAACATTTAATCTATGCTATTTTTTATATTATATACCTGTTCGGTATCCTAATTTGTAATATCATGTTGAACTACTTCCCCTATTTCCGATAATTAATGACATTGTTTTCATTTATGGGACCTTCTTCACCCACTCCCGTGGGTCCGAGCCCCGCCTCCGGGGCAAATAAAAAAGAGACCGGCTGGTCTCTTTTTTATTTGGCGGAGGACAACGCGGAACGTCGTTCCGCTCCTTCGGTCGCCCTGATCTGCTTTATTTTCGCTCCCTTCGCTGTCCCATTTTACTCTGCGGCTAAAGCCGCGTAAAATGGGCGTGGGACCTTCGAACCCACGGGGCTGTAGTCAAACCAAGCAATTTCAATGTTTATATGCCTCATTCCCACATTCCCCTCCACAGCTGCTGGCCTTAAATCGACCCGAACAAATATTAAACCTCTTAGTTTATTTAATCACAACAAATTTTCAGCTAGACTGTCCTATTTCGTCAGCTAATGATATTAAACAGAAAATATCAGCTCATTTTCTTTTTTTCTCTATCTTCTAACTCTTTCGCTAAGTCGCACTTTAGCTCTTTTAGCGTTTCATAATGCTTAAAGATCTTTTCTAATAATTCTCTATCCCTCCAAGAAGCTTCCTTCATTGCTTCATCAATTACTTTCATAGCTTGATTAATAAACAATATTTTCTTTTTTATGTTGGTTACGGATTGACTAACCTTAAAAAATTCACTGATGTAATCTATAAGTTCGCTAAGGTCTTCTGCAAACAAATTTAATTTGCTATAGTGTTCTTCAATTCTCTTAACTTCAGTGGAGTTTAACATTTTTTTAGTAAAAGATAGTTTGTTTTCATCATTATAGATAATAAACGGGCCTTCAACTACAATATCATTAACCTCAATCACAGTACCAGTTTTCAAAGTTATTGTTATATTTCGAAGAATCCCTGCCCTATGTCGTAAATAATTCGAATCTATCGAGAACATTATCGAATACAGCGCCAGACCCAGCGAGACAAATGCTGCAAAAACAATAAATGACTCCAACTCTTCTTTTATATTATGAATTCGAGTAAATATTAAAGAAGATAAACATATCACAACAATCAAAGCAAGGTTTTTAAGAACAACAATTATGAAAATAATTTCATCATTATGAATTCTCTTAGATTTAATAAAGAATCTTGCCTTAAGTATAAATAATGGCAGTTTAAAGAGAATTCTTAACATATGATTCAACTGTTTAAATTTTTTATATAAAAACGAAGTTATAGGATAAATCACATAAATCGATAAAATAATTACATACACTGCCGAATACCAATTTTGGCCTGGAATTTCCAGCTTTAAATAGTTTTTAGATATATAAACGACAGAAAAATATATAATAAGAGATGAAAAATATGTTATCCAGTTTAGCATTGCTAGTTTATTATAATAATCTTCTAATTTGTCATATGAAAACTGTTGAGCTCCAATTCTGCTTTTGTATTTCTGTAATTTACTCTTATTAAAAATAACTTGGAAAATTGTAGCCAACGCTGCCACAATTGCTGCAATGTTAGTCACCATGCATTTTTCTCCTCCTTAAAATAATTGTAAGTAGATAAGTATACTGTCCTTACTTCTCATTTCTGAAGTTCCCAACCTTAATATTTCCTATTTCACTAGTATCTATTATAACCCATTTTACTAAATTTACCATTATAATGATAAAACTCCCCGCAAGGATTAAGCTGCGGGGAGTTTCTGAAAGGAGGATTTATCTATGTCAGGGCAGCTTGCTTGGTACTGTTCAGCTGGTATACGGCCGCTTCAATTAAAAGTTCCAGCTGGGTGGCGTCAATCTGTATGCCCTTTTGGTTGAGAACCTGCAGCACGTATGCCTTCTTATCCTGCCCGGCCCCGGGCTTATTGAAGATCTGTTCAGCAGCCTGGACAGCAATCTGTACGGCGGCATGGATCTTCTTCTGCTGGGCCTCCGTTGTCCGGGCTTTGATATATGGTACCAGCACGTAGGTGATCAGCGCCCCGATGATGGATATCAGCGCCAAGGTAATTTGCAGCATTAATTCAATGTTCATTTATAACACGCCCTTTCCTGTGATTTTTTCATACAGCCGGGCCGCAATGGCGGCAGCTTCTTCTCTTGTTAACGGATCCGTCGGGTGGAAGTTCCCTTCCTTATCTCCCCGGATGATGTCCAGCTTCTTTGCGGCCTCGATGTACGGGGCGCTCCACCGGTCATCCGGAACATCTTTGAATACTTTTCCCACTTCTTCCTCCTTTGGCATGGGCTTAAAAAACAGCCCTCCGCTCGATATGATCTTAATATCTTCCGTAACGAAAAAAGCTTCTTCCGGCTTCAGTGCCCTTCCTGTGGTAAATATCACCCAGGCTTCCCGGGAGTTCTTGACCCATCCGCCGGACCGGATCATCCCGGTGGCCACGCTCATGTGGAAGTGGTTGCCTGAGGCTTTTCCGTCCTGGCCTTCCCGGAACATTCTTTCGCCCCGCTTGAATTCTTGGCCAACCCGAATGTTTTTGAGGTCGTCATCCTCGGGGTGCACCACCATGATGGTCACATAGTCTTTTCCACATGGCATCTCAACCGGCTCTTTTGAGGTCATCCAAATGGTATTGTCGCCGGAGTTACCTACGCCATAGATCCTCGCTATCTGGAGGTCACAGGGGGCATAGAACCAGTCCCGGTTGCGGTCCACCCCGGCCTCATCGATGGGGTAATCCGGAGGGCTGCCGTTTCGGTTGGGTTCGTGGGAGTAGTGGCCCAGGTAGGACTGGGTAATCTTCATGTTCTTGCATGGATATTTCAGTTTCAAAGCGTTCACCCTCCTTCCCTTCCATGACTTTTATATCGTCTCATCGTTCTTTCCCTCCTTTTTCGGGTTGATGTCGTCCGATTCCAATATCTGCTCCTGTTTCTTCCGGGTCCAGATAAGCAGCCACTTTAGATCCGCGCCGGCATCACACAGGTTTTCCAGGATGCTTTGGGCTTCCCGGAGGAAGATGATCGAATAAACGACGGTCGCGAAGAAGATGCTCAGCTGCTCCAGCTGTACGACTCTGTACGAAAGCCCGGCCAAAATGGCCACTATTAGATAGGAAAACAACTTGATCCTGGTTCCTTCCCAAAGCCGGTTTGAATTAATGGTCCTCTTTTTTACCGCCGCCAGGTACCCTCCGGCCTGATGGGAGAGGGCCACGTACTTGGTGATGATGTCCAGCAGGATCACCGCTCCGACAGCTCCGGCTGCCGTCTTAAATGCCTGCTCCGGAAAAATGACGTAACAGCACATCCCGATAGCTGCTCCGATGTATGGAGTGGCCCCTTCCATGGCCTTGGTTAAGTATGTTTGAAATTGATCCATTGGCCTTCCTCCTTTAATTTAGCAGCACCGTTATCTCGATGATTACGACGGTCCATGCCACTGCAGCGCTGACTGCCAGTCCTGTAATTAATTTATTCATTATTCCAACCTCCTGACTCCATCTTGAACGGTCTTAGTGGTACGGTTGATTAATTCCTTGAGTTGGGGTTTGCCCTTCATCCCGCCGGAGTCTACCGTAAAGGACGTGAAAAATCCATCCTCTCCGAAGGTGTGTTCCACGGTCGTGATAAGCCCAAGCAGATTGGATCCGCTCGGTGTAACGATCTCGGCTTCATCCCCCGGAATGATATGTGGTCTGAACGGTCCGGTGAATTGTTCCATGATTCCGGAGCCTGCCATTCTCGTGGCCAGCTCGTTGGCAAGTTCGGTTAGTTCCGCCAAGCTGGTATCGTCCGGCATATCCACATACAAAGTCTTGTGAGGGGCAAAGGCCCATTCATAGTCGTGGGTAACGTTGACATAGTACCGTACCATGCTTTCGGTGGTGGTGTTCCTGCTCTGGTAACAAATCTTCGAGTAGACCTCATCGTCATCTCGGATTATTCCCCGGCTGATAACGTCGGTTCCCCGATTAAAAGTGTATCGGCTATTTAGGTTCTTAATCGGGTCGTAGGTCACGGTGGATCCCGCTATGAGCTGTCCGTCGAGGGTTTCTCGCACCACCCAATTGAGGGATATTTTAATCATCTCATTTAGGGCGGTCAGCATATCCATATCCGGGGGGAACGATAACCCGGCCTGCCAAGCCGTGAGTGGGTCGTCCGGCTGCTGCACATCGAAATCCGTGATTCCGGCGGCGGTCAGCAAATCCTCCACGATATAAGCGTACACGTCCTTCGGGTAATAGTTTTGTCCATCCATCATCTGGTCTTTTAAAAGCTTGCCAGATATGTTCCGGCAATCCACCGATGCGGTCTCGCCATTTACGTCCATGCTGACCCTGTCAACGTAAAAGACCCCCATCGGGTAATCTTCGGAATCCCCGGAAGTGAATAGGAGTTCGACCTTTTTCCCCGGAGCGAGCTTCGAGGTATCTTCGCCCGATAGTCTTCCACTAGGATTTTTAAAAGTGAACGATGCCGCCGATACGATGTTGTCAAGATCAAGCTGAACGCTGGCGGATTGCAGGTAGTTAGTCAGGTCATTCAAAGCATCCCATATGCCTATCCTCTGCCTCTCTGCGGTCGTTTCCGTAGCGTCTTGATGCCATGCCCCGAACATCCCGACTCTCGGTACGTTCTTGATTCTGTAAAGGCTCAGCGCCTTGTCAAGCGTCGCATTGATTGGATCCGCGAAGCTCGGAGTTGTCCAATCAACGTCTCCGGAAGCAGGCTTCCACGATTTCGCTTTTAATCGCCCGTCGTCTACCGCAAAAAGGTAGACGGAGTTATCCGGCAAGTGGATGGCCGCCGGATTAATTCCCGCGCCCAAGGACGTCGTTACTTCAAAACGCAACTCCATAGAAGCCTCCTATCTTACCAGCTCGCTGTGTATGCTACCTGAGCGTCGTAGAAAAGTAAGTTGTTCTTCGGCGGAAGATCCACATCCCACTGGGCCCGTATGATGGCTCCATTAGAGGGCGGATTTGTGAAGACAATATTGGCTCCGCCGTAAAGAGCGACCGCCGTTGGAGGCATGTACGCTGGATTGGCACTGAGCCACAAGTATCGGAACAGCTTCGGATCCTGAGTTGTATATTCCGAGACGTTGCTAGTCCCGCCGCCGCCGTAGGTTATATTGAATGGCCCTTCCCAGGTGATTCCGTCAACGCTTCCATAAACCTGGATCGTCAAGGTCGCATAGGCTCCGGGACGGGTTACGACTAGCCTACCTAGCGATATGAGCTCTTGGTAGTCTATCAGCACCAACGCGTTATCTTCCCCCGGGAGATCATCCCCAGTTTGAGTTCCTCGGAGGGTTAAAATTTCTTTGTTGGCGTTGGTATTGTACACTAGCGGGGTTACTGTTCCGTAGGGCAGTCTCCATGAAGGATCGTGCTTCTTTGTCGTTAATCCGCCTTGGTACACTTTGTAGTCGACGTCTCTAGTTTGTGTTACCCCGTCCACTTTAATGATTTCCGAATTCGGCTTTATTAGTCCCGGAGCGAATATGAAGGCCTTTTTAGTACCATCCCCGGCGCCGATCTGACGTTCCACGAAGGTGTACACTGGGAATATGGCCGGATTCTGCAGCGAAACCTTTTCGGTCAAAAGGCCGTTCTCAATGAAAGACATTACCCCCTGATCGTTACCCGTTCCGGTATCGATTCGGAGCTTCGCGGATGTCCACGTCTTGGTTGCACTATCGTATGTTCCGCCCGTGAGCGCGAGGTTTTGGGGCTTAATCGATGGGTTGTAGATCGCCGCGGGCAGAGTCCCATACGTAGCCACAAAAATGTTAGAGAATCGATTTGGGAACGGAACCATTTCGGAGCTCCGTTGGATGTAGAGGGTGGCGTACAATTCGATAATTTGAGTGTTCGTTTTCGGGCCTATCGAGATTGGGTTGCCTTCACTGTCTTCGAGAGCCGCGTGAGAAATTAAACATCGGTCGTTCGACCACCTCGGAATGGAGACCCCAATTTCACGAAGATAGTTTCCATTATACTCGGTCTCCCCCAAAGTTATCTTCCCAGTAATGGTTACGAGGTCGGCGGTTACCACTCTTTGAACATCCTGCAACTCTTTATATCCGCGTTCATTAAACAACGCTGTCCTACTCGCCGCTATTGTTCCGGTCCCATCTCCGTAGTGGAACATGCGTACACCACCGTAGCACCCACTATTTCCCGCCAAGTGATGGTATATTTGGTCCAGCACAATGTTTTCCGCGTACGCCTCCTGCACTACCTCCCCGGTAGCCACTTCGACAACCTTAACAGAATAGTGGTTGTGCAGCTTTGGCAGTTGAACATCTTTTATTACTTTCATAAGGTACCTCCTTACACTGGAATAACTTCGGTGTCGGTCAGTTGCATAGACCCGGATGAGTATCCGACGGCCATAGCGACAGTTTCTCGTGGGTGCACGTCGTAGCTGTGCCTTACGACTTCGAAGATATCAATCTTCGCGCTTGAGAGAGTGGGCGCCATCCCAAGCGTCTCTACTTGTGGCGGTAGAGATCCTAGGGCCTGAAACGTACCCCCCGCAACGAACTCTTGACGATTCGCGGTTACCGCTACGACGAAGGCTTCCCCGGAAAAAGTCACGCCGCGTCCGGCCGCCGTAGCGGTGGAGTCTAGCGGGGTGGACAGCGTGTAGTAAGCCTTTTTAGTGGCGACATCTAGGAACGCTTCCCCGACGGATATGCCGGTTCCGCTAAGGGTGTTGCTCACAGATATTTCGGGGTTTCCCAGCCTTACTGGGTGCGTGAATTGCACGTAGATGTGCGTTGAATCCGTTATCTGTATCTTCGCAACTCCGTAACTGACTGTCGGAGGTTCTGTTTCGTACAGGTTCACAATAGAGACGTTTTGCAGGTTGGAAAACTCAACAGTATCTTCCGGCGCGGAAAGCGGAATAATTTCAACCTCGAACGTGTCAATCGTGGCTCCCCCGAAAGTAGCTTCCATCGAGAGCCTCTCGGCAGCCACCGACATCCCTGCCCAATTACGTTCCGAAAGAGTCCAAGAAATATTCCCGTCGACTTCGGCCAAAAACCCCACGCGGAAGTCGTTCGTTCTAAAAAGAGCCAAGTCATCAATGCCGCTGCCTAACGACGTGACTTCCCGCTCTCCTTCCCAACCTTTTATACCGTTCTCCTGTATCGCGTACGAACGATAATACATTTTCCCATCCGCTTTGAGATAGGCTATAATCAACCCCTGATCGTTGTGTGTGGCCCCATTCGCGGGGACCCAACCCCTAACTGCGGCACACTTAGCAACTCCGGTGACTAAAAGTTCCGGGGTGTCTTGCCAGTATTGCATGTATAGGTCTCCGGCCTGTACATAGAACAGCCACGGGTATTCCTCGGTAACAAAATTAAACCGCCGGGTATTATAATCTCGGTCCCAGTAGCCATCAAATTCTATTGCTACCGAAGTAACTCCGGAAGCCACATCGAATACATCTTCCCAGGTATATTGGTCATCATACGGCAAGGGTTTTGATTTGACCTGTGCAAGGCCGTTATCAATCGCAAGTGCATAAGCCGTAGCAGGTAGCGTGATCGCGCTCGGTCTGCTCACGGTCACATCCACATCTGTCAGGAGTTCGCTTTCCTGGATGGTGAATACTTGGAAAAGTTCGTTCTGCAATCCCCGGCTTAAATAGACCTTCATTTTCGGGTCGGCGTTTTCAGCCGGTACCTGCCATTTCTTCTTGACCCGGTTTAATAGTTCGGACGGTATGGTTCGCATCAGACCACCTCCACGCTCACCGTCAGTTTTGTTTCGTAATAGTCATCGTTGAATTTTCCCCACGGTTGTTTGTCAATGATTCTTCCTGTATATTCAAATCCATCATTGTCAACTACGGACACAAGGCCACCGATGGCCTCGATTCCATCTATTTCATCCTTTACTACTATGCCTGCCACTATTTCAATCTCAAGCCTTTCAACCTTGCTGCCAATGATTTGAACATGGTCAGATCCGTCTAAAAGGGTTGAGACGATTTTTTTTACTTCGGATTGCTTTATGACTTTTATCCAGTTGGTATCGAGGCTTACTCCGTCATATAATCTACTCACCGTCTCAACTCCTTCCGAAGTGCATCTTTTACAGTATCGGCGATTCTTCTTGAATCGTAATCATCCTTGATGTAATTCCCCGACACGTTAATAGTTATATTCCCCATCCCGGCGGTGGCTACTTCTCCCCTAGAAAGGACTCGCTCACCTTTATGGAGCTCAGCCATGTATCCATCGTATGGTACATATGCGAGGCCAGAAGCGAGCGTTCCGTCCTTCTTGCCTCTCGTAGTTCGTTTTTCTTCTACCTCAAGGGTCTTGGGTTTTGGCTCTTTGTCGTTCCAAGAGGTCAACCACTCATAGGCTTTTTTAACGGCACCGGTGACTTTTTCGAACACTGTCACAACAGTTTCAATAGTTGCTACTACTGCATCAAATACAGTAGATACAATGGCAGATATGGTCGGGAACGAGAATACGATGAAATCCCATAATACTTTTAGAACGGGTTGTACCGCTTCAAATATTTCCTTCGCTCTTTGTACTGCGCTCCTAACCGCTTCAAATATTTTCCCGGCTACTTCCCTTATTTCGGGCATATGTGCAAGGATCCAATCAAGGAATTTCTGCAGAACCGGAAGCAGCTCCCCTGCGATGGAAACGAACATCTTCCCACCTGCTTGTTTGACATCGTCTAAGGTGTCGCCGAATTTAACACCAGCGTCTACAGCATCCTGCGACATAACAAGACCTAGATCCTCAGCCCGGTCCGTCAGGGCTTTTATGCCGTCCGAACCACCGTCCAGAATTGGCGCAAGGTCGCCATAGGATTTTCCAAAGATGTCGTTGGCGATGGAGTTTCGTAGATTCTTGTCTTCAAGGTCGGCAAGGTTGTTTAAAACGTCTCTATAAACGTCATCAGATGCTCTCAAATTGCCATCCGCATCCTTTATGGAGACGCCTAACTTTTCATAGGCGAGAGTGGCAGTTTTGCCCCCTTCTGCGGCATCGTTGAGCGACTTCTGATTTCTGATCATGGTCTGTTCCAACTTAGATGACTCAATCCCGCTTTGCCCGAAGGCATAGTTGAGTTTCTGCCAGTTCTCCGAAGACGTTCCGGCCCTTCTCGATGCTTTGTCGATTTCATCGGCTGTGGATGCCACTTTGTTGGCAGCTCCCATCATTGCACCGCCCACAAGCCCGGCCGCCCCTACTACTGCCCCTCCCCATTTGGCAGCAGTTTTAATTCCTCCGCCCAGCTTCGAGGCAAGGCCTCCCGCCTTTTGCTCTGTCTTCGAGATGGACTCATTGGCTTTCGCATTGTCCACCAATATGGATCCGTATAGTTTGAAAATCTCTATGGCGTCCACCTCCAATCAAGGATTTCCTTCACATCCGCAAGGATCTCCTCTTCTTTTTTAATCGGTCTTGGTTTTAGCCGTTCCTTGAATTCGTTGAATGACATTTGGCATTGGAAGTCATGAATCCATCTTTGGAAAAGAAGCTCCTCCTCTCGTTTTTGGAGTGCGTACTCCAGGAGAGAAAGAGCTTCTTCAATGTCAAATTCTTGGATAAACTTATAATCTCCGTACCGGGTCATGAGAAGATCGGCTACATCTTCCCAATCAAACCCGACAGAGAATTGAAAAAAACCTTCAGGTTGTTCTCCTTTTCGATGATTTTTAGGTTTGAAACGAATACATCAAGATCCAGTTCCGCAACATCGTCAGGCGTCATTTCGAAGGGGCCGGCAAGGACCTCATAGAGGGCCCGTTCACTTTTGCTTTCCGCTAGGATTTCAATCAATCCAAGTACGCCTTCAATACCAAGGTCCTCTGTTGATAATTTGCCTTCTGCGGCCATTTTTATATATGGCTTAATTCCTTCTTTTACTCCAGTTTTTTTAATGACCCGCATAGCGTTAAAAACATCAGGCGTTTTTAGTTTTCTCATAATTAATCACCTACCGTTACTGTTACTGCGATATTATTGCCTTTATCCATCAGTAAGGCGAATGCTTTTGCTCCGCTTGTAAGGGTGCCGAGATACTCTTTTTCAAGCGTCACCGTTCCTGCTCCCAAAGTGAATGCTGTTGAAATCAAATGATCTCCATCAAGAGATACGCCACCACAAGTCGCTCCACCAGATGAGGTAATGGTCAGAACGATATCAGCTGCAGCAGCCTTGCTAAAGTCGTGTGTGGCCAAATCAACTGTATTAGTGATAGCCTTTGGATAGTAGATATCGAATGGAGGCTTGTCAAGGTTCGTGTCCTCATAGTGCCCGGTAAATGTCAGCGCCAGAACCGCTTCGGCTTTGTCTGCCACGTTTACGGTCAGTCCGTTGGTGTTCAGAGCGTTATATACCTGGATGATAACAGGGTCATTGGTCCCAGATAGTTTTCCAACCCAGGTAATGTTGTCAATGTAGTCCGTTAACAGGATCTCGTTCTTGGCCGAGACGATATCATAATCCGCACTGGTGGTCGTGTCTACCGAGGATGCGGCCAATGCTGCCTGAATGGTAGACCTCTTGACCTCTTTTACATTGGCAGTCAGTGTAACGATCCACTCATCAATGACTTCCATTCCTTTGGCGGGCCCCTTGACTCCATCCACTTCAACTTTACGAATGGTCGGTATGGCGGCGAAGTTTCCACCTCCCTGCGTGGCCCCCAGCAGCTTCCCTGCCGCTACGGCGGATTCGAACGTGTCCGTTCCGACATAAAAATTTTTAAAAAATGCGCCTGCATCCAGAAGCAGGCTTTTAGGTGTTTCGGCTGTATACCCGGAATATGTTTTTTTCATGGATTATTCTCCTTTCAATTCGTGAAGATGTACCTCGAAGAGAATCCGTCTCCTGATTATCTTTTTGTCCTCTTCCTTGACCGTCTCCCGACGATTTTTATAGGTTGAAAACTGAATCTCATCATTTATAAAGTGGTAGTTGTGGAATATTGTCTGAACACCATCTGCAATATCTTCGATCTGGCCTGTATCGCTTCCATATCCGATCACGTTTGTTTCAAGCTGTAGAATGGTTTTACCGTCATTGTGGGACAGTTCGCTCAACTCAAATACAATGTGTGGATATTTCCCGGATTCGTCTGCTTTTTCGTAATAAACATTAGGTGTCACGGTTTTGAGATATCTTTGAATTTCCCTTCTCAATGCTTTTGTTTTACTCACCAGTACCACCTTCTTTCTCATCTTCGCTTATCAGCGACAAGGCCCTGGCTTCATCTTCAAGCGCCGAAAGGTATTGGCTTTCAATCGTTATTATCGTCTGAATATTATCTGCCACAGAATTAAAAAGCGCCCCGATTTTGGGCGTTTTCTCAGTACCAATCTCTTGGAATAGTCCGTAAAAACCTCCTGGCTTAAAACCTACCTGCAGGTCTGCATCTTTTTTTCTAACCCAATATTGAGTATTTTTTGCAAGTCTCCCGGTCTTTCGCGCGATCTGTTTTCGAGTTTCCTTCGAGATGTATTTACCGATATCCTTTAGCGCTGCCCTCGACAGCTCCTCAATGGTGTATTGCACCTTGTCAACGGACGATTCAAAAGTCACTCCGTCTTTTTTTATTTTAATTACTGATTTTGGCATCGGCACTTATATCACCACCTCGCAAAGCAACGACAAGGCGTCGAACTCGCTTTCGTCTTTGGCATTAATCGGCAACACATCGATCACGTTATACCTTTCGTTGCTGTGTTCTATAGTCTTTTCGCCCTCATACTCATGCCGGTTTATTGCAAATGTTATGGACGGTTTAAGGCCGCTCGACAATGCCTCATAGTAGTTTTTATTTCTAAAAGTTACAACCGCCGCAAGAACCGTTCTTTTTGTTTCAGTGGCAATGACATCTCCGATATCATTTGTCGTGCCTGGCTCTTTAATTAAAGAAATCTCGTAATCATACGTCATCAACAACACCCCTCGCATTTATATAGAGCGAATGAAGTCGGTACTGCAAATGCCGTGGCAAACCAGTGTTGCCGTCCCTGTTTTGATACCGCCATACGGAATAATCTACTACGAACATAATATGATTAGGGCTGGCACTATCAAGCGCCAGCCCCTTTTCATTCTGTAATTCGTCAATCACTCCATCGATGATGGCGGTCAGAAGAGCATCCCGCACAGCTGTCGAAATCCCTATCTTTGCTTTAACAAGCGTCAATATTTCTGTTGTATTCATCTGCCGCCCTCCCTGTCAGGTCACTACGCCTTTGGTACGGATACTGCTTTACCGGATTTGATTGCCTTCTTGCTTCCATCAAGCTCAACAACGGTGATCATCTTGCCAGCGGCTGCGGTGATCTGGGTCGTTCCTGAAGCAAGATCGGTGTATCCTGTAACTGCCTGTCCGCAAGATATAGTGTGGTCCCCAATCTTGTACTTCAGTGTGGTTCCAGATGCCTCAGTTCCAGTCACCGTAAGAACGGTGTCTCCCGATTCAGTGCCAGCCGCAGCGATCACTCCAAGAACTCCGAGATCGGTATTGGCGTAATCAATCGGGAAGGCGCTCGTGGTAGCCGCATCGGTGTTATCGAAGCTGACCATGACAAACGCTTCACCAAATACCGGCATTCCGTCGTATCGGGCATATCCTCGGAATCCCGTCAGCATTTCCTTGAACCGCGCCTGATCTGAAGAGTCAACTTTTGACCCCGCACGCTCTGCGAGCGTATAAACGGATCCGTACCCACCAACAATTTCATTATCGCCCATCATTTCAATTTCTTCGATGGCGCCTCCGATAATGGGCATCTGATTGTTGACCCCGGCCACAAGGGCTGCTGCCGCATCAAAAGCCAGTGCTTTTGTCATCAGTTTGATGTGTGTCTTGCGATTCATGGCCCAGAATACTTTTCCGTCGGAATAATCCGGCTTTGCCACTCCAAGCGCTCCTATCAGTGATGCGAAGAAGGTTGCTCCGGTTGTTCCGTCTATATTCAGTTTTAAGACATTACTGGTGTGCAGGTCCGTCCATGCGGGAGCATAAGTTCCCCAATCAGAAGGAGCAGATGTCTGAGCCAGTCTTGTTATGATGCCAACCGGCATCTTGACGCCCGTTCCGAACAGAATCGCTCTGTCAATACCTTTGCCAATCGCCTGTCCAAGTTGTGCCATGATTTCAGCGCCAAGCGCTTCATCGCTGTCTTCAAGCAGCGCATTCGGGACCCAAATGATCCCGCCAACCATAAACCCATCGACTTCAATCTGATTGAACGCCATATCGAGGTCATTTAGAGCTCCAGTTGCTTCCATCCAAACACCTTCAGGTACGGTGCCGATGATGTTCTGCCTGGCTGTTCCACCGACGGACTTTACATTAACGTATTTTACCAGCTTGCTGTATTTCTCCATATTGTTGCGCAAAATTTCAAGCACAACATCGGGAATTGTCAGGGCCCCATTTGCCACATTCCTGGTCTTGATCGATCTCACTTCTCCGATAAATCCCTTGACGTCATCGCGGGCGAAAAATCTGTCTCGTTCCTCTTTGCTCATACCGAAAAATTTAACTCTCGTTTCCATTCTTGCTTCACCTTTCCTTTCATCTTTTTTCGGCTCAGCCGGAGGCGTTGCCGCTTTTTTGTTGATATCTTCCAGTTCATCTGACAGCTTTTTGATTTCATCTTCTAATTTGCCTTTTTCGGCATCGTGACCGGCTTCCTCTTCCTTGAGGGCTTCCTGCTGTCCCTCGAACTCGGCAACCGCATCGTCCACGACTTTTTTGTCGTCGTCCGAGGTTTCGTCACTTACCTCCGCAACTGCCGCTTCAAGCTCAGCTTCCCGTGTCTTGAGCGCCGCCTTGCGAGTTTCGAAGTCCGCTTCTTTTTCTCTAAGAGTTTCAAGTTTTGCCCTCAACCCTTCGATTTTCTTTGTCAGTAACAATTGTCTAAGCATTTCTTAGCCTCCCTTTCATTCTTTCCTTCCATTCCTGCGTCTGCCTTGCCCTGATCTGCTCAAAGTCTTTTTTCCTCGCAGACACCGACGTATCTTCATAGGCAGGGAACGTACAGACCGACACTTCGTACAACTTGACCTTCTTTATGGTCCAGTGGACCGTTCCATCCTGTCTGTATTCAACCTCTTCATCCAGGATCTCAAAGCCAAACGAGCACTGATCAACATCGCCGCGCTGCACCCTCGAATAAAGGTTCGTGGCATCACCGTCTTCCTGATTAACCTTGATCCGGCCCCATAGCCCTCTGCTTTCTACTCTTAGGTCTAGCGTGTTCGCTTTATTCCTTCCGAGTACCAACCTCGTTTCGTGATCGATAAGCGCCCTGATGTCGTCTGACAATGCGCCATCAAATGCATGTTCGTCAATACTTTCGGTCGCTCCTGGCCACAGCTCATACGTGCTGCCAAATACCGCAAAATAACCCTCGATGTATTTATCCTCCCCGCTCTGCTCTGCTCGGAATTCCGTAGCATGGCTGCGTGTTTGCATCACATCCCTTTTAATTGTCCTCACCTCCTCTGTTCCCTCAAAATCAATGGCATGCATTATCCCGGCCACATCACCCACCACCTTTTAATTTTGCCTGATCACCGAGTTTGTCTGCCGGGATAAAGTTTTCAAGCGCCAGCAGTTCTTCCATTTCATCATCTGGCGTCATTCCAATCCACGCTCTCCACTCGTTGCGTCTCATGGCCATGCGGTCAACCATGGCGCTTCCGATATCCTTAACCTCAGTAAGGCTATAGCTGTACAGACTCCTGGGGTTCAGCCACCAGTAATGATCGGGGGCGTACAGAAGCCCTCGCGTCAGTTCCTGCTGAATAACTTGTGCCATCGATAGAATCTCTGCGCCAATAAATTTGTTGTATTCCTCCTTGTCGAAATTTCCCACCCCAACCAAAAAAGGTGGCATACGGAAAATTCCAGCGACTGTCCTTTTATCAATTTCTAAATTCTTCGCAAGGGCCAGGTCGTTTAGTGTGAGCGGCTTTACCTCCTTGATGTCAAACGCTTCCGCAGGGATGAACCAGGGGCGGCCATTCTCGGAAGAGTCAATGAACTGCGACCCCAACTTATTCCGTCCTTCAACGCTTGCAAATTCTTCGGTAAGTCCGTCCACCTTGACTATGATTGATGGCGATGGACTTTCAAGCAGCGCCTTTTTTGTCGCGCCGGCTTGTTTGATTCCGGCAATAACATCTTTGAGCACTGTTTTATATCCTGTGCCAATCCATGGACGCTCCGGATCAGGGTTTATTACGAAGTGCAGCACTTCATCTAGCGTGAATGTTTTATCGCCGTATTTGATGGCGTATCCAGCAGCCGTGTCCGCGAACTGCACCCTGGATGGCTTTAGCGGCACAAGGTCGTCAAGCATCCCGTCCACCGTAAATCTCGGATAAGTGACTTGGTTTCCGTCACCCGATAGCATCAAGGTCCACACAATGTTATAGATGAACGCCTTCCTTGTCTTGATCAGCCGGTTAGGCTCAATATCCATTTTCCGGGACAACGCATTTCTGACCCTGACATCGCCCTTATCTGTGTTCCGCATCAGATAGATTGTCATGTTTGAAATTAGATCCGCATACGCATGTACGCACATTCGGACTTCTGGACAATCCGCAAGCCTTGTATAACTGTTTGTCGTCAATAAGTTGAACGCTTCCGGCGAGCATAACCACGACGTACATCGTTTGTCAGGGGCATCCCTGCTCTGTGCTAGTTGTTTCTTTTTTTTACTCATTCCATCCACCCCTTTGCTTTCTCTGATTTTTCAAGATTTTCAAGCATTCTGCAGCATGCAAATACTGCAGCATCAAAAACATCTATCCTGTGTTCCGGTTCAACTTTTTCATACTGGACCATGTCATCTGTCTTTTCGATGGCCCTCACGTTCGATACGCAATATTCAAATGGTTCTGCGCCCAGGTAGCAAAGATTTCCGTTTTTCATCTTTGTCTCAATGCGCCTGAACCCTTCCGACTTTCGCCAATAATATTGCGGCTGGTCAATTATTTGAAAACCAGCTTGCTTCATTCCGATAAAATATTCCCGGCAGAATTTTCTGTCGTGGCCAACCTGAATAATTTTAAATCCAAACTTTTTCGCATACTTAAACCATTCGACGATTTCAGCATGGTTGACGGTTGGACTATTTGACATGTTCAGCCAGCCATCGTCTTTCCATCCAAAGAGCGGAATTCCGTCCTCTTCAGCCTTGATATGCGCCGCTACTATCGGAAACCAGCAATGCGGGATGATGATATCCATATCCTTGTATGTTCCGTATAGTGCCGCTGCCGTCAAGTCGTGCATCCTCGACAAATCTGCTCCTCCAAACCATTTGATTGGCAGTCTCGCGATTGCGGCCAGCTTCTTATCAATGGGCAGCCCTCTAATCCCAAGCTTCTCCTCGCATTTCCGGTTCGATAGTTCGAATTCGACCGTATTGAAATAGGCTTTCATCGCTGAAGTGTATACATTCAGGCTCTTTGCAAGGAAATCTTTCCTTTGCTGCGGATCATTTTGGGCCTGCTGTGCATCGTTCATGATGTCAGTGGGCCTGATCGTCACACCGTAGGACGGGTTGGCTTTTTCGTGCTGGATCGGGTTCGTATAGTCAACATTTCCCTCTTCATCTTCGTCTGCCTTGCAGATAAAAATAAAATAGGCATCATCCTTGACGAGTCCGCTTAAAACCTTCTGGCAATACTTCAATCGTTGGTAGCAAAAGCTTACAGTTTTATCTCCGGCGGTGGTGATGCCGATTACCAGCTTATTCGTGTATGCTTTGGTAGCCTCTTTCAAAATGTTGTATTGCTTCGGAGACTTGTATGCGTGGATTTCGTCTGCGATTACGATGTTGCAGTTAAAGCTGTCTTGGGCATCTGGGTTGCCAGCCAGAGCTTCAAGGTGGAGCGAACCTCCATCAAGATCGTTGTGAGATATACTGTGCTCCATGTTGTTGTCCAAGATCCTCCAACCATCATCCTGGGCCGACTTTTTATCCGGATACAGAACGCTGTTTAGGTTGTAGTCCCAATTCTCATAGCTTTTCATCGCCTCCTTCAGTACTGCTCCGACAACGTACACCGTAGATCCACTCATGCGCTCAAGTATCCCAAGCGCCCAGGCTAATGCTGATACAAAGATCGTCTTGCCGTTTTTCCTCGGAACAAAAATGAACGCCTCTTTTACGCGACGTTCGATTGTTCCTGGTATATAAAAAATCAAGATTCCGTAGACGACAAACTTTTCCCAAGGTTCCAACAAAAACGGCTGTCCTCGGAGAGGCGTGCCGTCCAGTGCCTGGCCTTGCCGGTGTTTGAATGTGTTTTCTATGATTCCGATTACGAAATCCGCATCTTTTGTTCGGATCTCCCAATTCCCCGAAGCTATGTCATCAAGAAACCTTTGGCAGCCTTTTATCCTGTCTTCTCCCGCGACAATGGATCCGTTTACAGTGCCCTCCGCATAGGCCAAGACTTCCGTCGCGTATTTCCCGCTAATCATTTCGATGCAGCTTTAAGTGCCTCCGACAATGCACTGACCTTTTTCTTTTTGAATGCGCCATCGTCAGCTTTTAGCAGTCCCTGCGGAGTGAGACCTAACTGGGAAGCATATGCTAATATATCTTTTCTTAACGATTCAATCGTAGTAACTATAGGTGCTTTCTTAGAACCTTGAGCTGTGGATTCTGAGTATTCGTATCCTGAGTCCTCAAATTCTTTGAGCAGGACTTCGTGTTGGTCTAAAAGTCGCGAATAAATCTCGATAATCGGTTCAAATTCCGGCTTATAAATTCCAAGTTTTTCCATCGACTCACGCGCGCGATTAATTGATGTTTTTTTTCGTCCCATGCCGCCAAATCCTCCTCTCATATTTTTTTCCAAAATTCACCGGAGAGGGAAGTAGTCACCCCCACCGGTCCTTTGCAGCTCACACGAAATTATTTAGATGGGGGGGATGTGCGTTTCGCCCACTCCTCTCCCTTGCTTGTCAAGTTGCCAGTAACCCTGTCATGCATTGCATCGTGACATGCCCTGCACAAGCTTAAGAGGTTCCATAGAGCCAGCCAAAGATTAGGGCTCACATCAACCGGGTTTACATGGTGCACTGTGTCCGCCGCCCTTGTCCGCCCATATCTTTTGCACTGCTGGCACAGATATCCATCGCGCCTCAACGCCTGATTTCGCTTGCGGATCCACCTCGGGTCTTTGTATTTGTTTGCCACAGAGTCAATCCTTTCGTAGTAATCGTTGATGGCTTTATCCCCACACCAGATATGATTACTTGGTGTCGGCTCATGTACCTCGCTATACTTCGCGGCAATCACTCCCCGCATATAGTCTTTCTTTGGTTTGTGCATTCCATCACCCCCAAGGTGATAACAAACAAAAGAGCCCTGGCGTTAACCGAATGGCTCTTTCTCTTTATGCGTATAGGTTCTTTTGTTCAACTTCCTACACTAGCACTATAACCCAGATTCTTGTCCTGTGAGTGCGGTTGTTTATATTTTTTTTGATACCAGCCAATAAAACCTTCTTCGACGTTTATAACCTCGTCATTCATGTTTGTTTTGGGTAAAAGAAAAGAACCACCGATGGGATGGTTCTATATTAGTATTATATATTTTATACTTTAGGCTTCTTAAACACACAAATATTTCTTTTGACGAAAACTGATTCACAGCAGTTAAAGTTTAAATCCACGTCCCCCACGGAGAAGTCCGTAGTACTTCCCACTTGAGGGATGATGTTGATTAGCTCCCATTCTTCTGCCCCGAGATCATTAAGCAATTCATCCAACGCGCTACTATCTTCGATATGCTCCGCTTCAAGATATATTGTTTTGTACTCCCATTTCATCCTCAATACCTCCCACTTATACAATCTTCCCTTTTTCTTTTAGCTTCATCTTTCTTTGCTGCTCTAAGTTGCTACAAAAGATCTCAATTGCAGGGTAGGAATCTTCCGCTCCTGCAATTTTTCTAAAATTATCTAACACTCGTTTACCATCTTTTGGGCTAACCTGAAAAGAAAATTGATGTTCAATTATTTCCCTATCTACGATGCTATACTGCCAAGCAACAAGTATAGATTCAAGCAAATTCAAATATGAAATAGTGTTCCATCTTAGTTTTCTTATATGCTTTTTACCCAATGATATTTTTTTCCTGCAATCAGCATCATCGCCATCGCACTCAGCGCATTTATCATTTTTTTCTTTTTTATCGCTCTTTTCGTTTATGGCCTCCATAATGTCGTCGTATATGTTGCAGTTTACCTCAAATTCTTCTTCAATAAATAATTTCCTGCACTGCTCCCCATCAAATTTTTCTACGATTTTCTTGACGGAATTCATTTCTTTAGTAATTGTCTGCGTCCATTGAAGCAAGAGATCTACCGCTTTTTCCCGTCGTGATTTTTCATGTTCTGATTTTATCTGAAGAACTATCATTAAGAGAGAAAGCAATGTCAAAATAACAAGCACTATTTGGGTAGCATCAACTATACCAGAATATTGAATAAGCCAAGCATTTATTCCTACTAGATTAATTATTTTACCAAACAATATCCCTAAAGCAAATACAATTACGAGAATTATTTTACAAATCAGTGACTTATTCATATTTCCTCCTTGAATTGATTGTTTTTCTTTCATAATACCGTAATTATTTCCAGAAATCAACAGAAAGAGCCGTGGTCTTAGCCGAACGGCTCAATCTTGGAGGATCAAATGACTTTTTACATCATTCCACGCTATTATTAAAGCATACATTCTTGTCCTGCGATTACCCCTCTTTATATTTTTTTCGATAGTATCCAGTAGAACCTTCGCCGGCGGTCATAGTACATCTTCTTGCCACATGGGATTCCCATAATCAGCCTCAAGTAGTTAAATGTGATGCCCTCATTCGTCACCGCCTTAATGAGATACTGATAGATATCCGGGTCCGCTTCGATGGCCGTCTGCTCAATCAGTTCGCACCGCTTTGACAGTTCGGCCCTTCTTATCCCCATCTCCTGGGTTGGGTTGGATATCCCGCCGCCTCCAGGCATGCCACTCAATTCCGTTTCCCGGTATTCAGGCTTGAGGTATTCCAGTTCATCCTTCCACTCCTGGTACTGCAGGCAGAAGTAATATAGTTCCCTGAACCGGTTCTTGCTGATGCAGTACTTGTTCGGGTTCAATGGTCTTGTGTTCATCGTATTGCCTCCACTTCAAATAAGCCTCTTCATGAAGCCTATAGAAAATCTATTTATTCATTCGCCTTGATGCCTCGCGTATGGTTTTGGCCGCAAGGTCCCTGTTATGTTTTCCCACGTCCTCATACTTTCGGAGCCGGATATAGAATCTGGTTCCGTTGATGAGGTCCTCTTCAATTTTGCAATCCGTGAAGGTCCAGCCTGCATACATCTTTTCAAACAATGCTCGGTCCTCTGGATTCCTCATGATCTTTTCGGCCATAGTGGCTGTGATTGCTTTGTCGGAAACTATTGGCTCAGGTTTAATAAGTCCAAGCGAATATCCCCAGGTCTTTTCTCCCTTTCCCAGATCATCCTCTTTTGTGGCCGCCGCCTGTCTTGCCATATAAAGCGACTTCCCCGTTACTCCATATTCGTCAAATTGCAAGCGGTCGGAATTGCATCTGCTATGGGCCCAAAGTCTCTCGGCCGCATCTCTGTCCATGCCGTTTATGATCATGTGGCAATGCAACCTGACCTTGTTCCCATTGTTGTCCGTGTTGGAGACAACGTATATGTATTTCAGCGGTGAGAGTCCCATCTTTTTTCTAAACCGCTTCAACCGTTCGACGTAATTCTTGATGTCTCTCTTAACCTCTTTTCGGGTTGATGGAAGATGCTCGCCCTCGTATGTTAGGTCCAGATATAGATCCTCTTCTGTGAAATTCGAATGCACTAGTCTTACGAAATATCTCTGGGCCTTTTTGTTATTCAGATTCCTTTGGGCAGGGCATGACTCCTTAACCCTTTTTGCTCTCTGAAATTTCTTTGTTCTTCCAGAGATCGTAAATATCTCTGCTTCGCAAAACATTCCGCACTCATATTTCTTTTGTCTCCACATATATACACCTCAGATGTTACTACTCATTACAAGGTCGAATACTCTTCGCCCGAGTTCTTCAGCTTACCCTGTTTATGTTTACATTAATTTCCATTTCATTTCAGCTCGTTGCGGCTTGCGGCTCCGTCCGAACCAATTGTTCCTATATATAATGTAGTAATTGCTTCAAAGGGTATGCCTGGACCGATTGATCCAGGCGTTTACAAATTTCATTTATTGAATTTGCTGAAGGATCTCGGCCAGCATAGCCGCCTCCTCATCCGTCAAGGTGATGCCCTTTCCCATCTTCTCATGGTCTGGAGACCAGTCCCGGATATCTATCTTAGCGGGCTTATCATTCCACCGGATAAGGTTAACTTCTTTCGTCCATCCTTTGGGCGATGTGGATATGATTCCGAGGGTCTCTATGATTTCATGTTTGATATCAGCCATTTTGTTCCTCCTCTTCCTTGGATTCGAATTGGCCCGATTCTTCCATATCGGAATAGAATCCACTGTTTATAGAATCCTCTGGTTTATACTTCATTGCTTCCCTCCATCTCTATGGCGATCCTACCGAGCTGCCGGACAATCTTGTTTTCCTTCACTTCCTCGACTGCATCTGAAAGGTTGAGCAGTATCTTCAGCTGGCTGATCATGATTTCGGCATCGGCCATCTCATCGGCCAACCGGTAAAGCAGGTAGTCATCTGGATCCTCGATGTAAGCTTTAATCTCATATATCAGTTCTTCCAGCTCTTCCAGGGATTTAACTAATTGCTTCTCTAATCCGTAATGATTAGCGATGTATTTTAGTTGTTTGTTAAGTGTGGCCATCTTCTTTCCTCCTGGCTTCAAACATTCCTTGAATTCCACTGGTCTATAACTTTGTGTTTTTTCTCTCCGATGATCGCAACCCCGCATCCACATTCAATAATCCACGATCCAGGATGATCCGGCATAAAAGTAGCCATTTCATGTGTGTGAGGCTCAATTTCTTTTAGATCAACCTTTCCTCCACAGAAAGGGCATGTCTTTAATTCATCTGCCTTCTTTTCATATTCTTCAACCAGTTTTATTACCCCTGGGATTTGTGTCTCGTCTTTTGGTACTCCGCATTGATATTTGTGCAACGGGCATCCTTTTTCGTCGCACCTGTCTTCGTGATCGTTGCAGATGATATTTATTCTTTTTAGATATTCGCTCGTTTTCATATCCATTTCTCCTTCATACTCTCGATATCCTTATTCTTCTGTTAATCATCATAGGTATATATCTCGCCCTGGCCGTCTGAATAATTAAAAAATATGGGTCCGGTCTTCCCGGTAAGATAATCGATCCGATCTTTGAGTTTTGATGTTTTCATGTAGGCCTCGCAATTGAGCCAATTATCCAACCCGGTACAATTTGGATCTTTGTCCTCTATGGCTACTTTGTTATTGAGGTAGTCGCATTTGCTGCATCTGGCCCTTTGCACTTCATTTTCCATGTACTTTAATGGCTTCATGCTCCTGATATCCTCATTTCTTTTCTATCCTGCAGGTGGCCACTGATCTCGCTCAGCTCCGCGATAAGATCATCCAGCGCATCTATTCCAATTGAGAGAATCCCATTCTTTTTACTTATTATGGCCAGGGTATTTTCCTTGTAGGCATAATTCAGGGCCTTAAACCGGTCAGATTCGATAACGTAGAAGCCCCGGCCCTCGATGATGTTCTGGCCGCTGTTCAGGGATTTTAGCAGCTCATCTATTGTTTTCCGATTTCTTTTCAAGAGATTCCTCCTTCTTACGGATCCGCTCCTTCGTGGCCCAGACCATCTCATCTCCCCGGTAAACCGGACCGGATGGCTGGTCATAATTTGGGGTATATCCCGCTTCATTTGTGCGAGGGACGATATCTTCTATTATTGTTCGCATGTTGCCTCCTACTTCGCTCCTTCGGTATTTTCTGTATTTTGTTCTTCCACTTTAGGACAGATTTCTATTTCTCTTGTCCACTTGCCTTTATATGGTTCGTGTGTACAGGCGGGGAAAGACATGCTCCCTCCATGTAAAACCCTTAAATGCTTACAACCCTTACATCTGCCAGTAACTTCATTCTCATACATGGGTATATCTCCTTTCGCTCATCATATATACAAAGGTATTTTGTCTATTTTGTAGACTCCAGAGCCGTTGTAATAGCATCCGTCCATTTTGGATTGAATATACTCTTCTGCTTTTTCTCTCGTTTCGGTCACAACACATAAATCTGTCGTTCTATCTACGACCCAATACACATACACTACAAACATTCCTAAAGCCTCCTTTCGCCAATTCGGGCATTAATCAAAGCTAAGTCTTTTAATCCCACATTTCTCCACCAACGTATTTAATAAAATCTTCTTCGTGCAGCTGCTTCGTTGGGTCAGAGGATCGGCTTCGAGATTCTGCTATCATTTCATATTTTCCTGCAGAGCAGACCATGTCGGCCTGGCCTTCTGAATAGTCATAACCAATCGTCCTTCCGCTGTGGTATGCATTGCAATAATCGCAATACCAAAAATGAAGCACGTCCCGGCGAAACACATACCATGCGTCTCCTATCTTTCGCCTTACCTGATAAAACGGCCTAAGCAATGGCCATACGTAATATTCGTAAATGCTTACTTTTTTTGGGATGATGCTACCCATAACATTCCTTCCTTTCTGGATATTACCTCCAACTACAGGCATATATAAAATAACTTGACTACCATCAACTCAACATTTACACTGACCTAAAAGGAGTTGATAATATGGATAAAATAAATTTAGACGATTACACCATGGTTCTCCCCGAACACCTCTCCGTTAAACAGAGCCGTATTGCCCTGGGACTTACTGTAGATCAGGTTGCTGATCTGGCCAAGATTAAACCGGAGCATCTTCGGCTGTACGAAGAAGGATCCAGACGAATTAGCTCATTTACCCGCCGGCGCCTTTTAAGGGCAGTCAATAAACCTTCATTCATTTAGCCGCTTCATAGCGGTTATTTTTTATAGTAGCGCTCCGGTAACGTCCCGGATTATGGCCAGGTGGCTGTCACATTCAATATTTACCTTCTTGGTAAATCCATTGTTGAATACGATATATACATTATTTCCTTCGTCATCCAGGAAGCACTGCTGGACCGCTTCACCGGCAAACATCAGCATGACCCCTAACAGCCGGACAAATTCGCTTTTATTCATCGGCATGGCTACACCTCCAGGCCTTCCATGAAGGATTTCAAAATGGTTTTTAGGAAGGCCGTCATTTTCTCCTGCCTTTCCTCTTCCAGGTGTTCGATAGTTTCTTTTATTTCATCAAATACTGTCTGGAACTGCTCGGCTTTGATTTTGATTTTCAGGATGTCCTCGTTGCCGGTAGCGGCCAGCTCTTTGGTCAGGCGCTCGACGTTAGCCTTGGCTTCTTCCAGTTCTCGGTTGGCAGCTTCCCGGGCCTGCTGTTTTGCCGCTTCAATTTTCTTCGCCGCTTCATCGTCTGCTTTCTTCAGGGCCGCCTCAACTTTCTTTTGGGTCTCCGCTTCAGACTGATCTATCTTATCTTTCAACTTGGACTGGGCTTCCTTGTTCTTTTCCAAATCGGCTCTGAGTTTTTGGATTTCCTGCTCCTTGGCTTCCAGTTCTTCCTGATTGCCGGATCCGGACGCTTCTATGTTCTTCATTTCTGCCCAGGCTTTATCCAGGTCCTCTTCAATCTTCAGTCTTTCCTCTAGGGCTTTTTGTGCGGCCGCTTCGAGATCGGTGTTTTTCTCCTTCAGGGCTTTGATTTCCGTTTCCAATTCCTTGACGGTCATGTCCTTGATATCGTGGTTTTCCACAAAGGTTTCCACCTCTTCTTCGGGTAGCGTCAAAAGGCTCAAAGCCTTGGTATAACTCAAATCCGACATTAATGTCGTTTTTGAAAACAGGCTTCCCAGAGTTGTGTTTTCATTGCCATATTCACCGGCAATTTTCATGAATCTTTCCACCTTTTTAGGTGTGTATCCGGTGTTTTCTTCGATGTATTCGTACCAACCGCCATGTGGGATTAGTTCTTTCAGCTCCTCAAAACATCTTCCTATCCGGATGGCGCCTAATAAGGCTGTTGACTCCACATGCTCAATGGTGGCCTTTACCTCTGCTATGATAGTTTCTTTGGTCCTGGGGATAATGTTGATGATCTCTGTATTCATTTATGCGACCTTCCCTTTCTTCTTTCCTTTTACGATGGTCTCCACCCATTCATTTACAAAAGCGTTGACCTCTTCCGTCATATTGCAGTTGGATTTTCCCCGGCACTGAACCACCGATTCATTTCTCAGCTGAAGAGTATAAAGGCTTTTCTTAGGATCCTCGGCGCTGCGAATAAAGAATATCGATGATTTCCCTTCGATCATCTCCTTCCAGTAACCTCCTTCTTTACCCACACAATGTCCCAGCTGTCTGGATTCATCCTTAAGCTGTTCCTCGTTTCTTGCGGCTGTAATTATAAGATTTCCGCTGGTGTATTCCAGTGGCAAGAGGCGCTTTAGGATCTTATCTTCAAAGTTCTTCATCTTCTTTCGAAGCTCGGCTGCTTCTTTTCTGCTCTTGGCTTTCTTTTCTGCCGCGCGTTTCTTTTCTAAAACTTCTCCAGATATCCTGTGGGCTTCCGGCAAGGACTTCGGAAAGCGGAAGTACTCCGATTCCAAATCGTATCCTATTTCCCGGGCTTCTCTGAGATAGTCGATATAATCCCTCTTCACCGTTCTTATCGTATATCCGTATGCTCCATGGCTACAGCATGGCATGTTCGCCACATATTGCTTATCCAGGTACCGGTAAACCTTCTTCAATGTAACCCCGGCCAGAAGTTTCTTGTCATCTACGATGTCCAGCAGGTCGGCAACCTCCCCAAGCTCTCCAGCTTTTATCTTCCAGCCTTCTTTATAGCAGCGTTTGGCGGTTGCAATTACCTTGGCAGGATCTCGCCTATTTGCCGCTTGCAATGCTTCCCGAAGGGCTTCTTTTGGAAGGCCCAGCATGTCCTTTGGGTTAGATTTTCTCCAGTTGACAGCGCTATAGGTCCTTCTCCCCAGTATCCGGTCATCCACTAAAGATTTCAGTCCCATCTTTTCCAGGTATTCCACTTGGGGATACCGGGCTGCCAGGAAGATATATTTAACCAAGCTCTGGCAACTCATTTTTTTCAAACGTTCAACCGTCTTCGTGTATTTCAGGAAGCTTTTAGGAATGACCCTCTGGAAGGATGATTTGTTGATATATATATCGTAGGTCGGCGCCTCCATATACTTGACGGTGTTGCCTTCCGATCCCCATCCTTGGTAACTATAGCTTACAAAGGCTTCTTGTCTTTCTCTGCTGGCTATGTATAGGGCTACCGGTTCTACTTCTACTGTCAGATCTCCTGCCACTTTCAGGTTTTCCCAATCGGCTTTGTACTTTCTCCATACATCCACCAGAGCCATGTAGAGGGTTTCTCCTTTTTTATCCTTCCAACAGATCAGCGTGCCGGCTCTATCAATTTCGGTGGTCGTGTATGGTACTTCCTTGCAACCGTTCTTGCAATATGGGCAGACGGTGAGCCTTCCAGATCTTGGCCTTTCCCGGTTCTCGTTGTATGCCTCAAATTTCCCGCAACAAGAGTAGAATATCTTTTTCTCACCGACTCGATATATGGCCAGACGCTTCAACACTTGATTGGTCAGATAGGATTCAAACCCTGCAGGATACTTGATCTCCTTCGAAAGGGCTTTTGCTTCCTCATTTTCACCAGCTTTATTACCGGCATATGTTTTTATAAGGTTCATAGTAGCCTCCTATAGGAACTTGGATATGTCAATTACCGGAGTTACCTTTGCTGGAGCTGCCTTTCTTGATGAGGACCCCGCTTTGTCTTCTTCTGTAATCTCATAGTATTGTTCAAGCATGGGAATTATTTCATCGCTCGTGATCACTGCCTTCATGCCAACTTTTCTCTTTGATGCTTCATCCCAAAGACTCTTCATAAATTCCTTTAGGGTTTTATCTGGGTTCAGGATTTTGCCAGCTACTCTTTCATTGGTGCATATGGATGTCAGATATTCTTCTAGGGTCCTGGTCATTTCATCCCCGGCCTTCATCATTTCATCTGTAATCTTTGCGATTGCTTTATCTATCATTGTTTTTAAACCTCCTATGATATAATGACATTGTCGCAGCAGCCTCCCAATGCAGGGTCCCGTCTGAAAGGAGGTGATTGCTTTCTTCTTTTTCTTTTTCTTTTTCCCGACTTTCTCCGAACGTTTGAGCGACGCGATGGAGAAAGTCAGCATGGGAACGTCAGAACTTGCTGCTCTGGCCAGCGTCTCGCCACACACTGTGAAGCGCTGGCTCAATGGCACTTTTGAGCCCAGGCATGGGAATCTAATCCGGCTTGCCGATACCCTCGATGTTTCTGCTGATTTCCTTTGCGGCAGAAGTTAAGTCTTCAAAACATTTTTTCAAATACACTGACGGGGCCCTGCATTGGGAGACTGCTGCGACTACAGTTTCTTATTCATCACCTCATCACATCCAATACTCCCCGGCTGTAATCGGTGGAATAGATTCCCTGGTCCCACTTCTTCTCTGCTCCCCGGGATCCCATGTTATAAACCATCAGATCTTTTTCGATGCTCCCATGTCCCTGGGCTTTTATGCCAGCGTACCAGTAGATGCCGGCTTCTATGTTCTGGTAGGGGTCCAGGAGGTCTATATCTCCGAAGGCTGCTTGCAGGGCTGTAAGATTCGACTGGTTCAGCTGCATGAGTCCGTAGTCTGCTGTGTTGCTGACAGCTCCAGGATCGAACCCACTTTCTTTTTCGATCAGGGCGAATATCTCCCGGGGATCAACGTCGTACTGCTCACAGGTCCGGATAATGTGGAGGCAGTATTCCACCGGCATGTACTGCGAGTAATAGCTGATCAGTTCCTCGTTGGGGTCTTCGATTACTTTCTGCTCCCGGATTTCATCTGTGTAGACATTGATATCATTGAGGACATCCAGGCTATCATTGACCATGGTCTTGATCTGCAGGGCAAAGATAGTCGTTATGGCCGTGCAGGTCAGTAATAGGGCAAAAAACAAGACGACCATGAAGTTAAATACCTTTAGCATCCGATCGTCTCTCTTTCTTTCTATTCTTGTTCTTCGCATTTTTCATCACCTCTCTAATTTTGAAAGCACACTTTGGACAAATGTATCCGGTTTCCGGGACCTGCAAGCCTACGCTGACTCCCCATTTTTTCCGGCAACACTTACAGACTTCCCGCCTCATCCTCAAGCCTCCTTTTCTTTCTTTTAAGTTCCATTATCTCTTTTTCAACTGATTCTGCCGCTCTGGTCTTTCCCTGCTTGTATAGCCTCTCCAAGAAACGGCCTTTTTGGTAGATCATGATCTGCACCTCATCCAAGCCCTCAGGATTTCCCTTTTTCCTTCCCACCCAGTACTTACATCGGATATTGGACGGATCCGTTTCCCTCCGGTGGTATTCGCATACCTGGCAGTGCTTATGACAAATCGCCGCCTGATGGATGGGGCAGTAGGCATTATGCTTTTCATGGTCCGGACAAATAGCGCACATCGGTTCTCCTTATAGGTAGTTTCTTCCAATTAGGAGCATCCAGAGTTCCCTTGCTTGGGGCTCACTTACTCCGGAATCAACTAATGTAGATTCATACTTTTCTTGGTAATGCTTCTGCCAGTATTCGTTTCGCTCCTGGGCCTGATCGGTGATGTTCTCTTCCATCTCCCGGTGGCAGTCTGAACAAAGATCCACCTGGAATCCATGTTTGATGGATGTCTGCCGGTTGGGATTACCTCCGTATACCTCATGCCGTTCGGCTCCCGAGGTTCGACAGTAATGGCAAACTCTGGATTTTTTATTCTTGTATCCGTTCGATAGTTTTTTCTTTTTCGGTGCCTCCGGCTTTGGTATGGAGCATTCGCTATAATATGACATTTATTTCTCCTTATGCTATAATCTGAATGGAAAGGATGTGATAGCGTGTCTTTATCTGATTTAGAAATTACTTATCTAGTTATTGCTATTTGTTCATTGATTTTAGCTCTAATATCAATCATTACAGTTGTTCTAACACTCCGTCAGAATTCAAAAATGATTGAATCGACCACTCGGCCTTATGTAACTGTTTATGGTGCTATATCAAATCCGGGGAACCCCTTTTTTTACTTGATAATAAAAAATTTCGGTAGTTCAAGTGCGTTCATTTCTAAATTTGAGTGTAGCCACGATTTGTTACCGCTTTCCTATAGTTCGCATCATCGCCCATTTGAGCATCTTGAGGGTTCTTTAATCGCTCCAAGTCAATCCTTCAAATGTGCAATAAACCTGAGACAGCGTGACCAGGGCAAACCTGAAAGCATTGAAATAATTATCCGATATCGCACCGAAGACAAAGAATACTCTAGCAAGGCTTTGATTAATTTCGATTCCTACTTAGAATTAGCACTTCCCAAGAACGCCACACAAAATGCCGAATTAAAAACTATATCTTATTCGATTCAATCATTAGTTGAGCAAAACTTATAAAGGAGGTGTTTTTATGAGTTCTATAACGGTTAAAGTAAAGGACCTGTATGAAACTGCAAAACTTATGCACGTCGAAGGATTGGATTATGTTGAAGTAACATTACTTGATCCCGAGATCACTCCCGACGGCCAAAGTCTCCCAGCTGGCATTAATTTCAATGCTTGGGCTAAGAATGAATCGTTCATGAACATAGACTTCGGTTGTGTTGATGCCGTTAAAGATGAATAGCTATGTATTAAGCTGGATTTGCTTCCAGCTTTTTTTATTGCCTTCTCCCAACGGAACCCTTCTCTCCTTGTTTGTATGCCGGTGTAATATCACCATCTCACCGGGCATGTTTTTACTTACCAGCCAATCCATGGGGTTAAGACCTAGTTTTCCTAGCAGCTTCTTTTGCTGCCTTGTCGGCCGCTTTCCGTTCTTCATATTTCCTCCCTTTTTATGCTTCTCTTCTCTCAATGATTCGCTCCGCTACGTCCGGGATGAAGTATTTCTTTTCCCGTCCAGTCTGAAAGAAATCCAGCCCATATACGAGGGGTGTAATCTTATCCCTGGATACTCTCATGTATTTGGCCAACTGACTGATATTAATAAATCCTCCAGGGCCTACAAAGTTCTGAATGTCCTTTTGTAAATCCCTCTTATTCATTCTGCCGTTCCTCCCCTCTGGTACTATCCTCTTCAAAGAGATACTCAAACGACATTCCCGGGAAATAAGTATCTCTGATTTTTCGAGTTTCTTTGAATGTAAATTGAGTTACCCCTCTCATCTTGTTTCTGATGGACCTCTCATTGACTGCAATTGCTTTTGCAATGTCCGAATTTTTAAGTCCCGCCCTTACCATTTCTGCTTTTAAATTGTGTAGCATTGATTCCCTCCTCACTACATGTAGTTCAAGTGCCATCAATGGCATCCCTTATGTCTAATATTAATGCTATACATGGCATCTGTCAACATAATTTTTGCCATGGATGGCATTATTTTTCTTGTAACCTGATAAAATGCTGTTATACTTGAGGCAAAGGGGTGATTTTAAGATGTTAAGTGTAGTTATAAAGAAACAGATGGAAAAAAATAATATAGGAAACAAAGAGTTGGCTCTCAGGTCTGGAATACCACTTCGGACAGTAAATAACATTATAAGTGGTTTGACCGAAAACCCCACTCTTGATACCTTGCGGGCTCTCTCAAGGGCATTAAATTGTACTCTAGACGACATTATCAATGAGTATGACGAAGTAAATAGGTCTTATTACTTGGATCCAGATTCAGCAAGAATTGCCCAAGAAATCTATGAGAACCCTAAGCTCAAGCTTTTATTCGATGCAACACGAAAAGTAGACCCCGAGGATCTTGAGTTAATCTCCAAGATGGTTTCTAAAATGGTTAAGGAAGAGAATGGCGAAGAAGAGTAGCTTAAATGTACTGAATGGTGGTGATTATCTTGGTGGAGTACATAGGCGTTTATCTAGTAGATCTGCCTCATGGCATCAGAGGGTTTACAAGGAAGAATGAAGATGGCAGTTATACGATGTTGATAAATGCCAGGCTAAGTTCAGAGATGCAGATCCAGACCTACGATCACGAGATCCAACACATTGACTGTGGGGATTATGATAGTGCGAAAGAAGTTGATGAGCTGGAGTTTAATAGGCATGTTGGATGATGTGCTATTAACAGAAAGGTGGTTCCAATGAGCAGTTTCTTAAAGGACATGAAGAAGATGATGAAATCAGTTCAGAAGGCGCAAAAGACCGTTAACAAGATTATTGATAACAAACCTAAACCTGCTAAAAAAGAAGTTATTCAGGACATTGATGGGTCGATCGAAGCCAAACTTGTTAAAGTGGATAAATCTCTATCAACAGATGGATTCGATTCTATTGACTTTACTGTTTCTGATGAAGATGTATCAGTCGAAGACGAGGAAGGTAACACAATTGGATATTTGCCTAAATCTGCCGCTACTAAGGTGTCTAAGTGGATGGATCTCGGTTATTATGTTGATATGGATATGTCTGACCCGGATACATATACAGTTACAATAAATTATTCTAATTGAATCACTTAAGTAATTATTCAAGAAAAGCGTGGCTAAAATCACGCTTTTACTGTAAGGATGTGAAAATATGAGTAATAAAAAAAGCTCATCGGCCCCCTTTAGGGAAACTTTTACCTTCGAAGGCAAAAGATATGACATTAAAGCTCAAACAGAGAAGGAGCTAATTTTAAAGGTAGATGCTAAAAAAAGAGCACTTGAGCAAGGCAGCATCATATACAAGAAAGGGACCACCGTTAAGCGTTGGGCAGAAGAATGGCTGGAGACATATAAGCGTAATAGCGTGGAGGCTGCAACCTTCTATGCATACCAGAACCGCTTCAATGCTCACATCTACCCTGTCATTGGCCATCTGAAGCTCACAGATGTGAAGCCCATCCATTTGCAGAAAATAATTAACGGTTTATCTGGGTGTTCCAGAGATCACATTAAGAAGATGCATTATACCTTGCAGCAGCTGTTCTCCGATGCATACCGGAACAAACTGATCTTAATAAACCCTGCCGAAAGTCTTATCATGCCGGCAGCTATTTCTAAAACCCGGAGATCCATCACCGACGTGGAGCGTAAGTATATCCTTAAAGTCGCCGGAACTCATTCATCAGGCCTCTGGATTAAAACCATGCTTTATTGTGGGCTCCGGCCGGCAGAGACAGCGGCGCTCCAGGGCAGGCACATTGACCTCAAGAATGGTGTTATTAAAGTCGAAGGTTCCTTAAAGCGGCATGGCAATACCATCGGTAGTACAAAGACCGCTTCAGGTATAAGAAAAGTGCCTATGCCGGACATTCTCCTTCAGGAGTATAAGCAGCTAAAGCTTGAACCTTTCGATTATGTCTTTAAAAATGCTGATGGTGGCCACATGACTTCCGGAGGCATGCGTACCAGGTGGAGAAGCTTCGAGAGGGCCCTCAATATAGAAATGGGATGCAAAGTCATCAATAAGGAAGTGCAGCCCCCCTTCCGGGTCGCAGAGGACCTTGTGCCGTATTGCCTGAGGCATACCTATTGTACCGACCTGCAGAGCGCTGGCGTTCCGATTAATGTTGCCAAGGAACTGATGGGCCACAAAGATATTAGTATTACAGCTAAAATTTATACACACCATTCGGAGATTGCTTTCGATAATGCCAGGGATCTGATCAATAAACTTAACAGCAAAACCTCTGCTGCAGATGATGAAAATGAATCTAAATCCAAATAGGTTTCCACACTAGTTTCCACATTTAGTGTGGAAATATAGGTCAAATTAGGTCAATACGATATAATTTAAAGCAAAAGAAAAACCGCCAAACACGTTGAAAATCCAACTGTTTGGCGGTTCTTTTTGGCTTGGCGGAGGACATGGGACTCGAACCCACGGGGCTGTTACACCTTACCTGATTTCCAATCAGGCTCCTTAGCCACTCGGTCAATCCTCCATATGGGTGCCCCGTTATTGGATGAGGCACAATTAGTAATATAGCATATTATTGATCGCTTTGCAACATTTTTCTTTTGACAATTCGGATAATAGCCCGGATGCCGAAGAGAATGGGTTTCAGAAATGCCCCGATCAGGCAAATGATCACGAAGACCCGGAAGGAGGAATGGATAGTTTGGATCAGCAGCGCAGGAGGGGCATCCACCAGAGGAACACCGGCCATGTAGATGCCGATGATGAGGGTGACCACAGCCATGCTGGAGGTATGACCCACGGAGCGCATGGTTGCCAATACCGAGGAGGCAACCCCGTAATCTTTGGGGTCTACGCAAGCCATGACTGCATTGGTATTAGGCGATGAAAAGATGCCGAAGCCCAATCCGGATATGACCAGGGCAGTCATAATAAACACTATGCTTGTTTCCTGGGATAAAAACAGAAAAAAGCTGAGTCCTGCAGCACAGAGCAGCATGCCGATGGTGGACAACTTGTGAGGGGATACGGAATCCGACATCTTGCCCATAGCCGGAGAAATCAAGGCCATGATAATAGGCTGAACGATGAGGATCAAACCGGCTGTCTGGGACGAATATCCCATGACCACCTGCAGATAAATAGAGCTGAGGTATCCGATGGCAAAGGTTGCCCCATAATTAAGAAGAGCTGCCAAATTCGAAGCCGTGTAGGCTAGATTCGTTGCAAAAAGGGATACATTGATGATTGGCGATAGGCTTTTTCTCTGTAGGATGAAGAACAGGATCAGCAGCAGGAATCCTGCTCCAATCAGCCCCTTGGCATAAGAAGCCGTGGAGATGGCCGATAAGCCAATCATCAGGAATAGGATCATTAAGATGTACAGCAGATTGCCGATCCAGTCCATCCCATAGCCCTTTCCACCGGGAGCAGCTGGCAATCGCCTAATGGCGATACCCGATACAGCTGCCGTCAGAAGAAAAGTAAACACAAAGATGGATCTCCACCCCAGGTAATGGTTAAGAAAACCACCCACCACCGGCCCGGCAGAAAGGCCGATGTACGTAGAGGCAATGGAATAGCCCAATACCCTTCCTCTCTGATTCTGGGGAAAGGCGCTGATTAGAGTAGGGGTGCTGGTACTAAAAATCATAGCGCCGCCGATTCCCTGGATTACCCGAAGGAAAATAATGATTCCCAGATTCCAGGCAAAAGCCGAAAGCAGAGAAGCAAAAGCAAAGGTGGCGATTCCCGCCACCAGTAACTTTTTTCGGTCATTCAGGTCAGATATTCGTCCAACGGGCACGGACAGGGCTGCTACAGTCAGCATGTAGGCCATGACAACCCAGCCGATGGCTCCGGCACTGGCTTGAAACTCCCTTCCCATGTCCGGAATGGACAGATTCAGGGCACTTCCTGTAAATGTGGTGGTAAAAGCTGTCACCAGCACCACGTACAAGGTGGCTTTCTGATTTTTCGCAAGCTCCTTGGTGCTCGATTCCTTCAAGTTAATCGTCTCCTGTTTCTAATATCGGAGGATGAATTTCAGAACCGCATCCTTCATCTCATCCTTTTCCAACACGCCAGTGTGTCGGATGGGCTTGTCTTCCAGACCTTCAAGGCCTTTTGGCACCCGAACCCCGGTCTTTTCGTGAAGGGCTCTCAGGTTGGCAAAACCGTCCTCTGCGACAGGAAGGCCCAGAGACTCTGCAACACTATCGGCGAATTTATAAGCGCTGGCAGTGGAGGCAATGACGGTGACCGTCTCATCCCCTGTTTCCTTTTTATAATCCTGGTAAACCTTGTAGGCTACGGCCGTATGAGTGTCCATCAGGTACCCGTTCTGTTCATACATGTTTCCGATAGCTCGGTTGGTTTCGGCCATATCCGCATAGCCAGCCTCGAAATCGGCCAAGCCGGAGCGAATCTTCTCGTTTACCCGATAAACCTTGTTTTTATCCAGCTGTTCCATAAGGCTCTTGATCTCTGCTCCGTCATTACCGGACAGGTGATACAGAAGTCGCTCCAAATTGGAGGATATCAGGATATCCATGGAGGGGGAGTTGGTCAGATAGAACTCCCGGTTGATGTTGTATTCTCCCGTTCGGATGAAATCCGTCAGGACATTGTTTTCGTTGGATGCACAGATTAGTTTTCCCATGGGAATCCCCATCTGCTTGGCGTAATAAGCTGCTAGGATATTGCCGAAATTCCCGGTAGGTACCACCACGTTGATCTTTTCTCCCGGCTTGACAGCCCCCTGCTTCAGCAGTTGCACATAGGCATAGACATAATAGGCTACCTGAGGAACCAGCCGGCCGATATTGATGGAGTTGGCAGAGGATAGCTTAACCCCTTTAGCCGCCAGTTCTTCCGCGAAAGCGCTGTCGTTGAAGATTCGTTTGACTCCGTTTTGGGCATCATCAAAATTACCGTTGATGGCGAATACTGCGGTGTTATCCCCTTCCTGGGTCACCATCTGCCGCTCCTGGACCTGGCTTACTCCCTGGTTGGGATAAAAGACCACGATTTCCGTTCCGGCTACGTCAGCAAATCCTTCCAGGGCCGCTTTACCGGTATCCCCAGAGGTGGCGGTCAGGATGCAGATTTTCTTATCCTCTTTTTCCTTCTTCAGGGCTGTCGTCAGCAGATAGGGAAGGATGGAAAGGGCCATGTCCTTGAATGCAGCAGTCCGTCCGTGGTAAAGCTCCAGGAAATAGGCATCTCCGGCTTTCACTAGGGGGGCAATCGATTTTTCTTCAAATTTATCGTCATAGGCCCCATAAACGCAGGCCTTCATTTCCTCGGCGGTATAATCGGTAAAGAAAGCGGAAATCACCTTTTCTGCAATTTCCTGATAAGTAGCATCCTTCAGGGCTTCCGGGGAGACATTCAGGTCCGGAATCTGATCGGGCACATAGAGCCCCTTATCTTCTGCAATCCCCTGGATCACTGCCTGGGCGGCGGTCTTTTCCTGCTTACTTCCTCTGGTACTGTTATACTTGATCATGAATCTTCTCCTTTAATTTCTGATTGAATAATTATACCAGAAATCCAATGTTGATTCAATCCATTATTCAGCAAAGAGGGGGGTGGAAAGGTACCGTTCCCCATTATCCGGCAGAACGACAACGATGGTCTTTCCCTTGTTTTCCGGCCTTTTGGCAACCTGAACAGCGGCAAAAAGAGCTGCTCCCGAGCTGATGCCTGCCAGAACCCCTTCCCGAACACCGATCATCCGGCCAGTTTCGAATGCATCTTCATTGGTAACCTGGATGATTTCATCATAAACTGAGGTATTCAGCACATCAGGGATGAATCCGGCACCGATTCCCTGGATCTTATGGGGTCCCGGAGCTCCTTGGGAAAGAACCGGGGAAGCCTGGGGCTCCACAGCGATGACCTGGACGTCGGGATTTTTGGATTTCAGATATTCGCCTACGCCGGTGATCGTTCCGCCAGTTCCGACTCCAGCCACCAGAATGTCCACCTGACCATCGGTATCCTCATAGATTTCCGGTCCGGTGGTCAGCCGATGGATTTCCGGGTTGGCCGGATTGACGAACTGGCCCGGAATGAAGCTGCCTGGAATTTCCTCCGAAAGCTCCTGAGCCTTTGCAATGGCCCCCTTCATCCCTTTGGCACCTTCAGTAAGAACAAGTTCCGCCCCATAAGCCTTCATCAGCTGTCTTCTTTCGATGGACATGGTTTCCGGCATAACGATGATTGCCCGATATCCTCTGGCCGCCGCTACGGAAGCCAATCCGATACCAGTGTTTCCGGAGGTAGGTTCAATAATGACGGAATCCTTGTTCAGCAGCCCTTTCTTTTCCGCATCATCCAGTATGGATTTGGCCACCCGGTCCTTGACGGATCCACCGGGATTGAAATATTCCAATTTAGCCAGAACTCTTGCTTCCAGCCCTTCTTCCTTTTCAATGTTACTCAGCTCCAGCAGGGGGGTTTTCCCGATCAGCTGATCGATGGATGTATAGATTTTTGCCATGGTTGTTCTCCTTTACTCATTCCGATTTTCTTGACTATAATATTTGATTTGAATGGTTTAACATTTTTATTAACATACTTATTCTGTATGTTAATATGATAATAACCCTTTTCACCTTTCCTGTCAAGGGGATTTCAGAAATTTATTCTGTTTCTTATGACATTTTCCGAGCCGTTCCAATGACGTCAAAAAATAAAACAAACTCCCAAAATTTGAGAGTCTGCTTTTGAAATTGGTATCCCGTAGGGGAGTCGAACCCCTGTTACCGCCGTGAGAGGGCGATGTCTTGACCACTTGACCAACGGGACCCGTCTTGTACAAGTATAGCACAACAGACGGAGAAATCAATGGATTTTCTGTGGTCAAGGAATTTTTTTTGCAGGCTTTTCCCCCTGCAAGCTTGGTTTTACAGCCAGCGGGCATCTCCGGACTGATTGTCGTATCCCGGATGGTTGTCAAATCGGACAACTCCTACCTGGAGCTTTCCTTCCACCGCTTCTGTTACTTTAGCGTGGCCAATGGTGCCAAAGCCGCCACAGAGTTCAATCATCAGAACGCCCTCTTCAGCCAATTTTTTTGCTTCACTGCAGGCCATGTCATAGGAACCGACTCCTACCACGATCATTTCGCCCTGACCCAAGTCCATGACCATTCTTTTGGGCTCATTGATGGTTGCATTAATAAACAGAAAACACACTTTTCGTTTCATATTGCCCTCGCTTCTGATATTTAGAAAATAGCTACTACGGCACCGCCGTAAGTATCTTCAATATACACCTTTACCTGGTCGGTTTCAAGAGCCTGAATCAACGCTTTGATCTTGTCGCTGGATTCTTCCCCTCTTCGGACGGCAATGATGTTGGAATAGGTGATAGCCGCATCACCGCTGGCATCTTCAAGCGCCAGAGCTTCTTCCACCTTCAGTCCGGCTTCCAGGGCATAATTTCCGTTGATAACGCCAATGGTTCCCGGATTACTGTTTTTCAACTGGGCAGCAACGGTATCCGCCTGAACCGTGACGATGTCGTAACCCCCATCATCCAGAACATCCAGCGTGGTGACACCCTTTTCAGCGTTGGAGCCTTCTGCCAGCTTGATCAGCCCTTCCTGCTGCAGGAGAAGGAGGGCTCTGGTTTCGTTGCTGTCATCCGCAGGCAGAATGATGGTGGCTCCGTCCTCCAGGTCGGTCAGGTCCTGAATCTCGTTGCCATAGATGCCAAAGGGCTCATAGTGGATCATGGCCGCAGAAACCAGATCGGTTCCGTTGGCTTCGTTGTAGCTGTTCAGGTAGGGCAGATGCTGGAAATAATTGGCGTCCAGGGTGCCATCAGCAAGAGCCTGGTTGGGCAGGACATAATCATCATACTGGATGATTTCCAGGGTATAACCGGCTTCGGCCAACTGGTTCTTGACCTGTTCCAGAATTTCGGCATGGGGAGTGGCGCTGGCACCAATTTTAATGACGGTGCTGTCCCCTTCTCCCTCCGGGGCGTTTCCTCCTCCCTGGGTACAGGCTGCCAGGGATCCGAGAATCAGTGCTAAAACGGCAACGAATGATACAATCTTTTTCATCTTCTTTACCTCTTTCTTTCATTATTCCTTATTTCTGTTGACTCTGCTGATTTATTTGTTCAGGCTGTTAAAAGCTTGTTCCAGATCCTCCAGAATATCATCGATGTGTTCTGTTCCGATGGACAGCCGGATCGTGTTGGGCTTGATGCCGCTGGCCAGCAGTTCTTCTTGATTCAATTGGCTGTGGGTGGTGGACGCCGGATGGATCACCAGGCTTTTCACATCGGCCACATTGGCCAGCAGGGAAAAGAGATTCAGGGACTCGGTGAACCTTCTGGCTTTCTTTTCATCTCCATCAATCTCAAAGGTGAAAATAGAACCGGCACCCCGGGGGAAGTATTCCTGATAGAGTTCCTTTTGGCGCCCCTCTGCCAGAGAGGGATGATTCACCCGGCTCACCTGGGAATGGTTCTTCAGAAAATCCACTACCTTGAGGGCGTTCTCCACATGACGCTCCACCCGGAGGGACAGGGTTTCCAGACCCTGCAGAAGCAGGAAGGAGTTGAAGGGGGAAATGGTTGCCCCCTGGTCCCTTAGCAGGGTTGTGCGGATTTTAATGATGTAGGCCAGATTGCCGCATGCTTCTGTAAAGACCACTCCATGATAGGAGGGGTTGGGCTTGGAAAGCCCCGGGAATTTGCCATTCTGAGCCCAGTCGAATCGGCCTCCGTCAATGATGACTCCTCCCATGACCGTTCCATGACCTCCGATGAATTTGGTGGCTGAATGAACTACGACATCCACGCCGTATTCGATGGGGCGGAGCAGATAGGGGGTGGCAAAGGTACTGTCTACGATGAAGGGAATGCCATTCTCATGGGCAATATCGGCGATGGCCCGAAGATCCACCAGGTCACTGTTGGGATTCCCTAAAGCTTCTGCGAAGATCAGTTTTGTGTTTTCCCGGATGGCGGTTCGAAAGTTCTCCGGATCAGCCGGATCCACAAAGGTGGTTTCCACCCCCTGTTCCCGAAGGGTGTTGGCAAACAGGTTGGCGGTTCCCCCGTACAGGTTTCTGGCTGCAACGATATGGTCTCCTGCAATGGCGATATTCTGAACGGCGTAGGCAATCGCCGAGGATCCGGATGCGGTAGCCAGGGCTGCCGCCCCTCCTTCCAGCGCTGCGATCCGTTTTTCGAATACATCGGAGGTGGGATTCATCAGTCGGGTGTAAATGTTGCCTCCCTCTGACAGGTTGAATCGATTGGCCGCCTGCTGGGAATCTTTAAATACATAGGAGGTGGTGGCATAAATGGGGACGGCTCTGGCATCGGTAGCCGGATCGGCTTGCTCCTGGCCTACATGGAGCTGAAGGGTTTCAAATCGATAGTTACTCATAAGTTCTTCCTCTCTTTCTTTTAGCGTATTCTTTTATCGGTATTCTGGACCAGCCGGGAACCTGATTCCTGAATCAGCTGGACGATGATAATGGTCAGGATCACGCAGATCCAAACGATGTCGTCATTATATCGCTGGTATCCGTAAGTGATGGCGATTTTCCCCAGGCCTCCTCCTCCGATGACTCCAGCCATGGCGGAGTAGCCCAGGATGGTGACCATGGAGATGATTCCGCCGGTCAGCAGAGCTGGCTTAGCTTCGGGGATCAGTACCTTCCCGATGATTTTCAGGGAAGAGGTCCCCATAGCCTGGGCCGCTTCAATGACACCGGCTCCCACTTCCTTCATGGAAGCTTCCACCATTCTGGCCACATAGGGAGTGGCGGCAATGACCAGGGTAACGATCATGGCCTGGTTTCCCAGGCTGGTGCCTACGATCAGGTTGGCCACCGGGAGCATGGCTACCATCAGGATGATGAAGGGGATGCTCCGGAAGATGTTGATCACGGATCCCAGAATCCGGTTGATCCCGGGAAGGGGATGGATGCCTCCTTTTTCCGTCACATGGAGAAGGATTCCCAGGGGCATGCCCAGCAGGTAGGCAAAAAAGGTGGAGATAATCGTCATGTAGATGGTTTCCCATATCCCCAGTTGAATGATTCCAGCACCCCAAAGCTTATAAAACATTTCTGACATCCCCGCTCCCTCCTTCTATGGCAAAATGGGCCCGGATCTCTTCTCTTCCGATTTCCTGAATCCGGCTTTTGTGGATCACCGCTACCCGGTGACAGATTTCTTCGACAACCTTCATTTCATGGGTGATGATGACGATGGTCACCCCAAGCCGCTGGTTGATTTCCTTAAGCAGCTGGAGGATGGCATGGGTGGTCGCCGGGTCCAGGGCACTGGTGGCCTCATCGCACAACAGGTACCGGCAATCCGAGGCCAGGGCTCTTGCGATGGCAACCCGCTGCTTCTGTCCCCCGGACAACTGGGAAGGGTAGGCTTTAGCTTTATCGGACAGTCCTACCAGCTCCAGCAGTTCTTCTCCCCTCTTCTTCCCTTCTTTTTTGGGCACACCGGCAATTTCTAAAGGGAAGCATACATTCTGCAGGGCATTCCGCTGCTCCAGAAGATTGAAACCCTGAAAGATCATTCCCATGGAACGGCGCATTTCCAGCAGCTCCTTTTGGGGCAGTTCCATCAGATTTTTGCCGTCCACGACGACCCGGCCTTCTGTAGGTCTCTCCAGCAGGTTCATGCACCGGACCAGGGTACTTTTCCCCGCTCCGGAAAGACCAATGATACCGAAGATTTCACCGTCCTCTATCCGAAGATCAATGTTTTCCAGGGCCGCCACCGGTCCGCTGGCTGTTTGAAATATTTTGCTGACGTTGATGATTTCTATCATGAAAGCCTCCTTCTTTTCTGTGGCAATAAAAAAAGGCAGAGAACTCGGTTGTTCTCTACCTTACTAATTCTTTTATGAAAAAGAAATTATCCGGATATGACGCAAGACGAGTCGTGTTTCTGAGCATCAGAAATTTTGCACATGTTCATAGGCATGTACATCATCATATCCATCATCATAGCGGTTGTGTTCTGAATCTTATTGAACATGGGACTCGTCTCCTTTCTTCCGTATTTTGATTTGAATCTTCATGGGTTTGGGCTTATATTAAAACAAAGTATACCACTACCAACATACCATGTCAATAGGTTTATTTGATTTTTATTCATTGATTTCCCATCAACCTTCTGATAAAATGGGTTTCAAGAAAGGAGGTGGAATCATGATGATTTCAACCAAGGGCCGTTATGCGCTCCGGATCATGCTGGACCTGGCAGAGAGAAACACCGGCGAATACATCCCCCTGATGGAAATTGCAAAGCGGCAGGAAATATCAGAGAAATACCTGGAAAGCATCGTTTCCATCCTCAGCAAAAACGGATTTGTCGCTGCTCTTCGGGGAAAGGGAGGCGGCTATCGGCTGGCCCGGGATCCGGACACCTATACCGTGGGCAGTATTCTGAAACTGACCGAGGGCTCTCTGGCACCGGTCAGCTGTCTGGACGGGGATACCAACCTCTGCGAGCGGACCGGCGAATGCCGCACCCTGCCCATGTGGAGCAAACTGGACAAACTGATCGACGATTTCGTTGAAGGCATCACTCTGGAAGACCTGCTGCGAGGTGATGAGGGAGGCGACCACTACATCATCTGAAAGCAACCAGTTTTTTCATATCCCTTTTCAGATCCGGGGTGAATTGATCTTTCCGTGCCTGCCATTCCCAGTTTTTCCCCAAGGTAGAGGGTTTATTGATTCGGGCTTCATTGCCCAGTCCCATCAGATCCTGTATCTGAAAAATCACCCGGTCCGCCGGACATTTGGCTATTCGCTCCAGCAACATCCATCGGATGTTGCTTTTTTCTTTTCGGGTTTTCGGCATGGGCCCTTTCAAGGACAGATAAGTCAGCAGGTTTGCCAGCTGACTCTCCGGCCCTTCCTCCAGGAATCCCAGAAGAGTGTCATTGTCATGGGTTCCCCCATAGTATATCACATTAGGCTTCTGCTGCTCCGGAAGGTGGGGGTTTTCAGGATTGCCGTCAAAGGCAAAGAGAAGAACCTTCATTCCCGGATAACCGGTTTCTTCCAAAATATTTTCCACTTCCGGATTTGCCACTCCCAGATCCTCGGCAATGATGGCAGAGGATCCCTTTTCTTCCTCCATGATCCGAATCAGGTCCCGGCCGGGTCCCGGCTTGTACTCTCCGATCATGGCGGTTTCAGCCCCTTCCTGCACACAATAATACCGGGCCACCCCAAGGAAGTGATCGATCCGTATCACATCGTACAGTTTTGACAGATGGGCCATCCGATGGCGCCACCACCGGTAATCGTCCTTCTTCATGGCCTCCCAGTCGTACAAGGGGTTTCCCCAAAGCTGACCAGTTTCAGAAAACAGATCCGGTGGAACTCCGGCCACCTGGGTGGGCCGGCACTGTTCGTCCATCAGAAGCTGGCTGGTCAAGGTCCAGGCATCAGCACTGTCCATGGCGATATACATGGGAATGTCTCCGATGATGCGGATCCCCAAGCTATGAGCATGGGCCCTCACCTTCTGCCACTGGCAAAAGAATTGATGCTGCACAAAGCACCAAAAACCGATTTCATCCTCCAGGATTTCCCGTTGAATCTGAAGGGCTTCTTCCCTTCGTCTTCGCAGATCTTCCGGCCAGAGGAGCCATTCTATGCCGCCCATCTGATTTTTTAAGGCCATAAAAAGGGCATAGTCCTCCAGCCAGTGAGCCTGCTCCCGACAAAATTCCTCAAAGTCATCCCTGTTGGAGAATCCTCCTGCCTGCTTTTGTCTCCAGGTTTGATAGCTTTCCCGTAGGAGGGGAATCCGCTGCTGATAAAGGGTTCCGTAGTCTATCCCAATCCCTTCATTGGGAGCCTCTCCTTCTTTTTGTTTTACCTGACCTGCCAGGGATTCCAGTTTTGCCGGTTCTATCAGCCCTTCCATGGCCAGAAGGTCCAGATCCAGCAAATAAGGGTTCCCAGCAAAGGAAGAAAAACTCTGATAGGGGCTGTCCCCGTAACCAGTGGGGCCAAGGGGGAGAACCTGCCAGTATTTCATGCCTGCATCCCCGATAAAGTCAAGAAAAGCATAGGCTTCCCTTCCCAGGGTGCCTATGCCGTAGGGTGAAGGCAGGCTGGTGACTGGCATCAGGATTCCTGCTTCTTTCATCTTCTTGGTCCTCTGCTGCCGGGCGCTCTTGGAGCCCGGGGTCGGTGGGGAGGTCTCGGTCCGGGAGCCGGAGCCGGCTCCGACTGGAAGATCTCCATGGGATACGGCTGGGTGGGAGCTTCCGGCAGAAGCTTTCCGATGGCCTTTTCAATATCCCGGATATATTGCATCTCTTCATACATACAGAAGCTGATGGCGATTCCGCCAAGTCCTGCCCGGCCGGTACGGCCGATCCGGTGGACATAGGTCTCCGGAATATTGGGGATGTCGTAATTGATTACATGGGACAGCTCTTCGATATCGATGCCCCGAGCCGCAATATCGGTAGCGACGAGCACTCGGATCTCTCTGGACTTAAACCGTTCCAGGGCACGCTGACGGGCATTCTGTGATTTGTCACCGTGAATGGCCGCTGCCTGAATCTTATCCTTCATCAACTGACGGACCACCCGGTCTGCTCCGTGCTTAGTCCTGGTAAAGACCAGGGCAGAATCCATGTCCCCTTGCTGGACCAGATCCCGAAGGAGCTTAGGTTTGTTGGGTTTGTCCACGTAATAGACCATCTGCTCGATGGTATCCACCGTGGATGCGGGGGGAGTCACTTCGATACGGACGTAGTTTTTCAGGATGGTGTTGACCAGTCCCTGGACTTCCTTGGGCATCGTGGCTGAGAACAGCAGGTTCTGTCTGTTCTCCGGCAGCTTCCGAATAATCCTCCGGACATCGTGGATGAATCCCATGTCCAGCATCCGGTCCGCTTCATCCAGCACCAGGATGTTGATTTTATTGGTCTGGATCAGTCCCTGCTCATAGAGGTCATTCCAGCGTCCGGGGGTGGCCACGACAATATCGGCTCCCTTTTTCAGCTGATCCACCTGAGGTTTCTGGGAAACCCCGCCGTAAATGCATACGGTTCGGAGGTTCATGTGACGGCCATAGGCTTTAAAACTCTCTTCAATCTGAATAGCCAATTCTCTTGTTGGTGTCAGAATCAGGGCTCGGGTGGGCCGGTGGCCTCCGACCTGCTGCTCCCCGATAGCCTGCAGAATGGGTATGGCAAAGGCGGCTGTCTTACCGGTGCCCGTCTGGGCACATCCCAGAAGATCCCTGCCCTCCAGCAGATGGGGTATGGCCTGTTCCTGAATGGGGGAAGGGGCAACATAGCCTTCTTCTTCCAACGCTTTTAAAATGGGATTTACGATCCCCAGTTCCTTAAAGTTCATATTCTTCCTTAATGTGGTTCACGCTGCCTGAAACAGCAGCTTCTTAATCAACTAACTTATCTATTATACCACAGAAAAGGATTCTTGAACATGCTTATAATTTCAAGGCTCTTTCCCGGACTTCCAGTTCCTCCGGATCGGTGGTTTCGTCCAGAACCACGTCATGAATCCTTTTCTTTTTCGTATCCGGCTCCAGGCAGACGAAGGTCAGGAATCCATCTACATGCTGTGTTTTTTCAATTTCGGATACGGCCTTGACGTAGACCACCAGACTAGTCCGTCCGGTTTTGACCACCCGGGATTTCAAGGTCAGGATGGTTCCTTTGGCCACTGGCTTTTTAAAGACGAATCCATGAATATTGATACAGAGGACATCCTGAGGCCGTCCATGTTCCGCTGCTGCTGCAACGAAGGCGGCTTCCACCAGCCATTCTGCAGAACGACCGGCAAAGAGGGTGCCGTGGTGGTTCAGATCTTCTGATTTTACCAGATGGGAAATATTGTACTCTTTCATTGTTTCACCTATGCTTTCTTCGTTTCTTAAGGTTCTTTAATCTATGACATGAACATACTAATGGTTCTTTCATCTTCTGTCAATGGTCCATCCGGCCGAAATATTGTATACTTGCACCGGTTGTTCTGTCACCCTTTTTTTGCTATAATTAAGTATTACGACAGAATGGAGGAAAGTATGAATAATCAAGAACTGGCGGAACTTCTTTTTCCGCATATCCATAAGACCAGAGAAGACTATGACCGGATCTATCCCCCCAGGGAGCTAAAGGAAGGGGCCATGGTCACAAGGCTGGGTCCCAGCCCCACCGGCTTCATCCATCTGGGCAACCTGTACGGAGCTTTCGTAGACGAACGGCTGGCCACTCAGAGTGGCGGAATCTTCTATCTGCGAATCGAAGACACGGACGACAAGCGGCAGGTGGAAGGGGCGGTAGAGGTCATCATCAATTCTCTTCGCTTCTTTGACATTCAATTTACTGAAGGGGCCACCCTGGAAGGCTCCAGTGGGGATTACGGCCCCTACTATCAGAGCCAGCGGGCTGAAATCTATCAATGCTACGTCAAGGAATTGGTAGCCAAAGGCCTGGCTTACCCTTGTTTCCTGACGGAAGAGGAAATCACAGCCATCCGGGAACAGCAGGAGTTGACCAAGGAAAACCCGGGAATCTATGGCAAATGGGCTGCCAGCCGGAACCTTTCTCCGGAACAGGCTGCCAAGTGGATCGAGCAGGGCAAGCCCTATGTCATCCGGCTGAAATCCCAGGGCAACGCCAACGCTTCTTCAGACAATGCAACCATGATTCAGGTGGATGACGGCATCCGTGGCACCCTGGAAATGCCGGAGAACATCCAGGACGTGGTCATCCTGAAAGCCAACGGCATCCCCACCTATCACTTTGCCCATGTGGTGGACGATTACCTGATGAGAACCACCCATGTGGTCCGTGGAGCCGAGTGGCTTTCCTCCCTGCCGGTGCACATCGAGCTCTTCCGGCTGCTGGAATTCCCCATCCCCGTATACTGCCACACCGCCCAGCTGATGAAGCTGGACGATTCCGGCAACAAGCGGAAGCTTTCCAAGCGGCTGGACCCGGAACTATCCCTGGATTACTATCGAAACGAAGGATATCACCCCAAAGCAGTCCGGGAATACCTGCTGACGGTGCTCAACTCCAATTTTGAGGAATGGCGGATTGCCAATCCGGACCTTCCCATGGAGGAATTTCCCTTCTCTATTGAGAAGATGAGCAGCTCCGGTGCTCTCTTTGACCTGAATAAGCTCCAGGACATCTCCAAGGATGTACTCCTTCGGATTCCTGCCTCAGAATTAGTCGACTTTATGAAGGGCTGGTCCGCCGAATTCCGCCCGGAAATCCTCCCCCTGTTTGAGGGCAGGGAAGATTATCTGGCCCGGATCCTGGACCTGGGCCGTTCCGGGGACAAGCCCCGGAAGGACCTGATTAACGCCAGCCAGATCTTCCAGTTCATCCGGTACTTTTATGAAGATTATTTCCAAATCGAAGACCCGGCTCCTGACAACGTCACCAACCCGGACCAGATTCACATCCTGGAAGCCTACTTGGCTACCTATGACCATCAGGATGACCAGACCGCCTGGTTTGATAAGATTCGGGCCATCGCCGAGGAAGCCGGCTACGCAGCCAAGCCCAAGGATTATAAAAAGAACCCGGACCTTTATAAAGGCCATGTGGGGGATGTGAGCACCGTGATCCGAATCGCAGTCATGGGTAGATCCCAATCCCCGGATGTCTGGGAGATCCAGCAGATTCTGGGAGAAGAAACCACCAGAGGAAGAATCCGGTCCCGGCTGAATTGGCTGAAATCATAGCTTTTGACCAAAGGGCCAATGAATACTGATTAGGAATTGAAAAAAGACAGCCTTTCCACCATTTTGGGGAGGGGCTGTCTTTTCATTAGCAGATTCGGGGCAGGCCTTCTCCGTAAAGGACGTCGATGAGCCGGCTGCCTCCCAGCCGGGTAATCATCCGGACTCCACCGCCTTCCCGGACTCGCCCGATGATGGCTGCGTCCCTGCCATTTTCGGTGTCCTTCAGGATAGCCAGGGCTTTTTCGGCGTCTTCTTCCGGTACGAAAAGGACCATTTTCCCTTCGTTGGCCATATAAAGGGGTTCCAGCCCCAGGATATCGCAAAAGGCCGCCACTTCTTCCTTCATGGGAATGGCGGTTTCTTCAATTTCAAATTGGCATCGAGATTTGCCGGCGATTTCGTTGAGTATGGTCCCCAAGCCTCCCCGGGTCACGTCACGCATGGCTCGGACCGAAATTCCCCCTTCCCTCAGGGCATCCGTCATATCGGACAGCAGGGCGCAGTCGCTATTGATTCCGTTCTCCATCCCCATCCGGGCACTCAGGATCGCCCCGTGGTGATCCCCAAGGGTTCCGGACAGCAAGATGGCATCCCCGGGCTGGCAATTGGCCGCACTGATGTGGATACCCTCTTCAATGATACCAATACCGGCGGTATTGATGAACAGTCCCCCCTGGCCTTCTACCACTTTCGTATCTCCCGCGACGATGAGAACTCCTGCCTGCTGAGCGTAATCGGCCATGGTAGCCACCACTCTCTCCAGAAGTTCCACATCCAGACCTTCCTCCAGGACAAAACCGCAGGTCAGGTACTTGGGCCGTGCCCCCATCATCAACAGGTCGTTGACAGTACCGCATATAGCTAGCTTCCCGATGTTCCCTCCCTTAAATTCTAAAGGAGTCACCACAAAGGTGTCGGTGCTGAAGGCAATCCTTCCGGAAACTTCCAACACAGCTGCATCTTCCATTTTATCCAGAATCGGGTTGGCAAAGTGACGCCCGAAAACTTGCTCCATTAATTCTTCGGAGGATTTCCCTCCACTTCCGTGGGCCATGGTTATCTTCATTTTTCTTTTCTCCGTTCCCTTCCATTCTCCAATCTGCCAAGTGGTGCTTTCCGCTTATCGGTTCCGATACCAGATTCCGCAGGCTCCTTCTGCCGATACCATACAGGGTCCGTAAGGATTGGTGGGCGTGCAGCCGGTGCCGAACATGGGGCATTGATCCGGATCGATCCTTCCCACGATTACCTCACCGCACCGGCATTCCGGAGGCAGCTCCCGGTCCGTTTCCAGACCACGGCTTCCTCCTTCAAAAGCAGCAAATTCATCTTTCAGATAAAGCCCGGAACCAGGAATTACGCCAAGTCCCCGCCACATAGCCGGCCCCTCCTCAAAGTATTGATGGAGAACCTCTGCCGCCTTGGGATTCCCTTCCGCCCGAACCGCATTGGTGTACAGGTTATGAATGTCCTCCACCGGCTTCTTCATCTGAATCTGGTGGACCAGATCGTAGAGGACAGCCAGAATGTGTTCCGGCTCAAATCCGGCTACGGCAAAGGGCCGCTGGTAGCGATGGGCCAGTTCCCCGTAGGCATCGCTGCCGATGATGACGCTGACATGACCGGGGCAGATGAATCCATCAATGCCCTTTTCGTTCGCACAAATCCATTCCAGAGCGGGCAACACGGTTTTTAGGGCCGTTACCAGCCGAATATTTGCGATGCCCCGGTCCAGAGCTTCCCGAATTAAAAGGCCGTAGATTGGGGCGGTGGTTTCAAAGCCTACCGCTGCCAGCACATAGGTCACCCCGGGATTTTTTTCTGCCTTTTCCAGGGCCTCGAAGGGAGAATACATAATCTCCACCCGGGCCCCTTCCCCCTTGGCTTCCGCTAGACTGGAGGAGGTGCCGGGGACTTTGATCATATCCCCGAAGGTCAAGAGCACGTGATTATCCTTCATGGCATAATCGATGCACCGATCGATATAGGAGGTGGGGGTCACGCAGACCGGACAGCCTGGACCGGAAATCAGTCGAATCTTCTCCGAGATCATAGACCGAATCCCGCTTTTAAAAATGCTGGCGGTATGAGTGCCGCAGACCTCCATCAGTCTTAACTCCGGACCGTTATATTCCTTCAGGTACCGGATCACCTCTTGTATGTTCATGGTTCTTCCCCGCTTCCTATACTTCCAAATTTACCAGATTTCCTATTCTTCCAGCCCTTCGAAAATTTCCATTAATTCCAGGGCCTTTTCCTTTTCCATCACTTCGATGGCACAACCGGCATGGACCAGGGCATAATCCCCTACTTTAGCATCAATGAGCCCCACGTGGACATCCACCAGGGTTCCCTTGAAATCCACCTTTGCTTTATTCCCTTCCACGGCAACGATTTTGCCGGGCATTGCTATACACATTGTTCCTGTTCTCCTTCCTGCCATCCCTTGCAGACATCCACCCATTCCAGACTGCCGGAATGGTGATGGACTTCCTCACAAGTCAGCTCGATGGCGCTGTTGCTGCTTCCGCAGGCGGGAAACACCGTGTCGAACCGCTTCAGAGAAATGTCGCTGTAGACCTTCACGCCGGGATGCTCGATGGCAAAGGCGCAAACCCCGCCCACCGCGTGACCCGTGTATTCCAATACTTTTTCCGGATTCAGCATTTTTGCTTTGATTCCAAAAGTCTTTTTAAATTTGCTACTGTCAATTTTCGCATCGCCGGCCGCTTCAATCAGGATACATCCCTCTTCTGTCCGAAAGGAAATGGTCTTGCAGATTCTTGCCGGGATCACCCCTGCTGCTTCTGCTGCCAGTTCCACCGTGGCGGAGGAAACCGGAAATTCCATCATTCGGTCCTCCATTTGATGCTGCCTGAAATAATCACGTACTTTTTCAATCGCCATTCTGTCCTCCCCGGCCGTGCCCTTTGATCAGAGACCAGGCCCCGATGGTGTTTTGCCCCAGGGCGATTCCGCCGTCATTGGGACTAACCGAAATATTGTAGTAGACCCGAAATCCTTCTCCTCGAAGGAGCCGAAGGCATTCTTCCATTAGAATCCGGTTTTGGAACACCCCGCCGGTGAGGGCTACCTGCTGCACTCCCGTTGTTTTCCGGTGCTTTCGGCACTGTTCCACCACCGTCTTTGCCACCCGGCGATGAAAGGCCAGGGCCAAATCATCTCTCTTATCTGCTCCCGGATTTTTTAGACTGCGGGCAGCGGCATCCTCCAGAAGGATAGCACACTGACCCTCATACCCGTTGACGTTGCAAATATTCAGCAGGCTGGATACTCCGTCAAAAAGTCTTCCCATGCTGGCGCTTTCCAAGGTATTGACCTGATGATCCAGGGCTGCCTTAACAAGGGGCCATTCCGGCCTATTTCGGATATCCGACTGTTCCAGGATGTCCCCGATGTCGACGGTAAATTCATCCTCCGCCAGCTTCCGGTCAGCATGAAACCGATCATAGCAATAGCACATGGCGGATTTCCAGGCTTCCTTCATGGAGGAGTCTCCTCCGATCATCCGGATGTATTTCAGATGGGAAAGGCGGGTAAAGCCTTCCTTTTCACAGAGAAGAAATTCTCCTCCCCAAATCTTTCCGTCGGTTCCGTAGCCGGTTCCGTCCATGCTGACTCCGATCACCGGCCCCTGAAGCCGGTGTTCTGCCATCACCGAAGCCACGTGGGCGTGGTGATGCTGAACCTGGAGCAGGGGGATTCCCCGTTCCTCACTGTACTTCTTCAGGATGGCGGTAGACCGGTAGCCGGGATGAAGGTCGCAAACGGCCAGTTCCGGCTTGATATGGAAAAATTCCTCCATTCTCCGGATTCCTTCCAGGTACCTACGGCTGTTCTCCTCCGAATCCAGATCCCCATAAAAGGGACTGATCGTGGAAAAGGGCCCTTTGCCCAAGGCGAAGGAGCTTTTTAGATCTCCCCCGGCAGCCAAAATCATGGCCTTTCTGATTTGTTCCTCTTCCAAACCCATGTGGAGGGGCACCGGGGCATAACCCTTGGATCGGCGAATCATCTGAGGCTGACCATCGATGACTCTTACCACGGAATCATCCACACCCAAGTTGATTTCTCGGTCATTTCGAAGGATTCCGGCGATTCCCCCGTCTTCCTTCCGGCTTTCCCGAGCGAAGTCCTCCATGATCCGGTCTTCTGTGATGATGGGGAATCCGGACCGATTGGCGCTGGTCATGATCAAAGGGCCGCCGAAGGCGTCCAATAAAAGCTGCTGGGCTCCCATGGAGGGCAAAAAAACTCCGAGGAACCGGCTCTTTTTCAACTCCAGGGGTTCCTCACCGGTAGTCCAGGGTTTCTTTTCCAGCAGCAGGATCGGCCGGGCAGAGGAAAGGAGCAATTTCTCTTCTGTTTCGTCGCAGATACAATATCGGCGGATGGCTTCCAAATCCGGAAACATGAGAGCAAAGGGTTTTTCATCCCGTCCCTTCAACTGGCGGAGCTGATTGGCAGCCCTATTATCAAAGGGATTGCCGACCAGGTTGTATCCACCGACGCTTTTAAATCCGATGATTTGGCCTTGTTTCAGCAAATCCGCCGCAGCTCCTACTGGAGATCCAGGCGAATGATCTGAGGCAGCACCGCTTGAATCTTTGGAGTCGGTGCCATTGGGGATGAATTCCAGCTGGGGTCCACACTTATGACAGGAAATGGTCTGGGCGTGATACCGCCGGTCCCCGGGATCCGTGTACTCCCCGGCGCAGAAGTCGCACATGGGAAAGGGATCCATCCGGGTGTTTTGCCGGTCGTAGGGAACCCGATCCATAATGGTTAAGCGAGGGCCGCAGATCATACAGCTGATAAAGGGATGGTGATACCTGGGGTTCGCCGGATCGGCAAACTCCCGCCGGCAGCTGTCGCACCAGGCCAGATCCGCCGGAATCATCACCAGTCCATCCTCTTCTTCCAGGCTTCCCTCAATGCGGAAATCCGCAAATTCCGTCAGGGCTTCCCGGTTCCTGGCTATGTGGACGATTTCTGCCGGCTCTGGTTTCTGTTCAAGCAGGGCACCGACAAATCCATCAATTTCATCCTGCTGCCCAGTCACCCGGATTTCCACCAGACCACCGGTATTCAAAACCCGCCCTTTTATGGACATGGATCGGGCCACTTTTGCAACAAAGGGCCGGAAGCCGACCCCTTGAACGATTCCCCACAGTTTAATATTTTCTGTAATGATTGGTTTATTCATGGTGGTGATGGTGATGTTCCTCTTCAAAAAGGCGGGCCGCCCGCTCTTCCAGCCATTTGGCCACTTCCGGGAACCCTTCTCCAGTCTTGCCGGAAACCTTAAACACCGGAACTTCCTTGTTGAGGGCCCGGACTCCCTTCATAAAATATTCTTCGTCAAAATCCAGATAAGGAATCAGGTCAACCTTATTCAGGATGATAATATCTGCTTTTTCAAAGGCCAGGGGATATTTGTAGGGTTTGTCACTGCCTTCTGTCACGGTAGAAACCAGCATCTTGACATGCTCCCCGATGGAAAATTCCGCCGGGCAGACCAGATTCCCGATATTTTCAATGAAAAGAATCCCCTTCTCTTCCATCATCATGTTCTGCACCATGTTATGAACCATGGGGGCATCCAGATGACAGGCACCGAAAGTATTGATTTGGAAGGTGGGGATTCCCAGGCTCCTCAGATCCCTAGTATCGATATCCGATTCAATATCCCCTTCAATGACATAGGCTTTCAGGTCCAGATTCCGGATGATGTTTTTCAGCGTCGTGGTCTTTCCGACGCCGGGGGCCCCCATTTCATTGACCACCAGAATCCCGTGATCGGTCAGGTGCTCCTTGGTATGTTCAGCAATATGGTCGTTTTCGTCATGGATGCCTTCCATCACGTTGATTTTTTTCACGTCGTGCATTATTCCACCTCAATTTCTTCAATATAAAATTCTTTGCCGATTTCCGTGGGGCCTCCGTCTTCGCCACACTTGGGACAGGCAAAGGTCATGGGGATCTTCTGGTAGATCTCTCCGCAAGCGGGGCATTTCAGCTTTGCTTTGACGTATTCCATCTCCAGAAGGGCTCCTTCGCACAGGGTTCCCTTTCCGATGACGTCAAAGTACATCTGGATGGAGTCCCCCACGAAGCCGGAATATTCCCCTACCACTAAACGGACCTTGGTGACTTTTTCGGCGCCGGCTTCCCGGCAATGTTTCTCGGAAATTTTAATAATTTGTTGGGTAATCGGGTATTCGTGCATTTTTTCTTCCTTTATATATTCCCTATGGGCGGTATTTTCCCTATTCATTATACGGGCTTTTTTGTCTATTTACAATTACTTCTTTGCTCTCTTTTCGCAGGAAATGGCTTTGTCCATAAAAAAATCGTCAGAATTTTGTATCCAATCACCAATTATATTGACATTGTTCGTGTTATTTAGTATATTTATTAGGTCTAAACATGTTGAAAATGTGAAAAATTCGTGTTTTTTTCATCCATTTTCAACGATTTTTTATCCCGCAATCATCATTCGTTATTATCTGTCGTTTTTTAGGAGGTTCTTATGGAAAAACGAGGACAATGGGCAACTAATATAGGCTTTATATTAGCAGCCGCAGGTTCCGCCGTTGGACTGGGCAACATCTGGAAATTCCCCAGACTTGCTTTCGGTAACGGTGGAAGTGCATTTATTCTGATTTACTTTGCTATCGTATTCCTGATTGGTGCTACGGTTATGATCACCGAATTCACCGTAGGGCGAAACGCTCAGAAAAACGCGGTTGGATCCCTTCGTGCCATCGACAAGAAGTGGACTTTCATCGGGGGAATGGGTATCCTGACCGGGTTCATCATCCTGTCCTACTACTCCCATGTAGGTGGCTGGGTCCTGAAGTACTGCGTAGCCTATCTGACAGGGGCCGGAGACGTTTATGCGGATCCCACCAACTTCTTCCTGCAGGATATTTTAGGAGCAGGCGGCACATTCCCGCTGGAAGGTGCTATCATCTATCCCTTTATATTCATTGCAATTACTGCTTTCGTCGTAATCAAGGGAGTTTCCAATGGCATTGAAAAACTGAACAAGGTTCTGATGCCGATGCTGTTCGTCCTGCTGATTCTGCTGTTCATTCGAGGAATCACTATCGAAGGGGCCAGCGAAGGTCTGAAGTACCTGCTGTACCCTGATTTCAGCAAAGTAGATGCCAACGTCGTGCTGGCAGCTCTTGGTCAGGCCTTCTTCTCCCTGTCTCTTGGTATGGGCGTCATGTGTACGTATGGTTCCTACCTGAGCAAGGAAGAAAACCTGGTTAAAAACACCTTTTTAATTTGTAGTTTAGACACAGCCGTTGCGCTGCTGGCCGGATTCGCTATGATTCCCATCGCTTTCTCCGCCGGAATCGCCATCACAGAAGGCGGAAACGCTGGTTTTGCCTTCATTTCCCTGGCCAGTGCATTCGAGTCCATGCCTCTTGGTACGGCTTTTGGCGCCCTGTTCTACATCCTGTTGCTGTTTGCCGCTATCACTTCAGCTATCTCCATCCTGGAAGGTACCGTTGCTTACGTTACAGAAGAGCTGAACATCGGCAGAACCGTTGCAGCTTCTGGCTTAGCTGTCATCATGTTCGGAATCGGAATCCTGTACACCTTGTCCCAGGCTTATGCCAACATCAAGGGAATCTGGTTTGATGCCAACGGTGTATCCTACCCGGTCTTCGGGGACTTCATGGAGTTCATGACCGACAAGCTGCTGATGCCTCTTGGCGCACTGCTCTTCTGCATCCTGGTTGGATGGATTTGGGGCGTTGATAAGGCAGCTGACGAAATCAGCTCCCAGGGCCGATACCCCTTCAAGCTGAAAGCTGCTTACACCATCATGGTCAAGTTTGTAGCACCGATTGCCATCATCCTGATCATGCTCAGCGGTTTTGGCATCATCTAAACCAACCAACTGTATAAGCAGGTCTGACAACTGGCAGTTTTAAACAGCATATAAAAACACCCTGTAATTCCAAGGAGTTACAGGGTGTTTTATTACTATGTCGATAACACGCCAGTTGTCAGACCTGCTTATACAGTTGGTTAGGCGTTGGCGACTTTGTATTTCTTCAGGGCGTCAACCAGTTTGGGCATGATCACTCGTACGTCGCCGACAATTCCCAGGTCTGCTACATCAAAGATGGCAGCGGTATCATTCTTGTTGATAGCGATGATGTACTCAGATCCTTCCATACCGGCAACGTGCTGGATAGCTCCGGAGATACCGCAAGCCATGTACAGTTCCGGTCGTACGGTCTTACCAGTCTGACCAACCTGACGGTCTCTGGCGATCCAGCCAGCGTCAACATTGGCTCTGGAAGAGGAGATTTCTCCACCGATGATGTCTGCCACTTCCTGCAGAGTTCCGTAGAACTCAGGGGATCCGATTCCTCGGCCGCCGGAGATCAGGCATTTTGCTTCGGTGATATCTACCTTTTTGTGCTCTTCTTTCACGATTTCACGGATGACAACGTTCATGTCTTCCGGCTTGAATTCTACTTTGATTTCCTTCACTTCACCGGTACGGCTGTGGTCAACCGGGATTCGCTTCATAACGCCAGGTCGTACGGTAGCCATCTGGGGTCTGTAATGTTTGCACAGAATCGTAGCCATGATGTTTCCGCCGAAAGCAGGACGGGTCATGAACAGCAGTTTCTGTCCAGGATCTTCTTCGTTGGCCTTCCATACGTCAATGTCCAGCTTGGTACAGTCTGCAGTCAGACCAGTGTGAACCCTAGAAGCAACACGAGGTGCCAGGTCACGACCGATGGAGGTAGCTCCGAAAAGAAGAATCTCCGGATCACACTCTTTAATAATAGCGGTAAGAGCCTTTGCATAGGGCTCGGTCACGTACTCAGCCAGCATCTTGTCTTCCACGTAAACAACGGAATCTGCTCCGGCTTCGATCAGGCTCTGGGCCTTATCCTTAATCTGGTCTCCCATCAGGACACCAACGACTTTTTGTTCTAAATCTGCGGCAAGCTTGGTGGCTTCTCCAATCAGCTCGAATGAAACCTTTGCGATTTCGCCATCCCGCTGCTCTGCAACTACATAGATATCTCTGCTCATTTATCGGTTCCTCCTTCTCAATTAGATGATGTGTCTATCTTCCATTTTTTTGATGATCAACTCTACCGCTTCATCCGGGCTCAGCTCCTTGTGCAGCTCGCCAGTGCCCTTCGCCTGCTTGGTGAAGGACTTGAATACGTTGGTGGGAGAGCCTTTCAGTCCAATGTGTTCCAGAACCAGATCATCTTTCAGGTCTTCATAACCGATAACCGGGATTTCCTTTTCGTAAGCATCAATGATGCCGCCGGCGTGCATGTATCTGGGGTCTGCCAGTTCTGTCAGAGCGGTCAGCAGGCAGGGCATCTTCACTTCGATGATGTGATATCGGTCTTCGTACTGTCTCTTGACGATTACTTTGTTGCCATCTTCGATGTCATAGATTTCTTCTGCATAGGAAACCTGGGGGATTCCAAGAGTTTCTGCAATCTGGGGACCAACCTGAGCCGTATCTCCATCGATGGCCTGACGACCGGTGATGATCAGGTCATAGCCGATTTTCTTCAGGGCCGCAGAAATGATTGCTGCGGTTGCCCATGTATCGGATCCGCCGAATTCTCTTGCGGAAATCAGGTAGGCATCATCGCAACCCATAGCCAGGGCTTCTCTCAGAGCCAGATCTGCCTGGGGAGGTCCCATGCAGACAACGGTAACCGTTCCGCCGAATCTTTCTTTCAGAACCAGTGCTGCTTCGATTCCGGATTTGTCATCGTGGTTGATGATGCTGGGCACGCCATCCCGGATCAGGGTATTGGTAACCGGATCCAGCTTAACCTCATTTGTATCAGGTACCTGCTTTATGCATACAACGATTTTCATTGTTCATTACTCCTTTCGACAGTTGCTTAGAATATTTTCATGGAGCCGGCGATGACCATCTTCATGGCTTCGGAGGTTCCTTCGTAGATTTCAGTGATCTTGGCGTCTCTCAGCGCTCTTTCCACCGGATATTCTCGGCAGTATCCATATCCACCCATCAGCTGTACCGCATCTCGGCAGACATCGTTGGCGATCTGAGAAGCGAACAGCTTCGCCTGAGCAGCCATGGGCCCGAAGTTTTCCTTATTGTCCTTGGCTACAGCCGCTCTCCAGGTCATCATTCTGGCTGCGTCAATGAGAGTCTGCATTTCAGCAATCTTGAACTGGGTATTCTGGAAAGAAGAGATTCTCTTTCCAAACTGCTTTCTTTCCTTCACATATTTGATGGCTTCGTTCAGGGCCCCCTGAGCGATACCGGTAGCCTGAGCCGCGATACCGATTCGTCCGCCGTCCAGAGCCTTCATGGCGATTTTAAAGCCTTCACCCTCTTTGCCGATTCTCTGGCTTACAGGGATTCGGACGTTTTCATAGCTGACTTCGCAGTTGGAAGCAGCACGGATACCCATTCGGTGAATGTTGGGCCCTACGGTCAGGCCCGGTGTGTTCCGGTCTACCACGAAGCAGGAGATGCCTTTGGTCCCTACGGATTTGTCGGTCATAGCGAACATGACGAAAGTGTCGGCAAAACCGGAGTTGGTGGTGAAAATCTTGGTACCGTTGATGATGTAGTGATCCCCGTCCAGAACAGCTTTTGTCTGCTGTCCGGCAGCATCGGTTCCCGCGTTAGGCTCGGTCAGACCGTAGCATCCGGTTTTGGATCCGTCGATCAGGGGCCGCAGCCAGGTTTCCTTCTGCTCTTCTGTGCCGAAATCATTCAGGCAGGAGCAAGCCAGGGATGTGTGTACAGAAATAGTGATGCTGGTGCTTCCGTCTACTTTTGCGATTTCCTCCATAGCCAGAGCATAGCCCAGATAGTCTCCGCCTACTCCGCCATATTTCTTGGAGTAGGGAATCCCCATCAGTCCATATCGGTGCATCTTTTTCAGAAGCTCCAAATCAAAGATTTCTGTTTCGTCCATTTCTTCGGCCAGGGGCTTTACTTCGTTTTCTGCAAATCTGCGGAACATTTCCTGCTGCAGTAAATGCGTTTTGGTAAGCTTGAAATCCATTTTTGTTTTTCCTCCTAAACTTTATATCTGTTGAATTAAACCCAAATGGCGTTCACTCAGAACGCCTATGGGAATAGATTATATGATTGACAATCCAGCGTCAATATAATTCTTGGTAAAAAGTATTTTATTCACAATGTATTCTGCATACAAAGTGCTTTTAATACCAGAGCTTACGGTACAGTTCTTCGATTTCTTCCTGGTTGGGAACTCTTCGGGTGTTGCCCGGGCTTCCGCTGGCCAGTGCGTCGGAGGACATCTTAGGAATAGCCTGGAAGAATTCGTCTCTGCTTATGCCGAATTCGGCCGGCGTCTGGATGTTCAGGGTTCTCAGCAGGGCGATGGTAGCGACGACGAAAGCATCGGCACCTTCATCGGCAGTCATACCCTGTCGATATACGCCGATTTCCTTAGCCAGGTGATTCAGACGAGCAGTAGCACCGGGCTTAATATAAGGAAGGCATACCTTCAGCAGCATGGCATTGGATAAGCCGTGGGGTACGTGGAACATAGCACCAATGGGCCGGCTCATGCCGTGAACGATGGTAACGGATGCATTGCTGAAGGCAATACCGGCTTCCAGGGACGCGATGGCCATTTCTCTTCTGGCCTGCAGGTTGGAGCCGTTGGAGTATACTTCGTAGATGTTGTCGAAGATTCTCTTGATAGCAGAAACCGCATAAATGTCGCTCATGGAGAATGCCTTCAGGGAAGTGTATGCTTCGATGGCATGGGTCAGAGCGTCTACGCCTGTGGCTGCTGTGACAGCCGGAGGAGCCGTTACGGTGAATACCGGGTCCACGATGGCGATGTTAGCCATTAACTTAGGATCGTTCAGCAGCATTTTCACGTTGGTGTTGGTGTTGGTGATGATGGATACCTTTGTCGCTTCGGAACCGGTACCTGCAGTGGTGGGGATGGCGATGGTCGGAGGCAGGGAATGTTCGATGACCTTACCCATGTAATCGCAGATGCTCCCGCCGTTGCTAACCACCGCACCGATGGCTTTCATGGAATCCATCGGGCTGCCGCCGCCGATTCCGATCAAAAATTCGCATTTTTCTTTTTTGTAGATGTCTACCCCTTCATCGATCATGGAATGAGTAGGTTCACTGTTGATTCCGGAATATATTACATACGAAACACCTATTTCGTCCAATGTATCAGTCAATTTCTGTACGTTTCCCAGCTTCACCATCATATCATCCGTCACGACCAGAGCCTTCTTTCCGTAGCTCTTGATGTGCTGCCCGCTCATTTGCAGTGCGTTTTCCCCTGAAAAGATGTATTGAGGGATTGAGAATAAGTTTGCCATTTTAGACCTCCATTTTTTAATCATTTTGTTACAATGTTAATTTCATTATAATACAGTAGAAAACAAACTTCAAGGTATTTTGATAATTATTTAACGCGATTTTCATGTATACATGATACAAAATACGTAAAATGTAAAGAAATGCTTAAATTTGTTATAATTTGCGTTTTTTCACTTGATAAATACTTGTCAAAGTGTTAGTATCTATGATAGAAATGTATTGCACATTCAATTACTTGTTTTTCATTGCCGGCAAGATGCATTATAATGGAAATAAACGACGCATTTTTAATGGTAATGATGAAGAATTTTATGTCTGTTCAGAAGAAAGAGAGGAAGTCATGTTTGAGAATTTGAAGTACGAAGTCAAGGATCATATTGCCTATGTTACCGTGAACCGTCCCAAGGCCCTGAACGCCTTGAGCAAGGAAGTCCTGGACGAACTGTATCAGGCTTTTACCATGGTTGATCAGGACCCGGAAGTGGGAGCAGCCATCCTGACCGGAGAAGGCCGGGCCTTCGTAGCCGGTGCTGACATCTCTCAGATGGTAGACCTCTCCGGAATTGCCGGACAGGATATGATGAAACAGGGTGCACTGGTCATGAACCATATCGAAGAAATCAGCAAACCGGTCATCGGCGCTATCAACGGATTTGCTCTGGGTGGCGGATGCGAACTGGCGATGGCCTGTGACATCCGAATCGCTTCCGTTAATGCCAAATTCGGTCAGCCGGAAGTAAACCTGGGCATCATCCCCGGCTTTGGCGGAACCCAGCGTCTCCCAAGGCTGGTAGGAAAAGGCATGGGCAAATACATGATGATGACCGCAGAAATGGTCGACGCTCAGGAAGCACTTCGAATCGGCTTGGTTGAAAAAGTTGTGGAAGCCGACGACCTGATCCCCACCTGCGAAAAAATCGCCCAAACCATCATGTCCAAAGCACCGATCGCCATCAAAGCTGTTAAAACCGCCGTCAACAACGGAATCATGCTGGACGTGAAAACCGGCATCGCCTTTGAAGGAGAAGCTTGCGGGGCACCCTTCTGTTCCGATGACCGAAAAGAAGGCATGACTGCCTTCCTGGAAAAGAGACCGGCTAAGTTTGAAAACAAATAAAGAGCAAACAACATAAACAACAATAATTATAGGGGTACAACATGAGAACCAAGAAAATCATTACTGCAGAAGAGGCCGCCCTGCTGGTCAAGGACGGCGACACCATTTCAACCAGCGGCTTTGTTGCCAGCGGATGTCCGGAAGCCCTGACCAAGGCTCTGGAAAAACGATTCCTGGAAACCGGCTCGCCCAAAGATCTGACCTATTTCTTCCCTGGCTCTCAGGGCAACCGGGACGGCAGCGGTGCGGACCATTTTGCTCACAAAGGCCTTTTGAAGCGGATGATTGCCGGTCATTACAACACGGCACCGGCCATTGGCAAGATGATCCTGAACAACGAGCTTGAAGCTTACAATCTGCCTCAGGGAACCCTCTCCCAACTTTGCAGGGACATAGCTGCCCATAAGCTGGGAACCATCACCCACGTTGGCCTCAACACCTTCGTGGATCCCCGGATCGAAGGGGGAAAGATGAACGCTCGGACTACGGAAAACATCGTAGAGCTGGTGAATATCCTGGGCCAGGAACGGCTTATTTATAAGGCTTTTCCCATCAACGTAGCATTCCTGCGAGGTTCCTATGCCGACGAAGCTGGTAATGTCACCGTCCATAAGGAAATCGGACCGGGAGAAACGACAGCGATTGCCCAAGCCGTTAAAAACAGCGGCGGCATCGTTATCGTTCAGGTTGAAAAGATTGTCAAAGCCGGTTCTCTGGATCCCCGACTGGTTCGAATCCCCAAGATTTATGTGGATGCTCTGGTCGTTACTCAGGATCCGACGGACCATCTTCAAAGCTTCGGTTGTGAGTATGACCCTTCCATGTGCGGCGAACTTCAGGTTCCGGCAGGTGCCATCCCCATTCCGCCCCTTTCGCCTAAAAAAGTCATCGGTCGTAGAGCCGCTATGGAATTGACCATGGATACGGTAGTCAATCTGGGTATCGGCATTCCGGAGTACGTATCGGCGGTAGCCAACGAAGAAGGCATCCTGGACTGGATGACCCTGACCGTGGAAGCAGGACCTGTAGGAGGAATCCCATGTGGCGGCCCCCGGTTTGGTGCAGCAGTCAATGCGGAAGCCATCCTCTCCCATCACGAGCAGTTCGACTTCTACGACGGCGGTGGTGCTGACCTGGCCTTCCTGGGCCTGGCTCAGGCAGACAAAGACGGCAACATCAATGTCAGCCGATTCGGTCCCCGTATTGCCGGCTGTGGCGGATTTGTCAACATCACTCAAAACGCCAAGAGGGTATTCTACTGTGGTACCTTCACCGCAGGCGGCTTCAAGGCCGACGTTAAGGAAGGCAAGCTCCACATCCTTCAGGAAGGAACGGAGAAGAAATTCATCGACACTGTGGAGCAGATCACTTTCAGCGGCCCCTATGCCGCATCTTTAAAACAGCCGGTCATGTACATCACAGAACGGGCAGTCTTCGAACTGAGAGAAGGCGGCGTGTATCTGACAGAAATCGCACCGGGTGTGGACCTTCAGAAGGATATCCTGGATCAGATGGACTTTGTACCTAAAATGGACGGAGAGCCAAAACTGATGGATGCCCGCATCTTTACCGATGAACTGATGGGTCTGAAAAAATAACCTTAAGCCAATAATCTTTAACATAACCCCAAACAGAAAAACCCTGCTTCGCTTTGAAGCAGGGTTTTTCTGTTATGTTGTAGGTGTTTAAAGGTTATTTTTTACCTTGAGCTGCTGATTCAGCAGTTTCCCCCGGACCCATCGAAGGATTTGGTAAGTGGCCGTCATGTCAAAGAGATAGCATCCCAGCACCGCTCCATTGAAGATCTTTTCCCGCTTGGAAAGCTTATGGACCCGTTTGGCCAAAGGCTTCCCCTTTGTTTTTTCCAAGCTTCGGCAGGTGCCAAGCATTAGATTTCCGATCAGGCTGATCAGGAGATAAAGGCCGGTCACCGCGCAGGCGTGCTTCTTATAGTCCCAGTCTCTCAGCAGTTCTTTCATGGATTCCACCTTCCTTCCGGGGTTCTTAGACTCTTATCGGGTCAGACGCAGCAGGGATTGGTACTTGCTCTTTGCGTTCTCTTCCGTCATGGCGAAGAGTCGATCGGCCACATCCGGGAATTCGTTTTCCAAGGATGAATATCTGGTCTGATCCAGAATAAATTCTTTGAAACTGGCCGTGGGTTCCTTGGAATCCAGTACGAAGGGGTTCTTTCCTTCCAGCTCCAGCATCGGATTGAACCGATACAGGTGCCAGTAACCGGAATTGACGGCGTCCTTCATGTTTTCCTGGGATTTTCCCATTCCCTTCTTCAAGCCGTGGTTGATGCAGGGAGAATACGCGATGATCACGGAAGGTCCCTTATAGGCTTCCGCTTCCTTGATGGCTTTCAGCAGCTGGGACTTGTCTGCCCCCATCGCAACCTGGGCTACATAAACGTATCCGTAGGACATGGCCATCATACCCAGATCCTTTTTCTTGATTCTCTTTCCAGCTGCCGCAAACTTGGCGATGGCAGCCACAGGAGTGGACTTGGAAGCCTGACCTCCTGTATTGGAGTACACCTCTGTATCCATGACCAGGATGTTGATGTCTTCCCCTGCGGAAATGACATGGTCCAAACCGCCGAAACCGATGTCGTAAGCCCATCCGTCTCCGCCGAAGGCCCAGAAGGATTTCTTGACCAGGTAATCCTTTCGGTCCATGATATCTTGTTTCAATACTTTCTGATTTTCATCTGACGGGGCATAGGCTTCCAGAGCAGTCAGAACGGCTTCGCTCTTAGCTCTTGTCACGCTTCCCTCTTCCCGGTTATCGATCCAATCCTGACAAACTGCTTTTACTTCTTCCGGTGCTCCGGCAGCCATCAGGTCTTCCATAGCCTGCTGAATCTTATCTCTCATCTGCTTATCGGCGATAAGCATACCGTATCCATATTCTGCGTTGTCCTCGAAGAGGGAATTGGCCCAAGCCGGTCCTCTGCCTTTTTCATCGGTGCAATAAGGCATGGAAGGTGCGGATCCTCCGTAAATAGAGGAACAACCTGTGGCATTGGCAATCATCATCCGGTCTCCGTAGAGCTGGGTGATCAGTTTGATATAAGGAGTCTCTCCACAGCCGGAGCAAGCACCGGAGAACTCAAAATAGGGCTGTACGAACTGGCTTCCCTTCAGGGTTTCCTTGTTGATCTTGTCTTCCTTGGAGGACAGGGCCGCGGCATAATCCCAGTTGGTCTTTTCGCCTGCCTGTTCTTCCAAGGGCTTCATAATCAGGGCCTTGGTCTTAGCCGGGCAGATGTCAGCGCAGTTGCCGCATCCGGCGCAATCATAAGGAGATACCTGAATCTTGTATCGGTAGCCGGCAAATTCCTTTCCGGTTGCTTCCAGAGTCTTGAAGGTATCCGGAGCATTGGCCGCCTCTTCTTCGGTGACCAGGAAGGATCGGATAGCGGCATGGGGACAGACGAAGGAACACTGGTTGCACTGGATGCAGTTGTCGATCTGCCATTCCGGTACATAAGTGGCAATGCCCCGTTTTTCATAAGCACTGGTACCGCTGGGGAAGGTACCATCTTCCCGGCCGCGGAATGCACTTACGGGCAGTTTATCCCCTTCCTGACGATTCATGGGAACCAGAACCTCTTCAATGAAGGCCGGAACATCTCCAGGCTTCATTTCTTCCGCCTTGAGACTCTTCCATGAATCGGGGATTTCAACCAGAACCGCTTCGGTGATGCCCTTATCAACAGCCGCATTGTTCATATCCAGAATCCGCTGGCCCTTCTTGCCGTAGGCCTTCTCGATTCCTTCCTTCAGGTACTTCACTGCATCTTCAACGGGGATGACTCCGGTCAGCTGGAAGAAGGCAGCCTGCATGATCATGTTGATCCGGTTGCCCAGACCGATTTCTTCACCCAGCTTTGTTCCATTGATGATGTAGAATTTGGCCTCTTTTTCTGCCAGAACTTTTTTGATATGAGCCGGCAGCTTTTCATCCAGCTCTTCCTTATCCCAAGTGCAGTTCAGCAGGAAAGTACCCCCCTGCTTCAGATCCGACAGCATATCGTACTGATTCAGATAGGCCTGGGCATGGCAAGCCACGTAATCCGCCTGATTAATCAGGTAGGTGGACTTGATGGGGGTATCCCCGAATCGAAGGTGGGATATGGTGACTCCGCCGGACTTCTTGGAGTCATAGGCAAAGTAACCCTGGGCATATTTATCGGTTTCGTCTCCGATAATCTTGATGGCCGTCTTGTTGGCCCCAACGGTACCGTCGGATCCCAGACCCCAGAACTTACAGCTGATGGTGCCGGCGGAACCGGTGGTAAAGGACGGATCGTAGTTCAGGGACAGATTGGTCACATCGTCTTCAATGCCAATGGTAAAGGGTGCAGAGGTTTTTTCTGCGAACAGGTTGTCATACACCGCTTTGATCATGGCCGGAGTCGTATCCTTGGATCCCAATCCGTAACGGCCTCCAAATACTTTTGGAGCATTCTCCTGGTTGAACAGGGAAGAAAGGACATCCTGGAACAGGGGCTCACCGAAAGCGCCCGGTTCTTTAGTCCGGTCCAGAACAGCAATCTTTTTCGTAGTTTCCGGAAGGGCCTTCAGGAAAAATTCGGTTACCCAGGGCCGGTAAAGGCGAACCTTGACCAGACCGACCTTCTTTCCTTCGGCAAGGAGTTTTTCCAAGGTTTCTTCGATGGTCTCACAAACAGAACCCATAGCAACGATCACATACTCAGCATCCGGTGCTCCTACATAATCAAAGGGATTGTAGGTACGCCCGGTAATGCGGCTGATTTCCTTCATGTAGTTGACTACGACCTCAGGAACAGCATCATAGAAAGGGTTGCAGGCTTCTCTGGCCTGGAAGAAGATGTCCGGATTCTGGGCAGTTCCCCGGATGACCGGATGCTCCGGATTGAGAGCCCGTTCACGGAATGCCTGTACCTGATCCATATCCACCAGGGCTTTGAAATCATCATAATCGATGGCTTCAATCTTCTGAATCTCATGAGAGGTTCGGAAACCATCAAAGAAATGCAGGAAAGGAACCCGGGATTTGATAGCGGACAGGTGGGCGATTCCTCCCAGATCCATGACTTCCTGAACCGAGTTGGATGCCAGCATGGCAAATCCGGTCTGACGGGTAGCCATGACGTCGGAATGGTCCCCGAAAATACACAGGGCATGGGTGGCCAGGGTTCGGGCCGAAACGTGGAATACGGCCGGCAGCAGTTCTCCTGCCATTTTATACATATTGGGAATCATTAAAAGCAGACCCTGGGATGCGGTATAAGTAGTCGTTAAAGCACCGGCTGCCAAGGAACCATGAACAGCTCCTGCAGCTCCTGCCTCAGACTGCATCTCCGCTAAACGGACGGTCTGGCCAAAAATATTCTTCTTCCCATAAGCTGCCCATTCGTCCACCACTTCTGCCATGGTGGAGGAAGGAGTGATCGGGTATATGGCTGCAACATCAGTAAATGCATAGGATACATAGGCCGCAGCCGTGTTGCCATCCATTGTTTTCATTATTTTTTTGCTCATGATTTCCTCCATATTTTTTTTAATTACTACATAGACTATATGAATATCGGATACTTGTCAAGCCGATAAAAGCATGGAAAACGAAATATCCCGTAGTCAATATACAGTATACATTATACATCTTTCGCTCCCGTTCTTCAAGGGCGAATCGGCAAATAATCTGATTATTCGCAATAAACAAACTATGGCCTTTTCACTCCCTTCCTTTATTATAACCTGAATGTTCGCCCTGCCGCGCCCCGGATGCTATCCCATATTTCGACTGATTGCAACAAAAAAACAGGCGACGAATCGCCTGTTTTTGATCGATTTATAAAAGTGGGCACTTTTATCTGCGAATAAGTGAATTTCTTTTACGCTGTTGGGGCTTCCGCCTTGGGAGCTTCGGCTGCCGGTGCTGCCGGTGCCGCAGGAGCTGCCTTAGGAGGCGGTGCCGGAATGTCGTGGGTATCTACTACTTTAAAGGTTTCAGGGGTAGTGTAGGTCTGTTCCATAGTCAGACACTGCTTGGGGCAGACTTCTACGCAGCAGCCGCACTGGATGCACTGCATCCGTTCGATGATCCACTTTCTCTTATTCCGGTCAACGGTGATACAGTTGGTGGGGCACTTTCTCATGCAGATTCCACAAAGGATGCAATCTTCTTCCACGATGCCGATATGACCTCGTGTCCGCTCTTCCCAAACTCTGGGAACTACCGGATACATCAGAGTGGCCGGTTTCTTGAACAGGCTCCTTAAGACTAATTTGCTGATTTTTGATACGAACAAGCCTGCCACCTACCTTTCTGTACAGCTGATGCAGGGATCGATGGTCAGGACCAGCATAGGCACGTCCGCCAGATCACAACCCTGCAGGGTTTTAACTAATGCCGGGATATTCATATTGGTCGGTGTCCGAACCCGCATTCTTTCCAAGAATTTAGTACCATTGCCCTTGGCATAGTAGTAGGCTTCTCCCCGGGGCTGCTCGATCCGAGCCATGAACTCACCAGTGGCCGGTCCGGAAACCGGTACGGATAACTCTCCCTCCGGAATCTGTGCGATGGCCTGATGGATCAGGTCGATGGACTGGAGAACTTCATAAATTCGGACCTTAGTTCTGCCATAGCAGTCCCCTTCGGTGGCTACCACCGGTTCGAAGTCCAGTTCTCCATAGGCACCATCTCCGTTGAGGCGCATATCCAGGCGGACGCCGGAGGCTCTGGCCATAGGCCCTACTGCGCAGAGCTCGATGGCATCTTCCTTGGACAGGTAGCCAACTCCACAAAGCCTGTTTTTAATGGAATCGTCTTCCAGGAAGACTTCCTTCAGTTCCTCGATTTCTCTCCGGATTTTAGCCAGGATTTCGTCGATTTCCTTCAGGGTTGCTGCATCCACGTCCTTCCGGACACCCCCCACCTTGCAGACGGAGAAAATTACCCGGCCTCCAGTGGTTTTTTCCAGGATATCCAGTATGGTTTCCCGGATCTTCCAAGTGTGCATGAACAAGCTTTCAAAGCCGAAGCCGTCGGCCAACAGACCCAGCCACAGCAGATGGCTGTGGATTCTGGACAGTTCATGCCAGATGGTTCTCAGATATTCGGCTCTTCTGGGGACCTGGATGTCCATGGCTCCTTCCACGGCGGCGCAATAGCCCCATCCGTGCCCAAAGCTGCAGATCCCGCAGACTCTTTCTATGACATATACCATTTCGGTATATTCCTTCTTTTCCACCAGCTTCTCCAGGCCCCGGTGAATGAATCCGATGGAAGGAATCGCCTCCACAACGGTTTCGTCTTCGATTACCAGGTCCAGATGGATGGGCTCCGGCAGTACCGGATGCTGTGGTCCGAAAGGAATTATCGTTCGTTTACCCATTGTCTCACTCTCCCTTTCCTATTTCTTCGGATTCCATGGCGTAGGTTCGGAAACCTTGAAGAAATGACCACCATAGTTCAGGGCCATGTGTTTGATCTTCACCCCGAATAAATCCTGCATTTCGTTTTCGTAAATGAACGCTGCCCAGTAGATACCGGTTACGCTCATGATTTCTTCCTCTTCCGGAATGGTCAGCTTCAGATTCAGCAGGCTGTGATCCTTATCCATGGAGTAAATGATTTCAAATCCTTCGGATACCTTGGTGGCACAAATCTGTCCCAGACGATAACCGTCCGCTTTCAGGTCCGTCAGCTTTTCAACCAGCTCAGAAGAAGCAACGGGAACGAAATTCTTTCCATTGATGATATTCTGTTTCATTATGCTTCCTCCTTCATTTCAGTTTCAGTAGCGGCCTCTTCGGCTGCCGGAGCAGGTTCTGCCGGTTTCTTACCCATGGCGGCCTTCTTTTCCGCCAGGACGCCCAGGCCCTTGACGACTCCGTCAATGATGGCTTCCGGCCGGGCCGCACATCCGGGAACGTAGACGTCCACCGGAATCACCGTATCGGTTCCCCCCATGATGTTGTAGCACTCTTTAAAGATGCCCCCGGAGGTGGCACAGATTCCAATGGCTACGACAACCTTGGGTTCCGGCATCTGATCATAAATCTGCTGAACCACTGCCTTATTCTGTTCGTTGATGGCGCCTGTCACCAGGAACACATCTGCATGCTTCGGGTTTCCGGTGTTGATGATTCCGAACCGTTCCACGTCATACATGGGTGTCAGGCATGCCAGTACTTCGATATCGCATCCGTTGCAGCTGGATCCATCGTAATGAATGACCCAGGGGGATTTGGTTACATAAGACATCTTGACACCTCCTTAAAACATGAATCGCAGAACCACCAGATTGATGAAGCCTGCCGTAATAGCGATAACCCAGGATGACTTCAGCGTAAACTGCCACTTCATACGGGCATAGCTGTTGTCGATGAGAACTTCCAGGAAGTAGGCTGCCAGGCACACCACCACGCCGATGGCGATGGAAAGGGGTGTTCCGTTGACAAAGAACAGGAATACAAATCCCAGAAGGAAGATATTTTCATACCAGTGAGCCACTTCGATCATAGCAAGAGTCTTGCCGGAGAACTCGGTGGTCAGACCTTTGACCAGCTCCTGATGAGCGTGGTGAGACATGCTCAGGTCAAAGGGAGATTTACGGAATTTAATGGTCAGGATGAACAGGTATCCGATGAATATTCCGATCAGGTACAGCAGAGGCATTTGACCGAAGGTCAGGATATCCGATACCCGGAAGCTGCCGGTGAACATATAGAAACCAACCGCCGTCATCAGAACCATGGGTTCATAGGCCATGATCTGAAGGAGTTCTCTCTCAGCTCCCACCTGTGCATAGGGGGAGTTGGAAGAAAAGGCTGCCACGATCAGAAATACGCTGGCCAGGGTCAGGGAGAAAATCACTAGCAGCAGGTCTCCGCCGGCAAAGAAGAATCCACCTGTAATCACGATAAAGATCAGGAAGCACATCACGTAGAAATCCTGAACCTTGTTGACGGTCAGCGGCTCTTTTTCCATCAGCTTCAGTACGTCATAGAAGGGTTGAAGCAGAGGAGGGCCAACCCGGCCCTGCATCCTGGCACTGACGATACGATCCAAACCGGCTAAAATGCCTCCCACCAGGGGAGCAAAGATCAGGTAGGCGATCACCCATAATATCATTGTAGTCATTAGAGCACACCTCCCAGCATCATAGCCATCACGGCGATGATCACAATCGCCGAAGCAATGTTTCCGTATCGGCTCATTTTCACTTCACCAAAGTAGTCTTCCATATACCAGTTTTTCAAGGATACTTCCTTAGGCTGCTGGAAGGAGTCGGTAAACCGGAGGTCGTCTCCCACATTGGCACCGGAAAGGTAGATGGGAACGATTTTCTTGTTGGTTTTTCCGAAGAACAGGATCGGCAGCAGTACCACCAGGGCCAGCATGGCGGTCATGATGAACATGTTGCCGGAAAGCAGACTTGCTGCATCCACACCGGCAAATACATTAACCAGGTAAGGAACCAGAATTCCGCTGGAAATGACAGGGAAAATCATGATTGCTATAATGGTCATTCCCGTCAGGGTTCCCAGCACCACCCACTCTTCTTTGTGGACATGGTCCTGGATATTTTCTCTTTTGGCCATGATGGCGGTCATTTTGCCCAGCCACTTGGTCCAGTAGAATGCGGTTGCCGCACTGCCGAAGCAGATGATGGCCACCAGCAGGATGTTCCCAGAATCGATGAAGGCCGTCATGGCAGCCCATTTGGATACCAGCATACCAAGAGGAGCCAGGAACATACCGGAAATGCCGACAATCATGAAAGTAGCCAGCCTCGGCATTCTTCCAAAGAGGCCGTCCATATCTTCAATATCCCGGCTTCCGATGTTGTGTTCAGCAGTACCGACACAAAGGAAGAGAAGGGACTTGGTAATAGCATGGAAAATAACCAGCATAATGGCGGCCCAGACGGCTGCATAGGTACCGATGCCGGCACAAGCCACGATCAGGCCCAGGTTGGCCACGGTGGAATAAGCCAGTACTCTCTTGGCATTGCTCTGAGAGATAGCGGCGAATGACGCGAACAGGAAGGTGATTCCTCCCACCATCATGGTCATGATTCCCGCCATATTCCATCCAAGAACGGGGGAGAGTTTAATAATCAGGAAAACCCCTGCCTTAACCATGGTGGATGAGTGGAGCAGGGCTGAAGTCGGTGTAGGAGCTACCATAGCACCCAGCAGCCAACTGCTGAAGGGCATCTGGGCTGCCTTGGTAATGCCGGCAAAAGCCAGCAGGGCAGCAGGAAGGACAACGCTGTAACCCATGGTTCCAAAGAGGATCATGGTGCTCAGTTCCAGAGTCTGATAGAAGGTTCCCAGAACTACGATAGCCAGCACAAAGGCAAGACCACCGACCAGATTGAAAATCAGCGCTCGGAAAGAATTGTTGATGGCTTCCTGAGTCTTAGTGTATCCGATGAGGAAGAAGGAACAGAGAGTAGTGATCTCCCAGAAGAAATACAGCCAGACCAGGTTGTTGGAAACCACGATTCCAAACATGGCTGCCAGGAAAAGGAACAGCAGGAAGAAGAACCAGGGCCTTCTGTCTTTTTCACCATGGTGGTGATGCTGGAAATCCTTCATGTAAGGCAGTGCATACACACAGATCAGGCTTCCGATGATCCCGATAATCAGAACCATCACAATAGATAAACGGTCGATGTACAGGTTATTCACCACATGTACACTGTGGCCGGTTGTCAGCTCGAACCAAATCATGATTGGTGTTTGAATGGCTGCAAGCACTGATGCCAGGTATTTTTTGTATTTGATACCCAGTATGATAATGACTACGGCCAGGCAGGCTTCAATACCCATCATCAGGTAATTTAAAGTCTCACTGTGGAAGTCGAACATCTCGCCTCCGGAGCCGTAATACTGAACCGCCAGATAGATGGAGCCTGCGCCAATAACAATGGCAGCCAAGCGGACCAGCATATCCCGGATCGCATCAGTCTTGAGAACCAACAGAGCAACAGCAACAACTAGCGGAAATACGATTAGAAAAAAAATAGTGCCCATTTAATCCTCCTAAATATTTCATTATTGAGCCCAATAGCCCATAGCCATTATACCATTTGTTAAATGAAAAACAAGCCTTTTGTATAAAAAATACATTAAATTTTAAATAAATAAAACGCTGGAATTTAAACCTTTTGAGGCTCTCCTTCCAGCGTTCATTGTCAGAATATTTGCTAATTTTCAGGGCTATTTTCAGTTATTTTTTCGGTTCGACCTTCGCGGCTACGATGGCACAGATCAGACCGATGGCAACAGAGAAAATAGCTGCATACAGAATGGCGGTGATCATCCCTTCAAAATTACTGAACAGGCCGGAACCATACTCTTCCAGGTAATATTCCGGACCCCAGTCTCCTTCGTACCAGGGAAGCCAGACATATCCCAGGAAACCGATGCCTCCCAGTCCCAGGAAGGTAGCAGCCATTTTCTTCATATCCCCCATAGCCAGACCGGTTTTGGGGTTGACCGGATAGCGGGCCGGGTCCTTCTTGGCCAGGCCGCCGTACATCTTTTTCCAGATGATGTACATCACGGGGCCGGAGATGATTCCCAGCATACCACCGATAAAGAAGTCGGTACCGTTGATGAAGTAGGAGATGAAAGCGATCATGGAAGGAACGACGCACAGGAGGACCAGGAATCCGTAACCACCCGGAATCTTGAAAGGCCGTTCGCTGTCCGGAATCCGCTTTCTCAAAATCAGGGCCGAAATGAAGACCATGACATAGGAAGCCACCAGCAGGAATACGTCAACAACGACGATAGTGGTAAATTCAAAACTGCACAAAATCAGATTGACAATGGCAACCGACAACACTGCCACATAGGGAACCCCATGTTTCTTGTCGCACTTGACCAGGATGGGCGGGGCCAGATAGTCATCCGCCAAGGCGAAGAATCCCCGGGATCCGGAGGCGATATAGGTGTTGTAGATGGAACACTGGGCCAACACGGCAACAATGGCGAAGAAAATACCAAAGGCAGGCCCCAGGAAAGTGGTAGCTACATCGGCGTAACCAATCGTTCCGGCATCGGTCCCCCAGTTCTCAAAATCGCCAAGAGAAGCAAGTCCGCCCACCGTGGGGAAGACATAAACCGCTACGATGATAGGGACAGTGATCAGGGTAGCCTTCGGGATAACCTGGGGGTTCTTCACTTCCCCTGCGATAGTGGACATGGACTCATATCCGGAGTACATCCACATACCAATGGAGATGCCGGCACCAATGTAGTAAATCCAGTCAACTGCTGCTTCCACCGGTTCGGGAGTAAAGGGAACCATAGGGTTCATGTTCCAGTTCATGAATCCGATGATAGCAACCATGGCAAAGGCCACGATGACCAGAACGGACAGGATGGTGCTGACGATACCCACATCCCGGACACCACGGATATTGATATAAGTAAAAATAAGGATAATAGCGACTTTAGCGGCAAACTCCCCACCCCAGCCCAAATCGAACTGGTTGGCCAGATAGCCTCCTGCCAGAATGACGTACAGGGTCTGGTCTACATAGATGGAGATGGTTCTCCACCATCCTGCCTGAAATCCCCAGAACTCTCCGCAGGCTTCCTGGACCCACTTGTAATAGCCACCCTCCTGGGGTCTTGCGGATCCCAGCTCGGCAGCCACCAGACTGAACGGGGTGCTCCAGAAGATCGGCAGCAGCAGCAGCATGACGATGGTCAGTCCCGGACCGGCTTCAGGGATCATTTCCTCGATTCCATAGGCACCGGCTGCAACGAGACAGAATATCATAAAGACTACTGTCGAAACCTTCATGTCGTGCTGTTTCAACCCGTGCTGACCCACATCCATGGCCGCACCACGGTTTCCAACATCGTTCATTCCATTACCTCCTTACTCAATACGACGAAAAATGACTTATTACATTTTATTATTATATTTTTCAGACTATTTATCAAGTACTAATTTGCTTCTTATCCAACATACATTTGCCGCAAGGCCATGGAACCAAAAAAGGAGCGGTGAAAACCGCTCCTTTCGTTGAAATTATTCGTTTATTGCTTTTCTGTTCAGATCTGGGAAGGCTTCGTCGAAAGTCTTTTCCGTCGGATCCAGCGCGATGATCTGTCTTGTTTTGCCCATTTTTTTCAGGACTACATAGACCACCATGGGGCCTACTACTGCAGATAGCGCTAAGGGGAATACCGGTGCCATTTCAGCATCGAAAGCCAGGGCTCCCAATCCGATCAGCTGTGCGATCATGGCGAACCAGGGAATCCACTCGTGCTTGACTCTGGCTTTCAGCTGTGTCACATCGTATCCACGCTGCCTTAGTCTCTTTCGGAATACGATCTGAGAGCCGATGATTCCTACCCAGGCCAGGGTTCCGGTGAATCCGGACATGGTCAGCAGATAGGCATAGAAATTGGAATCCGGCAGGAAGTATCCCAGCATCAGCACAGCCCACATGGGAATGATGGTGAAGAATACTGCTCTTCTCGGTGTTCCTTTGTCAGACAGTTTGAGCAGGAACTTGGGAGCTAATCCTTCTACCGCCAAACCATACATGCATCGAACCGTTCCATACAGACCTGCGTTGGCACAGCTGAAGGCTGCGATCATAACTACGGCTGACAGGATTCCACCGGCCCATTCCAGACCATACATGTTCAGTGCATAGGCAAAAATGGATCCGTTTTCCAGGTCTGCTTCGCCGTAAGGTACCAACAGGATGACCAGCAGGATCGGAATCAGATACAGACCGATGATACGATAGGTAACGCTTTTACAGGCTCTGGGGATAGCTTTGTCCGGATTCTGGGCTTCGGAAGCGGCCAGTCCGACGATTTCTGTTCCCTGGAAGGATACCAGGACGGTTACCATCAGGGTAATGATGATCAGTCCGCCGTAGGGGAACAGATTATCAAAGATTCCTGCCATGGGGTCAGTGATGATGTTCTGGCTGCCCAGATATCCGCCGTTGCCCCACAGTCCGACCCAGATGCCGAAGGCCAGCAGGATGAAGAGAACGATGGTGATGACCTTGATCATCGCTAAAGTAGACTCAACCCGGGCAAACATTTTAACCGGCAGGGAGTTCAGGATGGTGATTCCGGCCAACGCTCCGATGGAGTACATGAACATGTTACCAGGAATCAGGGAATTCAGAACGATGGATACCGCAATCGCTTCAGAGGGTACATAAGCTACCCAGTTGAACCAGAAGGCCCAACCGAAGCCTACCGATACGGGACCGCCCAGGAATTCGTTGGTATAGGCAACGAAAGACCCTTTACGGGGCAGATTGACCAGCAGTTCGCCGTAAGCGATCATCAGACCGTATACGATAAAGCCAACCAAACCGTAAGCCAGGATTACTGCCGGACCCATTACGCTGATGGTCCAGCCAACTCCTAAGAAATAACAAGAACCGATAACTCCTCCAAGAGCTATCATTCCGACTTGCCAACCTTTGATGTCACGCTGCAGGGTTACGTCCTGCTCCACGTGCTCCACATGGCTGACCACATTTTTGTCTTCTGACATAATTCTGCCTCCTTGTTTCTCACATAAAACTATGATTAGAATCCTGCTGCAGAATTAAGCGGCTTCCCTTCGCTTTGTGTTGAACTAGTCGGTTTGTCGTTTAAATGATGATGGTTTTGTCGTTTTAATTGATGATGATTTTGATGATTTCGCTCGAATATTCTGATAATTTTGGTTTAAGATTTTCTTGCACACTTAACGTCTGGGTAGCATAGAATAAATTTAACACCATTATTTTCAATTGTCAATATTATAATTGACGACGTCCCTCCATGGCCTTGGACAAGGTGATTTCATCAGCATAATCCAGATCTCCTCCCACCGGCACCCCGTGGGCAATCCTGGACACCCGGATACCGGCAGGTTTGATCAGCCTGGCGATATACATGGCGGTAGCCTCTCCTTCGATGGTGGGATTGGTGGCCAGAATCAGTTCCTCCACATCCGATGCCTGAAGCCGCTGAATCAGGGACTTGAGGTTGATGTCCTCCGGTCCGATACCGTCCATCGGGGAAATAGCTCCGTGGAGCACATGATACTGCCCCCGGTATTCCTTCATCCGCTCGATGGCTGCCACATCTTTAGGGCTTTCCACTACGCAGATGATTTTCTGGTCCCGGCTTTCATCCCGGCAGATCAGGCAGGGATCCAGGTCCGTCAGGTTTCCGCATCGGCTGCAGTACCGCATGGTTTCCCTGGCTTCTGCGATAGCCCTGGATAAGGCCAGGGCTTCCTTTTCATCTACTGCCAGCAAATGAAAAGCCAGCCGCTGGGCGGATTTGCTTCCGATCCCGGGCAGCCTGGCCAGTTCATTGATCAGGTTGTTTAATGGTTTAGAATAGTATTTCATCACATCATGCCGGGGAGCTGGAATCCTCCGGTCAGCTTGTTCATTTCACTGTTGGCGATTTCTTCCATCTGACGGATGGCTTCGTTGGCTGCCACCATGATCAGATCCTGGAGCATTTCCACATCCTCCGGGTCCACGACCTCCGGCTTAATCTGAATAGAAGTAATCATTTTTTCTCCGTTCACCGTGATGGATACGGCTCCGCCTCCGGCAGTGGCCGTGGTTTCCATTTTATTGATTTCTTCCTGGGCTTCCTCCATCCGGCGCTGCATGGCCTGAACCTGCTGCATCTGCTTCTGCATGGTTGCCTGTCCGCCGCCTCCCGGCTTCTTGCCGGCTCTCATACCTTTACCCATTGATTTTCCCGTCCTTTCTATCCTTCCCGGCATATCCGCCGGCTCCATGACTTCTTATTCTATTTCAACATGGATGTTGAATGCGTTTTCAATTCTTGCTTTCCGTTCTTCCAGGGAGTTGCTTTTTTCTGAATGGTTTCCTTCTTCTCCGGCAACAATGCATCGCAGGCTGCGGAAACGGCCCGTATGCTTTTCCATCAGTTTTTCCAGTCCATCCTTGTTGTCCAGCACATACTGCATCTTGATTTCCGAGGTAGCCGCTACCGTAAATTCCGTTTCCCCGACCCCCTGAAGGGAGGTGCAGGTCCGAATCAGGTTATAGCTGCTTTTGGTGGCTTCCCCATCTTCAAAAATACGGTGCCACAGTCCGTCCGTGTCCGATATTTCTTCTCCATCCGGAGAATTTTCTTCTGATTTCGGGACAGATGCAGTTTTCGATACCTTCGGAGCTGCCAGTGTTGGGGAAGTCCTCGGAACCGGCGCTGCTGCCGGCCGGGTCAAAGGCGGCTGATCGACCATTCCCGATGCCAGGGTGACGATGGCCACTTCCAGCAGGATCCGGGGCTGAGTGCTCCACCGGGCGTCCTGGAGGGTTCGGGACAGCTGAAGGATGGCTTCGCTGATTTCTGCCATATCCGTCCGCTGGCTCTGTTCCCGGATTCTTTCCACATTTTCTTTGGAAAGGTTAATCAAGTCTTCCGGATTCTTCATGAATTTGGTCAGCATCAGGTTTCGGTAGTGGCTGATCCAGTCCTTCATCAGCTGCCGGACTTCCTTCCCTTCTCCCAGAAGGGTATCCAGCATCTGGAGAGCTTCCGGAATCTGGTGCCTCAGGATCATATCCGTCCACTCGACGAAGATTTCTTCTCCCGGAGTTCCCAGCACTTCCAATACATCCTGACGGGCGACCCTGCCGGCTCCGGCAGCGGTGCACTGATCCAGGATACTCAGGCAGTCCCGGACAGATCCGTCGGCTGCCGCGGCTATGATACCGGCGGCATCTTCCTCCATGACGACTCCCAGCTCTCCGCAGATCCGATGGATTCCTTCCTTCAGACTCTTTTCCGCTACCCGGCGGAAATCCAGCCGCAGGCATCGGGAGAGAATAGTGGCCGGCAGCTTCTGCAGCTCAGTAGTGGCCAGAATAAAGGTCACGTAATCCGGTGGTTCCTCCAGGGTCTTGAGGAGGGCATTGAAGGCTCCCGGGGAAAGCATATGGACTTCATCGATGATGTAGACTTTTTTCCTACCCACAGAAGGTGGGTATTTGACACTCTCCCGGAGTTCCCGTATGTTGTCGACCCCGTTGTTGGATGCGGCATCGATTTCAACCACATCAAGGAACAGGCCATCCCGAATATCCCGGCAGCTGTTGCAGGTCCCGCAGGGCCGGATTCCCTCCCCGGTACAGTTGAGTCCCTTGGCCAGAATCCTCGCTACGGTCGTTTTACCCGTCCCTCTGGTTCCGGAAAACAGATAGGCATGGCTGGTGGTGCCGGTTTCCAGCTGATTCTTCAATATGCGGATGATATGCTCCTGACCCATAAGCCCTTCAAAGGTTTCGGGCCGGTAAGTCCGGTACAGTGCCTGATACATGGTAACCCCCATCCTGAAATTCAAAAAAAATTGCCCTTTAGCAGCTTCGCCCGGCCTTCGGAGAAGGCTTAGCTGCGGCACATAAGAGCTTCCGCTTATTGCTGCTTCCTTCCGGACCTGACAAGGTTCGCAGATTCTTATTGCGCAGGACCCAAACCGACCCTGGCGAAGCTGCTAAAAGGCAATTTTCACTATGTCATTATATTCGTTTTATTCTTTAAAGTCAATAGCTTTGTACAGTTCATCCGACTCCGGCGGCTGCACTTCCGTTGAAATTCCTTGATCCAGAAAACAAATACCCTTCTCGGGCTCCACTACTCTGCCAATGACGGACAAGAGAATGCCCTCCTTCTGGCAAGCCTTTTGGATGGCCTCCTTCTGTTGCTCATCGGCTGCAATCAGCATGCAGCCACTGGAGATCAGTCGGAGGGGATCGATGTCAAAATAACGGCAGATTTTTTCCGTCACCGGTCTCACAGGAACAGCTTCTTTCAGGATTTCAGCTCCCAGGCCCTGTCGGTGGCAAAGCTCCCAAACAGCCCCCAGCAACCCTCCTTCAGTGATATCATGCATCCCGTGGGTGCCGATTTTACCGGCAAGCACCCCTTCTTTCAGAACGCTGACCTGATCCAGAAGGCCTTTGGCTTCTTCCAACTCCTCCACTGTAAGCACTGATGAGAGCAAGTTCTGCCGATCCTTGGCCAGAATCCCCGTCCCCTCGATGCCCGCTTCCTTGGTCATGAGCAGGTAGTCCCCTATTTTCATAGCTTCCGAGCCCTGAGACTGGCCCCGGAAGCCCCGGCCGATGGCGGTGGATACGATGACCGGGCTGTTGACAGCTGCTGTGATTTCCGTATGGCCTCCGATAATTTCCACTCCCAGCTGGGAGGATGCTTCACCGGCTTGCTCCATCATGTGCTCAATTTCAGCCCGGGTGGTACCGGGGGGCAGCAGAACGGCCAGCATGATCCCCAAGGGCTGGATGCCGTTGGAAGCAATATCGTTGCAGGTTATGTGGATGGCCAGTCTTCCGATGTCATGGATGGCTGCCGTGATAGGATCGGTGGACATAACGCATTCGTATTCCCCGAAATCCACTACAGCACAGTCTTCCCCGATTCCTGGCCGGGTCAGGACCTCCGGCCGGCGAAAGGTAATTTTATCAAAGACGATATCTTCTAAAAGCTGGCTGTCCAGCTTACCGATTTTCAGCATTCTGCACCTCTTCTAAAAATTCTGCCTCACTGAGGATGGGTATACCCAGTTCCCTTGCTTTCTTATTCTTTGAGGAACCGGATGTGGGTTCGTTGTTGATCAGGAGGCTGGTTTTAGCCGTCACACTGTCGGTGATCTTCCCGCCCCTGGCTTCGATCCATTCCTTCAGGCTGCTTCGATTCTCAAACCGCTCCAGAGAACCGGTGATGACGATGATCTGGCCAGCCAGGCTCTGGAATCCCTGGTCGGAAGATTCTACTTCCTCAAAGCGGACCTCTTCCAGCAGGGCCTTCACCACGGCCTGGTTCTTTTCTTTTCCGAAGTAACGGGCGAATTGCTCGGCCATAATCGGCCCCACCCCGTCGATGGTCAGCAGTTCCTCCCGGGAAAGTCTTTGGATACGGTTCCACTTCCCACCGGCAAAACGGCTGATCAGCCGGGCATTTGCCAGTCCTATTCCAGGGATTCCCAGGCTGTAGAGGAGACGGGCAGCGGTGGTATTTCTGGCCTGCTCAACGGCATCCAGAAGATTCTGGCAAGATTTTTCTCCGAAGCCCTCCATGGTGGAAATTTCTTCCTGAAACCTGGACAGCCGGAACAGATCTGCCAGCTCCTTCACCAGACCCCGGCCCACCAGTTTCTCTATGGTGGCCTCGGAAAGGCCCTCGATGTTCATGGCATCCCGGCTGACAAAGTGGGTAAAGCCTTTGATCTGCTTGGCCGGGCACTCCGGATTGGGACATAAAAGAGTCTCCACGTCCTTTTCCTTCCGGATCTCTGTTTTCCCGCCGCATACGGGGCATGCCTCCGGAATAGGCAGGGAATTGCTTCTGGTCAGATTTTCTCCGATTTGCGGGATAATCATATTGGCCTTATAAACCTTCAGAATATCGCCGATGCCGATGGCCAGTTCCCGCAAAATGCTCAGATTATGGAGACTGGCCCGGGACACGACCGTACCCTCCAGCTCCACCGGCCGAAATACCGCAATCGGATTAATGAGGCCAGTACGGGAAGGGCTCCATTCAACGGCTTCCAACACGGTCTCTGCCATTTCATCCTGCCATTTAAAGGCAATGGAATCCCGGGGGAACTTGGAAGTAGTTCCCAGACTCTGACCATACCGGATGTCCTCCAGGGTTAATACCAATCCGTCAGAAGGAAGGTCGCTGATGGCTGCTTCCCGGGAGAAAATTTCCAGAGCTTCTTCCAGGTTTTCCTGCCGGACCTTCCGGTACTCCACCGGTTGGAACCCCCTTTCCTTCAGCCACAGCATCTGCTTTTCCCTGGAGTTGTCAAAATCCATGGAACCGGCTTTTCGAAGGGAAAAGGCGTAAAAATGAACCTTACGCTCCGCAGTGATCCGGCTGTTCAGTTGTCTTACCGTACCGCTGCAAAGGTTCCGGGGGTTCTTATAGCGGGCCTCCGTTTCCGGAAGCCGGCTGTTGATTTTTTCAAAATCCGAATACCGGATGACCGCTTCCCCCCGAACAATGACTTCCTCCTGAAAATCGATTTTCAGGGGCAGATTGACGAAGGTACGGGCATTGGGAGTGATCACTTCACCGATGATCCCGCTGCCCCGGGTTATTCCTTTGACCAACTGGCCATTTCGATAGGTCAGGACCACGGTCAGCCCATCCAGCTTAAAGGAAAGTAATCCCTCCTGTTCCCCCAGCCATTCTTTCAAGGCAAAGGGATCCTTGGTCTTATCCAGGGAGAGCATGGGGAATTCGTGCTTTTCTTTGGGAAGAACGCTGACCACTTCGTGACCCACGGTCAAGGTGGGGCTCCCGGCCAGCTGGAATCCGGTTTCTTTCTCCAAAGCTGCCAGCTCATCGTAGAGCCGGTCATACTCCAGGTTGGGCATGATTTCCCGGTCTTCCTGATAATAGGTCCTTCCCGCTTCCTGGAGCAGATGAACCAGTTCTCTGATTCGCTGTATTTTATCCATTTCCTACACCTTCCGTACCGGCGCCAGGTCCCGGGCCAATTTTTTCAATCCTACGGAATCAAACAGGACTTCCAAAATCCGGCTGTCGGCTCCGATAACCAGACCTTCTCCGAACTTGCTGTGGACAACCCGTTCTCCAGCCAGAATGTCTTCCTGTTTCTTCTTTTCTCCCCCGGCCTTGACCTGATCCCGGGCATACTTCAGGCTGTCAAAAGGCTTATAGCCGGAAGGAAGGGTCCCACTGGCTCCCTCGGACCCGTCCCGGCTCCAGGGCGGAATCCGGGATTCTTTTTTCTCCACGATGCCATCTCCTGCCACCAGTTTCCAATCGATTTCCCGGAGGAATTGAGACTCCCGGGTATAGTCGGTCTTTCCATAAAGGGTGCGGGTCTCCGCACTGGTCAAGTACAACCGCTCCTTGGCCCGGGTCATGCCCACGTAACATAACCGCCTCTCTTCCTCAATCCCCTCCGGTTTTTCCAGGGAACGCCAGCCGGGAAAGAGGCCATCCTCCATGCCGGGAAGGAAAACCACCGGAAATTCCAGGCCCTTGGCACTGTGCATGGTCATTAGAACCACTGCATCTTCTCCCGGGTCGTGATTGTCGATTTCCGCCATCAGAGCGATCCGTTCCATAAAAGAGGCCAGGTTCAGCTGGGGGTCTTCTTTCTCGTAATCGTAAATGACGGATTTGAATTCCAGCAGGTTTTCAATCCGGCTTTCTGCTTCCACGGTGTTCTGTTCTTCCAGGCTTTTCAGATAACCGGTCCGGACCAGCAGTCCGTCATAAATGTCCGAAACCTTCAGGTTATCCTTTTCCAGTCCGTAGTCCCGGAGAGTCCGGGCCATTTCCAGCAGGCTGTCCCCTCCTTTTCCAGCAATGCCGGCGGTTATTTCTTCATCCAGCAACAAATCCAGCAGTCTTTCCTGCCTGACGGTTGCCAGAGTTTCCAGTTTTTCCAAAGTCTTGGGTCCGATTCCTCTTTTCGGCTCATTAATGATCCGTTTCAGGGACAGGTCGTCAGCCGGATTCTGTACCAGCCGCATGTAGGCAACCAGGTCCTTGATTTCTTTCCGGTCATAATACCGGAGCCCTCCCAACACCCGGTAGGGAACCCCACGGGAGGACAGGGCTTCCTCAAAGGTACGGGACTGGGCATTGGTTCGGTACAATATGGCAAAATCCTTATATTTCAATTCTCTGGAGTGGAGTCGATCGATTTCCTGGCTGATGTAACGGGCTTCGTCCTTTTCGTTGTCCGCCCGATAATAGACAAGCTTCTCCCCTTCCTCCTGCTCCGTCCATAGTTTTTTCGATTTTCGCTGACGATTTCGTTCAACGACGGAATGGGCCGCCGCCAGAATGTTGGAGGTGGACCGGTAATTCTGCTCCAGCTTGATGACCCGAGCTCCCTTAAAGTCCTTTTCAAAATCCAGGATATTTTTAATATCGGCTCCCCGCCATTGGTAAATACACTGATCATCATCCCCCACCACACAGATATTCTGATGGGCTTCCGCCAACAGGTAGATAAACCGGTACTGCATATAATTGGTGTCCTGGTATTCGTCTACCATGATGTACCGGAATCGCTGCTGATATTCAGCCAGCACCTCATCCTCCCGTTCAAATAACAGGACGGTGTTCCGGATCAGGTCGTCGAAGTCCATGGCATTGTTTTTCTTCAGGATTGCCTCATAGGCGGCGTACAACTCCCCTACGCCTCTTTGCTTCGGATTATCCTGGTTCAGTTCCAGAAATTTCTTTGGGGACACGGCCTTTTCCTTGCAATCGCTGATGATGGACAAAACATAAGCAGGGGCGAACATCTTTTCATCCATGTTCCGTTCCTTGATGCAGCTCTTGATTACGGTTTTCTGATCCGTAGGGTCGTACACCACAAAATCAGAGGTATAGCCCAGCAAATGTCCGTGCTTCCGCAATATTCTCAGGCAGGCAGAATGGAAGGTCAGAATCCACATGTTCAAATCGGCCCCTACTAAAGCCTCCACCCTTTCACGCATTTCTCTGGCCGCCTTGTTGGTAAAGGTCACCGCCAGGATCTGGGAAGGTCGAACCCCTTTTTCTTTGATCAGGTAGGCGATCCGATGGGTCATGGTGCTGGTTTTGCCGCTTCCGGCTCCGGCCATGATAAGAAGAGGGCCCTCCGTATGGATGGCGGCCTCGTACTGTTCTTTGTTGAGTTTTTTTAGGTAATCCATTCTTGCTCCTTGCTTACTTCGATGCCATCGTGCTCTTCAATTTTATCACAGATCCGCTTCCGTTTCATTGGCTATTTCAATATTTTCAAATTCCGGAATCAGTTCCACATACAGGTGGGGATGAATCTCTTCCAATTTTTCTTTCAGCTCCCGATGGGCCTGGACGATTCGGGAGACAAACACTGTATCTTCTGCTGTGCGGAAGTAGATGCTGATCCAGATTTTTCTGCCGGTCCGGATGACATCGTAATTGGCGTCATCAAATCCATAGGGTTCCAGGATACTCTGGCTGATCCCTTTAATTTCCTCCACCATGGCCTCTTCCGGAGCCAGCAGGAAGAGATCTCGAAGGCCCCCGATCACGGTTCGCACCGGGATAGGAAGGATGACGGCAGCCAGTAAAATGGCCACCACCTGGTCCAGATATGGGCTGTACTCCGTCATCCAGGGAGTCCGGACAGCCAATGGCAGCAGGAAGGCTGCTCCCAGTCCCACGCTGGCTATCATATCGATCATCCAGGCATCGATTTCTGTTTTGACAATGGGAGATCGGAGTCCTTTATTGATTCGCCGCAGAATCAGGATGACAGCGCCGATAATCAGGGCTGACAACAATTCAAAGATCGCAATAAGTCCGAAGGAAACCAGATTCCCGCCCCGGCTGATCAGCTGGATATTGGTCACTACCAGTCCCAGGGTCACGGCTGTCAGCATAGTCCCTTTCAGCGTAATGAATACGGCTTCTGCCTGGGAAAAGCCAAAGGGGTGCTTTTCCGTCATTGGGCGATAGATCAATGGAACGATTTTCAGGGAAACAAGAATCATCAGCATATCGGCCGCCCCATAAAAGGCATCCATCAGGATGGACTGGGAAGTGGTGTAGATGGCCATCAGAATTTCTGCCACCAGAAAAAACACCGCTCCGGCCATGGATACCATCAACGCCCCATGCTCAGTCCGGATTTGTCGGGCTTCTTTCTTCTTTTTTTCGATTGCTCTCTGTTTCATAGGGATACACTGCCTTTCTCCTTTTTCCCAATTCGAAAAAACAGGACCGGTTTTAATCCGGTCCTGTGGTTTTTGGTTCGATGGTAGAACCGAAATTATTCGATGATGGCTGCTACGACGCCGGAACCAACGGTTCTTCCGCCTTCTCGAATCGCGAACCGAAGCCCTTCTTCGATAGCGATCGGAGTGATCAGGGTGATGGTCATCTGGATGTTATCTCCAGGCATACACATTTCTACTCCCTCGGGCAACTGCAGATCTCCGGTTACGTCCGTTGTTCTGAAGTAGAACTGAGGTCGGTATCCGTTGAAGAACGGTGTGTGCCGTCCGCCTTCTTCCTTCTTCAGTACGTATACTTCGCTGGTGAACTTGGTGTGGGGCTTGATGCTTCCCGGCTTTGCCAGTACCTGACCTCTTTCGATGTCGGTTCTCTGTACGCCTCGAAGCAACGCTCCGATATTGTCTCCGGTTTCTGCTGCGTCCAGAAGCTTTCTGAACATTTCGATTCCGGTTACGACTACTTTTCTCTTCTCTTCCGTCAGTCCGATGATTTCTACTTCTTCTCCGACCTTCAGAGATCCTCTTTCTACTCGGCCTGTTGCTACAGTTCCTCGGCCTGTGATGGAGAATACGTCTTCCACCGGCATCAGGAACGGTTTGTCGGTAGCTCGTACCGGTTCAGGAATGTAGGTGTCTACTGCTTCGAACAGCTCCACGATCTTGTCTCCCCAAGGTCCTTCCGGATTGTTCAGGGCTTCCAGGGCAGATCCTCGGATGATCGGTGTGTCATCGCCAGGGAATTCGTACAGGTCTAACAGTTCCCGTACTTCCATTTCTACCAGGTCCAGCAGCTCGTCGTCATCCACCATGTCGCATTTGTTCAGGAATACCACGATGTAGGGTACGCCTACCTGTCTGGACAGCAGGATGTGCTCTCTGGTCTGGGGCATGGGTCCGTCGGTTGCAGCTACGACCAGGATCGCTCCGTCCATCTGAGCAGCTCCGGTGATCATGTTCTTTACATAGTCAGCATGTCCCGGGCAGTCTACGTGGGCGTAGTGCCGGTTGGGTGTTTCATACTCAACGTGGGATGTAGCGATGGTGATTCCTCGCTCTTTTTCTTCCGGTGCCTTGTCGATCTGGTCGAAGGCTACCATCTGGCCCAGTCCGTATCTCTGATGCAGTGTCTTGGTGATGGCTGCAGTCAGGGTCGTCTTACCATGGTCTACGTGTCCGATGGTTCCGATGTTTACATGCGGCTTGGTTCTTTCAAACTTTTGTTTTGCCATTTTTATTATCCTCCCGGTTATTTGTTGATTTTTTCCAATAAGTTGTCAGGCAGCTTCTCAAAGTGGTGGAACTGCATTACATACACGCCCCGTCCCTGAGTTTTGGACCGAAGGTCTGTGGCATATCCGAACATTTCGGACAGGGGCACCATTCCTCGGACCGCAACAGCACCTGAGTGCATATCGGAGCCTTCGATCCGGCCTCTTCTGGAACTGATATCACCAATGATATCTCCCATGTACTCTTCCGGAACTGTAACTTCCACCTTGAAGATGGGTTCCAGAAGAATAGGCTTCGCTTTTCGACAAGCTTCTTTGAATGCCATGGATGCGGCGATCTTGAAGGCCATTTCAGAGGAGTCCACTTCATGGTAGGAACCGTCATACAGCTCTACGCCGACGTCCACCACCTGATAGCCGGCCAGAGGGCCGACCGCTGTGGATTCCTTGACTCCTTCTTCGATCTTTCCGATGTATTCCTTCGGGATGGCCCCGCCCACGACAGAGTTCTTGAACTCGAATCCGGACCCGGCTTCCCGAGGATAAATTCTGATTTTAACATGTCCGTACTGGCCTCGGCCTCCGGACTGCTTGGCGTATTTGTGGTCCACATCGGCATTCTGTGAAATTGTTTCTTTGTATGAAACCTGCGGCTTGCCCACATTGGCCTCTACCTTGAACTCTCTCAACAGTCTGTCTACGATGATCTCCAGATGCAGCTCACCCATACCGGCGATGATGGTCTGTCCGGTTTCTGCGTTGGTATAGGTTTTGAACGTAGGATCTTCTTCAGCTAATTTTGCCAGGGCGATACCCATTTTTTCCTGTCCAGCCTTGGTTTTCGGCTCGATGGCGATCTCAATGACCGGATCCGGGAAGTCCATGGATTCCAGGATGATGGCGTGCTTTTCGTCGCACAGCGTATCTCCTGTGGTGGTGTCCTTCAGCCCGACTGCAGCGGCGATGTCCCCTGCATACACTTCGTCGATTTCCTCCCTGCGGTTTGCATGCATCTGCAGGATTCTTCCGATTCGTTCCTTTTTACCCTTGGTGGAGTTGTAGACATAGGAGCCTGACTGCAGGGTTCCGGAATACACACGGAAGAAGGATAATTTACCCACAAAGGGGTCTGTCATGATTTTAAATGCCAAGGCTGAGAATGGCCCCTTGTCATCTGCTGCTCTCTCCCCTTCCTCTTCGGAATCGGGAAGTATGCCCTTAATGGCCGGAATGTCCAGCGGAGATGGCAGGTAGTCCAGTACTGCATCCAGAAGCATCTGAACTCCCTTGTTCCGATAAGCGGATCCGCAGATAACCGGAATCATCTTACCAGCAAGTGTCAGGGTACGAATGGCTTCTTTGATTTCCTTTTCGGAGATTGCTTCTCCCTCCAGGAACTTCATCATCAGCTCTTCGTCCGCTTCAGCTACTGCTTCCAGCAGCTTTTCTTTCCATTCATCAGCAAGGTCTTTCATGTCTGCCGGAATGTCTACGATGTCAAATTCTTTTCCCAGTTCATCCTTGTAGATTTCCGCTTTCATTTCCACTAAGTCGATAATCCCCACAAAATCGCTCTCGGATCCGATGGGCAGCTGGATGGGAACCGCATTGGCTTTGAGCCGGTCCTTGACCATTCCCACTACCCGGTAGAAGTCGGCACCCATGATGTCCATCTTGTTGATGAAAATCATTCGGGGAACCCGGTACTTCTCCGCCTGCCGCCATACGGTTTCCGACTGGGGTTCTACCCCACCCTTGGCACAAAGTACGGTGACAGCGCCATCCAGAACCCGGAGGGATCGTTCTACTTCAACGGTGAAGTCCACGTGTCCCGGGGTATCGATAATGTTAATTCTTGTATCTTTCCATTGGGCTGTAGTAGCAGCAGAGGTGATTGTGATACCTCGTTCCTGTTCCTGCTCCATCCAGTCCATGGTGGCGGATCCGTCATGGGTCTCGCCGATCTTGTGTGTTTTACCTGTGTAAAACAGTATTCGTTCTGTAGTAGTCGTTTTTCCGGCATCAATATGAGCCATGATCCCGATGTTTCTTGTTTTTTCTAACGGAAAACTTCTAGGCATCTACACATCCTCCCTTCTACTAATAATGATAACAAAACGGAAGGCTTCTACCATCTGTAGTGAGCAAAGGCTTTATTGGCCTCAGCCATCTTATGGGTATCTTCCTTCTTCTTGACGGATGCTCCCGCACCATTGGCGGCGTCCATCAATTCTTTTGCCAGTCTTTCAGACATGGTTTTTTCCCCTCTGGCACGGGTGTACTTGGTCAGCCATCGGAGGCCCAGGGTCTGACGTCGGTCAGATCGGACTTCCATGGGGACCTGGTAGTTGGCTCCGCCCACACGACGGGCTTTGACTTCCAGAACGGGCATGATATTGTTCATTGCTTTTTCAAATACTTCCAGGGGTGCATTGCCAGTCTGCTTTTCGATCATATCGAAGGCATCGTAAACGATGGACTGAGCAACTCCCTTCTTTCCGTCCAGCATGATGCTGTTGATTAGTTTGGCAACAGTCACGCTTCCATAAACCGGATCCGGAAGTACGTCTCTTTTAGGTATATTTCCTTTTCTTGGCACTTCTCTTCCCTCCTTGTTAGGATCGGTACTCGACAACATTTTCATTTGCCGCGGCGCACATGATATCTGTATCTATATATCAAGGGCCTTTAAATCCCGATTACTACTTATTGTTTTTTCTTTCCTCGTTTTGCACCGTACTTGGATCGGGCCTGTTTTCTGTTGGCCACGCCGGCAGTATCCAGGGTTCCTCGGACGATGTGATATCGTACGCCCGGCAGGTCCTTGACTCTTCCGCCTCGGATCAGAACGACGCTGTGTTCCTGAAGATTGTGTCCGATTCCCGGAATGTAAGCAGTAACTTCGATTCCGTTGGTCAGACGCACACGAGCTACTTTTCTAAGAGCGGAATTCGGCTTCTTAGGGGTAACCGTCTTTACGGAAGTGCACACGCCTCTCTTCTGGGGAGCAGCAATGTCGGTAGGAACTCGCTTAATGGTGTTCATTCCTTTCAACAGAGCCGGAGCGGTGGACTTCTTCACTGCGCTTGTTCTGCCTTCTCGTACTAATTGGTTGATTGTAGGCATTATTTTCTCCTTTCTTCATTGATTTTTTTGATTATATTTTAAATCAATCTGATTTAAAACCAAAAGAAATTTTATCACGGTTTGAAGGGAAATGTCAACTTAAATCTGTGTCCATTTCGATGATCTCCGAAAGAATCGCTTCCTCTTCGTCATGGATCGCCAGCGTGGCTTCTTCGTTGTACCCCTCTTCATATCCGTCTTCGTACTCTTCTTCATAGCCAGTGGCAAAAGAGTCCATATATTCGGTGTTGACTCCGTAGTCCAGGCCGATGTTCTTGTATCTCTTCATGCCGGTTCCTGCAGGAATCAGCTTTCCGATGATGACGTTTTCCTTCAGGCCCAGCAGCTTGTCGTTCTTACCCTTGATGGCCGCATCGGTCAGTACCCGGGTAGTTTCCTGGAAGGATGCTGCGGACAGGAAGGAGTTGGTGGCCAGGGACGCTTTGGTGATCCCCAGCAGAACTCTTCTGGCTGCTGCCTCTTCCCCGCCGTTTTCCCGGATCACCTCATTGGCTTCATCCAGTTCGGCCTTGCTGTAAAGGGCTCCCGGGAGCAGGTTGGAATCTCCTGCGTCTTCGATCTTGACCTTGGACAGCATCTGGCTGACGATGACTTCGATGTGCTTGTCGTTGATGTCTACACCCTGTTGCTTATACACACGCTGCACTTCTTTAAGAAGGTACTGATACACCCCTTCAACCCCGTTGAGTCTGAGAATGTCATGGGGATTCAGCGGACCATAGGTGATCTGACCGCCGGCCAGGACGTAATCCCCTTCCTTGACGCATAAACGAGCCCCATAAGGCACCACGTAGATGTGCTCTTCTTCACCCCGGACCTTGACTTCTGTCTTGTTGTCCTTTCGGGTTTCGATGGAGACCACTGTTCCGTCGGCTTCGCAGATTTCAGCAAGGCCCTTCGGTTTTCTGGCTTCGAAAAGTTCTTCAACTCGCGGCAGACCGTGGGTGATATCGCTTCCTGCAACACCTCCAGTATGGAAGGTACGCATGGTCAGCTGAGTTCCCGGTTCGCCGATGGACTGAGCGGCGGTAATACCAACCGCTTCTCCGATGTTGACTCCTTCACCGGTAGCCAGATTTCTTCCGTAGCACTTGGCGCAGATGCCAAAGGCGCTGTGGCAGGTCATGACCGAACGGATAGCGATGGTGTCAATGCCGGCAGCATCGATCTTGTCCGCCATATCTTCGGTAATTTCATCGTTTTGTTCCACCAGCAGTTCCCCGGTGACTGGATGGTAAACATCCATCAGGGAGGTTCTTCCGATGATTCGAAGCTTCAGAGGCTCAATGACCTCCTTGCCGTCGGTGAAAGCCTTGACCTCAATCCCTTCATCCGTACCGCAGTCCACTTCCCGAACGATGACGTTATGGGAAACGTCTACCAGTCTTCGGGTCAAATACCCGGAGTCCGCTGTTCGGAGAGCTGTATCCGCCAGTCCCTTTCGAGCTCCGTTGGTGGAAATGAAGTACTCCAGTACGGACAGCCCTTCCCGGAAGTTGGCCTTAATGGGAATCTCAATGGTCTTACCGGAAGCGTTGGCCATCAGTCCCCGCATGCCGCCGATCTGACGGATCTGGTTCTTGCTTCCTCGGGCTCCGGAATGGGCCATGATATACAAGTTGTTGAGGGAATCCAGGGATTCCATCAGGGCGTCTGCCACATCATCGGTGGTTTTGTTCCAGATGTTGATGACTTTCTCATATCGTTCTGCATCGGAGACCAGACCGGCCCGGAAGGCCTTCTCATATTTTTCAATCTGGATTTCAGCCGCATCGATGATGGTTTTCTTTTCCGGCGGGATCTCCATGTCGGAAATACTGATGGTGATGGCTCCGATGGTGGAATAATGGAATCCGGTGGATTTGATGTAGTCCAGCATGATGGCCGTACCCGTATTTCCATGAACCCGGTAGCATCGATCAATAATGTTTGCCAGTTTTTTCTTGTCGCATAGGAAGTCGATTTCCAGAGAATATTTATCGTTGGTTCGGTCCACATATCCCAAGTCCTGAGGAATCTGCTGATTAAAGATGAACCGACCGACGGTGGATTCTACCATCTTGCCCCGGCTGTCCTCTTCATCGGCAAAAAGTCTTACCTTGACTTTTGCGTGGAGACCGACGACTCCGGCCTGATAGGCCATGATCATCTCGTCCAGATCGGTAAAGACCTTCCCGTCTCCCTTTTCCGCTTCCGTATCCCGATTAACGGAACCCGGATGGGTCAGGTAGTAGCTGCCCAGGATCATATCCTGAGTCGGGGTGGTGATCGGCGACCCATCCTTGGGTGCCAGGATGTTGTTAACGGAAAGCATCAGGAATCTGGCCTCTGCCTGGGCTTCCACCGACAGAGGTACGTGAACCGCCATCTGGTCACCGTCAAAGTCGGCATTGTACGCGGTACAGACCAGAGGGTGGAGCTTGATGGCTTTTCCTTCTACCAGAACCGGTTCAAAGGCCTGAATACCCAGCCTGTGAAGGGTCGGGGCCCGGTTCAGGAGCACCGGATGTTCCTTGATGACTTCATCCAGCACGTCCCATACTTCCGGTCGTACTTTTTCCACCATTCTCTTGGCACTCTTGATGTTATGGGCACTGCCGTTTTCCACCAGCAGTTTCATGATAAAGGGTTTGAACAGCTCCAAAGCCATTTTCTTGGGAAGACCGCACTGATAAAATTTCAGTTCCGGGCCTACCACGATAACGGATCGGCCGGAATAGTCGACTCGCTTGCCCAGCAGGTTCTGCCGGAAACGTCCCTGTTTCCCCTTCAGCATGTCGGAAAGGGATTTCAGGGGCCTTGATCCCGGTCCGGTGACCGGACGACCTCTTCGGCCGTTGTCGATCAGAGCGTCTACCGCTTCCTGAAGCATTCTTTTTTCGTTCCGGACGATGATGTCCGGAGCGCCCAGCTCCAGCAGCCGGTTCAGCCGGTTGTTCCGGTTGATGACCCGTCGGTACAGATCGTTCAGGTCGGAGGTGGCAAAACGTCCCCCGTCCAGCTGGACCATAGGCCGAAGATCCGGAGGAATAACCGGAATCACTTCCAGGATCATCCACTCGGGCTTATTGTTGGACAATTTCAGGGCTTCAATGACTTCCAGCCGTCTTACGATACGGATCTTTTTTTGTCCGCTGGCTTCCTTCAGCTTGGTTCGCAGGTCCTTGGATAATGCGTCCAGATCGATCTGGGCCAGCAATTCCCGGACTGCTTCCGCTCCCATGGCAGCTTTGAACTGGGTGCCGTACATCTGACGGGCTTCCCGATACTGCTGCTCGGTAAGGATTTCTTTATAGGCAAAACTGGTGTCTCCGGGATCGGTGACAATATAGGCAGCAAAGTAGAGGACTTTTTCCAGATTTCTCGGGGACATGTCCAGCACCAGACCAATCCGGCTGGGGATTCCCTTGAAATACCAGATATGGGAAACCGGTGCAGCCAACTGAATGTGGCCCATCCGCTCTCTTCTTACTTTGGCCTTCGTAACTTCAACGCCACAGCGGTCACAGACGATTCCCTTGTATCGGATTCGCTTGTACTTTCCGCAGTGGCATTCCCAGTCCTTGGTAGGACCGAATATCTTTTCACAGAAAAGGCCTTCCCTTTCCGGTTTCAGTGTTCTGTAGTTGATGGTTTCAGGCTTCTTAACTTCTCCGTGGGACCAGCTCAGGATCTTCTCGGTGGAAGCCAGGCTGATCTGCAGGGATTCAAAGTTATTCAACTCATAATTGTTGTTGTTTTTAATACTATCGTTCAATGAGCCCTCCCCCTTTCTTATTCTTCATCCGCAAAATCGTCTTCCGACAATTCGTCGACCTCATCCGGGTCAAAGTCAGCGGAGCTGTCTGCTGCATCGGGACCGTCTTCCATGAATCCGGCTGCTCCCAGGGTTTCCTCCTCTACAGCGAATTCGGCATCCATATCCAGATCCGTAATGCCTTCCAGGCTTGCGATTCCTTCCAGATCAACGGATTCTTTAATCTCGATTTCCTGGTTGTCTTCGGTAAGTACCTTGACATCCAGGCCCAGGCTCTGCATTTCCTTGATCAGAACCTTGAAGGACTCGGGGATGCCCGGTTCCGGAATGTTTTCTCCCTTGACAATGGCTTCATAGGTTTTCACCCGTCCAACCACGTCATCGGACTTGACAGTCAGGATTTCCTGGAGGGTGTAGGCTGCCCCATAGGCTTCCAGGGCCCATACTTCCATTTCTCCGAACCGCTGTCCGCCGAATTGGGCTTTACCGCCCAGAGGCTGCTGGGTAACCAGAGAATAGGGGCCGGTGCTCCTGGCATGGATCTTATCATCCACCAGATGGTGAAGCTTCAGCATGTACATGTAACCCACAGTAACCGGGTTATCAAAGAATTCGCCGGTACGGCCGTCCCGCAGGCGCAGCTTGCCGCTGCCCGGATAACCGGCGTCTTCCAGCAGGTCAATGGTGTCGATTTCGCTGGCTCCGTCAAATACCGGAGTCGCAATATACCAATCTTTATATTTGGCAGCCAGGCCCAGATGTACCTCCAGGACCTGCCCGACATTCATTCGGGAAGGAACGCCAAGGGGGTTCAGCATGACCTGAAGGGACTGTCCGCTTTCCAGGAAGGGCATGTCCTCTTCCGGAAGGATCCGGGAGATGACACCCTTGTTTCCGTGACGTCCGGCCATCTTGTCGCCGACGCTGATCTTACGCTTAGTGGCAATGTAGCAGCGAACCAGCTTGTTGACTCCCGGCGGCAGTTCGTCGCCGTTTTCTCTGGAGAAGACCTTCACGTCTACGACGATTCCGGTTTCACCATGGGGAACCTTCAGGGAGGTATCCCGGACTTCCCGGGCTTTTTCACCGAAGATGGCCCGCAGCAGTCTTTCTTCTGCAGTCAGTTCCGTTTCTCCTTTGGGGGTGACTTTACCGACCAGGATATCAGAAGAGTTGACTTCCGCACCGATGCGGATGATTCCTTCTTCGTCCAGATCCCGGAGGGCATCTTCACTGACGTTGGGAATATCCCGGGTAATTTCCTCAGGCCCCAGCTTGGTATCCCTTGCTTCTGCTTCATATTCTTCAATATGAATGGAGGTCAGGGCGTCTTCCATGATCAGCCGCTCGTTGAGGATGATGGCATCCTCGTAGTTGTAGCCTTCCCAGGTCATGAAGCCGATGAGCAGGTTCTTGCCCAGAGCGATTTCCCCCAGATTGGTGGAGGGTCCGTCGGCAATGACTTCCCCTTCCTCAATGTGCTCTCCATGAAGAACGATGGGCCGCTGATTGATGCAGGTGCCTTGGTTGGAGCGCTTGAATTTCAATAATTTGTATTCGTCTCTTCCCTTGCCGTCATCCCGAAGGATCACGATCCTGGTCGCATCGACGAATTCGACGGTTCCGGCATTTTTTGCCAGGATGACAACCCCGGAATCCCGAGCAGCCCGGTACTCCATTCCGGTTCCGACGATCGGCGCATCGGTGATCATCAGAGGAACGGCCTGCCGCTGCATGTTGGCACCCATCAGGGCTCGGTTGGCATCGTCGTTTTCCAGGAAGAGGATCATGGCAGTAGCCACGGATACGACCTGCTTGGGAGAAACGTCCATGTAATCGATCAATTCCCGGGGAACCAGGTCGATTTCGCCGCCGGCTCCTCTGGAAGCCACTTTATAATTGACAAATCGGTTTTCTGAATCCAAAGGCTCGTTGGCCTGAGCGATGATCAGCATTTCCTCTTCGTCCGCAGTCAGATATTCGATTTCATTGGAAACCACACCGGTTTCATTATCGACTTTTCGGTAGGGGGTCTCAATGAAGCCATATTCATTGATCTTTCCATAGGTAGTCAGGGATCCGATCAGACCGATGTTGGGTCCTTCCGGGGTCTCAATGGGGCACATACGACCGTAATGAGAATGGTGTACGTCCCGGACTTCGAAGCCAGCTCTTTCTCTGGAAAGGCCTCCCGGTCCCAGGGCAGACAGCCTTCTCTTGTGGGTCAGTTCAGCCAGAGGATTAGTCTGGTCCATGAACTGGGAAAGCTGGGAGCTTCCGAAGAACTCCTTAATGGCTGCCGTTACCGGACGGATATTCATCAGTGCCTGAGGGGTAGTGACCTCAATATCCTGAATGGTCATTCTTTCTTTGACGACCCGTTCCATTCTGGCCAAACCGATTCGGAACTGGTTCTGAAGCAATTCTCCCACGGTACGAAGACGACGATTTCCCAGGTGGTCGATGTCGTCCACATTGCCAATGTTATAGGGCAGGTTCAGGATATAGCTCATGGAAGCGATGATATCGGCTACCAGGATATGCTTGGGAGAAAGCTGGTTCTTTCGCTGGACCAGGACTTCCTTCAGGGTTTCCGGATCGTGCTGCTCAGCCAGGATTTCCATCAGTACGGGATAGTAGACCTTGGAAGGAATCTTCAAGTCCTTGGGGTCGAAATCCAGATATCCGGAAATTTCCACAAAACGGTTCCCGATGATCTTCGTTACATGATCATCATCCGTCTTGCTATAAGCCATGACGTATTCCACGCCGGCATTTTCAATGGCAAAGCCAAGGGTCCGATTGATCTTCTTACCCTTCTCAGCCAGAATTTCCCCAGTGTTGGGGTCAATGACATCTTCTGCGGCTACCACGCCGATAATTCGGTTGGAGAGCCCCAGTTTCTTGTTGTATTTGTATCGGCCTACCTTGGCCAGGTCATATCGCTTGGGGTCAAAAAACAGAGAATCCAGCAAAGACTTGGCACTCTCCACCGTAGGGGGCTCGCCCGGTCTCAACTTCTTATATATTTCCTTTAATCCGTCTTCGTAGTTGTCGGTAGAGTCCTTTTCCAGAGTCTTCCGGAGTCTGGGGTCTTCTCCCAGGATTTCCAGGATTTCCTGATCTGAGCCGATTCCCAACGCACGCAGCAAGGTGGTCGCCGGCTGTTTTCGGGTTCGGTCTACCCGGACGGAAATGATTTCGTTGGAATCAGTTTCATACTCCAGCCAAGCTCCCCGATTGGGAATAATCGTGGTGGAGTATAATTTGTTGTTGGATTTGTCGGTAACCACGCTGTAGTATGGCCCCGGAGACCGGACCAGCTGGGTAACCACGACACGTTCGGCTCCGTTATAAATGAAGGTTCCCTTCTCGGTCATCAACGGAAAATCTCCCATGAAGACTTCCTGTTCCTTCACTTCTCCGGTTTCTTTGTTTACCAGTCTTACCTTTACTTTTAATGGAGCTGCGTATGTTACATCTCGTTCCTTGCATTCCTCCTGCTCGTATTTCGGGGCATCCGTCAGGGAATAATCAATAAATTCCAGTACCAGATTGCCTGCGTAATCCTTGATGGGAGAAATATCTTCGAAGACCTCTCTTAAACCTTCCTTGATGAACCAGTCGTATGACTCTGTCTGGATCTGAATCAGGTTGGGCATCTCAGCGACCTCATGGATCTTTGAGTAGCTCATTCGCGTCTTTCTACCTACTTGTACGGGTTGTGGCATATTCATCACTCCTTATATAATAAACAAATTGCTTTGCGTGGCAATATACTATAATATCACACAAGTTGCAATAGGTCAAGGAAAAACACAAGGGATGCCCCTTCTTTTTGGAGTCATCCCTTCGTGTCAGCATTTCAATTTGGCGGGAAACCGCTGAAGCAGTCCCCTTCAGCCGGGCTGTTGCTATTTCAGCTCGACAGCAGCACCAACTTCTTCCAGCTGTTTTTTGATGGCTTCTGCTTCGCCCTTTTCGATTCCTTCTTTGACGTTGGCCGGAGCGCTGTCAACCAGATCTTTTGCTTCCTTCAGTCCCAGGCCAGTGATAGCTCGGACTACCTTGATGACGTTGATTTTTTCTGCGCCAGGGCTTGCCAGGACTACAGTGAAATCAGTTTTTTCTTCTTCTTCAGCAACAGCAGCGCCAGCACCGGCTACAGCTACGGGAGCAGCAGCGGATACGCCGAATTCTTCTTCGCAAGCCTTTACCAGCTCGTTCAGCTCTAATATGGTCATGGATTTGATTGCTTCGATAATTTGTTCTCTGTTCATTTTAGATTTCTCCTTTTCCTATAATACGGGAGCATTCTCCCTTTTAATCAATGATTTATGCTTCCTTTGCGTCGGCAACAGCCTGGAAAGTACGAACAAGCTTGGATACCGGGGACTGGATGCTTCCCAGGAACTTGGCGATCAGTTCTTCTCTTCCCGGTACGGCAGCAACAGCCTGGACACCGGCAGCGTCGAAGTAGGTTCCTTCTACAACGCCAGCCTTGAATTCCATCTTCTTGTATTCCTTCATGATGCCGGCGAGAACTTTGGCCGGTGCTACTGCATCTTCATAACCGAAGGCCAGAGCGCTGGGTCCGTCCAGAACCTGGGCAAGATCAGCATACTGGGTGCCTTCGATGGCCCGCTTAACAAGAGTGTTCTTGTAAACGGTATAGTCCACATTAGCCTCACGTAATTTCTTTCTCATGGCGTCCGCCTGAGCAACGGTAATGCCGATATAGTCTATGACAACTGCTGATTGGGCACGTTCCAGCTTTTCTTTGATCTCGTCAATCACCAACTGTTTTTCTTTTTGTGCTTCAATTGACATATCTTTCTCCTTTCTCCTGATTTTCGGTGTACAAATAAAATACCCTGTCTGAATATAGGCGCAGACAGGGTCAATATTTTATATTGTACCTCGGCGGGCTATTAAGCTTTCGCTCCCGCTGTCTACGGTTTTGTATTCAATTTTCCGGACCTGAAGATCAGCAGATCTTACAGTTTTGCCTGGTTTACCTTGACTCCGGGGCCCATGGTGGTGGAGACGGTAACGCTTTTCAGGTACTGTCCCTTTGCAGCAGCAGGCTTAGCCTTAATGACTGCGTCCATTAGAGCGGTGAAGTTGTCAACCAGCTTTTCTGCTCCGAAGGAAACCTTTCCGATTCCGGTGTGAACGATATTGGTCTTATCCAGACGATATTCCACCTTACCAGCTTTGATTTCTTCCAGGGCTTTGGTTACGTCCATGGTTACGGTTCCGGATTTGGGGTTCGGCATCAGGCCCTTCGGTCCTAAAATCTTACCCAGTCTTCCGACAACCCCCATCATGTCCGGGGTTGCTACGACGACATCGAAGTCGAACCAGCTTTCCGACTGGATTTTCTGAGCCAATTCTTCTGCTCCTACATAATCCGCACCGGCTGCTTCTGCCTCTGCTGCCTTGGGTCCCTTGGCGAATACCAGCACCTTATTGGTTTTGCCAGTTCCGTGGGGAAGTACGATGGCACCTCGAACCTGCTGGTCCGCATGTCTTCCGTCTACACCAAGCTTGATGTGGACTTCTACCGTTTCGTCAAACTTTGCTTTTGCATTTTTCAGAGCGATTTCAAACGCTTCTGCGGTATCATACAGTTCAGCCTTGTTGAAAGTCTTTGCTGAATCCTGATACTTTTTACCTCTTTTAGGCATAATTCTTTCCTCCTCGTGGTATTAACGGCCGCAGCCTCCCATCTCTTACTCTGTTACGACAATACCCATGCTTCGTGCAGTTCCCTTGATCATCTCAGTAGCTGAGTCGATGCTGGCTGCATTCAGGTCCGGCATTTTGACCTTGGCGATTTCTCTTGCCTGCTCCGTGGTGATCGTAGCGACCTTTTTCTTGTTGGGTTCGCCGGATCCGGACTTCACATCAGCGGCCTTCTTCAGCAGTACTGCTGCCGGAGGGGTCTTGGTGATGAATGTGAAGGATCGGTCGGAATACACAGTGATTACCACCGGGATGATCATTCCGGGCTGATCAGCAGTCTTCGCATTAAACTGTTTACAGAAATCCATGATGTTGACGCCCTTCTGTCCCAGAGCCGGTCCTACCGGAGGTGCAGGAGTTGCATTACCCGCAGGAATCTGCAGTTTAATCATACCTTCTACTTTTTTTGCCATCTTCTTTCTCCTTTCTTCCAGATTTAGATTTTATCCACCTGTCCAAATTCCAACTCGACAGGAGTGTCCCTTCCGAACATAGAAATCCGGACTTTCAGTGTCTGCTTTTCCATGCTGACTTCTTCGACAATGCCCATAAAGCTTTCGAAGGGTCCGCTGATAACCTTCACTGTATCCCCGACTTCCACATCCAGGTCGATGTAGACTTTTTCAATGCCCATTCTTCTTACTTCTTCTGTGGTAAGAGGAATCGGTTCCGAACCGTGGCCTACGAATCCGGTAACACCCTGGGTGTTCCGGACCAGATACCAGGATTCATTGGTAACGATCATCTTCACCAGCACATAGCCGGGGAAGATCTTCCTGGTCTTCACTTTACGCTGACCATTCTTTATTTCCACCCGGTCTTCCGTGGGCACAATGATGCTGTGGATCAGATCCTGCATGCCCCGGTTCTCCACAATCTTTTCAATATTCACTTTTACCTTGTTCTCGTGGCCAGAATAGGTATGGACTACATACCATTTGGCCTCGGAGGACTCGTAGGAATCCTGACTGAGCTCAAGGGAGGAGTCCTCTGCTGCAGGTTCCACTGCTGCCGGGGATTCTTCCAGTTCATCAAAATCTACGTGTTGATCCGTCATAATGTACCTATGCTTTCATCTGTTCCGATTAACTTGTACCGCTGATTCCGGTTTTTTTACAGGGTAATACCCAGAACTGCCCGGAGAGCTGCCAGAACGGCAGAATCAACGATCCAGAAGCCCACTGCAAAAAAGGCGCAGGTAAGCACGACCACTGCAGTAAAGGCGCCCAGTTCCTTTCGGGTCGGCCATACTACTTTCTTGGTTTCAGTTTTGATTCCTCGGAAGTATTCACCCATGCTCACCCGTTTTTTCTTAGGAGGAGCTGCCGGTTTCTTCTTGGTTTCCTTCTCCATGTCTCTTCTCCTGACTATTTGGTTTCTTTATGCACAGTATGCTTCTTGCAGAACTTGCAGTACTTGCTGAATTCCACACGATCCGGGTCATTTTTCTTGTTTTTCATCGTATTGTAATTCCGCTGCTTGCACTCGGTGCAGGCTAATGTTACTTTCACTCTCATCTGGTTGTCCTCCGTTTACATTCAAAATCCAGAGCCTGCCTTCAAGCTCCGTCTATTTTTCCCATCATACAAAGTCACTTAATAAAACTATCATATTTGCCAATGTATGTCAAGGTCAAATTTCTATTTCCTCCGGGTCTTCCTCCTGAAGCAGAAACCATTCTTTTTCCGAAAAGGTCTCGGCCGCAATGGACTCATCCTCCATTTTCAGGTACTTTCCCCGGGAAGTAGCCGCAACAGTCCCGTCTTCCAAAAGGATCTCTCCCTCTGCTTCGAAAATTCTCCTGGAGTTGGAGACGATTCTGCCCACAGCCCTGAGACGGGAATTCAGGGGTATGGGTTTTTTATACTTTACATTCAGCTCCACAGTCACGGCCCAGATTCCCGGTTCCAGTGCGTCAATGGCCCGGCCGATGGTTTCGTCCAGGATGGCTGCAGCCATGCCTCCGTGAAGACGTCCCGGATAGCTCTGATGGAAATCTTTGGTCTCAAAGGTGCAGACCAGCTCCTGGTTATCCAACTCATAGAATCGGGCGCCCATGCTGAAAGGGTTTTGAATGCCGCATACCATACAGTGGTTGCTGTTATGCTTTTTATCTACTACCTTATGCTTCATGATCCGGTCCTTAAAAGTTCAGGGATAGCCAGCACTGCCGGCTATCCCTGGAAATTATTCGATGATGGCTGCTACGACGCCGGAACCAACGGTTCTTCCGCCTTCTCGAATCGCGAACCGAAGCCCTTCTTCGATAGCGATCGGAGTGATCAGGGTGATGGTCATCTGGATGTTATCTCCAGGCATACACATTTCTACTCCCTCGGGCAACTGCAGATCTCCGGTTACGTCCGTTGTTCTGAAGTAGAACTGAGGTCGGTATCCGTTGAAGAACGGTGTGTGCCGTCCGCCTTCTTCCTTCTTCAGTACGTATACTTCGCTGGTGAACTTGGTGTGGGGCTTGATGCTTCCCGGCTTTGCCAGTACCTGACCTCTTTCGATGTCGGTTCTCTGTACGCCTCGAAGCAACGCTCCGATATTGTCTCCGGTTTCTGCTGCGTCCAGAAGCTTTCTGAACATTTCGATTCCGGTTACGACTACTTTTCTCTTCTCTTCCGTCAGTCCGATGATTTCTACTTCTTCTCCGACCTTCAGAGATCCTCTTTCTACTCGGCCTGTTGCTACAGTTCCTCGGCCTGTGATGGAGAATACGTCTTCCACCGGCATCAGGAACGGTTTGTCGGTAGCTCGTACCGGTTCAGGAATGTAGGTGTCTACTGCTTCGAACAGCTCCACGATCTTGTCTCCCCAAGGTCCTTCCGGATTGTTCAGGGCTTCCAGGGCAGATCCTCGGATGATCGGTGTGTCATCGCCAGGGAATTCGTACAGGTCTAACAGTTCCCGTACTTCCATTTCTACCAGGTCCAGCAGCTCGTCGTCATCCACCATGTCGCATTTGTTCAGGAATACCACGATGTAGGGTACGCCTACCTGTCTGGACAGCAGGATGTGCTCTCTGGTCTGGGGCATGGGTCCGTCGGTTGCAGCTACGACCAGGATCGCTCCGTCCATCTGAGCAGCTCCGGTGATCATGTTCTTTACATAGTCAGCATGTCCCGGGCAGTCTACGTGGGCGTAGTGCCGGTTGGGTGTTTCATACTCAACGTGGGATGTAGCGATGGTGATTCCTCGCTCTTTTTCTTCCGGTGCCTTGTCGATCTGGTCGAAGGCTACCATCTGGCCCAGTCCGTATCTCTGATGCAGTGTCTTGGTGATGGCTGCAGTCAGGGTCGTCTTACCATGGTCTACGTGTCCGATGGTTCCGATGTTTACATGCGGCTTGGTTCTTTCAAACTTCTGTTTTGCCATTTTTATTATCCTCCCTTAATTTCGTGCGGGGCCTTTCAGCCTCCAGGTGGCTGGCCGAAAACCCGGACACGGCACCGTTTTTAATTTGGAGCTACTGACGGGAATTGAACCCGTGACTTCTACCTTACCAAGGTAGTACTCTACCAGCTGAGTTACAGCAGCATATCTAGTCCGATTTAAAGGTCACTGGAAGATATTTTACTATAGGGGCCTTCCTCTGTCAAGGGGGTTTCCAATTATTCTCTCGGATAAAATTCCGACGGCAGGAGGGCCTGTGATCAGGCGTCCCGCTGCCTCCGGATTTCACACATCAGAACAGCTGCCGCATTGGAAGCGTTGAGGGATTCAATCCTTCCCCTCATGGGAATGGAAACGGAAAAGTCGCATTTTTCTTTTACCAGACGGCTGATTCCTTGCCCCTCGCTGCCAATCACCAGACCAACAGGCCCCTTCAGGTCCGCCTGGTAGTAAGTCTGCCCATCCATATCACAGGCAGCGATCCATAGGCCTTTTCCCTTCAGGGATTCGATGGCGGCGGCCAGATTAGGCACCCGGGCGCAGGCCATGTACTCTGCAGCTCCAGCCGATACCCGCCGGACCACCTCCGTAACACCCACCGATCGACGTTTGGGAATGATGATCCCGTGGGCTCCGCAAACTTCTGCCGTCCGCATGATCGCTCCCAGGTTATGGGGATCCTCGATTCCGTCCAGAATCAGCACAAAGGGAGGCTCCTGGCGTTTAGCCGCCAGAGCCAGAATATCCTCCGGTTCGCAGTAATGGAAAGAAGCCGCATACGCCAGGACTCCCTGATGGTTTACCCCGTCGGACAGCCGGTCCAGGGCCGCTTTCTCAACATAGGTCACCAGAATCTTCTGGTCCCGGGCCATTCCCAGGATTTTTTGTATGGAGCCCTCGGCTCCCCGGGCCACCAGCAGCTTCTCAATTTCCTTTTTATTCTTCAGAGCCTCCATCACCGGGTTCCGCCCCAGGATCAGCTCCTTGTTTTCTTCTGTATTCGACAAAGTGATAGGTCACTCCCTTCTCTTCAACTGGTTCGCTCTCCCAGACCACTTCAAAATCATCCGACTGGTCCAGGTCAGGGAAAAATTTTTCAGCCGGATATTCGCCGTGGATCTTTGTTACGTAACAGGTGTCACAGTAAGGCAAGAGCATCCGGTATACCTGTTCTCCCCCGATGACGAAGACGTCCTCCCCCCGGCAGTCCGGCCGGTTCAGCAGCTCTTCTTCCGAATGGCACAGGGGGCATCCGGCCTCGTAACAGGAGTTACGGGTAAGTACGATGTTGTCCCGCCCAGGCAAAGGCTTGCCCCCCGGGAGGGATTCCAGGGTCTCCCGACCCATGACCACGGTTTTGCCCAGGGTCTTTTCTTTAAAATATTTCAGGTCCCCCGGCAGGTGGACCAGCAGTCCCCCGTCCCGGCCGATCCCCCAGTTCCGGTCAACGGCTACGATTGCTTTCATCATGGTTTCCTCTAGATTGCGATGGGGATATCCCGGATCTGAGGGTTGGTTTCATAGTTTTCCACTTTCAGATCCTGGACAGTAAACTGATAGAAATCCTGGATGTCCGGATTCAAGGTCACCTTGGGTGCCGGGAATTCTGTTCTTTCCAACATTTCCCGGATCAGGGGAACATGCCGGTCATAAATATGAGCATCCGCAATAACATGGACCAACTCTCCCGGTTTTAAACCGGAAACCTGGGCAAACATCATCAGCAGCAGAGAGTACTGAACCACATTCCAGTTGTTGGCTGCCAGAATATCCTGGGAACGCTGATTGAGGATTCCGTTGAGACGGTCTCCGGTGACGTTGTAGGTCATGCTGTAGGCACAGGGCTCCAGCCCCATCTCCATCAAGTCGCTGAAATTATAGATATTGGTCATGATCCTTCTGGAATAGGGGGTGTTCTTCAGCTGCCAGAGGACATTGTCCACCTGATCCATTTCACCATGGGGAAACCGATAACGAACCCTTAACTGATACCCATAGGCCTTCCCGATAGAGCCCGATTCATCTGCCCATTCATCCCAGATCCGGCTGCCCAGATCCTTGATATTATTGGATTTCTTCTGCCAGATCCATAAAATTTCATCAAAGGCCGACTTAAGGGCGGTAGGCCGAAGGGTCAGAGCCGGAAATTCTTCCGAAAGGTCGTACCGGTTCACCACACCAAAGGTCTTGATGGTATGGGCCGGGGCTCCGTCTGCCCATCTTGCCCGGACCTGCTGACCCTCCGAAGAATAGCCTTCTTCGAGGATGGTTCGGCACATGGCCTTAAAAAGCTGGTCTGCTCTGCTCATGGAACTTCCTCCTTACAACAGGTATTTGATGCCTATCAAAATCAGCCCTACCACGATAACCATCAGATAAAGCTTTTCGTTCTTTGTCAATCGGCTGGCGTCCCGGCCTTTGTTGGCTTCTTCCGTCTCTTTGCTGATTTTCCGGTTGGTCAGATAATAATCCCCCAGCATATCCCGGAAATTATTTCTGGTTTTCTTTTCTTTCATGTTTTCCTGCCTCTTGTTCAATGATTTCAACCGATCTTCGGAGGATTTCCTCCAGCCGATCCCCTTGCCCTGAAAGATACAGATAGCCAATGAGGGCCTCAAAAGCCGTGGCCAGCTTATAGGTGATGGGGTCCAGATTTTTTGGCTTAGACAGGATTTTCCGGTTCCGGGCTCGCCGGACCAGATCGGCCTCTTCCGGCACAAGCTCCTCCATCAGGTTCCGGATCGCCGCTGCCTGAGCTTCGGCCCGAACGTAGCCCACCGACTGACGGTGGAGCTGATCCACATGATCCGGTCGTTTCAGGAGCATTCGCTTCCTTATTTCCACTTCGTACACCGCATCTCCCAGATAGGCCAGGGCGGTGGTGTTCATCCTGCTGATTTCTTTGCTCATTGGTTCCTTTCGGATTGGGTCCAGCCCCTTATTCCCGGATGATCTGTACTCCCTGGGGAGTATCCTTCAGGGTGATTCCCTTTTCTTTCAGGATATCTCGGATTTCGTCCGCCCGGGCAAAATTTTTATTTTTTCTGGCTTCCTGCCTCTCTTCGATGAGTTTTTCCAGTTCCTGGTCCACCGGTTCTTCCTCTGGCTGGTCCGAAAGCAGTCCTAATACGGAGGTAAGCTCCAGCAGGAGTTTCAGGGAAGCTTCTGCAAATTCTTTGGAGACTCCGCCTCGGACGCTGCTGTTAATGGCGCTGATCAGTTCAAATACGGCGGTAATGGCGTCTGCCGTGTTCAGGTCATCCTCCATGGCGCTGATGAACTCTTCCCGATACCGGCCCAGTCCATCCAGCGTGACCTTCTCATCCGGGCTCATGGAGCCTTCGGAGGTTCGAATCAGATGTTCCAGATTGGCTTTGGCATTCTGCATGCGGGCTAGGCTGTTTTTTGCCTGCTCCATCAAGGGCTCACTGAAGTTGATGGGATTCCGGTAATGGCCGGAAAGAAGGAAGAACCGCATGGTTTCCCCGGTGTATTGGCTGAGTATGTCCCGGACCGTGAAGAAATTGCCTTTGGATTTGGACATTTTTTCGTTGTCGATGGTGATATACCCGTTGTGCATCCAGTATTTGGCGAAGGGTTTTCCGTTATGGGCTTCCGACTGGGCGATTTCGTTTTCATGGTGGGGGAAAGTCAGATCCTGGCCTCCGGCGTGGATATCAATGGTCTCTCCCAGGTATTTCTTGGACATGCAGGAGCATTCGATGTGCCATCCGGGCCGACCTTTTCCCCAGGGAGACTCCCAGGCCAGTTCCCCTTCCGTTTTCTGAGCTTTCCAGAGGGCGAAATCCAGGGGGTCCCTCTTTTTTTCACCAACTTCTATTCGGGCACCGGCTTCCAGATCTTCGATATTCTGTTTCGACAGTTTGCCATAGCCTTCAAAGCTCCGGGGGCTGAAATAGACATCTCCCTCCACTTCATAGGCATAGCCTTTGTCGATCAGATCCTTCACAAAGCTGATGATCTCCGGAATATTTTCCGTGACCTTTGGGTGGACATCGGCCAGCCGGACATTGAGAGCCTTCGCATCCTTATAATATTCTTCAATGTATTTTTCACTGACTTCGGATGGAGACGTTCCCTCTTCCGCTGCCCGATTGATGATTTTATCATCCACGTCGGTAAAGTTCTGAACGAACTTCACCTTATTGCCCCGGTATTCCAGATACCGCCGTAGGGTGTCAAAGACCACGAAGGGCCGGGCGTTACCGATATGAAAATAGTTGTATACGGTTGGACCGCAGACATAGATCCGGATTTCCTTTTCATCCACCGGGATGAATTCTTCTTTTTTTCTTGTCAGTGTATTGTAAACTTTCACTTGATTCCTCCTAACCGAAAGGGATTACTTCCCTTCCATTTTTCTCAGCTTCTGCTCCAGGCTGACGATTCGGCGCAGCAGGCATTCCATTTCCACTGCAATCGGATCGGGAATGTCCACCTGATTCATATCATCCGTCGGATGGCCGCCCCGCTTTACAATGGTCCCGGGTATGCCGACCACGGTGCAATTGTCCGGAATTTCCTTCAGCACCACCGAGCCTGCTCCGATCTTCACATCATCCCCGACCCGGAAAGGGCCCAGGACCTTGGCACCGGAGCTGATAATTACCCGGTTACCGATGGTGGGATGACGTTTCCCAGTATCTTTACCCGTTCCTCCCAGTGTTACAGCCTGATAAATGGTGACATCATCCCCGATTTCGGTGGTCTCTCCAATGACCACGGCCATCCCGTGGTCGATAAAGCACCGCTTCCCTATGGTGGCACCGGGATGGATCTCGATTCCCGTAAAAAAACGGGTCCATTGGGAAATGATCCGGGCCAGCAGCTTCAGATTCTTCTGATAGAGCCAGTGGGTGGGCCGATGCATGATGATAGCCCATACCCCGGGATAGCACAAAAGAACCTCAAAGCCGTTTCTGGCGGCCGGGTCCTTTTCCAGTACTGCTCGGATATCTTCTCTTGTATCTTTAATAAATCCCATAGATTTCTGTTCCCCCGAAAAATAAGATAGGGCAGGCTCCCTCTTCAAGGTGTTACCTGCCCTAAAATTATACATGAATCTTTTTAAACAATCAATCCAAACCGTTAAAAGTAATTGACCGGATTCTGGGGCACCCCATTGACGCGGACTTCAAAATGCAGATGGTTTCCCGTGGCATTGCCGGTGGAACCGATGGTAGCGATCACATCGCCTTTGGTCACGGTCTGTCCGACTGAAACATTGATGGTGTTGCAGTGGGAATAATAAGTTTCCATGCCGTTTCCGTGGTTGATGATGATCAGGTTACCGAAGCTACCCGAATAAGCTGCTTTGGTGACCGTGCCGCCGTCAGCTGCCAGAATGGGCGAACCCTTTGGCATCCGGAGATCCACGCCCAGATGACGGCTCCCTCCCCGGGATCCGTAGGCGGAGGAAATCTCAATGTTGGTGACCGGAATCCCCAGCTGACCGGTTCCTGTCGTAATGGGCACCGTTCTGGTTCCCACCAGCGTGACCTGGGTCACCGGCTGTTCCAATACGGTTTCTTCCAGAACCGTGGCTGTGATGACCTGGCCATTTTCCTTGACCACTTCAGATCGAACCGACTTGGAGCCGTAGCTTCCGGCTGCTTTTACCTGAGACTGGCCTTTATACAAATTGGAGGTGTTTTCATATTGAACCGGATACTCTACCCGTTCTTCCGCCACAAGGACTTCTTTCGTTCGTACGGTGACATAGGGCTTGACCTGATATAGGTTCAGGGTCTGCCCGATGGAAACCTTGTCTTCCACTCCCGGGTTCATCTCCATCAGCTCATAGGGGCTGAGGTTGTTGGCCAGAGCAATGTCCCAAACCGTATCTCCCCCTTGAACCACGTAGGTTTTCGGTTCCTTGCTGCCGGTGAGGATCAGGGTGACCGCTTCCTCCTGGGTAAGCACAGGCTGGTCCCCGTTCTCTATAGCGGAAGCTGTAACAAGCACCTCTTCTGCAAAGGAAACTTCCAGAACTTCAGTTCCTTCCGTCAGATAAGCCGCCTTGACCTGATCGAGAACAGCATTGGCATCTTCTTCCGAAGCCAGCCGGGCGATTTCATTTCCTGCTGCCAGGATGGACCAGGTCTCTGACGCCTCGGGGGCTTCTGCCAGCTTGGCCTCCGCCGCTTCATCATTGCCTCGGGCAGCCGTTCCCACAGCAACCCCGCCTACCAGTACTACCACCGCCAGACCGAGGCCGATGGCCATCTTCCTGCGGTTCTCCGCCTTTTTCAGTAATTCCGTTGCAGTTCCCTTGACGGAGCTGAAGAGTTGGTTCATATTCATAAATTTTTCCTTTATACAAATGTCGATTTTGGTTTCAGAATAATTTGTTTATTCTTTATTTTCCTCCCTAATGTTACAGAATTATTACAAGACTGTCAAGGTTTTGGCTATTTTTTCACATAATCTTCACGTTAAAAAAGTCGCAAACCCATTTTTTTCAATGGTTTGCGACTTCACTTCACTATTTTTTTGTTTCGACTTGAATCGACATATTATTCAACAATAATCTTCTTGATTACCTGGGGCTCTTTCGGTTTATCCGACATATCCCGCTTCACTGAGACGATTTTGTCCGCTGCTTCCATTCCTTCCGTAATCTTGCCGAAAGCGGCGTACTGACCGTCCAGGTGGGGAGAATCCGCCACCATGATAAAGAACTGAGATCCGGCCGAGTCGGGATTCATGGACCTGGCCATGGAAAGAACGCCCCTAGTGTGCTTCAGGTCGTTCTGGAATCCGTTAGCGGCAAATTCCCCTTTGATGGAATGACCCGGTCCTCCGGTTCCCCGGCCCTCCGGGCATCCGCCCTGGATCATGAATCCGGGAATGACCCGATGAAAAATCAGCCCGTCGTAAAAGCCCTTCTGGGCCAAATCGATGAAGTTCTGGACCGTAACCGGCGCCACTTCCGGATACAGTTCTCCCGTCATTTTATCGCCGTTTTCCATTTCAATGATGATTGTCTTCATTTTATCGTTTCCTTTCAAACTAATGATGGCAGCTGGGACAGCTCCAAGAAAATACACTTATTTTAAGGTGGATTTTCGAACCTTAAAGACATTATAATTTTTGATTTCTTCAATGCGCCGGAAGAATTCCCAGAATTCGTCCTTCAGGTAATCCGGATACAGGGCGTCCAGCTTTTCGATTTCCTCCCGGGACATGTAACGCAGTTCACGCATCACTTGCTCCCCGTCAGCTCTTTCCGGATCCATTCCAAGGCCCAGGCTGCCGCCGTCGGCCTCTGCCAGGAAAAAGTTGACAAAACGCTGTCCCCGCTCTTCCGAAACCTCTTCCACATGCCAGATCATCCCCTTGATGGAGGCCTTCAGGCCAGTTTCTTCCATGACTTCCCGAATGGCTGCTTCCTGGGCATTCTCCCCTTCTTCAATAGCTCCCCCCGGAACCATCCAGACATCCCGGCCTTCATGATGCTGCTTCAGCATCAATATCCTGTTCTCCGAGTCCAGTATGATGACCCGCACGCCCCCTAACCACATAAAAACGCTCCTATTGTTCCCATCACAATGGTAATCAGGATGGGATTCATCCTGAATTTTCCTATCAGCAATATTGTACCCAGAAATATCAGGAATGGCAACAGATTAAAATTTGCAGCCGGATTTTTCCAAAAAGCTTCCGATATCAGGGAAACATCTACAATAGCCGTCTGAGCGATCAGAATGGCAGCTGATAGGATCAGACCGGCGGTAGCCGGCCGAATCCCCTCCAGGACGCTGTTCAGCCCACGGCTGTGCTGATAGGCTTCCATGAAACGGATGACCACCAGAACCAGAACAAAGGAGGGGGTGGTGATCCCCAGGGTGGCGGCAATCGCCCCCGGGATGCCAGCCGTATTGAACCCCACATAAGTAGCCGCATTGACCGCCACAGGGCCGGGGGTAATCTGAGACAGGGCTACCAGATTGGAAAACTCCCCGGCGCTCATGTAGCCGAATTCCTGTACATACTGAAAAATAAGGGGAAGAATGGCATATCCTCCCCCAAAACCAAAGAGGCCGATGACGAAAAAGATCAGGTACAAATGGATGTACGTCATTTCTTTATCCTCCCGGCAGCGAAGCCAATGATTCCTGCGGCCAGTATAGGCCAGAAGGCCGTCAGATTCAGAAAAGTTACAGCAATCAGGCTTCCCAGGGCGAGAAATCCGTCCAGTTTCCTGCGGATCACTTGGCGGGAAAGGCGAATGCCTGCATAGAGGATCAGCCCGGCGGAACTGGCTTTGACTGCCGTAAAGGCTCCTTCCACATACCGGTTCGGTCCCAGAACTTCCAGCAGGGCCACCGCCAGGATGATGATGATAAAAGATGGCATCACCACCCCCAGGGAGGCTGAGAATGCACCACCCAGCCCTTTTCTTTTTTTCCCGATATAGGTGGCGGCATTGATGGCGATGACTCCGGGAAGAGCCTGACTGACTGCGATGCAATCGGTCATTTCCCCTTCCGTCATCCATTTTTTCCGGTCCACCACCGTATGCTGGATCAGAGGCAGCATTGCCATCCCTCCACCAATGGTGAACAACCCTATTTTAAAAAAGGCAGCAAAGAGCCCCAGGTATTCCTTCATGCTATTCCTCATTTTCCTGGATGACGGTCACCTTTTTCAGATGGATATTCTTTTTAATGGCAATCAGCCGGATCAGCAGGGTGACACCGAAGCAGGCGTAGGCCGCCGCCTTCATGGGGGCAAAGGCATCCACGGCCAAAAAGGTTACCGCTCCGGCGATGGCCGCAATTGCATAAATTTCTTTAACGAAGATGAAGGGAATCTGGCCGGCGAAAACATCCCGCAGAGTACCACCGCCGCAGCCGGTCAAAAGAGCCAGAAATATCACCACGAAGGGCATATCGTGGCCGTATTTCACCGCCGTCTCCGCCCCGATGGCAGCAAAAGCCGCCAGTCCCACCGCATCAAAAAACAGCAGGGTCTTCCGGCGGAGGACCACATGACGGTAAAATAGGATCACTGCCGCTGCCGTTATAATGCTGACGATAACGAAAATGGGATTTGCCAGGGCAACCGGCAAATCCGCGTTGATGATGGTGTCCCGGATTACACCGCCACCAACGGCAGTGGTGATGGCCAGGAATCCAATTCCGAAATAATCTAAATTTTTCTGAATGGCCACGATGGCACCGGATGCCGCAAAGGCTACGGTTCCAATCAGTTCCATAACGGACATAAGTTCCATTTTATCTCTCCCTGCTGATGATTTCCAGGGCCCTGCTTACGGCTTCTCCCGCTTCCAGCTCTTCCTTGTCAGCGTCTCTGCGAAGTTTATATTCTACTTTGCCATCTCCCGCCAGTTTTCCAACGGTGATCCGAATGGGGATTCCCAAGAGGTCCGCGTCCTTGAATTTGACTCCGGGCCTTTCCTTCCGGTCATCCAGAAGGGCTTCTCCGCCAGCCTGCTGAATCTTTTCATAAATCTCCTCCGCCAGAGCCGATTGGACCCCATCCTCCGGATTGACCAGGGTGATGATCACATGATAAGGCGCCACGGAAATGGGCCAGATAATCCCGTTTTCGTCATGATGCTGTTCCACTACCGCTGCCAGGGTCCTGGTGACGCCGATGCCGTAGCATCCCATGACGATGTGGTGATCCACCATATTTTCATCCTTATAAGTCGCCCCCATGGATTCGCTGTACTTGGTTCCCAGCTTAAATACCTGGCCCACCTCGATGCCTCGTGCCTGCTTCACCGGTGATCCGCAGACGGGACAGGGATCCCCTTCTTTCAGGAGTTTCAGGTCCTTAATGATATGGCCTTGGTAGTCCCGGCCGTAATTGACGTTGATCTGATGATGGTCTTCTTTGTTGGCGCCGGCGCAGAGATTGGGCTGACCCGGCAGCTCGCTGTCTACCACGATGGTGCAGTCATGAAGGCCCACAGGACCGGTAAAGCCACCCACACTGCCGGTGACTTCTCCCATCTTCGCCTCATCAGCAAAGGCAATGGAGTGTTCCGGAATGCCCAGGGCATTGACCAGTTTGATTTTGTTCAGGTCCCGGTCTCCCCGGATAAAGGCGGCCACGTAGCCGTTTTCTTTTCCTTCCTGGTCGTAGGTGACAAAGAGCAGTGCCTTGATGGTTTTTTCCTTGGGCAGTTTCAGATAGGAGGCCACCTCTTCAATGGTTTTGGTTCCCGGTGTATAAACGGTTTCCAAGGGAAGCATCTCTTCGTCGGAAGCCGGAGCATCCGGAAACTCAGCCCGCTCTGTGGTGGCTGCCATTTCGCAGGATTCACAGTAGGCGATTTCGCTTTCCCCTACTTCGGAGAGGGCGGTGAACTCATGGGAGTTGCTGCCGCCGATGGCTCCCGTATCCGCTTCTACTGCTCGAAAGGTCAGTCCGCATCGGGAAAAGATCTTTTCATAGGCATCATACATATCGTTGTAGCTTCGGTCCAGGCCTTCGTAATCCCGGTCAAAGGAATAGGAATCCTTCATGATGAACTCCCGGCTCCGCATCAGGCCGAAACGGGGCCTTGCCTCATCCCGGTATTTGGTTTGAATCTGATACAGGTTCAGGGGAAGCTGACGGTAAGAGGATACATCGTTCCGCACCACATCGGTAAAGATTTCCTCATGGGTGGGTCCCAGACAAAAATCCCGGCCGTTCCGGTCCTTGAGACGCCAAAGTTCCGGCCCGTAGGCGAACCACCGACCCGACTCCATCCACAGCTCTGCCGGCTGTATCGCAGACATATGAATCTCCTGCCCCCCTTTGGCATCCATTTCCTTTCGGATGATATCCTCAATCTTCCGCAGGGACCGATAGCCCATGGGCATAAAACCATAAACGCCGGAAACCAGTTTTCGAATCATGCCGGTCCGCAACAGCAATATATGGCTGGCGATTTCAGCTTCTGCCGGAACCTCCCGGAGGGTCTTCAGGTGCATCTTTGATAATCTCATTGAACTTTCTCCTTCTATTGTTGGTAGTTTTATTTATTGATCAGGCAGACTGCCATGCAGGCAATCCCCTCTTCTCTTCCGGTGAAACCAAGCTTTTCGGTGGTGGTGGCTTTGATGCCGATCTGGTCCATCCCGATTCCAAGAGCCCGTGCCAGATTTTCCTCCATAGACATCATATATCCGGCTAATTTAGGCCTCTGGCACAGAAGGGTGGCATCGATGTTGCCGATGGTCCAGTCCTTTTCCTTCAGAATAGCGGAAACCCGTTCCAAAAGGAGAAGACTGGATATATCTTTGTAATCCTGGCTGGTGTCAGGGAAATGGCGTCCGATGTCCCCTTCTCCGGCGGCTCCCAGCAGGGCATCCATGATGGCATGGGTCAGCACATCTGCATCGGAATGGCCCAGAAGGCCTTTTTCATGGGGTATCTCCAACCCTCCCAGTATCAGCTTCCTTCCCTCCACCAGCTGATGGACGTCAAATCCATTTCCTACTCTTGCCTCCAATGGCAGATCCTCCCTGGTCGTTATCTTTGAGTTTTTGTAGTCCCCGGCAATGACCCGGAGAGGATAGCCAGCCTGCAGAATCAGAAAACCATCATCGGTACCGAAGTTTCCGGAGGCTGCCCCTTGTTTCATAGCTTCCAGTATCCATTCTCTGGAAAATGCCTGGGGGGTCTGAACCGAAACCAGTTCCTTCCGGTCCAGGTATTCGGAAGCCCATCCGGTGCCATCTTCGTTTTCCGGTGCTTTCAGCATGGAATCCTTGGCTGGGACACCCACTACAACTGCATTATATAATAAAACCTGTTCCAGGGTATCGTCAATGATTTTTTGTGATACAAAGGGCCTTGCAGCATCATGGATCACCACATAATCCACATCCTCCGGCAGGGAACGAAGCCCCTGGTATATGGATTCATGCCGCTGCTTTCCTCCCTCTACCACCTGGGTTTCGGAAAAACCAGCCTGATCCAGCAGGCCTTGGGCCTGGGAAAGATGTTCTTTGTCTGCGACCACGCAAAAAACATCAAAAGCCCCATGATCCCGGAACTTTTTCAGGGTCCGGATCAGCATGGGGATACCGCCGATGTTTCGATACTGTTTTGGAATGCCGCTGCCCATCCGGGAGCCGGATCCGGCAGCAGCAATAATAACCGCGATTTTTTTATTGTTAATCATGGAACAACCTTTGAAATTTCTTACCGTGCTACTTCTTAGGGCGGGCAAAGATCATCCGGCCGGCAGAAGTCTGGAGAACGCTGGTCACGGTGACCTCCGCAGTCTGTCCGATATACTTTCGGCCCTCCTCCACCACGATCATGGTGCCGTCATCCAGATAAGCCACCGCCTGGTTGGTCTCTTTCCCTTCTTTTACCAGAAAGAGATGCATGTCTTCACCGGGAAGCACCACCGGCTTCAGGGTATTGGCCAGTTCGTTGATGTTCAGTACTTCCACCCCTTTGATACCGGCCACTTTGTTCAGGTTGAAGTCATTGGTGACGACTTTCCCGTTGATCAGCTGGGCCAGCTTTAAGAGCTTGACGTCAACTTCCGGAATCTCTTCCAGGGCTTTTTCCCCGTTGGTATTGTAGATTTCCACTCCATACTCGTTCTGAATCTTGTTGAGGACATCCAGTCCCCGACGACCCCTGTTCCGTTTCAGGGAATCGGAGGAATCAGCAATGTGGCGAAGCTCCACCAATACGAACTCCGGAATAACGATGGTCCCCTCGATGAAACCGGTTTTCATGATGTCGGCGATTCGGCCGTCGATGATGACACTGGTATCCAGGATCTTGGGGGTCGCTTCATGAACCTTTCCTTTGCCCTTTCCGCCGGTTCCGGTTCTGCGGACAGCCATCAAGCTTGGCAGGAGATCCTTCCCCTTTTTCGTGGCAATGATGACCCCCAGGTAACCGAAGATCAGATAAGTCACCACCGTCAGGATGGTTCCCAGATAGAATATTTGGATCCCGACAAAAATCTGGCTGAGAAGGAAGGCGATCACCAGCCCTACAATGAGGCCAAAAGTACCCACGACTATATCATTGGTGGGTACCGACTGCAGATCGTGCTCGATGTTTTTCGCCACCTTGGCTCCCTGCTTGCCAAGAAGGGGCGTGGCCCGGAAAAATATTAATCCAAAAATAAGTGCGCAGGACACGGCAAAGCCGAATCGTTGAGTTTCCGTAAATCCAAAATCGTTTTGCAGAGACGTCAGGGTAAAGAGAAATTCAAGAACCAGGGACACGCCATAGCCGACTACCAGTCCGACAAAGGTAAAGGCCAGACGAAATAATTTTTTCAGCATCCATTCACCTCCTTTCTTTCATTTTGAGACAATTGATTTATAAGATAGTATATCCGGCAGAAAAGGTGGTCACACCGTTTCCTCGATGATTTCAGAGGCTTCCTTCAGATCGATGTTGCGGACCAGAATAATCTCACTCTGCAAAATCTGACGGGCGTTGGACAGCATCTTCTTTTCCCCGGTGGACAGTTTCTTTTCCTTATCCAATCTCATCAGATTGCGGACCACCTCCGCCACCTCAAAAGCATCCCCCGTCTTAAGCTTTTCCATGTTTTCCCGATACCGCCGGTTCCAGTTGGAGGACATCTCTGTCGTTTCCGAATGAAGGCACTCCAGCACCTTGAGGAGCTCTTCGCCACTAAGCACGTTTCGGACTCCCACCTCCTGGCAGCTTTCCACAGGAATCATGATCTTCATGTCCCCGCAGGGAACCCGGAGAATATAATACTTCCTGGTTTCCCCAAGAATCTTCTTCTCCTCCACTTTTTCGATGATACCGGCCCCGTGCATGGGGTAAACAATCTTATCTCCCACCGTAAACATAATCAGACCTCCAGTCTTATTATTATATTATACGGCATCTTTTTAGAACATGTCAAGAAAACAATTTTTTAGTTTATCACAACAAAAATAGACTGTCAATCATTATTTTCCTGAAACCTGGTTAAAAACTGGCTCATTACAACCTTTTTCCGGCAGCAGCTCTTGGAACCACCGAAAAATGTGGTACAATATATTACAGAAACTTCACACCGATTTCACAATATTGTACTATTCTTGTAGGGACACCTTATCAGAAAGGATTATGATATGCAAAAGATTTTAATTGTGGACGATGAAGCCAACATCCGGAAGGTCATTCGGGAATACGGGGAGTTCAACGGGTACCAGGTGGAAGAATCCATCGACGGCATGGAAGCCGTCAGTCTGTGCAGAACCCATGCCTATGACCTCATCATCATGGATGTGATGATGCCCAGATTGGATGGTTTTTCCGCTTGCAAGGAAATACGCAAAGTCACCGATACTCCGATCATTATGCTGTCTGCCCGGGGGGAAGAGTACGACAAGCTCTTCGGCTTCGAACTGGGCATCGACGACTATATGGTCAAGCCCTTCAGCCCAAAGGAACTGATGGCCCGGGTCAATGCGGTGCTGAACCGAAGAAACGGGTCTGGCGGCCTGGAAAGCGACACCCTGACCTTTGAGGGGCTGGTGATCAACAAGACTGCCCGGGTGGTCACCGTAGACGGCCAACGGGTGGAGCTGACACCAAAAGAATATGAGCTGCTTTTTTATCTGGCCACCAACCGGAATATTGCCCTGTCCCGAGACAAACTCCTTTCGGACATCTGGGGCTATGACTTCTTCGGCGATGACCGGACCATCGATACCCACATTAAGAACCTCCGGAATAATCTGGGCAAATATCGGGACTACATCGTTACACTCAGAGGGGTAGGATATAAATTTGAAGCGTAGACCAGTCTTCAGGATCGACCTGAAAAGTATTAAATTTAAATTGTGGGCATATTTCATCTCCTTCGCCGCCCTGCTGATGATTGTGCTCTGGTTTCTGCAGATCTTTTTCCTGAACAATTATTATCAGGCCATGAAAATTTCTGACACCAACCGGCTGGCTTCCGTCATCATTTCCCAGTACGGCCAGGAAAACTTTATCGATACCATTAAGAACATTTCCCTGACCAACGACTTGTACATCCACATCGAAACCTCCGACGGGACCATTGTCTTTTCCCCGGCGGACTCCATGATTAATAAGCCCTATGGCTACCTTCAGGAAATGGCCCTGGTCAAGGAAAAGCTTCTGGAAAGCGACAGCTACAACTATTCCGTCATCGTTCCCGACAGCCGGACCAACACCAACACCCTGGCTTACGCCAGCTATCTGCACCGGGAAGGAGGCTCCACCATCATCCTTTATATGTTTTCCCCCTTGTATCCGGTGAACTCCACGGTAGAGATCCTCAAGGACCAACTGACCTATGTAACCATTATTTCTCTGGTTCTGGCCTTCATCATCTCCTTCTATCTGTCCAACCGGATTTCCAAACCCATCCGCCGAATCACCGATTCAGCCCGGGAATTATCCGTGGGTAATTATGGCGCTAGTTTCCAGGGTGGACATTATTCGGAGATCAGCAACCTGGCCGACACCCTCAATCACACCTCCCGAGAACTGGAAAAAAGCAGCCGCCTGCAGAAAGACCTGATCGCCAATGTCTCTCATGATCTTCGGACACCCCTTACCATGGTGAAATCCTATGCGGAGATGATTCGGGATCTTTCCGGCAATAATCCGGAAAAAAGGAATGAGCATCTGCAGGTTATCATCGAGGAGGCCGACCGGCTTAATCAGCTGGTAGACGATATGCTGACTCTTTCCAAAATGCAGTCAGGAGTCCTTCCCCTGGAAAAATCCGAATTCGATCTGATCGAAGCCGTCACCGGACTGATCCAGAGCTATAACCTGCTGATGGAAAAAGAACAGTACCGAATTCTGCTGGATGCACCGCCAGCCTTGAAAATCACCGGAGATCGGGCCAAAATTCTTCAGGTTCTTTCCAACCTGATCAACAATGCCGTGAAATATTGCGGTGAAGACAAGGAAATCCAGGTCAAGGTCACCGACACCCCCTCTCGCTACCGGGTCCAGATTACAGACCACGGCATGGGGATACCGGAAGATGAACTGGATTACATCTGGGATCGATACTACAAGGCCAGCACCAACCACGTCCGGGCTACCACCGGAAGCGGACTGGGCCTTTCCATTGTTAAAGAGATTTTATCCCTCCACAAAGCCGACTTCGGGGTGGAGAGCATCCTGGGAAAAGGCAGCACCTTCTGGTTCGAGGTCCGGAAGGCTTAACCCCGGGGATTACAGGGAAGCAATGGCTTCTTTCAGGGTACGGACGCCGCAGAGACGGATTCCCGGAGGGGGGTCGGTTATCAGAGCGGCGTTTTTTTCGGGCAGGATCACTTTTCGAAATCCCATCCGAGCCGCCTCCCGAATGATACGATCTCCATTCCGGACAGAGCGCAGATCTCCGGTCAATCCGATTTCCCCGACAGCCAGGGTCCCGGCATCGATGACCTTTCCGTGAAAAGCAGAATAGACCGCCAGGGCTACGGCCAGATCGGTGGAGGTACCTTCGGGCTTTAATCCGCCGACGATGTTGACATAAACATCCATGAATCCCAGCTGGGCATCGGTTTTCCGCTCCAGCACTGCCAGAATCATGTTGAGCCGGGCCCCCTCCACGCCTACGGTGGTACGCCTGGGGAAATTCATCACGGTCTGGGCTGTAAGAGCCTGTATCTCCAGCAAAAGGGGACGGGTACCTTCGTATACGGCCGTGGCAATGGATCCGGCTATGGATTCCTCCATGCCCTCCAGGAAAGTCCCGGATAAATTTTCAACCTCTTCCAGCCCTTCCTCCCTCATCTCGAAGGCCCCCAGTTCACTGGTGGTGCCATACCGGTTCTTGACAGCACGGAGGATCCTGAGCTCCTGGGTCCGTTCTCCAGTGAAGTTCAGGACACAGTCCACCAGATGCTCCAGAATCTTTGGCCCTGCCAAATCCCCGTTCTTTGTCACATGGGCTACAATAAAAATAGGGATATCCCGCCCCTTTCCAATCTTCATCAGATAATTTCCACACATCCGTACCTGGGAAATGCTTCCGGGTGCCGAGTCCAGTTCCTCCGTATACATAGTCTGGATGGAGTCGATGATAATGAAGTCCGGCTGGAGAGACTCCTGAACCGCCAGAATATTCTCCATACAGGTTTCCGACAGGAGGTAAAGCTGGTCCAAGTCTTCCTGACATACCCGGTCCGCCCGAATCTTGATCTGCTCCTCCGACTCCTCCCCGGTTACGTAAAGAACCCTCTTCCCCTGGGCAGAGATCCGAGCCGCCGCCTGGATGATTAAGGTGGATTTGCCGATGCCCGGCTCCCCGGAGATGAGGCAAAGAGATCCCCGGACCAATCCGCCTCCCAGTACCCGGTTCAATTCGCCAATGCCCGTATCAATCCGGTGATGCTGCCCGGAACGGACATCCTTCAGGCTGACGGCCTTCTGTCCCGCGGCGGCCTCTTTCCGTCTCCTGGGATCCCCTTCTTTGGTCTCCACCACTTTTTCTTCCACCATGGAGTTCCATGCTCCGCAGATACACTGACCCATCCACTTGGGGCTTTCAAAGCCGCATTCCTGACAGAGGAATACCGTTTTTCCTTTCTTTGCCATAGCCGCTCCTTTCCCAGATCGCAAACATTTGTTCTTTTACTATACCAGACTGCTTTTCCCTTGTCCACAGAAAAAGGCAGAAGCGCGCTTCTGCCTTTAATGTTTTTAAACCGAAACCGACTAATGAGCCGCTTCTTCCTCCGCTTTGTGCTTGGCAATGACTTTTTCTGCCAAGTGGGCCGGAAGTTCTTCGTAACGTTCGAAATTCATGGTGAAGGAACCTCGGGCCTGGGTCATGGACCGCAGAGTCACCGCATAATCGAAGAGCTCGGCCTGAGGTGCTTCTGCCATGACCTTCTGGATGCCTCCGTTCTGGGGTTCCATACCGAGGATCTTCCCTCTTCGCTTGTTCATGTCACCCATGACGTCGCCCATGTACTCATCGGGAATCAGGATTTCCACGTGCATGATGGGTTCCAGCAGGCAGGGCTTCGCTTCCACGATTCCCTTCTTGAAAGCCAGGGAAGCAGCTATTTTGAAGGCCATTTCGTTGGAGTCCACATCATGGTAGGATCCGTCGTAAAGGATGGCCTGCACGTTTACTACCTTGCAACCGGCCAGGGGGCCCTTTTCCATGCTTTCCCGAAGGCCCTTTTCAACTGCCGGCACGTAGTTCTTGGGAATGGATCCGCCAAACAGGGCTTCTTTAAACTCAAATTCCTCCGGTGAGGGAGAGAACTTAATATGCACGTCCCCGTACTGACCGGCACCGCCGGACTGTTTCTTGTGTTTCCCCTGGACATCAGAATTTCCCTTGATGGTTTCCCGATAGGCAATCTTCTGGTCAACGGTAACGACATCGGTGGCAAATTTCTCTTTCAGTTTAGCGGTAATGATGCCCAGCTGAATCTCTCCCTGGCCACCCAGAAGGGTCTGGTGGGTTTCCACATTTCGTTCCAGCACGAAGGAAGGATCTTCCTCCATCAACCGGTGCAGACCGCTGCTGACCTTTTCTTCATCCCCCTTCACCTTTGGCTCGATGGCCACGAACAGGGAAGGCTGCGGGAAGGAAATCGGCGGATAGGTAATAGGGTGGGCTTTATCGCATAGGGTGTCACCAGTCTTGGTAACCTGAAGCTTTGCTATGGCAACGATGTCACCGGCTTCCACGGGAGCGGATTCCCCCTGGGTCTTTCCCCTCAGGAAGAACATGGCGCCCAGCTTTTCCGATTTCTCTGCTCTGGTATTATAGATTTCCTGACCCGGTGTCAGTTTGCCGGAAATGACCTTAACAAGAGAAATCTTGCCCAGGAAGGGATCGGCAATGGTCTTGAATACAAAGGCGGAGGCAGGTTCGTTGGGATCCACCTTGCGGATCACGTCCTTGTCATTTCCGTCCACACCGTGGTATTCCTTGTGCTCGGCGGGAGTAGGAATGTACTTGATGATGGCATCCATCAGTTCTTTGATGCCTTCCCCTTTCAGGGCGGAGCTCTTAAGAATCGGAGCGATATCGCCGCTGGCGATGCCGTTATGAAGGCCCGCTTTAAACTCTTCCTCCGTAAACTCTTCCCCTGAGAAGAACTTGTCCAACAGCTCTTCGGATGTCTCAGCAATCGCTTCGTTCAGGGCGTCCTTATCGTCCAGAGTAACGACAGAAACGCCAAACTTCGCTTTCAGATCTTCAATGACTTTGGCTGTATCCACATTTTCCTTATCGGTCTTGGTCAACAGGAAAAATCTGGGCATATCAAACTCGTTGCAAGTGTTCCAGGCCTTTTCCGTACCGACCTGGATGCCGGCGGAAGCATCTACCATGATGATGGCTGCTTCCACAGCTCTCATCGCAGAATTTACTTCACCAATAAAATCAAAAAATCCCGGAGTGTCAATAAAATTGATCTTTACCTTGTTATATTCAACAGGCACGATCGAGGTGCTGATTGAGTATCCTTTTTCTATTTCCATCTTGTCATAGTCGGATACCGTATTACCATCTTCCACTTTTCCCAGTCTGTTAATAACGCCTGTCGCAAGTAGTGCAGCCTCGAGGAATGTCGTTTTACCACAATTTCCATGGCCGATCAGTGCAACGTTTCTGATAGTGTCGCTTTTATAGCCCTTCATAGTAGACCTCCTATAATTTTATTCAATTAAGTGAAGTATACCATCCTTAATGCCAAATATCAATTCCTAAATACTGCAAAGAAGTTACCCTTTACCACAAAACAGTAAAAAAGCCCTTCTCCGTCAGCTGCAAAGCTGGAGAAGGGCTGACCCGATCCAAAGGGCTCCATGTCAATCCGTCATGTTGCGGAAATGGGGCAGCCGGGCTGCTAACATGGTCACCAGGAAAGCAAATAAAAGCCTGCCCAGGGTCACCACCAGCACGTTGGCCCCTGCCACATAGAAAAGGAATCCCGTTTCGATGATTCCGTGGCACAGATACATGAACACAGCAACCAAAGCCATGTCCTTCCTGGAAAGGGGGGTTCTTTTATTGATTTCGATGATGGTCCCCGCTCCATAGGTGACCCCCATCACCACTCCCACCAAAAGGGGGAAAATGGCATTCCGGCTCATACCGAGAATCCGGCCGATGCCCTCCAGGCTGCCGGCCAGCCGTTCAATGACTTTATAGACCATCAGGATTTCTACGATGATCATCAGCGGAATCAGCACCTTCATGACACTGATGATGGTGGAAAGGGATCCAGTCAGCATTTCCCGAAGGATGACGTCAAATCCGGCGCTCATGAAAACACACCCCCCAGCCAGCCTGTCAACAAGCCGATAACAATGGCCAGGGCAATACGCATGATCAGTATCTTACCCGGAGGAAATCCAATCTTCTGTGCCAAGGCCGATTCTACGGGAAGGGAATGGGCCGTCAGAGCGATCATGGCGATGGTCGTGATCTGGGCCATGGAAAAGTCAAAGGATTTCATGGCGGCAATCACCCCATACTCGTCGGTGAACAACCCGGTGACGATGGGAACAATGGCATCTCCGGGCAGTTTGAATATAGACATGGCTGGCTGGAACAACCGTTCCAGCCAGGGCATGATGGGAGAATATTTAATCAGGACTACCAGCAGGTAAATGGGAATCATGATTTTCAGAAGCATGACTCCGGTTTTGAATCCTTTTATGGTTCCGTCCTTAACAGCAATCAATAAAGTTGACATGAGAACTTCCTTTCGGAGACGGAATTAAAATTCTGCAGAGTTGGGGGTTCGGGGGAAGGGCAGTACGTCCCGGATGTTGCTCATGCCGGTAATATACATGAGGATCCGTTCAAATCCCAGTCCGTATCCGGCATGCTTGACGCCGCCGTACTTCCGAAGATCTAGATACCACCAATAATCCTTTTCATCCAGCCCCATCTGACCCATCCGCTCCCGGAGGACCTCCAGCCGTTCTTCCCTCTGGCTGCCGCCAATGATCTCACCAACGCCGGGCACCAGCAGGTCGCAGGCTGCCACGGTCTTGCCGTCATCATTGAGCCTCATGTAGAAGGCTTTGATATCCTTAGGATAATCGGTGACGAAAACTGGTTTTTTGAAGATTTCTTCCGTCAGGTACCGCTCATGCTCTGTTTGCAGATCCATGCCCCAGGAAACGGGGAATTGAAATTCCTTACCGGATTTGATCAGCAGTTCCACTGCTTCCGTGTAAGTGACCCGGCCGAATTCATTGCCCAGGATCACCTGAAGCCGTTCCAGCAGGCCTTTGTCTACAAAGCTGTTGAAGAATTCCATTTCTTCGGGAGCATGGTCCAGCACATATTGAATGATATATTTTATCATCGCTTCTGCAAGAACCATATTGTCTTCCAGATCAGCAAAAGCCACTTCCGGCTCGATCATCCAGAACTCGGAGGCATGACGGGCGGTGTTGGAGTTTTCAGCCCGGAAAGTAGGCCCGAAGGTATAGACATTTCGGAAGGCCAAGGCAAAGGTTTCCGCTTCCAGCTGACCACTGACGGTGAGGCTGGCTTCCTTACTGAAGAAATCCTCGCTGTAGTCTATTTTCCCCTCTTCTGTCCGGGGTGGCTGATTCATGTCCAGGGTGGTTACCCGGAACATTTCCCCGGCTCCTTCCGCATCACTTCCCGTGATGATGGGGGTATGGACATAAACGAAGTTGTTTTCCTGGAAAAACCGGTGAATGGCATAGGCGACCAGGGACCTTACCCGGAAAACGGCAGAAAAGGTATTGCTCCTGGGCCGCAGATGGGCGATTTCTCTCAGGAATTCCAGGCTGTGCCGCTTTTTCTGAAGGGGATAATCCGGAGCGGAGTCCGCTTCAATAAGTATTTCCGAGGCCTTGATTTCAAAGGGCTGCTTAGCTTCCGGCGTCAGGACCAATGTTCCCTTCACCAATAGGGCCGCGGCGATGGGGGCCTTGGCAATCGACTCATAATTATCAATGACGGCGTCTTCATAGACTACTTGTACGGATTTGAAGAAGGAGCCGTCGTTGATTTCCACAAACCCGAATTTGTTGGAACTTCGGTTGGTCCGGATCCATCCCCGCACTGTCACCTCACGGTCCGCAAATTGGGCGGTTTCCCGGTACAGCTGCTTTAGTTGTATATCCTTCATGATTTTCTCCTTTTTCTTGAAGAAAAGTTTGCCGAAGCAAACTTTTCGTATGGTTCTATAATGGTTTCATGGTGGGGAACAGGATAATGTCCCGGATAGAGGGGGCATTGGTGATCAGCATGATCACCCGGTCAATTCCGATTCCCAGACCGCCGGTTGGAGGCAGCCCCACTTCCAGAGCGTTGACAAAATCCTCATCCATGGGATGGGCTTCATCATCGGTTCCATCATCCAACTGGGCCTGCTGCTCCTTGAAACGCTGATACTGATCAATGGGGTCGTTGAGCTCGGAGAAGGCGTTGGCGATTTCCCAGCAGTTGATATAAGCTTCGAAACGCCGGGTAATCCGAGGATCGATCGGGTCTCTCTTAGCCAGGGGTGAAATCTCCACCGGATGACCGATAACGAAGACCGGACCTTCCAGGTGTTCCTCACAATATTCCTCAAAGAGTTCAGCGATCACCAAGCCCCGGGTCATGGTGGCTGCATCTTCCAGATGATATTTCTTTGCTACGACTCTGGCTTCTTCATCGGTCTGGATTTCATCAAAATCCACGCCGACCCACTTCTTCACCGCATCCTGCATGGTGATCCGGTCCCAGGGAGGCTGTACGTCAAACTTCTTGCCCTGGTATTCCAGTACGGTGGTACCCAGCACCTTCATGGCAGCGGATGCCACCACGTTTTCCGTGATTTCCATCATATCTTCCATGTTGCCATAGGCTTGGTAAAGTTCCATGGAGGTGAATTCCGGGTTGTGATTCCGGTCCATACCTTCATTACGGAACATCTTGCCCATTTCATACACCCGGTCCAAACCGCCGACGATGAGCCTCTTCAGATAGAGCTCATTGGAAATCCGAAGCTTCATGTCGATATCCAAGGTGTTGTGGTGAGTTTCAAAGGGTCGGGCGTTGGCTCCACCGGCAATCGTGGTCAGGATTGGGGTATCCACTTCCAGGAATCCCTTTTCCTCTTCCAGGTACCGCTTGATTTCTTTGATAATCATCGCCCGGGTAACAAAGGTTTCTCGAACCTCCGGATTCATGATCAGATCCACGTACCGCTGCCGATAACGGATATCCGTATCTTTCAGCCCATGGAACTTGTTGGGCAGAACCTGCAGGGACTTGGTCAGCAGGACCACCTTTTCCGATTTGATGGAGATTTCTCCGTGACGGGTGGTGAATACTTCACCCACGATGCCGACGATGTCTCCGATATCATAGGTAACGAAAACATCATACTCCTCCGGTCCGATGGTGTCCTGGCGAACATAGCACTGAATCCGTCCCAGTTTGTCCTGTATATCAATGAAGGAGGCTTTTCCCATGTGACGATTAGCCATGATTCTTCCGGCTACGGTCACGGTCTTTCCTTCATAGGCTTCGTAATTATTCTTGATGTTCATGCTGTGGGCATCCACATCCCACTCTTCAACCAGGAACGGATTCCTGCCCATTTCCTGAAGCTTCTTCAGTTTTTCCCGCCGAACGCGCCGCTGCTCATTCAGCTTTTCTTCCGAAAGCTCTTCCTGCTCTTCCGGGGAAAGGACCTGATCCTTCAATTCTGTATTACTCATTGCTTCTCCCTTATTTACTGATTTCTAATACCTTATAATGCCGCACTCCGTCTGGTACAGTAACCTCTGCCACTTCATCCTTTTTCTTATTAAGCAGGGCCTTGCCTACCTCAGACTCATTGGAAATCTTCCCTTCAAAAGGATCTGCTTCGGTGGACCCGACGATTACGTATTCAAATTCTTCTTTTGTTTCCTGCAGCTGAACTTTGACCTTCAGTCCGATGGAGACCCGGTCATTGCTGATCTTGGACTCATCGATGATTTTGGCCTTCCGCATCATGTTTTCCAGCTTGTGGATCCGTTCTTCCAGTTCAGCCTGCTCGTTTTTGGCAGAATCGTATTCTGAGTTCTCGGATATATCTCCATAGGAAATGGCTTCCTTAATGCGTTCTGCAACCTCTTTCCGTTTCACCGATACCAGTTCATCGTATTCGGCTACGATTTTCTCATATCCCTGTTTCGTTAGTAGAATCTCATCCGTCATAATGTTAATCTCCTTTCGACTTATCGCCGTATCGGTATATTATACGGGAAATCCACCTATTTGTCAATTGATGGGCTTTTCCCTCCGCTGGTTTTCAGGGATTCCAGGAGCTGGATCAGTTCAGTCGGATCCTGGATGGTGTTGACGCTCCTTCGAACTTCGGAAGATCCCCGGACTCCCTTCAGATACCAGGCTACCTGTTTCCGCATTTCCCGGATGCCCACATACTCCCCCTTGGCCCGGAGTACCAGGTCCAGGTGTCTTCTTATCACATGGATCCGTTCATCCAAACTGGGCAGTTCCGGTTTTTCCTTCCCGTCAAAAAGAGCTTTTGCTTCCCGGAAAATCCAAGGATTTCCCATGGCCCCCCGGGCAATCATGACAAAGTGGCAGCCGGTCTCTTCCATCATCCGAATAGCATCTTCTCCGCTCATGACATCACCGTTACCGATGACCGGGATGGATACCTGCTCACGGATTTTACGGATGGCGGACCAGTCGGCCCTGCCACTGTAAAACTGCTCCCTGGTCCGTCCGTGGACGGCTACCGCTGCAGCTCCGGCAGCTTCAATAGCCTTTGCCACCTCAACTCCATTGATGGAATCGCTGTTCCAACCGATTCGGATTTTTGCGGTCACTGGCTTTCCGGCGACGGAAACAGCGGCTTCCACCAATCGATAGACCAGGTCCGGGTCCTTCAGCAGGGCAGAGCCTTCTCCATTCCGAACGATTTTAGGTACGGGACAGCCCATATTGATATCCAGCAGCACGTTTTGCCGATCCGCCAGGGCGCCGGCTGCATACCGAATCATATCCGGTTCGCTGCCAAAAATCTGAAAAGCAGCCGGCCCTTCAGCCCGGCTGATTTCCAGCAGCTTATCCGTATTTTTATCTTTGTAATATAAGCCCTTGGCGCTGACCATTTCCGTATACACCAAACCGGCACCCATTTCATGACAGATCTGACGGTAAGAGGAGTCAGTGACTCCTGCCAGAGGGGCTAGAAAAAAGGGGTTGTCGAAGGGAATCCCCCCGATGGTTACTCGGTACACTTTCTTCCGACTCTCCTATTCTTTTCATAAATCATTTGCAGACCTTCCAAAGTCAGCATTTTATCCACATGGTCAATGCAGTCTAACCCCTTGTTTATCAAGGTAGCCAGACCGCCGGTTGCGATAACCAGGGGTTCTTTCCCTGAGGGTGAAATCTTCATCAATTCATCCTTCATCTTGCGGACAATGAAGTCGATCATGCCCATATGGCCGTAAACCAGCCCGGACTGCATGCTTTCGATAGTATTCTTACAGATGACATGGCCCGGCTCTTCCAGTTCTACCTTGGGGAGCTTGGCTGTCTTCTCAAAAAGAGCATCCGAAGAAATCTTGATACCGGGGGCAATAGTACCTCCCAGGTATTCGTAATTTTCTGTAATGGCACAAAAGGTGGTAGCCGTTCCAAAGTCGATGATGATCAACGGTCCCCCATACTTGGCCAGGCCGGCTACCGCATTGACGATCCGATCTGCGCCCACCTGCTTGGGGTTATCGTATTTGACGGTCAGCCCCGTCTTGATTCCGGGACCGATGACGATGGCCCGCCGGTTGAAGTATTTCATGGACAGGTGCTGAAGGGTGTATAGAACAGAAGGTACGACTGTGGATATGATGATATCCTTTACGTCCCGGATGCTGAGCCCTTCAAAGGTGAACAGCTGATTAATGATCATGCCGTATTCATCAGCGCTTTTGTTGTTGTCCGTTTCCAGGCGCCAGCTCTGAATCAGCTTTCCTTCACGGAATACGCCCAGTACAATGTTAGTGTTTCCCACATCAAATGCTAGTAGCATGGTTTTCTCCTTTGCTCTGCAGGTTGGCTTTAACGAAATTTGCAAAATATAGTATATGTTACTTGAGGAAAGATTACAACCACGGAAAAACAAAAAATCCGGTCTTGCTCCTATCAGACTGGAGCAGACCGGATTCCCTATTCAGCTATTTCAGTGTAACCAATACGTCTCCTGTGTTGACTGCTGCACCCTTGGTGTAATTGATGGCTGCAACCGTACCGGCGCAGGGGGCCATGATTTCGTTTTCCATCTTCATGGCTTCCAGAATTACAAGGATATCCCCTTCTTTTACTTGCTGTCCGACACTGGCAACCACTTCCCAGATGGTTCCCGGCATGGGAGAAGAAATGATGGTTTCGCCGGCAGCCGGGGCAGCAGGCGCAGCAGCGGGAGCAGGAGCTACAGCGGGAACTGGCGCCGGGGCAGCAGCGGCAACAGGAGCCGGGGCAGCAGCAGGTGCTGCAGCAGCGGATCCGGCTTCTTCAACCTCAACCGCATAGGTGATTCCGTTCACAGTAATATTGTATTTTTTCATGGCAACTTCTCCTTTAATATGATGATTCGAATCGAAGATTTAGAATTTTCGGCTGTTGATGGCATCTGCCGATCCAGCTGCGGACCAGGATGTGGTCGGGCCGGATACCCGGCTGATTTTCCGGATGATCAGGTTGCTTGTGGCACCAGTGCCCTCCTGAAGGGCTGTTATTGCCGCAGTGATGACGGCGATCAGCTGACTGGAATCTTCCACTGCTTCAGCTTTTGCCGGAGCCGAAGGTGCCGAAGGAGCGGCAGCGGCCCGGGCGGGAGCGGAAGGAGCGGATTCAGACTTTGGGCCTTTGGGGGTACCTCCTGAAAACTTAGCCATCTGAGCAATAATCGCCCAAAGAAAGATCAGTACCACAAAAGTAATACCCATGCCCATCAGGGTGGTTACCCCTGCACCTTCTAATTTTTCTGCCAGACTCAGGGTTTTAAACAACTCCGGGTCGGCAAATTTCTGCATCAATGACATTTCCTGCATGTTTGCCACCTCCTATAAGGGGATATTTCCGTGCTTCTTCGCAGGCAGGGACTCTCTTTTGGAGCTCAGCATGTCAAATCCGCTGATGATCCGCTGTCTGGAGGTGGACGGTTCGATGATATCTTCTACATAGCCCATTTCTGCGGCTCGATAAGGATTGTTGAATTTTTCTTCGTACTCGGCAATCTTTTCTTCCCGCTTGGCCACCGGATCATCGGCTTTGGCAATATCGTTCTTGAAAACGATGTTGGCCGCGCCGGCTGCTCCCATGACGGCAATCTGAGCACTGGGCCACGCCATGACCAGATCGGCTCCCAGTTCCTTGTTGCACATGCCGATGTAGGCACCACCGTAGGCTTTTCGAAGAATCAGGGTGATTTTGGGAACCGTAGCTTCGCAATAAGCGTACAGCATCTTGGCTCCGTGGCGAATGATTCCGCCCAGCTCCTGGTCGGTTCCGGGAAGGAATCCTGGAACGTCTTCGATGGTCAGCAGGGGGGTATTAAAGGCATCACAGCGTCGGATAAAGCGGGCGGCTTTATCGGATGCATTAATATCCAGACAACCGGCTCCGAATTTAGGCTGGTTGGCGATGACGCCTACCGTCTGTCCATCGAGACGGATGTAACAGGTAATCATGTTCTTGGCATAATGGGGCATGACATCCATGATGACGCCGTCATCTGCCAGTCCCCGGATGACCTGATACATATCGTAGGCTTTATTGGGATTTTCCGGAATGATTTCATTGAATTCCGGAATCTGTCGGTTGGGATCATCGTTGGTGGGATAAATCGGAGCCGTTTCCAGGTTGTTGGAAGGCATATAGCTCAGAAGATCCCGTACCTGTATCAGGGTGTCCCGGTCATCCTTGCCGATGAAATGGGCTACGCCGCTGACCGAGTTGTGGGTCATGGCACCACCGAGGGCTTCTGCGGAAACGTCTTCGCCGGTAACGGTTTTGATGACCTGCGGACCGGTGATGAACATCTGGCTGGTCTTATCCACCATGAAGACAAAGTCCGTAATGGCCGGAGAATAGACAGCTCCGCCGGCACAGGGTCCCATGATTACGGAAATCTGAGGGATAACACCGGATGCGATGGTGTTGTTGTAGAATATTTTACCGAATCCGGACAGGGCATTGACCCCTTCCTGGATCCGTGCACCGCCAGAGTCGTTGAGGCCTACAATGGGAGCACCCATCTTCATGGCCATGTTCTGAACCTTCACGATTTTTTCAGCGTGATATTCGCCCAGAGAACCTCCCAGAACAGTGAAGTCCTGTGCAAAAGCAAAGACCAGACGGCCGTCCACTGTACCATATCCGGTAACAACGCCGTCGCCAGGGGCTTTTTTATCCGCCATGTCAAAGTTGGTGGACCGATGAGATACGAATACATCCAGCTCCACAAAACTGCCTTCGTCAAACAGAATATCCATTCTCTCTCTGGCAGTCAGCTTGCCGCTGGCATGCTGGGCATCGATTCTCTTCTGTCCGCCTCCCAGTGCAATCTTCGCTTTCAGCTTACGAAGTTCTTCTAACTTGTTCATATATATTTTCCTCCTTAAGTGTTATCCGGTAATGTTGGGTATGAATGGTTTCATGCACAAACAAACACAAATTCACTATATATTATAACCCCTGTTTTTGCAACATTTTATTCTATTGTATACATTATTCTTCCCTATGACAAAAGCCATTCCGAAAGACTCTCGGAATGGCTGAATCCATTAGTGTACCACCTTTTCCAGACGCTTCAAAGCCAGAGCGATGGTGAGCCCGGGAATGACCCGGTTTCCGGTGATTTCCACATCCAGCACTTCATTGATTTTCTTCAGACGATACTGGACCGTATTGGTATGGATGCCCATAAATTCAGAGGTTTTAGCACTGTTCATCCCCGCATCCAGAACAAAGGTTTCCAGGGTTTCAAGCAGCTGTTTCCCCTTGTTATCTGTCGCTTCCCGGAAGGGCTCCAGCAGTTCCAGGTAGTTCTTCTTGACAAAGCCTCCCTGGAGCTGGATGTTGATGCAGTTGCTGACCAGGGCCAGTTCATACTTGGTAAATACCCGCTTGTATGGAAATACGTTCTGAACAAAAGTCCAGGCTTCGCTGATCAGCCGGTAGGCGTCTGCCGCCCCCTCAATGCCGTCGATTCCGGTCACATGAAAAATCCGAACGGTCTTTTCCTCTTTGAGGCGATTGAACAGATCGATGCACTGGCTCCTGCCGGAGGGTTCACTTTCATCGGCTTTCTTCCCCTTATTGTAGATCATCCCGTAGGTGTCTTCCCCTTCCGTTATTTTCATGACCTGAAGGTTCTCCCGGGATTCAAATTCTGCAATGTGGCGAAATCCCTGACTTTTTTCAATTCCTTTAGCATAGAAAACGCTCAGGATTTCCGTACCATCGATGCCTGCCTCTTCTTTCAGGGTGTAGGCCAGGCTCTTATTGCCTCGCCGAAGAGCTTTGATGAACTCGGATTTGGCATCCCGCTCCGGAGTGTATTTCCACATGCCCATGGCCAGTTCGATGATTTCTGCCAGCTTGGTGATTTCTCCCGCTGAATAGGAATCCTCGTTGTCCACGATGAACATAAAGTACTTTTCCCCGTTGATCATCACCGGCCCCCAGTAGGTCAGGACTCCGTTGACATCGATCATCGTATAGACGGCCGCTTTTTCCACATCCCTCTCCCTACCCAGGTTGATGGCATCAGCAATGGTGGCCTTGTGCCTCGTTTCCACGGACAGAATGGGATTGAAATCGCTGCTCAGAATAATCAGCTGAAAATCATTGTTGATGGCTGCTTCCCTTACAGCAGACTGGAAGTTGCTGTGCTTTTCAAAGTTGAGCAGATGGAAAATGGTATTGCTGATCAGCCGGTTTTCAAAATTGTCGCTGTACAGGATTTTTTCCATCAGTTCGGTGATGATATCCGAATAGGTGATTTTTCTTTTCTCTGTCAGGACCAGAATCAGGGGCAGATTCCGCTTCTCGGCAACATCCACTACCTCTTTGCTTAAATGGGTAATCGAAGAACCCAGGTATAGGACCACCAAGGCCGCAGAGCCGGCGTCCGCCAGCGCTTCCACGAATCGGGTCTGCTTTTCCGTATCATCCTTCATGCCGAAAAAACCGGTGAGGACCATCTCACCCTTTTGGGCCAAAAAGTTCTCCACATCAGAAATTTCAGAGGCATCGATGACCGAAACCCCCTTGACCCGGTTGCCCAGGCCCTTCTCCCCTGCGATCAGGCGGGCTGATTTCAACACCTCGAAAGCAAGACAATCCTTTACCGTAATCTTCATCTATTTATCCTCTTCTTCCTCCTGAGAGTTTTCCGGGGTCTCTGTGCCTTCTTGGTCGGACGATTCTTCCGGGTCTTCCGGGTCTTCCGGGTCTTCCGAATCTTCTTCAGAAAGATCCTCATACTCCAGCACCTCATCCCGGGAAAGAATATCTTCCGTTTCAGCCGCTTCCAGAGCATTGGATTTCCTTATTTGTTCTTCCTTTTCTCTCACGTCTTCTGCCAGTTCCTGGGCTGTCATCTGACCGGTGAACAACATTTCAAACTGCTCTCCGTCCAGAGTCTCGATTTCCAGCAGGGCATTGGCTACCGTGTGGAGAATCTCCATTTTTTCTGTCAGGAGTTTTTCTGCTGTAACATAGGCTTCCTGGATGATGTTCCGGATCTCTTCGTCGATTTCCGAAGCCATTTCCTCCGAGAAGTTCTTGCGAGTGGAAAAATCCTTGCCCAGGAACACTTCCTCTTCCGAACTGTAATTAACAGGACCAATTCGGTCGCTGAATCCGTATTTGGTCACCATGGCCCGGGCGATTTCCGTCGCCCGCATGATGTCGTTGCTGACACCAGTACTGATGTCGTTGAGGGTCAGCTTTTCAGCAACCCGGCCACCCAGCAGGTGAACGATCTGTTCGGTCATAGAAGTCTTAGTGGCATAATACCGATCTTCCTTCGGCAGGATCATGGTGAATCCTCCGGCCCGTCCCCGGGGAATGATGGTAATCTGATGGACCGGATCCGTATTGGGCATCATCCGGGCTACGATGGCGTGGCCGGCTTCGTGATATGCGGTCAGCTTTCGCTCTACCTCACTGATGACCTTACTCTTCTTTTCCGGGCCAGCGATCACCTTGGTAATGGCCTCTTCGATTTCGTTCATCCGGATCTTCCGGCCGTTTCGGCGGGCTGCAATAAGGGCCGCTTCGTTGAGCAGGTTTTCAATATCTGCCGGCGTGAATCCAGGGGTTCGCCGGGCCAGAAGCTTGGGTTCCACTTCTGCATCCAGGGGTTTATTTTTGGAGTGTACCCGGAAAATAGCCTCCCGGCCTTTGATGTCCGGAATGCCAATGACCACCTGACGGTCAAAACGACCCGGTCGCAGCAGCGCCGGATCCAGGATATCCGGTCGGTTGGTGGCTGCCAGAATGATGATACCGGCATTTTCTGCAAATCCGTCCATCTCGACCAGCAGCTGATTCAAGGTCTGTTCTCTTTCATCATGACCGCCGCCCAGGCCGGCGCCACGCTTTCTGCCCACCGCATCGATTTCATCGATGAAGATGATACAGGGCGCGCTTTTCTTGGCCTGTTCAAAGAGATCCCGGACACGGGATGCCCCGACACCGACGAACATTTCAACGAAGTCGGAACCGCTGATGCTGAAGAAGGGAACGCCGGCTTCTCCGGCAGTCGCCTTGGAAATATAAGTTTTACCGGTACCGGGAGATCCAACCAGCAAAATCCCCTTAGGGATACGGGCGCCCAGTTCCTTGTACTTTCTCGGATTTTTCAGGAAGTCTACGACTTCTTGAAGTTCTTCTTTTTCCTCATCCAGCCCGGCCACATCGTCAAAGGTGACCTTTTTCAAGTCCTCCTTGTTGTGCAAGCGGGCTCGGCTCTTGCCGAACTGCATGACTTTGCCGCCACCGCCGGCACCTCCCTGGTTCATGATCAGGAACCAGAAGAAAACCAAAGCCAGAATCATGATGATGGTGGGCAGCATGGAGATGTACCAGGGTGTTACCTTGGGCTCATCGCTGCTCAAGGTTATTTTCCCCTCTTCAATCTGGGGAAAGACATATTTTTCATCGATGATGCTGATCTCCACCATGGAGGGAGCATAGGAAATAATATTCTCTCCGGATTTCAGCGTGCCAGTGATAGTCCGATCCGTAATATTGATGGTCTTCACCTGCTCTTTCTGCAAGGTTTCCACCAGTTCAGAGAAGGGAATCTCCTTCACCGTCTCCTTGGGCGTGCCTTGATAGAACCAGGCCATCACCAGCACCATGATAAAGATCATGATGTAGATTCCCATGTTTTTAGCTTTTGATTTATTCAATGATGTTGTCCCCCTTGTAACTTGACCTTTTTTGTTATATCACACTATTTTATCATGCTTTTTTATCGAATTCAACAAGAAGTCGTCGTACCAATTCCTCGGTCAAATCAAATCCCTCTTCCGCACGGGATCGGGCAAGCCCCGCAGACTCCCCGCTGATCTCGTCACCGATAATCAGCACTACCCGGCTGCCCACTGCCAGCAGCGGGATTCGCCGCCTTTGATCTCTTGGGATTTTTTGATCCACAAAGAAATCCTGAAGCTTTTTCCTGCCCTTCATTCCCGGAAGCTTTATGGTGTCTCCGGGAAGCCGGGTCCTCAGCTGAACCTTCTGACCTTTCCAATCGAATTCAACGGGATAGTATATACCCCGATCCGGGTATTTTTCCTCTTTTTCAATCAGAATATTTCCGTATTGTATTTTCAGGCAGAAGCCTTCGGGAAAATCAAGGCGGCTTCCCGTTCTGCCCTGAAGGATCAATTGATCTGCCCCGGTCAGGTGGGCGGAGGACACTCCCTGTTCCAGCCCCTTCTCCGCCAATTTACGAAGGATCACTCTCTTTCGGATCGCCGGGGGGAGGCTGGAATATCGATTCGTGGTAAGCGGAACCCGGTCCGCCTCCTCCACCATTTTCTCCAGATATTCCCGGTCTTCCCTGGCAATAGCTGAAAGCCGAATCAGAGATTCCCGTACCTCCGGATTAAACTGCTCTTCCAGCCAGGGAATCAATTCCAGGCGAATCTTATTTCTGGTATACACGGCTTCTTTATTGGTGTGATCCTCCCGGGGTTCCAGCCGGTGTTCCAGGCAATAGCTTTCGATGGCCTCCCGGGGAATGTCCAGCAGGGGTCGAATGATCCGGATGCCTTTTTTCCCATCCCGAATATAATCGATGCCTGCCAGACCGTCAGGACCGGTTCCCCTGAGAATCCGCATCAGCAGGGTTTCTGCCTGATCATTTTGGTTCTGGGCCACGGCAATCCGAATCCGTTCTCCGGGGATGGCTTCCCGTTCCATGATTTCTTCAGCCACCTGATAAAACGCCTCATAGCGGGCATTTCGGCCGGCTTCCTCGCTGCTGATCCCTTCCTCCCGGGCCCTTGCATTGCAGTCCACCACGAAAGTACGGCATTCCAGCCCGTAACACCGGCAAAGTTCTTCCACAAAACGTTGATCCTCTTCCGCTGCTCCCGGACGGAACAGGTGATTGACATGGACCGGATGGATCTCGATATTCAGTTCTTCCTTCAGGTTCATCAGCACATGAAAAAGGCACAAGGAATCAGGTCCTCCGGAGAGGCCTAATACGATGTGCTGATTTTCAGAAGGGTCGACCAGGCCGTGCTGTTCGATCGTCTCTTTTACTTTTTTAATCATAACAGAATGATTATATCACAATTTGATGTCAAAGAAAACCTTAGCATTTTCACAGGTTGTCTTTCCGGCTTCCTCAAAGGAAACTCCTTTAATTTCAGCCAATCGGGCAACGGTGTATTCCACTAAGGGAGAACTGTTCCTCCTGCCCCGGAAGGGCTCCGGGGTCAGATAGGGCGCATCCGTTTCCACCAGCAGGAATTCCAGGGGAATGGCTTCCGCCACTTCCACCCCTTTCCGGTTGTTCTTGTAGGTAATCGGGCCTGCCAGGGATATGGTGGCCCCCAGCTTTACATACTGCTGAGCTAGTTCCCGGCTGCCGGAGTAGCAGTGCATCAGCACCCGGGCATCCTTGACTAAAGTTCCCTCAGGTCCCCGACGTTTCGGAAACCAAGAGCATCGTTCCGGAGAAAAAGCCCCCTCCTCCTTTAGAATATCCAGAACGTCCTGGTTGGCATCCCGATCATGGATGATGATGGGCATCTTCAGTTCGTTAGCCAGCTTTATCTGGCGCCGGAACCAGTACTGCTGGTCTTCCTTCGGGGACAGGTTCCGGTAATAGTCTAAGCCGATTTCTCCGATGGCCCGGATCTTTTCCTTTTTTGCCAGGCTGCGGAACATGATAATCTGGTCTTCATCCATCCGGGCGGCTTCATGGGGATGGCAGCCTACTGCCCCGTAGCACCAGGGATAGGTCTCTGCATGGCGGAGGGCGTTGTAAGAGCTCTCCAGATCAAAGCCCACGTCCACCACATAGGAAACCTTGGATTTTTCGATTTCCGAAGCTATTTTGCGAACATCTTCTTCTGTATAATCTTCATTGTTCAAATGGGTATGGGAATCAAAAAGCATTTCTTTCTCCTTAGCTGACCGTTTCTCCGTCCGGGGCTGTGGTAGTCACGAACTCGCAGCGTTCCCCGTTGTCAGCAAAGAGGAGCATGCCTCTGGACTCCATTCCCCGGAGCATCCGGGGCTTCAGGTTGGCTACTACCACCACCTGCCGGCCCACCGCTTCCTCTGGTTTGAAGCTTTCTGCAACACCGGAAATCACCTGCCGGGTTTCCGTGCCCATTTTTACCTGGAATACCAGAAGCTTGTCCGCCTTAGGATGTTTTTCGGCTTTCAGGATAGTGCCTACCCGGAAATCGATTTTGTCAAAATCGCCGTACTCAATCTCCGGTTTCAGTTCCAGGGGGATATTAACATCTTCTCCACCGGCTCCCGTCATGGCTTCCAATTCGGCCAGTTCTTTTTCGATATCCAGCCGAGGGAAAATAGGATCTCCCTTTTTCACCGTTTCCCCACCCATGGCATCGAAGGCAAAGGCATCCTGCCATTCCACTTCAGCGAACCAGATTCCCAGCTGCTTCCGGATTTCTTTGGAGGTGGCCGCCATAAAGGGGTTAATCAGGATCGAGACGATACGCAAGGATTCGGCCAGGTTGTGCATGACCGTATCCAACCGTTCCTGGTTGACCGGATCTTTGGCCAGTACCCAGGGTGAGGTCTCATCGATATATTTATTGGTTCTTCGAATCAGGACCCAGATTTCTTCTAAAGCCAAATTAAAACTGAACCGGTCCATATGAGCTTCCACTTTTGCAGCAGCAGCGGTTGCCACGGCTTTCAGCTCTTCGTCGTGGTCTCCCGGGACCTTGCTTTCCGGAACCGTTCCACCACAATATTTTTCAATCATGCTGACGGTCCTGGACACTAAGTTCCCCAAGTCATTGGCCAGATCGTAGTTCATCCGGTTCAGCATGACTTCGTTGGTAAAGATCCCGTCCTGTCCGAAGGTGTACTCCCGGAGCAGAAAATATTTCAGGGCATCAATGCCGTAACGCTCGATCAGTTTCACCGGATCCACCACATTGCCTTTGGATTTGGACATCTTGCCCCCTTCCAGCAGCAGCCATCCATGGCCCAGAACCTGCTTGGGCAGGGGTGCACCCATGGACATCAGCATAGCCGGCCAGATGACCGTATGGAACCGGACGATTTCCTTGCCCACCAGGTGGACATCCGCCGGCCAGTATTTTTCATACAGCTCTGTCTCATCGGGATAGCCCAAAGCGGTGATGTAGTTGGAAAGGGCATCCAGCCACACATAGATGACGTGCTTCTCGTTCAGAGGCACGGGAATGCCCCAGTTAAAGGTGGACCTGGAAATACACAGGTCTTCCAGTCCCTGACGGACAAAGCTGAGCATTTCATTTCGCCGGGACTCGGGCTGAAGGAATTCCGGATTGTTTTCAAAAAGGTCGATCAACTTTTGCTCATAGCGGGAAAGACGGAAGAAATAGGCGTCTTCCTTGGCCTTCTGAACCGGCCGGCCGCAATCGGGACAGTTCCCGTCCTGGAGCTGGCTCTCCGTCCAGAAGGATTCGCAGGGGGTGCAGTACATTCCTTCATATTCGCCCTGGTAAATGTCGCCGTTTTCATACATTTTCATGAAAATCCGCTGAACCCGCTCCTTGTGCCTTGGCTCTGTGGTCCGGATGAAATCATCGTAGGATATCTCCATGGTCTTCCATAAATCTTTTATGCCTGCCACCACGTTATCTACATACGCCTGAGGCGTCATGCCGGCTTTCTCTGCGGCAGCCTGCAGCTTCTGTCCATGTTCATCGGTCCCCGTCAGGAACCGGACATCATAGCCGGACAGCCTTTTGAACCGAGCCATAGCATCCGCCATCACGGTACAATAGGTGTGACCGATGTGCAGGTTAGAGCTGGGATAATAGATCGGGGTGGTAATGTAATACTTTCCTTTTTTCTCTGTCATTTTCTTTTCCTTTCCCGGAATCCTCGAATGAGAGGACCCATTAACGGTTAGTATCCATAAATTATGCCACTTTTTACCCATCTTGGCAAATGATATTTGCCTTCCGACTTATTTGAGATTATAATAATATATCGGTCCGACCGGCAGGTCGGCCAACAAAAAGGAGGAAAGAATCCATGAAACATCTCTTTGGCCATTACCGGCCTTATATACCGCATATCCTGCTGGTGATCCTGGTCCTCTTCGGCCAGGTGCTGGCAGAGCTGGCCTTGCCTGGCCTTATGGCCCGCATCATAGACCGGGGAATCATCCCGGGAAGGCTGAGCTTCATTTATCAGACCGGGGCTCTGATGCTGGCCGTAGCTCTGGCGGGTGTCCTTTGCTCCATTGCCGTCAGCTACCTATCCTCCCGGATCGCTTCCGGGGCTTCCAGGTCCATCCGGCGGGCCCTTTTTTCCCGGGTGACGGAATTCAGCAGTGTAGAATTTGACCACTTCACTACCGCTTCTCTGATTACCCGTTCTACCAGCGACATTCAAATTCTGCAGAACACTTCGGTCATGATTTTTCGGATGGCCTTTTTCGCACCGTTGATGGGGATCGGGGCCCTGATCGGTGCTGTATCCACCAGTCCCGGTCTTTCCTGGACTATTGGCGTAGCCATTCTGCTGGTCCTCATGATCATGGGAATCATGATGATCACCACCGTCCCCAAGTTCAAACTGCTTCAGCAGCTGCTGGACCGGCTGACCCGGGTCACCAGCGAACGGCTCCAGGGAATCCTGGTCATTCGGGCCTTCAACCGGCAAGCCGACGAACAGCATCGTTTTGACCAGGTAAGCAGAGATCTGACCCGGCTTAATATGTTCGTCAACCGAATGATGTCCCTGCTGATGCCTGGCCTCTTCCTGGTCATGAACCTGTCCTCCCTGCTGATCGTCTGGGTGGGTTCCCGTCTCATCGATCTGGGTCAGCTCCAGGTAGGCAGCATGATGGCCTTCATTCAATATTCCATGTCGGTGATCATGTCCTTCCTATTTATAGCCATGATGTTCATCATGATTCCCCGGGCTATGGTTTCCGCCCAGCGGATCGGGGAAGTCGTCACGAAAGAAATCTCCATCCGGGATCCCGAAAATCCAGAGGAACTGTTCAGGGAACTGGAGGGCCAAAGCCAATCCGGAGCACGGCTGGAATTTAATCAGGTTTCCTTCCGATATCCAGATGCACCGGAAAACGTGCTGACGGATATCAGTTTCACCGCAGAACCGGGGAAGACCACCGCTCTTATTGGGTCCACCGGCAGCGGCAAGTCCACGATCATCAACCTGATTCCCCGCTTTTATGATGTAACGGAAGGGGAGATCCTGCTGGACGGCGTGAATATTCAACAGCTTCCTCAAAAGAAACTGCGCCACCAGTTGGGATTGGTATCTCAAAAGGCAGTCCTCTTTTCCGGTACCATGGGAAGTAATATCAGCTTTGGCAGTCCGGGGATGAGTGCCGAAGACCTGGAAAGGGCTGCCAGCCTGGCACAAGCCCTGGATTTCATCAAAGAGAAGCCCCTTCAGATGGAAGATCCGGTCTCTCAGGGAGGGGGAAACGTTTCCGGAGGACAGCGGCAGCGACTTTCCATAGCCCGGGCTCTGGCCATCCATCCCCGGCTCCTTCTCTTTGATGACAGCTTTTCTGCACTGGATTTCAAAACTGATCGGGTTCTCCGTCAGGCTTTGGCCGACGAGGTACAAGGGACCACCATTCTGATAGTGGCTCAGCGGATCAACACCATTCGCCATGCGGATCAGATTATCGTTTTGGAAGAAGGGGCCATCGTGGGCCGGGGAACCCATCAGCAACTGATGGAATCCTGCCCCGTTTATCAGGAAATTGCCATGTCCCAGTTGAAAGAAGAAGAATCATCCGCTCTAAAGGGAGGTGGGCTCCAATGACAAAAGAAAGAACAGCAACACCTCCTCCTAATCCGGCAAGGAGGGGCCCCGGAGGCGGCGGACCGGCCATGGCCCTGATGCCTGGAGAAAAACCGAAAAATTTCAAAAGGACCATGAAAACCCTTCTGAAAACCCTGGCCCCTTACAAAGGAAAGCTTGTCCTTGTTTTCTTTTTCGCCATAGCCAGTACCCTGTTTACCATTCTATCTCCAAACATCCTGGGCAATGCTACCGACCTGGTGGTCTCCGGCATTCAGGCGGGAAAGGGACCGGATTTTGGCCGACTTATGGAGATCCTTCTGTTTCTCTGCGGCCTCTACGGCCTCAGCTTTTTCTTTTCCTTTATTCAGGGTTTTATCATGGCCGATGTTTCCCAGAAAGTCGTATACGGCCTCCGGCAATCCTTATCGGAAAAGCTGGATCGGCTTCCCCTCCAATACCTGGACGGAAAGACCCACGGGGAGGTTCTGAGCCGCTTTACCAACGATATTGAGACCATAAACCAGTCTCTGAGCCAGAGCATCACCCAGATCATCACCAGTTTTACCACACTGGCCGGCATTTTGGCCATGATGATTTATATTAATGGCTTTATGACCCTGGTCGCCTTGATTGCCCTTCCCCTTTCCATGGTCATCATAAGACTGGTGGTTCGGTTTTCCCAGGGCCACTTCCGGAATCAGCAGCGATTTTTAGGGGAGATCAACAGCCATGTGGAGGAAATGTTTACCGGTCATCTGGTGGTGAAAGCCTTCAACGGAGAAGAGGAGTCCATCCGCCAGTTCACGGAAATCAACGACCGGCTGGCAGAGGCTTCCCGCAAGTCCCAGTTTCTATCCGGCCTGATGATGCCCCTCACTGGTTTTATCGGCAACCTCTCCTACGTTTTCGTCTGCATCGCCGGTGGATATCTGGCCCTGAAAGGTCAGGTCAGCATCGGCAACATCCAGGCCTTCCTGCAGTATGTCCGGAGCTTCAATCAGCCTATCGCTCAGGCAGCCAATGTGGCCAACGTTCTCCAGTCCACCGCTGCGGCAGCAGAACGTGTCTTCGAGCTTCTGGAAGAAAAGGAAGAAGTCGAAGACCGGGAGGATTCCTGCAGCCTTCATCCGGAACAGATCAGAGGAAAAGTGGAATTCCGGAATGTGGACTTCGGGTACAGCCCGGAAAAATCTATCATTGAGGACTTCAGCTTCACTGCTCTCCCCGGTCAGCGGATTGCCATCGTTGGACCTACCGGTGGCGGTAAGACTACTCTGGTCAAACTGCTGATGCGGTTCTACGAGCTGAACAAGGGGCAGATCCTCATTGACGACAAGGATGTTCGGGAGATTCCCCGTTGCGACCTTCGCAGAATGCTCAGCATGGTCCTGCAGGACACCTGGCTCTTCAGCGGATCCCTCCGGGAGAATATACGCTATGGCAATATCAGGCGCTCGGATGAAGAGGTGACGGAAGCTGCCAAGGCTGCTCACATCCACCATTTTATCAATACCCTTCCGGAGGGCTATGATATGGTCATCAACGAAGAAGCCTCTAATATTTCTCAGGGGCAGAAGCAGCTCATTACCATTGCCCGGGCCATCCTGGCCGATGCTCCGATTTTGATTCTTGATGAGGCCACCAGTTCCGTAGATACCCGTACAGAAGTCCTGATTCAGAACGCCATGGCCAACCTGATGAAGGGCCGAACCAGCTTCATCATCGCCCATCGTCTTTCAACGATCAGAAATGCGGACCGGATTCTTTTCATCCGGGAAGGACGGATTGCCGAACAGGGGTCCCATGAAGAATTGATGGCACTCAACGGTTTCTACAGGGAATTGTACGACAGCCAGTACTGACCATTTTTTATTGAAATTTAATTGGACCGACTTGCCGGGGGATACTATGATAGGAACATAGTATCCCTTTATCGCCCTTGCCCCCGAAAGGGCAAATCCGCTCCAGGAGGTCTCCGATGATTCTACATTTAGCTCCCTCATCACAGAAAATCATTCCCACCGACACCCTTCACAGGACCCAGCTCCAGGTGTTCTTCACCATGATTACCCTGTACACCTTTTATTTTGCTTCCAACTATAATCTGGGGCCGGCCGCCCGCTATATCCAGGAGGAATACAGCCTTTCCAACAGCCAGTTCGGCATCCTGTTCACCATCTTCACCCTGGGATTCGGCTTGGGTCAGTTTGCTGCCGGATATCTGGGCGATCGCTATAATCCTAAACTGCTTATGCTGCTTGGAGCTTTGGGGGCTGTAATGGCCAATGTGGGATTTGGATTATCCCACTCCATGACAGGCTTCTGCATTTTCTGGGCAGTCAATTCCCTTTCCCTTTCCATGGGATGGTCTCCGGGCTGCAGCATCCTCTTTCGCTGGATTCCTCCCCGTAAGCAAGGTATCTTCATGGGTTTTTTTGATGCCTTTGCTTTTTTGGGGGGCATCATCATCTATCCCATTGCCGGTTTTGCCATTACCTACATCAGCTGGCGGGCGGTGTTCTTTATTCCCCCCGTCCTTTTAGCCCTCTGGACGATTCTTTTCTTTTTTATTGTAAAAAGCACTCCGGAAGAAAAGGGTTATGTGGTAGAATGGAAATCAGACGGGGACAATCGCAAGGCTACTGGTCGGGACTACTGGAACATCCTGAAGGATCCCACCATGAATCTGCTGTGCCTGACTGCCATCTGCAGTCAGTTTGTCCGATGGGGTCTGGTCAACTGGATCATTAAAATCCTGACCGAGCCGTTGGAGCTTGGCGGGTATGGGCTGGCTTTGATTACCGCAGCTGCCATTGCTTCTGCCATGCACTGGGGAGGAGCGTTCTTTTCCATTGGAATGGGCTGGGTATCCGATACCCTGTTTAACAGCAGCCGCTGGCAAACCATCTGCATTGGATTTCTGATCAGTGCCGTCGCCCTCGGGTTGGTTTTTTTCACGGGAGATTCTTTGGCATCCGCTTCTCTCGGCCTTCCCCTGCTGACCCTGTTGCTGTTTCTCGCCGGCGGGTGTATCCAGGGGGTACAGGCTCCCATCTTCAATCTGCCGGGGGATCTTCTTGGTCCTAATCTGGGGGGAACCGGTGTCGGCATCGTCAACGGATGGTCCTATATCGGCGCTTCCTTTGCAGGAGGAGCGCTTGGATGGATCATGGATCATTACAGCCTGGCTTCAGGACTTTTATTAATGGCCTTTGTTTCGTTGGCCGGGGCGCTGATCATGCTTATCATCCGGAGGTGATGCTTCCGGTTAAGGGAGGTACATTATGTCCGTTAAGGAAACTGTTCTTCGGCTTTTAGAAGCAAAAAAAGGGGACATGGTCTCTGGCCAGTGGCTGGCCGAGGAATCCGGAGCGTCCCGAACTGCGGTATGGAAAGCCATCCATTCCTTGGCAGAGGAAGGATATCCGATTGAATCTTCTCCCAATAAGGGATACTGCCTTTCCCCATCCAGTGATTTCCTGTCAGCCGACGGCATCCACAGCAGTTGTCACCGGTTGCCGAAGAACAGCATCTTTGTCTATAAAGAACTGGACTCTACCAACAACGTTGCAAAACAGCTGATTGGGGACAATAGGGAGATGCCTTTTCTGGTAGTCGCAGAATCCCAAACGGTTGGGCGTGGGCGGATGGGGCGCAGTTTCTATTCTCCGCCGGGCAGCGGAATCTACATGACCCTGGCCCTGCGGCCGGAACTGGACGTATCCCGTTCTGTCCTGATGACTACTGCGGCCTCCGTAGCAGTCTGCCGGGGAATCCGGGACCTTCTTGGTCTGGAATGCTCCATTAAATGGGTCAATGACATTTATCTGAACGGAAAGAAAGTCTGCGGCATCCTGACGGAAGGAATTACCAACTTTGAAACCGGTCTGGTGGATGCCCTGGTTATCGGTATCGGCATCAACTACCGGATGCCGGAGAGAAATTTTCCCGAAGAGTTACAGGAAATAGCCGGCACCCTGCTGAAAGAGGATTCCCCTTCCGGACTGACCCCGGTCAGAAATAAGCTGATTGGTTCCATCGCCGACCATCTGATCTCGCTGATCGATGACCTGGACAGCCGGGAATTCATGAAGGAATACCGGGAGAGATCCCAAGTTCTGGGCAAAGACATCCGCTTTGTTGACGGCACCCAGCGGGGAGGACGGAGTCAGGAAGGCAACGTGATAGATATTGATGACAACGGTGGTCTGGTCATTCGAACCAGGACTGGCGAACAGCTCACCCTGAACAGCGGAGAGATTACTGTAAGAACCATTTAGTCCATGACAAAAATCAAAAAAATGCCCCGGTTGCCATAGCTATAGGAGTATAGGAATGGCCGCCGGGGCTTTTCTTGTAATCTGCTATTATTTTTCTCCTGATCTCCCTTTTAAACCAAGCCGAAGAACCGGGGCAGGAACAGGGATAAGCCGGGAATGAAAGTAGTCAGAGCCAGAGTGGGAATCCAGGCAAACAGGATGAACCACATCGTGGGTCCCATCATCTCTCTGATGGGGGCATTGCCGATTCGTGCTCCCAGATACAGGAATGGGGCGGTGGGGGGTGTGACGCATCCCAATCCCAAGTTGACTCCAAGTATGGCAGCAAAGTGAACCGGGCTGACTCCCAGCTGAATCACGACAGGAAGCAGAATGGGCGTCGTCAGCAGGATAGCACTGGTATCATCCATCAGCATGCCGATGACGATCAGGAACAGGTTGACCATCAGAATCAGAATCACCGTATTATCCGTAACGGATGTCATGGCGTTCAGGATCATCTGAGGGACGTTTTCCATAATATAAAGCCTGGACAGCATCATAACCGATAACAGCATGATCATGATGACTCCAGCCGTAGTCCCGGCAATAATCAGACTTTCCCGGAAGGTCTTTCCGTTCAGCCCCTTGTAAAACCAAATACCAACGGGAATGGTGTACATAACAGAAACCGCTGCGGCTTCGGTGGGAGTCAGGAATCCGCCGTAGATTCCGCCCAATATTATGATGGGGGCTATCATGGCCGGAATGGCTCTGACGGTCCGTTTTCCAAGGGTTCTAACGTATACCGGCCGTTCCATCCGTTCAATCAGACGGATTTCCTTATGGTTTCGCAGCAGCCAGAAGTTGGTGGCGCTGAGCAGGATGACCAGGATGATGCCGGGGATAACCGTAGAAAGGAAGCAGGCCAGAACCGACTGGCCCCCGATAAAGGCATAAATAATCATATTCAGGCTTGGGGGAATCAGCAGACCCAGCAAGGATGCACTGGAAATCAGAGCGGCAGAGACTCCCTTCGGATATCCGGCCTTTTCCATACGGGGCAGCATGATGGAGCCGATGCAGGACAGGGTGGCAAATCCGCTGCCGGAAATGGATCCGAACAAAGCGCAGGACACGACCATAACCGCACCAAGACCTCCTCGGACTCGTCCGATGAACATCTCGACAAAGTTGATCAGGCTTTCGCCTATGCCGCTTTTTTCCATCAGGTTGCCTGCCAGGATAAATAAGGGGATGGCTACCAGAATCAGAGAGCTGACCTTGCTGAAGCCGTAAGGCAGCAGGAAGGTATAGTCATAACCTCCACCCAGAACTATGACCAGGGATGAGGCGAAAAACGCAAAGGGGATGGGCACTCCAAGCAGCAGGACCACCACAAGTACGAGAACAGCTATTCCTACCAACATGAGCTACACCTCCTGCCCTTCTTTATTTTTTGCTTCCAAAGGGATTTCTTTTTTTATGTATTTCAATACAAACAGTTTGATTTCATCGTATAAATATACAATATTATAAAAAGTAATGATGCCCAGCCCGAAGAGCAGGGAGGATTGGGAAACCGTCACAGGGATTCTCCAAACAGGAGTTTTTTGCTGCATTTCGACGGTCCATTCAAACAACTGCAAAGCCCACATCATAAATAGAACACCCAACACCAGGGTCAGCAGGTTTCGCAATATCATCACCAGGGACTTGATCATGCTTTCCGGCATGGAAACCACCAGGATATCAGCCGTGATATGGCTTCTTTCAAAGCTTCCGTGGGCAGCTCCAATCATATAGAGCCAGAAGGCAAAGATGATGAGAATCTCCTCATACCCAAGAAAATTTATATTTAGTGCGCGGGTAATGACAGCTGCGAAGGTGATCAATGTAACCATCACAGAGCAAACAACCAGACCGAAACGCAACAGTTTCTGCAAGCCTGACCAGAGCAAGGTCCTTTCTAGTCTGTTTTCCATAGGTCTATTCTCCTATCTCCATCAAATCAGAGGGAAGGCGAATCCTTCCCTCTGATCAATTTCAGTATTGTCGTTATTGATTCCAACCAAAAGGATTATTGGAGCTTTTCAACCTCAGCTCTCATACCGTCCATCAGTTCCTTGGTCAGGAGCTCTTCCAGCTTTGGCCAGGTATTTTCACGAACGAAATCCGCATATGCGTTGACCTGTTCTTCTGTGAACTCGACTACTTCTACGCCGTAGTCATCAGCCAGTTTCTTCATATAAACCTTTTCGTTCTCTTCAGCAACAGTAAAGCTCTTAATGCTCTGTTCCTGGAAAACGTCGATTACCGTCTGTGCATCTTCTTCAGACAGCTTAGCCAGAGATTTTTCACTGATGACATAGCTGGTAGCTTCTGCATGGATGTAGTTTACATACATGAAGTTGATGACCTCGCCAACCCAGGCGTAGTTCATGTTCGGCGTGCCGCCAACCCACCCGTCAACGACTTTGGTCTGAATGGCTGTGGGAACTTCAGCATAAGGAACGGTAATCGGATTGTATCCCAGATCTTCCTGAGCCACACGGAAAGTGATCATGGCCGGACTTCTGGTTTTCACGTTCTTGTTGACTCCCGGGGTGAATACATCATTCGGTTCTTTTACAAAACCCATTCCGATGAATCCTTCCAGTACGATTCCAAGGAATTTTACTCCGTTTGCTGCAGTCAGTTCACCCAGCTGGGTGCTCAAATAGGAGTCCGGAGCGAATAAGATTTTTGCTTCTTCATAATTCTTAGCATAGTAAGGAACATAAGCAGCTCCCAATCTGGCATCCAGAGCATCCGGAATGGTAATCTGGGCCATGTCGATGGTGCCTCGAACGACTTCTTCATAAACGGTTTCATATCCTCCCAGCTGGCTGGCCGGGAAGTACTGAACTTCTACCCTGCCCTCGGTCCTTTCCTTGACCATGGCAGCTGCATCATTATTCAATCCGGTGGCAATATGTTCCAGTGGAGCGTCCGAAGCTAATCTCAGGACGACTGTCTCACCGCCTCCACCGCCATTTTCTGCCGGTTCTTCGGATCCGCCGCATCCTGCTGCAAATACCGATACCAACAGGACCAGCACCAGCATTAATGATATTTTTTTCATATCCTTCTCCTTTTCGCTTATCAACATTGAACCGTTAAGTTCCGCAGTCTTTTGGGTTGTTTATGCTCCTCCTCCCTCCATTATTACGGACTTTCAAAGATTGTTACATTTTTGTTACAATTTTCTGAAAGTTTCATTTGAGTTCATTATAGTTTTATCCAAAGCCCCTGTCAACGAAAATGAAATTATCTAAAAAATAACAATTCAAAAGCAGTCGAAATCCGTCGAAACCAACGGTCGAAAGGAATCCGTCCTCACCACCGAATATTCTGAAATTTCACCGTTTGTTTACAGTCTGAAAGGGATTTGATATAATGAATTAATTGAAAAAAAGAAAGGAATCAAGTCGAACCTTATGAATAAAAAACTGAAATCCACCATGTTCCTGATGCTGACTGCCATCATCTGGGGAACAGCCTTTGTGGCCCAGCGAGAGGGGATGTCTTCCATTGGTCCCTTTATGTTCAGTGCCCTTCGGATGTATCTGGGGAGCCTTACCCTACTCCCCATCATTCTGTATTATGACAATAAAAATCGACGGCTCCTTTCTTCCGGCTTTCAGCCAAAAGCAGATTCCCCGGTGGAAGGTCATTCGTCGGATCTACAAAAAGGCGGCATCCTGTGCGGAATTATCATCTTTTTTGCTGCCAACTTCCAGCAGGTGGGCCTGGTTTCGGTCAGTGCAGGGAAAACAGCTTTCATCACGACCTTGTATATCCTTCTGGTACCCGTGATTGGCCTTTTCCTCAAACAAAAACTCAACCGGAATATCTGGCTTGGGGTGATCCTGGGAACCGTCGGCCTCTATTTCTTATGCATCACCGAGGCCTTCACCATCGCCTTCGGGGATCTGGTCGTTCTGATCGGCGCCCTCTTCTGGGCCTTCCACATCCTGTGTGTGGATCATTATGCTCCCCGGGTCATGGTTTCCAAGCTGATCGCTATCCAATTCCTGGTGGCCGGCACCATGAGCCTGGTGGTGGCACTTTTCACTGAAGAAATAATATTTTCCGGCATCATGGAAGCTATGCCCACCATCGCCTACACCGGAATCATGTCCTCCGGCCTGGCTTTTACCTTTCAGGGCCTTGGGCAAAAGGATGCCAATCCCACAACAGCTTCCATCATTCTGAGTACGGAAGCCCTCTTCGGCGCCATTGCCGGATATCTTTTCCTGCAGGAAATCTTTACTCAACGGGAATTTATCGGCTGCGTCCTGATGTTCGGAGCCGTGATCATCGCCCAACTACCTGTTAAGCACCCACTAATCCCAAGGAGGAATGAACAATGATTAATTTTAACAGAGACGAGGCTATGGCCCTCCTGAAAAAGTATAACAAGGAGGACTTTCATATTGTCCACAGCGAAACCGTAGAATCGGTCATGCGATACTTCGCAAAGGAAATGGGTTTCGGCGGAGAAGAAGAATTCTGGGGTCTGGTTGGACTCCTCCACGACATCGACTTCGAAGAGTTTCCGGAGGAGCACTGCATCAAGGCACCGGAGTTATTGGCGGAAATCAGTGCCAGCCCCGAATTCGTCCACGCAGTCGTTTCCCATGGCTACGGTCTCTGTACCCAGGTAGTACCGGAGCATATGATGGAAAAGATTCTCTTTGCCACCGACGAGCTGACCGGTCTCATCGGAGCCGCAGCCCTCATGCGCCCTTCCAAAAGCGTCTGCGACATGGAGCTTTCTTCTCTGAAGAAAAAGTACAAAGACAAAAAATTTGCAGCCGGCTGCTCCCGGGAAGTCATCGCCACCGGGGCTGAAATGCTGGGATGGGAGTTGGATGAGCTCCTGGACAAGACTCTGACTGCCATGAAAGCTACCTGTTCCTAAATCAAACCAAACCGGCTAGAAGAAAACGAGGTATCCCATTGAATGCTTTAGAAAAAAAATTGAAATCCCTGGAAAAGATCCTATCCCAACACGCCAATCTGGGCATCGCTTTTTCCGGGGGGGTGGACAGCACCTTCCTGCTGGCATTCGCAGCAGCTCGCCTCCAGGAAGGCCAGTCCATTACAGCCATCACCGTCAGCGCTCCCAATTTCGCTCCTGACGAAGTGGAATTCGCAAAAGACTTTTGTGAAAACCGGGGAATCCGCCATATGATCATCACCATGGACTTCAGCAGCATTGAGGGTCTGGCTGAAAATACCGAAGAGCGCTGCTACTTCTGCAAGCGATCGATCTTTTCCACGGTGAAGCGGATTGCCGGGAACAACAACATCCCCGTCATCGCCGACGGCACCAATCTGGATGACCAGGGAGATTATCGACCCGGCAAAAAGGCTCTCTTAGAATTAGAGGTGCTGAGCCCCCTTTTGGAAGCCGAACTGACAAAGGAAGAAATACGGCAGGCTGCCTTTAATATGGATTTACCGATCTGGAATAAGCCGGCCTATGCCTGTCTGGCTTCCCGGGTTCCTTATGGAGAATCCATCACCGAGGAAAAGCTGGGAGCCATCTACCTGGTGGAAAAAGAAATCCGGGATTTGGGATTCAGCCAGGTCCGGGTCAGGCATCACGGGGACATTGCCCGAATCGAGCTGCTGACCGAGGATTTTCCCGCTTTCCTTTCACCGGAAATTACAGAGCAGATTGACCGGGCTGCCAAAATTGCCGGATTCCGTTACGCCGCCCTCGATTTATCCGGTTATCGGATGGGCAACATGAACACTCATGTGGAAAGGATCTGAAATCATGAATAGAATATTCAGGATGCTGAGTCTCGTTCTTATTGGGGTGATGCTGATGACTCTGTTACCGGCACCCGCCTTCGGGGATGTCCACCGGAGCGACATGCGGGGTGTATGGATTTCTACCATTTTCAATCTGGATTATCCGGGTACAAAAAATAACGAAAAAGCCCAGAAGGACGAATATCGGGCCATGCTGGACCAGCTCCAGGCGGCCGGTATCAATACGGTGATGGTCCAGGTCCGTCCCAAGGCGGATGCTTTTTATCCCTCTGCCATCAATCCCTGGTCAGAAAGCCTGACAGGAACCCAGGGCCGGGATCCGGGCTACGATCCTCTGGCCTTCATGATTGAAGAAACCCATCGGCGGGGCATGTCCTTTCATGCCTGGCTCAATCCTTATCGGGTCACCACCGGTACTACGGATCTCACTACCCTGTCGGACAACCATCCGGCAAGGCTTCATCCCGACTGGCTGATTACCCACAACGGGGCCCTCTATTACAACCCCGAATCGGAGGGGGTCAAGAAGCATGTCATAGATACCGTAGCGGAAATCGTCACCAACTATGATGTGGACGGGATTCATTTCGATGATTATTTTTATCCTTCCAATTATCCGTTGCCGGAAGGAGAATCCAGAGACGGAAAAATCGCCGATGCCCGGAGAGCTACCGTCAACGACATGATTGCTCAGGTCTATCAGACCATTAAGGGAATTGACTCCTCCGTCCTCTTTGGCATCAGCCCCATGGGCATCTGGAAAAACAAAAAATCCGATCCCACCGGCTCCGCTACCACAGGAAGCGAAGCTTACTATTCCGTTTTTTCCGATTGCCGTCAATGGATCAAGGCCGGCACCATCGATTACATCGTTCCCCAGATTTATTGGGAAATCGGTTTCGCTGCTGCTGATTACCAGACCCTTGTCAGTTGGTGGTCCAGAGAGACCCACGGCTCTCCGGTGACCCTCTATATCGGCCAGGCTGCCTATCGGGACGGGGTTGCCGCTCAGATGGGGCAGCAGCTGAACATCAATCAGCAAAACTCCAATGTCAAAGGAAGCGTGTTCTTTCGGGCCAAGGATATCCTGAACAATCGTCAAGGAATCGCCACTCAGTTGAAAACCTTCTACAGCCAAAAGGAAGCCGATGCCCTTCCTTCCACCCACCGGGTGATGATGGGGGGAAGGCTGCTGCCTCTTCAGGCCTACAACATAAACGGCTCCAACTATTTCAAGCTACGGGATCTGGCAACCGTCCTTTCCGATACGTCAGCCCGATTTAATACCAGGTGGGATCCGGCTTCGGAAACCATCCACCTTGAGACAGGCAAGGCTTACCTTCCCGTAGGAGGGGAGCTGGCTGCCTCTGCCCCAAGTACCGGGAAAGCTACCATGACCACGGCTACCCTGACCCTGGATGGATCCCTCTCCTATGCCGGCGCCTTCAATATCCTGGGCAACAATTATTATAAGCTGCGGGATATCGGCAGCCTTACCGGTTTTTCAGTAGGCTGGGATCCGGCGGAATCCCTGATTACCATCACCCCTTAAGACAGCTGATCTTTGGAAATACACAAGGCCTTCCCAGTGGGAAGGCCTTGTTTTTATTGTTTTCAATTAGGGGGCGATTACTCCGCCATGAACAGGGCGACGTCTTCGGCAGGTGTACCGATACCGGCAATGCCGAAGTTTTCCACCAGCACCTTCGCCACATTGGGAGAAAGGAATGCCGGCAGGGTGGGCCCCAGATGGATGTTCTTCACGCCCAGATACAGCAGGGCCAACAGAACGATGACCGCCTTCTGCTCATACCAGGCAATGTTATACGCGATCGGCAGCTCATTCACCGACTCCACTCCGAAGATTTCCTTCAGTTTCAGGGCAATGACTGCCAGGGAATAGGAGTCGTTACACTGGCCTGCATCCAGAACCCTTGGAATTCCTCCTATATCGCCTAATGGCAATTTGTTGTACCGGTACTTGGCACAACCGGCGGTCAGGATAACGGTGTCCGGTGGCAAAGCTTTGGCAAACTCCGTATAGTATTCTCTGGACTTCATGCGGCCGTCACAGCCAGCCATGACAAAGAACTTCTTAATAGCACCGGATTTGACGGCATCCACCACTTTGTCCGCCAGGGCAAATACTTGATCGTGGGCAAATCCGCCGACGATGGTTCCCTTTTCGATTTCCGTGGGTGCCGGGAGTTTCTTTGCCATTTCGATGACAGCAGAAAAGTCCTTCTTACCATTTTCGTCGGGAAGGATGTGGGTACATCCCGGAAAACCAGCAGATCCGGTGGTGAAGATCCTGCCGCGGATCTCTTCGCTTCTGGGAGGCACAATGCAGTTGGTGGTAAAAAGAATCGGGCCATGGAAAGTGGCAAATTCATCAATCTGCTTCCACCAGGCGTTGCCATAGTTCCCCACCAGATTGTCGTATTTCTTGAAGAGGGGATAATAATGGGCCGGCAGCATTTCGCTGTGGGTGTAGACGTCAACACCGGTTCCTTTTGTTTGTTCCATCAGCTGCTCCAGATCTACCAGATCATGGCCGGAGATCAGGACAGCCGGATTATTCCGAACACCGATATTGACTTGGGTGATCTCTGGGGATCCGAAACGGGAAGTATTGGCTGAATCCAGCAACGCCATCGCTTCTACGCCGTATTGACCGGTTTTCAGGGTCATGGCCACCAGGGCATCCACGGACAGATCGTCGTTCAGCGCTGCCGCAAGAGCCTCATGCATAAAGCCATAAATAGCCGGATTTTCTTTGCCGATGTTCAGGGCATGCTCCGTATAGGCTGCCATACCCTTCAGACCATACACGATCAGTTCCCGCAGAGACCGGATGTCCTCATTCTCTGTGGCAAGGACGCCGGCTTCCTTAGCCAGTCCCAGCATTTCTTCCCTGGTTCCCGCTTTAAAGGTAGCCGCTTTCATGGTACAGTTCATGCTGGTCTCTCCAATGAACTGATCCCGGAGACCAACCATTTTTCGAATCTGAGCTTCGATGGCGGCTTCATCAAAATTGGCATTGGTGATGGTCATGAAAAGACTCCGAACCATTTCATGGTTGATTTCCTTCAGTTCCTCCACTTTCATCCCGGACTGGATAACGGCACTGGAGAGCCCCTTCAGGGTATACATCAGCACATCCTGAAGATTGGCGACTTCTTCGTTTTTGCCACAGACACCACGAATTTCGCATCCGATGTTCTTCGCAGCCTCCTGGCATTGATAACAAAACATTCCCATAGCACGTTCCTCCACTTCTGATAACCTAAGTTATTCTACCGGGGAAAACTCTTCTTTTTCAGCAAAGCAGACGGGACAAGTCCAATCATCGGGAAGGCTTTCGAAGGGTGTTCCGGGAGCAATGCCATTATCAGGATCGCCCACTTCCGGGTCATAGATATAGCCACAAGGTCCGCATTCATATTTTTTCATTGTTCTTACCTCCATATTGATAAGTTGTGACGGTTAGTTTCATTATAATCGAAAGGCAGAAAAAAATATACTATAATTGTCGATAAATTCCACCCCTTTTATTCATGGAATTCTTCTTGCATTTCCTCGCTGTTCCTTGTATAATCTGTACTTGTGTTGTGTATTCATTTACGGTCAACATGGCTAATAATTTAACAATCTTGTCCTAGTGAAAGGAGCACTTGAAATGTCCGATCATTCCCCCGGGAACAACATCACCTACACCATGCCCGTCCTTGCAAACCCTTCCGCCATCGGCCTCTTCGGGCTGGCTATGGTAACCCTGGTGGCCTCCACCCAAAAGCTGGGGATTACCGACGGTACCTCCCTGGTCATCCCCTGGGCCATCTTTCTTGGCGCAGCTGCTCAGCTTTATGCTTCCATCGTGGATGCCCGGCTGAACAATACCTTCGGGGCTACGGCCTTTGGTGGCTATTCCTTCTTTTGGTTTGCCGTAGCCTTTACCTGGATGACCCAGAATGGCGTCTTTGGCAACACCATGGCCAAAACCGCCGATATCCGGGAGCTGGGCTTTGCTTTTGTAGGATATCTGATTTTTTCAATTTATATGACTATTGCCTCCATGGGGGTAAACAAAGTCCTGTTCGTTGATTTCCTCTTCATTGATCTGCTGTTCATCGGTCTTTCCTGCAGCATACTGGGGATTGCCCCTCATGCCACCCACATGCTGGCGGCTTGGTCGGAGCTGATTATCTCCATGATTTCCTTCTACGGTTCCGCTGCAGTCGTGATCAACACCCAGTTTGGCAAGACCATCCTGCCCACCGGAAAGCCTTTCCGGGTTTTTCAGTAGCAAAGGCCTTCCCCGTTTGAAGCCTATCCGATAATATAAAAATAGACGGCTCCGAAGTGAAGAAGAGAACCCAGCAAAACAAAAACATGAAAAATCTCATGGAAACCGAACCAGTCCGTCAGGTTCGGTTTTTTTATGGCGTAAAAGACCGCCCCGATGGTGTAGGATATTCCTCCGGCGGCGATGAGGGCAAGGCAGCCTCCCGGGATTTGATCAAAGGCTTTCCAGTCGAAAATGATGGCCCACCCCATGACCAAATACAGGGAAGTATAAAGCCATCGGGGTGCTCCCATCCAGAAAACTTTCATCAGGATTCCTCCCAGCGCTACGCTCCAGATGACCATCATAAAAACGGTTGCATCCCTGGGAGTCATATAGGCCAGGGATACCGGGGTGTAGGTTCCGGCAATCAGCACATAGATCATAGCATGATCTAGTTTTCGCAGCCTTTCCAGGGGCAGCTTCGGCAAATTGACATAATGATAAATCGAACTGGCGGTGTATAGGGCCACCAGGGAAAGGCCAAAGATCACCCCGCCTATAACGGCAGCAGACGGAACGTTACCAATGACAAAGGGCTTTCCCACCAGCAGGATCAAAGCGGCTCCCGATAACAGGGCACCGGCAAAATGAGTATAAAAGCTCCAGGCTTCTCTTGGATTGTTCATGATTTTCTCCTCAACATAAAAAACGGGTTATATAGTTTTTAATACCATTTATCCCGTTTATTATATCATATCATATTTTTCTTTCAAGATTAAAAGTGGAATCCAGAAAACTTTTCTTTTATAAACGGCCCCACAGGATTTCCATGCTGATAGTCACCGAAGAAATTCCCTCTTGATTCAGCACAGACGCCTCCACCTCAGAAAGCATGGGCGTCATCCTCATGAAATGTCCAATCTGCGCCTGGTCAACCGGAAGCTGGTAGAGTACCTTTTTCCTTTCCGGTTTTTTCAGATGGCTCAAGGCGTAATCCACAGTCTCCCGATTGGAGTACTCCTTGTGGATCAGATGATCCACTGCTGCTTTTCGGATTTCCTGCAGGTATTCATCCCCGGGAATCACTTTTATCAACAGTCCCTGATTCTGCAGGACCCGTTTAAATTCTTTATAATTCGCCGGGGTAAGCACATCCAGAACGATGTCCATAGAACGGTCCCGGTAGGGCAGCCTTGCCAGATCACCGATAGCCCAGCTGACTGGAGACGGATAATCCGTGGCCAGGGCGATGGCTTCCTTGGACAGATCCAGAGCAAACACCGTCAGGTTCTCTTCCTTGGACAGAAAATCGGAATAGTATCCTTCCCCGCATCCCGCATCCAGAAGCCGAAGGCTGCTGATTTCTCTAGCTTGGCGATATTCCTTGACGATTCTCAGGATCTCCTCCGCTACAGGCTGGTAGAATCCTTCGGCAAACAAAGACTTTCGACTAGAAAACAGTTCTTTATTATACTGGGTCTTTCTGGTTTCGTTCAGAAGATTCACGTATCCCTTTTTTGAAAGGTCAAAGGCATGTTCCCGCTTACACAGAAGCTTCCCCGATTTCAGAGCCTTCATCCGGCCTCCGCACAGGGGGCATTGAAAAACCTCCTGGTTTTCCCGAAGAATTCGGATGCTCCGGTCGATCTTGCTCTCTGTTATATGCAGCATTTTTTCACCGGCTTCTGATCCTTTTCAATCAGGTCCTGAAGAGTGACCTGATCCAGATAGTCGTTCATGACCTGATGGAGGCCTTTCCAAAGCTCCAGGGTAGCGCAATCGGATGCCCGGTCACAGGGGTTGGGTTCCTTTTCCAGACAGGAAACCGGAGCCAGGGTACCCTCGGATACCCGAAGGATCTCTCCCACTGTATACTCGGATGGAAGCTTGGCCAGCTTATAACCGCCGTTTGGACCCCGCAGGCTCAACAGAAGCCCTCCTTTATTGAGGAGGTTGATGATCTGTTCCAGATATTTAACCGATATTTCCTGTCTTTGGGAAATATCCTTCAGGTTGACGAAATCCCCCTCGGCATGGTGCCCCAGATCGATCATCAATCGAAGGGCATATCGTCCTTTTGTAGAAATTTTCATAAAATACCTCCGCGCTTAGTTAAAAATATATCATAAGGCGGAGGCGAAATCAAGTTTTCCCAGTTTTTTAGTGTGAAATTCATCCCCCGTGGACCATATCCTTCCATTCCAGATAGAAATAGTTGTTTTTCTTCTCTTCCCCAATGGTAGAGTTTCCACCCCGGGAGGGATGAATGCGAATATGTTCCGGTTGATCTTCAATCAGATGAACGATTGTTTTTCTCATATCCGCCAGACTTCCGGTGGGAAGGTCCCATCGCCCGACTCTTCCTTGATATAGCGTGTCCCCTGTATAGAGATCATCCCGGTACCGGAAGCAGACGCTGCCCTGAGTATGGCCCGGAGTGTGAATGGTGTGAATCCTGTTTTCGTTGATATAGAAGGTATCCTTATCCCGAATCAGAATAATCCGCAGATCATCCATACGGAAGGGCGCCGCAGGTCCCATAGGCTTAATCTCATGGTTATAGGAATCGGTGAATATCTCAAATTCCTTCCGATGCATATAAATAGGTACATTTGCCACATCAAGAGCCCGGATGTTCTCCGGATGGGCATCCGTCAGCAGGATTCCCAGCACATTCAGCTGGTTTTCCTCCAGGTACTGCCGGATCTTCTCCTTATCGCAACCGGGGTTGATCAGGTAGCATTCTCCTGCTTCCTTGATGATGTAACAGTTGAGATAAATCTCTCCCCGAATCAGGATCTTGTTCACGAGAACTCCTCCTTTCCAATTCTTCCTGGTCCTTCCTCTCTTTCCTCATTTGTACCCGTCCTTATCAAGGCATCCTGGAAAAAAAGAAGCAAAAAAACAGGTTTTCTGCTTCTTTTCTACACAATATGCTTCTACATGCTGCGGATCAGATTGACCATCTCGATAGCCCCCATGGCGCTGTCAAATCCCTTATTCCCAGCTTTTGTTCCGGCACGCTCAATAGCCTGTTCAATGGTGTCTGTTGTTACGATGCCGAACATCACCGGAATCCGGGTGGCCAACGACACCGAAGCGATTCCTTTAGTCACTTCACTACAGACCAGATCATAATGACTGGTGTCCCCACGAATAACCGCTCCCAGGCAGATGACCGCATCATACCGGCCGCTGTCTGCCATCCGGGCAGCGATCATGGGGATTTCAAAGGCTCCCGGCACCCATGCCACGTCCACGTCCTCTTCCCGGACCTGATGACGCTTCAATCCGTCCAGGGCTCCCTCCACCAGCTTTCCTGTAATAAATTCATTGAACCTTGCCGCCACGATACCGATCCGAATACCTTCTGCTCCATAATTTCCTTCATAAATTCCCATCTTATCTTCTATTCCTTTCTCTTTCCTATATTTCTGATCCGATAACTTCCATCCGGTCTACAGCACATGGCCCATGCGGGCCGCTTTGGTTTTGAGATAATGTTCGTCATGGGGATTGGGCGCCATGACAATGGGCACCCTCTCCAGGATTTCGATACCAAAATCGGACAAACCATATACCTTATCGGGATTGTTGGTCATCAGCCTCATGGTCTTCACCCCCAGATCCCGAAGAATCTGAGCTCCGATATAATATTCCCGGTGGTCATCCAAAAACCCCAGAGCCCGATTGGCATCCACAGTATCCATCCCCTGGTCCTGAAGCTCATAAGCCCGGAGTTTATTGATGAGACCGATTCCCTTACCCTCCTGGCGCATATACAGGAGGATGCCTCTTCCTTCCCGCTCAATCTGTTCCATGGCAGCGGCATATTGCTCTCCGCAGTCGCACCTGGAAGACCCAAAGGCATCTCCAGTCAGACATTCAGAATGGACCCGGCAGAGAATATTCCCGCCATCACCGATGTCTCCTTTGACCAGCGCTACGTGGTGCTCCCCGTTCAGGAGATTGATGTAGCCATAAGCCCGGAACTCCCCAAATTTGGTAGGCATATTCACGGAGGCTTCCTGGCGGATCAGACGATCCTTCTTCTTTCTGTATTCCTGCAAGGCTGCAATGGTGATAAATTTCATGTCGTACTTTTCAGCCAGGCGAATCAGATCCGGAGTCCGCATCATTTCTCCGTTCTCTTTCATGATTTCACAGCACAGACCGCATTCTTTCAGTCCTGCCAGCCGCATCAGGTCCACCGTAGCCTCCGTGTGGCCATTTCGCTCCAGCACGCCATTATCCCGGGCAAGCAGGGGAAACATGTGACCTGGCCTGCGGAAATCCTCCGGCCTTGCATCCTCCCGAACGCAAGCCATAGCTGTGACAGAACGCTCCCCGGCGGAGATCCCCGTCGTCGTATCCACGTGGTCGATTGAAACGGTAAACGCCGTTCCGTGATTGTCCTCATTCTGATAAACCATCTGGGGAATCCGCAGCTTTTCCGTCAGTTCCCGTCCCATGGGCATGCAGATCAGCCCTTTCCCATGAACCGCCATAAAATTCACATTTTCCGTGGTGGCAAATTCTGCTGCACAGACAAAATCCCCTTCGTTTTCCCGGTCTTCATCATCGGTGACCAGAATGATCTTTCCCTGTCTCAGGTCTTCCAGTGCTTCTTCAATGGTGTTGAATACAAACATTTTTATCTTCCTCCGAATCCATGGCTCTCCAGAAAACTCCTGGTAAGCCCCTTGCTTTTATTCTGCTGCTCCGCCCCGCTGACGGGACTCCGATCCCGGTGCGATTCCATCTGGTCCAGATACCTTGCCAGTGGATCGCTTTCCAGGTTGACCAGGTCCCCTGGCCTCCGCTCCCCCAGTATAGTCTGAGACCGGGTCAGGGGTATGATGGACACCCAGAAGGTCTCCCGGTCTCTTTTGGCAATGGTCAGGCTGATCCCATCAATGGCCACCGAGCCCTTTTCCGCCATATACTTCATCAGCCCTTTCGGCGGTCTTACCTGATACCAAATGGCATTTCCGTCCCCTTTGACTCCTTCTATTCTGCCGATACCGTCTATATGACCGGAAACCATATGACCTCCAAACCGTCCTTCAGCAGCCATGGCCCGTTCCAGGTTTACCCGGCTTCCCGGCTTCAGCCTTCCCAAGTTGCTCCTGTTTAAGGTCTCCCTCATCACATCGGCTGAAAACCCGGTGCCGGTCAGTCCGGTGACCGTCAGGCAGACTCCATTAACAGCGATGCTGTCTCCCAACCGGGCATCCGAGGTGACCATTGCTCCCCGGACGGTCAAGATCCCCCCCCCTCGGTCCGCTTCGGACGGATACCATCTGTCCTATTTCTTCCACGATTCCGGTAAACATCCGTCATCCCTCCTTACCACTTGATATTCCACAAATATATCCTCCCCGACGGTTTCCAACTTTTCAAGGCGGAGTTGGTAGGCATCTCCCGGGTGACCTACCCCCCTACCTTCCACCGGGCTCTTAGCGGATTCCCCGCCGAAAATCTTGGGAGCCATATAGACCTGAATCCGGTCCACGATTCCCTGCTTCAGGGCGGCCTCATTTAAAGTCCCTCCCCCCTCCATCAGAATGCTGTCTATTCCCATGGCTGCCAGTTTTCCTGTCAGCATCTTCAAGTCAACCTGGGCATCGACACCCGGCACCGTCATGATCCGAGCTCCCATTTTTTCCAGCCGGGCCTTCTTGACTTCCAGCTGGGGATCACCCGGGACGGTAGCTATAATCAGCGGAACCTCCCTGGCGGAAAGGACCAGTCTGGAGTTCTCCGGAATCCGAAGGCGGCTGTCACAGACGATGCGGACACCACTTCTCCCTTCGGGAATCCGGCAGTCCAGCATGGGATCATCCACCAATACGGTGCCGATTCCCACCAGGATACCGCTGTTCTCATGGCGGCTCCGATGAACCTGTTCCCTGGCTTCCGGTCCGGTTATCCATCGGGATTCGCCGTTGGTTGTTGCGATTTTCCCATCCGCCGTCATGGCATATTTCATGGTGACCAGCGGCCTCCCTGTTTCTTTATAATGATAAAACACTCGGTTCAACCGTCGGCATTCTTCTTCTAACACCCCGGTTTCCACCTGGACCCCTGCCTCTCTCAGGATCCGGATTCCTTTCCCTGCTACTCTCGGGTCCGGGTCCGAAGCGCCAATCACCACCCGGCCAACCCGTTTCTCCAGAATGATATCAGTACAAGGGGGAGTTCTTCCAATGTGACAGCAAGGTTCCAGATTGACTACCAACGTGGCATCCTCCAGGCCAGCCTCCATTTTTTCCAGCAACAGCCGCTCTGCATGGTGCTCTCCAGCTTTCCGATGCCAATCTTCTCCCAAAATCCTTCCATCCCGGATCAAGACTGCCCCAACCATTGGATTCGGGCTGGTGTATCCCCGGCCCCGTTCTCCCAGTTCAAGCGCCCTCTTCATCCATTTTTCCATCTGGTCCATCCGTTTCACCTCTTCTCTTTGTCCGGATTCATAAAAAAGCCCTGAACACAATTAGTTCAGGGCTGATCGGCGAACAGGAAAACGGCTTATAAAAAACCCTGAAATGTCGAAACATTTCAGGGTACAAAAATAACCAAAGTCCTGGTTCTTTCTTCTTTCATCCAGACTGTACTGTCGGCTTCGGAGTTACACCGAATCATGCCTTGCGGCTCGTGGGCTTTACCACCGGTAGGGAATCGCACCCTGCCCTGAAGAATTACTATTAAATTATGGGTATCATACCATCCTGTCATTCTTTTGTCAATAAGGTTTTTATTCTTTTGGCTGATCCTCGGTTTGTTCCTTGACCTCTTCCACCTTTGTTTCAGCCTGCTCCTTGACTTCTTCCACCTTGGTTTCTGCCTGATCTTTCAGATTTTCCGCCTTGTCTTTGACTTGATCAATTTTGGCTTCGGCTTTATCTTTCAGTTCGTCTGCCTTTTCCTTCAGATCTTCTGCCTTGGCTTCAGCCTTTTCTTTCAGGTCCTCTGCTTTATCCTTCCAGACTTCGGCTTTTTCTTCCAGAGTTTCCTTCAGATCCTCCGCCTTATCTTCCAGTTTGTCCTTCATTGCTTCTGCCTTTTCTTTGAGGTCTTCTGCTGTTTCTTTGGTGCTTCCGAAGATGGCGCTAATTTTTTCCATAAATCCGCTCATTTCTAACCCTCCTAACCAACATGCATCAACAACTGTTCAGAACTTTAGAACTTTGTTAATATATACCCGGATATCCGCTTTTAATCACCGGAGAAAGGGTTTCCAACAAAAATGTTGAAAAGAGCCGCCCGAAAGGGCAGCTCTTCAAATTGGTTCTCTTATTTGATTACGGTAACGTTGCTTGCTTTCAGCTTACCGTTTCTGGGGTCTTCTTCGGTCTCGAAGTTGACCTTCTGACCTTCACTTAAGGTCTTATATCCATCTGCGATGATTGCTGAAAAATGTACGAATACATCTTCTCCGCCGTTATCGTCAGAAATGAATCCATAACCCTTGTCTTCCTTAAACCATTTCACTGTACCTGTACTCATTGAATTTCCTCCTAAGGCATATCCTTACTCTTTAAAACTAACGCTCACACTGTCAGACAGCTGCACATAGCCTGCGGGCTGAATCATCATACCAATGGATCTCTCGGGTATGAACATTCAACACCACCAGGGAAGGAGCCATAAGTAAAATCACTGTCAGGTTACTTTTATGAAGACAACCTTGCAAAAGGCTGCCGATTAATACATGATAAACAAGGGCTATCTTATTATCAATTGGTGGAGAATAGGAGGTTCGAACTCCTGATCTCTTGACTGCCAGTCAAGCGCGATCCCAGCTTCGCCAATTCCCCAGATTTAAAAAGTGATTTTCTCATCTGAAACTTATTATACCATAAGTTCCTAAATGGTGTATACTAAAATTATCAAAAAAGGAGATTTTTTTATGAAAAATATAATCGAAGAAGTAGCTCTCACCGGAATGGAGGGTCAGGAGCGGACCCTTTCTCCGGAACGGGGTCAGGAAATCGCTTTAGCAGCTCTTACCTGGCTGGCGGAACATACCGGACTGCCTCCGGAAAAATTAGTAATCGGTATCGGCCAGGATCCCCGTTTGTCCGGCCGAATGCTGAAAATCAGCTTTTTCGAAGGACTGGTGCCAAGAGGTGTCAGCTGCCTGGACCTGGGATTAGCCTCCCATCCTGCTATGCTCTGGATGATGAAGAACCCGGAGGCCAGGGACCTTATTCCCCAAACCTGCCATCTGGGAGTTCTGATCACTTCCCCTGAAGGAGATGCCCATATGAATGGATTTCGCTTTTATCTGCCCGAGAGGCCCTTGGAAAGTCGGGATGTTTTTGCCATCCTGGGCCACGCCATGGCAGAAAGGGGATGTCTCCTCTATCCGGATACACCCTTTCAGGAGCGATGCGAAATCCGTCTGGGCAAAAGGGTTTACCACACCACCGAATGGGATTTGACACAGGCATACAGCAATCACCTGATTCACCGCTATCAGAAGGCTTTCGGTCCCTTCGCAACAGAGGGAAAACCACTTGCTGGTCTCAAGATCTCTCTGGATGCCGGCAACGGAACTGGCGGATTCCTGGCCCGAAAGGTTCTGGCTCCCCTGGGGGCCGATATCAGCGGCAGTCAGCATCTGGATCCGGACGGAAATTTTTTCAACCATCTGCCGGATGCCAGGGACAAAGGAGCCCGACTGTCCATGTCCATGAAAGTCCTGACCACCGGAAGCCACCTGGGCCTTCTCCTGAACTGCGACGCCAGCGGCTTTACCGCCTTTGACGGGAAGGGGTTTGAGATCCATAGTCCCGAATCGGAAGGCCTGGTGGACGATTGGCTGGAGGAAGCTCTCCGGAGAATTCTCAGCGAAAAAGCAATCATTATGATGGAATGAATCCATGAAAAAAAGCCGGGGTCACTCGGCTTTTTCTGTCAGTTTTTTTCGGTCAATGATGTCGATGCCTTTTCGGGAAACCCGGACGATTCCCTCATTGGCAAAATACTTCAGCATACGGCTTACTACTTCCCGGGCGGTTGACATGTGGTCGGCAATCTCCTGGTGGGTCAGACTGACCGTATCCGACTCCTCGATGTTGGCTTGCTCCAGCAGAAAAATAGCTAATCGCCGGTCCATATTCATAAAGAGAATCTGTTCCATCACCCACATAGCCTCGGAAAACCGCATGGTGATAATATCCTGAACATAAGCAGGGAGGAAACTGTTTCGCTTCCCCACATCCTCATAAGCCGCCGGACTGATCAGAATGATCTCCGTTTCCACCTCGGCATCCACATATACATCAAAGGCAATATTCTTAATCAGGCAGGATGCGGAAAGCATGCACACATCGTGTTCCAGAAGTCGGAACAGAGTAACCTCTTTTCCTTCTGGGGAAAGGAGGTAGACTCGAAGACGACCGGTGACAATGCATACCACTCCTGTACAGTGAAGGCCCCCTCCGTGGACATTCTCCCCTTTTTTATATTTTCTGATAGCTGATGCCCCCTCAAGGGTTTCCTGATCCTGAGTGGGCAGCTTCTTCCAAAAAGGAAAGAATCCAGCCAATAATTCGCTTATCCGAGTCTGCATTGGTTTATGTCCTCCTGTTTTCGGTTTCATATCAAGTAATTATATCACAGGAGGCTTTTCTTTTGGCATTTTTTTCTCTGGCTCAGCCCGTCTTCCGATAGGCGATGGCATCTTTCGGGCAAATGTCTGCACATTCGTTACACTGGTGACAATGGGCTGCGTCAATCAGCGCCCGCTTTGTTTCCGGTCGAATCGAAACCGCTCCAGAGGGACATACGGCCAGACAACTGCGACAGCCATTACAGAATTGGGCATCCACCTTCTTTGACCTACCCGTCCTGGCGCCGGCCAACCTGAGAAATCCGCTGTAGGGGCAAAGATACCGGTGAAACAGTTCCTGCTTATAAAACAGGGCGACAATCGCAGATATTCCAACCATAATCAGCAACACTGGAACATCAATCCCCAAGGCACGTTTTCCAACCAGCATGGATCCGACCATGGCAACAAGAACCATCCAGGGCAAGAAATCCTTCATTAGGGAATGCGGCATTTCTTCTCTTTGGAGTCCAATTCTCCCTGAGATTTTCTCCACCCAGGTCATGACCGGGCTCATGGGGCAAATATATCCACAGTAGAAACGACCGAAGAAAAGGCTCATCACCACACCAAATGCCAAGATTCCCAACCAGATTCCCAGGTTTCCCTTCCATACCAACAATCCGAACAGGGCCAGAAATATTAATTGTATGCCCGCTCTCCCCTTTGTCCTCATCTTTGTTATTTCCTCCTCTTTCATTTTTGATGGTTTCATTATAGAATAAATATCAGTATCCATCCGTTACCGAAGTAACTTTTTGGGGAAAAACATGAAAAATAATGAAAAAATCAATCACCTAACTTTATTGCGCGGCCTTTCGGTAAACCGAATAGAGGAATGGTCTCGCTCCGGCAAAATCTCGCTTCGGTACTTTCAACCCGGGCAGATCATCCATCTGGACGGCGATCTTTGCCGAGGAATGGAAATCATTTTATCCGGCCGGGTGTCTGTAGAACGAATTGACGAGTCTGGAAATCTGATGATTATCAATCAGTTCGGCCCGGACGACATGATTGGAGGAAATCTGGTCTTTTCCAGGAATCCCCGGTATCCGATGACGATCATCGCCAAAATCGCTACTACTTTAGTCGCCTTGGAAAAGCGCCTTATTTTTGAGCTTTGTTCCTCTTACCCAGAATTTCTGGAACAATTTCTAAGGGCCATCTCCGACAACGCCATGCTCCTGGGGGATAAGATCAAACACTATGTCCAGAGAAGTCTACGGGAAAGCCTGATTTCCTATCTAAAAAACATGTCCATGATACAAGGTTCAAATCGAATCCAGCTGCCTGTAACAAAAAAAGAGCTGGCGGAGCAGATTGGTGTACAGCGGACTTCCCTCTCCCGAGAACTGCAAAAGATGAAGCAAGAAGGCCTTGTGGAGTACGATGCCCGGACTATTCGGCTGCTAAAATCCTTGTAATCCCTTCGATTCTGTTTGATCCTCTGAATCCTGCTAGTTTTCTGGCACAACAAAAAGGAACGGGAAATTCCCGTTCCTTGTGTGTTTTGAAAGCCTGTTTTATCGCTTGGAGAACTGGCTTGCTTTTCGCGCCTTCTTCAAACCATACTTCTTTCTTTCCTTCATTCGCGGATCTCTGGTCAGGAATCCGGCTGCCTTCAGGGCTGCCCGGTAAGCTTCCTTGTCTGCTACGCAAAGAGCTCTGGCGATTCCGTGTCTCAGGGCTCCGGCCTGTCCGGTGAATCCACCGCCATGTACCGTTGCAATGACATCGAACTTTCCTTCGCATCCAGCTACTTCAAAAGGTCTCTTTACTTCCCGACGAACGATTTCCATTCCGAAGAACTCGTCCAGGGGTCGCTTGTTGACGATGATGTTGCCTTTACCAGGGATCAGTCTGACTCTAGCGACGGAAGACTTTCTTCTTCCAGTACCTTGATATTGTAATTTTGCCATTGTCTATTCCTCCCCCTTAAAAATTCCAAACTTCAGGTTTCTGTGCAGCATGCTCGTGAGTCGGGCCTGCATAAACCTTCAGTTTCTTGAACATCTGTCTGCCAAGTTTACCGTTGGGCATCATCCCCTTTACTGCGTGGATGATGATTTCTTCCGGCTTCTTAGCCTGCAGCTTTTCAAAGGTGATCTCTCGGAGTCCGCCCGGATATCCGGTATGTCTCTTATAGATCTTTTCTTTTCTCTTTTTCCCGGTTACTTCCACTTTTTCAGCGTTGATGATGATGACATAGTCACCAGTATCCACATGGGGAGTATAGATGGGTTTTTTCTTTCCTCTCAGGATGGATGCAGCTTCTGTTGCCAATCTTCCTAAGGTTTTGCCTTCTGCGTCGATGACATACCATTTTCTCTCGACTTCATGAGGCTTTGCGATAAATGATTTCATTTTTCTTCCTCCTGCCTACTAAAATTGTTTCCAATCACTTTCGGCACTTCACGATAACTCATCGGCCACGGCCGGTCGCTCCCAGCCTGCACCTTTTGGATAACTCTCCTGCGCCTAAAACGCAAGCATAGATATTTTATCCTTTATCCAATGGGTTGTCAACTCTTTTTCCGTTCCATCAAGTAGAATGCAATTCCGATAGCCGCAGAAAGGAGGCTGAGCCCTCCCGCAATCAGGTAAGCACCATAATAATTGCCCGTGCTGTCTACGATGCGGCCAGCGAACAGGGGACCCAGGGCTCCTCCCAGTCCCCATGCAGAAAATAGGATTCCGTAATTCCGACCAAAGTTCTTTTTTCCATAATAATCGGAAACCGCTGATGGATAAACAGCAAAGCTGCCTCCATAGGTAAAAGTGACAACAGCTGCCCCAATCATCAGAAGCAGAAAGGAATTCATTTGCGAAAAGAGCAGCAAGGTAATCCCCTGGGCAAAGGACAATAGAATCATGGTTCGAGACCGGCCGATCCGATCAGACAGAACACCGGAAAGCGGACGTCCGGACGCATTGCTGATGGCCGTCAGTGCAACCAGCACGAATCCAATGTTTGTGCCAATCTGCAGCGATGCGATTTTTGACAGGTGACCAATGACCATCAGTCCTCCTAAAGCACCGGCAAGAAACATGAACCACAGCATGATAAATGCTTTAGAAAAGACGATTTCCTTCCAGCCCTGATTGGCTTCCGTTCCCGATTTTCCCACCGACCCTGCAGGTTCCACAGGGAAAAGGAATTGGGAAACAGCCGTCACCAGCAGGAGGATCGCGCCACCGATTATACTGAAGGATGTCTGAATACCAAAGTTGTTGATCAGATAATTGGTCAGCGGTGCCATATACAAGGCCGACAGTCCAAACCCGCTGACGACGATTCCCGTCACCAGCCCTTTCCGTTCATCGGGGAACCACCGGATTACCGAAGGTGTTACCGCCGCATAAGCGATACCGATACCGGAACCCGAGATTACCCCGAAGAAAAGACTTACTCCCAAGGATGTGGTAAGGGCTCCGCTACCCAAAAACCCAAGCCCGGTAAGGATGCCCCCCAGGGCGGCGACCTTTCTTCCTCCAAAACGGTCCTGCATCCGGCCACCGGGAATCATCATCAGCGCAAACATGATGATAGCAATGGTATAGGGAAGGGCAGCACTGGTTTTAGACCACCCCAGTTCTTCTGTCAGATTCAGGGAAAAAACGCTCCAGGAGTACAAAACTCCCAGAGACATATTGATTAGGAATCCTGCGCTCAGGACGATCCAGGCTTTTTTATTATTCATTGGCACCTTCCTTTTTTAACTGGCCAGAGCGTCGCGCCACAGACCTTTATAGATGTCGATGATATCTTCCTTCCGGACTTCTCTTCTGCTGTTTCCAGGGCTTCCGCTGGCCAGGGCATCTTCGGCCATCTTATCCATGGCACGATAGAAAGCATCCTGGTCAATGTCGAATTCATGAATCCCCTTGACACCGATGGATGAAAGGAGACGCCGGGTTTCCTCCACAAAGGCAGCCGCCCCTTCCTGCATGCTATCTCCGGGTTTCGCTGCACCGATGGCTACAGCCAGATCGTGGAGTCTTGCCGCCGCTTCAGGCCGTACGAAATCCAAGGATTGAGCAAGCAGCATGGCATTGGATGCCCCGTGGGGCACGTGGAACATGGCTCCGATTGGTCGGCTCATGCCATGAACCAGGGTAACAGACGAGTTGTTAAGGGCAATTCCGGCTTCAAAGGAGGCGATGGCCATCTGGCTCCGAGCTTTTTTATCGGATCCATTGATGCAGGCCGTCCGTATATTGGCAAAAATCCTGCGGATTGCCGATATGCATTGGACGTCCGAAAGCTGGCAAGCTTTTTTTGATGTATATGCTTCCACCGCGTGGGTCAGGGCATCGATTCCAGTGGCCACCGTCACATCCTTTGGAACGGTCAAGGTAAACAGGGGATCCACAATAGCCATGGTGGCCATCAATTTAGGGTCACTGATCAGCATCTTTACGCTGGTTTTCTGATTGGTGATAACCGAGGACTTGGTCGTTTCCGAACCAGTACCCGCAGTGGTTGGAATGCAGATCGTAGGAGGCAGTTCCTGAACCACCGGCTTTCCACAATAATCACTGATTTCGCCCGGATTGGTGACCAGCACCCCGATGGCCTTCATGGCATCCAGAGGGCTGCCTCCGCCGAGGCCGATGAGAAAGTCGCAACCCTCTTCCCGGTAAATCCGAAGCCCTTCCTCAACCATGGAATCCGTTGGTTCCGTATTGATTCCATCGTAGATTCCATACCGGATTCCGATCCGGTCCAGCAGATCGGTCAGCCGTCGGACGTTTTCCAGTTCCCCCATCATACGATCCGTAACAATCAGAGCTTTTCCTCCCAGTTTTTTCAATTCCTCCTTGGAGGATTCCAAAGCATCTTCCCCAATAAAAACCATTCCCGGCATTAAAAACATGTTAGCCATGTCCTTCCTCCCTTTCTTCCGACCTATTTGGTCGCCATCACTTTTCCCTCTCCTTTTACCACTACCTGCCCCTGCTGGTTGGTGGCGGTCATCATTAATGTCGCAATTCTCTTTTCCGGCACCCGGCTGATGACTTCACCGGTGGCAGTTATGGTGTCCCCGATTTTTACGGGGAGCAAAAACTCCAGGTTCTGGCTCAGATAAATAGCATCGGCTCCCGGTATGCACATCCCCACGATGGTGGAGAAAAAGGAAGCCGTCAGCATCCCATGGGCGATCCGTTCCCCGAAACGGGTCCCCTTGGCATATTCGGCGTTCATATGGACCGGATTCAGGTCTCCGGTAATTCCGGCAAAGGCCTGCAAATCCGCTTCTGTAATGGTTTTACTGACGCTCCGCTTCATGCCGACGAAAATTTCATCAATGCTGTATCCGCTCATATTCAGGCTGTTGTCGTCCAGCAGCTCATGCATGATCTGCCTCCTCCTTTCTCTTTCGGTAATCCTCGATCATGGCGGGGAGAATTTCGTACAGATCCCCGACGATACCATAATCACAAACTTTGAATATAGGGGCCTCCGGATCTTTGTTAATGGCTACAACATAATCCGCTTCGCTCATGCCGGCCAGATGCTGGATGGCTCCCGAAATTCCGCAGGCAATGTAGATTTCCGGCCGCACCGTCGTGCCGGTTTGTCCTACCTGGTGGGCATGGCTGATCCAACCGGCGTCTACGCAGGCTCTGGACGAACCTACTTCTCCCCCAAGCACATCGGCCAGATCTTCAATTAGACGGAATCCCTCCGGCGTCTTGAGGCCTCTGCCTCCGGAAACCACTACCCGGGCATCGATCAGGTTGACCTGTTTTTTTGCCGGCGGTTTTTTCTCTACTAGGGCCACCCGGATGTCCTCAGCATCCAATTCAGGGATTACAGTCACCAAATGGGCTTTTCCTTCCCCGAGCTTGTGGGCTCGCTCCATGACCCCGGGCCGCACCGTGGACATCTGGGGCCGATTTTTCGGGCAAATGATGGTGGCCATCAGATTGCCACCGAATGCCGGCCGAGTCTGCAGCAGTTTCCCGTCTGCCGGATCGATTTCCAGTTTGGTGCAGTCAGCGGTCAGACCGGTTCCCAGCCTTCCCGCCAGACGAGGGGCAATGTCCCTTCCAAAGGAAGTGGCTCCGATGAGCAGGATTTCTGGTTTGTTGCCCCGGATGAAATCGTTCAATACTTTAACGTACCCTTCGGTGGAAAAATCCTTCAGCAGGGGATGCTTCAGATGATAGATCACATCCGTATCGTAGTCCTGCAGGTGCTCCAGCGCCTCATCCATGTCATCCCCCAGGAGAATGACTCCCAGATGCCTCTTCAGCTGATTGGCCAGTTTCCGGCCTTCTCCCATCAATTCCAGGGTCACCGGATGGAGCCTCCCATCCAGACATTCTCCGATTACATAAACGTCCTTGTATTCCTGCAGGTCCCCGCCTTGATTTACTTTTGCTCGCTTCATGTTTCATCCCCCTTCCTATACCAGTTTCTGCGATGACAGTCTATCCAGCAGCAGCGCCGCCTTTTCCCGGGGGGTGTTCCCCTGGATGATTTCACTTTGCTTTTCCCGAACCGGCACAAAGGATCGGAATACATTGGTCGGCGATCCCTTCAGCCCGATTTGGGTGGGGTCAATGGTCAGGTCCTCCATGGTCCAGACTTCAATCTCCTTTTTCTCCCAGGCTCCGATGATGTTCCTCACGTGGGGCAGCCGAGGCTCGTTCAGTTCCCGGATGGCGGTGAGCATCACCGGCATCCGGGCCTCCATGATGTAGTCTCCGAATTCTCCGTAACGGGTCACCCGAACCCTACCCTTTTCAACCGACACCTCTTTGGCGTAGGTTACCTGAGGAATATCCAGAAATTCAGCCAGCTCCGGGCCTACCTGAGCGGTGTCTCCGTCAATGGCCTGACGTCCGCAGAAAATCAAATCTGTTTCCCCGATTTTTTCCAAAGCCGCTGCCAGAATGGTAGCCGTAGCCCAGGTATCAGACCCGGCAAAAGCTCGGTCTGACAGAAGGATGGCCCGATCGGCTCCCATGGCCATGGCCTCTCTCAGGGCCGCCTTGGCCTGTTCCGGACCCATGGTGATCACCGTCACCGTTCCCCCCAGTTCTTCCTTAATTTTCAAGGCTCCTTCAATGGCATTCTTGTCATCGGGATTGATGATGCTGGGCACTCCGTCCCGGATCAGAGTCCCGGTTTCCTGATTGATTCTTACTTCATTGGTATTGGGCACTTGTTTGATGCATACGATACTATTCACGACGACCCCCTATTTCAGCACTTCTCTTGCGATAACCACTTTATGGATTTCCGATGTTCCCTCATAGATCTGAGTGATTTTAGCATCCCTCATCATTCGCTCCAGGGGATAATCCTTCATATATCCATAGCCTCCGTGAATCTGAAGAGCCAGATTGGTGACGAAAAGGGCTGTTTCCGAAGCATTGTATTTGGCCATGGCCGCTTCTTTCGTGTAAGGCTCCCCTTTGATCTTCAGTGTGGCGGCCCGGTAGGTCATCCAGCGGGCGCATTCAATCTTCGTAGCCATCTCTGCCACATACCAATTGAGCCCCTGGAGAGCCGTCAGGGGCTTGCCGAACTGGACTCGCTCCTTCATATACTTCACCGTTTCTTCCAGGGCTCCCTCGGCAATGCCCAGTGCCTGGGCTGCAACTCCGATCCGGGCTCCATCCAGGGCCGTCATGGCGATCTTGAATCCGGCTCCTTCCTTCCCAACCAGGTTTTCCGCCGGAACCCGGCAATTGTCAAAGATCAATTCCACCGTTTCCGAGGCCCGGATCCCCATCTTATCTTCAATCTTCCCGATAGAAAAGCCCGGCATGCCCTTGTCTACAACCAGAGCAGAAAGGCCTTTCAGCCCTTTAGATGGATCCGTCAGGGCAAATACTACCAGATGGTCCGCTTGTCCCCCGCCAGTGATGAAGCACTTGGTTCCGTTCAGGATGTAATGATCCCCGTCTTTCAGTGCCGTGGTCTTCACCGCTGCCGCATCGGAACCTGCATTGGGTTCCGTCAGGGCAAAGGCACTGATTTTTCCACCGTCGGCCATGGCCGGCAAGTATTTTTTCTTTTGCTCTTCACTGCCGAACTTTAGGATTACAGCAGGAAAGATCATGTGAATGGAGAGTGTTGCCGCAGTAGCGCCGCATTTTTTTGCCAGCTCTGAGACTACGATTACTTTTTCAATGTCGCTGCCCCCAGAACCGCCATATTCTTCCGGAATTCCGATGCCGGTAAATCCATGGGCCGCCATCCGACCGAAAGTCTCACGGGGAAATTCTCCCGTCTGGTCCAATTCTGCTGCCAGGGGTGCCACATATCGTTCGGTAAATTCCTGGGCTGTCTGTCGAATCATTTTCTGTGCGTCCGAAAAGTCAAAGTTCATAGGTTTCCTCCTACTTTTGTTAATATTTTATCAATTTAAAGATATTATCCCTATAGTAATCCATATGAATGCCGGTGTCAATGGCCAAATCAGGATTATAATGTATACATATTCGCTAAACTCAACTATAAATCCAATTGTAACCGCTTTCATTCCACGGTTCGATTTGTTAACGAATTAACATAAAACGACATAAAAAATGCCTCCCCTCCGGAAGGAAGGGAAGCAACCTAACTCGAACACCAATATTGGCCTTATATTTCTCCGTTCAGCGCTCGGCGACGTAGTACGTCAGTTCTTCCAAGTCCTGAATCTCGATTTCCGGAGGAAGGTTCAACTCTTCCTGCTGATTTCGGGCCCGATTGATCCAGGCTACCCGCAGGCCATAGGAGCGGGCTCCCGCCACATCCCAGGAATTAGCGGAAACAAAGAGAATTTCCTCTTTTGGAATTCCAAGAGAATCCGGCGCCATCTCATAAACGGTTGGATGGGGCTTGAATATTTTTTTCTCTTCAACGCTGAGCAGCAGCGGTATTTTTTTACCGATTCCCGTATATTCCAGAAGGGGCTCCAGCATTTCCGGATTCCCGTTGGATAAGATGGCCAGCTTTCGATCCCTCATTCTGTCCAGTGCTGCAAAGGTTTCCGGGAAAACCCCCAGCCTCCGGTATTCTCCCATAAGCCGTTCCAGAACCGATTCATCAAAGGGCAGGTTCCGGCTTCTTAAAGCAAAAGTCAATCCCCGCCGGGTGAGGGACTCAAAGGGTTCATATCGCTCCATCAGGGAAAGAAGCCAGGAATATTCCAGCTGCTTCTGCCGCCAGATTTGACTGATCATCTTCCCTTCACCAGGATAAAATTCTTCACAGGCTTCCATAACGCTGTGAACGTCGAACAGGGTGCCATAAGCGTCAAAAACAACAGCCCGGATGGGTTTCTTCTGATCCCTCATGTCGATTCCTCCTTCTGTTTCGGCCAATATTTCCAAGGCCCTACTCCTTCATTCGAGCCAAAGCTGCCTTCGCGTGGGCCGTAAGCCCTTCTCCTTCTGCCATTCTGGCCACCAAGGGAGCAATGGACCGACTGGCTTCTCCCGTCATGCTCTGGTGGGTACAGGTCTTGAGAAAGGTTCCCACATAGACCCCACCGGTGTAACGGGCGGCCCTCAGGGTAGGCAGGGTGTGGTTGGTGCCGGAAGCATAATCCCCAAAGACCTCTGCCGTGTTCTCTCCGATAAAGAGGGAGCCATAGTTGGTCAGTCTCTCTATCAGGGCTTCCGGGTCGCCCACCGCCAGTTCCAAGTGCTCCGGTGCATATTGATTGCAGAGATCTGCCGCTTCCTCCAGGGAGTCGCACAGCACCACCTCTCCGTAAGCCGCCCAGCTTTTTTCCGCGATTCCGGCGGTATCCAGGTCCAATAGCTGCCTTTCCACTTCCCGAATGGTTTCTTCACCCACTCGCCTGCTGGTGGTCAGCAGCAGGCCTTTCGCCAACAGGTCGTGTTCCGACTGCCCTAAAATGTCGGTGGCCAGGACTTCCGGATCCCCGCTGTCGTCGGCAATAATCAGCACCTCGCTGGGTCCGGCAACAAAATCGATGCCCACCTGGCCGTAGCATTGGCGCTTGGCTTCTGTCACATACTGATTGCCTGGTCCTACGATGATGTCCACCGGCTGGATTGTATCGGTGCCATAGGAAAAAGCGGCGATGGCTTGTGCTCCGCCGGTAACATAAATTTCATCCACACCACCGATATCCATAGCCACTAGGGTCAGGGGATGAATGCTGTCCGTTCCCTTCACCGGAGGGGAGCAGGCTGCAATCCGTTTCACTCCCGCCACCCGGGCCGGCACAGAAAGCATCAGGGCTGTGGAATACAGGGGATAGCTTCCTCCCGGCACATAGCAGCAAGCCGATTCGATGGGAATGATCCGATGCCCCAGGAATATCCCAGGGGAAACTTCAAATTTCTTGATTTCCCGGATGGATTCCCGCTGAGCCAGGGCGAAGGCTTCAATATTGGCCTTAGCTTTTTTCATTAAATCGATCAGCTCCGGGTCTACCTCTCCGTAGGCCCGGTCAATCTCTTCCCGAGTTACTCGAAGGTTTTCTCGCTGGCACTGGTCAAAGGTCCGGTTGTATTCCCGCAGGGCTCCATCCCCCTCCTGCCGTACTTTATCGATTACAGCCGCCACCTGAGCGGTCAAGGCTTGTCGGTCCCCTTCTTTTCGCTCTTTTGCGGTCTTCAAATATTCCAAACCCATCACTTCATCCTTTCCTGCTTGACTTTCTTGTCTACTACATGACGGCCCGCCAGTTCTCTGGCCAGCTCCTTCATGGGAATGCCTTCCTCCACCATCAGCACCATTACATGGTAAGCCAGATCTGCTATTTCATAGAGGGTTTCGGACCGGTCATTTTTGGCTGCACCGATGATGACCTCCGTGGATTCCTCCCCAATCTTTTTCAGGATTTTGTCTTTGCCCTTTTCAAAGAGATAGGTGGTGTAACTGCCTTCCCTGGGATTCTTTTTCCGGTCCTCCAGCATCCGATAAAGGTCTTCATAGCTGAAAGCCCCCACTTCCTCCGATTGGTAGACCGGCTCGAAGAAGCAGCTTTCCTCCCCCGTATGGCAGGCAGGGCCATCCTTGATCACCTCGATGACCAGAGCATCCTGGTCGCAGTCCGCGGTGATGCTGACTACCTGCTGAAAATTCCCGCTGGTTTCTCCTTTTCTCCAGAGTTCTCCCCGACTTCGGCTGTAAAAGCAGGTTTTTCCTTCCCTCATGGTGATTTCCAGGCTTTCCCGGTTCATGTAGGCCAGGGTCAGCACCTGCTTACTGTAATAATCCTGAATGATGGCCGGGATCAAACCCTTTTCATCAAACCGGATATTTTCTATATTCCATTCCATTGGCTTTCTCCTTATACTCGGGCAGGTCACAGTCGGACTTCAATCCCGCACCTTCTCAATTCCTCTTTCAGCTGACGGATTTCCACTTCCCGAAAATGAAAGATGCTGGCCGCCAGACCGGCATCTATAGCCGGGTTTTCAAAGAGATGGATGAAATCCTCGATTTTACCGGCTCCACCGGAAGCAATGATGGGCACGTCCACTCTCTTTGCCACCGCTTCCAGCATTTCCAGGTCAAAGCCACCCTTGACTCCGTCAGTGTCAATGCTGTTCACCACCAGTTCTCCGGCCCCCAAAGCCACACATTTTTCAGCCCAGGATAAGGCCTCGATGCCGGTATCTTCCCGGCCTCCTTTCGCAAAAATCCGGAATTCACCGTTTACCCTCTTCACGTCCATGCTGAGGACCACGCACTGATCCCCATAAAGCATGGCTGCTTGACGGATCAAATCCGGATTCCGGATAGCCCCGCTGTTGACACTGACCTTATCGGCGCCGCATTTCAGGACCCGGTCGAAATCCTCCACCGAATTGATCCCTCCTCCAACGGTCAAAGGGATGAAAATTTGGGAAGCCACTTCCTTCAGGACTTCCGTGAAAAGGGCCCTTCCTTCGTGGCTGGCTGTAATATCATAAAAAACCAGTTCGTCGGCTCCTGCATCGTTATAGAATCGGGCCATTGCCACCGGATCCGCCACGTCCTGGACCCCTTCAAAATTGACACCCTTTACTACCCGTCCATCCCGGACGTCCAGGCAGGGGATGATTCTCTTTGTAATCATGATTTCTCCTTCTCTTGTGAGGGCCGGCTTTACTCTATTCCGATTCCTTCAGGGCATCCTCCAGCCGAAACAGCCCTTCATAAAGGGATTTCCCCAGGATGGCCCCGAAGATGCCCATTTCTTTCAGTTCCCGAATCTCCGACAGGCTGCTGATGCCACCGGAGGCAATGATATTCAGGCCTTTGATGCCCGACAGTTCTTCATAGGCTTCCATGTTTGTGCCCTGCATCTTGCCGTCTTTGGATATATCGGTATAGATGACGGTAGCTACCCCGGAGTCCCGAAGCCTTCTGCAAAAATCCATGCCTTCCAGATGGGTGATCTCTTTCCATCCGCTGACGGCCACATAGCCATCCCGAACGTCCACTCCTACTGCAATACGCTCCCCGTAAAGAGAGGCCATCCGGCAGACGAAATTAAAATCCCTGGTGGCAATCGTCCCCAGAATCACCCGGCTGACTCCCAGATCCAGGTACCGGCGGATCCGGTCTTCGTCCCGGATTCCTCCTCCCACCTGAACCGACAGGCCGGCCTCTTCCACAATCCGCCTTATGGTATCAAAATTGGACAAGCGGCCATCCTTGGCCCCGTCCAGGTCCACCACATGAAGATTCCTTGCTCCCGCCTTTCGGAAACCCTTGGCCACCTCCACCGGGTCTTTGCTGTATACCGTCATTTTATCATAATCTCCCTGAAAAAGGCGGACAACCTGCCCCTCTCTCAGATCAATGGCCGGAAATATTTCCATAAAAACCCTCCAATTGTATAAGCAGTTCTGCCAGTTGGCGTTTTTTAATCAGCTTCGCCAACGGGCAGAACTGTTCTTAAAGTTGGTTAAAGTTGGTTGAATTGATTTAGCAGGGAAAGGCCGACCTGGCCGCTTTTTTCCGGATGGAACTGCATCCCCATGACGTTGCCCTTTCCAACGATACCGGGGACCGTGAGTCCATAGTCGGAGGTTGCCAGGATGCTTTCCTCACAGTCCTTTGCATAGAAGCTGTGGACGTAATAAACATGGCTGCCCGGCTGGAATTCACGGAAAATCGCGTCTTTCTCGTGACCGGGCCGGATGTCTAGCCGGTTCCAGCCGATATGGGGAACTTTAAGACGCGCTGCCTCTCCCCCCAAGGCTTTCAAATCCTCGGACAGGGATGCTACCACTCCGTCGATGAGTCCCAGACCCTTGTGAACGCCGTATTCATGGCTTTCAGCGAAAAGCAGCTGCATTCCCAGGCAGATTCCCAACAGGGGCTTCCCCGCTGCCGCCTGCTCCAGCAGGGGTTCTGACATACCGGAATCCCGGAGCTTCTTCATAGCATCTTCGAAGGCTCCCACACCGGGTAGAATGATTTTGTCCGCCCGAACCAGGTCCTCTTCCCGATTGGTAATCACCGTTTCGATATTCAGGTGTTTCAGCGAACTGCTGAGGGAGTAGAGATTCCCCACCCCATAATCAAGTATTGCAATCATACTACAGCACTCCCTTCGTCGAGGGAATATCGAACTTCCGCTTTTCGTCAATGGCGCAGGCTTGAGCCAATGCCCGGCCGAACCCTTTAAAGCAGGCCTCGGCGATGTGGTGGGAGTTAGTCCCAGCCATCTGATTCAGATGGAGAGTAAGGCCCAGGCTTCTGCTGAAGGCAGCGAAGAATTCTTCCACCAGTTGGGTATCAAAAGTACCGATTTTTTCCGTGGGAAGGCTGACCTGATAATTCAGAAAAGCTCGGCCACTGATATCCAAAGCACAGAGGACCAGGGCTTCGTCCATGGGAAGGAGCATGCTGCCGTACCGAGTGATTCCACGTTTATCCCCCAGCGCCTTGGCAAAGGCCTGACCCAGGGCAATTCCCACGTCTTCTACCGTATGATGATCGTCCACCTCCACGTCTCCCCGGCAGGAAAGCTCCAGATTGAAGCCACCGTGACGGACGAAGAGTTCCAACATGTGATTCAGGAATCCGCATCCGGTATCCACCGAATAGGCGCCTTGACCATCCACCGATAACTTCAGCCGGATATCCGTTTCATTGGTGATTCGTTCTGCTTCTACGGTTCTCATGCTTCTTCTCCTTTTCCAACAGGCGAAAAGCCTATCTCTTTATTGGCAATCAGGATTTGATCCAGCTCCTCCCTGGTTCCGATGGTAATCCGAACAAAGTCGGTAAGGGAAGGCTGCTTAAAATGGCGGACCAGGATGTTCCGGTCCCGGAGAGCTTGATAATAGGCTTCACCACCCATGCTCGGGGGCTTGGCAAAGACAAAATTAGCTTTTGAGGGCAAAATCCGGAATCCCTGTTTTTTCAGTTCGGATACGAATTGTTCCCGGTTGGCTACAATGATTCGGCAGCAGTTTTCAAAATACTCCCGGTCCCGGAAGGCCGCCGCCCCCGCCAGGATGGAAAGCCGGTTCAGGTTATAGGGATTGAAGCTGAAACGGATCCGGTTGAGATCCTCGATCAGCTCTTCCCGGCCCATGGCCAGTCCCACCCTTGCTCCCGCCAGGCTCCGGGACTTGGACAGGGTCTGGATCACCAGCAGATTGTCAAATTCCTCAATACAGGGAATCATGCTTTCTGCGCCGAAATCCACGTAGGCCTCATCCACGACCACCAACTGATCTCGGTTGGCCTTCAGGATTCCTTTGATCTCTTCCCTGGTCAGGGCCCTTCCCGTTGGCGCATTGGGATTGGCCAGGATGATGGTTCCCGGAAGGCCGTGATAATCCTCCGGCCGGATGCTTAACTCGTCATCAAGGGGAATTTCCACGGCCTCCTCGGCGAAAATGCTTCCATAGACCTTGTAAAATCCATAGCTGATGGAGGGATAATAAATCCGCTTTCCATAAGCCATGAACAGAAAGGCCAGCAGCTCATCGGAGCCGTTGCCGGCCACGATCCGGTTTTCCGGTATGCCATAAAAATCCGCTGCCGCCCGGCGCAGTTCCGTGGCAGCCGGGTCCGAATACAGGCGAAGTTTTTCGCCCTCTTCCCGGTTTAGAACAGAAAGGACCCCCGGAGCCGGCGGAAAGGGGCTCTCGTTGGTATTGAGCTTGATCAGCCCCGAACTTTTGGGCTGCTCCCCGGGAACGTAGGATTCCAGATTTTTCAATTGTTCTTTTAAGAATCTGCTCATCTATTTTTCCTTGACCACCTCAGACAATTTGGAAATAATGTCCTCGATGATATCATTCTTGAAAATATAACTGGCTTTATTGGCGATGAAACGGGCACTGATCTGCTTAAATTCTTCCATAATATAAAGATCGTTTTCCCGGATGGTATTGCCGGATTCCACGATGTCCACAATCACATCGGACAAGCCCAGGATGGGAGCCAGCTCAATGCTGCCGTTGAGTTTGATGATATCGATGTCCCGGTTCATTTCCGAATAATATTTTTTCGCAACATTGACGAATTTTGTAGCTACCCGCAGGGTCCGGTCCGGATCATCCACGTAACCGTTTTTAGCGGCTACCGCCATCCGGCACTTGCCTAGGCGGAGGTCCAGCAGTTCATAGACATCCGGAGCGGATTCCAGCAGGATATCCTTACCTACGATTCCCACGTCTGCCGCATTGTGTTCCACATAGATGGCCACATCACTGGGCTTCACCAAGAGGAAACGGACGCCCTTTTCCAGGTTTTCAAAAACCAGTTTTCTGTTTTCTTCATAAAAATCGGGGCAGTCATACCCGATGCCCGCCAGCAGGTTGTACACCTGATTGCCCAGCCGGCCCTTGGGAAGGGCGATGTTGAGCATTTCTCTGGCTTTACCGGAAGACGTGACAGCCTGACCCAGGGGGTCTTCATCTCCCACCCGGGACAATTCATTGAGATAGAGGGCAAATCCAATGCCTCCCACGTCCTTGCCAAAGAGATGCATAGCCCGGTCATACTGGCCGCCGGCGATGACGCTTTTAGCGGACCCTTCAATATACCCCTTGAAAATCACTCCATTGTAATAGTCGATGTCATTGATGGTGGAAAGATCCGCTTTCACCTTCGCCTTGGGGTCCTTTTCCTTGATGGCTTTATACAAGGTCTCCAGGGTATCCAGGGCCTGCTGCATCCGTTGGTTTTTGACCAGAGAAGAAGCCCGGCCAATGACCTGATCCATGTTTCCCTGGAGAGTTGGAATCCGGCAGATCAGTTCAATCCGCTCCTGATCCAGCCCGGCTCTTTTACCGGTTTCTGCAATCCCTTCCACGTTCCGGTTCCGCAGTTGCTTGATCATCTTGATCCGGTCCACACCATCCAGACAACATTCACCCAGAAGCTCCAGCACAAAATCCATGTGGGATATTTCCAGCACATACCGGGAACTGATCCGGCTCAAGGCCTGGGCCGCCAGATCGATAACCTCCACGATTTCCGAATCTCCGATGTCCCCGATAAACTCCATACCCATCTGGTTGATTTCCTTAAAGGTATGACTCTCCCGGGATTCCCGGTAAACATTTTCGATATAATAGAGCTTTTCCGGTTTTTCCCGGGTTGCTCTCGTATTTTTGATGATTCCCAGGGTCACATCCGGTTTCAGTGCCCTGAGCTTTCCGTCCAGATCCGTAAAGGTAATGATTTTTTCCCCTCCCAGAAAATCCCGGTTTTCGGAATAGAGTGAATATTCCTCGAAGCTGCTCATCCGATACTTTTTATAGCCGGCCTGTTCAAAGATGCCCCGTACTCGGAGGGCGGCTATTTCTTCCGGCCGAAGGTTGGCTTGTTTAAAATCCATGATTGGCTCACTTTCTGAAGATGGCTGTCCATCGGTTCATTTATCTACCACGTTAATGCGATAAAGCACTACAGCAACCATCATACCATCTGACGCCTTCTGTGTCAACCCTTATATCGCTTCAATTGCTCCTGGTCCTTAATCTCCAGTCCCCGCTCTCCAGCAAGGGATTCCAGGTGGTGGGTAAATTCGTGAAGGAGGGTGTCCTTCAGCTTCTTTTTCATTCGTTGCCCGGAAATTTCCGGGTAAAGCTGCTGAAAGGATCCGAAATAAATGTAGATCATCCGCCCCATACTGTTGTTATGATGATATTCCCCCATAATATACAGATCCTCCTCCCGGGCATGGGGGCTGACCTTTCTGTCTGGCAGGAGAAGGATGCCACCGTTCAGTTCCTTGTAGAACTCCGCTGGCAGCTCTTCTGCAATTTCATCCAGCATCAGCTGGGCCTCTTCAATGGTAATCATATTCCCTCCCGGCTGTTGCGAAAGGCCTCGATCATTTCCGCAGCGATGCTGACCGATGACGGGGTTTCCGGAATATCCTCCCGGCAGAACCAGTCCGCTTCACTGATTTCCTCTTCCTGAAGGGTCAGCTGGTCGCTTCCGTCCAGTTCCGCGAAAAAGCCGATCATGATGGAATCGCTGAAACCCCAGGGCTGGCTCTTGAAATACCGGATATTTTTTACCCGGATGCCCACTTCTTCCAGGACCTCCCGCCGAACAGTGTCTTCAAAGGTTTCTCCCACTTCCACAAAACCAGCAATCAAGGACCAGCGCTTATAGGATCCCCTGGACGCCCGGGCCATCAGCAGCCGATCTCCGTCAGTAACCGCCGTAATGATAGCCGGAGAAATTTTCGGGTATTGAAAATTACCGCAATTGTCACAGAACATTCCCCGGTCCGACTCTCCCTGCCTCATGTGGCTTCCGCATCTTCCGCAAAAGCGGTTGTTCCGCTTCCATCGATAAAGATGACGGGCTGTAATCCCGGCAAAGGCCATCCACTGGTTTTCGTACTCCCGAATCATGCTCACTTCCTCCAGGATGAAATCCGGAGCTTTTCCAACGGCTTCATCGATGGACGCCGATTCCTCCAGCAGGAATACGTGATCTTCATTAATAGAAAAAAGTCTCTCATAATCCCCGATCATATCCTCCGGCAATCCTTGGATCAGCCTGCGGAACTCTTCCATGGTGGGAAGGAAATAGACCTCTTTTTCCGGATCTTTCCGCAGAAGAAGACGGTCTTCGCTGAAATAGGTGATGATGTCCTTGGGCCCCGGTATAGCCTGGAAGTAATTGATATCATAAATATGAGGGTGTATGTCCTGAATCATGTCAAATCCTCCGATTGTCCCATTATTTTTTCTGTTTCTTTCTATCTATTATAGACTTATCCTCTTTTTTTATCAACGCAAAAGCAGATGCCCCAGACCGGAGAATTAGTCCGGGGCATCTGCTTCATGATGATGATTTTTCTTTTTTATAAACAACCACAGGGGTTATTTGTCCAGCATGTCCACCAGAGACTGTTCGTTCAGATCATCCGAATACTCGGAGTCCATTTCCCGAATGCCTGCGGGGAATTCGTACTTGGCCAGTCTGGCCACAAAGGGATCCGGATCGAAGCTTTCCGGTCCGTGGACGCCCTTAATGTCCCAAATACCTTTAGCTACCAGTTCCATCATGATGACCGGTCCAACCGCCGTCTGCGAAACGACTGAATTTGTTCCGTATCGCTTGATGCATTCCTGGTTATCCGCAACCTGATAGAGGTAGACGGATCTCTTCTTGCCATCCTTCGTACCGGTCACCCAGGTACCAGCACAACCTCGTCCGGTCATCTTCAGAGTGGAATCCACCGGATTGGGAACGACTTTTACCAGGAAGTCCCGGGGAGAAATTTCAGAATCTCCAACTTTGATCATCCGGGTTGCGCTGTCCATACCCAAGGCTTCCAGGTTTTTCAGCAGAACCCGCAGTTCTCTGGGAACTCCATATTTGAAAGTAACCCGATTGCAGTCGATGACTCGGGGCACCAGAAGGACTTCTTCGTGCTCTACGTTGATGACTTCCACGTCGCCGATTCCACCAGGGAAATGGAATATTTCCGGTTCGGAAAAGCTTTCGGTGGTGAACCAGCCTCTGCCCTTCTCGTAAATCACCGGAGGATTCAGGCACTCTTCGATGGTAGTCCATACTGAGAACCCGAACTCACCGTCAGCGCCGGCATAATTGTCCCCATCCCGAACATTGACTTCATCGATGGTATCAAAGAGATGCTTGTCCGCAAATCGGGCGAAAACGTCAGCCATACCAGGCTCTACTCCGGATCCGACGATGGCCATGTTTCCGGCCTTTGCCCAGGCTTCATTTCGCTCAAACTGATAGTCTCCCAGCTTGATTCCACACTCTTCATAGGGATTTTCCGGATGCCGCTTGGACAGGGTCATGGCACAGTCCAGATAGCCGACTCCGGCTTCCAGGCAAGTGTCGAAAATACTTTCATTGAAAAGGGGCTCAACAGCATTCATCACGAAAGTGATGTCGTGTTTCTGAAAGACCTCTTTCATGATTTCCGGTTTGGTCGCATCTATTTTTTCAGGGATAAAACGAGGATCGTCACATTCGGCGGCAACCAGTTTAGCCCGTTCAAAATCGTAATCGGAAATGACCACTTTTTCTGCCCAGGAACCACCTTCTCCGGCTCTCTTAATAATTTTTGCAGCGGCAGTGCCTACACCGCCAGCGCCAATGATACACAGTCTCATATTCTTCCTCCATTAATTTTATTGCTCCCTATTCAGGGAATATTCTGAATTTCAAATTCATATTAACAAAGGAAAAGGACTGATTCAACTATACAATTGCTTTAAAAATGTACGATTTTGCTGTTATTTCCGGTCTACCAGGATTAGTTCGGCGCTGAGCCCTTTCAAAGTCGAACGGATGCTGATGGATTCGGTGGTGGTGATATTTCGAAATTCGATGGAAGGAAAGGCCGCCCAGCTGCTGATGATGCTTTCCCTCTTTGTGGACAGGCCCGGTTCCTTCAGACCCTCATGGAATGCCGTCAGAGCGTTTTCCCGAGTCAGCTTGTAGCGACTGACCTTAAACTCACCGGCCATACCATTGACCCGGACCAGAAACTCTGCTTCTTCATCAAAATTCCTGGCGATTTCCAGGACCCGCTCCCGCCGGCCGCTTTGTTCAATATCCTTCTTCATCTTGCTGTTGATGTTGTACAGCAGGATGCTGATGTTTTCCGGCCGCTCCTTGTTTCTTGCGGCAGTGGTGACGATGTAATTGTCCCCGGAAGACAGGACGTTTTCCGAAAGCCCCTGAAGCAGGTTATAGGGCCTTGAAATAGGCTTCATGGCATTCATGGTCATCAGCCCGTCCATGGCGGATTCCGAACTCAGGGGGCCAGCAAGCAGGCCTTCCAGCTCCACCTCGATGATGATGGGATCCGGCCTTTTGCCTTTCAGATAATCCCGGTAAACCCCTTTGACCTGACTGCGGATGGCATCTTCGATTTCTTCCGGCTCGCATCGGTTATAAACTGCATGGATTTCCCGGCTGCTGACCTTATCCGTATATTGTTTCCGGTACTCCAGGGGATGCATGCCGAACCAGGTGCGGAAATGCTTGATATAGTAGCGAACAGCAGAGAATCCCATCTCGTCGGATATGACACCGATTTTTTTATTGGTGCCCAGAAGCAGTTTTTCGGATTCTTCCACCCGGATAAAGCTAAGCAAGTCCTGGAAATTAAGGCCTGTGGCTTCCTTGATAACGTGGGAAAGATAATAGATGCTCAGATGTTCCCTTTCGGCAATCTCGTTGAGGGTCAGCTTTCTGGTATAGTTGTCGTACATATAATCGGTGATCCGGTTCATCCGGCCGGCCAGAATTTTATTGCCCTTGTTTTTCTCCCCGTTGATGAACCGTCCGTCCTCCATGAGAAAATACTGGAAGTCCGACCGAAGGGTGGAAATCACGTTGTGAACGGTTTCAATGACTTTATGCTCATAGTCGTAGCCCTTTTGCAGGATTTCCATCATGATGGTGGCCAACAGACTACGCAGGATTTCCAGACTCTCATCTTCCGGATCGTGCATGTCGGTGACGAAAAAGTTGTTTTTCAGATTATCATAGTACTTGGAAAAATAATCCAGATTCAGCTGCATCATCATAACCATATTATCCTCGCTGGTCTTGGTGAAGCTGTGGATTTCCCGGTCATTCAGAATAAAAATATCCCCCTGCTTGAGCACATAATTGTAGTAGCCGTTTTTCAGCCCTACACTGCCCTCCAGCACGTAGACCACCTCCATGTCATCGTGGAAGTGAATGGGATATTCTTCCAGGTGGGCAACAACAACATTAACAGGAAGGTCCTCCTTGTAAATGTTTTTTTCCTTTAGCATTAATTTGTCCTCCTCAAATTCATCCGATCGGTAATCTTTTGCGAATTATTATGTAAACCTTTGTTCTCATTTCTATGAATTTTTTTCAACAGGTCGAAAACTGTTTATTTTTAAGGCTTTCATGAATTTTCCACACCCCTTCGAGAAATTGTATACAATTTTATCCACCTAGGGCTGTGGATATGTTAATAATCCTCTATCCCTTTGTTTCCAATCTAGTCAATAGATATTCCACAATTAATTTTCAGAGTTATCCACAGATTTCATTTCCTTTATCGACACCATCCTATCCGCCTGTTCTCATCCATTTTCTGTCGCCACGAAAAGTGTCGTTTTGTCGGATTTTCAGGCAAACCTTCAAATTCCGGGGCTTCCGTAAAATACCGAAAAAAAACGGTTGTCAAGACCCCTGTCTCGATTTTTTGCAATATAGCAAATTAGTACTTTTTTTATATTATATATCAAAACCTCGGGTTTGTGCTATAATATTTTTATATTTGTCGATAAAGAACACAAAGGAAGGATTTCATGAATACCATCAAGCTTTATCAAAAGGATGTTTATCTTAAGAAATTTCGCGGACGAATCGAACAGATTCTCCTGGCAAAAGAAGGGGACCTCCTGGTTCTGGATCAGACCGCCTTTTTCCCGGAAGGAGGGGGCCAACCCTGGGATCGGGGTACCTTGGGCGGTTTTGCTGTGGAAAAGGTTTGGGAAGAGGGGAATGTAATCTTTCATCAGATACGCGGTGGATCGGGGCTCCGGGAAGGGGACGCCATAGAGGGTGTGCTGGACTGGCCCGCCAGATTTCGCAACATGCAGCGTCACTGCGGCGAACACATTCTGTCCGGTATATTCTATCAGGAATGTGGCGGAGTGAACCGAGGCTTTCATATGGGGGAAGAGTACATGACCATTGACATCAGCCTGGAGGAGGATCCGGAGTGCACGGCCCTGACACCGGAAATCCTGCAGAAAGTTGAGATTCTGGCCAACCAGGCTGTCTGGGCCAATCTTCCGGTTACTACCCGAACCTTTGGGAGCCGGGAAGAAGTAGCCGCCCTTCCTATGAGAAAGCAGCTTGCGCTGGAAGAGGACATCACCATCGTCTGTGTGGGATCCGAGGAAAATCCGGCAGACTGCGTAGCCTGCTGCGGCACCCATCCCTCCACCTCCGGTCAGGTGGGATTGATCAAGATTTATAAAATGGAAAATTACAAAGGCATGTTCCGGATTTATTTTGATGCCGGGGTCGATGCCTTGTCCGATTATCAGCAAAAGCATCAGCTGGTGGATCAGTTGAACAAACGATATTCCGCATCTACCGGGGATTTGATGGATAAGATCCTGGCCCAGGAAGAAAAAAATAAAGCCGTGCGCACCCGGCTCCACCAGCTCCGACAGGTTGTAATCCGGGAAAAAACTGAAGAAACCGCTGCCCGGCTCCGGGATGGTCATACCCTGACCGCCATGGAATTTGAAGGTCTGGATCTGGAGGACCTGACTCAGCTGGGCCGTCCCCTGACCGATGAGATTCACGGACTGCTGGCCCTGATCTGCCGGGAAGCCTCCACCCTGCTTTTCTTCTCCAACGGAAAGAAAGCAGACTGCGGCAAACTGGTCCGGGAAACCGCTTCCATATACAACGGAAAGGGCGGCGGGAATGCCACCCACGCCCGGGTCATTCTTCCCAAACCGGAAAACATCGATATTTATCTGGATTTGCTGGAAAAGCATCTCCGCCCATAAGAATGCTGTAAAAAGACTTGCCCGGAAATCAGTTTTCCGGGCAAGTCTTTTATAATTGAGTAATGATCCGGAAGGGCAGCTCCAACCACCGCTCCATCAGTTCCGGGTTTCCCGGCAAGTAGCCTCTGGCTTCCCAATCTTCGCCATCCAGGTTGTCCTCGCAATAGAGAAGCTGGCCAAAATCCATCTTTCGAAAATCAGCTGCCGACTGAAGAGCCGTGTATTCCATTTCCACTACCAGGCAGCCGTCCCGGATCCGCCTATCCACCTTACTCTTGGTCTCCCGGTACAGTCCGTCGGTGGTCCAGGCCAGCCCTTCCCGCCAATCCATTTCCAGGTCGGTCAGCGACTGACGAATAATCTCCAGGGACCGTTCCTCCATCCGGGCATTCCACTCCGGCGGCTGGTAATGATAGCTGGTTCCCTCATCCCGGATTCCCCCTAGGGGAAGGATCAGGTCTCCAAAGCCGATCTTCCGGTCCAGAGCTCCGCAGGAGCCAAAATAGAAAATCTTTCGAAGCCCCATAGCCCGGACTTCCTCCAGCTGAATCACGGCCGCCGGCGCCCCTACCCGGGACATGAAAAGAGCGATTTCTTCCCCATTCCAGGAAATTTTATAAATAGGAATCTTCCCCTCCTCCGTCCGGAAGAAGGCAATGGGGACCCCATTATAACGATCAGCCAGGAACGCCACCAGCTTTCTGGAGAAACAGGAAATCCCCCGTTCCGGAAATCCGGGAACAGGGGATGCGATCATTTCCGGCTCCAGCACGGCGGAAGCCTGTTGATAAAAGCCTTCCGGCTGCAGAAATAGTCCGGTCATATCAGCAACTCTCCTTTGGCCAGCATCCGGCAACTGCCGCCGATCCGGATTCTGGGTTTTTCGCTTGCAGAAAATATTCCGTGGATTTTCGAAGGCCGTCCCATACTTTCCCCCTGGAGGTAAAGGGGCTGGTCCTCGTCCTTCAGGATGCCCTGCCGGTAAAGATATTCGGTCAGTGCTCCATTGGCCGTGCCAGTAGCGGCTTCTTCATCAATTCCATAGAGAGGGGCGAAGTTCCGGCACCAGGCCGTTACCTGCCGTTCCGGATCCAGGCAGAAGGCGTGGACGCCTACTACCGAAAGCTCCCTGGACAGCTCTGCCATGGCCGGGAAATCCGGTTTCATAGAAAGAAGCTGGTCCCTGCTTGAAACGGGGGCCAAAATGTCCGGCAGCCCGGTGGATACAATGGCTGGTTCCATGGCAAAATCCGATTCTGAAATACCAAGAACCCCGGCAAGAGCCGGGAAATCCGGCACAGGCCCCAGAAGAGCCGCCTCTCCCATCTCCATAAAGACCATCCCCTGACGGATCTCCACCTGGAGGGATCCGGCTTTCGTCTGAAGACTGCAGAAATCACCCGACCGGATCAGCCCTTCCTCCACCAGCACCCCAAAAGAGGCTATGGTAGCATGGCCGCAGAGGTCCACCTCATCGGTGGGCGTAAAATAGCGGAGATGGAAAGCTTTTTCATCCAGCCTTTTCACAAAAGCCGTCTCCGAGTACCGAAGCTCTGCTGCCGTCCGGATCATGAGGGATTCAGCGGGAAAATCCGCTCCCTCAGGAATCAGGACAACACCGGCGGGGTTCCCGCCGAAAAGCTCTTCAGTAAAGGCATCGGCAATATAAAATTTCATCGTTCCATTTCCCGGAGATCCGGGCTGATGATCAACTGAGCTCCGGTAGCCTCCTGGATCTGTTTTAGGGTGTAGTCCGGGTTGTATTCCTTGAGGAGGATGCCTTCTTTGGTCACTTCCATGACCCCCATTTCAGTGATGATCATGTCCACCACTCCAACGGCGGTGTAGGGGAGCATGCACTCGCCCAGAATCTTATGGGCACCCTTTTGGGTATGCTGCATGGCCACGATGACCTTTTTCGCTCCTACGACCAGGTCCATGGCTCCGCCCATACCGGGAACCA